>JAESGV010000002.1_pt1 | contig 1027702 bp, 968 predicted proteins | sample 9269781 | NCBI WGS metagenome assembly JAESGV01 (sample SAMN15741586, study PRJNA653496) | algae metagenome | isolation source: Tildeniella torsiva UHER 1998/13D and co-occurring heterotrophs from... | place: Slovakia: Slovak Paradise National Park, Hrabusice, Kosice Region | collected... | reverse complement strand
GCCGCACCGGCCAGATCAAGAATGGCGACGAGATCGTCGGCAACACCACGCGCGTGAAGGTCGTGAAGAACAAGGTCGCGCCGCCGTTCAAGCAGGTCGAATTCGACATCATGTACGGACAGGGCATTTCGAAGATCGGCGAGATTCTCGATCTGGGCGTCAAGGCCGGCATCGTCGAGAAATCGGGCGCGTGGTTCAGCTATGATTCGATCCGCATCGGGCAGGGCCGCGAAAATTCGAAAACCTTCCTCAAGGACAATCCCGAACTGATGGACCGGCTCGAAACCGCGATCCGCGGCCGCACCGAGGCGGTCGCCGAAGAAATGATGGCCGGCCCCGACGACGAGGGCGACGACGACAATTGATAGCCATCCGGCCGGTTCGCCTTTGGCGGGTCGGCCGGGGAAACGGCGGCGGGCCCCACTGCCCCTTGGACCTGTGTCCTCTCCCCACAGGTCGGCCCGCCTGCCGTTGATCCTTGCCTGACGACCGCAAGCGGGTACAACGCGCCATGCCCGCGATCCGCCTCTTCGGTCTTCCCACCGACATCAACAGCAGCTTCGAACGCGGCGCCGCCGCTGGCCCCGCGGCGATCCGCGCTGCGCTGTGGAGCGACCGCGGCAATATGGCGAGCGAGCTCGGCCCCGAAATCGGCACCGACATCGCGCTCACCGACGACGGCGACCTGCCGCTGACCGAAGACACGTCGAGCGACGACGCGGCGATCCGCCGCTATCTGGCCATTGTGCGCGAAGATGGAGAAGTTCCGCTCGCACTCGGCGGCGATCATGCGGTGACTTTCCCGCTCGTCGAAGCCGCGGCAACCTGCTTCGGGCCGGTAACGATCCTCCACTTCGACGCGCACCCCGACCTCTACGACGATTTCGCGGGCAACCCGCGCAGCCACGCCTCGCCCTTTGCCCGCATCTGCGAGGCGGGCCACGCCAAGCGGCTGGTGCAGGTCGGCATCCGCACGCTCAACAATCATTGCCGCGAAGGGGCGGCGCGCTTCGGAGTCGAGATTATCCCGATGGCCGGTTTTACCGCGGATACCGTGCCGGTGCTCGATGGACCGCTCTATATCTCGATCGATCTCGACGGGCTCGACCCGTCGGCGGCGCCCGGCGTCGCGCATCCCGAGCCGGGCGGGCTGACGGTACGCGAGATGCTTGCCGTATTACACAAGCAGACGGCGCCGATCGTCGGCGCCGATATCGTCGAACTTCATCCCGGCCGCGATATCGGCGATGTCACCGCGATCCTTGGCGCCAAACTCGTCCGCGAACTCGCCGCACTGATCGACCGCAACGGAACGCCGCAAATTGCCCGCCAGGAGAGAGCGACATGAGCCTGATCGTCCATCATCTGAACAACAGCCGATCACAGCGCATATTGTGGCTGCTCGAAGAAATCGGTGCGCCGTATGAGATCAAATATTATGACCGCGACCCCGTTACTAACCTCGCCCCGCCCGAACTCATAGCGGTCCATCCGCTCGGCAAGTCTCCGGTGATCGAGGACGACGGCCGCGTCATCACCGAATCGGGCGCGATCACCGAATATCTGTGCGAACGGCACGGCGGCGAAAGCCTCGTTCCCGAACGCGGTAGCGACGATCATATCAGCCATCTCGAATGGCTGCATTTCGCCGAAGGGTCGGCGATGACGCCGATCCTGCTGCGCATCTATACCGCGCGGCTTGGCGAAGCGGCAGCGCCGATCGAGCCGCGCATTTCGCAGCAGCTCGATTCGCATTTCGCCTATATGGAAAGCCGCGTCGGCGAAAATGGGCATTTCATCGGCGACCGCCTGTCGGCGGCCGACATCATGCTGAGCTTTCCGGCAGAAATCGCGATCATGCAGGGCATGGCGCCGCGTTATCCGAAGCTCGCGGCGTTCGTGAACGCGTGTCACGTCCGCCCCGCCTGGCAGCGCGCGCGCGAAAAGGGCGGCGCCTATTATGGCTATTGATCGCCGCGTGCGCCGCCACCGCCTGCTCGTGGCGGCCGCTTGGCTTCTCCCTATCCCAGCGGCACTTGCCGCGCCGCCGGTGGTTGCGCCCGAAGTCGAGCGCGAGGTCACCGCGCCCGAAGGCGTGACCTTCGCGCCCACCCCGGCCGACGAGGAAGGCGCGATCGATCGGCTTGCCACCTATACGATGGCGCTGGCGAAGCGCGATTATGCTAGCGCCTATGCAATGCTGCGCCTTTCGTTCCAGGCGTCGAACCCGCGGCTCGAATGGGAAATGAACCAGCGCAAGCGTGCCGGGCTGTGGGCCGACGGCACGATCCGCATCTTGCGCCTCAGCTGGTATCTCGACCCCGCGGGCCAGCCCGGCGGGCTCTACGCCGCCTTCGATTTCCGCGGCGATCGCCCGGACAAGACGATGGATTGCGGTTATGTCGTCGTCCACCGCGCGACGCCGGTTGCGGGCTGGACGGTGGTGCGAACCGACACCTCCGAAGTGCCCGCCAACCTGATCGAAGACGGGGTTCCCAAAGCCGATGTGCTGCGCGAACTGCCCTGCTATCTGGGCAAGGGGATCGCGACAAACTTCTGACCGATTGCCCCGATGATCGTCATCGACACGAACCGGCTTGTCGCATCGCCGCAAAATCCCTAATTCGCGCGCATGACATCGACCAATGACATTCGCCGCTCGTTCCTCGACTATTTCGCGGGGACCGGCCACCATATCGAACCGTCGGCGCCGCTGGTGCCGTACAACGACCCGACGTTGATGTTCGTCAACGCGGGCATGGTGCCGTTCAAGAATGTCTTCACCGGGCTGGAAAAGCGCCCCTACAACACTGCGGCGTCGTCGCAGAAGTGCGTGCGCGCCGGCGGCAAGCATAACGACCTCGACAATGTCGGCTTCACCGCGCGGCATCATACCTTCTTTGAAATGCTGGGGAACTTCTCCTTCGGCGACTATTTCAAGGAGCAGGCGATCCATCATGCCTGGACACTGGTCACCAAGACCTGGGGGCTTGCGCCCGAAAGGCTGACCGTCACCGTCTATCACACCGACGATGAGGCGTTCGACCTGTGGAAGAAGATCGCGGGCCTGCCCGAAGAGCGGATCATCCGCATCGCGACGAGCGACAATTTCTGGTCGATGGGCGACACGGGTCCGTGCGGGCCGTGCAGCGAAATCTTCTATGACCATGGCGACCATATCTGGGGCGGCCCCCCGGGATCGCCCGAGGAAGACGGCGACCGCTTCGTCGAAATCTGGAACCTGGTGTTCATGCAGTATGACCAGCGCGGTCCCGGCGACCGCGTCGATCTGCCGCGGCCGAGCATCGACACCGGCATGGGGTTGGAGCGCGTCGCCGCGGTCCTGCAGGGCGTCCACGACAATTACGACACCGACACGTTCAAGGCGCTGATCGCCGCATCGGTTGACCTGACCGGCGTGCCGGCGGAAGGCGCGACGCAGGCAAGCCACCGCGTGATCGCCGATCACCTGCGCGCATCGAGCTTCCTTGTCGCCGACGGCGTACTGCCGTCGAACGAAGGCCGCGGTTATGTGCTGCGCCGGATCATGCGCCGCGCGATGCGCCATGCGCATCTGCTCGGCGCCAAGGATCCGCTGATGTACCGGCTGCTGCCGTCGCTGACCGCGGAAATGGGCGCCGCCTATCCCGAGCTGATCCGCGCGCAGCCGCTGATTGCCGAGACATTGGAGCGCGAGGAAACGAAGTTCCGTCAGACGCTCGACAAGGGATTGCGCCTGCTCGACGAGGCGACGGCCGGCATGAGCGCGGGTGCGACGCTGCCCGGCGATGTTGCGTTCAAACTCTACGACACCTTCGGCTTCCCTTATGATCTGACCGAGGATGCGCTGCGCACGCAGGACATCGCGGTCGACCGCGCGGGCTTCGATGCCGCGATGGCGCAGCAGAAGGCGGCGGCGCGCGCGGCGTGGAAGGGCAGCGGGCAGAAGGCGTCGGAGGAAATCTGGTTCGACCTCGCCGAAGCCAATGGCAGCACCGAATTCACCGGCTATGGCGCCACCGCGGGCGAGGGCCAGGTGATTGCGCTGGTCAAGGATGGCGTGCCCGTCGACGAAGCCAAGGCGGGTGACGAGCTGGTCGTTCTGACCAACCAGACGCCCTTTTATGGCGAGAGCGGCGGCCAGATGGGCGACGCGGGCACGCTCGCGACGCTCGAAGGCGCCAAGGCTTCGGTCAGCGACACCGGCAAACCGCTCGGACGGCTGCATGCGCATCAGGCGAAGCTGGAGGCCGGCAGCCTGAAGGTCGGCGATACGGTCCAGTTGTCGGTTGATGCCGCGCGGCGCGATCGCATTCGCGCCAATCACAGCGCGACGCACCTTGTGCACGCGGCGTTGCGCAATCGGCTGGGCGGGCATGTGACGCAGAAGGGCAGCTTGGTCGCCGAGGACCGCTTCCGCTTCGACTTCTCGCACCCCAAGGCATTGAGCGCCGAAGAGATCGCCGACGTTGAGGCGGATGTGAACGCGCAGATTCGCGGCAACGAGGCGGTAACGACGCGGTTGATGACTCCCGACGACGCCGTCGCGGCGGGCGCGCTGGCGCTGTTCGGCGAGAAATATGGCGACGAGGTGCGCGTGCTCAGCATGGGGGCGGCGGACGATCATAGCTATTCGGTCGAGCTGTGCGGCGGCACGCATGTGCGGGCGCTCGGCGACATTGCCTTGTTCAAGATCATCAGCGAGTCTGCGGTGTCTTCGGGCGTGCGGCGTATCGAGGCGCTGACCGGCGATGCGGCGCGCCAGTGGCTGAACGGCCGCGACGAGGCGCTGAAAGCCGCTGCGGCGGCGCTCAAGACGTCGCCCGACGACGTGCCCGCGCGCGTCGCGCAGCTGGCAGAGGCGCTCAAGAAGGCCGAGCGCGAGCTGGCCGACGCGAAGAAGGCCTTGGCTATGGGCGGCGGTGGCGGCGCGGCGGCTGGGCCGGCGGTCGAGCAGGTGGGTGATACGGCGTTCTTGGCGCAGGTGGTCGACGGGCTCGATCCCAAGGATCTGCGCGGCACGGTCGATGGGCTCAAGAAGCAGGTCGGTAGCGGCGTTGCGATGCTCGTCGCGGTCAACGATGGCCGGGCCTCGGTTGCCGTCGGGGTCACGGATGACAAGACCGGAAGCCTGAGCGCGGTCGATCTCGTCAAGGCGGCGGTCGCGGCGCTTGGCGGACAGGGCGGCGGCGGGCGGCCCGACATGGCGCAGGGCGGCGGACCCGACGGGGCAGCGGCGAACGACGCCGTTGCCGCGGTCAAAGCCGCGCTCGCTTGAAACCGACCAAGAAGACACGGCGCATCGATCATGCCGAACGGCTGATCGCGGCGCCGCTGGTCGATGTCTTCGCGGCGTTCACGAGCGCGGCGAAGCTCGGCCAATGGTTGCCGCCCGAGGGGGCGACAGGGACGTTCGAGCATGTCGACCTGCGCGCGGGCGGCGGCTTTTTGATGCGGCTGACTTTTGACGACGCCGATGTCGAGACCAAGAGCGACGACGATAGCGACGTTGTGGAAGTCTATATCCCGACGCTAGACGACGGGCGGCTGGTGGTGTGGCAGGTCGAATTCGAGTCCGACGATCCGCGCTTTTCGGGGACGATGGAGATGCACTGGTATCTGTCGCGGCAGAGCGGCGGCACATTGGTCACGATCGACGCGCATCATGTGCCGCCGGGGATTTCGGCGAAGGATCATATCGAGGGGCTGAAGAGTTCGCTCGCGAATTTGGCGGGCGTGGTGGAAGGATAGACGTCGTCCCCGCGAAGGCGGGGACCGTTATCGGCCTTGCACTATGCCTCCAGCGGCCAGTTAAGGGTTGGACATGCCCCCGGCATGTCCAAGGGTTATCCGGGGGACAACCCAACCCTTCACTCCTTCGCGGGGGCGACGGTATTTATCAGCCCTCCACGCCCTTTGCTTTCCCCCACGCCCTTGCAGCCGTGTACCCAAGATACCCCGTCCCAAAGAGCGCGTAGAGGGGCTCGGGGATGCCGGCGAGATAGGCGTTCATGCCATCGGCGATGCCCTTTGCCATCTCAGGCCGCGCGGCGGCGATGAGGCCCATCGGGATCGCCCAGAGCAGCAACACATACATGACGTAGAGGAAGCTCGGCCGCGCGCGGCTGGTCCACGGGTCGGCGCTGTTCGCCTCAGCGACGATCGCGGTCATCCGCGTGCGGATTGCCTCCATTTCCTGGCTGCCCTCCATTTTAAGGAGTTCGAGCTTGGCGCGGTCGCGCGCTTCGGGGTCGGGGATGATCTTGTCGATCAGCTTGGCAATGGGGCCGATCAAACCTTCGATAATGCTCATGACAATGCTCCTAAGTTCAAAGTTCAGGGAAGTTCAGCCCAATGGCGCGCGGTGAGGCATCAGCCGGTGCCGATGCGGTTGGCGAGCCAGCCGTAGAGGAAGGCTTCCTGGCTGGGGCGGCGTTCGGCGAGCGCGATGTAGCGTTCGCCCTGCAGCGCCTCCATCGCACGGAGGAGGACGGTTTCGCCGCCCTTGCCACGCGCTTTCAGGAAGCCGTCGAGCGCCGACAATGTGCGCGGGCCGATGTCGCGGTCGACCGCGATGTCGGGATAGTCGCGCGCGGTACGGTTGAGCGCGTTGAGCGCGCGCTGGAGAAATCCCGTGGCGGTGCCGGTGCCCATGTTGACGCCGGTGTCGAAGAGCTCCGCGGCGATCTTTGGCGCGCGCAGCGCGACCTTGTCGAAGCGAGGGCGCAGCCAATAGAGGCGGCGATAGATGGACGCGGCTTCGCTCCGCGGAAGGTCGCGCATCGCGCCGGCATAGCCTTGCGCCCGCGCGACCGCCTCGGTGATCCCCCAGCAGGTCGGGCCGCCGCGGTCGGCGGGGTGGTTTACATATCGGCCTTCGCGGTCGATGACGGCATCGATCAAGATATCTGCATCGCAGGCAGACGGGTCTGGTCTTGGCATGATTCGCTCCTGTGGTTTGTTGGACAGGTGAAACGAACCATATGGGAATATTGTAGGAAAGGATTTTCGCCATGCGGGCTTTGCAAATACGCGAATTGCTGTCCGATCATGCGGGGGCGGCGCTTGCGGATTTGCCCGTACCTTTGCCCGGACCCGGCGAAGTTCGTGTGCGGGTCCGCGCGGCGGCAGTGAATTTCCCCGATCTGTTGATGACGGGTGGCGGCTACCAGTTGAAGCCCGACCTGCCGTTCGTGTCGGGGCTGGAATTCGCGGGCGAGGTCGATGCAGTGGGTGAGGGTGTCGATGGCTGGGCGCCGGGCGACGCGGTGATCGGCGGCAACCGGTTCGGCGCGATGGCTGAATATGCCGCCGTTCCGGCGGCAAACCTGCGCCGCAAGCCCGAACGGCTGAGCTGGGACGAGGCCGCTGCCTATCCGGTCGCTTATCTGACCGCCTATGTCGCACTGGTTCGCTGCGCGCGGGTCGAGCCGGGCGAGTGGGTGCTGGTCCATGGCGCGGCGGGCGGGGTCGGGCTGGCGACGGTCGATCTGGCGAAGGCGCTGGGTGCGCGCGTGATCGCGGCGGCGAGCCGCGCCGAAAAGCGCGAAGCGATCGCGCGGCTCTACGCGCCCGATGCCGTGATTTCCGCCGGGCCGGGATTTCGCGACGAGGTGAAGGCGCTGACCGGCGGTAAGGGCGCCGATGTGATTTTCGATCCGGTCGGCGGCGACATATTCGACGAATCGACGCGCTGTATCGCGTTTGGCGGACGCCTGCTCGTCATCGGCTTTGCATCGGGGCGCATAGCCGAGGTGTCGGTGAACATGCCGCTGATCAAGGGCTTCTCGGTCGTCGGGGTGCGCGCGGGCGAATATGGCCGGCGCTTTCCCGATCGCGGAGCGGAGAATGTCGCGGCGATCGATGCGCTGGCGGCCGCAGGGAAAATCCGGCCGCACGTCCATGCTTCGCTCGACCTTGCCGACTGGCGCGAAGGCTTTGCGATGCTCGAGCGGCGCGAGGTGGTGGGCAAGGTCGTGCTGAAACCGTGACGAGCCGAAGTCGCTGCCATAGTTTTGCGACACGCAAGCTGCCATGTCCGCGGCGGGGCGTCCCGGCGCTATTGCCGATATGACCAAAGGACATGGAATGAAGAAATTGACGATGATCGCCGCTTCGATCGGCATGGCTGTTCCGGGCATCGCTGCCGCCCAGCCGCCGCAGGATGGCGGCCGCATGTTCGCGATGATCGACACCAATGGCGATGGGAAGCTGGACAAGGCCGAGATTACCAAGATGGCTGAAATGCGCGCCCAGCAGCAGGGCGATCCGACGATGGCCTCGCCCGAAAAGGTCGATGCCTTCATCAAGTTTCTCGATGCGAACGGCGACGGCGTGGTCGACAAGGCCGAACTGGCCGCGAAGCAAAAGGCGCGGGCCGAACCGCCGCCGCCGGCGGAGGAGGGTCAGCCCTAAAAGAGCGTCCAGAGCGGGTTGGCGGGGTCGGCGAGGAGTTTGGCGGTCAGGGCGAAGGACATGACCACAAGCAGCGGCCGCACCCCGCGCCCACCGAAACGGATCGCGAGCCGCGCGCCGAGCTGGTTGCCCGCGACATTGGCGGCGGCCATCGAGAGGCCGAGCAGCCACAGGACATGACCGCCGACAATCATCGCGAGCAGGCCGGCGACATTGGTCGCGAGGTTGAGGAACTTTGCGTTGCCGATCGCGCGAACGAGCCCGAGCCCGCCGAGCGCGACGAGCGTGAGCGTCAGGAACGAGCCCGCGCCCGGGCCGAAGAAGCCGTCGTAGAAGCCGAGCGCCGTAACGATGAGGGTGAGCCCGAGCGGGCCGACGCGCGCGTGGCGATCGACGCTGCTCATCGGCGGCGCGAGCAGGAAATAGAAGCCCATCGCGATGAGCAGCAGCGGGACGAGCGCGGCGAGGAAGTCGGACCGGACATATTGGACCGCGGTCGCGCCGAGCACCGAGCCGGCAAAGGCTCCCGCCGCGGGCCATGCGAAGCGGCGAAGATCGACATGCCCCGCGCGCCAGAAGGTCAGGAAGGCCGAGCCGGTGCCGATCGTGCTTTGCAGCTTGTTCGTCGCGATCGCCGAGACCGGCGGAACGCCGACCGCCATCAATGCGGGAATGGTGAGGAGACCCCCGCCGCCCGCCATCGCGTCGACCGTTCCGGCGAGAAAGGCGACGCCGATCAGGAAGGCGAAGATTTCGGGGGCGAACTCCATGCCGGCGCTCCTAGGTGCGATCGCCTGGCTTGGCCAGTATGGAGCGGCGCCGCATAGCAATGCGGCAGACGCGCTGCGTCACACCGGCGTGTCGAGCTCGGCAAGGCGGCGCGGGAGAGTGAAGCCCGCACCGAAGCGGTCGCCGGGCTCCCCGATCATCTCGCTGCGCCCCGAATACCAGGCCTGGCCGGCGACCCGGACGCGCGACACGGCATCGAGTCCGGCTCCGTTCATCGCGGCGAGTGTCCCGACGAAGCCTTCGCCCGATACGCCCCGGATTTCGCAGCTGTCCCCCACCGCCATCTCGTCCTTCGCGGCGGCGAGCGCTATACGCGCCGTTACCCCGCTGCCGGTCGGCGAGCGGTCGATCTGTCCATCGGCGAAGATGCAAAGATTGTAGCTGGGCTGGCCGCCATGCATGCCGAGCGCCACATCGTCGGTCAGGATCGTGCCGTAGAGAAAGCCGAGATCGGGTTCGGTCGGATGGACGATGGGCCCGCTGGCACGGATCGCCTCGGTGATCGCGGTGGCGGCCTGTACGAGCTCTGCCAGCGGCGTTTCCATCAGCGACAGGCCGATGCGGCTCGCGGGCAGGATCGCGTAGAAGGCGCCGCCGAAAGCGATGTCGACGCGGACCGGGCCGAGGCCGGGAACCTCAACAGTCCGATCGAGCGCGTTCGCAAAAGATTCGACGCTCTCGAATGCGACACGGGTGACGCCGGCTTCGTCCGTCTCGACATCGACCTGGATGACGCCGCAAGGTGCCTCGAGCCCGAAGCGGGCCTTGCCGTCAACGCGCGCGACGCGCCCCGTGTCGACCGCCCAGCGGCCGATCGCGATGGTCGCGTGGCCGCACATCGTGCTATATCCTTCCTGATGCGTGAAGAGCACGGCAAGGTCGGCCCCCGCTGCGCAGGGCTCGGTCGGGATCACGCCGTACATGCCGTCATGCCCGCGCGGTTCGAGCATCAGCATCGTGCGCAGGTGATCGAAGCGTGTCTGGGCATCGCGCCTTTTTTCCAGGATCGTGTTGCCGGCGAGTGGGGGATATCCGGCCTCGACGATACGGACGGGCTCGCCTGCGGTGTGCATGTCGACGATGCGGATGATCGTGGTTTCGCGATTCGATGTCATATCCGTATCTCAGTCGAGCGCGGCGTTTCAGGCAAGCACGATCTGCGCCGCCTGGAATAGGAAGGTCGCGCCGATGATCGTGACGATCCAGCGGCGGCTGGCGCGGAAGTGCGCGTCGCTGATGCGGTCGAGGATAAATGCCCGAAAGGATGGAAGTCAGAAATGCGGCCGCAACGATCAGAAGGCCCGCCTGCATATCCCCGCGCTTTCCGCTCGTGCGCTGCCCGCGCCTTGATGGGGTGGACGACGCCGATGCGTCGCGCCCGGCCCCGATGGCGCGCTATCCTGTCAGGATGCTGTCAGATTGTCCGTTAAATTGGTCGGGACGAGAGGATTCGAACCTCCGACCCCCACACCCCCAGTGTGATGCGCTACCAGGCTGCGCTACGTCCCGACCGGCCCCCGTAAGGGCAGGCGAGGCCCCTAGCGCGGGTTGGCGGACGATGCAAGCGGGGATGGCGCGTTATTGCCTCGATTGACGGGGCGGGGTTGATATGGCGGGTATCATTCCCATTTCGGCCACGCTTGCCGAGGGGGAGGGGCGCAGCGACCGGTTGCGCGGGGCTTCCCTGCGTGATAGGCGCCGCGCCATATTTGCGTGCCGGTTCCGCAAGGGGAATTGGCAATGCTTACGAACGGAAAGTTTTTCACTCATGTCGACGCAATTGCTTCTGACCCAGGCGGCCGGATCGGGCGGCGGGGCTGCCGGTTTCCTGATGCTGGTTCCCTATCTGCTGATCTTCGCGGTGTTCTGGTTCTTCCTGATCCGCCCGCAGCAGGTCCGCGCCAAGGAACATCGCGCCAAGGTCGCGGCGGTGAAGCCACGCGACCAGGTCGTGACCGGCGGCGGCATCGTCGGCAAGATCACGCGCGTCGACGATGATTTCGTCGATGTCGAAATCGCACAGGGCGTGAAGATCAAGGTCGTCAAGTCGACCCTCGCCGACGTCCTGCAGCCCGGTGGCAAGCCCGCCAACGACTGACGCGGCGGGCCCCGCGTCCTTCGCGGTCCCGCTTTTGCTATCGGATTTCTAGACCATGCTCGATTTCCCGCGCTGGAAGACCATCGGCATCAGCATCATCCTGCTGCTCGGTATCCTTTTTTCCATCCCCAGCTTCCTGCCTGAAAAAACGAGGGAGAGCTTGCCGTCGTTCCTGCAGGCGAAGGTCAATCTGGGCCTCGACCTCGCCGGCGGCAGCCACTTGCTGCTTGAAGCCGACATCGCCGACCTGCGCAAGACGCAGCTCGCGAATATGGAGAAGACCGTGCGCGCCGCGATGCGCGGCGAAAGCGGACCCGACGACGATATCGCGATCGGTGAACTGTCGACCGCGGGCGGCAAGATCAGCTTCCTTGTCCGCGACCTCGCGAAGCTCGACGAAGCCCGCGAGCGGCTGTTCAGCGAAACGCGCGGCGCGCAGCTGACGGGCCAGCGCGACTGGAACATCACGGTCGTCGATTCGACGCGGATCGAGATGACCCCGACGGGAGCCGGGCAGGCACAGGCCGTCGCGAACGCGATGGATACCGCGCGAGATATTATCGACAAGCGCGTCAACGCGCTGGGTACGCGCGAACCGACGATCATCCGCGAAGGCGACGACCGCGTCGTCGTGCAGGTCCCCGGCCTGCAGGATCCGGCCGCGCTGAAGGAACTGATCGGCAAGACTGCGCGGCTGGAGTTTCGCATGGTCGATGCCAACGCCGACCCCGCCGAAGCCGCCGCGGGCCGCGTTCCCGTCGGCAGCGAAATTGTCCCCTATGCCGAGGGCGAGGGCAATGGCGCCGCGTTCGAAGTGCTGCGCCGCCAGGTGATGATCAGCGGCGAGCAGCTGATCGACGCCAAGCAAAGCTATGATCCCCAGAACAATCAGCCGGTTGTCTCGATCCGTTTCGATTCGGGCGGGTCGAGCACCTTTGCCAAGGTGACGGCGCAGAGCGTCGGCAAGCGTTTCGCGATGGTGCTCGACGGCAAGGTGCTGTCGGCGCCGTCGATCAACGAGCCGATCCTGGGCGGTAGTGCGCAGATTTCGGGCAGCTTCAGTGTTGCGAGCGCGAATGCGCTGGCGATTTCGCTGCGCTCGGGGGCGCTGCCGGTGAAGATGACCGTCGTCGAAGAACGTACGGTAACCCCCGAACTCGGCGCCGATTCGATCCGCAAGGGTGCGATCGCGGGCATCATTGCCACGGTGTCGGTGCTGGTACTGATGCTCGTCGTTTATGGCCGCTTCGGCGTCTATGCGTGCGTCGCGCTGGTCTTCAACGTCTTCCTGATCATCGCGGTCATGGCGGCATTCAATGCGACGTTGACGCTGCCGGGGATTGCAGGCTTTGTGCTGACGATCGGCGCCGCGGTCGACGCGAACGTGCTGATCAACGAACGCATACGCGAAGAGCTGAAACGCGGGCGAAAGGTCTTTCAGGCCGTCGAACTGGGTTATAGCGAGGCGAGCCGCGCGATTTTCGACGCGAACGTCACCAACGTCATCGCCGCCGCTTTGATGTTCTGGTTCGGTTCGGGGCCGATCAAGGGCTTCGCGGTTGTTCTGACCATCGGGATCGTCACCAGCGTCTTCACCGCCGTTACCGTCACGCGCATGTTCGTAGCCCATTGGCTGCGGACCAAGCGCCCGACGTCGATCAATATTTAAGGGAGCGAAACGATGCGCTTGCTGAAACTCGTTCCTGACGACACCAACATCGACTTCCTGCGGTGGCGGAAAATCGCGTCATTCATGAGCTTTTTCCTCGTGGCCGTGTCGATCGCACTGGTCGCCGTGAAGGGCCTGAACCTCGGCGTCGACTTCGTCGGTGGCCAGTCGGTTCGCGTTGAATTCACTCAGGGGATGCCGCCAATCGACGAAATTCGCGAAAAGGTCGGCGACATCGGCCTTGGCGAAGCGACGATCCAGCAGTTCGGATCGGACAAGGCGGTGTCGATCCGCACCGCGCTCCCTGACGGCGACAAGGCCGCCGCCGAGCGCGCGGGGCAGCAGCTGGTATCGGGCATTCAAAAAGCCTTCCCGACCGCGAAGACCGGCTCGGTCGAAACCGTTTCGGGCAAGGTCTCGGGAGAATTGATACGCACCGGGGCGATCAGCCTGGGTCTCGCGATCCTCGGCATTTCCATATATATATGGATACGCTTCGAATGGCAGTTCGGCGTCGGTGCGCTTGGCCGCCTGTTCCATGAGGTATCGCTGACCTTCGGCCTGTTCGCGGTGACGCAGATGCAGTTCGACCTGAACAGCGTCGCGGCGCTGCTGACCATCGTCGGCTATTCGCTGAACGACACGATCGTCGTTTATGATCGAATTCGCGAGAATCTGAAAAAATACCGCAAGATGGAGATCGTTCCGCTTCTCAATCTCAGCATCAACGAAACGCTGTCGCGTACGGTCATGACGACGGTCGCCATGGTCCTGGCGCTCGGCATGCTGTTGCTCTTTGGCCCGGACGTGATTTTCGGCTTTACCGCGGCAATGCTGTTCGGCGTGTTTATCGGCGGCTATTCGTCGGTGCTGATGTCGACCCCGGTGCTCGTGTGGCTGAAGGTCGGGCCGCACAGCTTCGTGCCGCGCACGACGGCCGGGATGGACGGCGGCGAGCGCGTCGAGCGCAAGGACGACGGCGCGGTCGTCTGAGGCCCGTAGCTTTGTAAAAAACGGCGCCGGCCTGCTCTGCGAGTGGGCCGGCGTTGCCGTATCTAGAGACTTGCGCAGCCGCGGAGATGCGCGGCGAGTTCGCGGCCGTTGCGGTCCCAGTCGAAGCGGCCGCCAAGGCTGGCCGCGACGTCTGCTGGTGACGGCGGATTTGCGAGAACGGCCTGCACGGCCTCGGCAATCGCGCGCGGTGTGCGTTCGACGATCCGGCCGGCGATTGGCGACGTCACCAGCTCGGCGGCCCCGCCCGCGTCGCTGATCACGATGGGCGTGCCGCAAGCGAGCGCCTCGACCCACGCATTGGCGAGCCCTTCGCTGACCGACGGCATCACGACAAGGTCGGCGGCGCGATAAAGCTGCGGCAGGTCGGCGTTGGCGACGGGCCCCATGAAGTGGACGCGGGTTGCGACACCAAGCTTTTGCGCGAGCGCGCGGTAACGGCCTTCCTCATCGCCCGCGCCGGCAAGCCAGTAGTCGACGTCGGGCAGCGCGGGCAGCGCCTCGATGACGAGCGCCTGACCCTTGCGTTCGATCAGCGCGCCGACGGTGAGGATTGCGGGGCTGGCGTCGATGCCGAGCGCTGCGCGCGCGGCGGCACGGTCGCCGGGGTGGAAGCGTGCGGTGTCGATGCCGGTGTAGTGGACGGCGACTTTCGCCGGGTCGATGCCGATCACGGCCATGTCGCCGCGCATCGCTTCGGAGACGGCAAGCAGGCCGGCGGCCTTTTTGCCCGCTTCGATCACCTGCGATCGCGTCGCGGGGGTATGGCCGAAGTGGCTGATGTCGGCGCCGCGCGCCTTGGCCGAGAAGGGGAGGCCGAGCGCGTCCGCGACACGCATCGCGGCGGGGCCATCGGGATAGAAGAATTGCGCGTCGATCACGTCGAAGGACTGGCCGCGCACCGCGGACAGCGCGGCTCTTGCGACCTTTGCCGGATTGAATCTTGCGCCGACGCGCGGGATCAGCGTGAAGCGCGGGCGGAGGACGGTAAGCCCGTTCCAGACCTCGTTTCGCGGGAGGCTACGGAGCGCGCGATAGCGTTTGTGGAGTGAGAGCGGGAAGGGTGGCAGGCCGACCGGTGCAACGATCGTGAGCGCAATCCCCGGCTGCGCCGCAAGCGCGCGCAGGCTTTTTTCGACGAACAGGCCGAAGTTGGGCCGTGCCGCGTCGGGGAACAAAGTCGCGATCGACAGGACGCGCAAGGACGGAGCGGCGGACACTCAGAGCGTGCGGAGCAGGCGGACGGCGACGGCGGCCCACGGCGGGTTGCTGACGACTTGTTGGCGCTGGCCGGTGCCGAGCGGGAGCAGGTGGAGCTTTTCGCCGTCGACGTTGAGCAGGCGCGCGAAAAAGAAGCGGCCGGCGGGGCGCGGGACGAGCAGATCGCGGTTGAGCACGCTCGCCCAGTCGCCCTCGATGCGGCGGCACCAGATTTCATCGCCCGCGCGATAGTCGCCGATCGACGAGGTGACGCGCACCGCGACCATATCCTCGCCTGGGCGGGCGGTCAGCGCCTGTTCGACGCGCGTCGGCGCCTGCGCGCCCTCGGCGCCGAGCAGCGCCGTGATCGTGAGCTGCGTGTCCTGCGGCAACTGGACGAGTTCGGCGGCGTCGACGCCGAGCGCGGCGGCGATGCGGTTCATCCAGCCGAGCGAGAGCGTGCGCGTCCCCGTTTCGAGGCGGCCGATCGTCTGCGCCGTCGTCGGCGGAACGCAGCGCTGGCCGACCTCTTCGAGCGTCAGCCCCTTGGCGCGGCGGACCGAGCGGATGCTGTTGATCATCGCAAAACCCTCAAATAACCAAATCGGTTTCTTCTTTCCTACAAAATATTCCAGTGTCAAGCCCGGTGTGTAGCAAAGGAGAATCGCATGACCGCACGCCGCCTCGAAACGCATCTTCATCCCGACGACCGGATCGATCCGGGCAAGGCGGGGCCGCAGGTGATGCGCCATGTGACGGTCAATGTCGGCGAAAGCCCGATCGCCTGGCTGGCGTCGCGGGGGTTGTTGACCGACGCGCAGCTTTGCGCCGGTGAACGGCTACGCGCCGATTATGAGCGCGCGGGGCTGGCGGCGCGGGTGACGATGCGGTGGGATGCGGCACCGCCGGGAAAGAGCCGCGGCGGCGCGCGCGCCTCGGATGCGTCGCTGGCGCGGATTGATGCGCACCGGCGCTTTCATGCCGCGCTCGACGCGGCCGGGCCGGGGCTGGCCGACATCTGCTGGCGCGTCATTTGCGCGGGCGAGGGGATTGGTGGGGCCGAGAAGGCGCTGGGCTGGCCCGCGCGGTCGGGCAAGCTGGTGCTCGGGCTGGCGCTCGACCGATTGGCGCGCTTTTACGGGACGGGATGATAAAACCGCATGACTGGAAGCGACTGGAAGTTGCCGGTCCACCTTTTTACTTCGTCATCCCCGCGAAAGCGGGGATCCAGCGAGCCGACGTTGCTACTGGGTTCCCGCTTTCGCGGGAATGACGATTGTTGGGAATGGCTCTAATCCACGCCAATGCCGACCCGTCGCGGAAGCGGAGGGTGCGACTTAACCGAGCGCCTCAACCTCTTCGGCCAGTTCCAGCCAGCGATCCTCCGCCGCCGCTTTTTCCTCCCGCAGCGTGTCGAGCTTCGCTGTCAGCGCATTGAAGCGCGCATTGTCGCGCGTGAACAGGCTGCCGTCGGAAAGGTCGATTTCGATTCCCGCCATTTCCTTTTCGATTTCATCGATGCGGCCGGGTAGCATGTCGAAGTCGCGCTGGTCCTTGTAGCTCAATTTCTTGCGCGCGGTCGGCGCGGGCGGGGGCGCGGCGGTCGCGGCTTTGGCTTTGACGCTGTTGGGTTTGACCCGCTTCGCTTCCCAGTCGGCATAGCCGCCCGCGACGATATCGACCTTGCCCGATCCGTCGAGGCCGAGCGTCACAGTGACGGTGCGGTCGAGGAAGTCGCGGTCGTGGCTGACGAGCAGCACGGTGCCGGCATAGTCGGCGATGACTTCCTGCAACAGGTCGAGCGTTTCGAGGTCGAGGTCGTTGGTCGGCTCGTCGAGCACGAGCAGGTTCGAGTCGCGCGCGAACTCGCGTGCGAGAAGGAGGCGCGAGCGTTCGCCGCCCGAGAGCGCGCCGACGCTCGCCTCGATCACGCCGGGATCGAACAGGAATTCCTTGAGGTAACCCTGGATATGCTTTTTGACGCCGCGCACCTCGACCCAGTCGCCGCCGTCGGAGAGGATGTCGCGCACGGTTTTGTCCGGCGACATCAGGCTGCGCTGTTGGTCGATGATGATGCCGTCGAGCGTCGGGGCGAGGGTGATGCTGCCTTCGTCGGGCTGGATTTCGCCGGTCAGCAGCTTGAGCAGGGTCGACTTGCCCGCGCCGTTCGCGCCGACGATGCCGATGCGGTCGCCGCGCTGGACGCGGAAATCGAAATTCTTGATGATCGTGCGGTCGCCGAAGCTTTTCGACACGCCCTCGGCGACGATCACCGATTTCGAGCGCACATCGTCGTTGGCGAGGCCGAGCTTGGCGACCCCGGGGCCGCCGATCATCGCGGCGCGGGTCGCGCGCATTTCCTTGAGCTTCTCGAGGCGGCCCTGGTTGCGCTTGCGGCGCGCGGTGACGCCGCGTTCGAGCCAATGCGCCTCGAGCCGCAGTTTCGAATCGAGGCGCTGGGCGGCGCGCGCTTCCTCGGCCGCGACGGCGTCGCTCCATTCCTCGAAGCCGCCGAAGCCGATTTCCTTGCGGCGGATGCTGCCGCGGTCGAGCCACAGCGTCTGGCGCGTCAGGCGGGTGAGGAAGGTGCGATCGTGGCTGATCGCGACGAAGGCGCCGGTGTAGCGCGCGAGCCAGGATTCGAGCCAGTCGATCGCGGCGAGGTCGAGGTGGTTGGTCGGCTCGTCGAGCAGCAGCACGTCGGGGTTCTGCGCGAGCGCGCGGGCGAGCGCGGCGCGGCGGCGCTCGCCGCCCGAGGCGCTGGCGGCGGTGCGGCTCATGTCGATGCCGAGCTGGTCGGCAATCGCGGCGACCTCGAATTCCTCCGGCGCATTCGGCGCGGCGACGGCGAAATCCATCAGCGTCGCGAAGGACGAAAAATCGGGTTCCTGTTCGAGCATCACGACATGCGTGCCCGGGACGATCACGCGCTTGCCTTTGTCGGCGTCGATTTGCCCGGCGAGCAGTTTGAGCAAGGTCGTCTTGCCCGCGCCGTTGCGGCCGATCAGCGCGAGCCGGTCGCGTTCGCCGACATAGATGTCGAGGTCCTGGAACAGCCAGCCGCTGCCCTGCACAAGGCCAAGGCCTTCATAAGATAAAATCGGTGCTGCCATGATGAACGGCTCGCTACTGGCGCGTTCAGCATCATGCAAGCGCGCAGCGCACAAAGGCCGGAACGGGTTCGCTCCGTCTGCGTTACGGGGCGGACATAACAGATGACCGAAAGCCCGGTTCACAGGAGAATGAAATGACTAAGCAAATGTTCGCCGTTATGGCAACCGGACTGGCGCTGATGGCGGCAACGCCCGCGCTTGCTCAGCAGGGAGGTTCGACGGTGACAGCAGCAACGACCCAGGGCCCGATCCTGTCCTTTGCGGTCAGCGAGGAAGTGCGTTCGCGTCCCGACCAGGCGACCGTGGGCGCCGGCGTGACGACGACCGCGCCGACCGCGGTCGAATCGATGCGCGCGAATGCCGCGGCGATGGACAAGCTGATCGCCGCCGTAAAGGCGCGCGGGATCAAGGCCGAGGATATCCAGACGAGCGGCATCAACCTGTCGCCGCAGTATGACTATAATAATCGCGGTGATGGCCAGCCGCCGCGCTTCCTCGGTTATCAGGTGTCGAACAGCGTGCGCGTGACGACGTCGAAGATCGAAGACATCGGGCCGCTGCTCGACGCACTGGTCGCCGCGGGCGGCACGAACATCGACGGCCCGTCGTTCGGCATGAAGGATCCCGACGCGCAATTGGTCGGCGCGCGCGGCACCGCGATCAAGGCGGCCGAAGCGAAGGCGCAGGATTATGCGCGCCTCGCGGGCTTCCGCGGCGTCGAGCTGGTGTCGATCAGCGAAGGCGGCAGCTTTGGCCCGCAGCCGCCGATGCCGATGGTGCGCATGGCGATGGATGCCGGTTCGGCAAAGGCCACGCCGGTCGAGCCGGGCCGGGTCGCCAACACGCTGACGCTGAATTTCCAGTATCGTCTGGTGAAGTAAGCCAAAGATAGGCGTCGCCCCAGCGAGAGCTGGGGCCGCTATCGACCTTGCGCTATGTCGCGAGCGATCCCAGCTTTCGCTGGGATGACGTCAAATCGCCAACTCGCCCTCGGCCCATGGCCAGGGCCGTTCGCGAAACCATTTGGTGATGATATATTTGCGGCCCTTGCGGACCTTCATCCCGTGATGAAGCGTGTCGGGGTTCGCGGTGCCGTCGAGATGGACATTGTTCCACGCGAGCAGCTTGCCGGCCTCGGGCTGATGCATCTTGCCGGTCGCGAGAAAACGCGTCGCGCCGCCCGCGCCGGGTTCGTTGAGATAGATCATCAGCGTCCAGCTGCGCTGCCCCGGTATCGCGCAATAGGTTTCCCAGTCGGCGCCGTGCGGATCGAAATAGTCGGTGTGCGCCTTGAATTCCTGTCCGACGTCGTAGCGCTGGCCCTGCATCGGCTCGCCATATTCGCGCGGGATGCCGGTGAGCTCGTGAAGGCGGTTGTTGACCGCGATCACGATCGGGTCGCGATGGTCGAGGTCGCAGGTCGTGCTGGTGCGAAAGGCGTCGTCGCCGTTCGGGTCGGCGATCGTCGACGGCCGCACGTCGCGGTCGATCTGCGTCATCAGCGCGGCGCAGGTTTCGGCGTCGAGGAAGCCCGACAGCATGAACTGCTGCAGCTTTGGCGTTGGCGCGCGGCGGATGCCGGGGACGGCGGCAAGCCGCTCGGCAGTGCGGTCGGCGCCCGAGGTCGCCATGTCGACATGTTCATTCGCAGCCATGGCGCGCTTTTTAGCAGGGAAGCGCGTGCGAACAATGCTTGACGAGCGGGGGGATGCGCGCCTATTCGCCGCGCGCTGTCGAGGGTGCTTCGCGCGCCGCTCTTCGCTTATGTGGCGACCATAGCTCAGTTGGTTAGAGCGCCGGTTTGTGGTACCGGAGGTCGCGGGTTCGAGCCCCGTTGGTCGCCCCATTTTCTCTATCTTCGCGCACATGCGGGATTTGGGGTGACTCTCAGCCCCTATCGGATTATTGCGTTCGGACGTAATTTTCTAATGCGAGGATGAGTCTATGTCCGCTGTCTGGGATTTCGCCGATTTCGACGATCATGAACATGTCCACATGTTCCGCGATCGCGCCAGCGGGCTGACGGCGGTCATCGCCGTTCACTCGACGCACCTCGGCCCCGGCGCGGGCGGCGTGCGTTACTGGCATTATCCCCAGCGCGCGGCGGCGATCACCGATGCGCTGCGCCTGTCGCGCGGCATGAGCTACAAGAACGCGATGGCGGGGCTGCCGATGGGCGGCGGTAAGGGCGTGATCCTCGCCGACGAGGGCGCAGCGAAGACCCCCGAACTGCTCGCGGCGTTCGGCCGTGCGGTCGAATCGCTCGGCGGCGCTTATGTCACCGCCGAGGATGTCGGGATCACCGACGCCGACATGGTCCAGATTTCGAAGCACACCAAGCATGTCAGCGGCCTGCCGGTGGCGAGCGGCGAGGCGGGCGGCGACCCCGGCCCGCTGACCGCGCTCGGCGTCTACCTCGGCATCAAAGCGGCGATTCGCGAAGGGCTGAACACCGACAGCGCGAAGGATGTCCGGATCGCGATCCAGGGCGTCGGCAGCGTCGGCGGCGGTGTCGCGCGGCGGCTGGCGGCCGAGGGCGCGAAGCTGACCCTCGCCGACGTCAATCTGGCGCGCGCGAAGGAACTCGCCGACGAACTCGGCGCCGAGCTCGCCGATTCGGCGGCGATCATGGAGGTCGAGGCCGATGTGCTGAGCCCGAACGCGCTCGGAGCGATCCTGACCGAGGCGAGCATCGAGAAACTGCGCGTGCCGATCGTCGCGGGCGGCGCGAACAACCAGCTAGCGACCGGCGCCGACGGCCAGCGCATCCACGACCGCGGCATCGTCTACGCCCCCGATTATGTTATCAACGCAGGCGGCATCATCAACGTCGCGCTCGAATATCTGGGGCAGGGCAGCCGCGAGGAAGTCGAGAGCCGCATCCACCTGATCCCCGGCCGGCTTGCCGAAATCTGGGCCGAGAGCAAGGCGAGCGGCACGCCGGCGTCGGTTGTGGCCGACCGGATGGCGCAGAAGCTGATCGGGCGGGGCTAACTCTTGAGCGTCGCCCCCGCGAAGGCGGGGGCCGCTGGAGAGGTAGCGTAAGGCCGATAGCGGCCCCCGCCTTCGCGGGGGCGACGGTTGTGGGATGGCCTCGGCGAGAAAACCCGCTAAGCCATCCCCCGATGAAACGGCATTTTTATCTGGTCGCGGGCTGGGCGTCGTTGGGGCTTGGCGCGATTGGCGCGTTCGTGCCGTTGTTGCCAACGGTGCCGTTCGTCATCCTTGCCGCCTTTTGCTTTGCGCGCTCGTCGCCGCGGCTCGAGAATTGGCTGCTGACGCACCCGCACTTTGGGCACCATATTGCCGCGTGGCGCGCGAAGGGCGCGATCAGCCGCAAAGGCAAGATCGCCGCGACGGCCGCCTTTGCCTTCAGTATTGTCCTTGCCGCGATCTTTTCGCCCTGGCCGTGGGTGATGGTGCCGGTGATCGCCGCCGCCGTCACCGGAAGCTGGATATGGACGCGGCCTGAGGGCTGACGGTGGGACGTGCTCCCCGGCGAAAGCCGGGGCCCAGAATATTAGCGCGGCGCTCTCGATCTGGGCCCCGGCTTTCGCCGGGGAGCACAAAGGCAAATTGCTGGACCGCTTTCTCCGGCTCGCCTAAGGACGACGCGATCCGATGCACGCCTACGCTAATCCCACGCGCTTTCTTGCGATTGCCAAGCCGCTGACGCCGTGGTTGCTCGGCGCCGGGCTGTTGCTTGTGCTGGGCGGGGCCTGGGCCGGGCTCGCGCTGGTGCCGGGCGATTACAAGCAGGGCGAAACCGCACGCATCCTTTACGTCCATGTCCCGTCGGCCTGGCTCGGCATGGGCGGCTGGACGTCGCTGGCGATTGCGGGACTGATCCAGCTTGTGTGGCGGCATCCGCTGTCGGGCATCGCCGCGCGTGCGATCGCGGTGCCGGGGATGCTGTTCACCGCGCTGTGCCTTGCGACCGGATCGATCTGGGGTCGGCCGACGTGGGGCACCTGGTGGGAATGGGATGGGCGGATGACCTCGATGCTCGTCCTCCTCTTTCTCTATGCGGGCTTTATCGCGCTGACGAGCGGCGATGACGGTCAGCGGCAGGGCGGCTCGCTGTCGCGCGGCGCGGCGATCTATGCGCTGGTCGGCGCGATCAACATTCCGATCATCAACCGCAGCGTCGTGTGGTGGAACAGCCTGCATCAGGGGCCGAGCATCACGCTGGGCGGGTCGAGCATCGACGGCGCGCTGCTGTGGCCGCTGGGCTTGACCGTGCTCGGCTTTTCGTTGCTATTCGGCGCGATCGTCCTGATGCGGATGCGGCGGATCATCGCCGACAACCGTGTCGCGGCGCGGCTCAGGCGGCTGGCGGACGACGAGGGGATTTGACGCGTGACGGGGGTGATCAGCGGGGGCGGGCAATGGGCGTTTGTTGCCGCAGCCTATGGCTTGACGGTCGTGCTGACCGGCGCGGTGCTGTGGGCGAGCTGGCGCGCGATGAAAAAGGCGGAGAAGCGTAGCGACGCGCTGCGAAAGGATCGTAAGTGAAGGCCAAGCATCAACGGCTGATTCTGGCGCTCGTCGCACTGTGTGGTGTCGGGGGCGCGGGGGTGCTCGCGGCCAGCGCGCTGCGCGATGAGGCGGCCTATTTCCGTACGCCGGCCGAGATCGAGGGCGGCAAGGCGGCGGTCGATGAGCCGATGCGGCTGGGCGGCATGGTCGCCAAGGGCAGCATCGAGCGGCAGGCCGATGGGCTGACAATTCGCTTCGTCGCGACCGACGGCAAGGCATCGGTCCCGGTCGAATATAAGGGCATCGTCCCCGACCTGTTCGGCGAAGAGAGCGGCATGGTCGCCGACGGCCGGATGCGCGCCGACGGGACCTTCGTCGCCGATCGCATCCTCGCCAAACATGACGAGCGTTATATGCCGCCGCAGATGGGTGACATGCCGAAGAATATGAAGGCGCCGGCAACGACATGATCGCCCCTAAATTCACGTCATCCCAGCGAAAGCTGGGATCTCTGGCGTCCGAGCAGAACGATAGCGGTCCCAGCTTTCGCTGGGACGACGAGCTTTTCCAATGATCGCCGAACTCGGTCTCGCGCTGCTGTGGATCGCGGCCGCGCTCGCGTGCCTGTCGCTCGTCGCCGGGACCTTGTTCCTGCGCGGCGGATCGAAGGATCTGGCGGCGCTCGTGCGCCCGGCGAGCGTTGCGCAGGGCGTGCTCACCGCGGCCGCCTTTGGCCTGCTGATCGCATTGTTCGTGCGCTCGGACATGTCGGTCGAGCTGGTCGCGCGCAACAGCAACAGTTTGAAACCGATGATCTTCAAGGTCGCGGGAACATGGGGCAATCACGAAGGGTCGATGCTGCTCTGGCTGATGATCCTGTCGCTGTCGGGCGGCCTGATCGCGATTTTCGAGAAGCGGCTTCGCGAGGACACGCTGGTCGCGACCCTCGCCGCACAAGCGGCGCTGAGCCTTGGTTTCTTTGCGTTCCTCCTCTTCTCGTCGAACCCGTTCAAGCGATTGCCCGTGGCGCCGCCCGACGGGCAGGGGCTCAACCCGCTGCTCCAGGACATCGGGCTCGCCTTCCATCCGCCGACGCTTTACGTTGGCTATGTCGGGCTGTCGGTCGCGTTCAGCTTTGCCGTCGGCGCGCTCATTACGCGCGAGATCGGTCCGGCGTTCGCGCGTGCGATGCGGCCGTGGGTGCTCGGGAGCTGGATTTTCCTGACGCTCGGCATCACCGCGGGCAGTTATTGGGCCTATTATGAACTCGGCTGGGGCGGCTGGTGGTTCTGGGATCCGGTCGAGAATGTTTCGCTGATTCCGTGGCTTGCGGGTGCGGCCTTGCTCCATTCGGTCGCCGTCACCGCCACCCGCAATGCCTTGCGCGCGTGGACGGTGATGCTCGCGGTGATCGGCTTCTCCATGTCAATGGTCGGGACCTTCATCGTCCGGTCGGGGCTGCTCACAAGCGTTCACAGCTTTGCCGTCGATCCCGAGCGCGGCACCTTCCTGCTCGCGCTGATGGCGATCTATATCGGCGGGGCTTTGACCCTGTTCGCGCTGCGCGCGGGGAGCGTGGCCGAGGGCAAGAAATTCGCGTTGCTCAGCCGCGAAGGCTCGCTCGTCATCAACAATCTGCTGCTCACGACGATTCTCGCGCTCGTCCTGCTCGGCACGCTTTATCCGATCGTCGCCGAGGCGATGGGCGAGAAGATTTCGGTCGGCCCGCCTTATTATAACAAGGTCGCGGGGCCGCTCGCGCTGATCCTCTGTCTTGTCATGGTGGCGGGGCCGCTGCTGAGCTGGCGCAAGGATGACGGGAAGCGGCTGTGGTCAAGGCTGCCGCTGGCGATTTTTGCGGGAGCGGTCGTTCTGTTCGGCCTTGTCCTGTTCGGTGGCAAGGTCGGAATTTTGCCGCTGCTCGGCATGACCGTCGCGGGCGTCGTCGCGGTCGCGAGCCTTGCGCCGCTGTGGGGACGCAACCTGCGGCGCACGCCGCTGCCGACGTGGGGCATGGTCGTCGCGCATTTCGGCGTCGCGGTGTGCCTTGCCGGCATGGGCGCCGAAAGCGCCTTCATCAAGGAACGGCTGGTCGCGGCGGCGCCCGGCGACGTGGTGAAGGTTGGCGATTTCGCGGTGAAGTTCGTCGGCGTCAAACCGATCGCCGGGCCGAATTATACCGCGATCGAGGGCACGCTGGTCGCGACGACATCGTCGGGCGGCAGCTTTACGATGCGGCCCGAAGCGCGCACCTTTCCGGGACTGATGGGCACGGCGCCGACCGAAACCAACGAGGCGGCGCTGCTGACGCGGCCGGGCGGGCAGCTCTATGCCGTACTCGGGCAGCCGGTGACGAGCGACGACGGCAGCGCCGACCGCTACCAGATCCGCCTGTGGTGGAAGCCGCTGGTGTGGTGGATCTGGCTCGGCGGGGCGCTGATCGCGGTCGGCGCATCGCTGTCGCTGCTCGGCCGCGCGCAATTGCTGAACATCTGGCGCGCGCGGCGCAGCCGCAAATCACAGGAGCGTTTCGCGCCATGAAGAACCGCTGGGTCCTTTTCGTACCGCTGGCGATCATGGGGCTGTTGTTCGGCGCCTTCATCTATCGGCTGACGACGCCCGCCGAGACGCTGATCCAGTCGCAGTGGATCGACAAGCCGATGCCGCTGTTCGACCTGCCGCCCGCAACCGCGGGCGTCGAGGGGCTGAAGAGCAGCCAGCTTGCCGACGGACGCCCGCGGCTGGTCAATGTCTTCGCGAGCTGGTGCATCCCGTGCCGCGCCGAGGCGCCGCAGCTCGAGGCGCTGAAGGCCGCGGGCGTGCCGATCGACGGCATCGCGATCCGCGACCGGCCCGAGGATGTCGCGATGTTCCTTCGCGAATATGGCAATCCTTTCGACCGCATCGGGGCCGACATGCAGAGCAGCGTCCAGATCGCGCTGGGATCGTCGGGCGTGCCCGAAACCTTCCTGATCGACGGCAAGGGCGTCATTCGCGAGCAGATTCAGGGCGTGATCCTCGCCGATCAGGTGCCGGAGATCGTCGCGAAACTCGAGGCGATGAAGTGAGGGGTGCTCTCGAACATTTCCGTGCCCCTGCGAAGGCAGGGGCCCATCTCCAAACCGTAGAATTTTGCGCCGCCGGACGTTTCAGGACGCGATGGCCGGTGATGGGCCCCTGCCTTCGCAGGGGCACGGCGGTTCTTTTGATGGCGTTGCTTGTTTTCTCCAGCATGGCGTCGAGTCCGCTGGCGGCGCAGGACCGGCTGCCGCCCGCGCCATACGCTTATCAGCAGCTCAAGGACCCGGCGCAGGAAGCGCGCGCCAAGGCGTTGATGGAAGAGCTGCGCTGCCTCGTCTGTCAGGGGCAGTCGATTGCGGATTCCGATGCGCCGCTCGCGGGCGATATGCGCCACGAAGTGCGCAGCAAGATCGCGGCGGGCGAAAGCCCGGCCGAAATCAAGTCCTGGCTCGTCGCGCGCTATGGCAATTGGGTCAGCTACGATCCGCCGTTCGACGGCGCCACGGCGCTGCTCTGGCTCGGGCCGTTGCTCTTCCTCGCGCTCGGCGGCTGGCTGGCCTTTGGCCGGTTCCGCCGCGGTGCGAACGACGACGAGGAGGGCGCGGCATGATCTGGCTCTGGGTCGTACTCATTGCGCTGCTGACGATCGGCGGTATCTTCTGGCTCGGCAAGCTGCCGGCTGCGGCGCGGCCGCTGGCGGGGGCGGCGGTGATGCTGGGCCTCGCGGGCTATGCGTTGCAGGGCCATCCGTCGCTGCCCGGCAAGCCCGTCGCGGCGCCCGAGGAGCCCGAGGGGTTTGGCGAGGCGATCACCGACCAGCGGCAGGGGATGTCCGAACGCTTTGGCCCCGCGGCGCAGTGGCTTGGCATGTCCGACGGTTTCGCGCGCACCGGCAAGACTGAACTCGCGGCGAAGACGCTCGAAAAGGGGCTCGAGACCTATCCCGACAATGTCGATCTGTGGGTCGGGCTCGGCAATGCGCTGGCGGCGCATGGCGGCGGCGTGATGTCGCCCGCTGCCGCGCTGGCGTTCGACGAGGCGGCAAAGCGCGATCCGGCGCATCCGGCGCCGCCCTTTTTCGCGGGGCTGGCGCTGGCGCAGGGCGGCGACCTGAAAGGCGCCGAAACGGTGTGGAGCGATTTGCTCGCGCGCAGTCCCGCCGATGCGCCGTGGCGGCCCGATCTGGAAATGCGGCTGGCGCAATTGCGTCAGGCGCTTGGGCCACAGCTGCCCGCCGAAATCCCGGCCGGCGTGCCGGCGCCGGACGTCCCAAATTGAAACCTATTCCAAAGGCTCAGGCTCGTCTAAAGGCCCGCAATGACTGCTGAGTCGCAACAGGCGGCGGGCGGCGCTGCAGGCGCCGTGACTGCTGGCGCCGAAACGGCCCATTACGGGCATGGGCATCACAGCGATGGCAAGCTGAAGCTTGCCGTCGGCGCGATCGGTGTCGTGTTCGGCGACATCGGGACCAGCCCGCTCTACGCGTTCCGCGAAACCTTTGCCGGCCATCATCCGATCGAGGCCGACCGGCTGCACATCTATGGCGTGCTCAGCCTCGTCTTCTGGTCGATGATGCTCGTCGTCACCTTCAAATATGTGCTGACGATCATGCGTGCCGACAACAAGGGCGAAGGGGGCAGCCTGGCGCTGCTCGCGCTGATCAGCCGTTCGTCGGGCGAGAAGCGCTGGACATGGCCGATCATCCTGCTCGGCGTGTTCGCGACCGCGCTCTTCTATGGCGACAGCATGATCACCCCCGCTATGTCGGTGCTCTCGGCGACCGAGGGTCTCAGCTACGTCAACAAGGGGTTCGAGCCCTATATCGTGCCGATCGCGCTGACGATCCTGATCGGGCTGTTCGCGATCCAGTCGCGCGGGACGGCGAAGGTCGGGATGCTGTTCGGGCCGATCATGCTCGCTTATTTCACGATGCTCGCGATCCTGGGGATGATCCATATCGTCGATCATCCGGGGATCATCGTCGAAACGCTGAACCCGGTGAACGCGCTGCGCTTCTTCTATGTCGACGGTTTCACCGCCTTCATCGCGCTCGGCGCGGTCGTGCTCGCGGTGACGGGGGCCGAGGCGCTGTATGCCGACATGGGGCATTTCGGCCGCGGGCCGATCGGGCTCAGCTGGCTGACGTTTGTGCTGCCGGCGCTGATGCTGAACTATATGGGGCAGGGCGCGATGGTGCTCGAGGCCGATATGGGACCGCGCAGCGACCTGATCGCCGATCCCTTCTTCCAGATGATGCCCGATGCATGGCAGGTGCCCGTCGTCATCCTTGCGATCCTCGCGACGATCATCGCCAGCCAGGCGGTGATTTCGGGCGCCTTTTCGCTGACTCAGCAGGCGATCCAATTGGGCTTCATGCCGCGCCTGCGCGTCGAGCATACGAGCGCTTCGGCGCAGGGGCAGATTTATATCCCGATCGTCAATTGGGGGCTGATGGTGATGGTGATCATCCTCGTCCTCTTCTTCGGATCGTCGAGCAACCTTGCCGCGGCCTATGGCATTGCGGTGACGGGGGCGATGTTCATCGATACCTGCCTGCTCAGCGTCGTCCTCTTCACATTGTGGAAATGGCCGGCGTGGAAGGCGCTGCCGGTGCTCGCGGTCTTCTTCATCGTCGACATCGCCTATTTCGGCGCAAACCTGATCAAGGTGCCCGACGGCGGCTGGGTGCCGCTCGCGATCGGGCTCATTATCTTCACTTTGCTCACCACCTGGTCGCGCGGACGCAAGCTGATGCAGCAGGAGATGGCCGAAGGCGCGATGCCGATCCCGGTGTTCGTGAAGTCGGCGGCGAACAGCGCGACGCGCGTGCCGGGCACCGCGGTGTTCATGACGTCGAGCAGCGACGGCGTGCCGCACGCGCTGCTCCACAACCTCAAGCACAACAAGGTGCTCCATGCGCGGATCATCCTGCTGACGATCAAGATCGCCGACGTGCCGTTCGTGCAGGAGGAGAAATTCTGCATGCTCGAGGATCTGGGACAGGGGTTCCACCGGCTGGTGCTCAACTATGGCTTCATGCAGCCGATCGACGTGCCCGAGGCGCTGACCCGCGTCACGAGCTGCGGCGGCGAGTTCAAGATGATCGAGACGAGCTTTTTCCTGTCGCGGCAGACGCTGATCGCGGCGAGCAAGCCCGGCATGCCGATCTGGCGCGAAAAGCTGTTCGCGTGGATGCTGCGCAATTCGGAAAGCGCGATGGAATATTTCCGCCTGCCAACCAATCGCGTCGTCGAACTGGGAAGCCAGGTCGCGATCTAGGTTAACTTTCCGACATCGGGCAATAAGCGTTTGTACATCGGGGCAAGTCTTGCGATGCAAGGGCGACCCAAAAAAGGCCGCGCAACACTATGGATGTCGGCAACCCTGACGCTCTGATCCTGCCGGTCCCGCCGGAACCATTTGCCCTGATCGTCGGCGCGGCGATGCAGGGCGGTTCGAGCGAGGCCGTCGAAACCGCGCTACGCCGCATGGGGCTGCGGCCCGAGCGGGTCGAGGGCGAGGGCGGCGGCGCCGATGTCGCCGCGCGCGTTGCGGCGCCCCGTTTCCGCCTGACCTTCGGGGCGGTGTCGGTTCTGGCCGGCCCCGCGGCCGGTGCTGCGCTGGATCTTGCCGATCCCGACCACCCATCGACCAGCCTGCTTGCCGCGAGCCTGCCCCGACGATGGCGCGAGAGCGGGGCGTGCTGGGTCTTTATCCCGGAGCGTGACCCCCGGAGCGATGGGGTGCCGGGGGCATCGACCGTGCAGCCGACACGGATGCGCGAATTCTTCAAGATGATGGTGCTGCTGATCGACCTGTTCGATGCCAGCCATATTTTCTGGTCGCCGGCGCGGCTGTGGTCGGATGCGCCGCAATTTCGCGCGTCGATCGCCGAAATGCTGGCCAGCGGGATGCCGCCGGTGCTTCACCTCGTCGCGTTCCGGCGCCGCGAAAATGGCGCCGATGCCAGCATGGGAACACGGGGGCTGGTGCTGTTCGCGGGTCAGGAACTGGAAGCGCGAATACCCGTCGGCTGGACGGTAGCGGAAATGGTCCGGCGGCTGTCGCGGCTTGCGCTCGACATGATGCTAAACGGCCCGGTCCAGCATGCGCGGACAATGCGCGGGCTGGAGGCGGGAGAATGGATTGAACTGCTGCCGCCTTTGCGCAGCACGGACCACAGGTCGACCGTCATCGTCGAGTTCGGCCGCGATAGTTGATGCCGCCGCGGGGATGGCAGGGCGCACCGCCGCCGCAAAGTGGGTTCCAGCGCCATCACCTGATCCCCATCGCCCTGACCCAGCGCCCACAAATGGCAGCGATGTTTGAGCAACTGCATGCCGAAGGCTTCGCGCTCCAGCATTTCGGTCGCAACGGCTTGATGCTCCCCGCGTGCGAGCCGGTGGCGCTGCGGTCCGGCCATGCGCTGCACCGCGGGCCGCATCATGGCTATAGCGATGTCATCGCGGCGCGGGTCGAGCGGATCAGGGCGCATTTCGCACTTCACGCGCCGAGCGATCCGCGAATGGCACGGCGCACCGCCGTCATGCGCCTGCGTCTGTTGCAGGACACGACGCGCCGCGCACTGACCGATCGGCACGGCGCGGGTTTCTGGCTCAACCGGCGCGACCCGATGCGGCTGTTCGTCGACCGCCCCTATCTCGACGAGGCGATCGACAGGCTGTTCGGTGCGTAGGGTGATATCGGCTTTCGACCGATTGCGGACGACGCTAAACCGTCGCCCCCGCGAAGGCGGGGGCCGCTGGAGAGGTAGCGCAAGGCCGACGGCGGCCCCCGCCTTCGCGGGGGCGACGGTAAAAGGAACGACAGCTCACCACACCAAAGCAGACATAGCTGAACGGCCTGGCAAGCGGCGTCGGTACTTGGCTTAAAGCCTGACCTTCGCCTCAAGTTCGCGGCGCGCGGCGAGATATTGCGCTTCGAGCTCGGCGACATATTCGGCGACCGGGCGCACCGCGGTGACCGGGCCGATGCCCTGGCCCGATCCCCAGATGTCCTTCCACGCCTTGACCTTGGTGTTGCCGCCCGAGCCGAAGTTCATCGTCTTGAGGTCGCCTTCGGGCAGGTTTTCGGGGTCCATGCCCGCGGCGACGATCGACTGGCGGAGGTAATTGCCGTGAACGCCGGTGAAGAGGTTCGAATAGACGATGTCGCCGGCGCGCCCTTCGACGATGCCATTCTTGTAGGTGTCCTCGGCATTGGCTTCGGTCGTGGCGATGAAGGCGCTGCCGATATAGGCGAGGTCGGCGCCGCACGCCTGCGCGGCGAGGATCGAGCGGCCGTGGCCGATGGCGCCCGACAAGGCTACGGGTCCGTCGAACCATTCGCGGATTTCCTGTACCAGCGCGAAGGGCGATTGCCGGCCGGCATGGCCGCCCGCGCCCGCGGCGACGGGGATGAGGCCGTCGGCGCCCTTTTCGATCGCCTTGCGTGCGAAACGGTCGTCGATGATGTCGTGAAGCGTAATGCCGCCCCAGCTATGGACCGCCTGATTGAGCTCTTCGCGCGCGCCGAGCGAGGTGATCGTGATCGGCACCTTCCATTTCTCGCACGTTGCAATGTCGTCGAGCAGCCGGTCGTTCGATTTATGGACGATCTGGTTGACAGCGTAAGGCGCCGACAAGCGGTCGGGATTGGCGCGGTCCCACGCGGCGAGTTCCTCGGTGATCTGGTGCAACCACTCATCGAGCAGCGATTGCGGGCGGGCATTGAGCGCCGGGAAGCTGCCGACGACGCCCGCCTTGCACTGCGCGATGACAAGCTCGGGTCCCGAAACGATGAACAATGGCGAGCCGATCACGGGCAGGCGCAGGCGGTCGAAAATCGGGGGAAGGGCCATGAATCACTCTCCGGTTGCGGTCTGCAACTAACCTTAACGTAAACGGAAAGCTGTGCAAGCGGGTATCGGGCGAAGCGCGCGTGGCGGACGATCGCCACGTTGACGGACGCGGGGCGCTGATTTTCTGCCCTCGAAAAGCCACAAAATAAAAAAATTACGCTTTTGCGACACGGTCTTATCGGTTCGTCGCACCGTGCGTACGACGACCTGCGCAACTTTCGACTTCGCCGCGAGTAATCTTGTCCCAGAACGGACCACGCGAATACGCGGGCCCATCTGCGCGGGCGGCTGTTTAGAAGGAGAAGTATATGGGCGCCGTTTCCAAGAGTCCGAAAATTCTATTGGCGCTGGCCCTTTTGGCCGGCACCGCAACGGGGAGCCTCGCTGCCCAAGAGCAGGCCCCGAACGATGGCGAAGTCATGGCGACCGTTGTCGGCACGCTGCCTTCGCCCGACCAGATGACCAAGGGGCCCAAGGTCGAGGGCATCATCGCCGCGCGCACCGATGGCCGGATCAAGGTCGCGACCGCCGACGGCAACAGCACGACCGTGGCGATCGCCGACTACACCAAGATCAAGAGCAGCGGCGGCTTCCTGGGCCTCGATCGCGACAAGCTTGGCGCGGCTCAGCTGCTCAACGGCCTGCCCGTCACCATCGACACGCTGCAGTGGGATGGCGGACTGGTGGCAAGCCAGGTCCAACTCAAGAACAAGGACCTCCGCACCGCATCGATGATCCACACCGGCACCGATCAGCGCTTTGCCGAACAAACAGCGGCAACCGAGGCGCTGCGCAGCCGCGTGGGCGATATCGACCAGTATAATGTCAAAGGCACAACGAACGTGAACTTCGACACCGGCAAGGCAGTGCTGACCGAGCAGGCGAAAGCCGATCTCTGCAGCGCGGCATCGCAGGCCGACGGGATGGACAACGCCCTGCTGCTGGTCGTTGGCTACACCGATTCGACGGGCAGCCAGGAACTCAACCAGGTGCTCAGCGAAAAGCGCGCGAGCCGCGTCGTCAATCATCTTCAGCAGGCGTGCGGCTGGAAGCCCTATCGCATGCTGACCCCCACCGGGATGGCCGAAGCCGACCCGGCGGCGGACAACACCACCCCCGAAGGCAAGGCCCAGAATCGCCGCGTTGCGGTCAATATTCTGGTCAGCAAGGGTCTGGACGGTATGTAAGATGCGCGGGGTGGGCGGCGCCCACCCCGGCATTTCCGGCCGGAAGCGGCCGTGACGCAACGAAGGGCGGCCGCGAGGCCGCCCTTCGTCGTTTACGGGTGGGTCAGGCCGCGAGCGGGCGGCGGCTGGCTTTGACAGCAAGGTAGCCGAACAGGATCGCGGTGAGGAGGAGTGCGCCCTGGGCTGCGACGAAGGGGCCTTCGGTTCCGTTCGGGGCGAGCGCGTTGAGCGCGGGGACCTTCAGGAACGACTGCACGACCAGCACGAAGAGGTTGAGGTAGAGCGCGGCGGTGGCGCTGGCCGCATAGACGGTGGAGGCGCGGCCGGCGAGCTTGCGGCCATACCAGGCCCAGAAGGCGACCGCGAGCACCAGCGTCGAGACGATCCCCGTGCCGAGCGCCGGGGTGAAAGCGACGATCGGGAACAGAAAGCCGGTCAGGCTGGTAAGCAATGTCGTCCAGAGGAAGACGCCGTTCGTCCGGGGCAGGATGCGGCCGCGAGCGTAGGCGGGAAGCGCGATGAGACCCGCGCCGATGCCGACGAAGCTGATCGCGACATGGAGGGCGGTGAACTGCGGGATGGTCAAACCGAGGATCATGACACGTCTCCTTTACGGGTGAGGAGGCGCGGCCCGTCCCAAAAATTCTTGGGACCCGCGCCTCTCCCTTATCAGCTGTTGATGAAATCGAGAAGGTCGGCGTTGAACCGGTCCTGATGGGTGACGGTGAGGCCGTGGTCGGCGCCTTCATAGACCTTGAGCACGGCGTGCTTGACGATCTTGACCGTCGAGAGCGCCGCGGCGCCGATCGGCACGATCTGGTCGTCGTCGCCGTGGAGGACCAGCGTCGGCTTGTCGAACTTCTTGAGGTCTTCGTTGAAGTCGCTTTCCGAAAAGGCGCGGATGCTGTCGAGCAGGCCCTTGAGGCCGCCGTTCATGCCCTGCCGCACGAAGTCGTCGCGCACCGCTTCGGAGACGACCGCGCCGTCGCGGTTATAGCCGTAAAAGGGCAGGCTCAGGTCCTTGAAGAATTGCGGGCGGTTGTCGAACGTGCCCTTGCGGATGCCGTCGAAGACGTCGATCGGCAGGCCGCCCGGATTGGCTTCGGTCTTGAGCATCAGCGGGGGGACCGCGCCGATGAGGGCGACTTTGGCGACGCGGCTCGTGCCGTGACGGCCGATATAGCGGGTGACTTCGCCGCCGCCGGTCGAGTGGCCGACGAGGATCACGTCCTTGAGGCCCAGCTGTTCGATCAGTTCGGCGAGGTCGTCGGCGTACTGGTCCATATTGTTGTTGTCCCAGACCTGATCCGAGCGGCCATGGCTGCGGCGGTCGTGGGCGATGGTGCGGAAGCCCTGATTGGCGAAGAAGACCATCTGGGCGTCCCAGGCGTCGGCGCTGAGCGGCCAGCCGTGCGAGAAGACGATCGGCTGCGCGTCCTTCGGACCCCAGTCCTTGAAGAAGATGTTGGTGCCGTCCTTGGTGGTGATGGTGGTCATGATATGGTTCCTTTCGATGAACTTGGCGTTTTTGGGCGGGGGTGTCCGTCCCGGTGAAACAACAGATACGGCGATGTGCGCTTGATCGGGATTGGCGGACGCGACATTATCCGGGCCGATTCCGACAAAGGAGCCGCCATGCCCAAGCTGAAGGTGCCCGACCCCTCCGATATGCCGCTCGTCGAGGTCGGGATGATGACCTATCCCGACTGCCAGATGGGAATGGTCCACGGGATCACCGACTTGTTCGACGTCGCGGGGCGCTTTGCGGTGGACCACGGCCGCAGGCCGCTCCGCGTCAGCCATTGGCAGCTGCAGGAGGGCGGCGGCTTCGCGCGCTGGTACGACAGCCACCCGGCGGAGGCGGCGGGCAATTCGCCCGCGGTGCTGATCGCGCCGGGGAGCCTCCACAAATTGCTCGAGCCGGGCGAGGTCGAGCCCTATGCGCGCTGGCTGCTCGACCGGCATGCGCAGGGCACGGTGCTCGCGTCGAACTGCGGCGGGGCATTTGCGCTGGCGGCGACGGGGTTGCTCGCGGGGCGACCGGCGACGACGCACTGGTTTTTCGCCGAGGAGTTTCGCAGCCGCTTTCCCGATGTGCGGATGGAGGCCGACCGGATGGTGATCGACGATGGCGACATCGTCACCGCGGGCGGGCTGATGGCGTGGACCGACCTTGGGCTGCGCATCGTCGAACGCCTGCTGGGGCCGACGGTGATGATGGAGACCGCGCGCTTCCTGCTGATCGATCCGTCGGGGCGCGAGCAGAAACATTATGCGAGCTTTGCGCCGAAGCTGACGCATGGCGATGAGGCGATATTGAAGGTGCAGCACTGGCTGCAGGCGCGAGGAGCCGGGCCGGTCGCGGTGGCGGAGATGGCGGGCGAGGCGGGGATGGAGGAGCGCACCTTCCAGCGCCGCTTCAAGGCCGCGACCGGAATGACGCCGGTCGAATATGTCCAGCATATCCGCGTCGGCAAGGCGCGCGAACTGCTGGAGTTCACGAAGCGGACGGTCGACCAGATCGCGTGGAGCGTCGGCTATGAGGATGCGGCGGCGTTCCGCAAATTGTTCCACCGCCTGATCGGCCTGTCGCCGCACGAGTATCGGCAGCGTTTTTCGACCCCGCAGTCGCTGGCGGAGGTCGCCTGAAATTTTTTTCGCGCTCGTGTCGATTTGGCGGCGGCTCGTTCGTCGTGTTGGCAGGAGCCGCTGTTGGCCCGATCGAAAAGGAGATGGACGATGCGTGTAATGGTCTTTGTCAAAGCGACCGAGGATAGCGAGAAGGGCCTGCCGCCGACCGAGGACATGACCGAAATGTTCGAGGCGATGGGCAAGTATAACGAGGAGCTGGTGAACGCCGGCGTGATGGTCGACGGCGACGGGTTGAAACCCTCGTCGGCCGGCAAGCGCATCGCGTTCGACGGCGCGAGCCGCACGGTGATCGACGGCCCCTTCGCCGAGACGCGCGAACTCGTCGCGGGCTATTGGGTCTGGGAGGTCAAGGACATGGACGAGGCGGTCGCCTGGGCGAAGCGCTGCCCGAACCCGATGCCGGGGCCGAGCGAACTCGAAATCCGCCCTTTCTATGAAATGGAGGATTTCGGCGATGCGATGACGCCCGAGATTGCCGAGCGCGAACAGCGTCTCCGCGAAAAGCTGGGCGGCGATTAAGTCGTGCAGGCCGCCATGCTTGCCTCCCCGGCCGCGTTGGCCGAGAAGGCGGGCATGGCAGCCGACGAAACTCACCGGGCGATCGAGGCGGTGTTCCGGATCGAGCGGGCGCGGTTGATTGCCGCGCTCGCCCGGATGACGCGCGACGTCGACCGCGCCGAGGAGCTGGCGCAGGAGGCGCTGCTGATCGCGCTGACCGAATGGCCGAAGTCGGGGGTGCCCGATAATCCGGGCGCCTGGCTGACCGCGGCGGCGAAACGGCGGGTGATCGACGGCGTCCGGCACCATGCGATGCGGGAGCGGAAACATGCCGAAATCGCCCGCGAACTCGATGAGGAGCGCGATATGAGCGCCGACGCCGTCGAAGCGGCGCTCGACGATCCGCTCGGCGACGAGCTGCTCGGGCTCATCTTCGCCGCCTGTCATCCGGTGATTTCGCCCGAGGCGCGCGCTGCGCTGACGCTGCGGCTGGTCGGCGGGTTGACGGTCGAGGAGATCGCCCGGGCTTTCCTGTCGAACGAGGCAACGATTGCAGCACGGATCACGCGCGCGAAAAAGGCGATCGCCAAGGCGGGAGTTACTTTCGAGGTTCCGCGCGGGGCCGAGCTTCAGGCACGCTTGGGGTCGGTGCTCGAGGTCGTCTATCTGATCTTCAACGAAGGCTATGCCGCGACCGCAGGGCCATCGCTCGTCCGACCGCCGCTTTGCGGCGAGGCGCAGCGACTGGGGCGTATCCTTGCCGGATTGATGCCCGAGCAGCCCGAGGTGCTGGGCTTGCTCGCGCTGATGGAAATTCAGGCGTCGCGGCTGACGGCGCGGGCGGGACCCGATGGGCGATTCGTGCCGCTGACCGAACAGAACCGGGCACGGTGGGACCAGCTGCTCATCCGCCGCGGATTGAATGCGCTCGATCGGGCCGAGGAACTGGGCGGAGCGGGCGGGCCCTATGTATTGCAGGCGGCGCTTGCGGCGTGCCATGCCCGGGCGCGTTCGGCGGAGGCAACCGACTGGCAGCGCATTGCCGGCCTCTACGACCGGCTGGGGCAGGTGATGCCGTCGCCGGTGGTCGAGCTCAATCGCGCGGTCGCGCATAGCATGGCGTTCGGCCCGGAGGCCGGATTGCGGCTGGTCGACGCGATCGCCGATGCGGCGGCGCTGCGCAATTATGCGCCGCTGCCTGCCGCGCGCGGCGATTTCCTGTTCCGCGCCGGGCGGCCGGGCGAAGCACGGGCACAGTTCGAGGCGGCGGCGGCACTGTCGAGCAACGAGCGCGAACGCGACTTCCTGCTGGCGCGCGCCGCGGCATGCACCGAATGACGTCGGTTCGTATCGAGACGATCGGGACCGAGGCACAGCCGCTCGTCATCCTCGACGATTTCGCGCCCGATCCCGATGGCTTGCGAAATTTTGCGCAGGCGGCCGATTTCGCCCCGGCACTCAACCATTTTCCGGGGGTGCGGGCGGCGTTGCCCGCCGACTATCTCGCGAGGCAGCTCCCGGTCATTGCGGCCGCTGCCGCTAAAGCGTTCGGAAGGACCGGGCAGATTACCGTCGTCGATGCTAGCTTTTCAATCGTCTCGACACCGGCGGGCGAACTGACCATCCCGCAGCGCCTGCCGCATATCGATGCCTTCACCGAGGATCGTATCGCACTCGTCCACTATCTGTCGCCTGCTGGCGGCGATGGCACCGCCTTCTTCCGCCACCGCTCGACAGGATTCGAGACGGTGGACGAAACGCGGCGCGACCTGTTCTTTCGGCACCTCGACATCGAAATGCGCCACGGCGGGGTGCCGCCGCCCGAATATGTTCAGGGCGATACGCCGCTTTTCGAATGCATCCGCACCGAGCCGGCGCGCTATAATCGCGCGCTCCTTTATCGCAGCTGGAACCTTCACAGCGGCGCGATCTCGGCTGATAATGCGCTGTCGGCCGACCCTGGCGCGGGACGTTTGACGGTGACTGGCTTTCTCTCCATCGGTTGACGGCGCATCCGCCGCGATTTCGGCACGGCTGCGCGACGGTTTGGCGCCGCTGTTCTGGAACGGGACAACGGTCCGCCGCACTTCGGTGTAAAGCCGACGACGAATGCCCTATGGGCGCCCGCGCCTTCTCATTGAAAACTGGACGATATACCCGTGGCTCTTCCGACTCGCATCCTGTTTCCCGTCGCGATCGTAGCGGCGGCGATGACGCTGCCCGCTCTTGCGCAAAGCAAGGCGATCACCGGGATCGACGCGCTGCGCGAGTGGAACCTCGTCGTGCTCGGCAACCTTGAATCCTCGTCCGAAGTCGAGGGTCGGACGTTCGTCGGTGGCAATCTCAGCGGCAATTCGTCGAACTATGGCATCCGCGCGACGACCTCGCCGAACGGGCAGCCGGGGCTGACCGTCGTCGGCAATGTCACGGGCAGCCACAAGAATCTGAACAACGGATCGGGCGCCGTGATCGGCGGCAACGTCTCGAGCGGCTTCAACCTCAACGGCCCGAACCAGACGGTGAAGGTCGGCGGGACGATCAGCAATACCAACGTCAACCAGAATACGGTGATTTCGAACCTCGATGCGAGCAATCCGGCGTTCGGGCTGGGGCTGCAGCAGAACAAGGCCGAATTGAAGAGCAGCATGGGCAGCCTGTCGTTCGAAATGGGCACGCTCAAATCGAACAGCCAGCTGACGGTGCAGGGCAACCGCGGCACCTTCACTGCGCAGCCGAATGCGCAGGGCCTGGCGGTGTTCAACATCACCGCGGCCGACCTCGACAAGATCGGCGAGATCCAGTTCAACCTGAACGGCGCGGACACCGCAATCGTCAACGTCAGCGGCCGGACGATCAACCTCAACGACAATTTCCTCGGCGGCACGAACAACCTCGGCGAACGGGTGATCTGGAATTTCCCCGAGGCCGAGGATCTGAAGCTGACCACTGCGTGGGGCGGATCGGTGCTCGCGCCGCTCGCCGATGCCGAGACGCGCAATTACATTCAGGGGTCGGCGGTGTTCGGCAACCTCAAGCAGAATGGCGAGATGCATATCGGGACGTTCAAGGGCGGTTATGCGACATCGCCGTCGGGCAGCAGTTCAAGCGGCGGCGATAGCTCGACCGGCGGCGGCGCGACGCCGGTTCCCGAACCGGAGATGTTTAGCCTGTTCGGGCTGTGCGTCGGCGGATTGATCCTGTTGCGGCGACGGCGCCCGGCGAAGCGGGACAAGGCTTAGCGCGCTTACTGTCGCTTTCATCCACCGGTGGATGACAGCGCACAAGTCGGGCGATGACGCGTGAGACAATCGCGCCATCGCCCCGACGAGATAGTTACATCGTCGTCGTTTGTGCGGGCGGCAGGCCGGTCGATTTGGCCTGCGCCTTCAGCTCTTCTTTCCGCGCGAGCATCTGTTCGCCGAGCGCGTCGAGGTCGACGTCGGCGGCGCGCGCTTGCTGGAACATATTGTCGTGCTCTTTCTCTTCCTCTTTCACATGATGCTCGATCTCTTCCTTGAGCACGGTGACCTTGGAATCGAAAAATTCGTCGTCGGGACTGGAGGCGACGATCTCGTTGATCAGTATCTTGGCGCCGTCATGCTCGACATAGGCTTCCTTCAGGAGGTCGTCGTCGATCTTGCCCTTGAGCGCGGGGTAGAAAACCTCTTCCTCGATCTGCGCATGAATCTTGAGCTCGGTGCAGATCTGGTCGGCGATGCGGCCCTTTTCCTTGGCGCCGCCGGCCTTTTCGAAGCCTCGACCTCGCGGTGGTCCTTGGTCAGGATGTGGGTGGCGTCAGTATCTTCGCGGTTCATTGCAATCTCCGTTCATTGCCTCCCCCGGAGTGAAGGAGAAACGGGGGGCTGCGGCGAAGGTTGCGCGAGCCGAAGGCTAATAACCCCCCTGCGCGCCCGGCGGGCGGTAGAAGCGGTGGCGGGTGACCGCACCGTCGATGATGTGACCACGCAGACGCAGGCGCATTTCTTCTGCGCCGGCGGGCGTGGTGCAGATGAGGCGGGTGCCGCCCGATTGCAGCGGCTCGATCGCGCTGATGCTGACGCCTTGCGACAGGCAGATTTGCTTCACCTCGGCTTCGGGGAGCGCGAGATTCATCGCGCGGCTCATTCGAAGCCCGGATCGCGCGCCCAGGCGCGGATCGCGGTGGCGACCTGTTCATAGCCGGTGTCGCTGGCGGTCGCGAGCGCGAGCGGGCGTCCGCCGAGTTCGGCGTTCTCGCTATTGAGAAAGGCGATCGCGGGATCGCGTCCGCCCATCGTCAGAAAGGCGAGCTGGCTGATGTCGCCCTGGCGCCGCGCGTCGTCGCGGGGCAGCGGGGCGCGCTTTGGGCGGAAGAAGCTGTTCGACCGCGTCCTGGCGGGGGTAGCAGTCTCCTCGGTGACGGCCGGGTTGGCGGGGCTCGTTTCGGGATTCATGGCGCGCGGCTCCTCCTTGTAAGCGGGAGCGCGCATGTCTCTCAGTCGCGGCGGCCTACGAAAAACGCGTGCCGCGATAACGCTTATATGGGGGCGCCGCAGGGACATTGTAAGGCACCGCCGGGGAATGGTTCCCCGGCGGTGCGTTTCGGTCTAGGCGATCTCCCCGGCGAGGGGGCGGACGGCGCGCGGGCGGCGATCGGGGCCGACGGCGACGAAGATAAAGATCGCCTGCGTGACCTTGTTATCCTCGTCGGCGTGGCGATCGCGCGCCCAGGCTTCGACCTCGACGTGCATCGAGGCGCGGCCGACTTTGACGAGGCGCCCGAACACCGACACCTCGTCGCCGACGAAGACGGGGCGGTGGAAGGACATGCCTTCCACCGAGATCGTCACCGCGCGCCCGCGTGCGTGGCGCGAGGCCACCGACGACGCCGCGAGGTCCATCTGCGCCATCAGCCAGCCGCCAAAGATGTCGCCATAGACATTGGCGTTGGCGGGCATCGCGGTGACGCGCACCGCGGGTTGGCCGGTCGGCATCATGGGCTCAGCTTGCATTATAGGCGCCCCGGATGCGCATCGCCTGCGCGGCGGCGACCATCGCGATCAGCGCGGGGCGCACCTCGTCCCATTTGCGCGTCTTGAGCCCGCAGTCGGGGTTCACCCAGATCTGCTGCGGCGGCAGATGTTTGCCGGCGAGGGTCAGGAGGTCGGTCATCTCGCGCTCCGCGGGGATGCGCGGGCTGTGGATGTCGTAGACGCCGGGGCCGACTTCGTTCGGATAGGCGTAGGTGGCGAAGGCATCGAGCAGCTCCATCTGCGACCGCGCGGTCTCGATCGAGATGACGTCGGCGTCCATCGCGCCTATCGCGCGGATGATGTCGTTGAACTCCGAATAGCACATATGCGTGTGGATCTGCGTGTCGTCGCGGACGCCGCTGGCGGTGATCCGGAAGCTTTCGACCGCCCAGTCGAGGTAATGCTGCCATTCGCTGCGGCGGAGGGGGAGGCCTTCGCGCAGCGCGGCTTCGTCGATCTGGATGATCGCGGCGCCGCCGGCTTCGAGGTCCTGCACCTCGTCGCGGATCGCGAGCGCGATCTGGCGGCAGCTCGTCTCGCGCGGCTGGTCGTCGCGGACGAAAGACCAGTTGAGGATGGTGACGGGGCCGGTGAGCATGCCCTTCATCGGGCGGTCGGTCTGGTCCTGCGCATAGCGCCACCAGTCGACTGTCATCGCCGCGGGGCGCGAGACGTCGCCATAGAGGATCGGCGGGCGGACGCAGCGCGAGCCATAGCTTTGCACCCAGCCGGCGCGAGTGAAGGCGAAGCCGGCGAGCTGCTCGCCGAAATATTGCACCATGTCGTTACGTTCGAACTCGCCGTGGACGAGGACGTCGAGGCCGATTTCCTCCTGCCATTTGACCGCGGCGCGCGTTTCGACGCGCAGATAGCGGTCGTAGGCGGCGTCGTCGATCTCGCCCTTGATATGCGCGGCGCGCGCCTTGCGGACCTCGGGAGTCTGCGGGAAGCTGCCGATCGTCGTGGTGGGGTAGGCGGGGAGGGCGAGGCGCTTTTGCTGCGCGTCGCGTCGGTCGGCGAACGGCGAGGTGCGGTTGGTGGCGGACTCGTCGAGCGCGGCGAGGCGGGCGGCGACCGCGGGGTTGTGGATTTTTGGCGAGGTCTGGCGTGCGACCGCGGCGATCCGCGAGGCCGAGAAGGCGACGAAGCTGGCGTCCTCGCCTTCGTTCAGCGCCTTGGCGAGCGCGGCGAGTTCCTCGATCTTTTGCGCCGCGAAGGCGAGCCACTGGGCGATTTCGGGGTCGAGCGAGGTTTCGAGCACGAGGTCGACGGGGACGTGGAGGAGCGAGCAGGACGGGGCGAGGATGAGGTCGCGTTTGCCGGCGAGCTCCTTGAGCCGCCAGTAGAGGTCGGGGAGGTTGGCGCGCCAGATGTTGCGGCCGTCGACGACGCCGAGCGAGAGCAGGACGTGCGGCTGGAGCTTCGTCAGGGCGGGTTCGAGCTGGCCCGGCGCGCGGACGAGGTCGAGGTGGAGGCCGTGGACGGGGAGGTCGGCGACGAGACCCAGATTGTCGCCGAGGCCGCCAAAATAGGTGGTGAGCATCAGCTTGGGCCCGCGGGTGGCGAGGCGGGCGTAGGCGCGCTCGAACGCGGTGCGTTGCTCGGCCGAGAGATCGAGGACGAGGCAGGGCTCGTCGATCTGGACCCACTCGGCGCCGGCCTTGGCGAGTCGGGCGAGGATTTCGGCGTAGGCGTCGAGAAGCTGCGGCAGCAGCGCGAGCGGTTCGACCGCCTTGCCCTTGGCGAGCATCAGATAGGAGACGGGGCCGAGGAGGACGGGGCGCGTTTGATAACCCAGCGCCTTGGCTTCCTCAAATTCGTCGAAGATCTTGGTCGAAGCGATCTTGAACGTCTGACCCGCGGTGAGTTCGGGGACCATGAAATGATAGTTGGTGTCGAACCATTTGGTCATTTCCTGCGCGGTGGTGTCGTGGCTGTGGCCGCAGGCGGAGGGTCCCGTTGCATCACCTTGCGCGCCGCGCGCCATGGCGAAATAGAGGTCGGGGTCGACGGTGTCGCCGCTCCAGTCGTAGCGCGGCGGGATCGCGCCGATCAGCGCGCTGGTGTCGAGGACGTGATCGTAGAGCGAGAAGTCGTTCGAGGGCAGGATGTCGGCGCCGAGTGCCTTTTGCCGCGTCCAATTGAGGGCGCGGAGGCCCGATGCGGCGGTCTGCAGTTCGGCGAGCGTGGATTTGCCCGCCCAATAGCTTTCGAGCGCGAATTTGAGCTCGCGGCGAAGGCCGATGCGGGGGAAGCCGAGGGTGGCGACGCTGACAGTCATTTCTTCAAGCACCTTGCAAGGGGCAAGGCGCCGGGCAGACGAGCAGGCACGCGTCTGCGCCCGCAAAGCAAGGGTCGGGCGCAGCCATGCATGCGGCCTGACCGGACACCCCGCCGGAGGACGTATCTGACGAGGCAGGTCTCCTGGCTCACGGATCGACGCGGCGGTCTGGCCTTCCCGGTTCCTTGCGAACCAGTGACACATAGCGACCATCGCTCACCGCTTACAGTTGCGGGGGCAGCGCCGGTTTTGCACCGGCTTCCCGTCTTAGCTCCACGCCGTGCAACGGGCGCGGAGAACCTCGACAGGTTGAAACATAACGAAATGGCGGGCTCTGTCAACACACATATAAAGAATTCTTTATATGATATTTCCGGGGCACGGATCGGGCGGCGCCCCGGCCCGGCGCGCCATGTCATCGTCAAGTCGTTTGTCGATTCGAAATGGCGACCCGTCGAACGGACTGCTGATGATACTGGGCAGTATGACAATGATATGCCGTATATTTTCGAGGTCGTGCGCCGCCCTTCGTGGTGCCGTCCGTATGTCCGTGTGACGCAGGAGACGCATCGCCGACCCAATCTTTCGCCCCCGGCGGCGGTCACGGCTGGGCCAGCCGTCGGGACTGCCCCCTTCGTTTCCCCCACCGAAGGCTCTCCCCCAATGAAGCTCCCCCAGCAAAACCCCAGCGGCTCCAACGACGGCGAATGCGACTGTCTGCCGCGTCCAGAAATACAAGCCGACAGGCCCGCGCTGACGACCTTTGTCCTGCGATACCAGGATGCCTGGTTCGGAATGGAAAAGCGCGTCGCGTTCGAGGCCGAGGATGTCGCGGCGGCGCTCGTGATGATGGAGCGCGAGCCGATTGGCGCGTGGGCCGAGCTCACGAGCGAGGGCGAACTGATCTGCCGCCGCGGGTATGAGCCGGGCGGCGCGGCCGGCTATTGGGTCGTCGACTAGGCGGGCGCGTCAGAAACGATCGCCGACCATCTCCCCGCTCTTCGCGCACGGCGCCTTCGCGTTGCCGGGGTCGATCGCATACGCCAACCCTCGTCATTCGCGCGAAGAGGATAGGGTTCAACCACTCGCCGATTTCCGCAGCTTTTCGCTCGCGGGCGCGGGATCGTTCGCGGGGGCGGGGAGGCCGAAGAAGGCGCGGCGGGCGGCTTCACCGGCGCGGCGCAGCGGTTCGACGAGTTCGGCATGCGCGGCCTCCCACGCGTCTTCCTCGTCCGCGTCGAGCGTGCGCGCATAATCCTCGTCGCCGAACACGCCTTCCTCGATGCCGATAAAACCGCCCGGCGGCGGGAAGTTGGTGCGCAGCTCGCCGGTTTCCTCGTCGTGCCAGACGGTCATTGCCGCGGCCTCTTCCTCGGGGGGCGGCCCCTCCTCGTCAGCGCTTTCGGGTCCGGCGTCGGAAGTGGCGGAAAACTGCGCAACTTCATTCGCGATTGCGGTTCCGCGCCACAGGGTGGCGAGCGGGTTGGCGCGGTTGTCGCGGGCGGCGAGCCAGAGGGCGAGGGCGGCCACCATTCCGTCCTTCTGCCCCTCGGCGTCGGTGTTTTCCGCCCCGGCGGCGCCCGGCGCCACAGCCTCGGCCGCGTCGAAGAGCGAGAGGAAGCCCGGCCAGTCGCCGGCGATGATCTGCGCGAGCATCTCCTCGCCGGCCCATCCTCCTTTTTGGGAGGCGCGCGTTTCGACCATCTTGTCGAGCCGCGCGAGCATCGCGAGGCCGAGGCGGCTGTCGATGCGGCGGCGCTTGTAGAGGCTGCGGTCCTCTTCGCGCATCACGGTGGTCATCTCCTCATGCCCCCAGATCGCGCGGTCGAGCAGCTCGTCGACGAGCCGCCCGCGCGCAATCAGCAGCGCCGCGGCGCAGCCGAGCCTGAACGCCGCGCCCCCGGGCCGCTGCTTCAGCTGATAGACGGCGGACGGCGACATGCCGACCTTGGCCGCGGAAATCTTCACCGACCCGTTGGTGGCGAAGGCTTCGAGAAAGTCGCGCTGGAGCCGCGGCGTCCAGTGATAGCTGTCGGGGGCGGCGATGGTGGCGGGATTATGCGCGGCATCGTCCATCGATTCGTCCTTTCGGTTAGGTGAAACCGATAGAATGAACCATATAGGTGAATTGTAGGAAAGAGAAATTTGTTTGACTTTGAAGGCATTCAGGTCGCACGTTTGCCTCAATGATCATAAATCTTCCCACTTATGATGCTTTAAACGCCACTGCGCTGAAGCTCTATTTCAGGGCGTGGGACAGTATCATTTCGATTCTTCTTACTTTCGACGAATCATATCAAAGCGAAGCGCCTTTTGATCCAGCTGCGAACGACGAGTGGAAAGAAGAGAGAGCCGAATACCTCGAATATGCTCAAGAGAATTTCCATGTTGCTCTCTCGGCGATTCAGCAGTGTAATGAACTCGCGTTGAAAGCGCGGATCGCCCAAGTCAGCCCCTATTTGCTACTTTTGAACTCGGAAATTCCATTCAACTCGATTTCGAAAGACGTCGATTTTTCAAATTTGCGCACGATAGACGCTGTTGATCTTCCCAAAGCCGTAAACACCATATGCAAAACCCCTCTCACTCAGGATTTCGTGTTTCGGTACAACGCCCTCCGTAGCTTGAGAAACCAGTATGCTCATCTGGGGAAACCAAACGTCGTTCTAAATCCCGTATTGATGCTAAATGACATGGCATTGCAGTATTGGGAGCTGTGGCCTGAACGGGCATGGCTCAAAGATCGTGTCGATACCGGAACCGACAGTCTCGACGGTTTCTTTGACGGAAAGCATACATCTTTCAGGCAATACGTGATGAGCAATCTCGAATATGAACGGCACTTTATCCCGAACAAAATTTTTAAAAAATTGTTCGGCGTACCAAAGGCAAATTTGAAGTTCGCTTGCCATGGGTGTTTAGATGATTGGGCAATAAGCCGAAATGGTCCGTATGCCTCTGAATCAAAAACAGCATATTATTTGAGCGACGATGAAATGATGCATTGCACGATGTGCGATGAGAAATTCGAAGCCGTAGCCAGAGTCTGCGCCGAGAAGGAATGTTCGGCGAAATTCGCTGCGCCGCCTAACGCGAAAGTCGGTGGCGATGCCTGCTTTGGATGTGCTTTCACGCCTTAAGGGAGCCCGTAGCAGGCGGCGATTGTTGATCCTTCGGCGCCTTCGCCCCTCCACCACTCGCTGCGCGAGCGGTCCCCCTCCCCATCGCTTCGCGACAGGGAGGACTTGGGGTTTTGGTCCGGGGTGGGGCGGGTTGGGGTTTGTGATTTCCTCCCTGCGCCGTAGGCGTGGGGAAGGGGACCGCCGCCGCAGGCGGTGGTGGAGGGGCTGGGGCGTTGCGCTATTGGCCCCTCCGTCAGCCGCTTTGCGGCTGCCACCTCCCCATGGCCTTTGGCCACAGGGAGGATTGGGTTGGGGAGGGGTTTTGGGGCGTTCGACTTCGAAGGCTGTGGTCAAGATGGCGCGCGGGTTGCGGCGGGAGATGTCTTTGCCCGAGGTGATGTTGTGGCAGCGGCTCAGGGCGCGGCCGGGTGGGGTGAAGTTTCGGCGGCAGCATCCGGTGGGAGCCTATGTGGCGGATTTTTACGCGATTGAGGCGCGGGTGATCGTTGAAGTCGATGGGTTGGCGCATGACTTTCGGGTGGAGCGGGATGTTGTGCGCGATGAATGGTTGCGCGGGCAGGGGTTTGTTGTGGTTCGGGTGACGGCTTCGGATGTGTTGAAGGATGTGGATGCTGTGGTTGCGGGGTTGGTGGCGCTCGTTACGTCGCGCTAGTGGCCCCTCCGTCAGCGCTTCGCGCTGCCACCTCCCCATGCCTTCGGCACAGGGAGGATTTCACGACGGCACTCTATCCTCCCTGTCGCGTAGCGATGGGGAGGGGGACCACGAAGTGGTGGAGGGGCGGCGGCCTTACGCGCCGTTGGCGGCGCTGAGAATCGCCCGCACGCTCGCCGTCGCAACGTCGGTATCGAGCCCGCAGCCGAACAGGCTCTTCCCGTCGGCGGTGCGGCATTCGACGTAAGCCGCGGCCTGCACATTGCTGCCCTGGCCGATCGCGTGCTCGCTATAGTCAACGATGTCCATGATCGGGCCGCCCGATTCCGCCAGCGCGGCGATGACGCTGCTCATCAGGCCGTTGCCACGGCCGCTGACGCTGCGCGGGGTGCCGTCGATGGTGAGCTTGCCGGCGAAGATGCGGTCGGGGCCGCTGTGGGTTTCGGACCAGTCGACGAGCTGGAAGCGCTTGCCTGTCGTGACCAGATAGGCGTGGTCGAAGGCGCCCCAGATGTCTTCGGCGCCGAGTTCGCGGCTCGTCTGGTCTGCCAATGCCTGCACGACGTGGCTGAAGCTCGCCTGCATTTTCTTGGGCAGTTTCAGGCCCTTGTCCTGTTCGAGCACCCACGCGACGCCGCCCTTGCCCGACTGGCTGTTGACGCGGATCACCGCTTCATAGCTGCGGCCGAGGTCGGCGGGGTCGATGGGCAGATAGGGGACTTCCCAGCGCTCGTCATTCTGGCGCTCGCGCGCGGCGAAGCCTTTCTTGATCGCGTCCTGATGGCTGCCCGAGAACGCCGTGTAGACGAGCTCGCCGCCATAGGGGTGGCGCGGGTGCACCGGGAGCTGGTTGCAATATTCGACCGTCTGGATGACCTCGTCGATGTTCGAGAAGTCGAGCATCGGGTCGACGCCCTGCGTGTACATGTTGAGCGCGATGGTGACGAGGCAGGTGTTGCCGGTGCGCTCGCCATTGCCGAACAGGCAGCCCTCGACGCGGTCGGCGCCCGCGAGCAGGCCGAGCTCGGCCGCCGCGACGCCGGTGCCGCGGTCGTTGTGGGTGTGCAGGCTGATGATCGCCTTGTCGCGGCCGGGCAGATTCTTGCCGAAATATTCGATCTGGTCGGCGTAGATGTTCGGCGTCGCCGCCTCGACCGTCGCGGGGAGGTTGAGGATGATCGGGTTTTCGGTGGTGGGCTGGAGGATGTCCATCACCGCGGCGCACACCTCGATGCTGAAATCGATTTCGGCGGTCGAGAAGGTTTCGGGGCTGTATTCGAAGCGCCAGTTCGTCTGCGGCAGGCGCGCGGCATTGTCGCGGAGCTGCTTTGCGCCCTCGATCGCGATCTGCTTGATCTCGGCCATTTCCATGCCGAAGACGATCTTGCGCCACGCGGGGCTGACCGCGTTATAGACGTGGACGATCGCGGTCTTTGCGCCCGCGAGACTGTCGAAGCTGGTGCGGATGAGGTCGGCGCGGCTTTGCGTCAGCACCTGTGGCGTCACATCGTCGGGGATGCGGCCCGATTTGACGAGGCCCGAGATGAAGTCGAACTCGGTCGCGCCGGCGCTGGGGAAGCCGACTTCGATTTCTTTCAGGCCGATGCGGACGAGCAGGTCGAAGAAGCGCGCCTTTTTCTCGGCATCCATCGGGTCGATCAGCGCCTGATTGCCGTCGCGCATGTCGGTGGAGAGCCAGATCGGCGCTTTGGTGGTGACGCGGCCGGGCCATTCGCGATTGCTCAAGGGAATCTGCGGAAAGGCGCTATACTTGACCGAGGGGTCGCGGAGCATGGTCATGATGTTTGAACTTCTTCTGGTGGTTGCGATGCTGTGTCGATCGGACCCTTGAGCGGGTGGCCGCGACTAGCGCGCAGCCAGTGTCACGCCCAAGGGCGTGTAAGTCGCAGAAGAAGAAGGGCGTTGCCGCGCATGGGGAGGCTATTGGTTCAAAATGTCGCGTTTGGCAAGGGGGGAGTGTGAAAATTGCGTGGTTGTACCTCCTTCGTCATCCCCGCGAAGGCGGGGATCCCGCTATTGCGGTAAAAGCGGGACCCCCGCCTTCGCGGGGGTGACGAGTGAAGAACGGCGGCGGGCTCAGCCCTTCACCCATTCGACCTTGGGATCGGTGAAATCGACAACGTCGGCGAGCTCGCGGACGTTGGGATAGCCATAGCCGACGAGGTTGATGAAGGTCTGGATATTGAGCGCGAGCGCCGCCGATTTGAGCGGCACCGGGCTGCGGTGGTTCGAGAAATTATTGTTGCAATAGATGAGGATGGGACGATCGGGGCTGGCGCCGATCACCGCGGCGAGGCTCTCGGCGGTGAAGTCGGTGAGCGGCAGGTTGACCGCGCCCTTGATGTGGCCGCGCGCGAAGGCGTCCTTCGAGCGCGCGTCGAGGAGGAGGGTGCCGGGCTTTGCGGCCTCGGCCTTGAAGGCGTCGAAGGCGATGAGGCGCGTCGCGCGCGCCGGGGCGACGCTGGCGGTGAGCGCCTGGAAGGCGGGATAATCGATTTGCGGGTTCGCTTGCGCCAGCGCGGGGGTGGCGGCGGTGAGGGCGAGAGCGAGAAGCAGGGTGCGCATGGTGATCCTCCCTTGAATGAGGGGAGGCTACGCCGCGGTTGCTGGCTCTGCGATGAACCGAAAATGTCGCCGGACCGCAAAGCGGCTTCGCGGTCCGGCGCAGTGCAGGGGGTGGTGGCGGGGCGGGATCAGGCGGCTTCGCTCTCGTCGTCGTCTTCGTCCCACGGTTCGAAAACCTCGTCCTCGATCAGATTGTCGACCGCGTGGATGCGCACGCCGATGCACCAGTCCAGAAGCGGGCCTTCCCATGCGGCTTCGACTTCGCTGAGGACTTCGGCGGCGTCCGCCGGGCGATCGCCGACGAGGTCGAAATCCTGCACGCCGTCGTCGGGCGGGGTGATGTAGACATGCGGGTCGAGCCGGATATTCGCCCAGCCGATGGTGGGGGCAAGACCCTCGACCTCGACGACGAGCAGCGGGTTTTCCTCGTCGCCGTCGATCGAGGCGTTCACTTCGACAATTTCGCGTACCAGTTCGCTCATCACATGGCTCCTGTACGAAAAGGGGTGGGACCATCGCTGGTCCCGCCCCCGTTTACCCGGCGCGTGTGACAGATTGGGTGCGCTTACTGCTTTTCGAACGCCGCGTGGATTTCGAGTTCGACCGCGTCGCTGACGTAGGGAATGCCCATGTTGATGCCGAAATCGCTGCGCTTGATCGTGGTTTCGGCCTGGAAACCGATGGTTTCCTTCTTGTTCATGCCCATGCCCGCGCCGTGGAAATCGACGTCGAGCGTGACGGGCTTGGTCACGCCGTTGAGCGTCAGATTGCCGGTGACCTTGGCCTCGTCGCCGTCGCTGTCGAGCACGACGCTGGTCGAGACGAATTTGGCGTCGGCGGGGGCGGCGCCGAAGAAGTCGGGCTTGCCGCCGTCCTTGCCGGCGCGCAGCAGGTGGCTGGTCAGCCCGGCGCTGGCGGTGGTGACCTTTGCCACGGGGATCGTGACGTCGACCTTCGCCGCGGCGAGATTCTTGGGATCGATGACGAGCGTGCCGGTCACGTCGCCGAAGATGCCGGTATATTTGCTGAAGCCGAGGTGATCGACTTCCCACACGACCATCGTGTGGCCGGCGTCGGCGGCGTAGGTGCCCGCGGTGACGCGCGTCTTGTCGGGCGCGCCGGGGGCGGAGCCGCCCTGCGCGAGGACGATCGGGGTGGCGACGACGGCGAGTGCGAGGGCGGCGAGGGGGACGATGCGACGCATGAGAAAGTCTCCTGTTGAGAAGGCGCGAAGCTAGGCGAAGGCGAGGGACGGCGTCAATAAGCCCCACGGAAACGCAGCGTTGCGATTTGGGTTGCGGCTGCGCATCACCGCAAGGCGCTTGTGCCGCGCCCGCTTTCATGCTGCAACGCGGTAAGCTACGGAAGCTGGGCACGAAGGCTGGGGGGCCGACGTCGATGGATAGCTTGTTCGCCCGCGAAGCGGGCGAGGTTGAAAATGCCTTTCTGGCGGCGCCGTTCGAAGCGGACGGCTGGAACGCGGCGTTGCGTCTGTTCGCGCGGCGGACCGGATCGTCGCGCGCGCAATTGCTGGGGCTGGGCGACGCCGCGACTTTGTTCAACTTCATGCCCGATATCGACCCCGCCTATCAGCGCGAATTCGTGGAAATCGAGGGATGGCGGCCCGAGGTCAACTGGCGCGTCGCCGCGAGCGGCCGCCCGCTCGAGATATTGAGCGAGACGCATTACGACGTCGCGCGCCAGCACAGCGGCACCGACGATTATGAGGAGCATATCCGCCGCTGGGACGGCGTCCACGGCTGCCAGACCGTGCTGGTCGAGGGCGAGGGGCTGCTCGTCGGGCTGGCGGCGCTGCGGTCCGAGCGCGACGGCCGCACCGGGCAGCGCGACCGCAAGCTGTTCGCCGCGGGCGCGACCTATGCGCTGGCGGCGGTCCGCATGCAGCAGGCGATGGCGCAGCGCGGCGCCGCGATGACCGTCGGCGCGTTCGACGCGATCGATGTCGCGGCCTTTCTGGTCGACCGCCACGGCGCGGTCGCGGCGCTGTCGGCGGCGGCCGAGGCAATCGTCGGCGATGGGCCGGGCGACGGTGCGGGCGGGGCGCTGCGCCTGCGCCGCGGCCGGCTGGGCGCCGCGCGCCGCGATGCCGATACGGCGTTGCAGGCGGCGCTGACACGCGCGCTGAACGGGGAGGCGATGCAGCAGCACTGGATCGGGTCGCCGCAAGATGGCGAGGACGGGTTATTGTGCGAACTTTTCCGCCTGCCGCGGCGCGAATGGGATTTCGGATTCGACCCGCGCGTGCTGGTGGTCGCGCGGCGCGCCGCGGATATTCCCGCGATGCGGATCGTGCCGCTGCGCGCGGCGCTGGGCCTGACCGAAGCCGAGGCCGAGATCGCGCTGCGCCTGGCGAATGGCGAGGCGCGCGAGGAGATCGCGGCGGGGCGCGGCACGAGCACGCAAACGCTGGGCACGCAGATCAAGTCGATCCTGCGCAAGAGCGACGTCGCCCGCGAGGCCGAACTGACGGCGCTGGTGAACCGGTTGCTGCGCTAAAGGAACGGACCGGAAGATACCGGCGGCGGGTCGCGAGCCGCCGATATCCCCCCTCAGGCCGGGCGCCGTCATTGCCGTGCAACGCCGTGCCCTCCATCATCCACCGGCAGGCCGAGGCAAGCCGTTGATCCGCGGCGGGTATCATCGATCTGTCGCGAGTGTCATACCCCGTTCGGGGTATATGCGACGAGCAGAGGGTCAGGGTCCTGCCCCTAGGGCGCGCGGCGTGCCTCGAACCATTCGCGCATCGCCGCGGCGGCGCAGCCGGTGAAACCGTAGCTGCCGACGGGCGAGCAGCTGTTCGGGCGGCTCGCTGCCGCGGCGCCATTGGTATAGCCGTCGACGGCCGAGGCCCAGCTGCCGCCGCCGGCGGGAACATCTTCCTTCAACTCTTCGCGCAATTCCTTGGGCACGCGGTAGCGTTCGGTCTCGGGCTGCTGCGCGCAGACGACGATCTCGTCGCCTTTGGGTTCGGGGCAGGGTTCGTCGCCATAGGTGTAGAGGACCGAGGTGCGCTGCGGCGGCTCGCCCGATTGCGCGAGCGAGCTGTCATTCTGCGCCAGTGCGGGCGCGGCGAAGGCGAGTGCCGCGAAGAGGGGGAGGAGGAGGCCGGCTGTTTTCTTCATTATCGATCGCGTTCCCAGACCCCGTATCCCCGCGGCGCAGATTGCCGTGCGGAGATGAACCTAAGCCGAACTCGTCCGGCGTAACCCATTGCGCTTTCGGCGGGAACGGGAATGCGGCGGCCCGGCGCGGGGCCGATGTGACTCAGATGGTGTCTCGAAAATGGAAAACCAGACCCCGTTCCGGCAGTTCGTCGCAGCGGGGTGGGCCTTTGCAACGCTGCATGCCCCCCGACCCCTCCCGCAAGCGGGAAGGGAGAAGGATGGCAACTTCCGGTCGATATCGTCGCCGCGGAGCGGCTGCCTTTGCCGGTAAACGTTCCGGCAGCCGATCTTTGATGTGAACCGACTGGAGCGCGGCGCCTAACATGCTAAGGGCATCCTATGCTTCACCTGCACGGCCACGGCGGCACCGTCCAAATCGATGGTGTCAAATATGACTGGGAACTCCTGAGCGAGCCCCAACTGTCCTCTTCCGAAGGCTGGAGGGGCATGAGGGTCGCCCTGCGCCAGAGAGATATGCCACGCGAAGCCGTGCTGGAATTTCCGACGCCAAAGCGCCTTTTGAAAGGTTTGCCGAAAGGGCGTTCGCACATCAACGACGCGATAGCCCTGCGAGGGGTGCGAGCGGCATTGTCGGCAGGATGGGACCCGGCTTCTCGCGGCAAGCCGATAGTCTTCATGGTCGATGCCAACGGCGACTAGGCGCAATTGTCTGGAGCACTGGCATCCAGCCTGAAGCGCGGCAATTCCTCCTTTTGGACAAGGGGAAGATGAGGGCTTATTTTAATCGCCCAACCAATCGGCTGTGATCTTGCCCCTATGCCCCTCCGGCGCCAGCGCGGCGCGCAGGGCTTCCAGCAGAGGCGGCAGCGCCTGCGTGAAGGCGTAGGGCGGGTTGATGATAAAGAGGCCCGCGCCGTTATAGATGTCGGGCTGATCGCGATCGTACAACCAATGCTCCACCACCAGAAACTTCGGGATGCCGAGCTTACGTAGCTGCGCCTTCCACCGCACATGCGTGGCGCGGTCTTTCAGCGGATACCAGATCGCTGTCACGCCATGCGCCCATTTGCGGCGCGCGGCGGCGAGGGTGGCGGTAATCTGTGCGCGTTCATCGGTCTGCTCGTACGGCGGGTCGACCACCACCACGCCGCGCGCGGTGCGGGGCGGCAGCATCGCCAGCCAAAGCTCGTAGGCGTCGCGCTGATGCACGGCGGCGGATGTGTCGCGCATCGCGCCGCGCAGGGCATAGGCGTCGTCGGGATGTTTCTCGTTCAGGATCAGAAAATCCTGCGGCCGCAGAAGCTGCGCCAAGAAGCGCGGCGATCCGGGGTAGAGGCGCGGCTCTTCCCCGGCATTCACCGCCTGCACGGCGGCGCGATAGTCGTCCAGCAAGGGGTTCGTGTCGGCAAAGGCGCGCACTATGCCTTGTGTGGCCTCGCCGGTGCGCCTCGCCTCCTCGCCGCCAAGGTCGTACAGCCCGCACCCGGCATGGGTGTCGATCAGGGTGAGCGCGCTCTCTTTGAGCTGCAACGCCCGCACGAGGGCGATGAGCAGGCAGTGCTTTACGACGTCGGCGCTGTTGCCGGCATGGAAGGAATGGCGATAATTCATTGTAATTCAAAATCCTGGCGATCTGCCTCTATACCAACGGCTGGGCGCGGAAGCCGAGCGCGAGGCGATGGAAGCAACCAATCCGGTGCCCGTATAGAATCGGGCGGGAACCTTCAAAGCATTCTGCACAAGGCCTCAACGAGCCGGATGCGATTGGCTTTGCCGCGAAGCGTCCGGTCGTCTGATGTCGGACGAACATTCACATAATGTCGCATTATCAGAACTGCGGCGCTTCGACGTCCGCGTCCGTCAGTAGCGGACCTGCACCCGCCCGATGTCGAATGACTTGGATCGGTCGTTTCCCGCGTTGCCCTATATGGTGCCGAGCGAGGCGCTGATCGCACCCCATACCTGCGTCAGTTCGTCCGCTGTGATGCAATAGGGCGGCATCACGTAGAGCGTGTTGCCGAGCGGGCGGAGGAGGACGCCGTGGTCGCGGGTGAAGGCGATCAGGCGCGGGGCGAGGTTCGAGAGATAGCCCGCGTCGGGGACGACGATGTCGAGCGCGGCGATGGTGCCGAGGCGGCGCGGGTTTTGGGCGCGCGGGTCGTGGCTGAGCAGCGACAGATGCGCGGCCTGTGCTTCGGCGAGGGTGTCGATGCGTTGCTGGACGGGCTCGTCGCGCCAGATTTCGAGGTTCGCATTCGCGGCGGCGCAGGCGATCGGGTTCGCGGTGTAGCTCGACGAATGATAGAAGGTCTTGGCGCGGTCGGTCGAGAAATGCGCCTCGAAGATCGGCTCGATGCAGAGGGTGACCGCGAGCGGCAGCGCGCCGCCGGTCAGGCCTTTCGAGAGGCAGACGATGTCGGGGATCACGCCCGCCTGATCGCAGGCGAAGCGCGTGCCGGTGCGGCCCCAGCCGGTCATCACCTCGTCAGCGATGAAGAGCACGCCGTGGCGCGCGCAGATCGCGCGCATCTCGGCGAGCACCCATGCGGGATAGATGAGCATGCCGCCCGCGCCGAGGATGAGGGGTTCGACGATGAAGGCGGCGGGTTTGGCTGAGCAGGCGGCTTCGAGGGCGTCGAGCGCCGCCTGTTCGCGGCCTTCGTGCGGGAAGGGGATGGTGTCGACGTCGAACAGCAACGGCTGCCAGGCGCGGTTGTAGACGCCGCGCTCGCCGACCGACATCGTGCCGATCGTGTCGCCGTGATAGCTATGCTCGAGGACGAGGATGCGGCTGCGCGGCTCGCCGATGTTATACCAGTAGCCGAGCGCCATTTTGAGCGCGACCTCGACGCTGGTCGAGCCCGAGTCCGAGAAGAAGACGCGCGTGAGCGGATCGGGGGTGATGCGGATCAGCTCGGCGGCGAGGCTTTCGGCGGGCTCGTGCGTCCAGCCGGCGAAGATGAGCTGGTCGAGCTTTTCGGTCTGCTTGGCGATCGCGGCCATGATGCGCGGGTGCGCGTGGCCGTGGGTGATGACCCACCATGAGGAGATGGCGTCGATCCAGCTTTGGCCGTCGGCGGCGTAGAGTTTGGCGTCTTTGGCGTGCGAAATCAGCGGGATGGGGTCGCCGAGGCCGTGCTGGGTGAAGGGGTGCCAGATGGGGGAGGTCATGTGGGAACCATTCTCTTTCGTCATTCCCGCGAAGGCGGGAATCCCGCTTAGTCGCGAACGATGCAAAGAAAAAGCGGGACCCCCGCCTTCGCGGGGGTGACGAAAATTAGAGGAAGTCGGCGAGGTCGAAGTTCGCGCTGAATGCGGCGGCGAGCGTTTCGCTGGTCAGCGGATCGATGATCGGCAGGCGGCCCAGGCGGCGAACGCCCGCGATGTCGGAAATGATCGCCTCGCTGTCCTCCACCGCGTCGCCGAGGAAAGCGAGGCCGTGGATCGGGACGCCGCGCGCGCGGAGCGCCTCGATCGTGAGCAGGCTGTGGTTGATCGTGCCGAGCGCGGTGCGTGCGCAGACGATCACCGGGATCTGCCAGCGCGCGAACAGATCGGCGTAGAGGGTCGTGCGCGTCACCGGAACGAGCGCGCCGCCCGCGCCTTCGACGATGAGGTTGCCGGTCGGGGGGGTGAGCGTTTCGAGCTCGATGTTAACGCCGTCAATTTCGGCAGCCAGATGCGGCGAGGCGGGGGTGATGAGGCGGTAGGCTTCGGGGCGGATCGGCACGCCCGCGAGGCGCGCGACGGCCTCGCTGTCGGTCTCTTCTTCGAGACCCGACTGGATCGGTTTCCAGTAAGGCGTGCCGGTGGCCTGTGCCAAAGCGGCGGAAAAGATGGTTTTTCCGATACCGGTATCGGTGCCGGTGACGACGAAGCGCGTCATGCCGCGGCCATCGCCTGCGCCAGCGCGTCGGCCATATCGTCTATGTTATCTTCGTCAACATTGAGCGTGATCGCGATGCGGAGACGCGCGGTTCCCTGCGCCACGGTCGGCGGGCGGATGCCGCGGATGTCGAAGCCCGCGCCCTGCAGGCTTCCCGCGATGCGCATCGTGCGATCGTTGTCGCCGATGATCACGGGCAGGATCTGCGTGCCGCTGGCGGGGATGCCGAGCGGGACGAGGCGTTCGGCGGCGTGGCGGACGAGGGCGTGGAGGCGCGCCTGCCGTTCGGGCTCGTTCGCGACGATCTCGATCGCCTGACGGACGAGCCACGCCATCAGCGGCGAGGGCGCGGTCGAGAAGATGAAGGGGCGGCCGCGGTTGACGAGGAAGTCGCACGCGATCGCGGGGGCACAGAGCAGCGCACCCTCGGCGCCCAAGGCCTTGCCGCAGGTGTGGAGGGTGATCAAATTGTCGCGGCGCGCGAGGCCGTGCGCGAGCCCCGTGCCGCCGGGGCCGAAAACGCCGGTTGCGTGCGCTTCGTCGACGACGAGCACGGCGTCGTGGCGGTCGGCGACGGCAGCGAGATCGGCGAGCGGGGCGCGGTCGCCGTCCATGCTATAGAGGCTTTCGACCGCGATCCACGGGGTTCCGGCGCCGCCGCCGGCGCGCCAGCGCGCGATGATGTCGTCGAACGCCTGTGCATCGTTGTGCGCGGCGGCGATGGTTCCGGCGCGGCCGAGCTTCATGCCGTCGTGCGCGCTCGCGTGGATGAGTTCATCGTGGACGACAAGGTCGCCGCGCTGCGGGAGCGCCGCGAACAGCGCGGCGTTGGCGGCGAAGCCGGTGGGGAAGAAGAGCGCGGCGTCGCTGCCATAATGGCGCGCGGCGTGCGCTTCGAGCGCTTCATGCTCGGCGTGGTTGCCGCGGAGCAGGCGTGAGCCGCCCGAGCCCGCGGGAAGGCCGCGCTCGATGCCGGCGGCGAGAGCGCTGCGGAGCGCGTCGGAGTCCGCGAGGCCGAGATAGTCGTTCGACGCGAAATCGCGGCCGGCGCGCGGTGCGAGCGAGCGGCGGCGGCTGTCGTGCGCGAGCGCCGCGAGATCGGCGTGGTGGGCGGTAAAAGGGGAGGTCACCATCTTCTTCCTTCTCTCGTCATTCCCGCGAAAGCGGGAACCCAGTAGCAACGCTGGCTCGCTGGGTCCCCGCTTTCGCGGGGATGACGAAGTTTTTCAGTCTGTGCGGCTGCCGCCTTCTAGCGCCTGCCGTTCTTCGCCGGTCAGCCGGTGCGGGGTGGCGATCGGTTCGAGTGTTTTTGCGTCGAAAAGCGCGGCTTTCCGACGGTCGCCCGAGACGATGTCCTTGATCGCCCGCATAAAAAAGCGCCGCATCAGCGTCGGCGTACCCATGCGGGGCAGATGGCTGGCGTCGCCGGTTGCGTCCTGCGTGAAGAGATGGCCGCGTAGTGGCCCGAAGACCCGTTCGCGCCTTGCCAGATCGCAGGCGGCGGTCAGGATCGTGATGAAGGGGAGTTTGCCGTTCTTGAAGGTATTGAACAGCGGCGTTCGGCAGCAGGCGGCGTACCAGCGCAGCGTCGGCGCGTCGGTCATGTGGAGGCAGGCGAGCCGGTCGCGGCCGGTGTCGAGGCGCATGCGCGCGCAGCGCGTCTGATAGAGCGGCGTGCCGCCGTGCGCGTCGAGCAGCTGCTCGTGGCCGAGATGGTGCGTGAGGTTCTGGCAATCGGTGCAGTGGCAGACGACATGGTCGCCCTCGCCGGAGGTGACGCGCATCGTTCCGGTAACGGTTCCGCAGTCGCAGGCGAAGGAGAGATCGGATGGCATGATCCGGCCCTAGCGCCTTGCCCGCGATTGCGGAAGGGCAGTCAGGGACAAGCCTCGCGATCATCAATTGCGGTTCCAATCCTCCCTGTCGCGCAGCGATGGGGAGGTGGCAGCGCGAAGCGCTGACGGAGGGGCCATGGCGCGACGTTGCTGGCCCCTCCACCACTCGCTTCGCGAGCGGTCCCCCTCCCCATGGCTTTGCCACAGGGAGGATTTTCCGTCAGTTCTTCGACTTGTCGACGAGCTGGTTCTTGGCGATCCACGGCATCATCGCGCGGAGTTCAGCGCCGGTCTTTTCGAGCTGGTGCGCGGCGGCGGCCTTGCGGCTCGCCTTCAGTTCGGGCTGGCCGGCCTGGTTGTCGAGCACGAAATCCTTCACGAAGCGGCCCGACTGGATGTCGGCGAGGACGCGCTTCATTTCGGCCTTGGTTTCGTCGGTGATGATGCGCGGACCCGTTTTGATGTCGCCATATTCGGCGGTGTTCGAGATCGAATAGCGCATGTTCGCAATGCCGCCTTCATAGAGGAGGTCGACGATCAGCTTGGTTTCGTGGAGGCACTCGAAATAGGCCATTTCGGGCGCGTAGCCGGCCTCGACGAGCGTTTCGAAACCCGCCTGGATCAGGTGGGTGATACCGCCGCAGAGCACGGCCTGTTCGCCGAAGAGGTCGGTTTCGCACTCTTCCTTGAAGGTGGTTTCGATGATGCCGCTGCGCCCGCCGCCGACAGCACTCGCGTAGCTGAGGGCGAGCGCCTTGGCGAAGCCGTTACCCGACGAACCCGCGCCCTGTGCTTCCTGCGCAACCGCGATCAGGCAGGGGACGCCGCCGCCCTTTTGATATTCGCTGCGCACGGTGTGGCCAGGGCCCTTGGGCGCGACCATGAAGACGTCGATGTCGGGGCGCGCGTCGATCAGGCCGAAGTGGATGTTGAGGCCGTGCGCGAAGGCGAGCGCGGCGCCGGGCTTCATGTTCGGGCCGATGTCGTCGGCGTAGATTTTCGCCTGATGCTCGTCGGGGGCGGCGATCATGATCACGTCGGCCCATTCGGCGGCTTCCTTGTTCGAAAGCACCTTGAAGCCCGCGGCTTCGGCCTTTTTCGCGGTGGCCGAACCGGGGCGGAGCGCGATTGCGACTTCCTTGACGCCGCTGTCGCGCATATTCTGCGCGTGCGCGTGGCCCTGGCTGCCATAGCCGACGACGGCGACCTTCTTGCCCTTGATCAGATCCTGGTCGGCGTCGCGATCGTAATAAACCTGCATGTCTTTCTTCCCTATTATTCGTCATCCCAGCGCAAGCTGGGATCGGTCTCGGTGTTAAACTGCGTGCGATCCCAGCTTGCGCTGGGATGACGGTGACTCAGAGCGCCTCCGACCCGCGGGCGATGGCGACGACGCCGGTGCGGCCGACCTCGACCAGCCCGCATTCGCGCATCAGCGCGATGAAGCGGTCGACCTTGTCGCTCGTCCCGGTGATTTCGAAGATGAAGCTGGTGAGCGTCGTGTCGACGACCTTCGCACGGAAAACGTCGGCCATGCGCAGCGCCTCGATGCGCTTGTCGCCGGTGCCCGCGACCTTCACGAGCGCGATTTCGCGCTCGACATGCGCCTCGCCCGCGTCGTTGAGGTCGATGACCTTGTGCACGGGGACGAGCCGGTCGAGCTGCGCGATGATCTGGTCGATGATCGGGGGCGGACCCGAGGTGACGATCGTGATGCGCGACAGCGCGTGGTCGGCGGTAATATCGGCCACGGTCAGGCTTTCGATATTATAGCCGCGCGCGGTGAACAGCCCGGTGATCTTGGCGAGCACCCCGGCTTCGTTGTCGACGGTGATGGCGAGCACGTGGCGCTCGCCGGCTTCGGTTTTGATTTTCATATGTTTTACACCAGTGCCTTGGCTTCGTCGTCCATCGTGCCGGTAACGTCGCTCGGCTGGAGGAGCATTTCGGTGTGCGCGGCGCCCGAGGGGATCATCGGGAAGCAGTTGGCGAGCTGCGCGACGCGGCAGTCGACGATCACCGGTCCCGGGGTCTCGATCATCTTTTTGATGCCGTCCTCGAGCTGGCCGAGATTATCGATGCGCAGGCCCGTCCACCCGTAAGCGTCGGCGAGCTTCACGAAATCGGGCAGGCTGTCCGAATAGCTGTTCGAATAGCGGCTTTCATAGGTGAGTTCCTGCCACTGGCGGACCATCCCCATCCATTCATTGTTGAGGATGAAGATCTTCACCGGCAGGCGGTACTGGCTGACCGTGCCCATTTCCTGGATGTTCATCTGCAAGCTGGCTTCGCCCGCGATGCAGATGACGAGGCGGTCGGGGTGCGCGATCTGCGCGCCGACCGAAGCGGGGAAGCCGTAACCCATCGTGCCGAGCCCGCCGCTGGTGAGCCAGCGGTTGGGGGCAGAGAAGCCGAAATGCTGCGCCGCCCACATCTGGTGCTGGCCGACCTCGGTGGTGATGATCGGGTCGAGCCCGCGCGTCGCGTCGAACAAAGCCTTCACCGCGCGTTGCGGCATGATGTCGGCGCCGGCTTCCTTCTTTTCGGGGAAGTCGAGGCAGCGCGTTGCGCGCCAGCCGTCGACGCGGCGCCACCATTCGCCAAGGTCGCGGCCGTTGTGGCCCGCCGCCTGCCAGCCCGCGATGATCGCGTCGAGCGCGCGGCCAGCGTCGCCGACGATCGCGAGGTCGACGGGGACGATCTTGTTGATCGAGCTGCGGTCGATGTCGATGTGGATTTTCTTCGAATCGGGCGAGAAAGCGTCGAGACGCCCCGTCACGCGGTCGTCGAAGCGCGCGCCGACCGCGATGATCAGGTCGGCGCGGTTCATCGCCATATTCGCCTCGTAAGTGCCGTGCATGCCGAGCATGCCGAGCCACTTCTCGTCGTCCGACGGGAAGGCGCCGAGGCCCATCAAGGTCGAGGTGACCGGCGCGCCGGTGAGCGCGACGAGCTGGCGCAGCGCCGCGCTGGCGTCGGGACCGGCGTTGATCACGCCGCCGCCGGTGTAGAAGATCGGGCGCTCGGACGCGGCGATCATCGCGACCGCCGCGGCGATCGCGTCGGCGTCGGGTTCGACCTGCGGGCGATAGCTTTTGTGCGCGATCTTTTCGGGGATCACATATTGGCCGGTCGCAACCTGCACATTCTTCGGGATGTCGATCACGACGGGGCCGGGGCGGCCGTGCGTCGCGATATGGAACGCCTCGTGCATGATCGGGCCGAGGCGGTCGGGGTCCATCACCAGATAATTATGCTTGGTGCAGTGGCGCGTGATGCCGACGGTGTCGCATTCCTGGAACGCGTCGGTGCCGATCAGCGCGGTCGACACCTGACCCGTCAGCACGACCATCGGGATGCTGTCGAGCAGCGCATCGGTGATGCCGGTGACGGCGTTGGTCGCGCCGGGCCCCGAGGTGACGAGCACGACACCCGGCTTGCCGGTCGAGCGCGCATAGCCTTCGGCCGCGTGCGTCGCCGCCTGTTCGTGGCGGACGAGAATGTGCTTGATCGTCGGGTGTTTGTAGAGCGCGTCATAGATGGGAAGGACCGCGCCGCCGGGATAGCCGAACACCGTATCGACCCCGAGGTCGACCAGCGCCTGAACCACCATGTCGGCACCACTCATTTCCGTCACGACGAAACTCCTTCCAGACACAAAAAGGCAGCGCCTTGTGCGCTGCAACAGGGTGCGGGCAATAGGTGTATGATTCTAACCTGTCAACAGCTTATCACGTAATATTATTGCTAATTCCTTGATGGAATCGATGTTTAATGACTCGGTGTGGCGCGGCCAGTCAGCGGGCGGCTGGTTGCGGAACCACGTATATTGGCGCTTTGCATATTGGCGGGTCGCGGCCTGCGTCAGCTCGAGCGCCTCGGCGCGGGTGATTTCGCCGCCGAGGTGGCTTGCAATCTGCGGCACACCGATCGCGCGCATCGCGGGGAGGTCGGGGTCGAGACCGCGTGCGAGCAGGGCGTTGGCCTCCTCGACCGCGCCGCGTTCGAACATCTGGACGAGGCGCGCGTCGCAGCGGCCGCGCAGCCATTCGCGCGGGGGCAGGAGGACCAGCGGAGTGAGCGCGATCTCGCCCTCGATGCCGCCCGCGATCGCCTGCTGCCAGTCGGCGAGGGTACGGCCGGTCGAGCGCACGACTTCGAGCGCGCGCGCGACGCGCGTGGTGTCGGCGGGGTTGAGGCGCGCGGCGGCCCCCGCGTCGGCGGCGGCGAGCGCGGCGTGCGCGTCGGCGACGGGGAGGGCGCGGACGGCCTCGCGAATGCCGGGGTCGATCTCGGGCACCGGCGCGATACCGTGGAGCAGGGTGCGCATGTGCAGGCCGGTGCCGCCGACGAGGATGGGGACTTGCCCCGCGGCGTGCGCTTCAGCGATGACGCCGCGCGCTTCGTCCGCCCAGCGCACGGCATTATGCGCTTCGGCGGCGTTGATATGGCCGAAGAGGCGATGGTCTATGCCCTCCATCTCTTCGCCCGTCGGCCGCGCCGAGAGAATGCGAAGGTCGGCATAGACCTGGCTCGCGTCGGCGTTGACGACGATCGCGTCCCGGCCTGTCTCGGAAAGAGATTTTGCGAGCGCGACCGCCAAAGCGCTCTTGCCGCTGGCGGTGGGTCCGGCGATAAGTGCCACGGGAGGCCGCGCACTGGCGGTCGAGAAAGAAGGAGATGCCATGTTCGTCGCGACGCTGATAGCAGCAGGAAAGCTGACCGACGAGGTGGTTCGCGAAGGGATCGACCGGCTCGCCGCGACGGGGCACGATGTCGGTGCCCCGCACTGGATCGACGAGCATGACGCGGCCGACATCGTATTCCACGGCAGCCTGGTGAGCGCGCGCAAGGAACTGGCGCTGATGGACCATGGTTCGCTCGACATCGTCGTCCAGCCGCTGGGTGACCGGACGAAGAAGCTGATCATCGCCGACATGGATTCGACGATGATCACCGTCGAATGCATCGACGAGCTCGCCGATTATGCGGGGCTGAAGCCGCAGATCGCGGCGATTACCGAGCGCGCGATGCGCGGCGAACTCGATTTCCGGGCGGCGCTGGAGGAGCGCGTCGGATTGCTCGCGGGGATGCCCGAGACGACGCTCGTCGATTGCCGCATGGAGCGCGTGCGGCTGACGCGCGGGGCGCGGACGCTGGTGCAGACGATGAAGGCGCATGGCGCGCACTCGATCCTGATCTCGGGCGGTTTCACCGCCTTTGCCGGCCCGGTGGGCGAGGCGATCGGGTTCGACAAGGTCGTCGCGAACGAGCTGGAAATCGCGGGCGGCAAGCTGACCGGCAAGGTGCGCGAGCCGATCGTCGACAGCAAAACGAAATTGGAGACGCTGAAGGCCGAGGCGGCGAAGCACGGCCTGCCGCTCGCCGAGACGCTGGCGGTCGGCGACGGCGCGAACGATATTCCGATGATCACCTCGGCGGGGCTGGGGGTCGGCTATTATCCGCATCCCGCGGCGGGCGAAGCGGCGGCGGCGGTGATTCGGCATCATGATTTGACGGCATTGCTGTGGGCGCAGGGCTATCCGCGGCGGAGCTGGGTGCTGGGGTGATGATCGTTGCCGCGATCGTTCTGGCCGTGGCAGCTTGGATCGCGTCTCTGGTCGTCTGGAAAAGCTTGCGCTCGGGCGATGCCCAGCCCGCCAGCTTTTTCCTGCAGTGGTCAGGAAGGGACCCGATAAGCCGCAGTCGAAGGCCCGGGCTATTCTGGTTTCATTTGGCGCCTTGGCTGCTGCTGGCGCCCCTATGCGCCATCCTTTGCGTGGGCGCATTTTATGCCGACTTCACCTATCCGACCTGTGATGAAGTCGACCGACAACCTTGCGTCGTGCGATAGCGTTTGCAGTGGCGCATAACGAGTGAGGATCGGATGACCAAACACCGTATCTATTCGATCAGCGTCGCGAGCGTTTATCCGCATTATATTACCAAAGCGGAGAAGAAGGGGCGCACCAAGGCCGAGGTCGACGAGATTTTCCGCTGGCTGACCGGTTACAGCCAGGCGGCGCTCGAGGGCGAGCTGGCGAAGGGCACGAATTTAGAGGATTTCTTTGGCGGGGCGCCGAAGCTGAACCCGGCGCGCGAACTGATCACCGGGCTGATCTGCGGCATCCGGGTCGAGAATATCGAGGATCCGCTGATGAAGGAGATCCGCTATCTCGACAAGCTGATCGACGAACTCGCGCGGGGCAAGAAGATGGAGAAGATTTTGCGGAGCTGATCACGAACGATGACGTGATCGCGCGCTTTATCCTGCAGTATTAACGATGTTAACATTGATGTCGGGCAAATGCGGTCGATGTTTACGTCGTCAACACTGGTGCGGAATTTGATGTCGGCGCGGTGATCCGGCGCGGGCGCGGCGCCGACGGATTGGCCTCAGTCCTTCGTTTTGACCTTGACCCACACATGGACCGTCGCGGCGAATTTGCCGGGTTCGGGTTTGCCCACGTCGATCCGTTCGGCGGTGACGAGTTCGCCGGTTGCGAGGTTGAAGCTGGCCCAGGGCTTCGGCATGCGGCCGAAGGTCATTTTCTGGATCGGCTGGCCGGTGGCGGTGTTCATGATTGTCGCGGTGATACCCATGGCGGCCGGGTAGCGGCGGGGCGATGATTCTGTCCAGTGGGGAAAGCGGGATAGTTATGCCGCCGCCGCCATTTCATCGGTCAGCCAGCCGCGGAAGCGCAGCATCGCGTCGCTTTCGGGGCGCGACATCAGGCGGGTGAGCCAGTAGCGGCCGGCGTCGATCGTCACCGCGAAGGGCTGGACGAGCAGCTCGGCGGCGAGTTCGCGGGTGAACATCGAAGGCGGCGCGAGCGCGATGCCCTGACCCGCGGCGGCGGCGGTCGCCATCAAGGCCGAGCTGTCGAAGACGGGGCCGCGCAGCACGGGGACGGGCACGCCCGCGGCGGCGAACCAGAGCGCCCATTCGTCGGCGCGGTACGAGCGCAGCAGGCGTTCGTGGATCAGGTCGGCGGGGCTCTTGAGGCGCGCGGCGATCGTGGGGGCGCAGACCGGCGCCATCGGCGCGGCGAGCAAAGGTTCGGCATGCGTGCCGTGCCAGGCGCCGTCGCCGAAGCGGATCGCATAGTCGAGCGCCTCGCCCGCGAGATCGACGCGGTTGTTGTTCGTCGAGATGCGCAGGTCGATCGCGGGGTGCAGGCGCGCGAAGGCGTCGAGGCGCGGGAGCAGCCAGCCGGTCGCGAAGGTGCCGACGACGCCGACCTTGAGCGCCTCGCGGAAGCGGCCGCCCGCATATTGATCGAGCGTCGCGGCGACGCGGTCGAAGGCATCGGCGACGACGGGGACGAGCGCATGCCCCTCGTCGGTGAGCGCGAGGCCGCGCGGCAGGCGGTGGAAGAGGCGCGTGCCGAGACGGCGTTCGAGCTGCGCGACCTGATGGCTGACCGCGCCCTGGCTGACGCAGAGTTCGATTGCGGCGCGGGTGACGTTGAGGTGGCGCGCCGCGGCCTCGAAGGCGCGGAGGGCGTTGAGGGGGAGTTGGGCGCGGTCCATTGGGCTTCCTGTATTGTGATATGGCCTGCCTCGTCATCCCGGACTTGATCCGGGATCCATGGCCCGACGGCGGCGCGAGTGGACCCCGGATCAAGTCCGGGGTGACGAAAGCTTTGGGAGAAATGTATGAGAAATTCTCATGGCTTTGTCGAGAAATCATGCTTTGTGGGCGGCGCTCGGGCGCGGCATCCCGACGGGGAAGGGAGACAGATATGATCGCGATGATGACAATTGCCGCCTGGCTTGCGGGTGTGAGCCATGTGCCGCTGCCGCTCGTCCAGGAGGCGAAGGCGCAGATGGTGGCGGGCGCGGTCGCGCCGGGTGCGGACGACCCGTTGACGCGGCCGATTGCGGCCTCGCGGGCGGCCGAATGGCTGGCGCCTGCCAGACCTGAGAAGATTTTCGGGACAAGCTATCTCGTCGGCTTCGGCGGGCTGAGCGTCGCGCTGATCGATACCGGCGACGGGCTGGTGCTGGTCGACGGCGCGCTGCCGCAGGCGGCGCCCGCGATCCTCGCCAATGTCCGCGCGCTGGGGTTCGACCCCAAAGACATCAAATTTATTCTGAGCACCGAGCCGCATTTCGACCATGCCGGCGGAATCGCCGCACTGGCGCGCGACACTGGCGCGACCGTCGTGGCGAGCGCGCGCGGCGCCGAGGGGCTGCGGTCGGGCAAACATGCGGCGGACGACCCGCAGCTCGCCTATGGCGGGAGCTGGCCCGCCGTGACGCGGCTGCGGGTCGTCAAGGACGGCGAGGTGCTGAAGCTGGGCAAGGCCGCGATCACGGCGGTGGCGACGCCGGGGCACACGATGGGGAGCATGAGCTGGAGCTGGCGGGCGTGCGAAGCGAAGGCGTGCAAGACAATCGTCTTTGCGTCGAGCCTCAACCCGGTGTCGGCCGACGACTATCGTTATACTGCGCCGGCGAGCGCGCCGATCGTGAAGGCGTTCGAAGCGAGTCATCGCAAGATGGACGCGCTCGCATGCGATATCCTGATTTCCGCGCACCCCGACAATGCGGGGAGCGGACGATATAATGACCAGCCTGGTGCGTGCCGCGCTTACGCCGAGCGGTCGCGGAAGGCGCTGGCAGCGCGTCTCGCGAAGGAAGCGGGCGGATCCTGACCCGCCTGCCGCGACTCTAGTCAGGGAAGCGGCGGCTCCGCCTGGAACGGATCATAGCGGGCCGGGTCATAGGCACCGAAACGCACGGCGCCCTCGGTTTCGCTCCATCCTTTCGACAGCGCGACCGCCACCTCGCCGTCGTCGTCGAGGAGGGCGCGGTGCACGGCGGCGCAGGGCACCGATGCCTGGTCGCGGCAGACCAGCGGCCCCGGCGGGAGCGGATCGGATCGCCAGACCTGGCGAAGTGTCGCGGCGGTGCCGGGATCGTCGGCCTGCAGCTGGCGCCAGGGGCCTTCGGCGAGCGCCGCGACGTCGGTGCGGCCGGCAAGCAGCTCAGCCAGGGCGGCTTCGTGGGTGCCCGCATGGCGCCGCGTCGCAAAAGCCGGGACGCGACCGGTGCTTCGCAGCGCGGCCGCCTGAACCAGTGCGCCGGACGTCGAGCCCGGCAGCACTTCGGTGTAGCGCAAGTCGCCGGCGCGCGCGCCGAGGGCATCGAGCGATGCGAGGCCGCTGTCGCGGCGCACCAGCAGGACGCCCCGATAGCGATCGAGCACGGCCGGAGGCGTGGAAAGGACGGCGATCGGCCGGACATCGGGGCAGGAGCGAGCCTCGACGAATGCGCCGAGATTGGTCATCGCAATATCGATCTCGCCGCGGCAGAGCGCCTTCGCCAGCGCTTCGGGCGTGTCGAGCAAGCGGACCTCGGTCGGCCGCCCGGACGCGCGTTCGACGAGTGCGGCAAGCGGCGCCAGCGCAACCGACCGGTCGTAGCGCGGATAATGATAGGTGCCGACGCGCAGCGCCGGTGGTGTTTCAACCGGCGATGCCCACGCCGCGAGAAGGGTCAGAATCATGACCGCGCGATGGACGGGACGGTCGCCGAAGCAAAGGATTCTCCGACGAACGACATGTCGGCGCGACTAGCGATCCATCACCAGACAGGCCTGACCGCTCTTGCGCACGCTCGCGCAGAAGCTTTCGGCTTCGCCCTTGTTCGCGAAGCCGCCGGCCTGGAGGCGGGTGAGCTTGCCGCTTTTGACCAGATAGGGCGTGCGGCCGGCGAAGGCGGGATTTTTCTTTTCGAGCGCGGTCCAGAGATTGCGGGCGTTCGCCTCGACCCCGAAAGCGCCGAGCTGCGCGCGCCAGGGGCTCGCGGTGCCGTTGTGGACGCGGACCGGCGCCGGAGTGGCTGCGGCGGTGGCGACGGGTGCGGGCTTGACCGCCGCCGGCTTGGGTTCGGCGGGCTTGGGCGCGGGCTTTGCCGGCTCTGCCTTCGGCGGCAGTTTGCCGCTTTCGGGCGGCGCGGCGTAGGTCGTGCCCGGCTGGCCGGTGGCGGCGACGGCGTTGGCGGTTGCTTCGGCGGCGGCGGCTGCGGCGGCGCTCGCCACGGGCGATGAGGCCACCGCGACGTTGCGGATCGGTTCGGGTTTGGGCTGCGGTGCCGGTGCGGGCTTGGCGGCGGGCGGCGTGTCGATCACCGGCGGCGGTGTGTAGCGGGTGCCGGGGGTAGAGGCGGGCAGGCTCGCGACCTTCACCGGCGAGGCCGCCGGCACGGGCTTGGGCGCGGGCGGCGCAGCGGCGTTGACCGCGGCGAGGCGCGCCTGCTGTTCGCCGCGCTCGATTTCGGGGAGCAGCGCGAGGCCGCGCTGGCGCTGGTCGAGCGGGATCAGATTGTCGAGCTGCGCGAGGCGCGCGGAGGCGATGCCGAGCCCGGCGTCGCTGGCGCGCTTGGTCAGCGCATAGGCGCGCGGCCAGTCCTCTGCCGCGAGGTCGCCGTTGAAGTGCGCGGTGCCGAGAACATATTGCGCACGCGGTTCGCCGCGCGCGGCCGAATTGATGATGAAGGGCATCGCCTCCTGCCGGCGGTTCGCGGTGAAGAGCACGAGGCCGAGATTATCCTCCGCCTGCAAATGCCCCTGCTTGGCGGCGCGGCGATACCAGGCTTCCGCCTGCACGAGATCGGCGGGGACGCCGCGGCCGAGCTTATAGGCTTGCCCCAGATTGAACTGCGCATCGGCGTCGCCGGCGAGGGCGAGCGGGCGCCATTCGGCAACCGCTGCCGCATAATTGCCCGCCTGCCAGGCATCGACGCCGTCCTTGACGTCGGCATAAGCGGGTGCCGCGAGCATCGATGCCGCGATCAGCGGCAGAGCCAGCGAAAGGACGGTGCGGAAAGAACGCATCTTATTCTCCAATGACTTGCGCCGCATGAGGCCGGCTGCAGTCCCCGGGGTCTTTATAGCGCCAATTGGCTAACACGGCGTTAGCGACAAAAGCGCCCACGCCAAACTTGATCCGTTCTGGTACAAGTTCGTCTTAGGAGAGTGTTTACCATATTCGCGAGGAAGTCGTTCACCCTCTTTTTATCATCGTTAACCCAATTTTAGCGCCCCGCATGGCATCCCTTCGCCGAATTCTGGATTTCCGAGGGGGTAAACGCAGTGCGCGTATTGGCATTGGCTTCACAGAAAGGCGGGTCGGGAAAGACCACGCTGTCGGGGCACCTCGCGGTGCAGGCGCAGCTTGCGGGCGCCGGCCCCGTCGTTCTGATCGACATCGATCCGCAGGGCTCGCTCGCCGACTGGTGGAACGAGCGCGAAACCGACCTTCCGGCCTTTGCGCAAACGACGGTTGCGCGGCTGGCTTCCGACCTCGAAATCCTGCGCCAGCAGGGCTTTAAGCTGGCGGTGATCGATACGCCGCCGGCGATCACCATGGCGATCCAGAGCGTGATTTCGGTTGCCGAACTGATCGTCGTCCCGACGCGGCCGAGCCCGCACGACCTGCGCGCCGTCGGCGCCACCGTCGACCTGTGCGAACGCGCCGGCAAGCCGCTGGTGTTCGTCGTCAACGGCGCGACGCCGAAAGCGAAGATCACCAGCGAAGCCGCGGTTGCGCTGTCGCAGCACGGCACCGTCGCCCCGATCACGCTGCACCACCGCACCGATTATGCCGCGTCGATGATCGACGGCCGCACGGTGATGGAAGTCGATCCCAACGGACGCTCGGCCGACGAGATCCGCCAGCTGTGGACCTATATGAACGACCGCCTCGAAAAGAATTTCCGCAGGACCGTATTTGCCGCGCCGCTGCCCACACAGGGCAATTATGGCGCGGTTCGCCCGATGGGTGGTGGCTTTGGCCGCCGCATCGCTGGCCAGTGACGGGGAGTACGGGAATCATGGGCGAACCAAAACCTCTCGCATCGCTGAGCGCCGGACTGCTTGCCCGCAAGGGTGGAGCGCGTCCCGCCATGCGCCGCCAGCCGCTCGGTAGCGGCCCCGCACCCCTCAACCCCGGCGGTTACGACGACCTCGGCTGGAACGACATGGGTTATGATGTCGATCCCGACCAGTCGGCCGAACCCGCGCGGATGCTCGACCTGAAGCCTTTGCTCACCGGATCGGTGCTGGCGCATAATGTCGAGGCCGAACATGCGGTCGACGAGAGCGTCGGTCACGAGCTGACGCCCGAATTTTCGGCCGAATATACCGGCGAACCGGTCGGGCTCAGCGAGGATTATGGCGTCGACCAGTTCGAAGCCGAAGCCCCCGAGGTTCCCGAAATCGTCCGCCAGCAGGAATCGCTGATCGAGCGCGTCGCCGCGGTGGCGCGTAAGGTCGAGGCGCGTCCGGCGCCGGCGCCGAAGAAAGAAAAGGCACCGCGCGCGCTCCGTGCTCGCGAAAAGGCCGCCTTCACGCTGCGCCTCGATGCCGAGCGCCATTTGCGCCTGCGCCTCGCGAGTGCGGTGACGAACCGGTCTTCGCAGGTGATCCTGACCGACCTGCTCGACGAATATCTGGCTTCGCTGCCCGAGATCGACGCGATGGCGAGCCGCCTGCCGGCGACGCGCCCGGTGCGCGGACAGCGCTGAAGAATAAAGAGGGGGGACCTGTCATGAACCGCAAGATGCTGATGAACCTGGCCGTTTCGGGATTTGTCCTGAGCGTGGCCACCGGATGCAGCGGCATGGGCAAGATGGCGGACGCGCCGTCGCGCGCCGCCGGCAAGCCCGCGGTCGCCGCCAAATCGGCGAGCGAGGCGCGCGTCGCGCTCGAAGCCGGGAAAGCCAGCAAGGCGGTCGGCCTGGCCGAAGCCGCGGTTGCGGGCAGCCCGCGCGATGCAAGTTATCGCGCGCTGCTGGGACAGGCGTACCTCAATGACGGGCGCTTTGCATCGGCGACCGCGGCGCTGACCGAGGCGATCGAACTCGGCGCGAGCGACGGCAATACGGTGCTTTCACTGGCGCTCGCGCAAATCGCGCAGGGCAAGGGCAGGGAAGCCGTCACGCTGCTGACCGAGCATCGCGCGGTGGTGCCGGCGTCGGACCTCGGGCTGGCGCTGGCGCTCGCGGGCGATAATGAAGGCGCAATCTATGTGCTGAGCGAAGCCGCGCGCGCCGAAGGCGCGGGGGCACGCACGCGGCAGAATCTGGCGCTGGCGTTCGCACTGTCGGGCCGCTGGGCGCAGGCGCGCATCCTCGCTTCGCAGGATCTGTCGATCGCCAAGCTCGAAGGGCGGATGGCCGAATGGTCGAAGCTGGCCGAACAGCCCGATGCGCAGCTGCGCGTCGCGAGCCTGATCGGGACGAAGGCGCGGCAGGATGCCGGCATGCCGGTCCAGCTTGCGCTCAGCAATTTCGGCGCCCCGCAAATGGCCGCAGCCGCGCCCGCAATCCAGCTCGCGAGCGCCGATCCGGCGCCGGTCGCGGACTATGCGCCGCCGCCGCCGGTGCTTGCTGACGCGAGCAGCGCGATCCGCAGCGTCGAACTGCCGATGCCCCAGCGCAACGCCGATGGCGTCGTGCCGGTGACTGAATTGCCGCAGCCGAAACCGGCGGGCGAGGTGATCCTTGCCGACGCCGCGCCCTATCGCGCAGCACCGCGCGCCCAAGGCGAAGGGCGCATCCGCCCGGCGCAGCAGCAGGCGCTCGAGCTGGCGACGGTGCTGATCCCGAAGGCGATGGGTTTCGACGCGAAGAAGCCGAGCGGCTGGGCGGTTCAGCTGGGCGCCTATGACAGCCTGGGCATTGCCAAGGAAAAATGGGGCACGCTGAAAAAGCGGAGCGCCATGCTGGCGAACTTCCCGGCGTCGAGCCACGCCGCGACGGTGAACGGCCGCAATTTCTATCGCCTGACGGTGAACGGCCTCGCGACGCGCGCCGACGCGACGAGCCTGTGCAACGAGTTGAAGGCGCACGGTCAGACCTGTTTCATCCGCGCGATGGGCGGCGGCGAGACGATCCAGTGGGCGTCGAAGGCCAGCACGATGCGGCTCGCTTCGCGCTAAAAGACTTTACCCGGATAAGGGGGAGGGGCGTGGCCGCGAGGCCGCGCCTCTTTTGTTTGGGGGTGTCCGGGTCCGACCGGTTGCCGACTCCAACACTCTCGTCACCCCGGACTTGATCCGGGGTCCCGCTTGAGGTCGGAGCCAGCCGATGCCTCAAAAAGCGGGATCCCGGATCAAGTCCGGGGTGACGAAGGGTAAGGAAACAACGTTCGCTCACCACCCCAAAGCAGACCTAACGGATGCGCAGTCCGCCCTTCCACATCATCGTCGCGCGGCCTTGCACGGGCATGCCGTCGAAGGGCGTGTTGCCGGCCCAGGCCGCCATCTTCTTCGCGTCGACCTGCCAGGGCGTGCCCTCGTCGACGAGGATGAGGTCGGCTTCCTTGCCCACCGCGAGTTTGCCGGCGTCGACGCCGAGCAGGCAGGCGGGAGTGCCCGCGAGCAATTCGAACAGGCGTCCCGGCGAGATATGGCCGTCGCGCACGAGGCCGAGGCCGAGCGCGAGCAGGGTTTCGGCGCCCGCCATGCCGGGCAAAGCTTCGGCGAAGGGCAGGCGCTTGTCTTCGGGGCCGCGCGGGTCGTGGCCCGAGGCGAGGATGTCGATCGTGCCGTCGGCGATCGCGGCGAGGCACGCGTGGCGATCATCCTCCGACCGCAGCGGTGGCGACAGGCGCGCAAAGGTGCGGAAATCGCCGATCGCGGTGTCGGAGAGCAGCAGATGCGCGGGGGTGATGCCGCAAAGCACGGGCAGCCCCTTCGCCTTCGCCGCACGGATCAGGTCGAGCCCGCGCGCGGTGGTGACCTGGCGGAAATGGACGGGGGCGCCGGTTTCCTCGACGAGTGCGAGATCGCGCGCGATCGCGATCGCCTCGGCGATGGCGGGGGCGGAGGCGAGGCCGAGGCGCGTCGCCATCTCGCCGTCGGTCGCGACCGCGCCGGCGGTGAGCCCCTCATCCTCGGCGTGGATGATCGTGACGAGGCCGAGCGACGCGGCGTAGGCGAGGACGCGGCGCATCACGCCGCTGTCGGCGATGCGGCCGCGGCCGGTGGCGATGGCGCGCGCGCCCGCCTGTTTCATCAGGCCGATTTCGGCGAGTTCGGTGCCCGCGAGTCCTTTTGTGGCGGCGGCGAGCGGGTGGACCCAGAGGTCGGGCTTGCCTCCCTTCGCGGCGCGCTCGACGAGCCCGGCGCCGTCGAGCGGGCCGTTGTCGGGCATCAGCGCGGCGCGCGTGATCCCGCCGAAGTGGAAGGCGGGCTTGTCGGTCGCAAAGACGCCGAGGTCGATGATGCCGGGGGCGAGCCATTGGCCCCTGGCATCGATCGTCTCGGTGCCGTCGGGGATTTCGGTCGGGTCGAGCGCGGCGATGCGGCCATCGACGACGAGCAGACTGCCCGCGCGCGGCGCGTCGCAGTCAACCAGCTGCGCGTTCGTGATATGGAGAGGCTTCAGTTCCATCCGGCGACTCCCCGCTTGCGGCGCGTCAGGATGTCGAGGCACGCCATGCGGACCGCGACCCCCATTTCGACCTGTTCGGTGATCGTCGAGCGGACCGGATCGTCGGCGACATTGCTGTCGATCTCGACCCCGCGGTTCATCGGGCCGGGGTGCATGACGATCGCATCGGGTTTCGCTTTTTCGAGGCGTTTTTCGGTGAGGCCATAGAGCGCGTGATATTCGCGTGCGCTGGGCAGGTAGGCGCCGTCCATGCGCTCGTTCTGGAGGCGGAGCATCATCACGACGTCGGCGTCCCTGATGCCTTCGTCCATGTCGGTGAAGGTGGTGACGTGCATGCGGTCGATCGCGGGCGGGGTGAGCGTCGGCGGCGCGACGATACGCACTTCGTTGCCGAGCAGGGTGAGCGCGAGGATGTTCGAGCGCGCGACGCGGCTGTGGAGGACGTCGCCACAGATCGCAATGGTGAGCCCCTCGACGCGGCCGAGGCGGCGGCGGATGGTGAGCGCGTCGAGCAACGCCTGCGTCGGATGTTCGTGGCGGCCGTCGCCCGCGTTGAGCACGGGGCAGTCGACCTTGTCGGCGATGAGCTGCACCGCGCCCGAGCTGCCGTGACGGATCACCATCGCGTCGGCGCGCATCGCGTTCAATGTCATCGCGGTGTCGATCAGCGTCTCGCCCTTTTTCACGCTCGACTGCGCGGCGTGCATGTTGACGACGTCGGCGCCGAGGCGTTTTCCCGCGATTTCGAACGACAACAAGGTGCGCGTCGAGTTTTCGAAAAAGGCGTTGATGATCGTGAGGCCCGCGAGCCGGTCGTCATGCTTGGCGGCGCCCGAGCGGTTGAGGTCGACCCACTGCTCGGCGGCGTCGAGGACGTAGGAAATCTCCCACGGGGTGAGCTGGGCGATGCCGATCAGGTGGCGATGGCGAAAGGCATCGCCGCCGGGCGGATAGTCGCTGGCGGGTCGGATTGTTGAGCTTGTCATTAAAGCCGAGCGTCTACGCAGGCGGGGCGATTCTGGCAAGCACGATCCTCCCTGTCGCGAAGCGATGGGGAGGTGGCAGCGGCGTAGCCGCTGACGGAGGGGCTTTGGCACTAGCGTCGTGGCCCCTCCACCACTCGCTTCGCGAGCGGTCCCCCCTCCCCATGGCTTCGCCACAGGGAGGATTAGGCGATCAGCGGATCAAGAAACCCGAGCGCCCAGAGCAAAAGAACGACGACTTCGAAGGTCAGGATCGCGATCATCCGCACCGCGAACGGCTGTTTGCGCGTCTTGTGGCGGATGAGGCGCGACGCGGCGAAGGTGCCGGCGGCGCCGCCGAGCAGCGACCAGCCGAGCAGGGTGCTTTCGGAAATGCGGCGCGCGCCGCCTTCGGCGAATTTCTTGTCGAGGATCATCAGCGCGAACGCGATCAGGTTTGCCGCGATCAGCCAGGCGACGAGATAGTTGGTCAACCGCGCGTCATCGCGTCGATGGCGCCTTGCAGGATGAAGGCCGCGGCGGCGCTGTCGACGCGTGTCGCGCGTTTGGCGCGGCTGACGTCGGCGGCGATCATCGCGCGCTCGACCGCGGCGGTCGACCAGCGTTCGTCCCAGAGCAGCAGGGGGAGGGCGAGCGGCGCGAGGTTGCGCGCGAAGGCGCGCGTGCTTTGCGTGCGCGGGCTGTCGGTGCCGTCCATGTTGAGGGGGAGGCCGACGACGAGGCCGACGATATTGTGCTGCGCGATCAGGGCTTTCAGGGTCTCGAAATCGACCGAGAATTTCTTGCGGATGATCGTCTTGTCGGGGGTCGCGAAGCTCCAGTTCACGTCGCAGAAGGCGACGCCGATGGTTTTGGTGCCGACATCGAGGCCCATGATGCGGCCGCCGTTCGGGAAGTGGGCAGCGAAATCGGGGGCGGCGGTGGTGATCATGCGACCATCCCTAGCCGTTCGTGTCGAGCGAAGTCGAGACACCGTGAAGGCATGCCCTGCCGATGGGCATCTCGACTTCGGCCGATGCGAACGGATTAAAAAGCGGGACCCCGGATCAAGTCCGGGGTGACGAAGGCGGGGTAGTGGGTGACGAGGGTGGGGAAGCGGGCGCGGCCGGAGGAGGCGTCGGCACCGCGGCGGGCGGCACCGGCGACGGCTTGCCCTCGTACGTCGCGAGGCGGCGGAGGGCGTCGGCGCGGACGTTCGCCCAGAAGAGGGTGATGTCGTAGACGTGATAATTGTTGCCGGGGAGCACATAGCCCGCGACGACGTAATTTTTCGCGATGTCGGCGTCGCCGATCATCAGGAAACCGCGCGTGTCGTCGCATTTGGCGCCGATCTTGCCCGCGATCAGCGACCCGCTCTTGAAGCCTTCGGTCGGCTTGAGCGTGCCGATATTCGCCTCGGGCGGCGCTTCGGTGTCGGGGATGCCGGTGAGCGGGTTGGTGCAGAGCATGCGCGTTTCGGCGCGCGGGCGGCCATCGAAACCGATCGTGCCATCATAGGCGGCGGTGACCATCGCGGGATCGGCGGGCTCGGCGAAACTCGCCCAGCCGATGATGCAGCCCTTTTGTTCGGGGGTCTGGCACGCGGGCAGGCCGAGCCCGGCGATGTCGGTGTCGAGGCTGACCGGCCAGCCGATGACGTACGCCGCCACGATGCGTTTCGCGAGCGGGGTGCCCGCGATTTTCGTGCGGAGCAATGTCGTGAGGTGGAGCGCACCCTGGCTGTGGCCCGCGAGGATGATCGGCTTGTCCTTCGGCTGCGCGGCGAGAAAGGCGTCGAACGCCTCCTCGACGTCGCGATAGGCCGAGTCGATCGCCTTGCCCGCGGTGACGCGGTCCTGCGCGAGGAAGGCGCCGAGCGTCGCCTGGCGGTAGCGCGGCGCCCAGATTTCGCCGGCGTCGGCAAAGGCGCTCGCCATGCCCTGCACGAACAGGTTCGCGCGGTGGTCGGAATCGCGGTCCTCGAGCGGGGCGTTCCAGCTCGAGCGGCTGTAATAGCTCGTTGGGTGGACGAAGAAGATCGCGGCGTCGCCCTTCGGCGTCGCGGCTTCGGTTGTGGTTGGGGCGGCGTTGGCGGGCGGGATGATCTGCCCTGCCTGCGCTGCGGCGTCTTCGGTGCCGGGGGTCTCGCTGCCGTCGGCGGCGGGGCGCCACGCCGACGGGTCCTTTTCCATCCCCGGGCGCGCGAACCACATTTTCGGGTCGTCATAAGCGTTCGGCGCGACCGCCGCCTGCGGCTTGAATTCGGTGCTGGGGACGAAGGCGGTGCGCGCGATCCAGCCCGGGAAGAGCTGGTACACGACCCCGGCGGCGACGATCAGCAGGATGACGGCGGCAATGATGTAGAGAAATTTGCGGGCCAAATGGGATTCCATACGGTCGGGAGAGATGAATTCGGGCTTCTCTAGCGGCTCCGGTGCCCGGCTACAAATAACTCGTCATGCGGAATTCGGATCCGTAAACAGGTTCAGGAAGATGGTTTTACGCGAAAGGCTTTGACGCATGACCGAAGCGACCGCACCCGCCGCCCCCGATTCGCCCCCCCGTCCGCTCCACGTTTCGGCACGCCTCGACGAGAATGATCTGCCGTGGCCGCTGCGCCCGTGGATCATGGCGGCGATCTGCGCGCTCGCCGGGCTCGGCTTTTACCTGTTGATCGATCATCATTATGACGACGCGCTGTCGCACTGGCGCAGCGCGCTGGCGACGGGCGTTGCCGTCGCGGCGGTCGTGTTCGTGCTGGGGGTCGAGCTGCGTCGCTGGCAGTGGGCGCTGGGTTTCGCGGTTCTTTGGGGCGTCATCCTCGGACTGATCGCATGGCAGACCGCGGCGTATAATATTCAGGGCAATCCGGTCGAATGGCCGTTCTGGTCGGGGATACTCGCGGTGCTCGTCGCGACGCCGCTGTTCCAGACGCGGCGCGATGTCGCGCCCGACTGGCGGTTCTGGAAGCTGTGGCAGATGCCGTATGAGCGGCTCCATAGCCATGCGTGGACCGATGCGGTGATCGGCGCGGCGTCGCTGGCCTTCGTCGGCATCACCTTTCTGCTGACCGTCTTGATCGGGCAGATGTTCAAGCTGATCGGGATCAACCTGATCTTCGACCTGCTGAACGACGAATGGTTCGGCTGGATGCTTGCGGGCGCGGCGTTTGGCGGCGCGGTGGGCCTGCTGCGCGAGCGCGACAGGCTGGTTGCGACATTGCAGCGGCTGGTGATGATGGTGCTCGCGGTGCTGGCGCCGGTGCTGGCTGTCGCTTTGGTGCTGTTCCTGCTGTCGCTTGCGGGGACGGGGCTGCAAAAGCTCTGGGATTCGGGCTTTTCGACCGCGGCGGTGATGATGGCGGCGGCGGCGTTCGCGGTGCTGCTCGCCAATGCGGTGATCGGCAATGGCAGCGACGACCGTGCGACGAGCCCGGTGCTGCGCTGGGCGGCGCCGGTGCTGGTTGTTGCGGTGCTGCCGCTGGCGGGGATCGCCTATTACTCGATGCATTTGCGCGTGATCCAATATGGCTGGACCCCCGAGCGCATCTGGGGGGTGATCGCGGCGGTCATCGCGCTGGCTTACGGGATTGCGGGCGTGTGGGCGGTGGTGAAGGGGCGGCGCGATTTCGACGACTGGCTGCGGCCGCTGCAACAGCGGCTGGCGATCGGGCTGGCGCTGCTTGCGTTGCTCCTTGCGCTGCCGATCCTCGATTTCGGGGCGATTTCGACGCGCGATCAGCTGGCGCGGCTGAAATCGGGTGCGACACCGACCGAGAAATTCGACTGGGCGGCGCTGGCATTCGATTTCGGGCCGAGCGGCCGCGCGGCGCTGGGGGATATTGCGAAGTCGGCCGACAAGACGAAGGCGGGCCTCGCGAGCTGGGCGCTGAAGGCCCAGGACCGTTGGGCGCTCCAGCGCGACGGCGAGGCGATGACGGCGCGCGATGCCGCCTTTGGTGCGCGCAAGATCGAAGAGAAAGTGCGGGTTCAGCCCGCGAGCCGGCCGCTGCCTGCCGAACTTTATGCGTTGCTCGACCAGCGGAGCTTTTGCCGCACGGCGCCCTGTATCGTGCAATGGGTCGGCGACAGCCGCGTCGCGGTCGTTTCGCAAGGCGGCATGCTGACGCACTTCGCGATCGACCCCACGACGAAGAAGTGGAGCGACTATTATGAGGGAAGCGATCCAGCCGAACAGAAACGACGCGAATTGACCGTCGGCGATATGGAACGGGGCGGGGTCGAAGTGCGCGCGGTGACGCGCCGCCAGATTTTTGTGAACGGCAAGCCGGTGGGCGGCGATTTCGAGTGATTTAGTCCTCCCTGACGCGCAGCGATGGGGAGGTGGCAGCGCGAAGCGCTGACGGAGGGGCGATTGCGCTGACGTTGCTGCCCCTCCACCACCGCCTTCGGCGGCGGTCCCCTCCCCATGGCTTCGCCGCAGGGAGGATCAGGATGGTTGAAGCGATCCGGCTGGGATGCTAGCGGCGCGGCTTCGTTAAAGTTAGGGCGATCATGTCAATCGATCAGGCAACAGTCAGGAAAATAGCGTCGCTGGCGCGCATCGCGATCAGCGATGCCGAAGCCGCCGCGATGGAAGGCGAATTGAACGGCATTTTGGGCTGGGTCGAGCAACTCGGCGAGGTCGATGTGACCGGGGTTGAGCCGATGACCGCGGTGATCCCGAACAGCCTGCGGCTGCGCGACGATGTCGTCGATGCCGATCCGCTGACCGGCGGCGGCCGCCGTGATGACGTGCTGGCGAATGCGCCGGCGGCGATGCACGGCTTTTTCGGTGTTCCCAAGGTGATCGAATAATGACCGAGCTTACCAATCTGACCGTTGCGCAGATCCGCGACGGGCACCGCGCGGGCGATTTCAGCGCCGTCGAGGTTGCCGAGGCGTTCAACGCCAATGTCGCGGGTGCGAAGGCGCTCAACGCGTTTATCGTCGAGACGCCCGAGCATGCGCTCGCGGCGGCGAAGGCGGCTGATGCCGACCGTGCTGCCGGAACGCTGAAGCCCTTGTCGGGCGTGCCGATCGGGATGAAGGACCTGTTCGCGACCAACGGCGTCCAGACGACCGCCGCGAGCCACATGCTCGAAGGCTTTGTCCCGCGTTATGAATCGACCGTGTCGGCAAAGTTGTGGGACGCGGGTTGCGGCATGCTCGGCAAGCTCAATCTCGACCAGTTCGCGATGGGGTCGTCGAACGAGACGAGCTATTTCGGCAATGTCATCAGCCCGTGGAAGCGCAACGACGGCGGCAACGCCGCGCTCGCGCCGGGCGGTTCGTCGGGTGGGTCGTCGTCGGCGATCGCGGCGCGGCTGTGCCCCGCGGCGACGGGGACCGACACCGGCGGTTCGATCCGCCAGCCCGCGGCGTTTGTGGGGATTTCGGGGATCAAGCCGACCTATGGCCGCTGCTCGCGCTGGGGCATCGTGGCGTTCGCGAGCTCGCTCGATCAGGCGGGGCCGATGGCGCGCGACGTCAAGGATTGCGCGATCATGCTCGAGAATATGGCGGGCTTCGATCCGAAGGACGCGACGAGCCTCGACATGCCGGTTCCCAATTGGGAAGCGGCTTTGTCGAGCGATCTCAAGGGCAAGACGGTCGGTATTCCCAAGGAATATCGACTGGAAGGCATCGATCCCGACATCGACGCGATGTGGGATGCGGGCATTGCGATGCTGAAGGATGCGGGGGCCGAGGTCGTCGAGATCAGCCTGCCGCACACCAAATATGCGTTGCCGGCCTATTATATCATCGCGCCCGCCGAGGCGTCGTCGAACCTCGCGCGTTATGATGGCGTGCGTTATGGTTTGCGCGACCTGCCGCAGGGTGCGGGGTTGCAGGACATGTACGCCGCGACACGCGCCGACGGCTTCGGGCCCGAGGTCAAGCGGCGCATCATGATCGGCACCTATGTGCTGTCGGCGGGCTTCTACGACGCCTATTACACGCAGGCACAGAAGGTGCGGACGCTGATCGCGCGCGATTTCGAGCAGGCGTTTGCAAGCTGCGACGTGATCCTCGCGCCGACCGCGCCGTCGGCGGCGTTCGGGCTGGGCGAAAAGACAGCCGATCCGCTGGCGATGTACCTCAACGACGTGTTCGCGGTGCCCGCGAGCCTCGCGGGGCTGCCCGCGATGTCGGTGCCCGCGGCGCTGAACCGCGAAGGGCTGCCGCTGGGGCTGCAGATCATCGGCAAGGCGTTCGATGAGCAGGGCGTGCTGAACGCCGGGCTGGCTATTGAAGAGCGGGCGGGCTTTACGGCGCGCGCCGAGAAGTGGTGGTAACTCACGTCGCCCCAGCGAAAGCTGGGGCCGCTGGCGGCGCAACAGGACGTTAGCGATCCCAGCTTTCGCTGGGATGACGAAATTAGCGAGCGATCCCAGCTTTCGCTGGGATGACGAGGAAAAAACATGTCTGACTATCGCATCAAGGGCGAAACCGGTGAGTGGGAGGTCGTGATCGGCCTCGAGGTCCATGCGCAGGTCACCTCGAACGCCAAGCTGTTCTCGGGCGCCGCGACGGCGTTCGGGGCGGAGCCGAACACGCAGGTGTCGCTGATCGACGCCGCGATGCCCGGCATGCTGCCGGTGCCGAACCGCGAGTGCATTCGCCAGGCGGTGCGCACGGGCATGGCGATCGAGGCGCAGATCAACAAATGGTCGCGGTTCGACCGCAAGAATTATTTCTATGCCGATTTGCCGCAGGGTTACCAGATTTCGCAGCTTTATCATCCGCTTGTCGGCGAAGGTTCGCTGACGATCGCAGCCGATGAGAAGGCCGGGATTCCCGCCGACAAGGCGATCGGGGTCGAGCGCATCCATGTCGAGCAGGACGCCGGCAAGCTGATGCACGACCAGCATCCGACGATGTCCTATGTCGACCTCAACCGCAGCGGCGTCGCGCTGATGGAGATCGTCTCGCGCCCCGACATGCGCTCGCCCGCCGAGGCCGGCGCCTATGTCCGCAAGCTGCGCTCGATCCTGCGCTATGTCGGCTCGTGCGACGGCAATATGGAAGAGGGCTCGATGCGCGCCGACGTCAACGTGTCGGTTCGCAAGCCGGGCGATGAATTCGGGACGCGCACCGAGACGAAGAACGTCAATTCGGTGCGCTTCGTGATGGCGGTGATCGAGGGCGAGGCGAAGCGTCAGGTCGAGCTGATCGAAAGCGGCGGCACCGTGGTGCAGGAAACGCGGCTGTACGATCCCGACCGCAACGAAACGCGCTCGATGCGGTCGAAGGAAGATGCGCACGACTATCGCTACTTCCCCGATCCCGACCTGCTGCCGCTCGAACTCGACGATGCGTTTCTGGCCGAGTGCCGCGATAGCCTGCCCGAACTGCCCGACGCCAAGCGCGCGCGCTATCTGGCGGCGGGGATTTCGCCCTATAACGCCGATGTCTTGACCGCCGAGGTCGAGGCGGCGCGCTGGTTCGATACGTTGCTCGACGCGGGCGCCAAGCCCGTCGCGGCAGCGAATTGGGTGACGAGCGAATTGTTCGGCGCGCTCAACCGCATGGGGCGCGACATTTCGGATTCGCCGGTATCGCCCGCGCACGCCGCCGAGCTGCTCGGCCTGGTCGCCGATGGCACGATTTCGGGGACGATCGCCAAGGCGGTGTTCGAAAAGATGCTCGAAAGCGGCGACGCCGCAGGCGTGATCGTCGAGCGCGACGGGCTGAAGCAGACGAGCGACACCGGCGCGATCGAAGCCGAAATCGCCAAGATCCTGACCGCCAATGCCGACAAGGTCGAGCAGTATAAGGGCGGCAAGGAAGCTTTGTTCGGCTTCTTCGTCGGGCAGACGATGAAGGCGATGCAGGGCAAGGCGAACCCGCAGGTTGTCAACGAGTTGCTGAAGAAGGCGCTCGGCTGAGAATAAGTGATCGGATTCACAGCGAATTCAGCTACTTCGGTGTCATAGGCATTGCAATCGATGCCTATGTGACGAAGGATGTGAAGATGAAGCGGATTCTGGTTTCGTTTTATAGTGTGCTCGCACTGGGCGGCGCGGCGAACGCGGCGCCCGCGCCCGCGGTGAACAACGGTTATGACTGGGCGATGCGCGTCAACGACGAGGAACGCGCGCAGAGCGCGATCCTCGCCTATGAGGTTGACGGCACCGATGACCAGCCGCTGAACTTCACCTGCGAGGAGGGCGGCGACCGCGTCTTTGCGGGGATTTCGGGCGGGGCTCTCAATCTGACCGCGATCGAACTCGAAGCGGGCGGCCAGCGCGTGCGGCTAACCGGCACGACCGAAGCCGACGACATGCCGACCTTTACCGCGCAGGAAATGCCGGCGACCTCGCCGCTGTTCCGCGCCTTCGCGGCGAACGGCTGGCTGCGGATGACCGCAGACGGCGCCACGGTCGATATGGCAGCAACGCCGGGCGGCAAGCAGGCGATCGCGCGCTTTGTCAAATTCTGCGCCGGCTGACGCGGCGCGGCGGATGCTGCGCGCGCTGTTGACGCTGTGGTTGTTGCTCGCCTGCGCGACGCTTGCGCGGGCGGAAACGGTGGTTTTTACCGACGTCAATGTCATGCCGATGGATCGCGAGCGCGTTATCGCGCGCACGACGGTGATCGTCGCCGACGGTGTGATTTCCAGCATCGGGATCAAGGCGAAGCTGCCCGCGGACACGCCGGTGGTGGACGGCAAGGGGGCGTGGCTGGTGCCCGGCCTCGCCGACATGCACAATCATGTAACGAGCCGCGACGATCTGGCGCTGCTGCTCGCCAATGGCGTGACGACGATGCTCAACATGGGCGAGGCGACGAACGCGTTCGCCGGGCGGACGCGGATCGCGGTGAACAAGGGCGAGGTGCCGGGGCCGTATATCTTCACCGCCTTCGTCGTCGACAGCGACCCGCAATATGGTCATTTCGTCGTGCGGACGGCCGACGAGGCGCGCGCGATCGTGCGGCTGGCGAAGACCAACGGCTACAGCTTCATCAAGGTTTATACGAACCTGTCGGCCGAGGCGTTCGCGGCGCTCGCCGACGAAGCCAAAGCGCAAGGGGTCGGGATCGTCGGGCATAATGTGAAGGCGGTCGGGCTTGCGAAGCAACTTGCGGCGGGGCAGGCGATGATCGCGCATGTCGAGGAGTTCTTCTACGGCTTTTTCCCCGAACCGCCCGCCGACGATCCAAACGCGCCGCCCGCCGACGCGCGGATTGCCGAGGCGATCGCGCTGGTAAAGGCGCATGATGCGTTCGTCACATCGGACCTGTTCAACTATCGCACCATCGCGGCGCAATTCGGCAAGCCCGAGGTGGTGAAAGCCTATCTGGCGGCGCCCGAGGCGCGCTATCTGTCGCCCGCCGACCGGCTGGCCTGGGCGGGGTCGGGCTATCAGAAGAAGGCGGTCGACCTGTCGCGGCGCGTGGCGTTCGAGGCGCGTTTCGTGAAGGCGATGGCCGACGCCGGGGTGCCGCTGATCGCGGGCGGCGACGCGCCGACGATCCCGGGGCAAGTGCCGGGGTTCGCGCTGCACGAAGAGATTGACGCGATGCTGGCGGCGGGGCTGACGCCGTGGCAGGCGCTGTCGGCGGCGACGCGCACGCCGGGCGAATTCATCGCCAAGACGGTGCCGGGGGCGGCGAAGTTCGGCGTGATCGCGACGGGCTATCGTGCCGACCTGTTGCTCGTTGCCGACAATCCGCTGGAAAAGCCCGCGACGCTGTGCGCGCCGCTGGGGGTGATGGCGGGCGGGCGCTGGTTCGACGCGGCGGCGCTGAAGGCGATGCTGGACGAGGTCGCGGCGAAGCGCGCGGCGCCTTAGAAGCGCCGCGTGCCGGCCGCCCAGTCGCCGCTGTCGCACTGGCCCGAGAAATTGGTGATCGCGTTGATCGTGATGCGGCCCGAGCGGCGGTCGACCGTCAGTTTCGGCTTGTTGAGGCCGTTGATCCGGTAACTTGCGGTGATGCGGTCGGGGGTGACGACGAGGTTGTCGAGGTCCCACCAGCCGTGATCGTCGCCGCTGTGGATCGGCGCGACGAGCTTTGGCCCCAGATGGATGCGGCCCTGATCGCCATAGAGTTCGATCTGGACGTCGCTGGTGAAACCTTGCGCGCTATTGCCGACCTCGGTGCTCCATTCCCACTTATGGTTCCACGGATTCCATTTGTAGGTCGGCTTGCTGGTGACCGTCGGGCGGGTGCCCGCGCCATAGCAGACGAGAACAAGCGAGCCGGGGTCGCGATAGCCCGTTTCGGCGGGGCGATCATAGGCGTGTTGTTGCGGTGCATAGGCGTCGCGCGGCGGGCCGTTGTCGCAATTTTCGGCGGGCACCGCGATCAGCGCGCCATAGCGGCCATCGACGGTGGAGACCGAGAGGCAGCGGCCGAGGCGCTGGTTCCACCAGAAGGTATAGCGTTGTTCGCCGACGGTGGTCGAATGGCGCGAGACATAGCCGCGCGCGAGCAATTGGGTCTCGCCGCTCGCCGCGCGCGCGCCGGCGAGGTCGGCGACATCGGGTGCCGACTGGGCGAAGGCCGGCGCGGGAAGCGCGGCGGTGACGAGGAGAAGCGCGAAATAGCGACGCATGACAAAGACCCCTGCTGCTGCCGGGGTAACCCCGCCATTGCAATGATATCGTGTCAGAAGTTCGCGCGCCAGACGCTGCGTCCCTCCTTGATCGTTTCGCGCACCTTGATCGACTTGATGTCATCGACCGGCGTGGTCAGCGGGTTCTTGTCGAGGATCACGAAATCGGCGAGCAGGCCCGCTTTGATGCGGCCCTTGCGGTCTTCCTCGAACGCCTGCCAGGCGGGGCCGGTGGTGAGCGCTTGTAGTGCCTCGTAAGCGTTCAGGCGCTCTTCGGGGCCGCTGACGACGCCGGTCGGCGAGACGCGCGCCATCGAGGTCCAGAGCATGAAGCGCGTGTCGAGCGGGGTGACGCTATAGTCGCTGTGGTTCGACGCGATGAGCCCCGCGGCGCGCGCCGAGCGGAAGGGGCTGATGAAATCGACCACTTCGGCGGGGAAGTTGGTGCGGTGGACGTCGGCCCAATACCAGGCGTGGTTCGAGAAATAGGCGGGGCCGACGCCGATGCGCTTGTAGGCCGCAAGCTGGTCGCGGCGCTGGAACTGCGAATGGATGACGATCGGGCGGCGGTTGTCGGCCGCCTTGATGCCGAGCGCGTCGAAGCCCTTGATCGCCATGTCGATCGCGGCGTCGCCATTGGCGTGGACGAAGAGCTGCCAGCCGCGATCGTGAGCCTTGCGCGCCAGCCCAAGAAATTCCGCGTCCGACATGCCGGGGTGGCCGTGCCAGGGATGATCGCCGGCGGGGCTGCCGCGCGCATAGTCACGCGTGAAATAGCCGGTGCGCGCCTGCACCGATCCGTCGAGGATGAACTTGATCCCCTGCAATTTCACATGGTCTTGATAGACGCCGAACTTGCGGTCGGGCCCGGCGAGCAGCGCGTCGAGCTCGGTGTAGATGGGGAGCAGCGCGAGATCGATCTTGAGCCGTTCGCGCGCCGCGGGGCTGGTCAGGAAGGCGAGGTCGGGGCGCTGCGTCGCGCCGTCCTGCGCGTGGGTGTAGCCCTCGGCGAAATAGCGGTTCTGCGCCGCGTCGAGCGCCGCGAGCTTCTGCTCGGCGCTGGGCTGCGGCAGCTTGGCGAGGAGGATGAACATCGCCTTTTCGAGGAGGACGCCGTTCAGCTTGCCCGCGTCGTCGCGCAAGATCATCGCGCCGGGCGGAACGGGCGTGCTTTCGTCGATGCCCGCGGCGGCGAGCGCGGCGCTGTTCGCGACGGCGCCGTGCAGCGAAACGTGAAAGACGACGATCGGCCGGTCGCTGGCCACCGCGTCGAGTTCGGCGCGGGTGATGTGCCGCTTTTCCGCGAGCGTTTCATGGTCATATTGCCAGACGACGACCCAGCCGCCCTTGGGGAGCGCGCGCGCGGCGATATGATCGCGGATCGCGGCTTGCAGGCCCGCGATGTCGGCGACCGGCGGCCCGCCGCCATCGCGCAGGTCGAGCCCGCCCGCCATCATCGTTGCAAGGGTGAAATGCGAATGCGCGTCGATGAAGCCGGGGAGCAGGGTGGCGCCCTTGAGATCGCGGATCGCGGCGTCCTTGCCGGCGGCCTTGCGGGCCTGTTTTTCGGGGCCGGCGAAGGCGATGCGGTCGCCGCGCGTGACGACGGCCTCGACGGTTTGCGGCGTGTCGCCGTCCATCGTGACGATCGGGCCGCCGCGGTAAAGCGTGGTGTCCTGCGCGGTGGCGATCGTGGTCGTTGCCAGGATCAGTGCGACGGCGGCGGTGAATCTCATTTTTCTCTCCCCTTCAGTGCATCGTGCTGAGGGTGAGACGAGAGGTCAAGTATTCCTGAGTAATCTAACCTTCGTCATTCCCGCGAAGGCGGGAATCCCGCTAATGTAGCAAAAGCGGGATTCCCGCCTTCGCGGGAATGACGGGTGAAGGGCGGGGTTAGATTTGCTGCGGCGGCACCTCATCCGGCCCGCGGCCGGGCTCGTCGATGTCGCCGCCGCCGGGGCTGCCGGGGATTTCGGTCGGCTGGCCGGCGGGGTCTTCTTGCGGGGTGGGCTGCACCGGCTGTTCGGGCGGCGCCTGCGGTTCGATCGTGTCGGGCTTCGGCTTGGGAAGCGGGTCGGGGTTGCTTGTCATTGTCACTCTCCTTGAGTTGACCAACGAACGGGCGCGTCCACCGTTCCGCCAGCGCGGAACGGGGGGCTTTGTGCCCCTTGCCCTCGGCCACGCGTCTGCTATAGCCCCGCGCGGCCCGCACGGGCGTGCGCGGCAGCGCGCGATTTCGTGCACCCGGCCGAAAACACCTGCGGGCGTGGCGGAATTGGTAGACGCGCTGGTTTTAGGTACCAGTATCGCAAGATGTGGGGGTTCGAGTCCCTTCGCCCGCACCAATCTGCAATGCAGGCCGGGATCATGGGGAACTCCGCCGCTCCGGCGGGGTTCGATACGAGATTTTGAGCAAGGATAAGACCAAGGCAATGAAGACCGTCGAAACGCTGAACGAAGGCCTGAAGCGCGAATATCGCGTGACCATCACCGCCAAGGATATCGACGCGCGCGTCGACGACGAGGTGAAGAGCATCGCCCCGACCGTCCGCATGCCCGGCTTCCGCCCCGGCAAGGTGCCGCCGAACCTGATCCGCAAGATGCACGGCCCCGCGCTGTCGGCCGACGCGCTCAACAAGGCGATCGACGCCGGCGTGCGCGACCTGATGGCGAAGGAAAAGCTTCGCCCGGCGCTGCAGCCCGCCGTCGCGCTCGACGAGGGCTATGAAGCCGGCAAGGATGCCGAGCTGACCGTCAGCCTCGAAGTGCTGCCCGAAATCGCTACGCCGTCGATCGACGGCCTGAAGCTCGAACGCCTGACCGTTCCCGCCGACGACAAGGCCGTGATGGCCAAGATCGAAGAATTTGCCGCACAGATGAAGCGCTTCGAAGAAGCGCCGAAGACCAAGAAGGCCGCCACCGGCGACCAGGTCATCATCGACTTCGCCGGCAGCGTCGACGGCGTCGCCTTTGACGGCGGCACGGGCGAGGACATGGCGGTCGAAATCGGTTCGGGTCAGCTGATCCCGGGCTTTGAAGACCAGCTCGTCGGCGTCAAGGTCGGCGACGAAAAGGTGCTGAAGGTCAGCTTCCCCGACGATTATCCGGTTGCGGACCTGAAGGGCCAGCCCGCCGAATTCGCCGTGACGGTGAAGGAAGTGAAGGTCCCGGCGGCGTCGAAGATCGACGACGAGTTTGCCAAGACGCTCGGCCTCGAAAGCCTCGACAAGCTGAAAGAGCTGATGAAGGACCAGGTCGAGCAGGAACTGAACGGCCTGACGCGCACCTATATGAAGCGCAAGCTGCTCGATCAGCTCGCCGCCGCGCACGACTTCGACGTGCCGCCGACGATGGTCGAGGCCGAGTTCAACCAGATCTGGCAGCAGCTCGAGCATGAAGTCAGCCACGAGGAAGATCCCGAAGCGGCGAAGGCCGAACTCGAGAACGACCGCGACGATTACCGCTCGATCGCGGTGCGCCGCGTCCGCCTTGGCCTGCTCCTCTCGGAAATCGGCCAGGCGCATGGCGTCCAGGTGTCGAACCAGGAAATGTCGCGCCTGATCGCACAGGCGGCGCAGCAATATCGCCCCGAAGACCGCACGCGCTTCATCGAATATGTGCAGCAGGATGCGCTCGCCGCGGCGCAGCTTCGCGCCCCGCTGTATGAAGACAAGGTCGTCGACTTCCTGTTCGAAAAGGCCGAGATCACCGACCGCGAAGTGACGCGCGAAGAGATCGAAGCCGCGATCGAAGCCGATGATGATGGCCACGTCCATGGTCCGGGCTGCGGCCACGACCATGACCACGACCACAAGCCCGCCAAGAAGGCTGCCGCGAAGAAGCCGGCCGCCAAGAAGGACGCGGTGAAGGAAGAAGCCAAGGCCGAGGAAGCGCCCGCCAAGAAGGCGCCGGCGAAGAAGGCCGAAGCCAAGGCGGAAGAAAAGCCCGCCGCGGCGAAGAAGGCTGCTCCGGCGAAGGCCGCCGAAGACAAGCCCGCTGCCAAGGCTCCGGCCAAGAAGGCCGCGGCGAAGAAATAAGCTTCGGCTGACGATCGACAAAAAAAGGCCGGGTGGAGCGATCCACCCGGCCTTTTTTATATCTCGTCGCCCCCGCGAAGGGGGGCCGCTGGCAACCTTGCGCTACGCCGATAGCGGCCCCCGCCTTCGCGGGGGCGACGAGATGATCAGATCACGTCCATATTATAGCAATGCCAGCTGAAGATCGCCGCGGACCCGCGATGCGGGCGCCACGCCTCCGCCAGTTCGCGCGCCCGCTTCTCGCTGGGCCGCGCGCCGAGCTGGAAGATGCGGCCGACGGCCTCCTGTACTGCGAGGTCGCCCGCGGGCCAGATGTCGGGACGCCCTTCGGCAAAGAGGAGGTAGATTTCGGCCGACCAGCGGCCGATGCCCTTGACCCTGGTGAGCAGCGCGATCGCTTCCTCGTCGTCGGCGGGCAGGGCGTCGAACTGGAGCTCGCCGTCGAGGATCAACTGCGCGAGGCTTTTGGCATAGCCTTGTTTCTGCCCCGACAGGCCGCACGCGCGCAGCGTGTCGAAGTCGGCGGCCGCGACGACCTCCGCCGGGCAACCCTCGCCGAACTGCGCCTCCAGCTTGTTCCAGATCGAGTTGGCGGCGGCGACGCTGACCTGCTGGCCGACGATCGTGCGCAGCAACGTGGCATAGCCGCGCGCGCGGATGCGGGGTTCGGGATAGCCGACATTGCCGAGCGCGCGTGCGAAATTGGAATCCTGCGCCGCGAGCGCATCGATTCCCGCGTTCAGCTGCTGCTGGCTGAGACCCATCGCATATTCTCCTTTTGTTCCTTCGGTGGCCAATAGCAACGCTTGATTTGACAAGCAACGCGCGACATAGCGCCACCAACATCGAAGATATGGGGACTAGCATGGCCAAGCTGATTGTCGTGACGCGCGACGGGACCGAACATGAGATCGAGGGCGACACCAGCCTGACGGTGATGGAAAATATCCGCGATGCCGGGTTCGACGAGCTGCTCGCGCTGTGCGGCGGCTGCTGCTCGTGCGCGACGTGCCACGTCCATGTCGAAGCGGGCGCGACCGACCAGCTTCCCGCGATGAGCGAGGACGAGAACGACCTGCTCGATTCGACCACCGACCGCGACGACAGTTCGCGCCTGTCGTGCCAGCTGCCGTTCAGCGAGGCGCTCGACGGGCTGAAGGTGCGGATCGCGGCGGAGGATTGATCCGAACCGTCGCCCCAGCGAAGGCTGGGGCCGCTATCGTCCATTCAGACCGTGAGCGATCCCAGCTTTCGCTGGGATGACGATCAGCTTTGCGCCGTCGCCACCGCATAGAGCGCGACCGCCGCGGCGTTCGAGATATTGAGGCTCTCCATCCGCGGCGAGATCGGCAGCTTTGCCAGCACGTCGCAATGCTCCATGACATTGTGGCGCATCCCGTCGCCTTCGGAGCCGAGCACCAGCGCGACGCGGCTGCCGTCGAGCGTCGACCCGAGCGTCGTTTCGGTGTCGCCCGTCAGGCCGATGCGCCAATATTGCGCCTCGGCGATTTCCTCGAGCGCGCGCGACAGGTTGACGACGCGCACCCACGGCACGATTTCGAGCGCCCCCGATGCCGAGCGCGCGATGACGCCGCTTTCGGGCGGGCTGTGGCGATCCTGCGTGACGATCGCGGCGGCGTCGAACGCCGCCGCCGAGCGCAGCACCGCGCCGATATTGTGCGGGTCGGTGACCTGGTCGAGGACGATGAGGGGGCGCTTGCTGTCGGCGTCGACTTCCTGCTGCAACAGGTCGCCGAGGAAAACATCCTCGAGCGGGTCGACCTCGATCACGAGTCCCTGATGCGGCGCGTCGCGCGCGACGAGTCGCGCGAGGTCGGTGACCTCGGCGTAGCTGATCGGAATCACCGGCGGCAGGTCGAGCTGGCCCAGGGCCTCGCGCGTGCCCCAGATGCGCTTGACGGTGCGTTCGGGGTTGGCGAGCGCGGCCAATACGGCGTGGCGGCCCCAGAAACGGATGGCCTGTCCGCGCGCGTTTTGGCTGGCGGGACGACGGTGACGGGAAAATTGTCTCATGCGCGCGCCTTTCCCACGACTGCCATTGACAGGCAAGCCTCGTTTCGCCATTGGACCGCTTCCCAAAGCGGGCCCCAATGGACAGGTGGCCGAGTGGTTAAAGGCAGCAGACTGTAAATCTGCCCGGGTTTCCGTACGCTGGTTCGAATCCAGCCCTGTCCACCACCCTCCGATCCGAGGGCATCCGCAGAACCCCCTAGAAGTCCCAGAAAACCTAGTGTATTGTCCTCGCATCGTCCGCATGCGTCCGGGGCAATTTGCCTGCAGCCGGAGCGCAGTGTGGGGGAAGTGTGGGGGAAGATCGGCTTTCCCCCACACTCTCGTTCCCCAAAATGTGGGGAGAAAGTGTGGGGGAAAATCCCATGGGCAAACTCACGGCGGTTGCAGTCAAGGCCGCTCTTGCGAATCCGGGCACCTATCAGGACGGTGACGGATTGTTTTTGAAGGTCGACAAGCGGGGCGGAGCCTCTTGGACTCTTCGCCTGCAGCGGGATGGCAAGCGCCAAGACATTGGGTTGGGCAGCGCGAAATTGTTTACCTTGGCGCAGGTCCGCGAGAAGGCCGGTGTGCTTCGTAAGGCGGTCAAGGTCGACCGGCGCGACATATTGGCTGAGCGAAAAGACGAGGCGGCGGCCAAGATGACCTTTCGCGAGGCAGCCAAACAGTATCACGCCGAGAACGAGGCAGGCTGGAAAAGCGACCTTTACGCTCGCCAATGGCTGACTAGCCTCGAGAATTATGCCTTCCCAAAGCTAGGCGACGAGCAGACCGGTGCGATTGTCGCCGCTGACATCATAAATGTTCTCAAGCCGATATGGCAGGAGATACCCGAGACCGCCCGTCAGGTGCGCAACCGGATCTGCACAGTGCTGGATTATGCTCATGCCAAGGGATGGCGATCACGCGAAGCTCCCTCAGGCAATGGCAGCCTCAAAGCGGGGCGCGGCTTGCCGCGGCAACTCAAGAAGCCCGAAAACCGCAAGGCGATGCCATATGCGGCTTTGCCCGGTTTCATCACGGCCCTGCAGCGCAAGCCTTCCTACAGCAGGCTTGCCCTTGAGCTACTCATTCTAACCGCTGCGCGCAGCCAGGAGGTGCGTCTGGCGACGTGGGACGAGTTCGATATCGAGGCGCGGCTGTGGACTGTGCCCGCCGATCATATGAAGCGGGGCAAGTCGCACATCGTACCACTGTCAGATGCCGCTCTGGAAGTGATTGCGAAAGCGCGTGCCTTCCGACTCTCGAATACAGACGTTGTTTTTCCCGGTTCTGGTGGGAAGACGATGTCCGATATGACGCTGCTCAAAGTGCTTCGAGACATGGCCGAGCCATTCCATGTCCATGGCTTCCGGTCGACGTTTACCGACTGGGCTGCGAACGAAGGCTTTAATGACGCTGTCGTCGAGGCGGCGCTAGCACATAAGACGCCCGATGCCGTGCAGGCTGCTTACCGTCGAACGACCTATCTCGGCACCGAGGATAAGCCCGGCGCACGCGTCAATCTCATGGGCGCCTGGGGGAACTATTGTCTTGGAAGGGAAGCGGTTACGAAAGCCGGAGAAGACACGGACGTTGGTGAACCCGCAAAGTCATAGGAGCGGTTATTTCGACGATGCCGGGATGAGTGGCCATCTTCCGCGCGATTCGCGGGCGCTGTCTGCTGGGGCAGAGGCCGCGATTGGTGTTCCGTTCTACACCGTAGCGACACACTTTCTCGGGATGGCCCGGCCTGCGGCCGGAGAGAGATAGAGGCGGATTGGCCTTTGCGGCGCACATGGAGCGGGGAGAGAGTCTTCCGGCGGTGCGCCTCGGAGGTGGCTTATGGCCAAGCATCAATCCAAACTCGTCCTTAACCCGTCGCGCGACATCCCGCTCGACCGGCTGGAGCTTTCCCAATCCAATGTCCGGCGCATCAAGGCCGGCGTATCCATCGAAGCACTCGCCGCGGATATTGCGCGTCGCGGGTTGCTCCATGGCCTCAATGTGAGGCCCATTCTCGACGAGACGGGGGAGGAAACCGGCCGGTATGAGATACCGGCCGGTGGCCGGCGCTACCGCGCGCTCGCCCTGCTGGTGAAGAGGAAGCTTCTCGCGAAAGATGCGCCGATCCCCTGCGTTGTCCGCGCCGCTAACGATGACATCCTCGCCGAAGACGACAGTTACGCTGAAAACGCGATGCGCGAGGCGTTGCATCCCCTCGACCAGTTTCGGGCCATGCAGGCGATGGTGGACAAGGGCGACGATGTCGAGGCGATCGCCGCGCACCATTTCGTCACTCCGGCAGTGGTCCGCCAGCGCCTGAAGCTCGCCGGGGTCTCGCCAAAGCTGCACGACGCCTATGCGGACGAAGAAATCTCCCTCGAACAGTTGATGGCATTCACCATCTCGGACGATTTCGAGCGGCAGATCCAGGTCTTCGAACTTCTGACCGAGAGCCGCAGCCTCGCGCCGCATCTCATCCGCCAGAAGCTCACCGAAAATGTCGTCCGCGCGGCTGACAAGCGCGCACGCTTCGTGACCGGCGACGCCTATATCGAAGCCGGCGGCGGAATCGTTCGTGACCTGTTCGAGGCCGATGGCGGCGGCTGGCTCACCGATCCCGCGCTGCTCGACCGTCTTGTCGACGAGAAGCTGAAGGCCGAGGGCGACGCGTTGCTCGCGGAAGGCTGGAAGTGGGTAGCGACCTCGGTCGATCTTCCCTGGGATGCGCTCCGCGACCACCGCGAGATCGATCGGGACGAGGTGCCGATGACGGCCGAGGAGGAGGCGCGTGTCGCCGAGCTCGAAGCCGAGGGCGAAGAAATCGATCGCGAATGGTCGGAAGCCGAGGAGGTGCCGGACGACATTCACGCGCGCGTCGACGCGATCAATGCCGAATATGCGGCGATCGAGAAGCGGCCGCTGACCTTCGCGCCGGAGGAGATCGCGATCGCCGGCGTATTCGTGTCGCTCGAGCGCGACGGTTCGATCCGCATCGACCGGGGTTATGTCCGGCCCGAGGATGAGCTTGTCGATGACAACGAGGCGATCGGCGACGACGCTTCTGGTGCCGAGGTCGCGCCGGTCGCGGAAGCAGATGCGGCCCTGAGTGCGCAACCGCCCGAGAACGCCGACGATAGCGAAGGTGCCGAGGAGCTGAAGCCGCTACCCGATCGTCTTGTTTCGGATCTGACGGCCTGGCGGACGCTCGCGCTGCAAGATGCTTTCGCGCAGGATTCGGCAACCGCCTATCTCGCGCTGCTGCATGCGCTCGTGCTCGGCTGCTTCTACAGCTTCAGCAGGGAGAGCTGCCTGCAGGTCGCGGCGAGCCGGGTCTATTTCAGCAACGCCCCGTCGAACCTCCGCGATTGCGCGCCGGCAGAGGCGATCGATGCGCGCGGGGCCGAATGGAAGGAACGGCTGCCGAAATCGGACAAGGAGGTGTGGGCGTATCTGCTCGGCTTGGGTGACGAGGACCGGGCGATGCTTCTCGCTCACTGCGTGTCGGTCGCGGTCAACGCGCAGGCCGAGATCGTCCCCAAATATGACAGTGGCCGGGTATCGGCGCACGGCGTCGCGCGGCGTCTCGCGCACAGCGACATCCTCGCACGCGCGGTCGGTCTCGATGTCTATGCCGCCGGCTGGCGGCCCACCGAGGGCAATTACTTCCGCAGCGTGACGAAACCGCGGATCATCGCCGACGTCACCGAGGCGCGGGGCGAGAATATTGCCGCCATGATCGACCATCTCAAAAAGGGGGACATGGCCCGCGAAGCGGAGCGGCTCCTTGAGGAGAGTGACTGGATTCCCGCCTGCATGCGGACGCCCGACATCGAGGGTGAAGGCGCGCCTGCGCTCGGCAATGACGACGACAAGGGGGAACTGCCCGCCTTTCTGGCGGAAGACGGGGAAGGAGGTGACGACGCAGCTGCGATCGCGGCCGAATGATTCCGCGCCGCTCTACGCGGCGACTTGACCTCTCAACTTCGAAAGCCCGGCCATCGCGCCGGGCTTTCGCTTTTTCGGAGAAGTGAAATGAACAGTTTTCATCGTCAGGCCGCGCTTGTTTGCCGGCCCATCGCGTGGGGAGGTCGTCATGGCTGACCGCGTTTCCGTCACCTTCACCCTTGGCGGCCGGATTTCGGCTGCCGACTTTGAGGCATTGGTCTCGGTCATCGTCGCCGAAGGTCTGTCGACCGAGTGGGACGGCCCGGCCTTCGAAGCCTCGCATCGTACCGAGGGCGAGCCTCTCGAACTTTTTGCCAATGAGGTCGCGTGGGGCAAAGTCGAGGCTCTCGAGAATTTCTGCGCCGACCATGGTCTTGCCTACCACTTCTGGGCCGGCGGCTACTTCGCAGAATGGGGCGCCGAGCGGATCATATACCGGGGCGAGGGCGCGCCCGACTCCTTCATTGCGGACGAATCCGATCGGGTCCTGATCGATCGCGGTGAAGTTGAACGGCGCGGGAGCATCGACGCTGTGCTCGCCTATTTCGATGCCGCCGAATTCACCGTGCCGTCGCTTGTCGTCGACGGCGATCGCGAGCCGGGCGTGGAAGGTGCGACGGCCGCGAACGCGCAGGAGGGTGATCATGGCTGATTATCACTCTCCTACGATCGTTCGCCCCGACATTCCTCGCAGCGCCATGACACTGCTGGAGCATCGACTGCTCATCGGAATGTTCAGCTTCGAGGGCGAGGAGGACGCGGTTTACTTCTTCGCCGAAGACTATGTGAACGACCTCCTTCATCTTCGGGTTTCCGAGGTGCTCTGGCTCATGCAGTCCGATCCAAAGCCTGACCCCTCCAGCTATGCGAGCAGGACGGTCAGCGAGGCGTTGGACAAGCTCGATCCGGGCGAAGATGAACTCGCGCTCGACATGTCCGTTATCGGCTATGACGACATCTTCCAAGACATCGTGAGGCGTTGCGATGCGCTCGATGATGTCGAGGTCGTAACGGCCTGGACCTGCACCAAGATGCGGCCCGACGGGTTTGGCGGCATGGCAACGCTGATCACGGCGGATGCGATAGCATCGATGAACACCGGCACCTTTCTCGAGGAGGCCCGCGCGCGGATCAAGGACGGCGTCGCGCCGAAAAGCTGACCATCACTTAGTTGTCCAACTTAGCCCGGCCCCTGCGCCGGGCCTTTTCATTTTTGGAGGCTGCCATGCCCGAAATTATCGAAACGACCGTCTATCAGATTGGCGAGCTGTCGGACGAAGCCCGCGAGAAAGCGCGGGAATGGTACCGCCAGGGCGGGTTCGACTATGACTGGTGGGAATTCGTATACGACGATTTCGAGCGCATCTGCGCTATGCTCGGGGTCGAACTGCATACGCGGCCTGTCCGCCTCTATGGTGGCGGAACGCGGCGAAAGCCGAGCATCTGGTTCTCGGGCTTCTGGAGCCAGGGCGACGGCGCCTGCTTCGAGGGCGACTATAGCTACGCGAAGGGCTCGTCCGCCGCGATCCGCGCCTATGCCCCCACGGATGAGGAGCTTCATCGGATCGCCGATGCGCTCGCCGACATCCAATGGCGCAATTTCTTCCAGCTGCGCGCACGCGCGACGCATCGCGGCCGATACTATCACGAATATTGCATGGCGATCTCGGTCGAGCGTGACAGCCCGGTCTATCAGGAGATGACAGCGGCCGCCGAGGACGATTTGACCGAGGCGCTCCGCGATCTTGCACGCTGGCTCTACCGCCGGCTCGAGGAGGAATTCGACGGTCTGAATTCCGACGAAGCGGTCGACGAGGCCATCGCCGCCAACGAATATAGCTTCACCGCGGAGGGGAGGCGCTTCGGCTGAGAGCAAGAGAGGGACCGGGAAGGGGGAACGGCCCGGGTCCGAGAGAGAGCGGCGGGCGGTTCGTCCCTTTCCCTCTCTCTCGAGGACTTACCGATGCGAAACATTCTTCCCGAGGCGGCGCCGGGCGCCGCCGCGTCCTCCGGTGCGGCGGCTCCAGTGAGCGCCGCTGAACCGATCATCGCCGCTGCCGAGCTCATGCAGCCACTGCTCGAGGCCGGAGCGCCTTTCGACACCGGCCAGCTCCGCGAGGCGATGGTCGGCGCCTTCGGCGCGGGCGACGCGGAAGGAGCCTGGGACTGGAAAACCGCTTATGACGCGTGCGAGGTCGCGCAGGTGATGCTGCTGCGCCGCTATGGCGGCGCCTTGGCGGTCCGCAGCCGGTCCGACCAGAGCCGCCTCGCCATGTGGCAGCGGCTCGCGAGCCGCATCCCGACCCAGACGCGCCGCTCCGAAGAGGGGCAATCGTTCCAGCAATTTTCGACGCCGCTGCCGCTCGCCTTCGTCGCCGCGCGCGCGGCGTCGATTTCGTCGGGCAACTTCGTGCTCGAGCCTTCCGCCGGCACGGGGATGCTCGCGATCCATGCCGAGCTTGCGGGTGCCAGGCTGTTGCTCAACGAGTATGCGGATGCACGAGCCGACATTCTCGGTCTCGTCTTTCCTTCAGCGGAGGTGAGCCGCCACGACGCGGCCTCGATCGACGATCGCCTCGTCGAGGGCGCGGTCCCCGATGTCGTCTTGATGAACCCGCCCTTCTCGGCGGCAGCCCATGTCGACAGGCCGATGCGCGACGTTGCGCTCCGCCATATCGCTTCCGCGCTTTCGCGGCTCCGCGACGGCGGCCGTCTCGTGGCGATCGTCGGTGCGAACTGCTCGCCCGAGGCATCGGCCTTCCGGTCCGGCTTCGAGCGCCTCCAGGAGCAGGGGACTTTGCTCTTCTCTGCCGCCATTGCGGGCAAAGTCTATGCGAAGCATGGGACGACCACCGCGACGCGCCTGCTCGTCATCGACAAGGTTGCGGCGAAGGACCCGACTTGCTTCATTGCCAGCCGCGGCGAGGCCCCCGATGCCCGGACGCTGCTGCAGTGGGTCGAAGAGGAGCTTCCGCCGCGCTCGGGGCCGCCGGCGGGGGCGCAGCCCATTGTCGTACCGCAGATCGCGGCCTCGTGTGGTGGTGAGCGCCAGCGCGGTGCCGGACCTGGAGACCCGGCGGCCCCGGACATCGGCGGCGCTGTCGATGAACTCGATTATGAGCTGGTCGACTGGACGTCGCCAGAGGGCCAGCTCGCCGACAACATCTATGAGCCCTATGCGCTCCAGTCGCTGCGGATCCCGCTCGCCCGTCCGCATCCGACGGCGCTCGTCCAGTCGGCGGCGATGGCGTCGGTTGCGCCGCCGAAACCTTCATATCGCCCGCATCTGCCATCGCGGCTGATCGCCGAAGGCATATTGTCGGACGCGCAGCTCGAATCCGTCATCTATGCGGGCGAGGCGCATCAGGGGCATCTATCGGGAGCATGGAACGTCGATAACGACTGGGACAGCGTCGGCGTGGCCAGCGACGATGCCGAGGCGGCGGTCCACTTCCGGCGCGGCTGGTTCCTGGGAGACGGCACCGGTGCGGGCAAAGGGCGGCAGGTCGCCGGGATCATTCTCGACAATTGGCTGAAGGGACGGCGCCGGGCGCTGTGGATCTCCAAGTCGGACAAATTGCTCGAGGACGCGCAGCGCGACTGGTCGGCGCTCGGCCAGGAGAAATTGCTCGTCACGCCGCTCTCGCGCTTCAAGCAGGGCACGCCGGTCAAGCTCGGCGAAGGCATCCTCTTCACCACCTATGCGACGCTTCGGTCGCAGGGGCGCGAGGGCAAGGCGAGCCGGATCGAGCAGATCGTCGAATGGCTCGGTCGCGATTTCGACGGCGTCATCATCTTTGACGAAGCCCATGCGATGGCGAACGCCGCGGGCGGGAAAGGCGAGCGCGGCGACCAGAAGCCCTCGCAGCAGGGGCGCGCGGGGCTGCGGCTGCAGCATGCGCTCCGCGATGCGCGCATCGTCTATGTGTCGGCGACCGGCGCGACGACGGTGCAGAACCTCGCCTATGCCCAGCGGCTCGGCCTCTGGGGCGGGACCGACTTTCCCTTTGCGACGCGCTCCGAATTTGTCGCGGCGATCGAGGAAGGCGGTGTCGCAGCGATGGAAGTGCTCGCGCGCGACCTCAAGGCGCTCGGCCTTTACGCGGCGCGGTCGCTGTCGTTCGACGGGGTCGAATATGAGCTTCTCGAACATGCGCTGACCGACGAGCAGCGCCGCATCTACGACAGCTATGCCGGCGCCTTTCAGATCATCCACAACAATCTCGATGCCGCCATGGAGGCTGCCGGTGTCACGAGCTCGGAGCATGGGACGCTCAATGCGCAGGCAAAGTCGGCGGCCCGATCTGCGTTCGAGAGCACCAAGCAGCGCTTCTTCAATCACCTCATCACCGCAATGCAGACGCCGAGCGTCGTCGCGAGCATCAAGCGCGATATCGAGGAAGGCCACGCCGCGGTGGTGCAAATCGTCTCGACCGGCGAGGCGCTGCAGGAACGGCGGCTCGCCGAGATCCCGGCGGAGGAGTTCGACGATGTGTCGCTCGACATCACGCCGCGCGAATATGTGCTCGACTATCTCCAGCACAGCTTTCCCGTGCAGCTCTTCGAGCCCTACACGGATGGCGAGGGCAATCTCTCGTCGCGCCCGGCCTATGACGGCGACGGCAATCCGATCGTCAATCGCGAGGCCGCCCGTCGCCGCGATGCAATGATCGAGAAGCTCGCGTCGTTGCCGCCGGTGCCGGGCGCGCTTGACCAGATCGTCCAGCATTTCGGGGCAGAGGCGGTCGCCGAGGTGACGGGGCGTTCGCGGCGGATCATTCCGAAGGCGAACGGCGACGGCACGGTGCGCTTCGCGGTGCAGTACCGTCCGGGGAGCGCCAATATCGGCGAGACCCACGCCTTCATGGACGATGCGAAGCAGATCCTGATCTTCTCCGAGGCCGGCGGAACCGGGCGGTCCTACCATGCCGACCTCGGCGCGAAGAACCAGCGGCGGCGCATCCACTATCTGCTCGAGGCGGGCTGGAAGGCCGATGCCGCGATCCAGGGCTTCGGGCGCACCAATCGGACGAACCAGAAGCAGCCGCCGATGTTCCGCCCGGTCTCGACCGACGTGAAGGCGCAGAAGCGCTTCATCTCGACGATTGCCCGCCGTCTCGATTCCATGGGGGCGATCACCCGCGGCCAGCGCCAGACCGGCGGGCAGAATATGTTCCGTCCCGAGGATAATCTGGAATCGCCCTATGCGCGCGACAGCCTGCGCCAGCTCTATGTGCTGATCGCCGACGGAAAGGTCGATGGCTGTTCGCTCACCGCCTTCGAGAGCGCGACCGGTCTGTCGCTGATCGACGTCGACGGCGGGCTTCGCGACGAGCTGCCGCCGATCACGACCTTTCTCAATCGCATGCTCGCGCTCACGATCGATCTCCAGAACATCCTCTTTGAAGCGTTCGAGGGCTTGCTGGTGGCACGGATCGAGGCTGCGGTCGCGTCGGGGAGATACGAAATCGGGCTCGAGACCCTGCGCGCCGCGAGCTTCGTCGTCGATACGCGGCAGACGATCTACACCCATCCCGGCACAGGCGCAGCGACCGAGTTGCTGACGGTGAGCCGGAAGGACCGGGTGACGCCGATGTCGATCGACGAGGCGCAAGCGCTCGCCGCGACGCGCGAGGGAGCGCTCGTGGTCAACGCGCGGTCGGGGCGGGCCGCGGTGCGCCTGCGTGCGCGAAGCCTCTTCGACGATGACGGCGAGATCCATCGCCGCATCCGGTTGCAGCGCCCGCTCGAGAAACTGCACATGCTCGAGGCCGATTATCTGACCTCGCACTGGGAAACCGTCGATTCAGGACGCTTCGCCGAGGCGTGGAAGGCCGAGGTCGCCGAGCTTCCCGAGTTCGAAGCCTCGACGATGCATATCGTGACCGGCCTGCTGCTTCCGATCTGGGGGCGCCTGCCGAAGGAATCCTCGCGCGTGTACCGGCTTCAGACCGATGCCGGCGAGCGGGTTATCGGGCGCAAAGTGTCGGCAGCTTGGGCGGCGGCGGTGACCGGCGTCGCCGAGGTCAAGCTCGCGCCGTCCGATGCCTGGCGCATGCTGCTCGCAGGCGAGGCGGGCCTCGAGCTCGCCGAGGGGCAGGCACTGAAGCGGGTACGGTCGATGAACGATTGGCGGATCGAGCTCTCGGGCTTCAACGATCTTGGCGTCGAGCGCCTCAAATCGATGGGCTTGATCTCCGAGATCGTCTCGTGGAAACTGAAGCTCTACGTGCCGGCAGGGGCTGCTGGCGCCGATGTGTTCGAACGCCTGGTCGATCGATTTCCGATCGCGCGGGTTCTCGAGCGCAAGGCCGCCTGAAGGAGCCCCGCATGACCAGCACAGCCGCCGATATCGCACGCCGCCTCGCCGACAATGCCGAGGCGGTGTGCCGCCGCTATCTCTCCAACGGCCGCCGCGAAGGCCATTATTGGATGGTCGGCGACATCCGGAACAGTCCGGGCCGCAGCCTCTATGTCCGCCTGTCGGCCCGCGGCGAAGGCGGCGGAGCGGCAGGCAAGTGGACCGATGCCGCGAGCGGCGATCATGGCGATCTCCTCGACGTCATCGCCGCAAGCTGCGGACATACGGGCTTCCGCGAGACGCTCGACGAGGCGCGGCATTTCCTCAGCCTGCCGATGCCGGATCCATCGCCCCCGGGGCCGAAAGCGAAGAAGACCGCGCAGGGATCGCCGGAGGCGGCGCGGCGCCTATGGGCGGGGTCGAGGCCGATGGCGGGCACGCTGGTTCGCTTCTATCTCAATGCTCGCAAGATCATCGACCTCAGGGCCGGGGATCCGCTCCGCTTTCATCAGAATTGCTTTTATCGACCCTCCGGGGAAGACGAGCCCGGCGGCCCGCCGGCATGGCCCGCCATGATCGCCGCCGTCACGAGTGAGGATGGCCGCGTCACGGGCGTTCATCGAACGTGGCTCGATCCGGCAACAATGGACAAGGCGCCCGTCGCCTATCCCCGGCGCGCCATGGGGTTGCTGCTCGGTCAGGGTGTCCGCTTCGGACCGGCGGCGCCCATTATGGCCGCGGGGGAAGGGATCGAGACTTTGCTGTCGCTCCGCGAACCGATGGCGGCGATGTCGATGATTGCCGCGTTATCGGCGGCGCATCTCGCGGCGATCGAATTTCCAAGTGCGCTGCGCCGCCTCTATGTCGCCCGCGATGACGATCCCGCCGGTGCCGGCGCCCTCGCTACGCTGACCGAGCGCGGCGCCGGCGCCGGTATCGAGGTCGTGCCGCTCGAGCCGGAGCGCGGCGACTTCAACGCCGATCTCGTACTTCTCGGCCGCGATTGTCTTGCGCGGTCGCTGTCGCGTCAACTCCATCCATCGGACCGTCATCGCTTTCTCTGACGATCGCTAGTCGGCCGGAAAGGGAAGCAGGTGGCGAGAGCGGGAACGGCCGTGGTGTCCCGGTAATGCCGCGCTCCGGCCTTCGCAGAGGGCGACTGCGGCAGGCGGACCGGCATCGCAATGGCGGCGTTCGCGGCAATTTTCCGCCCGGGCCTTGGGGCCCCTTTGCATCGCGAAGCAAAATTGCCGCGCGCTCGCCATCCTCCGCTGCGCTTCGGCCCCGCCCCTTGGGCGGGGTGCGGTCCCGTGCCGCCTGCCGCTGCCTGTCGCCGCGAAGGCCGCGCGGGGCGCGGTCACAGGAGACCCGAAATGACCGATGCCAGCGACGATCCCGACACCAATGCTGCCGAACCCGGCTCGACCGCCTATCTCCTGCAGGAGATGCAGCTCTTCGGCTACCGGCCCTATGAGGACGAACCCGATCCGCGGCCTTTGCCCGACGCGCAGCTAGCCGGCGGCGCGATCGCCGACATGTTCGATGGGCTCGCCGCTTGTCTCATCGAAACGCGTATCGAGCCCGACCTCGAGGACCTGTTGTGGAACCTCGTCAATCTTTTCCACCGTGCCGGCGAGCGCATCGAACGCACCCTCGACGACAATGAGCAGCTCCAGCGGCGGCTGCAGCGCGAGCAGGATGGCAGCGAAATCCGTTCGGTGGAACTCGAGCGCGCTACCCGCGAGGGCATCTCGCTGATCGAAAGGCGCGATGCCATGGAATTCTTTCGCGAAGCGTCCGCTGAACAATTCCGCCTGCTCGTCCGCAAGGCCTGGGCACCGCGAGCGGGATCGCGCGTCCGGCACCAGACGTTGACCGCCTCGCTGATCGACAGCCGCGACTTTCTCGACGCCAAACTTCGCGAACGCGCGGCCGCCTTGCTACCTGCGGGCACCCGCATCGCTTTCACCGGCGGCAGCGATGTCGGCGAGCATCGGGCGATCTGGGATGTGCTCGATCGGACGCGCGAACGGCATCCCGACATGATCCTGCTTCACGGCGCGACGCCAACGGGCGCCGAGCGGGCCGCAGCCTGCTGGGCCGAAGCGCGCGGCGTCGCGCAGGTCGCCTTCCGGCCCGAATGGAACCGCCACGGCAAGGCCGCCCCCTTCAAACGCAACGATCGCCTTCTCGAGGCGCTTCCGGTCGGTCTCATAGTGTTTCCGGGAACCGGAATTCAGGACAATCTTGCCGACAAGGCGATCAAAGCGGGCATTCCGCTCTGGGATTTCCGAAAGCGAGGCGGCTGATGTGACGATTTTGCGTCTGTTTCGACAGATTGCCTCAATATGGTTCTATCTTCTGAATATACTTGGAAAATATGGAGTTAGTCCGCACTTTCAGATTCTCCCACGATCGCGTCGACCAGCAGCGATCGATCGCGAGCGGGTCGCCCGGCTTTGTAAGGGGGCAGGGCCATCCGCACTGACGAGGGGCACGCGGACCGGATCGGTCGGAAACGCCGGTCGGCGCGCCATGGGTCGCAATGCCAACGATCGACGCCGCGCACGCGTTTGCGCTCGACGTCACTCGGGTGAAGGACAAGGCGGGTCTCGCCGACCTGCTGCAGGAGGCTTGCCGTTTGATGGGCTGCTCCTGGTTCGCGCTCAGCCATCATGTCGATTTTCTCGCCGCACCCGACCGCGGCGTGCGGGTCCACAACTACCCCGAGGAGTGGGCGCATTGGTTCGACGAGCAACGGCTCGGCGTGACCGATCCTGTTCACCGCGAGAGCCAGCGGAATATGTCGGGGTTTCTTTGGCACAATATGAAGCCTGATCGCCCCGAGGACGAAATGATCCTTGCCGCGGCGCAGCGCCACGGCATCGGCGACGGTCTCACCGTTCCGGCGCATCTCCCCGGACATGCGCATGGGTCGGTGTCCTTCGCCTGGAAGCCAGGAGTGTTAGCCAGCGCGGATGCTCTGCAGTTCGCCCGGATGATCGGCGGCCCGGCCTTCGACGCGGCGCGTTTGATCGCCTACCCCGACCTCGCGCACATCGGGCCGAGGCTTACCCGTCGGCAGCGGGAAGTGCTGATCTGGTCGGCAAAGGGCGAAAGCGTCCGAAGGATTGGATTGAGGCTCGGCCTCAGTCCCGACACGGTACGCGAGCATCTACGGAACGCCCGGCAGCGCTATGAGGCGAACGGCGGCATCATGCTCACCGTACGCGCGCTCTACGATGGCGATATCAGCTTCGAGGACATCGCCAAGCGCTGAGAAAAATCACTGACACCCCCCTATCATGCTATGGTGCGGCGGCAAAAAGCCCTTCAATTGGAACGCCTCGTTTTCAAACGGAGGCAAATCCATGCTGCTTATTGTCGATTCCACCAACCGGGCGCTCGAGCATAAGGCGATGCGCACGATGTTCGAGGCGCGCAAACGCGTGTTCATCGATCTTCTGAAATGGGATATCCCCGCGCTCGCTGATCGGTTCGAACTCGACCATTTCGACGATGTCGACGCGACCTACCTGATCGTGACCGATACGGAAGGGGAGCATCTCGCTTCCGCGCGGCTGCTCCTCACGACCCGGCCCGCGTTGCTCGACAGTCTCTTTCCAGGTCTGGTTGCCGGCGACGTGCCGCAAGGGGCGGAGATTCTCGAAATCACGCGCTTCTGCCTGTCGCCGGGCATCGGCGCTCGCCAGCGGCGGGTCGCGCGCGACGCGCTGCTGGTCGGCCTTGTCGAGTTCGCGCTCGCCAATGATGTTACCACATACACCGGCGTCGCCGAGCTCCCCTGGTTCCGCCAGATTCAGACCTTCGGCTGGAATTGCTGCGCGCTCGGCGAGCCAGCGCTTCACCGCGGGCAGGCACTTGTCGCCCTCCGCATCGACGTCGATGCTTCGACGTTGGTGAAGCTCTCCGACGCCGGGATCGTCAGCAAGGCGGTGGCGGCCTCGTCCGCCTGCGCAGCTTGAGGAGGGTGCGATGATGATCAATCCCGCCGCGCTCGACGCCTCTGCTCCCCTATCCGCCGCCGGTCGCGAGCTCATGGACCAAGGCTATACGATATTGAGAAACGCGGCTTCGCCGTCGCTGATCGGTGCCGTCGCCGAAGACCTCGAGCCCCGCTATGCCTCCACGCCTTTTTGCGAGGGCGGCTTCTACGGCGAGCGCACGAAGCGTTTTGGCCGGCTCCTGATCCGCTCGCCGCACATGGCCGACTTGGTGATGAACTCTGAGATCCTCGGCCTTGCCGAACTCGCGCTCGGGAGTTGGTGCGACCGTATCCAGCTCAACCTCGCCCAAGCGATCGAGCTGCACCCCGGCGCACTCGCACAGTTCCCGCACCGGGATCAGGATATGTGGGGGGGCGCGCTTGGCGAGGTCGAGTATCTCATCAACGTGATGTGGCCGTTTACCGCCTTTACGGAGGCGAATGGCGGGACGCTGATCTGGCCGCGAAGCCACGGGATCGAAGCCCTGGTCGAGGAACCGAAGGAGGCGCCGATCGTCGCCGCCGCAGAGCCGGGCGACGCGATTGTCTTTCTCGGATCGACGCTGCACGGCGCCGGTGCGAACCGAAGCGCGGACGTCCGCCGCGGGATCATCGTCAGCTACTGCCTCGGCTGGCTCAAGCCCTACGAAAACCAGTGGTTGGCCTACCCGCCCGAGATCGCGCGCGACTTTCCGCCCGATCTCGCCGCGCTCGCGGGCTATGCTCAGCACCGGCCCAATCTCGGCAATTTCGAAGGACAATGTCCTTCGGTGCTGTTCGGCGGCTATTCCGAGGATCCCATCGCTGCGGTCGATGCGCTACGGCCCGACCAGCAAGCGCTTCTTGCCGACTATGTCGCCGCGCAGCGGCCGGAAAGAGAAGGCGGGCGCGGTGGCGGGGCGCTGGCGGCATGAGCCCCGGCGCCACCATGGAGCGGGTCTATCTCGACCTGAAGGCGCGCATCCTCTCGGGCGCCTATCCGCCGGGCACCCGCCTCGAGCCCGCGCAGCTTTCGAGAACGCTCGCCTCCAGCGCCACCCCGGTCCGTGATGCGCTCTATCGTCTGTCGGGCGAGCGCATCATCGAAAGCTGGCATCAGGAGGGGTTCCGCCAGCCTCTCCTCAGCGAAGCGGACCTTGTCGATCTTTATGGCTGGGCCGGCGCGCTCCTGTCTATGGCGCTTAAGGGCCGATCGCCGCGGCCGGATTTGCCGGGAGGCCTGATCGAGCTTGCGACGCACGACTCATATCCGGACACGATCGAAAGCCTCTTCAGGGCCATTGGGATCGGCAGCTCGAATGGCGAACTTCGCGCGGCGATCGTCAATATTGTCGAGCGAAGCATGACAATTCGCGCGTTGGAGGCCCGCATCGATGCTTCCGCAGTGGATGCTCTGGCGGCGATGGTCGAGGATTATCGCTTCGGCCGCTGGAGCGCATTGCGCAGCAAAATCACGCGCTTCCATCGCCGGCGGGCAGGTTTTGCCGGGCGGGTCGCAGCCGAGATCCGTAAGCGGTCGGAGCCGCTCAGATAATATTCGGACAATATGGGTCGTATAAAATTCCTATACCAGCGCGCGGCCTTAGCTTCCGAGGTGCCGCAATTCCGCGGCATTTTGGAAGGAAGCGATCATGGACCGCGAAACCAACGATCTGGTCGAGCTCGGCAGCGTCAGCGACGACACCGCCGGCGACGTCGGCCTTGGCGCCGAAACCAGCGGCAAGTTCAAGCCGCTCGGCCTCAGCGCTGAATGACCGGGAGCCGGGGGTCGGCGCCGCCGGCTCCCGGCACGCGGCCTCCCTATGATCCAGCACAAGGAAGAGATGATGGAACGCGAAGAAAGCAGCCTCGTCGAGCTCGGCACCGTCAGCGCGGACACCGCGGGCGACTGGGGCCCTCCGTTCGAGCCCGCCGGCCGCATGATCCGTCCGGCGATCGAGCAGGAATGAGCGGGTGTCGGGAGCGGCGGTTCGCCGCTCCCGAACCTGCGAGACGATATGATGGGATGGCAGCTCGGACCCGGTGTCGGCTTTTGCGAGGTGGCCGGCGATCCTGTTTTCCTCGATCTCGCGCGCGACAAATATTTCGCGCTGCGGGGGCAAGACCGCGCGGCGTTCGAACGGCTGCGTCGGGGTGAGCCGAATGACAGTGACGCCATGACCCGGCTCGTCGCGACCGGCTTGATTGCGCGATGTGACAGCGCGACCAGTCTCGAGCCTTCGCAGGCAGCCGTGCCCTTGGGGGACCTTGCGTCGCATGAAGACAGTCGCTTCGGCTTGCCCATGGCCCTTCGGGCGGCCCTTGCGCTTCGCTGGGCCCGCCGCGCCATGCAGCCTTCCGAAATCGCCGCGACTGTCGGCAAACTGGCGCAGGCGAAGCGGCGGCTCGGTGTTGCGGGGGACGAAGGCGCGGTCCTCGACATCGCTCGGCGCTACGCCGCATGCCGCTGGCTGGTTCCCGTCCGGACACGCTGCCTCGTCGATGCGTTGGCGCTCGATCACCTTCTTTTGAAGCGGAGGCTGGCGACAACCCTGGTGTTCGGCGTTCGGCTAGATCCTTTCGCGGCCCACTGCTGGCTCCAGACCCCTGACACGGTCCTCACCGGGACGTCGGCCGAAGCCCGCAATTACACCCCAATCCTCGTCGTCCGATGAAGCGCGCGCTGCTTGCCTATCTTGGCCATGAAGGCGCGGCCGGGGCGGTTGCGGCCGTCGCCGCACGCCTGGAATTGCGCGGGCTTTTCGAAGGACCGGGTCTGCACCTGTTCGCGGGGGACCGGGTCGCGCACCGGGTCATGCCCGATGGCGCAATCCTGCTGGGCGACATCTTCTCGGCCACCGGTGCCGCCTGTCATTCGCCATTGGATGGCTGGGGCAGTTTTCTTGCGTTCGGCCGCGAAGGGAGAGGGTGGCGGATCGACCGCGCGCCGCTGACCGGACTGCCGCTCTACTGGATGCGGTGGCGCGGCGGAACCCTTTGCGCCTCGCGTCTCGAACCGCTGATCGGTCTGGTCGATGCCCCCCGCATCGACTGGGATTTCGCCGCACAGGCGCTGGTCTACAGCAATTTGCGAACCGAGCGCACGGGCATCGTGGGGTTGCGCGAACTGCAGCCAGGCATGCGGCTCTTATGGGACGGCGATGAGCCGCGAACGGACATGCTTTGGTCGCCATGGGAACATGTCGGCAAAGTCAGATCGGCCGGTGTTGCCGAGCTCGCGCCCGAGCTCGAAACACGACTCATTGGAGCCACGCGGTCGTGGAGCAGCGCCCGCTCGAACATCATGCTGGAGCTCTCGGGCGGTCTCGATTCCTCGATCGTCGCCGCGGCGCTGGCAGGCGCGGGCGCCGATTTTACCGCCGTGAACTTCGTAACCCAAGGTGCGGACGGCGACGAGCGGCCCTATGCGCAGGCCGTCGCCAGCCATTGCGGCATCGAGCTGATCGAAGCCGAACTTACTTCCTCGGACATCGATCTGGTGGCCGCGCCCGCGATTGTCGGCCCCAGGCCGGGAGCCTATGCCGTGCTTCGCGGCATCGATCATGCGTTCGAGAGGGCCGTGGGGGGACGCGATGTGTCCGTGTTCGGGGGCATCGGCGGCGACAACATATTCTCGTTCGACGGGACCGTCTTGCCCTTCCTCGATGCCGCGCGGACCTACGGTCTCGGGCGCCGTGCCTTCGAGGTCCTGCGCGATGTCGCGCGCGGCGGCGGAGCCACGCTATGGGATGCCAGTCGTCTCGCGTGGCAGGCATGGCGGCGCGGACCGCGCGATGGCTGGCGCCGCGAAACCGAATTTGTCCGTCAGGAAGCGATCCCCTCGTCCCCGTTCGCACATCCGTGGGATGAGGGCGCGCGCGAGCATGCGCAGGCCAAGCGCAACCATGTCGAGGCCGTGCGCCGGATCCTCGATTTCGTCGATCGGCCGCTGCGCTGGGCCGACCGCGACGTTGTCGCGCCGCTACTGTCGCAGCCTGTCGTCGAATATTGCCTGTCGGTGCCGAGCTGGACCTGGATCGAGGGCGGCCGCGACCGCGCGGTGGCACGAGCGGCCTTTGCCCGCCGCCTTCCTCCCGAAGTCGTCTGGCGGCGCGGAAAGGGGCGGATCGAATCGCTGGCAACCCGCGCCTATCTGCGGCAGCGGTCGGAGATCCGCGACCTGCTGCTGGAGGGGCGGCTTGCCGCGCAAGGGTTACTCGATCGCGTCGCGGTCGAGGACTATCTGGCGCGCGACCTCGCCGACGGCGATTTTCTCTATTTTCGCTTGCTCGAAATCGCCGACGTCGAGCTTTGGGTGCGGTCGGTGGAAGGCCTTGGATGGGCAGGGGCCAGCTTCGACCAGCGCGCATATTGAGCCGCCTTTGTCGGATCGGGATCAACCTTATCCTTGAGCCAATAGAGGAACCAGTCGAGATTGCGCTGATAGACGGCGAGCTTCTGTCGCGGCTCGAACTTGATATGCGGTGCCAGCGGAAAGACGTGCAACTCACCCATTTTCGCAGTCGCGAGCTTGCTTTGCAGCTCGATCGTTTGCCGGGCCTCGCTCTCCGGCAATTGCATCAGGATAGGGGCCCGGATCCGGCCGACCATCGCGGCGGGTGACATATGTTTCCATCGGTCCGGATCGGTGTCAGGCGATCCGAGCCCCCAGTTGCGACGGAGATTGTCCGCGAACATCTTGCGGCTCGGCCGTTCGTTGAACCAGTAGTAGGCGGGACCAATACTGGTCGAGGCGATCGCGGCCGCTTTGATCAGATTGCTGCGCGTTACGGTCCACATAGTGACCTCGCTTCCGAAGCTTAACCCGCCCATTCCGACCCTCGTCCGGTCGACCAGCCCTTGATCTGCCAGATAGTCGATGGCGGCGCGAACCGCCTCGAGTCCCAGAGTGTAGCGTGCTTCGGCGGAATCGGCGCTCGGCAGCACGTTGATGCAGAGTGTCGCAATACCATCCGCGGCCATCGCGCGGAGCGGATATTCATCGCCGAGACCGCCGCGCAAATAACCCGGGCAGCGATAATAGGTGATGAAGAGCGGCAGCCGCCCGGGGATCTTCGGGCGGATCAGGATGCCCGACGCACGGCTGCCGCTCACCTGCCAGGCGATGGTTTCGGCAAGGAGCCCGTCGTCGCTGTCAGGAAACTTGTTTGGGGCGTCGATGACCAGCGTCGTCCCGTCGAGGCCGAGACGCACGAGACGGGGCGCGATCGATGGCGTTGCTTCGACGCAAAACAGGGCCGACGCCGTCGCTGCGCAAGGCGCATCCTCGTCGCGGCCGCCCGAGAGCAACCCGTCTGTCGCGGCGATAAGGTCGAGCGCCTCTTTCGACGGCGACCAGATGTAGATCGCTTCGCGAATGGCGCGGTCGCGCAAGGTCACGGCTATGCGCTCGCCGGCGAGGGGCAGCATCGCTGCCAGCCGCCGCGATCCTTCGCCGCAACCAAGAATTTCGAAGCAAACGCCGCTCGACTGGAGTCTGGAACGGAGCGCCGGGGAGGGCTCGCCCGTCGGGCGTGGCAGAGGCGGGGGCAAGGACGCCCGCTCGGCTTCGGTTGCGGCGCGAGACAGGCCGGTTACCGGATCATCGACGCGAAACAGGCGGGTCCGATCCGCAAGTAGCGGCGCGCGGTCGAACCAGTCGCCGGTGAACCGCTGCGTGGCCGCGCGGCCGTTGACCAGCCCGCCGCGGTAGAGCGGCGCTGCCAGATCGACGCCGCCGTCGACGAGGATTCCGGCTTCGCGTTCTGCGTCCTCGGCGCGCGCGATCGCGTCGCGCGACGGTCCTTCGCTTGCCACGATCGATCCGTCGGGCTGGACCACGAAGGCCTCGATGTCGCCGTCACCGGCGACAACAGACTCGAAACCCGACCCATCGATCCTGCTGCGCCACAGCCCGATCCGGCCGTCGACGAGCGCGCGAACGATCAGGCTTTGGCTATCCGGAGACCAGACCGCCTCCCCTGGCATGACGACGCCGACCTCATAGATGAGTGCGGTGCCGAGGCGGCCGAGCGGACGGGGCGGCGTCGCCCCGTCCGCTGCGGCGATGTACCAGTCGACGTCGATCCGGTTGGTCGCGGTGGAAGGCCGCTCGACTCGGTACGCGATCCAGCGGCCGTCGGGGGATGCCGTAAGCCCCGAGATATCCGCGACTTCGGCAATCTCCCGCGGCGTCGTCTGGCCGGCTGCGACGGGCGCCGCAGCCAGCATGGCAAGCAGAAGCGCTTGGCGGCTCACCATCGGATTACCGCCTGGATCGCGACGGTCCGCCCATAGGGATTGGCCTTTTCGGGATCATAGCCGAGGGCCGAGATGCTGCTTTGAAGCTCGGCGAAGGGCGGGTCGCGGTCGAACAGATTCTGGATGTTCAGCGACAGCGTCAAACCGCGGTCGCTGCCGGCGTCGCCGCCGACCCGCTGCGAGAGGCTGGCATCGACTGTGGTCCATGAGGTCACTCTCGCCGCGGGCAACACGGTCTGGTTCGTGTAGCTATCGATATAGTTGACGAAGGCATTGGCCGAAAAGCCGCCTTTCGACCAGCCGGCACGGCCGCGCAGGCGCCATTTGGCCGGGCTGGCATAGAGCCCGACGACGTCGACTGAGGGGGCGCCTTCGGTCAGCTGCCGCTTGATCGAGAAGATGTGGGTGCCTGCGATACCTAGATTGAGTGTGCCGCCGGCAAGCTCGGGCGCGTAGCCGAGATCGAAGTCAATCCCGCGCTGCCGTTCAGCCGAGAGGTTGCGGGTCCGTCCGTCGAGGATGGCTGAGATATCGCCGGGCGCGAAGCCGAATGGGTTGAAGAAGAGCGGCGAGTTGAAATAGCTCTGCACCAAACCGGGCGCGGGATTCTCGGTCACCACGCCTGCAAAGGATTCGCGATCGACGAGGAAGCGGAGATAATCCTCGCTCGCGCTGCCGATCCGGTCGCGATAATCGACGTCATAATAGGTGAGCGACGCCTTCAATCCGGGGATTGACGGCGGCGCGATGTCGAAACCGGCGGTCCAGGTGGTCGCGGTCTCGGGCTGCACATTGGGAGCATAGCCGAAAAGGCCGATGACATTGGCCACACCCGAGGGCCTTGTCGGGTCGGGCACCTGCAAAGTCGTGTAGAAGGCGACCGTCTCGCCGATCAGTTCGGAGAACAGCGGCGCGCGGAACGAGGTGCCATAGGACGCGCGAAGCGCGATCCCGCCGACCGGTTCCCAGCGCACGCCGAGCTTCGGATTCTCGGTACGGCCGAACTGGTTATAATCCTCGATCCGCCCCGCGAGCGTCAGGTCGAGTTTGCGGAAGCCGGGCACCTCATTGTCGGCGCCGAAGATCGGCACAAGCAGCTCGGCATAGATGGACTTGACGTTGCGCGGACCCGGAAGTCCGAAGAAGGGGGCCGCGTCTGGAGTTGCGAAGCTGATGTCGTTGATCGTGAAATAATCATAGGCCTCGCGCCGATATTCGGCACCGGCAGCCACGCGCACCTCGCCGCCGGGCAGGCGGAACAGCGGGCCGTCGGCGCGCAGCGCCGCCGACCAATTGTCGAAGGTGTCGATCGTCGTGTAGGTACCGCGAATGCTGTCGATCGTCGCCGGGTTGTTGGCGGTGCCGTCGCCGAACACATTGAAAGCGGTCGCGGGATTGGTGTCGGCCAGCGCGGCGCCAAGGCGCGCGCTGTTCACAGCATTGTCGAAGCTCGCCCGGCTCCTCTGGCGCCCATAATTGCCACCGAGCTGGACGCGCCAGGCGCCGATCTGCTGTTCGAGACCAGCCGCGGCCGAAACGGCCCAGACCCGGCCATGGTTGATCTGCGATCCGAGGTCCTTGGTAAAGTCATAGGCGACGGAGACGGGCTCGTTCGTCCCGATCGGATCGACGTAGAATGGGTTGCTGACCGGGACGACCGCAGTGCGGAAGAAATCGGTCTTGCCTTGCTGGCGATAGCGGCGCTCGGCGGCGAGGATATTGGCGCGGAACGTCAGCGTATCGGTGATGTCGACCTCTCCGCTTGCATAGAGGCTTTGGACGCGCTGCCGCGGCAGGAGGTCGGAGGCGGCGCGGTTGTCGTGCCGGTTCTGGACTCCGGGAATGAGGTCGGACGGGTCGAGCGCCGTTCCATCCTGGCCCGAAGGAATGGCAAAGATGCGTCCGTCGGCGGCGGTGATCGTGCCGGGCGCGGCGAAGAGAGAGCGGTAGTCCTCGCCGCCGAAAGGCCTGAGATCCTCGCGGGCATAGTCGCGCTTCGCTGCGGCGAGCGCCCCACGTTCGGAAAACTGATAGGCGATCATGGCGTGGCCGCCGTCCCAGCCCTTGCCGAAGACCTGGCTGAACTGAAGGTCGGTCATGTCGCCATTGGAGGTGCCGGCGCGCAGCAGCGTCTCGGCGCCCTCGAAGCGGTTCCGAAGCCGGAGATTGACGACCCCGGCGACGGCGTCGGCGCCGTAAATCGCGGAGGCGCCGTCGGTCAGGACCTCGATCCGCTCGACTGCGGTTACGGGGATCAGCGAGATATCTGCGAAGGCGCCCCCAAGCCCGCCGAGCGCTGGGCGGGTCCCGTCGATCAGTACGAGCGTCGACGAATTTCCGAGACCGCGCAGATTGATGCCGCTGCCGTAGGTCGCGTCTGACCCGGCGCCGTTGCGCGTCGTGGCGCCGAGGGTCGTTTCGGTCACGCCGCCGCCGAACGCCTGCGGAAGCGATTGGAGCAGCTGCTGGACGGTTCCGTAGCCGCTCTTCTCGATCGCTTCGCGGTCGATGCTCACGACGGGAGAACCGACCGGCCCCGCGCCACGGATCCGCGAGCCGGTGACGACGATCGCTTCACCGCCCTGCGCTTCAGTCGATCCAGCCTCTTCGGCAGCGACCTTTCCCTCGCGGATAACAAGCGCGCCATCAACGAGCTCTGCGACCAAGCCAGTGCCGGAGAGGAGGCGCGAGAGAGCGGCGTCGGCCTTATAGCGACCCTGCACGCGTGCGCTGCGCTTGCCCTGGACGACGCTGGACGCGGCGATCACCTCCCGACCGGAGGCTCGCGAATAAAGTTGCAGCGCCGTGCCCAAATCTTGCGCGGCGATTTCGTAGCTTTGTTGAGTGGGCTGCGCTTGCGCCTGGACGGCGGGGACCTGAATCCCGATTGCCGCGGTGCTCACCGAGAGCATCGCTGTCAGAAACTTGTACTTCATGAAACCTCCCCAAGCGGCCTCCGATGGCCGTCTGGGGGTGCAAAACACCGGGAAGGGGAATCCCCCCCTTTTCGATCGGAATTATTTTTTGCGGAGTGTGATTGCGTCGGGACTTTCGGCTGCCTCGAGGCCAAAGGCGGCTGCAAGCTTGCGAGCAAGGCTTGCGCCGTCGGCGACATCGAACCGACCGGTGACAGGGAGCGATGCGAGGGCAGGGTCTGCGAGTTGTATCGGCTTCGCGTTCGCCTTATTGGCGGCATCGATAACCGCACCTAGAGGCAGCCGATCGGCCACGAGCATCGTCGCAGGCTCGGTTGCTTGCACCGGACTGGTCATCGCGGGAATGAGGCGGGGGCCGGTACCTGACACTTCGGCGATCTCGCCGGGCGCGAGACGGACGGCCTTCGCCGTGCCACCGAGGCGAACCTCGACCGAACCGCGCAACAGCTTGACCTTGGGAACGTCCGACCGCGCGTCGACCTCGAATACAGTGCCGAGGGCCGTCGTTTCCGAGATGCCGGCGACGACGATGAAAGGGCGTGCGCTATCGTGTGCAACATCGAACTTGGCCCGGCCGCCGTGCAGCCGGATGCGGCGCCCGGTCTCGGAGAAATGGGGTTCCGCCCAAGCGCCGTCCATCAACGTAACCGTCGAACCATCGGCGAGGCGGAGCTGACCGGGCAGCATAGGCCCGGTGGCAATTTGCGGCGTGTCGGTCTGCCTGTTCATTTGCCAGGCGAAAGCCAAGGCGATGCCGACCGCGGCGATCGTCGCGACCGCCCAGCGCAAGCCGCCGGCAGCATTGCGTTTACTCCCCGCCTTGGCCTCGATTCGGCTGCGCGATCCGGTGCGGGCCAGTGCGACATCATCCTCGGACATAGCAAAGGCTTCGGCATTGCCGGCCTTTGCATACCATCGTTCGAATGCCTCGCGGTCGGCCTCGGTCGGTGTGCCGCGCATCCGCACGGCCCATTCGGCCGCCTCGCGCTCGACTGAGCTCACGGTTGCGCGTCTCGCGCCTTGCGGATCGCTAAACGCGCTTTGACGAGATGTTTTTCCACGGCTTTTTCGCTTATGCCTTTGATTCGTCCGATCTCGGAATAGCTGAGATCGTCGAAAGTTTGCATCAGGAATACATCCCGAGTGGTTGGATTCAGCCTTGCGATGGCGTCCTCGACGCGGCGCAGCGTGTCGCGGTGTTCGAGCGCGGCATGGGGATCGGGACCCGCGACGTCATGGTCCTCGAAACTATGGTGGGCGTGGGTCTGGTTGCGAGCCCCGGAACGAGCCCGGTTCTTGAGGATCGCTCGTGCGGCAGTCGCGACATAGGCCCGCGACGCCTGGAGGAGCCCTGTTCCCGTTCCCTTTGCGCTGAAGAGGCGGCGGAATGTCTCCTGCACGAGGTCGGGCACCTCTTGCGGCGGTACGCTGCGGCGGAAGATCGCGGTCACATAAGGCCGTTCGGCCGCATAGATCGCTTCCGCGCGACCGGCCGCACCAGCACCTTCCCAATCGCCCGGCGGCAGCGGATCGCCCGACGACAGCGCGCGCCGATTTGAGGGGTCGTCTTCGAAATCCATTTGCCATCGCCTACCGGTCGGGCAGGGGCGATCGAGCCGGGCGGTAAGAACATATTCGGAAATATGTGCCGCCGCCTTTAGCCCGAGGGCCTGGACATACGCGTCGGCCACCCGGCAAGGATGGGAAATCACAAGGCCTTCCGAACGAGCCTCTTACAACTCGGCATCGCGCGCCTTCTTGCCCGATGCAGGGCAAGCATAGCTCGCCGTAGCGGCAGGGCAAGCCTGTGTCGCGCAACTTCGTCCAATATGAATCCATCTCCATGCCGGCCGATTAACGACAGCTCGCGAGCCGGCGAGGCGATGACGGCGGAATCGACGCAACCCAGGTTAACTTGCTGCAACCGCGGCAAGAGAGGTCGGTTTCAGCAGCATGCTACCACCAACCGACGACAGTTCCCATCCTCTGGCTCAACGCTTCCAGGCCTTCATCCGTTCGGCGGATTTTCCGTGCGTCGGAGCGAAGTCGGCGCTGGCGCGAAGCCAGATCCGCTTCGTCGTCGGCCGCGACATGCGCTCGGCTTGGGACGATTTGCGCATCTACCCCAATCTCCTCGATCTCGCCTGGAGTTATGCGCGCTCGCCGAGCCTCTTCCATTCGCTCGTGGTGATCTTCGAGGAGGATGGTGGGCTCGACGAGCAAGCATTCGAGACATGCCTGTGGGAGCGTATCGACTCGCTGAGCCGGAAGGACGACTGGGCGGGCCAGCCGCCCGATCCGCGCGTCAGCCACAGCCCTGATGACCCGCACTTCTCGCTCAGCTTCGGCGGCGAGGCCTTTTTCGTCGTCGGTCTCCACCCCCAAGCAAGCCGTCCCGCTCGCCGCTTCGAACGCCCCGCACTGGTGTTCAATCTCCACGACCAGTTCGAGAAGCTCCGCGAGACGGACGTCTACGAGAGGATGCGCGGAAAGATCATCGCACGCGACATCGCCTTGGCCGGAAGCGCGAACCCCATGCTTGCCCGTCACGGCGACGTGTCGGAGGCACGGCAATATTCGGGGCGGGCTGTCGGACCCGATTGGCGGTGTCCCTTCTCCGGACGTAACGCGGCGCCCTGAGCGCCGTTGCGCAGCCTATTTTGCCGGGCGGCGCGGCGCCAGGTCGAAACTCTCCCCATCGCGCAGCGCGTGAAGCGTCGCGCCATGAAGCGACACGATGCCGCCGGACGACGCGCCCGCCGCAGTGGAATGGCTCGCCCGCGACGCGTCGACGATCGTGACGCCGCCGCTTCCGATCACCTGCGCGGTGCCGGCCTCGACCCGGAGCGCGGTGTCCTCATCGATCCCGATTCCGAGACAGTCGGGACGACGGCTGACCGCGCCGAGAAGCCGCCCGATGCGCCCGCGCTCCGCGAAATGCTGGTCGATGATGCAGTCGGGGATGAGGCCAAGCCCCGGCGCCAGTTCGATGTCGCCGATGCGCGGCGTCTCTTCGCCGCTTCCGCCGACGAGCATCGTCTCTCCCTGCGCCGAGGCTCCCGCCGACGTTCCCGCGATAAGTCCCCCGCGATCGTGGAGCGCGTGAATGGCCGCCTCAATCGGCGTACCTCCGGTCAGGCTCATGAGGCGCGACTGGTCGCCGCCGGTGAAAAAGATACCGTCGGCTTGGTCGATCATCCGTACACGCGCCGGATCCCGGGCTTGATCCCGATCGTCGAGGTAAAGCTCGACGAGCCGGCCGATCCCAAGCGGCGCAAAGCCCTCGCAATAGGCCTCGAAATATCCATCGCGCTTCGCGCTGGCGATAGTGGCAATGACGAGCGTGCCTTGGCCCAGCTCAGCAGCGATGGCACCGAGTATCTTGCGGCTGCCATCCTTGTCTTCATGGCCGCCGATCACGAAAAGGGGGCCGCGATTAATGGGCATGGTGATCCTTCCAGACGATGGCGGAAACCGCGGACATTCCCTCGCGGGCGTAGGCGGCGGCGAAATGCGGACTGTTGTGCGCGATTCCGATCGCGCCGTCGCGGTCGAGAAGGATGACGCCCGCCTCGGCTCGGAGGCGCGCCATCGGCTCGAAAATCGTTGTAACCGCCGCGCTGGCGCTCATTGTCTCGAGCGCGCGCATCACGCGCGCGGCAAGCAGCGTCCGTGCGATCGCCTCACCGTCGCCCGAAAGCGACACCGCACCAATTCCGTCCTCGGCATAGAAGCCGCAGCCGGGAAGGGGTGCGTCGCCGACGCGTCCGGCGAGCGTGCCCGCCAGTCCGCCGGTCGATGTAGCCGCGGCAACATGTCCCGCCCGGTCGCGCGCAACGCAGCCGACCGTATCATGGTCGCTCTCGCCCGCTGTCGCCGGACGCATGGCTTCCGTGGATTCCGCGATACCGCTCGCTCGTGCGAACGCCTCGGCGCCGGCACCGACGAGGAGCACGGGCGGCTCGCGAAGCATGGCATGCGCTGCTTCGACGGGATTGTAGAGGAACCGCACGCAAGCAACCGCCCCGACGTCGAGGGTGGCGCCATCCATGATACCCGCGTCCATCTCGACCTCGCCGTCTGCATTCGCCACCGATCCCCGGCCCGCGTTGAACAGCGGATCATCCTCGAGCAGGCAGACCGCCGTCTTGACCGCCTCGAGCGCGCTGCCGCCGCGCTCCAATATCATCCTGCCGGCTTCCAAGGCTGCCGCGCACCCCTCGCGGCGCGGCGCCTCCAGTGCAGGAGGGATCCGGCACGCTCCGCCGTGGACCGCGATCGCCCAACGTCCGTCAGCCATGCGCCGCCTCCAGCAATCGGGCGTCCTCAGGACCGGCGCCCGCCGCCCAAGCTTCGACGATCCTCCATATTCCGTCGACGTCGGTCGGCGTGAGCACCACGATATCGCCGGGGCGCGCGGCCGCAAGGCAAGCCGAGGCAGCGTCATACTCACCATCGTGCATACCGATCGCGGCCGCATCGAGCCCCGCTGCGAGGGCGCCCTTGCGCATCAAGGCATTGGCTTCGCCGGGTGGGCGTCCCCTGAGGTCAACATTCTCGCGCAGCATCAGGACGTCGAACATCCCGCCCGAGAGAGCGCCGATATCGACGAGATCGCAATCGCGCCGGTCCCCCGGGATGCCGATCATTCCGATCACACGGGCGTCGCTGTCGCCGCGCATCGAGCTGAGCAACTCGGCGAGCGCGGTGAGCGCGGCGCGGTTATGGGCATAATCGACGACGATCCTTACCCCGTGCGCCTCGGCAAGGCTGAGACGCCCCGGCGAATCCTCGAAGTTTGGACGAAAGGATGCGAGGCCCGAGGCGATCATACCCGGAGCAATCCCGTAGGCGGCGGCCATCGCCGCGGCCGCGGCGGCATTCTCGACATTGAACCGGGCCGTCCCGTTCAGCGTCGCCGAAATATTCGCGATGGGAATGATCGGCATGGATTCGCTGCCCTGATGCAGCATGAGCGTTCGGCACTCGCAGCTTACCGCCAGTCCGCCGCTCTCGAGATGCGCTTCGATCGGTGCCAACGCATCCGCTACCGCTCCGCCGGTGAACCAGACGATCCGTCCGCGGGCGCGGCGTGCCATCCGCACGGTGAGCGGGTCGGCAGCGTTGAGAACGCAGGCGCCGCTCTTCTTGACGTTGCGGGCAACGATCGCTTTGACGCGCGCCAGGTCGGCGAGCGTCTCGATGCCCTTGAGGCCGAGATGGTCGGGCGTGACATTGAGGACTGCCCCGACGTCGCACGCGTCGAAGGCGAGCCCCTCGCGCAACATCCCGCCGCGCGCGGTCTCGAGAACCGCCGCTTCGACGCGGGGGTGGCGCAGCAGCATGCGCGCGCTCTTGGGACCGCTCGCGTCGCCCCCGGCGCTGCGGGTCTCGCCGACATAGACGCCCGATGTACAGGTGAAGCCGGTGGTGAGGCCATGGTGTTCGAGGATCCGCGCGAGCATGCGCACCGTCGTCGTCTTGCCGTTCGTTCCGGTCACCGCGAAGATGGGTATGCGGCTCTTTTGGCCTTTCGGAAAGAGCGAGGCAATGATCGGCCGCGCAACGTCGCGCGGCGTCCCTTCCGATGGAGCAAGATGCATGCGAAGCCCGGGCGCGGCATTGACTTCGACGATGCCGCCCCCCGACGCACGGACGCTTTGCGCGATATCGGGGACGATCATGTCGATGCCGGCGACGTCGAGTCCGAGCGCGGCGGCGGCGTCGATTGCGATCGCCGCATTTTCGGGATGAATGACATCGGTCCGGTCGATCGCGCTCCCGCCGGTCGAGAGGTTGGCGGCGCCGCGGAGCGTCACGATCTCGCCTGCCTTGGGCACGCTCGCGAGAGTGAACTTCGCCTCGGCGAGAAAGGCCTCGAGCGCGGCGTCGATGCGGATCCGGGTGAGAACGGCCTCATGCCCGACACCGCGGCGTGGATCGTTGTTAACCGCCTCGATCAGATCCGCGATGCTGTTCCTGCCATCGCCGGCCACATGCGCGGCGACGCGCTCGGCGACCGCGACCACGGCTGTGCCGACGACGAGAATGCGGTGATCGGCTCCGACGAGCTGCTGCTCGACGATGACGCGCGGTGCGATAGCTTGCGCTCGCTCGAAGGCGTCGCGAAGAGCTCCATCGTCGGCGACGCTCGTGGTGACACCGCGGCCCTGATTGCCGTCGAGCGGTTTTACGACGACCGGCCAGCCGAGCTTTAAAGCAGCGCGTTCCGCCTCCGACACCGTCCGCACGAGTTCGCCGCGCGGTACGGGGATACCGATGCTCGTGAGCATCTCTTTCGCCGCCTGCTTGTTGGCGGCGAGTTCGGCGCCGATCAGCGATGTCGCGCCGGTCACGCTCGCCCGAATGCGGCGCTGGCGGTGGCCGGTGCCGAGCTGGATGAGGCTTGCCTTGTCGAGCCGGAAGACCGGGATGTGCCGGCGCCGCGCTTCCGCCACGAGCGCCGCGGTGCTGGGGCCGAGCCCGTTCTTGCGGACGATCGCTCGAAGCGCGCCCACTCTCCTGTCTGTATCGGTCGCTCTGCCGTCCAATTCCGGGGCGATACGATCAAGCCCTTCGGCACCCTGCATCGCAGTCGGAAGCAGCGCGTTCACGAGTTCTATGGCTGCCCGCCCGGCGGCTAGGCCGCTCGGCGCATCGGCGTAGCAGTAGAGAATATCATATTGGCCGGGCTTGCCGCGCACCCTGCGCGTCTTGCCCCTCGTGACCGCGGCCCCGGCGCTGGTCTGCAGCTCGATCGCCACATGTTCGATGATATGGCCGAGGCGGGTTCCCTCGGCGAGCCGGCGGAGAAAGCCGCCAGGCGCGCCATAGCTGCAGCCATGGTCCGCGAGGCCGGGAAGTAGCGATTGCAGGGCATTGTCGAAACCCGGGAGGCGGTCGCTCGGATAATCGTCGAGGATCCCGAGATCGACGCGGATCCGGATCATCGGACGCCGGCTATAGAGGTTGGGGCCGTTATAGACCGAGCGTTCGAGCACGCGCAGCTGGGCGAAGCTCAATGCGCCGGCCTTGCAGGGGGCAGCGACCGGTTGCCGCGGTCGAGGGGCGCTGTTCGAGCCGGGGCGCGCGAAAAGATGGGGCCGGGAGGGGAGAGGGGGAAGCGCGGCATGCTTGTCCTTGGGTTGGGTCCTGGAGCTGCCAACGCGAGCGGCTGGGCCCGGTTGCCGGGGTTAACCTGGATCATGGCGATTGTTGCCGGCGGGTCGGCAACTGCACGCGCGGAGGCGCGTTGGGGAAGCAGGCGATGACGCATCTCCTGCCAGAGCGGGGGCGCGCCCTTCGGGCTCGACCGTTCTCCTCTGAAACCCGTCTCGAGGGGAAGAAGGGCAAGGTCGATGCGCGCGCCTGTTCTTCATTCGGGGGGACCGGACAGAAGGCACAACGATGAAATTCGACAGCGAGACCAGCTTCCTTACCGCATTCGACAATGAAGAGAGCCGCCACGGCGGCCCCGTTGCCGGTATTGCCGCGCGCGCCCGGCGCCTCGCGCTCATCGGCTGTTTCCGGCCGCGCCAGTGCGGGATCGCGACCTTCACCGCCGACATTTACGACCATCTCACGACCGCGCGTCCCGACATGGCGATCGATGTCTATGCGATGGCAGCCAGGCCGGGCGATGCGAGCGATTCCGCAGCCGTTGCTGGCATCGATGAGAAAGATGCCGATGGATATCGCGCTGCCGCGGAGGCGATCAACGCAAGCGGTGCCGACGCGGTCTGGCTCCAGCATGAGTTCGGGATTTTCGGGGGTCCCGCAGGCAACATGATACTGGGGCTCGTCGACCGCGTTGCGGCGCCGCTGATCGTCACCTTCCATACTATCCTCGCCGAGCCGAGCGCCGACCAGCGGCGCGTGATGGAGCATCTCGTCGCGAAGGCGGCGAAGCTCGTCGTGATGAGCGCCTTCGGCCGCGAGACGCTGATCCGCATCTATGGCGCGAAGGCAGAGCGCATCGAGCTGATCGAGCATGGCACCCCCGACCGGGCCTTCGAGGCATGTTCGCCGCTTCGCGAGCGGCTCGGCCTTGCGGGCCGTCCGGTCGTTTCGACCTTCGGCCTCCTCGGGCCGGGCAAGGGGCTGGAAGCGGCCATTCGCGCGCTGCCGGCGATTGCCGCCCAATATCCCGACATTCTCTATCGGATCGTCGGCGCCACCCATCCCAATCTCGTCGCTGCCGAGGGCGAAGCCTATCGGCAGAGCCTTGCCGACCTCGCCGGGGAGCTGGGCGTCGCGGACAATATCGCCTGGGAGAACCGCTTTCTCGACCTGCCCGAACTCCTCGAACAGATCGAGCTATGCGATATCTATCTCGCGCCCTATCCCAATCTCGCGCAGATCACCTCAGGTACGCTCGCCTATGCGGTGGCGCTCGGACGCGCGGTCGTATCGACGCCCTTCGTGCATGCGCGCGAACTGCTCGCCGATGACGTGGGCATCCTGCTCGGCGGCGCCGACAGCGACGCGATCGCCGAGGCGGTGTTGCTGTTGCTCGCGCACCCCGGCGAACGGCGCGCGCTCCAGGAGCGCGCCTATGCGCGCGGCCGGTCTACCGCCTGGCCGGTCATCGCGGCGCGCTTTGCATCGCTGATCGAAAACGTCGCGGCCGTGCCGGCGCGGCGCGAGCCCCGGCGGATGTTCCCCTCCTTCGCCGCGATCCGCGCGCTCTCGGACGATGTCGGCATATTGCAGCACGGGACGGGGCTCATTCCCGACCGGAATCACGGCTATTGCATCGACGACAATGCGCGCGCGCTGATGCTCGTCAATGCGAGCCCGTCGCTCGGCGAGGAGGAATATGGCCTGCTCTTCGCGCGCTACGCCGCCTTCCTTCACCATGGTTGGAACCCCGATCGCGGGCGCTTCCGCAACTTCATGGCCTATGACCGGCGCTGGCTCGAGGATGAAGGGTCCGAAGACAGCAACGGGCGCACGCTCTGGGCGCTCGGCCATGGCGCAGCGCACGCGCGCACGCCGGAACTCCGCGCCTGGTGCGCGGGACTATTTGCGCGCACCGCCCCTTTGGCGGCCGACCTCAAAAGTCCGCGCGCGATCGCGTTCGCACTTCTCGGAGCCGACGAACTCCTGGCGCGCGAGCCGGGGCATGCCGCGGCAGGCGCGATCGTCGAGCGCGGCGGCGCCTTCCTGCACGCGCTCTGGCGCAGCGCGCGGCGGAGCGGCTGGGAGTGGTTCGAACCCGCTCTCGCCTATGACAATGCGCGTCTCGCCGAGGCGCTCCTGCGCGCCGGGCGGCGGACGGATTCCGTTCCGATGGAAGAGGCCGGCATCGGGGCGCTCGACTGGCTCTGCGACATCCAGACGAGCAGCGAGGGGCATTTCCGCCCGATGGGCTGCGAGGGCTTCGGCGCCGAGGGCGAGCTTTTTCCGTTCGACCAACAGCCGCTCGAAGCCTGGGCGACGGTCGATGCCGCCGCCGCCGCCTACCGCTTGACGGGCAAGCTGCGCTGGCATGACAGGGCGGAGCGGGCCTATGGCTGGTTTCTCGGTGCCAACGACCGCGGCGCGGTGATCGCGAGCTCGGCAACGGGGCGCTGCTGCGACGGGCTGACCCGTCACGGGGTCAATTCGAACGTCGGGGCCGAGTCCGCGCTGGCTTTTCACCTTGCGCACCGCGCGATGGCCGATACATTCTGGACGCGGGGGATAGCGAAGGACACCAGCGCCAGCGATGTTGATCTGCAATCCGAACCACACGCCGCTGCACATTCTTCATGAGAAGCTTGCGGCCGACCCTGCGCGGGTCGTGCTCAGGCCCTTCCACCTCGCCTGGCAGTCCAATGTGTCCGAGCCGTCGCGGGCGGCGCAGCTCGCCGCCGACATATTGGCGATGGACGAGGAGGAGGCCGAGGCACAGCTCGGCCTCGTGTGGAAGGATTTCTCCGAGCGCCACTGGCAGATCGGGCGGATCTTCGACGAACGCTTCGCCGAGGTCGCGGAAGATCTGGAGCTCGATCCCGCCATCGTCTCGCCGGTCAAGCGGCGGCTGATCGGCGCCTATTTCTGCCACGAATATAGCTATGCCGCCGCGGCGCTCATGAACCCGAGCGTCGTCCCGCATCCCGACCAGAGCGGGCTTGCCGCCGACCAGCAACGCTTTCTCATGTCGATGCGCGCGGTGGGCGAGGGTCATATCAGCTCGGTCGCCTTCCGCGAGGGGATCATCGGCGAGGGCGGCGACTTCACGCTTTGGCCCCAGTCGGGACCCGCGATGGCGGCGGTTGCCGACGACCGCCATCGGCTTGGCGATGACGGCAAGGTGAATGTCCACCGCCAGCCCGACAGTGCGATCTCGAACAGCGTTCTTTTTCCGATGACAGAGGCGCAGCGCGGCGGCATCGAGGATCTGCGCCTCGTGCCCTTCGTCCACGACGATGGCCGCACGGAATATATCGGCACCTATACCGCTTATTCGGGGCAGGCGATCCGCTCGGAACTCCTGCGCACGACCGATTTCTCGGGCTTCTCGCTCGAGCCGCTGGCGGGCCGCGCCGCGCGCCACAAGGGCATGGCGCTGTTTCCCCGCAAGGTCGGCGGCCGCTATCTCATGATCGCGCGGCAGGACGGCAAGAACATCACCATCATCGCTTCGGACAGTCTCACCGACTGGGACGACGAGGGACAGATCCTCATGCGTCCCGCCTATGCGTGGGAGCTCATCCAGATGGGCAATTGCGGCAGCCCGATCGAATGCGACGAGGGCTGGATCCTTCTCACGCACGGCGTCGGTGCGATGCGCAAATACAGCCTTGGCGCGGCCTTGCTCGACCGCGACGATCCGACCAAACTCATCGCGCGCACCGAGTGCCCGATCCTATCGGCCGCCGAGAGCGACCGCGAAGGTTATGTTCCGAATGTGGTCTATACCTGCGGCGCGATGCGCGTCGGCGGGGACCTGTTCATACCTTACGGGATTTCGGACAGCGCGATCGGTTTTGCGACGACGCCGATCGAGCGGCTGCTCGCGAGCATGCGTTAGAGGCCCAGCCGGCTTATTTAAAGGGCGCGGGACGCTCGATCTTCCGCCTGGCATCGACCGATGCGACGAGCACGGCGCAACATAGGCAGCCATCCTCGTCGGTCACCTCGATCCGCAGCGTATCGACATCGTTGATGAGTTCGGGATTGTCGCCGAGGAGGTGCCCCGCATAGCGGGCCGCCTCGACCCTTGCTGCGGCCGTGTCGGGCAGATCGACGCCCTCGTCGTCGAGCTCGCGCTGGCCGCTGCTGCTGTGGAAATAATAACGGGGCATCCAACTTCTCCCACCTTCGGCAACTCACAAGTCTGCCTAGGGTTTCGATCCGGCCACCGCCCCTTCGTCACTGCACCACGACACATGCCGATCGGGCGGGCCTCATGCCCGCCTATGGCGCTCAGGCGGCGGCAAATCCAGCCTTGTTCATCACTGCGGTCACATGTTTGTTGCCGTCGTCGCCGAGCGCCGCCCTGAGACGGGGGAAAAGGCGCTGTTCCTCTTCCTCGACATGCGCCTCGATCTGGCTGCGAAATTCGCGGACCTTGGCGATCCAGGCGGGGTCGGCGGGGTCCATTTCCGAGAGGTCGAAAAGATATTGCTTCACATAGCCATGGTCGTGAACGAGCTTGTCGGCGTCCTCGATCTGGCCATGGTCGCGCATCGCCGGATAGACGACATTCTCCTCTTCGAACGCATGTTTGGCGAGCGCGTGCTGGAGCTGGACGAGCAGAGCCTTGCGCTTTTTGACGTCGCTTTCGTCGGTCGCCTCGAGCGCGTCGAACAGCGTCATCGTCAACCGGTGTTCGGCCTTGAGTCCCTCGTCCCATTGTCCCTTGAGCGCGGTGAAGCTCTGCACCGCGGCCTTTCGGCAGAGGTTGGCGACGAGGCCGACGGCAAATCCCGCCGCGGCCGCACCGAGCAGGAAGGCCGGGTTGCCCAGCGGCTGGCGCGCGTTGGCGAAAATGTTGAGGGACATGGGAAGGCTCCTTCGAAAGGTCAGGGATGGTCGAGGCGGGTCTCGACGCGGATGAGCGATACCGCCGTGCGTCGCGGCTGAACGAGCATGAAGTGGGCCGCGACCGCGATGTCCTCGGCGCGAAGCATCTGATGCTTGCCGATCAGTTCCTTCTGCTTCTCGGGCGGGAATTCCGGATATTGGAAGTCGGCACCGGTAAACCCGGGCTCGATCAGTCCGACCTTGATATCCTGCTCCGCCAGCTCCTTGCGGAACGACTGGACGAAGCCCTGTATGCCGCTTTTCGCCGCGACGTAGATCGAGCTGCCCGGACCGCGCGACACCGCGGTCATCGATCCGATCACGATGATGTCGCTGCCCGCCGACATGCAGCGCGCCGCTTCCTGGGCGCAGACGAGATAGGCGGTGAAGTCGGTCTCGAGCTGGTAGCGCGCCTCACTCTCGCCTGCGTCGGCAAGCGCCGCCGCCGGGACGGCGGCGTTGATCACTGCGATGTCGATTTCGCCGAGAAAGTCTCGCGCTGCCTCGAAAAACCGGTCGACATCTTCCGCCACCGAAAGATCGACGTTGATCCCGTCGCCTTCGCCCACTTCGCGGATGCGCTGCAGCGCATCCTCCAGATGTTCGGGGGTACGGCCGCAGACGAACACCTTCACGCCGTAGCTTGCGAGGAGGACCGCGATCGCGCGGCCGATCCCGGTCGTACCCCCGGTTATGATCGCCCGCCGGCCCTTGATGTCGGGAGCCTCGGTATGCGCGTCTGCTTCGTCGATCATGGCCTTTCCTCGAAGGTCGCGGAGACGGGATCGGCTCTCGTTCGCGCTGTCGGCGCGGCGACGACCCAGTAGGGATTGTCATCGTCGGCCTTGAGCAGGCTGCAGAGCGGCGCGCCGTCGACGAACAGCCGTGCGGAGCGGCCTGCCGCTTCGCCGGCAGCGATATCGAGCGCGCTTGCGGGGCTCGCCGCCTCGAAGAGGAGGCGCTTCTCGAGGCCGATATGATCCTCGTCATAGTGCAGCATGAGCGTCGGCTTGCGTGCGGGCGCCGGGCCGTCCGATGTTCCTGCCGCGACTTGGCCGGTGACGGGAGCGTTCATCGTCAGTCCCTCAGTAAGCTGGCGGATCGCTGCTCGGGAAGGATTCGTCGGCGGCCTGGTCGACGCGGTCCCACTTACGCCTTACCTCGTCGCGCATGCCGTCCGGTCCCGCCGAGCGGGTCTGATCGAAATTTTCGGGATGCGTCTCGCCATCGGCGAATGCGGCCGAATGACTATCGTCCTTTGGGGCGGCCGGCGCCTGCTTGCGCGTGAACCAGAACAGCGCCCCGAGGACACCGATACCGAGAATTTTTCCGAACCCCGACGAGCGGCGGGGCGCCGTCATTGCATGTGCCATATCTGTCTCCAGCTTGAGATAAAATCCGGGAGGCTGAAAGGGCAACGGGGCGGCGGCCTCAAAGTTGCCGCGGCGCCGCACCGATTAACAAATGTTGCGCTGTTTGTACCGGCCGTGCGGGGCGGACGCCTCAGTTCCAGCTGAGAAGGAGGCTGCCATTCGCCGGAACGAGGAAATCGAGGCGGTCGCCGCTGTTCCCGTCAAGCCGGATCGCATCGCCGTCCGCTGCGGCGACGCGAACCGCGGGAAGCTCGCCCCGGCTCTTCCGGACGAAGCTGAGCCGGGCCGTGCAGCCTTCGCCGCCGTCGAGGCGAAGCGAGAGCCGCGCGGGAGCCATGCGCTCGAGGGCACGGACGAAATGATCGCAATAAAGGTCGAACGGCGCGCCGTCGACGCGGTGAAAGGCGCGGGTCGCGAAGATGAATGCGGCCCCGGCGCCATAGACTTCCTGCCCCACCTGGCCCGCGGGCTGACCGTCGGCATAAAGATCCTCGACCGGGAAGGAGAGGGTGGGGTCGATGCGCCCGTTACCGGGGCGCTGTTCGTCCGAGACGGCCTCGGCGGGCAAGGCGTCGGGATAATAAAACCAGGCCCGATCGAGCGCATAGCGGCAATATTCCGAAATCAGCATGCGCGCCGCAGGCTCGAGGTCGGGTCCGCTGTCGGCAAGATAATGTTCGAAAGCGGCGAAGCTGTCGAAACATTCGTAGATCGCCATATAGGGTGCGTCCTGCAGACAGGTGGCGCCCAGAAAGTTGCGGTGATGAACGGCGAGGCCGATCTCGCTTTCCCAGATCTCGGTGTGATGAAAGAAGCTCGCGAGATAGACATAGCTCTGCTCGCGGTAGACGTCGCGGCCGGTGACCCGCCACAAGCGCATGCAGGCGGCAGCCCCCCAGGCGGTGAGGTTGGCTTGATAATTGATGTCGAAACCCAGACCGACCGCGGTGTCGATCGCGGCGCACGCCTCGTCGAGATACAGCTTCTCGTCGGTGAGCTCGAACGCCTCGAGCATCACCCAGGCATAGATGCCGCCGACATCGGTCTGGCCGCGCCCGTCGGCTCCGGCGGTCTCGGTGATGACCGAGAAATCGGTGACCTTGTACTGGATCGGCCATTTGTAAGCGAAATGCCGCGCCGCGCGGATCGCATAAGGAAGCGATTTCACAAACAGCTGCCGCGCCTTCGCGTCGCCATCGAGAGCGAGTTTTCCGAGGTTCAGCAGCGGGTGGTAGAGATACCAGCTGTCGACGGCATCGGCATCCTTGTCGTCACCGACATTGGGCAGATAGCGGCGCAGCGTCTCGAGCTTCCGGTCGTAGAATTTGCCGAGGCCGGCCTTGAACTCATCCTCGAGGGGATGAACCTCGCCGCGCCATTTCCCCCAGTCGTGCAGCGCCTGCACGATCGACATCTGGACCATGGCGTCCGGATATTCGGCATCCGTATAGGGGTGGATGTAACGATGACCATAATGGCGCACGGTCGCCTCCGGCGCGGCGCCGAGATGCCGCGCCGTCCGCGCGGCCCTCTGCCGCCAGTCGCGATATTCGGTCGGCGGCAGGGACAGCGAGCGATAGACGGCGCCAAGCATCTGGAGAAATCGCCGCGCGCTGTCGCGCTCGTCTGCCGGAGAGCCGTCGCGGACGACGAGCCTCGCATCGCTCAGCGTATAAGTGATCCCGGGCGCCAGCGGCGCGGCTTCGTCGGCCGTGTGGAGCGTCTGGCCGGGAAGGCGGAAGCCCAGCCCCGGCCAGATGCCTCCCACCGCGGCATCCGGATTGGTGCCAGTCGCCTGGAAATAGGGATTGAGTGCGGTGAAATCCTGGAAATAGAAAAAGGTACCGAAGGCGGGGTCGGTTAGTTCGCCGTAGAGGAGCCCGGCGTTGAGACCGCGTTGCACCGCCTCGACGGTGCCGCGGGTCCCCATCGGATCGTCCTGGGCGTCGAACGGAAAGAGATCGCGCGCTCCGGGCGGAAGGAGCAGCGGCGCCGAGGGGCGGAGTGTCGAGACAAGGCGGAGGCAGGGGAGCGGCCCGGGTCGCGCCTCGAGCGCGACCTCATGCGCGCCGATCGCACTTTCGACATGCACGCGGGCGAGCTCGCCGCCCGCGCGCTTGACGCGGCGGACCTTCGCCGCGCCGGGCCACGAGGCCGCGCGCAGGGCGACGCCGCCGCTGTCGGCGCGCCGGACGAACAGCCAGAGCGCTTCGCCGCCCGCAGCAAGTTCGACGGAGAGGTCGTCGATTTTCTGCGAGATGATCGGAGTAGCGGCCGCGAGCTCACCGCGAACGCGAACGAGATCGGGCGTCAGCGGCGTGTCGCGCCGCGTCTCCACGCGCTGGTCAGTCACCGAAACAGGCCTTGGGAACATGGGTGATCCGACAGGCAAGATCGGCTTCCCCCGACGCGACGACATAATGATCGCCGCCATCGGCGATGCCCGTCGTGAAGACGACATCGCGTATATAGAGCTTGTCTTCGAGCGGACGCGTAAGCTCGGGGTTCGCCTCGAGGAGCGGCCGGTGATCAGTGCGGAGGACGACCGAGGGATCGTCGAGATCGAGGAGCGACCAGTAGGTGCGGTAAATGCCGACGATCTCTTTCGGCTCGACCCCATGCCAGAGCGTGAGCCATCCCGCGTCAGTACGGATCGGCGGGGTGCCGCCGCCGATGCGCGCGGTCGCCACCGTGTCGGCATGCGGACGGATGCCGGGGGCCTCATGAGGCTTCCAGTGCAGCGCATCGGGCGAGGTCGCCAGATTGATCGAGGGGCCCGCGCGCCACTTCGATCCCGGCGGATAGGCGAAGTAAAGATCGCCGAGCGGCCGCGTCTGCGCCCAATAGCGGCCGTCGATCAGGCCCTCGAAGATCAGCATGTCCTTGTTCTGATGATCGAGAACGATCCCCTCGAAGACCCAGTCGAGGCCGTTCGCCGAACTGTAGAGCGTCGTCGAGTGGCGCTCGGGGCTCACCGAACAGGTGGTCATCAACCAGCGCCTTCCGACCCGGCTGATGCGCGCGTCCTCGACGCCATAGCATTGGAAATCCGCGCCCGGATCGACAGCCTTGTCGTAATGGACGGCAACGATCTCGAGCCCGTCGGGCGAGAGCTCGACGGGAAGCAGCCACGAAAGCGAGGTTAGTGCCATGATCCGCCAGCTACCGCCGTGCACCATGAACTTTCTGGGATCCGACGTATCGCACAGCTCGAGCGGCCAGCTATCGACCTTGTAGCGCCCAGCCTCCCACCGGATTGAATGGACATGACCATCCTCGATCGGGACCCGGAGCGCCTCGGCGACGCGCACCATCATCAGGAGATTGCCCGAGGCGAGGCGCAGCAGGCCCGGGTTGAAGGCCCCGAGCACATAGGTCTCGCGGCCGAGCTGACCCGCGAGCGGCGAGCGCGACAGATCGACATCGTCGGGGCCGAAGACCAGCCGATCGGTCGCGAATTGCATGGGTACCGCTCCTTCGCGCAGGCCGGTCAGCGTGCCGGCTTGGAAGCCGGTTTCGCTGCCGGAGCGGATACCGCCTTGCGCGATGCCGATGTCTCGGCCGCCTCCTTCGTTCCGCTTTTTGCGTCGAGGTCGACGCCGGCTTCACGCGGCCAGTGCCGAAGCGTTACGCAGGCATCGAGGAAGGCGGTGACATCGCCAGGTTTGGCCAGCGCGATGCAGGCGTCGTCGAGCTTGTCGGCGAGGCCGGCGGCCGCGAAGAGCGGCGCCGCTTCGGCGCCATGTCCGATAAATTTGCAATGCGCGAAGGCGTCGCTGACGAAGTCCTTGGCCGCCGCATCGCCTGCGAGCAGTGCCGCCCCGTCGTCGCTCGGGAGAAGCGCGACCGCGTCGAACAGGACGGACGGCCCGCCGTCGATCTTGTGCCGGCCCGCGACGCTCGTGCCGTCCGAGAGCGTAATCCCGCCAATCTTCGGTGCAACGAGTTCCCAGACAGCGCCGGCGGCGTCGACCGCCTTGGTCAGCGCCTTGAAGAGCCGCGCATCCGCGCCGTCGGTCGCGAGGATTCCGAGCTTGCGTCCGGCGAAGCTCGTCGGGCCGTTGAGCAGGATACTGAGCGGCCGCGAAGGGGGAAGGTCGGCGAGGGGCTTTTTTGCGGCCTTGGCGGGCGCCGGAGGCGGCAGCCCCAGGCCATCGGCCACCGTGGCTGCGAGGCCGCGGTCGATATGGAGGAGATGCGATACGGTGCGGGCGCGAATGTCGGGGCGTTCGACCTTGGACAGCTCGAAAACAAGCGCGTCGCCGATATGCTTCTGCTCGATCGGGGTCTGGCTCACGAAGAATTGCCGCGCCTGGCTATAGTGGTCGGCGAAGCTCTCGGGGCGGATGCGGCGCTTGGCGCCTTCGGCCTCTTCGGCGAAGCTCGCAAAGCCCCGCGCGGGATCCTCGCGCGGGCCGCCGTCCGTCGGTCCCCAGCTGTTCGGCTCGTAATTGGCGCGGCCGACGGGGTTTCGCATCGCCATATGACCATCCTGCTGGAAATGCGCCATCGGGCATTTCGGCGCATTGATCGGGATATGGGTGAAGTTAGGGCCTCCGAGCCTTTTGATCTGCGTGTCGAGATAGGAGAAATTGCGGCCCTGCAGCAGCGGATCGTTCGAGAAATCGATGCCGGGGACGATATTCTGCGTGCAGAAGGCGACCTGCTCGGTTTCGGCGAAGAAATTGTCGACGACGCGGTCGAGAACGAGGCGGCCGACGGTGCGGATCGGCACCTGCTCCTCGGGGATGAGCTTGGTCGCATCGAGCACGTCGAATTCGAACTTGTCCGCAAAGGCGTCGTCGAAAAGCTGAACGCCGAGTTCCCATTCGGGATAATCGCCGCTGTTGATTGCATCCCAGAGGTCGCGGCGATGGAAATCGGGATCGGCGCCGTTGATCTTGACCGCCTCGTTCCACACTACAGACTGGAGGCCCTGCTTGGGCTTCCAGTGAAATTTGACGAAGGTCGATTTGCCGTTGGCGTCGACGAGGCGGAAGGTGTGGACGCCGAAGCCTTCCATCGTGCGGAAGGAGCGGGGGATCGCGCGGTCCGACATCACCCACATGATCATGTGGAAGCTCTCGGGCATCAGGCTCACGAAATCCCAGAAATTGTCGTGGGCCGATTGCGCCTGCGGGAAGGCTCGGTCGGGCTCGGGCTTCACCGAATGGACGAGGTCGGGGAATTTCATAGCATCCTGGATGAAGAAGACGGGGATATTGTTGCCGACAAGATCCCAATTGCCTTCCTTGGTGTAGAGCTTCACCGCGAAACCGCGCACGTCGCGCGCGAGGTCGAACGAGCCTTTCGAACCCGCGACGGTCGAGAAGCGCACGAAGGCGGGTGTGCGCTCGCCGACGCGCTGGAAGATGTCGGCGCGGCTGACGTCGACGAGGCTGTCGGTGAGCTCGAAATAGCCGTGCGCGCCATAGCCGCGTGCATGAACGACGCGCTCGGGGATGCGCTCATGGTCGAAGTGAAAGATTTTCTCGCGGAAATGGAAATCCTCGAGCAGCGTCGGGCCGCGCGCGCCCTGCTTGAGGCTGTTCTGGTCGTCGGCGACCGGCACGCCATGCTGGGTGGTGAGCGGCGCATGGCCGGCGGCCGCCTGATGCGTCTCGCCGCCGGTGCCGCGATCCTCGCCATAGCTCTGCATGATCGGCGCATCGGCCGGAAAGACCGGCGCTTTGCGAACCGATTCCCCGCCCATGTCCTTGCCCGCGATCGCAGCGGCGCTCTGCCCACGGCGCGGCTTCGGCTTCGCGGCGTCCGCGCGGGTGGAAGAGGGGGCGGTGGGGGATTTGGCCATGTCGGATCTCGCTTTGTCTGAAGGGGCGCAGCAGTTGGGCGGAACGCGGTCCGCGGGCGTGCAAGCACGCCCTCCGGACCCGGCGATGGAACGAGTTTGCGCTTTGAAAGTTGCTGCACCGGGTTTGCAATTAACCTCGATCATGACGATTCCGCTTCCCTTGTGAGGGGTTGCCGGGCTTTCGGAATTTTCGCAGTCGAGCAGGCCCGCTCATGCATTTCGGACGAAACAGGGAACGTCAGTGATGTTAACCGATCGCTTCTTGAGAGACCGTCGCGGGGTAAGCCTCGAGGCTGGCGAGCGCGCGCGTCTCGAGGCCGCCATCAGCACGACAATGACGGTCGATGCCCGCAAGATCATCGCGCGCGCCGGCGAGCGGCTCGACCAGAGCACGCTCCTCGTCGAGGGCATCATGTCGCGGTACCTCGACGACCGGAACGGTCTCCGCCAGCTTGTCGCGATTCACCTGCCCGGCGACTTCGTCGACCTCCACGCCTACCCGCTGAAACACCTCGACCATGATGTCGGTACGATGACCCCGGCGACGATCGCAATCGTCCCGCATGTCGAGCTCGACGCGATCACCGAGGAAATGCCCGAGCTGACGCGCAAGCTCTGGTTTGCGACCTTGCTGGACGCCGCGATCCACCGCGCCTGGCTTTTCCGACTCGGCCGCCTCGACGCGATCGGGCGCGTCGCGCACTTCTTCTGCGAAACCAATGTGCGTCTCCAGTCGGCTGGGCTGAGCGACGGGCGCCAGTTCACGCTCGGGCTGACGCAGGCCGATGTCGCCGAGATCTGCGGCCTCACGACTGTGCATGTGAACCGGGTGGTGCGTCATCTTCGCGAGGAAGGGCTTTGCACGTTCCGCAACGGCAAGGTCGAGATCCTCGACGCCGCGAAGCTCGCCCGGCGCGGCCAGTTCGATGCCGCCTATCTCTATATCGACGATCCCGAATCTCCGCCGCCCCCCGACCAGAGGCCCCGCCGATGACCGATGAATTATCTTCGCCCCCGCCGCCCGAGACGGAAGCGGGGATCGCCACCGCCGAAGATGGCCTCGTTCTCCTCGATGGCCCCGACGGTGTCGCGTTGACGATGACCGCAGCGGCGGCGCGCAGTACCGGCGAAAGCCTCATCGAGGCGGCGAGGCGCGCGGAAGACCAGCTCGCGGCCAGGCGGTCCTGAAGGATCGCCTGATCGCGCCCGTACGGGGGCGGCGGCCGTCGCCGATTTGGCGCCAGGGAGCCGACCCACAGCGCGCGGCGCCGATAAACGCATTGATCGATGTTGCATCGCCGCCGTCCGCGGGAACGCGGTGATACGGCGGCGGGTTCTGCCCGGGAGCGGCGCCAGCTGGCGCTGCCGACCGAGGAGAAGCCGCACGTGGAAGAGGCCGCCGGACTGATTGCGCCTGCCGCGACGATGATCGCGGCGATGATGACGGCAGCCAATCTCGGCGCGCGCGTGACCGGCTCGGGCTTCGTCGTGTTCACTTTGGGCTCGCTCGCCTGGTCGGTCGTCGGGTTCACATCGGGCCAGACCAATCTTCTTGCGACGAACCTGTTCCTGACGCTCGTCAATCTCGTCGGAATATGGCGATGGCTCGGCCGCCAGCGCGGCTATGAGGATGGCGCGCGGCGCGCCGCGAAACGAAGCCGGCTCGCCGCCTCGCCGGCGCTCTTCGCCGCCAGCGCGTTAGGCGGTCTTCCGGTAAGCGACATCCGCGGCGAGAAGATCGGCCAGGCGGTCGATGCGATGATCGAATGCGAAAGCGGCTGCCTCTCTTATGTCGTCGTCGCCAGCGGCGGGCTCGGCGGCATCGACGAGACGCTCCGCGCAGTGCCGGCGACGATGCTCGACTGTCATGCCGACGGGCTCGTGCTGCTGATGAGCGCTGCGGAATATGAGATGCGCGAGACGCTCGACGGCGCCGCCTGGCCTGCGCGGCCCCCACGTGGCCGGGTAGCCACGGAGGCGTTGCTCGCCCGCGGCGGCGGCGGGCGAGGGGCCGCGGGGCGCCGGAAAGGAAGGGGCCCATGACGCGGCTCAAGGATAATGGTTTCACCATCGTGCTGCTGCTGCTGTTCGCAGCGTCGATCGTCGGCCACTGGGTAACGGGGTGGCACGTCGCGCTCGCGGACGCTGCACGGCACCATCAGCCCGGTCTCTCGCTCTGGGCCTATGGCGGCAGTCCGCAATTCCTGTCCTCGGTGTTCGAAAACTGGGAGAGCGAGTTTCTCCAGATGTCGGCCTATGTCGTGCTGACGGCGATGCTCGTTCAGCGCGGCTCGTCGGAATCGCGGGGTCCCGACGCGCCGCTGCGGGACGCCGATCTTGCCGCGCAGGCGCGCAAGCCCGGTGCCCCTGCGGTGCTGCGCAAGGGGCGTCTCGCGCGCGCTCTTTATGCCTGCTCGCTGGGGCTGGTGCTCGCGATGCTGTTTCTTGCCTCCTTCATCCTCCACTGGACGCAGAGCGCGCGCGCGGCCGCCGAGGACGCGCGCGAGCATGGCGAAATCGCCCTTTCCAACTTCGCCTATCTGGGCGACCCCGGCCTCTGGTTCGAATCCTTCCAGAACTGGCAGAGCGAATTTCTGTCGACCGCCGTTCTGGTGCTCTTGTCGATCTTCCTTCGTCAGAAAGAGTCGCCCGAATCGAAGCCTGTCGCCGCCCCGCACGCGGAGACGGGATCGTGACGGCGAATGGCCGAGCGAACCGGCGTGCCTGTTACTGCTCCGCTGCCCCGGTGCCTGTCTCGCTGGGCGCTCGGAGCGCCGATTTAATCCTCGAACCGCGGAACGATCGCAGCGGACGGGCGTCAGTCGTTCATCGCCCCGAAGCCGGGGCCGCTTCCCCCGACCGGCGCCGGCCCCGCCGACGCTCCCCAGATGACGCCCGGCCTCTGCCCGGGCGGGAGATGATCCATGTCCAGATCCAAGAATGACCTTCCCGATCCGTTGATTCTCGCCGCCGCGGGCGCGGGCATCGCCGTGCTCGCAACCGGCGCGGCGCTCTGGCAGCGCCGTCGGCACCGCGAGAGCCGAGGGCAAGAAGAAACAATTGCGACCGACGCGCCGCATTGGACGCTCGACAAAACCTCCTCCCGTGCGTTGTTCGGCAAGTCGGTGCTGATCAATCGCCCCCGCGCCGAGCTCTACGCGGCATGGATGCCCGAACGCTTTCCCGAGTTCATGGAGAATGTGGTCGCGGTCGACGACCTCGGCGACGATGTCTCGCAGTGGACGATCAAGGCGCCCGCCGGGCGCGAGGTGACACTGGTCAACCGCATCACCGAGCGCGTCGAGGACACATCGATCTACTGGCAAAGTACGCCGGCCTCCGACATCGCGAACAGCGGCGAGGTGCGCTTCACCGACGCGCCGGCGGGGCGAGGCACCTATGTCAGCCTGATCCTCGCCTATGACCCGCCCGCGGGGAAGGTCGGGCGCCTCGCCGCCAAGCTCCTTCAGCGCGAGCCCGAAGTGCAGGCGCGGCGCGACCTTCACCGTTTCAAGCAGCTTATGGAAACGGGCGAAGTGACGACCAATGCTTCGCCCTCCGCGCGAGGCGCCGAGAGCCCTGCCGAGCCGCACATCTGAACGCCGAACCGCAGCACAATCACATCAAGGAGAAGGCCATGCGCGCCGTTACCTGGCAGGGACGCCACAAGATCAGTGTCGAAACCGTTCCCGATCCCGAAATCGTCAACCCGCGCGATGCGATCATTCGCGTGACCTCGACCGCGATCTGCGGCTCGGACCTTCATCTTTACGACGGCTATATTCCGGGCATGCGCGCGGGCGATATCGTCGGCCACGAATTCATGGGCGAAGTCATCGAGACCGGCGCCGCCTCGACGCTGAAGCGCGGCCAGCGCGTCGTCATTCCCTTCACGATCAGCTGCGGCCAATGCTTCTTCTGCGAGAAGCAGCAATATAGCGCCTGCGACAACAGCAATCCGTCCGAGACGCGCGATGCATCCGAGCTAATGATGGGTCATGCGATGGGCGGGGCGTTCGGCTATGCGCACCTTACCGGCGGATATGCCGGCGGACAGGCCGAATATGTCCGCATTCCCTATTCGGATGTCGGGCCGGTGGTCATTCCCGACGGCCTTGCTGACGACGACGTGCTCTTCCTCTCGGACATCCTCCCGACCGGCTGGCAGGCGGCGGTCAACGCCGATATCGAGCCCGGCGACACCGTTGCCGTCTGGGGCTGCGGCCCCGTCGGCCTGTTCACGATACAGTCGGCGCTGCTCTTGGGCGCCGGGCGCGTGATTGCGATCGATCATTTTCCGACGCGCCTCGCGCTCGCAAAGAAATATGGTGCAGAGATCCTCGACTATACGAAGGTCGATGTCCGCGAGGCGCTCGCCGAAATGACCGGCGGCATCGGGCCCGACGCCTGCATCGACTGCGTCGGCATGGAGAGCCACGGGTTCACGGTCGACAACATCCTCGACCAGGTGAAGGTCAAACTGCTCTCGTCCACCGAGCGCATCCACGCCTTGCGCCAGGCGATCCTTGCGTGCCGCAAGGGCGGCCGACTTTCGATTCCCGGCGTTTACGGCGGTTTCGCCGACAAATTCCCGCTCGGTCAGCTCATGGAGAAGGGCCTCACCGTCAAGAGCGGACAGACGCATGTCCAGCGCTATTCGGGCGATCTGCTGGAGATGATCCAGGCCGGCAAGTTCGATACCGTCTCGCTCATCTCGCATCACGCATCGCTCGAGGACGCCGCCGACATGTACCGGCACTGGCACGACGAGCAGAACCTCTACACGAAGATCGTCCTCAAGCCCGGCCTCGCAAAAGGGGCCGTCTCGGCACGGCAGGAGATGGAACATGCCTGATCGCAAACTCGCTATCGTCACCGGCGCCTCAAGCGGTATCGGCCGAGAGATCGCCATACTCGCCGCGAAGGATGGTTACGACCTCATCGTCGCGGCCGACGAGCCGCTCGTCGATGCTGCCGCGGGCCTCCTTGCCAAGGGCGTCGAGGTCGAGGCAGTCGAAGCCGACCTCGCGACTGCTGCCGGGGTCGAACGTCTTCTCGCCGCCGCGGGCGGCAGGCCGATCGACATTCTCGTCGCCAACGCGGGCCACGGCCTCGGACATGGTTTTCTCGACCAGCCGGTCGACGCGTGGCGTCACGTCATCGACACCAATATCACCGGCACGCTGTTGCTGCTCCAGCCGGTCCTGAAGGCGATGGTCGCGCGAGGCGAAGGCAAGGTGCTGATCACCGGCTCGATCGCCGGTCATCTCGCCGGCTCTTTCCAGGCGGTGTACAACGGCACCAAGGCCTTCGTCGACAGTTTCGCCGCGGCGATCGGCAACGAATTGAAGGACAGCGGCGTCACCATCACCTGTCTCAAACCCGGCGCGACCGAGACGCGCTTTTTCGAGCGGGCCGGCATGCTCGACACGAAGGTCGGGCAATCGCAAAAAGACGATCCCGCCGATGTGGCGAAAACCGGATGGGATGCACTCCTGGCGGGAGAGCATGCGGTCGTTCACGGTCTCAAGAACAAGGCGCAGGTCCTCGCCTCGGGCGTTCTCAGCGAAGCGGCGACAGCCGAGATGCACCGGAAGCTGGCCGAGCCGGGGTCGGGGACGCAAGGCTGATCTGGCCGATCCAGCCTCATTTGGTGAAGAGGAGACGATCATGAACAATCGCAATGACAGCAGGGGTAGGGGCTCCGCAGGCGACGGGTCGCTGCCGCAAGAGCCCGTGGAACGCCGGGAGAATGTCGGGACGACCACGCCCGACCGCTATCCCGCCGGGGAGCGCGAGGCCGGCGACGTATCGGGCGCCGCCAACCGCGGCCATCGGCGCAGCACCGGCAGCGGTCCGGTCAGCGGAAGCGGCGCGGGTGCCGGCGGCAAAGGCAATGCCGAGGATTATGACAGCGACCCGCAAGGCGGCGGCGGGCGCGCCGCCGAACCCGATACGCCCCCGCCCGGCAAGGGGGCGGACGCGCCGGTTGGCGGGAGCCGTTAGGCCCTCGCGGCGGTCGGGCGGCGCGGCGCAATCGCTGTGGCAGCGCCGTACCCGCCGGTTCACTCGATCCGATAGTCGATCGGCTTGAAGCTGCCGCCGCAGCTGTCGTAGGCCGAGCAGGCGGTGAGCCCGACGATCAGGTCCTCGAGCGCGCGAAGCCGGATGAAGTCACCGGCCTTCGTCGTCGGCGGAAGGACGCGAATCTTGCCGTCGCTGCCGACCGGCACATTCATGAACAGGTTGAACGCGACGGGAATGGCGTCGGCGGCAATCCCATATGGCTCGAGCGCTTCGGCCAGATTGCCGAAGCATCCGCGATGAACGGGCTTGTCGGCGTAGAAATGGCGAAAGGTCGCCTCGCTGCATGGCGTCAGCAGGAAATCATGCACCCCGCAGCTGTCCTCGACGATCTCGAGCAATGCGTTTGACCGGTTCGACCACAGGCGGTTGCCGGTCGTCAGCCGGATCGTCTCTTCATAGTCGAACGTCCGCCCGTTCGAGATCGCTTCGCGGGGATCCGCCGCACGAAACGCAAGAAGGTCGCCGACCTGGCCGCCCTCGGGGTCGGTCACGCAGAGAATCTTGTCCTTGGGAAGCGTGAAGGCGACGCCGCTGCGGGGCGCGATCCGGTCGGTCATGAATGCTCCTGAACTGAGAAGGTGCGGCGGGAATGAACTAAGATGTCATGAAGCGGTTGCCGGGAGGAGGACGAAATGCGGCGAGCGAAAGCCGCCGCGCTAATCGCGCGGCGGCTTTGAAACGCCGGTTCCGAGCCTCTGTCAGGGGGCCAGCTTGCCGAGTTCGGCGCGGTGCGCTTCCACCACCGGCACAATCTCTGCTGCCGCCTGCTTGAGTGCGACAGCCTCGCCCGAGGCAGCATAGCCTTGGTGCAGCGCCAGTGCCGCACCATGCGCGGTCTTCTGGTGGTCGAGATAGATTTTGTCGATGCCCGCGGCATCGGCGGCCTTGATGTCCGCCAGCATCTTCTCCTGGTCGGGAGCAAGTGTCGGTGCCGGCGCCTGGACCCCGGCGCTCGCGGCGGCCGCCTTCACTTTCGCGGTCGATTTTCCGTGATTGTCGATCATCATCTCGGCAAAGGCCCTGACCTTTGCATCTTTCGATTTGGCGAGCAGGGCTTTCGACGATTCGATCTCCCAGAGGTCGCCGGCACCCGCCTGCGCGATATAATCGGCCGTGCTGACTGCTTGCGCCGGCGTTGCGGCGGCCGGACCGGGCTCGGGTGCCACAACGGCCGTGTCAGCAGACGCGGCGGCTTGCTCCTCGTCGCGCGTATCGGGTCCGCCGCATCCCGCGACGATCGCGGCGATCGCCGCGGCTCCAATCCATGTCTTCATCTCGTCTCTCCTCAAATGATCTTCTGCGCTTCGGCCTCGCGGCTTTTCCGCATGCAAGACCGGGCCGCGGCGCGCGCGGCCCGGTCTTTCACCCGGAAAGCGGGGGCGAAGGTCAGCTGCGCTGTTTGCCCTGGTCCTTACTTCCGGACTGCTTGCCGGCGCCCGACTGGCTTTTGCCGTCGTCCTGCTGCTGCTGGCTGCCCTTGCCGGACGAGCTGCCCTGCTGCTTGCCGTCTTTCTTGTCATTCTGTGCCATGACGCATCCTTTCCATGCGGCCCGAGGCGGGCCAATACGGAAACCCCGCACCTGTCCGGCTTGTTGCGTGAAAGAGGAGCTGGGTTGATCGAAGTTAAACGCTTTTGGCGTGCCGCAACGGTCCGGGGCGCCCTGCGTGTTTCGGCGGCCTTTCGCGACGGCGCGGCCCGTGGCGGCGGGGCGGGGCGGGCAGGCGCGTTCGGGGCTTCGCCGGACTCATCATGCGTGCGGGAGGGCGGCGGCGCGGCGCCGGTGCGGCCAAAAAGGGCCCGGCGCGCGGCGCGGCTCGCGGTCGCCTGACGCACCTTCAACCAAGGCAGGCGACGATCGTCTCGATCACCGCGATCGTTTCCCTGGGGTCGCGCACGCGCACCGTGTCGAGTCCTAGCAACTTCGCCGGATAGTCGTTGCCGCCCGGAAAGATCGCGTCGCCGATGAAGATCATGTCGCCGAGCGCGATTCCGCTCTCGGCGCTCAGCTTCTTGAGTCCATAGCCCTTGTCGACGCCCTCGCGCGTGACGTCGATCGAAGTCGCGCCGCCCATGTTGATCGACAGGCCCGGGAGCCGCTCGCCGAGATCCGCCTGGATGATCCGCCGCTTCGCGAAGTCGGGATCCCAGACTTCCTTGGCGGCGATCGGCGCCTGCTGGCCGAGCGCCGAGAAAGTGATCTGGCTGCCGCGGTCCTCGATGCGGTCGCCCCAGACTTCCTCGGGAACGAACCCCGTCGCCTCGAGCGACGCGTCGAAGGCGGCGAGGATGCGCGCCTTTTCCTCGTCGCTGAACAGCTCGGCATAAAGCGGCGTCCAGGCGCCGCCGCGGTGGACGAAAAGCTTCGTGCCCGTCGTCGGCATCAGCCAGAGCCGGCTCCGATCGGCGTTTGCCGGAAGTCGGCTCGCGACCTGCTTGTCGAACTGCGGCCAGTCGCCTCCCGAAATCACCGCGACCTCGGCGACGCCCAGGAGCTTCGCGATCGCCGCGCCCATCTCGGGGGCGAGCGGCTGCTTGCTTTCCGCCAGGGTTCCATCGAGATCGAAGGCGACGAGTTTCTTCATGATTGTCTCCTCTGTTCGCTGTCGCCGGCGCGCGGCCGGCAAAGCCTCACAATCGCCCGACGCCGGACTAGGTTCCTGCCGGATTTTCCTCGGTCCTCGCTCGAGCGGGCAGCCGCGCCGGCAAGGCAGGCAGCGCTCGTCGGCATGGAGGGACCGCGGCGGCGGCGTCAGACCGCTTGCCGGAAGCCCCGCACGGCCAAGGCAACGAGTTCGGCTTTGGAGGCGTTAGCGTCTCGATGACGAGGAAAGCCATTCGATGACGCCGCGCTGGCCTTCGGTGCTCTGGGTGGTTCGCCACGGCCAAAGCGCGGGCAATGTCGCGCGCGATGCCGCCGACGCGGCGGGTGACCTGCGCATCGCGCTCGACCACCGCGATGTCGATGTGCCCCTCTCGGCGCTGGGCGAGCAACAGGCGCAGGCGCTCGGCGCCTGGTTCGCAGCGGGCGAAGAAGACGGCCGCCCCGAGATCATGCTCGCCTCGCCCTATGTGCGGGCCGTGCAGACCGCCGAAATCTTCCGCAGCGCGGGAGGCTGCGCGGCCGACGAGAAAATCTGCATCGACGAGCGGCTGCGCGAGAAGGAGTTCGGCATCCTCGATGGCCTCACGCGCCGAGGCATCGAGGCGGCGCATCCCGATCAGGCCGAATTCCGGCTTGCGCTTGGCAAATTCTATCACCGCCCGCCGGGCGGCGAGAGCTGGTGCGACGTGATCCTGCGCCTACGCTCGCTGCTCGATACGGTCTCGCTCCATTATGGCGGGCGGCGCGTGATGATCGTCGCGCATCAGGTCGTCGTCCTTTGCCTGCGCACCATCATTGAAAATCTGGGAGAGGCCGAGATATTGGCGATCGACAGCGAGGGCGACGTCGCTAATTGCGCGATCACCGAATATCGCTTCGATCCCGATGCGGGCCGCGACGCCAACCTCGTCCTGTCGCGCTACAATGTGACGGCACCGATGGAGGGCGAAGTCCCGGTCACCCGCGAACCCGATGCGATGGTGGCCGCGCGTGGCTGAGGCGACCCCGCTCGACACCGCCTGGCTGAAGGCGCATCCGCTCCCCGATCATCATGACAATGTCGACAAGAATGGCCGCGGCCGCGTGCTCGTGATCGGCGGTTGCCGCCGGGTGCCCGGCGGCATGCTGCTCACCGCCGAGGCGGCGTTCCGCGCCGGGGCGGGCAAGGTGACGATCGCGACGATCGCCTCGGCGGCGATTCCGATCGGCATCGCCTTTCCGGCCTGTGCCGTCGTCGCGCTCCCCGAAACCGAAGCGGGCGAGATTGCACCCGAGGCGGCCGAACTGCTGCTCGCCGAGGTGGCGCTGCACGACGCCATCGTCTTTGGGCCCGCGATGATCGACGCCGACATCGTCCGGACCTTGCTCGAAGCCCTGCTGCTGGCGCTGCCCGAGGACATCTTCCTCCTCCTCGATGCCGTCGCGCTGCGCGCAGCGGCCGCACATTCGGATGCGATCCGGGCGCGCGCCGCGCACACAATCCTCACCCCGCACGAAGGCGAACTTGCCGCGATGCTCGATGTAGCGAAAGAGGAGGTCGCGAGCGACCCGCTCGCGTCGCTCGGCAAGGCGGCCGACCGCTTCGGCGCGGCGGTGATGGTCAAGGGCGCAACGAGCCATCTCATCGCCGAGGGTAGCTGTCTGGCCTATGCGGGCGGCGGGCTCGGCCTTGCCGTCAGCGGCTCGGGCGACGTGCTGGCCGGCCTCATCGCCGGGCTCGGCGCGCAAGGCCTCTCGCCCCTGCAGGCGTCCGCCTGGGGCATCTGGCTTCACGGCGAAGCGGGGCGGCGGCTCGGCGAAACCATGGGGCCGCTTGGCTATCTCGCGCGCGAGCTGCTGCCGCTCGTCCCGGGGCTGATGCGCGGTGTCTGAGCTCGACCTCCTCGACCCCGATCTCCTGCTGCCGATCGCGGGCGCGGTCATCGCCGGCGCGATTATCGGCGGCGAGCGCGAATATCGCGCGAGCCCGGCGGGCCTGCGCACCCATATCCTCGTCGCGCTGTCCTGCTGTCTCCTCATGCTGTCGGCCGTTCACCAGATGGAATGGCTCACCGACACGCCGACCGAGGTCGTGCGCATCGATCCCGTGCGCATGGCGCATGGCGTGCTCACCGGCATCGGTTTCCTGTGCGGCGGCGTGATCTTTCGCGAGGGGCTCAATGTCCGCGGGCTCACCACCGCTGCATCGCTCTGGATGACCGCGACGCTCGGCATCCTGTTCGGCGTAGGCTTCTACGAACTCGCCATCTTCGGCGGCGTCGCGACCTTCCTCGTACTCGCTGCCGTCACCTGGACCGAGCGCCACGCGCCGCAGCGGCGTATCGCGCATGTCACGCTCGATTATCGGGCGGGCACGAGCATCGCCTCGGCCGAGGTCATCGCCTTGCTCGGGGAACATGGCCTCAAGGCGATCACCGTCGAACAGCGCCGCGCCGGCGGCGCACCCGGCTTTACCGCGATCGCCGCAGGCTATGGCGAGGAATGTGCCGATGCGCTGGCGGCGGCGCTCAGCGGGGACGATCGCATCGCCGCCTTCGACATCAGGCCGCAGCAGGGATGAAGGGTGGGGCCGGAACGGGAGGGCGCATGCCCGCTGGCCGCGACCCTTCGGGCGAGCCCGCTTATGATGCGCTCGTCATCGGCGCGGGACCCGCAGGGCTCACCGCCGCTCTCTATCTTGCGCGCTATCGCCGCCGCACCCTCGTGCTCCACGACGGACGCTCGCGCGCGCTTGGCGCGCCGATGGCCTGGAACGTGCCCGGATTTCCCGACGGAATATCGGGAGCCGATCTCGTCGCGCGGCTCACCGATCAGGCAGAGAGATACGGTGCCGAAATCGAATTGGCGCGCGTCGACTGTCTGTCCGCAGGCGCCGGCGGTGCCCCCTTCGCGGCGCGGCTCGAGGACGGCCGCCGCCTGTCGGCGCGCGGGCTCATTCTCGCGACGGGCGTCATCACCAACGAGGCGGTGCTTGCCAGCGGCGACCATGACGCCGCCGTCCGGAGCGGCGCGCTGCGCTACTGCCCGATCTGCGACGGATTTGAGCATCGCGGGCGCAAGATCGCCGTACTCGGGTCGGACCTTCATGGCGCCGCAGAGGCGATGTTCCTGAGGCAATATACCGACGATGTGACCCTCATCCCCAAGTGGCAGGTCGAGCTCACGCCCGCGCAGCGCGCCGAACTTCTGGCAAGCGACGTGCGGATCGAGGAGCGGCAGCTGCTTCGCCTCGCGCACCGGGACAGACGCATCGCGGTGCAGCTGGAGGGTGCAGAGGACGCGCTTCTCTTCGACACCCTCTATCCGGCGCTCGGGTCCGAACCGCGCAGCGAATTGCTGGCAGGGCTCGGTCTCCAAGGCGACGCCAATCGCTGCCTGCCGGCCGATGCCTTTGCCGAGCCCTTGATGCCCGGCGTCTACGGCGCCGGCGATGTCCTCGCCGGGCTCGACCAGATCAGCACCGCGACGGGCCATGGCGCGGCGGCTGCGACGCGGCTTCACAACTGGCTGCGCCGTGTCGAAGGGCATGTAATGGCGGACCAGCACTGAAGGACAGGGGGCAGGCTATCGCTTCGACGGATGCACGAAAGCTGCTCGGCCGGGCGCGTTCGGCCCACATAGTCGTTGGGCAAGACCGGCCTCGATGGACCTGGCGACGCGACGGGCGGATGGGGCCCAGCCCGCCGCAGCGCGTGCAGGATTGATCTCGATCATCACGATTTTCGCGCCTTGGGGTGCCAAATCTGCTATGCAGAAGTGGCTGAGTCCCACCCTCGTCGGCGTCTCTTGCGGCTGCCTGATTTTGCAGTCCGCCCTTTGCATGAGGCCTTCCGATCGGTGCTGAGAGCAGGGTCGCGCTTGCTCCGGAACAGGAATGGAGCATGTCATGCGCCTTTTTCATCTTCTTTTTCATGGCGAGGATGCGCGCGAGCCGCGCCGCGTCGAATTTCGCGCGCCCGACGCCTATCAGGCGTTTCAGTTCGCGCTCAACGATCGCGGCAGTGCCGAGGTCGAACTATGGGACGGCGAGCAGCTTCTCGTTCGCATGAGCAAGACCGAAGCCAATCTCTGGAAGCTGCACGGCCTCCCCCCATCCCAAGGCACCGCGGGGCCCTCTGCTCAGTCAGGGGCGGCCGCCGCCTGACCCGCGCTGCGGAGGTGACGGGCGCGCGATGGACGCGTGACAGGTGGATGACGGCCGCTTGCCCGCCTCAGGCGGGCCGGCCGTCTTGCCCGGCGCAGAGGCCGCGGCATGCATCGACGAGCGCGCTCATCAGCACGGGCTTCGAGAAGAAGAAGCTGCCCTCGACCTGGCGGTCGGCAAGCGGCACATTGGCCGAGGCATAGACGACGCCGCCGCCCGGATGAGCGGCGCGATAGGCTTCCGCGAGGCTCCATCCGTCGAGAGCGCCGGCAAGCCGGATATCGGTCACAAGGATATGCGGTCGCTCCTCGCCGATCAGGAGCAGTGCGTCCTCGGCGGTTTCGACCTCGCGAACCGCGAACCCGGCTGCCTCGAGCGCCTCGACGATGTCGATGCGGACGAGCCACTCGTCTTCGGCGACGATCGCCGTGCAGGGCGGGGCGGGGGACGGGTTGGGCACGCTGATGTCTTTCGCCATGAGAAGTGGATCGAAGTTGAGAGGTGGCTCGGCGTCACGGCTGGGCGCATGGCAGTCTCGGCGGAACGCATCAACCACTCAAGGGTTTCTTTGCCATAACGAATTCCCGTTTCGGGAACGCAGGGGCCATCGGAGGGGCAGGGACCATGACATATGCGTGAGACGCTGATCGAGGACGAAGCGGCGCAAGGGGGCTTAGCCGTTCGCGAAAGTGCCGCTCGCGAAAGTGCCGCGCACCTCGCGGCGCTCGTCGAGGGCTCGGACGATGCGATCATCAGTAAAACGCTCGATGGAACCATCACCAGCTGGAATCCCGCGGCCGAACGCATGTTCGGTTTTCGTGCCGACGAGATCGTCGGCCGCTCGATCCTCACCCTCATCCCCGAGGAACGCCGCAGCGAAGAAACCGCGATCATCGAGCGTGTGCGCGCCGGCGAGCGCGTTCCGCCTTTCGAGACGGTCCGTCGGCGCAAGGACGGCAGCCTCGTCGACCTCTCGATCACCGTGTCGCCGGTGCGCCGCGCCGACGGCACGATCATCGGCGCTTCGAAGATCGCGCGCGACATCTCGGAACGAAAGGCGGTCGAGGCGCAGCTCGCCCGCCAGGCCGAGCGGCTGACCCAGCTCAATCGCGCCGCCCTCCTCGTCTCGCAGGATCTCGACCTCGAACGGATCGTCCAGGCGGTGACCGATATCGCGACCGAACTCAGCGGTGCGCGCTTCGGCGCCTTCTTTTACAATGTGCTCGGCGACGAGGGCGAAGGCTATCTGCTCTTCTCGCTTTTCGGTGCGCCGCGCGAGGCGTTCGAGCGCTTCGGCATGCCGCGCAATACCGCCGTCTTCGACCCGACGTTCCGCGGAGCGGGGACGATCCGGTCGGACGATATCCGCAAGGATCCGCGCTACGGCCTGAGCGCGCCGCACCACGGCATGCCCGACGGGCATCTGCCCGTCGTGAGCTATCTCGCGGTTCCCGTCATCTCGCGTTCGGGCGCGGTGCTCGGCGGTCTTTTCTTTGGCCATGACGAGCCCGCCATGTTCAATGCCGAGGTCGAGGAGCTTGTCGAGGCCGTGGCTGCGCAGGCGGCGGTGGCGATGGACAACGCCCATCTTCACGAGGCGGCGCGCGTCGAGATCGCGGCGCGCGTGAAGGCCGAAGAGGAGCTCCAGCTCACTCTCGCCGAAATGCGCCACCGGGTGAAGAACACGCTCGCGATGGTCCAGGCGATCGCCGCGCAGACGTTTCGCGAGACGCCGGCCACCGAGCGCCAGTCGTTCGAGGCGCGCGTCCGCGCCCTCTCCGATGCGCACGACCTCCTCACCGAGCGCCACTGGGGCACCGTATCGGCCGGCGAAATGATCGAGCGCGCGCTCCACGCTTTCGACAAGATGAAGCCGGGCCGCATCAGCCTCGCGGGGCCGGACGCCGAGGTGCCGGCGTCGAGGGCGCTGCTCGCGGCGATGGCGCTGCACGAACTCGGGACCAATGCGGTCAAATATGGAGCGCTGTCGGGCGATGCCGGCACGGTCGCGGTCGAGTGGGACATGGTGAACGAGAGCGGCCGGGATCGGCTCCGCCTGCGCTGGAGCGAGCAGGGCGGTCCCCCCGTCGCGCCTCCCGCGCGTACGGGGTTCGGCACGCGGATGCTCGAACGGGCGCTCCGCGGGCAGGGCGGCAGCGCCGCGATCGAATTCAGGCCCGAGGGTGTCTGCTGCACTCTCGAGCTTCCCGCATGACCAGCATCTTGGGCGCGGCGGGATCGCGCGAGGCTCGCGCGGTTCGTGGTTCGAGGATCGAAGGTGCGGGCCGAAGGTCGATGGTCGAAGGGAGCGGTTCGCAGGGTGGGCGTCTCAAACCTTGCTCGTGGCTGGCGAGTATGGCGCGGCTCGGCTAAGGCGTAGCCATGGCTGGAATCGGATCACGCATCGACGAGTCGGGTACGCTGCTGCGCGTAGCAGGCGGTTTTGCGCTTCGCCGCGACCTCGGCGGCCGCTGGCGGCTCGACCTGCGCCGCACCCCCGTCGACCATGTCGAGAAGCGCGTGCGCATCACGGGCACGCTCGTCGGCGACGATCTTGTCGAGGTCGACGGCGTCGCCCCGGAAGGTGCCACCCCGCCGGGTGGCGAACGCCCGGACAGCGGCTCGGCAATGGAGGCATAGACACGCCGCGACTGGCCGGAGCTGCCTGGCGGAAGGATCGTAAAGCCGGATGTCCGCAGGCGGTCCGGATGCCTCTCATTTTTGGACGGTCTCGAGCCGCGGAACAAAGTGCTGCGGCGCCGGTTGAAGCTTGCATGACTCAGACCATCGCAACCCCCGCACCCGCCGCCGATCCGGCGCGTATCGTCGTCCTTCTCTGTGCGCTGGCGCAGATCGGAGCTGCCCTCTTGCCCGCGATGGGGATCGGCACGCCGGTCGGCGACCGCTCCGACGCCGTGCAGACGCTGATAACGCCCGCGGGCTGGGCCTTCTCGATCTGGGGCGCGCTTTATCTGGGATCGCTGGTCTTCTCGCTTCTCCAGTTTACGTCGGCCGGGCGCGATAGCGCCTTGTTCGCCGCGCTGCGCTGGCCGGCAGCCGGTGCTTTTCTCGGCAACGCGCTCTGGGCCACTTGGGTGCAGCTCGGCGACATCGACGCGGTATCGACCCTCATCATTTTCGGCTCGCTTGTCACGATCCTCATCGCCTATCGCCGTATCGCTGCCTGGACGGCGCCCTTTTCGTCGGCCGAGCGCTGGGGCGCCATCCTGCCGCTGTCGGCGCTCGCTTCCTGGTTGACCGCAGCCTCGATCGTCAATGTCGCGGCCACGTTGCGCTATTATGGCGTCGACGCTGCGCCCGACGTCGCGCCGCTCATCTCCGCCGCGATTATCGTCGTCGGCGGTTTGATCGCGGCCGCGGCCCTTGCGCGGGGCAAGGGCAATCCGCCCTTCGCACTCGTCTTCCTCTGGGCGCTGGCAGCAATCTTTGCAGCCGGCGGACAGGAGGCGGCTGCCGTCGCGGTGGCGGCAGCGATCGCGGCGATGCTCGTGCTGATTGGAATTTCGCTGGGCTGGCGCGACGGCGGCGCGCACCATTGGACCGGTTCGAGATCGTAATTCTGTCTCGGGGACGCTTGAGCGTCTTCGCCGCAGTCGGTTTGATTTCGAACTTTTCCGAGGTTCAGCGCGCGGTCGGCACCTTCTTACGGCCAGGCGCACCGGGGATCGCCGCGTCCCCGCGGCCAGCCGCGATCCCGACCCGCGCTTGAGGCGTCTGCCGGGGCGCGGCCCCGGCGCAACGGGCTTCGCCCGTCCTCCACTGCCGTTGCGGCCCTCTGGGTGCGCCGGCGCCTTGCGGCGCCCCGGCTGCCTTCCTGCGCCGCGGGACGGGCTCGCGGGCAAGGTCAGGAGACACATCATGGGAGCCATCGGCTTCGTTAGCGGCACGATCGAGAAGGGCTTTGTCGGCGAACTTCGCACCCTCTCGATCAGGGTGCCGATCGAAATTCGCATCAACCGCGGCAAGGGGAGCGAGGTGCAGCCCGACTACCGCGTCTATTCGGACGACGTCGAGATCGGCGCGGGATGGGTGCGCCTCGCGGCTGTGTCCGAGCGGCGCTATGTGTCGCTCGCCCTCGAAGCCCCCGAGTTCGGTCAGCGGCGCCTTTATGCGAACCTTGCTCGCGCGGCAGGGCAGGACAATCCCGACGCTTATGCGCTGCTCTGGAACCCCGCCGACTGACGGCGTTAAAGAAACACGCGGTTTATCCTCGCACTGGCTGCAATAGCTGGTGCGCAGGAGGCGCCGCGTTGATAGGGTGACGACGATGAAAAGTGGTATCGACCATCTTCCCCCGCACAAGCAGCGCGAACTCGAGCGCGTCGTCGAGATTATCTTCGAAGAATTCGAGGATGCGCTGGCGCTCGCGACGCAGGGCTGGAAGAAGAAGGGACGCATCTCGAAAATCATTCTCTACGGCAGCTATGCGAGGGGAGGGTGGGTCGACGAGCCGCACACCGCCAAGGGCTACCAGTCGGACTATGATCTGCTGATCATCGTGAACGACAAGCGGCTGACCGATCGCGCCGACTATTGGTCGAAGCTCGACGACCGGCTCATTCGGGAATTGTCGGTGACGAAGACGCTGCGGACGCCGGTGAACTTTATTGTGCACAGTCTCGACGAGGTGAATAGCGGGCTGTCGCAGGGGCGGTATTTCTTCATGGACGTCGCGCGCGACGGGATCGCGTTGTACGAAGCCGAGGACAGTGAGCTTGCCGAGCCGCAGCCCAAGACGCCGCATGCGGCGCTGGAGATGGCGCGGGAATATTTCGAGGAGTGGTTGCCCAGCGCGGAGAGTTTCGTGCGGGGGTTTCGTCACGCCGTTGATGATGGTGATCTTAAGAAAGCCGCGTTTGATCTGCATCAGGCTACCGAGCGTTTCTACCATTGCGCTTTGCTAGTCTGCAATTTCTACACGCCACATGTTCACAACCTCGCGTTCCTGCGAACGCAGGCCGAGCGGATCGACCCCCGGCTAGCAGAAGCGTGGCCGCGAGAGGCGAAGCTCGATCGATCACGTTTTGAGAAGCTCAAGGAAGCTTACATCAAGGCGCGCTATTCGAAGCATTATCGCATTTCCGAGGATGAGCTTTCCTGGCTCGGCGAACGCGTCACAATACTGGCAAAGGTGGTGGAATCGGTTTGCGCGGAGCGAATCGCTCAGCTGGAATCCACCGCAAAGCAGGCAGGCTGATAGGGCTCGACCGTTCGCTTATTTGCCGCGGAACCGCTTGAATTTCTCTCGGGCTTCCGCGGTTTCGATTGCGATGCTTGCGTTCTGGCACTCATCGCCGCGGTGAGTATCGTTCTCACACGCAGCGACGATATCCCGCGCTTCCTCCAGATGGCTCTCGAAATACTGCAGACTCCGCGGCTCGCTTCGACCGCACGCCGCCAAGGTGGCGGCAATCGCCAAGGTCATTATCGGACGCAAATCGCCACTCCCGCTGAACTTCCGTGGCCCAACTTAGCGTCGCAGCTTATAAGTGCGAGGTCCTCGACCAGAGATGCATCCAAACTGAGAGCATCTCTCAGGCGGCTTTGCGCCTGATTTCAGCCATTGCGACCTAAATGTGATCATGCCCAAATGCGGACATCCCGTTTTCGTGCTCCCTGCCAGAAACGAGCGGAGTCCGAATTGGCAGCGGGGATTTTAATTCCGGCTGCGCGAGCTATCTAAGTGTTATGCATCCAAGGCCATTCTTACCCCGAGAACTCCAGTATTCGATCGATCGAAACCCACACACCGTGGGGCACAAGGAGCTTCTAGGGCTAAACTCAAATCTCGTTATTCTTGGCGAAGCGGGGATGGGGAAGTCGCGCCTTCTGGACGAACTGATAATCGATTCCGCGAAGTTCGTGACTGCGCAACGTCTCATCAACTCGACAGACCCCGCCAAACTCGTGGGCGATGCGAATTGGCTCCTGATCGATGCGCTCGATGAGGCGTCCGCCTTCAAGCATGGGGAAGCGGTAAACCTTGTTCTTTCGCGGATCGAACAGTCTGGAGTCCCGCGCTTCGTATTGAGTTGCAGAGCGGAAGACTGGCAGGCCGCCACCTCTACATCGCTGATTGCCGAAACATTCGGCTCATACCCGCTCGAACTGACGTTGAAGCCGTTGCTCTACGATCAGATTCTATCCTATTTGACGGCCGAACTCGGGTCGGAAAAGGCCGTAGCCGTTGAAGCTGAATATCGAAGGCTCGGGCTGACGGAGTGGCTCGGGAACCCTCAGACTCTCTTGATGGTCGCCGAAGTTATCAAGCAGGGACGCTCGCCCCATTCAACCAGCCAGCTATTTGCCGATTATGTGGAGCTTAGCCTTCCCGAAGCGAATGATTCCAGACGTTCAAGGGCGATCGAGGCATCAACCGAGGTTCGAAAGGATATTCTCGGTGTTGCGTTCGCTGCCCTCATTCTGTCGGGTAAAACGGCATTGGCGCGGCCGGGCGCTCCACTTAGCGAAGAAGACCTGCGGCTGTCGGAGCTTGGCGCTTTGGCGGAGGGATTCGACTGGGATCTGGTTTCGGGCAACCGCTTGATTAGGGTTTTGCACGGGGATCCGAACCGCCTGACCTATTCGCACCGCCGCATCGGTGAGTGGCTCGCGGCAAGGTGGCTCGCTCACAATGCGACCGCCCCCGCTGTGCGTGATCGATTGCTGTCCGCTCTCATTGTAAATGGAATCGTACCGGCCAGCTTGCGAGGGCTGTTTGGCTGGCTTGCTCAATATCCCGGTATGTCGGACAAAATCATCAGCACCGATCCTATGGCGGTCATTGAATATGGCGATGCCGACGGTCTCGCTCCGAAAGATGCCAGATCGCTGCTCGACGCTCTCGATCGATTAGCGCAGGACGATCCTTATTTTGCGGGCTGGCACGAGTTGCGGGCAAAGGGCCTCGTGTCGGAGACCATGCGAAAGTCAACGCTGGAGGTTATTCGGGATCCAAGCCGCAACCCACGTCTCCGTCTATTGCTCGCTTCACAGTTCAAAGGCGAAAAACTTCCCGAACAGATGATTAGTGAACTGCGTTCGATGACGCTCGACACGTCGCTGTTTTATGCTCTGCGAGAAGAGGCTGGCGAATGTCTCGTCGGCAACGTCTCGGTGCCGGCGTTCGTCGATCTCATCGAGGCGCTGCGTCGACAAGGGTCTCACGACGCGACACGGCTAGCTTCCAACCTACTCCTTGAAGTCGGTGCGGGCCACTTCGTCGACCAATTCATCGTCGAAGTGATTATGGCGGATTGCGGCCATACTGTCTGCGCCATCTCCAACGAGGGCGAAGACACGATGGCTGCCAAAACATGGCGATATCGTCGCGAAATCCCCGACGAGCGATGCGCGCCCGTTCTCGACACTTTGGCAGATTATGCCACCGCTCTGCTTCCAGAATATCGAAGTGTCGAATCCAGCGACATCATCAACCTTGGCGATGCTCTGATCTCGCGAGCTTTGGCTATTGGCCGGGTCGAGCCCGAGCGGCTGCTTCGTTGGCTCAGCGCCTTCGGTGGTCGTGATTCCTACATCGATGAAGATACCAAGAGCATATCCCAATATCTGTGCGATGATGCTGAAACGCGCCGGGCCATCCAAACAATCTGGTTTGACCGGGTCGACGACGAAAGCGATTTCTTCGGGGCTAGTTACCAGATTTCACAGGTGAATCGCGAGTTGTCTTTCTCGGACCACGATCTCGCGGAATATCTGTCGCGCAAGGGACGTGACTACCCCATGTGGGAGACGGCCGTCCGTCAGGTGCGGCATTCTCCTGAGGAGGGCGTGGAAACTAGAGCCGCCGCGCGCCGATTTTTCGCGAGCGATGCCGAGCATGAAGCGTTTGTCGTTTCACTCCTGAATCCGCCTCCGCCGCACTGGCAAGCCGAGCAGGATGCACGATCAGCCAAACGGCGATCAGAGCGAGATACGTCTTGGGCAAAATTTAGAGAGGGGCTGGCGGCCGATGAGGAAGGGCTCAGGCAGGCGCGTTTTGGGGTCATGCACCAAGTCTCCAACGTGTACCTCGGTAGATATTCTGACCTGCATGAGCTTAAGTCGATAGATGACCGGCTCGAAGCGCTTTGCGGTCCTGAAATGGTGCGACCGGTGCTGGAGGCCTTCGAGACCTACCTAAATATTCTGCCGCCCTATCCGCACGCAGCGCTCATCGCGGAGAGCTACGGCGAGAACAAGGCTTGGTCCGCGGGATATATTCTGCTTGCCGCGCTGGCGGAGCGAGTGCGCTCGATCGGCTCATTGGGCGACCTGGTCGAGGACCAGCTTCTTCAGGCCCAATTACATTTCTCAAATCATGCTCTGTCTTCTGACGACTGGAAAAATGTCAAAGATGCGGTCTGGGCTGCAACCCTGTCCGATGCGCGCATATTTAAGCGCTTTGCCCGCCTCCTCTTCGAGCCTTCGCTTGCTCGCAAAAAGGAACATGTTGCAGGTTCTTACGAACTATTGACCGATGGCGCCGAAAGCCACCCTAAAATCGTCAGCCTCCTTGCCGCCGAGTGGCTTGAGCGTTTTCCTGATATGCATTCTCGGCCGGAAGCCGAACTCATGGACGTTCTATTGTCGCGCGGACATCAGGAAATGCTCGCGCCCTTGGTGAGTTCCAGGCTGAGGACGCAAGGGCTTGATGAAGAGCGGCTGCGGAACTGGCGAGCGGCCTCCTTAATCTGTGATTTCGAGTCTGCATCCGTCGCGCTGGCTGGGATCGCAACAATTGACCCCAGCCTATTTTGGGCGATCCGGTCGCGACTGGGTGCGCGCCGGCCGTATGACGCTGCCACCGAAAATCATTCGCTCGAGCTGTCGGCTTGGATGGTTAAGCATTTTCGCGCGGTGCTGCCGCTGACCAATCGACCATCGGGCGTAACTATGGGGGAAACTAATCCTTGGGACGGAAGCGAGGCAATTTCACGGCTGATCGACCGCATCGGCACCGATACGTCCAAACAGGCCGGGGACATTCTTGAGCAGCTTGCGAAAACAGACGACGCGTACCGGGAGCGGGTGTTAGCTGTTCTTGCAGAACATCGCCGCAAGCGGGCGGAGCTGGCAAGAATCACGCTATCTGTGGACGCGCTGGCAAGCATTTTGAGCAACGGACCGCCCCGTTCCTTGCCAGACCTCCGAACCCGAATGATGCAGTTGTTCGACCTTGTCGAGGCTCAGGCGAAGAACAGTCCGACGGACAGCTGGGTCGCGTTCTATCGCGATGACCTCAAGACCCCCCATGGAGAAGAGCGTTGCCGCGATCGCATCATCGAGATGCTGCGACAACATGACCATCACATCCAATTCAGCCCTGAGAAACACCTCGGACTGGATCGTGAGGGGGACATCGCGTGCGAGATTGCAGGACTTCATCTGCCTATCGAAGTCAAAGGACAGTGGCATGATGACCTTTGGACCGCTGCCGACGCTCAGTTGGCTGCTCAACAGGCATCGGATCATCTCGCAGGTGGCTACGGAATCTATCTCGTCCTGTGGTTCGGTCCGTTCGGTAAGCCGCTGAAAGGGCCACCCAAATCACTGGGTATAGCCAAGCCGCAGTCTCCATCCGAACTTGCAGCTGCTCTGACCCAGGTTAGCAAGGCGGCTCGGGAAGGCGAGGTGATCGTTCGCGTTCTCGACCTTTCTCGTGGCTGACAACTTTCCTGGTCGAAATCGACCGGGACCGGAAAGAGTTGAGGCCTGGGACTGGCGGCAGTCTGAAAGAATCTACGGTTTTTCTTCTTCCGAAGATCAAGCGCACGTTCCCCAGCCGCAAGCCATCACATTTGATCTCGACCTGCACTGGTCTCGCGGTGGGTATCGTCCAAGCCTGTTCGCCGAAACGGATGAGGCAAGTGCAGCCTATCTCGACACGCTCATCGCTACCGAGTTGATCGTGCTGCCCGCAGCGACAGTCTCGGGCATTCCGATCGTTCAGTATGATTTCTTGCGCGCGCTGGCTCGTCACAATGGTTGCGAGCTCGAGACCTTCAGAAGAAGGCTGCAGTGGGATTCAGGCTCCTTCTATCATCTGGTCGAGGATTTATGTGAGAAAGAACTGATATTTCGTCTGCCTTGTCGCCCCTTGTCTGATCGCAGCGACCTTTTTTATTTTTGCGACACGGGGGTCCTCCATCGTCTCTTCAATCCGAAGTGGAGTCTGACCGGGCAGGGGGCCAAGAATTTTGCGAAAAGCTGGGAGGGCTTTGTCGTCCGAACCATTTGGCGTACATTTGGCGACACCGCAGATGTCTGCGCATGGCGGCAAAACGACAGAGATGAAATCGATCTCGTTGTGCGGCTTCCGGAGAGTGGCGACTGCTGGGCGATCGAAATCGGAATTGGAAACGACAAACGGCCGGCGTCTGGTTTTTGGGTAGGTGTTCGGGCGCTCGGAGCGACTCACCTGCGCGTCATTCATCGAGGACTCGTCGATCGAAGCGGGCAGTGTGAGCGGGTCACGCTCTCTCAGTTTTTGACGGACCGACTGGAAGGACTCTAAAATTCTCGTCCGGCAACTATTCCTTGTCGGCATCTGTGGTCGGGCCGAGGTTTCGGCTGCCATCTTTGAAGATCATCCCGAGGGTGACGCCGATGAGCGCCACTATGTCGGCTATCATCGCGTAGGCTCCCAGCGCGAGCATGTCGGCAGAATAGCGAGTTGGCTGGAGAAGTATGAAGGCCGCAACGAGCAGGATTGCCGCGAATCCGAGGATCGCCGTTGCGCCGGCTGCGAGCTTGAGCTTGAACCAAATGGCATCGTGCGCCTTCAATTGGTCGAAGGTCTCACGCTCCTGGCGCAACCGCTCGGAGGAGCGTTGCTCTGTCATTCATATTCTTCCTCGTCGATAATTTGCCCTTCGCGGATAGAATCCGAGATGTGACGCTGCGCATCTTTCAGCACCATTTCGTACAGCGGGAAGGCAGCCGCTAGGCAAGGGAAGACGCCGCAGCGATGCGAGCCGACGCCAGTGCCGATGTCGCATCGCCGCTTTCGAGCGCGAGTTTCGCATGCGCGGCAGCCGCCATGCCGAGCGCTTTTCCCTCGACCGTGCGCCCGCGTGGCACTGTGCGTTCGGCCGCGTCTGTCAGGGTCGCGCCGCCTTGCCAGGCTCCAAGCACGTCGGCCAAAATTCTTGTCGCCTCCGGCTTTCGACCGTCTTCTGCCAGCGAGTCGGCGAGGGCGCGTACCGCATACCGACAGGTAGCAACTGCGCTGTTGTGGGCGATAGCCGCGTTGTTCGTCATTGGCCGCGCTCTCCATGCAACGGGAATGTTGAGCGGCCTGACGCTGGCACGCGCGGCCGGAATGGTCACGACCTGAGGCGCACTGCTTGCGGGAGCCGGAGCGCTGGTTATCCAGTGACCTATGCGGACTGGGTTGCTGCAGCGCCCTGACAGATGCCAGGCCGATATTAAAATTGTCAACAATTGACTATTGCGTTAGAGGTGACCTCCGATTTCCACAGGTTTGCGCAATTGTGGTTCAGTGGAGGAGTGTAGCTTTGTCGAAGAATTTTTCCCGGCGCGATGGATTGAAGATCGCCGTGGCCGGCCTCGCCGCGACGGCGGCATCTCCCAAGGGTTCTTCCTTGGCGGTACAGGCTAGCGGAACCGGCGGCCTTGCGAAGCGGGTCAGCGATGATTGGAGCAATCGATACGATCGGGTCTGGATTGGCGGGGAATATTGGGCCAATCCGATGGAAGATTGGCGAATAGTTGATGGCGCCGCCGAATGCCAGACATCTGGTGGCAACCGCAGCATCCACTCGCTTGTCCATCAGCTCGTCAATCCGAGTGGTCGTTTCGAAATCTCGGTGCGCCTTCGCGACGTGGGGGCAGGAACTGGCAACGGTGGGGCCGCGATCAGGATCGGCGCGAAGAGCGAAATCAATGAGTATCGCAGCAATTGCTTTGTTCAGGAGGGCCTTGACGCCGGTGTGACGGACCAAGCCCTTCGGTTGGGCAAGCTCTCGGCTCGCTTGACCCGGCCGATCGGGCGCGACGAGATGGAACTCAAATTGTCGGGCGAACCGCGCGGGCGGGTCTACGCACTGATGTTCGAGGTGCGCGCGGCGCGGACCGGAGAATTGCTGGGCAAGATCGAAGAATTTGTCGCAGCCGACGAAATAATGGGCAACGTCGCCATCGTGAGCAATTTTGCTGTCGCTTCGACCGATGCAAGCGGTGAAAGGGGGTCACGCTTTCGTTTCAGGCGCTGGCAAATGGAGGGGGACGCCTTCGACGAGAAACCCGACCGTCGTTTCGGGCCCCTCCTGTGGGCGATGTATAGCTTGAACGACACGCGGACCGATGAAGGCCATGTCCTGAAGCTGAGCGCGCTCACGGGGCCAATGGGTTCGCGCGATGCGCAGCGCGTCGAATTGCAGATCCGCGATGGCGAACGATGGAAGTCGCTGGGCACGTCCGCTCTCGACCCCGATGCCTGGGTAGCGACATTTCGTATCGCGAACTGGAACGCGCGCGCGGATATATCCTATCGCCTCATCTACCGGGAGAAGCTGCGCGATGGGACCGAGCGACCCGATTTCTACCTGGGGACGATCAAGGCTGACCCGGCTGGCCGCCCGCTGAAGATGGCGGCGCTGACATGCCAGAACGACTATGCCTTTCCTTATGAGCCCGTCGCCAATAATGTCGTCCGGCTGAAGCCGGACATCGTCTTTTTCTCAGGCGATCAGATATACGAGAATCATGGGGGCTTCGGGCTCGTTCGTGCCCCGGCGGATCGGGCCATCCTCAACTATCTTCGCAAATTCTACCAGTTCGGCTGGGCATTCAGGGACGCGATGCGCAACGCGTCGACGGTTTGTCTGCCCGACGACCACGACGTTTTGCAGGGTAATCTATGGGGTGAGGGCGGTGCGCCCATGTCGGCCGAAGCCACCGCGCTAGGCCGCAGCGATGCTTGGGGCGGCTATATCGAGCCGGCGCGCGTCGTGAATGCGATTCACCGAACCAATGTTGCGCATCTGCCCGATCCATACGATCCCACGCCATCGCTGCATGGAATAAGCGCTTACTATACGACGTTGATCTACGGAAATGTCGGTTTTGCAGTTCTCGCCGATCGGCAGTGGAAATCGGGTCCGGACCGGTTGGGCATCGTCGTCGGCGAAACGGGGCAGGGCGAAGATCCCGTTTTCTTGAATCCGGCGTTCGACCGGCCCGACCTACAATTGTTGGGGGGACGACAGGAGGCGTTCCTCGAAAAATGGTCGGCGGACTGGGACGGCCATCGCTTGAAGGCAGTTTTGAGCCAGACCGTGTTTGCGGGGCTGTCGACGCATCAGCCTGAACCCGACCGCTATTTGAAATATGATTTCGACAGCAGCGGTTGGCCCGCGACCGCGCGCAATCGTACCGTGCGGATCATGCGAAAATCGAAGGCGCTGCATATTTGTGGCGACACGCATCTTGGCAGCTTGTCGCAATATGGCGTCGAAAAGCAGCGCGACAGCAACTGGGCATTCTGCACGCCGGCGATCGCCGCCGGTTGGCCCCGCTGGTGGCGGCCCGAAGCTGCCGGGCTTCCCGTGTCGAACCGACCGGCACACGGACTGGATGCGACGGGCGAATATGCCGACAGTTTCGGGAATCTCGTTTATGTTTATGCGATCGGCAATCCCGAAGTCGGGACCGCGCCCAACCGCTATATCATGGCGCATCAGAAGGGCAGCGGATTTGGCGTCGTCGAGTTCGACACGGCCGCGCTTACCTACAGGATGCATGCCTATCGCTTTCTGGTCGACGTGACCGCGGGCCAGCCGGACGCCCAGTTTCCCGGGTGGCCCCTCACGATCGGCCGGGACGAGAATGCAGGCGAAAACAGGGTGGGGTGAGACTTGGCGCGGCTCGCATTGAATCTCAGGGTCGGTCGGCCGCACCGATCTGCGGCACGAGAAGCTGGATGACGAGCAGCGCCGCGAGATAGGCCGAGGCCGCGGCGATGAAAATTGCGCCATAGCCGTCACCGGCATCGAGGTGATGGCCAACGAGCCACGCCATCGCCATTCCGCCGATCGCGCCGATGGTCCCGCCGAAGCCCGCGACCGACGCCGCCTGCCCGGAAGGGACGAGATCGGAGACGAGTGTCAGGAGGTTCGAAGACCAGGCCTGATGCGCGGCGACGCCCAGGCTGATCAGTAGCACGGTCGGCCACAGCGAAGTCAGAGTCGGCGCGAGCGCGACGGGGAGCGCGGCGATGGCGCAAAGCAGCATGGTTCCCTTGCGCGCGGCATTGACAGGCACGCCGCGCCGCATCAGCGTCGACGACGTCCAGCCGCCGGCGATGCTGCCCACGTCCGCGATCAAATAGACGGTGAACAGCGGCAGCGCGAACTCGCTGATCGCGAGCCCATGGGTCTTGGAAAGAAAGTCGGGCAGCCAGAAAAGAAAGAACCACCAGACAGGATCGGTGAGAAACTTCGCGATCGCATAGGCCCAGGTGCCACGGTATCGCACGAGTTGACGCAATGGGACGCGATCGGCGGCTTTCGCCTCGATGCTCCGCTGCTTCGGATTCCAGACGAGCCAGGCACCCACCCAGATCAGCCCCGGGACTGCGGCGATAAGGAACACCCAGTGCCAGCCGAAAGCGGCGAGGATGAGCGGGACCATGAGCGGTGCGATCATCGCGCCGACATTCGACCCGGCGTTGAACAGCCCGGTCGCAAAGGCACGCTCGCGTTGCGGGAAATGCTCCGCGACTGTTTTAATAGCGGCTGGATAATTCCCGGCTTCGCTGAGCCCGAGCGCAAAGCGCGCTGCCGCGAATCCGACGAGCCCCGTCGCCAGCGCATGCGCGCCGATCGCGACGCTCCAGGCCCCGGTCGCCAGCGCATATCCGGCCCGCGTCCCGATCCGGTCGAGCAGCCACCCCGCGCCGGTCAGACCGATGGCGTAGGCGAACTGGAAGGCGAGGACGACAAGACCATAGTCGCTTTCGGACCACCCGATTTCTCCGTCGAGCACGGGTTTGAGGATGCCCAGAAGCTGGCGGTCGAGGTAGTTGATCGTCGTCGCGAAAAACAGGAGCGCGCAGATTCTCCATCTGATCGGAGAGCCTTCAGGCGCTTCGGTGCCGGACATGGTATTGCTTTCGCCTGTAGCTGTCATCTTGTCCCTCTCACCGATATTATTATCTGACGGGCCCATGTAGCATATTGTTGACAATTGACAACCAAGCTGATTGAAGCGTCGGTATTGAACCCATCGCTCGATGCTGGCGATCGGGACGAGGATGTCATGGATCACCATAGGAAGACGATCATTGCCGCGCTTCGCCGCGCGGGCCTCGGGCTGGCAGATGATCGTTTCGAACTCCGACCGCTCGACGGTGGCGTTTCTTCCGACGTCTGGGAGGTGACGGTGGGCGATCAGCGTTATTGCATCAAATCGGCGCTCGCTCAGCTCAAGACGACGGCCGAGTGGAGCGCTCCGATCGGACGCAGCAAGGCCGAATGGAACTGGCTTCGCTGGGTCGGCACGCGCTTTCCCGATTTTGTGCCGCGTTGCCATTTCTTCGATCCGGCAGGGCCGGCGCTCGTCATGGAATATCTGCCCCCCGATCGCTACCCAAATTGGAAGCGCGAATTGTTCGCCGGTCGCATTTCGAACGGGTTCTCCAAAATGTTGGGCGCCCGGCTGGCCGAAATTCATGCGGCGTCGGCATGCGATGAGAACATCGCGAAAGCATTTTCGAATAACGCGGATTTCGGGGCGCTGCGGATCGAGCCCTATTTTCGCTATACGGCCATGCGCGAGCCCGGTGTGGCTGCGCGTCTCAACGCGCTTGCAGACGAACAGGCACTGGCGCGCATCGCGCTTGTTCATGGCGATGTCAGTCCGAAGAATATTCTTTGCGGTCCCGCAGGGCCGGTGTTCATTGATGCCGAATGCGCGAACTACGGCGATCCGGCCTTCGATCTCGCCTTCTGCCTCCATCATCTTTTCATCAAGGCCCTCGTCATCCCTGGCGCGAAGCCAGCACTCCTCGATGCGGCGACCAGCTTGTCGCGCGCCTATTTCGCGAAGGTGGACTGGGAGGACGCCGCAGCGATTGCCAATCGCGCCGCGGCGCTGGTTCCCGCGTTGATGCTTGCGCGGGTGAGCGGCAAATCGCCGGTCGAATATGTGGACCGCGACCTTGGGCAGACCGTGCGCGGTGCAGCCCTCGCGCTGCTCGCCGCGCCGCTCGCCGACATTCACCCGATAGGTCAGTTTTTAGCAGGATATTCGCATGAACCCGGATGAAATCGTCGAAGTTCGCGGCCGGCGAGTGTGGGATTCGCGGGGGCGACCGACCATCGAGGCCGAGGTGCATCTACGCGGCGGGGCATTCGGTCGCGCGATTGCACCGGCAGGCGCATCGTGCGGCGCGGGCGAGGCGATCGACCTGCGCGACGGGGGCGACGCCTTTGGCGGCCTCGGCGTTCAGCATGCGCTCTGCAATATTGCCGATGCGATTGCGCCCGCCCTTCGCGGACTTGCCGCGACCGATCAGGCCGCGGTCGATCGGCGGCTCGAAGACATTGATGGCACCGCGAATTTTGCGTGCATCGGCGGAAATGCTGCGGTCGCGACGTCGCTCGCGGTGCTCCATGCCGCGGCGGCAAGCAAGGGCATGCCGCTGTGGCAGAGTATCGCGGACACATTCGGAACCACGCCTTCGATCCCGCTTCCGGAAATCCAGATTTTCGGTGGTGGCGCCCATGCCGCCGCACGTGTCGCGGTGCAGGACTTCATGATCATGGTGCCGGGCGCCGACGGTTTCGACGAAGCGCTGGCCATAACGGCAGAGGTGTACCGTGCCGCCGGTGCGATCATGGCCGAATGCGGCCCCGTCCATGGTGTCGCCGACGAGGGGGGATGGTGGCCCGATTTCGATTCGAACGAAGACGCGCTCGATACGCTCGTCCGCGCGATCGAACGCGCGGGGCAGGTGCCGGGGGACAAGGTCGTTATTTCGCTCGATATCGCGGCGACGCAGTTCGCCCGTGCCGGGAGTTATGCGCTGTCGCATGGTGATGCGCCGCTGAGCGAGGACGCGATGATCGACGCACTCGCCCGCTGGGTCGATCGCTATCCGATCGTGGCCGTGGAGGATCCGCTCGCCGAAACGGCCGAGGAGGGCATGGTGAGTTTCACCCAGCGGTGCAGCGAAATCCAGGTCGTCGGCGACGACTTCCTCACTACCAACGCCGATCGGGTGCGCATCGCCGCCGCCGCCGGCGCGTGCAATACGGCGCTGATCAAAGTCAATCAGGCCGGCACCGTCAGCCGCACAGTGGCTGCGCTGAAGGCCGCGCAAGCCGCAGGTTGGGGCGCGATCGTTTCGGCGCGCTCTGGCGAGACCGAGGATGTCTCCATCGCGCATCTCAGCGTCGGACTGGGCGCCGGGCAGTTCAAGGTCGGATCGTTCGCGCGCGGCGAGCGCACGGCCAAATGGAATGAAGTGCTCCGCATTGCCGAACAGGCGGGTGAGGAAAAATTCGTCGGCGGCGCGCCGCTCGCCGGCACCTGGTGGAATCGCGATCGAAAGGAATAGACGATGCGGCTGGTACGGTTTGGAGAATTTGGGCGCGAACGCCCGGGCATCCGCGATACACAAGGCGTGCTGCGCGATGCCTCGGCGGTCGTCGATGACTATCGTCCCGAAAATTTAAGCGAAGATCTGATTGCGCGGCTCGCGGCTGCCGAGCTTCCCAAGGTCGATGAAGCCAATGTCCGCTATGGCCCACCGCTCGCGCGCGCGGGGACAATCTGGTGCATCGGGCTGAACTATGCGCTGCACGCCCGCGAAGCGGGCCTCGAGGTTCCCGCCGAACCGATTGTGTTCAGCAAGGCCGCCTCGACCCTGTGCGGGCCCGGGGACGACATCCTGTTTGCGAAAGGGATGACGAAACTTGATTGGGAGGTCGAACTCGCGGTGGTAATCGGCAAGCCGGCGCTCGCGGTGGCGCAGGCCGAAGCGCTCGACCATGTGCTCGGCTATGCTGTTGTCAACGACCTGTCGGAGCGTGCCTGGCAGATGGAGCGCGGCGGGCAATGGATGAAGGGAAAGAGTTTCCCGAACTTCTGCCCGCTGGGGCCAGCGATCGTGACGCGCGACGAGATTCCCGACCCGCAGGATTTGCACCTCTGGCTGGAGGTCAACGGCGAGCGGGTGCAGGATGGGCGCACCGACGACATGATATTCGGCGTAAGCGAGATCGTCGCCTATCTCAGCCAGTTTGCGCGGCTGATGCCCGGCGACATCATCTGCACGGGAACTCCGAGCGGCGTCGGCGCAGGATTTACTCCGCAACGCTGGCTGCAGCCGGGCGATACCGTGCGCCTTGGCATCGAGGGGCTCGGCGAGCAGTCGCAGATGGTTGTCGCGCTGTGAACCGGATCGACCTCGAAGGACGTCATGCCGTTGTCACCGGCGGCGCTCAGGGAATTGGTGCGGCGGTATGCGATCGATTTCGCGCGTCCGGCGCGCAGGTGACGGTCTGGGACCTGGAAGGCGCCGGCGCTGGCGGTATCGACGTCGATGTGTCCGATCCCGAAAGCGTCGATGAGGCGATGCGATTGACGCGGAAGCGCGGCGAAGGGATCGACATTCTGGTCAATAGCGCCGGCATCGCGGGGCCGACCGCGGCGACCTGGGACTATAGCATGGAAGATTGGGAGCGGGTGCAGGCGGTCAATGTGCGCGGGACGTTCCTCGCCTGCCGCGCGGTCATCCCGGCGATGATCGACGCGGACTATGGCCGTATCGTCAACATCGCTTCGATAGCAGGCAAGGAAGGCAATCCCAATGCGGCAGCCTACAGCGCGTCCAAGGCAGCGGTCATCGCGCTCACCAAATCGCTTGGCAAGGAACTTGCGGAGAAGCGGATCGCGGTGAATTGCGTGACGCCTGCTGCCGCGCGCACGCGCATCTTCGATGCCGTGAGCGAGGAATTTGTCGCGTTCATGCTGGCAAAGATTCCGCGCGGGCGCTTTCTCGAGCTCGATGAAATCGCCGCAATGATCGCGTGGCTCGCTTCGGCGGAGAACAGCTTCACGACGGGCGCGGTGTTCGACCTTTCGGGCGGGCGCGCGACCTATTGATCCCGCCGCAGCGCGCTCAGCGCGCGGCGGGTTCGGCATCCTGCAGGATGATGGCCTGTTGCAGGCGGTCGATTTCGGCGTGAAATGCGCGCTCGGCCTCGCCAAAATCTTCGACGGGTTGTCGCTCTGCCCCGAAATGCCCAAAGCGATCGGTGCCGCGGACAAGCGTCGCGGTGTCCGATTGGCCCATGACCTGGCGGACGTGGGTCGGCAAATAGCGGATTGCGAAGCCGATCCGGCGTCGGCCCGATTCATTCGGTCCCGACCCATGGACCATGCGAACATGATGCAGCGACATCTCGCCGGGATCGAGTTCGAGCGCGACGATGTCCTTCAGATCGACATCCACCGCGATTTCCTGGCCGCGCGACAGCATGTTGGCGGCCTCGAAAGTGTCGCGGTGCGGCATCTGGTCGAGCCTGTGGCTGCCGGGGAGAACGCACAGCGCGCCATTGTCGGCCTTGCTGTCGGAGAGCGCGATCCATGCGGTCAACACGTCTGCAGGATCGAGACCCCAATAGGTCGAATCCTGATGCCAGGAGATATAGGCGGGGTCGTGCGGTTCCTTGATAAATAACGTCGTTCCCCAGACAAGCAAATCTTCGCCCATCACCTGGGTGACGGCATCGAGGACGGCAGGCTCGCGGATCAGACGGTCGGCCCATGGAAACAGCAAATGCGGATTGTTCCGATGCGCCTTCGCCAGCGCGCCATGTCGCTTTTCATGCTGTTCGAGCGCACCACGATATTCGGCAGCGCGATCGGCGGAAAGCGCACGCAGCGGTGCGACATATCCCTGTTCCTTGAACCTTGCCGCAAGCGGCAGACCGTCGGTCATCGAATTTCCCTTTTCTGCTGAGGCTTTCCGCTAGCGGCCCATCCAGCCGCCATCGACAAGCAGCGTGGCGCCGTGAACATAGTTCGAGGCTGCCGAAGCAAGGAACACGACCGGACCCTTGAAATCGTCAGGTTCGCCCCAGCGGCCTGCGGGAATGCGTGCGAGGATAGACTCGGCACGCCCCGCATCGTTGCGCAGGGCTTCGGTATTGTCGGTGGCGATATACCCGGGCGCCACCGCGTTGACATTGATGCCGCGCGACGCCCATTCATTCGCGAACGCCATCGTCAATTGCTGAATTCCGCCCTTGCTCGCGGCATAACCAGGAACGGTGATTCCACCCTGGTAGGACAGCAGCGAGGCAGTGAAGATAATCTTCCCCGCGCCAGCCTCGAGCATTTTTCGCCCGATTTCACGAGTGATCAGAAATTGCGCCGACAGGTTGACCTCGATCACCTTGTCCCAGAATTCATCGGGATGCTCGGCAGCAGGAGCGCGAAGAATCGTTCCTGCATTGTTGACGAGAATGTCGATCGCGGGAGCTTCGGTCGCGAGCTGCGCAAGCAGCGCCTTGAGCGCGTCCCGATCCGCAAAATCGCACTGATAGCCGGTAAATCGGCGTCCGGTGGCGCGAACCGCCCGCACGACTTCGTCATTTTCCGGATCGAGCGACGCCGAGACGCCGATGACGTCGGCGCCGGCCTCGGCAAGCCCGACCGCCATCGCGAGGCCGATGCCGCGTCGGCAGCCGGTGACCAGTGCCGTCTTGCCGCTGAGGTCGAAAAGTTCGGCAGTCATCATGCGCACTCCAGCAAGGTTTTCATCCCCGGGTCGGGGCTGTCGAGTGTTTCGAAGGCGAGCTGAATATCGTCGATCGGGCGAACCGAGGTAATGAGCGCGTCGACATCGACCTGGCCGCTCGCGATCAGTTCGATCGCGGCATCGAAGTCCGCAGCCTCGTAGACGCGGGCGCCGACAAGTTCGAGTTCGCGCCAGAAGAATTTGAACAGGTCGACCTGGGCTTTTGCCGAATGAATTGCGACCATGCAGATGCGCCCGCGCACCGCCGCGATCTCGGTCATCGCATCGACCGTCGGCTGGACTCCGGCCACCTCGAAGACGATATCGGCGCCCTTGCCGCCGGTCCACGCCATGACATGGTCAGTGAGGCTGCCCGAGCCGGGATCGAAAGTCGAAAATCCTGCGTCGGTCGCATAAGTCCGGCGCACGGGCGTCGGTTCGGAAATAAGAACCTCCGCGCCCCGCGCACGCGCGACCAACGCAATCAGCTGGCCGATCGGTCCGCCCCCCAGCACGACCACCTTCTCGCCCGCAGCAACCCGCGCGCGCGCGACGTCGTGGCAGGCAACCGCGAGCGGCTCGACCAGCGCGCCGCGGCGCAGATCGACCGTGCCAGGAAGTTTGTGGAGCGTGCGCGCCTTGACCGTCCAGTAAGACTGGAGCGCTCCGGTCGTGTCGATTCCCATGAATTTGAGCTTGTGGCAGATGTGCGAATGGCCGGCGTCGCATGCGGGGCATTCGCCGCAATAATCTAGCGGGCGTACCACGACCTTGTCGCCGACTATAAACCCGGACACCTCCGCCCCGACCGTTTCGACGACGCCCGACATTTCGTGGCCAATCACGCCCGGCGGGCAGACGCGATGATCCATATTGCCGTGATAGACATGGAGGTCGGTTCCGCAGAGGCCGACATAGCCGACGCGAAGCGTCACTTCGTCGCTCGCCGGTGCGCGCCGTTCGCCTTCGCCAATCTTGAACTGGCCCTTTTCGACATAAATGGCAGATTTCATGGGTAACTCTCTTCAGGACGCTAGGTGGGGACGGATGAGTTTTTGATCGAAGGCGACGCCGTTTCCGGGGTTTTGCGGTGCGAGAGCGGTGCCGTTCTGGATGGGGAGGGGATTTGTGGTGTATTGGTCGATTGGGAAGGAGTGGATTTCGAGCATGGCGGCGTTGGGCTGTGCGGCCATGAGCGAGACATGGAGTTCGTGCATTCCGTGGGAGGCGATAGGGAGGTTGTGCTGGCGTGCGAGGCTGGCGACCTCGAGCCATCCTGTGATGCCGCCGATGTTGGATGCGTCGGGCTGGAGGAAGGCGACCGATCCGTGGCTTGCGACGTCGCGGAACTCGGCGAGGGTGCGCAGGTTTTCGCCGGAGGCGAGGGGGATGGCGGTTGCGGCGGCGACCTTGGCGTAGGCGGCATGATCGTCGTGGGGGACGGGCTCTTCGAACCAGGCAAGCCCGGCGTCGTCGACGGCGCGGGCGAAGGCGATGGCGCTGTCGGCGTCCCAGGAATAGTTGGCGTCGGCCATGAGGCTTCGCTCGCTGCCGATGAGGCGGCGGACGGCGCGGACGCGGCGGACGTCGGTGGCGACGTCGGGGCGTCCGACCTTGAGCTTGATGCCGCGATGGCCTGCGGCGAGTTCGGCAGCGACGCGGTCGAGGAGCTGGTCGTCGGAATAGCCGAGATCGATGAGGCCGCGGTAGCAGGCGACCTGGTCGGCATGGCCGCCCGCGAGCTCGCACAGCGGCTTGCCGAGACGAATACCGCGAAGATCCCAGAGGGCGATATCGGCGGCGGCGACGGCGAAGGCCGCAACGCCGCCGAGACCGAGATAGTGGAGCCACGCGCGCATGCGGGCCCAAAGGCCGTCGATATCGTCGGCGTCGGCACCGATCAGGAGGGGAGCGATCTCGTCGGCGAGGAGCGCGCGAATGGCGCTGCCGCCGCGTCCGCCTGTATAGGTATAACCGGTGCCCTCGTAGCCGTCGGCGCAGACGATGCGGCAGGTGACGATCTCGAAATGGGTGTGAAGTCCGTGCCCCGCATCGCTGAGCGTCTCCGCCAGCGGAATACGATAAAGATCAACCTCAACCGCTACAATCGGACGTGCGGAGGTCTTGTTCGTCGGCGAAGCGTCACCCGCCCGGTGTGAAACCATTTCCATTAGCGTCAATTGTCAATTGTCAACGATTGTGTCAAGCTGTGAATTGTTTACAACGTTGCGATCAGATGAAGCGCTGCAACGGAACCGGTGGGAGCAGGACATGATTTCAAGACGCGAAATGGTTGCGATGTCGATCGTCGCCGGGATGTGGGGCCGCGCTGCGCCAGCGATCGCGGCGCCTCCCGCGAAAATCGAGTGGTTCGATGATCGAATGGCAATATATTTTGCGCGCGATGCCGTGGTCGAACATCTGGGGGCAGGGCTGAAATGGGCCGAAGGGCCGACGTGGGACAGTCGGAGAAATTGCCTCTACTTTTCGGACATTCCCGCCAACATCCTCTACCGTTGGGACGAAAGCGAGGGAATCAAGCCGTGGCGCAATCCTGCCGGCTCGGGGCGCGCGGCGGCGGGCGTGATGCCTGGCACCAATGGCCTTTGCTATCGCGCAGAGGATGACATGCTCCTCGTGTGCGATCAGGACAGCCGTTCGATCATTGCCTATTCGCTTTCCGACTGGGTGGGCCAGCCGGTCGTGCGCGACGCCGATCGCCCGTTCAACAGTCCCAATGATCTTGTGCGCGGCCGAGACGGGGCGCTCTATTTCACCGACCCGCCCTATGGGTTGATCGAGAACGACGCATCGCCGGCGAAAGTGCGCAAAATGAACGGGGTATACCGGCGCAATTCCGACGGCAGCATTTCGTTGATCGACGGCGAACTAACCTTTCCCAATGGGATAGGCATCTCCCCCAACGGGCAATATCTTTACGTCACCGTCTCCGATCCGGCGGCTCCGCGGCTGGTCCGTTACCGTCTCGAAGGCGGCGCCGTGGCCGCCCGCGACGATCGCTGGTTCGACATGCGGCAGTTCCAGCGCGACGGCAGTCCGGGAATGCCCGATGGCATGGCAATCGCTGAGGATGGTACCTTATTCGTAGCTGCTCCAGGGGGAGTGGCGATCATCGGCGCCGACGGCGTGGCGCTTGGGCGAATCGTCACCGGCGCACCGACGGGAAACTGCTGCATCGCGGAGAATGCCCATGCGCTGTTCATCACCGCAAATGACAGCCTCTGGCGTGTGCGCTTGCGCGAACGCGCCTAGAGTTTTCCCCTTTTCAGATCAGCGATGTTAATTGTAGACAATCGACATTTAAGCCGATAGGTCGTTCGCATCGAGAAACAAGAGTCTTTGGGAGAGAGAGATATGCGTCGGTGGGCTTTGGCATGTGCGGTGGGTTGTTCTGCTCTCGCTTTGACGAGCGCCATGGCCGAGACGGGCGGCGATCGCCAATGGCCGGTGGAAAGTTTCGAAACACGCAGCGTTCGGATCGACGCCCAAAATGCGTCCGCAACTATCGGAGCCGATCGCCGGGCCACCGATGGCAAGCAGCTTCTAGCGGTCACCTATGAGCCGCATGTCGATGATGTCGTTACCCTGAATTTCGACAAGCCGCTCGACCTTGGCGGTCGCGGCGACGTCAATCTGGCGTTCGACCTTTTCAACGATAATCCCGTCTCGACCCAAATATTCTTCAACATCGTCGACGATCAGGGGCGCTCGCAGCGGCGCAGCGCCGCGATTGCGGCCAATAGCTCGGCAACGCTCTATGCGGTTCTGTCCGGGTATGAGGCGAATGTGCAGACCGGGCTTCGCGAGATTCCGCCGAGCTGGAAGAGCGACGACGTAAAGCTGTTCTGGCGCAACGGCGATCGCAATCTCGATCTTTCGCGTATCGCCAAGCTCAGTTTCGAACTCGAAGCGATCACGGCGCCGCGCAAGCTGGCGATCGACAATATTCGCCTGCGTGCAAACCCGATTTCCGATCCCTTTTTCCTCACCGAGATCGTCGACCGCTTCGGTCAGAACGCCAAGGTCGATTATCCGATCAAGATCCATTCGGAAGCCGAACTGAAGCAAGCTGCGGCGAAGGAACTCGCCGAACTGGCGGCCTCGAAGGGCGCGCCCGAGCGATCGCGTTGGGGTGGCTGGACGGGTGGTCCCAAGCTTCGGGCTACGGGTCACTTCCGGACCGAGAAGGTCGATGGCAAATGGTGGATGGTCGATCCCGATGGCTATCTCTTCTTTTCGAGCGCGATCGCCAATGTCCGCATGGCGAATCTCGAAACCGTCACGGGCTATGATTTCGAGGCTCCTTCGGTTCGCAAGATCGACCCCGAAGAGCTGACTCCGGAGGATTCGCGCGACGTCGTGCCCGTCGATCCGTCGGTACGCGGCACACGTTTTCTCGCCTCGCCCCTTCGCCGGGCGATGTTTCAATGGCTTCCCGCCTATGACGATCCCTTGGGCGATCATTATGGATATCGCCGCACCTTCCACCAGGGCGCGCTCGAGCATGGCGAGGTATACAGCTTCTACAAGGCGAACCTGGAGCGTCGTTACGGCGACAATTACATGTCGAAATGGCGCGACGTCACGATCGACCGCATGCGCGACTGGGGAATGACGTCGTTCGGAAACTGGATCGACCCAATATATTACGACAACCAGAAAATGCCCTATTTCGCGAACGGCTGGATCATCGGCAATTTCAAGACGCTTTCGTCGGGTTTCGACTATTGGTCGCCGCTGCCCGACGTCTATGATCCAAATTTCAAGCGCCGCGCGCGGCTGACGATCGAACAGATCGCGCGCGAAGTGAAGGGCTCGCCCTGGTGTATCGGGGTCTTCGTCGACAATGAGAAGAGCTGGGGGCGCACCGACACGCCGCGCAATCAATATGCCGCCGTCCTCGACGCGCTGTCGAAACCGGCCAAGGACAGCCCGGCCAAGGCGCAGTTCGCGAAGATGTTGAAAGGCAAATATGCGTCGATTGCCGCGCTCAACGCGGCATGGAAATCGAGCTTTGCCTCTTGGGAGGAATTCGACGCCGGCGTGAAGGTCGCTGACATTGAATCGGCCAAGGCCGACCTCTCCTTGCTTTTCGCCGACTATGCGGAGACTTATTTCCGCACCGTGCGTGACGAACTCAAGCGGGTGATGCCCGATCATATGTATATGGGCGTGCGCATGGCCGAATGGGGCATGCCCGATGAGGTCACCAAGGCCGCGCTGAAACACTCCGACGTTCTGAGCTACAACGTCTACCGCGAGACGATCCATCCCGAAACCTGGGGCTTCCTGCAAAAGCTTGACCGCCCCACGATCATCGGAGAGTTTCACATCGGCAGCACGTCCGACACGGGTCTCTATCATCCGGGGCTTGTCATCGGGGTAGATCAGACCGACCGGGCGCGTATGTACGAGCGATATATGAATTCGGTTCTCGACAATCCGATGATGGTTGGGGCGCACTGGTTCCAGTATGTCGACGACAATGTGACTGGCCGCGCCTATGACGGAGAGAATTACAATGTCGGCTGGGTGACGAATACCGATATTCCCTATCCCGAAATGACGGCCGCGGCGCGGCGCTTCAACTACGACCTGTACCGTCGGCGCTTCGGGAACTGAGATGGCGGGTGCGATCAACCTGCAGGCCGAAACGGGACTGAATGAGGCCCAGACCAATCGCCGGGCCCTGTTGCTTGCGATCATGGTCTGTTTCGGTGGCTTTGTGTTCGGTCTCGACGCGGCGCTCGTGTCGGGCACAAAGACCTACGTCATGCAGGATCTGGGGACCGATGCGATCGGATATGGTTATGCCGTGAGCGCCCCGGGTCTCGGCGTCGTTTTTGCACTGCTGGTGACCGGGCATATCTGCGACCGGATCGGTCGCCGCAAGACCCTGCTTTTGATCGGCTGGCTCTACTTGCTGTCGGCGGTCTGCGCTGTTTTTTCGCAAACCCTGTGGCAATTGGTCGCGGCACGTTTCCTCGGCGGGTTGGCCTTTGCCTCGCTCTCCGTGTCGTCGATGTATGTCGGGGAGGTCGCACCGCCCGCAAAGCGTGGCCTGCTCGTCGCGGTCAACCAGTTGAACATCGTGTTCGGGCTGTTCGCGGCCTATCTCGCCAACTACTTCATCCAGGGCTGGGTTCACGCCGGCGCGCCGTGGATCAGCGCCGTCGGGATGGACCGCTATACCTGGCAGTGGATGCTCGGAGTCCAGATTCCGCCTTCGATTTTGTGGATCATCTTCCTTTTGAAAATCCCCGAGAGCCCGCGGTGGCTCATGCTTCGCGGGCGCAAGGCCGAGGCGCGTAAGGTGATGGAGGGGTTGCTGCCAGCCTCAGAAGTCGACGCCGTGATCGACGACATCGAGATCGCGGTCAGGGCGGATCGCGAAGATAATATGTCGCAGCAGGGGCAAACGAGGCGCCAGCTTGCGCGCATGCTTTCGCCCACGATAGTCCGCGCGACGATTATCGGACTCGTAATCGCAGCGGTCCAGCCGACGACCGGCATCAATGCGATCATGTTTTATGCGCCCTATGTCATCGAACAGGTTGGCCTTGGCGTCGACGCATCCTTCCTCGTCCCGGTTGTCAACGGGATATTCAGCATCATCGCCACATCCGCCGCACTTGTCTTCATCGACCGGATCGGACGCCGGACGATATTGCTCGGCGGTCTCGGGGTCGCGGCGATCAGTCTCGCCGCCTGTTCGCTCAGCTTTGCCAGCGCAACCTATCGGTTGCAGGCCGATACCATCGGGGCGCTGCCCGCGACCATCGATCGCTCGGCGCTTGTACCGCTTGCCGACCGTAGCTTCGACAATGACGTCGACTTCAAGAACGCGCTCAACGAGGCGCTCGGCAAGGACGTCGCGCAGGCAAATGAAGGTGAACTGCTGAAAGCTGGAACGCATATCGACAGCTGGATCGTCCTCATTGGCATTGCGGCCTTCGTGGCGGCTTTCCAATTCTCGATCGGCCCGATCATGTGGGTGATCCTGTCGGAGATATTCCCAACCGGTGTACGCGGGGTCGCGATACCCGCCTGCGCGTTGCTCACAAGCGTTTTGAACTATGGCGTCCAGCAGCTATTTCCGTGGCAGCTCGTCAATCTGGGCGCTGCCTCGGTGTTCGCATTCTACGCCCTGTGCGTCTGCGCTGGCTTCGCGATCCTGTGGCGAATGCTTCCCGAAACGCGCGGGAAATCCATCGAGGAAATTGCGGTCGAGATGGCCAGGAAGAAAGTGACAGCGTGAATTCCATTGGAAGCCTGGAAGGCAAGAATGTCGTCATCACCGGCGGCGGCGCGGGTATTGGCTGGGGCATTGCGCAGGCCTGCTGCAACGCAGGCGCGCACGTCTTTTTTGGCCAGCGGAGCGCAAACGGCGAAGCGAAGGCGGAGCTGTTGCGCGGGTCGGGCGGCGATGCGACCTTCAGGCAGCTCGATGTTTCCGATCCGTCGAGCATCGCGGAGTTCGCTGCGTCGGCGACGGAGCGTTTTGGACGCATCGATGCGCTGATCAACAATGCCGGAGTGACGATCGAAGGCGACTTTCTGGCTTTTGCCGCCGAGGATCTGGAGCGCCTGTGGGCGACCAACGTGCGATCGATTTTCCTCCTGACCCAGGCGCTCGTTCCGGCGATGCCGCGCGGCGCCTCGGTGCTCAACATCTCTTCGAACCATTCGGTCGCCAGTGTCCCCGGTTATGAAATGTATGCGGCGACCAAGGGCGCCATCGCCGCGATGACGCGCGCCATGTGTACGAGCCTTGGCCATCGGGGAATCCGGGTGAATACGCTCAGCCCCGGCCTCACGCGGACCGAGGCCGTGCAGGAGGTCATCGATCGATCGCCGGAACTGGAGCGCAGCTTTAATGCGATGCACGCCGATGGGCGGTTCGCGACAGTCGAAGAAATTGGCGCTGTTGCGGCCTTCCTCGTCTCTGACGCGGCGGCAGCGGTGACAGGCGCAGACCTCGTCGCCGACCATGGGCTTGCGGTTCAGCTGTGCCGCGATGACGAACTCAAATGAGGAGTGTCCCGCGATGAAGATATCGGATATTTCGGTCTTCCCCATTTGGGCCGGCTATCGCAACATTTGCCTCGTCAGGGTGGAAACCGATGCGGGGATCGTCGGGTGGGGCGAGTCGGGATTGTCGGGACGCGAACGGGCCGTCGCCGCGATGATCGGGCACTTCCGCGAATTCCTGATCGGCCGCGATGCGCGGCGGATCGGTGCGCTGTGGCAGGAAATGTATCGCGGCCAATATTTCGAGGGCGGGCGCACGATCACGGCGGCGATTTCGGCGATCGATATCGCGCTCTGGGACATCGCGGGCAAGGCGCATGGGGTGCCCGTCTATCAGCTTCTCGGTGGTCGGCAGCGCGACCACATTCCCTGCTTCATCACCAGCACCGCCGAGCATGGCGACGCGTTGGTGGCCGATATGCTCGACCTGCAGCGTCAGGGCTGGGATTGTATCCGCGCGACAGTGGGCGACGGCGCGCAGGCGTCGCCGACCTATGATCCGCGAATGGCACTTGCAGTAGCGGCCGACGTTCTCATCGATGCCCGGGCGGCGCTTGGCAGCGGAACCATCCTCGGCATCGATTTCCATCATCGACTTCAGGTGGCCGAGGCGGCATCCTTTTGCCAGCGCATGCCCTCCGGCACCCTCGATTTTCTGGAAGAGCCGATTCGCCAGCAAACGCCGGGCGCATACAGCAGCCTGCGCAGCATGTGCGACATCCCTTTCGCAATCGGAGAGGAGTTCGCCTCGAAATGGGACTTTGCTCCCTATCTCGAGTCCGGCCTAACCAATTTCGCGAGGGTCGACATCTGTAATGTCGGCGGGTTCAGCGAGGCGATGAAAATCGCCGCGATGGCCGAGACGCATTATATCGACGTGATGCCGCACGACCCGCTCGGCCCGGTCTGCACGGCGGCGACCATCCAGATGTGTGCAGCGATCCCAAATCTTTCATGGTGCGAGGTCGATCCCTATGGCGTCGATACATCGGCCTATGATCGCCTGTTCCGAGTGCGTCCGCGGCTCGACGGCACGCGCTTTGCCGTGCCCGTTCTGCCGGGTATAGGTGTCGAAGTCGATGAGGCGGCCGTACGTGCCGCGGCCTTTGAATATTGGGAACCGCCGCGGCGCTACAAGCCCGACGGCTCCTACACCAACTGGTGAGCACTCCGCGCGTGCAACGGCGCCATGTGATGCTGGCTGCAGTTTTCGTGAGCGTGGTGGTCAATTATCTCGATCGCACGAACATGGCTGTCGCCGCCGTGGAGCTGCGCCACGACCTTGGCTTGTCGCAGATAGAGCTCGGGCTCGTCTTTTCGGCATTTGCCTGGAGCTACTCGCTGCTCCAAATTCCGGGCGGGATTCTCGTCGACCGGATTTCCCCGCGCATTCTTTATCCGATCCTGCTCGCCGGTTGGTCGATCGCGACGATCGTTCAGGGCTTTGCGTCGTCGCTACTCCTTCTGCTCATATGCCGCGTATTTGTGGGCATTTTCGAGGCTCCCTCCTTTCCGATCAACAACCGGGTCGCGACGAGCTGGTTTCCCGAACAGGAACGCGCCGGCGCGATCGGAAGCTATACGGCAGGACAATTTCTGGGGCTCGCGGTCCTCGCGCCAATCCTGTTCTGGGTGCAGCAATTGTGGGGCTGGCGAGTCCTTTTCTTTGTCTGCGGTTTCGCCGGGTTGCTTTGGGCGTGGGCGTGGCATGTCATTTACCGCGACCCGCTCGATGACAGCAAATTGACTGACAGCGAGCTGGCACTGCTGCGCGAGGGCAAGGCGGCAGTTGAATGGCAGCCCCGGCGGAACAAAGCCGAGGGACGCATGGGGCGGCATCAATTTCCTCTCGCGCTCTTTCACCGCAAACTTGTTGGTCTGTATATTGGCCAGTTTTGCATCGGTAGCGTATCGATCTTTTTCCTGACCTGGTTCCCGACCTACCTTGTGGAAAGTCGGGGTGTTGCGCTCGACCGGGCAGGTTGGATGACGGCATTGCCCTTTCTCGCCGCGATGGGCGGTGTCGTTTTCGCGGGTCGCCTTTCCGATGCCATGATCCGTAAAGGATATTCCGCGAGCGTCGCGCGCAAATTGCCGGTGCTCTGCGGGCTCGCACTTTCGTCGGTGATCCTGCTTGCGGCCTTTGCCCGGTCCGATGAGGAGGCGTTGGCCGCAATGTCGATCGCATTTTTCGGCAATGGCATGGCCTCGATTGCCTGGGTCTTCGTATCGCTGCTCGCGCCGGAAGGTCGCGTCGGTCTTGCGGGCGGGATCTTCAATTTCTGCGGCGGCTTGTCGGCGATCGTCACGCCCTTGGTCATCGGCGCCCTACTATCGACAAATGACTTTACCTATGTGCTTGTGTACATGGCGACCATGGCGGTCGTCGGCATGGCGGCCTATCTGGTTCTGATAGGCAAGGTCGAGCGGGTTTCCGCAGAATCAGGGCAATAGGGAAGAAGCGAGAGTCTGTATGGCGGCATCGGAGGTTATCGGGATTCGGCAACAGATTGCCGACCATCTGCGCGGCGATATCATTTCGGGAACGCTTGCACCCAACCAGAAGATCACCGAAGAGGCTCTCGCGCAGCGCTTCGGCGTATCGCGCGGACCGATCCGTGACGTATTGCTTGAGCTGTCGAAAGAAGGACTGCTGGTAACGCGTGCCAACCGCGATACCCGGGTCAACGACGTGGCACCGCCCGAGTTGCAGGCGTTGATGGTGCGTCTCCGCCTCGACATCGAAACCTATTCGATCAAGCGTGTCACGAAGGCCGCATCTCCCCGCTTCACCGCGATGCTCGAGTCAGCGGCCGAGGAATTGTCGAAGCGGCTCCGCGAGGGCGACTTTACCGAAGTGACTCGCGCCGACATTGCGTTCCACCGCGCTATCGTCTTCGAGGCCGGTGGGGACGATCTCGTCAATCTCTGGCGGCCCGTGATCATGCGCATGCGAATGAACTATCAACGGATTTCGACGCCGGACCAGTCGATTGGAGAACATCGCGCAATTCTCGACGCGATCCGCTCGGGCGATGCCAAGCGCGCCGAGGAGGCATTGCGCGACAATATTCGCTGACATGCATTCTGCCGCGGCGCTCGAACGCGCGTCGATTGGCTCCTTGCAGGCACCCGGTTGTCGTTTCGGCCGCGCGATCCGCGCATGGCCCCCGTCCGTCCTGTTGGATTCATCGGCGAGTCGCTCGGCGCGTGTCCGCGTCAAAGGCTTTGAGCGCCTTCACCACCGGGCCACCGGCTTATATAATCTCAAGCTGCTCATTCGAACGGTCTAGCGCACGGCGATGTGGCCATAATATCATCGCGCTCAGGATCTACAAAAGTTGTCAAAGATTGATTGTTGACAATTGACCATCACTTGCTATTCCCAGCTGATAATCGATCAAAATATCCATGGGAGGGTTATGTGACCACGACACGCTCGAAGTTTCTGTTGTCGTCCGGGGCAATCGCGTTGACGATTTGTGCGTTCAGCCCGGCGGCTTTTGCGCAGGAGGCGCCCGCGGACGGCGGTGATGATGCCATCATCGTCACGGGTATTCGCAAATCGCTCAGCGACGCAGCGAATATCAAGCGCGAGGCGAGCGGTGTCGTCGATGCGATTTCGGCAGAAGATATCGGCAAATTTCCCGACGCGAACCTCGCCGAATCGCTCCAGCGCATTTCCGGTGTTTCGATCGATCGTTCGAACAATGAAGGCAACCAGGTAACGGTTCGCGGCTTCGGTCCCGGTTTCAACCTCGTCACGTTGAACAGCCGCCAGATGCCCAATTCCTCGTCGCTCCAGTCGGCCGGCATTTCGCGCAGTTTCAATTTTCGCGACCTCGCTTCCGAAGGTGTTTCGGCGGTCGAAGTCTACAAGACCGGCCGCGCCGACATCGTTTCGGGCGGGCTTGGTGCGACGATCAATATCCGCACGCCGCGCCCGCTCGACGATCCCGGCTTTCGTGCGGTGGCGAGCGCCAAGGCGAATTGGGACACCACGACCGAGGTCGGCGCCAAGGTGACGCCCGAGATTACCGGACTGATCAGCACGACGTTTGCCGACGATCGCATCGGCATCCTGGCAATCGGTTCCTATTCGGAGCGCAACTCGCGCAAGGACCGCACCGGTACCCAGGGCTGGGTCCGCAATCGCGGCAACCGCGCCAATCCGAACCTCGATCTTAGCGCCATCGATACGACAGACAATCCGACGGCGGCGTTCTGGACGCCCTGGACGATCGACATGGACGTCTGGGATTCGCAGCGCAAGCGCACCAATGGCCAACTGGTCGTGCAGGCCGAACCGGTCGATGGGCTGACCATCACCGCAGACTATACGATGTCGCGCTACAAGGAACGGACGCAGATGCACCGCATGGCGTTCTGGTTCGACAGGCCCGATATTGCGACCGCGGATGCCAATGGCACGCTGGTCGACATTACGACGCTCAACGACAATCTCGATTTCTGGTCATGGGATTTTTATCAATATACCAAGAATGATTCCTTCGCGGCGAATATCGCCTGGGACGTCACCGACAATCTCAGCTTCGAAATCGATGCGCATGATTCCACCTCGCACTCGAACCCGAACACCAAGAACGGCCAGACCGCCGAGACATTGTCCAACCTGCGCAACCCCATCGGCAGCATCGCGTCGATCAGCGGGAATTTCTCGGGCAAGATTCCGGCTGCCAGCTTCGATGACTCAACGCTTGCCGGCGGCGGCCTGAACTTCGCTAACGTCGTCTCGGATCTTTATCAGAAGCGCGGCTACGAAGTCGAAAACAATATCCGGCAACTGCAGTTTGCGGGCAAGTGGAAGAGCGACGACGGCGCGCTGAAGGCAATCAACTTCGGCGCCGACTATACGGACTATAAGGTCGACACCCTGCTCAGTGCGACCTTCCGCTTCGTCGATGTCCCTCTGGGCGGGCTCGAATTCGGCTTCGTGCCGCGCGGCAACACGCTCGATCAATTCAACGGCGCGGATCAGCTTTTCGGGCAAATTCCGATCTATAGCGCGACCGATTTCGTCGGCATTGTCGAAGACGCGGGGCTGTTCTCGCTCGATCCGCCGTCGCTCAATGGCGTGCGCGAAAAGACGAAGGCGGCGTTCGTGTCTTTCGATCTCGAGACCGATTTCAACTCGATGCCGATCCGCATCAATGCGGGGCTGCGGTATGAGAAGACCAACGTCAGCGCCTACACGGTGCAGAACGGGATCGTCGCGCTGAACTTCCGTCATCCGCAGGAACTGCAGGTGATTCGTGACACGACCCCGACGCGGCAGGAACTCAAGGGCGACTACAACGTCTTCCTGCCGAACGTCGATTTCCGCATCGACCTCACGGACAACCTTGTCGCGCGTGCGGCGTACAGCAAGACGATTGCGCGCAGCAGCCTGTCCGCCATGTTCCCGGCCACGAACTTCCTCAATTCGCGTCTCGGCGGCCCGTTCATCGTGTCGCAGGGGAACCCGGGCTTGCTGCCATACACATCGAACAACATCGATTTCTCGGTTGAATGGTATTACCAGCCGAGCAGCTACGTCTCGGTCGGCGTGTTCAAGAAATGGGTCGACAATTTTATCGGCGCCGTGACCAACAAGGGGCCGGTTCTCAACGCCAACGGCGAACCGCTGCGCGACCCGAGCGTGAACCCGCGTCCCGGCTGCCCCGATTCATCGGCGACACCGAACCCGGCCTGTCTGTCGGCGCCGGGTGATCCGATCGTGACCTGGGATATCAATACGGTCGGCAATCTGAAGTCGGCCTCGGTCCAGGGGCTCGAGGCGACCGTCCAGCACGTGTTTGGTGACACCGGCTTTGGTGTGATGCTCAACGGGACGATCGTCGATGGCAACATCGATCTCGATCCGTTCAACTTCTCCCAGATTCTGGCGCTGACCGGGCTCAGCAATAGCTACAACCTCGTCGGCTTTTACGAGAAGAACGGCTTGCAGGCGCGTCTCGCCTATAATTGGCGCGACAAATTTCTGCTTTCGCTCGGCGCGGAGCCGGTGAATACCGCCGCCTATGGCCAGCTGGACGCTAGCGTCAGCTACGACATCACCGACAATTTGACGGTGTTCGCCGAAGGCCTGAACCTCCTGAATGCCACGACGCGGCGTTACGGCCGCTTCGAAGAGCAACTGCTCGACGCCGAACAATATGGCGCGCGTTACGCATTCGGTGTCCGCGCCAAATTCTAGTCTCCTCCTGCCCCTCCCCGGGGGTGGTACTTGCGGCGGGGCTGGTCCAGGCGGGTCGGCCCCGCTTTTTTGTCGCGCAATCGGATGCAACACAGCTAGGATGAAGTCATGGCAACGCCAGTACGCAGGGTCGTCGTGGTCGGCGGAGGGACAGCCGGTTGGCTCACGGCCGGGATTATCGCCGCGACGTCCCGCGCCGAACGCAGCGAACCGCTCGAGGTCACTCTTGTCGAATCGCCCGGCATACCGATCATCGGCGTGGGGGAGGGGACCTGGCCGACGATGCGGCGAACGCTGCAGCAGATGGGCGTTCGCGAAACCGACTTCATTCGCGCGTGCAGCGCCTGTTTCAAGCAAGGTGCAAAGTTCGCGCGGTGGGCGACCGGCGCGGAAGATGATTTCTATTATCATCCGCTGATGCTTCCCGAAGGCTATTTCGACGAGAATCTGGCCGCGCACTGGCTTGCCGACAATCGCGGACAGTCCTTCTCGACCGCCGTGTGTCCGCAAGAAGAATTGTGCGAGACGGGACTGGCGCCCAAGTCGATCACGACCGCCGAATATGACGGCGTTGCCAATTACGCTTACCATCTCGACGCCGGCGCGTTCGCGTCGTTCATCCGCGCGCATTGCGTCGAGAATCTTGGAATCCGTCATATCGAGGCGGATGTCGACGGCGTGCGTGCGAAGGAAAATGGCGACATCGCTGCCGTGGTCACGCGGCAGGCGGGTGAGGTTGCGGGCGACCTATTCATCGATTGCACCGGTTTTCGCTCGGTCCTGCTTGGCGGGCATTTCGGCGTCGCCTTTCGTTCGTGCAAGGACATTCTTTTCATCGATCGCGCGCTGGCGGTGCAGGTGCCTTATGACGAGCCCGACAGCAGGATTGCCTCGCACACGATATCGACCGCACAGCGATCGGGATGGGTTTGGGACATCGGCCTGCAGACGCGGCGCGGGGTCGGCCATGTCTACAGCAGCGCGCACATGGACGACGACACCGCCGAGGCCTGTTTGCGTACCTATATTCGTTCGACCGGGTCCGATCCGGACGCGCTTTCGGTTCGCAAACTCACGATCGAACCGGGGCACCGCGAGAAATTCTGGGTCGGCAATTGTGCAGCCGTTGGCCTGTCGGCGGGATTTCTCGAACCGCTTGAGGCGTCGGCGATCCTGCTGATCGAGATTTCCGCGCGCTTCATCGCCGAACAGATGCCGCCGACGCGTGAATCCATGGATGTCATCGCCGATCGCTTTAACCGGACATTTGCATATCGGTGGGAGCGGATTATCGATTTCCTAAAGCTGCATTATGTTCTCAGCAAACGTACCGACGACGATTTCTGGCATGACAATCGCGCCCCGGCATCGGTTCCGGCGAGCTTGTCGGAATTGCTGAAACTCTGGCGGCACAAGCCTCCTTCGAACGACGATTTCGATCGGGCGGTCGAAGTCTTCCCCGGCGCCAGTTACCAATATGTCCTCTATGGAATGGGATTTGAAACCGACCTCGCGGGCGTATCGCGATCGGAGGCGAGCCGTCGGCGTGCCGAGGAATTTTTCGAGGCGAAACGCCGCGACTTGCAGGCGATGAGGGCATCGCTTCCTCCCAACCGGGATCTGCTCGACAGGATTGCCAAGTACGGCCTGCAAAAAGTCTAGACCGGGGAAGAAGTGTCAATGACGAAAATTGCGATCCTCGACGCCGACGAACATCGCCGGTTGCGCGTGCGGACCGGATATGGCGCGCAATATGGGGAAAATGTTGCGATCGTCCCGGTCCTGGCAACCGAGTTACGCAAGCTGGCGGTCGAATATCCCGTGTTTTTTGCCAAGAGTCCCGAAACCGGGCGCTTCGGCCTTGTCGCCCTCCTCGGCTTGTCGGCAGGCAACAATCAATATCTGGACGGCGATCATTGGTTGGGCACCTACGTCCCGCTTCATTTTCGGCGGCAACCTTTCCTCGTCGCGCAGGAAGGCCAGACCCCCGGCGAAGGCGCGCTCGCTATCGACCTCGATCATCCGCGCGTCAGCGATAGCGAAGGCGAGCGCCTTTTTGACGATGCTGGCGAACCGACCGAATTTGCCGCGGATGCGAGACAGCTGGTATCGCAGCTGATGGGCGGGATGCGGCCGACGGAAAAATTGATCGAAACGCTTGTCGAGCTCGACCTCATCGCCAAGGCGCCCGTGGAAACGAGCGGCGAGGTTGGCCGATCGCTTGCAATCGGCGGCTTATATTCGGTCGATGAAGCGCAGCTGGCGCGGCAAAAAGGTGACGTGCTCGAACGGCTCGCTGGCGCGGGCTATCTGCAAGCCTGTTATCTTATCGCCGCATCGCGCGAAAATGTCGCGAAGCTGCAGCTTCGTTCCCCTGGCATGAACGACGAGCGGGGATCGCGATAGCTAACGCGCCGAACAGGCGATATGGATCGAACCGCTCAGCGTCTCGCCCGGCGCAAGTTCGGCCATCGTCAACGGGTGGTCGGGCGTCTCGCGTCCGAATGAGCCGGACAAGTGGCTTTGCGGTTCGAGGCAAAAGCTGTCGCGTTCGGGGTCAGCATAGATCATCAGATGGTCGAATATCGGATCGGCACATATGTCTACGGCCAATTTTTGCGTCGGATAGTCGATGCGCAAGCGCCCATCCCAGCCGTCGTAGCAATTGTTGCGCCATCCGGCGGGCAGAGCGCGGCCATCCGAATGATCCAGTTCGGGCGGCAGCGAGATCCGGTCGGAGGGAAGCGCATCATTGCCCGCCAGCCAATAGCCGCTGGCTTTGAATTGCCAGACGACGCCGCGCGCGCGCGCAAACCACGGATGAAATCCGATGCCGAAAGGCAAGGATTTTTTCCCGCAATTGGTAACGGCAAGGGTAGCGCGCAGCCCCGCTTCGGACAGCGAGAAAGTCTCGCGCGCGGCGAAGTCGAAAGGCAGTGTCACGTCGCGCAGCACGAGGTCGACTTGGTTCTCGCTTTGCACGTCGATTGTCCATGGCCGGATCCAGCCAGAGCCATGCAGGGCGCGGTCTTCGCCGGCAACATTGGGCGCGATCTCGAAAATCTCGCCCCGCCATGCAAGGCGCGATCCGGCGATGCGGTTGCAAAAGGGCAGCATGGGAAACATCGCGGTATCTTGCGCCCCCACGCCGGCCTCGACCGGCTCGGACAGGGGGCGGAGCAGGTCACGCCCGTCGTGGCGAAGCCAGGCAAGACTGCCGCCGAGTTCCGGTACGATCCCCGCCGCGTAAGCGCCGGCCCGGATTATGAGTGGTTCTGAAGTCGGTTTATCGCCGGACATCGGACTGACCCGCCAGATAGGCATCGACGTCGCGCGCGATGAACAAGGAGGCATCGCCGGGCAGCGAATGTTTGAGGACGGCGAGTGCCAATCCGTAGGCGACCGTATCGCAATCGGCCATGCCGTTGAGCAGGCCGTGGAGGATGCCCGCGCAAAAGGCATCGCCGCTGCCAATCCGATCGACAATTGACGTCAGCGTCACCTCCGGCGTTTGATGGTGGCCGTCGCGGCGATCGATCCGGGCCGACAGGGTCTGCTTGTCGGCTTCGACGATATGACGCGCGGTCGATGCGATGCATTGCAGGTTCGAAAACAGGTCGAAGGCGGTTTCCGCAGCTTCGCGGCGCCGCGCTGCACCCTGATCGTCGAAGCGCCGTCCGCTTAGGAGGGCAAAGTCGTTGTGATTCCCGAAAATGACGTCGGCAAAGGACAGAAGGTCGCGGAGCAGCGGAACGGGATCGCGCTTGTCGCGCGCCCAGAGGCTCGGACGGAAATTGCAGTCGAACGAAATGGTAATGCCAAGATCGCGGGCCGCTGTCAGGCCATCGCGCAGCGCGGCCGCCCCGTTCGCGCTCACCGCAGCGGTAATGCCCGAAACATGAAACCAGGTCGCGTCGGCAAGGATCGTCGACCAGTCCCAAAACGCGGGGTCGGCGTCGCTGAACGCCGATGGGAAACGGTCGTAGAGAACGTCGCTCGCGCGCGCGCCTGCGCCGCGCGTGACCAGATACTGGCCAAGCCGTCCTTCTCCATCGATTTGGACAGTGCGCGTGTCGATGCCATTTTGCCGCAACATGGCCACGGCGCCGCGGCCAAGAGCATTGTCGGGCACCACCGAGGCAAGCCGCCCATCGTGGCCAAGCTGGGCGAGTTGAGCCAGGACATTGGCTTCGGCTCCGCCGATCCAGCAGTCGAAATGCGGCGATTGAAGCGGCAACTCGGTTCCTGGCGGAGACAGTCGAAGCAATATCTCTCCAAAGGCAACGACGGTCATGCCGGTTGGCTCGCGCTCGTCCAGGCGGCGACATAGGCGCGCGCGCGCTCGCCGACCTGCGAGGCGGTCATGCCGGGACGATACAGGCCCGAACCCAGCCCGAACCCGGCCGCGCCCGCGTTCCTCCATTGGGCGATATGCGCCGGTTCGATGCCGCCGACAGGAAGAATAGCGGTTGCGGGGGGCGCGACCGCCCGGATCGCCTTGATCCAGGCGGGCGACGAGGTTTCGGCCGGAAATAGCTTCAGGCCCGTTGCACCCGCGGCCAGGGCGGCCATTGCTTCGCTTGCTGTCGAGACGCCGGGCAAGACAGCTAACCCCATCTCCACGCATTTGGCGATGAGGAGGGGATCGGTGTGCGGACTGACAATCAGTGCGCCTCCTGCGCGCTGCGTCGCTTCGACGTCGGAGACGCGAAGCACCGTGCCGGCGCCGACAACCGCTCGGCCACGCAAGGTGTTGGCCAGTATCGCAATGCTCGCAAAGGGATCCGGAGAATTGAGCGGTACTTCGATGATCCGGATTCCGGCTGCGACCAACGCCTCGCCGACTTCCTCGACGTCATCGGGCGCGATGCCTCGCAGGATAGCGACGAGCGGACAGGTTTCGAAGGCCATCTTGTAAGTCAGGGTCATGCACTCATCTCCCGGATGCGAATGATGCCTGCGACGAACGCGGCATGGCTATCGACTTGTTTGGGTTTCGCTCCGATTTCGCGAAGCGCGGTCGTGTAAAGTTCGGCGAGCAGGCCATCGGCGAGCAGATGGACTTCGCGATCGCGCGCATGCGCTAGGCAATCGGTTCCGATCACAAGGCCGCTGCCATAGGACGCCCAATCGCTTCGATCACCGGCCGCAAACATAGATGCGGGACGCATCTCGAACAGCGAAGCGAGAAGGTCGCCGCGTCCGGCCTCGGCGACACCGCGGCGGAAGGCGTCGCCGTTGGTCACCGGGCCGCGAAGCAATTCGCCGATCATGGCATGGTCGCGCAACAGGGCGAAGACCTCGCCCGTCATTGCGGTCACAAAGCTGTCGATGTCGCCCGCGCGCATCTCGGCCCATTTGCAGTGGGTTCCCGGCTGGCACAGTAATGCGTCGGGCGGTGCGAGGCCGTCGCGACATGCGCCGAGCAGCTGGACTTCCTCGCCGCGCATGACGTCGATACGCGGCGCGCGTGCATATTTGACGCCGGGGACAATCAGTATGTCGGGCGCGGGGCGGATGGCCGCCGCTGCGAGCGCTTCGAGTGACGCGGGTGCGCCGACATATCCCGCGTCGATCCAGCCGCGGTTCGACCCGATCATTCCGGCAAAAATCGTCGGTACCGAGCCGTAGTGCGCGCGCAATCGGGCGACTTCGGAGGCGAACGCCGCGGGGGCGAAAGCGGCGATCCCGCGATCATCGCGTTCGCTCAGGACCGGTTCGCCGCCGACGATCAGATACGCTCGCCGATTGGTGGTGCCCCAGTCGACGGCCAGGAATGTGTCGCTCGATCGTGTCATTTTCTGTTCCGCGCGGCGCTCGCGCCGCGGTTAATAGGCAAGATAGACGCTACGTTTCTGCATGTAGTTTTCGAGACCGTGCGGGCCGTCCTCGCCGCCGATACCGCTGCGCTTGTGTCCGTTGTGATAACCGTGGAACGATCCCGAAATCCCCTTGTTCACAAACACCGTCCCCGTTTCGAGCCGGTCGATGAAATGGTGGACGGCGCTGTTGTCGCGCGTCCAGACATAAGCGGAGAGCCCGTCGTCGCGGGCATTGGTGAGCGCGATGGCTTCCTCGGCGCTGCCGATTTGCAGAATGGGAAGCACCGGGCCGAATATTTCGTCGCGGACGACCGGAAGATCGGAACCCGAACAGGCGAGGACGGTCGGCTCGAACCAGTTGCCGCCTTCAAATCCGGCGGGTTCGGAACCTCCTCCGCCCATGAGCAGCTCGGCGCCGGCAGCGACAGAGTCGATCACGAGCTGGTCGATTCGCGCGCGCGCGCCGGCCGTGGCGAGCGGACCCATGTCCGGATTGTCCATCGGGTTTCCGACGCGCACGGCCCGGGCTTTCGCAAGCAGCTTGTCGGTAAATTCGGCGGCGACCCGCTCGTGCACCATGACGGCCTCGCTGCAGATGCAGACCTGTCCGCAATTGGCGAAGCGCGCGATGGCGGCAGCGTCTACGGCGGCGTCGATATCGGCGTCATCCATGACGATGAACGGCGCCTTGCCTCCGAGTTCGAGGCACAGAGCGGCAAGATTGTCGGCGGCAAGGCGCGCAACGCGCTGCCCGGCCGCGATGCTGCCGGTCAGCGTGATCAACCGCGTTCGGGGGCTCGATACCAGCGCCGCGCCGGTTGTCGCTCCGTCGCCGGTGACCATGTTGATCACGCCGTCGGGTATCCCGGCTTCCTCCGCCAGGCGGCAGAACTCCGACGCGGTGACGGGGGTGGCTTCGTGCGGTTTAATGACGATCGTGTTGCCCGTGACGAGCGCCGGGCCGACCTTCCGGCCGATCAGGGCCAGCGGATAATTATAGGCGCAGATGGCGACGCATACCCCATAGGGGACGCGAAAGGTCATCAAACGTTCGCCGGGATTGTCGGCGGGCATGATCTCGCCGCGTAGCCAACGCGCAGACTGGGCGGCGTATCGCATATAACCGATGGTGTCGGCGACCTCTCCTTCGGCTTCGCGGAGAGTCTTTCCCTGTTCCAGCACGAGAAGACGCGCGAAATGATCGCGTTCGCCTTCGAGTTTTGCACATAGTGCTTCGAGATGCGCAGCGCGCTGGATCGCGGTCAACGCCCCCCATGATCGCTGGGCGCCAGCGGCGGCCGCCAGCGCCATTTCGCAATCGTCGGCCGTGCATGCGGGCACTTCGGCCCAAATTCGATTATTGGCCGGGTTGAGGACGGCTAAGCGGTCGGATGACGAGCCTTCGGTCCAGCGGCCGTCGATGAAGCAGCGATAAAAGGGAAGGTCGGTCATCGGGAAAAGCCTTATGCGATTTGGTGGGGACGGATGAGTTTTTGATCGAAGGCGACGCCGTTTCCGGGGTTTTGCGGTGCGAGAGCGGTGCCGTTCTGGATGGGGAGGGGATTTGTGGTGTATTGGTCGATTGGGAAGGAGTGGATTTCGAGCATGGCGGCGTTGGGCTGTGCGGCCATGAGCGAGACATGGAGTTCGTGCATTCCGTGGGAGGCGATAGGGAGGTTGTGCTGGCGTGCGAGGCTGGCGACCTCGAGCCATCCTGTGATGCCGCCGATGTTGGATGCGTCGGGCTGGAGGAAGGCGACCGATCCGTGGCTTGCGACGTCGCGGAACTCGGCGAGGGTGCGCAGGTTTTCGCCGGAGGCGAGGGGGATGGCGGTTGCGGCGGCGACCTTGGCGTAGGCGGCATGATCGTCGTGGGGGACGGGCTCTTCGAACCAGGCAAGCCCGGCGTCGTCGACGGCGCGGGCGAAGGCGATGGCGCTGTCGGCGTCCCAGGAATAGTTGGCGTCGGCCATGAGGCTTCGCTCGCTGCCGATGAGGCGGCGGACGGCGCGGACGCGGCGGACGTCGGTGGCGACGTCGGGGCGTCCGACCTTGAGCTTGATGCCGCGATGGCCTGCGGCGAGTTCGGCAGCGACGCGGTCGAGGAGCTGGTCGTCGGAATAGCCGAGATCGATGAGGCCGCGGTAGCAGGCGACCTGGTCGGCATGGCCGCCCGCGAGCTCGCACAGCGGCTTGCCGAGACGAATACCGCGAAGATCCCAGAGGGCGATATCGGCGGCGGCGACGGCGAAGGCCGCAACGCCGCCGAGACCGAGATAGTGGAGCCACGCGCGCATGCGGGCCCAAAGGCCGTCGATATCGTCGGCGTCGGCACCGATCAGGAGGGGAGCGATCTCGTCGGCGAGGAGCGCGCGAATGGCGCTGCCGCCGCGTCCGCCTGTATAGGTATAACCGGTGCCCTCGTAGCCGTCGGCGCAGACGATGCGGCAGGTGACGATCTCGAAATGGGTGTGAAGTCCGTGCCCCGCATCGCTGAGCGTCTCCGCCAGCGGAATACGATAAAGATCAACCTCAACCGCTACAATTGCCGGGCTATCGGTCGGACTTCCGTTGCTGCCGACGTCGTTCGCCCAACCCGCCCGTGCGGAGGGGCGACTGCCGAGGGGAACCGAATGGGTAGCGTCCTTCTTCATTGCGAAAGTCGCAGACGCGGTTCGGGCGTCCCCTGAAATCTGGAATCGACCCGATAGAGCTTCCCCGCCCCGGGGTGGGCCGCAGCGATGCCCACGCTTGCTGTCGTCACGAACAGCGATCGAAAATCGGCGTCTCCGAACATGGGGCATGTGGCCTGCGGCACACCGACGTCGAGCGTATCGATTTTCCGGCCACCCGGATCGAATGTCATGACTTCGCCGCGGTCCCAGAGAGCAAGATGAATATTGCCGTCGCGGTCGGTGACCGCGCCGTCGATGAGGCCCCCATCCTTGCCGAGATCGACGAACACTGATGCCTCGTCGATCGGCCAGCCGTCGGCGCCGAGCGGGAGCCGGAACAATTTGTGAGTCAGGGTATCGGTATAATAGCCAAAGCCCCGTCGTTGGTCGAAACACAGCCCATTGGGAATGGCGAGACCATTTACGATCGCGCGCAGCTCGCCGGCATGCCAGCGATAGATCGAGCCGCGCCCTGGCGCACCTTCGAGTTCCATCGTTCCGATCCAGAATCCGCCCCATGGATCGACGCGACCGTCATTGCTGCGGTTGGTTTCGATTTCCGCCTCAAGCAGGTGCAGCTGGACGCGGCGACCCGTTTCGATATCGAATGTAAAAATCTCGCCGGAGTCGGCGGCGACCAATCTGCTTTCGTCGATGATGCCGATCGCCGAGACGGGCGCGTCGAAGGTCCAGCTCGATGCCATCTTCCCTTTGCGCGCAAGGAGGCGATTCGCGAGGATATCGGTCCAGAAGAGTTGGCCGCGCTCCGGATGCCAGAGCGGAGATTCGCCGAGTTGGCAGACGCGCTCGTCATACAGGTGCATTCTTCCCTCCTTTCCGGCCACATCCGTTACAAGGAATATTTATTGTTGACAATCAACAATTGACTGTCACTTTCTCGACAGCTCTGGAGAGGATGTGCAGATGCCCCTGAAGTCCCGGATTTTCCTGCTTGGCTTGGCAATCGCCGAGGCCGGCGCGTTTTCGGCGAACGCGAAGCCCGTCGATTTTGAGGATGTAAGCGCGAAGGCGGGCATTCTATCCTCGGCCGGCTGGAAATATGGCGGACCCGTTGTCGCCGATCTCGATCGCGACGGCGTCCTCGATCTTGTTCTCGGCAATCACGACGAAGAACCCGCCCAGCTATATTGGGGCAAGAGCGACGGCAGTTTCGTCGCAGGATCTTTCCCCGACATCTATCGCGACGTTCACGGGATGGCCGCCGGCGACTATGACGGCGATGGCGACCTTGATCTGCTCGTCGCGGTCGGTGGCGGCAACGGCAAGCAGCCGCGCCCGCCGATTTTGTTGCGCCTTGACGGGCGCCGCTACTCGGACGTTTCGGCCGAAGCCGGCATTTCGGGCTATGGCGCCAGGGGACGATCGGTGCGCTGGATCGATATCGACCGCGATGGCGATCTCGACATCCTTGCCGTCAATGCGCGGCAACTGCCCGGCGAGTCCGGCCCGCGTAATCTTGTTTTCGAGAATGTCGGGGGCACTTTTCGCTATCGCGCTAATGTCGGGCTGGAAGCGATCGAGGCGGAGCGCGTGCTGGTCACGGACATCAATGGCGACCGCCGGCCGGACCTGCTTCTTTTCAGCCCTCTGACGCTGCTTGAAAATCAGGGGGAGTTTCGCTTCCGCGATGTCACTCGGGAGCGTCTGGGCGAGAATCTGGTCGATCTCCCCTATGTCACGGCGGCGAGCGAAGCCGATATCGACAATGACGGCGATTTCGACCTCTATCTCGCGCGCGGGAAAGTCTATTACGAGATCGCCGACAATGCGCTCGACTTCGACGCTGCGGCAGGACGGCTCGATTTAAGGGACGCCGGGAACAAGGGGCGCGACGGCGTCACATTTACGGCGAGCGGGCCGATTACCCTGCGCGACTTTTGGCATTGGCGCCGCGTTCCCGACGTGGTTCTTCCAATCTATATCGGCGCTGCAGCGCGCCGCGCCGATACGCCCGTGGCGCCGTTCGCAGTCGATCCCGAGGAGGCGCGCGGATTGCCCGCGGACCGCGATCGCGATGGCTGGTATATCGGTTATCTCGGCGACGGACGATGGCGTCTCGAATGGAATCTGTCCGGCGATCTTGCGTGGGATGTCCGGGCCTCGGTCGACGGCCTTTCCTCGGTTGTGCCCGATTGGGAACCGCAGGACCTGGACGTGGCCGACATTCTGCTGCGCAACGACGGCACGCAATTCGCGGACATTTCCGCGACGCTGCCCGAACCCTCGCGGCGCAACAATTGGGGCGTTGTCGCGGGCGATTTCGACAATGATACGCGGTCGGATTTCTTCCTGTACCATTTTGGTGGCTTGCGGAAACGCATCGCGGATACGTTGCTCCTCAATGGTGGGCGCGCCGGTTTCGGGCCTGCCACGCTTTCCGGTGCGACGAGCGAGGTTGGCGACAACAGCCACGGCGACATGGGCGCCGCGGCCGATTTCAATCGCGATGGACGGCTCGATATTCTGAGCGGCGATGACGATCTCGGCGCGTGGCACCTGTACGCGAATCGCACCGTGACGCCCGCCAACTGGTTGGCCGTGCAAGTCGGCGACTCTCCACGGGGTACCGATCCGCATGGCGCGGTTGTCCGCATCGCTGGGCCGCTCGGCATGCAGGTCCGCCGCGTCGGATCGTCGGGGGAGGTCCATTCCCAAAGCCTGATCGACCAGCTTCACTTTGGGCTTGGCGATCAAGCCCGCGCGATTCGAGTCGAAGTCACCTGGCGCGACGGGGCAGGCGCGACGTTGAACGACGTAGGCGCCAACCAGATCCTGACGGTCGGAAAGTCCGGATCTTCGGCAAAATGAAGCCAAAGCCTTGGAGATTGGGGAGTGTTCACGATCGATGGATGGGGGTTGCTCCGGACCCGACCGGCAGTGAGCGTTTCCTAGAGCTGCGGATCAACGCCTGGTTAAAGTCACCCGGGGCTTGCGTCGGGCCGTCAATCGGTGATGACCCCTACATTCCAGCCGGATCCCCAGCCCGATGCCCAAAGCAGCCGTTTGTCAAAGGGATCGGGTTTTGCGTCGATCAATTTTTCATGGCTGTTGAGGTTGGTATTGATCTTTGCCCAACTCTTGCCTCCGTCGCGCGACAGATATAATCCCGGATTGACGAAGGCGGGATCTGGCCTGAGCTCACGGTAGACGGTAAGCAAAAGCAGGTCGGGATCGAGTGGCGAGGCTTCAAGTTGCGTCACCAGTGGCGCCTCGAACAACCGCTCCCAACTGACGCCTCCATCGGCGCTGCGCCAACCGCCGCCTTCCTCGATCGACCCATCATATGGTGAGCCGGTCGCGATGTAGATCGCTCCTGTCGCGCGGTCGAGCGACACGCTGTTGACACTACGAATAACGGCAGGAATCGCCATCCGCTCCCAGTTCGAGCCCCTGTCGGTGGATCGAAACAGGCCCCCATTCGCATCGTTAGCTGCGGCGTAGAGGATCGAGGGGTCGCGAGGATCCAGCACCAGTCGCCGCAGGCTCGCACCGTCGTGCAAGCCGGCATTGCTGATCTCCCAACTGCGTCCGCCGTCGCGCGACCGCATGAAACCGTAGCCGCCGACGGACGGAGTGCGGATGTTCGACCGATATATCTCGGTGAACGCATTCTTTGTGACGAGGACATACATGTTTTCGGGCAACACCGGATCGATCGTCAGCGAGTTCTGTTCCGGCAACATTCCCGGTGGACCCTTGCCGAAATCGGAAGCGTCGTCTCGCGCGTCGCGCCCAGCGACGAGCAACGTACCGATATTCTCCCACGTCCGCCCGCCGTCGGTCGTGCGCCGCACTTTGCCTACATGTCGTTGGCGCCAAGACAGCGCGTAGATCGTTGCCGGATCCTTGGGATGCACCGCCATGGTTGCGATCGACAGCATGCCCTCCTCATGCACTTGACCTTCGATCTGCTCGACGACGACGGCCTCGGGATCGAGCCGATCCGAAGCGACGGCCGTCTGCCAGATACCATGCTCGCCGCTCGCGAACAGCCGGCGGCCGGGGACGCCCGTATCGAGCAGCATGAGTCGGCCGGGAAGGTCGCTGTTGCCCCGCCCGATCCAGCGGCTTCGCGCCCCATCGACCTCGATGTCGTCGATTTGTTGCCAGCTTTCGCCCTTGTTCGTTGATTTATGGGTCTGCTGGTCAACGCTGACGAACAAGGTCCCGTCGGCTCCGATTTCGAGTAAGCGGTTACCCGAGAGTTCGGGCTGCTTGTCGAGTTCGTGCCGCAAGTGCGCGAATTCGACGTTCGGCGCCGTGGGATTGTTTCGACTGCGCCAATAGTCCCCGTTCTTGGCCGACTTCCAATAGGTTCCATAGCGAAGGACCGACTGCCAGTTTCTGCCGCCGTCGAGTGTCCGCCAGAGCTCCCCCGGACCGAAGGTGCGATCATGTTTTTTGCTTAGCGCGAGATATATCTCTTCCCGATTGAGGGGGTTTACGGCGATCCGATTGAAAACCGGCAATGTCGCGGCGGGCAGTTCCGGATAGGCAGAACGCGCATCGGCCGCCGAGAGGCCAAGCCATTGCCCAACGGTCTGATAATAGCGCTCCACTTCGAGCGAGCTGTCGAGCCGCGAGAGATCAAAGGAGAGATTGCCGCCGATATCGCGCCAGCTCTTCCCGAAATCGTCGCTTGCGAACACACCGCCGCGAACGGCAGACGTCTGTCCCGAAGGCACGTAGGCTGTCTGATCGATGAGGAAGAGCCGAACCTGCCCATTCAGAGGATCATGATGTATCGTCATATCGCGGGGCAGGTTATTCGGCAGTGCCTTGCCAGCCATGTTCCAATGCAGACCGGCATCGTCGCTCAGAAATAGCCCGTGACTGGTCGCCATCGCCAGCTGCTTTGGGGACAGCGGATTGACGATGATCCGGCCCACGTCGAGATTTGCGGGCAAGCCTGCGGTGATCTTCTCCCAGTCACGGCCGCTATTTACGGATTTGAGCAGATAGCCATAGTCGGCATAGCGTTCGACCTTTCCGTGGGGCTGTGCGAGCGACCGATGATTGTTCTTAACGTCCCAGAAATTGCCCGCACCGATATACCAAATTCTATCGTCGGTCGGGTCGACCGTCAGTTGAGAAAGCCGCGTCCCGAGTTGTTCATCGTACCAGCCCTTGGCGAACGCATCCGGATCATAGGGATCGATGCCCAGATATCGCCAGCTTCGCGACAGTTCCCTCATCTTCGTCCATCGCCGCCCGCGGTCCGACGTGCGGTACAGCCAGCCGTTCCAGTCGATGGCCAAACCGAAGTCCGGATTTTGCCGCGAGAAGTCGACATCGACCACGCGCTTCATTTCGTCTCCGGTGCCGTCAAAGTCCTTCAGGCTATTCCACGTTTTTCCGCCGTCCCAGCTTCCGTAGGATATGTGCATGTCCGGACCGATCAAAATCGTCCGGGAGTCGCCGGGATGCGGCCATAAGGCTTCGTTATACCCCGCCATCCCCGGCCCGACGGGATACCAGACGACACTCGGATCAGAGGCGACACGAACGGCGCGCAGTCGTTCGAAGTACCCATTTCGCTGCGCCCCGCAGGCAGGGGCTCCGACGGTGTAACCCGTTGTCACGAGCGCGACGGCGGTCATGCTTACAGTTCCAAGGAACTCCCTTCGAGTTGCCATATCAATGCCCTATCTGTCCAATTTCGGTGTGACGCCGAAGGGAGACCAACGTCGTTACTTCCTGTCTTTCTGAAAGATCCCGCTGTCCGTTCAAGACGACGATTCTATGAAGGCAGTGAAGATGTCAAATGTTGATTGTCAACAAATTTGATCGCTGCGAAGTCCTTGTCCATGACCCTTCCGAGCTAAAAGCCAGTCCGAGCGCGCTCGTCTGGGGCCAACCTACTGGCTTGCGGGGGTTGCGACGTCTGCCCAATTGGCCGTTGCGTCGACGATGCGCCTATAATGTCGGCCGCCACCGTGCTGGCGGTCCACGAAACGGAGGTGCGCCGGCGTCTGGTCGTCTTTTGATCGTCTTTCGCGATTTGCCGACTGGCCTGCTCTCAAAAGGTTGGTCTACGTCGACGCCGTGGTGGTCGCCGACGACTGACGAGCTTTTAGCCGACCATTTACGAAGCTCGCGCCTCTGGCTGGTGCGTAGGTGGCGCATGAGAAGCCGGGAGACCGACCACCTTTGTCCGGTCTTGAGGGCTCTATCGGTCAAGTGTCGGCTAAGCCGTAAATCAACTGCCCGCCCTTCCGCCCCCGCTGGTTAGGAATCAGCTAGCTGCTGATCGTGGGGACGGCGATGCGCCGCCGGCCGATTTGGCATTTCCGTCCAATCGCATTCCGGAGGTTCTTCTCAACAGCGCCGCGCCTCCGGCTTGTCCGCTTTTACCCACACTAGTCTGGAAGCTGCCTGTCCGAACTCGGCCAACCTTGATCAGCGCCCCCGCGCATTGGGCGAGCTCAATTGTCGCCGATCGATAGCGGTGGCTTGCATGCGACGACGAAGTCGCGGCTTCTACCTAGTCGCGGTCATTGGCGATTCTGCGACGACGTTGCGCGACCATCAAATCGATGAACAAACTTCGCGTAGAAGCAATGTATCCGACGCGCTCAGCGTCGGAAACCAGCTGTCCAGTTTGACATCCTTTTCAGGCGGCGGCTGGATCGATCCATCCGCCTTGAAGCGTTTTATTTCCATGATCTTCTTGCGCTTGCCCACGCAATCATAGGTCACCCTTTCATAGATCGTGGGAACGCCGAGTTTGCTCATGGACGGCGTCGGCACGGATACCTTCCACAAACTTGCGTTCGTTCCGTCGCGGACGATCACCGGGTCGCGATATTGGCGATAGCTGCTGTCAGCAAAATAGCTTTCCCAACGGGAAGCCACTTCAGCCGGTGGTGGAGGAGACTTCGCATCCGCCGATGTCATGACGACCACTGCCGCCATGGCGGCACCCGTGATAAGATAGTTTCCTTTTGCCATCTCCCTTTGCTTGCTCATCGATATTCGACCGTTGGACTGGGTGCGGTTCAAGCCGTTCGATCCTTAAAACCTTACCTCGGTACCGGCTGTCTTCCTGATGTGCGGGTGCATTGTAGATATGCTTTGCCCTCAATAGGCTCTGGCGCCGATCGTCTGGGCCTGAGACGGGGTCATCAGGCGATCGCCGAGGTAATTGCCTTTGCTGTCATAGGTGCGGACCGTGACAAGCGCCGGATCACTCGGGCGGCTGGCCGCTGCCGCCATGGCATTCGCGAATGCAGCGGCTTCGGCGCCACGCTCGGCGCGCGCGGCCTTGGCGGCATCGAGCGCAGCGAGACGCGAGCGCTGACTGTCGCAAATCATTGCATTCCGGCCACCGGTGCACAGAACGGCGAGGTCCTGCGGTTCCAGCGGAAAGCGCCGCGCATAGGTCAGAAGATAGTCTCCGCCGAGCCTGCGTGCCTTGGCGATCAGGCTCGTGCCGTCGGGTGAATAGGCAGGCGTGTCGAGATGGGCCTGGAAATCCGCGATTAGCTGGCCTCGGTCGCCTTTGCTTCGCGCGGCCTGAGCGGCTGCGTAGGCGGCGGCACCGATGTTACTGTTGCGGCGCGGCAGGTCGGCGACGGCGTCGGCGACGCTCGCATAGGTCTGGCGCGCCGGATCTTCGACTGCGGTCCATTGCCCGGTCTCGAGCCGTCCCAATACCGTCTGGCGCCCGGTGCGACCGCGGAAATTGCCGAAGAAAGCCGGTATCAGCGCTGGATCGGTGACGAGCGACACATATTCGCCGCCAGCGTAACGGTAGCGGATCCCGCGCGGCGTCCGATAAACGCTGACGCGCAAATTCCCGTCGTACAATTCCCACTGCGGATCGGGGTGGCTGGCCACGAACCCGATCCAACCATCGGGCCGCGTCTCCAACTCACCGTTCGCTGTGAGCGGACGGTAGACCCGGTTGCCATCGATCGGTTCCACTGCGGCGAGGGTCGTGAGCCGCCATTTGTCGTCACGTGCGATGACAAGGTCGCGGTCCTTGTGAAGTTCGGTGAGCGATCGGTCGAAGATGCGCACAGGGGTGATGTGGCTCAACGACGTCTGTCGGAGCACCAGCACTTCGCCGTACAATCGCAGGAGGTTGGGGCCGCTCGAGCCCCCGCCTTCGAGGCTGACATCACCGAGAACCCGAAACCTGTTGCCGTCCCACGCCCGGAAACGCTGGTGGTTGAACGGCACGGCGGCCTCGGAATGTCTGTCATTGTAACCCACGACATAGCGATGGCCCGACGCGGTCAAATAGGTTTGAGGACGGAAGAAGGTGGGGAGACCGGGGTCGGCAGGCCGAGATACTCCGGTCGTGAGGTCGATCATCAGATTGTCGTACCGCGCAGCCTTGCCATTCATCGTCAGCAGCACGGCGTAGGCGGTATTGTCATCGACGATCGCGACATGATTGTAGAGCGGGGACAAGACGACCGCTCCGGATGCGTCGGCAATCCCGAGCTTATACTGACCCATCGGGCCTTTGCCCTGCGCGCCGCGCTGCTGTTTGCGCCATTCCTCCGCGCTGTAGGCCTTGAGCTTGCGCAAATCGCGCGCTGACGACTGAACCGCGACGGCAAGATCGGCGGCGTCCAGCCTTTCAATGCAATGGGCGCCTTCTGCGACCGCGGTGCAGGTCCAGATTTCGAGATCGGCTTGGGCCTGCGCGTCTGCACCCGCGCCAAGTGCCAGCATCAGCAAAGTGGATAGTCGGGATAAAACAGGTATGCGCATCGTGTCGCCTCGGCGAGAGAAGAAAAGCGGCGCGACCCAAGACGCCGATAGCTTGAGACGTTCTGATTGTCACGTTGCCGATCAAGCGACATTCGCAGCGCGCGCGAGAAGCGCTCGACCTGTCCGCGAGATGACTTATGTAAGGGCGTTTACCCCGTCGTCGACGTTGAAGATGCGCTGACCCTGACGGAAAACATCAAAGTTTAGCCAGTAAATCTCGCTATCCCGTTGAGCGAGCTCTCCGGTTCTTCGTTGAACGTCCGCTCTCCTTGTTTGACATCCAATTGCGGACAGTCTGCAACCGGCCAACTTCGCACGCTCTATTTGTTGCTCGGGCCGCTCAGATCGGCTTTCTGGCCATCTGGCGCGCCAAAACGGATCGATATGCGGCGGCTACGCTCTCGGAGGCGGGACTGGGCCTTTCGATTCTGCTATTGAGCGTCGCTGGCACTCACAAGCTGAAGAAATCTTTGCTGTTCAGTCCTGTCCGGCCAATGGTCCTTTCCGTCTGCGGGTGCCGCATGGGCCCGATCAGGAAAGGGCGGCGGTCACGATGATTTCGACGCGATAGTCCGGCGTCGCGAGCTTCACCTCGCCGGTGGCGCGGGCAGGCGCGTTGGCGCCGCCTACCCATTGGTCCCAGACAGCGTTCATGGCGCCGAAGTCGCTCATGTCGGCAAGCCAGATCGTCGCGGTCAGGATGCGTGATTTGTCGGTCCCCGCCTCGGCGAGCAACGCGTCGATCTTGCCGAGAACCGCGCGGGTTTGGGCCGCCGCGTCTTCCCCCGGTGCGCCGACCTGGCCGGCCAGATAGACCAGATCGTTATGGATCACGGCTTGGCTCATCCGCGGCCCCGAATGAAGTCGTTCGATAGTCATAATAGTCCTTTCCTTTTGCCTTCACATGTAGCGATCGATGCCGATACCGGCGGGGTCGAGCGGGGGGCGCTCGCCGCTGATCAGCGATGCTATAAGCCGTCCCGATCCGCATGCCATCGTCCAACCCAATGTACCGTGCCCGGTATTGAGAAACAGGTTCGGGATCGGCGTGGCACCGATGATCGGCGTGCTGTCGGGCGTCATCGGGCGAAATCCGCTCCAGAAATGCGATGGCGCCATCATGTCGGCACCGTCTGGAAACAGGTCCTTCAGCGAGTGACGCAATGTGGCCTCGCGCTCGGGCGGCAGCGCGGCATCGAAGCCAGACAGCTCGGCCATCCCGCCTACCCGGATCCGATCGCCGAGCCGGGTGATCGCGATCTTGTAGCTTTCGTCGAGCAATGTCGACACTGGCGCGCAATTCGCGTCGGCCACCGGCAGGGTGATTGAATAGCCTTTTACGGGATAGACCGGGAGGGAAACCCCGGCCGGGCGAAGCAGCGCTGGCGAGTAGCTACCGAGTGCCAACAAATAGGCATCGCCGCGGACCAGACCGGCATCGGTCCGGACGCCCGCGACACGGCCGCCGTGCATTTCGAGCCCGGCGATATGCGAATTGTAGCGCAGCTCGACGCCCATCTCCGGGAGGTGACCGGCAAGCTGGCGCGTGAACAGGTGGCAATCGCCGGTCTCGTCGCCGGGCAGGCGGAGACCGCCGACGAAGCGGTCCTGCGCGGCTGCAAGGCCAGGCTCGGCGCCCACGCAGCCGTCGCGGCCGAGCAGGGTGTATGCGACGCCATAATTTTCGAGCACCGCGATATCTTCTGCGCTGGCGTCGAACTGCTCCTGGGTCCGGAACAACTGAAGTGTGCCTTGCGAACGCTGGTCATAGTCCAGCCCTAGCCGCTGGCGCAGCGCAATCAACTCGTCGCGGCTAAATTCTGCAAGTCGCACCATCCGGCTCTTGTTGAGGGCATAGCGCCCGGGCGTGCAGTTTCGCAGCATCGCCAGGATCCACCGGATCATTGCCGTATCGATGCGGGGGCTCACGATCAGCGGCGCATGCTTCATGAAGAGCCAACGCATCGCCTTGAGCGGAATTCCGGGCGCCGCCCAGGGCGAGGCATAGCCCGGCGAAATTTCGCCTGCGTTGGCGAAGCTGGTTTCGAGCGCGGGGCCTGGTTGCCGGTCGACCAGCACGACCTCATACCCCGCCTCGGCGAGATAATAGGCCGACGCAACCCCGATCACCCCCGCGCCGAGGACGATGACCCTCATGCCGCTGCCCCTTCGTGTGCAGCCCGCATCTGCCCGTTCTCGATGGCGAAGCGAGCGTGCCGCGGTCCAAGTCCGGTCAGGATGTCATAGGCGATGGTGCCCGCATCGCGCGCGACATCCTCAAGCGATTGCGAAGGCCCCAGCAACTCCACGAAATCGCCCTCCGCAATAGCGTCACCGGCAAGACCGCCGATGTCGATCGTGAGGCTGTCCATGGATATGCGCCCGACGACCGGAAGGCGCACGCCTCGGTGCCAGGCCGCGCCTTTGCCGCCCAGGCTCCGCGGCCAGCCGTCAGCATAGCCCATCGCAACCGTCGCCAGCCGCTGAGGCGCGATCGCGATATGATCGAGTCCATAGCCGACGCCCGTGCCCGGCTCGATCATGCGGATCTGAAGGATGCGCGCATCGAGGCGCACGACGGGCTGCAAGCCTTCCGCCGCCGCGACCGGCGCGACCCCGAACAGCGCGATGCCTGGACGCGCCACATCACAGTGGAAGTCGCGCGGCAGAAAGGCACCGGCACTGTTCGCGACAGACCTGGGCACCGCGGAAAAATGGGCGGCGACCGCCTCGAACCGGCGGAGCTGTTCGCTATTCGCTGCGCGGGCTGGCTCGTCACCGCAGGCAAGGTGCGTCATCAAAAGCTTGAGCTCGAGCTCACTCTCCAATGCAGGATCTCCTGCAGCTGCCAGCGCCGCGTCGGGCGACAAGCCGAGACGCGACATGCCGGTGTCGATCTGCAGCGCGGCCGGTAATCGCCGCGCGGCAGACCGGGCGTGCCCCCGCCAGGCAGCGAGTTGCGTGGCCGAATTCAGGACCGGAACGAAGCCGGCCTCCGCACATGCCGCTTCGCTGCCCGGATCAAGGCCATTGAGGATGGTGATTTCGGAACCGGAACCCACGATAGGTCGCAGCCTTTGCGCCTCGCACAGCCGCGCGACGAAGAAAAGGCGGCAGCCCGCATCAAGAAGGGCGGTGGCGATCGCATCGATACCCAGACCATAAGCGTCAGCCTTGACGACCGCGCCGCATTCTGCAGGCGTGACGCGCTTTGAAAGACGATGGAAGTTCGCCGCGATCGCATCGCAATTGACGATCAGGCGGCTCGAGTGGGGCGGGGCAGGCGGTTCCAATTTGATCTCCCTCGCGAACGAGGATAGCGCGCGTCATGCGAAATTTTTCGCCGAATTCACCAACATTGATGCTAAAATCGGTCTTTCTTGACATTATCAGCGACATTTTGGGGGAATCTTCATGCCGAGCCTCGGTGACATGGATCGCCGCATCCTGAACGTTTTGAGGCTGAACGCACGGATCACGAACAGCGATCTTGCTGCCGAGGTCGGACTGTCTCCCTCCGCCTGCTTGCGGCGTGTGCGGCTTCTGGAGCAGTCAGCTGTGATCCGAGGATATACGACGATCGTCGCGGCTGGCGCGTCGGAGGAAGGCACGATCGCGATCGTGCAGGTGGAACTCGAGCGACAGTCGGAGGAATATCTCCTGCGTTTCGAGGCGGCGCTCCGGCGGCATGCAGAAATCCAGGAGTGGTTCCTGATGACCGGCGATGGCGACTATATTCTGCGTGTGCAGATCGGTGGGATCGACGATTATGGAGTGTTTCATCGCGATGTATTGTCGCGATTGCCCGGCGTCGCCCGCATTACGTCAAGCTTCGCCATGCGCAGCCACCGCAGGATATAACACTCTTGATAGCGCGCTTAGGGCGCAGAAGGTCGTCGGATCGGCGCTGCGAACAACTGCACGCTCGAAATCCTCCCCAAGATCGACGTCGCCGCAAGCGGAGGCAAGGCAGCGGCGCAGGGACTGATCCGCAAGAAGCTTGTTCACTTGCTCGCCGTCGCGGTGGATCTCGATATCGCCGGCGGCACCTTCAACGGCAAAGATCCGAACCATTGGTCCTGAATGTTGCTCAGGGCTCTATCCTCGCTATTTCCGCCGATCGCATCTCGCGGCTTTGAGCGAAATGACCGTGAATGCCTGATCCCGATGCGACGCATTTCATCGGGCCCTGCTGCGCTTCATGTGGCCGCTCATCTCTGCCCACTCCTGCGGTGGAGCGTTTTTGACCCGCTTCCGGCTTCAGCTTAAATCGGCGACTTTGCACAGACTTCTTGCTACGGGCCTCCGATGAGCGTGAATTTTGCAAACAGCCGCGCCGAATTTGCGATAGATTTCGGAACCGCGAATTTGAGAGTGATCCATCGTGACGATGGCGTCATTTTTGACGAACCCTCGCTCTGTTGCCTCGCGGACGGGGAGTGGGGACCCGCGCTGGTCGCTGCCGGCTTGCCCGCGAGCGAGATGAGCGAACGAACGCCTTCTGGGTTGCGCGTTCGGCGACCCCTGAAACGCGGCGTTCTTCAGGATATCGGTTCAGCGACGCAGCTGCTCCGCTATGCCGTCCCCAAAGTCCGCAGACGGCCCTTGTTCGGAACGCAAAGGGTGATTATCGGGCTACCGGCTGATGCGACGCAGGCCGAGCGCCGCGCCATGCTCACCGCGGCGCACGACGCCGGACTCAATCCATTAGACCTGGTACCCGAACCGCTCGCGGCCGCTATTGGAGCCGGCCTTGCGGTTCGAGAACCCAGGGCCACCATGCTCGTGGAGTGCGGAGCGGGGACAACGGAAGTGGCGGTGCTGTCGCTTGGCGGAATCTGCCAGACGCGCGCGCTCCGCGGCGGCGGCGACGAGTTGGACCGGGCCATCATCGACCATCTTCACTTTCATCACAAACTGCTGGTCGGGCGCCGAAGTGCTGAACGGATCAAGCGGGCTCTGGAGACCGTGCCGGCCTCGGCAAACGGAAAATGCTCGCTGATCGAGGTCAAGGGGCGCAGTCTTGTGTCGGGGCTCCCGACAAGCCTTTGGATCCCGTCCGCCGAAATCGCAGGCGTCGCCGAGAAGCACGCGCAGCATATCGTCGATCTCGTGCGAGAAGTGCTCGGCGCGACCACCCCGGAACTGAGCGACGATATCCACACGCATGGCATTTTTTTGACCGGCGGAGGCGCTGCGTTGCCCGCGATCCGCGCCATGATCGAAGCGCAAACCGGGCTTGGCGTGACGCTCGCCGACACGCCAGATCAATGTGTTGCGCGCGGGCTATTACAGATTTTGCGCGGAGAACAAATAAACTGAAGTGTCATGTCCGGCGGATTTTCGCCGTTGCTCGTCGCATGGCCTCATTGGTCCGACGCGCGTGCGCGCACCCGCGTTCCACCAGCTTTTTGGTGCGCCATGGCCATAGCCGTCTATTCATGCTACAGAGATCGCATGCGATTGAGTTCTGAAAATCTTCGCTTCATGACGCGCGGAGGCAAGCTTCCGACGCGCCTGCGCCCCTCGGGACCGCCGTACCGCTAAGGCGGTACGCGGGCACCGAGGCCGCGTCCCTGACCGCTCGTCAGGGTTCCCCAAATTATTGAATGGGCAGTCTTGCGGCCCGAAAGTCGGCGTTTTTACGCCGACGGAGCCGCGCGCCCATGGAGCAGAACATGGAAGAAAATCCAAGTCTCGCTGCGCTGATTGCACAGCGCGCCGAATTCGTAAATCAAATGTCGGCACGCCTTGGCGATGCATGCGCTGACGCGGGAGGCGATCCGCGACAAATAGCGTCGCAGCTTCTCGATATCATCCTTCGATCCTTTGAGAAGCAGGGCCTTCACGCTGCCGCCGCAAAGATCTTTGACAAATCTTGCGTCAGCCGCTTTGGCGACGAGCTCATTCCAATCTTGCGCGATATTCTAGGGCACGATGTCCCGATCGGCTTTCTTGCCCACTGCATCGACGGCTATTGGCGCGGCGTTCGTCACGTGCTTCAGCATGCCGCCTGACGCCGGCCGGGTGTGGGTCACCCGCACCGCGCCATTCAACCAACTGACCGCCAAGCGCCTCGCAGCGATAGGATATGAGACATTGCTCATGCCCGCGCTGCGGGTCGTGCCCGTTGCGACGCATGTTCCCGTCGCAGTGCCGGACGCGCTGATATTCACCAGTCTCAACGGCATTCGTCTTCACCGGTTCTTGCCGGCGCTTGCCGATCGCCAGGTTTTTGCGGTGGGCGACCACAGCGCTCGCTTTGCCCGCGCCATAGGCTATCGGCGCGTTATGTCCGCGAGCGGTAATGTCTCGGACCTCGCGAAGTTGATCTTGGCACAATGCGTGCCCGGATCGACGGTCCTGCACATCGGGGCGGTGCAACCTGCCGGCGATCTTGAGGTTTTGCTGGCTGCTGGCGGGGTGCGGCTACGCCGCCATCCCGTTTATGATGTCGTTGAAAGCAACCTTGCAGGGATGAGAAGAGTGGTCGCCAGTCCCGCGGGGCTTGCCGCGGCCCTGATCCACTCGCCGCGTGCGGGCGCGCATGTCGCGGCTTGGCTCGACCGCCGCCAACCCGCGTGGCGGGGGGCCGTCGTCTGTATATCCGAAGCTGCTGCCTCGTCCTTCCGAAATGGGAGAGGGTTGGACATCAAGGTTGCGAAGCGCCCGGACGAGGCATCGATGCTCGCATGTCTTGGCATGTCTGGGACTGACCGATCATGATCGCATGCGTTACTGCCATTTTGTCCTGTCCCGCCGACCCGGCGATACGCTTACCAATTAATCAAGTTGACTTAGAGTGGGTAATGGCCATGATGGTCGGCGATGAATAATTCACTCCTCTTGCGGCGCTCGGCGCACCACGCAGGCCGGCTTCTCGAAGGCTAGCCGCCCCGAACTCGCATCCGGCGGGGGCGGGGCACAGCTATGACCTAGCAAGCAAAACGACCCCAGCGGGTCCGAGTGACACCATGAACAGCATCGATACAAAATCTTCCGCGCGAGCGGAGGATGTTTCTGCGCAGCCGCGCGAACAATCCGGCGATGACAAGATCATCAAATTCCCTGCCCGTGAAACGGGAGCGCGACCGGTTCCGCCGATGCCGCCGTCCAAGCCGCCGGGTCCGCCACGCGCCGCTTAATCGTCGTCAGGGCTATTGGAAGAATCGAGACTATCATGGAAATCAAGCCGCCGGACGCGCTTTTTGCGCGTCTGCTTCGCAGCGCATCGTTGCGAGCTAACGAATTATTGTCAGTACCGGGAGGTGCGGCCCGCGTGCGAGTGATCGCTGACGATGGCTATAACGATATCGAGCGGCTGGCATTATCGCCGTTCGCCGACGACCAACTTGTCGCCGTCGCTTTGCGCCTGAGCGATGCCTGCCGCGGCGCCGGTCAGCCATTGGTAGCGCGGATGGCGCAATATTTTCACATCCCTGCGCCTTCGATCGAAGTCGAAGCTTTACGCCGGTCGATCTGGTCCGAGCAGGAGCGAGCGGGCCTGCCTCTCGACGAAGCCCGGCGCGAAGTCGCAACCATTGAAAGCCGAATGATCGACGGCGAGCGATCTCGTCGCTCCGAACTGAGAGCTTATGCCGCCCTTTATTCCGATCTTTGGTGCGATCCGCGAACGGCTGCCCCATCGGCGACGCGCCGTATGATGCTCGCGATGGTGACAGGCTTTGCCGAGCGATCGAACGCATCGAGCGTATCATCCGGCCGTCTGGAGACAGTGTCGTGAGGGGAGATGTTTCAGATCACCCGAATGCGCCTCTGCAACTCGGCTGCCGCGCGCAGGCGCTTTACGTCTTCACGTTCGTCCTGCTCTTTCTCCTGGCATGCTGGTTTGTCGGCTCGCTCATCGCCCAGCCCGCATAAGCGGCGAGACATTCGATGTACTCAATACTCGCCGATCCGCTCGCGCCGACGCTCGCCGTTTCCGAACCGATGTCAGGCATTATCTTCGTCCTGATGGTCGCGGGGCTCTACTGTCTGGTTTTCGCGTTCACGCGGCGCCGGCGGATTTGCTGGGCGACCGCTGCTATCGTTTGTTTCTCTGGCGTGATCGCGATCGTCTGGACAAGTCCAATAGGTAGCAGTTCTGCCACAGGCGCTGCGATAGATAATACACTTAGCGTGTCGACGCAGTTCGGCGAGCAAAGCCACCCACCGACACTTTGGTCGGACGATGACGCACTAGTCGGGGGGCTCGATTGACTCTCTCACGCGCGACGAAGCCGCGAAAACAGCCAGCTGCGGCGCATGGACGCCGATATTTTTCGCCACCTATTTCGAGTTGGGAGCAATCCAAATGGGCATCCGCGCCCGCCTTCGCTCAAAAGCTGTAGCGCGCCGTACGCGTGACGTAGAGGCCATGCTTGTGCGCTACCCGCGGCTCACGAGCGATGAAAATGCGCGCCTGCTGGCACTCCTCCCATCAATTCCATTGCTCGACACGGCGATCATCATGGCTGACGAGCATTTATCGAAGAAGCTTGATGCCTTCTATTTGGCTCATCGGGACGCGTTCGCCGCCCGATGGTCGCGGCTGCTGCCCGTCATTATCGTTCTGGCCCTTTCTGTCCTCGGTCCTCTATCCCCCTGAGCGACCCGATTACTGGTGAACCATCGGCGCCGACCCGGCGCGTCATCCGCGGAGGCACAGCTCTTTTGCGGCATTTTTCTTTTTTCCCGAGCCGTCCGGGTTGCAGCGCGGACATGAATGGAGCTTCTCGTGTTGATCAACCGCTATTCGCCGCTGCTCATCAGCGTCGCCGCCACAGTGGCATTTACGCTATTCCTGCCGCACCCCTGGGCAATCCTCATGATCATGATATCAGGCGGACTGGCGCTGACGGGTGTAATGGATCTCGCTCAACCCGAACATTCGGTCCGGCGAAATTATCCGCTTGTCGGACGACTGCGTTGGCTCTTCGAAAGCGTTCGTCCAGCGATCCGGCAATATCTTGTCGAGGGCGACCAAGAACAAACGCCCTTTTCGCGCAGCCAGCGCTCGCTCGTCTATGCGCGTGCCAAGAATGAGATCAGCGACCGGCCGTTCGGAACGCTGGTCGATGTGTATCGCAACGGCTATGAGTTCATCGCCCACTCGACGCGGCCCGGGGCCGTCGCCGACCCGGCGAGCTTCCGCGTGCTCATCGGCGGGGCAGATTGCGCCCGGCCTTATCCGGCATCCATTTTCAACATTTCGGCGATGAGCTTCGGCGCGCTAAGCGCCAACGCCATCCGGGCGCTCAATAAAGGCGCGAAGTTGGGCGGTTTTGCCCATGATACGGGCGAAGGTTCGATCAGCCGCTATCATCGCGAGCATGGCGGCGATCTCATCTGGGAAATCGGCAGCGGCTATTTCGGGTGCCGCACCGACGAGGGCGGGTTTGATCCGGTTCGCTTCGCCGAGCAGGCAGCCGATCCCCAGGTCAAGATGATCGAGCTCAAGATTAGCCAGGGTGCCAAGCCGGGAATGGGCGGCATCCTTCCCGCAGCGAAGATCACCGCGGAAATATCCGAGACGCGCGGCATCCCGCGCGGCCGCGACTGCATCTCTCCAGCACGGCACAGCGCCTTTTCCACGCCGATCGAACTCATGCAATTTATTGGCAAACTGCGAAAATTGTCGGGTGGCAAGCCCGTCGGTTTCAAACTTTGCATCGGACAGCCTTGGGAGTTCATGGGCATCGTCAAGGCCATGCTCGAGACGAATATCCTGCCTGATTATATCGTCGTCGATGGCGGGGAGGGCGGAACGGGCGCGGCGCCGTTTGAATTTACCGACCATCTGGGCATGCCCATGCGCGAGGGGTTGCTCTTCGTGCACAATACGCTCGTCGGCGCCGGGCTCCGTGGCAGGATCAAGGTCGGCGCGGCGGGGAAAATCATCAGCGCTTTCGATATTGCAACTGCGATGGCGTTGGGCGCCGACTGGACCAACGCCGGTCGTGGGTTTATGTTCGCGATCGGTTGTATCCAATCGCTGGCTTGCCATACGAACCGCTGCCCGGTGGGCGTTGCAACGCAGGATGCAGTCCGTCAGCGTGCCTTGGACGTCGGCGACAAGGGCGACCGGGTCTATCATTACCATCGCAACACATTGCTTGGCCTGTCGGAAATGATTGCGGCGGCGGGGCTTGATCATCCCGCGCAACTCAGCCCTCACCATCTGGTCAGGCGCGTGAGCCTAACCGAAATCCGGCTTTTCTCACAGTTGCACATCTTCCTCGAAGAAGGCGAATTGCTGGCCGGCGCTTCGGAACGGGATTTTTACAGCGCCGCCTGGCGTCTGGCGCGGCCGGACAGTTTCGAGTTGGCCGTGTGAGCGGTTCGGGAAATCAGCCATGAGAGCGGGAGCGAGGTCTTGCGCTCACCTGCCTTGTGAAGAAAAGTTGGTATCGCGGCTAATTCAGAAGCCTTGCGAAAAAGATCAAGCTCATGGCCGTGCCGACGATAATGATGACGGCGCGAACTAGGGCGGTCGGCAGCCTGCGTGCGAGCGGCGCGCCTGCATAGCCGCCAATCGTCGCGGCTGCCATCATCACCAGTGCCTGCGGCCAGGCTACCAGGCCGGCGAGGGCAAAGGTCGCGACTGAGGTGCCGGAGATCAATAGCGATATCGCGTTCTTCAGGCCGTTCATCTGATCAAGGTCGCGCAGGCCCCAACACGCGAACAGCGCGAGCAAGACGATGCCAAGACCGCCGTTGAAATAGCCTCCATAAATGGCGACCACGATCAGCGACGCCATGTTATCGGCTTTGGCAAATCGATGGCGCTGGGCCCACTTCTGGACAGGTTCCGCGAAGGCGAAAGCGGTTGTGGCAATCAGCAGCAGGAAGGGAACAACGAACGAAAAGGCCTCGTTGGAAGACACCAGCAGCAGGAGTGAGCCCACCAATCCGCCGAACAGCGTCGCTCCGACAATCTTCAGAAGCTGGCGCCGCGGATAGGCGGAAATTTCCCTTCGGAACCCCGCTGCGCCGCCAAGATAGCCCGGCGACACGGCGACTGCGCTGGTCGCATTGGCTGTCACCAAGGGCACACCGGTGAACACCAGCGCGGGCAGCGTCAGAAACGTTCCTCCGCCAGCGATGGTGTTCAAGACGCCGGCGAAAAATGCGGCACATGCCAACAGGCCATAATCGCTCATCCGGAAATCTTTCGGCGGGATGGGGAATCATAGGGGGGCGGCTGACCTGCGTTCATACAATCGTCCTTGCGCTCCCCATGCTTTGATTCATTCGGCCTTCGCTGGCTGTTGAACCTTGAGAATGCTGAGCTTTCGTTCGCGTCCGTCACGATCGGGCCAGAGGATCGATTGTCCCTCGCGCAGCCCGATCAACCCTGCGCCGACGAGGGTCAGAACCGAAATGCGATACTCCGCGATATCGGCGTCCTTCGGGTAGACGAGCTCATAGGAATATTCGCGGCCGCTCGCTTCATCGAGGAAGCTCGCCCTGGCATGCATGGTGATGACATCGGGCGGAATGCGATCCGTCTTATGCAGGACGGCGCGCGTAATTTCGCCGAGAAGCATGGCGCTGACTTGCGGCAGGCGATCTTCGACCGCCATTGCCAGGTTCGAGAGACTTTCCGCCTCGCTGTCGATCATATGGATTGCCGGACGTTTTCCGGCCCTGGGTTTGGACATGGTGCTACTTTCGCTTGAATTGGGTGCGGTCGCGCTACGGGACAGCGCGGTTTGTCGATCTGGAATGTTCGCCCCGAGCCCGGGGCGTGCTGCACCGAAGCTCGGGGCTAGAAGCCCGCGAGAAGCTGTCCCCCATGGACACGGAAGCCGAAAAGGTGCGGGCCGGATTGCATAGGGGCAGGTTGGCGAAAGCAGATCGCAACGTCAAATCTTCTCAAGGCATTTCGGCCTCTTCGCATCGGCCTCGCCGCTTCTCGTCTTTGTACTCTTCTGTGCAAGACATATCGCTCGAGCGGGCGTTGGTGCGGTTAGCCGCCGACGCGCGTGCGCGCTAAGAGGCGATCCGGGTTGGCCCGGCGACCGGCCAACCGACAACTCGCACCGCCGTCATTATCCCGGCTCGGTGGAACTTCCTCGATCGAATGGGCAAAACCGAAACCGCTTTTTTCGACACTGTTACCGTTCGTCACGTCATTATTGTAATATCGCGGCGAAGCCACAGAGCGCGGCTCCGCCGCAGGGGCTAAAATGCTGGCGCGTGGTGACGCTCCGCCGCTTCAATTCGCGCGATCCGGTCCTTGATCGACAGCCTCGTCTTCTTGAGCTCGCCCAGCGTCAAGGGATTATATCCCTTTGAACCCTGCCGCTTGGCAATGAGACGCGAAACCAGCTCGTGGTTTTTCTTCAGGCGACGAATTATCGACTTTGACATCATTGTCCTCCGTTAAATTCGGTGCGGTTGTCTCCGATCCGCAATCTCGAGACGTTTGACGGCCAGTTCGCGCGGACGGCAGGGATCAGACAGGGGCTCTCTTGCCTGGGGGGAGGCAAAATAGCCCCTGTCCTCACGACCTGAAAGATAGTGTCAGGCGTGTTTTCGCTGGCCCGGCGGCTGCTTGCGCAGCGTTTCCGACACCGAATTTTCGACGTCGGATGTGTCTTTCTGCTTCTTGAGCTTCCGCGGCTCGCGATTTCCTCGTTGGTTCTTCTTTGCCATGTCGATGGCTCCGTTTGATCAGTATCGTTTAAAGGGCTTTGCCCTGGCGGTTGCACACCTGACCCGGAGATATTGCGCATCCGGATCAGGCCGATCCAAGCGGTTGTGGCGGCACCAAATTGGCTTTCCTGTAGTTCATCATCGGATCCTGAAACGAAGGGGGATCATGGATTTGCCGAAGACATAGCCATGAGAGCTATGCTGATGGATGCGACAGAGAATAAAATCAGTACTTTTAACCTCAACCTGAAATGGTGAGATTCCTGAGCTCGATCGGCGGCAGTGATATCGTCCTGCGATTGCGAAAAGGAGGTTGGCACGAACATCATCTCTTTCAATCCGCGCCCGCGTGCGGATGCGGCCTGTCGTCACTCACAAGAGAGAGACGACCGACCTCTCCCTCGAAGCGGCACGGAGTTCATGGTCTTTGAGAAAGAAAGCGCATCAGACGCGCCTCTTTCAATGGAAATTGCATATTTGAAAATTCAAGCAGGCCGAATGATCATTCGCGCTTCGTTGCTTGATAAAATGGCCCCGAGCTCCCGGATATCAAATCATCCGGGTGGGCCGGGCTACAGCGTTAGCAGTTTTTCCGTGCTACGGAGCCAAAGGGAACATATTTCAGTAGCCATGGATCCGAGATAGAGGCGCAAAATTATTAATCAAGCCGGGAACCGGAATAGTTTTCTGTTTGCTATTACATTTGGGCCTGATCCGCATCTTGCTTGCCAATATCATCGCCTGCAGCCGCCAATATCCACTGCAAGTCGCGCCGCTTGGTCAACAGATCCTCGAGGCAATATCCATCGAGCACCTACATGAAGGCCGCGAGCGCCTCGTTCAGGGCACCGGTCAAACCACAAGCGGGCGCAATGATGCAGCTACCGCACTCGACGAGATTGAAGCCGTCTTCGGTGTGGCGGACGACTTCGCCAAGATTGATGTCTCTCGGCAGACGCGCGAGCCGCACCCCACCATAGCGTCCGCGCACGCTCTCCAGATAGCCCGCGTTCACAAGATCATTGACCACCTTCATGAGGTGATTTTGCGAGATGCCATAGGCGCGAGCGATCTCGGCTATCGGTGAGAGTTCATCACCGGCTTTACCGCCCAGGTAGAGCAGCACGCGCATCGCATAATCGGTGTAGTGCGTCAGTCGCATCAACCTCTCCCGCCGGCTCGCAAGTTTAATATGCGTGGTGCAGTGTGCGCGCTATCCTGCGGCGCTTCAGGCTAGGGCGGGCAGGTAGTCAGCGGGTGAATGGCAGCTATGGCGGCGCGCCTCGCCGAAACCTGGCAGTCTCCTTTCGGCCATTCGAGACAAGCCTTTACGGAACATTCTGGATCGCCCGCTGGTTCTGGCTTTTCCTGCGCGTTGCATACCGCCGATCTTACCTGGAGCCAGAATGCAAATATTGCGGCGTATATTGATCGTCGAAGATGATGCGATCATAGGCATGCTTCTCGAAGAATATGTCATGATGATGGGGCGAGAGCCGATCGCTGTTGTCGATGGAGTTACGCCTGCGCTTGCCCGGATTGCGCAAGGCGGCATCGATGCGGCGATCGTCGATGTTCATCTTGCCAATGGCGATAACGGCGATCCGATCGCGGCAGCGCTGACGGAGGCGAATATCCCGTTTCTGGTGGCGACGGGAGGTTTTACAGGCGCGCTAGGGCCAGCGTGGCGGGACCGCCCGGTTCTCGCAAAACCTTTCACGTTAGCGAGCCTGAGCGAAGCCCTCGGGGCGCTCGATCGATAACCTCCTCATTCGAGAATTTGGGAACCGCATTCGCGTATCGATCATTTTGAAAGGACGATGCGACGATCAATGGAGCGGAATTGAATGACGGAACAGAGCGGCTTGGATCGCACGAACAAGGCCGAAACGGGGGTCTCCGGGCTGGACGACATCACCGCTGGCGGCCTCGCGCGCGGACGAATATTCCTCATGGAAGGCGATCCGGGGACGGGAAAGACGACGATCGCCAATCAGTTTCTATTGGCGGGTGCCGCAAAGGGCGAGCGCTGCCTCTACATCACGCTGTCGGAGACCGAAGAGGAACTGCGCGAAACCGCTAAATCGCATGGCTGGGACCTTCCCGACAATTTCCATATCTTCGAACTCGTGCCGCCCGAGGCGCTCCTCAACGACGAACAGCAGCAGAGCCTCCTCTATTCGTCTGACCTTGAGCTTGGCGAGACGACCAAGCGTATCCTCGAAAAATACGAAGAGGTGCAACCCGACCGCGTCGTGCTCGACAGCCTCTCGGAAATCCGTCTGCTGGCCCAAAGCTCGCTTCGCTACCGCCGCCAGATCTTGTCGCTCAAACATTATTTCGCGCGTCATGACGCGACGGTGTTGCTCCTCGACGATCTGACGTCGGAAAGCGCCGACAAGACCGTGCACAGCGTCGCGCACGGGGTCATCCGGCTTCAGGAGATGTCGCCCGAATATGGCGCCGAGCGCCGGCGCCTGCGGGTGCTCAAATATCGCGGCCAGCGTTTCCGCGGCGGCTATCATGATTTCATCATCGAAAGGGGCGGGGTACGTGCCTTTCCGCGCCTTGTCTCGCTCGAACACAAGACCGACTTCGAGCGAAAGGTTGTCGCGACTGAGAATGGCGAGCTCAATGATCTGCTCGGCGGCGGCTTCGATACCGGATCTAGCGCGTTGATTCTCGGTCCGTCGGGCACGGGCAAGTCGCTCTTCGCGCTCACATTTGTCGAGAGTGCGGTCCGCCGCGGCGACAAGGCCGCAATGTTCATCTTCGACGAAGAACTCGGTCTTCTCTTTGCCCGGGCGCAAGGCATGGGAATCGACATCCAGCAGATGGTCGACAGCGGCAATCTTATCATTGAACAGGTCGATGCTGCCGAACTGTCGCCGGGCGAATTCTCGCAGCGCGTCCGCAACTGTGTCGAGCAATATGAAGCGAAAACGGTCGTGATCGACAGTCTCAACGGTTTTCAGGCCGCGATGCCCGAAGAGACGGCTCTCATTCTTCACATGCACGAACTGCTGCAATATCTGAACAGGCAGGGCGTGATGACCTTCCTGACCGTCGCGCAGCACGGGCTGGTAGGTGACATGAAGGCCCCAGTCGATGTGACCTATCTCGCCGATACCGTCGTGCTGCTCCGCTATTTCGAGGCGGCCGGGCGGGTGCGCCGCGCGATATCGATCATGAAAAAGCGCACCGGTGCGCATGAATATACGATCCGCGAATATCGCATCGGGTCGCAGGGCATTTCCCTTGGCGCGCCTTTGACCGGTTTCCAAGGCGTACTTCGCGGCGTTCCCGAAATCATCGGTTCGGCAGAACTGATGGACACACCGCAGGCACTTCCCGCCGGATGAACCGGACCTTTTCAGAGCGGGCGATCATTCTCGCGCCGCGCGGAAGGGATGCCGATATTGCCGCCTCGATGCTTCGCGAGGCCGGCATTGAAAGCGGGATCGCCAAAAGTCTTGACGATTTTGTCGACATCCTGCGGAACGGGGCGGGCTTCGGGCTCGTCACCGATGAGGCTCTGCGCGGCGCTGACCTTCGTGCGCTTGATAGCTTCATTCGGGCGCAGGGCGAATGGTCCGATTTTCCGTTCATCCTGCTTACCGAGCGCGGCGGCAGCATTGAGCGTAATCCCGCCGCGGGTCGCTATCTCGAGCTTCTGGGCAATGTCACCTTCATCGAGCGGCCCTTCCATCCGACCACGCTCATCAGCATCGTGAAGGCGGCGCTGCGCGGGCGACGCCGTCAGTACGAGGCACGGGCGCGCCTCCAGGCGATCCGCGAAGGCGAGCAACAGCTTCGCATCGCGCTGTCGGCCGGAAGGCTGGGCGCTTGGACATATGACGTTGCGTCGATGCGGCTCGATGCATCGCCTGATTGCAAGAGCCACTATGGCAGGTCCGCCAACGACCCGTTCCCGTATGAAGACCTGATCGCCAGCGTGCACGACGATGACCGGGCGACAATGCAGGCGGAGGTTCGCCGAGCCCTTGAGACCGGCGCCGACTATGACATCGAATATCGCTGCGTCTGGCCTGATGGTTCGGTGCATTGGGTGCAGGTTCGCGGCAAGCCCGAGCTCGATGCGCGTGGCCGTGCGCTCGGTATGATCGGCGTCAGCCAGGAGATTACCGAGCGGAAAGCGGCCGAAGAGACGCTCCGCAACTTCGCGGTCGAGCTCGAGCAACGCGTCGAGGAGCGTACGCGCGAACATGCCGAAGTGATGATGCAGCTTCACGAGGCCCAGAAACTCGAGACGCTCGGCCAGCTCACCGGCGGCGTCGCCCATGACTTCAACAATTTGCTCACGCCCATCGTCGGTAGCCTAGACATCTTGCGCACCAAGATTACGGAACCGCGGCTGCAGAAGCTTCTCGATGGCGCTCTCCAGTCGTCCGAGCGCGCGCGGACCCTTGTCGCCCGCCTGCTTGCTTTTGCGCGCCGCCAGAATCTCGAGACTCTTCCCGTCGATGTGAAGGAACTGATCGCCGGGATGGAGGAACTCGTTCACCGCTCGATCGGTCCGACCATCGACCTGTCGGTCGATCTTGCGGTCGATGTCCCTGCGGCGATGGTCGATCCCCACCAGCTCGAGCTCGCTATTCTGAACTTGGCCGTCAACGCACGCGATGCGATGCCCGATGGGGGGCGTCTCGCGATTTCGGTCGATCGCTGGGAGGCAGCCGGTGAGGATGGGGGCCTTCCCGATGGCATCTATGTCCGCATCGCGGTAGCCGATAGCGGGGCGGGCATGGATACCGAGACGCTCGCGCGGGCCGTCGAGCCTTTCTATTCGACCAAAGGTGTGGGCAAGGGCACGGGACTCGGTCTGTCGATGGTGCATGGTTTGGCCGCTCAGTCGGGCGGGCGACTGTCGTTACATAGCAAGGCCGGCAGCGGCACGGTCGCCGAAATTCTGCTACCCGCCGCCTCTTCAGAAGCTTTATCACATGTCTCCCCGGCCGATGCGCCGCTTCTCGAAACAGCGCCGCTGCGAATATTGCTCGTCGATGACGAAGACATCGTCCGCGAGGGAACCGCGGCCATGCTCGAAGAGATGGGGCATCTGGTGACGCAGGCCGCCGCCGGCGCGCAAGCTCTTGGCCAGATTCGATCGCAGCCCTTCGATATCATCGTAACCGACTATCTGATGCCATCGATGAGCGGGCTGGAACTCGCGCGCGAAGCTCGCAGGGTCCGGGCCGATATTCCCGTCCTGATGATCACCGGCTTTGCCGATCTTGCCGAGGATACGGCGAGCGAAGTGCTTCGCTTGCCGAAGCCGTTTCGCGCGGCCGAGATGGCGCGTGCAATCCATGACGCCATGGCGGAAGACGCGCTCGCTAGCTGACGGACCATCTTTATCAGCCCCTTCTCTGCTCGGAATATTTGCGAGCCGCATCGGCAGAAGCGCTAGGATAGGGATGTCCGATTCCCGTGTTCAACCCATAAGCAGACCGTCTTCCATCGGCCACGTTCCGATAAGGAGGCCAGCTGCGAATGGCACGGCGGCATTAGAGCGTCAGCGAGGCGCTAGTTGCATTTCATACAGGAGGAAGCCGATTGTCGATCGGTCAGGTTGTCGAGCCAGCCGAATGATACGATGAAGCGTCGGCGAAGATCAGGAAAAGACCGTCGAGAAGATATAGGCGGTCAGGAGCACGAGATGTACCGCGCCCTGCAAGATCGTCGTTCGACCTGTTCCAAAAGACAAGATGGCGACCCCGAGGGAGAGCGTGAGCAGGGTGATGCCCTTGGGATCGAGACCGAGCGATAGCGGCCAGCCCATGACGAGCGCCGCAATCGCGACCGTCGGGATTGTGAGCCCGATCGTCGCGAGCGCCGAACCCAGTGCGAGATTGAGACTTGTCTGCAGGCGGTTCCGCCGCGCCGCGCGGAGCGCTGCAAGGCTCTCGGGCGCGAGCACGAGCGCAGCGATCGCGATGCCAACAAGCGCGCGCGGTAACGCCGCCGTGGCGATGGCCGTTTCGAGCGGTTCGGAGAGGCTTTTGGACAGAAGGACTACGCTGACCAGCGCAAGGAGAAGGAGACCAAGAGATCCAGCCGCGGTGCGCGCGCTCGGCGGCGACGCGTGCGCATCGCCGGCGAGCACGCCTTCACCTGCGGGAAGGAAATAGTCGCGGTGCCGGATGGTCTGGACGAAGACGAAGGTTGCGTAGAGTAGCGTCGATACGATCGCGGCAAATGCAAGCTGCGCCTCCGAATAGTGGGCGGCGGCGCCCCCTCTCACGCTTGGCAAAACGAGCACCAGCGTGGCCATCGCCGCCAGTACGCACAGTGCGGCATTCACGCCCTCAAGCACGAAGCGCTGTTCGCCATGACGTATGCCCCCCACCAGCAGGCATCCACCTACGACGCCGTTGAGGATGAGCATAATTGCTGCGAACACCGTATCGCGCGGCAGAGCCGGATTCGCCGACCCGCTCAGCATCATCGACAATATCAGCGAGGCCTCGATGATTGTCACCGCACCTGCAAGGATCAATGTGCCGAATGGCTCGCCGACCCGGTGGGCAACGACCTCGCCATGATGCACCGCCGCGAGGATGCAACCGACGAGGATAGCCCCCGTTGCCGCAAGCGCCATACTATCCATCTTGTCTAAATGGAGCAGAGCCGCCCCGAAGCCCGCGGCGGGCACCCAGCGAGGCCAGCTCGATATCGCCGGAAAACGGGTCTCGATTCTCATGAGGGGCACATATGGGGACAGGCCGACGTGCCCCGGAGGAACGTCGCGCGCTCAGCTAATTCCATGTCGCGGCGCCCTGCACCGGATAATTGCCGCAGCAGAGCGCGTGCGGACCGGTTGGCGAGCAGCAAAGCCGCGGCGGGGCTTCGCCGGTCAAACAGGGTGTCACTGATCTGCGCGTCGCGGCCGGGCCCCGGACTTCGAACGGGACGCCTTCGCTCCAGCAATAGCGCTCAGCGGCACCGCGGGTCGCAAAGCGAAGCTCCACTTGCGCCAGCGGGTCGCCCCCCCCCGGCCCAGCCGGTAAGAGGATCGGCTTTGGGACGCCAGCGCGGAGCAAAACGCAATCGCCACCGGCTCGCCTTCGCGCGGCCTGCACGGTTGGTGCCGATGGGCAGAGGCTCGATAATCGCCCGGGCGTCGGGCGGCAGCGCGCGAATGCGATGTGCTGCTGGCCATTGATTATCGTTGGCTGCCGGCACGACTTCTACTGTGGCGCCCGGCAGGCTCGGCCCGGGACCAAAGTCCCGGGCCTGCCCGTCATGCCGCCCGCGCATTGACCGGAATCCGGCGGACATTCTCGTTCGCCGCCTCCGACTTGGGCAGGGTGATGGTGAGCACGCCATTCTGGAACGTCGCGCTCGCCTTGTCGCGTTCGACACCGCGCGGCAGGCCGATGCGCCTTTCGAAGCGGCCGTAGCTGCGTTCGGTATAGCCGCGGTCCTTGTCCTCGACCTCGGATTTCTTCTCGCCGCGGAGCGTCAGAACGCCTTCCTCGACGGTGATTTCGACGTCCTTCTCATCAAGACCCGGAAGCTCGGCAACTACCCGAACTTCGGTGTCGGTCTCGCCGAACTCGAGGCTCGGCCACGACGGTTCGCGACCGAGGCCGTCGAACGACGGCATACCGAACCCGCGGAAGAGATCGTCGAACAGGCGATTGACGTCGCGGTGAAGCGACACAAGCGGATGATCGCCCCGATCGCGCTCGGCGCTGACCGGAACGGGGAGCCGGTTCTCCTGCCGGCTCCAAGGGATCAAATCACGAATAGCCATGAAGCATCTCCTTTCTGGCTAGAGAGTTTCAGCGTGGCTCGCCGCCGCTGCGGCGGCGAGCCGGTAGCCCGGGTCAGGCCGCCTCGAGGTCTTTCTTCTTCGGGGCTTCTAGGCGATCATTGGCAGCGGAACTGCCGCCGATCTCGATCTTGCGCGGCTTCATTGCCTCGGGGACGACGCGCCGCAGATCGATTTTCAGCAAACCATTATCGAAGTCGGCGGAGGCGACTTCGACATAGTCGGCAAGCTGGAAGCGCCGTTCGAAGGCGCGAGCCGCAATGCCGCGGTGCAGATACTGCCCTTCGTCCTTGTCCTCGCCGCGCTTGCCGCTGATGATGAGCTGATTCTGCTGGACGACCACCTCGATATCCCCGGGGCGGAAGCCCGCCACCGCAAGCGTGATGCGGTAACTGTCCTCACCCTGCCGCGAAAGATCGAAAGGCGGATAGCCTTCGCCGCCGTCGCCGCGCAAATCGGTCTCAAGGAGATCGAACAGGCGGTCGAAGCCGACCGTGGAGCGCCGATAGGGCGCAAAATCAAAACTGCTTCTCATTTTCCAAATCCTCCAAGTTGAGCAATTTGGGCGTGAGAAACGCCGGAGAGAGCCGGCGCTCTCATTTGACCCACCGGGCCCGGTTTCGGCACCCGGCGATAAAAAGTTAGGAAGCCGAAAAACGCTTTCAAGAGATTTTTTGCTATCGGACTCCGCTCAGACGGATTGACGCGCGAGCGACGAATGGCCGCTATATGCGATTGGTACCAAAAGCTGCCAGACGGCAATCGGCCATCAGCGCCGATTCCAATATCGCCCAGAAATAGCGCTTGGCCTAAATGTGAAGCGCGACCCTTTTTCGCGCCCGGAGTCCGACCCGCAACCACCCCGCATTATTTCGGGTTGCGGCAGCTGAATAATCTGAGGAGAAGCGTGTGCGGAGCGGGGAGCGGGATGACGGTGCAACATAATGTCTTGATCGTCGACGATCACCGCATCACCCAAAGTGGTCTGCGGTTCCTTTTTGGTTCGCTCGATCGCTTCGTCGTTGTCGATGCGCTCGATCGCGGCGCGATGGTCAATGCTTTCGTACAGTCGCAACCGATCGACCTGGTTATCCTCGATCTCAATTTGCCCGACGTGCGCGGTATAAATGTTCTCGCCGAGATCGTCGGGTCGCGCGACATGACGGTTATCATCCTGACCGGTGAAACGAACCTTGCCGAGATTCATTCGGCGCTCAAACTTGGCGCGCGTGCTGTCGTGAGCAAATCGGACCCGCTCGATCACATTGTCGCCGCCTGCGACGCAGCGCTGGCGGGTGAGGTCTATATTTCGCCCCATATCGAGGAAGCGCTCGGCAAGTTTCAGCAATCACCGGTTGCGTTGTCCTCGCGGCAGATGGCCATCCTCCACTATCTGGCGCAGGGCGAGACAAACAAGGAAATCGCCTATCGTCTTGCGATCGCGCCCCCGACCGTATCATTCCATATTGCCGAACTGCGGCGTAAACTCGACGTCCCGCATAACCGCAGGATCGTCGAGCGCGCGAATGAGCTAAACCTTCTCTGAAGCAGCCAACAGAAGGGGATGGTGCGTCAGTTCGCGGCAAACGGGTTTGATCGCCACCATCGTGACAAGCTGGCAGAGCCGGCCGCGCGTGACTATGCTGTCATCATAGGTCACGGCGAGGACAGGTCTTGTTTCGCTGTCCGATGCGGCCAGCCCTAACTCGAAATCCTCGCGCTGGTCGAAGTCGAGAATCGTCCATTCGGGCAAGCCCGCTTGCAATTCGTCCGTTGAGATCGGCGTAACGGCAGTGGAGGCTGCGGGGAGGGCGATCCGGATTTCCGTACCGTGGCTGGTCGACGAACAGATTTCGAGGGTTCCCCGAAGCATTTCGACGATGCGCTTGGCCGACCCGAAACCGGAGCCGGTTCCCTCCGTGGTTTCGTTTCCTCGGACGCGCGCCCTGCCTCCGCCGTTCAAGGCGGCCATGACGTCCGCAGGCATTCCGTTCCCGGTGTCGCTGATTGTGATTATGGCTCGGCCCGCGTCGAGCGCGAGGGTAATGCGGGCTCCGCCAGTCTGGGTATATTGGTAGCAATTGCTCAGGAGATTGGCGAGCGCGCGCATCAGGAGCGGTTTGTCCGAAATGATCATGAATTCGTCCGCGACGCTGACCTTCAGTGTCAGCTTTTTGTTTGCGAAGGGCGTCTTGAACATCATCGTCAGCGGCTCGATCAACGCCTGGCCGCGGAGGGCCCCGAGTGCGACGAATTGAGCATCGCCCGCGGCGATGTTGGCGCCGGAAATGGTGGTCGTCACGATTTCGTTCAAATAGTCGGCGGAGCTTTCGAGCATCCCTATCAGCGCCGGGTCGCCGCGCGGCGTTCCCTGGCGCTTCAGAACCGCGACTGCGCTATTGAGCGCAAGGATAACTTGCCGGCTGTCGTGACCCGACGCGTGGAGCAGTGCATTCTGACTATGTATGGTTTCGAGCGCATAGGCTTTCTCTTCAGCGAGGCGCGTCGCCCGTTCGCTGATTTCTAGGCGTTCGCCAAGCGACTGCGCATAATTGGCGTCGGCGACGAGCTTTTCCCGTTGGATCTTCTTGAGGTTCAGTCCGAGCGCCAATGTTACCATGACTGATTCAAAGAGCCCGACAGGCCCGGAGAGGTGCCAGTTGATCGGTAGCCAGGTGAAGAAGCCCATCGACGCGATCGCGGCATAGAAAATGAACAGCGCGAGGCTGGCCCAGCCTACGAAGAGGGGCCAGAGCTGGGAGCCAAGCTGCTTCATGGCCGCATAGCCCACGAAAGGCAGGAATAACGCCACCCCGACCGCGACGATCCATCCGGACAGGTGGAGAAAAAAGCGAACGTCGGCGGGGTAGAGGGATAGGCCGGGCTGGACCAACATGACGGCGACGGCGAACAGGATGAGCGCCTTCAGGGTGAGGTCGCTCTTGGGGAAGTTGTCCGCAGTCTTCACGAAACTTCGGCAAAACTGGGCCATCGCGGCCGCAAATCCGCATTTGAAGAAATCTTCGACGGCGACACCGGTCAGCGGCTTGTCGTACAGGAAGAATATGGTGATGTAGCCCTCGGAATGGACCGTGTTGAGCGCAAAAAACGCTTCCGCGACGGCCAGCCAGAGAAATTCCTTGAAGCCCGTGATCGAGAAGAACAGGAAATTGAGGAGCAGCAGCGTCAGCGCGCCGACGACAACGCCCGACACCATTGAAATATTGGCTCGCCGATCCTTGAAGAAGGTCCCATAGGTTTCGATGCGGAGCGGCATATAGGTCGAATTTTCGGAAACAAATTCGATAACGACCAGCTTTTCTTGGCGCGGGGCGAGTACAAGTTCGGAGCTGAACGCCTGGTAGGTCCCGAGATTTTCGCGGGCGACCTGCGGATCGGTGGCATCGACGACCAGCGCGAGCGCGCGACCTTCAGCTTCATAAAGCCGGAAATGTTTGAGCGAGCCGCGGCCGGTGGTCAGAATCCAGCTTCCCTGCGCGTCGCTTGCATTGCGAACTTTCAGGAGAACGACGGTCCGGGTGCCCGGGGGGCCGAAGTGGATCGTCGATCCCTTTATATGCTGCAGCGGACCGCCGAGAATCGCTTCCAGTTGCGGCGTCCTTGCGACGCCGGGGCGCTTCGCGAACCGAACAAACGAAGCGAGTGCGGGTGCATCGTCTCCAGCCCTGAGATCGAGCAGCGGCAATTTGTCGGAGTTTGCGCGCGCCGGTTGAGCGGCCAGCAGGCAAAAGAACCCAAGGATCGCGTATAAGATTTTCATTATCACCCCCGCCGCCGGGCGGGGACCGAACGCTTATCTGCGTCGAACGGGCGCACGCACAGGTTCGCCCAAGACAAGTTCAACCCACCCCCCGGTGATCTGTCACCCGTAACGGCCAGACACCTCGGTGCAAGCACCGCGGCAACGGTCCGTCGCAAATTCACCCTAAATAACATTGGGTAGACGTCCCGCCGTCCACGCCAGTAGTCATCGCACGCAAAGCCGATGGGTATTTTTGTCCGAACGGCTGGGGGCGCAAATTTTCGAGGCGGGGCGGATGAGCCGGAGAGCGCAAATGCTCTCCGGTGAACCCTTAGCCTTGCCTGCAACGTCAATGGGGGACTCCGGAATATGTCACGCATCTCGAAATCTCGCCTGCTTGCCACCAGCGCGATCGTCGGCCTCGCAATCGGACATATCGCGCCCGCAGCCGCGCAGAATGCGTTCGGCGTTCATAATGACCAGCCCGAGCGGCTAGAGCTCGAGGTCGATGTAGGGGAGACGATCGAGGGGGAACTTATCGGGGTTTATGCCGACAATGGTCCGGTCACTGTCGGCAATGCCGGTGTCATTCGCGGCAACGGCGTCGACGTCGGCGGTATCGACAGCCGACCGAGCGGCGGCATCGTGATCGCGCAACCGAATTCCATTGTCACCAACGCGGGCCAGATCAGCGGCGCAGCGAACGGCGTCGTCACCTCCCATTTTTTCAGTGAGGACGCAAACGGCGACGATCTACCCCCCGCGCCGCTCGCAGCGAACACTCAGGTTTCAAACAGCGGTGTGATCCGCGGCGAGGGAGGATCGGGCGTCGCCCTTGTTGGCGGCGGTACCGTCACCAACGGCGGCACGATCTCCGGGGCCAGCGGGGCGCCCGGAAGCATGATCCACGGCACCGGCGTATCGATCGCGGAATTCCCCGGCGCGGCTGCCACCAATATCACCGGCGTGGGATCGATCACCAACAATGACGGCGGCGTGATCGAGGGCCAAATGTTCGGCGCGGTGCTGCAGGGCGGCGGCAACGTCACCAATATGGGCACGATCCGCAGCACCGGTAATCCGAACCCCGCGACCCCGAATGTCAGCCCGTTCGGGCTCATTCTTGGCGCAACCACCGAACAGACCGGCCGCGCCGCGACGGTGGTGAACACCGGCAACATCTCGGGGTTTCTCGGGGTTCTGGCTGGCGGTGCGCTGGAAAGCGCGACGATCAACAACGATGGAATGATCAGTGCGACCGCAATCGCCATCATCGGCCAGTCCACCGGCAACCTGACCGTCAATAATTTCGAGAATGGCGAAATCCTTGCAAATGCGACGGCGATCGCGTCGAACGGCGGCACGCTGACCGTCGATAATAAGGGCTTCATCTTCAGCGCCGGTCAGAATGCGATCAACATCACGACCGCCGACGCCGTGATCAACAATAGCCAGGGCATTGTCGGCGCCCTGTCGGGCATTACGACCACCGTGTTTCAGAATGCCGAGGGGACGCAGGCGCGCGCGCGCAACACTGCGGTCACGAATTCGGGCACGATCGAAGGCCGCGCAGGCAGCGGCGTTTCGCTCGCGGGCGGCGGATCGGTGGTCAACAGCGGCGTGATCCGCGGACTGAACGGCAATAACGGGTCGGGCACCGGTGTCGCCCTTTCCGAATTCGCCCAGTCTGTCGCGACTGATGTCACCGGTATCGGCTCGGTGACCAATGCTCCGGGCGGCCTGATCGAAGGCCAAATGTTCGGCGTGGTCGTCCAGGGTGGCGGGACCATCGATAATGAAGGGACCATTCGCAGCACCGGGACCTTCAATCCCGCCAATCCCAATGTCAGCCCGTTCGGCGTCATCCTTGGCGCGACCGCAGACCAGACTGGTCGCATCGGCACGCTCAACAACAGCGGCACCGTTCAGGGTTTCCTGGGAGTCCTTGCCGGAGGCGCGCTCAGCAGTGCCGTGATCGAAAACGAGGGTCTGATCAGCGGCCAAGCGGCCGCCATCATCGGTCAGTCGACGGGCGCCCTCACCATCAACAACCATGACGACGGCGAGATCGTCGCCAATGGGACCGCGATCCGTTCCAACGAAGGCTCGCTGGCTCTCAATAATGCGGGGTTGATAAGCGCTGGCGCCCAGGATGCGATTGTCATTACGACGGCGGACGCGGTGATCGTCAACAGCGGTCGGATCATCGGCGGCCAATATGGGATCGTCACCACGCCGATGGCGGATGGGACGGGCCGCGCAATCAATACCTCGATTACCAACAATGGCGAGATCATCGGTCTCAATAACGACGGCATTCGCCTCGCCGGCGGCGGGAGCGTGATCAACAGCGGCTTTATCGTGGGTGTCAATGCAGGTGCGCAGGGCACGGATGGCATCTCGATGTTTGCGCATGTCGACCAGTCGAACGAAGATTATTCGGCCCACGTCACCAACGATGAGAATGGCCGCATCGAGGGCCAGCGGTTCGCAATCATCCTGTCGGGCGGCGGCGAGGTCGTGAACGCCGGGGAAATCGAGGGCGTTAATGGCGGCGTCTATGTCCAGGGGACTGCCCTCAATACAGATCCAAGCGAGGATCGCAGTGGATTGACCACCAAGGTCGTGAACACAGGCGACATTCGCGGCACTGGCAATCTCGGCGGCAGCGGCGGCGACGGCTATGGGGTTGGCTTCGGCAGCGACATGTCCAGCGCGACGCTCGAGAACAGCGGCACGATCGGCAGCGATTTTGGCGCCGGCGTCTCGCAGGGATCGCGTGCGGACGTAACGATTACCAATGCCGAGGGGGGCACGATCACCGGCGGCACGTCGGGCATCTATTCCTTCGCGACGGGCACACTTGCCGTGAACAACGCCGGTGTGATCCGCGGCGAGGGCAGTTACGACGGGTTCGACGCTGCGCCCGACGCCGGCATCACGATCACCACCGCGTCGTCGAGCGTGACCAACAGCGGGACGATCACAGGTGCGGGCGCCGGCATCACGACCGCCTATCAGTTCGACGAGGCGATCGGCGATATCGTCGGCATCGCGGTCGGCACGCAGGTGACGAACAGCGGCACGATCCGAGGCGAATCGAACGATGGCGTGCGCCTGATTGGCGGCGGCAGCGTGAGCAACAGCGGCATCATCCGCGGCGAGGGCAGCGCGCTGGCCGATGGCATCTCGATCTATCCCTATGACGGTCAGACGCTGGCGAACTATGTCGGAACCGTCGCGAACAGTGCCACCGGCGACATCAGCGGCACGCGTTTCGGAGTCATCATGTCGGCGGGCGGCACGCTCGACAACGCCGGCACGATCACCGGCGAGGGGCCGGGCGGGGTTCTTATGCAGCGCGGAGCAGGGTTGGTCCAGGAAACGGGCTTTGACGGCACGCTCACCAATACGGGGACGATCACGGGCTCCAACGGCTATGGCGCGGTCGTCCTCGTCACCGATACCGCAACGATCACCAATAGCGGAACGATCACTGGCGCAACATCGGGCGCTGTCGTCGAAGGGCTGCAGGTCTCGCAAGAAATCGCGCAGACCGGCACGATCAGCAATAGCGGCACGATCACCGGAAGCGGGACCTTTGGCGCTGCGGTCGCGGGCTTCCTCGATACTGCCGCAATCACCAATAGCGGCACGATCACTGGTGCGACAGACGGCGTCATTCTCGGTAATTTCGGGACAGCGACGCTCGTCAACACCGGGGCAATCACGGGCGGCGGCCGGGGCGTCTGGGGCGATGACAGCGGCGCGGTCATCCTCGACAACGCAGGGACGATCACCGGTTCAAGCGGGATCGCGGTCCAACTCGGCAGCTTCGACGACCGTGTCACCCTGCGAACCGGCAGCGCGATGTCCGGCGCAGTGGACGCAGGCGGCGGTAACGACAGCCTGACGCTCGATGGGGACGTCCTTGAACTGACCGAGGCGCAGCAACTCACCGAAGCGACCGGGTTTGAGACGCTCGACGTTGCGGCAGGCTATTGGTCGACCGCAGGGATGGTCGGCGCATTCGATAACGTTTCGATCGCCAGCGGTGCGTCGCTGCAGGTCAATGAAATTGACTTGGGCGCGGGCGATACTTCGTCGCCGATCCTGACGCCGTCGGTTCGGACTGACGGCCTGCTTGTCTTGAACTTCGGCACCGACGACGTCGTGTCCGATCTCGCGGACCTGACGATCGATGGGACGGGGCAGTTGCAGCTGATCGGCGACGCCGTGTTTACCGTCGACACCTCCAACATCGCCCACACTGGTGGAACGATCATCTCCAATGGCGGCCTTGTTCTGACCGGTCTGCTCCAGGGTGACGTGAAGACCGAAGGGGCCGGCTTCTTCGAGCTGGGCGCCGGCGGAAGCGAGGGCAGCTTTGCGGGCAATATCGTCAACGATGGGCGCTTCGTCTTCAATCGTTCGGACGATTATGATTTCCTCGGCGCCTTCTCGGGCAGCGGTACCCTCGACAAGATGGGCGACGGCGCGCTGACCTTCATGGGTGACTATGCCTTCCAGGGGGTGACGAACATCCTTGGGGGCTCGGTACGCATCGGCGGCACGATCGATCCGGGCACCGAATTCGACCTAGGCGACGGCGGCACGCTCGACATCACGGGCAAGGACCAAACGATCGGCGGCCTCGAAGGCGATGCGGGTTCGAACGTCGTGATCGGCGACAGCCAGCTCACCGTCGATCAATCTGGCAACACTGCTTTCGGCGGCGATATCTCGGGCACGGGCAGCCTGGTAAAAGAGGGCGCCGGCACGCTCAACCTTACCGGAAACAGCAGCTATACCGGCCCGACGTCGGTTAACGGCGGCACGCTCGCGGTCAATGGTTCGATCGCCTCGCCGGTGACCGTCAACAGCGGCGGAACCCTTGGCGGCAACGGCGCCGTGGGATCGACGACCGTCGCCAGCGGCGGCACGATCGCACCGGGCAACTCGATCGGCCAGCTCACCGTGAACGGCGATCTCGCCTTTGCTCCCGGCTCGATCTACGAAGTCGAGGTCAGCGCGGCGGGCGCCGCAGATCGCCTCGACGCGACGGGCGCCGTGACGATCGCCAGCACAGCGAGCGTTGCGGTCCTAGCCGAGGACGGCAACTATAACCCGCGCACCGACTATATCATTCTGACAGGCGGTGCGGGAATCACCGGGACGTTCGGTTCGGTGACGACCGATCTCGCCTTCCTCGATCCGCTGCTGCGCTACAGCGCCAACTCGGTGACGCTGTCGCTCTATCGCAACGATATCGATTTCGCCGATATCGCGGTGGGCTTCAACCAAGCGAGCGTGGCGGCCGCAGTTCAGGCACTTGGCGTCGACAATCCGCTGTACGAAGCGGTGCTGGTCCAGAATGCGGCGACCGCACAGGCGAGCTTCGGCGACCTGTCGGGCGAAATTCTGGCTAGCACGATCAGCGGCCTGACCGACGACAGTCGTCATCTGCGTAATGCCTTGATTGGCATGAAGGCTCCCGAAGAGGGCGGTGCGTTCGTTTGGGGCTCGGCCTTTGGCGGCTGGGGAGAATTTGACGCGGCGCGCGGGAATTGCGCGATGGACACCGATCACAAGGGTCTGGTCGCGGGCGTCGGTTTTGGCGGCAACGGCTTCGCCGCAGCGCTTTCGGCGGGTATCGGCGGATCGGACTTCCGCTTCGGCGGGCGCAGCGACCATGCGGATGTCGAAAGCAAATATCTGGCTGCCCACGCCACTTATGGCGCCGACGGCGGTCTGCGCGGTACGATCGGTGTAAGCTATGCCTGGCACGACATTGACACAACCCGCGCGATTAGCGGCGCGCCGCTGGCTCAAACGCTTTCGTCGAACCGTGACGCTGATACGCTGCAGATCTTTGGCGAGATCGGTTATGACATTGTCACCGGCAAGACGGCGATCACGCCCTTCGCTCGACTGGCGCATGTCGATACCAGTAGTGATGCTTTCGCTGAAACCGGCGGCAACGCGGCGCTCACCGTCGCGAAGGGCGATCAGAAGACCACCTTCGTCAGCTTGGGCGGGCGTGCGCAGTTCAATGCCGGTCAATCGGGCTTCCAGCCCTATGTGTCGGCCGCCTGGAACCTCGCCCTTAGCGATCGCAGCGCGCCGGTCGTTTCGCGGTTCACCTCCGGCGGACCGGCGTTTGGTATCCTGGGCACGGCTATCCCGAAAAACTCGGCCGAGGTCGAAGCCGGATTTGAATATGCTACAGGCTCGTTCCGCCTCGGAGCCGCTTATACCGGCACCTTGGCCTCTGACCGCAGCTCTCATGGTGCAAGGGTTACTGCACGTATCGCCTTCTGATTAGCGACCCGTCAGAAGAGCGAAACGCGCGGTATGGGGCCGAGACGACTTACGTCGTCTCGGCCTCATTAATGCCGCATTTTATTCGTCGCGCCGCAGGAGCAAGTTGCGAACGGCTGCTTTCGCAGATCTTCGCTTGAAAGCGGTCAGGCAGCAAACGGCCAGGTCCAGCGTGGGCGCTGGCTCGCAGCGCTCTGGTGGCTAACGCGGCCAGAATGGGGTGGAGAGCAGTCTCTTGTGCACCCCGGCGAAAGCCGGGGCCCAGTGCGGAAAACGCAAGGTCAGCGTTGAAATTCTAGGCCCCGGCTTTCGCCGGGGTTCACATCTCTAACGTCCCCTACCGGTCGTTTTCAGCCCATCGACGCGCCGGACGTCTTCATCCGCCGATGACGGCGTTCGCAAAAGCCAACGCGGAGGAGAGGAAAGAGAAAAGCACCAACAGCACGGCCAGAATGCGTGCCTTACGGCCTTTGACCGGTCGCTTTACGCCAAGGCGCAATTCGCGCCGCCGCCAAGTGATGACGGCAAGTGTCAAAAGCGGGATATTCATGAAACCCCAAATGAAGGGAATCTGGACCGCCAATGAAGTGGAGAAGAGTGTAACGATCGGCATACCCAGGAAAAGAGCGGCGATAGCGACGCCCCCAGCTATCTTAAGTCGAAGGTTCAAATCGTCCTCGGCCAACTGGGATTCCAGGGCCCGCTCTTCGGTTTCCGGTGTCTCGGTCTCACCCTCGGCGGGCGCGTATAACCATTTCTCGAAGCCGCCATCGGCAATCTGCTGACGCGCATTCAGTAGCTCGCGGAATGGTGCAGCGGATTTGCGAAAATTCTGCGGTCCGTCCAATGCCGTCTCCCCAACAATGGATGACAATTGGCCTGTACCGCGAAATCCTAAAGATGCAAAATCGCACCGCGATGGAGAACGACAACTATCGGTCGCTTCCGCTCATCGCTATACGGCGCGCCGCGGATGTCCGCTTCTCCCGGTCTCCCGCCAAAACCGGACCGTCCTTAAACGGGCATTTGCCTCAGCCAACTGTGCCAAGCCACAAGCTGATTTTCCACTATCGCTTCGCAAGCCTGACGGTCCGACTGTGCTTTCTGACTTATTGGATCGCAATGAGGACCAAACTCGCATTGTCGCTGCCATCAAGGGCCAATGCGTCGTCAAGAAAATTCCTGGCGAGCGTTTCGAACGATCCCGCAGCAGGCGGGCTGTCACCCAGGGTGCGTGACACGCCGTCCGAACAAAGTAAAATTTCGTCGCCCGGCAGGATGGGCAGCGTAAGATGATCGATGAGCACCTTATCTTCGACCCCAAGCGCGCGCGTGATTACGTTCGACTGCGGATGTCGCGCGGCGGCGCCCGGCGTCAATGCACCGGCGTCGACCATCTGCTGGACGACACTATGGTCGCGGGTCAGGAGGTGCAGCGCCCCGTCCCGGATCCGGTATGCGCGGCTGTCTCCGGCCCAGAACAGGTCGATAAGTCCATTTGCAATTTGTGCTGCCACGATCGTCGTACCGCTGCGCCGGTTTTCGCAACCGAACTTCGCGAAAATCTCCGAATTTGCGGCTTGCAGCGCGTTCAGGATGGCGTCGGTGCCCGGCACGTCCACCTTATCGAGGCAATCGATCGCCATCTGCGCAGCGACGTCGCCCGAATAATGTCCGCCCATCCCGTCGGCGACCGCCCACAGCCCGCGCTCCGGTCGGTCAAGGACCCGGTCCTCGTTGATCGTCCTGACCTTGCCAACATGGGTACGCGACACCGAGCGGATCAACGCAGGATTTTCGCGTTGTGCCGGCTGGCGAGCCGAGCGAAAAATTCGCGAGAAGATCATGGCCGATCAACTCCCCTCATGACGTCGGCCGCGCCATACGCCTGGACAAAGGCCCGGTCGAGCGCGCCCGACTTATTGCCCTCGATTTCCTCCAGAAGGTCGCCGTGCCGCCTTTCTAACTCCTCGATCTGGGCCGCCGCCCTGTTCTGGAACATACCGGCCTTCACATCCGTCAGCTGCGCCGGATCGCAATGGTCTATGGCGGCGCGAAGGCTTCCCCGTAATCCGGCGAAGGTCGCGACCAAATGGCGCTTGATATCGCGGAAGGACGATTGGAGAGCCGCCGGACCAGACAGAAAGCCGTGAGAGCCGCCAAGGATCAGGTCGATCGCGAGCCTTTGCGTCGGCGCCCATTTAAAGGGGTTGTTGTCGGCGCTCCCGATCGTCGTGCGCGTCATTTGAAAATGAGCCCGCGCCTGGTCGCGTTCGCTCATCAGATCGCCCACCCCAAGCACCATCTGACGATAGACGCCGCCGATGCGGTGCATGATTTCGACTGGGTCTTCCTTCGAAAGCAGCGACGCGTCGAGCCCCGCACCCGCGCAGAAGGCATCGAGGAGCGAACCGCTCGTCATGGGTGTCGCCCGAGCGGCTACGTCGCTCTTGTCGGTCCAGTCGCTCGGGACCTCGAGCGAGTCGCCAAGCGGCGGCGTCAGAACCAAGGTCCGCGTTTCATTCCCCGTCATATCGCCATGCGGCGCCTCGCTCGCGACAATCCGGAAACCACCGAGCCGCGCCGCGAAAGGCAGCGCAACGGGGATTACCTCGTCTTGCGGCAGCCGCTCGCCCGTGGTCGCATCGAACATGCCGTTGGCGCCGAGCGAACGCAGGGTCAGGCCGCCGCCCGCGACTGCAAATTCGCAGTGGGTGCGCGACAACGCGCAATGCGGATCGACGATCGACCAGTCGGCGCCATTATCGCGCCCGACCCGCAGCACCCCATCGCGCAGGAGCCTCGCATCGACGGGGTGAATCTCGTCGCTGCTGTCGAAGAGTTGCAACATGTACATCTGAGAACTCCTCCTCAAGCGACCCGGCGAATATCGGCGGCTTGCTCGTCGGCACCGGCGATCCTCGTTGCGAGCACCGACGCCTTCAAATCCTCGGGCGCGTTTGCGAGACCCGCCTCAGCCGCCGCCGCGGCGACATTAAAGGCATCGAACGCATCGCCGAACTCATCGCCGCGCTGATGCGAGATGCGGAGTGCGAAGCGCGATGTCGCGGCCTCGTTGAGCGCGCTACGTAGCCGCGCCAGCGGCCGGGTGACCGCCGCACCGCTGAGATATCCGACGATGATCACCGTCAGCATGACCACGAGCGAGAGCATGACGAGGAGGAACCGCGTATTACTTGCCGCGGCCGAAAGCGCGCCGGTTCGAACGACGAGATCGACCTTGCCATAACTGGCGCCAGCGTAATTGATCGGCCGCACGATGCGCATGCCCCCACTTTGGCTCTTGGCCGTATAGCTCACTCCGGCCGCCTCCCCTCCGGCGACCGGTCTCTCGTTCGCGGGCGACGCGTAAATTTTTCCGATCCGGCGCGGATCGCTCGCGGCGCGAACGATATTATTTGCGTCGACCACCGTCAGGTCGCTGATCTCGCTGTCCTCGCTCGCGCTGTCGACGAAGGCCTGCAGCGCACTCCAATCCTGTTGGTCCGCCGCCAGCGCCGCATTATCGACCGCGACGACGCCTGCGTTGCTGGCAACGAAGGTTGCGATCGTCTTGCCGGACGTAACGGCCATCTTCTCGAACGCCTGTTCCTCCCGCGTCACGATCATCGAGCCGCAGAGCGCGAGAACCGCGAGCGTCACGGTCGCCAGGAGGATCGGCAGCTTGAGGCGGAGCGAGAGCCCGCGCCGCGCGGGCGCGCTTTCCTCGGTTGCGCTCAGTTCGCGCATGATGGCGATTCGAACCGCCTCGCCGTCGGCAAAACGCTGCTCGGGCTTTTTTGCGAGCAACTTGTCGATGATAAAACTCAGCCCGGGCGGGCAGTCGCTCGCGGCGCGCTCGATCGGCTCCACGCGCTCCTGCGCGATCTGAATTGCCAAGGTCGCCAGACCAATGCCCGGGAAGGCGGCCTTGCCGGTCACCATTTCATAGAGCACGATACCGAGCGAGAAGAGATCGGATCGATGATCGACAGGCAGGCTGAGCGCCTGCTCTGGACTCATATAGCGCGGCGTTCCAATCATCTGCCCGAACTGGGTGCGTCCGAGCTGGTCGCCGGCGCCGTCGGCCTCTGCCTCGTCGATTCGAGCCACGCCGAAATCGACGAGCTTGGCGGTACGACCGTCGCTCGAGAGCAGGATATTGGACGGCTTGACATCGCGGTGGACGATGCCGGTCCGGTGCGCATACGCCAGCGCGCCGGCGAGTTGCTGTCCGAGCATGAGCACGCGCTCGTAAGGCATTCGGCCATTAGTCTGGAGATGCGTGTCGAGAGGCTGCCCCTCGACGAGCTCCATGGCGATATAGGCGACGCCATTATCTTCGCCGACTTCATAGATGGTCGCAATGTTAGGATGGCTGAGCGCGCCCGCGGCGCGAGCCTCGCGTAGAAACCGTACATTGAGCGCAGCGTTCCGCGCATACTCGGGCTTGAGCACCTTGATCGCGACCTTCCGCCCGATGCTCGGATCGACGGCCCGATAGACATCCGCCATCGCACCCTCGCCGAGGCGGCCATTGATCTGATAGCGTCCTAGCGTTTCCATCGGGCTGGTCCCTTGCGATGCGATTTGCCGGTAATGGTAGATCGCAACATGCTATTTCCTCGCTCTGACCGTCGCCGCGATTCGCTCGGCGCGGGCGAGATCGGTCTTGATCGCGCCGTTTGAAGGGTCGAGCGCGGCGGCGCGGCGAAGTAGCTGTACCGCCTTCGCCGCCCCGCCCTTGTTAAGTGCGGAAAGCCCCTGCGTGCGAAGCTGCCGCGCGGCCACGGGATCGATACGCGCGGCGGGCGCAGGCGTTACCTCTTGCGGTCGCGCCGGCTGCGCGCGCGCCGGCGACGCGACCGGGGCCAGCCGGGTCGGTTGAGGTGCAGCGCGCCGCACCGGTGCGGGTGCCGTGCCGGGAATGCGGAGCGTCTGCCCCGCCGCGAGCTGCGTCGGCTTGGCGATGCCATTATATCGTGCGAGCTGGTAGGTCATGAGGCGGTTGCCGAGATAGCGATCCGCAAGCGCCGCTAGCGTATCCCCGGGCTGAACGACATAATCGAAGGACTTCGGACCCAGCAGTTCGACCGGATCGCGCGTGACCGAATCCCGCAAGAGCGCGAGTGTCGCATTATTGGGATCGCGCTTGAGCGATGCTTTGATCAGTTTTCGCGCGGTGTCGGTGTCGCCCAGATTCAAATATTCCGCGATCCTCTCGATATTTTGGGCGCTCGTCGCCGCAGCCGGCGCGCTTTGCGGCCGCGGACCGCTCGCGCATCCGGCAAGCGCGATGCTCGCCGCGACAACCGCAGGGCGGAACGCCCACCAAGGGCTGGCGCGCAATAGATTGAAGGTCATGCGGTTGCTCTTTCGATAAACTGAGATTCGGGTTCGACACGTAGCAGCTTGGTCAGAGCCTCCCTGCCGTTGACGAAGGCGAGGAATTCCTCCGGCGAGAGTGGGCGCGAGAAATAATAGCCTTGGAAATGCGTGCAGCCGTGATTCAGCAACCAGCGATATTCGCTGGCGGTCTCGACCCCTTCGGCGAGCACACGGATGTTGAGGCCGCGCCCAAGTGCGATGATACTTTGGCAGATCGCCTGACTTTCGGGCCGCCGATCGACGTCGGTTATAAATTCCCGGTCGATCTTGATCTTGTCGAAGGTCAGCTGGCGCAACGTGCTGAAACTTGAATAGCCAGTGCCGAAGTCGTCGATCGCGATCCGGATACCGAGCGCGCGAATCTCGTCGAACATCCGCACGAGCCCGGCATCGTTGGTGCTCGCGACACCTTCGGTCAGCTCGATTTCAAGGCTGCCGGGTTCGAGCGCGTGATTATGGAGCGTGCGCTTCAGACACTCGGTGAACTTCGGACTGTGCAGCTGGTTGGCGGATATATTGACCGCGAAGCGCATGGTACCGGTCTTGCTAGCCTGCCAATGGCTCGCCTCGCGCGCGGCAGCGTTAAGAACCCACAAACCCACATCTTCGGCGAGCCCCGAGGCCTCCACCACGGGGATGAAAATCGCCGGTGATACCTTCCCGCGAACGGGATGCTCCCAACGGATTAGCGCTTCGGCGCCAATCACGCTCCCCAAAGTCGTGTCGATCAGCGGCTGGAATACGAGATCGAACTCGTTTCGCGAGATCGCGGTGCGCAAGTCCTGCTCCAAGCCGTAGCGTTGTTCTTCCTGCGCGATCGAGGCGGGGTTCAGGTCGCGCGACTCGCTTAAACTTCCGCTCGGGATTGCAAATGAAGCCAGTGTTTGCGCGAGGAGCGCAGGCGGCGCCGACCCAGCTGACAGGGACGCGCAGCGAGTTGCAATCGTGGGCAGTATCTCTCGCCCGTCAGCTGTCACGATACTCCCGAGGGCGTATGCAATCGCATCGATTTCAGAGCGCGCATGTGCCGGGTCGATATCGGGACCATACCAAATGACGAACTGCGCCCGGTCAACATGCGCTATGAGGCGCTCTGTCGGAACCATTCTGAGGATGCGGGAGACGATGGTCAGCAAGACTCGCTCGGCCATAGCCGGGTCGAACCCGGCAAGGCGCTCGAAGTCAGTAACAGCCAGTGCGCCGATGAGCCCATGGCGATCCTCCTCCATCCGGAACAAGAGGGGCTCGCGGGTTGGGAGGCCGCTCAAGGCGTGACGTTCCGTGAGACGATGCTTCATTGCCGCGAGCGCGACTTCGAGGCCTTCTGCGTTTTCCGCCAGCCGATCGGCGATGCTGTTCCGGTGCCCTCGTCCGGAAATTGCCTCGATGCGTTGCGATAGCGACCAGAGCTTCTGGTCGTACCGCCACATAGAACCAAGCCATCCTAGACCCACGGCGAATGCGATCGCGGCAAAAAGGAGGACATCGCTGGAACCGACATGCACGACACAGGCAAGCGTGACGAAGAGCAACGCGATAGCAACGCGGCGCACGAATGTCGCGGATGAGGCCCCCTTGATCATCATTCGGCGACAGTAATTTGTGTATAATACTAACTTCTTAAGCCCGCCGGGCTCTATGTTCCGTCGCGGGACAGGAGCGGCGATCGAAATCTGAACCGGTTTCCCCTAAACTTGGCTGCAAAGGTCGATTTTTAGCCGCTGAGCGAGCAAGATAGCGCTGACGATGAGCCGCCAATAACACGATCGATGTTAACATGGATTATGAAGATTTTGCTGCGTTAGGGGATTTCTTCATCGGGCAAGATGTATCGCCGCTGGATCGACGGCACACTGGTAGGCCCGTCTTCGCCATCACGGAGGTCCCGCTCCCCAATAAGTCGAGCCGTCGTTCACGAAACAGTGAACGAACTGGAAGCCCGCGCGGTTGGCCGCGTAAATTTTGCTCTCGGCAGGCTTGTCCGCTTTCGATGATTGGCCGCCCTAAAGCTGACCGTCTGCGACCGACCAGAACCGGTCAAAGCGTGGCCGGAATTCCGGCGAGTTCGGCGGGCGTGACGACCGGCTCTTTCCGATCCTTGCGTTCGGAATAGCGGTCGACGAGCTGGTCGGCATGGCCGCGCGTCAGCACGGTGAACCGCACGAGTTCTTCGGCGACGTCGACGATGCGGTCATAAAAGCTCGACGGCAGCATCCGGCCGGCTTCGTCGAACTCCGCATATGCCTTGGCGACGCTCGACTGGTTGGGGATGGTGATCATCCGCATCCAGCGCCCGAGGATGCGGAGCGTGTTGACGCTGTTGAACGACTGCGATCCCGCCGAGACTTGCATTACCGCGAGTGTGCGGCCCTGCGTCGGACGCAGACCCTTGTAGGCAAGGGGGAGATGGTCGACCTGTGCCTTCATTATGCCTGTGATCTGACCGTGGCGTTCGGGGCTGCACCAGACCTGGCCTTCGGACCAGAGTGAATGTTGGCGAAGCTCCTCCACGGCAGGATGGTCGTCATCGGCAATCAGGTCGGGCAGGGGGAGGTCGGACGGGTCGAAGATGCGTGTCTTGCAGCCGAATAGCTGGAGCAGGCGTGCCGTTTCCTCGACGACGAGCCGGGAATAGGAGCGTTCGCGCAAGGATCCGTAGAGTAGCAGGATGCGCGGCGCGGGATCGAGCGGTCCGAGGCCGAGCGCCGGCTGCGTGCGGATATACTCTGCATTCAGGGCGGGGAGGTGGTCGGGATCGGCCAGCGAGCGGAGGCGCGTACAGGTCAGTTCTGTCATCATACTCAGGCTTGTGAAGGAACGGTAGTGGGGAACCAGCGGCGTCCGAGGCGGAAGGCGACGCCGACAAGCAGGATGAGGACGGGCACTTCGACCAGCGGCCCGATGACGGCCGCAAAGGCCACGGGCGAGGCGAGCCCGAAAGCGGCGATTGCGACCGCGATCGCCAGCTCGAAGTTATTGCCCGCGGCGGTGAAGGCGACCGCGGTCGTGCGCGGATAGTCGGCTTCGATGAGTTTTCCCATCCAGAAGCTGATGAGGAACTGTACGACGAAATAAATGGTGAGCGGAATCGCGATCCGCACGACGTCGCCTGGGATGGTGACGATCTCGCCGCCCTTGAGGCTGAACATCGCGACGATCGTGAACAGCAGCGCGACCAGCGTGATCGGGGCGATATTGGGCAGGAAGCGCGTCTCGTACCACTCGTCTCCTTTTGCGCGAGCGAGCGAGCGACGCGTGAGATATCCTGCGAGGAGGGGGATGCCGAGGTAGATCAGGACCGCCTCGGCGATGGTCCAGAAGCTGACGTCGATGACGCTACCTTCGATCCCGAACAGCGGCGGCAGTACGGTGAGGAAGAGCCAGGCGTAGACGCTGAAGAAGAGGATCTGGAAGATCGAGTTGAAGGCGACCAGCGCCGCGACATATTGATTGTCGCCCTTGGCGAGCTGGTTCCACACGATCACCATCGCGATGCAGCGGGCGAGGCCAATCAGGATCAGGCCGGTCATATATTCTGGCTTGTCCGAGAGGAAGATAACCGCAAGCGCGAACATCAGCACCGGCCCGATGATCCAGTTCTGGAGCAGCGAAATCGCCAGAACACGCTTGTCCTCGAACACGCGTGGCAGTTCGTCATAGCGCACGCGGGCGAGCGGCGGATACATCATCAGGATGAGGCCGATCGCGATCGGGATGTTCGTCGTGCCGACCGACATGGCGTCGATCGCAGCAGGCAGACCCTTGAAGGTTGACCCTAGGAGGATGCCGAGCGCCATCGCGAGGAAGATCCAGAGCGTCAGATAGCGGTCGAGGAACGCCAGCCGTTCGCGCTTTGCTGCAGTCATGACTATTTTCTCACACCTGCAGGCGATTGCCGTTGGCATCGACGACCCGCTCACCATCTTCCTTGGCGAAAGCGCCAAGCTGCGGTGCGGGCAGGATGTCGAGCACGGCTTCGGACGGGCGGCAGAGCCTGACCCCGAGCGGCGAAACGACGAGCGGTCGATTGATCAGGACCGGATGCTCCATCATCGCATCGATGAGGGCGCTATCGCTGAGGCCTTCGTCGCCGAGGCCGAGTTCCGCATAAGGCGTGGCCTTCTCGCGGAGCAATTCGCGGGGCGTAATTCCGGCCCGGTCGATCAGCTGTTCGAGCAGCGCGCGCGAGAGTGGGGACTTCAGATACTCGACGACATGCGGCTCGATCCCTGCGTTGCGGATCAGCGCGAGCGTGTTGCGCGAGGTGCCGCACTCGGGGTTGTGGTAGATGATGATGTCGGTCACGGGGTGACTCCTTCAGCAGCAGGCGAGCTCGGCGAGCAACGGTTCGCATAACTCGGCGCGGCCCTGGCAACAGTCTTTAGCGAGGAAGAGCATCAGCTCTCGCAGCGTGTCGATGTCGGCTCGCTGTATTTGCTGGCGGCCTTGCTTCTCGGATTTGACGAGACCGGCTTTGGCCAGCACTGCGAGATGTGTCGAGAAGGTGCTTTGCGTCAGCCCCGAGGCATCGACGAGTTCGCCTGTCGACAGCCCTTCGGGCTCATGCTGGACGAGCAGGCGGAACGCTTCGAGGCGAGTGGGGTGTGCCAGCGCGAAGAGTATGGAAAGAGCGGTGTCGGTGTTCATTCATCGGAATTATCCGATGCATAGCTGCCCGTCAACACCTATCGGAAAAATACGATGCATATGGATGCGGCATCTGCTCCTGCACTAAACGCTGCACCTTGATTGCCCGGATGCGGCGGACCAGTCTCGCAAGATTCTCATTTTGGAAGTGGTGCAAATATGGATGTTCGTGAAATTGTCATGGGGGACGCAGCGGCCGTACAGGCGATTTACGCTCCCTATGTGACCGACACCTCCGTCTCCTTCGAGGAAGTGCCGCCCGACATCATCGAGGTTGAAAGGCGGATTGCGGCCATTCTACCGAAATATCCCTATCTTGTGGCTGAGGAGGAGGGCCGAATTGTCGGTTATGCCTATGCTTCTGAGCACCGGACACGCGCGGCATACCGAACATCCGTCGACGTAGCAGTCTATGTGGCGCCGGATGCACATAGGAGCGGAGTGGCGCGTCGCCTATATTCCTGTCTGCTCCCGGCAGCAGCGAGCTTGGGCTATCACGCTGCTTTCGCCGGCATCGCATTGCCGAACGAAGCAAGCGTCCGGTTGCATGAAGCTATGGGGTTCGAGCCGGTAGGCATCTATCGTGAAGTCGGACGAAAATTTGGCGCGTGGCTCGACGTCGGTTGGTGGCAGCGACTGCTGTGAGCGATCCGCGTGGTCCAAAATACCGGTGAAGCAAATTGCGCAATCGGAGGTGCCTGCGCCTATATGGTCGAACGATTTCGGCAGCCTGGATCATCCAGCCGTGCGATCGCCCTACGGTCGCTTTCGCCGATTTCGATCCAAAGGCTCCGATTCCGCTACCAGCCAAAATTTCAATTGCTGACAATCACGTGACTCTGGCAGGCCCAGGGAGCAATCCCGATAGAGTTGTCGTCCCCAAGCAAGCCAAAGAGTTCAATTCGCGTTAAGGCACGAGCCTGACGCCCTGGGGCGGCAAGAGCGCGGGCCGGAGCTGATCTCTCCGGCACGCGCCTGTGTCGGTACATCAAAATAACGACCCAATGTCACTCTCATCGTCGGTCAGACAACGGGATAATTCAGGCCATAATGGCCGTACACACTGCGGCCGTAGCCATCGTCATAGTCGGGCGTGTTGTCTGCCGCATAGTGCGGCGCACTTTCGACCTGCTCTTTCGACAGCTCGACGACATAGCCGTTTTTGTCGGTGTCGTACGTGAGCATGTCCCACGGGATCGGATAGTGGTCGCTGCCCAGGCCGAAGAACCCGCCGAACTCGAGCACGGCATGTTCGGCCTTGCCCGACTTCTTGTCGATCATGATATTCCGGACCGTGCCGAGCTTTTCGTTCTGGGGATTATAGACACTCGTTCCTTCGACCTTGTCGGATGCGATGAGGCGATGGGATTGGCTGCGTTCAATGGTTTCTACCATGATGCTTCTCCAGGTTGATGGTTGATCGCACGCTATGCATGCGGTTCGCCCCCCTCCTGTCTAACCAACTGGTCACTGCCACCGCCGTTGCATGTATAGGCAAATTTCTTTTTTGCTCTTTTCTGCGAAGCACTTGGGTGGGGCGCTACGAGCGGGGACCTGGCCGGCTCCGCCCCGCCACGTCGTTGGAGCGCCGCAGTCGCATGTCTCGCAAAATCAGCGGGCTCTGCTTGGCAATTGAGCGATTCTGGAGCTGGGGACTCGTCGAAATGCGTCGAAGTCATTCCTTTCCTCTCGCGCGCCCGCCTCCGCTACGGCACTTGATCACCCGCGGCGGCGATCGCTGGCTAGCGAGCCAAGGACGGCTCAGGTTCCGCCCCATTAAAACGCCGGCATCCGGCTCGGAAAGCTGCGGGCGGCAACGAAGCTGCAGGCAAGCCCGAAGCAAAGTGCCGCTCAAGCGATGGGATTCCGCTGACCGCGTCCGCAATAATCGCGGTTGCGAACAGCGCCAGGACCATCCTGCGGCCTGGAATCATCCCGGTATGATGATCGTCGCAGTCTGCCGCGGCCAGTCAAACGATTCAAACGATGGGCCGCGACCTGATCACGGCTGGCCCCTTCGCATCTCGTCTTCGAGCCGCAGGCGCTCGTGGGCGAGGGCGGCCTGCGCGATAATGGTCGAAAGCAACACGCGCTGGTCGGGTCTGACCGGCTCCGCGCCATCGTCGCGCGCAAGGCCGAGAACGGCCAGCTGCCCGAGCGATGTGGTCAGCGGATGAAATTGCCAGTCGGACGAGGAAATCCGCGCCGTGCCCGCGCCCGCTTCCTCGGCATGGCCATGGCACCATTCGAGGGCCGCGCGGTCTACCGGGCCCAGCACCGGCTCGCGTGGCGCCGCACCCGTAATGACCAGCGTGTCGTTCCGTTCGCGAAACACGGCGGCATTCAGATCGAACAGCCCGTGGACATGTTCGCAAAGCGTTGCCGCCGTGCTTTCCCAGTCGGCTTCGCGCGTCAGTCGCTGCGCAAGCGCCGCAAGGCTGGCGTTGTCGCGCGCGCTACGGTCGCTGAGGATAAGCCGTCCCCGCAGTTGCCCGGTCACCGTCGTCGTATAGGCGGCGACCCCGAACAAGACCGCAGCCATCACAAGATTCTGCGGTGCAGCGGGGTCGAAGCGGAAGGAAGGGGCGAGCAGGAAGAAATTATAGGCAAGCACCGATAGCAGGGCGCCGAACAGGGCCGGGCGCAGCCCAAAGCGGGCGGCGATAGCGATCACCGGCAGGAGAAACACGAGGTCGAGCGACCGCGCTGGAATGAACAGATGAAGAAGCTCGGCGAACAGAAGCGTCGCGCCGACCCATGCCCCGGCGACTGCATACTGTGTTGCGGTCATGCGCACGGGAGCCTTCAAAGGCGTCGCTTCTCGCGCTGGTTCTGCGATCGTGGGTAGGATGTGAACGAGAAGATCTGGCTCCCGCGCCAATAAATTCTCGATCGGCGATGGCTGTAATCGGTCGCGCCAGCGCCGGGCCGGCTGCGCTTCCATCACGAGATGAGCAGCGGGTGAACTTTGAAGATGCTCGCAAATGCCGCCCGCGATCGTCGCGGCGGCAACGGTCGCCACGGTGCCGCCGTGCCGTGCCGCATAATCCAGCGCTTCGGATGCCCGCGATCCGGCGGCGCCCGCCAGATCGGTTTCCGGGGTCTCGACAAAAATTGCCTCCCAGGTAATTCCGAGCGCTCGTGAGAGCGTCTCCGCAGCCCGGACGACATCGCCGGACGCTGGACTGCCGCTGATCAGCGCCGCAAGCGTCGGCGGAGACTTTGGTTCGGTTGCCGATACGGCCGGGCTGTCCTCCATCGCCAAGTCCTAGCGCATGCGCGTGGTCCGCATCGCATGCTCAACTCTGCCCACCCCGCTCGCTGCACGGCTGGTCCTGCTTTGCGGTTACCTCGCCCGCCCATCTGTGAATAGGGTGGCTCATCGCACAAAATTCAGGAGAATATCGGATGCTCAAGCGTCTCGGCGCCTTATTGTCCCTTGCGTTTGTACCCGCGCTCGGAGCGTCATTTGGAGCCGCCATCGCACAGGAGCCGGCAGCGAACGTGAACGTCATTGCGGGCGCGCCGGTCTACGATCCGGCAGGCGATCTCGTGGGGCCTGTCGAAAGCGTGAGCGGCGGCAACGCGGTGATCGGCCTGGACGGCGGTCCGATCGCCCTGCCTGTCACCTCGTTCGGGAAGGGCGAAAAGGGGCTGCTAATCTCCGTGTCGCGCGCCGAGCTCGTCGCGGCTCGCGACAAGGCGGCCAATGCGCAGGCGGATGCAGTCGAAGCGGCCGTCCAGCCCGGCGCGGAGGTTCGCGGTGTCAACGGCGCGACCGTCCTTGCCACGGTACAGCAGGTGGATACCGACGGGGTGATCGTATCGACCCCTTCGGGCGATGTGAAACTGCCGCGAAGCGCCTTCTTTCTGTCGCCAGCCGGACTGGCGATAAGCTTCAGCCCGGCACAGTTCGCCGATGCGCTCAAGCAGGCGGCCGAAGGGCGGGCCAAAGTCGAAGCTGCCGTGGCGAGCGCCCTCAAGCCGGGGGTAACCGTCCACAGCGCGAAAGGGAGCCAGGTTCTCGGAACCGTTAAATCTGTCGATCGAGAGACAGTTACGCTGGCCACCGATCAGGGCGATGTGCCTGTCGCCCGCTCGGCTTTCATCATGTCGCCGAAAGGCCTTGCGGCAGCCTACACGGCGGAGCAATTCGCCGACGCCGTCGCCGCCACATCGGAAGATGGAGCGACTGCGAGCGATAAGACGCAAAAGTCTGCGCAATAAGATTCCGCCCAACAATTATGGTTGGACGCGCGCACCCCGCTCGCTGGCCTCAGCCGGCAACGGGGGATGAAAAATGCAGTTCGAGATACCCCCGCTACACTTCATTGCCTTCATCGCGCTCGTCCTTTTTCTTGTTACGGGGATGTTCGGCGCCATACTGGACATGATCCGTTCGCCGGCCGTGCGTATTCTATTCGCGCTTTCGGTAATTCTGGCCTTTTGCGCGCTGGCTTGGGCGGTTTTCCGGTCAGGGGGCTGAGCGTCGCTACACGGACACTTTTGGTCGCCACCGCGGTAGGGCGCTCAATTTTTCCGCACTGTCCTTGCCTATCCCGGTCGCAACATGCGGAAGTGAGCTCGAGGCTAAAAAATGGCTCTGCGCGTCCGCTCTCGTCAAATCCCCCCGGCCGGCTGCGTGACCGCGAACCGCCATCAACCGGCGGCAATTTTTCGGGGCAAGGGCGCCGCGGGAACGCTCCCGGGAATATCCGCAGCCATATCCTTATTCTCCGGAAAGATCGGCCACAGCAATTGCTGGCCGAGCGTCGCCGGTGGCAGATTCTCGACGCCATAGCTTTCAGGATAGCTGCGGGTGATCTTCGCGGTGCCGAACAGCACATCCCAGAAGAAGAGCAGATTTCCGAAATTGCCCTTATAATGGACGGCGGGATCGCTGAGATGGCGGCCGTGATGCGCATGATGCGTGGCGGGGGTGCTGATCGTGCGTTCGGCGAGCCACATGACGGGCGCCAACGCCTTGACGCGATAGAGGGGGCGGTCCCAGGCGACATCACTGTGTGCGCCGATGATCACCGCCATCTTGACGACCAGATAGCCCGCATAGAACCAGCCGAGCCCGAGATAGACCAGCACGCCGGCAAACCAGATGCTCGGCATCAGGGCATAGTAGATGATGTTGTTCCGGTACACGAGCCGCACGCTCATATAGCGCGCATTATGATGGGCGCGGTGGAGGTTGTAGAGCCAGCCGAAGCTGTGGCTCGCGCGGTGCCACCAATATTGCATCATGTCCTCGAAGACGAGAAACAACGCGAGCGCGGCGAGGACGGGAATGCCCGCGAGCGCTCCCTCATATTGGGGGGCGGCGCAGTGCCCGATCGCGCCGACGATGAAAAGGATGGTCGGCTGCGTGATCGCGAGCAGCACGATAGTGCTCACCGCTTCCAATATCCCGTCATGGCATGTTTGCTCGTCTTTCGCGAACAGACGCGTCGAAGCAAGTTCGAGCAGTCCGAAGGCCAGATAGATGCCGAGCACGATGAGGCTCGATTGCGCTGTCGTCAGATGCATGGCAGTCTCCCGTGGGCGCGCGATCGATTGTCGCTTGCCTTGAATCGGTAAATGCCACAGCGTCCGGCTCGAGAATGCAAAGAAGTTATCATTTTGCAATGGCCGAGCATTCACGGCTTTCTGCGCGCGAGTTGGCGCAGCTTTCGTCGCGTGCACGCGTGCAGCAATTTGCCGCCGGACAGTTCATCCAGCATCAGGGCGATCCCGGGGATGCCTTCTGGGCCGTCATCGATGGGCATGTGACGATCGGCCGTCATTCAGCTGACGGCGCCTTCACGCATTTCGCGGTGCTTGCTGCCGGCGACCTGTTCGGTGAACTCGCCTTCTTCACCGGCGTGCCGCGGCAGGTCGATGCCATCGCCGAGGGTGGCGCGAGCATGATCGCTATCGATCGTCCCATGCTTCGCCAATTGATGGCTGCGGACGTCGGCTGGGCCGAGCTCCTGCTACGAAGCCTGTCGCGGCAACTCGCTAGCGCGCTCGACACGATCGATGCCGAAAGAAGACTGAGCGCGACGGATCGGCTGGCGCATCTGCTTGTAACCATGGCGCGCAGCAGCCCTGGCCGTGACACCGTCGATGCGACGCAGCAACAGCTCGCCGACCTGCTCGGCGTGTCGCGCATTACAGTGGGCGCAGCGCTTGGAGCCTTGTCGCGACTGGGGCATGTCGAACAGCGCTATCGCCAGATCCGGTTGCTCGACTCTCTTGCCGATCGGGCGAACAGTTTGAATTGCGAATAGCGACGCCAACGCCCGCTTCGTCTTGCTCCTGAAGGCGGAAAGCTGCCAATCGGACCCCATTTGGCTGTCGCTTTAAGTGGGGGGAGCGAATGGACCAGCCGGCCGATATCTTGACTCTCGATGACATCGGAATAAGATTCGGTCCGTCTCAGATGCCCGATGACGAGCACATCGGGCTAGGACATCCTCTTGCGTAGCCATCGCTGGAGGAGGGAAGGGCTTCACCCCCGGTGAGGCCCTTCTTTGGTTCCACCGCCTGATCGACGCGACTTCGGATGGCGGCCCGTTGGAGCTCAGCGGGGCCTTCGATAGTTTCTCTGATTGGCCCTGAAAATGCGCTCAGAAATCCTCTTGGAGCGGCAGTTCTCTGACAATTTCTGCTACGCGAGGTTGGCAGGATAGCGACATCGCCCTCGACGCAACATCAAGGCCTGCCCGACGGCTGTCGAACGGTGTCGCCAATCCAATCGACCGATGACGTCGACGCGGCCTGTGCTAGTGCGGCACTGTCCCGAGCTCCACCCCGGTCTTGTCGTGCAGCGCAAACCTGTCGACCATGTCGGCGCTGGCGCGATTATAGCCCACGATCGCAACCGAGCGGCCTTCGCGGCGCAGGCGCGCGACGATCTTGTCGAGGGCGCCGACGCCGGAGATGTCCCAGAAATGAGCGGCCGAGACGTCGATGAGAATGTCGCGTGCAGGGTCATCGCTCGGGAAGCTGCGGGTGAAGCGATCGACCGAAGCGAAGAATATCTGGCCGGTCACGAAATAGGTGGCCCGTGTGCCATCGCTGCTGACATCGCGCCGCATCGCGAACATACGCTGGACCTTGGCGGCGAAGAAAATGCCCGACAACAGGACGCCGGCAAGCACGCCAAGCGACAGGTCGTGCGTCGCCACGACGACGACCACCGTAGTCAGCATGACGATTGACGAGGTCGGCGGATGACGGCGCAGATTGGCGATCGAATTCCAGCTGAAGGTCCCGATCGATACCATGATCATCACGGCGACGAGCGCCGGCATCGGCATCCGTCCGACATAGGGGCCGAGCCCCGCGAGCAGAATGAGCAGCGTCGCGCCGGCGGTAAAGGTCGAGAGCCGGGTGCGGCCACCCGATGTTACATTGATCACCGACTGGCCGATCATCGCGCAGCCGCCCATGCCGCCAACGAAGGCAGCGGCGATATTGGCACTGCCTTGTCCTGCGCACTCCTGGCGCTTGTCGCTGTCGCTATGCGTCATGTCGTCGACGATCTGGGCCGTGAGCAGGGATTCGAGCAAGCCCACCGCTGCCATCGTCAGCGAATAGGGAAGGATGATCCGGAGCGTCTCCATGGTGAGCGGCACGTTCGGCAGGACGATGCTCGGCAGGCCTTCGGGAAGCTTGCCCATGTCGCCGACGGTGTTGACCGGGAGGTCGTACCAGATGCTGATGACCGACAGGATGAGGATTGCCGCCAGCGGGGATGGCACCGCTTTGGTGACGCGCGGCAGCAGATAGATGATCGCGAGGCCACCCGCGACCATGGCATAGGTTTGCCAGCTGACGTCGATGAGCTGTGGCCATTGCGCCATGAAGATGAGAATCGCGAGCGCGTTGACGAACCCGGTGATCACCGAACGCGACACGAATTGCATGACGAGATCGAGCCGCAACAGGCCGGCGACGATCTGTATGAGCCCCATCAGGATCGTTGCGGCGAACAGATATTCGACGCCATGGTCGCGAACGAGCGGGCTGACGAGCACGGCGACCGCGGCGGTCGCCGCCGATATCATCCCCGGCCGCCCACCGGTGAAGGAGATGACGATCGCGATCGCGATCGAGGCGTAGAGGCCGACGCGCGGGTCGACGCCCGCGATAACCGAAAAGCCGATCGCCTCCGGGATGAGCGCCAGCGCGACGACGATGCCTGCAAGGATATCGGTGCGTGCCGTCCTGGCGCCGACGAACCATTCCCGGCGGTAAGCGGTAAATCCGTTTATCATGAAAAGCTCACATCAGGACACATGGCGCCTCGCTGGACGCATTCAGACTGGCATGTGCGATGTTGTCCGGCGGATAGGCGGCCGGAATAGCCACCCGGAATTACACCGGGTCCTTGCGAATGCCCCACGCTCTAGCCCTGCTTCCGGCAACATGGCAAGGCCTCGCGTGCCGACGCCGATCGATGTGCGGTCGGGATGGCGCTGCCAAAGCATGGCATCGCTCTTCTCCGGTCCGGGAAAGAATGTGCATCTCATGCGTATGGTCCTTATGACCAGCCGAGCCAAGGGGCAGACCCCGACGCCGTCCCGTCTTGCGGCCAAGGCGCGTGAGCGCGGCGCGGCGGCACAGACGCCGCGCAGCTACTCGCGGTCCACCTTCTGGATCATAATAAAGCGGGTCTGGCGTAACAGCGGCGAGCATGATGTCAGCCTGCTCGCGGCGGGCGTCGCTTTTTACGCTTTTCTCGCTTTCGTGCCGCTTCTTGCGGCGCTCGTCATGGCCTATGGCCTTGTCGCCGACCCGTCGAAAGTAGCCGATCATATGCGATTGGTTATCGACCTCGTGCCCGCCGACGCCGCCCGGCTGATCCATGACCAGTTGACACAGCTCACACAGGGCGGATCGAAACAGAAGGGATTTGGGCTTGCCGTAGCGATGCTGGTGTCGATTTATGGCGCCTCGCGCGCGGCGGCAGCGATGATGACTTCGCTCAACATCATCTACGAAGAGCGCGAGAAGCGCGGCTATCTCCGCGGGATGTTCGTGTCTGCTGCTCTCGTCGGCGGCACCGTCCTCGTCGGGGTCGTCGGGCTCATCGCGGCATCCATGCTTGGCTTTGCAAGCGCATGGGCGGCCACGCTCGGATATCTCGCGGCCGCGGCTGTGCAGTTGCTGACCTGGTTCCTTGCGGCTGCCATGTGCGTCCTCACCCTTGGCGGGATTTACCGCTTTGCCCCCAATCGCGCCAATGCGCGCTGGCAATGGCTGACGATCGGCTCCGTCCTTGCGACGATCTTGTGGCTGCTTGCAACAATCGGTTTTGCTCTTTATGCGTCCCGCTTCGCGGACTATGACGCGACCTACGGGTCGCTTGGTGCCGTGGTGGTGCTGCTTATGTGGTTCTACCTGTCGGCTTGGGCCGTCCTGCTCGGCGCCTTGATCAACGCCGAAGCCGAGCGCCAGACCGCGTGCGATACCACCACGGGATCCGAGCGTCCGATCGGCGAGCGCGGTGCCACGATGGCCGACACCAGCGCGGCGCTTTGGCCGTAGGGTCGCATCGCCCAAGAAGGCTGGACCGATCATCAACCCGGCCAGGCGTATTGATACGATAGGGCCTCGGAGGTTGCAGAAGCGCCAACGATCCGGTTTGGCTCCACCGAGCGAAGGAACCAGCCAATGCCGCGCGGCGTAGTAGGTTCATCCAGAACGTGACGGGGTGCGGGTCCAAACGGAGTCGCTGGGTACGGGTTGTGGGCAGGGACATTCGGTGAGCGCACGGACGATACTCGTCGTGGAGGATGAATTCCTCATTCGTTTCATGTTGGCCGATTCCTTGCGGGAGATCGGCTATCAGGTTCTGGAAGCGGCAAATGCGGAGGAGGGCTTGGCGGTTCTTTCATCCGGACAGGCGGTCGATCTCATGGTCACCGATATTCGAATGCCTGGCAGTATCGACGGGATGGAACTCACGCGCCGATCCAAAGCCTTGGTGCCGACGCGTCCGGTGATCGTTTGTTCGGCGCACCTGTTCGAACCTGAATCCTATCCGGCTGACGCATTTCTTCCCAAGCCTTACACTTTTGCCGCACTCGCCGATGTGATCGAACGGCTGACAGGAGAGCCATGGCAGACGAGCTCCCAGACCCGAAGTGCCTGATCGTTGCGGACGCGGATGTCCTCATCCGCAACGCATTGGCGGAATATCTTCGAAACTGCGGCTACAAGGTCTTCGAAGCGGCGACAGCCGACGAAGTGATCATGGCCTTGGAAGAAGGCGCCGCGAAGATCGACGCCTTGCTGGCGGACGCGGAACTGTCGGGACGATTCAACGCGTTTGAGCTTCGCAAGTGGGTGCGGGATCATCATCCCGATGTCGAAGTGGTTCTTGCGGGCAGCGTCGATTCGGCGGCAAGGGCGGCAGGTCACCTGTGTGACGAGGGTCCGCATCTCCAAAGGCCCTATGATCCGCAAAGCGTGGCGGCGCACATAAAGCGCCTATTGGCCGCAACCAGGCGGCAGACTGATTAGTGCCCGCATATGCGCGGTCGGCGCCATGATGACCATCAGCAGAATGGGCCTTCGGGGCGGCTCGCTTCCGAAGCATTGATCCAGGCGAAGCCCGCGTCTCCCGTTGGAAACCTTCCGACAAAGGCGATGGCAGAGCTTGGCTTGGCCTTGCTCGAATCCCCGGCGGGGTTGCACCCGCGCGACGCTGCGTCCACATGGGCCCATGCCCGCCAAGCCGACTCGTCCGCGCTGGCTGCGCCTCTGGCAGCTGCGCATCAACCGCCGCGCGAAAACCGAAGTGGTCGATATTCACCGCCGCATCGCGATGATCAGCGGCGCGGTGCTGCTCGGTCTTGTCGCGCTGGCATTCGCCGCGGCCGGCGATCGCGCCCAGCGACTGATCTTCATGGCGACCGACCGGATATGGTGGCTTCCGCTCCTGATCACGCCCGCCGGCTTCGCGCTGATCGTGTGGACCGCGAACCGATATTTTCCGGCATCGCGCGGGTCGGGCATCCCCCAGATTATTGCCGCGAGCCGGCGCCCTGAGCAGGAAGCGAAGGGGCCGCTCGTCTCGCTTCGCACCGCCTTTGCCAAGCTCGCGCTCACGCTCGCCACACTCGCGGTGGGCGGGTCGGTCGGCCGTGAGGGGCCGACGGTGCAGGTAAGCGCGGCGATCATGGTGGCGGTGCACCGCCTGCTCCGCGTGCGCATTACTCCCGGCGTCTTCATCGCAGGCGGCGCGGCGGGCGTCGCGGCGGCGTTCAACACGCCGCTGGGCGGGATCGCTTTCGCGATCGAAGAACTGGCGGCCGCTTATGAGCAGCGCGTCGCCGTCCTCACAATGGGCGCGGTGATGATATCGGGTCTTGTCAGCCTCTCGATCGCTGGCGACTATATCTATTTCGGCGTGATGCGCGACACGCTGCCCGTATCCGATGTGCTGCTGGTCGCACCCGTGGTCGGTTTCGGCGGCGGCCTGCTTGGCGGCCTGTTTTCGCGCATCGTGCTTGCCGCAAGCGAACGGGCGTCGCCCTGGGCACGCCGCGCCGCCTCGCGCCCCGTCCTTTTTGCAACCGGGTGCGGCCTCGTCGTCGCGATCGTCGGTATCGCGTCGGGCGGCGCGACCTGGGGCACGGGTTATGACATCACGAAATTCCTCGTCGAAGGCCATCGCGGCGAAATCTGGCTCTTCCCCGCCAAATTCACGGCCGCTCTGGCATCGACCTTGAGCGGTGCGCCGGGCGGCATCTTCGCGCCTTCGCTCGCAGTCGGCGCGGGCTTCGGAAATCTCCTGACGCCGATTTTTCCCGGCAGTCCGGCGGGCGCTGTCGTCATGATGGGCATGGTTGCCTATTTCGTCGGCGTCGTCCGTGCGCCCTTGACGGCGGTCATCATCCTGATCGAGGCAACCGCGGCCCGCGGCGTCATCCTGCCGCTATTCGCCACCGCCCTGATCGCCGACTGGGCGAGCGCGCAGATTTGTCCCACCCGCCTATACCACGGGCTCTCGAAGCGCCTGGCATCCCCGGCGCGCCCCTCGGACGATCCGCGGCCTGACGCGCCGCAAACTTCCGGCCTTTGACCCTCGGCGCTTGGCCCCGGGGGCCGGAGACGATCAGTCGTCGCGGACGACTTTTTCGGGGTTCCGGTCGTGGACCCGAACGCCATGCGGAAGTTCGAGCCAGGGATGCCGATCCTGTGCCCAGACCGCCTGGCCCGGCATCGGAAAATCGGGGTCGGCGAAGGACCCGACGGCGACGCCGATCAGATTCGGCATTCGTTCGGGCTCCCACCAGAGCGTCGAACCACATCCGATGCAAAAATGGAATGTGACACGGAAACCGCTCGCGGACGGTCGCTCGAAACGCTCCGCCCGGCCCGCAATCCGGCTGACTTGCTCGCGGGGATAAAAGGCGGCCACGCTGAAGAGCGAACCGGTCCGCCGTTGACAGTCACGGCAATGGCAGAGCGATATCTTAGCGGGCTCGCCCGTGCAATTGAGCACAAGGGCCTTGCAGTGGCAGGCGGCGGGTCGTTCCATGGGCGTGACGATATCACGCCTCCCGACGGGAAGACAGGAGACCGCGGACCTCAGACCGCGCCGATCCGCTTGCCCAGGCTGATGCGCTCTTCCAGCCCATAGCCGTGCCGCAAATAGAAAGCGGCCACCGCGTCATTGCCGCCGCGGATCTGCAGGTTGACCTTGCGGCAGCCCAGCGCCGCAAGCCGGGCCTCGGTTTCCTTCAGGAGGAGCGTCCCGATCCCTTCGCGCTGCCGCTTCCCTCGACCGCCAAGGAATATAGCCATCCGCGATGACCGTCATATCCGGCCATGACCGTGCCCACGACCCTCCCGCCGTCGTCGGCCACGAGAAGCAAGTCGGGTTGGTGCGCGAGCTTTTCCGGAATGGCTGCGTCGGCACGATTCCAGGGCGGATCGTTCGGAAAGGCTTCCGCCCAGAGCGCCGCTACGCCGACGAAATGCGCTTCCCGATATGTCATGATCGTGACCATGGCTCAGCCTGATAGCGGTGGAGGATAGCGGCAATGTGCAGGCGCCGGGGAGGGGGGAATCCGGATGGCCTGATGAAATCGGTGCCTGCTTCCCCGCGACATCGGGCTTGCTCAATGCAAATCATATCGAAACACGAGCAGCGCCGACAAGGTCAGGATCATCAGACCGACGAGCGGCAGACCCGTCCGTGTGTAGTCGCCGAACTTATACTCGCCCGCGGACATGATCAGCATATTCGTCTGATAGGCGACCGGCGTCGCGTAGCAGAGGTTGCAACCGAACAGCACCGCCAGCACGAGCGGTTCGACAGGTATGGCAAGTTGCTGGGCCAGGCTGAAGGCAATTGGCGTGCCGACCGCTGCCGCGGTCGCGTTCGAGGCGAAATTGGTCAGCAGCGTGACGAAAAGCATGATGGTGGCCAAAACTCCCGCAGCGGGCAGATGCTGGAGGCCAAGCGCGAGGAGCTGGCTTAACCATTTCGCGGCGCCGGTATCGAGCACGATCTTGCCGATCGCGATGCTTGCTGCGATTAGCACGATCACCTTCGCCGACAGCGCGCGGCCAACGCGGTCGAACTTGACGCACCCCGTGGCGAACATGAGGATGGCGCCGCCCAGCGACGAGATGGCAATCGGCACGAGGCCGATGCTTGCCGGCAGCACGGCCCCTGCCATGATCGCGAGCGCGAGCGGGGCTTTTGCCGTTCGCGGTAGTTCCTTCATCCCCTCGAGCATGAGCAAATTCTCGCCGCGTGCGAGCTTCTGGACATTCGCGAGCGATCCCGCGACCAGCAAGATGTCGCCTTCGGACATCGCTGCATGGCCGCCGCGACCATCCGCCGAGCTGGGCGTGCGCGTTCCAAACTGGATACCGAGGATCGCCACATTATAGGCTTCGGCGACCCCCGAATTGGTGACCCGCTTGCCGATCAGCCCGGAATCGGAGGCGACGGCAAGTTCAACCACCGACAGATCCTCGCCCGTTCGCCCATAATCCGCCTGGAGGCGATCCATCAGCCAGAGGGGGGCTGCCTGTGCGCCGAGTATCCGCATCGTTTCCTCGAGACCCTCGTGGGTCGCCGAAATGCCGAGCCGTGTGCCTGCGACCAAGAGCTGGTCGGTCGGTCCGTCGAAGCGCGCGTCGTCCGGCAGCAGCCGCTTCATCTCGTCAATCGACTTGCCGATGGCCATCGAGCGCCCACCGAGCCGCAGCGTCGACCGGAAGCGGCGGGGTGAATGGCCGCTTGCCGGCGAATTGTCGGGCAGCAGGCGCGGCATCACGAGCCAGATGAAGGGGAGAGCGACCAGCGCGGCCATCAATACGATCGGTGTGAAGTGAAACACGCCCATGGGCTGCATGCCCATATCGGTGGCGATGCCGACGACGAGCAAATTGGTCGAGGTGCCGATCGTCGTTGCCATACCGCCGATCAGAACCGCGCTATTGACGGGGATCAAAGTCTTCGACGCCGGCATCCCGCCGCGCGATGCCAGCGACACGAGGACGGGCAGCAACAACACGACAACGGGCGTGTCGTTCACCATCATGCTCATGCCCATCGCAAGGATCAGCGTGAGGAGAAGGCCAAGCTGGCGGTTGAAACGCCATAATTTCGTCAAGGTTCGTGCCGCGGGTTCGAGCGCGCCGGTAGTGACGAGCCCGCGCCCCATGATCATCAGGGCACAGATGGTGACGAGCGCATAATGCCCGAAACCTTCGAACGCCAGCTTGAGACCGTCGGTGGGCGCATGATCGGGAAGAGGAAATATGTAGAGGCCGAGCGCGATCGCCCCAAGGGTCAGAAGCGAGATGATCTCGACGCGGACCCGGCCGGAAACAAAGCCGTAGAACATCGCGAATGTGAGCAATAGGGCGCCGATCGCATGCGGGGGAGGCGCATCAAGCATCGCGCGGCTTCGGTGCGCCATCCGCCGCCGCAGGACCAGCCTGTTTGTCCTCGAAGCATATCGAAGGGGGGAAGAATGGTCTCGTGCACAGCATTCGGGATCCCTGTCGTGTCAACCGTTGCTCACCACTGGACGCCTGGCTCCCGATTTGCCAGCGCTCTATTCTCTCGGCGACCGGGTGGACCTGAGCACAAGGTCCATGGTTCGCTCGCCTCGGGCTACCCGCGGTGCAGTGCATGCGTGTGCAGCCCGGGGCGATGGGTCCGGCGCGGCTATAGCCAAGCCATGATTTGACATGCGACGCGCCGCGACGCAAACTGCCATATGCACGATATCGCAATGTTTTTGGGGCTGTTTGCGGTCGCGATGACGTTGGCTTGCGTGGTGATTGTCCTCCTCGCGTCGCGTGACGACGAGTGAGCGCGCGCCGTGTCACCCCAGCGTGGGCATCAACACCCCGTTGATGACATGGATCATGCCGTTCGCCTGTTCGACGTCGTTACCGGTAATGAATCCGACGCTGCCTTGCGTGCCCTCGATCCTGATATTGCCCTGAACCTCGGTGAGTTTCAGATCCTCGCCCGCAATGGTCGTCAGCACCGCCGTGCCGCCGCCAGCCTTGATCTTCTTGTAAAGGTCGCTCGCCGACAGCCGGCCGGGAACGACATGAAATTTGAGGACCTCGGCAAGGGTCGCCGAATTCGCGGGGTTCATGAGCCAACCGGTAATCTTCGGGATCGCCGCAAACGCCTTGTCGGTGGGCGCGAACAGCGTGAACGGGCCGCTGGCGCTGAGTTCATCGACCAGTCCTGCAGCGCTGATCGCCTTGATCAGGGTCTTGTGGACGGGCGACTTCGTAACGTTCTGAACGATGTTCCAGTTCGAATAGAGCGTCACTCCGCCCACTTCGGATGTGGTCACGGCGTCTGACTGCTGGGCCGCAGCCTGTCCGGGCAAGGCGGCCATTGCGAAGAGGGCGGTTGCATAAAAGGGTGTGGCGAAAAGCTTCGCGCGTATCATCGGTCATTCTCCGGTTGCTGTGAGACAGGCTGTGCTCATAGAACGATCAACCACCGAAAAGGTTGCAACAAATGGCTAAAATCCGCCACTTTGCTTGAGACTGGGAGGTGTCGCCCCCGCGACCATCAAGCGGGCTTCGCAGCCGGAATGTCGGGCGGCACGAAGGTCCAGATGATGTCGCCGACATCGACCGATGGGCGATGTTCGGCAGAGAATATGACAAGATCGCCTGAGGGCCGGACCACGGCGAGGCTGTCGCCGCCATTCGCCTTCATGCGCGCAACGAAATCGCCGTAGGTGAATTTCTCGGTGATCCGCGTGCGGCCGAACACCCATCCCGATTGCAGCCGATCGAGCAGGTCTTCGATGGGCGTGCCGGCCAGCGTGAAGACGCGGCCCCGCCGCCGGCTGCCCGAGCCCGATTCTCCGATCGCCCGGCTGACGCGGTCCGACCCGACCTCGGGCGCCAGCTCGCTGCAGACCAGCGCATTGTAGCTGTCATTGTCGGTCGCGGCGATCAGCTGCTGATACTGACCCATATCGATGTCATCGTCGTGCGCTTCATCGAGAATATCGCCATGATAGACCGGAATATCGGCGCGCCTCGCGCGGCGCAACGCAAGCTTGCTGGCGTCGGCGATCAGTACCTCGCGGCCCTGCGCCTTGATGAAGTCGGCGAATGCGATCGTCCAGCTATTGGCACCGACGAGCAGAACCCCATTGCCCTTGCCGCGGTCGAGCCCGAGCCAGCGGGCGAAGCGCGCCGCGGTGAAGCCATGCGCAAAGATTGTCACGATCACGACGCCGAACCCCAGCGGGACCAGGGCCTCGGCCCCCGCGATGCCGAGATCCGAAAGGCGCAGCGCAAAGAGGCCTGTCACCGCGACGGCGACAATACCCCGCGGCGCGATCCAGGCGACGAACAACCGTTCCTTGAACGGCACGCGGGTGAAAAGCAGTGCGGTCATGATCGTGAGCGGGCGCACGACGAAGAGGAGCAGCAGCAGGAATATGACGAAGCGAAGCTCGAAGTTGCGCACGACCTCCCAATTGAGCGTCGCCGACAGGATGATGAAGACACCGGAAACGAGCAGGATCGTCAGATCCTCCTTGAAGCGGAGCAGGAGATGGCTCGAATAGGTCTCGCGGTTGGCCATCACGACACCCATGATCGTGACCGTGATCAGGCCTGTTTCATGCATTACCATGTCCGACAGGACGAAGACGGCGACCACCGTCGTCAGCAGCACCGGCGCCTTCAGATATTCGGGGACCCAGCCGCGCGGGAAAGCCCAGGTCAGCGCAAAGCCGGCGGCGCCGCCGATCACCATGGCCAGCACGCTCGCCGCCCCGACATCGATAATGATCGATGCGCCATTGGTGCCGGCCCCGCCATGCGTGATGTAGCTGAAGACGCCGACGGCAAGCAGCGCTCCGATCGGATCGTTTACGATCGCTTCCCATTTGAGCATATGCTTGACGCGCGGCGCGATGTTGAGCGTCCGGAGCATCGGCACGATCACCGTGGGGCCGGTGACGACCATGACGCCGCCGAAAAGCGCCGCGAGCTCGAACGGCAGCCCGGCGCCATAATACGCGGCCGCGGTGCCGAGCGCCCAGCCCACAGGCACGCCGACGAAGACGAGCATGAACACCGCCACGCCGGCATGGCGGAGCTCGCGAAACCTGAGGCTCAATCCGCCTTCGAACAGGATGATCGCGACCGCCAGCTTGATCACCGGCTCGCGCAACGCGCCAAAATCACGCTCGGGATCGATCAGTCCGAGGACCGGTCCCGCAATGATCCCCGCAATCAGCATCAGCGCGATAGCCGGACGCCCGGTCCGCCAGGCAACCCACTGCGCACCGATTCCGATGACGCCGATCAGGGCAATTTTGATGAGGAGGGAGTCGATCACGAACATGACCGCCGCCTATGCGGCAAATGATGGCGCACGACTAGGCGGCTTGGGCGGGGCCGTTCAACGCGCTGTCATGCCGCCAACCGAGCTTGCAGGTCGCGGCCGCTCGGTTCCTGAAACGGCCGGAGATGAAATGCCGGGAGGATCGCCAGCAGATGGTCGAAGATGTCGGCCTGGATGTCCTCATAATCGTTCCAGGCGGTCGTGCCGGTGAAGCAATATAGCTCGAGCGGCAGGCCTTGCGGCGTCGGCGCGAGCTGGCGAACGATCAACGTCATCCCGTCGGCAATGTCGGTCCTCGCCCGCAGATAGGCCACGACATAAGCCCGGAAAGTCCCGATGTTCGTCACGCGGCGGGCATTCGCCGGTTCGCGTCCGGCATCGCCGAGGCGCGCGTTCCATTCGCCAAGCTCGTCCTGCTTGCGATCGAGATAATCGCGGATCAACGCAATCCGGCCCAGTTCTCTTCGCTCCCCGGTGGACAGGAAGCGGATGCAATTCTGGTCGAGCAGGAGCGCGCGCTTGATCCGCCGCCCGCCCGATTCCGCCATGCCGCGCCAGTTCTTGAAGCTTTCGGCGATCAAGCGGTGGGTGGGGATGGTCGTGATCGTCTTGTCCCAATTCTGCACCTTGATCGTGTGCAGTGCGATATCGATCACGTCGCCGTCCGCATTGAGCTGGGGCATCTCGATCCAGTCGCCGACGCGCAGCATATCGTTCGATGTGAGCTGGACTGAGGCGACGAGCGAGAGGATCGTGTCTTTGAACACCAGCATCAGCACGGCCGCCATTGCGCCCAGACCCGAGAGCAACAGTAGCGGCGACTGCTCCATCAGCGCGGCGACGATCAGGATCGCCGCGCCCGCATACAGAAGGATCTTGAGGACCTGAACATAGCCCTTGATCGGGCGGTTCGCCGATTCCGGCCGGCGCTCGTAAAGCTGGTTGGCCAGACCGAGCGCTTCGCCGATCGCCATGGCGGCGAACAGGATGATCGAGGCGGAAACGACATTGCCGACGACGATCGCGACGGACGGCGCGAGATGCGGGACTGCGGCGATGCCCGACGCGATGATCAGCGCCGGGACGATATTGGCCAGACGCGCGGCGATCGGCGCGGGGGTGGGACCGCCATGCGGCAGCCAGCGCAGCACGAAACGCAGGACGATTTTCCGGACAAGGAAATTCGCGAGCCAGGCAACCGCGCCGAGTATGGCGAGCGCGATGAGGGTTTCGGCCCATGGCGGCGTGCCGGCAAGCAAAGGGATGTCGGTGACAGTCGGAAAAGCTTCGCTCATGATATTCTGCATGGTTTCGGGTCCGTGCGATGCGGACCGGTCTCCTTTCATTCGTCTTTGGCGACGGTGTTGGGGGCGAACGGATCTTCGCGCAGCGACCGGCCGGCTGTCTCGGGCATGAAGCGCAAGGCGACGAGCCCGACCAGGCAGGCGAGCACCATATAATAGGCCGGCATCAGCGGATCGCCGGTCAGGCTGATCAGGCCGCTCCCGACGATCGGCGCAGTGCCGCCGAAGATCGACGTCGAGACATTGTAAGCGATCGCGAAGCCCGCGAACCGCACGGCGGTCGGGAACATGGCAGGAAAGGTCGCCGAGATGGTCGCGAGCTGCGGGACGTAGAGCAGCCCCAGCGCCATGAAGCCGATGATCGCGCCCGCGAACCCGGTTCCGATCAGCATGTAGAGCGGTACGACGAAAACGAGCAGGCCAATCAGCGACCAGCGCCACATGGGCTTGCGGCCGACGCGGTCCGAGAGCGCGCCGGCGAAGGGCAGAAAGACCATCATGAAGACCATGCCGATGATCGGCACGAGCAAGGCCTCCTCACTGGACAGGCCGATGCGACGCTGGAGATAGGTCGGCATATAGCTCAGCAGCGAATAGTTGACGACGTTGAGCGCGACGACAAGTCCGCTGACGACGAGCAAGGGGCGCCAGTGATTGCGTATCAGGGACCCGAGACCCGGCGGCTTGCGTTCCGCGGCGGCCGCCATTTCTTCGCGGAAGATCGGCGTGTCTTCCATCTTTGACCGCAGATACATGCCGACGAGACCGATCGGCCCGGCGATCAGAAACGGAATGCGCCAGCCCCACTCGTGCATCGCCTCGTCGCCGAGGTGAAACGAATAACCAAGCATGATGGCCGCGCCGAGCGAGAAACCCGCCAGCGTACCGAATTCGAGGAAGCTGCCATAAAAGCCGCGGCGGTCGTCGGGGGCATATTCGGCCATGAAGGTCGCGGCGCCGCCATATTCGCCGCCGGTCGAAAAGCCCTGGAGCATGCGCAGGATGACGAGCAAGGTCGGAGCCCAGAATCCCACCGTGTCGTAGGACGGAATCAGCCCGACGGCGAAGGTCGCGCCCGCCATCAGGAGGATCGTCATCGCCAGCACCGACTTGCGGCCGATCCGGTCGCCGAGCGGCCCCCAGAACAGCCCACCGAGCGGGCGGATGAGGAAGGAGATGGCGAAGGTTGCGAGCGCGAACAGCACCGCCTCTTCGGTGTCGCCCGGGAAAAGCGCCGCCGAAATATAGGTCAGCCCATAGGCATAGATGCCATAATCGAACCATTCGACCGCATTGCCGAGCGCCGAGGCGCCGACCGCGCGGTGGAGCGGCGAAGGCTCGGGAAAGGGCGGGGGGTGCCCGGGGGCGTGAAGCGTCATCGGGTTATCCATTGGTCACCTATGGTGTTGTCTTCGGTTGACAAGACGGGCTGATCGGGCCCGGCGGGGTCGAGCAGCGCGGCGACCGGGGTCGTGCGCGGCAGAATCTGGAAATCCTGCTGCCGGTCTCCCGGGACGGGATCGCTCATCGCCACGCGCCACATGCCGAAGGCCAGCATCGCCGCGGCGGCCAGCGCGATGAAGAGGAAGAGCCCGCCCGCATCGGTGAGCGTCATCGAGGCGGCCGCGCCGAGCGGGCCGAGCGTGGCGCCGGCGGAATAGAGAAGCACGAGCTGACCGCTTGCCGTCACACGCTCGGACGGAAGAAGCCGGTCGTTCGCATAGGCGACGCAGAGCGGATAGAGCGCGAAGCTCAGGCCGCCAAAGGCGGCGCCGAGGCCGAAAAGGAGCAGGCCCTGCGGCTGCGTCGCCAGCGCAATGCTCGCTGCCCAGGTGGCGGCGAAGCAGGCGAGGATGACGCGGCGGCGGTCGTAGCGGTCCGACAACCGGCCGAGCGGCCATTGCAGCGCGACGCCGCCGAGGATGACCGTCATCATGAAGGTCGCGGTCTCGCCGAGATCGAGGCCGATCCGACGCGCGTAAATGGCTGCGAGGCCATAGAAGGCGCCAAGCAAAAGCCCGGTGACGCCCGCTCCCACGACGCCGAGCGGCGAGGCCTCGAACAGGCGCCGCAGTGGCAGCGACGCGGCCTCCTCGAGAACCGGCGCGCTACTCCGGGTCAGACAGACCGGGATGATCGCGAGCGAAATCAGGATCGCGGCGATTTGGAACGGGACCTGCGGCGCGGTGTTGTTCGAACGCAGGATCAACTGGCCGAACGCCTGCCCCGAATAGAGTGCGACCATATACCAGGCGAGTATGGTGCCACGCGTGCTGGCTTCGGCGCGGTCGTTGAGCCAGCTCTCGACACAAACAAAAACGCCGGCGACGCAGAGGCCGTCAACCAGTCGCAGCGCGCCCCAAAGCAGGGGATGCGCGAACAGCGCATAGGCGAGGGTGCTCGCGGACAGTAGTGCGACAAGCGCCGCAAAGGCGCGAATATGGCCGACGCGGCGGACGATATCGCCCGCCCTGAGCGCGCCGATCACAAGTCCGGCAAAATAGGCGGTCGCGACGAGACCGATGATCATCGTCCCGCTCCCGGCGCGCTCGAGCCGGAGCCCGATCAAGGTCGACAGAAAGCCGCTGCCGGCCATCATGATAAAGATGGCGATCAGCAAACTGCGGACCGGCAGGATCGTTGCAAGCATCAGGCGTCGTCGGGGGGCCGCGTCAGGCGGCGCGCCGACCTTCGGCAGCCTGAAGACCCTCATTCTCCACCAGAGCCCGATGGAGCGCGCGCACCGCTTCATCGAAATCGCGGGTCTCGATGATGAACTGGATATCGACGTTGCGGATCTGGTGCTGCATGGCGATCATCGGGATGCCCGCTTCATCGAGCGCACGCAGCGCATCGGGGACGAGCCCGGGACGCGAGATATCGCTGCCGATCGCTGAGACCATCGCCACGGGGTGGGCCGAGATGGCGGCCTCCGGATAGTCTTTCTGCAGGTCGGCGATCACCTTCTTCACCGCGTCGGGAGAGGCCGCGAGATAATGGGTGATCGTGTTGGCGTTCGACGATTTGCTGACGATCCACAGCCCGTGGCGCGCCAGTGCATCGAGGATCGCGGAGTCATAACCCTTGATCCCCACCATGTCCTGTTCGAAGAACTGCAGCGCCTGCATCTGGCGAATGCCGGTGACGATCTCGACCCGCGGGACGTCCGAAACATAGTCCCCGGTCACCAGCGTGCCTTCATCCTCGCGATCGAAGGTGTTGCGGACGCGCAGCGGAATATCGGTCTGGCGAAGCCCGCGCCCCGCGCCCGGATGGATCGCCTCCATGCCGAGATTGGCAAGCTGGTCGGCAACGTCATAATTTGTCCGCCCGATCTTGCGCGCCTTGTCGGCGCCGACCAGTTTCGGGTCGGCGCTCGACAGATGGAATTCCTTGTGGATGATCGCCTCGCGGGCGCCGGTCAGCACCGCGAGGCGCGAAAAGGTCATTTCGGTATAGCCGCGTGCGTAACGACGTACCATTCCACCTTCGCAGCCAGCATAGCCGGTGACGATCGGCAGGGTGTTGGCCAGGTCGATCGTCGCGAACGCCTCCTCGATCCTTTGGTCGAGGCTGCGCAGGTCATCCTGGTCCCACAAGCTGAGATCGACGAACCGGGCATTCACGCCGCGATCGCGCAGCAACAGTGCCAGGCTGTGGGCGCTATGCGCTTCGCCGATCCCCGCGAGAAGCTCGCGAAGCGTCAGCAACTGCTCCTTGACGCAGAAGCGGCCGTGACTGCGCAGCCGCGCCAGATCCTCGAGGCACGCGGCAACGGCCCTGATCCGTTGCTCGATAAAGGCATCGGCTTCGGCGCGGCTCTTCGCCCCCGCGAACATCGCGGCGTTGCGATCGCGCACCGCTTCGCGGACGATGCCGAGCGCGTTGCGCCAGCCCTCGGCGGCATCGTCGGCGACGAAGCGCCCATAGACGCCGGGGGCGCCGGTTTTCTTGTTCTCGAGCAGCAGATCGGTCATCCTCGCGTAAGCCGAGACGACGAAGATGCGCTGGTAGAGATCGGAGCCCTTGCGGTCTGCGATGAGGACATTGTCGAGCAGCGTCTCGGTCGCCGCCATCGAGGTGCCGCCGATCTTCTCGACGCTATGACGGCCCGTCATGCCGGCACCGGTGAGTCGAGCCGCCCGCGTTTGCTCCGCAGGGGCTTCGGATCGCCGCGATGGGCGAGAAACCAGGGTCGGGGCTTCGGCGCGCCGAAGGGTTCTTCGAGCCGGTTGCTGACGGCGTTATAGACCAGAAACGCATTGGCGCGCGGGAAGGGCGTGATGTTGCCGTTCGAGCCATGCATCAGGTTGCAGTCGAACAGGATGACTGTCCCGGGATTGCCGGTCGGCGCGACTATACCGTGCCTATGCGCCAGCTCGGCGAGGCTCACCTCGTCGGGAACACCATATTCCTGGCGCTTGAGCGAGCTCAGATAATGATCTTCGGGCGTTTCGCCGATGCAGGTGAGATAGGTGCGATGCGATCCCGGCAGGACCATCAGCGGTCCATTGTGCGGGGTGTTCTCCGCCAGCAGGATGGACATCGACAGCGCGCGCATCCGCGGCATGCCATCCTCGACATGCCAGGTCTCGAAATCGCTGTGCCAGTAAAATTCCTTGCCGGTAAAACCCGGTTTATAGTTGAGACGCGACTGGTGGATGTAGACTTCGTCGCCGAGCAGGAACCTTGCGACGTCGGCGAGGCGCGCATCGGCGGCGAGGCGTGCCATCACGGCATTCTGACGGTGAATCTCGAAGATCGACCGGATTTCCTTTTCCTGCGGCTCGGTCACGATCGTGTCCTCGTCGAGCGCGGCGGGATCGGCGAGCAACGCGCCCGCGGCCTGTTGCAGGAAAGCGACTTCATCGGCCGAGAAGATATCCTCAAGCACGATATAGCCGTCGCGGTCGAACTGCGCTGCCTGCGCCGGGCTGATCGGCGCATCATTGGTCCATTCGCTATGAACGACCGGATCCTGCCGCGGCCGCATCTCTGCTGCCGCGGCGTGGCGCGAGGGGTAGAGGTCAATCATGGATAATCTCTGTTTTTCTTCTATCATTCGGCAAGAACGGTCGCGCGCAGAACGTCGGGATCGGCTGGATAGGCGCCGGTTTCGTCATGCACTTCCGTGCCGGTCACCGGCGGATTGAAGGCGCAGGCGGTCAAGATATCGGTCTCGGGGCGCACGATGTGGCGATCATTGTCGTTGAGCGCGTACATGACGCCCGGCTCGAGCTTGTGAATCTCGCCAGTGGCGAGATCTTCGATGGTGCCCTTGCCCTTCAGCACGAAGACCGATTCCAGATGATTCTGGTAATGCATCTTCAATTCGGTGCCGGCGAACATAGTGGTGATGTGGAAGGAAAAGCCCATCCCGTCGTCCTTGAGCAGCATCCGGGCGCTGGCCCAGCCGTCCGAGCGGACATTGCGGTCGGTCTTGCGAACGTCGTTGAGGTTACGAATGATCATGTCTGTCTCCTGATTTATTCGGCGGCGACGGCGTAATCGGCGGCCATTGCCTCGCGGATCCGGGTTTCGAGAATGTCGAGGCCGGCGCTGAGCACGGCATCGTCGATGACGAGCGGCGCCAGCACCTTGATCACCTCGTCGTGCGCGCCGCTGGTTTCGATGATCAGGCCGGCGTTGAAGCAGGCGGCGGTAATCGCGCCCGCGAGGTCGCCCGAGCCTGTGCTCACGCCGCGCATCATGCCGCGGCCGCGGGTTTCAAACCCATATTCGGCCGCGATGCGGGTGAGGCGGGCTTCGAGCATCTCACCGCGGCGTCGGACGTCACCCTGGAAGGCGTCGTCGCTCCAGAAGTGGCGGAGCGCCGCGGTTGCGGTAACGAAGGCATGGTTGTTGCCGCGGAAGGTGCCATTATGCTCGCCGGGCGAGAACTGGTCGAACTCGGGACGGAAAAGCGTGAGCGCGAAGGGCAGTCCCATGCCCGACAGCGATTTGGCCATCGTGATGATGTCGGGAGTGAACCCCATCGTCTCGAAGCTGAAGAAGCCGCCGGTCCGGCCGCAGCCCGCCTGAATGTCGTCGACGATCAGTAGCGCGCCATGCGCCTTGGCGATATCGGCGATCCGGCGCAGCCACTCGGGCGACGCGGCGTTGAGCCCGCCTTCGCCTTGCACGGTTTCGACAAGGATCGCGGCCGGCGCGTCGAGTCCGCTCGACGGGTCGGATAGCCTTTGTTCGAGCAGATCGGCGGTGTCGACCTCGGGCCCGTAATAGCCATCATAGGGTTCGTGCGCGACGTGACTGAGCGGCACCCCGGCACCGCCGCGCTTGGCGGCGTTGCCGGTGCACGCGAGCGCGCCTAGCGTCATGCCGTGAAAGCCATTGGTAAAGGCGATGACCATCTCGCGGCTCGTGATCTTGCGCGCGAGCTTGATCGCGGCCTCGACCGCATTGGTGCCGGTGGGACCGGTAAACATGACGCGATAATCGAGCCCGCGCGGGGTGAGAATGACATCCTCGAACGCGCGAAGAAAGGCCTCCTTGGCGTCGGTGTGCAGGTCGAGACCATGCGCGATCCCGTCGGCGGCGATATAGTCGAGCAGCGCCTGTTTCAGCAGTGGGTGGTTGTGACCATAGTTGAGCGTCGAGCAGCCCGACAGGAAGTCGAGATAGCGCCCACCCTCGCTGTCGTGCATCCAGACCCCTTCAGCCTTGCCGAACTGTCGCGGCATCGACCGGGCATAGCTTCGCACCGCGGACTCGCGGCGCTCATAGAGGGTCCTGTCCGGAATCGCGCCGGACGGCTTCGGTTGCATAGTCATCGATTTACCCCTGTGCTTCTTTGATCTTTTTGAGGTCGAACGGGCCGATGCGGGCCTCATATTCGGTCGGATAGGCCCCGGCGAAATGCGCATCGCGCTCGAACAGCGCGGCGCGTTCGAGCGGCGCATTCCAGTCGCGAGCGAGCGAGTGGAACAGTGCCCAGGACGCCTTATTGTCTTCGGTCACGGTGGTCGTCAGGGAGGTGACGCCCCGCTGCGCTGGCCGCGCGAGCAGAGACTTGATCATCCGCTTTGCAAGGCCTTGTCCGCGTCCCTCTGACGCGACGGCGACCTGCCAGACGAAAAAGCTCGCGGGGTCGGATGGGGGACGATGTCCCGATACCCAACCGACGATCCGCTCGCCCTGCTGCGCGACCACACAATGGTCGGCGAAATGAGTCGACTGGATGAGGTTGCAGTAAGCCGAATTGCGATCAAGCGGCGGGCAGCGCGAGATTAGCGCCGTTATCACCGGTCCGTCTGTGGCGACGGGCGCTCTGAACGCGAATCCGGCGGGGGAAGATGGGACGCCCGCTTCTTTTTCGGAAGGCAATGACTCTTCGTCCTGTTGCCGGTCAAATATTGTTCATCTCCTGAAGGATAATCTGGAGCGAGCGCATCGCGAATCGCCGAAAGGATGCGCAAAATATAGTGATAACGCTGAGGCGTTCAACCCGTGCGACGAAATATACTTCATATAGTGAAATATAATTAAATGGGTTGATATTGAAATACGGGGTTGTCCGGGCTCGCTATGCGGCTAACAAATCCGGATGGAATCCGAGATTGCAAATGCCACCTTGAAAGCGCTTCGGCGTATCCTGCGGGCAACCGAAGGCGGCAGCCGCAAACTCGCCGTGGCGACCGGTCTCACGCCTTCCCAGATGCTCGTCCTGCGCGAAATCGATGCCCATGCCGAGGGCACGCCGAGTGCTCTCGCCAAGCAGCTGCAGTTCAGCCAGGCGACGATCACCGCCATCGTCGATCGGCTCGTCGCCCTCGACCTCGCGGTTCGAACGCGAAGCGATCGCGACAAACGTCAGATCCTCTTGAGCGCGACCGCCGAGGGACGCCGCCGCGTGGCCGAGGCGCCCGATATGCTGCAGGGAATCTTCATCGATCGCTTTGCCGCGCTTCCGCCGTGGGAGCAGGGGATGATCCTCGCCAGCACCGAACGCCTGGCAGCCTTGCTTGGCGCCGGAGAAATGGACGCCGCTCCCCTCCTCGACAGTGGCGCCATTGACCGGACAGGGGGCGCCGACCTTGCCTGAACCGGTTACGGCTCGGTCATTCTTTTTTCCTGTGCACCTTTTGTGCGGCGCGGGCGCAAGCTAGGGAGCCTCGCATGGCTCCAAAAACCCGATCAGCGCTCCGCGCGTTCATGGCCAGCGAAGCGGCGGGCGGCATCATCCTGATGTTTGCCGCGGCGCTTGCCATGGCCGTCGCAAATTCACCCTTCGCGTCGCAATATCACGACTGGCTGCATACGCCGGTCAGTCCGGCGCTCACCGACAAGCTCGGACCGATGACGCTACACCTGTGGATCAACGACGGGTTGATGGCGATTTTCTTCCTGTTCGTTGGCCTCGAAATCAAGCGCGAGCTTGTCGATGGACGCCTCTCGACCTGGAACCAGCGCCGGTTGCCCATTCTCGCGGCCGCCGCCGGCATGGCCGTTCCGGCCGTCATTTACCTGCTCATTGCCGGTGGCGACCCGGCGCTTGCAAACGGCTGGGCCATCCCGTCGGCCACCGATATCGCTTTCGCCATGGGCGTGCTGGCGCTGCTTGGCCGCCGCGCACCGACGTCGCTGAAACTTTTTCTCGTGACCGTCGCCATCGTCGACGACATGGGCGCCGTCGCGATCATTGCCGCCTTCTATACCTCGAGTCTCGCGCTCGTTCCGCTCGCGGCGGCTGCCGCTATCGTCGCCGCGCTGTTCGTCCTCAATCGCCTCGGCGTTCGGGCGATCTCCCTTTATCTTCTCGGCTTTGCCATGCTCTGGTACGCCGTCCTGCTGTCGGGCATCCACGCGACGATCGCGGGCGTTGTCGCAGCCTTTGCGGTCCCTCTGATCGCAACGCCAGGCACCCCCGACGATGCCCACTCGCCGCTCCACAGGCTCGAACATCTTCTCGATGCACCCGTGGCTTTCTTCATAGTTCCGCTCTTCGGGTTCGCGAACGCCGGTGTGCATCTGGCCGGGATCACATGGAATGAAATTCTCGCTCCGCTGCCGGTGGGGATCGCGGCCGGTCTGTTTCTCGGGAAACAGCTCGGGATCTTCGGCGCGGTCTGGGTTGCCGTAAAGACCGGGTTCGCCACGCGTCCGCGCGGCGCCACATGGTTGCAAATCTATGCGGTCTCGGTGCTGTGCGGCATCGGATTCACCATGAGTCTCTTCATTGGTGGTCTGGCATTTGCCGATCCCTCGCTTGTCGAGGAAGCCAAGCTCGGCACATTGACGGGTTCGCTGCTCGCCGCGCTCCTTGGATATATCCTGCTGCGCCGTGCACCACCCGCGTCAGCGCAACTGCGCGAAGAAGCCGTGCTGAATGAGGAGATAGAGCAGAACGGCGACGTTGCGCGCTGCTGACCCACATAGCCGCGATCATGATCGCGGCTATTCCTTGATGCACCCGCACTCTGGTCATTGACCTGCGCTCCCTGACCTAAGTCCACCCGCGACCATGACGTTGTTGCCTATCGCTGTGCGGCGGTCCTCAAGCGCTCAGAGTGGAAGGAGCAGGATAGCGCCGACCGCTAGGCCTGACAGGCCAATAGCGAGAACCGCAATCCGTGCCCGCCGCGTCGGGATCATATTGTAGAGCGAAAAGCCCATTCCCCCCACCATCATGGCAAGAAAAGCGCAAAGAGCGAAAACCTTCAAGGGAGGCATTGCGGCATGCATGGGCGGTCCTTTCCGAGCGGCTCTTTCGCTCCTGCAAGTCACGATTTCGCCGCGTTCCGGCTACGATTCTGGCCGCTCGGCGACCCGCGCGACGCGCAGGTGCCGACCAGTCTAGATCGTCTTGCCTTGCGTTCCAAGCCTTGCTGGGACAGGCACAGCGAATGAAGGAATGGATAAGATTCTTTTCGTCGCGGCGCACCGGCTTGCTGGAGCGGTGGTGGCTGCGCGAGGTCGTCGGCACCGTCGATTATGCCGATGTGGTCGATCGCGTCCGCGACGAAGGTGGCTGGAATGGCCATTACGCCTTCATGACATTGATGTCGGGCGGCATCGCCATTCTCGGCCTGCTGCTGTCTTCGCCTGCCGTTGTGATCGGAGCGATGCTCATATCGCCGCTGATGGGGCCGATCGTCGCGCTCGGTTTCGGGCTCGCGACCTTCGATTCCGAGGAGGTTTATCGCTCGCTCGTCGCCCTTGGGCTCGGCATCATTCTGGCTGTAGGCTTCAGCGCCCTCATCGTCGTGCTCTCGCCGCTCCAGACGGTGACCGCCGAAATTGCCGCGCGCACCCGACCCAATTTCTTCGATCTGCTCGTCGCACTCTTTTCGGGTCTTGCGGGTGCCTATGCGATGGTGCGTGGCCGCCACGGCGCGATCGTCGGCGTGGCGATCGCCACCGCCCTCATGCCGCCGCTGGCGACGATCGGCTTCGGACTTGCGACTGGCAATGGCACCGTATTCGCCGGGGCCGGTCTGCTGTTTCTGACCAACCTGATGGTGATCGCACTGGCCGCGGCCATCATGGCGCGGCTCTATGGCTTTGGCCATACGCTGTCGCCCCAGCAGACGCGGCTTCAGGCGACCCTGATCATGATCGTTTTTCTGGCGCTCGGCGTTCCGCTCGGCCTCGCGTTGAAGCAGATTGCGTGGGAGGCCGTGACGTCGCGGCAGACCGGCGAAATTGTTGCCGGACAGTTCGGCCGTGATGCGCGGATCAGCGATCTCCAGATCGATTATCAAGCGCGGCCGCTTGCTATTACCGCGACCGTGCTCACGCCGGCCCTCGTCAAGGACGCCGAGCGCTCCGCTGCCCGCGCGCTGACGCTTTCGCTCGGTCAACCCGTGCGGCTCGAGATCGATCAGCTTCGTGTCGGCAGCGGCGACGCCGAGACCAATCAGGTCGCGGCCGCGCGCGGTCCAACTCCCGGGCTTGCGGGCGAGCGTGTGGCCGAGAAACTGGCGCTGGTCGCCGGAACTGCCCGGGAAAATGTCATAGTGGATATCGAACGCCGTCGCGCGCTCGTGCGAGCGGCGAGGATTGGAGCGGCCGACCTCGCGACCTATCGCGAGCTCGAAGCGCGCGTCGCGCGAACCGAGCCGAACTGGACGGTTGAGCTGGTGCCGCCCGCTCTCGACCTGCCCACGGTGACGTTCGACGAGGACGAACTCAACGCCGCCGGTCGGGAGGCGGTAGCGACAGCCGCATGGGCCGCGCGGCGGCGCGATCTGGCCCTGAACATCGTGGGCGGTAATCCCAGCCTGCGCGAGAAAGTCGCGGCCGCGCTTGGTTTGCCTGAAGAATCGATGCAGCTGAGTGCGGGCGGCGCCAAACTCGAACTGCAATGGGTCGTGACCCCGGGCGAACGCGCGCGGCCATGATCGAATATCGCCCCGCGTCGGGTCTTGGACGGACCGACCTCGCATGGCTTCAGGCGCGGCACCATTTCTGCTTCGCTGGCTACCAGGATGTCGAGCGCCTCGAATGGGGCGGGACGCGATATATCAATCATGATGTTCTTGCTGCTGGCGCCGAGCTGCAACCAAGCTTCCATTTCGCAACCGAAATGCTCGTGATCGTGGACGAGGGCGAAATCCGCATCACGCGCCCTTTGGACCGTGACATGGTGATTGGGCGAAACCGGTTCGCCTATATCGCCGCGGGCACCGGGGCGGAGTTCGGTATCGCCAATCGATCGCCGAGGCCCGCTTCTTTTACAACGGTCGGGCTTTCGAGCGTCGCCGACGAGCCAGCCGCCTTTCGTGAATCTCTTGCCTTGCCGGCCGTGCCCGACTGGCTGGCCAGCGGCGATGACGACGATGTCGCCCCCGTTCGCCTACGAACAATGGCGCGCGTGAGATGGCTGGATGTGGTGGCAGGGCAGGCAATCGACGTTCATCTCGCGAGCGAGTTTGCCTATCTTGTCGTCATGGCTGGCAAGGTCGTGATCGGGGGCCACTGTATGACAAGCCACGATGGTCTGGCAATGCAGAACGAAGCTGGCCTGTCGGTTGGGGCGGAGGCACCGGCGAGCGTGATGCTGATCGAAGGCTAGGAGTCGGTGTTCCCGCTCGCGGCTTCGGCGCGGGCCCACGAAAAGTATTTGGCATTACTCCGGCGCGGGATCGTCGCGAACCGCGGCCTTGGGTGGAGGATTCCGCGCATAGGCGGCCATCGCCTCGGGAAGCCGGATCCAGCTATGCATCTCTTCGGTCCATACGGCTTGTTTCGGCATCGGAAAGTCCGGATCGGCGAACGCGCCGACCGCCACGCCGACAAGATGGGGCATGCGCTCGGGTTCCCACCACAGGTTGGATCCGCAGATGGCGCAGGAATGAAAGGTCACGGCAAAGCCGTTCGCCGAAGGCCGCCGGAAGCTTTGGGTGGCGCCCGCATGCGATTCGACCGCTGCGGGGGAAAGAAGGCTGCGACGCTGAAAAGTGAACCGGTGCGCCTCTGGCAATCGAGGCAGTTGCAAAGCGACACCTTGACGGACTCTCCAGAGCATTGGAGCCTCAAGCTTCCGCAGTGACAGGTCGCTTGGCGCATCATTGCCAAAGTACAACAGGTCGCGCCTGCCAATGCAAGCGTCCGGCCTCCCCTCGACATGGCTCTTCGTTCCCGCGCCTGCGCCGACCCGGTACGAGCCACTTTATCGGACAGCGTTTCGAGGTTATTGCGCCGGCATGAGCAAAGCATCGAGCATTGGTGGGCGGATCGAGGCGCTCATCCGCCGCATGGATGGAGCGCCACTCTGCGACGACTGTATCACCGACCGGCTTGACCTCTCGTCGCTCGCTCAGGCCAGCGTCGTGACCAGCGCGGTCGGTGGAACGGGCGGCTTTGAACGTCTCAAGGGACCGTGCAGCCTCTGCGGGGAAACGAAGCTTGTGATCCGCCACGAGGGCTGAAACGCTGCCTCCATCAACATCAGCGGGACGGGGCTTTCCCCTGACATCCAAACGCACCGTACCCGCAACGCCCCCTTTGGAAGTGCGCATTAACGACGGACGTTCCCTGCCGGCGGTAGTTACGTCGGCTTTCTTTGCAATCCCTCCGAAAGCTGCCTGGCCGCTATCGGCCACAAGCGGGCAACGCGCTAAAGAGCGCTTACTGATTGTCTTATCGCATGTGCGGGCCAAGGCAGCAGGATAACGAGGTCGGACGGCTCGCGCGATCGAACTGCTCAGCCGGGGTAAGGCGATTTCCTCAATAGTCGGGCAAGATGCGTGGCATTAGCCGCCACCATTTTGGCGGTCTCGGTGACTTTGCTGGGGCGATGCTGAAGATCCTTGAAATCGACTGAACCCATCGCCTCACCGACCCAGTAGCAGGCGGCCACAGCGGGAATCGTCCATCCCACATCGTTCAGCGCCTGAAAGATTTGCGACGAAGCATTATGCGCGCCGTCTTCGTTGCCGACGATCGCGGCAACAGCCACTTTTGAAAAGCTTGGCATCCGCCCCTTGTCGTCGGTCTCCGACAGGAAGGCATCCATTCGTTCCATCACAAGCTTGGCGACGCTTGATGCTTGACCCATCCAGATCGGTGTGCCGAAGATGAGAATGTCGGAGCCGAGGATCGCCTCGCGAATTTTCGGCCATTCGTCGCCGGCACCCTCGTTCGAGGTGACACCCCATTTGATGCTGTGCGCGGCGATACGGATGGGCTTGCCGACACGGACGCCTTCCGCCTCGAAATGTTCGGCAAGCACCGCGAGCATGGCATCGGTCGAGCTCTTGCGGCCACGCGCCGACAGCGAGCAATTGATCGCGGTAGCGGTAATCGGGGCCATATCGTCTCCTTTACCCCGCCGGGGTGAAGCGCGCGCCGGTCGCGGTTGGTTCCGATGTCATACTGGCGGCGTACTCGGAATGACGATGAGCGTCCGCTCTCGACCCGCCTTGGGCGAGTTCCGACAGGGAATTCATGTTGAAAAGATCCGTGCCGCCGAGCACGGGCAGCGAGAAGGGGCCGCCAAAGCGGCCCCTTCCTGTCGGCTTGCCGGGTCAGTCGAGCTTGGGACTGACGACGCCCGAGCTGTAGCGCAGATTGTTCTGCACATGTTTGACGCCCGTGACGTCGTCGGCGACATCTTCGGCGCGGCGCTTCGACCGGCGATCCTCGACCGTGCCGGAGAGCGTGACTTCGCCATCTGCGACGCTGACCTCGATCTCGGAGGCGTCGATCCAGACATCCTCGGTAAGACGGTCGTTCACGTCCTCGCGGATGCGCTCGTCGGAGCGGATATAGCTTTTGGGACCGCGGCCGCGATGATCGAGTTCCCGGCGACGGCGCGCGTCGCGATCGCCGAACCAAGAAAGCACTTCGTCGCCGGCGCGGTCGAGGAAGCCGCGTTCGTCCGGGTCATAATCGGGGCTGCGCGTCCGCGGATATTTGCCGTAAGGCGAATAGCCCTCGACCGGGAGATAGCCGAACTCGCTCGGCCAGTAGTTACCGCCGCGCGAACGATCCTCGCCTCGGGCTTCGCCGGCAGCATCGTAATAGGCGTCGCGGCGGGGCGTGCGGTCGTAACGGGGCCAATCGGAGCGCTCAGCGCGGCGGACCGGCCGGCGATAGTCGCCCGCGCGCTCATCCTCCCAATTATCGCGGCGATATTCCTGCTCGCGATAGGCGCGGCGCGGGCGGCGCTGCTCGCGCTCGTCTTCCTCGATCGTCACATAAGCGCGCGACGCATCCTCTGCGCGGCCGCGGTTGTAGCGACCCGGCGATGCGCCGGTGTCGGGGCTGCTGTTGTCGCTATAATCCCAGAGCGGGGTGCGGTCGTCGAACCTGTCCATGATCCATCTCCATTTGTTGAGGGTGGCGGGCAGGTTGCCGGGAAGGGAGGCAACCCCCCGTCCCGCCGAACCGACGCATGGAGTGGGGGCAAGTTCCCGAACTGGGCGCAATATGTCGCGCTGCGACGTCAACGCATCGACGAATGTGACCCGATCTCTCCAATGGGCGGCTGGCGTCGCCGGCCTGCCGAATTCTCATGTAGAATCAAATCTGGAAAGGATCATACCCAGTGGGCCGCGCGTGCTTTGCGTCCGGCGAACTGGCTGCTGGGGAACCGGATCTCTCCAGCGCATCTTTCCAAAGCCTTCCCAGCTCAACGTCGATCCAGTCGGCTGCAAACGGATCCAGGCCAGAGCCGGGATAAAGGCAAAACTCGCCGAAAAGCGGTTGGCAGTCGATTTCGTAAAAATCGACCCGAACGAAGGCTAGGTTCCCGGCAAGCGTCTCTGCAGCTTGCAGCATCGCCCCGAGGGAGGAGGGTCTGGAAGGTCGATCGGCGGCAGGCACGAGCTGCCGCCAGTTGCGGTCATGCAATATCCAGCGGTGACGGACACCGCGCCCCAAATGTACCTGGACGTGCGTCGCGGCACCGCCGAAGACGTAGATCTTGTAGTCGATGGGGAGAGGACGTGCGCCGCCGAGTAACGGCTCGGCGAAAACGCCACGAGGCACATTGCGATAAGCCCATTCGTCGAGCCAGCGGCCGTACTCCCGGCGCTGCCACCGGCGCGCGGCTCGCTTGACCTGCTTCCAGCGTTCGCAATCCGGAAACGTCTCCAGGATTTGATACTGGTTACACCCATGACGCGCTTTGACGATAGATGGGAGAGCGAACGGAATGAAGCGCGGCAGCATCTGGCCCTGCCAGAGCGTCGGTATGATCCAGTTTGCGCCGAGTTGCTTCGAGGCCAAGCGTTTTGCCTCAAGTTTATCCAGCAGCGTCGTTTGCAACGGTGACCGATCATTCAATTTGCGGAGCTGGACGAGCTCGGTGAAGCGCGTCGGATTGAGCAAGTCGGGCAGGCGTCGATGACGCAAGGCGTAGAGAAGGGCAATCCGGTGCGCGGCTATCGAGGAGCCGACATTGTCCACTTTCGCCGGGTCTTCCGAGGCGCGCAAGAGTTTCATGCCATGTCGGTCTCACGGCTGAGCGAAGTGTGGCCGCTATCGCGGCAGCTCGGCCGATCCAAGTTTATATCGCGGCAAAGCTGCATGCGGATACGAACGACCCGGCGCAGAAAACGCTCCCGGCATATCATCGACCAACCTCCGATCACCTAGGCAGCGCTCAGGCGCTCGGGTGCGAGCAACCGGTGATGAACGCGTCATTGCGCGCACGGCGTGACTATGCCGAAACAGAAATAATGCTGACCGTGTATCCGATGATTTGATTGGAGCATCCGCTTGCCTCAAACATTAGGCGCGTAACACACTCCGACGGCCAAGCTGAGCGATATGTCATTGAGTCGGATATGCGCGCCGATATTCGGACAACGTAGGGGAGCGGCGCGGACGACGATTGAATGCGTACGCCGACGGCAATTCGACTGAGACGTGGGATCGAACAGCCGCGGCGATACGCGAAGCGATGCACATGGCGGCGGCAGACCGAACGATCACCGTCGAAGCCCGTGCGCCGTTCAAATGCAGTTGGCGAAGAAAGGTTGCAAAGATGAGGCGGAAGGTCGCCGCCATTCTGGAATACTGTCGAAGCCGTCCTCGACGCGATCGCGGCCTCAGGCATCGGTGCGGCCATTGTCGATAGCGGAGGACGAAGAGCAGCGCGCGCTGGCAAGGGCGGGAACGACGATAGCCGCGGCGCATTGGTTGTTAGACAGCAAAGGAGCTTTCCGATGACCAAGGACAATATACTCGCCGGCTGCAGGATCCTGATCATGGCGACAGATGGCTTCGAACAATCCGAGCTTGAAGTGCCACTTCAGCGTCTGGAGGACGCCGGCGCGAAGGTCGAAATCGCATCGATCGACGATGATGATATCACCGGCTGGGACGAAGACGATTGGGGCGACGAGGTCGAAGTCGATCTCAAGATCGCCGACGTCGACACCGACCGTTATGACGCGCTCGTCCTGCCGGGCGGCCAGATCAATCCCGACTTGCTGCGGGTCGAGGACAAGGCGATCTCGATCATCCGGGCCTTCGCAGGTGCTGGCAAGCCGGTTGCCGCGATTTGCCATGCGCCGTGGCTTCTTGTCGAAGCCGGGCTCGCATCGGGCAAGCGAATGACGAGCTACAAGTCGATCCGCACCGATGTTGCCAATGCCGGCGCGCAGGTGGTCGAAGAGAGCGTCGTGGTCGACGGCAATATCATCACCAGTCGCTGTCCCGACGACCTGCCGGACTTTTGCGATGCGATCGTTGCAGCGGTGGCCGACCGCAGGGCGCGGGCGTAGCTGTGCCGAGCTCAATACGGGACTGTTGAGTTGTGAAAAGGCGATCGCGTGCGGGCACGGCGATTCTTGCGATAAGCTGTTGAAAGCGGCGAGAACTCGCTGCTTTATGGCGCGTCGCTTCCAAGCCTACCGCCCAAGCAGTTTGGAAAGAGGATGACCCACATGGGACAGAACAACCAGCAGGGCGGCCAACCCGATCGCAATCCGAACGAGAACCCCGGCCAGCAGGAACAGCAGGATCAGCAGCGTCGCCAGCCCGGTCGGGACAATGACCAGGACCAGGGAAACCAGGCCGGCCGCGACGACGAGAATCGTCAGAACCGCTGACGTCGGAAAGAAGAGTGACGCCGAGGCGTCCTCTCGGGGCAGGGCCGCACTTCGATGCGGCCCGGCCACTTCTATTCCCCGGTTGCGCCCATTCCAGGTGCAACCTTCCTAGCACTTTGGCATTCTCCCTTCATCGATCGCGGACAGCGGAATGGGAAGGAGAGGCCCGTGCGAACGATTGAGATATGGCCCGACGAAATCGAGGGCGGCGACACCGAGCGAGAGGGTGTCTTCTACGCGCCTATGCGCTTTATCGACAGGGAAGCCGAAACAGCCGTCGTGATCTATCTGCAACCCGAGATCGAGCGAGGCATGATCGCCGATCTTTACGGCTGGGCGCAAAGCCGCGGCATGACCGGTCGAACGAACTGAATTGGAAGCATGGGTTGGCAAGCGGTCGCCCGCCCGGATCGGAGCGCCCCTTGGCGGCCACCTTTTCAATGCGGAGACGTGGTTCGATGCAAGTCAGTCAGCACGGCGTTCCAGAATGCGATCTCTTCGTCGTTGCCCCGGTCGCGCGACCATTGCACCTGCCTGGAGACGATGAAGTCGGCCTGTTTGCCATGCCGCAGCTTGATCTCCGTCACACAATTTCGAATGTTATGACCTCCAAACGGCATTGCCGATCCCCTTGATGCTCCGCACAGAAACATGGCAGGTGAGGGCGGCGGCTTCCCGCCGCCCTCGATATGTCAGAAGTCCATCGCCGGCATCGGCGCGGCCTTCTCCTCCTTCGGCAGCTCGGCGACGAGCGCCTCGGTGGTGATCAGCAGCGACGCGACCGACGCGGCATCCTGCAGCGCGGTGCGTACGACCTTGGCGGGGTCGATCACGCCGGCCTTGACGAGGTCCTGATACTCGCCGGTGGCGGCGTTGAAGCCCCAGCTATACTCCTCGCTTTCGAGCAGCTTGCCGACGATCCATGCGCCGTCCTCGCCGGCATTGTCGGCGATCTGGCGCGCCGGGGCGCGGAGCGCACGGCGGACGATGTCGATGCCCGACTGCTGGTCGTCGTTCGCGGCCTTGAGGCCTTCGAGCGCCTTTAGCGAGCGAAGGAGCGCGATGCCGCCGCCGGGAAGGATGCCTTCTTCCACGGCCGCGCGTGTCGCATGGAGCGCGTCGTCGACGCGGTCCTTCTTCTCCTTCACTTCGACCTCGGTCGCGCCGCCGACACGGATCACCGCGACACCGCCTGCGAGCTTGGCAAGCCGCTCCTGCAGCTTCTCGCGGTCGTAATCGCTGGTCGTCGTCTCGATCTGCTGGCGGATCTGCGCGACGCGGCCGTCGATATCGGACTTCGCGCCGACGCCATCGACGATCGTCGTATTATCCTTGTCGATGACGACCTTCTTCGCGCGGCCGAGCATGTTGATCGTGACGCTCTCGAGCTTGATGCCGAGTTCCTCGCTGACGACATTGCCGCCGGTGAGCACCGCGATATCCTCGAGCATAGCCTTGCGGCGATCGCCAAAGCCCGGCGCCTTGACGGCGGCGACCTTGAGCCCGCCGCGCAGGCGATTGACGACGAGCGTCGCAAGCGCGTCGCCCTCGACATCCTCGGCGATGATCAGCAGCGGCCGGCCCGACTGGACGACGCTCTCGAGGAGCGGCAGCATCGCCTGCAGGTTCGACAGCTTCTTCTCGTGGATGAGGATGTACGGATCGTCGAGTTCGACCTTCAGCTTCTCGGCATTGGTGATGAAATAGGGGCTGAGGTAGCCGCGGTCGAACTGCATGCCTTCGACCGTTTCGAGCTCGGTCGCGAGGCTCTTCGCTTCCTCGACGGTGATCACGCCCTCATTGCCGACCTTCTCCATCGCCTCGGCGAGGATCTTGCCGACTTCCTCGTCGCCATTTGCCGAGATGGTCGCGACCTGCGCGATCTCGCTATTCGCCTCGACCGTTTTGGCATGCGCCTTGAGGTCCTCGACGACGGTATTCACGGCGAGATCGATGCCGCGCTTGACGTCCATCGGGTTCATCCCCGCGGCGACCGCCTTCGAGCCTTCGCGGACGATCGCCTGCGCAAGCACGGTCGCGGTGGTCGTGCCGTCGCCGGCCTTGTCGTTCTGCTTGCTTGCGACCTCGCGCAGCATCTGCGCGCCCATATTCTCGAACTTGTCGGCAAGCTCGATTTCCTTGGCGACGGTGACGCCGTCCTTGGTGATGCGCGGTGCGCCGAAGCTCTTGTCGATCACGACGTTGCGGCCCTTGGGGCCGAGCGTGACCTTCACTGCATTCGCAAGCGTATCCACGCCGCGCAGCATGCGATCACGCGCGTCCGACGCAAATTTCACTTCCTTGGCAGCCATTTTTACCTCCTTCTTGCTGTCCTTTCAGTGGGTGATGAATGGGCGTTACGCCGCCTGCTTGAGCGCCTCGGCCTGCTCGATGACGCCGAGGATGTCGCTCTCCTTCATGATGAGCAGTTCCTCGCCGTCGATGCGGACCTCGGTGCCCGACCATTTGCCGAACAGGATCCGGTCGCCGGCCTTGACGTCGAGCGCGGTGATGGTGCCGTCCTCGGCGCGGGCGCCCGGGCCGACGGCGACGACTTCGCCCTCCTGCGGCTTTTCCTTGGCGGTGTCGGGGATGATGATGCCGCCCGAGGTCTTCTCCTCGGCTTCGATGCGGCGGACGACCACACGGTCGTGCAAGGGACGGAAATGCATGCATAACCTCCATGTTGCATAACGATATGATAAGCCGGCGCGCCTGTCCGGGACGCGCGGCGCCGATGAGCTAGGAAGCGATTTTTTTCGCTTCAAGAGGTCCGGCAAAAATTTTTTCGCGTTTGGTGGGGTGACAAGCAAATGCCCGTAATCAACGGGCTGAGACCTCTTGACTCGACTCGCTTCCTTTCCAAAATCTTTGGTCGCGGCAGCGTGCCGCACGACAGGAAAGGAAAGGCTACAAGGAAGGAGGCACGATCATGTCCGAGCCATTTTCCCGTTTTCTTCATCCCTTCGACGTGGCGCGTCACCCGAGCCTCGAGCCCGAGGTCAAGCGCGCCCTCCTCGCATCCTGGGCATCGGATCGCTCGGCGGTCCGCAACAAGCCCGCGCTTCGCAAACCCCCGGGGGCGAGGCGAGCGGTGCCAGTCGACGATGTGCTCGCGGCGCTTCGGTCGCTCGACGGCGGCGAGACGCGCGCGCCATGACCGACCGCGCGCTGATCGCACAGTTGGACGGCTATGGGCTGACGACCGCCGAGATCCATTATTACCGGCCCGATCATCCCTCGCTGCTCCAGCTCTTCGTCTGGCAGGATTATGATCTGCCACCGGATTTCCCGGTGCTGTTCGACTTTCTTGCCATGTGGCGGCGGCAGATCGAAGCCGCGCTCCATTCGGTGCGGATCGCGCACGATATGCTGATCGGACCCGCCGAGTGGAGTGCGGCAGATATCATTCGCTCGCTCGATTGAGATCGGGGCTGCGGCCGCCACCGTCCGGCGTTTAAATGCAATTTGATATTGAAGGGCGGGGCCAACGCTGAACGGCGGCCCCGCCCGTTGTTACGCTTTTTCGAGCGTCTTTTCGTTCGACGATCCGATCCGGCGCGGCTCGGTGTCGCCGCCGCCGATCTCGATCTTGCGCGGCTTCATCGCCTCGGGGACGACGCGGCTGAGCTCGATCGAGAGCAGCCCGTCGGCGAAGCTCGCGCCGCCGACCTCGATATAGTCGGCGAGCTGGAAGCGGCGCTCGAACGCGCGGCGCGCGATGCCGCGGTGGAGATAGAGGAGCTTGGCGTCTTCCTCGGCGGGCTTGCCCGTGACGCTCAGTTGGTTCTGCTGCGCGACGATCTCGATCTCGTCGGGCTTGAAGCCCGGGACCGCCAGCGTGACGCGGAAGCGGTCATCGGCATCGCGCACGATGTCGAAGGCGGGAAAGCCATCGGACGTTTCGCCGCGCTGCCCCTTCTCGAGCAGGTCGAAGAGATGATCGAAGCCCACCGTCGAGCGGCGGTAGGGGGTGAAGTCAAAGTCGGTTCTCATTTCCAAATCCTCCTGATTGAAGCAATTCGGGCATGAGATGCGCCGGGACTCAGAGCCGGCGCTCTCTATGTCCTCAGGACCCGGAAAATCCGGCATCCGGGAAAAAATTAGGAAGCCATTTTTTCGATTTCAAGAGTTCGCGCGCGCGAAGATTCTGGATGCGCCATGTTCCGAAAATCCGCAGCGCCAAAGTGCGGAGCCGCAACGCGCGCGGCTCCGCGATCGGGTCAGGCGACGCGACTGTCGCCGGTATCGCGGCTCCATGCCGCGATCTGGTCCTTGATCGCCAGCTTCAGCTTCTTGAGCCGCGCAATCAGGACTTCGTCGGGCTGGCGGCGCTGCGCCTCCCGATCGATCTCGGCGTCGAGGCGGGCATGCTCGCGCCGCAGATAATCGATATGTTTGCTGGACATCTTCTTCTCCATGCCAAGTTGAGGATGTTGCAGCCCGAGCGGCTGCGGCGTGGATGTAGGAAAGCTATGGTCAGGATTTCAAGGGGTTGAAGTGTCCGCCTGTGGGAGACTGTCGGAAGCTGTGAAGAGCATCGCGCGGCGCCCCGCAGGGAAGGCACGACAGGCGGCATTGGGAAGCAAAGATGTAGAGGCCTTCGGCGCGCTACAGCTAAATCGTCACAACATGGGTTAGTCGCTGCAACCCGGCCCGGCGACCATTGTTTCGGTAGCATGCCAACTCGCGAGCAACAACTTTACCCGCTCTTCCGGCGCGTCGCCGACGCCATTTGCGCTGTCCGCCTTCCTGGCCGCGCCTGGGAATATGCGCTGCGCCGGAGCCAGCCGGCATATGCTTCAGAATGGGAGTGATGGATGTGACCATGAAAGCACAAAAGCTTGATACGATCTGGGTCGAGAAACCCTGGGGCGTCGATCGGCTTCCCCCGCCCTTCGATGCACGGACTGGTGGCCGCGTCGGCGAAATCTGGTTTCGTCCCCCCAAATCCAATCCGCTGCTCGTGAAATATATCTTCACGAGCGAGCGCTTGTCTATCCAGGTCCATCCCGACGACCGGCAGGCGCAGGCGCGCGGACTTCCCGCAGGCAAGGAGGAATGCTGGTATATTCTGGGTGCCGAACCGGATGCTATGCTCGGGATCGGTACGCGTCGTTCGCTCAGCGAGCGCGAACTCGCCGAAACCGCCCGCTCAGGCGCTATCGAGGCGCTCATGGAGTGGCATCCCGTGCGGGCGAACATGTTCTTTCATATTCCGCCCGGAACCGTCCATGCAATTGGTGCCGGGGTCACGCTCGTCGAAATCCAGCAGAATGTCGATGTCACCTATCGTCTCTACGATTACGGCCGCCCGCGCGAGCTGCACCTCGCCGATGGGACGGCGGTCGCGAAGGCCGCGCCAATGTCACGCGATCTCTGCCGCCAAGTCGATATCGCAGAGAGCGCGTTGTTGCTCGACAGCCGCCATCTCGTGGTCGCGCACCTGAACGCCAACGACCTTTCGCCGCTTGCCGATGCGAGGGATGGGGCGATGATCGTCCCGCTCAGCGGCACGGTCGCAGCTGACGGCGTGACCGCGCAGGCGGGCGAGTGCCTGTGGGCCGAGGACGTCGCTACCATCGAGGCCGGAGCCGGCGCGCGTTTTCTGGCGGGTTGGCACAAGCCTTGACGCCCCGCTCGACCTTGGCGCGTCACCGATGGGGGCCGATCCGCCTGCGCCAACTGGCCTGGCACCGTCCCGCCGCCCGAAACGCCCAGCGAGGCGCGTCGGCTGCCGCGCCGGTTACAGGGTTGATCGGCTATCGGCCCGAGGCCTTTTCTACGGCGCTTCCCATCTCCTCCCCGAGGCGTACCCGCCGTTCGGGAAACCAGTCGGGGTTGAACGCGATCGCCTGCTTCTCGAACAGCATCACGATCGTGGAGCCGAGGAGAAAGCGACCCATCTCGTCGCCCTTGCGCAGCGCGACTTCATCGGGGGCGTAGGACCATGACGATATCTTGCCCGATCGCTTTGCGTTCACCACGCCATGCCATGGCGTCGCGATGCTGCCGACGATGGTCGCACCTACGAGTATCATCGCAAAATGGCCGTGAGTCGGGGACTCGAACAGGCATATGACCCGCTCGTTGCGCGCGAAAAGGCCGGGCACCCCGCGCGCGGTCGTCGGGTTGACGGAAAAGAGCGAGCCCGGGACGTGGATCATGCGTCTGAGCTCCCCGTCGCACGGCATGTGCAGCCGGTGATAATCCTTGGGCGAAAGATAGAGATTGGCGAAACTGCCGTCGCGAAACGTCGCCGCGAGAGCGGCGTCGCCGCCCAGTATCGCGGTGGTGGTGAAACGGTGGCCCTTGGCCTGGACGATGTGATGATCGTCGATCGCGCCGAACTGGCTGATCGCACCGTCGACCGGACAGATGAAATCGGCCGCGGCAAGCGGGCGGGCGCCCGCTAACAGCGGGCGCGTGAAGAAGTCGTTGAAGCTTGCATAGCTCCGAATATCCGGATTGTGGGCCTCGCTCATGTCGACGCCGTATCTCGCTACGAACCATCGGATCAGCTTGGGGGTCAGCCAGCCGGACGATGAAGCCACACGGCCGGCGAATTCGGTCAGCCGCCGCTTCGGCATCGCATGCTGCGCAAGAATTGTCAGGCGCTCGAACATGATATCATCCGTTGGTCGATGCTGCGGAGGGAAAGCCGATCGCTTGGGGAGAGACGACGGCGCCCGCCTCTTTGTTCCGGCGGTGATGCATTATCCCGATGTCGTGGGGCAAGGGAAGGCGCATGGCCGGGAGCGGAAGATAATCGGGTAGGGCGCGCGCTCAGTCTCGCCGGGCCTTTGGCGCCCCTCCCGCCGAACGGACGAAGCGGTAACTCTTCTGCTCATAGTTCCGCGCGCGCAGGAAGTTGTGGGCGTTGTTGATCATGATGTCGCTCATGATCTCGATCGTGCCGCATCCGGCCTTGGTGAGCGCCGTCTCGGCGGCGGTCAGGAGCGCCGTCCCGATGCCGCGCCGACGACGCTCGCCGTCGACAAGCAGCAGGGTGACGCGGCCGACGAGGCCGTGCTGCAAGGTCGGAACGACCGCCCAGGCGCAGCATCCGACCAGCCCGCCGGCATCGGCGACGAGAAGCGCGGCCTTGGCCTTGCCGATCGCCTCGATATTCGCGTCGATCGATATGCGCTTGGGCGGCTCGGCAAGCTGCGCGAGCAGACGGGCGAGAGCTTTTCGGTCCTTGCCCGTCGCGGGCCGCAGGCTGAGCTCGGGCTCGGGCAGGGCTTCGGGTTTGACGATCCTCAGCGCCGGCTTGGCTTTCGGCGGCGGCGGCGGATCCTGCCGCCTTCGTACAGGCTCGGGTGACGGTGGCGGACGCGTTTTTCCGCGTCGACGGATGGGTACTTGCTCCTCGATAGGTTCGGCGGCTTTGGGTGCCTTCTTGGCAGGCTTCGCCGCGGGTTCGCGTTCGGCCGAGAGTTTCCAGCTGTCGGCCGCGCCGCCGCGAAGATAGTGCGCGATGTCGGCGGCGCTTGCCGTGAGCCCTTGTTCGCCGATCCCGAGGAGCGGCTTGCCAGCCGCATCGGTGAGGCCGAACTTCCCATAATCGCCAACGCCCGGCGTTCGCTTTCGCGACCGGACGAGTTTCATCCCGCGGTGTTCGGCGATTGCGCGAAGCTCGTCGGCTGTCGGCTCGGTTGTCATCGATCAGGGCCGGAGAGGAGAGGCGGGGCGGGTCTGCGGGGAGGGGGCGCTCGCTCGGACCGGCGGCGCGCGCTTGCCCGCGCCCTGGTGGGAACCTGTGCGGATGCGACGCGCTCTGCCCATATGCGCGCGCGCCGCTTCACCCGCTCGACCATGATCGACCATGTCGCCTATGACGACGCAGCGTCGGTGCTTTCCATCAGCTTCCGGGGCACCGGCAGATATCTTTATCATGGCGTCCCGCGCGCGATCTACGACGGGCTCTGCGCTGCGGAATCGCTCGGCGCCTATTTCAACGCGCATATCAAGGATCATTTCCGGTGCGAGCGCGACCCGGCGCGCCGGCGGTTCGGTCCCGGTGCCTGAGCGCCCGACTGCGAATGCGGGCATTGTGAAGGCGCGGCTCATGCGCGCTTGCGCGCGGCGGTCTTGGTCGGCGCCTTTTTCGTCGGCGTCTTTTTGGCCGGCGCCTTCTTGGCGCTGGCGGCCTTGGCCTTCCCGCCGCCGTCGCCGATCGACTTCTTGAGCGCCGCCATCAGGTCGACGACGTTCGATCCGCTCGGCGCCTTCTCGTCCTTCCCGTCGTCGAGATTGAGCGTCTTGCCCTTCCTCTTGCGCTCGATGAGCTCCTTCAGCGCCTCCACATAGCGATCGTGAAAATCGCTCGCGTCGAACTTGCCCGTCTTCTTGTCGATCAGCGTCGTCGCGAGATCGAGCAGATCCTCGTCGGGATCGCTGTCGGCGATGTCGCGGAAATAGCTCGCCGCCTTGTTGACCTCGTCGGCATAGCGCAGCGTCTCCATGACGAGACCCCGGCCGCACGCCTTGATGCTGACGACATATTCACGGCCGCGCATCGCGAGCTGGCCGAGACCGACCTTGCCCGTGCGGCGCAGCGCCTCGCGCAGCACGATGAACGCTTCCTCGGCAAGGTCGTCGGCGGGGACGACATAATAGGGCTTCTCGAAATAGATCTCGTCGATATCATCGGCCTCGACGAACTGGGTGAGCTCGAGCGTCTTCTTGCTCTCGAGCTTGACCCCTTCGATCTCCTCGTCGTCGAGCAGCACATATTGGTCCTTGGCATATTGGAATCCCTTGACGATCTCGTCGACGTCGACCGGGCCGACGCCGGGCACGACCTTTTCATATTTGATGCGCTTGCCGGTCGGCTCGTGGATCTGGTTGAACGCGATCGTCGCCCCGCTCTTCGTCGCCGAATAGATCTCGACCGGGATCGAAACGAGCGCCAGGCGGATCTGGCCTTTCCAATAAGGGCGCGCAGCCATCGTCACTCACTCCTTTGCCAATGCTGCTTCAATGCGCGCGGTCGCCGAGCGTTCCGCGCCGGCGATGGGAAGGGAAGCCCGATCGCCGCAACGGGATCGAAAGCGGGAGCTGGAAGTGGCCGGGCAGTCGCGAACGCGCCTGCCGTTTTCGCGGCCCGCGACTTGCCGATCCGAGCTTGTCAGACGGTCCAGCGCGCGGGCGCGAGCGCGATGGCGATCGGAGGATGCACCCGCTGCCATTTCGTTGCGGCGAGCACGTCGTTGCTCTCCTTCGCCTCGCGGCCCGGCCCAAGCGACCAGGTGATATGATAATGGCTGCCGTCGCCGCGATCGGTGGTGCCGCCGATGCGCACGACGAGCGCCTGGACGCCCGCGCCGTCGTCGACTTCGCCGACGATCTCGCCCGCGTGCGCGGCGGGTAGGGGCGTGTCCTCGGCGGTCCCGAAGCGGAGCGTCACATGGTCGGCAACCAGCTCGGCATAGCGCGGTTCGAACCGTTCGAGCAGCTGGTCGCGCTCGGCTGGTGGCAGCTTCCAGCCGGCGATGGTGCGCGTCATGACGCCTTGCGCTTTCGCTTTGTGGAGCCCGCGCCAAGTTCGATCCAGGCGGGCGCATGGTCGCTCGTCTTGTCGAGCGCCCGCGGGCGGGTGTCGACGCCGGCTGCCTCGAGCCGCTTCGCCGCGGGCTTGTTCAGCAGCAGATGGTCGATGCGGATGCCGGCATTGCGTTCGAACGAGCGCCGCCAATAGGCCCAGAAGCTGTAGATGCGCTCCTCGGGATGCAATTGGCGGATCGCATCGGTCCAGCCCTGGTCGAGGATGCGGCGATAGGCGGCTTTGGCTTCGGGCGCGAAGAGCGCGTCCTTCTTCCAGTTCTCGGGCTTGTACACATCGAGGTCGGTGGGAATGACGTTGAAGTCGCCGCAGATGACGACGGGGGCATCGAGGTCGAAGAGCGTTGTCAGATGCGCGTCGAGCCGCGCCATCCACTGCATCTTGTAATCGAATTTCGGACCGGGCCAGGGATTGCCGTTGGGAAGATAGAGGCCGGCGACGAGGATGCCGCCGACCGCGGCCTCGATATAGCGGCTCTGCTCGTCGCCGGGATCGCCGGGGAGCCCGCGGCGCGTTTCGTGGATTTCGCCGACGCGGCTCAGCATCGCGACGCCGTTCCAGCGGCTCTGGCCGTGCCAGATCACGTCATAGCCCGCGTCGCGGATCGCCTTCTCGGGGAATTTCTCCTGAGGGGCTTTCAATTCCTGCAGGCAAACGATGTCGGGCTCGGCCTGCGCGAGCCAGCCGAGCAGAATGTCGAGGCGGCCGCCGATGCCGTTCACATTATAGGTCGCGATCTTCACAGGTCGGGCAGCGTCTGGTCGGCGCGGCCCCAGCCTTGCAGCGCCTTGAGGCTCGCGCGCTTCAGAAGCTCCTTCGCGTCGGTGATGCGGAAATGCGAAGGCTTGTCGATCGTCTCCATTTCCTTCCAGCTGATGGGCGCGGCGACCGGCGCGCCTTCGCGGGCCCGCGCCGAATAGGGCATCACCGCAGTCGCGCCGCGCTGGTTGCGGAGATAATCGACGAAGATCCGGCCCTTGCGCTGCGCCTTGGGGAGGGCGGCGGTGAAGCGGTCGGAATCCATCTGGGCGACGGCGCGGGCGAGCCGGTGCGCGAAGTCCTTGACCTCGGGCCATTCGGCGCGCGGCACGAGCGGGGCGATCACATGGACGCCCTTGCCGCCGGTGAGCATCGGGAAGGTCTCGAGGCCCATCTGCTTCAGGATGTCGCGGAACTGGAAGGCGGCGCTGCGGACCGCCTCGAAATCGAGACCGACGTCGGGATCGAGATCGAAGACGAGCCGATCGGCCTTCTCGACATCCTCGATGCGCGCGCCCCAGCCATGGAATTCGATCGTGCCCATCTGGACGCAGGTCATCAGGCCCTCGGGCGTGTCCATGTAGAGATAGGGCTGGTTGTCGCCATCCTTCTCCTCGATCGCGACCTGCTTCACCGAATCGCCAAAGCTTCCGGCATCATGTTTCTGGAAGAAGCATTTCTTGGCGCGGCCCTGCGGACAGCGCACGAGGCTGATCGGGCGCGAACCCGCCCACGGCAGCATGATCGGCGCGACCGCGGCATAATATTCTGCAAGCTCGCCCTTCGTGAGCCCCGCCTCGGGAAAGATGACGCGGTCAGGGTTGCTGATCGGTACCGGCGAGGCGTACGTCACCTCGGCGACCGGTGCTTCGCTCTCGATCACGACCGCTTCGGGATTCTTGTCCTCGCGTAGGCCGAGATAGCTCGGGTGGCGGAGCGTGCCCTCGTTTGTCATCTCGGTAAAAGCGATCTCGGCGACGAGCTTCGGCTCGATCCAGTGCGCGCCGCGGGTCTCGGTGCGGGGCGCCTTCACCGTCGGCTCCTTTCGTTCGAGCGGCTTCATCATCGCCTGGAGGCGGAAGAGCTCCTCGGTATCGAAACCGGTCCCGACCTTGCCCGCGTAGCGCAGCGCGCCCTTTTCATGGACGCCGAGCATGAGCGAGCGGAACGCGCGCGACTTGTCGGAAGGCGTCCAGCCGAGGATGACGAACTCCTGCCGCTTGATGCACTTCGCCTTGAGCCAGCTTCCCGCGCGCGAGCCGACATAGCGCGCGTCGGCCTTCTTCGAGATGACCCCTTCGAGACCTGCGGCGCAGAAGCTTTCGAGCAGCTTCTCGCCGCTGCCCTCGATATGGTCCGAGAAGCGGATATGCCTGGAGGCCTTGGGAAGAATTTTGGCAAGATGCGCCTTGCGGTCGAGGAGGGGGAGGGGGGTCAGATCCTCGCCGTCCAGCGCGAGCAGATCGAAGGCGAAATAGTCGATGCTATCGGGCGCGGACTTCAGGGCATTTTGCAGTGACTGGAAGCTTGAGCGGCCTTCAGCATCGAGCACGACCGCTTCACCGTCGATCAGCGCGCTGTCTACCTTCAGCTTTGCGGCCTCGGCGAGGAGCGGCGCGAAGCGCTCCGACCAGTCGAGACCCGAGCGCGTATAGGCGCGGGCCTCGCCACCGCCGACCGCGATCAGCAGGCGGTAGCCGTCATATTTCATCTCGTGAACCCAGCCCCTGCCGGCGGGAACGCTGTCGACGAGCGTCGCCAGCTGGACCGGACGAAAGGGCGGGGGAGCCGCAGCCTTTCGTTCGCCGCGCTTCGAAGAGGGGGCGCGGTCTGCGGGGCTCGGTGCGGCGGTCTTTCTGGCCATGGACTCAAGACCATCCGGCGCCGTGATCGTTCCCGGTGGCGGGGCAACTTGCCCGCCCCGCCATGCGTTCCCATTTTCGTCCCCGAGACATGGAGCTTCAACATGGCGAATGGCTGGGCGCGCGACGGCGCCGTTCAGGAGCAGATCGACGACACGGTGAGCGATGCCGTCAAGGAGGCGCGCCTGCGGCTGCTGTCCGGCAAGGGCGCGGACTATTGCGACGATTGCGGCGAGCGGATTCCGGAGGCGCGGCGAAAGGCCTTGCCTGCGAGCCGTACCTGCATCGGGTGCCAGACGCTTCGCGACGCCGAACGCCGTCCGGCCGGTTTCAACCGCCGGGGAAGCAAGGACAGTCAGCTGCGCTGACCCTTTGGGGAAGCGAGCCGCGGCATGGACTTCAGGCGCGCGCCTTGGCTGCGGCCCGGACCTCCTGCGATCGGTCGAGCGCGATAACGAGGATATCGTCGCCGTCGACGATGACGCCGACATTGTCCATGCCGACGAGCGACACGCGTTTTCCGGGCGCGCGAACCAGGCAACCATGGCTGTCGTGTGCGAAAAGATCGTCGCTGCAAGCATTACCGGCTGCGTCGGCACCTGCGAGCGCGTGCACCGCCTGCCAGCTGCCTAGGTCCGACCAGCCCATCGACACGGGGACGACCGCGACGCGGGCGTCTTTCTCCATCACGGCATAGTCGATCGAATCTGACGGCGCCTGTTCGAACGGCGCGCTTGCCGCGTGCAGGGCATCGCCCTCGTGCAGCGCATTGGCGACCGCGGCTTCCGCCGCACGATATATGGCCGGGCAATGCGTGAGCATCGCCTCGCGCATGCGACCGGCCCGGAAGAGGAAGATGCCGGCGTTCCAGCTGTAGCCACCCTCGCGAAGCATCGCTTCGGCATCGGCGAGCGGCGGCTTCTCGACGAAGCGGGCGACGGCAAATCCCACGTTGCCGAGCGGTGCGCCGCTGGCGATGTAGCCGAAGCCGGTGTCGGGCCGATCGGGGGCGATGCCGAATGTGACCAGCCAGTCGTCGCGCGCCAGATCGGCGGCTTTGGCGATGGCGCCCCGGAATGCGGCTACATCGGCGATGACATGATCGCTCGGCATGACGAGCAGCAGAACGTCATCGGCCGACGAAGCGACCGCGAGCGCGATGGCGGCGGCGGTGTTGCGCGCCGCAGGCTCGACGATCAGCCGAAGATCGCGACCCTCGGATTGCTCGCGCACCATCGCGACATGCTCGGCGCCGCACACGATGAGCGGCGCCGAAAAGCCGGCTCCGGTTGCCCGATCGAGCGTGCGGGCGAACAGGCTCTCTTTTCCGATGATATCCAGGAACTGTTTGGCACGCGCGCCGCGGGAAGCGGGCCAGAGCCGCGTACCCGCGCCGCCGCAAAGAATGACGGGCTGGATCGTCGCAGACATAGGATCAACCTTCCAGGGTCGGGGCGGAGGCGCGCGAACTCGACCCGATCGCAGCGCGCCGAGACTCTCCGCCGTTTTCGAAATTTGCGACCGGCTGGACCATGTCCGACCGAACGCCGCGCAAGCGAGCGAGTTGCCCCTGCTTCTGGGAAAAGGCCCGAAATCCCGGTCTGATTAACGCAGGTTATACCGATTCCTCGCATGCGTGGTCCGGATTGAGCGCGGCCCCATGTCCTGTCGCGCCGGAAGATTGCGAAGTCGGCGAGAAGAATGCTTCAACGACGAAGGTTGGGGAGGCTTGCCGGTCGGACTTTACCTCCGCCTGATGCAGCCCGCCGGGGCGCCGGGGCGTTGAACAGGCATGAACCAGAGCGACACATTTCTGATGCTGGCCGGGCAAGAGCTGAAATTCCTCTCCGACCTCATCGCGCGGATCGATCAAGGACGTCTTGATCCTGTCGGCCTCGACCGGGAGGCCGCGATCCTCCTCCTGCGCGAGGTAGCGGCGGAGCGCCGAAGCCTAGTCGATCGCCTGAAATCTTATGAGGGTGAGGGCGGCGCTGCCTGGACCGGAGCGCCCGTATAGGGGCTCTTTGTCGGTCCTTGCTAATCTCGTCCGCCGCTACCCCTTGGCATTTCGGCGGCGCGTTTCCCAACCCTTTTTCGCGGCCGCCGATCGCTTTTCGCTGCTCTTGCCCGCACCGCTTTTGCGGCCACCTTTTCTCGAGGCTTCATGGGTATCGGGCTGGCCACGGCCGGAACCCGACTTGTTGCCGCCGCCCGACTCCTTGTTCACCGTTGCCCATGCGCGGCTCTCCGCTTCCTTCTTGCCGACGCCGCGCTTCTCATAACTTTCTTCGATATGCTCGGCCTTGCGCTTTTGCTTGTCGGTGTAGCTCGATTTGTCCCCACGGGGCATGACAATTCTCCCTATCCGGCCCCCTTTGGTCAACCAACGGAACATCTTGGGGTTCCGCTAAAGACGCTAATCGGTGACATGCAAGACCTCGCTTCCGGAGACGGACACGAGCACGCTGGCCGTGTCGACACCGCGTGACAATCGTTGCGAGCGGCGGCGGCGCCCAGATATGATTGCCGCTCGGCGCGGTCTATCCGTTGACGACCGTTCCGCCGTTCGGGTGGAGCACCTGGCCCGACATGTAGCTGCTGTCGTCGCACGCAAGAAAGAGGAAGCTCGGTGCGACCTCATTGGGCTCTCCCGGTCGCTTCATCGGCGTGGTCTCGCCAAAACTTTCGACTTTTTTGGCGGGCGCTCCGCCGAGTGGATTGAGCGGGGTCCAGATCGGGCCGGGCGCGACCGCATTCACCCTGATGCCCTTCTCGATCAGATTCTCGCTGAGCGAGCGCGTGAAGGCGGTAATGGCGCCCTTGGTCGCACTATAGTCGAGCAGACCACCGCTCCCCTGATACATGGTCACGCTCGTGCAATTGATGATCGCCGCGCCTTTCTTGAGATGCGGCAGCGCAGCCTGCACAAGATAGAACATGCCGAAGATATTGGTGGCGAAGGTGCGCTGCAGCTGCTCCGGGCTGATGTCGCGAATATCGTCTGCCGGATGCTGTTCGCCCGCATTGTTGACGAGAACATCGATGCGCTTCAGCTTGCTCACGACCTTGTCGACGATAGTCTTTCCGGCGCTGGTTTTCCCCACGTCGGCCTTGACGAGGATCGCGGTGCGCCCTTCGGCGCCTACGAGCGAAGCCGTTTCCTCGGCATCGGCTTTGTTGCTCTTGTAAACGATGGCGATATCCGCACCTTCGCGGGCGAACAATACGGCTACCGCGCGCCCGATCCCGCTGTCGCCGCCGGTCACGATCGCGACCTTGTCCTTGAGCTGGTCGGAACCGGCATAGCGCGGCTCCCATTTCGGCGCGCGGTCGAGATCGGATTCCCGGTCTTTCGGCGGCGTGCGGATCGTCTTCGTATCGCCGACCTCCTTCCGCAGTTTCCTTGCCGCCGTCTGTTTTCCGCGCTTCTCGGACGCGGTTTCTCCGACCTTTCCGGCCTCTGATCTGCGTGCCATTGCCGACTCCTCCTGTTCTGCCTGTCATCGACAAACCGGCGGGTCCCACACTTGGTTGCGGAGCACTTGGCTCATGCCGAGCTGCGCTGCGGCGGTGGTCTGGAAATGCGCGGCCGACTTTCTACCTATACAGCGTTGCAATCCTTACCGCCCGGGGGCGCGCCCTGCGCCGCCGAAGCTGAGAGAAGAAGTTTGTCCAAGATCGTGAACGGTGCCAGCCTGCAACCTCGCTCCGGAGGCGCCCCCAAAAACATTGTGCTGCTGCTCCACGGCTTCGGGTCGAGCGGCTCCGACATGATTTCGCTGGCGCCGCAGTGGCAGGCGGCCTTGCCGGACACGCTGTTTCTTGCGCCGCATGCACCGCAGCGATGCTCGATAATGGGCGGGGGCTACCAATGGTGGGGGCTGTCGGGTTTCGCCCCGGCGGCGTTGGCTGCAGGCGCTGCGTCGGCAGCGCCGGCGATCGACGCGTTCATCGATCGCAAGCTCGCGCAATATGACCTCAGCGAGGCCGATCTCGCCCTTGTGGGTTTCAGCCAGGGCACGATGATGGCGCTTCATGTCGGCCTTCGCCGCCCCCGCGCCGTTGCCGCTATCGTCGGCTATTCGGGCATGCTCGCGGGCGCGGCCGATCTCGCGCATCATGTTCCGTCGAAACCGCCGGTCCTGCTGGTGCACGGCACGGCCGACCCCGTCGTGCCGATCGCGGCGCTGCACATGTCCGAGAGCCAGTTGAAGCGGCTCGGCGTCGAGGTCGAGACGCATATCTCCTACGGCGTCGCGCACAGCGTCGACCCGGTCGGACTGCGGACCGGCCGCGACTTCGTGACCGGCGCCTTTGCGAAAAGCTGCGGCTGAACCGCGCAGCTTCGTCACGGCGGCATCGGGCGCACGGTGTCGGCGAGCGACGCGGGGTGGCCGGGAAGGGAGAGGTGGGGGCACCCGCGGGGGGGTGGGATCCGCGCGGAACTGTCGGGTGCAGCGGGCGTTGGCCTGATGGGTCAACATTCGGGGACAGGCATTATGAACAGGTTGCGGCGGCTCGAGACATTTGCGCGGACGGGGTGGTTCGCGCGCGGCGTCGTCTATTGCCTGCTGGCATGGATAGCGCTCACCGGTTCGTCGGCCGACGACGCCAGTCCGCAAGCCGTGTTCCGCTCGGTCCGCGATATGCCCGCTGGCTCGATCCTTCTTGCTCTTCTCGCGATGGGTCTGGCGCTTTACGGCGCCTATCGCCTGTACGGGGCGGCGCTCGACAGCGAAAACAAGGGAACCGGTGCGAAGGGCGTCGCTGTGCGGATAGGCTATGCCGCGAGCGGCATCGCCCACTTCATTCTCGCCTGGGCGGCGCTTCGCCTTGCCTCAGGCGGCGGCGCCGAAGACGGCCGCGAGAAAGAGGCGGCGGGAATGCTGCTCGAACTGCCGCTTGGCGGCCTGCTCCTCGGGCTCGTCGGCGCCGCCTCCCTCGCGGCGGCCGTGCAGCAGGCGGTCAAGGCCTGGACCACCGAATTTACAAAGGATCTCGATGCGGCAGCGCCTGCATGGGCCGTGCCCGTCGGGCGGGCGGGTCTTGCGGCGCGCGCGGTCGTGTTCGCGGTTATCGGCGCCTCGCTCGTGCGCGGCGCCTGGTTCGGCGCTGCCCGCGAGGTCAAGGGCCTCGGCGACGCGCTCTCGGCGCTCACCGACAATCCGCCGCTCTATCTGCTCGTTGCCGCCGGGCTGTTCCTGTTCGGCGTACACAGCTTCGTCGAGGCCCGCTGGCGGCGGCTTCGCGATGAAGACATGATCGCGCGGATCATGGCTGCGCGACGCTGACGATGCGCATTGCGCAGGCCCGCGGAACCCTGTGGGCTTCGCCGCGTTAGCAGGGCAGTCATCAACAGGGAGAGTCTCGATGAAAATGCTGTTTGTAACCCTCGCCGCAACCTCGGCCCTCGCGCTCGGCGCCTGCCAGAGCCCCGCCGCCGACAAGGTCGAGGATCAGGCCGAAGCGAAGGCCGAGGCGATCGACGATCAGGCCGACGCGATGCCCGAAGGTCCCGCCAAAGAGGCGATGGAGCAGAAGGCCGATGTCGTCGAAGAGCAGGGCGAAGAAAAGGCCAACGCGATGGACGACAATGGCGAGATCGCTCCGTCCGAAACCGGCGTCGGCGACACCCAGAAGAAATAAGACTGCCTTCCCTAAGGGCAGGGTGAAGGGCGCCGGTTCCGGCGCCCTTTATCGTTGCGGTGGCCCGGCCCGGGCTGCTGGCAGCTGGCGCCGCTGGGACAAGGCAAGGGGAACGCGGTTCGGCGTCGCTTCTCAGCACAGCGTCCGATCGAGAAAGTCCCTGATCAGCGCTCTTCTCTATCTCGGTATATTTGTCGCCCAGCGCATCCTCATAGGGAATGTCCCCATTCTGGATGATCTGCGCGAGGATGCGTTCAGGCCGCATGATCGCGAGACGTGCGCCGATCGGCGATCCGAAATCGTGAAGATAGAGCACAAAGCGCTCGACGCCGAGCGCACGCACGAACCCGTCGAGAAGCTGCGCATAGCCGTCGAAGCTATAGTCGAAATGCTCGGGCGTATCGCTGTAGCCCCTGCCCGGATAATCGGGTGCGAGCAGCCGCCACCGATCGCCAAGCCGCGGCAGGAGATTGCGAAACTCGAACGACGAACAGGGATAGCCATGCGGCAGCAGCAGGACCGGACCGTCGGGCGGTCCTGCCTCCCTGTAAAAGATATCAACCCCGCCGACATCGATCCGCCGATGGAGAGTTTCTCCGTTCACAGTCGATGCTCCTCGCGCGTCAAGATCTCAAGGGGCTGGCAGTTTCACTTCGGGCAGCGCATCGAGGTCGGCCTTGGTCATGCTCGTCTGAAGATCGGTGTCGTCGCCACGTACGACAGGTTTGAGGCCCTGCACCGGGACATGGACATAGCGGTCGGGACCGACGCCATCGAGCTCGACGAGGAGACGGTCCACCTTTTCGTCGGCGCCGCGCAGCACCTGCGATACGTCTCCGAGATCCTTCCCGTCCGCGCCGACAATATCGGCATCGAGGAGTTGTGCCTCGCTGAGGCCGAGCGCCGCAGGGAGGGGGCCGGCGACCGTCGCACTGGTCTCGGCTGCACGTTCCATCCTGTCCTCCGCAGCTTCCTGCTTGCTGTCGCAAGCGGCGAGAAAAAGTGCGGCGCCGGCACTGAGGATGAGGATGCGCATGTCTTGTCCTTTCAGTAGCGGATCGAGCTTCGGTTCGACGCGGCGGAACTCGAAATCGTCATGATCTGACCAGGAAACGCCCCGCTGCAAAAGCGGTTGCGATTTTGCCCCGTGCGGCTCTTGGGGCGCGGTCTTCATCTACGCCTCAGCCCGCCTCCGTGACCCCCTCGTCGAGCCCGCGCGTCTTCGGTCGCAGCGCCTTGTAGCGCGGAAGGAACGCCATCATCGGCATCCAGCTCGGCGCCTCGGCGGTATAAAGGTGGAAGGCTGGTGCAATCTCTTCGGGATCGTCCAGCGTCCCCGCCGCAATATCGATCTCATCGGCCTGGTGGCGCACATGGATCGTTAGCGGCGAGCCGCACGTCCGGCAGAAGCTGCGCGTGCCGAAGCTGGTCGATGCGAAGCGTCCTATATGCTCTTCGCCCGCAAGGATGCGGTACCGGTCGAGATGGACCGTCGTAAAGACCATGCCGCCCGACCCCGAGACATGCTGGCAGACACGGCAGTGACACCAGCCGCTATCATATGGCTTTTCTTCGAGGCGGTACCGAACCGCGCCGCAAGCGCAGCCCCCATCGAGCGCAACCTCTTCGGCGCTTGCATTGTCGCTGTCGGAAGCGTTCGGCATGGAGCTCGCCTTTCTCGCGGCGCGATTAGCGGAGAGGGTAATGGCAGACCGATGGGGTGGTGGCTTCTCTTTGTCCTTCACCGACCGGGTACCGCGGCGGGATGTCTTTACTTGTCAGAGCTGAACTTCGCCCTCATCCTCCCCGTCCCAATAATGTGCGCGGGTGCCCGAGACCTTGATGAGGACGATCCCGGGCGTCTCGATACCGTCCGGCCACCAGCGTTCGAGTCCTTTCGTCCAATGTTCGGCGAATGCGGCCTTGTCGCGGATGAGCGTTGCGTGACCCTCGACGGCGAGGAAGAAGGGCCGCATGCCGAGCAGGCCCGATTTGCCTTGATAGCTCAGATTGACGTTCGGGTTGGCCGCGATATCGGCGACCATGAGGGACGTCTCGTCGGTGAAGAACCAGGCGTCGCCGTCATAATCGACTTCGCGATTGTTGCTCATCGGCCGCGACCCGATGGCGCCGCCCGCCGTGTGCGTGGCGAGCATCGCGAAGTCGATATCCTTCATCTTCTCGGAAAGCTGTTCGATCGTCATGGTCATGGGAGGAGCCTTTTGTCTGGAGCGTCTGTATCTGCATCAATGCGCCGCGAAGGCGGGAGTTGCGGAGGGGGGCTGCGCCTCGCGGCTTGGGTCAGGGGCCGGTCGCGGCGGTCCGGCTTTGCCGGCGCGGCGCGCGGATCGGGCGATATTCGCAGGTGATCGCGAGCTCGCGCCGCGGGGCGGGCAGGAGATGGATGTGGAGCCGGGCTTCGGCGGCCACCGCGTCGAGCGCAAAGGCCTGCTCGGCCTCGTACATCTCGTCGCGGTGCGGCTGCACCCACTGCCGCACCGATGCGAGCGCGCGCGACTTCGCGCGCGCGAGCGTGTCCGCGACGATGAAAAGATTGCGGTGGCGCTCGAGAAATTCGCCCCGGATATAGCCGCCTAGATTGACATAATAGAGCCGTTCGGGACCCTCGAACGGCGCGGTCTTCAAAACTATGTCATAGCCATCGGCGTGATCGATCTCGGCCCAGCAGTCGATATGGAGGCTGCCCGGCGTGCCCCACCATTGGCGGCGGAGCGCATCATAAGTGTCGGTGATCGTGGGCGCGGCGACGAAGCGCATGTCGTGCAGCTCGATATTGGCGCCGGCCATCTCGCCGCCGACATAAATGGCGAAGAGCTTCACGCGGCCTTCTCCTCGGCATTCGCCTGGCCGATCGCGGCTGCGAGCTGTTCTCCGACCACCAGGCCCATTTCGTGCGAACTCGTGATCCCCTGGATGAAAGGGTGGCGGCCGAGCAGGAAGGGCAGGCTGAGGCAGTAGAGGCGGGATTCCGGGATATCGTCTGCAATCGGGTGGAAGGCATCGTCGATCGCGATGCCCCGCGCCTCCGCCTTGCCGGCACCAGGCGCTGCATCGCGCACGATGCCCTGTTGCCGCAGCGAGGGGAATGGAAAGGCTGCGGCGCCGAGTGGGCGCTGGCCCATCGCTTCGATAAACACCTCAAAATGCCGCTGCTCGCCGCCCAGGATCAGGGACGCGCCGGCCTCTTCACCGCTCGTGTCGATGCGGTAATCGTCGCCGATCGCCATGACATCGAGCCTCCCGGCGCGGTGGAGCGCGATCAGCCGCCGGATCGATTTGTGGGGAACGGTGGCATAATCGTCGACGAACACCGGCTTGAAGTAACGGACGAAGCGACGGTAGTCCGTTCCCTCCAGATATGGCACGAGAAGCGCGAGAGTTTCGTGCATGCGCAGGATCGCGTAACGCCAGGCGACTGTGTGCCTTGCGGCATAGTCGTGCTGCGCTTCGGCGAGATTGGCCTCGGCCCACACAAAGGGATCGCTCGCTGCGCGCCGCGCAAAATAGGCTTCGCAGAAGGCCTCGAGGTCGAGGTCCTCCAGGCCGATGCCCGCGGCGTAAGGGGGATCGGCAGCGGCAAGCTCCGCCTTGAACAGTGCGAAAGCGGCATCGAGCAGCTGGTCTTCTTCGCTCGCGACGAGACGCGTGATCGCCTCCTCGCTACAGATGGCGAGCGGCTCATAGGGAAGCGGCGCATAGAAGTCGGCTTCGGGGAGCAGGCCCTTCCTCGACATCATCGTCATGTGGAACGCGTCGGTGGCGGATGCCGGACGATAATGCGTCTCGTCGTCCCGGGTTTCGTCAAACGCGCCATGGATGTTGGCGAGCGCGATACAGGCGTCGATGGCCGTGAGCGAGCTGCCGCGAATGCCGATATCGCAGGGCGGTACCGTGGCCAGAGCCGAGGCGGGCCAGGGGCTGAGGAAATAGCCCGGCCGAACCTCGGGCTCGGCGGGCCATTGGTGGCCCGTCGCGAGGACGACATGATCGAAAGCCTCGTCGGCGAGTTCGCCCGACCTCGTGCGAACCTTGAGTATCATCGCGCCCGACATGCTGACCGCGTCCTCGACGCGGCATCGCGTGCGCAGCTCGACCTCGATACCGCGCGCGCGCGCCATGTCGATAACGGCGTCGAACTGGTCGCGGAAATATTCGCCGAGCGCGACGCGCGGATAGAAGGTCCGTTCGCCGATCGCATCGGGATCGATGCCGAGATCGGCGAGGCGCTCCGGCGGCTGACGTATCAGCCAGTCGCACAGCGTCTCGGCAAGCGGCGGGATTTCGATGCTGGCGATATTCGCCAGCATGGCGGGGTCGTTCCAGCCGGGCCGATAGGGCGTTCCGCGGCCCGCGCTCGCCTGCGCCTCATACACAGCAAGACGGAAGGGCGGGGGGTTGTGGGCGAGAAGCGCATGCAGCGTGTAGAGCGTGGTCGGGCCGGCTCCGACAAAGGCTATGCGGGATGTCATATTGCGACAATGCTCCGGGCGCGCAGAAGTTCGGCCGACTTGCTCTGGGTCAATGCGAATTCTCCTCAGCTGCTCCGGGGCGCCCAGCCAAAAAAAAAGGGTCCGCATGCGCGGACCCGAAGGGGGCCATCAACTTGGCCGGGAGGATTAGTTTTCGGTGCCGGGAGCACCCGTCTTCGGCGGCTTGCCGTCTTCGATGCGGCCTTCGTTACGAAGGTCGCGGCCTTCCTGCGCCTTGCGCTTGGCCTCGGGGCTGTCGCCGTTTTCGAAGGCTTCTTCCTTCACATAGCCGGCAGCTTCCTTGATCTGTCCCTTGACGCTCATGATACTCTCCATTGGCTGTGGGTTCTGGTCCGAGAAACCCTTGGACGCGGGCGAAAGTTGCGTTCGTTCGCCCGGATTTATCTTCATCGCCGTGCGCAACTTTGGCCGCATCGCGGCGTTTCGCGGCGCGCGTGAAGAAGTGACGACGGCGAGGCTTGTCCATTGCCCGGACTCCTGCGATCGCCCTTCGGCGATCGTCACCGAACCGCAACTTTTGTACCCTGCAGGCGTTCGCCCGTCATCATCGACGGGAGATGGGCGTGATCCACCAACAGTTCGAACATGATCGCATCGATCGAAGCGCGCCCGGGGCGATGCTCGCCTGGGCGCGCATATTGGGCGTCAGCCAATCCGAAATATTGATCGCGGTCGCGGCTGTCGGAGATCGCGCCGATGCGGTTCGTACCTATCTCGCGCGGCCGTGGCCGGAGCCCCTCGCTTGACGGCGGGCCCCGAGGGGACGGGCGGCGACGCGGCTGCAGCGAACAGCCGTCGCCCGGACGGAATCAGCGAAAAGATGATCTCCGGGCAGCGCTGGCACCGCCATGCGAGCCCCATTTCCTTCGTCCTGCTCGCTGCCATCGTCGCCGTCGCGCTATCGGGCCTCGTCGGCGGACAGCCGAGTCCGCTGCGCGTCGAGGGTTTTGGAGCAGCGCGGCTCGAGGTGAAGACGCCCTCGGTCATTCGCAACGGCGAGTTTTTCGAAACCCGCATTCGTGTCGAGGCGATCCGCGATGTTTCCGATGCGGTGCTTGCGGTCTCCCCGTCGCTCTGGACCGACATGACGATCAACACGATGCTCCCCGCCGCCGCCGAGGAAAGCTACAAGGACGGCGCCTATCGTTTCTCCTATGGGGAGCTTCGCGCGGGCGAGACGCTGGTCGTCAAGATCGACGGGCAGATCAACCCGCCGCTCTTCGCAGGAACCAAGGGCGAGATTGCGCTGTTCGACGGCGAGCAGCGGCTCGGCAGCATGCCGCTAGAGATCAAGGTCCTGCCCTGATGGATATCGTCCTTCGCGCGAGTGCGATGTTTTTCCTGCTCTATGCGCTCCTCCGTCTCATGGGGAAACGCGAACTGGGGCAGATGACGCCCTTCGAGCTGGTTCTGCTCGTGGTGATGGGCGACCTCATCCAGCAGGGCGTCACCCATAATGATTTCAGCCTGACCGGCGCGTTGCTCGCGATCGTGACCTTCGCCTTCTGGGCGCTCACCCTGAGCTGGGCGACCTATCTCTTTCCGCGACTCAAGAATCTGCTCGAAGGCCATCCGCGCGTCGTGGTGAAGCAGGGCGAGATCATCCGCGACAATCTTCACCGCGACCGGCTTACCGCCGACGAGATCAAGTCCGAGATGCGGCTCGCGGGCATTGCCCACATTTCCGACGTGGAATGGGCGATCCTCGAGCCGCAGGGCAAGATCAGCTTCATTAAGCGGTCCGAAGGCGCGTCGCGCCAGCGCGATGCCGACGACGGCGCGGTTTGAGCGGATCGAGCGCAACTTTCGGGCTCGCCGCGCGCTGAACAGGCGCGGGGCATGACGATGGAGACTGCCATGAAACCGACCGAAATCGACACCGACGCCACCCATATCCTCGCGGCCGATCACCGTGCCGTCGAAGCCCTGTTCGAGGAATTCGAGAAGGCCAGCGGCACCGATCGCAAGGCGAAGATCGCCGACCGGATCTGCACCGAGCTCAAGATCCATGCGCAGATCGAGGAGGAGGTCTTCTATCCGGCGCTCAAGGGAAAGATCGACGACGATCTCCTCAAGGAAGCCTATGTCGAGCATGATGGCGCCAAGATCCTGATCAACGATATCGTCGCCTCGGGACCCGACGACGAATTTTTCGAGGCGAAGGTCACGGTGCTGTCGGAAGAGATCAAGCATCATGTGAAGGAAGAGGAAAAGCAGCACGACAATATGTTCCAGCAGGCGCGTGCCGCCGACGTCGACCTCGACGCACTCGGCGAAAGGATGCTTGCACGGAAAGAGGAGCTGAAGCGTCAGGCCGAGACCGCGGGTCTTCCCCCCGCCGAACTCGCCACGATGTAGGGTGAGCGCTGCAACGCTGATCGAACGGCGGACGCGCAAGCTGGCCCGGCATCTGGCCGGAAAGACGCTGCGTTTCGTGACAGCCGAAAGCTGCACCGGCGGTCAGCTCGCAGCGGTTCTCGCAGCCGATGCCGCGCTCGGAGTACATCTCGAGCGCGGCTTCATCGTCTATTCGGTCGACGCCAAATGCGAGATGCTCGGCGTCGCCCGAGAAGACGCCGAGCGAGATGGAGCGGTCAACCCCGAGGTCGCCGCCGCGATGGCGACTGGCGCTCTTCGGACAAGCCATGCCGAGATTGCAATTGCGATCACGGGGTTCTGCGGCCCTCGCGAAGGCCGCGAAGAGGTAGGCCTTGTCTGCATCGGCGCCGCCGACGCCGACGCGGTGCGGGTCATGGATTTTCATTTCGGCGATATCGGGCGCCGCAATGTGCTCGATCAGGCCGTGGCCGCAGCGCTACAGATCATGATCGATGCGGCATCGTGAACGAGGGGCGCGGACACTCGGGCGGGCGGGGCCGCAGGCGCGCGCAGGGCCGAGTTCGGCAGCTGTCCTTAACGCGGCTCTCTTCGATTCAAGGCCCCAGCCTTGTGGGCCGCCCGCTTTCCCTCGGCCGTTTCGACCAGATATTCGGGGTTCGCCGGCGATGCCGCGACATGATGGCCTTTGATGTCCATTGCTTTCGTCACTTTTCGCACGACCTTGCCCTCGGCGCGTCCGCCGTGGCTCTTCCACGTCACCTCATCGCCGTTCATGGGTTCGTCTTTCATGGCCGCTCTCCTTTCCGTAAAACAGTCCGCGTGCGCGGCAAAGGTTCCTCTCTTGGAGCGGCGAGCAGCAAGACATCTGGCGCAGGCCCGTTCGTTGCAGTTGCAGGTTAAGGTGGGGAGGCTGTGATGAATGACGATCATGCCCGCGGACAACGCGACGGTTTGCGGCTTGCCCTGGCCGTCCTTGCCGCTGAAGAGGCGAAATGGGCCGCGCTGCTTGGTGAGAGCCGATCCTGGCGGACGAACCGCGAACGCGAGGTACGCCACAAGGCCCTGCAGGTCGCCCAGAAGCGGATACAGACATTGCTCAACCGCATGTCTCCAAAAGGGTCCGATGGGCTCGACCATGAGGTCGCCGCCGCCCTTGAGAAAGCCGGACTCTGATCGGCGGCGCGCGCTCGCTTTATTGTTGTGCGAGGCTGGCTAGCGCGGCTTCGAGGCTGTCGACGGTGAAGGGCTTCGCAAGGATCGGCCTGTCGTTCCAGCAGGGGCCGGGCTGACCGACAAAACCGCCCGTCGCGACAAGGAAAGGGATCGAGCGTGTCGCGAGAGCCTCGGCTACCGCATCGCAAGGCAAGCCGGATTCGAGGTAGACGTCTACAATCGCGGCATCGAATTCGCCTGTCGCGATATGTCTGAGCGCCGATGCGATATCGCCGGCGTCCCCGACAATATCATGCCCCAGCGCGCCCAGCGCATCTTCGAGCATCATGGCGACAAGTGGATCATCTTCGACGACCAATATCCTTTTGGGCATATTTTTCCTGCATTATCTGCGAGGCGCTTGCGGCGCGCTCACGAAGCTCGACTTACGGCGGCATCCGAGTGATTGTCCTCCCGGTGCCGCGCCTACGCCTGAGTATCGGCGACCCTCATCCAAAATCATATTGATCCATGTTAATCGCCACCCAGACCGCCTGCAATCTCGGCTGATAGGGCTAGCAAGGCTGCTTGCCACGAAGGGCATGGCAGTGCATGCACGGCACAAATTGTTCGACCGGGCCGAGGGGCATATCGATGGAATCGGCCAGGATCTCGTCGCTCGGCCGCGACACGCGGGCGAGTCGCCTCATCATCCTTCTCCTGACGATCGGATTTGTTGCGCTCCTCGCGGCGGCATTGACTGCTTTTTATGTGCAGCGCCAGAATGAGGCCGACGCCCGAAAGGTGGCGCACACGCTCGCTGTCGAGGCAAATCTCGGGGCTTTCGCCAGCGCGACCGAACGAATGGAAACGGCGCGCCGCGGGCTGATCCTCACGCAGAACCCGGCCTTCGCGGCGATCATGGATGAGGCCGAGGACCGGTCGCGCGCCCAGCTCGCCTCGCTCGAGGCGCTGATTAGCGACAATCCAAACCAGCGCGGCCGCGCCGCCAGGCTCCGCGCGCATCTCGACGCCTATGGCCGTCATTACCAGGCGACTCTCGGCCTTCGCGGCACGGACCGTTCGGCACTGATCGCCGACTTCGCGAACGACAAGGGGGTGCTCGAGGTGCGCGCTGCGCGCGCGGTCGTCGAGACGATGCTCGAGAGCGAACTCGCCCTCCTCAAGGATCGCGAAGCACGCCAGCAGCGCACACAGTCGCTGTTCACCCTGACGCTGATCGGAACCGGCATTCTCCTGCTGGTCGTTGCAGCCGCCACGCTGCTCCTCGTTCGCAACAATCTCGTCGAGCTCCGCGCATCGCGCGCGGAACTTCGCCGTCTCAACGAAGGGCTTGAGGAACTGGTCGATGCGCGCACGGGCGAACTCAAGCGCGCCAATGCCGAAATCCAGCGCTTCGCCTATATCGTGTCGCACGATCTGCGTTCGCCACTCGTCAATGTGATGGGTTTCACGGCCGAACTCGAGACCGCGCGCAAGGCGATCTCGGGCTATCTCGAACAGGGCGATGCGCAGGGCTGGAAGGCGCCCGACGCCGCGACGCGGCTCGCGATCGAGGAGGATCTGCCGGAATCGATCGGCTTCATTCGCACCTCCACGCAGAAGATGGACCGGCTGATCAACGCGATCCTCAATCTCTCGCGCCAGGGTCGCCGCACGCTCGCGCCCGAAACGCTTGCTCTCGGCGACGTCGTGGGCGCGATCGTCGGCAGCCTGCAGCACCGCATCGACGAGACCGGCACGACGGTCGAAGTGTCGGACCTGCCGACCGTGATCAATGACCGGGTCGCGGTCGAGCAGATCCTCTCGAATCTCATCGAAAATGCCCTCAAATATCTGCAGCCGGGGCGGGCGGGGATCATTCGCATAACCGGGGGCGCCGATCTCGGGCGGGCGTGGGTGTCGGTCGCCGACAATGGTCGCGGCATCGAGCCGCGCGATCACGAACGCGTGTTCGACCTCTTCCGAAGGTCGGGCGTCCAGGACCAGCAGGGGGAGGGGATCGGCCTTGCCCACGCCCGCGCGCTTGCCTATCGCCTCGGCGGTAATATCGAAATCCAGTCCGAACTCGGTGCGGGTTCCACCTTTCGGCTGATCCTGCCCCTCGTGTGGCAAAGCGGAGAAGAAGATGCCTGACCAACTGCCCGTAAACATCGTGATGATCGAGGACGATGAGGGGCATGCGCGCCTTATCGAGAAGAACATCCGGCGCGCCGGCATTTCCAACAAGATCCATCATTTTCTCGACGGCACCTCGGCTCTCGAGTTCCTGTACGATGCGGCGGAGGGCCCGGTGCGCAACGGGCCGGCGCTCGTGCTGCTCGACCTCAATCTGCCCGACATGAGCGGGACCGACATTCTCGCCAAGCTGAAGGCCGACAGCAGTCCGCTGCGCCGCACGCCCGTCGTCGTGCTCACGACCACCGACGACAAGATCGAGATCCAGCGCTGCTACGACCTCGGCTGCAACGTCTATATCACCAAGCCGGTGAACTATGAGAATTTCGCCGACGCTATTCGCCAGCTCGGTCTCTTCCTCTCGGTGATCCAGGTCCCCGATCCCGACCCGGCTTGAGACCCGCCCTGGCCCACATTCTCTATATCGATGACGACGACGGCATGCGGCGGCTTGCGTCGCGCGCGCTTGGCCGGAAAGGTTATGAGGTCAGCCTCGCGGCAAGCGGCGGCGAGGGCGTCGACATGGCGAAGGTCACTGCCTTCGATCTCGTTGCCGTCGATCACTATATGCCCGGGCAGGACGGGCTTGCCACGCTCGAGGCGCTTCGCGCCCTACGCGACTGCCCGCCCGTCGTCTATGTGACGGGCTCCGAGGAGAGCCGCATCGCCGTGGCGGCGTTGAAGTCGGGTGCCGACGATTATGTGGTAAAGTCGGTCGGCGAGGATTTTTTCGATCTCTTGGCCTCGAGTTTCGAGCAGGTACTCGAGCGTGCCCAGCTCCGACGCGCGCGCGCCGAGGTGGAGAGCGAGCTGCGCGCGACCAATGCGCGGCTGGAAGCGCTGCTCAAGGAAGTGAACCACCGCGTCGCGAACAATCTCCAGATGGTGATGTCTTTCGTCGCCCTCCAGTCGAAGACGATCGCCGATCCCGCCGCCCGCGAGGCGCTGCAGAAGACGCAGCAACGGATCGCGACGGTCGCGCAAGTCAACCGGCGCCTCTACACCACCGACGACGTCGAATATGTGGCGATGGACGACTATCTGGGCGGCCTTGCCGAGGATCTCTCGGCAACCTGGTCGACGGGGGTCGCCGCGCGGCGTGTCATCGCCGACGTCGAGCCCATGCGTGTGGCCACCGACAAGGCCGTTGCGCTCGGCATGATCGCCAACGAATGGGTGAGCAACGCGTGCAAATATGCCTATGGCGACAGCCATGATGGCGAGATTCGGATATCGCTTCGCCGGGCCGACGAGACATTGCTCGAACTCGCGGTTGTCGACGACGGGGCAGGGATGCCGTCCGACGGAACGGCGCGCGGCACGGGTCTCGGAACGCGCCTCATCGAAGCGTTGGCGCGGACCCACAAGGCGGCTGTCTCTTACAGCGCGGTCGATGCATCGCGCGATATGCCGGGCACGAGCGCGCTCATCCGGATCCAGTTGCGACCGGGCGAGCTCAAAGCCTAGTTTGCGCCGCGCGGCTGCCGCGCGGGTTCGGCCGCCGCTGACGGGCGAGGCTGGACGAGCGCATCCGATTGCTTTTCGGGGCGGATGTAGATCGAGCTGATATCGCTCGACGCAGCCTTGAGCTCGGCCTCGATCGCCTCGATCAGCGTCTCGGCCTCGCCCATCGCGAGACGATCCTCGAAGTCGGCGCTTACCGCGACGAAGATCGAATTGGGTGCGGTGTGGATCGTGCGCACATGATTGACCGCGGTAATTTCGGGGCGCCGTTCGACGATGGTCCAGATACGCGCGATCAGTTCGGGGTCCGCAGCCTCGCCGATCAACAGCTCCTTCGCCTCGCGGGCTAGAAGGATCGCGACCGCCGCCAGGATTGCGCCGATCGCCATCGAGGCGATGCCGTCGATCCGCGGATCCCCTGTCGCATGGCTCAGCCATATGCCGCCGGCGGCGATGGCGAGGCCGGCGAGCGCGGCGCTGTCTTCGAACAGGACGATGAAACCTGCAGGATCCTTCGACCGCCGCACCGCCGTCCACCAGCCGAGCCCGCGCCGCCCGGCGTTGAACTCGCGCACCGCGATCGTCCACGACGCACCCTCGAGCAGGAAGGCGATGGCGAGCACCACATAGTTGATCGTCGGATCGCGAAGCGGCTCGGGATCCCGGTAGTGAATCCAGCCTTCGTAGACGGAAATGCCGGCTCCGACGGCAAAGATGAGGATTGCGACCACGAACGCCCAGAAATAAAGTTCGCGGCCGTAGCCGAAGGGGTGACGATTGTCGGGCGGCCGCTTTGCCTTCGCTAGGCCGTAGAGGAGCAGCATCTGATTGCCGCTGTCGACGAGCGAATGGACCCCTTCCGATAGCATCGACGAGGAACCACTGATCGCCGCGGCGACAAATTTGGCGACGGCGATGCCGAGATTGGCAAAGAGCGCACCGTAAAGCACGATGTTCGCCCTGATATGATGCGCCCTCGAGCGCGGCTTGCCCGTATCAGACTGGTCTATCACCGAGCTACCTTCGCCATCGCGGCCCAAGGGGCCGCGCAGGCTCTCGATATCGATAGACAGGGGATGGGACGCGTCATGGGACAGCTACGCCCGGCGGGGCGGCACGTTCCCGAGACGCGTCGCTATGTCCCCGCTCCATCAGCGCCGCCCAGCGCGCGTCTAACGCTGACCGCGCGCCGCGGGGGCGCGAAGGTGCCGGAAGGCGGAAGAAGGTGGGCAGTGCCACACCTTAGCGCGAACATGGCGGCGTTCTTCGCTTATTTTATCTGGCGCTTGATCCGCTTCAAGCCGGGCGGCTCCGCTTGATTATCTTTTGCTGGCTGCAGCAGCGACCGGTGATCCCATCGCGAGCGCGCGAGGTCCGGTGACGCGCCACACCGTGTTCGAGAGATCGTCGGCGATCCAGAGCGCGCCGCGCGCCGGGTCCCAGGTGACGCCGACCGGGCGGCCGCGCGCTTTGCCGTCCTTGATGAAGCCGGTCACGAAATCCTTCGGCTTGCCGGCAGGTCGTCCGTTGGCGAAGGGGATGAAGCTGACCTTGTAGCCGGCGAGAGTCTGGCGGTTCCAGCTGCCATGCTCTCCAACGAAGGCGCCCGTCTCATAGCCCGGTAGCCCGCCTTCGGTCGCAAAGCTCAGCCCGAGCGGCGCGACGTGCGAACCGAGCGCATAATCGGGAGTGACTGCGGTCCTGACGAGCTCGGGCTTTTGTGGATGAACGCGCGGGTCGGGATGGCGTCCCCAATAACTGTAGGGCCAGCCGTAGAAAGCGCCCTCGCGCACCGAGGTCAGATAATCGGGTACGAGCTCGGCGCCAAGCTCGTCGCGTTCGTTCACCACCGCCCAGAGGACGTTCGACGATGGCTCGAAGGCGAGGGCGGTCGGGTTGCGGATGCCCGAGACGAAGATGCGGCTCGCGCCGGTGGCGGCATCGACCTCCCAAATGACGGCGCGATCCTCCTCGATGCTCATTCCCCGCTCGCCGATATTGCTGTTCGAGCCGATGCCGACATAAAGTTTCGACCCGTCCCCGCTCGCGGCGAGCGATTTCGTCCAGTGATGATTGACCGCTGCCGGGAGCTTGGTCACTTCCTCGCCCTTGCCAGCGATGCGCGTTGCGCCCGGCGTGTAGGCGAAGCGCAGCAGCGCACCCTGATTGGCGACATAAAGGTTGTTCCCGACGAGCGCGATGCCATAGGGCGCATCGAGATCCTCGATGAAGCTGGTACGAAGTTCGGGTTTGCCGTCGCCATTCGCGTCGCGCAGCAAGGTGATGCGGTCGCCGCCCTTTACCGAGGATTTTCCGAGGCTCTTGATATAGCCCGCGATCACATCCTTAGGGCGGAGCTTCGGCGCATGGCCGCCGGACCCTTCGGCGACGAGGATATCGCCATTTGGGAGGATGAGGATCTGGCGCGGAATCTTGAGGTCCGTCGCGACCGGCACGATCGTGAAACCGGCGGGAACGGTGGGAAGCTCGCCGTTCCAACCTGCAGGCTTGGCGATCTTCATGGGTGGGACGAGCGTCTCGTCGATCCTCGGCAGGCTTGGGCTGGCGCCCGTCTGGTCGAGCTTTTCATCGCCTTTGCCGCAGCCGGCGAGCGCGGCCGTTAGCGCCGCCGCAGCGACGAGGACAAGCGAGGTCTGGCGGTTCATGCGCGGGGCTCCTTCGCTGCGTGGAGAAGCCAGGCGGCGGCAATCGCTGCAACTGTGGATAGGGCCGAGAGGGTCACGCCGGCCGTGCCGACCGAACTCCAGGCATCCTGGCTATGCTTGAAGGCGTTCACGAGGCCCGCGATCCACATAATGAGGATCAGGAGGAAATAGGCGAGGGCGGGGGTTCGCGTGGGCAGCTTCCGGCGGCGGAGAAGGGCTATGGCGGACCACAGGAGCACCGGAGCCCCGAATATCAGCCCGCCCGTGATCAACCAGGCCGAGAAGTTGCTCCACTGCATCTCGGCGCTGTTGAGATAGGTGATGTCGGAAAGGAGCGCGCTGCTGAACAGGGCGACCGGAAAGGCGAGGAGATTGGCGTGCAGCGGATGGGGCGCGTGTCGGCGATAGGGCGGGTCGGTGAGAGGCGATGGGGCCGTTGCCATATTGATCTCCATGCAGGCCCCCGTCTGGATAATGCGCCGACCGCCCAATAGTTTCCCGGAACCCGCGCGCCGGGCGCGACGTTGGCAATTGGATGGATCCGTCCGCGATTCCTTATTGTGGTCCCGCGCCGATCCCGGCTGACTGGATGCTGCGCTGGAATCTCGATCCCGGGCTGCTCGCGGCGCTGGGCGCCGCGGCGCTGATGGCGTGGCGATGGAAAGCGCGCGGTCCCTTCTGGGCCGGGTTCGCGCTGATCGTGCTGCTGTTCGTGTCGCCGCTATGCGCCCTGTCGTCGGCGCTCTTCTCGGTGCGCGTCGCGCACCATATCATCCTGACCGCGGTTGCGGCTCCGCTGTTTGCGCTCGGCCTGCCGCGGTTTCGGCCGCGCGGCGGTGCGCCGCTATGGGCGGCCGCGCACATTCTCGCATTCTGGATCTGGCACGCGCCGGCGCCCTATGCTCTCGCGCTGGCGAGTGACGGCACTTTCTGGTTGATGCAGCTTTCGTTGCTCGCGACCGCGTTCGGCTTCTGGGCTTCGCTCCGCTCGTCGTCGCCGCCGCTCGCGATCGGCCTGCTGCTTGCGATGATGGTGCAGATGGGGCTGCTCGGGGCGCTCATCACCTTCGCGGGCACGCCTCTCTATGCGCCCCATCTCGCGACGACGATGGCCTGGGGGCTGGCGCCGCTCGAAGATCAGCAACTGGCGGGGCTCATCATGTGGGCTCCTGCCGCGGCTCTTTATCTCGGCGCGGCGCTCTGGACCGGCTGGCGCCTCCTCGGCGAGCCGCCCCCGGTGGCAGCATGATCGAGGCGATCCAGGCGTGGGCGGCGCGCTATGCCGCCGACCGCCGCTACTCGCCCGTCGGGCAGCTATTCCACTGGACGATGGCCGCGCTCATCCTATTCCAGCTCGGCTGGGGCTGGCGGATGAGCCGCATCGATGCGGGCGGCGACAAGCTGGAGGCGTTTCGGGTTCATGCCGAACTCGGCCTGCTGATGCTCGTGCTTGCTGCGCTGCGCGCGATCTGGCGGATGATCGTGCCGGGTCCCATCAACGATGCCGACCGGCTGGGCTGGCAGACGGTCGCAGCCTATGTGACGCACATACTCTTTTACGTCTGCTTTTTCGGTTTGCCGCTCTCGGGATGGGCGATGTGGTCGGTGGTCGGCGGCGAGCCGCTCGAGGTGGCGGGAATCCTTCCCTGGCCGCACATGCCGTTCGACAGTCTGGAGAAGGGTATTCAGTGGTGGATCCTCGACTGGGCGGAGGGAATCCATGCGCTCCTGATCATTCTCCTCGTCGCGATGATCCCGCTGCACGTGGGCGCGGCTCTGAAACATCATTTCTGGGATCGGCACGACGTGCTGCGGGGGATGTTGCCCGAGCTTCCGGAGGATGGTGCGGAAAGGATGCCGCATGACGGGACACCGCCGCAAGCTCGGCGGCCGAGAGCAGGCGGCTGACGCGGCCCATCTCGCCCAGCGGGTCATTGTTGCGCTTCGCTTCGCGCCACGCGCGAAGCTGACCCGAGATATAGGCGGCGGGCTGACCGGCCAGCGGCGGATTAGCGGCATCGCCCACGCCGCCCACACCGTGGCACGAGGCGCAGGACGGCAATCCCCGCGCGGGATCGCCCTCGTCGTAGATGCGCGCACCCGCCGGAATTCCGGCTTCGACAGGCCAGGCTACCGGCTGCCGCGCTGCGTAGAAAGCCGACACCTTCGAGCGGTCGTTGTCGCTGAGCTTGCGGGCGATTGCTCGCATCGCAGGATGCTCGCGGCGACCGTTCGCATAATCGTCGAGCTGGCGGTGGAGATAGCCCGCGTCGAGTCCGGCGAGGCGCGGCGCGTCGCGCCCGTCGCCTTCGCCCTGCAGCCCGTGACAGGTGAAGCAGGCCGCTTCGGCGCCCGCATCGCCCCCGCTCATCGCGATCGTCTCGCCCGTCGCGCGGAAGCGATCGGGCGGTGCGGGCGCTTGGCATGCGGACAGGAGGAACAGGAGGAGGAGGAGGGGGGCTTTGCGCACGCTTCGGGAACCAATGGCCGCGCGAGGTGGTTCCCAAAGCGAAACGAGGACGGTGAACGGCTATGAAAGGGGGCGCTGCGATTTCGGTCTTGATGCTGCTCGGCGCCTGCGCGCCCGCCCCGGTTGAAACGGCACCCGCAGACCCCTCCGCCATCGCGCGCGGGCGCGATGCGGCGGCGCGGCTTGGTTGCGGCGCCTGCCATGCCATGCCCGGCATCGCCTGGCCGAAAGGGCGCGTGGGACCCCCGCTCGCGGGTTTCGGGGCTCGCCCGCTGATCGCCGGCGAACTGCCCGATCGCGCGCAGCAACTTGCCGCCTTCGTCACCGACGCGCCGGCAATGGTGCCGGGGACCGGGATGCCGGCGATACCGATGGAAAGAGCCGAAGCCGACGACATCGCCGCCTGGCTGCTGAGCCTCGATGACTGACCGGGCGCTGCCTTCCGAAGGCTGGCCGCCCGCCGTGCTCGATCCCGCCGGCCCCTATTCGGAGCCTGTGACGGTGCTCGCTTGGGTGCTGCTCCTTGGCGGAACCTTGATATTGGCGATCGTGCTCGGCGCACTCTGGATCGCGCTGCGCGGATCGCCTCGGCTCAAGACCCGGCTCGGCGGCGAGAAGGCGATCTGGATTCTGGGATTTGCCTTTCCCGCGGTCGTGCTCACGGGTCTGCTCGTGTGGGGCCTGATGCTCACCAGTTCGCTTTCGGCGGCGCGCGTTCCCGAAGGCGCCATGCGCGTCAAGGTCATCGGCGAGATGTGGTGGTGGCGCGTCCATTATCAGGACGGACAAGGCCGCGAGACGCTGCGCGATGCGAACGAACTCCACATTCCGATAGGACAGCCCGTCCTGCTCGAACTCGAGGCGGCCGACGTCATCCATAGCTTTTGGGTGCCGCGGCTTGGCGGCAAGATGGACATGATCCCGGGGCGCACCAATCGCCTGCTGATCGAGGCCGATGCGCCGGGTATCTACAAGGGGCAATGCGCCGAATATTGCGGCGGTCCGCACGCGCTGATGGGGTTCGTGGTGGTGGCCCACACCCCGGCGGACTTTGCGCGGTGGCAGGCTTCGCGGCTCCCGTCGCAAGGCGCCGGCGGCGAGGGGCTTGCGCTTTTTCTGTCGAGCGGATGCGCTGCCTGTCACACGATCCGCGGCACGCCGGCGCGGGGGCTTGCCGGTCCCGATCTGACGCATGTCGGCTCGCGCAAGACGCTGGGCGCGGGCATATTGCCCAATAATCCGGGGACGATGGCGGGCTGGGTCGCCGACAGCCAGGCGATCAAGCCCGCGAACCGTATGCCCGCCTATCACCAGTTCAGCGGCGAGGAACTGCAGGCGCTCACCGCCTATCTGGTCTCGCTCAAATGAGATCGGAAACGGGCTTCGATCCCGCGCTCTATGACCGCTTCCCGACCCGGGACGAGCGACCGAGGGAAGAGGAAGAGGACCTCCGCCGTATCTGGTGCAAGCCCAAGGGCTGGGAATATCTGTTCGCGGTCAACAATAATTATATCGGCATCTATTATCTCGGAACCGCCTTTCTCTTTTTCCTGATGGCGGGGGTGCTCGCGCTGCTCATGCGTGCGCAACTCGCCGCGCCGATGCTCGAGATCCTGCCGCAGGGCACCTATAATCAGGTTTTCACCATGCACGGCACGGTGATGATGTTCCTCTTCGCGGTGCCCGCGGTCGAGGCGGCAGGCGTGCTCCTGCTCCCGCAGATGCTCGCGGCGCGCGATCTGCCGTTCCCGCGGCTGTCCGCCTATGCCTTCTGGGCCTATGCCGTCGGCGGACTTTGTTTTTTCGCTTCGATCTTCGTCGGGCTCGCGCCCGACGGCGGCTGGTTCATGTATCCGCCGCTCACGTCCAAGGCCTATTCGCCGGGAATCAACACCGACTTCTGGCTGCTCGGCATCGGCTTCATCGAGATCAGCGCGATCGCGGGGGCGATCGAGATCATCGTCGGCGTGCTGCGGACGCGCGCGCCCGGCATGCGCCTCGACAGGATGCCGATCTTCGCCTGGGCGATGCTCGTCTTCGCAGTGATGATCGTGATCGCCTTTCCGAGCATCATTCTCGGCACCTTGCTGCTCGAGATCGAGCGCGCGTTCGGCTGGCCCTTCTTCGACGCGACGCGCGGCGGAGACCCCTTGCTCTGGCAGCATCTCTTCTGGTTTTTCGGCCACCCCGAGGTCTATATCATCTTCCTGCCCGCCGCCGGGATGATGAGCATGATCGTCGCGACCGTCGCGGGCGAGAGGCTCGTCGGCTACCGGCTCATCGTGCTTGCGATGATCGCGACGGGCTTCATCAGTTTCGGCGTGTGGGCGCATCATATGTTCACCACCGGCATGCCGCCGATGACGACGGGCTTCTTCTCGGCCGCCTCGATGGCGGTCAGCGTGCCGGCGGGCATCCAGGTCTTCTCGTGGATCGCGACGCTCGCGATCGGCAAGCCGAAGTTCAATGCGCCCGGCCTCTTCGTGATGGGCAGCATCGTCATTTTCGTGACGGGGGGTCTGACGGGTGTGATGGTAGCGATGGTGCCCTTCGACTGGCAGGCGCACGATAGCTATTTCATCGTCGCGCACCTCCATTATGTCCTGATCGGCGGCATGGTCTTTCCGCTGTTTGCGGCCTTCTATTACTGGATTCCGATGGTGAGCAAGCGGGCGCTGTCGGAGCGGCTCGCGAAATGGGTGTTCGGCCTCATGTTCCTCGGCATGAATGTCGCTTTCCTGCCGATGCATCTGGCGGGGCTGCAGGGCATGCCGCGCCGCGTCTACACCTATCTTCCGGGTCAGGGGCTCGAACTTCCCAACCTCATATCGACGGTCGGCGCTTTCATGCTCGGGCTCGGTGTGCTCCTCTTCCTCGTCGACCTGGCGCGCAATTTTCGGCTCGCGCCGGGCGAGGGCAATGCCGGAAATGTCTATGGCGGCGGCACGCTCGATTGGTTGCCGAGCGAGCTCTATTCGACGCGCTCGATCCCGGTCGTCACGAGCCGTGAGCCCTTGTGGGACGATCCTGCGCTCGCGGATGAGGTCGAGCAGGGGCGCTATTTCCTCCCGCGCTCGGCGACAGGCCGTCGCGAGACGATCGTCACCAGCCCGCTGCTCGCCGAGCCCCAATATCTGCAGATCATGCCCGGGCCGTCGCCATGGCCCTTCGCCGCCGCGATCTTTACTGCGGGCTTCTTCCTCGCGCTGACGGTGCAGGCCTATATGTTCGCATGGGTGAGCGGCGTCCTCGCGGTGATCTCGGTACTGCGATGGCTTTGGGAAACCGACCGGCCGGTCGAAATCGAGGGCGTCGACATTGGCGCCGACATTTGCGTCCCGACCTATGTGACCGGGCCCTCGAGCCATGGCTGGTGGGCCATGATCATCCTGCTGGTCGTGATGGGCATGATCTTTCTCATGGCGCTGTTCAGCCTTGCCTTCCTGTCCTCGAACCAGCCTGGCTTCTGGCGGGCGCCGCCGCCCCTCGGCGAGGCGATATCGATCCTGGGGCTCTACGCTGTCGCAATCGGTCTCGCGCTCACGGCACGCGCATGCCTTCGACGCTCGCCCTTCTGGTCGGTATTCGCGCTTCTTTTGTCCGCGGCGGTTTCGGGTGCGGCGCTTGGCTTGGATTACGTGAGTTGGTCGAGTAGCGAACTTGATCCCACTGCGAGCGGGCAGGGGGCTGTCGTCTATGCGCTGCTGGCCCTTCAGGCATGCGCAGCGGCGATTGCAATCTTGATGGCGCTTTACTGCGCGGCGCGTGCTGCGCGGGGCCTTGTCCCGCAGCCTAGGAACAACAGCATCGACCTCGCGATGCTCTTTCTCGTCTACACCGCGGCACAGGGGGTGACGGGGGCACTCGTCTCGCGACTGGTCGGCGCTGGCGGATGAAGAGTTGGTTCATCATGATGGGCGGTCTCGTCCTGTGGGCCGTACATTTCTTCCTCCTCTACCTCCTCGCCGAGTTCGGAGGCAGCGGACCTGGCATACGCCTCGCGGCATCGCTCTTTACCTTGGTTATTCTCGGCGGCGTGGCATGGATGTTCGTAGCGGTGCGGCAAGAAACGCCCGGCGATCCCTTCGCGCGGTGGCGACGGCGTGCCGCCATGCTGGCGCTGGCGTTCGGCGGGCTCGGTATCGTCTTTCAATATTTGCCCATCCTGCTCGTTGATCGATAGGACGGCGGGAACGAGGGCCGCGCCGGATCGGGCCGGCGGCCAGATTCGGGAGTAGTATGGATGCCGCTGATCGAGGCTATTGCGAGGTGCGAGGAAGAGCTGCGGGCCGCGATGCTGGCCGGCGATGTCGAGGCACTGGAGCGGCTGCTTGCGGAGGACATGATCTTCGTCGATCAACAGGGGGTCAGGCGATCGCGGGAGGGTGATATAGCGGCGCACCGTTCGGGCCTGCTCGACCTGAGTTCACTCGATTTTCGCGGCGACCGCCGCATTTGGTCCCACGGTGACGTGGCGAGCGTCGTCGTAACGGCCGATGTCGCGGGAACCTATGGTGGCGCGGCTTTCTTCGGGACTTTTGCCTATCTCCGGCTCTGGAAGCAGCAGGGCGACTGTTGGCAGATCATTCTCGCTCAATGCACGGCTTGTGCCTCGTCGGAGCTGTGATCGAAGTCCGCCTCCGGGAGGTTGAGCGCGGCATCTGTCGAGCGCGCTCTGGCCTCGCAGGCTCGGCCAGGGGTCGCACGATGTAGGGCCGCGCGTGCACACTTGCCTCGCTTCTTGCCGGTGCGGGCGCGCGCTTTCACGGCGGGCAAGCCGCGCTGCGCGCGGCTCCGGCCACGGCTCCGCCGCGTCCGTCCCGCCGCTCCCGCCCGCACGCCGCCCCGGCTGCGGCTCCGGCAAGAGTGCGGCTTTCGGCCCTTCGGGCCAGCGTTCTCGCTGCCAAGGTCAATCCGGCCTGGCGCGAAGCTTGCGGCGGATCGTTTTCAGCGCATTCTCGAGACCTTGCGAGCGATATCCGCCTTCCGGCGTTTCACGATCGAACAGGGCGCCGTCGTCATCCCGGCCAAGCAAGAATTCAAGCGCTTCGACAAGGTCCTGATCCATGGTTGTTCTTCCCGTCACCGCGCCAGCGTCACCGATATGGGACAATGATCGGAGTAATGCTTGGTGCCCGACCCGTAGAGCGTCTCGGCAAAGCTCAGCATGTCCGCGCCGGCGCGCCGGTCAAGGACGATATGATCGATGAAACTGTCGTAGCGCGGATCGCACTTCGGTCCCGTCGCGGCATCTGCGAGACGGAGATCGGCGTTCAAGGGCGTGCCATCATCGAGCTCGGACCAGACGCGGTCGGCTGCAAGGCCGAGCCTGCGGTTCCAGTCGCCGAGCAGGGCGAAGCGCACAGGCGCCTCGGCAGCCGCATCGACCCACGCCTCGAGCGCGGGGATCTGCTCGGACAGGATCGGGCACGCCTTGGCGGTATCTCCGGCAAAGCAGCCCGACTTCAAGTGGATCGAAAGCAGACGGAGCGGCCTCGCGCGCTCAGGTCGGAGTGTGATGTCGACGCCCGAGCGCAGCTGCGGATTACCGAGCATGAGGCTGGTCACATCGGGGTGGCGGTCGAACGCGATGGTCTTGCGGATCGCGAATCCGACAGCCTGGCGGATCACGCGCTGCGACTTGTGCTCGCCGCCGCAGGTCCCGCTGGGCGCACCGGCGCGCTCTTCCATGACGACGGTATAGCGGGCGGGGTCGAACACGCGCTCTGCCGCCGCGACACTCTCCGCTTCCTGAAACGCGATCACGTCGGCGTCGAGCCCATCGGCGATCTGCCGCATGGCGGCATAGTCGGCGTCGGTTCGCGGCTGACATCCGTCGCCGTTACGCTCGGCAAGGAATTCGAGGTTCCAGCTCGCCAGGGTGAGCGGCCGGTCTTGCAGGACAGAGGGCGAAAAGGGCTGCGAAGCTTGCTCGGCCCCCGCGCAAGCGCTGAGCGAAAGGAGAGTAGCGGCTATAAAGAGGAGGCGCTGGTTCATCGGGCGCTTCTGGCCGCGACGCGGGACGCTTTCAACCTCTTCGTTGGCAGCAATATTATCTGGGGAGAGAACCTCGTCTCCCGGGAACCAGGGGGAGAGACGAGGCAGTACAAGAATGCGCACTTACGAGGAATTGTTCCGAATGACGTGTAATATGATATTGATTTCGATCAAGTTTACCCGAATTTCCGTGCGGTACTCGACTTTCCAACAAGGAGGTTCGTGATTCATTGTTCGGCGCGAGCTGATGTCTGGCTTCGGCGATTCATAGGAACTTCGTGATCGCGGGAACAAGGCTGGCTCCCTTGCCGTTGTTAAAGAGCCTATATCGGAGACCGATGCATGCAGCAGCAGATTGCAGTCGTGACGCTCGGGATCGCGGATCTCGTCCGGTCCCGCCGCTTCTATAGCGAAGGCTTCGGCTGGACGCCGGTGTTCGCGAACGAGGAAATCGCCTTCTATCAGATGAACGGTCTGATCCTCGGCACATGGCTTGAGGCAAAGCTCGCCGAGGACATGACGCGGACCTCGTTCGGAGGCCCGGGGGCCTTCGCGCTCGCCCATAATGTCGGGTCGGCGGAAGAGGTCGATGCAGTGATCGCGGCACTGGAGGCTGCAGGCGGGCGGGTGCTCCGGCCAGGCGATGCACCGCCGCATGGCGGCTATCGGGGCTATGTCGCCGATCCCGACGATCACGCCTGGGAAATCGCTTGGAATCCGGCTTGGCCGATCGACGCCGAAGGCCATGTGACCTTCGGCGCCTGACGTCGGGTCTTAGCCGTTGAGGCGATCCTTGACCGCCTTCGCCGCGCCGAAGCCGAGCTTTTTCGAGGCCGCGATCTGGATGGTCTCACCGGTCGAAGGGTTGCGACCCTCGCGGGCTGCGCTTTCCTTGACCTTGAACTTGCCGAAGCCGTTTACCGATACTTCCTCGCCCTTGGCGGCGGCGTCGGCGATCGCGGCGAACACGGCGTCGACAGCCTTCTTGCCGTCGGCCTTGCTGGTTCCGAGCGCGCTAGCAACTGCGTCCGAAAGGTCGGCATGGTTCATTCAATATCTCCCTTATGCGGTCGGCCCCTCGCCGACCGGGCGGTCTCTATAGGAGCGAATATTTGCCTTCGCTATCGCGATCAACTCGCGAGGCTGCGGAAGGTGATCGACCAGCGCGCCTCCTCGATCGGCGCAATGCTATGCTCCCACGCGTGCCGCGCTTCGCCAGCGAGACGATAGATCGAGCGCGGCGCGAGCGGCAATGAGAAGCGGTCAAACTTGTCATGGCGGCGGCGCCGGAAGCGCATCGCCGCCTCTGCCCCCAGCGAAATGCCGACGACATGCTCGAAGACGGGCCGGTCCTTATGCCAGCCGATGCCGGCCCCGGGGCCATATGAAATCAGCAGCGCCTGCGCGAGGGCGCCCGGCGGAAGTTCTGCAAAACGCTCGGCGCGGGCGGCGATCGGCGCGAGCCAGTCGGGGATCGGCGCGGCGCGTGCGAAAACCCCCGTCTGGAAATCATAGCTCCATCCGAATGAGCGGGTGAGGCGTTTGCCCTCCCATTGCTGGAACTTGAAGGCCTCGAGCCCAGCATGTTCGATATGGGCTATGAGCGCCGCTTCCTCGGCTTCCGTGACGAAGGCTTCGGCCGCTTCGAGACCGGGAAGCAGTGCACGGCCAAACAGATCGGCCTGCGCCGCGGCACTTTTGCTGACAGGGCCGTGCTTCATGTCCTTGCGAGTGCGTTCAGTTTCGCCGCGATTACTTTCCAGCGCTCGACGCCCGCTTTATCCCCCGCGAGCGCGAGCGCACCGATGCGCGCTGCGACGAAGCGCGGTGCGCCCGCTCCATGCTGCTTCTCGACGGCGAGGGCGCAGGCCCAGAGATGGCGGTCTTCGGTGAGCATCAGAGCAGGGTCGGCATATCGGGGAGCGGGGGCGACGTCCTGCCGCGGTTGCTCCAGGGGTCGTTGCTATGCTCGGCAACGAGGCGGTCGCCGGGATATTTGCGCACGAGCCCGAATGCTTCGTCGGCGGGCGCATGCAGCCAGGCCTCATGATCTTCGGGACGGAGGATCACCGGCATGCGGTCGTGGATATCGAGCAGTTCCTCGGTCGCGTCCACCATCACGCCGGTATAGGCGTCGCCCCATTCGTCGGTGGGGCGCCATAGTCCCGCCCAGGCCGCAAGCGGCTGATCGGTGACGCTGATCCAGGTCTTCGTCATTGCGCCTTTTTCGCCGACGGCTTCGGCAAATGCGGTGAACGGGATCAGGCAGCGATGCGCCGGCTGGGCAAACCATTGGCTCCACATACCATAAGGATTGAAGAGCTGATCGTCGCGTGCGTTGTTCGTCGGGCTCGGCTTGTTAGGCAGGCCCGTCTTCTTGCTTTTCGAGTGGCGCGGAAAACCCCAGGTCATCGAGCGCAGGACGCGCTTTCCCCGTTCTTCGCGGACGACCATGCCCGAATAACCGGGATACACATCCTCGGCGCTGTTGAACGCCGGTACGGGGAGGTCGACGCCGAAATGCGCCGCAACCTCGGCCGCGCTTTTGCGCTCGGTGTAGAGATTGCACATGGACGTCAGTCTATCAGCATCGGGCCGGGAAGGAAGGGCATGGGCGGAAACGGCGCTCTGCTAGAGCAGCGCTTGCTGGGGCCGCGCGCTCGGCGGCAATTTGCCGCTGCGCCAAAGATCGTCGGTATGCTCGGCGACGAAATTTTCTGCGGGCGGTGGCGGACGAAACTGGAAGCCGATGACATCCTTGATCGAGCCGTGGAGCCAGCGCTCATATTCATGGGGCATGAGGAGGACGGGCATGCGATCGTTGGTGGGATGCACGAGCTCGTTCGCGTCCATCGTCATGCCGGCGTAAACGGGTCCCAATTCGGGGGTGTTCTTGGCGAAGCCCGCCCAGGCCATGATCGGCTGGCCTTCGGCAGAGAACCAGCTGCGTGTCTTCTCGCCCGGCGAGCCGTTGGGGTTGGCGAAGTGAGTCAGCGGAATGAGGCAGCGATAGCGGGGCTCGACGACGAGACCTTCCCACATCGGGTTGGTGAGATCGGCGACGAGACCGATGCGGCCCGGCGGATCGCCGCGCAGCCGCATCTCGCGGGTAAGGCGCGGGAAGCCCCAGAGCATCTGGCGAAGGTGCCGTCGGCCGTTCATTTCGTGGACGACGAGGCCGGGGAGGGCCTCGATCGTCTCCGAGGGAACGGCGATATCGGTAAAGCCGCCGGCACCGAAATGATCGGCGACGTCCGAAGCCGTGGCGGCCAGAGTGTAGAGGCGGCTCATCTCTCGGCGTTCAGGCGAAGATCTTCGTCCATTTTTCGACTTGTTCCGCAAAGCTCGCCGGCTCGAATCCGAGACCGATCTCGGTCTCGACGAGCGGGGCGCTGCCGCCGGCGGCGTAGAAGCCGCTGATGTCGCTCTCGCCGAACGGGTCGAATTCCTGCGCCCAGCGATCGAGGGCGATTGCGCGCGCGTGGAGCGCGGCACCGCCATGATCGCCGAGCCCGTGCTCCCGCGCGAAACACTCGAGGAGACGGCCATGCTCCGCGATGTCGCTCGAACTCTTCACCTCGATATGCCGGATCGTCTCGATCGCGCGGGCGAGATGCGCGCCGGTGATATGGACCGCATTGACCGCGGCGAGAAAACCGCCGGGTGCGAAGAAATCGTTTGCGGGCGCATGGCCGCGGATGCGGTCGCCTCCGTCGGATCTTTCGAACTGGATTACGTCGCCCATGGCCGGTCCTTCGCTGCGAGTCGGTCGAGGACAATAGAACAAAAATGGAACAAAGGCGAATCTTCGCCGTGTTGGTCAAGGGTCGACTTCGGCGGGTTGAGGAACAAGGAAGAGCGTGCGGCCCTCCACGCGCCAAGCGGCGAGCTGCGAAAGGAAATTCATACCGAGGACGTCCGTATTGCCGAGCGCGGGTGAGATCACGACCTTCAGCCGATGTGCCTCGATCGCACCGACCGCGAGCACATCGACCGTTCCCGCCTTGGCGCGCACCGTCCCGTTCGCGGTCTGCATAAGGAGCGGCAGCAGCGTTGCATCGGCTTCAACCCCTGCTTCGCGCGCGGTTCCCGGCGACAGGGCTGTCACGGTGGCGCCGCTGTCGACAAGCATCTTTCGCTTGATGCCGTTGATTTCGGCATCGACCCAGAAATGTCCGTCGCGCGCCATGGGAATGCGCACCTCGCTGCCGACGACCTGTTGTCGATCGAGGCCGATCGCCGCGGTGAGTCGGCCGAGGTTCGGATCGAAAGGAGCATGCTGAAGAATGAGGAAGATCGCGAAGGCGAGAAGCGCGAAGGAAAAGAGGCTGCGCAGCACGCGGCCGATATAGGGGATTTTGAACAACAGGATGAGGACCAGCGCCGCGCCGGCCGCATAGATCGCGAGCTGTTCCCAAGCGAGATCGTTGGTGAGGGACATATCAGGCCTCTAGCGCTGGCCTCGTGTCGCGGGGCTGAACGATCAGCTCTCGGAGATCGTCTCGTCCTCGATCGCTGCGGCGATCATGCGTTCCCACACGCCGGCATCCCCGACCGCCAGCATGCGCCCGCTCGGCTCCCGCATCGTCTTGAGAATGGCAAGCGCCGCGGCCGTGTAATCCGGCCAGAGAACGTCCACGGCAGCGGCCGCCGATTCCAGTTCGCCTTCGCCGTTCCGGCTGAGCTCATGTCCGGCAAGGACCCGGGCGATGCGCTCGATCGGCGCCGTTGCGGCAGCGTCCCAAGTCATCGACCGTTGTTCAGATAGGCGCGAACGGCGTCCGCGCTATTCCCAACCGCATCGACCGCCTCGCGCAGTTCATCCTCACCCACGCCGAGGCTCTGGGTCCAGTCGCGGATCTCATAGTCTTCGGAAAGGCTGATCCGATCGCGATCGGGGGCGCCCGTCAGTCTCTTGTCGTCCGCCATCATGATCTCCTGCGTGAGAGGCCCGCGAAGCCGGGCCGCGCGGGAGCTGCGGCCCGGCCCAGAAGGCGCAGAATTTCCGCGCCCGTCTGTGCCGCGATCCTGTCGGTACCTTGCCTTCGACACGCCTTCCCGCCGGTTCAGGGGAGCCATCTCAACCTCGAATGACGCGCCGATGACGGCAAGCGTTCCCGAGAAAATTTTCGGATTAACACAGGTTATTCGGGGGAGCGGATGCTCTTGTGGCGCGGAACTTTCGAAGCGAGCCAGCGTTACCCGGACATCCACCACGGATGAATTGGCGCAGCTTTCAACGTCCCCCGCAAGTGCGGTCGGGCGAGTGGCGGACTGCGTCCAGACGGGAGATTTATCATGTTCAGATGGGCTATCATCTTTGCCGTCGTCGCGCTCGTCGCGGCGCTTCTCGGCCTCGGCGGCATCGCCGGCCTTTCGGCCGACTTCGCCAAGATCTTGCTCGTGATCGGCGTCGTCCTCTTCATCGTCGCCTTCGTCTTCGGGCGCGGACGCCGCACATTGCCCTGAGTTTCCGGGAAGGCCGAAGTTTCCGACTTTGCCATCCTCACGGGTGCCGGCGATCACAAACCCCTCGGTCGCCGGCACACGACTATATCTTCTCCCTATATCAGCCGTGTCTGAGCACCGGCCCGACACACTGGATGTCACGCCGGACGGCCGCTATTTCGTCATTCGCGGCCGACTTTGGCGTATGTCGAACCCGGCCTTAGAGCCTGGCCAGCGCGAGCGACTAGTTTCCGAACTGATGACTGCCCGGCGGGACGTGCGAGCGGCGATCGCAGCCAAGGACGGCATAGCGCTTCGGCGGGCTCGCTCCGCGGTCGATCGCTCGAAGCGCGCGCTTGGCGAGCGCGGGCCGGTGTGGTGGGACGATAGAGCCCCGGACTTCAATCGACACATGGCAGTCAACACGCCCTATGCGCAGTGGTTCGAGGAGTTGACCGACTAAAGTCGGCGTTCCTTCGCCTGGCAGCGGTTCAGGACTTCGCCGTCATCAGCGGAGACATGGAGCCGCGATGGAGCGTCAGCGTGGCGGTTCCGATCGCGGCCGCGGGGACGATCTTCATCCGTTCGGATGCGATGCCGCGATCCTCGAGCAAATGGGCGAGAAGGCTGATCTGGGCTTCGTCGCCGGCTATTTCGATTGTCGCGGCCGGAGCCGCGCGAAGGACGGTGGCGAGGTCTGCGGCGCGCCCGAGTCCAATGCTTGTCAGTTTGGGCCTGTCTTCGTCGAAGCCATGAAAAGTGAATGTCTCGCTTTGGCCATCGCGCGATGCAAGCCAATCGGCCATCTCGCGCGTGAGCGATCCGGATGCTGCCGCCATCGTCGATCCATCGGGCAGCGTGATGAGCGCGCTCGTCGCTGCTTCCGGCGGTGCGGCCTCAACCGGTTCGCTGCCGCAGGACTGGAGCGAAAGGGTGGCGGCGCCGATTGCGAGAACGGACGTCATGAACAATAGAATACGGGGCATCATTGATCCTCGATCCCCCTCGCAGCACCAACGCGCGACGTGAACGGATGTTGCTGCTCCCTGGGCGTTTTTAAGCCGTAGCCTGTACCTCGGCAGCGTCCTGATATCGGCATATGCCGCGGCCGCTTCGCTTTACGATATAATGCGCCTCGTCGGCGAGGCTGATCAATTGTTCAAGGTCGCGCGACAGGTCGTCGCAGGCAAGGTAACCGATCGACGTCGAAACGCCCGTGGAGGACCGGTCCCACCTGCGGACGGCCGAACCTCCTGAAATCCCGAACGCTTTCAGCCTAGACCGCGAGCGTTAACAAGGCTGGAAGGACGGGGCGCTCGATGCCTAAAATGGTAAAGCCCCGCTGCACAAGGCTGCGGGGCTTTCCTGAAGTCGGGTCCTGAGACCCGAGCTTGCAACCTATTGACGCGCAGGCGGGAGGAATGTTCCCATGGGCGTCGATTTTTATTATCGGCAGCGCACATTGCTGCGATCGATTTCACGCCCGACGGCTGCCCCGCCGAGGGCCCCGATCACGGTGCCGAGCGTTTCCGACCTGCCGTCGGCGATCACGTTGCCGAGCACGCCGCCCGCGATCCCGCCGACGATCAGGCCGGTCGATCCGTCGTTGCGGCGGCAATAATATTTGTTGTCGCGGCCGCGATAGATGCGGTCGTTGTCGCTAAGGCGGCGTTCGCGATAGCGCCGGTCGTTGCGATAATAATTCTCCGCATAATAGCCGCTGTAGCGCGGGTCGGGGCGATCATAGTCATAGCGGCCATATTGGTCGTAATAGGCGCGATCATAATAGCCATAGCCGCCATCGTCATAGGCATAGCTGCTGCCGGTCGAGGCGCAGGCCCCGACCATGGCGGTCGCGGCGGCGAGAGGAAGGATCATCAGGCGGTTCATCGGCATCACTCCATTTGGTTGCGTGCCGGGCCGACTTGGCGGGGCATGCGCTGGCCCCTCATGATCTAGACCCCTGAAACCATGTCGAGTTCCGCCCCCTGCCATTTGAAAGCTAACGGAAATCCCGAGGTTTGATCTTGATGCCTTCGGTGGGTTGGCCGGGAATGATACCCGACCCAAGGCGGAGGTCGGGAATATAGATGTCGCGCGGATTGCGTCCGAGCGGCTTCGTTTCCGGATCGCGCGGGTCGGGGCCGACGGGGCTCTTGACGACGTCGGCGCGGCCGACCCTGTAGATATCGGCAATATCCTTGCGTTGCCCGACACTCGCGAGCAGCGGGGAGAGGTCGTCGAGCCGTTGCGCGACGATATGGATGACCTCGCCCTCGCGCTGAACCTGACCGCGCACACCCATCATCGCGGCGCCGAGGACGACGCGGCGATATTTCTCGAAGACATTGGTCCACACGACGAGGTTCGCGACCTCGGTCTCGTCTTCGAGGGTGATGAACATGACGCCCTTCGCCGAGCCCGGTTTTTGCCGGACGAGAACGACCCCGGCGAGGTTCACCCACCGGCCGTCCTTGATGCCTTGAAGCTCCCGGCAGGTGATGATCTTTCGCGAGCGAAGCTCGTCGCGGAGGAAGGCGAGGGGATGGGCCCTCAGTGAAAGGCCGGAGGCTCGGTAATCCTCGACGACCTCGGCGCCTTCGCCCATCGGCGCGAGCAGCGTCGCTGGTTCCAGTGCTTCGCGCTGGAGACGTCCTGCGCGTTCGTCGGCAGCCTGGAAGAGGGGAAGGGCGGCAGGTCCCAAGCCCTTCACCTCCCATAACCCTTCCCGGCGCGAGCTTCCGAGCGAGGCGAAGCCGTCCGCATCGCCGATCCGGTCGAGCGCTCCGCGCCCGACGCGTGCGCGGCGCTGGATTTCCTCGGCGCTGCTATAGGGTACGCCGGCACGGGCCGCGGCGATCGCGGCGCCATCTTCGTTGGCGAGGCCGCGGACCATGCGCAGGCCCAGACGCACCGCATGATATTTGCCGTTGGCAGTCTCTTCGAGCGTGCAGTCCCAGCGGCTGTGATTGACATCGATGGGCCTGATCTCGACGCCATGATTGCGGGCATCGCGGACGATCTGCGCGGGCGCGTAAAAGCCCATCGGCTGGGCGTTGAGCAGCGCGGCGCAGAATGCGTCGGGATGATGGCATTTCATCCACGACGAGGCATAGGCGATGAGCGCGAAACTCGCGGCATGGCTCTCGGGAAATCCGTAGGAGCCGAAGCCCTCGATCTGCTTGAAGGTCTTTTCGGCAAACTCGCGGTCGTAGCCGCGGCCGACCATGCCATCGATCAGCTTGTCGCGGAAATGGCTGACCCCGCCGGTGAGCTTGAAGGTCGCCATCGCACGGCGGAGGAGATCGGCCTCGCTCGGCGTGAAGCCGGCGCATTCGATCGCAACGCGCATCGCCTGCTCCTGGAAGAGCGGGACGCCCAGCGTCTTCTCGAGCACGCGCCGTAGCTCGGGCGTCGGATAAGTGACCTCCTCCTGTCCGTTTCGGCGGCGGCGATAGGGATGGACCATGTCGCCCTGGATCGGGCCCGGCCGGACGATCGCGACCTGAATGACGAGATCGTAGAAGGTGCGCGGCGCCATAAGCGGGATCGAGGCCATCTGCGCGCGGCTCTCGATCTGGAATACGCCCAAGGTGTCGGCCTTGCGGATCATCGCGTAGGTCGCGGGATCTTCCGCGGGAATGGTGGAAAGATCGTGCTTCAGTCCCTTGTGATCCTGCAGGAATTCAAAAGCGCGGCGCATGCAGCTCAGCATCCCCAAAGCAAGGATGTCGACTTTCATGAAACCGAGGGCGTCGATGTCGTCCTTGTCCCATTCGATGACCTGCCGGTCTTCCATCGCGGCGGGCTCGATCGGCACGAGTTGGTCGAGCCGGTCGCGCGTCAGCACGAACCCGCCCGGGTGCTGCGAAAGGTGGCGGGGCGTGTTGATGAGCATGCGCGCCAGCTCGAGCGTCAGCGCGAGGCGCTTGTCCCCGAGATCGAGGTTCAGGGCTTCGGCATGCTTTTCCTCGACGCCCTCGCGGCTATAGCCCCAGACCGCGCCGGCGAGCCCCGCCGTGATGTCTTCGCTAAGCCCGAGCGCCTTGCCGACTTCGCGGACGGCGCCGCGCGAGCGGTAACGCGTGACAACCGCGGTCAGTGCGCTGCGGGTCCGGCCATAAGTCTCGTAAATCCACTGGATAATTTCCTCGCGCCGCTCATGCTCGAAGTCGACATCGATATCGGGCGGCTCCCGGCGCTCGGCGCTGACAAATCGCTCGAACAGGAGTTCGGACCGCACCGGATCGATCGAGGTGATACCGAGGACGTAACAGACCGCGCTGTTCGCCGCGCTGCCGCGGCCCTGACAGAGGATCTCCCGGCGACGTGCTTCTGCGACGATCGAGTGCACCGTCAGGAAATAGGGCGCGTAATCGAGTTCGCCGATCAATCTGAGTTCATGCTCGAGCTGGGTACGGACCGCCGGGCTGACGCCTTCGGGGTAGCGGAGCGGGGCCTTTTCCCATGTCAGTCGCTCTAGCTCCTCCTGCGGCGTGCGTCCGGGAGCCTGGATCTCGTCGGGATATTGATAGCGCAGCTCTTCGAGACTGAAGGTGCAACGCTTCGCGAAATCGACCGTGCGCGCGACCGGCGAACGATCCTTGAGGTAGCGGAGAAACAGGCGTTCCATCTCGGCCGCCGTCTTGATGTGGCGGTCGGCGAAGCGTTCACGGCGATCGCCAAGCTCGTCGATCGTGCATTTCTCGCGGATGCAGGTGACGACATCCTGCAGCGGGCGCCGGTCGGGCATATGATAAAGGACGTCGCCGGTTGCGAGCGTCGGCACTTTCGCTTTGGCGGCCAATGCTGCGAGATCACGCAGCCTGATCGCATCGCCGGGGCGGCGCCGGATCGTGAGGGCGAGATAGAGGCGATCGCCGAAGATGCGCCTTGCGCGGGCGATCGCCGCCTCGGCTGCGCTATCGGCGCGGTCGGGAAGCAGGATAGCAAGCAGGCCCTCGGTCCAGTCCCCGAGATCTGGCCAGTCGAGATGGCAGGAGCCCTTGCCGGCGCGCGTCTTGCCGATGCTGAGCAGCCGGCACATCCGGCCATAGGCCATCTTGTCGGTTGGGTAGACGAGAAGGGCGGTGCCGTCGGCAAGATCGAGGCGCGTGCCGGTCAGGGCGCGGACCCCGGTGACCTTCTCGGCGTCCCACGCGCGCACGATCCCGGCGACGCTGTGCCGGTCGGCGACGCCGAGCGCGGGCAGGCCGAGCATTGCAGCGGCGGTGAAGAGCTCCTCGGGCGAGGAGGCGCCGCGCAGAAAGCTGAAATGCGTCGTGACCTGCAGCTCGACATAGGCCGGTCCTTCATCGGTCATGCTAAGGTGCCGCTATTGGGCGGCCGCACTCTCAAGCGAATGCGATTTGATGCCTGTCGCATTCTCACGCGAATGCGATTTGATGCCTGTCGCATTCTCAAGCAAATGCTCCGTGAATAAACCAGCGCATAGAGCCGGTGGCCGGATTGACCCCGTCGCCGAGGCGGAAGAGCCAGTAACGGCCGCCCGTCTCGGTCTCGACCTGATAATAGTCGCGGACGGTGAGGTGGGTTTCGCCTTCAATCCCGCCCTCGCGCCACCATTCGCCCTGCAGTCGTTCGGGTCCGTCGCCCTGCGTGACCCGGTAGCGTTTGCGGCGCCAGATGAAGAGGCGCGGCGCATCATCGGGAAGCAAGGCGACGACATCGACCGGTTCGGGCCGCGCGAGCATACGCGACGGGCGCGGCCAGTCGCTCCAGCTCTCGCCTGTCTCGGGCGCGAGCGCGGGGAGGGCGGCGACCGAGCGCTCGGGCATCGCGCTCGGTCGCGGCGCCGCGCGCTGGAGCGCGCGCTGCCCGAAGCGGTTGACGAGCGTGTCGACTAAGGCGGGAAGATCGGGTCCGCGGCGTCCGATATTTTCGAGCGCGTCGGCCTGGCTCCCTTGCTGCCGCTCCGCGAGCGCCGCGACCAGCGTCATCGCCTCGATCCCGAGACCGGGATCGACGCTCTCGATCCGCGCGGCGAGCAGTTTCGCAAGATGCCTGGGATCGCGCGAAGGCGAGGCGGTTCCGATACGGATGGCCTGCGTCTGCCCATCGACGCGGTGGAAATAGCAGTCGAGGCGCCGCGCGCCCGTTCCGGCGCGGTTGAGCTGGCCTGCGATATCGTGCGCAAGGTCGCCAATCACCTGCGCCAAGGCATCCGCCGTCGCGAGCGGCTCCATGAAGCCGCGCCTGGCTTGCGGCAGCTCTTCGGGGAAAAGCGGTTCGATCGGCTCTGGCAGCGTGCCGAGTGCCTGGTCGAGGCGGCGATGCAGTTCGCGCCCGAACCGTTTCGCGAGCGGACCGCGTGGGCTCCCGATCAGTTGCTCGATCCGCTCGAAACCCAGTTTGCGCAGGCCTTCGACATCGGCGGACGGCAGGCGGAGCGCTGCGACGGGAAGGAGCGCGATCGCCTTGCGATGCGCTCCGGGCTCAACCGTGACGGGCCGCCCGGCGGGGACATGGCGGGCGGTCGCATGCGCGCAGCCGGCCGTGTCCGCGACCGCAATTTGCAGGCTGAGACCGAAGGCCGCGACGCGGCGGTGAAGATCCTTGAGCAAGGCTCGCTCGCTGCTGAAGATGGCCGCACAGCCCGTGATGTCGAGCCAAAGCCCGTCGGGCGGATCGGGCGCGACAATCGGCGAATAGCGTGCGCCTGCCCAGAGGGCGAGGCGCCGCAACCCGTCGAGGTCGGCCTCGGGCTCGCCGTCGACGACATCGAGCTCGGGCGCGAAAGCCCGCGCTTTCGTGATCGTCATGCCCGTCTGAATGCCAAGCATCCGCGCCTCCCGGCACGTCGCCGCGACGATACGCCGGCCATGGTCGGGGATCGCGGTGACGAGCGGGCGGGGCGGGGCGCTGCCGTCAGGCTGCGGCTTGCGCATCTTCCTGCGCAGCCGGTCGGTCGACCAGTGCGGCAGGAAGAGCGATACGACCCGTCGCATCGCAGCCCTCCACGATCCAGTTGTGCGGATTGCCGCCGCGCGCTCGCTCGAGCGCGACGCGCCAGCGCGCGCGTCCGATCGCGGGGATGCCCAGATCCTCGGTCGGACTCGCGGTGACGCGCCAGCGGGTCACGGCGGCGCTGCCTTCGGCAGGCTCGCCGGCCTTGCAGGCGCGGCGGAAGATGAAGGCGGGAACCCCCGAGGCTTCGGCGGCAAGCTGCAGCCGCTTCGAAGCGGTGGTACTGTATTTCTTGACCTCGCCGACGACCCCCGCGAGCCCCGGATGGCGGAGGCACTCCTCCATCGCGAGGAGGACGTTGGTATCGCTGCCCGCTTCGACATGAATCAGCCGGTCCGGATGGAGCCCGGCAAGATGGAGCGCGGGGGCGAAGAGATCACGCCAGCGCAGGCACCAGAAAACCGGGCCGTCGCTCCTGGCGAGGATACCGGCAAGGAAGATCGTGGCGCTCGCATCGTCCGCCAGTTCGGGACTGCCGGCGAGCTCGTGAAGCGCGCCGGTGGCGATTCCGCGCGCAGGAATTCGCGAGTCGAAATCCTCGATACCGAACGGGATGACGTCATGACGAGCGCCAACGCCTTCGATTTGCGCTATTTTCGCGCGAATTTCTTCAAGAACGGCGGACTGGCGCATAGGTGCGGATAACTCGGCAAGCTGGTCTTATGTTCCTTCTTTGTTCTCATTGCCTGCTCTTCGTCAAGGCGCGCTGCGGCGAAGCGGTATCATCGCTGTGGATGAAAAGCCGGAAAGCGAGGGTGCCGGGGGTTTGCCGCGGGGCGGAGATACGAGCCGGCGGTGCGGCAGATCGAAGGTGCGGGGTATTGCGCCGGGACGCGGGGACGGGGCGTGGAGCGGGGGTGGGCCGGGCAGCCGTGAGCCCCGGCTTTCGCATCCGGAGTCATGAGTTCCGCTGTAACCCCTCGGCTCCCGTTGCATGGGACCTTTCCCTCATTGGCTGCCTGATTGCGGGGCTCGGCTCGCCTAATGCCGTCAACCCCCTGCGGGGGTTCGCCCTCGCATGCGCTCGGTGACGGCGGCTCACGGCCCCTCCTTCTGGCGCCATCGGGGATGGTCCCCGAGCATCAAAGGAGACTGAACATGGGTACCACCATCGGAAATCTGACCCTCAAGGACGACGGCAGCTATGAAGGCACGCTCGCGACCCTGATGGTCACCGTGCCGATCGCAATCGTCCCGAACGGCCGCAAGATGAAGGAAAGCGAGCCCGATTTTCGCGTCGTCAGCCGGCGGAACGGATTCGAACTCGGCGGCGGCTGGACGAAAACCGCGCGCTCGACCGGCGCTGAATATATCTCGGTGTCGCTCTCCGCCCCCGAACTCGGCGAGATCTTCTGCAACGTCGCGAACGCGCCGGGCGACGATCCTTCGAAGAAGGTGCTGATCTGGAACGCCCCCGGCAACTGACCGGACAGCATCGCGGCCCCGCCTCCGGGCGGGGCCGCATTTGCATGTTCGCATCACGCTTTGTCGAGCGCGGCCTCTATCGCGTCGAGAATATCCTCGAGCTCCTGCGACATATAGCCACCTTCATCGCTGGCGCGGTCGACCAGATTGCCCTCTTCGCGGATACGGATGAGCGACGTGAGCGCTTGGCGTAAATCGTCATCCATCTGGTCGGCCTTTCCAGTCAAGTAGCGCGAAGCGAGCTCGGCGGCAGCATCGGTCCGCGTCATCATCGGGCAGCCATCGCCATATTTCAACGGCAACCGGGAGGAGGGGCCCGACATGGCTTCCGCCGCCGCGGCACCAGTCCCGCTCTCGATTGCCGCTATTCCCTTGGCCGAGGCCCGGCCTCCTACAGTCAACCCCGATGGGGTCCCTGCGCAAGCTTGGGCCGCGGCTTTGCCGCGGTGACTGCGGCCTGTCCCCGTCCGGCGGGGCGACTGTCGAGCGGGAATGGTCCCGCTCCCGATGCAGGAGCTCCGACATGTCGCTTTCCACCGCCCAATCGCTCGGCTGGAATCTCGCCCGAACGATGATGACCATCATCGTCCTGATTGAAACATCGGCTGGATATTCGGTCATGCCGCTCGACGAGTTCGACGGCGATCCCGCTTGCATCGTCTGCGAATATGACCCGTTCAACCGCTGATATCGCGCGGGATTTCGCTCCAAGGTGGACCCGGTTCCGGTTTCACCTTCGGGGCGATTTCGCTATGCTCGCCGGGCAGATTGCGCTGTGGTGGTGGTGGAGAGCGCGTCCGACAGGAGGGCGCCCGTGACCTTCATTCTCCTCCTCGGCGGCGCGGCCGCCATCTATATCGCCATGCTGATGTTTCGCCTGGCTGCGGTGGCGCTTCCGCTTTACGCCGGCATCGGCATTTCGATTTACCTCATCGGCCGCGACTTCGGCTATCCGGCCTCGATCGCGGCGGGATTGCTGGTGGGAGCTCTCATTCTCGTTGCCGGACGCGCACTTTGCGCTGTCCTGCCGCCCTTCTATCGCGCGATCGTCGCGGCAGTATTTGCCGGTCCCGCCGGCTTTGCCGGTTATCAGGCCGCGAAGGGGCTGGTCGGGCTCGCGATCGGCGGAGGATATGCGCTTGAGGTGCTCGGATTTACAGGCGCTCTCGCGGCAGCCGTTGCAGCCTGGCGGGGGCTCGGGACAGCCGAGAGGAAGCGCAAGCGCGGCGGAGCGACCGGCAGAGCTTGAGCCTGATCTCTTTGAATCAACCGGTTCCGCTCAACTACCGAATTCGCGTCGAAGCCTCGCAGCATCCCGCACCAGCCCGGCCTCCGATCTGCGCCATCTGCCGGCAAGCTGCTGACGCTGGATCGCTGGCCGCAACGGCGGGCCTGCGACTTTCTTCCCCCGGCGTTCCGCCGTTCCTCGCGAGCCAAGAAACTCTTTGCCCGCCGTCCTCCGCTTCGCTTCGGGCCTGGCGGCTGCGGCGCGCTCCCTTGCCGGCGGTCGAAGCGCATCGAGGCCGCGCTGGTGCGGCCCGACATGCAGCAAAGGACATCGTCATGAGCAAGATCGGCAGCTTCAAACTCGTCTCGGGTGAATATCAGGGCGAGATCGTCACGCTTTCGGTGCAGGCCAGATCGGTCCGCATCACCCCCGAGCGGAACCACAGCGGCAACGCCCCGAGCCACCGCGTGTTCGTCGGCGACGCCGAGGTCGGCGCAGCCTGGTCGAAGACGAGCCAGGACAAGCGTCCCTATCTTTCGGTCAAGCTCGACGACCCGAGCTTCATCGCCCCGATCTTCGCGCAGCTCTTCGCTGGCGAAGAGGGCGAATATGACCTGGTCTGGAGCCGTCAGTCCCGCCGCGGTGACAATTAATGCCGCACCATCGCCCGGTCTCGGCCGGGCGATGTTACATCCAGATTGAGGGCTTTAGCGTGGGTAGCTCGGATATTTTTGCGCTAAGCCCATGATGTATGCGCCGGTAACCACGCCGCCATTGGCGAGCCAAAACCGGCCGAAAGCGGCGATTTATTCTCCTCAAACGGGTCGGAGGTGCGAATGGATCAGGCAGTCGGATGGCAGTCGCCATATTTTCCGAAAATATTCGAGCGATATGATCGCGCGGACTTCGCGCAGGAATTCCTGCGCCGAAGCCCCGCCTATCGCGGCGCCTATGCCGCCGCCGCGGCGGCGCCGGGCGCCGACCGCACGCGGCTCTTTCGGCGGCTCGCCAGCCGCTGGGGGTTGGTCTTTCGCCTTCGATCCTGATCTTCCGGCCGCGGCCGCACCCGCCCTGTGGCGGCCGCAGACCTGCGCCTTCGTCACGATCGCACGGCCGGCGCCCAAGGGATTTGCCGCGCTGCGCCTCGCCGAGATCGTCGACGGACCCGAGATTGCCGCCGAGTTGCTTTCGTACCGCGACTGGCATGTCGTCCTTCTCGCCGGGGGTCGGCACTATCGTCTGCTGATCCGGCACTGCTGCGCGAACGAACGGCTGGCGTACCTCACGCCCGCCGATGAGCAGGCCGGCCTCCGTGCCTCGCTGATCATGGCGCTGCACCGTGAACTCCTCGATACGGGTGGCGCTCGTCCCGCGCCGGAGAGCGTCCCGGGCGCGACCGAGCACTGGCGCCTCGTCCAATGGCTTCGCCTTCTCGACGCCATAGCCGAGGGCGCATCGGCCCGCGACATGGCAGCGGCGCTGCTGCTCGCCGAGGCGCGCGACTATTCCGCTGCCGAATGGGACGCATCGAGCGAACGTCGCCGCATCGCGCGCTGGCAGCGCGCCGCCGTTGCCATGCGCGACGGCGGGTTCAACGCGCTGCTCGGCGCAGCCTGATCGGGACATTCCGACGACCTTCGCTTTGTCCGTTCCGAATCCTTGGCATGATTTTCCAAAAGCGCCTCCTCGTTCCTGAACCCTGATCGGGGTTCCGGTCCTTGGCAGGAGGCCCCATTGTCCGATCGTCCCACGCCCGTTGTCGCCCGCTACCTGAGGACGCCGGAAGCAGCCGTCCATTTGAGCCTCTCGGCGGCAACGCTCGAGAAGCATCGCTGCTACGGGACCGGGCCGCGCTATCACAAGCTTGGCGGCCGCGTTGTCTATGCAATCGCCGATCTCGACGCCTGGGCGGCGATCGGACGCAAGACATCGACGTCGGATCCCGGCGTTGGCGATATCTCGCCGCTGCGCCCGGGTCGCCGCTGATGCGCCCGCGAATGGCCTCGGCTTTGCCGTCGCCCATGCCGGCGGCCCCCCCTCCGCCTGTCGGCTTCCGGTTGCCCGCAAGCGGCCTGACCGACGTCGAGCTGACCTGGATCGAGGGCCGTCTCGAACAGCAGCTCCGCTTCGGGCGGGTTGCCGCCGAGCGGTCCGGCGGTCCGCACAAGCGCATCGCATCTTTCCGACCGGGGGCGAGCTTCGGGCTGATCGACTGCACCATGAACGATCTCGGATGCGTATTCTGGAGCCTTGTCATCATCAGGACAGTCGCGCCCGGTGCGCCCTATGCGACCTATCCCGGTGTTCAACCGGGAGGGGAAATTCTTCTCAGCCTTTCCGACCTCGAACCCATCCGGGCGGTATGCCGCGAGATCGACATGATCGAGGCCTCGGGCGTCGATGCTTGCGACGTGTCGCCCGATCACTGGCGCCATATCGGGCAGCGGCTCGCCGCCGCGCTGCCGTTCCGCTCCTACTCGGCCGAACGCCATGCCGCGTGGCTGCGCCGCGGCGAGGCCCGGCCATGAACCGGCGGTGGCTCCGCACGACCGCGGCCTGCGGCGCGTTCTTTTGCGGGCTGTTCGGCGCGGCCGCGATCCTCGCGCCGCAGCCGCGGCTCATATGGAACGCGAGCGCGAGCGTGCCGGTGGGGCTCTACGCCATCGACGTCGGCGCCAAGCCTGCGCGCGGCGACCTCGTCGCCATTGCGCCGCCCGCGCCGCTCTCCACCTGGCTTTCGAAGCGCGGCTATCTGCCGCGCGGTGTGCCGCTTCTGAAGCGCGTCGCCGCAACGCACGGCGCGCTCGTCTGCCGCAGCGGCGTCTTCGTCACGATCGACGGCGCGCCTGCGGCGCGCGCGCGATCGGCCGACCGCATGGGACGAACGCTACCGCTCTGGCTCGGCTGCCGCCGGCTGGGGCGCGGCGAGCTGTTCGTCCTCGGCCTGTCTCCCGACAGCCTCGACGGTCGATATTTCGGGCCGCTCCCGGCGTCCGCCGTCATCGGCACCGCGCATCCCATTTTCACCCGCGACGCCTCCGGCGCGCCGCTTCGCTGGCGCCGTAACGGCGCGCGGCATTCCACCAACTTGCCGGACGAGGAACAGACATCATGATGATCGGAAGCTTTCAAACCGCAGGCGAGGGCTACGCAGGATCGATCCGGACCCTTCTGCTCGACGCGATGATCGCGATCGTTCCGGCTGCGCCGTCCGACGCGGAAAATGTGCCGGGCTGGCGGGTGCTGCTCGTCGAGGCCGACGATGGCGTCGAGATCGGAGCTGGCTGGGACCGGAGCGGCGAACGCGCCGGTTCCTATATCGCGCTGCAGATCGACGACCCGGCCTTGCCGGCACCGCTTCGCGCCAATCTCATTCGCTCCACGCGAAACGAGGATGAATATCATCTTCTGTGGTCGCGCCCGGCACCGCAGGCGAAGGGCTGAGCGATGCGGCCTTCGGCTCGCTCGGCGCGCTTCCGCGCCATGCGCATCGCCGCTGCCGCCTTGCTGGCGCTCGCGGCGCTGCCTGCCGGTCCGGCGGCAGCGCGTGAGCAGGCTGCCGCCGCGCCTGCCGCTCATCCCTATGCACCACATGTGAGCGAGGCTTCGCAGCGGTTCGCCATTCCCGAGGCGTGGATATGGCGCGTCATGCATGTTGAAAGCCGCGGCCGATCGCGCGCCGTGTCGCACGCGGGCGCGATGGGATTGATGCAAATCATGCCCGCGACCTGGGCCATGCTGACTGCGCGATATGGGCTGGGCTCAGACCCCTTCGATACGCGCGCGAACATCCATGCGGGTGCAGCCTATCTGCGCATGATGTGGGACCGATATGGCGACGTCTCGCTCATGCTCGCCGCCTATAATGCGGGTCCCGGCCGCGCCGACGCCTATGCGGCGGGACGGCGCCGGCTTCCCGCCGAGACCATCGCTTATGTTACCGCGATTGCACCGGCGATCGGCGCATCGGGCATCGCTTCGCTCGCCCCCGCGCCGACACCGACGGCACCGTCCTGGCGCAGCGCATCGTTGTTCACCGATCGCTCCGGCGACGATGCGGCTGCGCAGCCCGGTGCAGCTCCGCTGCAATCCGGGCGCAGCGCAAATGCAGCAGAAGCTGCATCACCTCGCGCACCTGCGGCGCTCTTCGTTCCGCTTTCCGGTCGCGACCAATGATCCGTCGCGCCTCACCTTCGGTGGCTTGCCGGGACCTGTTGGCTCGGCTGTTCTGGCTCGTGTCGAAGGGGAAGGGGGCATGGCAAGATAAAAGACCGGCCAGCTCGCTGGCGGTATGTGGTTGGTTTGTCTCGGCTTTTGCGTATGGCACGTCGTCCGCCGCGCCATATTTGATGCGGGATATGTTTTCCTTTCAACGGCTTGCCGTCTGGCACGCAGTCGATGAGCGGTGACGACAATGATTTCCGGGTCAGGCCGGGGCGGGGGAGAGACGCGGGGGCGGGTTCTGCTGCCCGCGGCAAGCGGCTCGCGGCGGAAGTGCGGCGCGCGGCCGCGCGTTCCGGCGCCACGCGGCTCCGGCGCGCCGGGCCTGCGCGCGGCGGGACCGGCCGCCACGGGCGCGGTCGCCGGGCGCTTGCGGTCATCCGGCGCGGCGCGGCGATGCGCCGTGTCACCGTGATGGCGCGGATCGTCCGGCATCGCGGGGCGGGGTTTCGCGCCGCTCCGCTCGGACGTCACATAGCCTATCTCGAACGCGACGGCGTGACCCGCGACGGACGCGACGCCTCTATGTTCGATGCCGCCGGCGATGAGGCCGATCGCGGAGCCTTCGCTGAGCGCTGCGGCGGCGATCGTCACCACTTCCGCTTTATCGTCAGTCCCGAGGATGCGGCCGAGCTTGGAGACCTGCGCGGCTACACGCGCGACCTGATGCGCCAGCTCGAGATCGATCTCGAGACGCGCCTCGACTGGGTCGCGGTCGATCATTGGAATACCGACAATCCGCACATCCATGTCTTGGTGCGCGGGCTCGCGCCCGATGGCACCGATCTCGTTATCGACCGGGGCTATATGGCAGAGGGTGTGCGCGGCCGCGCGTCGGAGATCGCGACCCTGGAGCTTGGACCCAGGAGCGAGCTTCAGGTCGATACGGCGCTGCGCCGCGAAGTCGAGGCCGAGCGCTGGACCAGCCTCGATGCCGAACTCGCGCGGCGATCGCGCGAGAATGAAATCGTCGACCTCCGCCCGGTCTCGGGGCGCGAGGCGGGAGCCGACCGGCATCTGCTGGGGCGCGTCGCGAAGCTCGAAGCGCTGGGGCTCGCCTCGCGCATCGGCCCCGCCCAATATCTCATCGATCCGGCGGCCGAGGAGAGGCTTCGCGCCATCGGGGAACGCGGCGATATCATCAAGACCATGCACCGCGAGATGTCGGCGCGCGGGATCGCATTCGATCCTTCGGCCCTGGCAATCGGCGAACAGGGCGAACGGGCAGTCATCGGCCGCCTCGTCGCACGCGGGCTCGACGACGAACTCGCGGGCTCCGCCTATGCGATCGTCGACGGGGTGGATGGCCGAAGCCACCATATCCGCTTTCCAGACCTCGAGTGGACTGGCGACGCAAAGCCTGGCGCAATCGTCGAGCTGAGGCACTGGGACGGCCGCGACGGCGCCCACCACATCTCGCTCGCGGTTCGCTCGGACCTCCCGCTCGGCGAGCAGGTGGAGGCCCGCGGCGCGACCTGGCTCGATCGGCAGCTTGCCGCGCCCGAGCGGTCGATGCGCTCGCAAGGGTTCGGCCGCGAGGTCCGGAATGCGATGAAGGCGCGCACCGCCTTTCTCGAGCGCGAGGAATTATCGCCGCGCGGCATGGAGCGCCGGTCATCCCGTGAGCGGATCGAGATGCTCCGCCGCAGCGAGATCGACGCAGCGGTGGACGCGATCGCGGCGCGAACCGGACTCGAGCATCGGCCATCGGCGCCGGGCGAGCATGTGAGCGGCGTCTACCGCGAGCGCGTGCAGCTCGCCTCGGGACGCTTCGCGATGATCGACGACGGGCTCGGCTTCCAGCTCGTGCCCTGGCGGCCGGCGCTCGAGCCGCACCTCGGCAAGCATATCAGCGGTACCGCGACAGCGACCGGCGGCATCGACTGGTCGCTCGGCCGCGGCCGCGGGATCGGCATCTGACCGGATAGGAGAATAGCCATGAACGACCGCATCCTCTGGGGACAAATCACCGTCATCTTCCTGATCGTCCTTGGCGCGGTATGGACCGCGACGCAGTGGACGGCATGGGAGCTTGGCTATCAGGCGGCGCTCGGCGATCCCTGGTTCCGCCTATCGGGCTATCCCGTCTATCCCCCGCCGGCCTTCTTTTGGTGGTGGTTCGCCTTCGATGCCTATGCGCCGCCGATCTTCTATCGCGGCGCGGCGATCGCGGCGTCGGGCGGCTTCTTGTCGATCATCGTCGCGATCTTGATGTCGATCTGGCGCGCCCGCGAGCGTCGCCGCGCCGAGACTTACGGCTCGGCGCGCTGGGCGAGCGAACGCGAGGTTCGCGCCGCCGGCATGCTCGGCGAGGACGGGGTGATCATCGGGCGGCTTGGCAAACGCTATCTGCGCCACGATGGCGCCGAGCATCTCCTTTGCTTCGCGCCGACGCGGTCGGGGAAGGGCGTCGGCCTCGTGATCCCCACGTTGCTGACATGGCCCGGCAGCTGCATCGTCCACGACATCAAGGGCGAGAATTGGGAGCTAACCGCGGGCTTCCGCGCGAAGCACGGCCGCGTGCTGCTCTTCGATCCGACCAACAAGGCGTCGGCGGCCTATAATCCGCTTTTCGAGGTGCGGCGCGGGGAGTGGGAGGTGCGCGACGTGCAGAATGTCGCCGACGTACTCGTCGACCCCGAGGGCAGCCTCGAGAAAAGAAACCATTGGGAGAAGACGAGCCACGCGCTCCTCGTCGGTGCGATCCTCCATGTCCTTTATGCCGAGGAGGACAAGACGCTCGCGGGCGTCGCCGCCTTCCTGTCGGACCCGCGCCGCCCGATCGAGACGACGCTGCGGCGCATGAAGACAACGAAGCACCTCGGCACATCGGTCCACCCGGTGGTCGCTGCAGCGGCGCAGGAACTTCTCAACAAGAGCGAGAATGAGCGGTCGGGCGTGCTCTCGACCGCCATGTCCTTTCTCGGCCTCTACCGCGACCCGGTCATCGCCGCCGTCACCGGATCGTCCGAATGGCGGATTGCCGACCTCATGGAGGACGATGTCCCGGTCTCGCTCTATCTCGTCGTACCGCCGGGCGATATCAGTCGAACCAAGCCGCTGATCCGCCTCATTCTCAACCAGATCGGGCGGCGCCTTACCGAGGAACTCAACCCCGCGGCGCGGCCGCGCCGGCTGTTGCTGATGCTCGACGAATTCCCAGCGCTCGGGCGGCTCGACTTTTTCGAAAGCGCGCTCGCCTTCATGGCAGGGTACGGCATCAAGGCCTTCCTGATTGCCCAATCGCTCAACCAGATCGAGAAGGCTTATGGCCAGAACAACGCGATCCTCGACAATTGCCATGTGCGCGTCAGTTTCGCGACGAACGACGAGCGTACCGCCAGGCGCATATCCGACGCACTCGGAACCGCCACCGAACAGCGCGCGATGAAGAATTATGCCGGCCACCGGCTCTCACCATGGCTCGGTCATCTGATGGTATCGCGTACCGAGACGGCCCGCGCCTTGCTCACGCCCGGCGAGGTGATGCAGCTCCCGCCCGACGACGAGATCGTGATGGTCGCGGGCCTTGCGCCGATCCGGGCGCGGAAGGCGCGTTATTTTCTCGACGCCCGGTTCCGTGCCCGGGTCGTCGCGCCGCCCGATCGGCAGGCCGGACCGATGAAGCCCAACGACTGGGCGCGGAGGGAAGGGGCTGCGCCTGCTCCCGTCCGCCTCGCATTGCCAGCGCCTGAAGCCAAGGAGCAGAACGACAACGAGAGCGACACAGCGAATAGCGGGATCCGGCAGGAACCCGAGCTTCCCGCGCATGAGGATGTAGCGCCGCCAAGCCGCCCCGTGCAGGGCGAGTTCGACTATGCCGACGACGACGCACAGGGCGACGCGGCCCGCGCCCGGGCGGCTGCGGATCGCCGCCTGTCGCACGCGGCGCGCAATGCCTCGCTCGATCCCGGTGACGGGATCGACCTGTGAGCCGCGCCCATATCAAGCAGACGTTCCGCCTCGACGCTGGCCTCGTGCGAAGCGTGGAAGATCGAGCCCGGCAGCGCGGCACCACCAAGACCGAGGTCGTCGAGGCGGCGCTCACCACCATGTTGCTGCCACAGGATCAGGACCGTGCCGAAGCTCTGCTGATCCGGCGCCTCGACCGCCTGGTCCGGCTCCTCGAACGGCTCGAATGGCATACCGACCTCACCAACGAGACGCTGGCGCTCTTTGTGCGGCATTGGCTGACCAGCACGACACCGTTACCCGACGCCGCGCTGGCTGCTGCGCAGGCGACCGGCAAGCGGCGATGGGAGGGATTTGTCGATGCGCTCGCAAAGCGGATGGACGGCGGTGCCAAGCTGGCGGCAGAGTTGAGCCGCGGCGAAGCTCAATCGGACCCGGCGAGGAAATAGGCGCGGAGGCGGTGGGACACGTCGGGGTTGAGTTCGACGAAGACGCGGCGACCATCATAGAGATCCGGTTTGCGCCGGATGAGGTTGGCGTCGCAGAGCTTCTGACAGAGCCGAATGGCGCTGCTCATGGGAATGCTGGGTGTAACGCATAGCGAGGTAACCGAGATTGGCCTTCGCTCGCATTCGTGGATGAAGAGATCGATCAGCATCTCCCACGCCGGATCTCCGAAGAGCTCGGGCGCGCCGAGCAATTGTTGGCGGAGCAGCCGTCGCCGCATCGTCGCCCGTGCATTGGCGAGCGCCAGGTCCTCGTCGTCCGAGGTCTGCTGGCTGCCAGGGCTTCGGAGGGTGAAAGGTGCCGCCGCCTCGCGAGTGGCCGTCGGATCGCGACTGATGAGGTGATGTGCGTAGGCGGCGGTGACGATGATATGGTCGAGCACCTCGATCCCCAGCGATCTGCCAATCTGGTCAAGGCGCCTCGTCACTTCGATATCTTCCGCGCTTGGGCTCGGATCGCCGCTCGGGTGATTGTGGACGAGAATGATGGCGGCAGAGTTCACCTCGAGGGCACGCCGAAAGATGGTTCTCGGGTAGAGGCTGATCTGGGAAATCGTCCCGCGCTGCATCTCTTCGTCGGTGATCAGGCGGTGCGAAGAATCCAGAAACAGGATGCGGAAGCGCTCGTCCGCAAGGCTACCCATCGACAAGATCAGATACTGTCTGACCTCAGCTGCGAACGGGTCGATGCGAATTCCGCGGATGTCGGAACTCGCCGCCGCGATTGCGGCGTCGCGGGCGTGCAGGATGAGGGATGCCACGGGAGAATTGCTGCCGACGATTCTCTCTATGGCCTCGCGCTCTTGCGCCCACAGGCGGCCGAGCGACTGGAATTCGTCTAGGAGGGCTTTGGCGAGTGCTGCCCCTTGTCCCGGAGCTGCGATTTCCACGAGATGTGCCAAGACGGATCGCTGCCGCACTGCTTCAGGCGACGCTGGTGATGCCAGGTTGCAAGGATTAGCAGGGGTGGCACCAGCCAGGACGATGCCACCTGCATCGTCAGATACACGACAGGACTGATGGAGAGGTCCACGGCTCGGCTCAGGTGGGCGAGCAGGGGCAAAGCGTGAAGTATCGCCGCGGGAATGGTCCAGAAGCGGAACGCGACCATCGCCAGGGCAAGCGTCGCTAGGGCTCCAAATGCGTCTTGCGCGAGATAACCAATATCGAGCACATGATAGGAGACCAGCCCAGAAGCGACCAACAAGCGATCCCAGACCACGATGGTAACTGCGATCGCGACCATCGCCCGCTCGGGTCCGCCACCCTTCCACGCCGCATAGACGAGAGCGATCAGCAATATCGTGGCGAAAATGGCTATGCGCATTCTCGTGACTTTTCATGCGGATCGCTCTCGGTCAATTCGCTTCACGCAGCCGAAGAAAGCGGAACGACCTTCGTGCCGGCAACGGATGGGCATTCGCGCAGATCGTACCCGGCCGTTTCCTTGCCGATCTCGGCCAGCTCATGGTGCGCGCGAAGAATGCTGCCGCTGACCTTGACGAGCGACATCTGCGCCTCGACCAAGCGCATGATCGTTCCTTGGCCCGTTTTCGCCGGTGCGCCGATCGCGCGCCGGGCCATAACGACGCTGGTGGTGAGCGAAGCCACGGCAATCAGCGCGTCGTCGATACTTCCCTCGGCATTTGGGACGTCGCGATGCAGCCGGGCCGCCATTGCGGCAATATTCTCAGACATAGGTTCTCCTTCGCCGAAGCCGCAGAGCCTCAGCCAATTGGACCGATTTGAAGAGAGGTCAGTTCTGGATCAGCTGGTTCAGCGCTTGAGCAACTCCGAGACCACCCAGGACAATCCAGACCGCAGCGGCAAGTCCGGCGAGATAGATCCAAAGCCGGTTTGCCGAATTATGATCGCGCTTGAAAAGACCTCTGAACGGCGGGCGAATTCCCGATGACCCGCCCCGCAACGCCGAACTGTCATGCAGTTCCATGAGGTTGGGCGAGCCGCCGTCCGGAAACTCGGATCGCACCAATGCCGGCGTCGCCGGAACCTCCACCGCGTCGTATGTCACTCGGTCGTATTTCTCCTTCATCTGACGGTAGATGAAGGCGGACTCGTTCCGGTCCTGCGCGCCAAGTGTGTCGCGCGCCAGATTCAACCGCTGATCGACGGTGTGCTTCGAAATATCGAGAAGCCGGGCGATCTCTTTCGAGGTCTTGTGCTCGATGAGCAGGTCAAGGCACGCGCGCTGCTTCTCTGTCAGGCGGTTCCATCGAGCTTCGTCGTCAAGTGGGTGCGACCCCGAATCATTCATGTTTACATGATTGTCGAAATAGCGCCGCGCGCAAGCATCATCGGAGTGAGTCGCGGTAAGATGGCTGCAGACCGAGCCGGCTGCATAGGCAATGGCTAGTCATTCTTTCCGATGGTTTGACGCGCGTAAATCCCTGTTGAAGCCGGGACTTTTCTGCGTCTCTTACTCGCCCCGTCGAGCCGGGCGCCGTTGCCCGGACCAATGAACGGGGACTCCGATGGGCGCAGCATCGACCGGCAATGAGCCGCAGGCACGCGGCGCGCGCATGCTCCGGACCGCGCTTGGCGGCGCCATTGCCGAATGGCTCGCCGATCCCTCGGTCATTGAGATCATGCTCAACCCCGATGGCCGTCTTTGGGTGGACCGGTTGGGCATCGGCATCGCCGACAGCGGCATCCTTCTTGCCGCCGCCGATGGCGAACGCATCATTCGCCTCGTCGCGCATCATGTTGGCGCCGCGGTCCACGCTGGCTCGCCGCGCGTCTCTGCCGAACTCCCGGAGACCGGCGAGCGCTTCGAAGGGCTGTTGCCGCCGGTGGTGGCAGCGCCGACCTTCGCCATCCGGAAGCCCGCCATGGCGGTGTTCACCCTTCACGATTATGCCACCGCCGGTATCATGTCGGACCTCTCGGCCGAGATCCTCCGCTGCGCAGTGTCCGAGCGGAAAAATATTCTGGTGGCCGGCGGTACCGGTACCGGAAAAACTACGCTTACCAACGCATTGCTCGCGGAAGTTGCGAAGACGTCGGATCGTATCGTTCTGATCGAAGACACGCGCGAGCTTCAATGCGCCGCGCCCAATCTCGTCGCGATGCGAACGAAGGACGGCGTGGCGACGCTCGCGGACCTCGTGCGCTCTTCGCTCCGTCTACGGCCTGATCGCATCCCGATCGGCGAAGTCCGGGGAGCGGAGGCGCTTGAGCTTCTGAAGGCGTGGGGCACCGGTCACCCCGGCGGTATCGGCACGATCCATGCGGGGACCGCACTTGGCTCTCTGCGCCGGATGGAGCAACTCATTCAGGAGGCCGTGGTGACGGTCCCGCGCGCGCTGCTCGCCGAGACGATCGACCTTGTCGCCGTGCTGGTACGCGACGGCACCGGGCGCCGCCTTTCCGAACTTGCCCGTGTCGATGGCCTCGATCCTGTGACCGGCCAGTTCTGCATCACCCCGCTCATCCCCGAAGGAGAAATATGATGACCCATGCCTTCCGGCATGGCGCCCGTCGCGCCATGCTCTGCTCTACCGCGCTGTTCGTCGCGCTGGTCGTTTCCGCCCCGGCGCATGCCGGCGGTTCGTCGATGCCGTGGGAAGCGCCGCTGCAATCGATCCTCGAGAGCATCGAGGGGCCGGTCGCCAAGATCGTTGCGGTGATCATCATCATCGTGACGGGCCTCAGCCTCGCATTCGGCGACACGTCGGGCGGGTTCCGCCGCCTCGTCCAGATCGTGTTCGGTCTGTCGATCGCATTCGCGGCGTCGAGTTTCTTCCTGTCCTTCTTTTCCTTCGGCGGCGGAGCGCTGATCTGATGGAGGCGGTTCCGGGCTTCTTCGCCCCGGTTCACCGGGCGCTCGCCGAGCCGATCTTGCTCGGCGGCGCGCCGCGGTCGCTCGCGATCGTCAACGGCACGCTTGCCGGGGCGATCGGACTCGGACTTCGCCTTTGGATCGCAGGCATCGCCATCTGGGCGATCGGCCATGCGCTCTCGGTCTGGGCGGCGCGCCGCGATCCCCTCTTCGTCGACGTCGCAAGGCGTCACCTCAAATATCCTGTCTGGATGCGGCCATGATGAACCTTGCCGAATATCGCTCGAAATCCGCCTGCCTTGCCGATTTTCTCCCATGGGTCGCGCTGGTGGGCGAGGGCGTGGTGCTGAACAAGGACGGATCGCTGCAGCGCACGGCGCGCTTCCGCGGCCCCGATCTCGACAGCGCCACGCGCGCCGAACTGGTCGCGGTGACCTCACGCCTCAACAATACACTGCGGCGACTCGGCTCGGGCTGGGCGGTGTTCGTCGAGGCCCAGCGGTTGCCGGCGAGCGACTATCCGCAGTCGGAGTTTCCCGATCCGGTGTCCGCGCTTGTCGACATGGAGCGGCAGGAGCAGTTCCGGGAGGAAGGGGCGCATTTCGAGAGCCGCTATTTCCTGACTCTTTTGTGGATGCCGCCGGCGGAGGATGCCTCGCGCGCGGAAGGGTGGCTCTATGAAGGGATGGCGCGCTCGGGCGTGGACCCGCGCGAACATGTCGCGAGCTTCACCGACCGGACGAACCGCGTCCTCCATCTCGTCGAAGGCTTCATGCCCGAGGCCGAATGGCTCGATGACGGCGAGACGCTGACCTACCTCCATTCGACCGTCTCGACCAAGCGGCAGCGCGTCCGCGTGCCCGAGGCGCCGGTCTATCTCGATGCGCTGCTCACCGACGAGCCGCTCGTCGGTGGGCTCGAGCCGCGCCTTGGGACGTCGCACCTGCGGACGCTGACGATTACCGGCTTCCCGTCGGCGACTTGGCCGGGGCTGCTCGACGAGCTCAACCGGCTCGCCTTCGCCTACCGCTGGTCGACGCGCGCGATCATGCTCGACAAGGCCGATGCGACCAAGCTGCTGACGAAGATCCGGCGGCAATGGTTCGCGAAGCGCAAGTCGATCGCGGTGATCCTGAAGGAGGTGATGACCAACGAGCAGTCGGTGCTCATGGACAGCGACGCCTCGAACAAGGCCGCCGACGCCGATGTGGCGCTGCAGGAACTCGGCGCCGATCATGCGGGCATCGCTTATGTGACTGCGACTGTGACCGTGTGGGACGTCGATCCGGCGCTCGCGGCCGAGAAGCTTCGTCTCGTCGAGAAGGTCATCCAGGGCCGCGACTTCACCTGCAGGATCGAGGGCATGAACGCGATCGAGGCCTGGCTCGGGGGGCTGCCCGGCCATGTCTATGCCAATGTCCGCCAGCCGCCTATTTCAACGCTCAATCTCGCCCACATGATACCCCTATCCGCCGTGTGGGCGGGGGCCGAACGGGACGAGCATTTCGGTGATGCCCCCTTGCTGTACGGCAAGACCGAAGGCTCGACCCCGTTCCGCCTTTCCCTCCATGTCGGCGATGTCGGCCACTGCCTCGTCGTCGGCCCGACCGGTGCCGGCAAGTCGGTGCTGCTCGCCACCATGGCAATGCAGTTCCGCCGCTATCCGCGGGCGCAGATATTCGCCTTCGACTTTGGCGGCTCGATCCGGGCTGCTGCGCTCGCGATGGGCGGCGACTGGCAGGATCTCGGCGGTGCGCTGCACGACGCAGAAGGCGGGGTGGCGCTGCAGCCGCTCGCGCGGATCGACGAAGCGGCGGAGCGGAACTGGGCGGCGGAATGGCTCGCCGCGATGCTCGCGGGCGAGGGCGTGGAGATCGATCCCGCGGCGAAGGAGCACCTCTGGACGGCGCTGACGTCGCTCTCAACCGCGCCGGTCGGGGAGCGGACGCTCACCGGTCTGGCCGTGCTGCTCCAGTCGATCGAACTCAAGCAGGCATTGGCGCCCTATCTCGTCGGCGGTCCTTGGGGCCGGCTGCTCGATGCCGACGAGGAAAGGCTCGGCGACGCGTTCGTGCAGGTCTTCGAGACCGAGGGACTCGTCGGCGCCTCGTCAGCGGGCGCTGTGCTCTCCTATCTCTTCCACCGCATCTCAGGGCGTCTCGACGGGTCCCCGACGCTGATCATCATCGACGAAGGCTGGCTCGTTCTCGACAGCCCGGCCTTCGCCGCGCAGCTCCGCGAATGGCTCAAGACCCTGAGGAAGAAAAACGCCAGCGTCGTCTTCGCGACGCAGAGCCTCGCCGACATCGAGACGTCGAGCATCGCGCCTGCGATCATCGAGAGCTGTCCCACCCGCATCTTCTTGCCGAACGAGCGTGCGCTCGAGCCGCAGATCGCCCGCATCTACGAACGGTTCGGGCTCAACGACCGGCAGATCGAGATATTGAGCCGGGCGACGCCGAAGCGCGATTATTATTGCCAGTCGCGCCGCGGCAACCGCCTCTTCGACCTGGGCCTCGGCGACATTGCACTCGCCTTCACGGCCGCCTCCTCGAAGACCGACCAGACCCGCATCGGCGAGCTCTTCGCCGCGCACGGCCGCGACGGGTTCGCGGCCGCCTGGCTCTCCCACCGCAAGCTCGAATGGGCGGCCGAGCTGCTTCCCCCCACCGTCGCCCCCAACCAGGAGTAACCCCCGATGAAGAAGAATATCGTCCGCGTTCTGGCTGCGGCGCTGCTCGCGTCCGCCGCCGGTCCGATGATCGCGGCGCCGGTGAGCGCGCAGGTCGGCGGTATCGTCCACGATCCGCGCAACTATTCGCAGAATATCCTCACTGCCGCGCGCACGCTCGAGCAGATCAACAACCAGATCAAGCAGCTCCAGAACCAGGCGACCTCGCTGCTCAACGAGGCGCGCAACCTCCAGAGCCTTCCGGTCTCGACGCTCGGCGAACTCCAGGCGCAGATCGACCAGACGAAGCAGCTGCTGAGCGAGGCCGAAGGCATTGCCTATGACGTCGCCGACATCCGCAAGGGCTTCGAGCAGCGCTACAAGGGCACCGCCTTTTCGGGCCCGACGTCGGCGCTCGTCGCCAACGCCGAAGCGCGCTGGAAGGACAGCGTCGGCGCCTTCGAGGACGCCATGAAGGTGCAGGCCGGCATCGTCTCGAACATGGGCGGGACGCGGACGTCGATCTCGACTGTCGTCGGCGCCAGCCAGTCGGCCACCGGCGCGCTGCAGGCCGCGCAGGCGGGCAATCAGCTGCTCGCGATCCAGTCGCAGCAGATGGCCGACCTTGCCGCCGTCATGACGGCCCAGGGGCGCGCCGAGATGCTCGATGCCGCGCGCGCGGCCGCTGCCGAAGCCGAAGGCCGCGAACGCTTCCGCCGCTTCCGCAAGGGCAACTGAGATGGGCCGGGCGGGCGGGCTGGTGATGGCGGCAATCGTCCTGGGTCTTGCGCTGACCCTTGCCCTCATCGCCGCGCTCGAACCGCCCGCGCCCCGTGCGTCCGCTCCCCAGATCTCCGGAGCGGACGCACCCCCCGACTATGGCGACACGCTGCGCCGCTGCCGAACCGCCACCCAGACCGATCCCGAGTGCGAGGCGGCGTGGGAAGCGAGACGGCGCCATTTCTTCCGTACTGGAAAGCCCGAGCAGTAGGGTAGAGATGAAGCGCTTAATCCCCTCTCGGAGACAAGTTTCTCCATCCCTCCCTCCGAACCGGACGTGCGAGTTTCCCAGCATCCGGCTCTCCATGCACGGGCAGCATGCCGCCCGTGGGTGGGCCTCAGATATGCCTGAGGCGAGCGAACGCGTCCCAGAACCCAAGCAAGGTTACCCTATGCTTATCGCCCCATTTTGCGTTCCATCCATTCGGTTTCTCGATTCGCTGTTCGGGGTAGCGCATGGTCCCTCCGTCAGTGAGGAACCGCAGACGTTTGGACCCTTCGGCCCATTGCCGCCGCTTCCCGGGGGCGCTGAGGTGATAGCGTCGCCGCAGGGCCGGCCAGCCTGCTTTGCTGTGCTTCATCCTGAGCCAGCGCCCGACGCGCTGCCATATCCAGAAGTCGAGCTGTTTGAACCTATCGTAGGCGCCGGTGGCGTAACGATAATAGCTCCTCCAGCCCGTAATCACCGGATTGAGCCTGTCGATGACGTAGGCGAGGGTGCGTCCCGTCGGGATGCTCTTCACCAAGACCTTGATCTTGTGGCGCAGGTCGTTCAGCTTTCCCTTCGGGATGAAGAGATTGCCGACCCATCGGCGTGTCCGATAGGCTCTGGTCTGTGCCATCCGATAGCCAAGGAAGTCGAAGCCTTCCCTGACATCGGTGATCCGGGTCTTTTCCATCGACAGTTCCATGCGAAGTTCCGTTTTCAGGAACTCCGCCAGCGCGAGCTTTTCGGCTTCAGCCTGCTCCCGCGTCCCGTCCACGAGGACGACGAAGTCGTCCGCGTAGCGCACCATATAAAGCACCGGACGACCTCTCTTGTGGTCTCTGACCCTTCGGGCCGCCGGGTTTATGGTCGGTTCGCGTGGGCGGCCTGTCCACCATCCGTAGCGTTCGTCGATGGCTGTCAGATATATGTTCGACAGCAACGGCGATATGACCCCACCTTGCGGCGAGCCCGTCACGGAGTGGCGTTCGGTCCCTTCGACCATGACACCGGCCTTCAGGTACGCGTGGATCAGCGCCAACACCTTGCGGTCGCTGATGCGTTTCCGGACGCGCTCCATCAGGACATGATGATCGATGGCATCGAAGCAGCCCTTGATGTCGCCCTCTATGACGTAGCGATAGACCGACGGTCCACGCTTGGTCGGATGAAGGAACCTCTGGATTCTCGCCAGAGCATCATGGGTGCTTCGACCACGCCGGAACCCGTACGAGGTCGGATAGAAGTCCGTCTCGAAGATGGGTTCCAGGACCAGCTTCAAAGCCCTTTGTACCAGACGATCGGTCAGCGTTGGAATGCCGAGTGGCCGGAACTGCCCCGGTTTGCCGGGCTTCGGTATGAGCCGTTGCCTGACGGGTTGAGGCCGATATGTTCCGTTGCGAAGTGCCTCGCGTATTTCGGCGAGGTACCCCGCAGTGCCATCGGGACGCTGGTCGATCACGCGCCTCGTCATCCCATCGGTTCCGGGGGTCAGACTGCCGGGTTTACCGGCAAGCCGTCGCCACGCTTCCTCAAGGAATCGGGGGTCGCATACGAGATTGAACAGATCAGCGAAGACCTTGTCAGGATCTTCGTTGCTCCACCGATACAGCTTGCGCTGCATGTCGAGGACGAACGAGATATTCACCTCGTCGGACATGAGTCCACCTCCTGCCTGCTTGCTGTATCCACTGCCTCCCTTCGCCATGTGGACGGCTTTCCCGTCCTCGGACTACTACGAAGGCTCCGCCCCTCACCGCTGCGGTCGCTGGTCGCTTCAGCCATCCGGGGTCCGACTATTCCGGAAGCGACGGCAAGGTTCTTAGGTTCCGTAACTGATCTCTCGCCTGCTGTAGGCGCCGACTTTACCCCGTTTGGAATCAGACCCCGATACCGCGCAAGCACATATCGGGGCTGGCGCACGGCACGCCGCGCACCCCCGGTCCGAGTATCCATAGCCCGTCCCAACGCTCCAAAGATCGGCGACTTGCGCCGCCGGTCGACCCGCCCACTTCCGAGTTGGCAGGTGTCCGAGTGTAACGAGGCGTCCGCCGCCGGTTCGGTTTCCCTCGCCATGGCAGGCTCGCTGGCCGGACCACGCACGGGATCGGAAGTCCCCGCCCGTCCGGCTTTGATGGGTTCTGCTAATTTATGGCTCCTCGGAAGCACCCGATTCGCCTCACCCATCGGCTTGTCACCGCATGTTGCGCCACACGGTGCGCGAGGTCTCTCACCTCGCGAGATCAGAAACGACAATAAAATCAAAGCACTCCTTTCTTTGATTAGGACCTAACGCACATGAACGACACCGGTGTTATCGACAATTTCCTGTCGGTCTTCTCGACCTATATCGACAGCGGCTTTGGGCTGCTCGGCGGCGAGGTGGGCTTCCTCTCCTCGACGCTGATCGTGATCGACGTGACGATAGCCGCGCTCTTCTGGGCGTGGGGTACTGACGAGGATGTGCTGCAGCGGCTCGTCAAGAAGACGCTCTATATCGGTGTCTTCGCCTTCATCATCGGCAACTTCCAGGCGCTGAGCGTCATCCTGCTTGAAAGCTTCGCGGGCCTCGGATTGAAGGCGAGCGGCGGGGCGATGGCGATCGGCGACTTCATGCGCCCGGGCATGATCGCTGCGACGGGGCTCGATGCCGCCGAACCCTTGCTCGATGCAACCGCCGATCTCGTCGGCCCGGTCGGGCTTTTCACCAACTTCGTCCAGATCCTGATCCTGCTGATCGCGTGGGTAATCGTGGTGCTCGCCTTCTTTATCCTCGCGGTGCAGGTGTTCGTCACGATCCTGGAATTCAAGCTCGTGACGCTCGCGGGCTTCGTCCTGCTGCCGTTCGCCTTCTTCAACCGCACGGCCTTCATGGCCGAGCGTGTGCTCGGCCATGTCATCTCGTCGGGTATCAAGCTGCTTGTCCTCGCGGTCATCACCGGCATCGGCGTCACCCTGTTCGAGCGCTTCATGGAGGCCGGACTCGGCACCGAACCCGACATTCGCGAGGTGATGGCGATCGCACTCGGCGCGCTGACGCTGCTCGGTCTCGGCATCTTCGGTCCGAGCGTCGCCAACGGCATCGTTGCCGGCGGACCGCAGCTCGGTGCAGGCGCCGCCGCCGGAACCACGCTCGCCGCCGGTGCGACGATCGCCGCCGGCGCCGCAGGGGCCACGCTTGCAACAGGTGCCGCCGCGTCGATGGCCGGGAAGGGAGCGGCGGGAGCTTCTCGGGCCGCCGGTGCGGCCTCGGCCTCCTATGCCCGCGGCGCTGCCGGCAAGTCGGGGATGCGGGCCTTCGGTTCGGGCATGGCCAATGTCGCGCGCGACGCTGCGAGCAGCGCTGGCTCGCCGCTGCGGCAGGCGGCCACCAAGCTCCGCCAGAATCATGCCGAGGGGCAGGCCGGGAAAGCCGCGCCCGCAGCTGCCGGGGCGGAGACCTCCGGTCAGCCGGCCTGGGCGGCCGCGATGAAGCGGCGGCAGGCGATCACCTCGGGCGCCACGATCGGCGCACAGACCCTGAAGCAAGGCGACAGCCATGGCGCCGGTTCTGCCCCCGACATCAGCCAGAAGGATTGAGATCATGTTCAGACGACCCCAACAACATTATGGCAAGTCGCCCGAGCCGGTGACGCCCTACCAGCGTGCCGCCCAGATCTGGGACGACCGCATCGGCTCCGCGCGGATCCAGGCGAAGAACTGGCGGCTCGCCTTCTTCGGCTGCCTCGCGCTCTCGGGCGGGCTCGCCTCGGCGCTCGTCTGGCAGTCGCTGCGCGGCACGATCACCCCTTGGGTGGTTGAGGTCGACAAGCTCGGCGAGGCGAGGGCGGTCGCGCCGGCTGTCGCTGATTATGCGCCGACCGATCCGCAGGTCGCCTTCCACCTCGCGCGCTTTATCGAGCACATTCGCTCGATCCCGGCGGATCCCGTAGTGCTGCGCGCGAACTGGCTCAGCGCGTATGATTTCGCGGCTACTTCGGGGGCGCAGGCGCTCAACGACTATGCGCGGAACAACGACCCGTTCGCCGACGTCGGCAAGCGGCAGGTCGCAGTCGACGTATCGAGCGTGATACGCGCGTCGAAGGACAGCTTCCGCATCGCCTGGACCGAGCGCCATTATCAGGACGGCGGCCTCATCGAGACCTCGCGCTGGTCGGCGATCGTGACGGTCACGATCGTGCCGCCGCGCACCCCCGAAGCCTTGCAGAAAAATCCCCTCGGTCTCCGGGTGACCGCGATCAATCTTTCGAAGGAGCTCAATCAATGATGAGGATTTCCCTGCTTGCGAGTGCTGCCCTGCTCGCCATTCCGCTTCATGCCGCACCCGGCGATCCGCGCGCTCAGGTCGGCCGCGCCAATGATGCGGCGCGCGTGCAGCCCGAGCGTACGACCTTTCTCAATGCGATCCAGCAATATGCCTGGGCCGAAGGCGCGCTGTTCCAGATTTATACGGCGCCGGGACAGGTCACAGATATCGCCTTGCAGGAAGGCGAGGAATTGGTCGGACCCGGTTCGGTCGCCGCGGGCGATACGGTTCGATGGATCATCGGCGACACGCTGAGCGGCGAGGGCGCGAAGCGGCGCGTTCATATCCTCGTGAAACCAACGCGGCCCGACATTGTTACAAATCTGATCATCAACACGAGCCGCCGAACTTACCACATTGAACTGCGCGCGACGCCTTCGACCTATATGGCCGCAGTCTCGTGGCGCTATCCGCAGGACGAGCTGATCGCGCTTCGCGCGGCCGATGCCGAGCGTGTGAGGGCCGCGCCCGTCGCCAGTGGGATCAATCTGCCGTCGCTCAACTTCGCCTACCGGATCAGCGGCGACAAGGTGGCATGGCGACCGGTGCGCGTGTTCGACGACGGCCGAAAGCTCTTTGTCGAGTTCAGCCCCTCGATCGCGACCGGCGAAATGCCGCCGCTCTTTGCGGTCGGCGAGAAGGGGGCGGCCGAGCTTCTGAACTACCGCGTCGACGGCCGCTTCATGATCGTCGATCGGCTGTTCGATAGCGGAGAGCTTCGCTTGGGCGCCGGAAAGGCGGCGAAGAAGGTCCGTATCGTTCGCGATGCGTCGGCTGCGCGGGTACGCCCGTGAGCCGGCCCGAGGACGCCGAAGGCGAGGCTCCGACCGCTGAAATGGCACCTGACGCGGCAGTGGTAGCGCCTGCGAGCCCCGACGGTTTTCGTCTTGAGGGCGAACTGCCTCGCGTCATGCGCCTTTCGCGCAAGACGCTTGCGGTGCTCGGCGGCACCGCCGGGATCGCAATCGGCGGCGCGCTTCTCTGGGCGCTGCGCCCGGTCGATCCGAAGGCGGCGCAGGAGCACTACGAGGTTACGTCGCCGAACCGGTCCGAGGCCGTGACCGGGGCGCCCGCAGACTATGGCGCCGTCCCCAAGCTCGGGCCGCCGCTCCCCGGGGACCTCGGTCGGCCGATTGTGTCGGCGCAAAAGACGGGCGAGCCTGTTCCCGTTCCGGCGATGGGGCCGCCAACGCCTGATCCCCGGCAAACCGCGCGGGAGCAGGCGAGGCAGCGCGCGCTGCAGGAGCGCGAGGCGGCCGAGGGAAGCCGCCTGTTTCTTGGCGGCGGCAGCGCAGTGGTCGCCGCGCCCGAAATTCTCGATGGCCAGCCGACAGCCGCGGAACCGGACAGGGAGACGGGTACGCCTACGGCGGCGCGCAAAGCCTTTCTCGCCGGCGGGCCGCAGCGCGCGTTCGAAAGCTTCGAGCGGATCGTCGCGCCGAGTTCGGCGGCCGTGATTCAGGCTGGCACGGTTATCCCCGCCGCTCTGATCACGGGAATCCGGTCCGACCTCCCCGGCCAGATTACCGCGCAGGTCACGCAGAATGTTTACGATAGCCCGACTGGGCGGCTGCTCCTCATTCCGCAAGGCGCCCGGCTTGTCGGCGAGTATGACAGCGACGTGGCGGCGGGCCAGCGCCGCGTCCTGCTTGCATGGGATCGTCTCATTCTTCCGGGCGGCGGGTCGATCCGGCTCGATCGCGAGCCGGCGGGCGACGCCTCGGGTATGGCCGGTGCCGAGGACCGGGTGAACAATCACTGGGGCCGGATGCTTCGGGCAGCGGTGGTGTCATCGTTCCTTGGGATCGGAACGGAGCTTGCCGCGGACGGCGATGGTGACCTCGTCCGGGCCCTACGCTCCGGTTTGCAGGACAGCACGAACGAGGCCGGGCGTCGGCTCGGCGAACGCGAACTTTCCGTTCCGCCGACGCTCACAGTGCGGCCGGGCTTCTCCTTGCGAGTGATCGTGACCCGAGATCTTATTCTCGAGGAACAGCTGGCGAGGAGCCGGCGATGAGCAAGCTGCGCCTCGGTCCGGTCGTCGAGGAGCGGCCGGTCAAGCTGACTGTCGAGCTGCCAGGATCCCTCGTGCGCGATCTTGCGGACTATGCGGCCATCCACGCAAAACTGACCGGGTTGGCGACCCCGCTCGCGCCCGAAAAATTAATCGCGCCGATGGTGGAACGGTTCATCGGCAGTGATCGGGAGTTCAGCAAACAACGCCGGAGGAAAGCATGAGCGGAGGAACGGACAGACTCGTACGCCTCCCGACGGTTATTTCGCGAACGGGACTGTCGCGATCGACGATCTACGAGAAAATCGCTGAAGGGACTTTCCCGAAGCAAATCCGTCTGAGCAAAAGCTCGGTCGGCTGGCGTGAATCGCAGCTTGATCAATGGATTGAGGACCCACCTTCTTACCGAGCCGACATCTGAGAATGGGTTGCCGCGCGCCTTCTCACCCGCGTGGATAGTTGATTGGCTTGACGATAAGGCTCGGCCATTGCCAAGCGCACTCAAACAGCGTCTCGGGCACCCGCGCGACAAGCGCTGCCCGACTGTCTCCATACGGCGCATCATCCGGTATGCGCGGTCGCCGCAACTCTCGGATCTGCCCGAATGGTCGCCGCAACACTCCCCAGCAGAAATCAATCGCAGGCTGTCGCTGCCCACTCCTCGACGGTGTTCCGGCCGGAGCAATGCTGTGACCGCTCCGGCTCATTCTCATCGTTTGCATTGATCAGACGAGCGAGTGTTCTCTCATTCGTAACGGGGGTTGATCGAGACGAGATTTTCCACGAAAATGGATGCGCTTCTGAATACGGTCGTTCGAATCTTTTCGCCTAATGAACGAAAGTGTGGGGGAAAGTGTGGGGGAATTAGGCCCTCTTGACGACCTAACCTATTGTTAAATTAGACGCTAATTTCTGCGTTCGATACAAGCCCTGCCACCATTTTCCCAGATCGCATATCGAACCAGCGACTTTTCGCTGGCGCGCATCGGCGAGCGGTGCAGGCGGGCCGCGCATCTGATGGTGCCCGATGTGTTGTCGGAAATCTGGATGACGAAGCCGGAGCCAGCCCGTCGGGTAAGGGAGGCGATGGGCAGGCTTGCTCACCAATTCGCTATCGCGACTGCCGCGCGAACGGTGTGAGCCTACAGGATGTCGAACGCGTGCAGCACAAGCCAAAGCAGCGACGACACCGCAAGGACGCAAAGGAACCAGCCTTCTTTGCGCATAGTATTCTGTCCCCCCAGCCCAATGTTACAATTGCTACCCCTGCTCCGACAATTCAAGCGCGATCGCGTCCGGCCGTCCATCGACCTATCGGATTAAGCCATAGGGATTAGGTTGTTGCGCTTGACCAACGCGGGGAGGGGTGCTGCACTCGCCTGGGGGAACAGCGTGCGCATACTCATCGTCGAAGATAACGCCAGGATCGGCGCTTTGACCGCCGAAGGGCTTTCGGCGATGGGGTTTTGCTGCGACATCGCGCCGATACTGTCCGAAGCGTCCGAACTGATTGCCGCGACCAGCTATGATATTATCGTGCTCGACCTCGGCATGCCCGATGGCGACGGGCGTGCATGGCTGATGGTCGAGCGTGCGCACGGACTTGCGACGCCGGTGATCATGCTCACCGCGCGGTCGGCGTTGGGGGATCGCATCGACGGCCTCGATGCGGGTGCCGACGATTATCTGGTCAAGCCATTCGCGATCGAGGAGCTTGCCGCGCGCGTCCGCGCGCTGCTTCGCCGGCCGGGGGCTCGCTCGAGCCCGGTCCTCTCCGTGGGGCCGGTCGATTTCGACACCATCGCGCGCGTGGGTAGGTGCAAGGGCGAACCGCTCCACCTCAGCCAGCGCGAAGCGGCGCTGCTCGAATTGATGATGGTCAAGGCGGGCAGCGTCGTCAGCCGCGAACAGATCGAGGCGTCGCTCTATTCCTTCGACGAGCCGGTAACCCCGAACGCGATCGAAGTGCTGGTCTCGCGGGTGAGGAAAAAGCTCGCGACGCTGGGTGTGCACGATCAGCTGGTGACGCTCCGCGGCGTCGGTTATCTGATGCTCGAGCCCGTCGATTGATGCAGCAGGGGCGCTCGATCATCGACGAACTGCGGACAGGCTTTGCCTGGATGGCGGCCGCGGGCAGTGTCGTGCTCGCTGTCTTTCTGGTCGTCGATTTCGAACTGGTCCGAAAGGATGTCCGCGAAAGCTACGGGCATATCGGCCTCGTCCATGAGGTGATCGATCATGTCATTTTCCCGATCATCGTCCTGCTTGCCCCGCTGGCGATCGCGACGCGGTGGCTGATCGCCCGCGCGCTCAAGCCGCTCCATGACGCCGCGGAATTCATTCACCAGGCAACGGGCCGCGAACGCGGTTTTCGCGTGACGCTCGCCGATTTCCCGACCGAAGCCATGCCCTTTGCCGAGGCCGTCAATGCCCTGTTGTCGCGGCTGGACGATGCGGCGCGGCGGCAAGAGGGATTTGCCGCCGATGTCGCGCACGAGCTCAAAACGCCGCTTGCGGTCGCCATGCTGGAACTGGGGCGGTTGAAGACCGCCGATACCGACCGCGTGAGCGCCGATCTCGCGGGGATGAACCGTCTGGTCGAGCAGTTGCTGGTGCTCGCCCAGCTCGACGCCTATGCGGCGGCGCCGCAGCCCTTCCGGCCGATCGATCTGGCGGATGCGGCGCTCGATGCGATCAAGCTTTGCGCGGTCGAAGCAGCGCAGAAGGGGGTCGCGCTCGCGTACCGCGACGAGGGCGGGCCACCGGTGATGGGCCGTATCGAAGCGGTGACCGCGGCGCTGCGCAATCTCGTCGAAAACGCCGTGCGGGTGACCGCCGCGGGCAAAGAGGTGGTTATCGTTCGCGGCCCGGGACCCAAAATTCGCGTCGTCGATGGCGGACCCGGGATCGAGCCCGCCCGGCTGCTTGCCCTGTCGGACCGTTTTCGGCGCGGCGAACATGCGAGTTTTGGCGGCGCCGGCCTTGGCCTGTCGATCGTCGCGCGCATTATGGAAGTGCATGGCGGAGCGATGAAAAGCCATCCGGGCGAACCATCGATCGAGCTGGATTTCGACAACATTGTAGCGACTTGATACAGATTTCGTGCCCGTCAGCTTTCTGTAAGCAAAATCCGCTACATCTCGAACTGAAGGATTCGGTAGGGCGGATCTTTCCGGCGGACTAGCTCAAGACAAAAGAGGGGAGCAGCTATCCGGCGTTCACAGCGGGTCGCAACCGTTGATGAACTTTGGGGGAAATATTTTGTCCGCTGTATCAAGGGCACTGGTCTGGGAACGGCAGCTACTTTGCCGAAGCGGTCTCGCTTCCATCATCCGGCGCGAATTCATTCATTGTGACGTTGCGACCGCGGGAGATGCCGAACAGGCTCTCGACTGGCTGGCCGCAACCGGCGCGCATGACATGCTGGTTCTCGATGGCGGGATCGACCTGAAGTCGGTGGTCCCCGGTGGTATTCGCGGATTGCGTCACCGCTTTCCGCAGCTTTCGCTGGTGGTCGTCGACTGGCGGCGCGATCGCGACGCGGTGCTCCGCGCCATCTCCGACGGCGCGCATGGTTTTATTCCGAAGGACATGGAGCAGGATGAAATGCTCCAGGCCTTCCGGCAAGTGATGGCCGGGCAGGTCTATGTTCCGCCGATCGTCAGCGACGTCGACGCGGAAGTACGGGCGACAGGCTCTTCTGGTTCGCACCAGGCCTCGCTATCCAGCCTCACCGAACGGCAGCGCGAAGTGCTGGCGCATATGTCGATGGGCAAATCGAACAAGGAAATCGCGCGCTCGCTGCGCATTTCCGAAAGCACGGTGAAGGTCCATGTGGCGGCGGCATTCCGCCTGCTCGGCGTGCATAATCGCGTTGGAGCGGTGGCCGCGCTGCAAAGCCGCGGAGACGCGTCCGCTTTTATCCGGGACCAGTTCCTCGGCCGCCGCGCGAACGACGATTTCAGCACGCGCGCTTTCGGTTAATTTCATCGATAACAGAATATTTTTATCCCGCTTGTCCCGGGAAAAATATTTGCGTCCATATATTGCCCAAAAGTACTAAATAGTCCTGCCATCAGGATAGTGAAGAAGACTCATAGAGTCCCATATCGGGCTAGTACGTAAAGTCCAATCGACTCCATATCCCGATTTTACTTAACCTGTTTTTAAGCCGTCGGGTGAGTCGATTCGATTCGCGACGTCGGTCTTGCTGGCGGGGGGCCGCACCAGCTTTCTGTTCAACCTTTCGTCCGCACGATTTTGCGGATGAGGCCGTGTGCGTCCGTCGCATGCGGCCGGACCGGAGACGCGACATGGTACAGCTTACGAAACACGACCTGAACTTCATCCTCGCCCAGATCAAGATCGCAGAGGCGCACGCAGCGGGGGGCGATCTCGCCGCGCTGGTCGCCGGCTATAACGGCAATGACGGGTTCGCGCAGGCGCATCTGCTGCCCTATGGCCTCAGGACCGTCGACGGCAGCTACAACAACCTGCTGCCGGGCCGCGAGAAATGGGGCGCGGCGGATCAGTCCTTCCCGGGGATCTTCACGCCCGAATATATGAACGACGCCGACGGCGATCGCTACGACTTCAATCCGCTGCCCAATGTGGAGACGTGGTACACCAACAATAATTACGCCAACGCCGGCACCGGCAGCGGGTCGTCACCCGGCCCGGGCAGCGGCACAGTGATCGACGCCGATCCGCGTATCATCTCCAACCTGATCGTCGACCAGACGCTGAAGAATCCCGCCGCCATTGCCGCGGCGCTGACGCACGCCGGCCTGTCGGGCCAGCCGCTGATGACCGCGCTGACGCAGATCGTTGCGGCACGGGACGCGCTCGACGCCGCCATCGCGGCGGCCGAAGCGGCCGAAGGGACGATCGGCGACCTTACGGCCGCCGTCGCGGCTGCCCAGCTCGCGCTGACCGGCGCAGAGGCGGCCGATGCCGCGGCTGCGGCGCAGGCGGCGACCGACCAGGCCGCCTTCGAAGCCGCCAACGCCGAAGTCGCCCCGGCGATGGGGACGCGCGACGTGAGCCTCGCCGCCTATGTGGCGCTCCTTGCCGACAATACGGATAACAGCGAGCAGGCCGCCGAGATCGCCGCGGCTCTGGAAGCATATGGCGCGGCCGAGGCCGCCTACCAGCTGGCGCAGGACAATGCCGAGGCCGCGGAGGCGACCTCAACCGCCTCGGCCGCCGCCGCCGCTGCCGCCGCCGCCGCGCTTGTGGCGGCACAGGCCGCGCTGACCGGCGCCGAAACCGCGCTGGCGGAGGCGCAGGCGGTCGATGTCGTCGTCGCCGAAGCCAACGCCGCGCTCGACGCGGCGCTCGCCGAACATGGCGTGGAGATGGACGGCAACACCGTCTTTCTGCCGAACGTTTCGCCCGACGAAGGACTGTCGTCGCCGTTCAACGGCTGGATGACGATCTTTGGACAATTCTTCGATCATGGCCTCGATCTGGTCGCGAAGGGCGGCAACGGCACGGTTTATGTGCCGTTGTCGCCCGATGATCCGCTCTATGTTCCGGGCGGCCAGAATTATATTCCGCTCACCCGTGTGACGGTGAATGCCGGCGCCGACGGCGTCCTCGGCACCGCCGACGATGGTCCGGGGCCGAAGAATCTGACCACGCCGTGGGTCGACCAGAACCAGACCTATGCCTCTTCCGCGTCGAAGCAGGTCTTCATGCGCGAATATATCGCGGGTCCCGACGGCAAGCCGGTTTCGAGCGGCCTGCTGCTCGAAGGGAGCAACGGCGGCCTTGCCACCTGGGCCGATATCAAGGCGCAGGCGCGTGACGTGCTGGGGATCGAGCTTACCGACCTCAATGTCGGCAACATCCCGCTGATCGCGACCGATCCCTATGGCAATTTCATCCCCGGTGCGAACGGCTACCCGCAGCTCGTCGAAGGCATGGGCCCCGATGGTCAGCTCGGCACGGCCGATGATATTCTGCGCGAAGGCAATCCCGCCGCGCCCGTCAGCGCGCAAGGCGTCGTGCTGACCGGCCATGCCTTCCTCGACGACATCGCCCATGCTGCCGCGCCGGTCGTGGTCGGCGGCGTGCTGCAGGCCGACACGGACTCGGCGCTCGGCTATGCCAATGCCGATGGCTCGCCGGGCCCGCAGGGTCAGCGCGGCCCCGCGGCGTATGATAACGAGCTGCTCGACCGCCACTTCATCGCGGGCGACGGCCGCGCGAACGAGAATATCGCGCTGACCGCGGTGCACCAGGTGTTCCACGCCGAACATAACCGCATCGTCGAGCATACCAAGGATGTGACGCTCGCATCGATGGACCGCGCCTTCATCAACGAATGGCTGCTGACCGACCTGACCGATGCGCAGTTCGCGACGCTGACGAGCGGCAATCCGACCGCGATTGCGACGCTGTCGGACTCGCTGGCATGGGACGGCGAGCGCCTGTTCCAGGTCGGCCGCTTTACCAACGAGATGGAATATCAGCATCTGGTGTTCGAGGAATTCGGCCGCATGATGCAGCCCGACATCGACGCCTTCGTGTTCGAGCCTTCGGCCGACATCAATCCCAGCATCGCCGCCGAATTCGCGCATGTCGTCTACCGTTTCGGCCATTCGATGCTGCGGCAGGACATCGCGGTCATCGAAATGGATGAGAACGGCAATCCGGTGCAGAACGACATCTCGTTGTTCGACGGCTTCCTGAACCCGGTCATGTACGACTCGCTCGGCACCGCCGAGCAGGCGTCGGGCGCGATCATCCGCGGCATGAGCCGCCAGACCGGCAGCGAGATCGACGAATTCGTCACCGACGTGCTGCGCAACCAGCTGCTCGGCATTCCGCTCGATCTCGCGACGATCAACCTTGCGCGCGGCCGCGACGTCGGCATGCCCTCGCTCCAGACCGCGCGCGAGCGCTTCTTCGACGCGACCGGCGACACGTTGCTGAAGCCCTATGAAAGCTGGGCCGATTTCGCGCTCAACCTCAAGAACCCGGCGTCGATCATCAACTTCATCGCGGCCTATGGCACGCATGACACGTTGATCAACACGCAGGCGAATCCGAAGACGGTCGAACAGCTTCGCGAAGCGGCGACTTTGCTCGTGCTTGGCGGCGCCGGCGCACCCGCGGACCGGCTCGACTTCCTCAATGCCGAGGGCGCCTATGCCAATGACGCGAAGCTCGGCGGGCTCAACGACATCGATTTCTGGATCGGCGGCCTCGCCGAAAAGAAGATGGCGTTCGGCGGGATGCTCGGCTCGACCTTCAGTTTCGTTTTCCAAATGACGATGGAGAATCTGCAGGACGCCGACCGCTTCTATTATCTGTCGCGCACGCAGGGGCTCAACCTGCTCAACGAGCTGGAGAATAATACGTTCGCCGAACTGGTGATGCGCAACACCGACCTCGGCGACGATCATTCGACCGCACTGCCGGGCAATCTCTTTTCGGCGTTCGAGATGCCGCAGCTGGAAATGGATATCAGCAAGCAATTGGGCGCCGATCCGGTGTCGGACGATCCCTTCCTCGGCGGCTTTTCCAGCCTCATCGAGCGTATCGACGCCGATGAAGACGGCATCGCCGAATATATCCGCATCAACAGCAACGAGCATTTCGTCGTTGGCGGCACCGAGAATGACGACGTCATCGTCTCGGGTGGCGGCGACGATGCCATCTGGGGCAAGGGCGGCAACGACCGGATCGAAGCCGGTTACGGCGTCGACAAGGTGTTCGGCGGCGAGGGCGACGACATCATCACCAACGCCGGCACCGACATCGGCGAGGCCGACTTCCTCCACGGCAACGAAGGCAATGATGTGATCCATGGCGGATCGGGCCTGTCGCTGCTGTTCGGCAACCAGGGCAATGACTTCATCATCACCGGCCCCGACGGCAAGGAAGCGTTCGGCGGCACCGGCGACGACTTCATCCTCGGCGGTTCGGGCGGCGACTTCCTGCTCGGCAACGAAGGCAATGACTGGCTGGAAGGCGGGCAGCGCTTCGATACGCTGGCCGGCGAGAATTCGGAGCTGTTCTTCAACTCCTCGATCATCGGCCATGACGTGATGAACGGCGGCAGCGGCGATACCGACTATGACGCCGAATCCGGCGACGACATCATGTTCCAGAATAATGAGGGCATCCAGCGCTCGAACGGGCAGGCCGGCTTCGACTGGGGTATCCACAAGGGCGATAGCACCGCCGCCAATTCGGACCTCGGCATCCCGATCTTCGAGACGCAGGAGGCGTTTATCCTGCGCGACCGCTTCGACCTGGTCGAAGGGCTGTCGGGCTGGAATCTCGACGACACGCTGACAGGACGCAGCCGCAGCACCAACGCGCGCGGCGAGCTGCAGAACACCGCGGCGATCCCGGGCCCGGACTCGCCGCTCGACTCCTACTCGAACGACCTGCTGGCGAAGAATGTCGATCTGATCGACGGACTCGACGTGCTCGTCGCGCATCTTGGCGCCGGCATCCCGGTGACCAAGGTGGTGGGCGGCCAGACCGCCCCCGTGCTCGACGAGAATGGCGTGCAGGAACGCGTGATCTTCAGCACGTCGGAGGCCGGGGACATCCTGCTCGGCGGCGGCGGCAACGACGTCATCAAGGGCCTCGCCGGCAACGACATCATCGATGGCGACCGCTGGCTCAACGTCCGCATCCTCGTCACCCCCAAGGAGGGCGACAGCTGGGCGGCGTTCAGCGTCGACAGCATGACCGAAATCGCGCCGCGCATGGTCACCGGCGAGATCAATCCCGCCCAGCTGTCGATCGTCCGCGAGCTCCTCGACGGCGATGCGGCAAACGCAAGCACCGACATCGCGGTCTACACCGATGTCGTGGAAAATTACACGTTCACGCGCAATGCCGACGGCAGCATCACGGTCGATCACACCGGCTTTACCGATCCGGGCGACGGCGAGGATGGGAATGGCGAGGACATCCCCGAAGAGACGCTCCAGAACCGGCCGCTGTCGGATGGCACCGACCGGCTGTTCAACATCGAGAAGTTGCGCTTCTCCGACGGGAATGGCGGCACGGTAGAATATACGATCAGCCAGTTGATCAACGAACCCGCCACCGGCGCACCCGTGATCAGCGACTTGACCCCGACCGAGGGGCAGGCGCTGACCGTCGATACCAGCGGCATCGCCGATGCCAACGGCATCGCCAGCGGCTTTTCCTATCAATGGCAGGTGTCGGAAGATGGCGGCACGTCCTGGTCCAATCTCCAACTCAACGCCAATGGCGCTTCGTTCACACCGAACGAGGGAGTCCTGGGTGTCGGCAGCCAGGTCGGGGATATCCTCCGGGTGGCGGTCAGCTTCACCGATGGCGGCGGCAATGCGGAGACCGTCTACTCGGTGGCGACCGGCGTGGTGGGTGACGACTGGAACGGCCTGCCGCTCGTAAACAACGTTTTTAATGGTACGGCTGGCGACGACATTGCGGACGGCGCGAATGCGGTCGCCATCCTGGGCGGTGGCAACGACACGTTGAATGGCAACGGCGGGAATGATGTGCTTAACGGCGCTGGCGGTGCCGACACCCTGAACGGAGGTTCTGGCAACGATCGCCTCGATGGCGGCACGAGCACCCCGTTTTTGAGTCCCACCCAGCACAACGATGTCGCGGTGTGGGCTGGCGGCGTGGGCAGTTTTGCCTTGGGGTCGAGCGGCACCAATCTGGTCGTCACGGACCTGACCGGCGCCGAGGGCACCGATACCCTTAGCACGATCGAAACGCTTCGCTTTGCGGGTGTGTCCTACACGGTGGTGGCAGGCACGACCGGCAACAACGCCAATCTGAATGGCGCAAATGGCGCCGCCGGATCGCAGGCGGTGTTCGGCCATGCCGGCAACGACTCGCTCAACGGCGGTGCGGCCAACGACCTGCTGATCGGTGGACAGGGCGACGACACGATCCGGGGCGATGCCGGGAACGATATCATCTACTGGACGGCGGGCGACGGCCGCGACGTCATCAACGGCGACACGGCTGCGGCGAATATTGCCGGGACGACGGACACGGTGAAGATCGTCGGCGACGGCTCGGCCGAAACCTATCGCATCTACTCGCGAGCGGCAGCGCTGGCGGCCGGCATCACTGGCCTCAACGCGAACACCGAGATCGTGATTACCCGCAATGGCACCAACAACGCCGCGATCATCGCCGAACTCGATAATATCGAGGAGATTGTGATCAACGGCATGGGCGGCGGCGACACCTTCACGCCGATCGGCACCTTTGCCGGCACCAGCCTGCTGACCAGCACGATCACCATCGAGGGCAGCGAGGGCGACGACACCGTCGATATCACGGCTCTCCAGTCGGCGCATCGCATCGTGTTCCGCTCGAACGGCGGCAACGATGTGATCATCGGCGAAATGCGCGCGCAGGACCGCTTCGAACTCGCCGATGGCAAGACCATCGCCGATTATACGGCGACCGATAACGAGGATGGCAGCACGACGCTGGCGACCGAAGGGCATAGCGTGACCTTCTTTGGCACCACCGCCAACGCACAGAATGCCGGGACATCGCATGACGACGACGATGGTGACGACCATGAGGACGATCATGGGCACGATGACGACGATCATGACGACGATGACGATGCCGTCGTGGTCCCGCCGTCCGACGACGATAGGCTGACCGGCGGGGCTTCCGATGATGTTCTGAAGGGTGGATCGCGCGACGACGTCATCCGCGGCCGCGGCGGCGACGACGTCATCGGCGGCGGCTCGGGCGACGATCGTCTCGACGGCGGTGCCGGCGACGACGATCTGGCCGGCGGGTCGGGAGACGATGTGCTGCTCGGCGATGCCGGCGACGATAGGCTCGCGGGCGGATCGGGTGACGACCGGCTCGACGGCGGCGACGGCGATGACGTCATGGCTGGCGGCAGCGGCGACGACATATTCGTCTTTGGCGAAGGCGACGACCGGGTCACCGACTTCCAGCTCGGTGAAGACATCGTCGACCTCAGCGGGCTTGGCATCACGGCGCAGAGCTTCGCCTCGCGCGTCGTCATCAGCCAGTCGGGGAACGACACGCTTGTCCGCATCGACGGGAATGAGCTGCGTCTCGACGGTGTCTCCGCCGCCAACATGCAGACCGCCTCGTTCGCATTTGCTTCGGCGGGGCAGAATTCGGCGACAAATGGCGCGCCGCCGGCCGAGAGCGAGGCGACGGCGAACGACCCGTCACCGCAGCCCGTCGATCAGGGCGGAACAGGCGCGCCCGATCCCTCGACTTTGAGCCATGATCGCTGGAGCGACGGGTTCGACAGTAGCCTGGGACCCTGGTGGCTGAAGTCGCGGTTCGAAGCGAACGGACACCACGAGCAGGCCCATTATGAATGGAGCCTCCTCTAAAATCCCGCGCCCCCGGGAGGTCCGGGCCGGCCCCCGCCGGTCCGGACTCGACCGAACAGGAAAGAACCAGGGTCATGCGAACCGATTCCGCCGTTCCGCCGCAGATCAGACAGGCCTTTGCCGCGTGCCGTCAGCATTTTGTGGCGGCCGCCGCGTTCAGCGCGCTCGTCAACATCCTCTACCTCGCGCCGACGATCTACATGATGCAGGTCTATGACCGCGTCGTTCCGACCGGCGGGGTGCTGACCTTGTTCTGGATCACCGTCATCGTCGCGCTCGCCATCGCCTGCCTCAGCGCGCTCGACATGGTGCGCAGCCGGTTGATGCTGCGCGCCTCGCTGCGGCTCAACCGCCAGCTGGCGGCCCCGATCCTCGATCGCCTGCTCGCCCGCGCAAAGGGCAATGCCGACCCGGCGGCGGCACAGGCGATGCGCGATTTCGACACTTTCCGGGGGGCGGTCGCCAGCCCATCGGCGATTGCCCTGTTCGACCTGCCATGGACGCCGCTCTATTTCGTGGTCGCGTTCTTCATTCATCCCGCCCTCGGACTGTTGATCCTCGGCGCGGGTGTCGTGCTCCTCGGCCTCGCGCTTCTCAACGAGCGGGCGACCAAGAAATCGGCCGCGACGGGCCATCAGGCGATGGCGGCCGCTTATGCAAAACAGGAGTCGATGTTCGAAAAGGCCGAGATCGTCCGCGCGCTCGGGATGCGCCGCGCGCTGGTCGCGCGCCAGATCGCCGATCGCCGCGCGGGGCTGGAGGCCAGCGCAAACACGCAATTGACCGCCGCCCGCTACACCGGGCTGGTCAAATTCGCGCGCATGTTCCTGCAGTCGCTGGCGCTCGGCGTCGGCGCCTGGCTTGCGATCAACGCCGAAATTTCGGTGGGCGCGATCATCGCCGCGTCGGTGCTGCTGGCGCGTGCGCTGCAGCCGATCGAGCAGATGGTCCAGGCGTGGCCGACGATCGGGCAGGCGCGCCAGGCGAAGGCATCGATCGAGGCGCTGTTCCGTTCGACCGACAATCTGGTCGGCGATCGCGTCGCGCTGCCGGCGCCCGAGGGTTATGTCGAGCTGTCCAATATTTCGCTGCGTTCGCCCGACAACAGCGCGCTGATCCTGCGCGGCGTGTCGACATGGCTGATCCCCGGCGAGGTGCTCGGCGTGATCGGTCCCTCGGGTGCGGGCAAGACCACGCTGGCGCGCATCGCCGCGGGGGCGATCCCGCCCGACGGCGGCGAAGTCCGTATCGACGAAGCGCAATATGGCGACTGGGATGCCGAACGCCTCGCGTCGCACATCGGCTATCTGCCGCAGGAACCGACGCTGCTGCCGGGCACGATCGGCGAAAATATCTCGCGTTTTGCGGCGGCACGCGGCGAACATGCGGTCGACATCGACGACAAGGTGACACGCGCCGCGATCGCCGCAGGCATTCACGACCTGATCCTGCATTTGCCCGGTGGTTATAACGCTGCGATCGGCGATGGCGGATTGCGCTTGTCGGGCGGGCAGGCGCAGCGCATCGCGCTGGCCCGCGCACTCTATGGCGATCCGAAGATTCTCATTCTCGACGAACCCAACGCTGCGCTCGACAGCCAGGGCGAAGAGGCGCTGAACGACGCCATCGTCGCCGCCAAGCTGCGCCAGACGGCTATCATGATCGTCACGCATCGCCAGTCGGCGCTGCGCGACGCCGATCGCCTCGCGGTGCTGAAAAATGGCGTGATCGAATGCCAGGGACCGCGCGGCGAGGTGATGGAATTGCTGCGCGAGAGCGCGGCCGCCGCGGCGAATGTCATCAAGATGACGAGGAACAAAAAACCATGAACGCGATGAGCTTTGGCGACGATTTGCACGGCGAACCGCTTCCCGTCGATACGATCGATTCCCCCAAGCGCGAGCTGCGCACGGGGATATGGATCGCCGCGGCCTTTTTCGTCGGCTTCCTCGGCTGGGCGGCGTTCACGCCGCTCGACGCCGGCGCGATGGCGCAGGGATCGGTGTCGGTTTCGGGCAATCGCCAAGCGGTGCAGCACAAGGACGGCGGTATCGTCACCGCCTTGATGGTGACCGAGGGGAGCGAGGTGCGCCGCGGCGACGTCCTGCTCAAAATCTCCGCCTCCGATATCGTCGCCGCCGAACGCGGCCTGACCGGCGAAGTCGTGGCCTTGCTGGCGCAGCGCGCGCGATTGACCGCCGAACGCGACGGCGCGCGGCACATCGCGCGGCCGGCCGAATTTTCATCCTATCTCGCGGGCGACCGGGTGCTTGCCGACGAGGCGATGCGCGGCCAGCGCCTGCTTTTCGATGCGCGGCAACGGTCGGGCGTTACCGAACGGGGCATGCTGGGCCAGCGGATCGCGCAGCATAACCAGCAGATCGGGGGCTATGGCGCCCAGATGGAATCGAACCGGATTCAGCAGCGGCTGATCAACGAGGAACTGACCGGCCTGCGCACATTGTCCGAGCGCGGTTTCGTTTCGACCAACCGACTGCGCGCGGTGGAGCGCAGCTCGGCGCAGCTCGACGGCGATTTCGGCGCGCTGCAGTCCGACGTCGCGCGGCTGGAGGAGGCGATCGGCGAATCGCGCTTGCAGATGGTGTCGCTCGACCGGCAGGTGATCGAGGAGGTCGCGACCCAGCTTCGCGAGGTCCAGGTCCGGCTCGACGAACTGCAGCCGCGGCTGTTCGCGACGCGCGAAAGGCTGACGCAGTCGGTGGTTCGCGCGCCGTCCAACGGACGCGTCGTCGGGCTGAAGGTGTTCACCGTCGGCGGTGTCGTCGCGCCGGGCGAAATGCTGATGGAAATCGTGCCGCAGGACAAGGCGCTGGTCGTGCTGGCGAAAGCCTCGCCGAACGACGCCGACGACCTGTCGTCGGGCATGCAGACGCAAGTGCGCTTTTCGGGCATCCAGGAACGCAGCCTGCCGATCCTGAAAGGCCAGATCAGCAAGGTGTCGGCGGACAGTTTCGAGGACAATCGCACGGGGATGGAATATTTCGAGATCGAGGTTGTCGTTCCGCCCGCCGAAATGAAAAAGATTGCGGCTCTCCGGGGCGAGGGCAGCTTGCGCGCGGGCATGCCCGCGGAGGTGATGGTGCCGCTGCGCGAACGGACCGCGCTCGGCTATCTGATCGAACCGCTCACGCAAACATTGTGGAGGGCCGGCCGGGAACATTAGGTGTGAGCCCTGTTGAGCTGGCCGCTCGCTTCAGCCGCGGTTCGACTGCAGGACCCGCCATTCGTCGCGGGCGAGTTCCCAATAGTTGGAGATGCGGACCGATCCGTCGGGCCTGATACTCTGTCGTTCGCCTTTTGCCTGGAACCCGGCCGCCTCGATCACGTGCGCGGATCGTATATTGTCCTTGGCGGCCGTGAGGCCGATCAGGCGAACGCCGAGATGCTCGAACATCCAGGCGAAGCTGCGCGCGGCGCCTGCCTTGCCCCGGCCGCGACCCTGCACATCGGCCCGGCTCGCTCCGGCGAGTTCGGCGGCCGACCGCTCGGGCCAGATGGTGAAATAGGAATAACCCGACACCTCGCCCTGTTCGTCGAGCGTCACCGCCAATATCGCTTCGCCGCGTGTTTGCCGCTTGCGAGCTTCTGAAATCCAGTGCGCTATGACGTCGGCCGTAAAAGGCCGAGGAAGGTCATAGATCGGGTCGGATATGGCCGGGTCGGCGAGCAGCGCGATCAAACCCGGAATATGATCGGGGCTCGCGAAGCGATGCGTTGGGCCGAGGAGCGAGAGGTCGGCGGTGCCAACGGCGGTGCGGATCGCCGCCGCTTCGTGTGCGGTCACCGCCAGTTTCGTCGTCGGCGGTGCGCTCATTCTGCCGACGCGCTTTCTTTCGCCTTGACGGCTATCGGCGACGGCAGACGCTCGCGCAGCACCAGCGTTTGGGTGGCAAAGCCGATCGGACCCCGTTCGTCGTAAAGCCGCGACAATGCGGTGCCGACCCCGCCGGCATGGACTTGCGTTTCGGACAGCAGCCCGATCCATTCGCCGTCCGCGGGACGGTGCAGGTGCAGGCTGAGATCGGCGTTGGCGAAAAGATAATGCTCGGCCGACAGCACCCAACTCACGCCGCTGCCAAAGTCGGCGGCCGCCGCGGCGCGCATGGCGGGAGATGTCGGTTGGTCTTGTATCAGCGGGACGGTCAGGCGGAACCATGTCGCGGCAGGACCGGGCCGGGTCGAATCGCCTTGCGCCATGCGATGCTCCATCGCGCTATGGTAGAAGGAGGTGCCCGTCGACATGCCCGGAATAGAGAGAGGATCGCGGCATTCGTCCGGCGGCGGCAGCAGTTGTGCGGGTCGCCAGCCTGGCGTTTCCGGCGGTAGACCGAGAGTCTGACCGCGTACGAGAAGCGCATGGGCGCGGGCGACCAGGGTCTCGCCGGCGAACAGGTCGATCGTAACGCGCGTGGTGGAACGGCCGGGATGAATATCTTGATGCGTCGTCAGCGGCGCGACGGGCACCGGCTTGATCAATTCGATGCTCAGGCGCGAGAGCTGCCATTCGGGATCGGGCAGGGCGTTTTCGGCGAGATACGCAAATAATGCGCCGGGGGCTCCGCCATGCTGCGCGCGCGCGTCCCATGGGCCGCTCGACAAGATGGTCGGGTGCCAGACATCGCCCTGCCGGGCGAATACCGTAGCGGGCTGACCGCGCGATGCCGAGGCCGGATTATGAGGCATGATGCTCCTTGTGCAGCGTATGTCTGGAAAAGGCGATGATGGCATCGTTGAAGATATCGTTGCGGTCGCCCGCGACCATGTGGCCCGCGCCGGCGATATCGGCGACCTCGAGCCAGGGGAGCCGGCGGCGAAACGCCGCGACGCTGGCATCGCTCACGACATCGCTCGACAGGCCGCGAACGAGCAGGACGGAAAGGTCGGGGAGGGTGGCCAGTGTTTCGGCGGCTTCCGGCAGGGCGCCGAGTGAGTCCGACCGCTGCCTGTCCAGCATCCGCGGATCCCAATGCCAGTAGAGCCGCCCGTCGTCGCGGCGGCGGAGATTCTTCATCAGGCCGCTCGTATCGCGCGTCCGGGGCCGGTGCGGATTATAGGCATCGACGGCGGCGGCGGCTTCCTCGACCGAGGCGAAGCCGCTCCGGTGACTGTGCATGAAGGAGAGGACGCGCTCGATGCCGCGGGGCTCGGGTTCGGGGACGATATCGACCAGCACCAGTCCCGCGGGTCGCAAGCCCTCGTGGATCGCGTGAATTGCGGTTGCGCCGCCGAGCGAGGCGCCGACGAGGATGAACGGGACGTGCAGGAGGCTGGCCACGGCCTTCAGATCATTGGCCCGGTCGCCGATGAAATAGGCACCATCGGGCGACCAGTCGCTGTCGCCATGCCCGCGCGCGTCGAAGTTCAGGGTCTGCAAACCCTCGGTGCGCAAGCTCGCCACCGCGCGGCTCCAGCTATGTCGCGTCTGCCCCCCGCCATGGAGCAGGATCACCGCCGGGGCGCCCGCCGGGCCGCCATGATCGACGACGAGATCGAGACCGTCCGCCGAGCGAATGATGCGCTGTTGCATCGGTAGTCTATGCTGGACGTCGGTCATGCAGACTTCCTTGTGGCGGCGGTGTCGAGATGCTCCATCACCGTTTGATTGAACCGGTCGAGCGCTCCCTCGAACCGTCCGAACAGGAAATGATCGTTCGCGCCTGAAGCCAGCCCGGCGTGAATGCCCTCGCCGATCCTGATGTCTTCCTCGAGCGTCTTGATGGTGATCGCTTGGTTGCGCTGCCAATGGTCGCTGCTCTTTCCTTCGCCCGGTTCGCTGTCGGTCGGGGCGAGCGTAGCCAGGCGAAGACTGGTGCGGCCGGGCGCGAGCGGCTCCTGCCTGATCCAGACCACATGATCCTGCTGGACGAGCAACTGGGTCGTCGGAAACAGCGTGTAGACGAGGTTGGCATGGTCGCGCATCCGCCAGCCATCGCGCGAGGTATCGGTGAGCGCTGCCATGCCGGTGCGCGGCAGGACCGAGCGCAGATGCGGCCCCAGCGCACGATAGCCGGAGAGATTGTCCTCGAAATAGGGGCCGATGGTGTCGCGATGCGCGACGCGGAAGTGATAGGATTCGATTCCGCCTTCGATCAGGAGCTTCCAGTTGGCGTTGCAGACCATGCGATCCTCGGCCGCGATCGTCATTGCCGCCATTCCCAGCGCGTCGAGTTCGTCCGCGAGCGGCGCGAAATAGCCGTCGAAGTCGAAGCCGCCGCCGGGATTTCCCGCCACCCAGACGAAACCGAAGGCTTCGTGCACCGGCAGCGGCTTCAGGCTGATGCCCGCCTTGTCGATCCCGCCGAAGCCGCTCTCGAAATGGGGGGCGCCGACAAGCGGGCCCGAATTGGCATAGGTCCAGCCGTGATAGGGACAGGTGAAGCGATGCGCGCAACCCGATGCGGCCTCGACCAACCGCGCACCGCGGTGGCGGCAGACGTTGAGAAAAGCATGCGCGGCGCCCTGCCTGTCGCGCGTCAGCAGGACGGGAAGGCCGTGGACGTCGCAGCGAAGGAAGGCGCCGGGGCCAGCGAGCTCGCTGACATGCGCCGCGGCCTGGGGCAGGCGGCGCATGATCGCTTCGCGCTCGCGGGTGAAGCGTGTTTCGTCGAGATATTGTTCGACCGGACTCTGCGCGACGGTCTCGTCGAGGAAAAAGCTTCGCGTCGCGGCGAGCGACCGCAATTCATCGATCAGTTCAAGTTCGACCCCGCGGTCCATGCGAATCCCCTTACCGGTTGGTAGGGACGTTGACTTACCGATCGGTAGGCGTCAAGCCATGGCGCATGGCCACGGCTTTCAAAACCTCCGCCTCCACCCGCGATCGCATGATCGAGGAAGCGCGCGCGCTATTCGCGGAGCGCGGCTTCTACGGAGTCAGCATCGCCCAGATCGCGGCGGAACTTGGCCTGACGAAGCAGGCGCTGCTCCATCATTTCGGAACCAAGGAACGGCTCTATGGCTTGGTGCTGGAACAGATCGCGGGCGAGCTGGCCGGTCTGAAGGCTTCATCGGAACCGGGGGCCGACGCGGCCCGGCGGTTGCAGGACTGGCTCGTCGCGATGATTTCCGACACGCCGCCGCGGATCGAGCGGTCGCGACTGTTGATGCGCGAAATCCTCGACAATCAGGTCCGGGCTGAACGCGCCGGATCCTGGTATCTCAAGCCGTTTCTGGGCGAGCTTGTAACGATGCTTCGCGGCGTACCGGGCTGGTCGGGCGCCTCGGACGCCCAATTGCGCGCCACCGTGGTTCAACTGCTCGGCGCGGTCAATTATCATGCCGTCTCCGGCCCGACCTTTCGGGGCATCTTTGGCACGGAGGCCGCGCAGGCGATGAACGACATATTCGCATCGCAGTTGCGGCATATGGTGCATGCTGTGCTGGCGGCGGGACCGGAGGCGTAGACGCTGCGGCACGGCATCACTTTCCGTGCCGCAGCGATCGCTTTAGAAGCGGACGGTTGCGTTTACACCATAGGTTCGGGGTTCGTTCGCGAGGATGCGGTTTGCTGTGCTCCCCGGAAAGGCGCCGTTGTTGAGGCCGAGCGCCGCGCCGAGCGGCTGATAGACCGCGAGCGGGCGATAATGGGTATTGGTGAGGTTGCTGCCGAAGATCGCGAGCGACCAGCGGTCGTCGGGGCCGCTCAACGTCAACCGCGCACCGAGCAAAGCATAGCCGTCGGCGATCGATTGCGGATTGGCGTCGTTGACCGTGCCGACATATTGATCGGACACGAACGAGACATTGGCGTTGGCCGCCCATGTCCAGCCGCTCGATCCGATATCGCCGTTCCAGTCGACTGCGACATTGCCCGACCAGGGGGGCGAGAAGCTGTTCGGCTTGCCGGTCAGGTCCTGTGTCCCGCCGATACCGGGCAGGCCCGAGGCGCCTGCGAAATCGGTGAATTCGGAGTCGAGATAGGCGAGCGAGCCCGAGAGCGAGAAGCGGTCGCTCGGCGCGAGCTTCAGGTCGAGTTCGAAGCCCTGCTGGCGCAGGTTTCCGGCGTTGCGGACGACGAAGCTGACCCCGTCGAAGGCGCGGTCCTGAAACCCCGCGATGTCCATGCGGAAGAAGGTGATGTTCGCAGTGAGCGCGCGGTCGAGCCAGCTTGTCTTGGCGCCGAACTCGTAATTCTTGACCGTCTCGCGGTCGAAGACGCGCCGTGTCGAGATCAGATTGCCCTGCGGGTCGAAAGTCGAGAGCGACGGTATGCCGCCGCCCGAATTATAGCCGCCCGATTTGTAGCCGGTAGAATGGGTGGCAAAGAGCATCACGTCGTCGGCCGGCTTGTAGTTGAGGCTGACGCGATAGGTGAAGCGGCTTTCGGAGAGGCCGGGATAGTCGAGCACTTCGGGCGCGCGGATCGTCTGGGTGAAGGGGCTCGATAGCTGCGAATAGCTGCCGCGTTTGCGGTCGTTGGTCCAGCGGCCGCCGAGGGTCAGCGTGAGCGCGTCCGAAAGATAGATATTGCCCTGCGCATAGGCGGCGATGCTGCGGACCTTCTGATACACGTCCTGATCGGTCGCGGCGACGCCGCCGGTGCTCGCGAAATAGGCGGCGCATGCGGTGCGTCCCGGCCCCGCCGGGACGAGGACGTTGCAGAACTGCGTGTCCATGTTGAGCTGCTCGCCGAGCGCGAATTTCTCCTCGAAATAATAGACACCCGCGACCATGTCGAAATGGCCGCCCAGCCATTCGCGTTCGGGCGAGATGAATTGCAGCTCGTGGTTCTGGCTGCCCGAATCGAACAGGTTGCGCCGCGTCGCGAGCGGGACGGGCAGGAAGATGATGTCGCCGTCGAGCTGGTCGTTCGTCCATTTGCGATAGCTGTTGACGAGGCGCAGCGTCGATCCGCCGCCGATTTCGAGCGAGGCGGTGCTCGAGACGCCCCAATTCTTGTCGAGCAGGCCCGAGGCGACCGATTGGTTCATCACCCGGTCGTTCAGGTTGGTGTCGGGGCCGCCGCTGAACGCCGCGCGGAGGAAGGCAAGCCGTGCCGGGGCGACCGAGGCGGGGTCGAAATCGAAATTGACGACGCCGTCGCCGTCGAGCCGTGTGTAATCACCGCGCACGATCCATTCGAGATTGCCGAATTCGGCCTTCACCGTGCCGCGCACCGCGACGTCGTCCGACCCGCCGTAAGTCTTGCCGTCGTAGACGTTCTTCCACGGCCCGTCATACCATTGCCCCATCGCCGCGACGCGCGCCGAGACATTCTCGCCGAGCGGGACATTGATATGGCCCGACAGCTTGTAGCGATCGAACGAGCCGGCTTCGGCCGAGACTGCGCCCGAAAACTCATCCTCGGGCAGTGCGCTGCGGATCGACAATGCGCCGACGCTCGCGTTGCGCCCGAACAGCGTGCCTTGCGGCCCGCGCAGCACCTCGACCCCGTCGATATCGAGGAAGGCACCGAGGATCGAGCCCGAGCGCGGGACATAGACGCCGTCGACGAACACCGCGACGCTCGGTTCGATCAGCGTGTTGGCGAGGCTGCCGACACCGCGGATGCCGATGCGCGTCGATCCGGTGTTCGACGAACGGACGGTCTGGAAATTGGTCGCGACGCGGCCGAGGTCCATCACGGTGAGGACGTTGGCGCTCTCCATCGTCTCGCCGCTGACCGCCGCGATCGAGATCGGCACGTCCTGGATATTCTCGGCGCGCTTCTGCGCGGTGACGACGATCGCGTCGCCCATGTCGTTCGCGGTGTCGGCGGGTTTCGCCTCCTGCGCGGCGGCAGGCATGGCCGCGAGTGCGACAGCGAAGGCGGCAAGGCTCGTGCAGGCAATCCTCTTCATATTTCCCTCCCAGGATGATCTATTGGTGATCTTTGATCGAAGGCTATCGGCGCTCGGGCGGCGATATTTCACATTTCGTGACAGGTTTTTTGCAATGCGCGTCACATGGGTATGAGCGCGAGCCAACCGAGCACCATCGCGGCGAGCAGCGCCGTCTCGCCGATCATCAGTGCGACGGGCTTCCAGCCGACCTGCACCAGATCGCCCAGCCGGGTCTTCATACCGATCGCCGCGATCGCGGTGACGAGACACCAGTGGGATAGCCTGCTTCCGGTTTCGGTCACCGCTGTGGGCAGGGGGACCAGACTGTTGAGCGCGACCAGCGCGACAAAGGCGACGACGAACCAGGGCAACAACGGCGGGCGTTCGCCGCCCGCTGCGCCGGCTTCGCGGCGGCTGATCTGCCCGGCGACGAGAATGACGGGCAGCAGCATCGCGACGCGCAGCAGCTTGACGATCGTCGCGGTATCGCCGGCATCGGGCGAAATCGCGTAACCGGCACCAACGACCTGCGCGACGTCGTGGATCGTCGCACCGATGAAGACGCCGGCGGCATGATCGTCGAGCCCGAGCGCACGCGTGATCAGCGGGTACAAGACCATCGCGGACGTCGATAGCGCCGACACGCCGATGACGGTGAACAGGGTGGCCTGTTCCTTCTTTGGGTTCGGCGGCAGCGCGGCGGACAGCGCCATCGCCGCCGAGGCGCCGCAGATTGCGGTCGCGCCGCCCGACAGGAAACCGAACAGCGGGTTGAACCCCATCGCGCGCGCCGCGAGGGTCGAGAGGAGGATCGTCGCGCCGACAAGCGTCACGACCATCACCACCGGCCCCCAGCCGAGCGCCGAAACCTGATCCCAGCCGATACGAAAGCCGAGCAGCGCGACGCCGATCCGCATCAGCCCTTTGGCGGCGAAATCGATCCCCTCCCGGCCGCGCGGTGCCTCGGTCACGAAGTTGAGCGCCATGCCGAGCAGCAGCGCATAGAGCATGACCGGCGCGTCATAATGTTCGGAGAGGAAGGTCGCGGTCGCGGCGACGACGAGCGCGACGGCAAGGCCCGGCGCCGGGGCAGCGGCGCGCGCAGCGAATGATGGCATGATGCTGGTTCCTAGGGTTGGGAGGCGACCGTATCGAGGTCGGCGAGATAGCTGCGCCGTGCGGCGAGGAAGAGCAGCGCGGCGATGACGGCCGCGATCGGCAGGAAGCGCAGCGCGTCGAGCAAGCCGATCGCGTCGGCGATCCGTCCGGTAGCGATCGGGCCCGGCGCGAGACCGAGGAGATTATGCGCGAGCGTCAATGTCGCAAAGGCCGAACCATGGAGCGCGGCGGGGGTGAGGTTGGCGACCATCGCGCCCGCTGGCCCGGTCGTCCCGGCGACGAAGAACATCGCGATGCCGAGCAGGACAAGCTGGGGCAGTCCCGGCGGCAGCATCAGCGCGACGGTGAGTGCGATCGCGCTACCGAAGCCATAGCCCGAAGCAAGCAGGATTTTGCGGTCGGGCCGGCCCTGCGCGGCGCGGTCGCTCGCCATGCCGCAAAATACCATGCCGCAGCCGCAGATGAGCAGGAACAGCGCTGCCATCCGTCCGGCCGCATCGACCGGCATCGCATAATAGCGGTTGAAATAACTTGGTAGCCAGGCGGGAAGCGCGCCGGCGGCGAAGAGCTGAACGCCGCTTGCGCAATAAGCGAGGCGTACGCTGCGGTTGGCGAAGAGCGCGCGGAGCGAGGTGCGCGGCGCGGGCCCCGATGTATCGGCGGTGCGCGCGGTCGATCCGGCGATCTCGGCGATCCGTTTCTCGCGCACCACCAGCGGATAGACGATCGCGAGCGCGAGGCCGCCAAGCCCGATCACGGCGAAGGCGGTCCGCCAGCCGTGGCTCGCGGCGATTTCGCCGCCGATCGCGACGCCGAGCACCTGACCGAACAGCCCGCCCGCCATGAAGGCGGCCGAGAGCGTCGCGCGCAACCGCTGCGGAAAAACGCTGATGACGACCGCGATGCCGACGCTGCCATAAGCCGCTTCTCCGACCCCGACCATGATCCGTCCGGCGAGCATCTGATGATAGCTCGCAGCGACCGCGCAGAAGAGGGTGGCAAGGCTCCACAGCGCCGCCATCAACGCGAGGCTGCGCACCCGGCCCCAGCGGTCGGCGGCAAGCGAGAGCGGGAAGGTCAGCAGCCCGACCATCAGCGCGACGACGCCCGACAGGAGTCCGAGTTCGGCGTCGCTTAATGCCCATTCGGCCTTGAGCAGCGGGAAGACCGCGTTGAGCACCTGCCGCGCCATATAGTCGGAGATCAGGAGCCCGAAGCTCAAAGCGAAGACGATCCAGCCATAGAGCGTCGTGTCGCGCGGTCCGCCGGCCGCGATGCCGCCGTTCGCCGTGGGTGCCATTACCGCCATGCCCGTCTCCAATCCGTTGTCGGGAAGCCGGTGGGCGCGATCATGTCAATCCTGCGCCGCGGCGGGCATCGCCAGCCCGCGCGCCTTCATTTCTTGAACAAGCATCGGCGCGCCGAGCGCGACCGAATGCAATCCGAGCACCGCGACCGCTTCGAGCACCGCCATCACTTCCTCCGGCGTCGCACCCTTGTCGAGCGCGGCGGCGATGTGGCGGCGCGTGCCCGGCGCGTACATATGTGTACAGGAGGCATCGACCGCGATCGCCAGAAATTCATAGATCTTCGGATCGAGGACCCCGCGCCGCAGCGGCAATGTGCCCGCGGCGAGGAAGGTTTCGAGCCACTCGGGATCGAGCGCCGCCATTTCGTCCCACGCGGCGTTCCACTGGCCGCCCGCGCGCATCGCGTCGCTGACGGGGGTGGCGCTCACAGCGCCGCGCTCCGCGCATGATCGTCGAGCCGATCGAGCAGCCCGAATACTTCGGGCCACGGTCCATAGCCCGCGGCCGGATTGAGATGCCCGACCTCGCCGGCGTCGTGCAACGCTGCGCCCCACGCATTGGCGAAGCTCGCAACCCGGTCGAACGCCGCGAGCGGGTCGTTGCGGCTCGCGACGGTGATCGCGGGGAAGGGCAGCGCCTTGCGCGGGATCGGCAGCCAGCCGCCTTCCTTGAGCGCGCCCGGCTCGGGATAGCCCGCGGGCAGCGGATTTTCGATGTCGGCGGGGGCGACGAGCAGCGCCGCGCGGATCGTCCGCGTTGGCGCGAGCGCCCAATGCACCGTCGTCAGGCACCCGGCGCTATGCGCGACGATCACCACCTCGCCGGCTATGGCACGAAGCGCGGCGTCGAGCGCCGCCACTTGCCCCGCGCGGCTGAGCCGGTCGGCGGCGAGTGGTGCGACCGTCACCGCGCCGGGGATCGCCCGCGCGGCATGGGTCTGCCAATGATCCTCGACATGATCCCGAAGCCCGGGAACGAAGAGGATCGTCGTCTCGCCGCCGAAAGCCATCGCCTTGCTCCCGCCTCAGGCCGCGTAGCGCAGCGGCAGCGCGCGCTGGCCGGGTTGGCGGTTGGGTGCCATGCCGAGCTTGGCGAGCGTTTCCTCGACCGAATTATATTGCACGCCGATCTTGTAGATCTCGCGCGCTTCCTTGCCAGTCGCGACCTCGCGGCCGAGTTCCTTCGCGATCCGGACGATCTGCTCGATCCCCTGCACCGAGGTCATCTTGTTGCCGTGCTGGTCGTAAAGCGTGTCCTCGATGCCGCAGCGGACATGCTGGCCGAGGCACATCGCCATGACATTGACCGGCAGGACGTGGCGCATCAGCGATTCGAGCGTCACCGTCGACCCGTCGGGCGCGCGGCGGATGAACTCCATGAAATTATTGGGGTTCGGTCCGTCGAAGCCGCCGCCGATGCCGACCCAGGTCAGGTTGAGCGGCCCCTTGTAGAGCCCGCGGCGCACGAGCCGCTCGACCGTTTCCATGTCGGGCATGCAGGTCAGCTGGAAATGCGGCTGGATGCCGGCCGCGGTCAGCCGGCGCAGATGCTCCTCGACCCACTGCGGCCCCGCGGGCACCACCATCTCGCGATACGCCTGATACAGCGCCGGATTGGCGAGCGAGGTCTGGCCATATTCCTCGTCGGTCATCAGATCCATGATGTTCATCTGGGTCGTGTTGACCGCGATCGTCACCTGATCGGGCGCGGGCTTCAGGTCGGCAAGCATGTGACGGACCTCGTCCGACAGCCATTTCGCCTCGGCACCTTCCTCCTCGCTTTCGGGGGCGAAGGAGATCGAGCCGCCGACCTGGATGATCATGTCGGGCACGCGCTCGCGGACCCCGGCGATCAGCTCGTTGAACTTCGACAGGCGCTTGCACCCCGACCCGTCCTCTTCGCGGACATGGAGATGAAGCACGGTGGCGCCGGCGTTGTAGCAATCGACCGCCTTCTGGATATGCTCTTCCATCGTGAGCGGAATATCCTCCGGGAAATCGTCGGGGTGCCATTCGGGACCATAGGGCGCGACGGTGATGACCAATTTGTCCTGCGTTTCGGGAAGCAGGCTGTCGTCGAGAAATTGCATCGTCTCTCTCCTTTTCGTTATCAGTAGGGGCGATCGCCGACGATGCCCGCGCGCTCCATGCGGCGGATCGTGGGCGGGTAGTCCATGACGGCGTAATGCTGGGTCGACCGGTTATCCCAGATCGCGACGCTGTTCGGCTGCCAGCGCCAGCGTACCTGATATTCGGGGATCGCGGCGCGGCCGATCAGCCAGGCGAGAAGCTGGCTCGCGCCCGGCGCATAATCCTGACCATAGCGGACGTTTTCGGCGGTGTGGAAATTGGTGAAGTGCGTCGTGAAGCCGTTGACGAACAGGATCTTCTCGCCCGTCTCGGGATGGGTGCGGACGACCGGATGCTCGGCGTCGGGGAAGCGTGCTTTCAGCGCGTGGCGCTGATCCTCGCTCATGCGCGCGCCGAAGCTCGCCTCGATCGAGTGGCGTGCCTTCAGGGGCGCGATGGTCGCCTTCACAGGGTCGGGCAGGTCGGCGTAGGCTTTCGCCATATTGGCCCACATCGTGTCGCCGCCGACCGGCGGGCAGGCGACACAGCGCAGCACCGCGCCCAGCGGCGGCGCGTCGCGCCAGGTCGCGTCGCAATGCCAGCTATTCTCATAATAATCGGGCGGCGACGTCTCGTCCTTGTAGATCTGGACAAGGCCGGGATGCTTGGGATCGCTGCCGACCACCGGATGATCCTCGAGCGCGCCGAAGCGGCTGGCGAAGGCGACATGGTCGGCGCGGGCGATGTCCTGATCGCGCAGGAACAGGACCTTGTGTTCGAGCAGTGCGGCGCGGATCTCGGCGAACAGATCGTCGCTGCGCGCCGCTTCGGCGAGGTCGATGCCGCGGACTTCGGCGCCGATATGCGTGGTGAGCTTTTCGATCTTCATCGTCCCTCTCCCTCAGAGCACGAAGATGGATGATCCTATCGTCTGGCCGGCTTCGAGTTCGCGGTGCGCGGCGACGCAGTCGTCAAGGGCATAGCGCTGGCCGATTTCGACCTTGACGCGGCCCGCGGCCAGATGGCCGAACCACAGGTCCGACAGTTCGGCGCGCTCGGCGGGGTCGGCATAATAATCGGCGAAGCCGGGGCGGGTGAAATAGACCGACCCCTGCATCAAAAGCTGAAAGGCGTCGACCGGCGGGAAGGGCCCCGACGCGGTGCCGCAGGCGACGAACACGCCGCGGCGCTTCAGCGATTTCAGCGAGCCTTCGAACGTGTCCTTGCCGACGCTGTCGAACACCGTCGTCACGCCTTCGCCATCGGTCAATTCCTTGACCCGCGCGGCAACATCCTCGCGGCGATAGAAGATGATCTCGTCGCAGCCGAGCGAGAGCGCCTTTTCGGCTTTCGCCTCGCTCGACACGGTGCCGATGACGCGCAGCCCCATCAGCTTGGCAAGCTGCACCGCGAGCAGCCCGACCCCGCCCGCCGCGGCGTGGAGCAGGATCGTGTCGCCGGCCTTCATCCGCGGATTGGTCTTCGCGAGCCAATAGGTTGCCGACAGGCCGCGCATCGTCGATGCGGCGGCATCCTCGAACGAAATGGCATCGGGGAGCTTGAACAGCGGCGCGGCGGGCATGACGCGCGCCGCGCTATAGGCGCCGAGCGGGCTGCCGTTATAGGCGACGCGGTCGCCGGGCGCGAAACCGGTGACGCCTTCGCCGATGGCTTCGATCACGCCCGCGCCTTCGACGCCGATCCCGGCGGGAAGCTGCGCGGGATAATAGCCCGAGCGGAAATAGGTGTCGGCAAAATTGCAGCCGACCGCAACATGGCGGATGCGGACCTCGCCCGGACCGGGTTCGCCGACCGCGACATTCTCGATCCGGAGCACTTCCGGTCCACCGGCTTCATAAAAACGAACGGCTTTGGCCATCTCTCACTCTCCCGTTCCGCTGGGGGTAGAGCAGCGCCCGCTTGCACTTTTCACATTTCGTGACATAATTTTGGCATTAGACGCCAACGGGCGCGATCAGAGGAGAGAAGCGTGGCGGAACTCGTCCGCGTTGCGGCGCTGACCGGCTATTTTCCGGCGATGCGGGGGCTGGGGGCCGACCCGCGGCCGTTGCTGCGCGAATGCGGGCTGTCGCCAGAACTGTTCGCGAATCCTGAACAATTGATCTCGGCGCGAGCGACCATGCGCCTTCTGGAACGCAGCGCCGAGTTTACCGGCTGCGAGACATTGGGCCTTCGCATGGCCGGGGAGCGTGCGCTCGCGAATCTCGGTGTCGCCAGCCTGTTGATCGCGCACCAGCCGACGCTCCGCCTGGCGCTTCAGGCGATCACCGAATTTCGCAACCAGATCAACTCGACGCTCGTCCTGCATGTCGAGCCTTTCGGCGAGGAGGTCGTGCTACGCGAAGATTTTGCGCTGAGCAGCCCCGAGCCGCATCGCCAGTCATCCGATCTCGCGCTGGGCGTTCTCGTGCGCCTCTGCGCGAGCGTGCTGGGCGACAATTGGTCGCCGCTCTCGGTGTGCTTCTCGCGCGGCAAGCCGCAGGCATCAGAAATGCAGGTCTATCGGCGGCTGTTCCATTGCGATGTCACGTTCGACTGCGAGTTCAACGGCCTTGTCATCGCCGCAGCCGACCTCGACCGGCCCGCGGCGCGCGCCGATTCCGCGCTTGCCGGACATGCCCGCGAGCTGATCTCGTCGGTGATGAACCCCGCGATGCGCACGGCTGCACAGGAGGTTGAGCAGTTGATCATGCTCCTGCTGCCTTCGGGCCGCGCCACGGTTCAATATTGTGCCGAATCGATGGGAACCACAGTGCGCACGCTGCAACGGATGCTCGACGCCGACGGGACGAGCTTCAGCGATCTTCTCAACCGTGCGCGAATGCAACTTTCTGCGCAATATCTCGCCAATCCGCGCACGCGGATCACCGATGTTGCCGAGATGCTCGGCTATGGATCGATCGGCGCCTATACCCGCTGGCATGGCCAGATATTCGGCGTGTCGCCGCGCCAATGGCGCATTTCGGCGAACCAAAGGCAACCCATATCGTCCGCTCCTGGTAACTAGGCGGCGGGACCCATGCCGAGCGGAACGCGTTTAGCGTCCGGGGTTCCTGTCAGTTCGCAAGTTCGAGGATTTGCCCTTCCGACGTCAGTCTTGCGCGAAGCTTGTCGTAGTCGACGTCCTGCACGGCGATCTGGTCGTCGATCGCGATCGATGACGCCGCGGCCGCGGACTGGCCGAGGATCATGAACACAGGCTCCATCCGGATCGAGCCATAGGCGATATGCGACGCCGACAGCGCGACCGGCACCAGCAGGTTCGCGGCTTCGCGCTTCTTCGGCACGATCGCGTCGTAGCTGATCGGATAGGCGCGACCGGGGCTGATCTCGATATTGCCCTCGTTGCGCGCGAAGCCGCGTGCATCGACGATCCGCTGCACATTGTGCGAATCCATGTTGTAAGAGCCCATGCCGACCGGCCGCGGCGTCGGTTTGGTGCCGCGCAAATGCGGTTCGGCCATCACGAAGTCGGAGACCATGCGGCGCGCTTCGCGCACATATATTTCGCGCGGCCAGTGGCCGGTGCCGGTGAACTCATCCTTGCAGAGGCCCCATTTCGACATTTCCGCGCGGGTCTCGGCGGGCACGCCGGGGTCGTTCGCCATGAACCACAGCAGCCCTTGCTGATAGGTTGTGTGCTCGCGCGCAATCGCGGCGCGATCGGCATCGCTGCCCTCGGGATAGCCATAGTTCATCCCGATATTGTCGAACGAGAAGGCGCCGAAATTGTTCGTGTCGGTCTTGCCGTTGGGGATGCGGTCGAACTTGCGGAAATAGTCGCGATAGCCGGCGTCCATGTAGCGCTGGAGCAGCATGTACTGGCTCGCGTCATAGCCTGCGGGCTTGGGGAAGGGCACGCGGTTCGCCGGCACGTCGGTCAGGCACATGCGATAGGTATAGGCCTGGATCTTGCGGTCGGCCGTGCCGTCGCGCGCCGGGCGTTCGGCGCTGATCCGTGGCACCAGCCCGCTCGAGGGATCGCCCGGCACGCGATACGGGTCGATGGCGAGCGTGAACTGGTGGTTGGTGGTGTTCGCGAGCTGGACGCCGTTGAGCGTCTCGCCATAGGTCGCGTTCGCTTCGCGCCCGACGGTGAAGCTGATGCCCGCGCCGGCCATCAGGTCGCCCTCATAGGTCGCGTCGATGAAGACTTTGCCCTGGAAACGCTGCCCGGTTTTAGAGCGGAACGCGGTGATGCGATTGCCGTCCATCTCGACGCCGCGCTTCGAGCGATCGAGCGGCTGATTGCGCACGATGATGACGCCCGCCTGCTTTGCCCAGTCCTCGAAGATGCGCTCGGCGACCTTCGGCTCGAACTGCCACATCGCATCGCCGTCGACGAAATTCTCGGCCTGGGCGGGGCGCGGGGCGTGGGTCCAGACCGACGGGTCGTCATAATATCGCTTCACCTTGCGGTAGAATTCGAGCGACAGGCCGCCGATCGCGCGATGGTTGCCGGTGTCGGACCAGCCGAGGCCGTTGGTCGACATGCCGCCGAGATAATCTTCGCGGCACACCAGCAGCACCGACCGGCCGAGGCGCCGCGCCTCGATCGCGGCGACAACCCCGCCCGAGGTACAGCCATAGATGACGATATCGGCGCGTGGATGCGGCTCGGCGGCCGCGGGTGAGGGGATGGCCGCCATCGGCATAAGCCAGGCGGACAGGGTGGCGAGGGCGCGGAAGCGCTTGCGATCCATGGTGATCCTCTTGCTCAGAAGCTGGCGGCCACGCCGAAGAAGATCCGGCGATCCTCCTGTGCGCTGAACGTCAGGCGATCGGGTTCGCCCAGATACTGGCGGTCGATCGCCTTGGTCAGATTGATGCCCTCGAAGGTCAGGCGCAGATTGGGCGTCAGGTTGATCTGCGCCGATGCGTCGAGCTGACCGCGCGCGGAGATATAGGTGTTGCCGCCGCTGGCCGCGCCGCCGACCGAGTTCAGATATTTGCTGCGATAGGTATAGGCCGCGCGCACCGAGAAGATGTCGTCCTCATAATAGCCGATGAGCGTATAGCTGTCGCGCGACAGGCCGGGGAGCGGGAGCTTCTCGCCGGTGATCGAATCGACCAGCGGCGTCGAGCTGTCGACATAGGTGTAGTTCGCCTGGATGCCGAGATTGTCGAACGGTGCGGGCAGGAAACGGAAGGCTTGCTGGTAGGCGAGCTCGAAGCCCTTGATGTCGCCATCCTCGCCATTTTGCGGCTGCGATATGTCGAACAGCCCGAACCGTTCGGAAAAGCCGGGAATGAACTCGCGGGTCACGGTGTTCACGGTGAAGGAATTGACCTTCTTGTAAAAGACCGCACCGGTAAGCGAACTCGAGGGCGCGAAATACCATTCGAGCGTGGCGTCATATTGCGTCGCCTCGAACGGCCGGAGATTGGGATTGCCGCGCGAGCCGGTCATGCTGACGGTGTTGGGCACGAAGCTGGCGCTGACCTGATTGAGGCCCGGCCGCGCAACGACCTCCGCCCCGGCCAGGCGCAGCGTCAGATCGTCGGTGAAGTCGATCGACAGATTCGCGCTGGGCAGCCAATAGCTGAAATCGGCCTTGATCATGGTCGTGGCGGTCGGCGACAGAAATCCCTTTGTCGCGCGCGCCGTGCTGACATAGCGCACCCCGGCGTTCCCCGAATAATGCAGGCCGCCGAATTCGCCCTCGAAATTGCCCTTCACATAAGCGCCGAGCGTATCCTGCTTGACGTCCTTGATCGAGGTCGGGCCGACGGTGATCGTCGTGTCGGAGGGATCGGGCCTCGCAAGGCCCAGCCCATCGCGGGCGGCCCATTTGTCGAGCGTGCCGCCGAGGAGATCGCGGGGAAAGGCGCCGTCGGCGCCGGGGAAGAAGGCGCCATAATCCTTGCCGTAGCTGAGCCCGGGTAGCTCGTCGACGGTCAGGATGCCGTCGCCGTTCGTGTCGCCGGCCGCGAGCAGGCTGGCCGCGACAGGCAGGTTCTGCGGATCGGCGGCGAGCAGCTTTACGCGCTCGTAGCGCACCCCGGTCTCCACCGAGGACAGGATGCCCCATTCGGTCTGATACTCCCAGTCCAGCCGCCCGTCATAGCCGCTGTTCTCGGTCACCGCGTCATAGTCGAAGATCGACAGCAGCCGATATTGCGACGGATCGTTCGGGTTGAAATTGGCGTCGATCGAGAGATCCGGCACCGGATTGCCGGCCCTGAAATCATAGCTCGCGTTCGCGGTGTTGCCCGTGCGCGGCACGACCACATAAGCGAACGACGCACCCGGCCCGCCGTCGCTGCCCTTGCCATGGGCATAGGACATATCGAAACTCACCCGCGCGCGGTCGCTCTCCCATTTCACCGATCCGCCGAGCAGGGTCGATTTGAGGTCGGTCGGCTCGTCATAGATCAGCGGCCGGACGGTCACGCCGGTGAAGGTGCCGGCGACGACAGTGTTGCTGTCGTTTACGATCGCATCGGTGTCGTTGTTGTTGAACAACACCTGGTAATTGACGCTGTTCCGCTGGCGCTTGAGGTGGTTGAAGGTCGCGTCGAGGATGATTTCGAGCGTGTCGGTGGGGCGCCACTGCGCAGTGCCGTTTACCGTCAGCCGCTGTTCGGCGCGATCGAAGATGCGCGCCATGAAGCGGTTCGGGCGGTACAGGCCCGGATCGTCCACGCCGTCGCCATTGCCGTCGATCGCGCCGGTCTGTGTCCAGCCGCCGGCATCGAACGAATGACCCTGCGTCTTGGTGTCCGAATAGGCGACGCTGGCGAGCAGGCCGAAGCGCTCGCCGAAACTCTTCGAAACCATCGCCGAGCCGCGATAGCCGACATGGTCGGCCTGATCGGCATAGGCGCCCTGGAGGCGTCCGGCGGCGACGAAGTCCTTGAGGTCGAGCGGGCGCTTGGTCTTGAGGTTCACCGTCGCGCCGAGCGCACCCTCGGGCATGTCGGCGGTGGGCGATTTGATGACGAGGATCGAGGAGATGATCTCGGGGCTCACCGATTCCAGCGCCGCGTTACCGCCATTGCCCGGCCCGATATAGTTGCGGCCGTTGATCTCGAGCCGGTTCTGCGAAATCCCGCGCACGGTGAAGTTCGATCCATCGCCCTCGCGCCGGCTGATCTGGACGCCCGTCACGCGGCTCATCGCTTCCGCCACATTCTGGTCGGGCATCTTGCCGATGTCCTGCGCGGTGATGACGTCGACGATCGACTGTGCTTCGCGCTTGGCGTTGATCGATTCCTGAAGCGACGCGCGGATGCCGGTGACGACGATGTCCTCGCCGGCTTGCGTGTCGGCTGCAGGGCCGGAAGCTTGTTGTGCGGGAATCTCCGCTAGGCCTGCCTGCGTGACCGCCGCGCGGCGCTTCAGCACGAACGCTTTGCCGACCTTGACCGGGACCAGGTCGGTGCCGGACAGGAGCAGCCGCAGCGCCGCGGCTACTTCCATCGATCCCTTGACGCGATTGACCCGCAAGCCTTCGGTAATGGCCCCGGGTGCGAGGATCTGGATGCCGGCCTGATGTGCGAACATCGGGATGCCGGTCTGCGCGGCCTGCGCGGGAACGTCGAAACGGCGGACTTGTGCGGCCGCCTCGGCGGGCGAAGCCACGCCGCATATGATTGCGGCGGCGGTCCCCAGCAGATGAATACGCGCGTGCGTCAATTCGATCCTCCCCTTTTCATCGGGCGCCCTATTGCCGGTGCGCTCTCGATACCAAGAGTCCGCGCCGGCGGGTTTCCGTCAGGGTAGCGGGTTCTTTTTTCGCGCCAGCCGGATCTCGCCAGGGGTGGTCGTGACGGCGACGTCGAGCGAGGCGCTCAACGTTGCAGCGAAATCGGCGGGGCGGTCGATCTGGAAAAGCCCCACCAGCCGCGCGCTCGCCAGATCCGGGTCCGCGATCACCAGCTGTTGGCGATTGTAGCGGTTGAACTGTTCGACGGCGCTGCCCAGCGTTTCGTTTTCCAGCGAGATCTCGCCGCTGCGCCACGCCAGCGATCGCTCGATCGCGGCGGGCCCGGTCGCGATTTCGGGCGCCGCCGCGCCGGGCCGGAAGGTGGCATATTGCCCCGCCTCCAGGATCGTCATCGTCCCGCCGCTGTCGGTTGCCCAGGCGGCGACCCTGCCTTCGGTGACGGCGACGCGCACGCCGCTGTCCGTGCGGCGCACCGAGAAGGCGGTGCCGACCGCGCGCACCTGCGCGATGCCGGCATCGACGACGAAGGGGCGCTTGCGATCCTTGGCGACCTGAAACCAGGCCTGCCCCTCCCGCAGTGCGATGCGCCGGCTGTCGTCCGCCATCGCGACGCGCAAACTGCTGCTGGTGTCGATCGTGGCGACCGAGCCGTCGGCGAGCGGCAGCCGCCTGATCTCGCCGCGCGCGGTCGTCACGCGCTCGACCATCAGGTGCGGCCAGGCGACGATCCCGGCAATCCCCGCCGCCATCGCGCCGCCGGCGCCCGCGAGCAGCCACCGCCGCGTCGGGGCGGTCGGGGGGGGAAGGGGGCGCGCAACATCGATAGGCGCGCCCGCTGCCACCGTGCCCCCTGCCACCGCACGGTCGATCGCACTCAACCCCGCCTGCGCGCGGAGCAGCGCACCGGCGTGGCGGCGATCCTGTGCCAGCCATGCCTCGAGCTCGGCGCGTCCGGCCGCATCGAGCGGGTGTCGCAGCGCCCAGGCGGCCGCCTCTTCAGCGTGATCGCGCATGCGCAACGCCTCCGTCCGACAATCTTCCCTGCTCGGGTTCCGGCTCGGTGATCAGCTTCAGGATCGCGCGCAGGCTGCGGCTCGCGTCATTCTCGACCACCGCCTCGCTCACGCCCATCGCCGCCGCGATTTCCTTTTGGGTCAGCCCTTCGACCCGGCGCATGAGGAAAATCCGCCGGGCGCGCTCGGGCAGGGTGGCGAGCGCCGCCTGTACGCGCTCGAGTTCCTGACGCGCGGCGGCGAACCGTTCGGGCGAGAGCTGGTCGCTTTCGGATTCGGCATCGAAGGTTTCCGCCAGCGCTTCGATCCGGACGACGCGTGCGTGCTTGCGCTGCCGCTGCGCCAGGTTGCGGGCCATGGTGAACAGATAGGCGCGCGGCGTCGTGACGTGCGCGACGTCATCGAGCTGGGCAAGGCGACAATAACATTCCTGCACGATGTCCTCCACGTCGGCCGCGGCGACGAGCCGTCGCTGCAGCCATAGCCGCAGGTCGCGTTCGTGCGGCAGGATCTCGCGTCCCACCCACTCGGCTAGCGCCTCGCGTTCCGTCGTTCCACTCCTCTCACCCTCTAAGAGGCCCGACCGCGATGTTTCCGTCAACCGCGATGCTGAATCAGGTTGTTTAATTCCGCTCGATCCGCCTCCGCTGCGACGCCTGAAGGCCGTCGCTCGCCTTCTCCGGCGATCGCCGGTTAAATATCAGCAGGTTAGGAGAGCTGACAGATGTCGAGGACGTTCATGTCGTCATAGTCCTGGTTCTCGCCCGCCATGACCCAGATGAACGCGTAGGCGCTGGTGCCTGCGCCCATGTGGATCGACCAGGGCGGGGAGATCACCGCCTCGCCGTCCGCCATGACGATATGACGCGTGGCGTCGCCCTGGCCCATGAAGTGCATCACCCGGCCTTGCTCGGGATCGTCGAGATCGAAGTAGAAATAAATCTCGCTCCGGCGTTCGTGGACGTGTGGCGGCATCGTGTTCCACACGCTTCCCGGTTTGAGGATCGTGAGACCCATCGCCAGCTGCGCGCTGTCGCACACGCCCGGGATGACGAGTTGGTGGATCGTCCGCTCGTTCGCCTCGGCCAGACTGCCGCGCTCGAGTATCTTCGCGCTGGCGAGCGGCAGTTTTCGCGTGTCGAAGGCGCGATGGGCGGGCGATGAGGCGAGATAGAAACGCGCACCGTCGCCGGAGAATCTGACGTCTTTCGCGCCCATCGTGACGTAGAGGCTGTCTTTTGCGCCGAGCGCGAACGGCTCGCCATCGACGTTGACGGTCCCCGCAGCGCGGCCGACGTTGACGATGCCGAGCTCGCGCCGCTCGAGGAACGCGTGGCCGGCCGCCGACGCGGGCTCCGACTGATCGGGCAGGCGGACACTCCCGCTCTCGACCAGCACGCCGCCGATCACCAGCCGGTCGGCATGGGTGTAGTTGAGCACGCATTGGTTGGGGCGAAACAAATTCCGGATGAGATAGCGATCGCGCAATTCGTCATTGGACACGCCCGCCATCATGTCGGGATGGGTGGCGTAATAGGTTCGATCGAACATGGCTGCTCCGAAGAAGGACCGGGCCGGGTCCGTATGTTGGGGGCACCGCTCCGCGTCAAAAGGCCACGTGCAGTCGCCATCGAAGCGATGACGACTGCACGGGCAGGGGAGGTTCTTATTTCCCTTTCAGGAATACCGGGGGCGTGTAGGCGCCGTTCGTCGCGACGTCCCACACCTCGATGCGCGCCCATTTGCGGCCGCTGAGGTTGACGCGCTTTTCGATCGTGCGCGTGCCGAACGGCGCCCCGCCGGTCAGGTCGATGCGATCGCGATAGACTTTTTTGCCGTCGCCACTCACGACTTCGGCGAAGGCGGGCGGGAAGGTCCATTCGATCTTCGCCCGCACCACGGCATTGCGTCCGAATGCGGCTTCCTCGCCGCTCTTCGCGCCGTCGATCGTGAATTCGGGGATCAGCACTTCGCCGGTGGTGGTGAAGAAGCGCCCGCCGCGCAGCGCGTCGAGCACGCTCTGCCAGCCGTCCGAATAGCGCGGCAGCGGCCCGTCGAGCCGGAGATAGTTGATGTTCATATGCGCATAGAGTTCGCTCTCGTCGGAGAGCTGGAACACGTCGACCTCGCCGGGGGCGAATTTGCGCTCGGACGGTTTCGCCGCCCAGTTGTTCATGTCGTCGAGCGTGTCGAGCACGCGCGTGCCGAGGCGCGGCAGCGAATAATCCGACGGCATATTCTTCCACGCGCCGCCAAGGAAGCGGTCGCTCTTGAAGAAGGGCGTGTCCTTATGCTTGTCGGGGAAGCCGTACGAGCCCTTGATCCGCGGATGCGCGGTCCACATCAGCCCCTTCTCTTCCTGCATCAGTTTCAGGACATCCTCCGGCGAGCCGACATGATAGATTTTGCCGAGCTTGGGGTCCTCTTCGACGAAGGGCTGTCCCTCCTTGCGGTCGAGCGTCCAATAGACAGGCTTGGGGAAGAAGCTGATCCAGTGCCCGCCAAGCTGGACGTTGGGCTCCTCGCCCGGAAGCAGCAGCAGCTTGTCATCCGACAGGCGTTCGGTTTCGGCATGCATTGTCTTGAGCAGGGTCAGCCGGTCGCCGGCGCGATCGAGCGCCTCGCGCCCGAGGTGAAGCTCGGCGAGATGGACGATCTCGACGTTCATGTCCTTGAAGCGCTTGACGAAGGCGGGGGACTCCAGCCCGTCGGGCACGCCGGTCGATTGCTGGAAGCGCGCCGTGTTGAGGAAGGCTTCGGTATGCTCGACATGATAGTGGCTGGTGAAGGTGCGGTGCCCGTCGAGCGCCTTGAAGCGGTCGCCGCGGGTATAGGCGAGTGCGGCCTTGGTGACGCTCGCGGCGTCGCCGCTGTCGGGCAGCAGGAACACGCCCATGTCCTGCGTCGTGCCCGGCGGGGCGTTGACCCACGGGACGTAGCGCCGGTCGCCCTCGAGCGTCTGACGCACGCCGAAGCTCGTGCGGCCGGCGAGGTTGCGATAGTCGCTGCCGTACCACGCCGAATTGTCGTTGTTGGCATAGTCGAGCGGATAATAGAATTGATGCGGCGGCGGGACGACGCCCAGCGACCCGCCCGCGGTGCCCTCGGCAACGATCATGCGCGCGCGCACCTTGGGCGAGACCGCGGGTTTGCGCGATGCATCGCCTTCCTTGCGCACGATCGTGTCGGACAGATCGGTGAAGGCGATCGCGCGCCACGGCAGCGCCGCCGATGTCGCGACGCTGAGCCCGGCATCGAAGGTGTAGGCGGTGGCGGGGCGCTGCGTCGACATCACCATCGCCGCACGTATCAGCCGCGAACCCGGATAGATGGTGAATTGATAGGTGCCCGAGAAAGGCCCGGCCGCCGCGCCGCCGACGATCACCTTGGTATAGCCGCCCTCCGCGCGCACGCTGATGTCGCTGCGCGCCAGTGTCAGCGGAAAGCTTTCGAACGGCCGCGTGCGCGGATTGTCGAAGAAGACCGTCCAGCCTTCCTTGAGATCGCGCGTGCCGACGGTGACAACCCCGGCGGGATCGATCCCGCCGAGGATCGGCTTGCCCGCGATCGAGACCGCCTCGATCAGCGGCTTGCCGGGATCGAGCGACAGGACGAGCTGCGCGCGCTCACCCTCGGCCGAGGGCCAGTCGATCGCCACCGAGCCCTGTGTCCGCGCAACGCGCACGTCGCCGGGCAGCGCCTTGCTGGGCGCGTTGAGAACCGTCGCCGGTGCCTGCGCGTGCGCCGCGCCCGCCAAGCCGACAGCGGTTAGCGCGGTTGCCAGCGCCAGCGCGGTGAAAATCCGTTTCCTGTTCAAACCATCCTCCTGTTTTTCGTCATTCGCGGGGCCGTCATCGGGTCAGAAGTTGAAGCGGACGCCGAGCGAATATGTCGTGTCGTCGTTCCGCACTTCGCGGACGAAATCCTGGCGCGATTCGAAGTTGCGCGTTTTCTGGCCGGTGATGTTCGTACCGGCGAGGCTGACCGTGATATTCGGTGTCACATCGTAGTTGAGGCCGAAATCGAGCCGCCCCGCGGCGCGAATGCCGTTGAGCCCGACGGGGATCGAGACCGGCCGCAGCGAGAGGCCATTGGTGATGTCACCGTCGAAATATCTGGAGCGATAGGTGTAGATCATCCGCGCCGAGATGCCGTATTTCTCGTAAATCAGGCCGATGTTGTAATTATATTTGGAGACGCCGAGCAGCGGCAGGCCCTGAAGCCGGTCGCCGGGGGTCGTCACCTCGCTGTCGATGATCGTGAAGTTCCCGATCACGCCCGCGCCGTCGAGACCTTCGGGAAGGAAGTCGAGGAACAGCTGGCCGCCGACTTCGACGCCCTTGATCTTGGCGGATCCCAGGTTGCGGGGGGTCGAGATCACATATTGCAGGCCGTCGATCGTCCGCACTTCGGTCCCGTTGATGATGCGGTCGGTGATGTCGCGATAGAAGCCGACCACCGAAACATAATTGCTGCGGCCGAAATAATATTCGAGCGACGCATCGAAGCTGTCAGCCTTTTGCGGCCGGAGGTCGGGATTGCCGCCCGATCCGGAGTTCTGGATCGTGCTGACGTAGGACACGACATAGCTGAGCCCGGGGTTGAGCTGGCCGAAGCTGGGCCGCGAAAGCGTCTTCGAATAGTTGAAGCGTGCCTGAAGGCCGTCGCCGAACTGGACGCGCGCGCTGGCGTTGGGCAAGAGGTCGGTGTCGCTGGTCGAGCGCTGAACCAGCACGACGCGCGAGGTGCTCGTTGCCGGATCGGTCACGCGGCCCGAACCGGCAATGTTTCGGTCGGTGCGGGTCAAGCGGGCACCCACCATGCCGTCGACCGAGATCGCATCGGTCAGCGAGAATTCATACCCCGCCTGCAGGAAGCCGGCATAGCTTTTCTCCTGCGCATCATAGTCGCGCGTCGGGTCGAACGCCGGCGTGTCGGGCGAGATGTGGTACAGCGTCCTGAGCTGCCGCTTGATCGATTCCTGCGCCAGATATCTAGGGTCGATCTGCAGGAAGGATGCGCCATCGTTCATCTGCGGCACCCCGGGGGCCTGCGACAATATGTCGGAGGGGAGGCCGGCGGCGGTGAGCGGCGTCACAAACGAACCGCCCGGGGCAGGTGGGCCGCCGAGATATTGCTCGAACCCGGCCTTGCGCCGCGCGACGCGAACGCCAGCCTGGACATAGTCGAGCAACCCGGCGTCGAAGTCGTATTTGGCGTCGCTCATCACCGACCATAACGTGCCGCGGCTGCGGTTGATGTCTTCGGTCATGCCGTTGGCGAACGCGAGGCCGGCGGGGTCGTTCATCGGGTTGCCCGGCATCGTTGCCTGCACCTCGTGATTGTTATCGCGGACCTGAACCAGCTCGGCGATGCGCTTGCCGATATCGACGCGAAAGCTGTTGTTTCTGTTGGTCGAGGATTCATAGGAGATATCGGTATTCCAGCTGAGCGCGCCGATTTCCTTGTTGAAGCCGGTGGCGATCACATAGATGTCGGTGCGCGCCTTGTTGGCGACGGTCGCGGTGTAATATTCGAGGTTGCGTGCGGTATAGCCGGTGGCGTTGCACAGCTCGCGGATCGTGCCGGTGCCCGTCGGATTGGTCGGGCTCCGCACATTGCCCGAATAATAGCCGTCGGGTCCGACTGCGAAATCCTCGCAGGTGTCGCCCGCGGTCGCCTCGAACGACGTTCCGGTGAAGGCACGGAAGGTCGGGCGCGCCTGATAGACGTTGCCGCGAAAGCCCGCGAACAGGCCCTCGACATAGATTTTGGTATCGGTATCGGGCGCCCATTCGAGCGAGAAATTGCCCTGCGGGCGCTCATATTTGCCAAACTCGATCGCGGCGGCGAAGCCGGTCGGCGCGTGCAGGTTCTGCGGCGAGCCCGCGGGGCCGGCGCTGGTGGCGCGCGTCCAGTCGTTCCACGCGACCGGCCGGGCATATTTGTTGCGCTGGTACGAGATGCTGGCCATCGCCGCGATCTCGCCTTCCCCCGCGTCCCAGCGGTTGGCGACGAGCAGGCTCAGCGCCGGATTGAGCGTATTCTTCGAGCCGGCTTCCTGCAGATAGGTCGCGCGCGCGCTGCCCGCGATCGTCAGTTCCTTGAAGTCGAGCGCGCGGCGCAGGCGCATGTTGACGCCGCCCGCGACGCCGCCTTCGAGCCGCTCGGCTGAGTTGGACTTGTAGACGTCGACCCCCGCAAGCGCTTCGGCCGGCAGATCCTGAAACGAGAAGCCGCGGCCGACCCCGGTGAAAATCTCGCGTCCGTTGAGCGTGGTAATGATGTCGTCGAGGCCGCGGATGCGCGCGCCGACGATCTCGTTATTGCCGCCGACGACGACCTGCACGCCGGGAACGCGCTGGAGCGCCGACGCCGTGGTCATGTCGGGAAGCTTGCCGATATCCTCGGCGACGATCGAGTCGACCACCGCGGTCGACTCGCGCTTGATTTCGGCGGCGCGAGCAAGGCTCTGGCGGATGCCGGTGACGACGATGGCGTCCCCGTCCTGAACATCGCTTGCCGCCGGATCCACGGCCGCCTGATTTGCGGATGGTTCGGCGGCCGGCGCGGTCTGCGCCATTGCCATATGAGCGCCGCTGGCGAGCGCGATCAACGCCACGGAAGCGCGAAGACTGATCTTCAATGGAACTCTCCCTGTAAGACATCATATAAGTTAAGCGGATTGATCATATAATTCTGTCGGACGTAATACGGTGCCTGAGTTGGCCTTCAGGTCATTGCTGTTGGTGTGGTTCAGCCCGTCGGGCTGTGGGAGGACATAAAGTCTTGCAGATCGCGGTGCCGTTTGAGGCTGCTGCTCATGTGGCTCCGCGCCGCCACCCGTGCGGCGTCGGGATCGCGGCGGATGATGGCGTCGAGGATCGCCTCATGCTCTTCGCTGATCACCGCCTTGTAACGCGCGCCGACATAGCTTTGCCCCTGGCGTAGATAGAGCGAACGCGGCGGGACGAGGCGGACGCCGAGAAAATCGATCAGCTTGGCGTAATAGGTGTTCTTGCTGGCCCGCGCGATGACATTGTGGAACTCGACATCGGCCTTGACCGAATCGTCGAGGCCGATCGCCGCCTCGCCAAGGATCTTGAGCTGCTGGCGCATGCTCATCACATCGACCTCGCTGCGCCGTTCGGCGGCCAGCGCGGCCATCTCGGTTTCGACGCTGAGCCGCAGCTCGAGCAACTGGATCACGTCGCTGAGATTTTCGACCTCTTCGCGGGTGATCTGGAATGCCTGATAACGTGCGGTCTCGCTGACGAAGAGCCCTTTGCCCTGGCGTGCCTCGACCAATCCCGCGGCGGCGAGGCGGGCGACCGCTTCGCGGACCACCGTTCGGCTCACGCCGAGGACATCGACGAATTCGGCCTCGGTCGGAAGCTGCGAGCCGGGCCAGTGCGCGCCGGACAGGATGCTTGCGCGGATATGTTCGCACGCGGCGTCGACCAGCGACGGCCGCCGCTTGCGAAGCGCCAACCGCTCGTCGTGCACAGCGTCGGTTCCGCCCTGCCTCACGCGCCCATTCTCCCGCCGCCAGCGCTTGATGCGCCATACCCGACTCACATTACCAGTTATAAGTTATATGACAACTTAAATAATTTCATTTCATTTTAGAAAGATGTTCGAGACGCGCAAGGCCAAGCGCGTGCGGCTTTTCACCGAGTTCATATCCCGAAAGCTCGCTGCCTACGCTCCGCTTCTCGCGGGATTGTCCGTATCGTGCGACTGAGGCGGGGAGGTCACCTGCATATTTGCAGAGGGCAAGCACCTCCCAGTGGACATCGGATCGGTCGATCCTCGATAGACCGGGCATTATATCATCGGCGATGTCGCCGTGCGGGACGCGTCGCTCAGTTCCAGTCGCGCGCGAGGAAACGCGCCTTCGCACCGCCGAGGACGCCGATGGCACGGTCGATGTTGCGCTGCCTTGCCGCGTCCGATTTCAGATTGGCGAGGTAACGCAGGATTTCCTTCTGGAGGCTGGGCTGGAGGCCGTCCCATCTGGCCTTGGCCCCGGCGTCTTCATCGAGGCGCGCCGCAAATTCGGGCAGTATCTCGTCTTGCGGGCCGCTGCGATAGGCGGAATCGAAAACGACCGACACATCGACCGTGTCGCCGACATCGGTGCCCGACGCCTTGCGGACGACGCCGTCGAGATAGAGGTAAAAGCTCCCGTCGCCAGCGGGCATCATGTTGACCCGCCAGGCGGGATCGGGATGGCCGTTCACCTGGACGAGGACGGGCAGGGGCTTTTTCCAGCCCGCCTTGATCCGCCGCGCCCGTGCGGCGCTGACCAGCACATAGGGATTGATCCCCCTCAGTTCGATCTTCGCCCTGAATTCCATGTGCGCGCGGTTAGCCGATCGTGCTCGCCAATTCGCGGTTGAGCCAGAGGGCGACGAGCGTGCCGATCGCGCCCGAGAGCAGATAGGCGCCCGCGGCGATCAGCCCGAACTGGCTGGAGAGCCAGAGCGCGACCATCGGCGCGAAACCGGCGCCGAACAGCCAGGCGAGGTCGGAGGTGAAGGCCGAGCCGGTGTAGCGGTGGCGCGGCTGGAAGTTCGACGAGAGCGCGCCCGACGACTGGCCGAACGACAGGCCGAGCAGCGCGAAGCCAAGGATCATGAAGGTCGCTTCGCCGATTTCGCCGGCGTCGAGCAGCTGCGGCGCGAAGCCGCTGAATGCCGCGATCGCGGCGGCGGTGGCCGCGAGCAGCGTGCGGCGGCCGAAGCGGTCGGCGAGCGCGCCCGATGCGATGATCGTCCCGATGCCGACGACCGCGGCGATCGCCTCGATCATCAGGAAGCGGACCGGGCTTTCGTCGGTGAACAGGAAGACCCACGACAGCGGATAGACGGTGACCATGTGGAACATCGCGAAGCTGGCGAGCGGCGCGAAGGTGCCGATGACGATCGTCTTCCATTCCGACCGCACCGTTTCGAGCAAAGGTGCGGGCTGAAGCGCGCGGTTCTCGAACAATTCGGCATATTCGGGGGTCACGACGATGCGCAGCCGCGCGAAGAGCGCGACGACGTTGATCGCGAAGGCGACGAAGAAGGGATAGCGCCAGCCCCACGCCAGGAAATCCTCGGCGGGCAGCGCCGCGATCAGGAACATGAAGAGCAGGCTGGCGACGATCAGGCCGAGCGGCGCGCCGAGCTGCGGGATCATCGCGTACCAGCCGCGCTTGTTCTCGGGCGCGTTGAGCGCGAGCAGCGAGGCGAGGCCGTCCCACGAACCGCCGAGCGCGACGCCCTGACCCATGCGGAACAGCGCGAGCAACAGTGCGGCGCCGATCCCGACCGATTCATAGCTGGGGACGAAGGCGATCGCCGCGGTCGAGCCGCCTAGCAGGAAGAGCGCGATGGTGAGCTTGGCGCCGCGGCCATAGGCGCGGTCGATCGCGGTGAAGATGATCGTGCCGACCGGGCGCGCGACGAAGGCGAGCGCGAAGATCGCGAACGACCAGAGCGTGCCCGTCAGCGGGTCGAGGTGCGGGAAGACGAGCTTCGGGAACACCAGCACCGACGCGATCGCATAAACGAAGAAGTCGAAGAATTCGGAGGTGCGGCCGATGATGACGCCGATCGCGATCTCGGCGGGGTCGATGCGGTGGCCGCCGTCTTCGTGGAGGGCGCGGGCGTCGCGTTCGACCTCGGTGGTGGGCACGGTATCGGCAGCCATGGTAACAATCCTTGAGCTGGCGCCCTCCGCAGGACAGGATGCGGCGGCACGAGTCGGTCATAGGGCAAAATTACCCCGAATGAAAATGCCCCTGCGCGATCATGGACGGTCGCGGGATTGGACAAAATGTCCTATGTGCAGTGCAACAAAGGAGGCCTAGGCGCGCATCATGCCAAGCAATCTCCCCCGTTTTCCCGCCCGATTGCGGCTCTTGCCGCTGCTCGCCGCGCTGCCTTTGTTGTCGGGCTGCGGGCTGGTCGTGCTCGATCCCGCCGGCGACGTCGCGCGCCAGCAGGGCGACCTGATCGTCCTGTCGACCGTGCTGATGCTGCTGATCATCGTGCCGGTGATGGCGCTGACGATTTTCTTCGCGTGGAAGTATCGCGCGTCGAACAAGGAGGCGACGTACAAGCCCGACTGGGACCATTCGACGCAGCTCGAGCTGGTCATCTGGTCGGCGCCGCTCCTGATCATCATCTGCCTCGGCGCGGTGACGTGGGTCGCGACGCACCTGCTCGATCCGTACCGCCCGCTCGCGCGGACGGCGCCGGGCAAGCCCGTCGCGGCGGAGGTGAAGCCGCTTGACGTCCAGGTCGTCGCGCTCGACTGGAAATGGCTGTTCATCTACCCCGAACAGGGCGTCGCGACGGTGAACGAGCTGGCACTGCCGGTCGACCGGCCGATCCGGTTCCGCATCTCCTCCTCGTCGGTGATGAACAGCTTTTACGTGCCCGCGCTCGCGGGGCAGATTTATGCGATGCCGGGCATGGAAACCAAGCTCCACGGCGTTTTCGACAAGACCGGCGAGTTTGAAGGCTTTTCGGCCAATTATTCGGGCTGGGGCTTTTCGAACATGCGCTTCGCGGTGAAGAGCCTGCCCGCGGGCGAGTTCGACAAATGGGTCGCGACCGCCAAGGCTTCGGCCGAAGGCGATCTTAGCCGCGATGCCTATTTGAAGCTCGAAAAGCCGACGCACAAGGAACCCGTCCGCCGCTTCGCCGCGAGCGATCCGCAATTGTTCGACGCGGTCGTCAACATGTGCGTCGAGCCCGGCAAGATGTGCATGCACGACATGATGTCGCTCGACGCCGCGGGCGGCGCGGGCATCGCGGGTATCGGCAATGTCCGGCAGGTCACCTATGACAAGTTCGCCGCGCGCGGCACCGTCGACGCGGCGCGCTGGAGCATGCGTTATGTCGCGGCCGCTTGCAGCTCGCCGGTGATGTCGAACGACCGCCCCGACGCGAAGCCGGTCGCACCGGCGATGCTGAAAGGCGAGGGGCTTCCCCATCCTTCCAAGCCCGAACGCACCGCGCTGCGCGCGCCCGCCGCCGACCGCCCGCTGTCCTGAACGAGCCGAGATCCCATGACCATCCCGCATCCCGCACCCGAAACCGGTCCGATCCTTGGCAAGCTGTCGCTTGAGGCGCTGCCGCTGCACGAGCCGATCCTTGTCATTACCTTCATCGGCGTTGTCCTTGGCGGCATCGCCGTGCTCGGCCTGATCACCAAGTTCCGCCTTTGGGGCTATTTGTGGACCGAGTGGTTCACCACCGTCGACCACAAGCGCATCGGGATCATGTACATGATCCTCGGGCTCATCATGTTCCTGCGCGGCTTTGCCGATGCGATCATGATGCGGCTGCAGCAGGCGATGGCGTTCGGCGGGTCGGAGGGATACCTCACCCCGCACCATTATGACCAGGTGTTCACCGCGCACGGCGTGATCATGATCTTCTTCGTCGCGATGCCGTTCATAACCGGGCTGATGAACTATGTCGTGCCGCTGCAGATCGGCGCGCGCGACGTCAGCTTCCCCTTCCTCAACAATTTCAGTTTCTGGATGACGACCGCGGGCGCGGTGCTGACGATGATTTCGCTCTTCGTCGGCGAATATGCACAGACGGGCTGGCTCGCCTATCCGCCCTTGTCGGGGATCGCTTACAGCCCCAATGTCGGCGTCGACTATTATATCTGGGGCTTACAGATAGCCGGCGTCGGCACCACCCTGTCGGGCATCAACCTGATCGTCACGATCCTCAAGCTGCGCGCGCCGGGCATGGGGCTGATGAAGATGCCCGTCTTCACCTGGACGTCGCTCTGCGCGAACATCCTGATCGTCGCCTCCTTCCCGATCCTGACCGCGACGCTCGTGCTGCTCACGCTCGACCGTTATGTCGGCACCAATTTCTTCACCAACGACCTCGGCGGATCGCCGATGATGTATGTGAACCTGATCTGGATATGGGGGCACCCCGAGGTCTATATCCTCGTGCTGCCGCTGTTCGGCGTCTTCTCCGAAGTCACCTCGACCTTCTCGGGCAAGCGGCTCTTCGGCTACACGTCGATGGTTTATGCGACGATCTGTATCACGATCCTGTCGTATCTCGTGTGGCTGCACCATTTCTTCACCATGGGGTCGGGGGCGAGCGTCAACAGCTTCTTCGGCATCACGACGATGGTGATTTCGATCCCGACGGGGGCCAAGCTCTTCAACTGGCTGTTCACCATGTACCGCGGCCGCATCCGTTTCGAACTGCCGATGATGTGGACGATCGCCTTCATGCTGACCTTTGTTGTCGGCGGCATGACCGGCGTGCTGCTCGCGGTGCCGCCCGCCGACTTCGTGCTCCACAACTCGCTGTTCCTGATCGCGCATTTCCATAACGTGATCATCGGCGGCGTGCTGTTCGGCCTGTTCGCGGCGATCAACTACTGGTGGCCCAAGGCGTTCGGCTACAAGCTCGACGTGTTCTGGGGCAAGATCAGCTTCTGGTGCTGGGTCGTCGGCTTCTGGGTCGCCTTCACGCCGCTCTATATCCTCGGCCTGATGGGCGTGACGCGGCGCATGCGCGTGTTCGACGACCCGAGCCTGCAAATCTGGTTCGTGATCGCAGGGATCGGCGCGCTGATCGTCGCCGCGGGCATCGGCGCGATGCTGGTCCAGTTCGCCGTGAGCATCTGGCGCCGCAAGGAGCTGCGCGACACGACGGGCGGCGATCCGTGGGACGGCCGCACGCTCGAATGGGCGACCAGCTCGCCGCCGCCCGACTATAATTTCGCCTTCACGCCGGTGATCCACGACCTCGACGCGTGGTACGACATGAAGACGCGCGGGCATCAGCGCCCGGTCGATGGCTATCGCGACATCCATATGCCGAGCAACACCGGCACGGGGATGATCCTGTCGGGCTTCTGCCTCGTCATGGGCTTTGCGCTGGTCTGGCACATCTGGTGGCTCGTCGCGCTGAGCTTTGCCGCGACGATCGTCGGCGCGATCTATCACACCTTCAACTATAAGCGCGATTTCGACATCCCGGCGGCGACGGTCACCGCGGTCGAGGAAGCGCGCACCCGCCAGCTGGCGGCCGGAGCCTGATGCGATGAGTGCCAAGACTTTGACTGCGGACGCACCCGTCCAGTTCTACGACCTCGACGAGCATGCGCATCCCGAGGGGCACAGCACGATGCTGGGCTTCTGGATCTATCTGATGAGCGACTGCCTCATCTTTGCGATCCTCTTCGCCTGCTACGCCGTGCTCGGCGGCAGCTATGCCGCGGGGCCCGCGCCGAAGGATCTGTTCGACCTGAAGCTCATCGCGCTCAACACCGCGATGCTGCTCTTCTCGTCGATCACTTACGGCTTTGCTGTGCTGCAGATGCAGCAGGGCAAGGTGAAGGGCGTGCAGATCTGGCTCGCGGTCACCGCGCTGTTCGGGCTCGCCTTCCTCGGAATCGAGCTTTACGAGTTCCACCATCTGATCGAGATCGGCGCAGGGCCGCAGCGCAGCGCCTTCCTGTCGAGCTTCTTCACGCTCGTCGGCACGCACGGGCTGCACGTCACCTTCGGTATCGTCTGGCTGGTGACTTTGATGTTCCAGCTGTCGAAGCACGGGCTGATCGCCGCGAACAAGCGCCGCGTGATGTGCCTCAGCATGTTCTGGCACTTCCTCGACGTCGTGTGGATCGGCGTCTTCACCTTTGTCTATCTGATGGGAGTGCTGCGATGAGCGCCGATCCTCACGCTGCTCACGGCCATCACGAGATCGAGATGCCGCACGCATCGATGCGCGACTATGTCATCGGCTTTGTCCTGTCGGTGATCCTGACCGCGATCCCCTTCTGGCTGGTGATGACGATGCCATTGAGCGCGGGGGCGACGGGCGCGATCATCATGGGCTTTGCGGTGGTGCAGATCGTCGTCCACATGGTCTTCTTCCTCCATATGACGCCAAAGGCCGAGGGCGGCTGGTCGCTGACCTCGCTGATCTTCACGGTGATCGTCGTCGTGATCATGCTCGCGGGCTCGCTGTGGGTGATGCACCACCTCAACACCAATATGATGCCGATGCCGCACGAACCGACCAGTCAGACGGCGGGCACGACGACGAGCCAGATACCGTGACACGCACCCGCCGCGCGGCCTTTGCCGCGGCGGCGCTGGTCGCGGCGATCGGTCTCGCGGCGCTCGGCGTCTGGCAGCTCGAGCGGCGCGTGTGGAAGCGTGAGTTGGTCGCGGCGGTCGATGCGCGCATCCATGCGGCGCCGGTCGCTGCTCCGGGGCCGGACAAATGGGGGCAGGTCAGCGCAAAGCGCGATGCCTATCGGCGCGTAACGGCGACGGGTGCTTTCCGCCATGATCGCGAGACGCTGGTGCAGGCGGTGACCGATCGTGGTCCCGGCTTCTGGGTGCTGACCCCGCTTGAAACGCCGGGGTTCACGTTGCTCGTCAATCGCGGCTTCGTGCCGAAGGATCGGCGCGATGCGGCGGCGCGCGCGGCGGGCAATGTCGCGGGGACGGTAACGGTCACCGGCCTGTTGCGGGTGACCGAGCCCGAGGGGGCCTTCCTGCGCTCGAACGACGCGGCCGCGGATCGCTGGTTTTCGCGCGACGTCGCGGCGATCGCAAAGGCAAGGGGATTGCAGGGCGCCGCGCCCTATTTCGTCGACGCCGATGCCAGGCCGAACCCCGGCGGTTATCCCGTGGGTGGGCTGACCGTGGTGCGGTTTCCCGACAATCATCTGGTCTATGCGCTGACTTGGTTTGCGCTTTGTGCGCTCAGCCTCTTTTTTGCGTGGCGGCTGTGGCGTATTCGCGATTGATGACCCGCCCGACCATCCCGCCGACCACGCCTTCGAGGGCGCCCGCCGGTCGCCGCAACATGACGCTGCTGATCCAGCTGCGCTGGATTGCGGTCGGGGGGCAGCTCGCGACGATCGGGATCGTCAGCGGGCCAATGGGCATCGCGCTGCCGCACGCGCCTTTGCTTGCCGCGATCATGGTGCTGATCGCGATCAACTTCGCCAGCATCGCCTTGCTCCGCCGCGGCCGCGCGGTGACCAATGCCGAGCTCACCGCGGTGCTGCTATTCGACGTCGCGGCGCTCGGCTGGCAGCTGCATCATAGCGGCGGGCTGGCCAATCCCTTCGCCTCGCTGTTTCTGCTTCAGGTCGTGATCGGCGCGATCCTGCTCACCCCGCGCTCGTCGTGGGCGATCGTCGTCGCGGCGCTGGCGGCGCTCGCGGCCTTGCGCGTCGATCCGACCCCGCTCGTGCTGCCGCCCGCCTATGCCGGCGATCCGATGGGGCTGTATCTGAAGGGCAGCTTTGTCTGCTTCCTGCTCATCGCGGTGCTGTTTGTCGCCTTTGTTACGCGGATCAACCGCAATCTGCGCGACAGCGATGCCGCGCTCGCGACGAGCCGCCAGCGCGCGGCGGAGGAGGACCATATTGTGCGCATGGGGCTGCTCGCGTCGGGCGCGGCGCATGAGCTTGGGACGCCGCTGTCGACACTGTCGGTGCTGATCGGCGACTGGAAGGCGGCGCCGCGGCTCGCGAAGGATCGCGAGATGCAAGAGGATCTCGCCGACATGGACGCGGCGGTGCAGCGCTGCAAGGCGATCGTCAGCGGCATTTTGATGTCGGCGGGCGAGGCGCGCGGCGAGGCGCCGCAATTGACGACGATGCGCGCCTCGTTCAACGAGATCGTCGCGCACACCCGCGCGGTGCGCCGCCCCGGCACGGTCGAATTCAACGATCGCTTCGGTGCCGACGTCGCGATCGTGTCGGACCCCGCGCTGCGGCAGGTGATCGGCAACGTGCTCGACAATGCGGCCGAGGTGTCGCCCGACTGGACAAGCTTCACGACGTCGCGTGACGGCGACATGCTGGTGATCGAGATCGCCGACCGCGGCCCGGGCTTCAGTCCGGAGATGTTGGAGAATTTCGGCCAGCCCTATCGTTCGACCAAGGGACGGCCCGGTGGCGGGCTTGGCCTGTTCCTGCTCGTTAATGTGCTGCGCAAGCTCGGCGGCGGCGCCAGCGTCGCCAATCGCGATGCGGGCGGCGCGCTGGTGCGGATGTTCCTGCCGATTTCGGCGCTCGCCCCGCCCGGTGGAGACAAGGCATGACCGAGACGCGCCAATTGCTGATCGTCGAGGACGACGACGCCTTCGCCCGCACGCTGAAACGCTCGTTCGAGCGGCGCGGCTATGCGGTAGAGGCCGCGCACAGCCCCGAGGAGATGGACACGCTGCTCACGACGTTCCGGCCGGGCTATGCGGTCGTCGACCTCAAGCTCGGCGGCGCATCGGGACTCGCGTGCGTGCAGGCGCTGCGCGCGCTCGACCCGGAGATGCGGATCGTCGTGCTCACGGGCTTTGCGAGCATCGCCACCGCGGTCGAGGCGATCAAGCTCGGCGCCTCCTATTATCTCGCCAAGCCCTCGAACACCGACGACATCGAGGCGGCGTTCGACCGCAGCGAAGGCAATGCGGAAACGCCGGTGGGCGACCGCCAGTCGTCGATCAAGACCGTCGAGTGGGAGCATATCCACCAGGTTTTGGTCGAGACCGATTTCAACATTTCGGAGACCGCGCGCCGGCTTGGGATGCACCGGCGTACGCTGGCGCGGAAGCTCGAGAAACGGCAGATACGCTAGCGCAACGGGCGCCAACCCCGATCCGTTCGCCCTGAGCTTGTCGAAGGGCCGTTCTCTCTTTTGACGTTGCCAGAAGAAGAACGGTGCTTCGACAAGCTCAGCACAAACGGACTTGGGTGTTGAGCCGAGCTATTTCTTCTCCACCAGTTCGCGCAGCAGGAAGCCGTGGAGCATCGCGGCGCGCACCGCATCCTCGGCGTGATCGGCGCCGACCGAATGGCCGCCCTCGATATATTCGTGATAATAGACGCGGTTGCCGTTCTCCATCAGCCGCGCCGCATATTTGCGCGCATGGCCGGGGTGGACGCGGTCGTCCTTGGTCGAGAGGTAGAGGAAGATCGGCGGGTATTTCACGCCCTTGCGGATGTTGTGATAGGGTGAATATTTCGACAGGAACGCCCAGTCCCCGGGCACGTCGGGATCGCCATATTCGGCGACCCATGAGGCGCCCGCGAGCATCTTGTCGTACCGCCACATATCCTTGATCGGCGAGCCCGAGATCACCGCGCCATAGAGGTCGGGGCGTTGCGTCATCGCCGCGCCGACGAGCACGCCGCCGTTCGAGCGGCCCGAGATCGCTATCTTGCCCTTCGCGCTGACGCCGGTCTTCACCAGATCCTCGGCGACCGCGTGGAGATCGTCGAAGCTCGCCTGACGCTTTTCGCGCAGCGCGGCCTGGTGCCAGGCGGGGCCATATTCGCCGCCGCCGCGGATGCCCGCGAGGACATAGGCGTTGCCGTCCTCGACCCAGAAGAGGCCGAGCGGGCCGGCGCGGTAGGGCTGGCCGGTGAGATAGCCGGGCGTCTGCGCGGCGCGGAAGCCGCCATAGGCGTGGACGAGCGCGGGGACGGGGCCGGTCGAGCCCTTCTTGCGCGCGAGGAAATAGGGGATTTTCGTGCCGTCCTTCGACGTCGCGAAGCGCTTTTCGACGGTCATGTCCTTGGCATCGAAGGTCGCGGGCAGGCTCTGCACGGCCTGCGGCGCCTTGCCTTCGGACACGGCGTAGAGCGTCGGGGGCATCAGCATCGTCTCGGCCGATGCGAGCACGATGTCGCGCTTGCCCACGGTGCCGGCGATGGTGACGGTCGCGTTCGCGGCGAGCGGAACCTCCTTCTGGCTCCACTGGCCGGTCTTCGGGTCGCGGCGGAGCGCGAACAGCTTGCCTTCGACATCGTCGAGCGCCTTCACCCACAGGATATTGTAGGTGGCGGAGACATTCTCGATCGCCTGCGCTTTTGTCGGGGTCATCGCGGTGACGATCGGGACCTGCCGGTCGGCCGACATGTCGGCGAGCGACAGCGAGGCGAGCGAGCCCGCGGGGATATTCGCCCAATCCTTGTTGAGGAAGATGATCAGCTGGCCGTCGACGACGTCGCGCACGCTGGCGGTGTCGGGGACGATCGTCGAGATATAGCGCGACCCGTCGGCGTTCGGCAGCTTGATGTCGCTGGTGTAGAAGGTCTTGCCGCGGCTGATCATCGGCCAGCGCTTGTCGCCGTCGGTGAAGGCGAAGACGTTCATGCCGACGTCCTCGGTTTCGCCCTCGGCGACCGTTTCGGCCGACGTTAGCGGCGTGCCGCGTTTCCAGCGCTTGACGATGCGCGGATAGCCCGACGCGGTCATGCTGCCCGCGCCATAATCGGTCGCGACGAGCAGGGTGTCGGCATTTTCCCACGTCACGCTGCTCTTCGCCTGCGGCAGCGTGAAACCGTCGCCCACGAAGCTTTTCGTCGTGCGGTCCCATTCGCGCACGACGTCGGCGTCGGTGCCGCCGGGGCTCAGCGAGACGAGGCAGCGCTTGTAATCTGGCGCGAGGCAGTCGGCGCCGTGCCAGACCCAGCTCTGCTTTTCGGCCTTGCCGAGCGCGTCGACGTCGATCAGCGTTGTCCAGACGGGCTTGCCGGCAAGGTAAGCGTCGAGCGGGCTCTGGCGCCAGATTCCACGCGGATTGTTCGCGTCGCGCCAGAAATTGGTGATGGTTTCGCCCATGACCTCGCCGGGCTCGGCGATCTGCCGGTCGTCGTCGAGGATTTCGCGCGCGCGCTTGCGGTCGGCCTCGAAACCCGGGCGGCTCGTGATCAGCTTGTCGGTTGCCGCATTTTCCTTTTTGACCCAATCGAGCGCCTTCGTGCCCTCGATGTCCTCCAGCCAGAGGTACGGGTCTTTTGCGTCCTGCGCGGCCGCCGCGACGGCGGTGATGGAACAGCTGAGGGCAAGCGCGGCAAGGCTGGCGCGGATCATTCGGAAAGTCTCCCCTGGGGTGTGGAGGCGCTGTGCTAGCAGCATTAGACACCCCAAGGGAAGGAGGCGCAGCGCCTATTGATCGATGATGATCGTGCCCGGGTGATGCTTGTCGAGATGCCTCTTGATGATCTTGAGATTGCGCGTGTTCGAGCGGAAGAAGAAGTCGAACGCGTCGCCGACGAGCGGGATCGCGCCGAGCGCGGTGTCGACGCCGAGATTGCCGACCATGCGCCAGATCTTCCACTTCGGCATGCCGAGGTTGCGCGCTTCCCAGATGAGGTAGGCGCCCATCGTCGCGGCAATGACGTCGCCGACGACGGGGACGAGGCCGACGATCGCGTCGAGGCCGACCGGGCGGTTGATACCCGGGATGATAAAGCTGCGTTCGAGCAGGATTTCGAGCGTCTCGACGCGCTTGCGGAGCGCCGCGGGATCGTTGCGATTGGAAATCAGCGCGTCGAAGATCGCGTCGGGATTGGGCGGCGTCGAAGGGGCCATCGGGGTCCTTTCACAAGCGCTCGAAGGTGCAGCGCCACTGTATTAGTTAGGTAAGGCGATCAGATGATTCAATGGGTGCTGTGCGCGGCCGTTGGCACGCAGCCCGGTCAGGCGCTGCGACGCGACCGACCAGCGGAGCGGCGTGGCGAGCGGAATGAAGGGGGCATAGCGGGCGAGCACCGCCTCGGCCTCGCTCACCTGCACCCGGCGCTGGCCGGCGTCGATATTGGCCGTCGCCTGGTCGATCAGCTCCTGCGCCTCGCGATTGCAGAGCGTGTCGCGGCGGCACGAGAGGCGGCGGAGCGCCCACAGCGCATCGTCGTTCGGCGCGATTTCGTCGATCAGGCGGAGGTCGGCGGCCGACGCCATCGGGACGCGCTGGCTCGGCACGCCGATCGCTTTGAAATCGGCGGAGACGTAAGCGAAGAGGATGCGCCCGCCGGGGGTGTCGGGGACCGCGATGCGCAGCGGTTCGATCTCGCGTCCGGCGGCGCGCCAGGCGTCGACGGCGCGCTTCGCCTGCGCGAGGCGCGACGCCTCGTCATATTCGGCCCAAGTGGGGACGAGCGGCGCGGGGCCGCCGTCGCGCGCGTAGAGCGACGGGCGGAGCGTGACCTGCGGCTGCCATTCGGAGAGCCCGAAGGCCTCGATCAGCCGCTCGCGCCGGATCGCGCGGACGAGTGCGTCGCGGTTGGCGTCGATCGCGAGGAAGCCCTCGGCGCGGACGAACGACAGGCCGAACAGGCCGGGGACGGGATCGACGACCAGGCGCGAACGGCCGATGTTCGACGCCGCGAAATAGGGCAGGGTCGAAAAACGCCCGCCGATGACGCCATCGGCATAGCCGTTCTTGAACCGCGCGAGCGCGCCCGCGGGCGATGTGCCGACCAGCTCTATCGACGCGGCGGGGTCGTTCGCGGCGGCTTCGGCGGCCTCGGGGTCTTCGGCGAGCGGGTCGGGGACGGGCGAGAGCAGCACCGCGCGCCCGATCCTGCGCGCGCGCATCGGTCCCCAGCCCATGCCCTTGTTGACGATCGCCATCGAGGGCTGCGCGAGCAGTTCGAGGATCGCGGGCTGCGGCACCGAAAGGCGGATTTCGATCACGGTGTCGGTCATCGCCTTGATCGTCTCGATCTCGGGGAAATGATTCTTCAGGACGTGACGGCTGGCTGGCGCCAGATAGGAGCGCAGGATCGCGGCGACATCCTCGGCGGTGACCTTGCGCCCGTTGGTCCATTTGGCTTCGCGCAGGCGGAAAATATAGCTGCGCCCGTCGGTGGTCACGGTCCAGCGATCGGCGAGCCCGGTGTCGATCTGACCCTCGCCGTCATAGCTGACGAGCCCTTGCGAGGTCGCGTTAAGCAGCGCCGCGTTGGCGGACGAGAGTTCGCCGTTGAGCGGAGTCGCCGCGCGATTGAGCGAGCCCATCGCGGCAATCCTTACCGGGCCGCGCTCGCCGAACAGGCCACAACTCGCGAGCGACAGGATCGCAAGGCCGGCGATGATCCTGTGCAGGCGTGCTTTCGTCCCGAACGTCGACATGTCTGTTTTTAGCGGCATCGGCGGCCATCATAATGATGCCGGGCAAAACCGGAAGTGGGCATCCGGGCGATCGGCGAACTCAATTCGCCGCTGTGGGACGGGTGATTTCGGCGTTGCCATAGGCGTCCGCGAGTTTGCCGCCCTTTGCATAGTCGATCAGCAGCTGGAAATAGCCCGGCGTGTAGCGGGTCGAAATCCGCCTGCCGTCGGGCGCGGGCTCGAATTCGGTCATTCCGTGCTCGGCGTTCGGAAAGACGGCGAGGGTGATTGGCTTGCCGGCATCGATGAGCCCGGTGACCCGCCGCGCGGTTTCGCCGGCCGGTGCGTCGATATCCTGTCCGCCGAGCGCCCAGAGCTGCGGGACGGTCACCGCGCGGAGCGTCGGCATCGGATCGTAGTGGATGGGCGTGCCGAAGGCGTATGCCGGTGCTTTCGCCCTTATTTCCTCAGCCGTCATGCCGAGGACGATGTGCGTATAATTGCCATAGACGTCCTTGTACCATGGCTCGTTTCGATAGCGTGCCCGCACCAAATCCAGTTCGTCGAGCCCGTCGACTGTTCCACCTGCCACGACACTTTCGAACACGCGCGTCACGGCGGCGCTGATTTCCTGCGCCTTGGCGATGACGTCGGGGCCATAGCCTTTGAGACCCATCTGGAACGCGATCGCCTCGCGATCCTCGTCGGCGACCGAGACGGCGAGACCGAAGCTGACGATGAGGAAATCGACCGTAGTGCGCGTTGCCGCGAGCGGCGCGATCCAGCCTCCCTGGCTCGGCCCCTGGAAACCGAAACGCGCGCCGCGTGGGCCGGCCATGCGACGCGCCTCGGCGAGCGCGGCGGCCGCGTCGTCGGCGAGCAATGAAAAGACCTGGGTATATTTGTCGCCCGATGCGCCGGTGCCGCGCTTGTCATAGACGAAGGCGCCGATGCCCGCGGCGGGGAGCATGCGTTGGAGCGCGTTGGTATCGCGCGCCGAATCGGGTTCGGCGCCGTGGAGCAGGACGACGATCGGGACGGGCTTGTTGCCAGCCGGCAGCACGAGGCGGCCGACGAGGCGCGTGCCGTGGCTGGTGAAGCTGGTGTCACGCGTCTCCAGCTTTATCCGCGTTGCGACGCGGTTGCCGAACTGCATCCTACCCGAAGCGCAATCGCCGAACCGCACTTGCACGCCATCGGGGCGGTCGGTCCAGCCGGTGCTGCTGACCCAGATGTCGCCGGTCTGGACGAGCTTCCCGCTTGTTCCGTCGAGATTGCGCCAGCGGAGCGCGCCTGCGGTCGAGGTCGCAATGTCGACCGTCCCGCCGTCCGGCAGGCGATAGGCGCCGACCTTGCAATCAACCTCTTCGGCAGCCGCCGGAACCGCGAGCCCTAGCGCGGTCAACGCGAATATCGCCGCCCGCCACATTTGCCGAATCTTGCTGGTGGCCGGTGATTGTGCGTCGGGCATTCTGATATCCTGCAAGGCTGGTGCGGACGGCGGGACTTGAACCCGCATACCCAGAGGATGGCAGATTTTAAGTCTGCTGCGTCTACCGATTTCGCCACGTCCGCATGATCCGGAGGGTCAAGCCGATGGGTTCATGGAGGTCAAGCGATGTTTGCCGCTTCCCGTCGCCGGGCGGCTCGGCTAGACCGCCTGCCATGACTCCAGTTCTCGAAATTTCCGGCCTCGGAAAAACTTATAAGAGCGGTCACAAGGCGTTGAGCGACGTCGACCTTACGATCAACAAGGGCGAGATTTTCGCGCTGCTCGGGCCGAACGGCGCGGGCAAGACGACGCTGATCAGCATCGTCTGCGGCATCGTGACCGCGACGACGGGGACGGTGACCGTCGGCGGGCACGACCATGCGCAGGGCTATCGCGCGGCGCGGACGATGATCGGGCTGGTGCCGCAGGAATTGCACACCGATGCGTTCGAAACGGTGATGGCGACGGTGAGTTTCTCGCGCGGGCTGTTCGGCAAGCCGCGCAACCCCGCGTTTATCGAGCAGCTGCTGCGCGACCTGTCGCTCTGGGACAAGCGCGATTCGAAGATCATGGAATTGTCGGGCGGCATGAAGCGCCGCGTGATGATCGCGAAGGCGCTCAGCCACGAACCCGAGATCCTCTTCCTCGACGAGCCGACCGCGGGCGTCGACGTCGAGCTGCGCCGCGACATGTGGAACATGGTGCGCGGCCTGCGCGAACGTGGCGTCACGATCATCCTCACCACCCATTATATCGAGGAGGCCGAGGAAATGGCCGACCGCGTCGGGGTGATCACCGGCGGGCGGCTGATCCTGGTCGAGCAGAAGGACGCGCTGATCAAGAAGCTGGGGCGCAAGACGCTGACGCTCAATCTGGCCGACCAACTGGAGGCGGTGCCCGCCGAACTTGCCGACTGGAAGCTTGCGCTCGCGGGCGATGGGCACGAGCTCGTGTATGAATTCGACAGCCAGGCCGAGGCGACGGGCGTGCCCTCGCTGCTGCGGCGGATGACCGACATCGGGGTCCAGTTCAAGGACCTCCACACGCGGCAAAGCTCGCTCGAGGATATTTTCGTCGGGCTGGTGCATGAATCGAATGGCGCAAAGGGAGAAGCCGCATGACCGCGAACTGGCGCGGCGTGCGCGCGATCTACGCCTTTGAAATGGCGCGCTTCGGGCGCACCTTCTGGACCAGCCTGATGCTGCCGGTGATCACCACCGCGCTCTATTTCGTCGTTTTCGGATCGGCGATCGGCAGCCGGATGACCGAGGTCAGCAACGTCCCCTATGGCGCGTTCATCGTGCCCGGTCTGATGATGCTGACGATGTTCACCGAAAGCATCAGCAACGCCTCGTTCGGCATCTATATGCCCAAATGGACGGGGACGATTTACGAGATGCTGTCGGCGCCGCTGTCGCCGCTCGAAACGGTGATCGCCTATGTCGGCGCCGCGGCAACCAAGTCGGTGATCATCGGATCGATCATCTTTGCAACCGCGCACCTGTTCGTCGACGTGCAGGTCGCGCATCCGCTGTTGATGGCGGCGTTCATGATCCTGATGGCGGTGACCTTCTGCCTGTTCGGCTTCATCATCGGCATCTGGGCGCAGAGCTTCGAGCAGTTGCAGGTCATCCCGATGCTCGTCATCTATCCGTTGACCTTTTTGGGCGGCGCTTTCTACTCGCTCGACATGCTGCCCGCGGCGTGGCGGACGGTGACCCTGTTCAACCCCGTCGTTTACCTGATCAGCGGGTTCCGCTGGACCTTCTTCGGCAAGGGCGATGTCGGGATCGAAGTCAGCATGGGCGCGGTGACGCTGTTCCTGGCGCTGTGCCTGGGCGTCATTTTCTGGATGTTCCGCACCGGATACCGGCTCAAGAACTGATGGTGATCGCTGGACCGGCGCCGCGGCGCGGGCCCCGGTTTTAGCCGTTCAACCGTTCGCGCATTTCCTTGCCCGGTTTGAAATAGGGCACGTTTTTCGCCTTCACGTCGACCGCCGCGCCCGTCCGGGGATTGCGGCCGGTGCGCGATTCGCGCGACCGGGTGGAGAAGGCGCCGAAGCCACGCAGTTCGACACGCCCGCCCGAGGCGAGCTGTTCGACGATGGAATCGAAGAAAGTGTCGACGATGCGCTCGACTTCCTCGAGCCGCAAATCGCTGTTTTCGCTCGCGATCTTTTGAACCAGTTCTGACCGGATCATGTGCTTCCCCTAATATATACAGTCACGCATTCCCCGCCGAAGCGGGTCCCGGTCGTTGCCGGCTCATTGTGCGTGAGACCCCTCCCAACGCGCGGAGAAGGTATCACGAATCCTTGTTTGATCAAAATATATCGCGACACGAAAAAGGCCCGCAGAGGGACACTCTGCGGGCCTTTGTTTCGCCTGTCGGCGGAAGGAGGAAATTAATCCTTCTTGCCGGCCTTCAGCGCCTCGCCGAGGATGTCGCCGAGCGACGCACCCGAGTCCGACGAGCCGTACTGCGCGACGGCTTCCTTCTCTTCGGCGATCTGCATCGCCTTGACCGAGAAGTTCGGCTTTTTCGAACGGTCGAAGCCGATGACCATCGCATCGAACTTCTGGCCGACCTGGTAACGTTCGGCGCGCTGTTCGTCGCGGTCGCGGCCGAGGTCGGCGCGCTTGATGAAGCCGGTCGCGCCATCGTCGCCGGCCTGAACTTCGAGGCCGTTGTCGCGGACTTCGAGGACGGTGACGGTGATGACGTCGTTCTTCTTCACCGAACCGGCAGCGGCGACACCGCCACCAACGGCCGGAGCACCCTTTTCAAGCTGCTTGATGCCGAGGCTGATGCGTTCCTTCTCGACGTCGACGTCGAGAACGACGACCTGCACGGCCTCGCCCTTGCGGTGGAGGTGCAGCGCTTCTTCGCCCGAGATGCCCCATGCGATGTCCGACATGTGAACCATGCCGTCGACGTCGCCGGGCAGGCCGACGAACAGACCGAATTCGGTCGCGTTCTTGACTTCGCCTTCGACGACCGAGCCCACGGGGTGGGTTTCGGCGAACGCGCCCCAGGGGTTCGACTGGGCCTGCTTGAGACCCAGCGAGATGCGGCGCTTGTCGCTGTCGACTTCGAGGACGATGACGTCGACTTCCTGGCTGGTCGAAACGATCTTGCCGGGGTGGACGTTCTTCTTGACCCACGACATTTCGCTGACGTGGACCAGACCTTCGATGCCGGCTTCGAGTTCGACGAACGCACCGTAATCGGTGATGTTCGTGACCGTGCCCGACAGCTTCGCACCGACGGGATACTTGGCGGCGACGCCTTCCCACGGATCGCTTTCGAGCTGCTTCATGCCGAGGCTGATGCGCTGCGTGTCGCGGTTGATGCGGATGATCTGGACGCGGACATTGTCACCGATGTTGATGACTTCGCTCGGGTGGTTGACGCGCTTGTAGCTCATGTCGGTGACATGGAGCAGACCGTCGATGCCGCCGAGGTCAACGAACGCACCATAATCGGTGATGTTCTTGACGGCGCCTTCGATGATCTGACCTTCTTCCAGGTTCTGGATCAGGCCCGAGCGCTGTTCGGCGCGCGTTTCTTCGAGGATAGCGCGGCGCGACACGACAATGTTGCCGCGGCGGCGATCCATCTTGAGGATCTGGAACGGCTGCGGCAGGTCCATGAGCGGGCCGACGTCGCGCACGGGGCGGATGTCGACCTGCGAACCGGGAAGGAACGCCACGGCGCCGCCGAGGTCGACGGTGAAGCCGCCCTTGACGCGGCCGAAGATGACGCCTTCGACGCGGGCTTCCTTGTTGAATTCTTCTTCCAGGCGGTCCCAGGCGGCTTCGCGGCGAGCGCGGTCGCGCGACAGCATGGTTTCGCCATTGGCGTTTTCGACGCGGTCGACATAGACTTCGACTTCGTCGCCGACATTGATGTCGGCCTTCTGGCCCGGCATCGCGAATTCGCGAAGCGGCACGCGGCCTTCGCTCTTCAGGCCGATGTCGATCACTGCCAGGTCGTTTTCAATCGCGGTCACGGTGCCCTTGACGACGCGGCCTTCAAAGCCGCCGTCGGCACCACCAAGCGATTCATCGAGCATCGCGGCGAAATCGTCGCGCGTCGGGAAAGCCGTAGTGGCCATATGTGTGTTTCCTTACTTCATTTGTTCCGGCCAAGCGGTTGGTTCCGCTGGTCTTAATGGCCGATCTGCCATGCCTGCCGGATGCAGGACACAGCATCCTTCGAACCGTTGGCGAGCAAGCCATGGGCAAAGCAAAATGGGCGCGACGGGTGCATCCCGTCACGCCCGACGCTCGGTTTCGAGCGGCGGTTTGACCATGCCTCGACCTGCCAAAAAGCCCGTCGGACGGCGCGCATATAGTCCGCAAAGCCTGTCAAGGCAAGGTCGAAAGGCCGGTCAGGCGCGGCGCTTGCGGCGCTCTTCGACGAACGCGATCGCGGCGGCGAGTGCGGCGTCCTTGGCCATGCCCGTGTTGTCGAGCAGCATGGCGTCTTCCGCCCGGAGGAGCGGCGCGTTGGCGCGGCCGGTGTCGCGCGCATCGCGGGCGTGAACGTCGGCGAGCACGGCATCGAAACCGACGTCGACGCCGCGCGCGAGCATCTCGGCATGACGGCGGCGTGCGCGTTCCTCGGGGCTGGCGGTGACGAACAGCTTGGCATCGGCGTGCGGCGCGATAACCGTACCGATGTCGCGCCCGTCGAGCACTGCACCGCCGGGCTGGTTGGCGAAATCGACCTGGCGCTGGAACAGCGCCTGACGCACGGCGGGATGGATCGACACGCGGCTGGCGAGCCCGCCGGTGGTTTCATAACGCAGCGCCGGATCGTCCAGCAGGCTGCCCGGGAAGCTGCACGCGGCGAGCGCGTCGGCGGCATTGTCGGCATCGCCATGGTTGAGCTGCGTCTGGTAACCGACCGCGCGATAGAGCAGGCCGGTGTCGAGCACGGGCAGGCCGAAATGCGCGGCCAGCCCCTTGGCGATCGTGCCCTTGCCCGACGCGGTGGGGCCGTCGACCGCGATGATCATTGCTGCAAGCCCGCGAGCAGTTCCTCGAAATTGGGGAAGCTGGTCGCGACGGGGGCGATGTCGTCGATCGTCACCGGCGCCTTGCCGACGAGGCCGGCGACGGCGAAGCTCATGCAGATGCGGTGGTCGAGGTGGCCGGCGATGGTCGCGCCGCCGGGAAGCGGGTCGCCGCCGGTGCCGTCGATGATCAGGCCGTCTTCGGTTTCTTCGACGCGGGCGCCGATCGCCTTGAGGCCGGTGGCCATCACCGCGATGCGGTCGCTCTCCTTGACGCGCAGCTCATCGAGTCCGGTCGTGACGGTGCGGCCCTCGGCGAGCGCGGCGGCGATGAAGAGGATCGGGAACTCGTCGACCATGCTCGGCACGATGGCGGGGTCGACGGCGATGCCCTTGAGCGCGCTGTGGCGGACGCGGAGGTCGGCGACGGGTTCGCCGCCGACTTCGCGAGCGTCGAGCAGTTCAATGTTGCCGCCCATCTGTTGCAGCACCTCGACCAGACCGGCGCGGGTCGGATTGAGGCCGACATTGGCGATGGTGACGTCCGACCCCGGAACGAGGAGCGCGGCGACGATGAAGAAGGCGGCCGACGAAGGGTCGCCGGGGACGGTGATCGTCTGCGGCTTCAGCTCGGCCTCGCCGCGGATGCGAATATGGCGGGTGCCGTCGGCGCCCAATTCTACGGTCAGGTCGGCACCGAAACCCTTGAGCATGCGTTCGCTATGGTCGCGGGTCGGGACGGGCTCGATCACTTCGGTAATACCCGGCGTGTTGAGACCTGCGAGCAGTACCGCGCTCTTCACCTGCGCCGAGGCCATCGGCAAGCGATAGGCGAGGGGGATGGCGGGCGCGAGGCCGCGCACCATCAGCGGCAGGCGGCCCCCCGGCGAGGCGCTGATGTCGGCGCCCATCAGCGACAGCGGGTCGATGACGCGGCCCATCGGGCGGCCCGACAGGCTGGCATCGCCGACGAAGGTCGTGGTGATCGGGTGGCTTGCGACGAGGCCCATGAGCAGGCGTGTCGAGGTGCCGCTGTTGCCCATGTCGAGCGCTCCCTGCGGCTGCAGCAGCCCGCCGACGCCGACGCCGTGAATGCGCCATTCGCCGTCGTCCGTGCGTTCGATCGTCGCGCCCATCGCGCGCATCGCGGCGGCGGTGGCGAGCACGTCATGCCCCTCGAGCAGGCCGGTGACACGGCTTTCCCCGACGGCGAGCGCGGAGAGCATCAGCGAGCGGTGCGAGATGCTCTTGTCCCCCGGAATCGCGATCCTACCTTTGAGCGGAACGGAAGCGGAAAAGCTGCGCGGCGTGGCGGTTTGATCGGTCATGGCGTGCGGCTTTTGACAGCGGCCTTGCAATCTGGCAAGGCGCACGCCGATTTGACGGATAGCTATTCAACTTCCGTCGCTCTTCCGATATTTTTATCCTGTTCCAAAGGGTTACGAGGCATATATGATCAAGGCTGAATGGGGCACGAAGCGTAGCTGCCCGAAATGCGCAACCCGATTCTATGATTTGACCAAGGACGACCCGATCAACTGCATCAATTGCGGTTACAACTGGATTCCGGAATCGGTGCTCAAGTCGAAGCAGCCGATGCCGTTCGAACAGATCGAAAAGCCCGGCAAGGTCGTCAAGGAAGAAGGCGTCGACGAGGATCTGGATCTGGACGTCGATGTCGACGAGGACAGCGATTCGCCCGACAATGATGTCGACCTGGGCGGCGACGACGATCTGGGCGTCGCGACCGCGGACGACGACGACGTCGAAACCTGATAATTTTCGCGGGGGGCCAAAAAAGCATCGGATGATGCATTTGGCCCCTTGCATCGGTCGCCTGCACTGGTAAAGGCGGCCTCCCGATCGCAGCAGCCAAGAATATTGGCCGGGGCGATCCAGAATGGTACGGGGCCTTAGCTCAGCTGGGAGAGCGCCTGCATGGCATGCAGGAGGTCAGCGGTTCGATCCCGCTAGGCTCCACCATTACAAAAAAGGCCCGCGAAAGCGGGCCTTTTTTGTTGCGCAGCTGATCGGTGGCTATTCGGCCGCCTCGTCCTTCTCGAACACGGGTTCCAGCGCGATCGGATCGGCGAGTGTGATGCGATCGAGGATCGACGCGGTGTCATCGCGGACTTTCAACATCAGGCTGCGCAGCCGGCATTCGGATTCGGGCAGGCAATTCTTGCAATGTTCGTGCGCGTTGCGCGCGGCGCACGGGACGAGCGCGAGCGAGCCGCGCGTCAGGCGGACGAGATCGCCATAGCTGATGTCGATCGGGGGCAGCGCGAGCTGATAGCCGCCGTCGCGCCCGCGCTGCGAGATGAGCAACCCCTCGCGCGCCATTTCGGACAGGATCACGGTCAGGAATTTGGGCGGGATATTCTGCGCCTCCGCAATATCCGCAAGCTGCACCTGCCCCTTGCCCCAATGGTCGGCAAGGTGCTGGAACGCGCGGATCGTATAGCGGGTTTTTTGCGAGAGCATGGCGGCGTTACTGTGACATATTCAGCCTTAATTCAACCTGTCTGGATGACATAAGTTGCAGAGTTGATGAAAATCACAGCGGGTGGCATGAACCGTCAATAAGAGGGTCGCTGGATAGCCCGGTTTCGGGCGCGGCGGAGGTGGATCAAATGATGCGGAAAATATTCGCGACTCCCGCGGTGTTGGCAGCCTGCTTGCTGGCCGTCACCCCGGCTCAGGCGCAGTTCGGAAGCCTGCTTCGCAAGGTGACGACGCCCGCGCCGAAACCGAGCGAAGAGGGCAATGGCGGCTGTCCCAAGGGCAAGAAGGGCAGCAGTGCGGGCCGGAGCATTTTGGGCGGTGTGCTCAACGAGGCGATCGGCAGCGCGGCGAGCAAGGCCGGTGTCTATAGTTATGTTCCGATTTCGGAGGTCAGCGGGACGCTCACCGACGCCATCGCCTGCCGCCTCGATCCCGCCGAACAGGTGCAGGCGGCGGCGGCGACCGAGGAGGTGACGCGCGGCGAAGAGGTCGGCGCGACCGCGAACTGGACGAGCGAGACGCGTCAGAATGTCAGCGGATCGTCGACCATCGCGGCAAAGAATGAGCTAGCCGACGGCTCGCAGTGCATGAGCGTCACCGATATCGTGATTGTCGAGGGTGAGGAAACGCGCGTGTCGAAACGGATGTGCAAGGGCCCCGGCCAGGCGCGCTATGTCCTCGCGGCGTAAAGCGTTTCGCGTCGCGGCGGCGGCGGGCCTGATCGCGTGCCTGACCGGCGCTGCCAAGCCGGCGATCGACCCCGCGAACCCGACCTGCCCGCTGACCCCCGACTGGTCGGCGAACCCGACGATGAAGCTGACCCCCGTTGCCAAGAAGAATGGCAAGGTGCTGCTCGCCGAGGGGCGGATCGATGCGGGGCTGCCCGATCGGCTGAAGGCGGCGCTTGCCGCCAATCCCGACGTCAGCGAAGTCTGGCTGCGCTCGCCCGGCGGCGACGCGCGCGCGGGCAATGCCGCGGGGCGGATCATTCGCTCGAACTTTGGCCTCACGACACGCATCCCGGCGGGCTGGGCCTGTTTCAGCGCGTGCAATTTCATCTTCATGGGCGGCCAGCCGCGCGTGATCGACCCCGGCGGGCTGTTCATCGTCCATATGTTCACGCGCACCGGCGACCGCAGCGCGATCGACATGAGCGTCGCGATGGGGACCGACGCGACGAAAGAGCTGATCGGCGACATCGAACAGGACGCCGCTTTGCTCGCGAGCGAGGACAATGATTTCCTGATCCGCATGGGGGTGTCGCGCAAGCTGCTGACCGAGGTCATGTATCAGCAGAAAGCGCTGGCGAACGCCGACGACAAGTCGACGCGCCGCTGCCTGACGCAGGCCGAGGTGAAGACCTATAACGTTGCAAATAACAACGAATAGGATAGGCTGTTTCTCAAAATAGGAGAGGCTGCCATGAACGAGATGACGCACGATCACGCCACATTCCGGTCGATGATCGACGGAACACAGGAAGATTGGGACATTATCGCGCGCGAGCAGAAAGAGTTCGCGCCGAACAATGGCAAGCGCATCCTCGACCATCTGAAGCTGCTCGGCGGCGATTATGGCGGCTTTCCGGTCGACCGGCTCGAACATTGCCTGCAGACCGCGACGCGCGCGCACCGCGATGGGCGTGACGAGGAATATGTCGTGATGGCGCTGCTCCACGACATCGGCGACACGCTCGGGGCGTTCAACCACCCCGATGTCGCGGCGGCGATCCTCAAGCCCTTTCTGTCAGAAGAAAATCTGTGGATCGTCCAGCATCACGGGATCTTTCAGGGCCATTATTTCTTCCACTATCTCGGGCTCGACCGCGACATGCGCGACCAGTTCCGCGACAGCCCGCATTATGCCGCCTGCGCCGAATTCTGCGAGAAATATGACGCGCCGGCGTTCGACCCCGATTACGACAGCGAGCCGCTCGAATTTTTCGAACCGATGGTGATGCGCCTCTGCTCCTATCCGCGCACGAGCATTTACAAGAAGGTGATGGTCGAGGAGGCGGCGGAGTAGCTTGGGTCGCCATCCCGGCGAAAGCCGGGATCGCTCGCGTTCAGGATGAACGATAGCGGCCCCAGCTTCCGCTGGGGCGACGGTTGCTTACTTCCCCTTGAACTCGGTCTTGCGCTTCTGCTGGAACGCCATGATGCCTTCCATTGCATCGGCGGTGCCGCCCGCGATGAACTGGCCCTTGGCTTCGGCGTCGAGCGTGGTTGCGAAGTCCTGTGTCAGACCGTCGCGCAGGATCTTGCGCATCGTGCCGAGCGCGATCGTTGGGCCGTTGGCGAGGCGCGTTGCCAGCGCCTTGGCCTCGGCCAAGAGGTCGGCATCCTCCACGCTCTTATAGATCATGCCCCAGTCGGCCGCCTGGTCGGCCGAAATCTTCTCGCCCAGCATCATCATCTGCAACGCGCGCGGCACGCCGACGAGGCGCGGCAGCAACCACGACGAGCCGCCGTCGGGGACGAGGCCGATGTTGACGAAGGCCTGCAGAAAATAGGCGCTCTTGCCCGCGATGGTGAAGTCGCCCGACAGCGCGAAGCTGCACCCGACGCCCGCCGCGGGGCCGTTGACCGCGACGACGACGGGGATGTCGAGATTGGCGAGCGCGAGCAGCATCGGGTTGTAATGCCCGCGCAGCGCGTTGCGGCTCCGCGCCCCGCCGCTGACCGCGCCGCCACCCGAACGATCGCCCGCCAGGTCGGCGCCCGAACAGAAACCGCGGCCTTCGCCGGTGATCAGCAACGCGCGCGCGCCGAGGCCCGGCAGATGATCGAGCGCTTCGCGAATATCGTCCGCCATCGCGGGCGGCATCGAATTCAGCCGGTCGGGGCGGTTGAGCGTGATCGTCGCGACATGGTCGGCGAGTTCGAGCTTGATCGTGTCGAAGGTCGGAAGGGTCATGGGGAATTATCCTCTCGCGGGTGCTTTACCTTTACGTTCACGTAAAGATGTGACTCATTTGGCGGGCGAGTGCAAGGGGGAAGGGTGCTCAGGTCGGGTTGGCCGGTTTCGACCGGAAGCTGTCCTATCAATCATCGTCACCCCGGACTTGATCCGGGGTCCCGCTTGAGGTCGAAGCCAGTCCGTCCGTCAAAAAAGCGGGATCCCGGATCAAGTCCGGGATGACGAAAGAAAATCGAGCAACGGCAGCTCTCCACCCCCAAAGCGGTCACTTGAGCGATACAGCTACTCGCCGCCCAGACGCCGAAACCGCATATCGCCCTCGGCGCGGTGGAGGGTGAGGCCGCGTTCGGTCTTTTCGGCGCAGGCGCCCTCGAAATTCACGACGCCGATATCGTTGGGCTTGATGATGACGTGCAACTTGCCGCCATCGGCTTCGGCGAGAATGAAGCGCGGCGCGGTGATGCCGTAGATCGGTTCGCGCACCTCGATCCAGCGCGGGATGCGCCTGTCGTCCTCGGGCATCGTCCAGCCATAAACCTGGGTATAGTCTTCGGCGGGGTCGCCGCTATCGAAGCCGATCGTGAAATCGACGCCGGGGACGCCCTTGCCGTTGGGCCAGGTGACGAGCAGGGTGGGGACGGCGCCCTCCACCTCGATCAACGCGCCCTTCTCCAGAGCGGGCGGTATGGGTTTCGGGTCGGTGGTGAGGCAGATCGTGGCGCCGCGCGCTTCCCAGCGCCCCTCGGCCTGCTCGTCGAGCGCGCCCGCGGCGAGCATATATTGGAAGCGGCCGTCGTTGCGGATCAGGAGTCCGCCGCCGACGTCGGGGCCTTCGGCAAGGCTATATTCGCCCACCCAGGGTGAATCCTGCGCCGCGGTGGGGGCGGCGATCAGGGCGGCGGCGAGGAGCAGGGTTCGCATGAACCGATCATGCGTCCGCCGGGGCGGGGGCGCCAGCCCCTTTCCACATGTCGCGCCACCTGCTAGGCGCCCGCGCCATGTCCCAGAAGCACCCCGACCGCCGTACCTTCGCCATCATCTCGCATCCCGACGCCGGTAAAACGACGCTGACCGAGAAATTGCTCGTCGCGGGCGGCGCGATCCATATCGCGGGCGAGGTCAAGGCGCGCGGGCAGGCGCGGCGCGCGCGCTCCGACTGGATGAAGATCGAACAGCAGCGCGGGATTTCGGTCACCTCGTCGGTGATGACCTTCGAACACGCGGGGCTCGTCTTCAACCTGCTCGACACCCCGGGGCACGAGGATTTCAGCGAGGATACCTATCGCACCCTCACGGCCGTCGACAGCGCGGTGATGGTGATCGACGCCGCGAAGGGCATCGAGCCGCAGACGCTGAAGCTGTTCGAAGTGTGCCGCTTGCGTTCGGTGCCGATCATCACCTTCATCAACAAGGTCGACCGCGAGGGCCTGCCGCCGTTCGAATTGCTCGACGAGGTCGCCGACCGGCTCGCGCTCGACGTCTGCCCGATGAACTGGCCGGCGGGTATGGGCGGACAGTTCGAGGGGATCTACGACCTCGCCGATCCCGCGATCATGCGGCCGGGCGGCGATGCGTCGCGCATGTACGAAGGCCACCGCGCGAAGGTCGCCGGGCTCGACGACCCCGCGCTCGCGGCGGAGCTTTCGGAGCGCGGGCTGGCGCACCTCAAGGAAGAAACCGAACTGGCGTCGGCCTGCTATGCGCCATTCGATGCCGCCGCTTACCGCGCTGGCGATCTGACCCCGGTCTATTTCGGATCGGCGCTCAAGGAATTCGGCGTCATCGACCTGCTTTCGGCGCTCGCGAACCATGCCCCAGGACCGCAGCCGCAGCCCGCCGAACCCGCACCGGTGCAGCCGGGCGACGACGCGGTGACCGGCTTTGTGTTTAAGGTGCAAGCGAATATGAACCCCGCGCACCGCGACCGCATCGCGTTCATGCGTCTGTGCTCGGGCAAGTTCGAACGCGGGATGCGGCTGATGCAGGGCGGGACGGGCAAGGCGATCGCGATCAGCCGCCCGATGCTTTTCCTCGCACAGGACCGCGAGATGGCCGAAGAGGCGTTCCCGGGCGACATCATCGGCATTCCGAACCATGGCACGCTGCGCGTTGGCGATACATTGTCGGAGCGCACCGACATCACGATCACCGGACTGCCGAACTTCGCCCCCGAACTGCTGCGCCGCGTCGCGCTCGTCGATCCGACGAAGACCAAGCAGCTGAGGAAAGCGCTCGACGACATGGCCGAGGAGGGGATCATCCAGGTCTTCTACCCCGAAATTGGGTCGAACATGATCGTCGGCGTCGTCGGCCAATTGCAGCTCGAAGTGCTGATCAGCCGCCTCGACGCCGAATATAAGGTCGAGGCAAAGCTTGAGCAGTCGCCGTGGGACACCGCACGCTGGATCGCGAGCGACGACGCCGCGGCGCTGAAGGCGTTCCAGGCCGACCATCGCGGCGCGAGCGCGACCGACCGCGACGGTGCGCCGGTGTTCATGGCGAAGGATGCGTGGGAGGTCGGCTATGTGACCCAGCGCCATCCGTCGATCCGGTTTACGGCGACCAAAGAACGGCGCTTCGCTCCGGCCGATTGACGCCGGGATCGAAGCGGGCGTCCATTCAGCCGGGTGTTGCCACGGGTGTTTCGACCACGGCATTACTCGCCGGAACCTGAACCGGAACCGGCGGATTGACGATCGTCTGGAAATTGGGGCGGTCACAGCCGTCGCCATTTTTCAGTGCCGCCAATTTGGTACGGATTTTCTCCCAATTGGTGGCGCCGACCTCGGCGGGCGGACCGATCCAGAAATGGCTCAGCACGGGTTTCGGGTTAGCTTGGCCCGGCGCAATCAGTTGCCCGGCAAATCCAAGCGCGATCACAATGACACGACCCTCGTTCATCAAGCCAAGGTGGACTGCGACCCCGTCGACGGGAGTATCGCCGGCGGGCGTGTCGGGAAAGGCAAAATCGGCGTTCCCGCCGGCGAGCGTCACGGCCCGGCAGCGCGCCACCGACAGGGCGGGAATACCGCTCATCAGGCCGGCAAATTGCGCACGGGTGGCGACAGTGCCCTTGTTTCCGATAACGGCGTCACCCAGCTTTGCCTTCAGAATATTGTCCATGTCATATATGGTGACGCCGCCGGCGACATATGCCGGTAGGGCGGTCTTATTCGCTCCGATCACGAACTGCTGGCTGTCGCCCGCGGCTGTCATCAGCGGGGCTTTGTCCTTGATCGGCTGATAGAGGTCGAAGGGTATCGAAAAGCGTTCGAGCGTATCGATGGCTTCGCGGGTCGTCAGGCATTTGATGTTGGCTATGTCGGCGGCGACCGCCGAATTGCGGGCATGGGCAAACAGGATGATGCGTGCATCGTCCGAAGAGACGCCCATGTTCGTCAACTGGATGAATGCCGGTGCGCATGCGGCGTCGAAACCCGCTGCATTCCCTGCGTTATTGCTCTGCTCAGCCAGATTCTTGAATGCACCGCCCAGTTGTTTCCAACTTTTTCCGGCGTCTTCCTTCATTCCCGCTGGAATCGTGGCATCCAATATGGATGCAAGATCGTCGGCGTCCGACAGATTTGGATATTCGCGGTTGCCCGACAGCAGGCTGCCTTGATATTCCAAGCTAAATTCGAAACTGGCATATTGGGGTGCCGCATTCCCGCCCGGCGCGGACCACGACCAGGGAAATTTCTTGGGAAGGAAGCTGGTCGCAATGTCGGAATCAGCCGGCTTGACCACAAGCGGCCGCGAGAATGTGTAAGGGTCCCCGGCCGCTGTGGCGCCGGTAAGAACCGGCTTGCTATTTCCGAACAGGCTCAGTTCGGTTTGCGAGCGGATAGAGTATTTATCGCTTTGCGTGTCGCCGAAGAACAGATTGCCGACCGGACCGAGCAGGTTGGCGAAGGCTGATATGCCCGTCCAGAAGGCGGCCTTTCGCTCTTCATTTTCGGAAACGACCACCCAGGGCCGAAATTTAATCTCGGCTGCGATTGCCTGCGGCGTGCGATGATCGATAGCGATCCAGGGACCGGCATATCGGTCGTTCGCTTGGTCGAAATAGGAAATTTCGAAACGGCATGCCTTCTTGCCCGATCGCTTCCAGTGGAAAAGATTGACCTCCGCGGTCATTTCCTGGCCGTCTTCGGATTTTCCGAGCGGCAAGATGGCGGCCATCCCGGCCTCGTATTTCGTCTCGAACAGCGTGTGCAGAAACTTATAGTCCGGAAGCTTCTCGAAGATGCTGTTGCAATTCTGGATATCGTCGATCGAAGGCTTCTTGTGAATGATAAGCCTGTAATATCCTGCGTTTATGCTCTTCTTTTTACGAGGGATGGCCACATCGTTCTGATCCGGCCAAAGCTTCTTTTTCATTTCTTGGAAAAAGTCGGCCGCCGCTGGCGGAAGAGGGGCTGCGGCGGACGCCGTGCCCGGAAACAATATTATGGGGCCGATCGCGGCGAGCAACCATCGCCGGTGCGGATATTGGTTTGTCCGCCGATGGAATCTAGATCCTTGCTTGCGCCACATAACTGCCCCCACAGTCATTCCATTAATGGATATTGGTCTAGCCGGCCAAATCTGCTCTTGTCAAAGCGATCACCAACCAATTTGGCCGGATCAGGGTGAGAGCGCGTGGTAACTATTATCCGAGCAGACTCAAAAGATCGATTGTCGTCGCGGCGGCGGCGTCCTCCTCGTCATCCTCCTCGCCTTCGAACTTGCTCAGCGTGACCCCGAGCAGGCGGATTCCTTGTTCGGTGGGGAGCAGAGGCGCCAATATCGCTTCGCCCGCGGCGAGCAGCGAATTGCCGTCGAGGATCGGCGCGGCGACAGACTTCGCCCGCGTGATCGTGCGGAAATCGGCGTAACGTAGCTTGAGCGTCACCGTGCGGCCGCGCGCGCCCTTCTTGGCCGCGCGGTCCCAAACGACGGTGCAGACATGCGCGAGCGCCTCGCGGATTTCTGTGTCGGTGATCAGGTCGTTGAAGAAGGTCCGTTCGCCGCCGAGCGATTTCAGCGGCCGGTTCGACTTGACGCGCCGATGATCGATCCCGCGCGCGAGATTATAGAGCCATTCGGCGCTGTTGCCGAAATGTGTCGCGAGCCACATCGGGTCTTTTTCCGCGAGGTCGGCGCCCGAAAAGACGCCGAGCCCCTCCATCTTCGCCGCGGTCACCGGGCCGATGCCGTGGAAGCGGCGGATCGACAGCGTCTGGACGAAGGCGGCGCCCTTGCCGGGCGGGATGATCGTGATCCCGTCGGGTTTGTTCTGGTCCGAGGCGAGCTTGGCGATGAATTTATTGTACGAGACGCCCGCCGAGGCGGTGAGGCCGGTTTCGGCGCGGATGCGCTGGCGGATCAGCTTTGCCGTCGCGGTCGCGCTGCCGAGCCCGGCCTTGTCGGCGCTGACGTCGAGATAGGCTTCGTCGAGCGACAACGGTTCGACCTCGTCGGCATAGTCGCGGAAGATTGCGCGAATCTGGTGCGAGATGTCGCGATAGACCTCGAAGCGCGGCGGGACGAAGATGAGGCCGGGGCACTGGCGCTTTGCGGTGATGCTGGGCATTGCCGAGCGCACGCCGAACTTGCGCGCTTCATAGCTGGCGGCGGCGACGACCCCGCGCCGCGACGAACCCCCAACCGCGACGGGTAGCCCACGCAGCGACGGATCGTCGCGCTGTTCGACCGAGGCGTAAAAGGCATCCATATCGACATGGATGATCTTGCGGACGGGGGTGTCCGCGCCGTTATCGGGGCCATGATCGTCGCCGTCTTGCACGGCGCATCTTTAACATGTTGCCATGATGTTCTCAATGGCGCGCTTGACGAACCGCTTGACGCAAAGGTGGCAAAATGGCAATCGCCGCCGACCTTGGGAATGCGGGTATAGCATAGTGGTAATGCTCTAGCCTTCCAAGCTAGCTAGGCGGGTTCGATTCCCGCTACCCGCTCCACCAAAATCCTGCATCAATGACGCGATAAATCCCGGCTTCGGCTGGCCGCCGTTTTGCGCCGGTCAGGCCCCGGAACCTGCCGCAACATGCCGGCGTTATCCATCTGCCTGAACCGATGCACAGCCGGACAGAATCGCGTTGTTTGCGCGGCGTCGCTCGGCTTGGACCGGCCGGGTGGGGGGCTTTAACGATCAGGAGAATTCCTATGTCCCCGTCTCTGAAAAAACTGGCACCGGTGGTGGTTATTGTGGCCGGATCCCTGGGTTTGGGCGGCTGTGCGACCAAAGGCTTCGTGCGCGAGCAGGTCGCCGTTGTGAGCCAGCGCGTCGATGCGCTCGAAGCGCAATTGCAGGCGACCGACGCCACCGCGAAGCAGGCATTGACCGAAGCGCAGGCCGCATCGGGGCAGGCACAGAATAATGGCCAGCGCCTCGATCAGCTGAGCGGCCGCGTCGATGGCATCGAACAGCGCATGCAGGCGCAGCAGAAGCGGCCGCGCAATTGACGCCATATGGCGTCAAAAGCTGATCGACCGTGATTATCGGCGCCGTCGCCCGCGGGCGACGGCGCCCACTATTTGAGTGCATCGACCTATGATCAAAACCTTCGTGGCGCTTGCGGGATTCGCGCTGACCGTTCCGGTGTCCGCAGGATCGGCGGAGCCGGCCAGCGAGGCCGAAGCTGCGGATGCCGCAACTCGTTCGGAGGCGGCGACGCGGGTCGCCGATTGGGTTGCCGCGTCCGGCGACAATGGCGGCTTGCCGTACATCATCATCGACAAGCCCGCGGCGTCGCTGTTCCTGTTCGATGCGAAGGGGAAATTCCTCGGCCGGGCACCGGTCCTGATCGGCGTTGCGCTCGGCGACGAGGCCACCCCCGGGATCGGATCGAAGGATCTTGCCGAGATCGGCCCCGCCGAGCGAACCACGCCCGCCGGGCGCTTCCTGGCGAAATTCGGGATGGCGGCGGGGCGGCAGAGGGTGCTCTGGGTCGATTATGCCACGTCGGTGGCGCTCCACCCGATCCCAAAGGGCAGCCAGAAGGAACGCCGCCGCCAGCGGATGTTGTCGCCCGGCATCGACGACAACCGCATTACATTCGGATGCATCAACGTCCCGCTGGCGCTCTACAACAAGAGCGTTCGCCCGCTTTTCCAGAAGAAGGGCGGATATGTCTATGTGCTGCCCGACACCAAGCCGCTCGAGGCGGTCTTTCCGCGCCTGCACGTCCAGCCCCGCCCCGGCGCCCCGAAAGATTATCCGGCCGGTTCGACGCCGAGCAGCTCGACCGTGAACAGCAGGGTTGCGCCGCCGGGGATTGGACCCTTGCCCACGGGGCCGTAGGCGAGCTGCCACGGGATCGCGAATTCGACCTTGTCGCCGACGCCCATCAACTGCACGCCTTCCTGCCAGCCGTCGATGACACGATTTAATGGAAAACTCGTCGGTTCGCCGCGCCGCACCGAGCTGTCGAATTCGCGGCCGTCGGCAAAGGTGCCCACATAATGGACGGTGACGTTATCGGCCGGGCCGGGGTGCGCGCCGCTGCCGTCGCCCGCGATCCGGCGCCAACGCAGCCCTCTGGGCGTCACGCGCCAGCCGTCGGCGCCGTGACGCTCGGCGAGTGCCGCCATCTGCTTGTTGAGATAGGCGGTGCCTTGGGTGGACGGCGTTTCGCCCTGCTGGGCGGTGGCGGACGCCGGAATGCAACTGCCCAATGCGGCCGCCGCGAGCAGCCGGTTCAAAGACGATATGTGCATGAAAACTCCCTCGATCGTTGCACGCATAAACGCACCGCGGGCCGAATAGGCAAGAGCCTATCGGTCCGAAGGTGCGGGAGCGGCAGGAACCTTCATCGGCATCCGTCGTTTCACCTTCGTACACATCAATCAGAGACTTGATACGCGGCCACCGGCCGTTTCGTCTTTCGAAAACCCGTTTCGCGGGCTTTCGAAACCGGTGCCGTGTGTCCTGCTCTGCAATCGAAGGAGACGTCGGATGTTCAAATGGGCTTTGATCTTTGCAGTGATCGCGCTGGTCGCGGCGGTGCTCGGCTTTGGCGGCGTTGCAGGCACCGCGGCGGGGATCGCCAAGATCCTGTTCTTCGTCGGCCTTGCGCTCGTTGTCCTGTTCCTGATCCTCGGATCGGCCGCGGCGCGAAAGATCACGTAAAAAAATCGAGCGCCGCGGGAACCAAATCGGACATGCGGCGTTTCACTCATCTACTAGATCGAAAGAGAAGGTAGAATCTGGTTCCTGTCTTCGGACGGAACCTAGGGAGCCCCGCCGCAGAAATGCGACGGGGCTTACCTGTTTCTAGGCTGGAAATGCCGCGCGAACGCGGCGTTCGAGCACCGCGAGCGGGATGCGCCCGGCGCCCAGCACCACGTCGTGGAAACGCTTGATGTCATAGCCCGGCCGCCGCGATACCTCGTCGCGCACGCGGCTGATCGCGATCTGGCCAACCTTGTAGGCGCAGGCCTGTCCCGGATAGACGATATAGCGGTCGATCTCGGTGCGCGATGCGCTCGGCGAGTTCGACGAATTCTCGGTCATATAATCGATCGCCTGTTCGCGGCTCCACCCCATCGCATGGATGCCCGTGTCGACGACGAGGCGCGAAGCGCGAAACGCGTAAGAGGCGAGGTAGCCGATCTTGCCGAGCGGATCGTCTTCATACATGCCGAGTTCGTCGGCGACCTGTTCGGCGTAGAGGCCCCAGCCTTCGCCATAGGCGGTGACCGACGCCGCCTGCCGATAGAGCGGCAGTTCGGCGTCTTCATATTTCAACGCACCCTCGAACAGATGCCCCGGCGCGCCCTCGTGATAGGCGAGGGTCGGCAGGGTGTAGCGCGGCCATTCGGCGGTATCGCGCAGGTTGATGAAAAAGATGCCGGGGCGCGAGCCATCGGGGGTTCCCGCCTGCGCCGACCCGCCCGGCGCACCGATCTCGATTTCGGGTGGGACGCGGCGGATTTCATAGGGGGCCTTGGGAATGCGGCTGAACACCTGGGGCAGGCGCCCGCGAATCTTGACGAGCAGGCCGTTGAGATAGGCGAGCATCTCGGCGCGGCCGGTGTCGTCATTGGCGAACAACTGACCCTCGGCCTTGCCCAGCGCGTTCAGCCGGTCGCGGATGCTGCCGTCCTTATAGCCCTGCGCTTTCAGCAGCACATCCATCCGCGATGTCAGGTCGGCGACCTGCTCGCGGCCGATGCGATGGATTTCGGCGGCGCTGAGGCTGGTCGTCGTATGCTGTGCGAGCGTCGCGGCGTAATAGGCCGCGCCATCGGGAAGGCGCGCGACGCCGGCGTCGGTGCCGGCACGCGGGAGCAACGCGGTCAGCGTGTCGATCTGGCGGGTGAGCGCGGCGCGGATCGGACCCTCGAAAACCTTCGCGGCGCTCTCGCCATATCCCGAAAGGCCCAGCGCGGCGCTGCGTTTGGCGATCGAGGCGACGAGCGTTTTGCCGCCGACGTCACCGTCGCGGAGGCGTGCGAGTTGTTGCAGCGCCTGGTCGAGGATGAAGCGCGGTGCGACGACGCCCATTGCGGCATTCGCCTTTACGATTTCGGTGTCCGCGTCGAGCAGCGTCGGGATCGCTTGAAGCCGCGTCATATAGGCGTCGGCGTCGGCCTTGGTCGTCACGGGGTGCTGGCTGTCGAGGAAGGTGCTGACCCCCGTGTAAAATCCGCCGAGCTGGGTGACGCCATAAGGGCCGGGGCGGTGGCCGAAGCCGCCCGTATGATAAGTGAAACGGGTAAGCCGCTGGCGCGTGACGAGGTCGAATTCGGCGCTGTCATGCGCGATGCGCGCGGCATCGCCGAGCGTCTCGCCCTTGATCGCGCGCACCGCGGCAAGGTCGCTGTCGATCTGGCGCGTTCGCGCGGCACGCGCAGCGGGCGACCAGTCGGGGAATTGCGCGCGGAGGGCGGCGCGGACGCCCGTGTCGATACCGAGCGACGTGGCGCGGGTCGGGTCGTCGCGCAGGCCTTGCTCGAATTGCGCGGAGAGCAGCGCGTCGAGGCGGGCGTCGCCGCTTTCTTTTGCGGTGGCGGGCCCTGCGACGCTGGCGACGGCGAAGCCGCCAATCCCGGCGAGGACGGTCCGTCGATCGGGCACAATGTCGGTCATGCGATTCTCCCCTGTTCGTTTCGCCGAGCGTAGAAGCGCGCCGTTATCGGCGCAACATGCTGACGCAATTGCGAAACTTTTGGCTGCGGCGTCGTCAGCCGATCGGCTGACTCGTCCGCCTTTCACGATGAACAGCCATTAAAACGCATCCATCGCCCGGAAGGTGCGTTGGTCAGTTTCGGTCGGGATACCCCCGGGTGGATGGAGAATGACATGAGCATACTCAAAAAGGCAGCAATCTCTTTTGCGGCGTTATCGGTGATCGCGGCGCCTGTTGCGGCGTCGGCGGCGGGCGTGTCCCGCGCAGCTTCGGCCGCCGGAGGTGAAAACGAACTCGAAGGCAATTCGAGCTGGATCATCGGGCTTGTCGGCCTGCTCGTCGGCATCGGCGCGATCATCCTGGTCGCCGACAAGGACGACGATTCCCCCGTAAGCCCATAGGGTCATATTCGCGGGAGGGCGGCCGGACCGGCTCGGGCTGCCCTCTTGCAACGCTCTATCGCTCTGCCGCGCGGCATGAACGGCCGACCTGTTCCGCCGCGCGGTGCCATTGCCAGCCGGTCGCTGATTGCGGATTGGCGGGCCGTGAGGGATGGGCGGTGGAGATTCGGCAGCGATGGCAAGGGGATATAGGGCGGCGGCCTTGGGCGTGGCGCTGCTTGGGGGATGTAGCGGTGCAGCTACAGGACATGCCGACGGCAAGACTGCCGCGGCGCAGGTCGTTCAGGAAGGGCAGGGGAAGCCCTATGCCCTGCTGGGCAGCGAGGTCTGGGACGTGCCTGACCCGGTTTCGGGCCGCGGTTATCAGGTCTTCGTCAGCCTTCCGTCTTCTTATGCAAAGGATCCACAGCGCGCCTATCCGGTGCTCTACGTCACCGACGCCGATTATGCCTTTCCGGTCGTCCGGCAGATCGCGCGGCGATTGAACGTCGAAGGCCCGAAGGTGCAGGAGTTCATTCTGGTCGGATTGTCCTATGCCAAGGGCGACGATCCGGTGCGGAGCCGGCGGCGTGACTATACCCCGACCGCCGAAGGGCCGAGCGACGCGCCGGCCGACGCAGTCCACGGCGGGGGCGCGGCGTACCAGACCTATTTGCGCGATCAGGTTCTGCCTTTTGTTGCGCGCCGCTATCGAACCGATCCCCGGCAAAAGCTGTTTCTCGGCCATTCCTACGGTGCCCTTCTGGGGACACAGATATTGTTCACCGAACCTGAAATGTTCAGCGGCTATATCCTGGGAAGCCCGTCGCTTTGGTACGGCAAGCGGCATATGTTCGCGCTGGAAAAGGCCTATGCGGCGGCACACCGCGACATGCCGGCGAAAGTCTATGTCTATACCGGCGAATATGAAGCGGCGCGCGCCGCCGATCCGCGCTTCAACAAGCGCGTGGATATGGTTGGGGACAGCGATGCGCTGGTCGAAACGCTGAAACGGCGCGCCTATCCGGGGCTGCAAATCCGGGCGGACGTGCTGAATGACGAGGACCATGTGTCGGTGGCGCCGCGCGGCTTCACCAAGGGGATGACTTATCTGCTCCCGGTGCCGCTTGCGGCGAAATGAACGGCGCGCCGGTTTTGCGACAATTTGCGACAATTTTCCGTCGATCCGGCACGTCGCTGGGACAAACCGCGCCTAGAACGGCTTCATCGGGTTCCGGCTCTTTCCCGGAAGGCCCATGAAGGAGTTCGTTACGTGAACAAGAAAATCTCGCTCTTTACGCTCGCCGCCGCATTGGTGGCCGTGCCCGTTCTCGCCGCGCCCGGCGCCGACGGCAATGCCGTGCAGACGCGCGCCGATGCTCAGGCCCGGGCCACGCAGATGTTCGCCAAAATGGACGCGAACAAGGACGGCAAGCTCGACGCTACCGACCGCACCGCGCAGCGTGCCGAGCGGCAGGCGAAAATCTTCGCCAGCCTCGACGCCGACGGCAATGGCAGCATCAGCAAGGCCGAATGGGACAAGCATGGCGCCGATCGCGCCGCCAAGCGCGCCGAACGCGGTGAAAAGCGTGCCGAAGCCGGCGAAGCCGGCGAAGGCAAGCGCCATGGCATGCGTGGCGGTCATGGCAAGCGCGGTGGCCATCACGGCATGATGATGGGCAAGGCCGATACCGACGGCGACAAGGCGATCAGCCAGGCCGAGTTCCAGACCGCCGCGCTGGCGCGCTTCGACGCCGCCGACGCGAACAAGGATGGTCAGGTCACCGCCGAGGAACGCCAGGCCCAGCGCGGCGCATGGCGCGCCAAGCGTGGTGCGGCTCCGGCGGCTCCCGCGAACCAGTAAGCATTTGGCAGGGGCCTGGCGGCAAAGCGTAGGGCCTTCCTCCCCTCCCGGCATTGCCTTTGTTGCCGGTCCCTGTCAGCTATCGCCCATCGGCCCCCGCGGCCGGTGGGCGAACTAGCATTTCTTTTGACGGAAACCCGATGACCGATAGCGACACGCCCCGCATCCTGCTGATCGACGACGAACCGTCGATCCGCGAGCCGCTGGGCGAATATCTGACCGCGCAGGGCTTTGCGGTGACCGACGTCGCGAGCGCCGCCGAGGCGCGATCGGTGCTGCGCGCGCAGAGCGTCGATCTGGTCGTCAGCGACATCATGATGCCCGGCGAGGACGGCCTGTCGCTGACCCGCCATTTGCGCGAGACGAGCAGCATCCCCGTCATCCTGCTGACCGCGCGCGCCGAGGATACCGAGCGGATCATCGGGCTGGAGATCGGCGCCGACGATTATGTCGTCAAACCCTTCAACCCGCGCGAACTCGTCGCGCGCATCCGCACCGTATTGCGCCGGACGCAGCAGGGCGGGCGCGCACTCGATCCGGGCGGGACCTATTATGCCTTTGGCGACTGGGTGCTGCGCGAAGTCGAGCGCGTGCTGGTCGATGGCGAAGGCAATGAGGTCGCGCTGTCGTCGGGCGAATATCATCTGCTCCACGCGCTGGTGCGCCATCCGCGGCAGGTGATGAGCCGCGACCGCCTGCTTGACATGGTGCGCGGGCGCGAGGCCGATATTTTCGACCGCGCGATCGACAATCTGGTCAGCCGGCTGCGCAAGAAGATCGAGGTCGATGCCGCGCATCCGCAGATCGTCAAGACGGTGTGGGGCGGGGGCTATACGCTGGCGTGCGAGGTCAAGCGGATGGGCCCGGCGGCGTGAAACTGCGGTTGTGGCCCAAAAGCCTTGTCGGCCAGCTCGTTTTTGCGGTCGCGGTGATGCTGTTCGTCGCGCAGGCGATCAATTTCGTGCTGCTGTCGCGCGGGATGCGGCAGCAGACGCTGGCGCACGGCGGCGGCATGGCCGTCGCGCGGATCATCGATGCGATCGAGCGCGACCGGCGTGGTGACTTCAGGCCGCCCCGCAACGAACGCGAGCGGCACGAGGCGCGCGAGCGTGCGCAGAAACTCGTGATCTCCGATCATCTCCCGCCGATGCCCGTCGGCGCCGTCCGGGTGCCCGACCTCGCCGCCTATGTCGAAGGCCTGCTCGGCGAGACCAATGTGCCTGCCGCCATGGTCGACGCGTGGGCGCTCCCGCCGCGCGAACGGCAGCGGCTGCGCCGGCCCGCCTTTCCCGACCGGGCCGTCATCGTCGTCGCGAAGGTCGACGGGCGCTATTTTGCGGTGCGCACGCGGATCGCGGCGGGGGGCAATCGGCTGCAGGGTTTCCTCGTCTGGCAGACGCTGTCGCTCTATCTGTTGCTGCTGGTTCCGATCATGCTGATCGCGTGGCGCGCGGCGCGGCCGCTGCGCGACCTGACGCGCGCGGCGCGCGCCAATCCGGCGCTGCGCGATGCCGAGCCGCTCGAGGAAGAGGGGCCGTCGGATGTGCGCGAGCTGATCGGCGCGTTCAACGCCTATCGCGGCCGTATTTCGACGATGCTGTCGGACAAGGACCGGATGCTTGGCGCCGTCGGCCACGATTTGCGCACCCCGCTCGCCAGCCTGCGCGTGCGCGTCGAGCAGGTCGAGGACGAGACGTTGCGCGACAAGATGATCGCGAGCATCGAGGAAATGACCGCGATGCTGAGCGACATTTTGGCGCTGGCGCGGTCGGGCGCGGGAACCGAGGCGCGCGAGCGTATCCCGCTGCGCGAATTGATCGGCGAACTCGCGGCCGATTATCAGGAGCGCGGCAAGGATGTCGAAATCGGCGATATTGCCGACGCCGCCGTGCTGGCGCGGCCGATGCTGCTCAAGCGCGCGCTGCGCAATCTTGCCGACAATGCCATTGCCTATGGCTCGCGGGCGCGGTTGTCGGTTGTGACCGATGGCGGGCAGGCGCAGATTATCGTATCGGACGACGGTCCCGGTCTGACCGACGAGCAGATCAAGACGCTGATCGAGCCCTTCGCGCGCGGCGAGCAATCGCGCAACCGCGCGACCGGCGGCGCCGGGCTGGGGCTGTCGATCGCGCGCGATATCGCCGAGGGCGAGGGCGGGGCGCTGGCGCTGAGCAATCGTGCCGGCGGCGGGCTCGATGCGGTGATTACGCTGCCGGCCGTTTAATCGTCATCCCAGCGAAAGCTGGGATCTCTATCGTCCGGGCGGGCCGCCCGAGATCCCAGCTTTCGCTGGGATGACGAATGATCAAGCGTAGATCGCGATCGCCTGACTGCCGCTGAGGATCGGTTCGCCGGCGCGGTTCCACAGCATCATGTCCTGCACCGACAGGCCGTGGCGCGCATAGCCGGTCTTCGCCGACAGCAGCCACCAGCCGTCGTCGGTTTCGGGCGTGCCGGTGAGCATGTTGACCGTCCAGTTCATCGAGCTGATCGGCCCGAATTCGCTGAACAGCGCCATCGCGGCGGGGGGCAGGGCGTCGCCCATCGCGAGCAGCGCGACCGCCGGATGGCACGCGGGCTCCTCGACGAAGCGAACCCAGGTCAGATATTCGCCGACCTCGCTTTTCCAGCCGAAGCGTGGGCCGGTGGTGGGGCGCATGTCGAAATGGCGCGTGAAGGGCGGCCGCGCGTGATGATCGGGCACTGGCGCCAGCGTCTCGGGATCGGGCGCGTCGGGCACCGACAGGCGATCATGGTCGAGGTGGCTCTTGCGGTCGCCTGAAAAGGCGAAGACCGCAGCGGTGCCGAAGCCCTGGTCGCTCGACACGCCGGCGTCGACGAACAGCGAAGATTTCGACTGGCGCAGCACGCGCGTTTCGACGGTGCAATCGCCGCCGACGGGGCCGACGAAGCTGATCTGCGCGTAACGCAGCGGGGTTTCGGTGGGATGGAGCGCCATCGTGCCCGCGAGCGCGACCGCCGAACTGATCCCGCCATAGGCGGTGCGCCCCTGCATCCATCCTTCGTCGATATGCGCCTTCGCCACGCCCTCTTCGGTGCGCAGCGTCGAAAGCAGCGCGTCGAGCGCGCTGGGAGAGGTCGTCATTGGTCTCTTATTCCTCGATCTGGAAAGTCAGGCCCGCATTGGCGGTCAGCCGCTCGATCAGCGCGTCGCCGAGCAGCGCGCCCGGGGTCCAGACGCCGCCTTTGCCCTTGTTTGCGAGCAGCGCGATGCCCGTTTCGGCGAGCATCTTCGACGTCGAGCCATAGCCCGGGTCGCGGTCGCCCTGAACGCTCGCGCGCACGGTGGTGCCGTCGGGATATTCGCCGATGAAGAGGATGTCGTAAAAGCCGTTCTCGCGCGCTTCCTTGCTCGGGCCTTCGCCGGGCTGGAGCGTCGACTCGCCAAAGGGATTCGCCTTCGCCATCGCTTCGGCCATCGCCTTTCCGGCGTCGCCGATCGTCGTCATCGCCATCTCGTCGTACACAAGGTCTTCGCCCCACTTATGGCCGAGCAGGAAATTGGTGCGGTGGACATTCTTGGTGTTGATCGGCGCCATCACGAAGGGCGCGGTCCAGGTCCCCGTCGCGCTGTCATATTCGGGGATCAGCCCGGTCGGCTGCGACGGGCCTTCGAAACCGGGGGTCAGCGCAAAGCTCGACTTGAGCAGCAAGGCGAGCGACGGCTTTTTCGCGATGGCTTTGAGCGTTTCGGTGAGGCTCGCGATCGTGCCGCCCGAGGCGCCGCCCGCCATCTTGCGGACGCGGCCCTTGACGCGCGGTGCGGGCTTGCCGTGGCGCTTGATCGCTTCGGCCTGCAGGAAATGGACGCCGAGGTCGAAGGGGATGCTATCGAAGCCGCAGCTGAAGGTGATGCGCGCGCCCGACGCCTTGGCCGCGGCTTCATGCTCGTCGATCATCTCGCGCATCCAGCCGGGCTCGCCGCAAAGATCGGCGTAGGCGGTGCCCGCCTTGACGCATGCGGCGACGAGCTCGCTCCCGTAAAGCTGGTACGGGCCGACCGTGGTCAGGATAACCTCGGCGCGCGCCGCCATGGCATCGAGGCTGGCGGGGTCGCTCGCATCGGCGACGACGAGCGGGGTGTCCTGCGGCGCGCCGATCAGATCGCGGACCTCGGCAAGCTTGTCGGCGCTGCGCCCCGCCATCGCCCATTTCGGCGCGTCCTTGCGGCCCGCATAATGGGCGGCAAGATACTCGCCGACGAGGCGCCCGGTGAAGCCGGTCGCGCCATAGACGATGATGTCGAACTCGCGGGTCCCCGCCATGGCCATTCTCCCTTTACGTAAACGTTAAGTGGAGGCTAGCGCAGGCGGGGATGCTTGCCAAGTACGAAGGTCTAGCGGCGCCAGAAGGGGCGTTTTTCCACTACTACCGGCGTCCCGATCGCCTCCGCGCGGCCCTCGGCGCGTGCGGCGCGGAGCTCGGCTTCGCTCGCATGCTGCTGTGCCCGATGCGTGGCGAGCTCGTCGCGGCGGCGCTGGCGCAGCGCGTCGTAACTCCAGCGTGTGTGGCCGTAACCGAAGAGGCAGAGCAGGCCGCCCGCGATCGCCAGATTCTTCATCGCCGCCATCGCCTGCACCGGGTCGGTGAACTCGCGGTGGAAGAAGAGGATCGTGGCGAGAACAAAGCTCGCGAGCAGGATCGACACGAGGCGCACGGCGATACCGAGCGCGATGCAGATGCCCGCGATGAGTTCGAAGAGGCCGACCGGAATGGCGAGTCCGCCGGGCAGGCCCGAGGTCGCGATCATCGCGGTGGTGTCGGACACATGGATCAGCTTGTTGATCCCCGACACGATGAAAATCAGGGCAATGAACAGGCGGCCGATGAAGACGGCGATCATGGACATGGGCATTCCTTCCCTAGCGCGCCCCGTCCGCTTGTGCAGACAGGACGCTTGGGAGGACGATGGGTTCCGGCCTAGCGCGGGGTGAAGATCAGTTCGGCGACCTCGCAGTCGCTGCAATCGATGGCGCGGAGGGTGGCGGCGCCGGGCCCGGCGGGCAGGTCGACGTCGGCGAGCTTGACGACCTGCCATGCGGTGCCCGCGGGGATGGCGATGCCGCGCTCGTCGATGCCGATGCGGCCGCCCTTGGCCGAGCGCACGCGCGCGGTGACGGTCCAGCGGCCCGCCTTCGCGACCTCGGCGCTGTAGCGCATATATTCGCCGGTCACGAAATCGCTGACATAGGCTGTGCCATCGGCCGCGCGCGCAATATCGACGCCGTCGTTGCGATAGGTCGTGCCATTGTTCCACGGCGTCCGCTCGCCGCCGGTGGCGACATGATAATTGGCGTCGACGCTGTCGTGATAGGCGACGCCGGGCGGGCCGAGGTCGTAATCGGCGGCGGCGATGGTGAGGGGTTTTGCGGCCAGCGTGCGGGCGGCGAAGGGGCGATAGCTCGCATCGCGCGGCTGGCGGAACATCGCGTCGATGACGTCGGGCTTGGGGATGTTCTTGTCGAAGCGGGTGTTTTCGGCGAGCTGCATCATCGCGGCGAAGGCTGCATCGGCTTCGGGTTTCGGTCCCTTGCCGGTCATCCAGGCTACGATGTTCATCCAGCCGTCGCCCGCGACGATCTCGAGCGGCTGGTTGAAGCCGATTTTCTTGAGCGGCCAGAAATTCCACCCGATGCCGTCGCCCTCGACGAGCGCGATCGCGTCGCGATACCAGCCATTGCTGTTCTCGCCCGACTCGCCGAGCCAGATCGGGCGGTCATAGCTGGTGCGCAGCGCCTTGATTTCGGCGATGCTCGCTTCGTCGTTGCGGTTCCAATATTTATGAAAGCTCAGCACCATATTGGCGTCCCACGCGGGCGGCAGGCCCTTGTAATTATTGCCCCAGCAATTGCCCTCGATGATCACGATATGCTTTTTGTCGACCTTGCGGATCGCCGCGGTGATCCGCTGCTGCAGGCTCCAGACCGCCTTATTCTCGGTCTCGTCGCAGCCATTGCCCTTGCCGGGGGTCGCGAAGCTCCAGTTGGGCTCGTTGATCAGGTCATAGGCGCCGATCCACGGCTCATCCTTGTAGCGCGCGGCGAGCTTGGTCCACAGCATCACGGTCTTGCGCTGGTTTTCCTCGCTCTGCCAGAGCGACGGCTTCGTCGGGTCGCGGTCGGAGATGGCGAGGTCGTTGCCCTGACCGCCGGGCGCGGCGTGGAGATCGAGGATCAGGTAGATGCCGTTCGCCTTGCTCCACGCGAGCAGACGGTCGATGCGCCGGAAACCCTCCTCGTGCCATGTGTCCTCACCGGCCTTGGGCTCCTTGTCGGCGGGCAGGGTGAGCTGGTCGAAATGGATTGGCAGCCGCACCGAGTTGAAGCCCCATTTCGCCATCGCGGCGATGTCGGCCTCGGTCGTGTGGTTGTCGAGCCAGGCGCGGTAGAAGGCCGCGGTGCGCTCCTCGCCGACGAGTTCGACAAGTTTCGCGCGAATTTTGTGCTGCTGCCCGACCTCGCCGAGTTTCAGCATATAGCCTTCCTGCAGCATCCAGCCGCCGAGTCCCATGCCGCGCAGGATGACGGGTTTGCCCGATCCGTCGACGATCTCGGTGCCCTCGACCTTCAGAAAGCCTTGGGCGTGCGCGGTGGTCGAGGAAAGCGATGCGGCGAGCGCGAGAGCGACGGTGCGGAAGTTCATGACCTCATCCCCATGTTCTGATTTATGGGAACGTTATCAATTTTCGATGTCAGGGCAAGCGCGTTAGCGTCAGTCGCGGTATCAAAGCTTAGGCAGCGTGACGCCCTTTTGCCCCATATATTTGCCCGCGCGGTCGGCGTAGCTCGTCTCGCACGGCTCATTGCCCTGCAGGAACAAGAACTGGCACGCGCCTTCATTCGCGTAGATTTTGGCGGGCAGGGGGGTGGTGTTCGAAAATTCGAGCGTCACATGGCCTTCCCAGCCGGGCTCGAGCGGGGTGACGTTCACGATGATGCCGCAGCGCGCATAGGTCGACTTGCCAAGGCAGATGACGAGGATGTCGCGCGGGATGCGGAAATATTCGACCGTGCGCGCGAGTGCAAAGCTGTTCGGCGGAATGATGCAGACGTCGGTTTCGCGGTCGACGAAATTCTTCGGATCGAAATCCTTGGGGTCGACCGTGGTCGAATCGATATTGGTGAAGATCTTGAACTCGGGCGCGACGCGCGCGTCATAGCCGTAGGAGGAGAGGCCGTAGCTGATACAGCCGTCGCGGCGTTGCGCCTCGACAAACGGTTCGATCATGCCCTGCGTCTGGGCGGCTTCGCGAATCCAGCGGTCGGAAAGAATGGCCATGGTGTCTCTTGTCGGTCCTGTAAGGGTTGCGCAAGCGGTCAGTCGATGAGGCCAAGATCCTTGGGACCAAAGGCGGCCGGCAGCAATTGGCTGAGGCGGTAGGTCATGACCTCCTTGCCGTCGCCCGAGGCGCAATGGACGAGGATGTCGGTCTTCGACCGCTCAGCGGCTTCGTTGAGGATCTGGCGGCAGCGGCCGCACGGATTGACCGGGTCGGTGCCCAGCAATTCGTCGCCATGAGGGCGCCCGCCGACGATCGCGACCTCGGCGAGTTCGCCGATCCAGCCCTCGTTGACGATCTTCGCCACCGCCACGGTTTCGGCGCAGAGGGTGAGGCCGTAGCTGGCATTTTCGACATTGGCGCCGGTGACGACATCGCCATTTTTGAGCAGCAGCGCCGCGCCGACGTGGAAGCCCGAATAGGGCGCGTAGGCGCGGCTCGCGGCGTCGCGCGCGGCGTCGATCAGGGCATCACGGGTATCGCTCATCGCATCTCTCCTTGCGGGCGCAGCGCGTTCCAGCCGACGGTGCCCTCGGCGCCCGACAGGCGCACATAATCATTCGCCTGCCACATCGCCCAGGGGTGCGCGCCATAATCGGGTTCGAAGAAATCGCGGCGCAGCCAGATGGTGCGTGCGATACCCTGCGTTACCTTGTAGTCGCTCTCGAACGCCGGGCCGGGGGCGATCACGCTCTGCTTGCCCATATGCGCCTCGATCTGCGCGAGAAACGTGGCGAGTTCGGAGAGCAAAAGCGCGCGCGTCGGCCGGTCGGGGCAGCGGTCGTCATAATCGAGCCAGACGACCGCGGGCAGCGCGTCGGCGCGGCGCGGGACGTGGCGGATGAAATTGGCGGCCTGGTCGGTCGCGAGCTGGCAGAGGCTGTAGCGGTGGATCGCGCCCGCCTGCACGCCGGCTTCGCGCGCGCCTGTCATGTTGCGCACGAACTTTGGGTCGACCGCGGCCGAACCGTCGGTTCCCATGATATAGGCGAAATCGGCGCCCGCGGCCTTGATCGACCCCCAACGGACATCGCCGTTGCCCGCATCGATCGTTACCCCCTGCGTCGGATAGAGGGTGCGGTCGGGGGTCCAGCGCGCGGCCCACCACAATGCAAGGCCGGCAGCGAAGAGCAACAGCACGATCGCGGCGCCGATCCGGCGCAGCAGGCGCGCGGCCGCGGCGCGCCACGCGCCGGCGATCTGTGCCGCCTTTCCGCCCCTGATTGCCCCCGTCGCCATCGTCAGCCCTTGATGTGCAGCACGCAGATCAGCGTGAACAATCGTCGCGCCGTGTCGAAATCGACCGCGATCTTGCCGTCGAGCCGGTCCATCAGCATCTCGGCCGCCTCGTTATGCAGGCCGCGCCGCGCCATGTCGACGGTCTCGATCTGCTGCGCGGTCGAGGTCTTGATCGCCTGATAATAAGAGTCGCAGATCGCGAAATAGTCGCGGATCGGCCGGCGGAAACGCCCGAGCCCGAGGATGATCGCCTCGAGCGGCGAACCATCTTCGCGTGAGATTTCAAAGATCAACCGGCCGTCCTCGACACGCAGCATCAAACGGTAAGGACCGGCATAGCCATCCGCATGGCCGCGCTGCGGCACGAATTTATTGTCTTCGATGAGGTCGAAGATCGCGACGCGGCGTTCCTGCTCGACGTCGGGATTGCGCCAGACGATCGACCCCTCGTCGAGTTCGACCGAAATGATCCGTTGTTTCGAGGGGTCTGCGTGGCTCATGCTGTCCGTGCTTCTACTTGGCCGGGGGCGAAGGGCAAGCCGACTTATTCACAGCATTCCACAGTTATGATAAGCTAGGCGACATCGCCGGTTGCGCCGCCTCGGGCACCGGCCCATGAAGACAGCGATGCCCGAACTAGCCCTTATCCCGACCGCCGTCGCCAGTGGTGACGCGCGCCAAATGCCGCGTAATATCGAGGCCGAGGCCGCGTTTCTCGGGGCGATCCTCATCGACAACCGAGTCGTCGAGGATCTGCCCGTCGCGCTCAACCCCGAACATTTCTTCGAACCGCTCCACGGCCGCATCTTCCAGCAGACGATGGCGCTGATCGAGCGCAACAGCATCGCGACCCCGGTGACACTCAAGCCCTATTTCGAGGCCGACGAGGCGATGAAGGCGGTCGGCGGGGTCGGTTACCTCGCGCAGCTCACCGGCAGCGGCGCGGGCCTCATCGGCGCGCGCGACTTTGCGCGCCAGATTTTCGACCTCGCCTTGCTCCGCGAACTCGCGGGCGTCGGGCGCACGCTCGTCGACAATGCGCTCGACACCAGCGAACGCGTCGATCCGCAGGCGCAGATCGAAGAGGCCGAAACCGCGCTCTATCGCGTCGCGGGGGGCGAGGCCGAGATGGGATCGGTCAAAAGCTTCAACCAGGCGAGCCTCACCGCGCTGCAGGCGGCCGAGCGCGCGCTCAATTCGGGCGGGCATCTGTCGGGGATCACGACCGGCATCGGCAGCATGAACGCCAAGATCGGCGGCATGCACAATTCGGACTTGATGATCCTTGCCGGACGTCCGGGCATGGGCAAGACGTCGCTCGCGACCAATATCGCGTATAACGCCGCCGAGCGCTTTCGCCGCGACGAGGATGACGGCATCCCGCCCGAGAAGAATATGGGCGCGAAGGTCGCTTTCTTCAGCCTCGAAATGTCCGCCGACCAGCTCGCGACGCGCGTGCTCGCCGAACAATCGGGGGTGTCGGGCGAGGCGCTGCGCATGGGCAAGATCAGCAAGGAGCAGTTCCAGCAACTGAGCCGCGCGGCGCAGCAACTTCAGACCTTGCCGCTGTTCATCGACGATACGCCCGGCCTGACGATCGCGGGTCTCCGCACCCGCGCGCGGCGCCTCCAGCGGCGCCACGGCATCGGCTTCGTCATCGTCGACTATCTCCAGCTGCTCCAGGGTTCGTCGAAGAGCGGCGACAATCGCGTGCAGGAAATTTCGGAAATTTCGCGTGGTTTGAAGACGCTGGCGAAGGAACTTCATGTACCTGTGATGGCGCTGTCGCAGCTCAGCCGTGCGGTCGAAAGCCGCGAGGACAAGCGCCCGCAGCTGTCCGACCTTCGTGAATCGGGCTCGATCGAGCAGGACGCCGACATGGTGCTCTTCGTGTTCCGCGAGGATTATTATGTCGCGGCGAAGGAGCCCAAGCGCCCGGTCGAGGGCGACGATGTGAAGATCCACGCGCAGCATGAGGAATGGGCGGCCGAAATGGAGCGTGTCTTCGGCCTTGCCGAAGTGATCGTCGCGAAATCGCGCCACGGCTCGACGGGCAAGATCCGCATGCACTTCGAGGCGAAGACGACCAAGTTCAGCGACCTCGCCGACGACAGCATGGCGTTCGAGGATTATGAGTGAGGCAGAATAATCGTCATCCCAGCGAAAGCTGGGATCGCTAGCGTCCTTGCGCTAAGCGGCGTGCATGAAGCGAGGCGGCTGGGTCTATATTATGACCAATAAACGCGGCGGCGTTCTCTATATCGGCGTTACCGCAGACATCGCAGCGAGAGTTTTTCAACATAAGACAGGCCAAGGCTCGGCCTTCTGCCGAAAATATGGGCTAACGAAGCTTGTGCTGGCCGAAGAGTATCCAACGATCGACGAAGCGATCATCCGTGAAAAGGCAATGAAAGCTTGGAAACGCCAATGGAAAATCGAACTGATCGAGGCCAGCAATCCTGATTGGGGTGATCTGGCCGCCACCTCAATCTAGTCCAATCCGTCGTTCCTGCGGAAGCTAGAAACCGCCATCATTGCCAAACACGGCCAGCGATCCCAGCTTTCGCTGGGATGACGAAGTTTTTTCAGAACGCCGGGTCGTTCGCCGGATCGTCGTCGATCGGCGTGACTTCGGTGTGAATGCCGCATTCGGTCTTGTCCCAGCCGCGCCAGCGGCCCGAGCGCGGGTCTTCGCCCGGCTTGACCTTCGACGTGCACGGCGAGCATCCGATCGAGGGATAGCCTTCGGCCTCGAGCGGGTGGCGCGGCAGGTCGTGCGCCTCGAAATAGGCGTCGAGCTGTTCGCGCGTCCAGTTGGCGAGCGGGTTGAATTTCAGGCGCCCGGTTGAACCGTCGAGTTCGAAGCGCGCGAGCCCCTGCCGCGTCGACGACTGGAAACCCTTGCGGCCGGTGATCGAAGTATCGAAATCGGTCAGCGCCTTTTCGAGCGGCTTGACCTTGCGGATTTCGCAGCAGCCGTCGGGGTCGTACGACCAGCGCAGTTCGGTCGCGTCCTTCGCGGCGAGGTCTTCGGCGTCGGGCGTCAGGTTGACGATATTGAGCCCGAGCTTCGCGGCGAGTTCGTCGCGGTAGGCGAGCGTTTCGGGGAAATGCTTGCCGGTATCGAGGAACAGCACGGGCATGTCGGGCGCGGCGCGCGTCACCAGATGCAGCAGCACCGCGCTTTCGGCGCCGAAGCTCGAGACGATTCCGGTTTCGCCGAGCAGCCCCGCGCCGATCACGCTCGTCACCACTTCGGCGGCGTCCTGCCCGCGGAAGAGATTGTTCAGGCGAATGACGTCGGCTTGGGTGAAGCGCGGCGCCACGTCGATCCGGTCGCGGGTGCGGTCTTCGCTGCCTTTGCGCGGAGAGGTCTTCACGTCAGCCATGCCTCAGCTTCCAGATCGGCACCGCGCCGTCGGCGGCGCCCTGATAATGTTCGGGCCAGCGCCCCAGCGCCGCCTCGACATCCGCGGCGTTGAGCTCCTTTTCGGGCGCAAAAGTATCGAAGCCGCAGCGCTTCATATAGGCGATCTGGTCGACGAGGACGTCGCCTTGCGCGCGCAGCTCGCCGGCGTAGCCGGCTTCGCGGAGGATGCGCGCCGACGAATAGCCGCGGCCGTCGCGAAACTTGGGGAAGGCGACTTCGATCAGCGCGAGCCGGTCGAGATGCGGGATCAGCGCGCGCGCGTCCTCATCGGGTTCGAGCCGCACCGCGGTCGCGTTCGACTGCGACAGGAAGGCGTCGAGGGTGACCGCGGGTTCTTCGCCGTCCGAATGGATATGCTCAACCATAGATCGCCTCCTTGAAGGGGGCCATGCCGACGCGGCGGAAGGTGTCGACGAAACGCTCGCCCTCGGTGCGTTCGGCGAGATATTTGTCGGTGACGCGCTCGATCGCGTCGACGACGCCATCCTCGTCGAAACCGGGCCCGGTGATCGTGCCGAGGCTGACGTCCTCCGCGCCCGATCCGCCGAGCGACAGCTGGTAGTTTTCGGTGCCTTTGCGGTCGACGCCGAGGATGCCGATGTGGCCGGCGTGGTGATGCCCGCAGGCGTTGATGCAGCCCGAAATCTTGAGCTTGAGCTCGCCGAGTTCCTTCTGGCGGCCGAGGTCCGAAAAGCGCGTCGCGATTTTCTGCGCGACGGGGATCGAGCGCGCGTTGGCGAGGCTGCAATAGTCGAGCCCGGGGCAGGCGATGATGTCGCTGATCAGGTCGAGGTTCGGCGTTGCGAGCCCCGCGGCGTCGAGCGTCTGCCAGACGGCGTAAAGATCGGCCTTGCGGACGTGCGGCAGCACGATGTTCTGCGCGTGGGTGACGCGGAGTTCATCATGGCTGTATTTTTCGGCGAGGTCGGCCATCAGGTCGATCTGCGCCGAGCTGGCATCGCCGGGGATGCCGCCGATGGGCTTCAGGCTGATGTTGACGATCGCATGGCCCGAAACCTTGTGCGCGGCGACATTCTGGTCGACCCAGACCGCGAAATCGGGATCGCTGCGGTCGATCGCGTCGGGCGCCGACGCGTCGAGCGGCGGCGGTGCAAACTGCGCGGCGATGCGGTCGAATTCGGCCTTCGGCGGGTCGATGCCCAGCGACTTCACATGCTTGAACTCTTCCTCGACCTGGCGGCGATATTCGTCGGCACCGAGCTCGTGGATCAGGATCTTGATCCGCGCCTTGTAGATATTGTCGCGGCGGCCGTAGCGGTTGTAGACGCGCAGGCATGCCTCGGCGTAGCTCAGCATGTCGTCGAGCGGCACGAAATCCTTGATCAGCGGCGCGATCATCGGGGTGCGGCCCATGCCGCCGCCGACGTAAAACGCGGCGCCATGCTTCCCGTCCTTCTCGACGATCTGGATGCCGATGTCGTGAAGCCGCATCGCGGCGCGATCCTCATTGGCGGCGATCACGGCGATTTTAAACTTGCGCGGCAAATAGCTGAATTCGGGGTGGAAGCTCGACCATTGGCGGAGCAGTTCGGCCCACGGGCGCGGATCGGTGATTTCGTCGGCGGCGGCGCCGGCCCACTGGTCCGAGCTGATGTTGCGGATGCAATTGCCGCTCGTCTGGATCGCGTGCATTTCGACCGATGCGAGGTCTTCGAGGATCGCGGGTGCGTCCTCGAGCTTGATCCAGTTATACTGGATATTCTGGCGCGTAGTGAAATGGCCATAATCGCGGTCGTATTTGCGCGCGATGTGCGCGAGCATGCGCATCTGGCGGCTATCGAGCGTGCCATATGGCACCGCGACGCGCAGCATATAGGCGTGAAGCTGGAGATAGAGGCCGTTCATCAGCCGCAGCGGCTTGAACTGATCCTCGGTGATTTCGCCCGCGAGGCGGCGGCGGACCTGGTCGCTGAATTCGGCGACACGCGCATCGACCATCGCATGGTCATATTCGTCATATTTATACATGTCAGATCACCCAGTCGCCGGCCGCGGGATCGGCGGGTTTTAACGTCAGGTCGGGGCGCACGGTCGGCCCCAATGCGCGGATACGGTCCTTGATGTGCGCGGGGCGCGGGCCGTCGGCGGTTTGCTCGCCGTTGATGATATAGGGGGCGTTGACGCGGCGCGCGCCCTCCTCGGCGGCGAGGATCGCCTCGCCCGCCTCGCCGACGTCGGCGGCGTCCTCGATATGCAGCGACCAGTCGGCGCCGGTCCACCAGGTGACAAATCCTGTTTTCAGGTCATTGCCCGTGAGCAGTTTCATGTGAAATCCCTTATTTGAGCGGCAACGCCCGGCGCGCCGAGGCAGTCGAGCGCATCGGCGCGCGCCGCGACCTTGCCGACGATGATCAGCGCGGGGCTTTTAACTTTCTCGCGTACGACAAGGTCGCCGAGATCGGTGAGGAGCGTGCGGAGCACCCGCGCATCGGCGGTGGTGCCGCGCTCGATGACCGCTACGGGCAGACCCGGCGAAACGCCGTCGGCGATCAGCTTGTCGGCAATGGCAGACGCAGTCGCGAGGCCCATGTAGATGACGAGTGTGCGGCCATGCCCCGCGAGCCCCGACCAGTCCTGGTCGGTCAGGTCCTTGCACTGGCCGGCGACGAAGCTGACCGCGCTCGCATCCTCGCGGTGGGTGAGGGGGAGGCCCGCCTGCGCGGCGCAGCCCGCGGCGGCGGTGATGCCGGGGACGGTTTCGACCTCGACGCCCGCTTCGCGCGCGGCGTCGAGTTCCTCGCCGCCGCGGCCGAAGATGAACGGGTCGCCGCCCTTGAGGCGCACGACCTGCTTGCCCGCGAGCGTTTCGCGGACGAGCAGTTCGTTGATCAGTTCCTGCTTCATCGTGTGACGGCTGCGCTGCTTGGCAACGCTGATCCGCTCGACATGCGGCGGGATCAGCGCGAGCACGCCCTCGCCGACAAGCCCGTCATGGACGACAAGGTCGGCACTTTCGAGCAGCCGCGCGGCGCGCAGCGTCAGCAGGTCGGGATCGCCGGGACCGGCGCCGACGAGCCAGAGCTTGCCTGCAGGAGGGAGAGTCTTTTCCATGCACCGTAGATGGTCGTCCGGCTCCCGCATGGCAAAGCAGGCTTTTTTGACACCGGTGAAGGTAAAATTGGGGTGGCCTAAAGGTAGTTCTTGGTCACCAGTTGCGAGCCTTCGGGATCGCGTAGTCCGACGCCGATCGACGCGCGCATCGCATCGCTCTCCGCCGACGCTACGGGATAGGCGCAATAGTCGGCGGCGTAGAAGGCGCTGGGCCGATGGTTGCCCGACAGGCCGATGCCGCCAAAGGGTGCGGCGGACGACGCGCCATTGGTCGGGCGGTTCCAGTTGATCACGCCCGCGCGCGCATTGGCCCAGAACTGGTCGTAAAGCTGCGGCGTGCCGCCGATCAGCGACGCCGACAGGCCGAATGCGGTGTTGTTCGCCTCGGCGATCGCGGCTTCGAAACTGTCGACGCGGACCAGCTGGAGCAGCGGGCCGAACAGTTCGATATCGGGGCGTTCGGGCATCGCGGTGACGTCTATGATGCCGGGGGTCAGGAAGGGGCGGCCGGCGACGGGGCGGGTCATGTGGCGGATCACCTTGCCGCCGTTCGACATCAGGATCAGGAAGCTCTCGGTCAGGCCGTCGGCGGCTTCGTTATCGATCACCGGCCCCATATAGGGCGCGGGCTCGGCGTGTGGATGATCGACGATCAGGCGGTTCGCGAGGCCGCAAACCTCCTCGATCAGCTTGTCGGCGAGGCTGTCGCGCACGATCAGGCGGCGCGCATTGCTGCACCGCTGCCCCGCGCTGAGGAACGCCGACTGGACGACGATGATCGCCGCGGTGCGGAGGTCGGCGGTGTCCCACACGACGATCGGGTTGTTGCCGCCCATTTCGAGCGCGAGCATCTTGCCGGGCTGGCCCGCGAACTGGCGGTTGAGCGCGAGGCCGGTGCGCGCCGAGCCGGTGAAGAGCAGTCCGTCTATGCCCTCGTGCCCCGCCAGCGCCTTGCCCGTTTCGGGGCCGCCGACGATCAGGCGCAGCACCTCTTGCGGCACCCCCGCGCTGTGGAAGAGCTCGACGAGCTTCGCGCCGACCGCCGGGGTCTTTTCCGACGGTTTGAACAGCACCGAATTGCCGGCGATCAGCGCGGGGACGATATGCCCGTTCGGAAGATGCGCAGGAAAATTATAGGGGCCGAGCACCGCGACCGCGCCGTGCGGCTTGTGCCGCACCGCATTGCGCAGTCCCATCGCGCCCTCGATACGGCGGTTGGGGGTGCGCTCGGCATAGGCTTTGACCGAAATATCGACCTTGTTACAGACCGATTCGACCTCGGTGCGCGCTTCCCAGAGTGGCTTTCCGGTTTCGCGCGCGATCAGGTCGGCGAACGCCTCGCCCTCGGCCTTCACGCGGTCGACGAAACGGCGCAGCGTTTCGGTGCGGAAGGACACGGGTTTCGCGGCCCATTCGGGCCAGGCGCGGCGCGCGATCGCGACCTCGTCGTCGATATTGCTGACCGGACCGCGCCAAAGTTCTTCGCCGGTTGCGGGTTCGAAGGAAAGCAGGGTCTCGCTCATGGTCGCTCGGCTCTTATCGGCGAAAGCGGATGGCGGCAACCTGTGGCGGGAATAGGTCCTGACCCTAAGCGACGGATTGCTTGCACCGCGCGGCGTGGTTGGCGATAGACGCTGAGATGAGTCCCGCTTGCCGGGGCGAGCCAACGCCGAACAAGGGGACGTGCCATATTGGCCCAGCAGGATGCAAAGCAGGATGGGCACCGCGACTGGTCGGACCACTATTGGTGGTCGTCCGACGGCGTGCGGCTGCACGCGCGCGTTTATGCCGGGCCGGAGGGAAGCGAAAGCGCGCCGCCGCTGCTGTGCATGCCGGGCCTTGCGCGCAACGCCCGCGATTTCGAGGATCTCGCGCCGCATCTCGCGCAGTATCGCAAGGTCATCGTGATTGAATTCCGCGGGCGCGGCGAAAGCGCCTTTGCCAAGGACCCGATGACCTATGTTCCGCTGACCTATGTGCAGGACGTCGTCGCGATGCTGGACGAGCTGGGCATCGAACGCTTTGCGGCGATCGGCACCTCGCTCGGCGGGCTGGTCGCGATGCTGCTGGCGGCGGCGCTGCCCGGGCGGCTGGTCGGCGCGGTGCTGAACGACGTCGGCCCCGAACTCCAGACCGCCGGGCTGGAACGGATCCGCGATTATATCGGTGCGGGCGGCAGCCAGCCGACGTGGATGCATGCGGCGCGCGCGTTCGCCGAACTCAATGGCGCGGTCTATCCGGGGTATGAAATTCACGACTGGCTGCGGCTGACCAAGCGGACGCACCGGCTGACCGCCGAGGGCCGCATCGTCACCGATTATGACAAGCAGATCGCGGCGCCGCTGCGCGTCCCCGGCGGCGGCGATGCCGCGATGGACCTGTGGCCGATTTACCGGGCGCTGGGCGACGTTCCGCTGCTGATCCTGCGCGGCGAACTGTCGGACATTCTCGCGCGGTCGGCGGGCGAGAAGATGGTCGCCGAACTTCCGCGCGCGCGACTGGTCGAGGTGCCCGGGGTCGGGCACGCGCCGACGATGGACGAGCCCGCGGCGCGGGCCGCGATTGATGCCTGGGCGGCGGAATTGCCCGCCGCGTGACCGGCAACCGCCCCGTTCGTCTGCTCCATCTCCATTCGAGCTTCTCGCTCGGCGGGAAGGAGGCGCGCGCCGTCCGGCTGATGAATTTGATGGGCGCACGCGCACGCCATACCATCCTGTCGGCGGTGCCTGAGGCTTTGGGCGCGCGCGAGGCGATCGATCCGAAGGTCGACGTCGATTTTCCGACCGATGCGCCGCCGTTGCACGGCAAACCCGGACCGGCGCGCTACCGCGACCTTGCGCGCTATATGCAGCAATTCGACCTGATCCTCAGCTATAATTGGGGGTCGATGGACGGGGTGATGGCGCATCGCATCATGGCGCCTTTTCGCGACCTGCCGCCGCTGATCCATCACGAGGACGGCTTTAACGAGGACGAGAGCGTCCGGCGCAACTGGAAGCGGAGCGGCTTTCGCCGCCTCGCGCTGCCCACCGCCGAGGCGCTGGTTGTGCCCTCGGCGCTGCTCGAGCGGATCGCCGCGGACGAATGGGGCGCACGGCGGTGCACGGCGCTGATCCGCAACGGGATCGACGTCGCGGCCTATGCCGCCGGGCCGTCGGTCGCGATCCCGGGGCTGGAACGCCGCGAGGGTGAGGTGGTGATCGGCACCGTCGCCGGGCTGCGCAAGGTCAAGGATCTGCCGCGGCTCGTCCGCGCGATCGCGACGCTGCCTGCGCATGTCCGGCTGGTCATCGTCGGCGAGGGGCCCGAACGCGCGGCGATCGCGGCCGAAGCAGCGGCTTGCGGGATGGGCGAGCGGCTGGTGATGCCGGGCTTCATGGCCGAACCTGCGCGCTGGATCGGGCATTTCGATCTGCTGGCGCTGTCGTCGCGCAGCGAACAGGCGCCGATTGCGGTGATCGAGGCGATGGCGGCGGGGCTGCCGGTGGTCAGCCCCCAGGTCGGCGATGTTGCGGCGATGGTGGCTGCGGAAAATCGCCGTTTCATTGCGGCGGACGAAGCCGGGTTCCGCGCGGCGCTGGCCGAATTCGCGCGCGACGCAATGCTGCGTGCGCAGGCTGGCGCGGCGAACCGGCGCATCGCTGCCGAGCAGTTCGACGAAACAACCATGGTCGCCGCCTATGAAAATCTCTATGGTCGGGCGCTTGCAGGGCGCCGCCTTTTCTCCGGGGACTAGGCGGCCCGCCCATTGACTTTCACGGCCGTGTTCCGCTTACGGAAACGGCCAAGGGGGCCGGTACGCGGGACGCGACCGGTGGAGAGAAAGAGATTTAGAATGTTCAAAGGTTTGAAGCCCATCCTTTACGGCGGACGCGAAGTCTGGCCGCTGGTCGAGGGTGGAAAGGGTGTTTCGGCGACCAACCATATGTCGAGCGGCGCATGGGCCGCGGCCGGCGGGATCGGCACCGTGTCGGCGGTCAACGCCGACAGCTATGACGCCGAAGGCAAGATCGTTCCGCAGGTCTATCACTCGCTGACGCGCAAGGAACGCCACGAAGAGCTGATCCAATATGGCATCGACGGCGCGGTCGCGCAGGTCGAGCGCGCCTATGAGGTGTCGGGCGGCAAGGGCGCGATCAACATCAACGTGCTCTGGGAAATGGGCGGCGCGCAGCAGATTCTCGAGGGCGTGCTCGCGCGGACCAAGGGGATGGTCGCCGGGGTCACGTGCGGCGCGGGCATGCCGTACAAGCTCAGCGAAATCGCCGAGCGCCACAATGTGATGTACCTCCCGATCATCAGCTCGGCGCGCGCTTTCCGCGCGCTCTGGAAACGCGCCTATCACAAGGTCCCGCATCTTCTGGGCGCGGTGGTGTATGAAGATCCGTGGCTCGCGGGCGGTCATAACGGCCTGTCGAATGCCGAAGACCCGCTCGTCCCGCAGGATCCCTATCCGCGCGTCGCCGCGGTGCGCGAAACGATGCGCGCCGAAGGAATCGCCGACAGCGTGCCGATCGTGATGGCGGGCGGCGTCTGGTATCTGCGCGATTGGGAGAACTGGATCGACAATCCCGAACTCGGCCAGATCGTCTTCCAATACGGCACGCGGCCGCTGCTCACCGAGGAAAGCCCGATTCCGCAGGCGTGGAAAGACCGCCTCCGCACGCTCGACGACGGCGACGTGCTGCTCCACCGTTTTTCGCCGACGGGCTTTTATTCGAGCGCAGTGCGCACGCCGTTCCTGCGCGACCTCGAAGCACGCTCCGAACGCCAGATTCCTTATTCGAAGCAGGAAGCCGGCGATCATATCGTCCAGCTCGATGTCGGGGTGAAGGGCAAGAATTTCTGGGTCACGCCGCACGATCGGGCAAGGGCACGCGATTGGGCGGCCGAAGGCTATACCGAGGCGCTGAAGACCCCCGACAACACGGTCGTGTTCGTGACCGAAGCCGACAAGGCGGTGATCCGCAAGGATCAGACCGATTGCATGGGCTGCCTGTCGCACTGCGGCTTTTCGTCGTGGAAGGACCATGACGATTACACCACCGGCTACCTCGCCGATCCGCGCAGCTTCTGCATCCAGAAGACGCTGCAGGACATCGCGCACGGTGGCGATCCCGAGCAAAATCTGATGTTTGCGGGCCACGCCGCGTTCAATTTCAAGACCGATCCCTTTTATTCGAACAATTTCACCCCGACGGTGAAACAGCTCGTTGATCGGATTTTGACGGGGGATTGATAAGGCCTGCGCCGCCTCTGCGAGAATGGATGGACATGGTTGCATGACGCACATCTGGCGAATGGCGGCGGTAGCCGCGGCGCTGACTCTCGGGACCCTCGGCGCGGAGGGCGCGCTTGCCGAGACCCCCGCCGAGCGTGCCTGGCGCAACTATGAACTGCTCCGCAGCGGCGCCAAGTCGCTGCGCGACCTCAGCGATGCCGAGCGGCGCGAACTGGCCGCTCTCGAGCAATTGATGCGCGACGGCAATAGCGTGGACCGGCGAACGCAGCGGCAACGCTGCATCGATGAAGAGGTCGCGCGCGAAGGGAAGAAGCCGAGCGAACTCGCGATGCGGGTGATCGACCTCAAGTGCAGCCAACGCTGACTCCCGCGACGGCGTAGCGATCGGCATCGCGATTTTGAATTGGGGCGCTGTCGTCAGGCCCATCCCTCCAGCACCTGATCGGGCGGACGGTGGCCGTCGCACCAGGCGCGGATGTTGGCGATGACCTTTTCGCCCGAGGCTTCGCGGCCTTCGATCGTCGCCGAGCCGAGGTGCGGGAGCAGCACCACATTCTGGAGCGCGAGCAGCGCGGGGTCGACCGCGGGCTCGTGGGTGTAGACGTCGAGCCCGGCACCCGCGATGCGGCCGGTCTGGAGCGCCGCGACCAGCGCCTTTTCGTCGACGATCTCGCCGCGCGCGGTATTGATCAGGTAAGCGGTCGGCTTCATCGCGCCGATCCGCGCGGCGTTCACCATCTCGTGCGTTTCGGCGGTGTGCGGGCAATGGATCGTCACCACGTCGCTGATCCGCAGCAGCGTGTCGACGCTGGCGTGATAGCTTGCGCCCAGTTCCTCTTCGATCGCCTCGGGCAGACGGCGGCGGTTGTGATAATGGATCGACAGGCCGAACGCACGCGCGCGGCGCGCGACCGCAAGGCCGATGCGCCCCATGCCGATGATGCCGAGCAATTTGCCGCCGACGCGGTGGCCGAGCATCGCGCTCGGCGCCCAGCCCGCCCATTGGCCCGACCGCATCAGTTTCTCACCCTCGGCGAGGCGGCGCGGGACGCTGAGGATCAGCGCCATCGTCATGTCGGCGGTGTCCTCGGTGAAGACGCCCGGCGTGTTCGACACCATGATTCCCTTGGCGCGCGCGGCTGCGAGGTCGATATGGTCGACCCCGGCGCCGAAATTGGCGATCAGTTTCAGCCGGTCGCCCGCGGCGTTGATGATATTGGCGTCGATCTCGTCGGTCACCGTCGGCACGAACACGTCGCAGTCGGCAACGGCGGCCTTCAATTCGTCGCGGGTAAAAGCCTCGTCGCGCGCCGACAGCGACACGTCGAACAATTCGGCCATGCGGCCTTCGACATGCGGCATCAACTGGCGGGTGACGATGACGCGCGGGCGTTTCGGACGGGATGAATCGGGCATGGCCGCCGATAGAGCGCGCCGATGCTTGGGGGTCAAGGGGGAGCGGCGCGGATAACTGTGGACGGTGGACCGTTTGCGACGCGCGACCGGTTGATAATGGCCGCCGATTTTGACAAGGGTCGGTTATGACCAGCCGTAAATTTGCAATGATATTGCTCAGCCTTGCCATAGTGGGTCCGGCGGCGGCGCAATCCGACCCTGTCCCGCTACCCTATTGGGCGTCGATCAGCGTCGACGAGGCGCGCATGCGCAAGGGCCCGTCGCCCGATGTCCCGGTGATCTGGGAGTATCGGCGCAAGGATCTGCCGGTCAAAGTCGTCGCGCGCTTCGAAACCTGGCGCAAGATCGAGGATCCTGACGGAACGCAGGGCTGGATGGCGGCCCGTTTGCTCAGCCGCACGCGCACCGCGATCGTCACCGGCGAAATCCGCCCGCTTCGCGAAGACGCCAGCGTTTCGGCGGGGGTCGCCTATCGCGCCGAGCCCGGCGTCGTCGGCCGGATCACCGATTGCAAGGACGGCTGGTGCCTGTTCGACGTCAAGGGCCGCAAGGGCTGGATCCAGACCGACCATATCTGGGGCGACTGATCGCCACAGAAAAAGGGCCGGACGGTTTCCCGCCCGGCCCGTTCATTCGTTAAAGCTTAGCGCCGCCAGTTGAAGTGGTTGCGGTACACCTTCACCACCCGGCCGTTGCGCTCGTTGACGAGCAGCAGGTCGTTATAGTGACGCACATAAGTCAGGTTGCGACCCGCGCGCGGCACGCCCCAGCGGTTGTCCCAGCTCGGGCGATAGGCCGGAGCATAATAGTTGGGGCGCAGGGTCGAACCGATACGGAACTGCTGATAGCGGAACGGCGCGCGATAGTTCGAATAGCGGCGATCCTGGCGCCAGTCGCGATGGTCTTCGCGCAGTTCCTGGCGCGCGTCACGATATTCGCGGCGTTCCTCGCGCACATCGTCGCGGTCGCCGTAACGCTGAGCGTGACGCAACTCGCGCTGCTCTTCGCGGACGTCGCGGCGATCTTCGCGGATCTCGCGGGTCTGCGCCTGCGCCATCGCGGGAACCATCATCGCGGCGATCAGGCCGGCGGTGAGAAATTTGCTCTTCATTGTGCCATTCCTTTTCAGTCGGTCAGGGGGAGGGGATCTGCCCGATGACAAACATGGAATAGGCGAGCGCATTTGAACGGAGCCGGAATGCGCCGTTTATTTTCAGGACATTAGTGTCGCAAATTGTCGCGGCAATACGACGAAACGGCGCCGTCTTGCGACGGCGCCGTGGAACTTTCGCGATGGGCGCAAAAGCCCTCCCCCTTGATGGGGGAGGGTTGGGTGGGGGTGACGCCTCGTGCGTCGGCCAGCGTCGCACCATCACCCCTACCGCTGCGACTAAGCGGCTCGCCGATGGCGACCCGCCCAGTCTCGCTGCCTCCCCCATCAAGGGGGAGGGGGAAGAATGTCAGACCAGCTCGACCGCTACCGCGGTCGCTTCGCCGCCGCCGATGCACAGGCTGGCGATGCCCCGCGTCTTGCCGTGGCGCTGGAGCGCCGCGATCAGCGTCGTGATGATGCGCGTGCCGCTGGCGCCGATGGGGTGACCAAGCGCGGTCGCGCCGCCATGGACGTTGATCTTCTCGTGCGGGATGCCGAGGTCGTGCATCGCGAACATCGCAACGCAGGCAAAGGCTTCGTTGACTTCGAACAGGTCGACGTCGCCGATCGACCAGCCGGTCTTGGCGAGCAGCTTGTTGATCGCGCCGACGGGGGCGACGGTGAAATCCTTCGGCTCCTGCGCGTGCGCGGCGTGCGCGACGAGCCGGGCGACGGGCTTGGCGCCCTTGGCGTCGGCGACCGACTGGCGGGTGAGGACAACCGCGGCGGCGCCGTCCGAAATCGACGAGCTGGTCGCAGCGGTGATCGTGCCGTCCTTGGCAAAGGCGGGCTTCAGCGTCGGGATCTTGTCGGGCATCGCCTTGCCGGGCGCTTCGTCGGTGTCGACGACGACGTCGCCCTTGCGGCCGGCGATGGTGACCGGCGCGATTTCACTGGCGAAGGCACCGTCGCTGATCGCGCTCTTGGCGCGGCTCAGCGATTCGAGCGTGTAATCGTCCTGCGCCTGACGGCTGAGCTGGTAGGCGTCGGCAGTATCTTGCGCGAAGGTGCCCATCGCGCGGCCGGCTTCATAGGCGTCCTCGAGCCCGTCGAGGAACATATGGTCATAGGCGGTGTCGTGACCGATGCGCGCGCCCGAACGATGCTTCTTGAGCAGATAGGGGGCGTTGGTCATCGATTCCATGCCGCCCGCGACGATCAGGTCGACGCTGCCCGCGGCGAGCGCTTCGGCGCCCATGATCACGGTCTGCATGCCCGAACCGCACACTTTGTTCACGGTCGTGGCCTGCACCGACTTGGGCAGGCCCGCCTTGATCGCGGCCTGGCGCGCCGGCGCCTGGCCGAGCCCGGCGGGAAGCACGCAGCCCATGTAGATGCGTTCGATATCGTCGCCCGACACGCCAGCACGCTCGACCGCTGCCTTCACCGCGGTCGCGCCGAGATCGGTCGCGCTCGCGTCCGACAGGCTGCCCTGCATGCTGCCCATCGGGGTGCGGGCGTAGGAGAGGAAAACGACGGGATCGGTGGCGGTCATGGCGAAAGACTCCGTAGGGGAAAGATACGTCGGCGGCCCGATTAGCGACTTTGCTGCACTTGCGAAAGGGGGCAGCATCGGCATCGCCATTTGGTGGCGATCAAAAAATTTCGCCACCGGTCGATCATTCGGACGGAAGCAGCACCTTGTAGAGCGTAGGCTGGCCGGGTGTGCGCTGCTCGACCTTGAGCACCGCCTGGCTGTCCTTGGCAACCCAGAATCGGCCGGTTGCGCCGCGACCATAGTCGAGGGTCACGACCCAGCTCTCAACCCGACGCCCCCCGAATGCGACCGGTTCGGAGCCGGTGACGCTGATGCCATAGGCTTGCGGCGCCCCGCCGCCGGGGTGATAGAAGGGGATGCGCGCCGCATAGCCTTCGCGCCAGGGCAGCGTGGTCATCATCTCGATGTCGGTCTCGAAGTTGAACGTCCCTGTCGGCGTGGCGACGTCGAGCGCGGCAAGGCGGTTGTCGGTGACGGCCGCATCCCCGCGCACATGCCCGGGCGTGAACAACACGCCGGCAATGGCGGTCGTCGTGGCATCGACGAACCGGGTCCGATGCGAGAGCGGACGGAAGGTTTCATTCTCGAACCAGCTATCGAGCCGCCGTTCGGATTGGCCGATACCCTCCCAGATCTGCGTGATGTGGAGCCGCCGCTCGCCGGTCACCGGGTCGGGATCGAACGCGATCGTCCGGCTCCAGAGGTCGACGATCGTCCGCCGGTCACCGCGCACGGCGTAGCGAAGATAGCGCGAGGTTCCCGGGCGCAGCCGATCGAAGCGGGGCAGGGGCTGGCCAACCGCGAGCAATTCGTCCGATGCCGTTGCGGTCGGATTCTGGGCCAGGACGATCGGGACGGGAGCCAGCCCTGTCAGAAAAAGGCCGAGCAGGACGACGGAAGTTCGCATGACATTGCCCCTATGACGGATCGCGCGACGCTAGGGCGGGATCGCGTCCGGGCAATTTCCCCTCGACGAAACACATGTCTGCTTCGGTCAACGTCGCCAGCGCCTGCGGAATTGCGGTGACGGTTTGCTTTGCTCCAATTTACCGCTGCCTGAAAAACCGCTGTCCTACAAAAGTCCGCCACACTAGCCTCCTCCGCATGTCCCGAAAAGGAGCTTTGCCAGGCCGCGATTCCAGTGTGAAGTTGCGCAGTTTTCCGCCACTTCGCCAAATCGAAACTGGCGCTCGCAGCGGGTTTCAACTTGCAACCTGCCCTTTGCCATGGTGAAACGGGCGAAAGGGTAGTGGGAGAAAGATAATGGCGACGGTCGCAAGCGAAATTGAGGGTGAAACCCAGCGTATGCACAAGGTGCTCGCAGCGCAAAAGGCGAGCTTTACCGCGGCGATGCCCGAAAGCCTGAGCGTCCGCGCCGACCGCATCGATCGTGCGATCGCGCTGCTCGTCGACAATAAAGAGGATTTCGCGAAGGCGGTGAGCGAGGATTTCGGCCATCGCAGCCGCGAACAGACGCTGATGACCGACATCATGCCTTCGGTCAGCGCCTTGAAACATGCGAAAAAGCATATGGCGAGCTGGTCGAAGGGTGAGAAGCGCAAGCCGACTTTCCCGCTCGGCATGCTCGGCGCGAAGGCCGAGGTTGTCTATCAGCCGAAGGGCGTCGTCGGCATCGTCGCGCCGTGGAATTTTCCGGTCGGCATGGTCTTTGTGCCGATGGCGGGGGTGCTCGCGGCGGGCAACCGCGCGATGATCAAGCCGTCGGAGTTCACCGAGAATGTCTCGGCGCTGATGGCGCGGCTGGTGCCCGATTATTTCGACGCGAGCGAAATGGCGGTGTTCACGGGCGATTCCGATGTTGGCGTCGCTTTCTCGAAGCTGGCCTTCGACCATATGATCTTCACCGGCGCGACAAGTGTCGGGCGCCACATCATGCGCGCCGCCGCCGATAATCTGGTGCCCGTGACGCTCGAACTGGGTGGTAAATCGCCGACCTTCGTCGGGCGCAGCGCGAACAAGGATCTTGTGGGCCAGCGCGTCGCGCTCGGCAAGATGATGAACGCGGGGCAGATCTGCCTCGCACCCGACTATCTGCTCGTCGCCGAGGATCAGGAGGGCGCGGTGATCGACAGCGTCACCAAGGGCGCGACCGCGCTCTATCCGACCTTGCTCGCCAACGACGACTACACGTCGGTCGTCAACACGCGCAATTACGACCGCCTGCAATCCTACCTCGCCGACGCGCGCGAGAAGGGCGCCGAGGTGATCGAGGTCAATCCGGGCGGAGAGGATTTCGCGAGTTCGAACGGCCACAAGATGCCGCTCCACATCGTGCGCAACCCGACCGACGACATGAAGGTGATGCAGGAGGAAATCTTCGGCCCGATCCTGCCGGTGAAGACCTACAAGCATATCGACGACGCGATCGACTATGTGAACGCGAACGACCGCCCGCTCGGCCTCTATTATTTCGGGCAGGACAAGAGCGAGGAGGACCGCGTGCTGACGCGGACGATCTCGGGCGGGGTGACGGTCAACGACGTCCTGTTCCACAATGCGATGGAGGATCTGCCGTTCGGCGGGGTCGGACCGTCGGGGATGGGCAATTATCACGGCATCGACGGTTTCCGCACCTTCAGCCACGCGCGCGCCGTCTATCGCCAGCCGAAGCTCGACGTCGCGGGGCTCGCGGGCTTCAAGCCGCCCTATGGCAAGGCGACCGCGAAGACGCTCGCGAAAGAGCTCAAGAAATAGCTTGGCAAAATGCGGCGCTTCGCCTTAGGGAAGCGCCGCGCTTCGCGCCCACGGGCCCCTGTGGTGAAATTGGTAGACGCGCCGCACTCAAAATGCGGTTCCGCAAGGAGTGCTGGTTCGAGTCCGGCCAGGGGCACCAATAACGCTTGATTTCGATGAAGCGTGACATCGAGCCGGCGAGTGCGGCCGGCTCCGCAAGGTGCATCGATCCGCCAATGGCGCGAAGTGGAAACCGGTTGCGGGCGGCGAGGATGCCGACAGCATCAGCCTGGTCGTCGGGGTGAATCCGTGGTTCTAGCCTCGCCCGGCGCGGGCCGATTGGGCTAGAGAATTAGAAATAGAAGAGAAATGCTTGCGATCCGGGGCGATTTGATATTGTCTCGCCCGGAAATTATGCCCATTCAATACATTATGACCTCACCGGTTTCACATATGAAAATACCGGGGTTTCAACAGTTTTGAGGGGGCGCATGCGAAAAGCTGGAACGCATTGGCTGCTCGTTACGGCCCTTGCCGGCGGGCTGGCTGCCTGCGCCCCGACGTCCACGCGAGCCCCTCCGCAGCCCGCCATCGCCTTGCCTGACCATTGGTCCGGCGACGCGCAGGCGCTTCCGGCGGATGCCGTGCGATACTGGACCCGGCTGAATGACCCGCTGGTCGACCGCCATGTCGAACGCGCGCTGGCGAACAACCGCGACCTGGCACAGGCGGCCGCACGCGTGGCGCAGGCACGCGCGGGCGTTCGCGCCGCGCGCGCCGGCTTCCTGCCGCAGATCGATGCCTCGGGCGGTGTCCGGCGCAACATCGGCGATCTTGCCGACGATCGGCTGCAATTCTCGCTCGGCGCCGATGCGCAGTGGGAAATCGACCTGTTCGGCCGGATCGGCAACAATGTCGCGGCGTCGCGCGCCGACCTCGCGGCGGCGGGCTATGGCCTTGCCGACCTGCGGCGGCTGATCGCGGGACAAGTGGCGCAGGTGACGGTTTCGGCGCGCGCCTTGGCCGTGCAACGTGCGATCGCGCGCGAAACGCTGACGATCCAGGACGAAAATCTGCAGATCGCCCGCTGGCGGCTACAGGCTGGCCTCGTGTCGAGCCTCGACGTCGAGCAGGCGCTGGCCCAGCGCGCGCAGACCGCGGCGAGCATCCCCGCACTCGAACGCGATTTCGCGCAGGCGGCGAACACGATTTCGACCTTGATCGGCGAACCGCCCGGCGCGGTGCGGGCTGCGCTGGAAGCCGACGCCCGCGCGATCCCCGTTCCGCCCGAGGCGGCGGGGCTAGACACGCCCGCGGCGATCCTGCGGAGCCGGCCCGACGTGCGTCAGGCCGAAGCCGCGCTGCTTGCCGATACCGCGCGTATCGGCGTCGCGCGTGCGCAATTGCTTCCGCTCGTGCGGCTGACGGGCAATATCGGAACCTCCTCGTTCGGGATCGACAATCTGTTCGACATCGTCACCGGCGGGTTGTTCGCCGGGGTCAGCCAGCTCATCTTCGACGGCGGGCGCGCCCGCGCGCAGGTTGCAGGCGCAGAGGCGGCGGCGAAGGCGTCGCTCGCGGCGTGGGAGCAGGCGATCCTCGGCGCGCTCGAGGATGTGGAAAGCGCGGCCGTGGCGTTAACGGCGGCGCGCGAGCGTGTCGTCCTTTTCGGCACGGCGCTCGAGGCCGCGAACAATGCCGCCTTGCTCGCGCGCAGCCAGTATCAGTCGGGGCTGATCGATTTCCAGACGTTACTCACGGCCGAGAGCCAGCTGCTCGGCGCGCGCAACGCGCTCGCCGCCAGCGAGGCCGAGCGCGCCAACGCCTTCATCGCGCTGAACCAGGCGCTCGGCGGCGGGGCGATAGACACGGATTTGGGCCCGGATAGGGGATTGCCAGAATGACCGACGCCGCGACGCCGCCGCAGGAACTCGACGAATTTCTCGGCGCCAAGCCGCGCGCGCGCTGGCGGCGATGGATGAAATATTGGTTGCCGGCGTTGCTGGTGCTGGTGGTGCTGCTCGGCGTCGCGACTTGCGCGCGCGGGGGCGGCGAACCGAAATATATCACCGAAAAGGTGGCGCAGCGATCGCTGGTGCTCAGCGTCACGGCGACGGGCAATCTGCGCCCGACCAACCAGGTCGAGGTCGGGTCCGAAGTGTCGGGCAAGATCGACCATATCTATGTCGATGTGAACGACCGCGTGACGCAGGGGCAGGTGCTGGCACAGATCAACACCGACGTGATCGAGGATCAGATCACGCAGGCGCAGGCCAATTTGAACGCCGCGCGTGCGCAGGTGGCGCAGGCGCAGGCGACGCTCGACGTCGACCGCGCGCAGCTCGCGCGGCTGGAGAATGTCTTCCGTATCTCGGGCGGCAAGGTGCCGTCGCAGGTCGAGTTCGATCAGGCGAAGGGCGCGGTCAAACGCGACGTCGCAGGCGTCGCGGCGGCGAACGCGAACGTCCGCGCGGTCGAGGCGCAGCTGTCGACATCGATCACCAACCGCAACCGCGCGGTGATCCGCTCGCCGGTCTCGGGCGTCGTGCTCGCGCGGCAGGTCGAACCGGGGCAGACCGTCGCGGCGAGCTTTAACACCCCGACCTTGTTCATCCTCGCCGAGGATCTCTCCGCGATGCAGCTCCGCGTCGAAATCGACGAAGCCGATGTCGGGCAGGTACGCGAAGGGCAGGGGGCGAGCTTCACCGTCGACGCCTATCCCGGCCGCCGCTTCCCCGCGCGCGTCGAACGCGTCGATCAGGCATCGAGCAACACGGCCTCGCAGGCGAGTCAGCAGGCGACCGCCGCGACCGCAGGCAGCAACGCCGTCGTCAGTTACGAAGCGCGCCTCGCCGTCGCCAATGCCGAGGGTGTGTTGCGGCCGGGGATGACCGCCACCGCGACGATCGCGACGGGAAGCACGGGCAAGCAGCTTCTCGTTCCCAACGGCGCCCTTCGTTTCCAGCCCGACGCGAAAGAGAAGGGCGAGGCGAGCGTGCTCAATCCCGAAATCGGGCTCGAGCAGAATGAGCAGCGCGCGACGATCGGGGCGGGCAGCCGGCAGCGTGTCTGGGTTTTGCAGGCCGACGGCAAGCTGAAGCCGATCGATGTCGTCACGGGCGAGAGCGATGGGCGCCTGACCGCGGTGACGTCGAAGCAATTGCGCGCGGGCATGAAGGTCGTGACGGGCAAGGCAGCTGTGGCCCAGTGACCGCCAATCCGCCCTCGAAACCGCCGCTGATCGAGCTCGAAGGCATTACCAAGACCTTCGGCAAGGGCGAGGCGGCGTTTCAGGCGCTGAAGGGCGTCGATATGCGCGTCGAGCGGGGCGATTTCGTCGCGGTGATGGGGCCTTCGGGTTCGGGCAAGTCGACGACGATGAACGTCCTCGGCTGCCTCGACGTGCCGACGAGCGGCATCTTCCGCTTTCGCGGCGTCGAGGTACAGGCGCTCGACCGCGACCAGCGCAGCCTTTTGCGCCGCCGCTATCTCGGCTTCGTGTTTCAGGGCTTCAACCTGCTCGCGCGCACGACGGCGGTCGAAAATGTCGAACTGCCTTTGCTCTATCGCGGCGAGAAGAAGGCGGTGCGCCATGCCGCCGCGATGCGCGCGCTCGATCAGGTCGGGCTCGCGCCATGGGCCGATCATACCCCCGCCGAACTGTCGGGCGGCCAGCAACAGCGCGTCGCCATCGCGCGCGCGCTTGTCACCGAGCCCGCGGTGCTGCTCGCCGACGAGCCGACGGGCAATCTCGATACCGAACGCTCGATCGAGATCATGCAATTGCTCACCCGATTGAACGGCGAAGGCATCACCATCCTGATGGTGACGCACGAAGAGGAAATGGCGGCGTTCGCGCGCACCGTGTTCCGGTTCCGTGACGGGCTGGTCGAAAGCGTCGAGCATCGCGCGCGGGCGATCGCCGGGGAGGCCGGCTGATGCTCGGCATGTTCGGCGCGACTTTGCTCCTCGCCTTCCGCGAAATCCGGCGACACCTGCTGCGCTCCTTCCTGACGACGCTCGGGATCATCATCGGCGTCGCGGCGGTGATCACGATGGTGACGCTGGGCAATGGCGTCACCGCGTCGGTCAAGAACCAGATATCCTCGCTGGGATCGAACGTGCTGATCGTCTTTCCGGTCCGCGGCGACCGCGGTGCGCCGCGGCCGTTCAAGCAGGACGACATCGATGCTGCGCGCAGCCAAATCGCCGGGGTCGAAGATGTGTCGGGCAGCGTGTCCTCCAGCGCCACCGCCTTCCACAATGGACAGAGCTGGCAGACGAGCGTTCAAGGCGTCGAAAATGCCTTTCTCCGCGCGCGGTCGGTCGAGGTCGAGGAGGGGCGCCCCTTCTCGAACGAAGAAGAGAGCGCGGGCAAAAGCGTGTGCCTGATCGGGCCGAAGGTAAGGCAGGCGATCTTCGTTGCGGGTGCGAGCCCGCTCGGCGCGAAAGTCCGTCTCGACAATGTGTCGTGCACCGTGGTCGGTTTGCTTAAGGAACGCGGCGAGGGCGGGGGCCCCGATCAGGACAGCGACAATGTCGTGATGATGCCGCTCAAGACCGTGCAGCGACGCTTCACCGGTAACGACAACCTGCAATATTTCGTGATCAAATATGACAGCGCCTATGCGAGTACGACGATCCAGGCGTCGCTCGTCGCCTTGCTGCGCGAACGACGGCTTCTGCAGGGGACCGCGGCCAACGACTTCAACGTCGTCGACACCGCGCAGGTCAATCAGGCGCTGGGCGCGGCGACCGGGGCGCTGACCGCGATGGTCGCGGTGATCGCGGGGATCAGCCTGCTGGTCGGCGGGATCGGTATCATGAACATCATGCTCGTGTCGGTCACCGAACGGACGCGCGAGATCGGCATTCGCCTCGCGATCGGTGCGCTCGCGCGCGAGGTGCAGCTGCAGTTCCTGACCGAAGCCGTCGTCCTTTGCTGCTTCGGCGGCGTCGTGGGCATCGGGCTCGCCTTCCTGCTTTCGTGGAGCATGGCCGGGGTGATCGACGTCCCCTTCCTGTTCGATCCGCTGGTCAACGTGCTGAGCTTCCTTTTCTCGGCCTTGATGGGGATCACCTTCGGCTTCTATCCCGCGCGCCGGGCGTCGAAGCTCGATCCGATCGACGCGCTGCGGCACGAATGAAGGCGCGTCAGCTTCGCGTCGTCAGCCACCGGCTCGCCGCGAGCGCCAGAAAGCCGACGACCAACCCCCAGAAGGCCGATCCCAGCCCGAATAGCGTCAGCCCCGATCCGGTGGCGAGGAAGGTCAGGATCGCGGGGTCGCGGTCTGATTTTGCGGCCATCATCGACTCGATCGCGCCGAGCAGCGCAGGGATCAGCGCGACGCCCGTCAGCGCCGCGATGACTGTCGGCGGCAGCGCGAGAAAGAGGCGCACGAGCAGCGGCGAGAAGATGGCGAGCAGCAGATAGAAGCCCGCATAAAGCATGCCGACGGTCCACCGTTTTGCGCGGTCGGGGTGCGCCTCTTCGGCGGTGCAGATCGCCGCGGTGATCGCCGCGAGGTTGAGACCATGCGCACCGAAGGGCGCGGCCGCGAGCCAGGCGAGGGCGCTGCCGACGATCAGCGGGCGCGGCGGCGGCGCATAGCCCGCGCCGCGCAGCACGACGAGGCCGGGCAGGTTCTGCGATACCAACGTCACGAGAAACAGCGGCACGCCGACGCTGAGGATCGCGCGCGCGTCGAAGGCGGGAACCACGGGCAAAAGCGTGCCGAAGGTGGCACCCGGCGGTAGCGGCCCGATGTCGCCGCGTAGCAAGGTCAGCACCATGCCCGCCGCGAGTGCGAGAAGCAGCGCATAGAGCGGCAGCCGCGTACGCGTGACGACAAAGACCGCGACGAGCAAGGCGACGAGCAGCGGGTCGGCGGCGCCGAGCCCGAACAGCTTGAGGCAGAAAGGCAGGAGCACCCCCGCGAGCATCGCCGAGGCGATAGGCGCCGGGATGCGCTCGGCGAGCCGTCCGAGCAGCGGCACGATGCCGAGCAGGATCATCATCAGCGCCGCGGACAGGAAGATGCCGATCGCGACGGGCCACGACAGGCCGGGTGCCGCGGCGGCGAGCAGCGCCGCGCCGGGTGTCGACCAGGCGAGCACGACGGGCATGCGCAGCCGCCACGACAGCGCCGCACCCGCTATAGCGATGCCGAGGCACAAAGCGGTGACCGCCGACCCCGTCTGGTCGCCCGACGCGCCGAGGTTGCGCATCGCCTGGACGACGAGCGCGATCGTTCCGCCAAAGCCGACGAGCGCGGCGATCAGCGCCGAGGACCAGGCCGGGACGGGGGGCAGGCTACGCAGCATCGTTTCTTGTTCTCTGGCTTGTCGGGGTGCGTCAGGCCGATGCTGGCGCGGCATCGTCGCGGTCGGGCGCCAGCTGGCGGCTATAGAGCCAGCCGATCCCGATCAGGCTGAAACCGAGCGCGACGAACGAGCCGATCCGCGCAAGCCCTTCGAGCCCCGAGGCGTCGAACAGGAAGACCTTGCCCGCCGCGCCGATCATCAGCACCAGCGATGCGATGCGCCAGTCGTGGCGCTTCGCCCGGATGCCCCATAAGAGGAAGCCGAGCGCGAGCGCGAGGATGAGGATCGACCGCAGGATATTCTCCGCGTCGGTAACGCCGGGCTGGGCGAGCAGCGCGCCGTGGAAGAGCTGGCGAAGCGTCGCCCACGCAAAGCCTGCGACGAGCAGCATCGTTACAATCTGGATCGCGCGGTCGAGCTCTGCCGGTGCCTTGGCGAAGAGCGCCGGCATCCGCGTCAGCCCAAACCACGGCAGCAGGAACAGCGGGAGGAGCAGGTTGACGAGCGGCCAGCCGCCGACCGCCTGCGCCGACCACAAGGGATTGTGCAGGATGAGGCCATAGAAGAGCGCATGCGCGGTGCCCGTGACAATTAGCGGACGGGCGACGCCGGTCAGCCCGCGCGCCATCGCAAACCAGCCTGCGCCGATCAATATCGCCTCCCAGATCAGCCGCTGAAGGATGCCCGTCGTGACGAAATCCCCGCCTGCCGCTGCGGCGAAGCCGATGCGATAGAGCGAATGGACGGCGACGCCGCCGACTATGGCGGCGAGGCTGAGCGCCGCGATCCACAGCCAGCGGGGGAGCGCATCGCGGATCAGCCAGACGGGTATCGCGAAGAGCAATGCGGGAAGCAGCAGGCGCAGCAGCAACGGTTCGATCGTGAGCAGCGTGTCATCGAATTGCATCGGGACACCGGCGAGCGATAGCGATGCTTTCGTCGACCAGATGGCCATCGGAAGCACCGCCCACGCCAGACTGAGCGTCGCGAGGCTGGCGGCCGCGCCGTCGATGCGGCTGAAGAGGATCCGCCGCGTCACAAGAAGTACCGCCGCCCCGCCCAGCGCCGGGACAAGCATTAGCGCGTTCGCCGGCAAAACCTGCGCGAACGCACCGTAAGCGAACAACGCCGCGCCAATCTGACCGAGCCGGCGCACAATCGCGCCGTCGGCGCGAACCGCGAACAGGAGCGCGGCGGCGGCAAGGCCGGCCCAGCGGATTATCGCCATGCCGTCGGTGCCATCCGCGCCCTCGATCAACCGCGGCAGTTCGACCAAGGCCCGCGATGTTGCGACGAGCGCGACCAGTGCGGCGCCTACGACGCCTGCCGCGACGCGTTCGATGCGTGCGTCGAGTCCGGCCTTTCCGAAGAAGAGCAGCGCGGTTGCGACCGCCGCGATGCCAAGCGGCGCCAGCCACGCGGGAATGAGGAGGATAATGGCCAGCGCGAGAAGGACCCCCACCGTCGCGGTCAGCCACGCGATGCGGCCGTCGCTTGTCCGCCCCTCGACGCGCCAACCGCGACCGATGGCGGTAGCCGCCAGCAGCGCGCCGCCCAGCGCGACTAGCGCGAGCGATCCGTCGGCGACGCTCCAGAAATGCCATTTCGTCAGCGGCGCTGCGGCGAGCGCGATGATGCAAAGTTCGAGCGTCGGGCGCAGGCTTTTGGGGAGCGCCCACATTCGCGCAAGAAGCGGCAAGGCGTGGATGACCAGCAGCGACATTCCGATCAGGCCGAACCAGAAGGGCGTCGGATCGGGCCAGGCAGCCAGCAGCGCCAGCGAGAGCAGCAGGCTGATCGCCGGAACGATCGCGAAGCCGCGCTCGCGCCAGGCGAGCCATTGGCCCGCGGCGGCGATGAGCGCGAACAGTCCCCAGTGGAGCGGCGCGAAGCCACCGTAGCCGACGAGCAGCGCCAGCTGGAGCGCCCCGACGACCGCGGAGGCGGTGCGCAGCAGCGTCGAACGCGGCCCGTCGAACGCCATCATCGGCAGCACGATCGCGAGAAGAAGGACGAAACCCCCGATCGAGACCGACGCGACGACGTCGAGCGCCGCGCTCGCGAGGACCATCCAGAGACCCCAGCCGATCCCGCCGATCAGCGCCGCGAGCGCGAGCCACGGCCAGCGCCGTGCGCGCGCAACCCCCGCGAGCCCGGCGATCGTCAGCGCGAGATAGACCGCGAGCAGCGGCACATTGGGTTCGACCGCCCCGACCATCGCGGGCGCCGCCAGCCCGCCCGCAAGGCCGAGCAGCGCGCTCGGCGGCCCGAACCGGAGAGACAGGCCGAGCGCCGCAGCGGTGACGAGCGCGAGCGCGAGGAAGGCGAGCAGCGGCCCGATCAACTGATAGACGTTCGCCGCGACCATGATCGCGGCGTAGAGCGTCGCGATGCCCGCGCCCGAAAGCGCCTGCGGCACGCGCACGTCACGCAATTTCTCTTCGTTGCGCCAGGCATATTCGGCGCCGCCGATCAGTCCGAGGCCGAACAAGAGACCCGCTACGATCTGCACACCGGGCGTGAAGATGCGCGCGAAGAAACCAGCATCGATCGCATAGCGAACGATGAGCACGCCCGCGATCGCGAGCGTGAGCCCGCCGGCCCAGATCGGCAGCGTCTTTCCGAACAGATTCTCGAACCGCGACGCGAGACTGACGGGCGGTCCGGCCGGAGCGGGTGCTTTTAGCGGTTTCGGCGCAGGCGCCGCGGCGACGGCGGGCAAGGGCGGTGCGCTTATGGGCTTAGGCGCCTCGATGGGATCGGCTGATCGCGCGGGGACCGGCGCTGCATCGGCAGCGACGACGGGCTGGCGCTGCACTGGAACGGCGGCTTCGCCGACGACTGCCGCGATCTCGGCGGCCGCGTCCCCGTTCACCGGCGGTGCAGCCCCGCGCTGCAGCGCGCCGATCCGCCTGGCCGCTTCCAGCAGCGTCGCCTCAGCCCGCTTCAACCGGCCGCGGGTGTCCATCAACAGGATGAACAGGATGATGATGGCCAGAAACGCAAGGAAGTCGAACACGTTGATCCCTTCAGCCGGCATCCCTAGCAGGCAGCGGAAGCAATTTCGATCTGTTTGGCAGCGTAAATGACTTTGCGCATCTCAAGGCAGGCGATGTCACCGGCCCGATACGGCAATCGATCCGTCAACCCGGGTTCGACCAGGTCGACAGGATGACCTCATGCCGGAATTCGCCCGAGGCCGCTCGCCGCCGGAACGGCCGCGCCCGACAGCGTCAATCAGTAAACCACGTTCCAGCCCTGGGACCCGGCGAATTGATTGGCGTAACCCCAGCACAGCAGGCCCGGCCGTTCCGCCGAGGCGCTTCCCTTGGCGAGCCGGTAAAGGAGCTGGCGGCAGCGAAAGCCGCCGACGGGCTCTTCGCTGACGATGGTCAGCGACCCCTGCGATTCGGCGCCCTTCCAGCGATGGACATGGCCGATCGCGAACTCGCCCAATATATGCTTCGATCCATTATAGGGACGCGGTGTTTCGTCGCGCGGAAAGACCGGCCAGCCATCATAGGCATAGCCGCCTTCACAGCCGGTGCAGCGCACCTTTCCGAAATCGTCATAGGCCTTCTTCACGGCGGCGAAGCCTTCGGGGTCGGGCAGTTCGCTTGGATATGCAATCTTGGACGACGATGCCTTTTTGGCAGGCGCAGGCGCCGTGGCTTTTCCCCCTGAAGGCGCGTCCGCGGGGGCCGTTTCTTCGGCGACCTGCTTCGGTGCCTCGGCGATGCGGTCGGCAATCCGCTTGAGGAAGCCTTGGCCGAGGGTCGGCGTGGGCAATGCCAGGAGAAGCGCGGCGCAGCCGGCCACCCGGATCAGGGTTCGCATGACATTTCCTTATTCTCAACGCGAGCGTCCGGAAGACGGGGCCGGGCGCCCTGGGAACGGCCGGTATCGGCCTGTTTTTTGTGAGCGTGGCGGAGTGCCGGTGGAGGGGGCGATCCCGCCGGCACTCCTTTGCCGACGCGATCAGCCTTCGGGCTTCGCTTCGGCTTTCGCGCGGGCTTCGGGTTTCGCTTCGGCCTTGGCGCGCGCCTCGGGCTTCGCTTCGGCTTTCGCACGCGCCTCGGGCTTGGCCTCGGCCTTGGCGTGCGCTTCGGGCTTGGCTTCGGCCTTGGCCAGCGCGGGCATCGGCAGGCCGAGCGCGATCGCGGCGGCGAGGAAGGGGAGTTTGCTCATGATATGGCTCCATAATCGGTGAAGGTGGAGCAGAGGGACCGGCCTCTTGCCGGAAGTGGCGCGGGACAGGCCGGTCGTCTCTGCTCGCGGCTCGATGCCGCAACCGTCACGCTATGGGAGTGTGGAGGCCGGCGCCCCGCGCTTGCTTCAAAACCGGATCGCGGTGCGACATGGCGGCTGCGGCGTCGACCAAAGCGGACGTCGGCGCGACGAATGCGTCAGGACAGGCCGAGCCGGTCGAGCACGGCCCGGACATAGCTCGGCCCGACCTGCACGATCGCGCCATCCTCCATTTCGAGCGCGATGAGCCCTTTGCCGAGCCGCTGTACGGCTTTCACCAGCGCGGGCCGGATGAAGGTCGACCGATGCACGCGCATTAATTGCTGCGGATCGAGCAGCTGTTCCAGTGCCGTCATCGAAATTCGGTGGATGTAGCTGCGCGTCGAGGTGTGGAGCAGCACATAGTCGCGCGCGGCCTCGACCCATTCGATCTGGATGATGGGGAGGCGGAGGTTGCCGCTGGCGACCTGGACCCAGATCGCTTCTTCGCGGATTTCGACCGGCGGGGCGCTGGCGATCCGGTCGACCGCATCGCGCATCGCCCGCCGTCGACGCGCCCGCTCGACCGCCTGGCGCAGCCGGTCGAACCGCACGGGCTTCAAAAGATAGTCGGCGGCATCGACCTCGAATGCGTCGGGCGCATATTGTTCGAAGGCAGTGACGAAGATGATTTCGGGGCGCGGGTCGGCAACCAGGTCGGCGGCGACGCGGATGCCGCTCTTTTGCGGCATCGAGATGTCGAGCATCACGAGATCGGGCCTGAGCGCGGCGATCCGCGCTTCGGCCTCATCACCGGTCGAAGCCGTCCCCACGACCTCGACATCGTCGATGTCGCCGAACAGCGTTTCGAGGCGCCGGAGCGCGAGCGGTTCATCGTCGACGAGCAGGACGTGAAGCGCGCTCATGCCGCGAGCTCGTCGCTGCGCCGCTCGAGCGGCAGGCGCGCGATCGCGAGGAAACCGCGTTCGCGTTTCAGCGTTTCGAGGCTGCCTTTGGTGCCATAGAGTGTCTCGAGCCGCTGGCGGACATTGGCGATGCCGACGCCCGTGCCCGGCCGTGCGTCCTTTTCCTGCCCGGCGCCATCGTCCTCGACCGAGACGAGCAGCATATCGTCGTCGCTCGACGCTTCGACCCTGATCGTCACCGGCACCGCGGACGGTGCGAGCGCATATTTGATCGCATTCTCGATCAGCGGCTGGAGGAGGAAGCCCGGCACCAGCGCGCTGTTGAGCGCGGGCGGACAGACGAATTCGACCGCGAGCCGTTCGCCGAAGCGGACGCTCTCGATCTCGAGATAATGTTGCAGCGTCGCGAGCTCGTCCTCGAGCGGTAGCAAGGCGTCGGGTTCGGACGATAACGTCGCGCGCAGGAATTCGGACAGCTTGGCGAGCATCGCATCGGCGGTGCGATATTCCTTCGTGACGATCAGCGACGAGATCGCGTTGAGCGTGTTGAACAGGAAATGCGGGTTGAGCTGATAGCGGAGCGCCGCGAGGCTGGCGGCGCTCGCGGCGGCTTCGGCGCGGCTGGCGGCCTCGCGCGCCACGGCAAGCTCCAGTTCGCGTTCGCGCGTCAGCTTGTTCGCCTCGATCACCGTGAACGCTGCGCCGAGCAATGCGAACTGCCAGATGAGCGCGATAAAATTGTTGGTCGCGCGAAGGCCGAAGGGTGCGGCCATTTGCGACGATACGACGAGCCGGCCGATCCATTCCCCCGTTGCCGCGTCGATCAAGGCCAGCATGCCCGAGGCGAGGCACACGGCAGCGCCCATTGCCGCAAGGCGAACAGCCATGTTGCGGTGGCGGGTTTTCCGAACCGTCCAATAGACACCCCAGGATAACAGCGTCCCCATCACGCAGATGTTGATCACCGAAACGATGACGTAGGTGCTGGCGCCGCTGAAGATGTGATAGGGAATGAGGTATAGCACGCCGGACAGGGTCCAGGTCGCGATGACCAGCGAAATGGTCTGACGATGTTCGGGCTTCAGTGGCATGGCAATTCCAATGTGTAGTTCGCGCCGAGCATAAGGGAAGTGGGCGCGATTGACGTCCTTGCTCGTCGCACCGGCGTCCGTCTTCGTCGCGCCGGATCATGCCCGGCGACACCCGATCCGCCTTGGTCGCAGGCTGATGGAACAGCCGCCCGAGGCCCGATAGCCGACCTCCATTCGCGGCACCGTGCCGCCAAGGAGACACGCTATGGCATATCGTTATCGCGCAGGCCTTGCCGCCTTCGGGCTGCTTGGCACGCTTATTCTCGTCGAGGCGCGGGTGACCGCCGCTGGACCGACGACATCTGTTGCTGCGCCCGCGGCGACGGAGCAGCCGCTCGAAATACTCCCGTCGGGTCATCCCGTTGTCCTCGTGAGCATCGATGGCTCGGCGCCCAGGCGCTTCGTCATCGACACCGCGGCGAGCAGCACCACGATCATGCCGAAACTGCGCGCCGAAATGCCCGGGCTCGTCGCCAAAATGTCGGACAACCCGCTCGATGGTGCGGCGGGGCGGAGCGACGTCGAAACGGCGGTGGTCAAGCAGGTTGAGGTCGCCGGGCATGTCTTCCGCTCGCCCGAACTCATGCTGCTTCCGCCCGGGCCGACCGACCGGCTTGGCACCGACGGCATATTGGGCGCCGACATTATCGCCGATTTTGCGGTCGAGCTGGACATGCCCGGTCGCCGCTGGCGCATGACGCGCAAGGTCGAGGCTGGAATGCTCGACGGGCTTCCGGTGACGGTTCCTTTCGTGCTCGACGACATGCGCGCGCCGCGCCTGACGATCCGCCTCAATGGCGTCGAAGTGCCCGCGATCCTCGACACCGGCGCGCGCGGGACGATCATCAACTGGGCCGCTGCGAAAGCGATTGGGCTTTCTCCGGATAGCCCGGGGCTTGCCAAGGCATCGGATATCAAGGGCGCGACGAACCATGCGACCGCAAGCGTCGAAGCGCCGATCGACGCGCTGACGATCGGCGAAGCGAAGGTCGAGGGCCGCAAGGTGCGGATCGCCGACCTGTCGGTGTTCAAGGTGCTCGGGTTCACCCTCGACCAGCCCGCGGTGATCCTGGGCATCGACATGTTCGCCGACCGGCGCTTCGTCATCGATCATCCGGGGCTGCGCCTGCACATCTCGCCGCCGGCCGTGCCGGCCCCGAAACAACCCTGATCGTCAAGGGAGCAGCAGCATGAACAAGATACTGACCGGCAGCACCGCGCTTGGCGCGCTCGCCATCGCCGCAACCGCCGCCTTCGCCCAGCAAGCACCCAAGCCAAAGATCGAAGCCGTCTATTGGCTCTCCGCCGAAACCTTGTCGGGCATGGCGACCGGCCAGCCGGCGGGCGTGGCGAAGAATCTCTCGCTCCAGCTCGGCTCGGCGCGCCGCAGTCCCGCGCCGAGCGCCGAACATCTGCCGCCGCAGGCGTTGCGCGCGGGCGATCGCCTGCCGCTCGTCACGCCGGCCGGCGCGGCGCCCCGGGTAGATGGCAAGCCCGATTACCGGCCCGGCCCTCCGGACGCGCCAAAGGGGCGGATCGAGCTCTACTGGGGCTGCGGCGAAAATGCCCCCGCGGGCCAGCCGGTGGTCATCGACCTTGCGACGATGAAGCCGGGTGCGGCGTCGCCCTTTGGCGCGATCCCCAATGTGAAGGCGATGGTGCCGCCGTCTGCGGGGCGTCACGCGACCTATGGCGAATGGCCGGGGGACAAGAACGGCACGCGTGTGCCGCGCGCCGCTTCGCTTGTCGGCGATCATGTTGTGCAGGGCAATTATTCGCCCGAGATGCGCTTCGCCGTCGCCGGCGGGAATGATTTCCTCGCGCCGCTCGCGCCGCGGAACTCTGAGCTTGCGTCGGGGGCGGTCAAGGTCAGCTGGCCTGCGCTCGCCAATGCGCGGGGTTACATCATGACGGTGACCGGTGCGCGCGAAGATGGGACGATCGTGATGTGGACGTCGAGCGCGGTGCGCATGCCTGGCATGGCGTTGCCCGACTATCTCGAGCAATCCGACATCGCGCGCCTCGTCCAGCAGCGCATCCTGCTCGCCCCCGAGACCACCGAATGCATCGTCCCGTCGGCGGTCGGCAAGGCATCGGAATCGGCGATGCTGATGATGACCGCCTATGGCCCCGAGGCCAATTACGGATCGCCGCGCGAAGCGCCCGCGGGCTGGGGCGTCAAGCTGCGCACCAAGGCGACGCATATGAACATGCTCGGCGTCGATCTCGCGTCGCTGATGGGCGGAGGGGACACCGACAGCGACGCGCCGGCGGGCGACGCCAAGCCGAAAAAGAAGCGCGGCCTCCTGCGCGGGATCGGCGGCGCGCTCGGCTTGCCCGGCTGATCACCATCTCTTTCCGAAAGCTGAAACCATGAAATATTCCCTGTTAAAGCTCGCCATGCTCGGCCTTTTCATGACAACACCCGCGATCCCTGCGGCGCTGGCCGCCCCCGGCGATAGTCGCGCGCCCAAAAAATTGATGGAGCGCTGGGCCATCGGCACGCCAGGCCCCGGCGCTGGATTGCCGGGCTGGTATTCGAAGGCGCCCGACATTCACGTCCACCAGCCGCGCACCGATGCCCGGATTCCCGTCGCCGAAATTGACCTGCTCCGCCGCCGCGCGATGGTTGTCTTCGACGCGTTGATGATGCAGCCCTCGCTCCGCGATGTGCGCGGCACCAGCCTGCAGGCCGACATCAACATCTCGGTGGTCCCGACGATCGACGGCGTGCGGCTCGTCGCCGCGACCTTCAGCATCAGCGCGAAGAGCGTGGTCGACGGCAGGCCAGGGGTGGTGCAGCGCGACGGCCGCTATATCGACCCTGACCAGGAAGGCGCCGTGCTGCGCGTCTTCCTCAATCCCTATGACATGATGGCGCGCCGTCAGGTGCAGGCCGAGGGTGTTCAGGGCGGCGGCCTCCAGATCCGCACCGGCTCGGCCTATGGCCTCTATGTCGCCGATCGGCTCCCCGCCTATGACGCCGATTCCGAATATGCGTGGGCTCCGCGGCCGCTCGCGCTGGAGCTTCAGAACGATCGCAGCTGGTATCAACCGGGCGCGACGGGCGTGCATCCGCTCCTCGTCCACATGTCGAGCTATTCGCAGGAAAATGACGACCTGCGCAGCGACCGGCTCAATCCCGAACGTCCGGCCGCACGCCTCGCCGCCGCGATGTTTATGACTGACTGGGAAGATGTCCAGCGCCGCATGAAGGCGGTGGCATGATGCGCCGCGCTTCTTTCACCGCGCTCGCGCTGGCGCTTGCCATCGCGCCGTCCGCCGCCTTCGCCCAGCGTGCCGACGACAATGCGACGACGAGCGCCGAGGATGCCTTTGGCACCTCGATCGGCGGCGAGCAGATCGGCATCTATAATCCCAATTATGTCCGCGGTTTCTCGGCCGTCGAGGCGGGCAATATCCGCCTCGACGGTCTCTATATCGACCAGCAGGGCGGCTTCACCGACCGACTGATCGGTAGCTTGCAGATGCGTGTCGGGCTGTCGGCGCAAAGCTATCCCTTTCCGGCGCCGACGGGCATCGCCGACTATGGGCTGCGCAGCCCAGGCGACAGGGCGCTGGTCAGCCTCGGCGCGCGGCTCGGCCCCTTGGGCGCGGCAGCGCTGGAGATCGACGCGCAGCTGCCGGTAACCGACCGTCTTGCTGTCGGCGCGGGATTGGGACTGATCGCCGACCGGACGCATACCGGCGGCCGCGCGAATTATCGGACCGCGGCGCTCATCGCGCGCTGGGCGCCGGTCGACGGTGTCGCCATCACCCCGTTCTGGAGCCGCACCGGCATTTCGGACGAGGAAAGCCAACCCTTGTTGCTAACCGGCGGCGATTATCTGCCGCCGCGCATCCAGCGCGTGAAGCGGCTCGGCCAGAAATGGGCGACCAACGACGGTGAAACGGTCAACGCGGGCGTCATCGGATCGGCGACGATGGGTGACTGGACGCTGAAGGCCGGTATTTTCCGGTCGATGCTCGACCTCGACCGCTCGCACACCCAGCTTTTCCTCGATGTGCGGGAGGATGGCACCGCCGATGAACTGGTGATCGCCGAACCCGGCCGCCGCTCGGCATCGACAAGCGGCGAGGTGCGGCTGTCGCGACGCTTTGCGGAGGGGCCGCGGCTCCACACGCTGCACCTCTCGTTCAAAGGTCGAGACCGCGTTCGCCGTTATGGCGGCGATACCGCGATCTTCATCGGCAACCATCCGCTCGAGGAGCCTGTCGCCTTTCCCGAACCCGTGTCGGTGTTCGGGGTGCAGACGCGCGACACGGTGCGTCAATGGACTGCGGGTGTCGCCTATGAGGGGCGGTGGAAGGGCGTCGGCGAACTCAGCCTTGGCCTGCAGAAGACGACCTATCGCAAGCGCGTGCTCGACCCCGATGCCCCGGCGATCCGGACGACCGACGATCCGTTGCTCTTCAACGCCACCGCCGCATTCCATGCGTCGTCGTCGCTGGCCTTCTATGCCGGCTATACGCAGGGTCTCGAGGAAAGCCCGGTCGCACCCGGCGTTGCGGTCAACCGCGACGATGCGCCGCCCGCCATCCGCACCCGCCAGATCGACGGCGGCGTTCGCTGGTCGATCACGCCGAACATCCGCCTGGTGGCCGGTGTGTTCGACGTCACGAAGCCATTCTATTCGCTCGACGCCGCGCGGGTCTTCCGCCAGCTCGGCGACGTGCGGCACCGCGGCGCGGAATTCTCGTTCTCGGGCCAGCTCGCACCGGGGCTGACCGCGATTGCCGGGACGGCGCTGATCGACGCCAAGCTGTCGGGCGACGCCGTCGACAGCGGGCTGGTGGGCCGCAAGCCGCTCGCGAGCTTCGGCCGGCTTTCGACCGCCGTGCTCGATTACCGGCCCACGTTCGCGCCCGATTTTTCAGTCGACCTCGTCGTCGAAAGCACGTCGGACCGTATCGCCAGCACCGACGGCAAGCTCGTGATCCCGGCGCGCGCGATCGCATCGGTCGGCGGGCGTTATCGCTTCCATATTGGTAAGGCCCCGGCGACGCTTCGCCTCCAGCTCGCGAACATCGGCAACAAGTTCGGTTGGGCGAACGGGTCGTCGGGGGTCTACCTCTATAATTTCCCGCGTAGGCTCACCGCAACGCTGACAACCGACTTCGGCTGACCCTCTGCTACATCCTCAAAAAACTCGGGAGTTCATCATGCAACCTGTCTTGCGTGCGGCGGTCGCCGTTACCGCCCTTCTGGCCACCGCCAATGTCGCGCAGGCGCAGGGCCTCCTGAAACGCCTGGCCGATCGTGCGGTGGAAAAGGTCGAACAGGCCGCGGAGAAAATCGCCGATGACGCCATCAACGGTTCGGCCCGCCCCCGCGAGGAGGCGGGTGTGGACGAGGAAGCGTCCGCTCCGCGTCAGGACGCGCCGGCGGCGACGCCCGCTTCGGTCAACCCGCCGCTGCCGGCAACCAAGGCCCGGTACATCGACAGCCTCAAAACCCCGCCCGATATCGAGACGAAAAAGGCGGAGTATGACAAGTTCGGCGAAGTCAGTTGCAACGCCTGCGAAGGCGGGGTCGAACTCGACGGCCGGCCGACTTTCCCCTTCGACGAGTTCAGCGGAAAATATAATGAGCGCGCCAAGCGGGCGGGCAGCTGGCCGGTGGGCCACACACATCGCTGGCAAGGGAAGGGATCGGCGGGCACGCTGACGGTGACGTCGGAAGAGCGTGTCGAGGGCTTTCGGTGCCGCCGGCTCGAATATCGGCTGGAGCGCGGCGGCGCCTCCGCCAACCGGCCGGGCCTGATCTGTTTCGGCCTCGCAAACCGCTCGTCGGAAGTCGAAAACTGGCACGAGATATATTGAGCTGCCCGTGGACGCGATATGGGGCGTTCGACCTGTCATATCGTTAGGTACGAGCGGCAAATCGGGTGTAAGGAGCCGTTTGAGAAAAATCCCTGGGGAGGGCGAATGATGCGGTTGATTGCTCTGGCCCTGTTCGCGGCACTTTTGCCGGCTGAAAGCGCGGCCTTTCAGAAGCGCGAAAGCCTTGCGGGCGGCAATTCCTATTACAGCCAATGCGTCGCGGGCCCGAAGGACTATAGCGCTTGCATCGGATATTTCATGGGCATCGCCGATGCGCCCGTGATGAACACGGGGAAAACGCCTGAAGAGGCCGTGTACTGCCCGCAGGCCGGCGCGACCTACGAGCAGTATCGCGACGTGTTTCACAAATTCCTTCGCGACAATCCGCAGACCCGGCAATTGTCGACGCACCATCTGTTCCTGATGGCGATGAACGCCGCCTTCCCTTGCACGAGTTCGCCCTATCTCTCGGTCGATCCGAACACCGGCGGTGTGTATATCTCGGTGCCCAAACCGCGATAGGATGGTACGCCATATTTTCTCCTGATACCCTGTCCCAGACAGGATATGCCGAGCAGAACAAACCACCCTTTGGAACATCATAGCATCTACCTTCGCTGTCATGGTCGTCAGCGGATGTGCTGCCGTAACGATTGCATCAATCGTGCGCGCGTTCCGGCGGAGGTTCGTACATCGGTTTTCGATGCGTCGCTTGGATCGGGGTTGGGATCGACCGGGTGCGGGGTCGTATGATCCGGCGTCAGTCAGTTTGACAGTCCCGCCACGGATCGGATCGATCGCCCCTTCCTCAAGGCCGCGCTTTTGCCGCGCGTCGGTCCGCGAATAGCGGTGCAAAGGGGGGAGGCGGTGTTGCATCCTCTGTTTCCCATTTTTCCAAGCTAACCAACAATCAACGACGTCGAAGGATTGTCACGCGGTCAAAACGCCATTCGCCATGGGAGTGAACAGTGTGGCCACCAGCGTGAGCTTTACGGCCGTGGTTCGTCGGTTATCCTCAAAGACGTTATCGGGCCACTTATGAAGAAGCCCGGAGATTGGCGGCCGAAACCGGCCGTCGTGGGATAGGGAGGAATTATGGCATTTCGGAAAGCCGCGTTTGCGGCGGTCATGGTCACGACTGCGTTGAACTCGTCGTTGGCATTCGCGCAGGAGGCGGATGACAAGGGTGCGGGCCTTGGGGAAGGCGAGATCGTCGTCACGGCGCAGCGCCGCGAAGAACGGCTGGTCGACGTGCCGATCTCCGTCTCCGCGGTGAGCAGCGCGGCGATCGACCGGGCGCAGGTTCGCAGCGTGTCCGACATCGCGACGATCGTGCCGAACATCCAGATCAACGAAACGATCGGCAACAGCTACGGTCCGCTGATCACGATCCGCGGCCTGTCGCCGTCGGCCGACACCAGCCTTGCCCGCGATCAGCCCGTGGGCCTCTATATCGACGGTGTGCCGATCGGGAAGTCTACTGGCGCGGCCTTCGACACCGTCGATCTGGAACGCGTCGAGGTGCTGCGCGGGCCGCAGGGCACGCTTTACGGCAAGAACACAATCGGCGGCGCGGTCAATCTGATCACGCGCAAGCCGAGCGGCGAATTCGGCGGCCAATATCTGGCGGGCGCCGGAAGCTGGGGCCAGTTCAATCAGCGGATCTCGGTCGACCTGCCCGAAGTGGCAGGTTTCAGCGCCAAGGTGGGCCTGATCACCAAGCTCGACGGCGGCTATTATCGCAACAGCGTGCGCAAGGATAATTTCGGCGAAGAAGAGCTGTGGGCGGCGCGCGCCGACCTGTTGTGGCGTCCGTCGGGCAGTTTCAGCGCGCTCTACAGCTATGATATTTCGGACAGCAAGGGCACGCCGAACCAGCTTGCCACCACCGCGGTCACCGGATCGGGCGCGACCGCGTTCGTCAACGCGCTCTTGAGGCCCTATGTGGTAAGCGGACGGACGCGCGAGATCGGGGCGCAAAGCGCGCTGCGCAGCGACTATCGCACCAACGGTCACGCGCTGACGCTCGAATGGGAACCCGGTATCGGCGACCTCACGCTCAAATCGATCACCGCGCGCCGGACCGCGATAACCCGGTCGGCGAGTGATTTCGACGGCAGCCCCCTCGATCTGCTGCGCATCGTTCTCGACAATAATTACAAGCAGTTCACGCAGGAATTTCAGGCGATCGGGACCGTCGGTGACTTCAAATATACGCTCGGCGCCTTCTATCTCGACGACGAGTATGACGTGTTCAATCCGCGCTGGAACTTCCAGTTCGGCGGCAACGCCTTCGACATCAGCGAACGCGGCGGCCGTTCGAAATCCTATGCCGGCTATGGCCAGCTTGCGTGGACGCCGCGCGCGTTCGACGAGAAGCTGACGGCGTCGGTCGGGCTTCGCTACACGCGCGAATCGAAGCACGCCTATGAGCTGCTGCTGTCCAATTCGGCCTATCGCGCCAATCCGGCGGCGCCCGGTTCGGGCGTGTTCCTGCGCGATGCGAACGGCAATCCGATCACCCGCAGCGGCGGCCCGGCGGCGGGCGCACGGCCGGGGGCAGGCGGGATCGGCTATACCGACCTCAGCCCGCTCGAAAATTCGGGGGTGTGGAAGCGGTTCAATCCCGAATTCAACATCCTGTATAAATTCCAGCCCGATTTTTCGGTCTATGGGCGCGTGGCGACGGGCTTCAAGAGCGGGGGCATCAACGATACCGCTGCGACCAACGCGGCCTTTATGACCTCCTATAATCCGGAAAAGCTGACGTCGTACGAATTGGGCATGAAATATGGCGGCTTTGGTAACCTGCTCAATCTGAACGCATCGGTCTATCATTCGATCTACAAGGATTTTCAGGCCGGTGTGCTCGTCCCCGCGCTGGTGACCACCAACATCATCAACGCAGGCAAGGCGAAGTTCACCGGCGTCGAGGTCGAGGGAACGCTGCGCCCCGTCGAAGGGCTGAGCTTCAACTTCGGCGGCGGCTATGTTGATGCGCGCTACACCGATTTCATCCTTCCTGACGGCACCGACGTCACCAAAACCTATGTGCTCTCGCGCGTGCCCAAGTGGAACTACCAGATCGGCGGGCTTTATCGTCACGATGCCGGTGTTGGACGACTGGAGGCGAGCCTGAACTACAGCTGGCGCAGCAGCCAGTTCTCGTCGATCACGCCGGATACGCTGGCGAAGATGCCGTCCTATGGCTTGCTCGACGGGCGCATCGCGCTCACCCAGATCGAACTTGGCGGCGGCACGACGCTCGAGGTTGCGGCATGGGGCAAGAATCTGACCGACAAGGAATATTTGGTCAGCGCGATCAACCTCGGTGTCCTCACGCTCGGCCAATTTGGCGATCCGCGCAGTTTCGGCGGCGAAGTTCGTATCCGCTTCTGATCGCGGCGAAGCCGAGATGTCTATGGTATTGGACCCGCCGCGCACCGGGTCGCGGTGGGTCCTGCCCTTTCTCGGGGCAGTGACCTTCCTCACCGCGATCGGCAATATCGGGCTGGTGTCGGTGATGCCGACGATCGGCCGGCTGCTGCACATTCCCGATTTTCTGGTTGCGGGCATTTTTTCGCTCTCGGCGCTGACCTGGGCGATCAGCGCGCCCTTCTGGGTGTCGCGGATCGAGCGCAAGGGGCCGAATCCCTATATTCGCGCGGGGCTCGTTGGCTTCGTCGTATCGATGGGCGGCTGCGCGTTGTCGGTCGAACTGGGCCTGCTGGGGCTGCTCACGCCTTTCGCAGCCTTCCTGCTCTTTTCGATCTTGCGGTCGACCTATGGCCTGCTTGGTTCGGCGGCCGCCACCGCGACGCAGGCGCTGATCGCGGCTCAGACGGCGGGCGCGGCCCGGACGCGGGCGATCACCACGCTGGCCGGGGCGCTCAGCCTCGGCACCATCGTCGGGCCAGCGATCGCGCCCGCGATGATCGTCGATCCATTGGGGCCGCTTGGGCCGATGCTCGGCTTTGCGATATTCGGCGTCATCGCCCTGGGGGGAGCCTATCTATTCCTTCCTCGCTCGTCGCACGGTGTGGCGCCGGTTCCCGGCGGCGCACCGCAAATATCGCTCGTGCAGGTCTGGCGCCGACAGGGGATAGGCCATTATCTGAGCTTTGGGCTGCTGCTCTGCTCGGCGCAGGCGATCAATCTTTATACGATCGGCTTCGTGATCATCGACCGCATGGCCGATGACCCGATGGCGGCGCAGCGGATGATCGGCATCGCGATGACCACCGCCGCGGTGGCCGCGCTGTTCGGCCAATGGGGTTTCGTTCGGCTGTTCTCGCCGTCGCCGCTGTCGATGATGCGGATCGGCACCGGCTTTGCCTTTGCCGGCAATCTTCTGGCCATATCCCATGGCGGGGTAAACGCCGCCGCCCTGGGCTTCATTCTCGCGAGCTTCGGCTATGGTCTCGCGCGCCCGGGCTTCAGCGCGGCGGCGTCGCTTGCCGGGTCGACCGAGGATCAGGTCGCAATCGCCTCTGCCATCACCTTCATCGCCGGGGCATCGATAACCTTGCCGCCCGTCCTCGCCTCCGCCGCTTATCAATGGTGGCGCCCGGCCCCGTTTGCGATCGCTGCGGCGATCGGCGGCGCGTTGCTGCTGAGCCATCTGCTGCCGATGCTGGCCCGGCATATTGTCCACAACGAGCGATAGATCGTTCGCCCCGACCCGCTTTATCCGGCGGATGAAGAGCATAATGTCTGACCATGGCGTGCACGGCCAATTGGCCCGCGCACAGAAACAGAAACTGGAGAGAGAGTGTGGATCGTTATCTTGTCATTTCGTCGGACGGCCATGTCGGTCTGCCCCCCGAAAAATATCGCGGCTATCTGGAATCGAAATATCATCAGCAGTTCGACGAGACGGTTCAGCTCGAGATCAAGGCGCGCGAAGAGCATGAAAAACGCTTCCTGATCGACGACTTCAACAACAAGTGGCGCTCGCGCGTCGGCGACGGGCTTGAGGGCGCGTGGGACGGTACGATCCGCAACCGCGTGCTCGACGGCGACGGCGTCGCCGCCGAAGTCCTGTTCCCCGATGGGATCACCGAACGCAACGCGCCGCCCTTTGGTGCCGACATCGGCCTTCGGCCTTCGGCTGCGCGGGCGGAACTGCAATGGGCCGGCGCGCGCGCGCACAATCGCTGGCTGGCCGAATTCTGTCAGGACGATCCGCACCGCCGCATCGGACTCGCGGTCATTCCGGCGCTCTATGATATCGACGAGACCGCGAAAGAGATCGAATGGGCGAAGCGCCACGGACTGAAGGGCGTGTTTTTCCCCGCGCTCACTGACGGCTACGATCTCTACAACCACACCAAATATCACCGCATCTGGGCGATGCTCCAGGAAATGAACATGCCGCTTCATTTCCACTCGGGCGCCGCGCCCGCCTATGACACGACGCAGCCTGGTTGGATCGGCACCTTCCTGTGCGAGTTTGCTTTCTGGATGACGCGACCCCTGTGGGCGATGACGTTTGGCGGCGTGTTCGAGGAATATCCCAAGCTGAAGGTCTGCTTTACCGAGGCGGGCGGCGAATTCTGGTTCCCGTGGGTGATGCAGCTGATGGATGTCCGCGCATCCGCGAAGCATACGAGCGGGAAACTCGGCGATTATTATGCCAATATGAGCATGAAGCCGAGCGAGTATTTCGCGCGCAACATCTGGGTCGGCTGTTCGGCGCTGCCCGACGAGGAAACGACGCAGGCCTATTATGACATCGGCGTCGACCGCATCCTCTGGGGCACCGATTATCCGCATCCCGAGGGAACCTGGCCGCACACATTCGAAAAAATGTCGGCGAGCCTTGGCGGACTGCCCGACGACGATATTCAGGCGATGCTCGGCATCAACGCGCTCGACGTTTATGACGTCGATGCCGATGCACTGTGGAAAATCGCCGGCGAAATCGGCCCGCGCCGCGAATTGTTCGTCAAGCAGGCGGCCGAATAGACCGGCCGCAGGGGGCGTTCCGGGAAATCTGCCGGCGTCGCGGTGCTTGCACGGGCCACCGGCCCGCACTACGCACCGCTCCTGCCCGGCGGGTTTCCCAGAGCGATCATGAAGCGTTCAACTGGCCAGGGCAGGCTCTAAGGTGGGTTGATGTCAAGCTGGCGCGGGATCGAGGAATTTCTGGCGGTTGTCGATCAGGGCAGCTTCACGGCTGCCGGCGATCAGCTCGGCCTTTCCAAATCCTATATCAGCAAAACGGTGCACGAACTGGAAGAGCGGCTGGGCGTGCAGCTGCTCGTCCGGACGACGCGCCGCCTGTCGCTGACCGGCGCCGGCGAAAGCTTCCATCGCGAATGCGCGCAGCTGCAACTGCGGCTGGGCGAGGTCGAAAAGCAGGTCGGACTCTATAGCACCCAGCCGGTGGGCCGACTGCGCATCGGGCTCAGCGATATTTTTGGTTCGGATTATATGTCGGCGCTGTTGGCCGAATTCAGCGCCGAACATCCCGGGATCATGATCGAGCCGATCGCCTATCTGAACGAAAACGAGATCGTCCAGGAAAGCTTCGATATCGTCATCCGTTATGGCGCGTTGCCGAATTCGAACTTGCGCGCGCGCACCTTTGGTTATCTCTCCTACTGCCTGTGCGCGGCACCCGAATATGTCGCAGCCCGCGGCTGGCCCAAAACCCCCGAAGATCTGCAGGAGCATGACTGTCTGACCGACCGCAGCGCGTCGATCAATTTCAACGACGACGTCTGTGTTCGGGTCCAGCCCCGGTGGGCCAGCAACAGCGGCATTGCCCTGCGCAGCGCCGCGCGAAAGGGGCTTGGCATCGCCAGCCTGCCGGTCAGCGTCGTCCGCCAGGATCTGACCGAAGGGCGAATGCTCGCGCTCGAGGAGGAATGGTCCTTCTATGACCGCGAATGCTGGGTCGTCTATTCGCCGGGCATCATGTCGGTGGCGACGCGCGCCTTCATCGACTATCTGGTCCGCCGGACGTCGCGCGTGAAAATCCGTCCCTCGATGGCGGCATCGCTCGCCGCGCGATATTAGAGGGCATAGCCGCTACCTCCATCATCGGGGCGGAGGTGAGGGCGTCCCCGCCCGGACCGAAAGAGGACGAGGCTCAATATTGCCAATATCCAGGCTCCGGCACCTCCATAGATCATGACGGGGCCGAAGCCGGCGATGAGGCCATGCTGCACAATCGCTTCCGGCAGGTTGCCGATGATCGCCTGACTGGTCGAAAGCGCTTCGGCATTGCCGGCGGCGATCGCTTCCGCCGCAACGCGCAGTTCAGCGAGCTCGACACGCTTCGGTGCAGCGCGTTGCAGCGCGGCGGCGATCCCTTCGACGAGCAATATGCCCATGAGCGCGATGTTCACCGCCAGCGTGATCAGCCGCGCGCTCATGTCGATGCCCGACGCCATGCCGGCCCGGCTTGGGGGGACCGACGCCGTCGTGGTATTGGTCACCGGCGTATTGGTGATGCCGATCCCGATGCCGGCAAGAAGCATACCGGGCAACATCGTCAGCCAGTCCGGCTCTGCCGCAATGCTCCCGAGCTTCATTGCGACGAAGCCAAGTCCGATCGTGGCCAGGCCGAACGGAATGACGGCACCCGGACCGTATCGAAGCGACATGCGCTCGCCCAAGGGGGGAAAGATCAGCGCCGGCAATGTATAGGCGAGCAAGCACAGGCCGGTGCCGAGCGTGTCGTACCCGAGGCCGAGCTGAAGATAGATCGGCAGATAGATCATGAAGGGCCAATAGCTGACATTCATCGCGATGCAGCCGAGGATGGCGCCCGAAAAGCTGCGGTTTCGAAAGACGGAGAAATCGAACATCGGATGCGTTTGTCGCCGCTCGGCAAACAGGAATGCGGCGAAACAGAGGGTCGTGGCGGCAGCGATCGCCATCGAAGCGGGAAGGCCAAGCGTAGCTCCCTGCGTGATGAGATAGACCAGTCCGAATACCGCCAGCGAGAGCGTCAGGATTCCCGTCACGTCGAGGCGGTTGGCGTCCGGATCGCGCGATTCGGTTATCGTGCCGGCCGCAATCGCCAAGGTCAGGAGCGCGAGCGGAAGATGGACAAGAAATATCCATTCCCAGCCCGCCAGTGCGATAATCGCGCTCCCGACGATCGGACCGAAACCGAGGCCGATTCCCGAGACGACACCCCAGGTTGCGAAAGCGCGGCCACGGTCGCGTGCGTCCTGAAACTGGTGCGAGAGAAGCGCGATCGAGCAGATCAGCATGGCCCCGCCCGCAAGGCCCTGGAGCAGCCGGCCCGCGATGAGCAGCGCCATGCTGTCGGCAAGGCCGCAAAGGGCGGAGGTGGCGCCAAAGGCGGTCACGCTGATCATGAAGACGCGCTTGCGGCCAAAGCGATCGGCCAGCGTTCCGGTCGCCATCAGCACGGTCGTGCACGCGAGCGTATAGGCGTTCATGACCCACTGCAATTCCTGGAAGTCGCCGTGAAGAACTTCTTCGAGGCGCGGGAGGATCACTGGGACACTTGTAATCTCGAGGCCGAACATCAGTGCGCCAAGGCACATCGCGAGCAGGGCCAGCGCGTTTTTGCGGGGGGGATGGGGAGACATAGGCGGCGCCTTTCGAGTGTCCGGGCCGTCTGCCCGGTTGGTGCGCTACTTGGGGAAAAACGAATGATGACAGAAATGATTTTATTTTCTGGAATTCATAATCAATCCTAATTAATTAGGGCCATGGACATCGATCCGACACTTTTGCGCGCATTCGTGGCGGTCAGCGAGACGGGGGGCTTTACGCGGGCCGCCCGGCGGTTGAATCTCACCCAGCCCGCGGTGAGCCACCAGATCCGGCGTCTCGAGGAACAGGTCGGTCGGGCGCTGATCCGTCGTACGACGCGCCGGTTGACGCTGACCGACGACGGCGAAGATTTCTTGCTGCACGCGCGTCAGATCCTCGCCAGCCTCGATGCGCTCGCGCAACGCTTCCGGACCTCCCCGGTGACGGGGGTCGTGCGCTTTGGCGCCCCGGAAGCTTTCATGGGCGAGCGATTGCCGGCGCTGCTCTGCCAGTTTTCGCGCGCCTTTCCCGCGGTGCGGCTCGATGTTCATGTCAGCACCTATCTCGACCTCAGCACGATGATCGCGGCCGAGGAACTGGACCTTGCCGTCGTGCTTTCCACCGCCGGAGCCGAGAATGGCGGCATCCCTTTGCGGCGGGCGGAGTTCGGGTGGGTCGCGGCCGACAATTTCCTGTTGCCCGAGGGCGCGTCGCTGCCACTTGCCTTCCATCCCCCGAATTGCGTCAACCGGCTGGTGGGGGTCGCCGCGCTGGATGCGACACCGATCGACTGGCACATCGCTTTCACCTCGCCGAGCGAACAGGGCCTCCGCGCGGCGGTACGATCGGGGCTGGCGGTCGCGGTGCTGATGCGCAGCGATCTGGAACCCGGCCTGCGCCTGCTCGACGGCCACTATGGCCTCCCGGCCTTGCCCAGCGCCGATTTCATGCTGATACGCAGCGGCGGCGTGGCATCCCCGGCGGCGCGCGCCTTTGGAGAGATGCTCGTCGCCATGGAGGCGCCCACGATGCCGGCGGACACAGGACTTTGAGCGACCGCGAAGTGCTGTGCTGGCGCCCGCCCGGCCTCATTGTTCGTCACCACGCACAAACTGTACGCCATTTGGGTCTTACCTCTGGCGTGGCAATCGATACACTCGCCCGACAAGAGCCGCCCGGAAAGGACGGCCATCCGGGAGACTGACGTGCCAAAGGTTGAACGCTTTCCGATGCCCATCCCCTATGGCTGGTTCGGGGTCGGCTATGGTGCCGAACTGCAGGTGGGTGATGTCCGGCCGGTCCATTATTTCGGGCGCGACCTCGTGCTCTTCCGCAACGAGAATGGCGAGGCGGGGCTCCTAGATGCCTATTGCCCTCATCTCGGCGCGCACATGGGGCACGGCGGGCAGGTCGAGGGCGACAGCCTGCGCTGTCCCTTCCATCACTGGGCGTTCCGCCCCGACGGCTTCTGCAGCAAGATTCCCTATGCCAAGGCCTTCCCGCCGCGCGCGAAACGCGAGCCGCTGGCGAAATCCTATCCGGTGGTCGAAAAGAGCGGGGTCATCTGGGCCTGGTATCACCCCGACGACATCGCGCCGACGTTCGACGTCATCGACTATCCCGAATTCACCAACCCCGAATGGGCCGAACCGATCAAGCGCGAATGGCGCTTCGCCAGCAATCCCCAGGAAATTGCCGAAAATGGCGTCGACGTCGCGCATTTCGCCTATGTCCACGCGATGGATGCGGTCCCGGAGGGTGAGACCAATTATGACGGCGTGCAGCGGCACAGTGTCGCGCGCGGGCATCGTACCATCGACCTGCCATCGGGCGAGCGCAAGCAATTGCCCTATTCGGTCGACACGCTCCAGAACGGGGCAGGGCAGAAGTTCACACGGCTGAGCGGGCTCGTCGAGCTGTCGCTTCTGGTCATCGCCACGCCGGTCGAAGCCGACGACGTCGAGCTGCGCTTCTGCTTCACGCACCCGAAGGTCGCGCCGGGCTCGCCCGAGGAAAAGGCGATCGAGGCGGCGATCGAAAATACCTGCGGGCAAAAGGGCGTCGAGGGCGATATTCCGATCTGGCATAACAAGATCCACCGCGCACGGCCTTATCTGTGCGATGGCGACGGTCCGATCCTGCGTTTCCGCCGCTATTTCGAGCAATTTTATGCCGATGGCCCCGACGGAAATCGCCTCGTCGAGGCCGCCGAATAGACCCTCCGCGCCCCGCGGAAAACCACCACTGCCGACTAGCTGCGCCTTGGGCGCCATAGGGAGAATTGCGATGTCCAGACTGCGTTATGTTCAGGGTCCCGTCGAAACCCGTGCGCCGGGAATGCTGCGCAACACCGTCTACGGGATTCGCGCGACATATGAGACCGATCCCGAAATCATCGCGGCGCTGCTGCCGCAACCGCTCGTTGCGACCGCAAAGCCCGAAATCTGGCTGCAGATGGTGCATGTAGCGATGCATGTGACCGAAACCGATACGGTCGAGATTGGCGCACTGACCGTCGGCGTCAATTGCACGCATGAAGGCGCACCGGGAGCCTATTGCTTCCACATGGCGATGGAGGGCGAAACCGTCGTCACCTCCGGCCGCGAGCGTTTCGGCGAGCCGAAGAAGATCGCCGAGACGGATTTCGAACGCAATGGCGACCATCTGCGCGCGACCTGTTCGCGCCACGGCATCGCCTATTTCGAAATCGAAGGCACGATCGGCGAAGCGATTGATGAACCGCTGAAATTCGAAGAGCATCTTTTCTGCTACAAGGGGATGCCGTCGATCGATCAGCCGGGTCAGTTTGACGGCGACGTCTTCCTCACCCGCCTCAACTGGGAACGCAATTACGATTCCCGCCGGGCGATGACGGGGACGATCACTTTGCGCGATTCGGCCTTTGATCCGCTCGCCGATATCCCCGTTCGCCGCATCACCGACATGCAATATGTCGAAGGAGGGACCGCGACCGGCGGCACGCTGCTGCGCAAGGTGCCGGGCGAATGGATCGCGCCGCACTGGGTCGGGCGCCACGATGATCCGCGCAATGTTGGGGCCGAGATCGGCGAGCGGAAGGCCGCCTGATGGACGATTTTTCCGGCCGGGTGGCCGTCGTTACCGGTGGGGCGAGCGGGGTTGGCAAATGTCTGTGCGCCGACCTCGCCCGCGCCGGGGCGCATGTGGTGATTGCCGATATCGATCCGGCACGGCTTGAAGCAGTGCGCGTCGAGGTTGACGCGCTGGGTTCGGGGCAGGTGCTCGCCGTCGCCTGCGACGTGACCAAGGAAGCATCGGTGCGGGCGCTGGCGGATCAGGTCTTTGGCCAGTTCGAGACGGTGCATATCCTGTTCAACAATGCCGGCGTGGGGCTGGGCGAGGCGCAGCGCAAGCTGTGGACGCTTCCGCTCAGCGACTGGCGCTGGGGCATCGACGTCAATGTGCTCGGCGTCGTCCACGGCATTGCGGCCTTCGTGCCGCGCATGATCGAGGCGGGACAGGAGGGCGTGGTCGTCAACACCAGCTCGACCAACGGCGGGCTGCGTTCGCTGCCCAACACCCCCATTTATGCCGCCACCAAGGCGGCGGTGACCAGCATCTCCGAAGTGTTGCACCAGCAATTGCTGCGCGAAGGGGGCAAGCTGCGCGCCGCCACGCTCTTCCCGGGGCCGCACACGGTCAACACCGCGATCATGGCGTCGGGCGAAGTCCGCCCCGCGGACTATGTCGAAAATGAAGCGCAGACCAAAGTCGCCTATCGCACGATGGAAGATCTGGTACGGACGACCGGGCTCAAGCTCAAGCTTACCGAACCCGCCGAGGTATCCGCCTTCGCACTCGATGGCATTCGCGCGGGGCGTTTCTGGTTGCTGCCCGAAAGCGAGGAGAATGACGTGCTGATCGCCGCGCGAACCGAACAGATTTTGGCGCGGCGGGACCCGCCGTCGGCATGGTGACCGCCGCGGTAGCCGACGAGCCGTCGGTAGGCGCTGTGCCCTCTCGCGGCGTCTACCGCTGGCTGGTCGTCGCGATCCTGTTCGTCGGTTATTGCTTCAGCGCGATCGATGCGCGCGTGCTGACGCTGATGGTCGAACCGATCCAGCGCGACCTGAACCTCAGCGATTTCGAAATCAGCCTGCTCCAGGGTTTTGCCTTTTCCTTGCTCTACAGCATCGCCGCGCTGCCCATCGGCCGCTACGTCGATCGCACCAAAAGGCGCGCGACGCTGATTGTCTGGGGGGTGCTATTCTGGTCGGCGATGACCGCCGCCTGCGGCTTTACCAGCAGCTTCATCGGGCTCTTCCTCGCGCGTGTCGGCGTCGGGGTGGGCGAGGCGACGCTTAGCCCGACCGCCTATTCGCTGATCAGCGACTATTTCGAGCGGCGAAGGCGGGCGCTGGCGATCAGCTTTTATGCGATCGGTTATCCGATCGGCGGCGGCCTGGCGCTGTTGATCGGCGGCTGGCTGCTAGCGCGCTTTACCAAGACCGGCGGCGTGACATTGCCATGGCTCGGCAGTTTCGAACCGTGGCAGATGGTGTTCCTGTGCGTTGCGGCGCCCGGATTGATCGTCGCCGCACTGATGATGACGATCCGCGAGCCGGCGCGGCAGGAACTCGCGGCGAACCTGTCGGTGCAAAGCAGCCTGCGCGAAGGGTTCGACTATATTTCCGAGCGCTGGGCGCTGTTCGGTTCGCTGATCGGTTCGCTCGCCCTGATTGCGCTTCTGGCGATCGGCACCGCGCTGTGGTTCCCGACCTTCCTGATCCGCAGCTACGGCATGAGCCCGGCCGAGGTGGGGATGTCCTACGGGATGATCATGCTGACCTGCGGCACCGTCGGCACGCTGTCGGGTGGCTGGCTCGCGGGACGGCTGATGCAGGGCGGCCGGGCGGACGCCAATATGCGCGTCGTGTTGATCGCCACCGTGCTGAAGGGCGTGCCGCTGATTGTCGCGCCGTTGATGCCGACCGCCTTTCTGTCGCTCACGATGATGGCGATCGGCACGCTGATCGGGCAGGCGTCGCAAGGCGTGATGCTGACGGCGATCCAGGATGTGACGCCCAATCAGCTGCGCGGGCAGGTCACCGCGATCTCGCTCTTATGCGTCAATCTGGTGGGGATGGGGCTGGGTGCCAGTGTCATCGCCGCGATCACCGATTTCGGTTTCGGCGACCAGGCGGCGCTGGGCTATTCGATCGCGATCGCCGGCGCGGTCGTGCTGCCGCTGATCATCGGCCTGCTCCTTGTCGCCCTGCCGCATTACCGCCGCGCGATCGAAGGCTGACGTGCGCCGCCGGGGCGGTCAGCCGAGAACGGCGACGCTGCGCAGGATGAGGCGGACGAGATCGGCCTGCCGGCTTACCCCGGTCTTGCTGAGGATGGTCTTGCAATAGCTGCGCACGGTATTTTCGGTGAGTTCCAGCCTGGCCGCCGCTTCGGCGAGGCTGAGTCCGGTCGCGAGCAGCGCCGCCAGATGCGCTTCGGATGGGGTGAGGTCGAAGATCTGGCTGACCAGTCTTTCGAGCGGCTGGTTGTTGTCGAGCCCCGAGACATAGACCACCGCGGCCGGCCCCGCCTCGTTGCTGTAGCGCGAGGGCGTCTCGATCGTGCGCACGAGCACGCCCAGATGGCGATCGATGTCGGCCTCGACGCGCAGGCCTTCGGCGAAGCTGCCTCCATCGCGGCGCGCCGCGACCGCTTTGCCGACGAGTTGCTGGAGCTGCGCGTTGCCCGTCTTGCTCGCGAGCACGAGCCGGTCGTCGGCGGCGCGCAGCGCGGTGCTCGACTTGATCAGCGCGCGACCCGCGCTGTTGGTGCGCAGGATGCGCCCCGCGCCATCAAGGATGAAGGTGCAGAGCGTCAGCCGGTCGAGCGTATCGATCATCACCTGCAGCTCGGTCTCGTCGCGGCGGATGCGCGAGAAGAGCGCGAGCGATTGTTCGAGATGCGGGCGGAGCGCGAGCAGCACCGCCTTGTCGTCGTCGGTGAAATCCTCTTCATCGGGGCCGTTGGTCAGGCCGACATTGCCCTCCCACCCGCCGGGCTCGGAAATATACATGCCCAGCTGATATTCGATGCCATAGGGCTGCAATATCTCGCGATAGAAGCGATTGCCGCGAAGATCCTCGGGCGAAATAACCTCGCTCAGCCGGAAGATGTCGCCGGCTTTGGTCAGCGCGTTGCGCAGTGGGTCGAGATCGCCGAGTTCGGCATGGACCGCGTGAATCCGCCGTGCCTCGCGCTCGTCGATCACGGGCGGCGGCCCCCAGATGATGAGCGGCGGCGTGCCCTGCCGGCTGAGCCGCAACGTGATCGCTGCGCTCGCGCAGCGCATCCGACGGCTCAGCGCTTCGAGGAAGCCCAGCCACGGCGTCGCCTCGAGCGGCCCGCGATACAGCAGGGTCACCAGTTCATCGACTTCGGCCAGAGGTTTTCCGATCCGCATTCCGGCTTCGCTTCCTGTTCGCGTCCCGCCACCCGGTAAGCTGGGGAGTCGGTCTCGATCCCGCAATGACCTGTCCGGACCCGAGCGGCAAGAGGCGGTGCGCAAATCGCGCGCCCCCCGAATAGGGGTTGTCGCGGTCGCACCCGCGCTTAACGCAGCGGGGAGCAAATCGATCGGACAATGGGCGGCCTGTCCATGGATGTCCGGCGCAGGAGACGATCTGCCGTGGCCGAAGCCAAGTTCACGATACCCCATAAAATCTTCGCCGCGGCGCGCGCGCATGGCGATGCCGTCGCGATCCGGGGCGAGGACGGGACCGAGGTTCGTTATCGCGATCTCGAACCGCTGGTGCGCGCCGCCGCCAAGGGCTTTATCGCGGCGGGTGTCGTGGCGGGGGATCGGATCGCGATCTGGGCGCCCAATGCGATTGGCTGGATTATCGCCGCGGTCGGCGCGCAGGCAGCGGGCGCTGCGATCGTGCCGCTCAACACGCGGCTGAAGGGGCGCGAGGCGGGCTATATCCTGCGCACCAGCGGCGCCAGGCTGCTGTTCACCGTCTCCGATTTTCTCGGCACCGCCTATCCGGACTTGATCACGGACGAGGATCTGCCCGATCTGCGCGGGATCGTCCTGATGGAAGGCGACAAGGGTGGCATGGCCTGGCAGACCTTCCTCGATCGCGGCGCGGCGCTTTCCGATGCCGCGGTCGCCGCGCGGATGGACGCGCTGGGCGAGGATCAGGTCTGCGATATCCTTTTCACCTCGGGCACCACGGGCAATCCGAAGGGCGCGGTGACGACGCACGGTCAGAATGTCCGCCTGTATCTCGCCTATGGCGAGACGCTGACCTATGGGCCGGGCGACAATTTCCTGATCATCAACCCCTTCTTCCACAGCTTCGGCTACAAGGCCGGCTGGCTGGTCGCGTTGATGCGCGGCGTGACCGTGCTCCCCCACGCCATATTCCAGACCGACCGGGTGCTCGAACGGATCGAGCGCGAACGGGTGACGTTGCTCCCCGGTCCGCCGACGATCTTCCAGAGCCTGCTCGCGGGTCCTTATCGCGACCATGATATTTCGTCGCTGCGCGTGTCGATCACCGGCGCAGCGTCGGTGCCGGTCACCCTGATCGAGGAAATGCGCGGCAAGCTCGGTATCGATGTCGTGCTCACCGCCTATGGCCTCACCGAAACCTGCGGCGTCGTGACGATGTGTAGCGTCGGCGACGACGCTGTGACGATTGCCAACACCGCAGGCCGTCCGCTCGCCGGGATCGAGGTCAAGCTTGTCGACGAGGCGGAGAAGAGCGTGGCACCGGGCGAAGCGGGCGAACTGCTCGTGCGGGGGCCCAATGTAATGCAGGGCTATTTCAACGACCCGGCGGCGACCGCGGCGGCGATCGATAGCGAAGGCTGGCTGCGCACCGGCGACATTGCGGTGCAGGACGCAAGCGGCAATGTGAAGATCACCGACCGCGCCAAGGACATCTTCATCGTCGGCGGCTTCAACGCCTATCCGGCCGAAATCGAAGGGCTGCTCGCCGCCAATCCGGCGGTCATGCAGTCGGCGGTGATCGGCGTACCCGACGAACGGCTGGGCGAAGTGCCTAAGGCTTATGTCGTCCTGCGCCCCGGTGCGAACGCCACCCCCGAAGAGATCGTCGGCTGGTGCCGCGAGAATATGGCGAACTACAAGGTGCCGCGCCAGGTGGTGATCCTGGGCGCGCTGCCGGTGAACGCTGCGGGCAAGGTGCAGAAATTCCTTCTGCGCGATTCGGGAGCGTAGCCATCGTCCGATGCGACAGGACGACGTCTAGCGATCCATTGCGGCCCTTCTCTCGCCAGCTACCCATCCGCTCGTTCAGCCGACTACCGAACCCGCTGAGCCTGAGGTTGCGACTGATAGGTTGAAGGCCGCTTCTGCGCCACCGCCGGGAAGGTGCGGCCGCCGTGGTAGGTAACGGTTCCGCACATCCGGTCGCCCTTGGCCGAGAGCGTGCCGTCGAACAGCACGTCGCCTTCGCGGGAGGCGACCGCCATGTGGAAGCTGTTGCCGGTCAAGGTGATTTTGCGCAGTATAACGGGTGCCGTCATCCACAGCGACAGCGACCCGCCATAAGCGTCCTCGACGAAGCCGATCGACAGAAGTCCGAAATTGGGCGTTGTCCCGACATGCATCAGGAAATCCCAGTTTCCGCGGAGGTTCGGGGCCTCGCTGCCCGCCGTAGCGGCTCCCGCGCCGCACTCAAAACGCATGTTTACGGCCTCGCTTGCTGCCGCTGGAACAGCTGCAGATGCCAATGCCAAGCCAGCGATAATCCGCTTCATTGCTTTCTCCATGTCAACATTTCGTGCTGGCTGGTTGGCCGGTCGCGATGTCTGTCGACAATGGGGGAAATCGTGAATAGCTTCCGCAATTCCGTGACTGGTAGACCGGTGCAGTTGGCGATGCGTGAATGGCGAATGATGGGGAAATGGCGGGGGCCGCTCAGCGCGGTGGCTTTTGGCGCAGTGCTTGGAGTGACGGGGCCATTCGGATCGCAAACCGCTCTCGGCCCAGAGGTGCGATATCCTTTCTGGATGATCATCGCACTCGTCGGCTTTGGAGCCGCTGCTGCTGCGGAGCGAGTCCTTCCGTCCAGTTCGCCGGGCAGGAGAACGGCAACACGGATCATCGCAGTAGCAGCCGCATCCGCGGTGCCCATGACCTTCTTTGTGGCGTGGGCCATGGGGGCGGTCCGACCGGGCAGAATGTTCAGTCCCGTTCAACTGCTCGCGTTATTTCCCTACGTGGCGCTCGTCCAGCTGTTGATCGCCCGCGTCATATCGCCGGACGATCCGATGACTGTGGCCGCACCCGTGGAACAGCCAGCCGCCGCCCCCGAATACCCGCGCGAGTTCGTGTCGAAGCTTCCGGCGGCTTTGCGCCGGGACATTCTCGCACTGGAAGCCGAGGATCATTATGTGCGCGTGCACACGCTCCACGGCTCGGCACTGATCCTGATGCGGCTGGCGGACGCGGCGGCGATCATCGATCCCCGGCTGGGCCTTCGCGTGCACCGTAGCTGGTGGGTGGCCAAAGACGGCGTTCACGCGTTGGAAAGAACGCCCGGACGAGCAATCGCCCGGCTGGTTGATGACACGGCTGTTCCGATCAGCAGGACATATTTGCCGGCCGCGCGGACAGCCTTGACCAACTAGCACTATTTTTACCGGGCGGTCATTCGTTCGACTGGCATCCGCTTTCCACTCCATCGCAGACAGCGCCCGCCGCGCAGAATCTCAATTTTCCGGATAAAACCGGCTGATCGTATCGACGACGCACGCTGGCTTCTCCACGCCCTCGATCTCCACCGTCACCCGCACCACCGCCTGGACGCCGCCTTTTGCTTCCTCGGCCCGGACGAGTTCGCCACGCCCCCGGATCCGGCTGCCCGCGCGGACGGGGCTCAGGAAGCGCAAATTGTCGGTGCCGATATTGACCCCCATCGACACGCCGCGCACCTCGACCAGTTCGGGAAGGAGGCGGTTGACGAGGCTCATCGTAAGGTAACCATGCGCGATCGTGCCGCCGAAAGGGCCGTCTTTCGCGCGCTCGGGATCGACGTGGATCCACTGATGATCGTCGGTTGCCTCAGCGAACAGGTCGATACGATCCTGCTCGATCGCGAGCCATCCGGTTGGGCCGAAACTCTCGCCCACGGCGGCGAGCAGCGCGGCCGGGTTTTCGAAGACGCGCGCGCTCATGCCTGCTGGCTCGACACCGCGAGCACTTCGCCCGTCATGTAGGAGGAAAGCCCGCTGGCGAGGAACAGCATCACGTTCGCGACCTCCCATGGCTCGGCATAACGGCCGAAGGCCTCCTTCTCGGTCAACTCCTCAAGCAGCCCCGGCGGGGTCACCTTGGAAAGCGAGGCGTGCATCGCGAGGCTGGGCGAAACCGCGTTGATGCGCACCCCCTGCTCGGCCGCCTCGAGCGCCGAACAACGCGTGAAGGCCATCACGCCGGCCTTCGCCGCGGCATAATGCGCCTGCAGCTTCTGCGCGCGCCAGCCGAGCACCGAGGCGTTGTTGACGATCGCACCCTTCTGGCGCTCGTACATGTGCGGCAGGATCGCGCGCGTCATGCGGAAGACGCTGGTGAGCGTCACGTCGAGCACCTTGTGCCACTGGTCATCTGTCATCTCGACGACGGACGCCGCGCCGCCGAGTCCGGCGTTGTTGATGAGGACATCGATATGGCCCATGCCCGCGATCGCCGCGGCGATGAGCGCCTGCACCTGTTCTTCATTGGTGACGTCGCAGACGAGTGTGCCGGGGCGTGCGAAGCCCAATCCCTCGATCCGGTCGGCGGTCTCGCCGAGCCGGCGTTCGTGCATGTCGGAGAGGAAAAGCGTCGCGCCTTCCTCCGCCGCGCGCTGCGCGACCGCGCCGCCGATGCCGCTGCCCGCGGCGGCGGTGATCAGCACGGCCTTGCCCTTCAAGAGGCCGGTAGGGGTGGGGTAGTCGGGGGCGGGTCGTGCCACGCTTCGTTCCTTTATTTGAGGTCGCCGCGCGGCTCGCGCGGGAGGCCGAGCGCGCGCTCGGCGATGATGTTGCGCTGAATCTCGTTCGTGCCGCCATAGATCGTGTCGGCGCGGCTATAGAGGAACAGGTTGGGAAGCGCGGGGAAGGCGTATTCGTGCCCCGCGACGGTCTCGCCCGCCTGTCCCAGAACATCCATCGCGAGTTCGCCGAGATCACGGCGCCATGTCGCCCACTGGATCTTGTAGGTGAGCGCCGACGGGTTGAGCCGGCCGCCCTCGGCATCGGTGAGCATGCGCAGCGCGCCATAACGCATCAGTTTGAGGCCGATCTCGGCCCTGGCGATACGCTGGCGGATCAGCGGGTTTTTCGCTTCGCCATTGGCGCGCGCTGCGGCGATCACCGCGTCGAGTTCGTTGCGAAAGCCCATTTGCTGCGCGAGCGTCGAGACGCCGCGCTCGAAGCCGAGCAGCCCCATCGCGACCGTCCAGCCATCGCCGGGCGCGCCGAGGATGTTGGCGGCGTCGGTGCGCGCGCCGTCGAAAAAGGTTTCGTTGAATTCGGCTTCGCCGGTGATCTGGTGGATCGGGCGCACGGTAACGCCGGGCTGGTCGACGGGGACGAGCAGGAAGGAAAGACCCTTGGGTCCCTTCGATCCGTCCTCGCTGCGCGCGATCACGAAGATCCAGTCGGAAAATTGCGCGAGGCTGGTCCACACCTTCTGCCCCTCGATCACCCAGTCATCGCCCTCGCGCCACGCGCGGGTGCGGACATTGGCGAGGTCGGACCCCGCACCTGGCTCCGAATAGCCTTGGCACCAGATTTCCTCGCCGCGTGCGATCGCGGGCAGGAAGCGCGCCTTCTGCTCGTCGGTGCCGAAGGCGAGGATCGTCGGGCCGGCGAGTTCGATGCCGATATGGTTGAGCCGGGGCGGGGCGCCCGCGCGCGCATATTCCTCGGCGAAGATGACCTGCTCGGCGAGCGTGGCATCGCGGCCGCCATAGGCCTTGGGCCAGCCGACGCAGCTCCAGCCCGCTTCGCCCAGCCGGCGCTCCCAGTCGCGGCGGCGTTCGGGCATTTCGGTCAGGCTGGTGAGCCCGCGTACGTCGGCGAAGGGGCCTTCCAATTCGGCCTTGAGCCACGCGGCTGCCTCAGCGCGGAAAGCCTCTTCCTCGGGAGAAAATCCAAGCTTCATGCGGCTTCGTCCAATCCGGCGAGTCCCGCCACCTGTTCGCGGTGCCAGTCGGGGGTGCCGAGCAGGCTCGCGTTGCTGCGCGCGCGCTTGAAATAGAGATGCGCGTCATGCTCCCAGGTGAAGCCGATGCCGCCGTGGAGCTGGATCATCTCGCCCGCGCAGTGCGTGTAGGTGTCGCAGGCGAATGCCTTGGCGGCATGAACCGCGAACGCGGCCTCATCCGATTCTTCGTCGATCGCGCAGGCGGCCCAATAGACCGCCGAGCGCGCCTGCTCGATTGCGACCATCATGTCGGCGAGGCGGTGCTTGACCGCCTGAAAACTGCCGATCGACCGGCCGAACTGGATGCGTTCCTGCGTATAGGCGACCGTCCGGTCGAGGCACGCCTGCGCGCCGCCCAGCGCATCGGCGGCGATGGCGAGCCAGCCGGTGGTGAGCGCGGCGCGCACGGAGGCGCGGGGATCGGCAAGCGTTTCGACGGCGACCCCGCCGAAATCGAGCCGGGCATAGGGGCGCGTCTGGTCCATGCTGGTGAGCGGGGTGACGCCGAGCCCGAGCGCGCCGCGCTCGACGATCGCAACACCATCGTCGGTTGCAACGACAAATATGCCGGCGCTGGCGCCGTGGGGCAAGAGGAGCGCGGCGCCGGTTAGCGTCTCGTCGCTGAGCGTCACTCCCGGCGTTCCATCGCTATTCATGGCGGCGAAGCTTGCCACCAGCTCGCCCGACGCAAGGCGGGGGAGGAACCGCGCCTTCTGTTCGTCGGTGCCGCCAGCGAGGATCGCGGGGGCGGCAAGCGCGAGGCTGGCGAGGAGGGGAAGTGCTGCGGTGTGCCGCCCCGCTTCCTCGGCAAGGATCGCAAGCTCGACCATGCCGAGCCCGACGCCACCCAGTGCCTCGGGAATCGCGACACCGGCGAGACCGAGTTCGCCGGTGAACGCCTGCCACAGCAGCCTGTCGACGCCGGCGTCGGCCATTGCCGCGCGGGTGCGCTCGCTCGTCGCATTCTCCGCGAAGAACGCCTTTGCCGTCTCGGCGATCATCGCCTGTTCGTCGGTGAAGGCGAAATGCATCTCAGCTGCCCCAGACCCGGCGCGGTTCGCTGCGCTCGCCAAGCAGCTTGTCGACCGCTGCGCCGACATCGGCGGGTGCCCATTTCGCGTTTTGGTCCACTGTCGGTCCGAGCTTCCAGCCATCCTCGATTGTGATGCGCCCGCCCTCGAGCTCGAAAACGCAGCCTGTCACATGCTTCGACAGGCCCGAACCGAGCCATACGACCGTGGGTGCGATATTGTCGGGATCCTGCACGTCGAAGCCGCTTTCGACCGCGGCCATCTTGTCGGCAAAGGCGCCCTCGGTCATTCGCGTACGCGCGGCGGGGGCGAGGGCGTTGGCTGTGATGCCATAACGCCCGAGCTCGGCCGCCTGCACCAACGTCAGCGCCGCGATGCCGCCTTTGGCCGTTGCATAGGCCGCCTGCGCGATCGAACCTTGCAGCCCCGCGCCGCTGGTGGTGTTGATGATACGGCCATCGACGGGATTGCCTGCCTTCTGCTGCGCGCGCCAGTAATCGACCGCATGGCGGCTGACGCAGAAATGGCCGCGCAGGTGGACGTGCATCGTCGCGTCCCATTCTTCGGGCGTCGCCGAGACGAACATGCGGTCGCGGACAATCCCTGCGTTGTTGACGACGACATGCAGGTCGCCGAACGCCGCGACCGCGGCATCGACGATGCGTTTCGCGGCATCCCAGTCGGTGATGTCCTCATAATTGGCGATCGCGTTGCCGCCCGCCGCCTTGATCTCGGCGACGACGCCATCCGCCGCCGAGGTGTCGCGGCCTTCGCCCGACAGGCTGGTGCCGATGTCGTTGACGACGACATTGGCGCCCTCGGCGGCGAAGGCGAGCGCATAGGAACGCCCGAGCCCGCGCGCCGCGCCGGTGATGATGACGGTCCGCCCTTCGCAGATGCCCATGTTGCTTACAGCCTTTCGATGATGGTGACGTTGGCCTGACCACCGCCCTCGCACATGGTCTGGAGGCCGTAGCGGCCGCCGGTGCGTTCGAGGGCGCCGAGCAATGTGGTCATGAGGCGCGCGCCGGTCGCGCCGATCGGATGGCCGAGCGCGATCGCGCCGCCCTGCACATTGACCTTCTCGTGCGGGACGCCGAGTTCCTGCATCCATGCCATGGGGATCGAGGCAAAGGCTTCGTTGCATTCGAACAGGTCGATGTCGTCTACCGTCATGCCCGCCTTTTCGAGCGCATATTTGGTCGCGGGGATCGGACCTGTGAGCATCCACACCGGATTGTCCGCGCGCACCGACAGGTGATGGATACGCGCGCGGGGTTTCAGGCCATGCGCCTTCACCGCCGCCTCGCTCGCGATCAGCAGCGCCGCGGCGCCGTCGCAATTCTGGCTGGCTATCCCTGCGGTGATCACGCCGCCCTCGTTGACGGTCTTCAGCGTCGCGAGCCCTTCCGGGGTCGTCTGGGGGCGGACTGTTTCGTCCTGCTCCAGCCCTGCGAAGGGCGCGATCTCGGCCTTGAACCAGCCATTGTCGATCGCGGCCTGCGCGCGGCGGTGCGATTCTGTCGCAAATTCTTCCATCGCCGCGCGGCTGATCTGCCATTTATTGGCGATCATCTCGGCCGACTTGATCTGGTTGATCTCTTCCGTGCCGTAGCGCGCGTCCCAGCCTTTCGCGCCGATGAAGGGGCTGGCGAAGCCATAGGCCTGTCCCGCGTACATCGCCGCCGAGATCGGGATCGCGTTCATCGCCTGGCTGCCGCCCGCGACGACCAGATCCTGCGTCCCGCTCATCACGCCCTGCGCGGCGAAATGCACCGCCTGCTGCGACGATCCGCACTGGCGGTCGATCGTCGTGCCGGGGACATGTTCGGGAAGCCCCGCAACGAGCCACGCGGTGCGGCCGATGTCGCCCGCCTGCGGGCCGATCGTGTCGCAGCAACCCCAGACGACATCGTCGACCAGACCCGCGTCGATGCCGGTGCGTTCGACCAATGCCTTGATAGGATGCGCGGCGAGGTCGGCGGGGTGGACGGCGGCGAGGCTGCCCTTCTTGCGCCCGATGGGGGTACGGACGGCGTCGATGATATAGGCTTCAGCCATATTCTTGTTCCTTATGCGAAGCTGTGGCCGGGGCCGATCGGCAGCGCGCCGCCGATGACGGCGGCGTCGATGCGCGCGAGATGGAAGGCGCGGTCGCCCCATGCGCCGGCCAGCGCCCAGGCGCGCTTCATCCAGAAATGCAGGTCGACTTCATAGGTGTAACCCATCGCGCCATGCGTCTGGATCGCGGTCTCGCTCATCGCCCAGGCGGCGTCGGCGGCGGCGAGCTTGGCGTGGCTGACGTGGACGGAGGCGCTGGCGGTCCCTTCGGCGAGCGCGACGGCGGCGCGCTGGATCACCGGCTTGGCGAACTCGATTTTCACGACCGCGGTCGCGAGATGATGCTTGACCGCCTGAAAACTGCCGATCGGCTGGCCGAACTGGCTGCGGTTCTTCGCATAGTCGGTCGCCTGTTCGAGCATCGCGTCGGCGACGCCGACAAGCTGCGCGGCGGCGATCAGCGCGGCATGGTCGAGGAGGGCGTCGGCCGATCCCACGTCAACCCCCGAAGCGGCAACGGGCGCATAGAGGCGGCGGAGCGGGTCGACGCTATCGAGCAGTTCTGAGTCGCCGCTCCTTTCGGTGAGTAACAGCGCTCCATTCTTCACCGACAGGATATGGCTGGCGTCCTCAAGATCGGCGACCCACGGATTGACCGGGTGCTGGAGCGCGACCTTGGCTTCACCCGCGGCGATCGCCCCGAGCAGCGCGTCCTGCCCGCCCGCCTTGGCGAGCAGCGGTGCGGCGACGAGCGCGGTGTCGGCCAGCGGCTCGGCGACTCCTGCGCGGCCGAGTTCGGCGGCGATCAGCACCGCATCGAGCAGCGAGAGGCCGAGCCCGCCCCGCGCTTCGGGGACAAGCAGGCCGGGCAGGCCCATCTCGACGAGACCCCGCCAGACATCGGCCGAACGGCGGCTGTCGCTGGCGTCGAGAGCGCGCAGCAGTTCGGGGCCGTGAACGCCCGCGAGATAATCGCGCACGCCTTGCGTCAGCGTCGCCTGATCTTCGGTGATTATGAAGTCCATGCCCGCTTACCTCGGCAGGCCGAGCAGGCGCTCGGCGATGATGTTGCGCTGGATCTCGTTCGACCCGGCGTAGATCGGGCCCGAGAGCGAGAAGATATAGCCTTCGAGCCAGCCATTGAGCGCGCCGCCGTCGAGGTGGCGAAGCTCGGCTGAGGCGCCGAGCAGCTGCATCGCGGTGCGGTGCGCGGCGCGGTCGAGTTCGGACCAGAAGATCTTGTTGAGGCTCGCCTCGGCGCCGATATGTCCGCCCGCCATGATCTTCGAGGCGACTGCATAGGTGTTATAGGCATAGGCCTGCGCGTCCATCCACGCCTGCATCACCTGTTCGCGCGCGGCGGGTGCGGCCTTGGCCTCGTGCTGGCGGAACAGCCTGACGAGGCGTTCGGCGGCCGCCTGAAAGCGCGCGGGCGAGCGCAGCATCAGTCCGCGCTCGAAGCCGGCGGTCGCCATTGCGACATTCCAGCCTTCGCCTTCGCCCGCGATGCGGTTTTCGACGGGCACGCGCACTTCATCGAAGAAGAGTTCGGCAAAGCCTGGATCGCCGTGGAGCTGGCGGATCGGGCGGCGCGTCACGCCGGGCGCGTTCAAATCGAACAGGATGAAGCTCAGCCCCTTGTGGCGCTTCGATTCGGGATCGGTGCGGAACAGCCCGAAGCCCCAGTCGGCGAAGCTCGCGCGGCTCGACCATGTTTTCTGACCCGAGATCACATAATGGTCGCCGTCACGAATGGCTTTGGACGTGATCGCCGCCATGTCCGACCCGGCGTTGGGCTCGGACCACGCCTGCGCCCAGATCACTTCGCCCTTCGCCATCGGGGTCAGGAAGCGCGCCTTCTGTTCGTCGGTGCCGAACTCCATCACCGTCGGGCCGAGCAGGAAGATGCCGTTCTGGTTGACGCGCAGCGGCGCCCCGGCGCGGTAATATTCTTCCTCGAAGATCAGCCACTGGATGAGGTCGAGCCCGCGCCCGCCATAGGCTTCGGGCCAGGTGACCATGCCCCAGTTGCCGCTCGCGAGCCTCCGCTCCCACTCGACATGCTGGTGATAGCCGTCCTCGCGTTCGAGGGTGACGAGCGGTTCCTTGGGGACATTATCTTCCATCCACGCGCGCACTTCGGCGCGGAAATCCTGTTGTTCGGGGGCGTAGGCGAGGTGCATCAGAATTCGGCCGCCTTGCCCGTCTCGACAAAGGCGTCGCGCGATTTCTGGCTGTCTTCGTGCATATACATTTCGAGCGTGAAGCCCTGTTCCCAGCGATAGCCGCGATCGACGTCGCGCGCTTCGAGCCCGTTCAGCGCCTCCTTCGCGATCACGAGCGCCTTGCGCGACTTGCCCGCGATGATGCTTGCAAAGGCGCGCGCCTCGTCGACCAGCGCCTCGCGCGACACGACCTTTTCGACCGCGCCGAGCCGATACGCTTCCGCGACCGGGATATTGCCGCCGGTGAAGAAGGCCGCGCGGACCTTGTGGAGCGGCAGCATGCGCGAGAGGTGCGAGGCACCGCCCATCGCGCCGCGATCGACCTCGGGCAGCGAGAAAAAGGCGTCGTCGGCGGCGATGATCGTGTCCGACGCGCCGCAAATGCCGATGCCGCCGCCGATCACGAATTTGTGGACCGCGACGACGACGGGCACCTCACAGTCGCGCACCGCCTTGAAGGTCAGGTAATTGCCACGGTTGAGCAGGGTGATGCGCTCGGGATGCGCTTGCATCTCCTTGATATCGACGCCGCCGCAGAAGCCGCGCGCGCTTTCGGCGGCGCGGATCAGCACGACGTTGACCTCGGGATTGCTGCCCGCCTCGCGGATGATCGCGGGCAGGCTGTTCCACGTTTCGCTGTCGAACGCGTTGACCGGCGGGACGTCGAAGACGATTTCGGCGATACGGTCCTTGATCTCGGTATGGATCGGCATGGGTCAGGCCCCCGTTTGCGGTGAAGATGAAAGGGCGGCGAGGCGCGCGCGCGCTTCGGTTTCGAGGGATGCGATGAGGTCGGCGCAGCTCGGCAGATCGTCGAGGCGTCCGGCGACGAGCCCCGTTGCCATCAGCCCGTGATCGGGATCGCCCTCGACCACCGCCTTCTGGATGAGCATCGGGGCGGACGCGGCCATCATCGCCTGCGGCAGCGTGAGCCCGCCGTGGCTGGTCATGCCCTTCGCGGCCTTGAACAGTTCGCCGAACGAGGCGCCGGTCTGGCGCTTCATCGCAAGACCGCTTTCGATAGCGCGGCGCCAGATGCCGAGGCCCGACGAACGCTCGATCCGGTCGAGCAGCGCGTTCTTGATCATCCGCTGGGGCAGGCCGTCGACCTTGGTCGACACGAGAATGTCGTCGGTGCCCGCGCCGACATAGCGCACCTTGGTCACGTCAGGGATCGGGCTTTCGCGCGTCATCAGGAAGCGCGTGCCCATCGCGATGCCGACCGCGCCATAGGCCAGCGCGGCCGCGAGCCCGCGCCCGTCGCCAAAGCCGCCCGCCGCGATCACCGGTACCTTCACCGCGTCGAGCACCTGCGGCAGCAATATCGTCGAGGCGACCGACCCGGTATGCCCGCCGCCTTCGCCGCCCTGCACTGTGACCATGTCGACGCCCAGCTGCACCATCTTCTGCGCATGCTTGACCGCGCCGACGGTCGGCACGCAGAGGATGCCGGCATCCTTGAAACGCCCGATCATCTTCGCATCGGGGCCGCGTCCGAAGCTCACCGCGCGCACCTGATCGCGATGTTTCAGGATGATCTCGACGATCTCCGCCGCGCCCGGCTGGAACATGTGGAAATTGACGCCGAAGGGCTGCTTCGTCCCCGCCTTGACCGCGAGAATCGCGGCTTCGAGCTCGGCGGGCTGCATCACCGCGCCTGCGAGGAAACCGAAGGCGCCCGCTTCGCTCGACGCGATCACGAGGCCCGACGTCGCGATCCAGCCCATCGCGGTCTGGATCACCGGCAGCCGGCAGCCTAGCCGTTCGGTCAACAGGGTGGCGAGCGGATCGGCCATCAGCTCACGCCTTGATCTTTCTGGGCAACGTCCTTCTTGTTCGCTTCGGCCATCTTCTTGCCGTCGAACCCGGCGATATAGTCGCCCTTGACGAGGCTGTTGTTGGCGTGCGCGAAATGGTGATAGCCGAACGCCGCGTCGATCCCGGCATTCTTGCCCGCCAGCGTCTCCATATGGTTGCACGCCTGCTTCGCGAGTTGCAGCGCGAGGCGCGGCTGCGTCGCGATCCGTTCGGCGACGCGCTTCACCTCGTCCGCGAGGTCGGCGCGCGGCACGACGCGGTTGACCATCCCGGCTTCGCGCGCGCGCTCGGCGCTCATCCGTTCGCCGAGGAACAGGAATTCCTTCGCCAACCGGACGTTGAGTTCGTGGCAATGCGCGAAATATTCGAGCCCCGGGAAGCCCATCTGGAGCACGGGGTCCTGAAAGAAGGCGTCGTCGGAGGCGATGATCAGGTCGCACACCCACGCGAGCATCAGCCCGCCCGCAATGCAGCCGCCATGGACCTGCGCGATGGTCGGCTTGGGAATGTCCCGCCACCTTTTGCACATGCCCAGATATTGCTCATGCTCGCGAGCATAGGCTTTTTCGGCGCCCGCCTTGGTCGAATGATCGTACCACATCAGCCGGCGCTCGACGGGCGAATGAAAATCGCGTCCGGGCGTACCGATGTCGTGGCCGGCGCTGAAATGCTTGGCGTCGGATTTCAGGACGATGACCTTGACCGCATCGTCGTCGACCGCGCGGAAAAAGGCGTCGTCGAGCGCATAGGTCATCTGGCTGTTCTGGACATTGTGATATTGCGGGCGGTTGAGCGTCACCCACGCAATGCCGTCCGCCGCCTCGTAGAGCACCGGCGTGTCGGTCTCATAGACCGGGGTTTCGTCGACCGGCGGGACCAGCCCGTCATTCTGCTCGGCCATGGCTCAGCTCCTCTTGCCTGCGGGATTGTCCTTGAGCACCCCGGCGCGCAAACCATGCGGATCGAGCCGCGCGATGATCGCGAGCTGTTCGGCGGTCGGGGCAGGGGTTAGCTTGATCTCGGGCGCAGCTTCGAGCGCGAAGCCGGTCGCTTCCTGCACCTGATCGAAGGTCACGCCGGGGTGCAGCATCACGACGCGGATCGCATTGTCGGTGCCGCCGAAGTCCATGACGCAGAGGTCGGTGACGATCAGGCGCAGGTCGACGCGGCTGAAATCGACGCCGGGGGTGCGGCGCGCCGGATTATAGCCGACGCTCGACACCATATCGACCTCGCCCTCGACGAAGATACGCTTCGAATGCGCGGGGATGAACATCGAATTGATGTGGCAGATGCTGTTGCCCGGAAAGCCGCGCGCGCCGAGCATCTGCACCTTCGGCTGATCATAGGTGCCGCCGAGATAGGAGATGTTCGTCTGCCCGAAACGGTCGATCTGGCTCGGCGTCACCATCGCGTGGCGCTTGCCGGACCACACCGCGGCGTCGAAGAAGCGCGAGAAGGGAAGGTAGCCCGCGGCCTTGCGATCGTCGTAACCGCGCGGACCGAGCGGCACCGGATCCTCGACCAGATACGCCTCGCCGTCGGTCATCATCAGTTCGGGGGTGTGCGTCAGCTTGGCGAGGCCGGCGGCGAGGCGCGGCGCGGGGCCGATGCCGGTCGCGACGAGTTCGCCATTGTCGCGCCACGCCTCGGACGCGGCGACGATCAGCTGTTCGCAAAGGGTGAATTCGGGTGCGGTGGTCATGGTGTCGGCCGCCTCAGAAAATGGGAAGGGGGAGGGCGGCGACGGCATCCTTGCCGCCCACGCGATCGAGATAACCCGCCTCATCGGCGCCGATCGTGTCGGCGAAATAGCGGTCCCAGCCGCCATCCTCGCGCGCGCTGTCGGCGTAGGATTTGAGGTGCTTCATGTCCCAACCGTAGGAAGGCGGCATCGAGGTCGGATGCGCGCCGAGCGGCGCCTCGACGACGCCGTGGATGAAGCAGCGCTCGACGATGTTCGCCCGCGCATCCTCGGGATAGCTGTGGTCCATCCGGTCGACGACTTCCTCGGCCGAAACGAAGGTCCGGTCGGCGGCGCGTGCGAACCATTCGTCATAATAGGTATCGGGGCCGAGCGCCTGGATGTTGCCGAGCTTGTCGGCGCGGTGGACGTGGAGCAGCGCGGCGTCGAGCTTGAGCGCGGGCATTGCCAGCAGCACTTCGCCATCGTCATAAGGCGACTGCACGGTCTTGAACCCGCCGTGCGCCATCACATCGGTGCCAAGCCCGACATGCGTGGGCAGGAAAGGCAGGCGGAACGCCGCGGCCTTCAGCCCCCATTGCAGCATGCCTTCGTCGAGTTCGAGAATGTCGAGCGTCCCGGCCTCACGCGCCTTGCGAAAATAAGGCTCGAGCGGGATCGCATCCATCGAGACGAAGCCGAAGATCAGCTTCTTCACCTTGCCCGCGGCGCACAGCATCCCGACCTCGGGACCGCCATAGGCGACGATGGTGAGGTCGGTCAGGTCCGAACGCAGGATCGCACGCACCAGCGCCATCGGCTTGCGGCGCGGGCCCCAGCCGGCAATCCCGATCGTCATCCCGCTTTTCAGCGAGGCGACGAACTGCTCAATGGTTAGTTGCTTGTTCAATCCACTCTCCAGCCCACAGGCGCCGGGCACGAGGGCGCCCGCGATGTTGCAAGAGGGATAGGCGCGCTGGTCGTTCGCCCGATACCACCATATGGAGAGAGACTTTCCCGCCGCCCGATCAGAGAGAGGCGGGTGAGAAATGGAGATGGATATGGCGGACGAGAAACAGCGCGTGGCGCTCGTGACCGGCGGCAGCCGCGGAATCGGCCGCGCGATCGCCGAGCGGCTGCTGGAGGATGGCCTGCGCGTCGTGATCTGCGGCCGCAATGCCCCCGGCGACCTGCCGCGCCAACTTGACGCGGCGGCGGAGTTCGAGGCGTGCGATGTGCGTTCGGCGGACGAGGTTCAGGCGATGGTCGACCGCATTTTCGAACGCCACGGCCGGCTCGACCTCGCCGTGAACAATGCCGGGGGCTCCCCCGAAGCCGATGCGGCCTCCGCGTCGCCGCGTTTTTCGGAACGCGTCCTCGCGCTCAATCTGCTCGCGCCGCTGCATGTCGCGCAGGCCGCCAACCGTATCATGCAGGCGCAGGAGGATGGCGGGAGCATCGTCAATATCGCCAGCGTCTCGGGTACGCGGCCGTCGCCGGGAACGGCGGTTTATGGCGCGGCCAAGGCGGGGCTGCTGAGCCTCACCGAATCGCTTGCGATGGAGTGGGGGCCGAAGGTGCGCGTCAATGCGATCGTCGTGGGGCTGGTCGCCACCGAGGCCGCGGCCGATCATTATGGCGGCGAGGCGGGGATGAAACGGATCGATGCGATGCTGCCGCTTGGCCGGATGGCGCGCGGGCCCGATATTGCAGGCGTCGTCAGTTTTCTGGCGTCGCCGGACGCGGCCTATATCAGCGGTGCAAGGATCGCCGCGCATGGCGGCGGCGAGCGGCCGATCTTTCTGAGCCTTGCCCAGATGGGCTGACGTCGCGACGGAGAAGCCGCATATGGTGGGCGGGATTCGAAAACATTCTGTGCGCGGCGCAGGACAATGGCGACTTGGCGAAGGCGTCGGACGGTTGCGATAATGATGCGGTCTTCCACTGCCGTACCGGAGTGCCGTCATGCCCGCAGAGACCGTCAATCGCCAATGGCTGCTCGCGCGGCGCCCCAGGGGGCAGGTCAGCGTGGATGATTTCGCGCGGCATGACGCGCCCGTGCCGCGGGCCGATCTGGCCGCGGGCGAAATCCTCGTCCGCAACCTCATGCTCGGCTTCGATCCCGCGCAGCGCGGGTGGATGGACGATGTCCCAAGCTATCTGCCCCCCATCATGATCGATGAGCCCGTGCGCGGCAGCGCGGTCGCGCGCGTGATCGCGTCGGGCAATCCGGCCTATCCGGAGGGCTCGATGGTGCGGGGGTTGTTCGGATGGCAGGATTATGCCGTTGCGGCGCGGGCGGGCGACCCCGACCCCGTGCCCATTTCCGAAGATACGGCGCCCGAAGAGGCATTGGGCATATTCGGCGCGGCCAGCCTCACCGCCTATGTCGGCATGTATGATGTCGGCCGGCTCCGCGCGGGGGATTGCGTGCTCGTTTCGGGTGCGGCGGGTGCGGTCGGATCGGTTGCCATCCAGATCGCGCGGCTCGCTGGCGCGCGCGTGATCGGGATCGCTGGAGGCGCCGAAAAATGCCGCTGGTTGATAGAGGATTATGGTGCCGACGCTGCGATCGATTATCGCGCGGAGGATGTGCGAGCGCGGCTGGGAAAGCTCGCGCCCGAGGGAATCGATCTGTTCTTCGACAATGTGGGCGGCGCCACGCTTGAAGCGGGAATCGCGCATATCGCGCGCTTTGGCCGGATCGTGCTGTGCGGTGCCATTTCGGGCTATAACGACACGCACGCCGCTGTCGGGCCGCGCAACCTGATGCGGCTGATTCCGCAGCGCGCCGAGATGCGCGGCTTTATCCTGCTCGACCATCTGGATCGTGTGCCCTCTGCTATGGTGGAACTCAGGCAATGGGTCCGCAGCGACCGGATCCGCTATCGTACCGACATCCAGCATGGTTTCGACATCATCCCACAAACATTCTTGCGGCTGTTCAACGGCTCAAATCAGGGCAAGCAATTGCTGCGGATCGACGGGGTGGAATAGGCTTGGATTACCGGCGCGGGGTCTCCGTAACGGCGTGGAAATCGCGGACGCTATTGATGATTGGGCGCGTGTCTCGCATTCTTGGGGCATGAACAAGAAATCTAGCCAGAGCGCCAAAGGGCTGCGCCAATTTCTGGATCTCGAACAGCAGGAGGAGTGGCTGGAGGGCAGGGCGGAACTGACCGACGCGGAGGAGCGGCAGGATTCGATCGAGCAGCGGATAAAATATGCGCATCGCTTCCAGAAGCTGCTTCGTCGACCGCAGGCGTCCGAGCTATTTGAGATTCTCGAGCTATACGGCCAGGCCTGCATTCCGTTGCCTCGCGCGACGGAGCGCACTTACTGGTCGGTTTCCTGCCTGCCATCGACGTCGGACAAGCCATTGGTCCGCGTCAACGCGAGCTGGATGGAACTGTTCACGCTCTACGCCGACGGCGACGATCTCCGCGCAAGGTTCATTGTTCACCTTTCGGATTTCACGACCAATGGGTCGTTTGCGCAGGAGATGATCGACCAGGTGCTTCTAGAGGGGAGCGTGCGGACGCCCGAGGATTTGAGCTATTCGGTTCCGAGCGGTCCGGACATCTTCGTCATCAAGATACGAGGCTCCGCTTCCATCCGCGACTTCCTCACGGCCCCTCGCGCGCTGCGCGCTGTTCGGAGATTCAATCTGACCCATATGAATCGCGGCAGGAATGCCTATCAGGCCAGCCATTCGTATAGCGTGGCGGATTACATGCTGGGGGAGGGCTCTTCCTGATGCTCACAACTGCCGACAGTCAACAAACGGCCGGCCGTACAGGAACCGGCGGCGCTGTTGCCAATTCGGTCGCCAACACCGCGATCGACGTCGCCGATGCGGGCGCCAGCGCGCGCGGCCTCGCCAGAACCGGAAAGGCCAAAAATGCTGAGCCCGATCGTCTCGGTCGGGCTGCTACTCATCGGCGCTCTTGAAAGCTGACTGGCAGCAACGGGCCAAAAACTCAATCGTGGCCGGATTCCGGTACTCGCCGCCGCTGCGCAGCACACTCGTCCGCGAGAAAATCCAGAAGCGCCCGCACCGAAGGAAGGAGCCCGCGCCGGGATGGAAATACCGCATGGACGATTTCGTTCGAAGGTCTCCAGTCGGGCAGCACCGTCACCAATCGTCCTGCCTGCAAATCGTCCCAAACGACAAGGGTTGGCAGGCGCGCAGCCCCGGCCCCGGCAAGCGCGGCGTCGCGCAGCACCGCCATATCGTCGGTGACCAGCCGCGGCGCATGGCGCACCTCGGCGACGCTGCCGTCGGCATGGGTCAGGCGCCAGCGATGCTCGCCGCCCGCCGGCCCGAAATCGACGCTCGGCAGGCCGGCGAGATCGGCGGGCAGGGTGATGGCTCGTTGCTTGAGCAGATCCGGGCTGGCGACGATCCGGATCGTGCGCTCGTCGAAACGGCGCATGACAAGTTCGCTCTCGGTCAGCGGCGGCGGCCGGACGCGGATCGCGAGGTCGAACCCTTCGCCGATGACATCGACGCGGCGGTTGGTGCTTTCGAGGTGGAGCTCGACCGCGGGATAGAGCGCCATGAAGCGCCCCAACAGTTCGCCGAACTGGAAGGCGAGAAGGCCGGTCGGGCAGCTGAGCCGCACGACACCGCAGGGTTCGGCGCGCGACTGGTCGATGACGGTTTGGGCGCCTTCGGCCTCGACGAGCATGGCGACGCAGCGGCGGTAATATTCCTGGCCGATCTCGGTCACCGAAAAGCGCCGCGTCGAACGCTGGATCAGGCGCACGCCCAGTCGATCTTCGAGCAAGCCGATGCGGCGGCTCACCTTCGACTTCTGCAAGCCCAGTGCGCGCGCGGCCGCGGCGAAACCCCCATGATCGACGGCCTGCACAAAGAGATAGAGGTCGTTGAGGTCCTGCATTGTCCTATCAGTAGGACTCTGAGTCCATTTTCGCAATCTTTCGGCGTCTTTGGTGAAGGATTATTCTTCATTTCAACAGATGCCTCCCTCTGGAGGCGCAGGAGATGCAAGATGAAGACGATCCTTGGCACCTACAGCAATCCCAACCAGCATTGGGTCGGCGACGGCTTTCCGGTCCGCTCGCTCTTTTCGTACAACAGCCTCGGCGACCGGGTCAGCCCCTTCCTGCTGCTCGACTATGCCGGCCCCTATAATTTCGCGCCGACCACCGATCGACGTGGTGTCGGCCAGCATCCGCACCGCGGGTTCGAAACGGTGACGATCGTCTATGACGGCGAGGTCGAACACAAGGATTCGGCCGGAAACGGCGGTATCATCGGCCCCGGCGACGTCCAGTGGATGACGGCGGCAGGCGGGATTCTGCACGAGGAATATCATTCCCCGGCATTCGGCAAGACGGGCGGCCCGTTCCGGATGGTTCAGCTGTGGGTCAACCTGCCCGCGAAGGACAAGATGGCGCCGGGCGGCTATCAGGGTATCACCTCGGCGGACATTCCGACCGTCGAGCTGCCCGACGGTGCGGGCCTCGGTCGGGTGATCGCGGGCGAGATGCTCGGCGTGAAGGGCCCGGCGCAGACCTTCACCCCGATCAACGTCTGGGATGTCCGGCTGAACCGCGACGCCGATGTGACGCTCGACCTGCCCGAAGGCCACACCGCGATGCTGGTGGTGCTGGCCGGCCATGTCACTGTGGGCCGCAGCGAGGAAGCGGGCGAGGCCGAGATGGTATTGCTGAGCCGGGAAGGGGGATCGATTCAGGTCCACGCCGACGGCGACGCGACGATCCTTGTCCTGACCGGCGAACCGATCGACGAACCGATCGTTGGCTACGGACCCTTCGTGATGAACAGCGACGCCGAAATCCGCCAGGCCATCGACGATTTCAACAACGGCAGGCTCGCGCCAGTCGCGGCCTGACGCGGACCCGGCTTCCCCCCAACTCCCGGGAGCCGGGTCCTCTCTCCCCTCGATCAATTGACGGTGGACCCGCGTGCCCCGCCGCGACGGCAGTCGCCTGCCGGCCCTTCGGCGCGCCCATATGCAGGAGAAGACCCATGACAAGCGAAGCGATCCGCGATCCGAAGGCCGACCATCTGCTGACCCCGCAGAATTCCGCCTTCATCATCATCGACTATCAACCCGTGCAGGTGAATTCGATCGCCTCGATGGACCGGCAGCTACTGCTCAACAACATCGCCGGCTGCGCCCGGGCGGCGGTCGCTTACGACCTGCCGATCGTCCATTCGACGGTGAATGTCGAAACCGGCCTCAACAAGCCGCCGGTGCCGCAGGTCCGTAAAGTGCTCGGCAACTACCCGACCTATGACCGCACGACGATCAACAGCTGGGAAGATGTTGAATTCCGGAAAGCGGTCGAAGCCACCGGGCGCAAGAAGCTGATCATGACCGCCCTTTGGACCGAGGCTTGCCTGACCTTTCCCGCGCTCGACGCGCTCGCCGAAGGTTATGAGGTCTATGTCCCGGTCGATGCGGTGGGCGGCACCTCGCGCGCCGCGCACGACGCCGCGCTGCGACGAATTGAGCAGGCGGGGGGCAAGATGATTTCGGTCCCGCAACTCTTCTGCGAACTGCAGCGCGACTGGAAGCGCAGCGAGACCGTTCCCGCCTTCATGAACCTGTTCATCGAGACGGGCGGCACCGCTGGAATCCAGTTTTCCTACGACAAGGCCGACTGACCCGGAATGTCTCCGCCGGCGCGGCGCACGCCGCCCGGCGGAACCCCTTAAGGAGAATGATCGCGCCGGACCGGACCTTCGGCGGATTCTACGAGATATTGCTGCTCGCGGCTTGGAGACCGCGCCTCCATCCGGCGGATGGGGCGCGGGCGATTTGGCGGCGCGTTTGTGATCGGCTATGCGCCCGCGATGCCCGGCATCCCGATCCTCTATAGCTTTCGCCGCTGTCCGTACGCGATGCGCGCGCGGATGGCGTTGCTGGTGAGCGGGACGATCTACGCACATCGCGAAGTGGAACTGCGCGACAAGCCTGCCGCCATGCTGGCCGCATCGCCCAAGGGAACCGTGCCAGTGCTCGTGCTGGCGGATGGGGCGGTGATCGATGAAAGCATCGATATCATGCACTGGGCCTTATCGCAGCATGACCCCGAGGACTGGCTGCCGCGCGCCGACGCGGCGTTGGTCGCGAAGTTCGACGGCGCGTTCAAACATCATCTCGATCGTTATAAATATGCTGGCCGCTATGATGTCGATCCGCTGATGCATCGCGCGGCGGGTTTGGCGATGCTGGCGGAACTCGACGAGCGGCTGAAGGAACAGGATTATCTTGGCGGCGCGACGCGCGGGTTCAGCGACATGGCGCTGTTTCCATTTATTCGCCAGTTTGCCGGGGTCGATGCAGAGTGGTTCGCGGCCTACGCGCCGCAAAGGGTGCGCCACTGGCTGGTAATTATGGTGACGTCGGACTTATTCGGGCAGGCGATGATCAGAATCGCGCCATGGGCCGAAGGGCAGGGCTGAAAACAAACAGCCGGTTATGGAAATGGGTCTCCATCGCTTCGAAGCTCAAGCTTGCCCTTTGTGGCTGGTCAAATGGAATAATCGGCACTGCTCTGTCAGCAGGGCGCCCTCATGCCGGTCGTTTCTGGGTTTCGTCGGGTGGGGACTGTTCGTGAGCCGACGGATTTCCGGCGCCGAAAGGCGGGCGCCGGGATCCGTCGGCGCCCGCCCTCGAGGTCAGTCTGGCCGTCCACGAAGGAAACTTCCTAAGGGGTTGGAGCGCGCCCAAGGCGCGTCGCGACCAACCGCCCGACGTGGCACCTATAGCGCCTTGTCGAGCTTGGTGATCGTGCCGGCCTTGCCGTCCCAATCGAGCTCGAACGCGACCTTGTCGCCGACCTTGATGTCCTTCAACAGCTCCGGTTTCGCCGCAAAGCCCATCGTCATCGGCGGCCATTCGAGCTCGGCGATCGCACCATGATCGAGCGTGACCTGCCCCTTCGCGATATCGATCGCGGTCACGGTGCCGGTGCTTTTGCCATGTATGGTTTCGGCCGGCATCGCCATGGTCCCGGCGTCGTCGGTCATGGCGGCGGTCTCTTCGGCTTTCGGCGCTTCGCCTTGCTGGCCGCAGCCGGCAAGCGCCGTACCGAGCGCAAGGCCGAGCGCGATGGTGGCATATGTCTTCATGTCGTTTCTCCTTCGGGTTGAACGGTTTTGGCGGAACGGCTCCGCATGATGAGATAGGCGGCGGGCAGGACGAACATCGAAAGCAGCGGCGCGGTGAGCATGCCGCCCACCATCGGCGCCGCGATGCGGCTCATGACCTCGGAGCCGGTGCCCGTTCCGACGAGGATCGGGAACAGGCCGGCGAGGATGACGGCGACCGTCATCGCTTTTGGGCGGACGCGCAGCAGCGCGCCGTCACGAACCGCCGCCCTGACATCTTGGTCGCTTCGGGCATCGAGCGCCTGGCGGAGATAGATCAGCATCACGACGCCGAACTCGGCGGCGACCCCGGCCAGCGCGATGAACCCCACCGCGCTCGCGACCGACTGGTTGTAGCCCAGGAGATAGAGCAGCCACATCCCGCCGGTGAGTGCGAACGGCAAGGTCGCGAGGATCAGCAGCGCCTCGTCCCAGCGGCGGAAGGTCAGGTAAAGCAGGCCTGCGATGATCGCGAGCGTGACGGGCACGACGATCTTCATGCGTTCGGTGGCGCGGATCAGAAATTCGAACTGGCCGGCATAGGAGACGCTGATCCCCGGCGGCAGATCGACGTCGCGCGCGACAGTTTGCTGGATGTCCTGGACGAGCGTCTGGAGGTCGCGATCGCGGCCTTCGACATAGATGTAGGTGACCGGCCGCCCATTCTCGCTCCGCAGCATCGGCGGCCCGTCGCTGACCCTGACGCTCGCCACCGTGCCGAGCGTGATCTGCTGGCGCGACGGGGTGAGAAGCGGAAGGTTCGCAAGCTCGTCGATGCTGTCCCTCAGCTCGCGCGGATAACGCACGCTGATCGGATAGCGCGCCAGCCCCTCGACGGTCTGGCCGATCGTCTCGCCGCCGATCGCGCCCGATACGATCGCCTGCACGTCGGCAACGTTGAGACCGTATCGCGCCGCGGCGGCGCGATCGATGTCGACGTCGATATAACGCCCGCCGGTCAAGCGTTCGGCGAGCGCCGACGAGACGCCCGGTACCGTCTTGACCACGGTTTCGACCCGTTTCGCGGTCCGGTCGACCGCCGCGAGGTCCGATCCCGCGATCTTGATCCCGATCGGGCTCTTGATCCCCGTCGCCAGCATGTCGATGCGATTGCGGATCGGCGGAATCCAGAAGTTCGCAAGCCCCGGCACGCGAACGCGCGCGTCGAGTTCGGCGATCAGCTTTTCCTCGGTCATTCCCGGGCGCCATTGTTCCTTCGGCTTGAACCGGATCGTCGTCTCGAACATTTCGAGCGGCGCCGGGTCGGTCGCGCTGTCGGCGCGGCCCGCCTTGCCGAACACGCTCTCGGCCTCGGGAACGGTCTTGATCAGCCGGTCGGTCTGCTGGAGCAGGCCCGCCACCTTCGCGCTCGATATGCCCGGCAGCGCAGAGGGCATGTAGAGAAGGTCGCCTTCGCTCAGCTGCGGCATGAACTCGCCGCCGAGCTGCGTCATCGGCCAGAGGCTCGTTGCGAAGACGAGGCCGGCGATCGCGAGCGTCTTCTTCGGCCGGTCGAGTACCCAATCAAGCGCCGGCCGATAGGCACGCGTCAGCCAGCGATTGACGGGATTGGATTGCTCGCCCGGAATGCGCCCGCGGATCAGCCACCCCATCAGCACCGGGATCAGCGTGATCGACAGCAGCGCCGCGGCGGCCATCGCATAGGTCTTGGTGAAGGCAAGCGGCGAAAAGAGCCGGCCCTCCTGTCCTTCGAGCGTGAAGATCGGCAGGAAGGAGAAGGTGATGATGAGCAGGCTGAGGAAAAGCGCGGGGCCGACTTCGGCGGCGGCATCGGTGATGACGCGCCAGCGCGCGGCGCCTTTCAGCTCCTCGCCCGGGTGATCGGCTTCCCAATGCTCGAGATGTTTGTGGGCATTTTCGATCATCACCACCGCGGCATCGACCATCGCACCCACCGCGATCGCGATCCCGCCGAGCGAGAGGATATTGGCATTGAGCCCCTGCACCCGCATGACGATGAAGGCGATCAATATGCCGAGCGGCAGCGTCAGGATCGCGACCAGCGCCGAACGCGCGTGCCAGAGGAAGAGGGCGCACACGATGGCGACGATGACGAATTCTTCGACCAGCTTGGTGGAGAGATTGTCCACGGCGCGGTCGATGAGCCCCGAGCGGTCGTAGGTCGTCACGATCTCGACCCCCGGCGGCAGGCCTGCCTTGAGCTCGGCGAGCTTGGCGCGAACGCCGTCGATCACCTCGCGGGCGTTCTGGCCCTGCCGCATGACGATGACCCCGCCCGCGACCTCGCCCTCGCCGTTGAGTTCGGCGATGCCGCGGCGGCTGTCCGGACCGATCTGGACCGTTGCAACATCGCCCAGCGTCACCGGAACCCCGCCCGCCGCGGTGCGCAGCGGCACGCCGCGAAAATCGTCGAGATTTGAAAGATAGCCGCTCGCCCGCACGATATATTCGGCTTCGGCCATTTCGACCGTGCCGCCGCCACGTTCCTGATTGGCGCGTTTCAGCGCATCGGTCACCTCGGCCGCGGTCACGCCAAAGGCGGCGAGCTTCTGCGGATCGACGAGGATCTGATATTGCCGGACCATCCCGCCGAGGCTCGCGACCTCCGCGACGCCGGGGACCGCCTTCAACTCGAAGCGCAGGAACCAGTCCTGCAGGCTGCGGAGGTCAGCGAGGTCGTGGCGCCCGCTCTTGTCGACGAGCGCATATTCATAGACCCAGCCAACCCCCGTCGCATCGGGGCCGAGCGTGGCCTTCGCCCCTTCGGGCAGGCTGCCCTGCACCTGGCTCAGATATTCGAGAACGCGGCTGCGCGCCCAATAGAGATCGGTGTCGTCGTCGAACAGCACATAGACGAAACTGTCGCCGACGAAGGAATAGCCGCGTACGACGCGCGCACCGGGCACCGACAACATCGTCGTCGTGATCGGATAGGTGACCTGGTCCTCGACGATCCGCGGCGCCTGGCCCGCATAGCTGGTGCGGATGATGACCTGGACGTCGGAGAGGTCGGGGAGCGCATCGACAGGCGTCGTGCGGACTGCGGCGATGCCGAGCAAGGTGAGGATCAGCGCCGCCGCGACGACAAGCCCGCGCGCCGCGACCGAGGCGCGAATGATCTTCGCGATCATTGCGCCGACTCCAGCGAGCGGACTGTGAGGCCGGTCAGGCTCGCTTCGGAGTCGAGCAGGAACTGGCCCGATGCGACGACCTTCTCGCCGGGGGCCAGCCCCTGCAATATCTCGGTCTTGCCGCCGCCTTCACGTCCGGCGACCACCTCGGCGGGATGGTAGCGCCCGTCGCCCTTCTCGAGCATCACGATGTTGCGCGTGCCGGTACGAATCACCGCTTCGCTCGGGACCAGCAGCGCCGGTTTCGCGTCGCTGCCGAGCGCGACGGTCGCGAACATGCCGGGGCGCAGGCGCCCGCCGCGATTGGCGAGCTCGACGCGCACCGTCAGCGTCCGGCTGTCGGCCGATGCGGTCGGCAGGATGGCGATAACCCTGCCGGCGAAGCTCTCGCCAGGAAAGGCAGTAAGGGTCGCGGTCGCCCGCTGGCCGGTCTTTACCAGTGCGGCCTGCGCCTCGGGGAGCGCTGCGTTGAGCCATACGGTACCCAGCCCCGAGATTTCGGCGAGCGTCTGGCCCGTGGCAAGGGTTACGCCCACGCGGGCGTTGAGCGTCTGGACGACCCCGCCGATCGGCGCGCGCACGGTCAGCCTGCCGCCGGTGCGTCCGGTCCGGTCGACCTCGGCGATCACGCCTTCGGGTATGCCCATTAGCCGCAGCCGCTGCCGGGCGGCCGCCGTGAGTTCGGGTTTCCGGAGCTTCTTGACGCTCAGATATTCGGTCTGGGCGCTGCCCCATTCGGGCAATTGCAGGTCGGCGATCGGCGCGCCGGCGTCGATGACATCGCCGGGCGCGAGGCGATAGACGCGCTCGACGAAACCGCCCGAGCGGGCCTGGACGATCGCGACGTCGCGCTGGTTGAAATCGATGCTGCCATTGACATCGAAGGTTGCCGCGATGCTGCCCATTTCGGCCGCTACCACTCTTATACCGAGGCTCTGCCGCGCCGCCGGATCGACCGACACGCCGAGTGCCGCGCTGCTGCCCTCGTCGGCATATTTGGGCTCGAGCTGCATGTCCATGAAGGGCGACTTGCCGGGCTTGTCGAACTTCTGGTTCGGGAACATCGGATCATAATAATAAAGGATCTTGCGCCCGCCGCTTCCGGTCGCCTCGGTTGGCGCATCGCTCTGGCCGCGCAGTCCCAGCCAGTATCCACCGCCGCCCGCGATCAGCACCGCGGCCAATATGCCGGCGCGCCACCGCGCCGCTGATGTTGCATCGGTCATCGACCTGCCTCCCCATAAATATAGTTGATCCGGATCGCGTCGCGCGCAACTTCGGCTTCGCGCGCCAGCGCATCGACTTCGGCTTCGGCGAGCGCGAGCGTCGACAGGAGCGCGGTCCCGAGGTCGAGCTTTCCGGCGGCGTAACTTGCAAGATCGAGCTCGGCGCGCTTCTTCGCGAGCGGCACGAGCCGCGTGCGCGCATTGGCGAGCTGCTCATGATGCATCCGATGATCGGCGAGATCGGCGTCGAGCGCCGCCGCGATGCCGCGTTTGGCGGCCTCGCGGTCAAGCCGGGCGCGCGTGGCCTCGCTGGCGCGCGCTGCGATCTTCGGGTCCTGCCGCTTTTTCGAGAAGAAGGGCAGGTCGATGGTGACCCCGACCGTGACGAGATCGCCATAATTGGGCTCGCGGCGCCCATAGGCGGCGTTGACGCTCCAGTCGGGGCGCTTGTCGGCGCGCGCGAGGCCGGTCTCGGAATCGGCGGCGATGGCCCGGGCGTCGAGCGCGCGCAGCCTTGGCAGGGCGTCGATGCCGGCGCGCAATCCTTGTTCGTCGATCATCTGCGGCGGCAAATCGCCGAGTGTGTCGGCCGCGGCGTCGTCAGTGAAGCGGGTGAGCTGCGCGCGGGCGCGGGCGATCTCGGCGGCGAGCGCGCTGTGGCGGTCGTTGATCGCGGCGCGAAGCTGATCGGGTTCGAGTGCCTGCGCCGGTCGAGCCGCGCCGCTCGCGAGCCGCGCGGTCACCGTCGCTTGAAGGTCTTCAAGGCCGTCGTCGAGCAGGTCGAGTTCCTTGAGGCGCTTCTTGGCGTAGAAGAGATCGACCCAGGCAAGCGCTGTCGCGAGCCTGACGTCCTGCGCGGTGACCGCTTCGTCGGCGCGGGCGATTCCGATGTCGGCCTGTGCGCGCGTCGCGCGCGCGCGCCGCTTGGCCGAATTTGGAAAATCCTGGCTGATGCCGATGACCTGCATTGTGAAGTTGTCGCGATTGAACCGGCCCGCATCGGGCCCGGTCACCGGAAAATCCTTAATTGCCAGATCGAGCTTTGGGTCGGGCAGCCGGCCGGCGGCGATCGCCGCCGATTGGGCGGCATCGATGCCGGCTTCGCGGCCCTGCAATTCGGGCGCTCGCGTCGTCGCGAGTTCGAGCGCTTCATCGAGCGACATGGGTTCGGCGCGAAGGGCCGTGGGCAGCGCAAGCAAAGCTGCGGCTAGAAAAAGGCGCATGGGTCCCCCTTGTACGGAGCAGGCAGGACCGCCCCCGGCGTGGCTGCGCCAGGGGCGGTCGGGCATTATTTGCCGGGGTGGCTCATGTGATCGCCGGACATTTTCTTCATGCCCTCGGCGGGTCCGGACTTCATCGTGCAGCAATCGCACGCCTTCATGTCCTTCATGTCCTTCATATCGGACATGTTCGGCCCGGGTGCTTCGCTCGATTGCGTCGCATGATGGCCGCCCGGCGCTTCCTGCGCGATTGTGGGGGCGGCAAGGGTTGCGGCCGCGAATGCGGCAGCGCTCATAATCGTTTTCATGTTGAATTCCTCGGTTGAAATGCGTGGAGCGCGCGCCGGCAGGTGCCGGTACGCATCAGGCAATCAGCCGAGAATGAGCGGTGGATCGGGTTCGGGTCCGACCGTGAGCCCGTCCAGTCTGTGGGTCAGAAGTGGATCAAGCAGATCGCGCAGCGGTGCGGGGGCGGCGAACGGTATCGCCGGAGACACGACAACGGGGGGCAGCGCGCAACCCATCTTGGCGATGCAGTCGAGCGTGAGGCCCGTGCAGGGTGCACTGTCATCGGACTTGTCGATGCCCATCATGTCGGCGCACTCGTCGCTCATCGCCGGTGCGGCAATGGCCGTCTCCGACGCCATGGGCATCGCCGGTGCCGAGGCGAATGCCGCCTCCTGGGCCAAAAGGCCAAGCATCGCTCCCAAAAGGAGCAAAAGGGAAAGCCAGCGCTTCACAGGCGACACATGATCCTTGTCGGTTTTCCGTCAATCCGAAACCGGAAGAGCGGGGTGCATTGCACTATAGCATCCGTACCATAGTACAGAGTCAAGCCGTTTCGTCGAGGCGCCCATTGGAGCGAGGACGCGCCCGAATCCGGACGTTGGGTCTCGGTCGCTGATGGTCCATTGCCAGCCGCCCAAGTAGCGGACGACCCTGGCAAGACCTTCAGTTCGAGTCTGACACTGGGGTGCGAGCGACTCCCATTTTTGCTGATGTCCCTGTGCGACTTCGCCCGATACTGTCCTCCTTAAAATGACATGAGGAGGATGCGATGGATCTCGGTCTCAAAGGCAAGAAGGTCATTATGAACGGCGGCGCGCACGGGCTGGGGCTCGCGTCGCTCAAGATTTTCGCTGCCGAGGGAGCCGATGTCGCCTTCTTCTCGCGCGATGCCGACAAGGTGAAGGCCGCCGTCGCGGCGATCGATGCCGCCGGGCCGGGCAAGGTCCATGGCGAGCAGTTCGACATGACGGGCAACCCAGAAGGCTATCGCGAATGGCTAGGAAAGGCGCGCGACGCGCTCGGTGGCTGCGACGTCTTCATCCACACGGCGAGTTCGTCGGGGCAGGGTGCGACCGGCGACTGGCAGCGCGGGCTCGACATGGACGTGATGGGCGCGGTGCATGGCGTCGAGGTGCTGACCGAGGCGCTCGCGGCGTCGGGGTCGGGATCGATCATCTTTATGTCGTCGACCGCGGCGGTCGAGACCTTCATCGTGCCGCAGGCGTTCAACGCGCTGAAGGCGGCGCTCATCACCTATGGATCGCAGTTGAGCCAGGCGCTCGCGGCGCAGAATATCCGCGTCAACATCGTCTCGCCCGGCGCAATCTATTATCCCGGCGGCAATTGGGAGGTCATCAAGTCGGCGGTTCCGGCGCTTTACGAAGGGACGCTTGCGCAGATGCCGATGGGGCGTTTCGGCGAGCCCGAGGAGGTTGCGAAGGGTATCGTGTTCATGGCGTCGCCCGCCTGTCCCTATATGACCGGCGCGCATCTCGTCATCGACGGCGGCTTTACCAAACGCGTCCAGTTCTAGGCGGCGGGCGATGAAACTCTATCAGTCGCTTGGCCCCAATCCGCGCGTCGTGCTGATGTACCTCGCCGAAACGGGGCTGACGCTCGACCGGGAGTTCGTCGACATCATGGCGGCCGAGAATCGCCGGCCCGATTTCTATGCGAAAAGCCCGCTCGGCCATACGCCTTTGCTGGAGCTCGACGATGGCAGCCATATCGCCGAAAGCATCGCGATTTGTGAATATCTGGCCGAAACGCACGCGGCGAACGAACTTCTCGGCGCGACGCCGGAACAGCGCGCGCGCACCCGGATGTTCGTGCGCATCGTCGACCAGCTCGTCGTCGTACCGATGACCGCGGGCTTTCGCGGCGCCGAAGGCTTGTCGATGTTCAGGGACCGGGTGCTCTGCCTGCCCGATGCCGCCGCCGACCTGAAGCGGCTTGCGGCGAGCGGACTCGAAGCCGTGAACAATATTATCGGCGCGGGACCATGGGTCGCGGGCGAGCGCTTCAGCCTCGCCGACATCCTGCTCTATTCCTTCGTCGAGTTCGGCGCGCTGGTCGGGCAGCCGCTTGACCCCGCGCTGACCAATCTCGCCGCTTGGCGTGAGCGCGTTGCGGCCCGTCCCAGCGCCGCCGCCAGCGCCAACCCCCAACAGGGCATCGGAGAGCCTGCATGACCGACATGACGATCGATCGCGACAAGTTGCGCGACATCTACACCCGCACGATGCGCGTCGCGCGCGCCGACGAGAAATTCCGCTCGCTGCTGATGACCGGCAAGCTTGCAGTCATCTATTACACCGTGCGCGGGCAGGAATTGGTGTCGGCGGCGGCGATGGCGGCGCTCGAACAGGATGATTATCTCGTCACCACATATCGCGGCCAGCACGACCAGATCGCCAAGGGCGTGCCGCTGAACCCCTTGTTCGCCGAGATTGCGGGCAAGGTCGGCGGGACCTGCCGCGGCAAGGGCGGGTCGATGCACATCACCCATCCTGAAACCGGGGTGATGGTGACGACCGGCGTCGTCGGATCGGGGCTGCCGATCGCCAACGGCCTCGCACTCGCGTCGCAGAACCGTGGCGACGGGAAGGTGACGATGGTCTGCTTCGGCGATGGCGCGACCAATATCGGGGCGTTCCACGAGGCGATGAACATGGCGCAGCTGTGGAAGCTGCCCGTGATCTTCCTCTGCCAGAACAATCGATACGGCGAGCACACCGCCTTTGCCGACCACACCAGGGTGGACTCGATCGTCACCCGCGCCAGGGCGTACGGAATGGAGGGCGTGAAGGTCGACGGTAACGACGCGATCGCGATGTACAACACGACCAAGGCGGCCGTGGATCGGGCGCGTGCCGGCGAGGGGCCGACGCTGATCGAGGCGATGTGCTACCGGATGATGGGGCATTTCTTCGGCTCGGACTTCTCCTACATGCCGAAGGAGCATCTCGCCGAGATGGCCGCGGAAGACCCGCTCCCGCGGCTCCGTCAGCTGATGCTCGACCACCAGTTCACCGAGGCCGAGCTCGACGCGATCGTCGCCGACCTCGACGTCCAGATGGACGCCGCCGCCGAATTCGCCGCGAACAGCCCGCTGCCGGGGCCAGAGGAAATCCGCAAGGATGTCTTCGAAGAGGAGATTGCGGCATGAGCGCGCAGATCACGATGACGCAGGCGATCAACCGAGCGATCGACGAGGCGATGGCCGAGGATGAAGGCGTGATCCTGCTCGGCGAGGATGTCGCCGCAAAGCAGGGCGGGGGTGTGTTCAAAATCTCGTCGGGTCTCACCGAGAAATATGGCGAGAAACGCATCCGCGCGACGCCGATTTCGGAGCAGGCGATCGTCGGCGCGTGCGTCGGCGCGGCGCTCGCGGGCTTCCGCCCGATCGCCGAGATCATGCTGATGAACTTTGTGACGGTGGCGATGGACCAGATCGTCAACCATGCCGCGAAGCTGCGCTTCATGTCGGGCGGGCAGACCCATGTGCCGCTGGTGATCCGCACCACGACGGGCGTCGGGGTCGGCTTTGGCGGGCAGCATAGCGACATGCTCGAAGCCTGGTTCGCGCATGTCGCGGGGCTGAAGATCGTCACCCCGTCGAACGCCGCCGATGCGCAGGGGCTGATGCGCGCGGCGATCGCGTGCAACGACCCTGTCATCTTCATCGAGAATATACTCTGTTACGGCCTGAAATCCGACGATCCGGGGCCGGGGCATATCGTGCCGCTCGGTAAGGCGGAGGTGACGCGCGAGGGAAGCGATTGCTCGATCATCACCTATGGCCGCACCGTGCTCGACGCGCTCGAAATCGCGGGCAAGCTCTCCGAGGAGGGGATTTCGGTCGAGGTGATCGATCTGCGTACGATCGCCCCCTATGACGAGGCGACCGTTACCGCGTCGGTCGAAAAAACCGGCCGCGCGGTCGTGCTCCACGAGGCGGTGAAGCAATATGGCACCGGCGCCGAGATCGCCTCGCGCCTCAACGAAAAACTGTTCGGCAAGCTCAAGGCACCAGTGAAACGGATCGGCGGCGCCTTCTCGGCGGTGCCGATGGCGAACGCGCTCGAACAGGCGTGGATCCCGAACAAGGATGCGATTGCCGATGCGGTGCGATCCGCCGTGAACTGGAAGGGCTGAGGCGATGGCGGAGGAATTGCGCATCCCGAAGATCGGCATGTCGGCGACCGAAATGACACTTAATGAATGGATGGTCGGCGACGGCGAGCGCGTCGAGGTCGGCGACATCATCTATACGGTCGAGACCGACAAGACGACGGTCGAGATCGAGGCGCAGGTCGCGGGCACGATCCGTCCGACCGGGATCGAGGGCGAGGTCTATCCGGTCGGCGCGCTCGTCGGCACGATCGAATGACGCCGCTCGAAGCCAGCAAGGCGATGTACGCCGCGGTCGCGCGCGGCGAGTGGGACGTCGTGGCCGACTTCATGGCCGACGACCTCGTCATCCATGAGCCGACCTCGCTGCCTTATGGCGGCGAATGGCGCGGGCGCGATGCGCTGCAGAAACTCTACGCGCATGTCATGGGCTATTGGGAAGACCCCGTCGTCAAATGGCAGGAATTGGTCGGCGGCGAGAAATATGCCGTTGCGCTGCTCCACTTCACCGTCACCGCGAAATCGAGCGGCAAGCGCTTCGAGACGCATATCGCCGAGGTCACCGAGTTCGACGACGCGGGCAAGATGGCGTCGATGCGCATCCATTATTTCGACACCGCGCACATGGTCGAGCAATTGAAGGCATAAGAGATGAGCGAAGCGCCGCACGTCATCGTCCTCGGAACCGGCGGCGCGGGCTTCACCGCCGCGATTTCAGCGCATGAAGCCGGCGCGCGCGTCTCGCTGTTCGAGAAAGGCGATCAGGTCGGCGGGACCACGGCCTGGTCGGGCGGGATGATCTGGATCCCGAATAACCATCATGAGGGGGCGCTCGGCGTCGAGGACAGCCGTGACAAGGCGCTGACCTATCTGATGTCGATGTCGCACGGGCTGATGCAGCAGCATCTGGTCGAAGCGTTTCTCGATCATGGGCCCGAGATGGTGGCGTTCCTCGAAGCGAACACCCCGGTGCAGTTCCGGCCAATTCCGGAATTTCCGGACTATCACGCGGAGTTCCCGGGCGGGATGCCGAACGGTGGGCGCTCGCTCGATTGTCCTCTCTTTTCCTTTCACGAACTGGGCGAGTGGGCGGACAAAGTCACGCTCTCGCCCTATTATCCGATGCCCTATTTCTCGATCTACGACACGCCGCTGGGGCAGGCGAAGCCGCAGCCGCTGGCGCCCGAGGAATTGCAGCGCCGCATCGACGCCGATCTGCGCGGCAGCGGACAAGCGCTCGTCGGGCGGTTGCTGCGCGCTTGCCTTGATCGCGGGATCGAGCCGCAGACGGGGCATCGTGCGATGGGGTTGATCATGGACGGCGACCGCGTGGCGGGCGTGGTATTCGAGACGGCCGAGGGCGAGGTCGAAGTCGTTGCCGATGCAGTGGTGCTCGCGACCGGCGGGTTCGAATGGAACGGGGACCTGCTCCGCGCCTTCATCCGCGGGCCGATGACGCATCCGCTGAGCCCGAAGACCAACACCGGCGACGGGCTCAAGATGGCGATGCGTGTCGGCGCGATGCTCGGCAATATGCGCGAAGCCTGGTGGATGCCCGTCGCCGAGGTGCCGGAGAGCGAATGTTCGATGGGCAAGACACTCGTCGCTGGGCAGCGCAGCCTGCCACATTCGATCATGATCAATCGCGCGGGCAAACGCTTCACGAACGAGGCGGCGAATTACAATGCGATCGGCGCGGCGTTCCACGATCAGGATGTCAGCGCGTTCGACTATAAGAACCTGCCGTGCTGGCTGATCTTCGACCAGCAATATATCGACCGCTTCGGCTTCGGGATGATCAGCGGCGAGCGCGGCGCCGCGCCGCCACAATGGGCGATGCGCGCTGAGAGCCTACCCGAACTCGCGGCTCGGCTCGGTATCGATGCCGATGCGCTCGAAGCGACGGTCGAGCGCTTCAATGGCCATTGCGCAACCGGGCGCGATCCCGATTTCGGGCGCGGCGATGCGGCGCACGATCAATGGTGGGGCGACCCCGACGGGCGCGGCTCTACTGCCGCGACGCTGGGACCGATCGGCAAAGGGCCGTTCTTTGCGGTCGAGATCAAGAGCGGCGCGCTCGGCACCAAGGGCGGGCCGCAGACCGATGCCAACGCGCAGGTGCTGAGCGTCAACGGCGGGACGATCCCCGGCCTTTACGCCGCGGGCAATGTCATGGCCTCGGCGATGGGCATGACCTACGGCGGCCCGGGCGGGACGATCGCCCCGGGAATGGTGTTCGGCTTCCTCGCAGGGCGTCACGCCGCGAGCGTGTCGGCGAAGCGGCTGGAGGGCGCGGTATGAAGAAGATCATCGTCCTCGGCGCGCCCGCCGATCAGGGGATTCCCTTGCTCACGGCGCTGAAGGCGAGAGGGCTTGAACCCACCGCCGGCGTGCGGCGACCCGGCGCAATGGCGGCGACGCCGCATCCCGATGTGCCCGAGGTCGCGGCCGATCTCTACGACGTCGCGAGTCTGACCGCGGCGTTCAGCGGGCAGGATGCGGTGGCGATGCACCTGCCGTTCGAATTCGACCGCGCGCGCGCCGCGACGATGGGGCGTAACATCGCCGAGGCGGCGCGGCTGGCGGGGCTTCAGAAGATCGTCTTCAACACGAGCTGCTTCGTCGCCGACCATGACCTCGGCCTCTCGGCGCACGACGGGCGGCGCGATATCGAGCGCGCGATCCACGACAGCGGCGTGCCCTATGTGATCATCGAACCGATGGTGTTCATGGATAATATCACGCGCATATGGTCGCGCCCGGCGATCGTGAACAGCGGGGTCTTCGCCTATCCGGCGGCGGCGACGCTGAAGATCAGCTGGGTCTGCCTCGAGGATGTCGCGGCCTATATGGTCTCGGCGCTGCTCCACGAGGATCTGGTCGCCGACCGCATCGCGGTCGGCGGTCCCGAGGCGCTGGTCGGCGCCGAAGTCGCCGAGCGGCTGAGCGTCGCGGCGGGTCGCCCGGTGCGGTTCCAGAGCCTGTCGCCCGACGAATTTGCGGCGCGGATGAGCGAGCTCGTCACCGGCTCGCGCGATGTCCAGCCGGCGAGCATCTATGACGGGATGGCGAAATTCTATCGCTGGTACAACGACCAGCCGGTGTCGCCCGTCGCGCTCGACGCGGTGCCCGCGGCGCGGCTGCTGGGGGTGACGCCGACGTCCTTTGCCGACTGGGCGGCGCGGCAGGACTGGACCTAGGCGGCGAACCAGCGCTGCGTCGCGGCGAGCAGCGCTCGTGCGCGATCGGCGGGGTCGGGATGATCGTCGCGCAATGCCGCGCTCCGCAGTTCGACGCTGAGAGGCGTCGCTGGCGGCAACTGCGCAAGCAGGTCGTCGAGCGGCAGTTCGCCCTCGCCCGGCATCAGCCGCAGGTCGAGCGCTTCGCGGATGATTTCCGGAACGTCGCCCGGCGGCGGGCCATGCGCCGGCGCGTCGCAGAATTGCGCATAAGGGAAGCGCTGCGGATCGACCGAACTGAGGTCGGCAGGCGAGCCGCCGGTCCGTGCGAGATGTAACGGGTCGATCAGCAGGCCGAGATTATCGCAATCGGCGGCATCGAGCAGGGCGACCGCGCTCGCTATGTCGCCGACCGTCGTGAACGCAGCGAACTCCAGACAGGCGCGCAGGCCCATCGCGGCGGCGTGGTTCCCGAGCCGGTTCAGCTTGCCCGCGGCCCGTCCGGTATCGTCTTCCGAGCTGACGATCAGGACATTGCGCGCGCCAATCGCCGCGCCCGCGTCGATCGCGGCGAAATGTGCCGGATCGTCGGGGCCGGGTTTCAGCCAGATCACCTCGATATCGAGGATCGCCAGCCCGGCGTCGGCGGCGCGGTCGCGGACCTCGATCGTCGTCGCGGGCGTCCAGCTTTTGGGGTCGTACCAGATGCCGGCGGCTGGCCAGCCGCCCGCGATTGCGGCCGCGACCGTCTGCTCGGGCGAAAATTCGGGCAGCACTCCCGCCGCGAGCGACAGCAGCGGGGCGGCGCGCGCCATCAGCCGGGAAGCTCACCGTCGATATATTTGCCGAGCGTGCGGTGGAAATGGCGGATGCGGCTCTCTTGATAATGGCCGAGCTCGATCACGCCGCCCGGCGACGATTTCATGCCCTCCTGCACATAGGGGAGATTCTCCATATCCTGGTCGAACACCCCGGCGAGCGCGGCACCGATCAGGTGGCTGGCGCTGGCGAAGGGCTGGTCGTCGGGGATCAGGTGCATCGGCGCCGAACGCGGCGGCTTTTCGCCCTTCGGCGTGCGCATCAGGATGCGGACCTCCATCAGGCTATGGTCGGCGTCGCCCCACGGCCGCCAGCGATAGACGATGTTCGGCACCAGCCCGCCCCACGGCGCCCAGTTGGGGAAGACGTTATAGGTGAAATTGTCGAGCATCTCGCTGTCGGTCGCGGCCGAATAATCATGCCCGTTCATCGCCGAAAAGGCGTCGCGGTTCGCCTGCGCCAGCACCTTGCGCGCGAGCATCGGATCGTCGGCGTCGAAGCCTTTCAGGTCGGCCGGATCGCCGGTCGCGCGCCGCGCCCGGCTGTCGCCCGCGCCGATGAAATCCTCGAGCGATTTGAGGACATAGAATTGATCCTTGCCCTTGATATGCGGCGACATCGCGCCCGCAGGGGTGATCGCGCGGTTGAGGAAGTCGCCGTAGAGGTCGTAGCGGGTGTTCGCGTCGGCGGTGAAGCCGAGGATCTGCGGGTGGGTGACGATGCTGTGCCACGCCTCCATGAAGGCTTCGGCGACCGCTTTCCAGTTCGCCGGGATGACGCGCCCGACCCATGCGGCGGTATGGCATTCATCGAGCCGCCAATTGTCATAATGCTCGACGCCCGGGCCGACCCAGTCGCGAAAGCCCGGCAAATCGTGGTTCTCGGTGACGAGGATGAAGCCTTGCCAGCGGTCGACCTTCAACTCGGGCAGGCTCATGTCCTTATCCCCGAGATGTTTGAAGTCCCATGCGCAGGGCGCTTCTTTGAAACGGCCGTCGTGGTGCCAGGAAAAGCCGTGGAAGGGGCAGCGCAGGTTCACCGCGGGGCCGCTTTCGGTGCGCAGCTTGCGCCCGCGATGGAGGCAGACATTGTAGAAGGCCTTTACCGAGCCGTCCTTCTGGCGGACGAGGAGGATGCTCTTTTCGTTGATGTCATAGACGACGGTGTCGCCGGGATCGGGCATATCCTCTTCGCGCGCGGCAAATTGCCAGATGTTCGGCCACATCTTCTCGCGTTCGAGCTTCGCCCAATCCTCGCTGACATAACGGGTGATCGGAATTGGGGCGTTGCCGAGTTCCTGGTTCGATTCGGCGAACAGATAGTCGGGAACGCGCCGCGTATCGGCCTTCAGCATGTCGGTGTAACTGGTCCCGGGGCAACGATCGTCGCGGTTGTCGGCCTGGGGAGGACTGAGGTCGTTCATCACTAACTCCGGAAAGGTCAGGCGATCTGGTCGAGCGGCATCTTGCACGCCGCGGCGATCGAACGGTGGACGCCGTGCAGCGCGGGCTCGTTCGCGCCGAGCACCACGCGGAAGTCGTCGGGCGCGGTCATGAGATTGGCGTAGCCGCTGCTCGCGACGCGATAATCCTCGGTCTGGACGACCGTCGCGGTCGCGTCATAAGCCATCTCGCACATCGCGCGATGTTCGTCGCTCTCGACGCCGAAGGGGGCGTAGACCGCGAACTGGCAGAACATCTTGCCCGCGCCGTCGGGGAAGAGGCGAAACACCTGCGTGAAATAGACGCCCGGGGTCACCGCGCCGAAGAAGATCACGGTGTTCGGGAACAGGAAATGCACCCCGCCATAATCGGTTTCGGGCCACTCGCTCTCGTCCTTGCCGACGAGCGCGCCGATCGACAGGTCGGGGAAACTGACGCGGTGGTGGCGCCCGATCGGCTCATAGACGTTGCGGTCGCTGTAATGCGTGCCGCCGATCGTCGAGGCGTGGAGCATCTTGAAATGATAGCCCTCGCCATAGGTGTCGAGCGCGAATTTCCAGTTGGAGTCGGCCGTCAATATGCCCTTCTTCACCGGCTCGGCGCGGTGGAGTTCGAGCTGCGCGAGCACCGGACCGAAGTCGCCGAGATGCGCTGCGGCGTCGATCGGATCGCCGCCCGGATTGGCGCGGACGAAGATCAGGCCGAGGTGCTCGGTGCAGGGCAGGGCGATGAGATTGCGGGCCCCGATCTCGCAATTGGCGAAGCCGTCCTTGCCGGGTTGGCCGACGAGGTCTCCGGTGGGATCGAAGGTCCAGGCGTGGAAGGGGCAGACGAGGCGCGGTCGCGGGCCGCTCCAGGGTTCTTTCTCTTCGACCAGCCTGGCGCCGCGGTGCGTGCACATGTTGAGGAAGGCGCGGGCGACGCCGTCCTTGCCGCGCGTGACGAGGATCGACGGGCCGACCGAGTCGAAAACGAGCGTGTCACCGGTCTTGGGGATGTCGCCCGACAGGCCGGCGACGATCGGTTCGTTCCGGAAAATGTGCTCCATCTCGGCCGCATTGCGTGCTTCGCCGGTGTAGATGGATTTGTGGAGCGGCAGCGGCGCCTCCGCACGGTCGGTGCGGTTTTCGGCAACGATCGAAACCAGTTTGCGCAGTCCCGCGCGCGCATTGCGCTTGCGGACGGCGAACCAGTCCTGCGGCGCGATCTTGGGATCGGACTCGGCCATGGCTCTCCTCACATTTTGCCCAGTATGACTCCGGGTCTCGAAAGGCTTATCGCACAAAGCCCGGCGCTTGTGCGCTATCGCTTTTGAGGGGGAGACAGATGCCCGGACCCAAATCGCTCGCGTCGCTCGGCGACATCATGCAGCTCGCCTTTGTGCCGTCCGATTTCGGCGCCGCGATCCGGCACTGGACCGGGGTGATGGGCGCGGGACCGTTCTTCCTGCTACCCAATGTGTCGCTACCCGGCGGGCGCTATCGCGGCGAGCCGAGTGATCCGGTCTTCACGATGGCGCTCGGCTATTGGGGCGACATGCAGATCGAGCTGATCCGGCCCGAGAATGACGCGAAGTCGCTCTATCGCGGGGAGTATGGCGTCGCCGATGTGCTGCACCATGTGTGCGTGCTGGTGGATTCTATCGCCGCCGCGCGGGTGCGCTGCGAGGACATCGGAGCGGCGATCATTTTCGAGGCGCCGGTCGGCGACACAGGCGGGGTCATCTACGCCGATCCGGGCACTGGCCCCGGCACGCTCGTCGAGCTGCTCGAGCCGCAGGCGGGGACGCGCGAACTGTTCGCTATGATGCGCGATGCGGCGAAGGACTGGGACGGCAGCGAACCGCTCCGTTCGCTGAGCTAGCTGTTCGCGCCGAGATACCCGAGCTGCCCCGCCTTGAAGATCGTCTGCGCGCGGTTGACCGAGTTCAGTTTCTCGCCAGCGCGGTGGACGTGATAGCGCACCGTCGCGTGGCTCAATGAAATGATCATGCCGATCTCGCGGTCGGTCTTGCCGATCGCCGCCCAGCGCAGGCATTCGACCTCGCGCTTCGACAATTCGCAGTCGGAAGGAATCCGCCGTTTCGTCCGCATCGCCGAGGCATAGCCCGCGATGAAACGCCGCGTCGCGAGCGCCAGCGTGTCGCCGATCGCCGCGAACAGGTCCGACAGATCGGTGATGTCGGGATCCGACGGTTGAAAGCTGTTCGCCGAAATCTGCCCGAACGGCAGATGGACGGGAACGACGATCGCCGCTTTGTACCGATCGTGCGCCGAAAAATAGCGCGAGAGGTCGATATCATCGAGATAGGGGTTGGGCTGCGCGGTACGGAAACCTTCGGCATTGCACCAGAAAGGCTCGCTTTCGTACCGGCACGAGCGCGGCAGCGGCGAGTGGAGCGCCAGCCTGTGATCTTCCCACCAGCGCTCGCCATCGCCGAGCCAGCCGAACAGGTCGGCGGCGAGCACCGCGCCGTCAGCGTCGACCATCGTTTCCTTCGACGCGATATCGTCGCAGAGCGCCGCGCGCAGGCCATAAGCCGCGGCATAGTCGCGCAGCACCACCGCCGCGTCGTGGATATCTTCCACGCAGCGAACCGTGACCGCGTCGACGAGGGTCCTGGCATCCATTGGGGGCGCGAACCCGTCGATCGGCAGTTTTTCTGCCTGTTCTCCCATCAGCGGGACTATTTCACACTGGCCGGCAAGTCGCAATGCATGTGTCATAAGCGGAGCACCGTCTTTGCTATGATGTTTTTCTGAACTTCGCTCGAACCGCCGAATACGGTCCAGGCACGGCTGTTAAGATAGCGGGCGGCCGCGACCTGCGCGTCCTCGTCGCCGATCGCGGGCGGCGCTTCGTTGCCATAGAGCGGACGGACGGTGGGCAGTTGCAGGCCGTCGTATCCGTGCAGGTCCATCGCGAGGCCATCGATCCGCTGATGGATCTCGGACGAGAGCAATTTCACGAGCGAGGTTTGCGGGCCGGCAGGGCGGCCCTTCGCGATATCGGCGAGGATGCGCAGCTCGGTCGTTTCGAGCGCTTCGGCCTCGAGCCGCAGCCGCGCGATCCGCATCGCGATCTGGATATCGCCGCCGAGCGAACCATTGTGCCCGCTCGGCGCGACGCCCGCGAGCGCTTCGAGATGGTCGATCGCGCGGATCAGGCGCGGCGCATGGAACGATCCGCCGCGCTCGTTTTCGAGCAGGAACTTCGCGATCGTCCAGCCCTGGCCCTCTTCGCCGATCCGGTTATCGACAGATGTGCGCGCGCCGTCGAGGAAGACCTGGTTGACCTCATGATCGCCGGCCATGGTAATGATTGGGGTCACGGTGACGCCGGGCTGGTCCATGGGGACGAGCAGGAAGCTGATTCCCGCCTGTTTCTTCACCTCGCCATCGGTGCGGACGAGGCAGAAGATCCAGTTCGCGTGGTGCGCGTGGGTGGTCCAGATCTTCGACCCGTCGACGACATATTCGTCGCCGTCGCGCCGCGCGCGGGTGCGCAGCGAGGCGAGATCGGAGCCGCTCTGCGGTTCGGAATAGCCCTGGCACCAATAATCGGTCCCTGCGCGGATCGCGGGCAGGAAACGGTCCTTTTGCTCCTGTGTTCCGAAGGCGCAGATCACCGGGCCGACGAGACGGAGACCGAGCACCGACAGCGCCGGCGCGCCCGCGATCGCGCATTCCTTTTCAAAGATATAGCGCTGCATCGGCGTCCAGCCGGTGCCGCCGCAATCCTCGGGCCAGTGATAGGCGACCCAGCCCTTGTCATTGAGGATGCGGTGCCAGACGAGGCCGATGTCGGGTTCGACGAAGACGCCGGGGGTGCGCTTAGCGCCGTCGCGGACATAATCGGGAAGCGAGGTGCGCAGGAAATTGCGCACCTCCTCGCGGAATATGAGTTCGTCTTTGGTGAGGTCCAGATCCATGCGTTCCGCTAGCGTTCGAGGATTGCCACCGCCGACAGGCCGGGCGCTCCATAGACATGAGAATAACCGACCTTGGGGCCGTTCGGCACCTGCCGCTCGCCGCCGCGACCGCGCAGTTGCACCGTATTTTCGTAGACTTGCCTGAGGCCCGAGGCGCCGATCGGCTCGCCGCACGCGAGGCAGCCGCCGTCGGTGTTCACCGGCATTCTGCCGCCGATCTCGCTCCACCCTTCGGCGAGCCATTGTTCCTGTTCGCCGTCGGTGCAGAAGCCGTTTTCGGCCATGTGCATGATTTCGGCGCCGCTTTCGGTGTCCTGCAACTGTGCGACCGAGACGTCTTCAGGGCCGATGCCCGCCATTTCGAACGCGGCCTTGCTGGCGACCTCGGTGGGTTTGCCGCCGCCATGGACGCTGATCGACGGCGCGAAGACCTCGAACGATCCTTCGGGTCGGGTGCGGAAGGCGACACTCGCGATGCGCACCGCGTCGGCGCCGAGTTCACGGACCTTCTTGCCGCTCGCGAGAATGAGCGCGACCGCGCCCTCGGCGGGCGAGCAGAACATATATTTGGTCAGCGGATCGTTGACGATTGGCGCATTCAATATCGTGTCGAGATCGACCGGCGAACGCCGCCACGCATGCTCGCATAGCGTGCCGTTGCGAAACGCCTTTTCGGCGACGAGGCCGAGGGTGCGACGGCTGATGCCGTGGAGTGCCATATAGCGCTGGATCTTCAGCGCAAAGAATTGCGTCGTCAGCATCATGCCGGTTTCGCCATACCATTCAGGCAGGCCGTAATCGGACGGCTTGGCGTTGAAGGCGCCGCGCGGATGCTTGTCGAAGCCGACCGCGAGCGCGATGTCGCAGGCGCCCGCGGCAATGGCGTTGCGTGCCGCGGTCAGCGCGCTGCCGCCGGTCGCGCAGCCATTCGCGACGTTGATGAAGGGGACGCTGGTCAGCCCAAGCTCGTTGACCATGATATCGGCGGAGCCCGCAGCGGCCGAACCACCATAAGCGAATTCGACGTCGCCCCATTCGATCCCGGCGTCACCCAGTGCTTCGCGCACCGCGAACACACCCTGATCGCGCCCCGACCGGCCATCGGTGCGGCCAAAGGGATGGATACCCGCGCCGATGATATAGACGTCGTCGTTCATGGCTGGCGCTCCGGACGGAAGGCATAGGTCGACCGCGTATCGTCGAAGGCGACGACGGCGAAGGTCATCGGCATCCCGATGACGAGGTCGGCCGCTTCGGCGTCGACGATCCGCGTCTCGACGATCACTTCGCCGGGCAGTTCGACATAGCCGATAAGGAAGGGCCGGAAGGGCTGCGGACCGCTGTACGGTTCCTTGGGTTCGAAGCCCTGCGTGGTCCACGACCAGAGCGTCCCGTTGCGCGACAGCGCGACGGGCTCGACCAGCGCGGCGGCGTCGCCCGAAGGCACGGGAAAGATGATCTCACCGTCGGCGCGGCGGGCGCCGATCAGCCGCGGTTCGGCTTCGTCGGTCCACAGGCCCGGCGCGACGGGGGCGAGCGCGCTCATGCCGCCCTCGCAAAGCTGCGCAGGCAATGGTCCTGATCGCCGAACAATTTGTCGAGCAGCATAACGCGCTTCAGCGCATGGCCGATCGCGAGCTCGTCGGTCTGGCCCATGCCGCCGTGCATCTGCACCGCCTCGAGCCCGATTTTCGTCGCCGCTTCGCCGACAAATGCCTTCGCGCCCGCGGCGATGCGCGGCCAGTTCGCATCGTCGGTCGTTGGGTCGAGCATCGCGGTGCGCAGCACCATCGAGCGCGCCTGTTCGAGCGCGGCATAGCATTCGACGAGGCGGTGCTGGAGCGCCTGGAAGCTGCCGATCGCGGCGCCGAACTGCTGGCGCTCGCCGACATAGGCGAGGGTGTCGTCGAACATCGTCTGCGCGAGCCCCAGCATCTCGGCCGCGGCGAGCAGGCGGGCGTCGCCGATGACGCGCTGGAATTTCGCTTCGGGCAGTTCGAACAGCTCTGCAGGTGCGCGATGCAGGTCGATCGTCGCGCCGTTCGAACCGTCGATCACCGGATAGTCCTGCCGCACGACGCCGGCGGCTCCCTTCGCGACTTTCGCGAGCTTGTTGTCGGCGGCAGTGACCAGCAGCGTGTCGGCGAGGGGCGCGCCGAGGACGAAGGTCTTGGCGCCGGTGAGATGAGCATTTTCGGCTTTGGTGGCTACGGCTTCGATCTCATAGCGACGCCCCGGTTCTGCAAAGGCGACGGCCGCCAACTGCGCGCCCGAGGCCAGCTCGCAGACCAGCGCGCCATCGCCCGCGGCTGCCGCAAGCCGGATCGGCAGCACGCCATTTTCGAGCCAGGGGTCGATCGCGACTCCTTTGCCCAGCGCTTCGGCGACGAGCGCGAGGTCGACCATCGTTCCGCCGATGCCGCCCATCGTTTGCGGAGCGGCGAGCGCGAGCAGGCCGAGGTCGGCGACCTCCTGCCAACGCGCGCGCGAATAGCCGTCCTCGGCCTTACGCATCGCATGCCGCGCGGCGATGTCGACCGGCCCGAGAAAGCGACCGATCATGTCGCGCGTCAGCTGCTGGTCTTCGTCGAGGTCGAAATTCATGCGCGCCGCCGGAAGCTGATCGGCAAGGTAGTGAGCCCGCGAAGCAACATGTTCGGCGGCCAGCTCGGCGTGTGACCCTCGGCAACGCGGAAGTCGGTGAGTCGGGTGAACAGTTCCGAATAAGCAACCGCCATTTCCTTGCGGCTCAGCATATTGCCGACGCACATATGGATGCCCTTGCCGAAAGCGAGATGGCTGCGCGCATTGGCGCGCTCCATGTCGAAGCGGTCGGGGTTGGGATATTTGGCGGGATCGCGGTTCGCCGCGGCATATCGGAGCTGCACCATCGCGCCCTTCGGGATTTTGACCCCGCCAAGCTCGGCGTCCTTCAGCACCATGCGCCACATGCCCGCGGTCGGGCTCTCGGTGCGCAGCACTTCCTCGACAAGGTTGATGATCGCGCGGTCATTGCCTTCGTCGGCGGCGGCGACGGCTTTTGCCATCTGGTCGGGGCTTTCGATCAATTGAAGCAACCCGCCGGCGAGCGCCGAGGTCGTCGTCTCATTCCCCGCGACCATCAGCTGCTGCATGATCGACAGGATTTCGGCATCCTCCAGCGGTCGTTCGCCGTCGACTTCGGCGTAGACGAGGTCGGAGAGCAGGTCGTCGGTGCGATTGGCGCGGCGCTCGTCGATCTTCGCTTTCACATAATGCTGGAATTCGACCACCTCGCGCGCGCATTCGAGCTCGCGTTCCTTCGGGATCATCCGGCCGAGCCGGTCGACGAAGGCGTCGGACCAGCGCTTCACGCGATCGAGGTCGCCCTCCATGCCGATCTGGCTCGCGATCATCGCGACGGGCAGTGGAATGCCGAAATCTCGGACGAAATCGGCGTCGCCTTTTGCCGCCATCTTTTCGATCAGGTCGACAACCACCCCGCGCATATCCTCCTCGATCGCAGCAACGCGCTTCATCGAGAAGGCGAGGTTCACGAGCTTGCGGAAGCGCGTGTGCGTCGGCGGGTCGGCGGTGAGCAGCGTGTCGACCTGCGGCCAGCCCTCGGCAAGAATCGCCGCGACATCGCCGTCCTCGGCCATCGCGCCCGACAGCGTGCCCTGGAAATTGTTCGAGAAGGTGTCGACCTCGCCGGTCGCTTGCGAACAAAGATCGTAGGAGAGGACGAGGAACATCCCTTCCGACAATTGCACGACGGGGCTCTTGGGCATCCAGGCGCGATAATAATCGAACGGGTCCGCGATGACCTGCGGGTCGAAAAAACTGCTTGCGGCGATATCGTTCACGCGCCTCTTCCCTCAATCTTCTCGTTATACGCGCAACTATATGCAGCCGCTCCCGCCGCGCGATGCACATTTTCGTTAGGAGCGCGCTGGGTTCGGGGCGACATGCGCAAGCGCGTTGGCGATGAACCGGCGCAGGTTCGGATCGGCATAGGCGGCGGGGCCGTCGCCGGGCTGGAGATAGACGAGGCGACCCGCGCCGACGGCTTTTTCCCATGCGATGAGGTCGCTTTCGGGGCGGTGATCCCAGCCAATGTTGCTGAACATGCGTCCTGCGACGGCCTGCGCCGCCGAGTAGAAATTGTCGCGAACGAAAGCATGGTCGGCGCGGAGCAGCGGCTTGGCCGCGCCCCATATCGGCGCCAGATACAGTTCGTCGCAGAGCGGAAAGTGCGGCGGCAGGCCCGCGGTCACGGGGTGGCCGGGATCGAGCACGACCGCATCGTAACGGACCTCGTGGCGGTAACCCGAGTCGAGATGCGCTTCGCCATTCGCTTCGCCTGGTTCGTAGAGGAAGCGCCCGCCGAGCATATCGGCCCATTCGGGCCACTCGGCCCAGCCCGCGATCGCATGATGCATCGCGACCGCGCCGCCGCCGCGCGCGAAATAGTCGGTGATCGCGCGGCGGTACGTGAAGGAGGGGGGCCGCGTCGCCGCTTTGCCGCCTTCGAAGCGATATCCGGGCATATCGTAGAAAAGGATCGCGTTGGCATCGTTCGCCGCGCCCGCAGCGACCGCAGTCTCGGCCTCGGGATGGATCAGGTGCGTGACCGCCCAGCCGGTGAAGCTCGCGAGCAGGCCGGCGAAGCGCTCGGCGTCATAAGGATGACCGCCCGACAGGACAAGAAGACGGCGAGCATTCATGCGATCTTGAGGATCATCTTGCCCTGGTTGCTCCCCGCAAAGAGCCGCATGAAGGCGCCGAAGCTGTTTTCGATCCCTTCGTCGACATGCTCGTCGGCGATGAGCTTGCCCTGTTGCAGCCAGCCCGCCATCGCGGCGCCGCCCTCGGCGAAGCGCGGGATATAGTCGGCGACGAGCAGCCCGCGGATCGAGGCGCGGTGGACGATGAGCTGCCAGATGTTGCGCGCGCCGACCTTGTCGACGCTGTTATATTCGCTGATCAGGCCGCAGAGGCCGATGCGCGCGCCGTGGCGGAGGTTCATCAGCCCCGCGTCGAGGATGTCGCCGCCGACATTTTCGAAGATGATATCGACGCCATCGGGCGCCTCGGCGCGGATCGCGTCGGTGAGCGCCTGCACATCCTTGCCTCGATAATCGATCGCCGCGTCGAAACCGTAGCGATCAACGAGCTTTGCACATTTCTCTGCGCCGCCCGCGATGCCGATCACCTTGCTCGCGCCCTTGATCTTCGCGATCTGCCCGACGAGCGAGCCAACCGCACCTGCGGCGCCGGTGACGAGCACGACGTCGCCGGACTGGGGCTCGCAGACGTCGATATAGCCGAAATAAGCGGTCATCCCGACCGCGCCGAGCACCGACAGATAGTTGGTGACCGACGGTACGAGGCTCGCATCGATCGGCTGGGTGAAACCGCCGACGGTGCCCACCGAATATTCCTCGATGCCGTTCAGGCCCATCACCCACTGGCCGGGCGCGAAGCCTTCGGCCTTGCTCGCCTCGACAATGCCGATGGTCGAGGCGCGCACCGGATCGCCGAGCGGGATCGGCGGCATATAGCTTGGCGCATCGTCCATCCAGCCGCGGATCGCGGGGTCGAGCGAGGCATAATGATTGCGAATCAGGAACTGCCCGTCGGCGAGTTCGGGCGCGGGTTCGGTGATGAGCGAGAAATCTTCCGGCACCGGTTCGCCATCGGGCCGGCGGACAAGCAGAAAGCGGCGGTTGTCAGGCATAGGGGCTCCTCAAGCCGGGACGATGGAGACCGGGATCGCGCTCTGCAGCGACTGGCCGGTAATGGGGTCGTAGGACACGCTCTCGCTGACGAGGCGGTTGGTCGAGGCGCCATGTTCGTGAACGCCGTCCGCGCCGATGTCAGGGCCGCCGAAGGCGTGCGCCATCGACACGACGCCGGGGCGCATATTCTCCGCCGAGCGCGCGACCGCGACGACCTCGCCCACCGCCGAGCGAATGCGCACCGTATCGCCGTCGGAACAGGGAATCAGCGCAAGATCGTCGGGATGCAGGAAGGCGGGGTTCGTCGTGCGCTTGGCGCGCAGGGCAGGCAGATTCTGTCCTGTCGAGTTGAAGCGATGCCGGCTGCGGCGTGACACCATGCGCCAGGGGAAATCGGGGGTCGGCTGGGCGGCATCGCCATAGGCGATCAACTGGTCGGGCATCGCGCCCGCTGTGAGGTCGAATCGGCCGGGGGCGCCGAGATCTCCGGGTTCGACGATGGGGTGGAGGTCGGCGTAGATCACCGCCTTGCCGTCGACCGTATCGCCGCGCACCTTGCTGGGCGCGACCGCGCAGCCCGCGACCATCAGGTCAAGGAACGCTTCCTTGGTAGGCCGTTCGTCCATCGGGCAGGGGCCGCCCGCGAGCGGCATGCCGGTGCCGATACGGTGCGCGAGTTCCCAGAGCATCTCCCACTCTTCGAGCAGCCCTTCGGGCGCGTCGATCATCGCTTCGGTGTAGCGGGCGTAGGGGATTTCGTACCACCATTCGGAAAGATTGCTGATGTCCTCGCGTTCGAGGCACATTTTGGGCGCGAGGATATAGTCAGCGCGCTTCGCGGTCGCAGACTCGGCGTTGACGTCGACGCAGACGAGCAACTCGAGTCCGTCGATCGCGCGCGTCATCTTGTCCTGATCGGGGAAGGCGACCACGGGGTTACCGCCGATCACGATCAGCGCGCGCACCTGGCCTTCGCCCGGCGTCAGCATCTCGTCGGCGAGGACGTTGCACGGCATTTCCATGCCGAGATGCGTGAGCCCGCGGATGCGCGAGGCGGGGAAGCCTTCGCCATAGAGCGCCATCGGCGGCGCGACCTGCGCGCGGCGCGGCGTGACGGGAGTGAAGACGCGCGGGATCGAGCTCTTCTCGCCTTCGCGGCAGAAGCGCCCGCAAATGATGTTGAGCGACGAGACGAGATATTGCGTGAGCGTGCCGTTGCCCGCCATTTCGGGACCGGTGCCGGTCGAAACGACGCCCTTGGTGCCTCCCGCGAACATCCGCGCCGCGGCGACGAGCTGGCTCTCCTCGACCCCCGCGCGCGCCGCGGCGACGGCGGGAGTGAAGCCCGCGACCGCGCGCTGCAATTCGTCGAGGCCGTCGACGTAACGCTGGACGAACGCCTTGTCATAAAGCCCTTCGGACAGGATGACGTGGACCATTCCCGCGAGCAGCGCGGGATCCTCGCCGGGCCGCACGGGCAAATGGATATGCGCGAGCGCGGCGACGTCGCTCTCGCGCGGGTCGGCGACGATCAGCTTCAGACCGCCTTCGAGCGCATCGCGCAGGCGGCGCGAGGGCGAGAAGGGCGGCAGCCCGCCCGGGGGGCCGTAGTGCGAGACGATCGGATTGTTGCCGATGAAGAAGGCGACGTCGGCTTCGGCGAACGTATGCATCCCGCCCATCCAGCTGCCGTAGCGCATCGTCGTATAGACTTTCGCGGGCTGATCGAGCGTCACCGAGGTATAGATGTTGCGCGTGCCCAGCCCCTGCGCGAACGACATCGCGCTGCCGACCCCGGCGCTGTTCTGGAACGCGTAGGTGCCGCCATAGACGGCGACGGCGTGCGGGCCGTGCTCGGCGACGATCGCCGCCAGTTTTGCGCCGATCTCATCGAGCGCGTCGTCCATGGCGATATCCTGGAACGCCCCGTCGACGCGCTTTTGCGAGACCGTCAACCGTTGCGGGCCGTGGTGTGCTTCGGCGAGCTGGCGGCCCTTGATGCAGGTATAGCCGCCGAACACCGGATCGTCGGCGTCGCCCTGCACCTTGGTCACGCGCCCGTCGTCGATGGTGACGAGCATCGCGCAATTGGCGTGGCAGAAACGGCAGAAACTGCGGCGGACCTCGGGCATCGTCTCTCTCCCTGATCACATCCTACGCCAGCGCGTGGACCAATCGACTGGCACTTTTGGCGGTGGCTGGCTGCCGACCGCAGGCGCAATTTCGCTGCCGGAACAGGGAGAGTATCGATGCCGACATCGCGCCAATGGCTGCTGAACGGACACCCGCGCGGGCGCGGGATCGAGGAGGGCGATTTCCGGCTTGTCGAGACTGAAATCGGCGCGCCGGGTGAAGGCGAATTGCTGCTCAAGACGCTCTACCTCGGCTTCGATCCGGCGCAGAAGGGCTGGATGGAGAATATCGCCGACTATGTCGCGCCGATGGCGATCGGTGACGTGATGCGCGGCAGCGGGATCAGCGAAGTTATCGAGAGCAACCATCCGGGCTTCGCAGCCGGCGACCTCGTCATGGGCTCGACGGGCTGGACCGAATGGCATGTCTCGAGCGGCGAGGGGCTGGTCAAGATCGAAACCGAGCTGCCGCCGACCGCGATGCTGTCGGTGCTCGGGACGACCGGCGTCACCGCCTATTGCGGGCTGTTCAAGGTCGGGCGGCCGGTTGCGGGCGATACGGTGCTCGTCTCGGGCGCGGCGGGGGCGACCGGATCGGTCGTCGGCCAGCTCGCGAAGATCGCCGGATGCCGTGCGGTCGGGATCGCGGGGGGCGAGGACAAGTGCCGCTGGCTCGTCGAGGAAGCGGGGTATGACGCCGCGATCGATTACAAGGCGGGCAATGTCCGCGCGCAGATCAAGGAGCATTGCCCTGGCGGCGTGAACGTGATCTTCGACAATGTCGGCGGCGCGATCCTCAACGATATGCTCGGCGAGATCGCAACCGGCGCGCGCGTCGCGGTGTGCGGAGGGATCAGTCGCTACGAAATGGGAACGCTGCCCGCGGGGCCGCAGAATTATTTCAACCTGATCTTTCGCCGCGGCTCGATGGCGGGCTTCATCGTGCTCGACTGGGCAAGCGAGTTTCCCGAGATCCGGAGGCGCCTCGAAGGCTTCGTGCTCGATGGGCGGCTCAATTATCGCGAGGATGTGCAGCACGGGTTCGAGAATGCGCCCGACACGCTGAAACGGCTGTTCGTCGGGCGGAACCGCGGCAAACAGCTCTTGAAACTCTGAGGAGAGGCATATGGGCAGGCTGGCAGGAAAGCGCGCCGTCATCATCGGCGCGGCATCGACGGGCAACATGGCGCAGGTGACCGCGCGGCGCTTCGCGCGCGAGGGCGCGACGGTGATGGTCGCGGGTCGCAAGCAGGAGCCGCTCGATGCGCTGGCTAACGAGATCGGCGGTCATGCTGCGCTCTGCGACATCACCGACAAGGCGTCGGTCTTCGCGCTCGCCGATGCGGCGAGGGCGAAGATGGGCGGCGTCGACATCGCGATGAACGCGAGCGGGTGGGGGCTCCTCAAGCCCTTGCTCGAGGTGACCGAAGAAGAGCTCGACGCGATCGTCGCGCTCCAGTTCACCGGGGTGCATCATTTCCTCCAGGCGTTCGTCGGCGCGATGCTGGCGAACGACCCAGCCGGCGGATCGATCATCCAGATCTCGTCGGCGACGACGCACTCGCCGATCGGCAATCACGCCGCCTATATCGGCACCAAGGCGGGATCGGAGGCGCTGATCCGCTGCGTCGCGAATGATTTCGGCGCGGCGGGCATAAGGGCGAATATCGTGTCGCCGGCGTTCACCGAATCGCCGATGACCGAGGGCGCGTTCGCGACGCCGGGGCTCGTCGACGCCTTCCTGCCGCGCTATCCGCTCGGACGCCTGAATACATCGGAGGATGTGGCGAACGCGTGCCTGTGGCTCGCGAGCGACGAGGCGTTCGTGACGGGCGAAAATCTCCAGCCCAATGGCGGACTCGCGCTACGCGGCAATCCGCAGGAGGCCGATATTACCGCCGCGGTCGGCGCAGCGATGGCGAAACTGCAGAACTGAAGATCCTCCCTGTCGCGAAGCGATGGGGAGGGGGACCGCTCGCGAAGCGAGTGGTGGAGGGGCGGCGTCATAGCCCCTCCGTCAGCGCTTCGCGCTGCCACCTCCCCATGCCTGCGGCACAGGGAGGATCGATTAGCCGATCTGCCGCTCGCACCCTTCCCAATAGGGGGCGCGGAGTTCGCGGCGCAGGATCTTGCCTGACGGGTTGCGCGGCAGTGCGGCGATGAAGTCCACCGACTTCGGGCATTTATAGCCGGCGATCCGCTCGCGCGCCCAGCCGATGATCTCGCTCGCGTCGGCGCGCTGCCCTTCGCGGAGCACGACGCACGCCTTCACCGCCTCACCCCATTTTTCGTCGGGGACACCGACGACCGCGACGTCGGCGACCGCGGGGTGGCCATAGATCGCATTCTCGACCTCGGCCGGATAGACATTCTCACCGCCCGAGATGATCATGTCCTTCACCCGGTCGTGAAGGTAGAAATAGCCGTCCTCGTCGGTGTAGCCCGCGTCGCCGGTGCGCAGCCAGCCGTCGGCGTCGATCGTCTCCGCCGTCGCCTCGGGCCGTCCCCAATATTCGCGCATATTCGCCTGCGTGCGGATCGCGATCTCGCCGATCGTGCGCGGGGGTAGGGGATGGCCGTCGGCATCGATCACCTGCATCTCGACCCCGCGCAGCGGCTTGCCGACCGACCGCATGCGTTCGTTTCCCGCCGGGTCATGATCCTCGGGGGGCAGCGCGGCGATCGTGCCCGATGTTTCGGTCATCCCGTACATCTGGACAAACCCGCACTGGAAAACGTCGATGCATTGCCGAAGCAGATCGAGCGGGATCGGCGAGGCGCCATAGGCGATGTGGCGCAGCCGCGAGAAATCGACCTCGCGCGCCCGCGGCTGACTGACGATGATCTGCATCGCCGCGGGGACCATGAAGATTTTCGAGATTCCATGCGCCTCGATCAGGTCGAGCACCCCGCCGGGGTCGAATTCGCGCGTGATCACGCCCGTCGCACCATTGGTCATCACGGTGATGCCGTAGCCGGTGCCGCCGATGTGGAAACAGGGCATGGCGACGAGACCGACATCGTCCGCGTCCCAGCGTTCCCAGTCGGCTTGCAGCGCGGGGTCGCGATCGAGCTTCGAACGCAATACCGACCCGTTGGTCAGCACCGCGCCCTTCGGCTTGCCGGTGGTGCCTGAGGTGTACATCTGGATCACCGCGTCGCCTTCGCCGCGCGGCACGTCGGGGTCGCTATCGGGAAACGTGTCGCGCCAGCTGCGGTAGTCGGCAAAGCCGCTCGCGGCACCCTCGGTGGCGATAACATGTTCGACGCCCGGAAAGGTCTCGCGGTTCGCCGCGACCAGTTCGGTGAACTCGGGACCGACGAACAAGATGTGCGCACCGCAATTGTCGATGATCCACGCGATCTCGGGTACAGCAAGCCGCCAGTTGACCGGGGTCATCACCCCGCCCGCCTTCGCGACCGCCATCACCAGTTCGAAATATATATCGCTGTTCTTGCCGAGATAGGCGACGCGGTCGTCGGGCTCCAGCCCGAGCGAGATCAGCGCATTCGCGCCGCGGTTGCTGTTCGCGTTATATTCGTCGTAGCGCGTCGCGGCGCCTTCGAAATGAAAGACGATCTTGTCCGGCCGCTCACGCGCATTCTTGCGCGCAACATCGGCGACCCGTTCGAATGGCGGCACCTTCACGTCTTGCGTCTCCCTACGCCCGGCCGGCGCCGAGTGCCTGCCGATAGAGATTGGAGTCGGCGGCGTAGAAATTGCAATGAAAACCCGACGGCACGCGGAATGGCACATGCACCGTCGCAACCGGGCCCGCAGCGATATCGAGCGCATCGAAGATCGCGAGCTCGCTCGTCGCGGCGCCGGCGCGGTGGACCAAAGTCATTGCATAGCCGTCGCCTTCGCCCTGTGCGCCGATCTTCGGTGCAAAGATCAATTCGCCGCATGAGGCGCCATTGCCGAAATGGTAGACATCTTCCTTGCCGCTCACCGTGTCGAAGCGCAGCACCCCGTCCATCCCCTCGGCGCGCCCGTCGCGGCTGTTGAGATTGATGTTCGCGAAGCTGTGGCGCGAGGCGCGCGTCATGAAGCGGTCGTCGGGGCGCGGGAACTGGATGTCGCGGTCGTTGAGCGTTTCTTCCTTGATCCAGGTTCCGTTGCCGTTGGTGCCGGGGTCGATCGTCCAGCGGCGGAGGCTCTGCTGCGTGTCGGCATGCGTCCGCTTCACCCCGGTCTCGTCGGGGAAGAGCGCGGTGCCGTTGGCCGCGGCGACGTCGGCGATGATCTTGCCGTCCGCTTCCCAGACGTTGAGTTCGTGGAACATATGGCGCGGTTCGTAATCGAACCAGCGCACGTCGCTCGCCGACCCCTCGCGCGGCATCACCGCGAATTTGGTCGGGCGATCATTGACCCACGCGGTCATCGGGCCGCCCTTCATGAAACGGCCGAGGTCGACGTCGATCGGGATCACCGGGAAGACGACCCAATTTTCGGTCAGGAAGAAGGTATGCATCAGCGCGTTGTGCGGCATGTCGATCAGCTCGGCCTTGCGCACGCTGCCATCGGCGGCGATCACGTCGTAGCGGATCTGCGCCGCGCCCATCGGGCCGCCCACCATCGCGCCGATGTTGACGAGCTCACCCGTATAATGGTCGATCTTGGGGTGGGCGGAGAAGGTCGTGGTGATCGTCCCGCCATAATGTTCCTCGCCCAGCGTTTCGAGCGTGCGCGGGTCGAGCTCGACCGCGGGCGCACCTTCCATCAGCGCGAGCAGCTTGCCGCCATGGACGATGATGTTGGTGTTGGCGGTGTTATAGCGTTTGCCCTGCACCGACGGGTCGGCGGTCATCGGGTTGCCGAACAGCCCGAACAGACGCTTGCCGGCGGCTTTTTCCAGCTCGAACTTCTCGGTCCGCACCCAGCGGTTGAGCATCGACGCGCGGCCGCTTTCGATATGGAAGGCATAGACCATGCCGTCGCCGTCGAACCAGTGATACTCGCCCTCGCGCGTCGGATAGAGCGGTTCGGGACCATTGCGATAAAAGACCCCGACCAGATCAGTCGGGATTTCGCCGTCGACGATCAGATCGGGGGCGGTCGCCTCGAAGCGGACGGGTTGGTGATGCCCCGACAAAAAGGGGTGGTCGAAAAATGCCTGCGTCATCCTTGATCCCTTCGCTGATCAAACAAGGGGCGGTGCTTTACGCCGCCCCCTGTCCCCCCATTTTGCCCGCTGCGATCCCGCCGTGCCCGCGGCGGGGCCGTATCGCCCGTCAGAAACGGAAGCCGAGCTCGACCCCGTAGGTGCGCGGCGCCTGCGCGGCGCCGAAGGTGAAAAGGCCCGCGACCGGCAGCGTCGACGACAAGCCTTTGTGGTTGGTGAGGTTGCGTCCGAACAGCGCGAGGCTGACCTCGCGGTCGCCCCCGAGCAGGAAGGTGTAGCCGATCTGCGCCGACAGGTTTTCGCGATCCTCGGTGAAGCAGCGATTGTCGTTGGTCACCGCGCCGGGGACAACCGGGCGGTTCGGCGCGATGCACGTCACATATTTGCTCTGATAGCGCAGCAGTGTCGACGCATCGAAGCGGCCCGAACCGATCTCCTTCGAGTAATTGAGCCCCGCCGACCACTGGAATTTGGGCGCGCGGCGCAGCGTCAGCGTCGACACATCGTCCGCAATGCCGTCGGCCGGGCTACCCGGGGTCAGGCCGACGATGTCGTTGAAGAAATTCTTGTATTTGGCATCGGTGTAGCTGAACGAAGCGTTGAAGCTGAATGCCTCGGACATCTGCGCGATGATCTCCGCCTCGAAACCCTTGATGTCGGCCGACGAGGCGTTGCGCACCACCGTTTCCTGCGGGCTCGACGAACCGGGAGGCGAGGGCTGCACGACCTCTTCCTGCTTGTTGTCATATTTGGTGTAATAGAAGGCGAGGTTGGTGCGCAGCGTGCGGTCGAGCCAGTCGGCCTTCAGTCCGACCTCATAGGCGTCGACCGTTTCGGGCTGATACGGCCCGAGCGAGGTCGGCGACGCCGCGCGGCCGTTGAACCCGCCCGAACGGAAACCGCGCGAGAAGGACGCATAGACCAGCTTGCCGGGTTCGATCGTATATTCGGCGTTGGCGCGCCAGGTGAATTTGTCGAAGCTGTCGCTACCCGAACAATTGTTCGCAGGGCTGTAGACCGGGATGACGACGCCCGGTGCGGGGCTGGTGGTTCCCGTCACCGCGACGCACGACATGCCGTCGAAACTCGGCTGCGTGATGCGAACGAGCGCACCGATGCGGCCATAATTGTTGAAGATTTCCTTCTTGTCCTTGGTGTAGCGCGCGCCCAATGAGATCTTGAAGGCATCGGTCAGGTTGATCTGGGCATCGGCGAACCCGGCGTAGGATTTGGCGCTGTGGTCGACATATTGGCGCAGCACTGCCCTCGCGCCTTGGCCGAGCACGACGCCGAAATTGGTCGACTGGTCGAGCGTGTACGAACTGTCGAAATAATAGCCGCCCAGCAGGACGTTGACGGTATCGAAGTCGGCGAGCAGGCGCAGCTCCTGGCTGAACTGCTCATATTTCTGCTGTCGCCGCGTGTCGAAGAAATCGGCCGAACTGCCATCGAAATCCTGCGTCACCGATTCCTTGTTCGTGATGTATCCGGTAACCGACGACAACGTCAGATTGTCGCTGAGGTCGATGTCGATGTTTCCGGTGACGCTATCGACATTGTTGCGCACCGGCGTCTCGATATTCTGGAACGTCGTATAGAGGCCGTGCGCGGGCAGCGACCAGCGGTTGCATTCGCCCGCAGGCGAAAAGCCGGGTGCGCCGGGTGCCGCGCAGATGACGTCGCGGCCGGTTTCGGACAGTGCCGAGGCGACCGTCTCGCCGCGTTCGCGCGTGTGCTGGTACGTCACCTGCGCGGTGATCGCATCGCTTGGGGTGATCAGCGCGGTGACGCCCCCCGTCAGCGTTTCATATTTGCCTTCGCGGCGGTCCTTGGTGACATTGTAATAGAAGCCGTCGGTCTTGTCGTAATAGCCGAAGGCCTTCAATGCGATGAAATCGCCAAGCTTGCCGGTGTTGACGACGAGGCGCGCGCGCTTGGTGTCGAAACGGCTATAGGCAAACTGGCCGCGCACGCCGAAATCCTCGGTCGGACGGGTGCGAATGACGTTGATCACGCCACCGATCGTGTTGCGGCCGAACAGGGTGCCTTGCGGCCCGCGGAGCACTTCAAGGCGCTCGAGGTCGAAGCTGTCGAGCAGCTGGCCGGTGTTGGTGCCGATGAAGACGCCGTCGACGACGACGCCCACCGCGGGGTCGAAGCTCTTTTCGATATCCTCGAAGCTGATGCCGCGGATCGCGATCGCGGCGGCGCTCGGGCCCGCGCCGACCGAGTCGACGACGAGGCTGGGGACGCGGCCGGCGATGTCGCGGATATCGTCGATCGTCGCCGATTCCAGTGCCTTTTCGTCGAGCGCGGTCACCGCGATCGGGATCGACTGGATGTTTTCTTCGCGCTTCTGCGCGGTGACGACGATCTCGCGGATAGCCCCGCTGTTTTCCTCGACGGGCGGCTCCTGCGCCGCGGCCGGGGTGGCGACCGCCAGTGCGGCGAGCGATACGGTGGCGTAAACGGCAGGCAGCATTCGGGCATGCGTGGTCATCGCGTTCCTCCCTCCTCGCGCCGGCGCATAGGCTCGCCGGTCACGTTGGAAGCGAAGGTCCGCTTTATGCCCCGATTCAACAATCATCAAAAATATCAGGCGTGCCGTAGCAGTGCCGAACGCCTTGATTTTACTGGCGTTGTGTCGCTCCACCATCGACGAAAAGGCCGTGGCCGGACATGAATCGCGCATCGTCGGACGCCAGAAAGGCGGCGACGTCGGCGATGTCTTCGGGCTGTCCGAGGCGGCCGAGCGCCGCCTTGTCGATCCAGCGCTGTTTGAACTCGGGCATCGCCGTGAAGGCGGGCGCTGTCATCGGCGTATCGATCGCGCCGGGCTGGATGCAGTTGACGGTGATGCCGAACGCCCCGACCTCCGCCGCGACCGATTTCGTCATACCGAGCACGGCATGCTTCGACGCGCTATACGCGGTCATCCCCGCTTCGCCAAAGCTCGACATCACCGATCCGATCAGGATGATCCGGCCGTGCGGCGAGCGCTTGAGCAAGGGCAGGGCGTCGCGCATCAGGCGGAAGACCGCTGTGACATTCACCGCCATCATCTGATCGAAAAATTCGTCGTCATGGCCATCCAGCATCTGCATGCCCGTGATGCCGGCACAGGCGACGACGATGTCGAGCCCGCCGAGGCGCGTCTCGGCCTCGGCGACGAGCTTGGCATTGGTGCCGGGCTCGGTGACGTCGGCGGTGATATCGACGTTGCCCGCGCGGTCGGTGGTCAGGACGCGCGCGCCGTCGGCAGCCAGCCGCTCCGCGGTGGCAAGCCCGATCCCCGATCCGGCGCCGGTAACGAGCGCTGCACGGCCGTCGAGACGGCTTGCGGTCACAGCGAACTGCCGCCGTCGATGCGGAATTCGGCGCCGGTCGCAAAGGCGGACTCATCCGACGCAAGATAAAGGACGATCGCCGAAATCTCCTCGGGCTTGCCGAGCCTCCCCACGGGATGCGTCGCGACCCAGCTGTCGTAAAGCGCCTGACCGTCGGCAACCTGCGCCATCACCTTGTCGAGGATCGGCGTATGGATCGCGCCCGGATGCACCGAATTGCAGCGGATGCCGTAACCCTTGCGCGCATAGTGCAGCGCGACCGATTTGGTGAGGTGCGTCACCGCGGCCTTGGCAGCGTTATAGGCGGCAAGGTCGCCCTGCGCGCGTACGCCGCACATCGACGACATGTTGATCACCGATCCGCCATGATCTTTCATCTTCGGGATGACATGCTTGCAGCCCAAAAAGACACCGTCGACGTCGATCGAAAATTCGTGGCGAAAGGCTTCGAGCGTCAGATCCTCGATCGACCCGTGGGTGGTGATCCCGGCATTGTTGACGAGGATATCGATGCGCTCGCAGCTATCGAGCGCCGCTAGCCATTCCGCCTCGTTCGACACGTCGAGCCTGACGAAACGTTGCCCAAGTTCGGCAGCGAGCGCCTCGCCCGCGGCAGCATCGATATCGGCGATGACGACGCTCGCGCCCTCGGCGACGAAGCGGCGGACGATATCGAGGCCGAGCCCCGACGCGCCGCCGGTGACAAAGGCCGTCTTGCCCGCGACCCGTCCGCTTGCTCCTGCCATTTGATCCTCCCTCTTTTGCCGCGGCACTATCATCCTGCGCGCAGCGCGGGGGGACTATTTATTGCGCTAGGTGCGATGAGCGGGCGGACGGTTCCAAGGTTGCACGGCCCGTTGCAGGAGAGGCGGCATGTCGGCAGGCTGGGACTATATCATCGTCGGCGCGGGATCGGCGGGGTGCGTGCTCGCCGAGCAGCTCAGCGCCGACCCGCAAGTCCGCGTGCTCCTTCTCGAAGCGGGCGGCAGCAACGACAGCCGCTGGGTCGCGATCCCGAAGGGGGTCGCAAAGCTCATCACCAATCCCGACCATATCTGGGCCTATGGCGTGTCGCAGCCGCGCGGCGATGGCGGCGCGCCGGGCGAGGTGTGGATCCGCGGCAAGGGTCTCGGCGGATCGTCGGCGGTCAACGGCATGATCTGGAGCCGCGGCGAACCCGCCGATTATGACGAGTGGGAGAAGCTCGGCTGCACCGGCTGGAACGGCGAGGCGATGACCGACGCCTTCCGCAAACTCGAGGATCATGGCCTTGGCGCAAGCGCGATGCGCGGCGCGGGCGGGCCGGTCGGCGTGGCGCCAAAGATCCACAGTTATCCGCTTGCCGAGACGATGGTTCAGGCCGGGGTCGAGATGGGGCTGCGTCCCGTCGACGATCTCAACGCCGCGACGTCGGACCGCGTCGGTTTCTATTCGCACAACGTCCGCCGCGGGCGGCGCGAGAGTGCGGCGACCACCTTCCTTGCGCGGTCGAAGAAGCGACCGAACCTGCACGTTGTCACCCACGCGATGGCCGAGCGGCTGATAATAGAAGGCGGACGCGTGACCGGTGTCGAGGCGCGGGTCGCCGGGCAACCGCAGCATTTCGATTGCGATGGCGAGGTGATCGTGTCGGGCGGCACGTTGGAAAGTCCGTTGCTGCTTCAGCGGTCGGGCATCGGCCCCGCCGATGTGCTCCGCGCCGCCGGGGTGGAGCCGATCGTCGACGCGCCCGACGTCGGCGGGCGAATGCGCGAGCATCTGGGCTTTTCGATGCCGCATCGCCTGTCGCGCGACGTCGGCAGCAACCGTAGCTTCTATGGCATCGGCCTCGCTCGCGCGATGGCGCAATATATGCTGACGCGCCGCGGGATCATGGCGACGGGGCCGTTCGAGGTCGGCGCCTTTCTGAATCTGACGAGCCGCGACATGCGGCCCGATCTCCAGCTCTATCTCGGCGGTTACACCTTTGCGCTTGGCGACGACAAGCATCCGGTGCCGCTGAACAGCATCGACCGCAAGCCGGGGATGACCATCTATGGCCAGCTCCTGCGCCTGACGAGCGAGGGTAGCATCCTGATCGTGGGGCCCGGCAGCGACGCCGCGCCGGAGATCAAACCCAACTGGCTGTCGACGCGCGACGATGAGCGCACGGCCGTCGCGGCGGTCCATGCGATGCGCCGCTATATGGCGCAGCCGGCGCTGGTCGGGCTGGTCGAGCGCGAGCTACTCCCCGGCGCGGCGGTGCAGAGCGACGCCGAAATCCTCGCCGCCTTTCGCCGCCTCGCGACCTGTGGGCTGCACGGGGTGGGGACGTGCCGGATGGGCAGCGACAATCGCGCGGTCACCGACGCGCGGCTCCGCGTCAACGGCGTCGATGGCCTGCGTGTTGTCGACTGTTCGGTGATGCCATCGCCGGTGACGGGCAATACCAATGCCCCCGCGATGGCGCTCGCGCTCCGCGCTGCCGATCTGATCCGCGAAGACCGGCGGAAGTTGCGCGCGGTGGCTTAGGCGCTTTCGCGTTCTTTCAGCCAGCCGATCCCGCGGCGCAGCAGGTCGTAGAAGACCGGCAGGTCCCAGGCGCAGCGGTCGACCGTCGGCCACCAGTCCATCATCGGCTGCAGATCATAATGGCCGCGGCAATGCCCGAGCGTGAGGTACAGCACCGCGCCCGCGCCATGCTGCTTGATGTAGAAGACGGGATAGGTGCCGGGCGCATCATCGGCCTCGACGAAACCGGTGCCCGGCCCCGTGCATTCGGTGTCGAGCAGCACGTGCAGAGCCCCGTGCGTTTCGAGATGATAAAGCTCGTCGGTCGTCTCGAACGGCTCGATCCCTTCGACGAGCGGATGATCGGGGTCGGCGACGCGCACGGTGTAGGGTTCGATCGCGGGGTGGCTGATGAATTGCGACCCGAGCAGGTCCATCATCAGCGGCGCCCAGCGCGGCGCGTCCCAGACGCCGGTATCGAGCAGGCGGAGGATCGAATTGGTGCCGTGGAGCGCGTACCAGCGCCCGCCCTTTGTGAGCCAGCGCTTCAGCGCCTCCTGCGCGGGAAGCGACGGGGTGACATCGCAGGTATAGGTAATCAGGATGTCCGCCGTCTCGATCGCCTCGATATTCTCGTAATTCTCGAACACGCGCGTGCGCACACGCTGATCCTCGGCGAGCAGCTTCAAAAGCTCGAGCCGCGCAAAATCCATGTCGTGCCAGACGCCGCCGCAGATCAGCACGCAATCGATGCGGGACGGATGTTCGCTCTCGCTCATCGCCGGTCCTCTCCTTCTGTTGCGACCGTTTCATGCGTGCATGCCGCGCTCGCGTCACCTTGCTGTATTGATAGGTTCACCGACGCTGCGAAACTGGCAAGAGAAACGATGAGAGGAGAGGCGTGATGCAGCAGAAGCTCGGCGGCAAGGTCGCTTTGGTCACCGGCGGGACGAGCGGCATCGGCGCTGCGACCGTTGGAAGGCTGGTTCGCGATGGCGCGAAGGTGGTTTTCACGGGCTCGAATGCCGAGGCCGCGGCGGCAGTCGAGGGCGAAACCGGCGCGATCTTCCGTGCCCACCGCGTCGAGGATGCGTCGGCATGGGACGCGCTGATGGCCGAGATCGAGGCCGAATATGGCCGTCTCGACATCGCCTTCGCTAACGCCGGGACCGAGGCGGGCGACGCGAGTGTCGAGGATATCGGCATCGACGCGTGGAACCATATCGTCGGCGTCAACCAGACCGGGGTGATGCTCACCGTCCAGCACGCGATCCGCGCGATGGCGAAAAATCCGCAAGGGCCGAAGGGATCGATCATCGTCAACTCGTCGATGAACGCGCACCGCGCGATGGGCAATTATGCCGCTTATTCGGTGACCAAGGCCGCGGTCGTCGCGCTGGTCAAATCGGCGGCGATCCATTGCGCCGGGAAAGGCTATGCGATCCGCGTCAACGCGGTCCTGCCCGGCGTCGTCGAAACCGACATGATCCGCGGGGTGATCGACCGTGCGCCCGACCCCGCCGCGGCGCGCGCCGCGTTCGAGGGGATGGCGCCGATGAAACGCATGGCGCAGCTGGACGAGGTCAGCGCGCTGGTCGCGTTTCTGGCATCCGACGAGGCGGGTTTCATTTCGGGCGCCGACTATGTCATCGATGGCGCGACGACCGCCGGGATGATGGGCGTCTGACCCCGCTCAAGGCCGCCGCGGCGCATAGAGCCCGCGATGCTCGCGCGGTTCGCTGCGCTCATATTGCGGCGGCACGGCGATGGTCGCGCCCAGCGTAGCGGCGGCGTGCCACGGCCAGCGCGGATCATAGAGCGCCGCGCGCGCGATTGCGACCGCGTCGGCATCGCCATTTGCGATGATGGCTTCGGCCTCGATCGGGTCGGTAATCAGGCCGACGGCGATCACCGGCATAGTCACCGCATCCTTGACCGTCCGCGCCAGCGGCACCTGATACCCCGGGCTGAGCGCGATCTGCTGCGCCGGGTGCAATCCGCCGCTCGACACATTGATCGCGGCGCACCCGCGCGCTTCGAGCGCCTGCGCAAAAATGACGGTCTCTTCGATCGACCAGCCGCCCTCGACCCAGTCGGTGCCCGACACGCGCACCGTCACGGGGCCGTGCGCGGCGAACGCGTTGCGGACGATGTCGAAAATCTCGAGCGGGAAGCGCATCCGGTTTTCGAGACTGCCGCCATAGTCATCGTCGCGCCTGTTCGACAGCGGCGACAGAAACTGGTGGAGCAGATAGCCGTGCGCGGCGTGCAACTGGATCGCGTCGATCCCCAGCCGCGCCGCGCGTGTTGTCGCATCGGCGAAGGCGGCACGGATCCTCTCGAGCCCCCCGTCGTCGAGTGCGGCGGGCGCATTGTCGGCGGCGAGGAAGGGAAGCGCGGACGGGGCGACCGTCTGCCATCCATTCGTCGCATCGGGTGCGATCTGCGCGCCGCCGTCCCAGGGTTTAGCCGTGCTGGCCTTGCGCCCGGCATGTGCGAGCTGGATCGCGACCGGGATGTCCGACCATTGCCGCACCGCCGCCAGCACGCGCGCCATCGCCGCTTCGCTCGCATCATCATACAGGCCAACGTCGGCATAGGTGATGCGCCCTTCCGGCAAAACCGCCGCGGCCTCGATCGTCAGAACGCCCGCGCCCGAGATCGCGAGCTGGCCCAGATGCATCAGATGCCAGTCGGTCATTTGTCCGTCTTTGGCCGAATATTGGCACATCGGCGCGATGACGATGCGGTTGGGCAGCGACAATCCGCCGATCGGGATCCGCTCGAACAATCTGGCCACCATCTTCTCCCGCTATTCGCCGACATTTCAATACCCCCTGACGACGCCGTCAAGCCAGGAGGAGCGTGAAATAGGCCGGCAATAGCAGCGGATGAATTCGCAAAAATGACGATCGCAAGATGTCCGCTCACCGCGCCCCAGCCCGTTGCGCATCACTCACAGGATACCGTTTCCTTTATGGCAGCGACCGAGAGTTTCGGTGATTGATTTTGCTAATTCACTCGGACAGCCCTAAAAAATGTCAGGAAACTGCCATTTTCGCTGCGAGGCGAGAGGTCGGTGCACGACATCATAATCCGCGTGTCGGGGGTTGGAGTCCTTCTTCGGCCTTCGGCTCGAATTTGCGATTCGACACCTGATTTTGGGTGTCATTTGCCCCCAACGAAAAGGGCGGTCTGCTGTCCTTATCCGGGCTGGCACGCAGTAGCGCTTAAGCCAGTCGCCAGCCGCGACGATGGCTGGTTTCCCAACGTCGCACCGCTACGGGCATTGTGGCGCCACCAGACAGGATTTCTATTGTGGCAAGTCCAGATGGCAATATGGCGCAGCTATAGGGGAGATCGGCGCTCGCGCTTAGCCGGACGTATCGGGCATTCACTGCTTTCTGCGGAAAGCGGGCAAGGAAATTCACGGGGGCGGCGGAATGTTCGGCGCGCCAGTTCGTGAGCGGTCGCATTTCACCTGAATTCTCGTCGTCCGAACAGTCGATGCAGAAATGGATCGCGGACCCGTGTCCTGTTACACTGCCGGACTCCGGCGGGCGCAACCGAATCGCATCGATTGGCCGGGTGGCGCCCAGATCGATCTGAACCCAACTGAAATCTTCCCGTTGTACCCCATCCTCGGGTGCTAGCCGGTAATAGCGCGCGATCGACGCGATGATCGGCAGTCCTGCCGCGGGCAGGGGCGGCGCCCCCGCGCGAGGCGATTCCGTTGGGAGAAGAGGCGCGGCGACAAGGCCGAGCCCACCGATTGCCGATCGCGCGATAAATTGTCGCCGGTTCGTCTGCATTTCTCGATCCCTTGAAACCCCGATCGCGCCATGTTCAAAGATAATATGGCGTATTGGTTATTTGTTCGCAGCCCTCTTTCGTGACCAGCACATGGTCCTCGAGGCCGCTCATGCCGACGCCCGGATGTTTCATAAAGGCTTCGACCGCGATCAGCATGCCGGGTTCATAGGGCTCGTCGATCTTTTCATATTCCTTGAACATGATTTCGTTCGCCGATGTGCCTTGCTTTTCCTTTTCGTCCTCAAGTGCACCGGGATCGCCTGCGGGAATGATGTGCGGCCCATAGAAGGTGCCCATCTGATGACCGAAAATCCCTAAATTCAGATCGATCCCATCCCCTGCGTAGCGCAGGGCCGTTTTCTCGCCGATTATCCCGAGCTGCCTCGGGGTGACGCCGGGACGGATCGCCTTTATGATCGCCTTGCACGTCTCGGTGGCGCCCTCCAATATATGCCGCTGCTCCTTCGTGGGCCGACCCCCGCAAACAGCGGTGCGGCCGGGATCGAGCCAATAGCCCTGGAAGATCGGCCCCTGAATCCATCCGCGTACCATATCGCCCTTTTTCGGCGCGCTTGTGTCGTACCCGTACAACATGTCGCCGAGAAGGAAGCGTTCGGCATGCGCGCCGTGATGCATGTCGATGCGCGAGAAGCCGCCGCCACGCCGCATGATTTCCATCGCCGTGCGCGCCGCGGCCTCGGCCGAGGTCTCGCCGGCGATCAGCGCATCCATGCCCGCCGCCAGCGCATGGGTGGCGATGTCGCCGGCGGTCCGAAACGCCTCCTGCTCGCGCTTCGACTTTACGCGCTGAGGCTCGAGCAAGAACCATTCGTCGGTTACCCATTCGATTTGCGGCGTCAGGCTGCGCAGGCGCCGGTCGTACAGCCCCGGAAGCACGTCGTCGCCGACCACCGCGACGCGTCCCTCGATGCCATGCTTGCGAAAATATTCGGGGAGCCCCGTAATCAGGCTGGGCTCGTGGACGATCAACTCGCCGCAAACGACCTTGGCATATTCGGTTTCCTGCGGCGGCTGCGCGCTGTGCAGTTCGGGCGCGCGGCCGTCCCTGAACAGCACCGCCGAAAAGGTCCATGCGCCCATCTGGACGTCGTCGGCCCAATCCTGACCCGTGCCGTTATTTGCGAAGTTCGTGAGCCAGAGACCATTGCCGAGCCGGTCATAGGAGCCGGCCCCGCGTGACCAGACGAGAAGATGGTCATAGCCCTTCGCGCGCATGGCCTCCCACACCCGCTTCCAGCGCGCTTCATATTCCTCGCGCGGGAAATAATTGCTGCCGGTCACGCTTCGCCTCCTCGCAAGATTGGCTGGTCAGCCCTTGATCCGCAGACTGAGGCCGATCGTGCGCGGCGCCGCATAGGTGACATTCTCATACGCCCCCACGATCGTGCTCACCGCGCCCGATCCGACCGCGAGGATGCCCCGTTTGTCGAACGCGTTGCGAATGAACAGGCTGACATCGACCCCACCGCTCTCGCCCCCGATGTCGAAGTTCGCCATGTCATAGGCCGGCCGGAAGCGCCCCGAACTGACGACGCCATCGATGGCAAAGGGCGTCTTGCCGACATGCTGCCAGCTTCCGCGCGCATAAAGCTCCCACGCATTGCTCACCGGATAGCGCAGTTCCGACGACAGCGCGAATTTCCAGCGCGGCGTTTCCGGCGTGCGATCGCCCTCAGCATAACCCGCCGCCGCGCCGAATAGGTCGGGGACATCGGTAAAGCGGGCGTCGGCATAGCTCAGCTGCCCGCTGACCGTCACATGCGACGATGGGCGCAGGCTGACCTCCAGCTCCGCGCCGTCGATGCGCGCGTCGCCGGCGTTGGCGAAGAAGGTCGACCCGCACGGGTCGGGGATGGCGAGCTGGACGCCTTTTTGTTCGATGCGATAGGCGGCGCCGTTGACGGTCAGCACCCGATCCGGCGTTTCGACCTTTGCCCCGACTTCATAATTCCAAACCGAATCGGGGCTGAAAATCGCGCCGACCGATTCGGCGAGCGAGCAGCCGAGGGCAGGGGGCACCGCCGCATTGGCCCCGCCCGCACGGAAACCGCGCGAGACGGTCGCGTAGAGAGTAGTGTTGCTATTGGGGCGGAAATTGACCGTGACGCGTGGGCTGGCGCTCGTCTTCTTCGCGGTGACCCGCGGCGTATCGGCGCCGCACAGGATGCCGGGTACGACTTCGGTGCAGCTGGCCTCGAGCGTATTCTTCAGCCGGTAGACGCGCAGCCCGGCAATCAGCTCGACCGTTTCGCTGACATCGAAATTGACTTCGGCAAAGCCGGCGAGCTGCTGGTCCGACGTCTTCTGGATATAGTCATAGGAGACCGGACCCACCGGTCCCGGCGCGGGGCCAAAGGTCGCATCGAGCAGGTCGGTAAACGCCTGGCCGACGAAAATCTGTCCCAGTTGCTGGTCGGTATGGCTGAAATAGACACCCGCGATCCAGTTGAACGGGCCGTCGTTCGACGAGGTCAGCCGCAATTCCTGGACATAGGTGTCGGCTTTCGCCGGGGTCAGGCTGGCGAAGGGCGCGAACTCGCCGAGAATATTATAGCCAAGCGCGGTATAGTCGAGCGTCGCGTCGGATTCCTTGTGGAGATAGGAGCTCGACGAAACCAGCTCGACATTGCCGAGGCTCTTTTCGAGCGTCAGGTTTGCGACGAGCAGGTCGGTGCGCGACGGTTCGGGGCCGATCGCGCTCGCACGGCCGAACCCGGGCAGATTGCTCTGCGTCGCGATCGGGTTGTCGGCATCGATACGCTGGAAGAACAGGCTCGGCGTGATGATGAAATCATCGCCCGCCTCGAGCCGAAGCGCGCCGCGCAGGCTGAAGATCGTCGCGTCATTGGCATTTTTTTCGACGATATCATCGTCCGACTGCGGCGAGGTCAGCCCGGCGAGCGTGGCGTCGTAGCGCTCGATATAGCCTGCGATCTTTTCATAGGTGCCGGTCAGCCGCAGCGCGGCATTGGCAGACAGCGGCACATTGACCGCGGCCTTGGCGCCGTAGCCTTCGCCGCCGCCCTTGACGCTGTTGACGAAGGCTTCGCCATGCGCGTCGAACCCCGAGCTATCGGGCTGGTTGCTGATATAGCGGATGGTGCCGCCGGTCGAACTCGACCCGAACAGCGTCCCCTGCGGCCCGCGCAGCACTTCGACGCGCTGCATGTCGAACAGATCGATGTTGGGCGTGCCGCTATAGGCGTCGGTCCGGAAATCGAACGGCGTGTCGTTGATATAGACCGCGACCGACGGCGCGAGCCCGAGGTCGGTCGTCAGCCCGCGAAGCCCGACGTTGGACTCGCCCGGACCGACGGGCGTGAAGGTCAGGCTGGGCGTGTTGCGGACGAGGCTTTCGGTGTCGCGGATCGCGAGGCGCTCCAGCGCTTCGCTGCCAAAGGCCGTCACCGCCTGCGGCACGTCCTGAAGCCGGCTTTCGCGCCGCTGCGCGGTGACGACGATGTCGCCGCCATTCTCGGCGGCGGGTTCGCTCTGCGCGTACGCCGGCGGGGCAAAGGCGCAGCCCGCCAGCAAGGAAATCATCATGGTCCGCTTCAACATATCAATCCCTCTCGATTTTTTGTTTTGTTTCGGCGTCGATCCGCCGCCGCGCGGGCCGCCGCCTTTACGGCGCCGCGAGCACTTCGGTGCGGCCGAGCCCGTTCTGCTTGACCGTGTCGGCGTAAATGAAACCGGGTTCGCGATGGTAGCTGAGCAGCGCGATGATCCGCTGGGTGTTCCCGGCCACCTCGGTCACCCGGTGCAGCGCCCGGCGTCCGCGGAACAGAAGCAGGGTGCCGGCCCCGACTTTCTGGAGGCGGGTTCGGGGCGATGCGCCGTCGAGAATGGCGTGGATCTCTTCGGGCGGCGCATCGTCGACGCCGGGCGCATATTCGAACGCGCCGCCGGTCTCGGCCTCCTGCAACAACAGCGAGACGACGAAGTCATTGTCGTCGAAATGCCAGCCCTGCTGGTCGCCGACGCCCATATAGGTGAGGTTGATGTTGATCAGCGGATCCGCAATCGTGTGAAGGCTGTCGATGTCCAGCGCGTCGCGGACGAGCGACATCAGCTCTTCCGATTCATAGAAACGCCGCAGCGCGCCGGCCGGATCGAGCAGGTCCGATCCCAATATCCACATCGAATAGGGCGAGGTGCGGCTGCGCAGCTCTTCGTCGGCGATAGCCGCGATCGGTCCCTGCGGGTTGAAGCCGAGCCGCTGATCGCGGCGATAGGCGAGCGGGAATTTCGCGGCGGCTTCGGCCACCATTCCGGCCAGCGCGTCGGGCGCGATGAAATCGGGAAAGGCGGCTGCGCCGTCCTTTCCAAGCTGACCGCCGGCCCGGTCGACGATCGCGGCGCGACGATCGGGATCGGACAGGGGGTAGAGATTGGCGTTGACGATCGACATGAAGGCTCCTGAAAAAGACGGCCGGAAGAAATCCGCTCCATGAGATAATCGCATGCAGTATGGCGCACGCCAGCAGAGTATTTCGAGGTTATCATCTCGAAATGTGATGGAGGTGAAAGCCTCAATCCGCTGAACGGGGGCGCAGGCTGATCGTCCCGGCGACCGCGACGACCACGCACAGCAGGCAAAAGGCGCTGACGGCGCCAAGCGACAGATTCTGGAGCAAAAGTCCGCCGATCGCCGGCCCGACCGCGAGCCCGCCCCCAGTCACCGCGGGCGTCAGCGCGATCAGCCGCCCGTCGCGGTCGACCGATGCCAGCAGGCCGAATTGAAAGGCATATTGAAACGGCCAGGCAAAGGCGAACAGGCTGACCGCAACGATGAAAGGCGTCGTGCCGGGCAGGAACGCGAGGCCGCCGACCCCGGCGACGAGAAGGGCGAGCCCGGACAACAGGCCGATGGTCCGCGGCAGGCGACCCGCCACCACGCTCGCGACGAGCGAACCCGCGAGGCCGCCAAAGGCCGAAACCGAAAGCGCGAAGGCGACCGTCCCGGGCGACAGCCCCTTGCCGATGCCGATGCGTTCGAGAAACGGCCACAGCGAGGCCATGCCGATGAAATAGAGGAGGATGCATGCCAGCGCGCCGATGACGAGCGGGTTGGCCGACAAGCGGCCGCGGCGCGGCCCCGCCGGCGCCGGCTGCGCCCTACCGATGACGGGGGCAAGCCAGAAGCCGGGAAGGGTGATCGCGGACAGGATCAGGAAAATCCAGGGCCACCCCAGGCTGGCCGCGATCCAGCCAAAGCTGCCCATGCCGACCATGCCGACGACCGACTGGCCCGCGAAATAGATGCTGATACTGCGCTCGGGGCGCGCCGACCGTCCCATCGCCGCGTAGCAGATGCCGCCGACCACGCCTTCGCCCAGCCCGGAGAGGAAGCGCGTCGCCGCGACATAGCCATAATGGCCGTCGAGCATGGTCAGCAAATTGCCGGCGATCATCACCGCAAGAGCGGCGCGAATGACCACCGCCCAGCCGAACCGCGCCGTAATCAGCGGACATAACAGGCTGCCGACAAGGATACCGCCCATGTTCAGCGCGGCGATCGTACCGGCCCCCGCCACCCCATAGCCAAAGCGATCCGCGAACACCCCCACCATCACGGGCAGGACCGCCGGCAGCGTCGCAGCCGCGACGCCCAGATAGATTGCGGCCCATGTCGAAGCGGGTGGCGTCGAAGCGAAGGGCGTCGTCGAAGCGGCGGGCGCTATATGCGTGGTCATGTCGACCCGGGCTCGCGCTTGTGGAAACGTCCCGCCTTCATGATCGCGCGCAGGCGCCGGCCGTCTTCGGCGAGCAGCGCGATATCCTCGAGCGGGTCGCCATCGACGACGAGCAAGTCCGCCGTCGCGCCCGGCACGATGCGGCCAAGGTCGGGGCGCCCCAATATGTCGGCGCCGGTGACCGTTGCCGATCGCAATATCGCGGCGGCGGGCTGGATCTCGCGGCGATAAAGAAACTCGCGCGCCTGCATGTCGAACACATCGCCGGGCAAATCGGTGCCGAAACCCAGCGGGACGCCCGCGCGCCATGCGGTCTCGAACCCCTGCATCGCGAGGTGGGCAATCTCCTTCGCCTTAGCCGCCGCCGCCGCGGGCAGGCCGAGCGCTTCGCCGCGCTCGGTCAGCGCCATCACGACCGACAGCGTGGGCACGGCAAAGCCGCCGGCATCGCGCAGCGCGTCGGCGGCTTCCGCTGAAATCAGCGTCGCATGCTCGACCGTCCGCACGCCCAGTTGCGCGGCGCGCATCACCGCCTCGGCCGTGTGGGCATGCGCCGCGACATAACGGCGCCACCGCGCCGCCTCCTCGACCGCGGCCTGCACTTCGTCATCGGTGAACTGCTGCATCCAGATGGGATCGGTGGGCGAAAGCACACCGCCCGACAACATGATCTTGATACAGTGTGCGCCCATGCGCAATTCCTCGCGCGCGGCGCGGCGCACTTCGTCGGCACCATCGACCACATGCGCGATCATGTTCATCCGGCTGCACCCGCACGGCTCGACATCCTCGTGGGCAGGGCGCATGTCGCCATGACCTCCGGTCATTGAAAGCGTGCGGCCGGCATAGAAGAAGCGCGGCCCCGGGATCAGGCCATCGTCGATCGCCTGCGCTAGACCATGGTCGCCGCCGCCGACATCGCGCAGGCTGGTAAATCCGCAATCGAGCGCGTGCCGTAACATCCGCGCGGCATGCGCCGAGGAATAGGTGGACGGATGATTGAGAAGCTGGGCCGCGTTGGCGCTGGAAAGCCTGGCATGGATATGGACATCGATCAGGCCGGGGATCAGGGCGCCGCCGCGCACGTCGACGATATCGGCACTGGCGACACGCGCCGGGCCGGTATCGACCGCCGCGATCCGTCCGTTTTCGACCACCACATGGCAATCCTCGCGATACCCGTCCGCCGTCTCGTTCAGCACGCGCGCATTTTCAAATATGATTATCGTCAACTGATCTGTCCCCATCGGTCTTGCCTGAAGGTGGACAGCCTAGGCGCGGCAGAGCTGCCCCGTAACAAGAGAAATGTGGACACTCGATGCCTTTTTGATATGCAAGGGTGATGAGGAGCCTGCGCCAGTCCCTGCCACCGCTCAACGCGCTCGCGGTATTTGAAGCGGCGGCGCGGCACCGCAGCTTCACGCGCGCGGCGGCCGAACTCAATATCGCGCAGTCAGCGGTCAGCCGCCACGTCTCGAACCTCGAAGCCGACCTCGGGGTCACGCTCTTCATGCGAAGCGGCAACCGGCTCGCCCTCACCGGAGCGGGGGAAACGCTGGCCGATGCGATCCTGTCCGGCCTCGGCCGCATTCGCGACAGCGTCGAGGCCATTCGGCGCCGGCGCGGCGAAGCCGACAGCTTCACCATCGCCTGCACTTACGCGATGGCGCATGATTGGCTGATGCCGCGGTTCGGCATGCTGCGCGCGGTGCTGCCCAAGGCGCAGCTCCGGCTGATCACGTCTGACTCCTATCAGAGCTTCGATGCGGATGAGGTGGATTTGTCGATCCGCTATGGCGAACCGTCCGACTGGCCGGGCCTCAGGCATCGCAAACTTCTCGAGGAAGAGGTTTTCCCCGTTTGCGCGCCGGCAATGCTGGCGCAGTTTCCAGGGCTTGCCGAAGATATCCCGCAGGCGTGGCAACAAGCGCCATTGCTGCATTTTGCGCCCGATGCCCAGGGCCGCGTCGACTGGCTCGACTGGTTTGGCGATCTCGGCATCGCGCCATCGCAGGACGGCCCGATGTTCAGCGCGTATACGCCGATGCTTCAGGAAGCGCTGGCTGGACGCGGCGTCGTACTCGGCTGGCGCGGTATCGTGGATCCTTATCTGGAAACGGGCCAACTCGTGCGTTTGGCGAACCGGTCGATGACCTCGGGGCATGCCTTCTACGTCGTCCACCGCGCCGACGCCTGCGAAGCGGTGATCGAGGCGGTGATCGAGGTGTTGGCCAATCCCGAACCGCCAGCGGCCCCAACTATTTCCTGACGCTGCCCGCAAGGAAGCGCTCGACCTCGAGCGCGAATTTCTCCGGCTCCTCGACCTGGGGCGAATGTCCGCTCCGCTCGAAATAGACGAGCCGCGCGCCGGGGATGGTTTTGCTGATCTTGTACGCGACGGTCGGTGAGACATTCGCATCGAAGCGTCCGTTGATGACGAGGGTTGAAACGTCAAGTTTGGCGAGCGCGGGATAAAGATCGAGCTTCATCGCGTCGAGCATGACCTCGGTGCAGACCTCTTGCGAGAAGGTGCCGACGTCGCCGCCGCCCGCCGCCAGATTGCGCTGGTCGTAATAGGACATTCGGTCATAGGCGTCGATCTCGATGCACCCCATCTGCCCCGCTGGCGTGGTGTTGTGGGGAATGGCCGCCACAATCTCTGGATACAGTTTGTCGAAGAGAAATTCATGCTCGGCGGGCTTGGGTGCGCCCGATCCGACCAGCACGAGATGGGCGACATGCTGGGGATAGCGGACGGCATAAGCCATCGAAAGAATGCCGCCCCAGCTGTGCCCGAGCAGATCGATACGCTCGACCTTCAGATGCCGCCGGAGCGCTTCCAGATCGCGGACCATCCCGTCGACGGTCAAATCCCCGGGCCCTCTCGTCGCCGGCGATTTGCCGGTGCCGCGCTGGTCGTAGAAGATGATCTGGCGGCGGGCGGACATCTCCTTCCAGACCGGCGCATTGACGAGATAGCTGTGATCGAAACCGGGGCCACCGTTGACGGCGACAAGCGGGACCCCGCCCGGCGCGCCGATCGCAACATGATAAAGCGTCTCGCCCCGCGGATCCGGCAACGGCGGTTCGTGCGCAGAAGCAAGGCCGGGCGCGGCGAGGCCCAGGCCAAGCGCGAGGACGAGATGGCGAGGCGTGCGGAAGGTCATGGCTCTCTCTCCGGAAAATCGTTCGTTCCAGCGATTAAGAAGGAAGTCGATTAATGGCGACCGCAAAGATCAGATGCATGCATGACAATTGGCTATGCAGTTGATGGTGGATGTGGACATCGAGCTTGGCTTTGCGCTGCGCGGGCATCCATGTTGAGGATCGGTAAGCTCCTTACGTCTGCTTGATACCGTTTCCGGACAAAAGCGGACCGTCTCCAACCGGCCACAGCCGGCCTTTGGGCTACAGCTTATGCCACGCCTTTAATGGGCGGATTCTCTCCAAGTCGCGTTTCTCTCGAGTGATTGCGCGGTGATTACGGAGGATGGCGATGCCTACGACAACCATCAATCAGAGGACGGTAGATCGCTGCTGGACCAACAGTCGGGAATTGCTTCTCTGGGACGATATTCTGCGCGGGTTTGGCGTTCGCGTCACCGGTGCCGGTACAAAGTCATACGTGTTTCAGTATCGCCTTGGCGGCAGAGAGCCCCGAACGAGGCGATATACGATAGGCCGGCACGGTTCGCCTTGGAATGCGACCAAAGCCCGCTCGGAGGCTGAGCGTCTGGCCCAAATGGTTGCCAGCAAGCAGAAGCTTGAAGTTTGCGTGGTAAGCCTTTGAAAGAAATGGTGGACGCACTAGGGCTCGAACCTAGGACCCGCTGATTAAGAGTCAGCTGCTCTACCAACTGAGCTATGCGTCCACTGCCATTTCAGGCGTGCCTTGCTGCGAAGAGTTGTGCTCTTTGCTGCGAAGCGAGCGGCCCGCTATCATGGCTCCGGGGGGATGGCAATGCCCCCGATGGTTTTTTGCCGAAGTTTTTTCTCAATGAAAGCGGCGTGTGCCCGTTTTGCTGTCGTTTTCGATCGCGAGCATGATGCCGACGCACGTCATGATCGTCAGCATCGACGAACCGCCATAGGAAAAGAGCGGCAGCGGAATGCCGACGACGGGCGCGAGGCCCATCACCATCATCAGATTGATCGCGATGTAGAAAAAGATCGTCATCGTAAGGCCGGCGGCGGTGAGCTGACCAAAACGTGTCCGCGCCTTCAGCGCGACGCGCGTCGACCAGCGCAGCAGCAGGAAGAAGCCGAAGAGCAGCGCGAGCCCGCCGATCAGCCCCCATTCCTCGGCCATCGTGGCGAAGATGAAGTCGGTGTGACCCTCGGGCAGATAGTCGAGGTGGCTTTGCGATCCGTTGAGGAAACCCTTGCCGCCGATACCGCCCGAACCGATCGCGATCTTCGACTGGCTGATATGATAGCCGGCGCCCAGGGGATCGCTTTCGGGGTCGAGGAAGATCAGCACGCGCTTTTGCTGATAATCATGGAGGAAGGAGAAGAGGATGGGGAGCGCCGCGAGCCCGGCGACCGCGGTGCTGCCGAACCACCAGAAGGGCAAGCCGGCGACGAACATCACCACGACCCCGCCGATGCAGATCGCGAGCGCCGTGCCGAGATCGGGCTGGAGCATGACGAGTGCGGCCGGAAAGCCGATCATCACCAGCGCGGGCCACAGCGCGGTAAAGGTCCGCGTGTTGCCGGGGGGAAGCTGCGCATAAAAGCGCGCGAGCGCGATGACGATCGCAACCTTCATCAGCTCCGACGGCTGGAGGTTCATGAAGCCGAGATTGAGCCATCGCTGACTGCCCCCGCCGACGAAGCCCAAAAGCTCGACCGCAATCAGCAGGATGAGGATGCCGATATAGGCGATATAGGCGAAATCCTCGAAAATGCGGATCGGGAAGCGGCCGATTACCAGCGCCGCGGTCAGAAAGACGAGGAAGCGCACGCCCTGATTGAGCGCCCACGGCGACCAGTTGCCGCCCGCCGCCGAATAGAGGACGAGCAGGCCGAAACCGGTGATGCCCGCGAGGATCGCGATCAATTTCCAGGGGATGCGCTGGATGGCGGGCGGCACGGGGATCATTGTGCGAGCTCCGGGTCGGGCTTCGACGCACCCGCCTTCCACGCGGCATAGTCGCGGTCCATGCGTTCCTTGATGGTGCCGCCCCAGCCGGCTTCGAAGGTTTCGAGCGCTTCCATCGCCTTTTCGCGGTCGAAGAGGAAAGTCATGAAATCCTTGGCCACCGGCGCCGCGGCGCGCGATCCGCCCATGCCATGCTCGATCACGACCGCCGTTGCGTAGCGCGGATTGACGACCGGCGCGAAGCCGATGAACAGGCCGTGATCGCGGAATTTCCACGTCCCGCTTTTGCCGTTGCCGGTGCCGAGCCCGCGCACCTGCGCGGTGCCCGTCTTGCCCGCCATCGTGATGCCGTCGAGCGGCAGGCGGCTGCGCACCGCGGTGCCTGCGCCATTGACGACGAGGTCCATGCCCTGGCGCGCGACGGCGAGCGCTTCGGGCGAGAAGGGCAGGGGCTCATTCTTGAACTCGCGGTTGATCAGGCGCGGGTAAAGGCGGCGTCCCGATGCGATCCGCGCCGCCATCACGGCGAGCTGGAGCGGGTTGGCGAGCACATAGCCTTGTCCGATGACGGCGTTAAGCGAGTCCGAGGCCGACCATTCCTGATCATACTTCTTCATCTTCCACGCGCTGTCGGGGATGGTGCCAAAGCGCTGGTTGCTGCCCGCAAGCTGATATTCCTCGCCGAGCCCGAGCAGCCGCGCGGTCGGGGCCATCGCGTCATAGCCGAGCCGGTGCGCGAGCCAGTAGAAATAGCTGTTGCAGCTCTTCATGATCGCCGAGGGCATATCGAGGCTGCCATGCGTGCCGAGGCAGCGGAAGAAGCGGCTGCCGAGCCGATAGCCGCCGACGCAGGTGTGACGCTCGCTCGGGTCTACGCCATGTTCGACCGCGGCGATCGCGGCCATCGGCTTCAGCGTCGATCCGGGCGGATAAAGGCCGCGCGTCGCCTTGTTGATCAGCGGCTGGTGATCGTCGGCGCGCAGCCAGGCATATTCGCTGCTGCTGATCCCGTCCGAAAAGCTGTTCGGATCGAAGCTCGGCATCGAGACGAAGGAAAGGATATCGCCATTCTGGCAGTCGATGACGACCGCCGCGCCCGACTCGCGCCCCATGCGCCGCGCGACAAATTCCTGCAGGTCGGCGTCGATCGTCAGGTGGACGGTCTTGCCCTGTACGTCGGGCTGGGTCGAGAGATCGCGGACGACCTTGCCGCGCGCGGTCACCTCGACGCGCCGCGCGCCCGGCTGGCCCTTCAGCATGTCCTGGAAATATTTCTCCAGCCCATCCTTGCCGATCTTGTACCCCGGGGTGATGTACAGCGGATCCTTGGCTTTCTGATATTCCTCGGCGTTCGGGGCGCCGACATAGCCGATCAGATGGCCGACCGCCGCGCCGGTCGGATAGTTGCGGGCAAAACCGCGCTGCGGTGCGATGCCGGGCAGTTCGGGCAGGCGGACGAGGATCGAGCTATACTCGGCCTCGGTCATGTCTTCCTTGATCGCGACGGGCTGGAACCCCGATGCGGCCTTCAGGTCGCGATTGATGCGTTCCATCGTGTCGCCATCGAGGCGCAGCAGGGTCTGGAGCTGCCCCAGCACCAGCTCTTTGTTGTGCAGGCGATCGGGAATGATGTCGATGCGCAGCGATACGCGGTTGTTCGCAAGCGCCTTGCCGCTGCGGTCGACGATCCAGCCGCGCCGCGGCGGCACGAGCGTCAGATTGACGCGGTTGCTTTCGGATTCAAGGACATAGCGGTCGTTGTCGACCACCGAAATATAGGCCATGCGCGCTGCGAGCGCGACGCCGACCGCCGCCTGCGCACCGCCGACGACCAGCGCGCGGCGGGTGAAGGTTATGCCCCTCCAGGCTTCGGTAATCGGCGGACTCTTCTTCTTCGGCATTAGGGGATTGGAACCAGTCTATCGGCGTTTCAGGCGGAAATTGTCAAACTTGCCGGTCAGGCGCATGAACAGCGGGACGAGCAGCGCCGAGACGATGATCTGCGGCACCACCAGGCCGAGCACGCGGCCGGTCGCGGCATGCGGGTGGGTGATCAGCGCGGCGAGCGACTGGATGATCGCGACCGACGCCGCGGCAATCGCCCAGTCGTGAAAGAAGCCGCGCCAATAGATGCGCTGCGACGAATAGGCGATCGCGATGCTGGCGACCGTCCACAGCCCCATCGCGGTGCCGATCGGCGCGCCGCTGAACAGATCGTCCCACAGGCCGAGCGGCAGCCCGATCCACACCGGCCACATTTCGGCGCGCAGCAACTGCCAGCACAGGAAAAACAGCAGCCCGAGCGGCGGCAGCACCGGCGAGTTGGCGATCAGCGGCAGCATCAACGGCAGCGCCGAGGCGAACATCACACTCGCGATCGGAACGATGCGCATCCGCCACAGCGATGCCGGTTCGCCGAGGCGCGGACCCTTCTGGTTCATGGCGCGCCGGCGGGGGCGGGGGGCGGCGTCGCAGGGCCGGGCAGACCCTGCGCTTCGATATTGTCGGGGGTGTAGGGGCGCAGCACCGACACCGCATCGACCTTGCCCGGGTCGGCGAGCGGGCGCGCGAGGGCGCCGTCGTCCTGACGCCGCACGACGATCGCGACCGGGATATTGGGCGGATAGAGTCCGCCGGTTCCCGAGGTGACGAGGATATCGCCGGGCTTGAACGGGTTGTTCGCGATATTGAGCGTGCGCACGTCGAGATCGCCATTGCCGCGGCCGCTGGCGAGCGCGGGCAGACCGTCGCGCGCGCGGCGCACGGGGACGATATTGTCGACGTCGGTGAGCAGCAGCACCTGCGATACCGAGGGGCCGGCGCCAAGCACGCGGCCGATCAGGCCGTCGGCGCCGCGCACCGGCTGGCCCGCGGCAACGCCAAGGTTGCGCCCGATGCTGAGCAGCGCGATGCGCTTGCTGCTCGTCGAGGTCGAGGTGAGCAGATAACCGTTGGCGAGCGCGGTCTTGTCGGTTTCCTGCAGCTTGAGCAGCGCCTTGAGCTGGCGGTTCTCTTCCTGCAGCGAACTGGTCGCGACGAGTTCGCGCCGCGTGTCGGCGAGTTCCTTGCGCAGCCGCCGGTTCTGCGTGCCCGCAGCGACATAGGCGCCGACCGTATCGTCGATGCCCGAAATCGACCCGATCACCGACCGCGACGCGCGTGCGACGGGCGCGGCGATTTCCTGGCTCGCCACACGCAATTGGGCGAAGCCGACGGGATCAGCGACCGAAAGGATAGCCAGCAACAGACCTGCCACCGCCCCTGTCACCGCAATGACATAGGCAACGAACAGGCTGTACTGAGCCTTTCGGGATTGTCCCGGACGTCGATGTGCCGGGCGGACCATGGAGCAGACCTAAGCGATCAAGCTTGCTGGAGCACGCCGCGGAAAGCGGGGTCTTCCATCGCGCGGCCGGTGCCGATCGCGACGCAGGTCAGCGGGTCGTCGGCCACCGTCACCGGCAGGCCGGTCGCATCCTTGAGCAACTCGTCGAGCTCGGCGATCAGCGCGCCGCCGCCGGTGAGCACGATGCCCTGATCGACGATGTCGGCGGCCAGTTCAGGCGCGGTGTTTTCCAGCGCGATGCGGACGCCCTCGACGATCGTGCCGATCGGTTCGGACAGCGCTTCGGCGATCTGCGCCTGATTGATCGAAATTTCCTTGGGCACGCCGTTCACCAGGTCGCGGCCCTTGATGTGGATCGTCAGGCCAACGCCGTCGGCGGGGATGCGCGCGATGCCGAAATCCTTCTTGATCCGCTCGGCGGTCGCTTCGCCGATCAGCAGATTATGGTGTCGGCGGACATAGGAGACGATCGCTTCGTCCATCTTGTCGCCGCCGGCGCGGACCGAGGTGGTGTAGGCTAGACCGCGCAAGCTGAGCACCGCGACTTCGGTCGTGCCGCCGCCGATGTCGACGACCATCGATCCGATCGGTTCGGTGACGGGCATGTCGGCGCCGATCGCCGCGGCCATCGGTTCCTCGATCAGCCACACTTCGCTCGCGCCCGCGTTCGATGCCGCGTCGCGGATCGCGCGGCGCTCGACGCTGGTCGATCCCGAGGGAACGCAGATCACGATTTCGGGGCTGCGGAACGCGTTGGGCTTGCCGCCATGCACCTTGGTGATGAAGTGCTTGATCATCTGTTCGGCGACGTCGATGTCGGCGATCACGCCGTCACGCAGCGGGCGGATCGCCTCGATGCTGTCGGGTGTCTTGCCCATCATCAGCTTGGCGTCGTCGCCGACCGCCTTCACGCGCTTGATCCCGTTCAGCGTCTCGACCGCGACGACCGAGGGCTCGTTCAGCACGATTCCCTTGCCGCGCACATAGACAACCGTGTTCGCGGTGCCGAGGTCGATAGCCATGTCTTGGGAATTGAATTTGAACCAGCGGGAAAAGAAGGACATCGATACTGCTTCCTGTCATCGAAGCCGCGTCCATGATGGGCGCGCCCCTGTCGTGATTTTACCGGCGCGCCCGGCCGGCGACAGCTAATCAGGGGGAGATTCCGGCTCTTCCTTTTGGGGTGGCTGGACAAAATGATCAGGGCTGTGCGGATGGGTCGCGATTTGCGTTCGACTGCGCTAGGAGAGCGGCCATGTCAATACGTCGCCTGCCCGAAAAGCTAGTAAATCGGATCGCGGCCGGTGAAGTGGTCGAAAGACCTGCCGCGGCGCTCAAAGAACTGGTTGAAAATGCCATCGACGCCGGTTCGACTCGCATTTCGGTGCGAATCGCCGAGGGCGGGATTTCGCGGCTGGAGGTCGAGGATGACGGCTGCGGCATGACCGCCGCCGACATGGCGCTCGCGCTCGAACGCCATGCGACGTCGAAGCTGCCCGACGATGCGATCGAGGACGTCACGACGCTGGGTTTCCGCGGCGAGGCGCTGCCCTCGATCGCGAGCGTCGCGCGGCTGACGCTCGAAAGCCGGGTGGCGGGGGGCGACGGCTGGAAGCGCGTCGTCGACAATGGTGCGGTGGTCGCCGAAGGCCCGGCGGCGCTGGGCAAGGGCACCCGGGTGATGGTCGAGGATCTGTTCGCGCGGGTGCCGGCGCGGCGCAAGTTTCTGCGCAGCGGGCGCAGCGAATATGCCGCGTGCCTCGACGTCGTGAAGCGCCTCGCGATGGCGCGGCCCGACATCGGTTTCACCGTCGAGCATGACGGACGCCGCGTGCTCGATGTGCAAGGCGGGCAGGATCAGCTTTCGCGCGTCGCGGCGCTGACCCAGCGCGATCTCGCTGCGAACAGCATCGGGGTCGATATCGACCGCGGCGAGGTGCATCTGGGCGGCGTGATCAGCCTGCCGACCTACAATCGCGGCATCGCCGATCATCAATATCTGTTCGTCAACGGGCGCCCGGTAAAGGACCGGCTGCTCGTCGGTGCGCTGCGCGGCGCCTATGCCGACCTGCTCGCGCGCGATCGCCATCCGGTCGTCGCGCTGTTCCTCGACGTGCCGACGAGCGAGGTCGATGTGAACGTCCATCCGGCGAAGACCGAAGTGCGTTTCCGCGATCCGCAGCTCGTTCGCGGGATGATCGTCGGCGGCCTCCGCCGCGCGCTCGACGAGCATGGTTTCCGCAGCGTCCAGCGTCCCGCCGAGGCGGCGTTGGCGGCGTGGCAGCAGGAACCCGTGGCGCCGCAGCCCCCTGCGCCGACCTTGTTCGCGGCGCATCTGCCTTATCCGCACGCGCCCGCGACGCATCTGTTCGGTGCCGAAGGGGATGCCGCGACGACGGCCTTGCTTCACGACCGCATCGTCGATTTCGCCCCATCGCGCGATGCGCTCCCGATGGGCCGCGCCGAACCCGCGACCGCGCCGGTGCCGCAGGCCGAGGCGCACCCGCTCGGCATCGCACGCGGCCAGATCGCGAAAACCTATATCGTCGCCGAAGCCGAGGACGGCCTCGTCATCGTCGACCAGCACGCCGCGCACGAACGGCTGGTGCTCGAACAACTCCGCCGCGGCATGGGCGGGCAGGCGGTGCCGTCGCAGGGGCTGCTGCTGCCCGAGGTCGTCGAACTCGACGAGCCCGCGTGCGACCGGCTCGAAGCCGCCGCGCCGCAGCTTGCGACGCTCGGCGTCGAGCTCGAACGCTTCGGTCCCGCCGCGGTGATGGTGCGCGCGACCCCGGCGATGCTGGGCGCGATCAACTGCCAAAAGCTCGTCACAGACATCGCCGACGATCTCGCGGGCTATGATGCCGCGCTGGGCCTCAGCGAACGGCTCGAACTGGTCGCCGCGACGATGGCCTGCCATGGATCGGTGCGGGCGGGGCGAACGCTCAGCGTCGCCGAAATGAACGCGCTGCTGCGCACGATGGAGGTCACGCCGCACAGCGGCCAATGTAATCATGGGCGGCCGACGTGGGTGAAGCTCGCGATGGACGATGTCGAGAAATTGTTCGGGAGGAAATAGGATGAAGGTCCAGATCATCGCCATTTCGCTGGCTTCGATACTGTCCGCGACCGCCTTTGCTGCGCCTGCCGGGAAGCCGGCAACAGCCTGTCCCGCTGCGCCGGTATTGCCGTCCGAACTCGCCGACTGGGCGCGCAACACGTCGAGCAAGACCATCTATGCCTATGGCGACGACCTCGGCGCCGACTGGTCGCCGCTTGGCGCGGCGCGGACGGCGTTGCCGCTGCACAAGTTCGAGAGCTTGCGTTATGGCGTCGCGCCCGAGCGCAAGCCCGACGTCCATAAATTCGGCGGCATGATCCCGATCGAGGTGAAGAAGCCGGGCCGGCTGATCGTCGCGCTCGACGCGGGCGCATGGATCGATCTGGTGCGCGAGGGCGTGGTGGTGAAGTCGGTCACGCACGGGCATGGCCCCGCCTGCTCGGGCATCCGCAAGATGGTCGAATTCGAGGTGACGCCGGGGCGCTACCAGCTCCAGATCGTCAATGCGCCGACCGCGTCGATCCACGCGATGGCGGTGCTCCGCGACTGATCAGCGCAGGCGCTTGGCGAGTTCGCCCGTCGCGTCGCTCGGCAGCGGCGCAACCCCGATGAGCCGCATCAGCAACGGATAGACCTCGATATTGTCGACGATGCCGACATCGCCTTTCAGGCCCGTGCCGCTAGCGACGAACAACGCGAGCATCTCCGGGTCCTGATTGTCATAACCGTGCGCGCCGCCCTTGACGGGCCAGGTCGGGGTGCCCGCGACGATCGACCAGCCGGGTTCGGCGATGCAGATGATCGCGGCGACGCGCGGGTTCCGGCCATAGTGCAGCCGCTTCGGCAACTCCTCGCGGCGGTTGCAGACCATATGATCGTGCGGTTTCAGCAGCGCGTCATATACGCGGTTGTCGGTTCCCGCGGCGGGCTCGATCGCGGCGTAGGGGCCGGTCTCAACCGCGATGATGCTTGGCAGGTCGATCAGGTCAGCGAGCTGGATGGTGCGGCTTTCGTCGATCGCACGCATCCCGTGGTCGGCGACGACGATCATTTGCGCGGGCTGCCCCATCGCGGCGAGGCCCGCGACGAGGTCGCCGATACGCGCATCGACTTCGGTCATCGCGGCGTTCACCTCGGCGCTGTCGGGACCGAATTTGTGTCCGGCATCGTCGACCGCCTCGAAATAGAGCGTGACGAAGGCAGGACGGATATCGGCGGGGCGCCGCATCCAGTCGAGCAGGGTGTTGACCCGCTGCGCATAGCCGACGTGCGCGTCATAACGCATCCAGTCGGGCGGGCGGCTCTCGTGAATCGCGACCTCGCTTCCGGGCCAGAACATCGTCGCGCTGCGCACCCCGGCCTTGCCCGCCGTCACCCACGCCGGTTCGGCCTCGTCCCACCAGAAGGGATCGAGCGACTGTTTCGGATCGCCGAGGCTGAACCGCACATCGGGACGCCGCGGGTCGATCATATTGTTGCCGACGATGCCGTGATTGTCGGGGCGTTTGCCGGTGACGATCGCATAATGATTGGGGAAGGTCTTGGTCGGGAAGGACGGCCGCAGCTTGCCGCGCGCGCCCTCGGCGGCGAGCCGCGACAGGTTCGGCGTGATGCCGCGATCGAGATAATCGGCGCGAAAGCCGTCGATCGAGATCAGGATCGTCACGGGCTTGCGCTCGCTTCCCTCCTGCGCGTGTGCGGCGATGGGAAGCAGGAGGGCGAGCAGTAGTGAGAAAAGGCGGTTCATGCGCGCTCCGCTATGGCGCGTATGTGACGACCCGGCGACACATCACGCCATCTTGATCCCGGCGACATCGCGCTCGACCACGCCCGTTGCGCGCTTCGACAGCGTGTTCATCGGCGTCGTCACCTTGTCGACGACCATGAAATGCGTCTGCCACGCCTCGCGATTGACGTCGCACACGATGTAGCCGCGCTGGTCATTGGCGAATTTGAGCTCGGGGTTCTGGCTCAGGAACACATCGGTGCCATTCCGCTTGTCGCTGCCGTCGCCCCCCGACGAGATCGAGGTTGCGACGAATTCGGCGCCGACCACCTTGTCCTTGAGCACCAGATCGCCGCAGAAATTCTGATGCTCGTCGCCGGTCAGCACGACATTATTCTTCAGCCCAGCCATGCGCGACAATATGCGCTCGCGCGGCGCTTCATAGCCCGCCCAGCTGTCGAGATTGACGATCTTCTTCGGCTCGTCGGCCTTGCGCCGCCGGTCGAGCGACATCATCGTAATCTGCTGCGCAAAAGCGTTCCACGTCGCACCGCCTTTCGCCAGATTGCGGCCGAGCCATTCTTCCTGCGCCTTGCCGAGCACCTGCCTGTCTTTGGCGAACACATCGGGGCACGCGGGCTTGAAGCCGTCGTCGCACGGCTGGTCGTCGCGATACTGGCGCGTGTCGAGCAATTGCATCGCCATCAGGTCGCCCCAGCGGAACTCGCGGTTCATCGCGACCATGCCGCCGCGCGGCAGCAAAGCCTTGCGCACCGGCATATGCTCGTACCACGCCTGCATCGCCGCCTGCTTCTTCAGCATGAAAACCTCGGGCGACGCGGCTTCGGGGTCGTTGACGTCGAGCCCGAGTTTCCAGTTGTCGACGTCCGACACCCAGTCGTTGCGGATCTCGTGATCGTCGAAGCTCGACAGGAAGGCGTGGACCGATCGCGCCGCCTGCAGGTCGATGTCGCCGAGCTGCTGTGCATAGGCGGTGCGAAAATCATTGACGTCGACAAGTGCCCGGTGCGCGTGCTTGCGCACCGGCCGCGTCGGCAGCCCGGTGTTGAACAGATACTCCTCGCTATATTCGTAGATGAAGTCGCCATAATGATAGACGAAGGCGAGGTCTTCGCGCGCGAGGTGACGATAGGCGCCAAAAAAGCCCGCCTCGAAATGCTGGCATCCTGCGACCCCGAATTTCAGCGCATCGGCCTTCGCACCGGGAGCGGGCAGGGTGCGCGCGCGGCCGCGCAGGCTGCGTTCGCCGCCCGCGGTGAAGCGGTAATAATAGGGACGGTCGGGTTGCAATCCGGCAACCTCGACATGGACGCTGTGCGCGAGTTCGGGGCGCGCGAGTTCGGTGCCCTTGGCGACGACGTCGCGAAAGCCGCTGTCGCTCGCGACCTCCCAGTCGACGGGGAAGTTCGCCAGCGGCATCCCGCCGTGGCGTTCCATCGGTTCGGGGGCGAGGCGTGTCCAGATGACGAAGCCGTCGCTCGCCGGATCGCCCGCGGCGACGCCGAGGCTGAACGGGAACTCGCGGAAGATACCGCCCTCGGCGCGCAGGATCGCGGGGGCGGCAAGGCCGGCGAGCGTGGCCCCGGCAAGGAAATGGCGGCGGTTGAACATGGCTGGGCTCCCCGGGGGCGAATCACCGCCCCTGATAGCCCAGCCATATGTTTCATCAATGACCGATGCGGGAGAGGATCAGAACCACATCCGCGCCATCCACAGCGCCATCGCGACCATCATCACATTCTCGGTCAGCGAGACGAAGCCCAAGGGAACTTTGCTGCTGCCGCCGACGCACGCGCATTTGATGTCGCGCTTGTCGATATAGACCGCCTTGAACACCGACACCGCACCGATGCCGCCGATGAAGAGCGCAAGCGGGATCGACAGCCAGGGCAGCGCATGCGCGGTCATCAGAACGCCGGCGAGCCCTTCGGCAAAGGGATAGATGCTCGCATAAGGCACCCAGCGCTTCGCGAGCAGGTCGTAATTGAGGAACATGGTCGCGAACTTGTCGACATCCTGCAGCTTGAGCAGCGCGAGCACGATCATGCTGAACGAGATGAACCATTCCGCGGCGCGCAGGGTGAAAGCATCGCCATAGACCGAGAAGCTGGTCGCGAGCGCCATCAATGCCGTCATCGCGAAGAGCGCAATGACGGGCGTGTAGCTCGTGGCGTCGGGATCGGCGACTTTCAGCCCGAAATGACGGCGCAGATCGTCGTGGCCGCCGATCCGCGCGCCGTCGATGAAGGTCTGCGGCGTCGTCTTCACGCCATGCTCGGCCTTGAACGCGTCGGTTTCCTCGCGCGTCGTCAACCAGCGGTCGTCGACAGTGAAGCCGCGGCTTTCGAGCAGATGTTTCGATTTGAGGCCATAGGGGCAGGTGTGCCCCGGCATGACCATGCGATGGAGGGTTGCTTGTTTTTTCATGCGCCCCATATAGCCTCCGTACTATGGTACGGAGTCAAGCGATGCAATTGACGATCGGAAAATTGGCGGCGGCGGGCGATGTCGGGGTCGAAACCGTGCGCTATTACCAGCGCCGCGGGCTGCTCGACACGCCCGCGCGAAGCGGCGGTGACGGCTGGGGCGGCGGGATCCGGCGTTATGATGAAAGCGACCTCAGGCGGCTGAAGTTCATTCGCGCGGCGCAGGCGGCCGGATTTACGCTGGAGGAGATCGGCGAATTGCTCGCGCTTGAGGCCGGCGACGACCGGGTGCGGGTGCGCACCCTCGCGCACCAGCGGATCGAGGCTCTCGATGAAAAGATCGAGCATATGGCCGCAACGCGCGCCGCCCTCGCGCGCCTCGCCGAGCAATGCGCGGCGAGCGACAAGGGACCGTGCCCGATTTTGACAGCGTTTGAGCCTTAGCGCCGTCGGAGCCGTTCCGGAGACGGCGGCTTTCGACCGATTCCCGTCATTCCCGCGAAGGCGGGAATCCCGCTTCATTCTCGCCGCCGCCAAGCGGGATCCCCGCCTTCGCGGGGATGACGAAGAAGGGGAAACGCGACCGCTTACCACCCCAAAGCAGGCATCTGCCGCTCGAAAAAAAGCGCTGTCCTACATTATTCGGCTGTGTCAGCCTTCATCCCGGCTCTTTGAATTGGTGGATAAAGGCGGTCGCTACCCGAACAGTCTGGTGCAGCAAGGCGCGGCGTCAACACGCCGCGAGGGTTCAAATCGGCGTGCGCATAGGGCTGAACTTTCCTGAACTTTGGACCGTCATTCCTGAGTCTGTCGAAGGGGTCGCAATGACGAATGGGAGGAAGTGACCGTTTGCGGACTCCAACACTCTCGTCACCCCGGACTTGATCCGGGGTCCATGACGACGGCGCGGCTGTGGATCCCGGATCAAGTCCGGGATGACGAAAGTTGGGTAGCGAACTTCCGCTAACCGCCCGAAGACGACATTCCGCCGAAGGTCTGGTAGCCTGCCGTCGCGGGCTGTCGGCGCCCGTCGCGCGAAAATCGTGAGGGAGCGGGCGAGATGGTGGAGAATTTTGGAGCACTGGTCGGCTGGACACACCATGATGCGGGCGATCGCATAATGCTCCGGCTCGAAAGCGTACAGTCTTCGGAAGCGGTCAAGAAGCACGATCCCGATTTATTTCGGTTCCTTATGACCAAACAGCAAGCGGCGATCCTGGGCAATTATCTGGTGCGGGTTTCCGGGCAACCTCCATTGACCCCGAAAAAGCGGGGCTGGTTTCGGCGCTACTTCGGCTGACGGGCCTTCGGATCAGCTATGCAGGAAATGCATCACGTCGCCATCATGCACGACATAAGCCTTGCCCTCGGCGCGTAGCTTGCCCGCCTCGCGCGCCTTCGCTTCGCCGCCCAGCGCGACATAATCGTCATAGGCGATCGTTTCGGCGCGGATGAAGCCCTTCTGGAAATCGCTGTGGATTTCGCCCGCGGCCTCGGGAGCGGTCGCGCCGGTGTGGACGGTCCACGCGCGTGCTTCCTGCGGGCCGACGGTGAAGAAGGTGATCAGGTGGAGTAGTTCGTAACCGGCGCGGATGACGCGCGCGAGGCCGGTTTCATGAAGGCCCATTTCTTCGAGGAACTCGAGCCGGTCGGCCATGTCCATCGTCACCAGCTCGCTTTCGATCGCGGCCGAAACGACGACCGCCTGCGCGCCTTCGGCGGCCGCCTTGGCGAAGACCTTTTCCGAGAAGGCGTTGCCGTTTGCGGCGCTGCCTTCATCGACGTTGCAGACGTAGAGGACGGGCTTCGAGGTCAGCAGCTGTGCGGTGCGCAGCACGCGGGCTTCCTCGTCATCCTTAGGTTCGGTCAGCCTTGCGGGCTTGCCTTCGCGCAGCAGGTCGAGCGCCTGGCCGAGCACCGATGCGGCGATCTTCGCTTCCTTGTCGCCCTGCGCGGCCTTCTTCGCGAAGGCGGGCACACGCTTTTCGAGGCTTTCGAGGTCGGACAGCAGCAGCTCGGTTTCGACCGTTTCGGCGTCGGCGACGGGGTCGACCTTGTTCTCGACATGCTGGATGTCGTCATCCTCGAAACAGCGCAGGACATGGACGATCGCGTCGACTTCGCGGATGTTGCCGAGGAACTGGTTGCCCAGTCCTTCGCCCTTCGACGCGCCGCGTACGAGGCCGGCGATGTCGACGAAGGCGAGCTGCGTCGCGATGATCTTTTTGCTGCTCGCGATGGCGGCAAGCTTTTCGAGCCGCGCGTCGGGCACTGCGACGTTACCGATATTCGGCTCGATCGTGCAGAAAGGATAGTTCGCCGCTTGCGCCGCCGCGGTTTCGGTCAGCGCGTTGAACAGGGTGGACTTGCCGACGTTGGGCAGGCCGACGATCCCGCATTTGAAACCCATAAAAACTCCGTGAGGTTCGGCCTGCCGTGAATGAGGGGCCTGTGTTGCAGCGCCCCTAGCGCCAGATTGGCTCGGGCGCCAGTCTTTGCCGTTGCGCCCGGTTCAGACTTGCGCCTTTATCGCACCCGCCATGACGAAACCCCGCCTCCTCGCCGCCGCTATCCTTCTGACTCTCGGTGGGACCGCTGCCGTCGCCGCGCCGAACCGCTTCGAGGAAGGTGTCTTCACCGAACTCAACCGCTTCCGCAGCGATCCCGCCGGCTATGCCGAATATCTGCGTGACTATCGCCCGCGCTTCGAAGGCAAGCTGCTGGTCAGCGACGACGACAGCGAGATCGACATCATGACGCGCGAGGGCGTCGCCGCGGTCGACGAGGCGATCCGCGACCTTCGCCGCGAAAAGCCGCTTCCCGAACTGGAATGGAGCGATCCGCTGGCACGCGCGGCGGCCGACCATGTTGCGGTCCAGTCACGCTCGGGCGCGGTGGGTCATTATACGCGGGGCAGCGGCCCGGGTGAACGGATGAAGGCGCGCGGCGGCGGGCCTTATGTGAACGAAGTCATCACCTATGGCCATCACACCCCCGAAGGCGTCGTCGACCAGCTGCTGATCGACGACGGCGTGCCCGACCGCGGCCATCGCCACAGCCTGCTGCGTGCGACGCACCGCTATGCCGGCATCGCATGCGGCCGGCATCCGGTGCACCGGACGATGTGCGTGACCTTGATGTCGCAGACGCGCGACGGCTCGCCGCCGCCGCCGCCCAAGCGCACACCCTGACGGCTATCCGCTCCCGCCCGGCGCAGGGGGGAGCGGATAGCGCGCGATCAGGCGCCGACCGGCTGGCTGTCGGTGCGGCGCACGACGACGGTCGACGAGCGCGGCTGCTGCCCTGCGACCGGCCAGTTGCCCGTCGGGTGCTGGATGTTGACGAAGAAGGTCTTGAGGTCGGGCGTATAGGCCAGCCCCGTGATCTCGGAGCCGAGCGGGCCGACGAGGAAGCGCTTCGACTGCTTCGTCACCTGGTCGACATAGAACATCGCATTGTGCCCGAACGCCTGGTCGATCGTCCGTCCCGCGACCCCCGAGTTACCGGGAACACTGTGATCGGTCTGCACCCACATGCGGCCCTGCGGGTCGATGCGGAGGCCGTCGGGGCTGGAGAAAGTGTCGCCGTTGATATTGCCGACGAGATTGCTGCCGCCCGCCGAAAGCGACGGATCGCCCGCGGTCAGGAAGATTTCCCAGCTGAACTTGGTCGCCAGCGGTGAATCGCCTTCTTCGCGGAACTTGATGATGTGTCCGTGCAGGTTGGTGACGCGCGGGTTGGCGGGGTCGACCACGCGGCGGCCGCTGTTGTTGGTCAGCGTGCAATAAACCGCCTTGTTGTCGGGCGCGACGGTCAGCCATTCGGGGCGATCCATCACGGTGCCGCCCGCGACGCGCGCCGCCGACGGGCAGTTGATCAGCACATCGGCCTGATTATTGAAGTTGACCGTCGTCGGCGCCGGCGGGGTCGTGCTCTGGCTGACGTTGCCCGGGTCCTGCGCTCCAGCGGTCAGGCCGTTCTGGCCGACGACGAGTGCGCGCCATTCGCCCGTGCCATTGCCGTTGAAGCGCGCGACATAGAGCGTGCCATAGTCGAGCAGGTCGGTGTTCGCGGCGCGATTGGTGTTGCTCCAGGCCCGGTCTGGAACGAATTTGTAGATACAGCCGGGAGTCGAATCATCGCCCATGTAAAAGGCGACGCGACGGTCACTGTTCGACATGAAGGCGACGTTTTCATGGCTGAAGCGGCCCATCGCGGTGCGCTTGGTCGGCTGCGCCAACTCGCGCAGCGGGTCGATCTCGACAACCCAGCCATAATCGCGCGCGGGCTGCGTGGGATCGAGATAATTGTCGGTCGTCTCTTCGCAGGTCAGATAGGTGTCCCACGGGGTCCGGCCGCTCGAGCAGTTGTTGAGCATGCCCTTGATGGAGCCCGACAGCAGGCCGGCGGCGGGGCCGCCAGCGCGATAGCTGCTGTTGCCGGTGTAGCGGCGGTTATAGGTCGATCCCGGCTGCACGGCCCATTTGCCGTCGCTGCCCTTGGCGATTTCGACGACGCCGATACCGACCGCCGACAGGGCGAGCGCCTTTTGGTCGGCCGTCGCGGTGGCGGCATTGTAGTTGCCTGCCATCAGGATGTTGAAGTCGGGATATTCGAAGTTCATCGCCAGGATGCCGCGGTTATTGGCATCGACGCCCGGAAAGGCGAAATATTCCATGCCGTCGTGGTTGCCACCCGCCCATTTCTCGGCGACCGCGGGGGTGGGGAAGCTGCCCGAATAGGCGGTGCCCGTTTCGACCGAATCGCCAGCCTTCAGCAGCACGTCGACGGTGTAGCCCGCGGGCACGGTGACCTTGTCATCCTGATTCGCGGCGACCGCGGCGAAACTGACGGCGTAGCTGACCGGCGGGGGCGTCGGTGTGGGGGTCGGTGTCGGGGTGGGCGTCGGCAGAACGACCGAGGGATCGCCGCTGGTGTCGTCGCACGCCACGAGTGCCGGCAGGATCGACAGACCGAAGAGGCCGTTGCGGAGCAGCGTCCGGCGCGAGGGATTTTTGGCAACGATCGCCTCGAGGCTGTCGGGCCCCGGAAGCGTATCGGTGTCGCAGCGATAAGGCGCGCGGGCGTCGTCGGTAAGATGTGACATGCAGTCCCCCTGTTTTCGGTTGAGTCCCGGACTGGATCGTCCGGATGAGGTGGCGCACCGATTGCAGAGGGAGGTGTCAGCTAGATGGCTTCACCATGTCGGGAGCGTATGATTCCTATGACGCTTCAGTGACATCGGGAGCCGTCGGATCAGTCAGCCAGCGGGCGAAAACACGGACGTCCTGGGGTTCCCAACCGAGATGCTCGTAAAGGCCCGCTACGGGGTTGCCATCGCGAAGCATCAACTCGACCTTGGGGCAGCCGCGAAGCCGGAGCCATTCGCACGCGGCGTCGAGCAATTGTCGCGCAAGGCCCTGTCCCTGATGGTCCGGCGCGACGCCCAGATAATAGATCCATCCGCGGTGTCCGTCGAAGCCGGTCATGGCGGTGGCGACGATCCGCGCGCCGCGTTCAGCCACAATGACCGTCGAAGCTTCATGGCCGAGCGCGCGCCCGAAATCGGCGTCCGGATCATTCCATGGGCGCGTCAGGCCGCACATTTGCCAGATCGCGGTGACGGCATCGCGATCGGCCGCCGTTGCATCGCGCGTGGCGGTCATCCCTGCAGGCGCAGCGCGAGATCGCTCTGGAAGCGCACATCGTCGCCGCCCGCCAGCCATTTCGCTTCGGCGGCGATCGCGCCGAGCAGGTCGATCAGCGGTTCCATTTCGCTCTTGTGATAATTGCCGAGGACATGGCCCGTGACGCGGTCCTTGTGTCCCGGATGACCGATGCCGATGCGCACGCGGCGGAAATCCTCGCCGATATGCTGGATCATCGACCTTATGCCATTGTGGCCCGCCGCGCCGCCGCCCTGTTTCACTTTGACCTTCATTGGCGCGAGGTCGAGCTCGTCGTAGAAGGCGGTGACATCCTGCGGGGTCAATTTATAGAAATCGAGCGCGGCGCGCACGCTGCGGCCGCTTTCGTTCATGAAGGTGCCGGGTTTGAGCAGCAGGATGCGCTGCGACCCGATGCGGCCTTCCTGGACCCAGCCCTGGAATTTCTTCGCGGGCGATGGAAAGTCGTGGACATCGGCGATGACATCGGCGGCCATGAAGCCGACATTGTGGCGGTGCATCGCATATTGGGGCCCGGGATTTCCGAGGCCGACCCAGAGCTGCATGCTATTCGCCTTTCGTGGAAGGCCCCTCCCGCCGGGGGAGGGGCCGCCCGAATATGATTAGGCTTCTTCGCCGTCTTCGGCAGCAGCAGCTTCGCCGCTGTCGACCGTCGTGTCGCCTTCGCTCGACTTCATCGCCGAGGGGGCGACGATCGTTGCGATGGTGAAATCACGATCGGTGATCGCGCTTTCGGCGCCCTTCGGCAGGGTGACGTTGCTGATGTGGATCGAATCGCCAACGTCGAAACCGGTGACGTCGATCGTGATCTCGTCGGGGATCTTGTCCGCGTCACAGGCGATTTCCAGCTCGTGACGGACGATGTTCAGCACGCCGCCGCGCTTCAGGCCCGGCGAGGCTTCTTCGTTCGTGAACACGACGGGAACCGCGACGGTGACCTTGGCGTCCTTCGAGATGCGGAGGAAATCGACATGGATCGGGCGATCCTTGACCGGATGGAAAGCGACGTCCTTCGGCAGGGTACGGATGGTCTTGCCACCCACGTCGACCATGACGACCGAGTTCATGAAGTGACCCGTCATCAGCTGCTTCATCAGCAGCTTTTCTTCGACGTGGATCATCAGGGGTTCTTCTTTGCCGCCATAGACAACGGCGGGGACGCGGCCATTACGACGCAGGTCACGCGAGGCTCCCTTGCCTCCGCGTTCGCGCGTCTCGGCCGTCAGCGTCAGCTGATCGCTCATATTATTTCTCCGAGAAACAGTTACACAGTTCCGCCACGCCTCCAGGGATGACCATGGACGGAAGCCGGGGCGCTTAGCGGGGAAGCGGCGGAAATGCAAGCGCGGCGGCGCTTATTGCACCCGCGTCACCTTCAACCCCTCGGCTTCGAGCATCGCGGGCACGCCGTCGGCCCCGACAAGATGCCCCGCGCCAACCGCCATCAGCACCGTGCCAGGTTGTTCCAGCCGCTTTTGCACCCACGCGCTCCAGCGCAGGTTGCGGTCGGTGATGATCGCCTTGCGCGCCGCCGGTACGGCATCGACATCCTCGTTGATGACCTTTTCCAATGCTGCGACATCGCCGCGGCCCCACGCCGCGGTCAGGGCGCCGACGTCTTTTGCCGCGTCGCCCGATTTTTGGGCGGAGCGAGTCAGAAGCGCGCGCTGCGTCTTCGGGTCGAGCGTTTCGAACAGCATCAGTTGCTCGCGTGCCGTCTCCAGCCCGCCGATCGGCTTTCGGGCGTCCTTGAACTGCCGGGTGAGGCGCGTTTCCACGCCGTCGGAGGAATCGAGTTCGGCATTCTGCGCTACGCGCTGGCCCATCAATACCATCACCGCCCAATCGTCGAGCGTGTCGCCGCCGAAATCGCTGCCGCTCGCCTCCAGGGCCCGATAGCCGGCGAGCGCCTGCGGCGGCAGCCGTTTCTCCATCGCGAGCGGGGCGGTCCGGGGTGCGAGTGCCTGGAAAACGGCGCCCGCCTTCGCCAGTTCGGCGGGCGACAATTCCATCACCAGTTCGTCAGCCGTCCCGACCGCCTCGGCGACCTTGCCGCCTTTCCAGTCGGTGCCGCGCGGCAGGGCGTGCATCGCGCCCAGCATATAGATTTTTGTATCATCGTCGGCGACCAGCCACATCGCGGGCCGCGCCTGCCGTGCCGGCTCTGCGGTGCCGCAAGCGGCGAGCAGGCACGGCAAAAGGGCCGCCGCAAGGCGGCGACCCCAATGATGCGAAGGGCGGGCTGTCCCCCTCAATATTTGACCCGCTTGGCGACGAGGCCGCGGGCCTTCAGATAATCCTGGACGCTCTTCGCGCCCGCGAGATGGCCCGCGCCGACCGCGACGAACACGGTGCCCGGCTGATCCATCCGTGCTTTCAGCTGATCGGCCCAGCGGGCGTTGCGATCCCACAGCAGCGTCGCGGCGAGTTCGGGCGTTTCGGCCAGGCTTTCGTTCATCGTCACGGCCAGCGCGTCGGGATCACCCTTCGCCCACTGCGCGACCATCTTGTCGAGTTGCGGCCCCAGCTTGTCGAGATCCTTCACCACCGAATTCAGGAAGGCGATCTGCTGCGTTTCGGGCAGCGCATCGAAAAAGCCCAGCTGCTGGCTCAGCGTTTCAAGGCCCGCCACCGGCTTGCCGGATTTTTTGGCCGAGGCCGTCAACAGCTTTTCGACGCCCTGTTCGGGATCATAGCCGAGCTTGGTGAGCGGCAGGACCGACAGGGTGATCGCGGGAAACCAGGGTTCGAACATGTCGAACTGCGCCGGCGCGATGCCAAGGCCTGCCAGCGCGGCTTGATACGCCTTGAGCTGTTCGGGATCGAGGCGCGACGAAAGCGTCTTGCCGCTCTGGTCGATCGCCAGCGGCATCATTTCCTTTGCCATCGCCGCCTGGTTGTCGGGCATCACCATTTCGAGCATCAGCTCGTCCGATTTGTCGAACGCCGTCTTCACCGCCTCGTCGAACCAGCCGAGGCCGGGTTTCAGCACATGGACGGTGCCGAAGAGATAGATCGTCGTGTCCTTGTCCTTGACGACCCATAGCGCCGGATCGGCGTCGGTCGTCGTGGGGGACGTTGCGGGTGCCGCCGCCGCGGCCGGCTGGGCGGCATGGGCGGCCGGGAGCATCGCGGACGCCGAGAAGGCGGCGATCGCGCACGTGGTGGCAAGCTTCTTCAACCAGGTTTTCATCAGGAAATCACTTTCGTTACGGGCGCTTATGGCCGGATCGAACAGGGAAGGGGAGTGAAAAATACTCAACGGTATTTAAGCCACAGCCAGACGATCGCGTTGACCGCGAGTGCGCCAAGGAACAGCAGCATGACATCGGGCGCGGGGGCAAGGCTGGCGCGGTGGAGCACCCACCACGTCGGTGCCGCGAGCGTCAGCGTATACCACGCCGCGGTGCCGGCCCACAGATACGCCCGCTCCTCGTGATCGTCGACCGAGCGATGATAGAGGATCAGCGAGATCGCCATGCCGACGACCCACACGATCGACGAACCGATCGCGAAATTGGCCGGCAGCGCCGAATTGCTCAGCAGCGCCAGTCCGATCGTCGCGCCGTCGGTCTGGGTCATCTGCATCCAGGCGCCCAGGACGCCGCCGAACGCGCCGGCCAGGCCGAGTGCAGTCCAGTAACGTTTACGCCGCGGCGACATCGGACGCTTGGCAGGCTTGCTTGCATCACTCATCGTCGCCTCCTTCGAAACCATCATCAAAAATCTCCTCGATCGGCATGTCGAACAGCCGCGCGAGCTTGAAGGCGAGCGGCAGCGAAGGGTCATATTTCCCCGTTTCGATCGCGTTCACAGCCTGCCGCGAGACATCGAGCCGGTCGGCGAGTTCCGCCTGGCTCCAATTCCGCATCGCGCGCAGCACTTTCAATTTATTGTTCATCGGCGCCTCGCCAGCATTTCCGTCCGAAGGATCATGGCCTTCCCATAGCGCATCAAAATGTCGGGGAAGGGAAATTTTGTCCGGTCCTTCGGGATGGTCGGGATTGGGGGCGACAGGGTCGGATCGTCCTTCGCCAAGCAAGAGACTGGAGCGCCGCCCTGTGGAGGGCGCTCCAGTCCAAGTCGCCAGCCGTCACCGGGGAGGCACGGCGCGAGCGAAGCCATCAATTCCGTCGCTTATCGCGCGGCGCTGATCATCAGCAGCGCGAGCTGGGTGCCGTTCTGTGCGCGGGCGATCGCCTGCTTGGTCTGGGGCTCAACGTGGGCAAGGACGTTCGAAAGGCATGCCGACTGGCGCGCATTTTCCGCAGCGCCGCGAAGGCCGGTGTAGCAGAGGCTGCGCGCGGCGCTCTTCAATCGGGTGTCGAGGCGCTCGCGATCGGCCGTGTGGGTCAGGTTCAGATCGTCGATGCGGACTTCGACGGCGGGGTTTCCGGTCTCGGCGGCCATGACGGGCGCAGCAGCGGCGGTGAGCGAGAGCGCGAGGATCAGCGTGCGGGTCATCATGTCTATTCTCCTTGGATCGACTGGTTTTGGTCAGCTCAACCTGTCTTCATGTCAGGTATGCATGACTATATGTCGCGATTCGCTGACTATGTCAATAACACCTTACAAAAAGTTTTGGAGACCTGACTAAGACGCGCCTTTTCGTCGACGAGCGCGCGGCGGGGAGCCTTGACCATGCGCCGCCGCTAGGCCAATGCGGCGGCGATTTTTGCACCTGCGAAGGAATTGCGGCCGTGGCCGACGGGGCGGACAAGACACCACTCAGTTTTCAGGACATGATCCTGACGCTGCACGCCTATTGGGCGGCGCGCGGTTGCGCGATTTTGCAGCCTTATGACATGCGCGTCGGGGCCGGGACCTTTCACCCGTCGACGACGCTGCGCAGCCTCGGCCCCGAGCCCTGGAACGTCGCCTACGTCCAGCCGAGCCGCCGCCCGACCGATGGCCGTTATGGCGAGAACCCGAACCGGCTCCAGCATTATTACCAGTATCAGGTGATCCTGAAGCCGTCGCCCGCCGACCTGCAGGAACAATATCTGGGTTCGCTCGCCGCGATCGGCATCGACCCGCTGCTCCACGATATCCGCTTCGTCGAGGACGATTGGGAAAGCCCGACGCTCGGCGCGTGGGGCCTCGGCTGGGAAGTCTGGTGCGACGGGATGGAAGTCACCCAGTTCACTTATTTCCAGCAGATGGGCGGCTTCGACTGCAAGCCCGTCGCGGGCGAACTCACCTACGGTCTCGAACGCCTCGCGATGTATATCCAGAATGTCGACAATGTGTACGACCTGCGCTTTTCCGACGCGGTCGGCGACGTTGCCGCGGTCAGCTATGGCGACGTGTTCCTCGAGAATGAAAAGCAGTTCTCGAAATGGAATTTCGAGGTTGCCGACACCGACACCTTGTTCGCGGGCTTCAAGGCAGCAGAGGCCGAATGCCAGCGTGCAATCGAAGCGAATGTGCCCTTGGCCGCCTATGACCAGGCGATCGAGGCGAGCCACCTGTTCAACCTGCTCCAGGCGCGCGGCGTAATCAGCGTGCAGGAACGCGCAAATTATATGGCGCGCGTCCGCGACCTCGCGAAGGGCAGCTGCAAGGCGTGGATCGACAGCCAGTCCGAACGCTGGACCCAAAAATATCCGGGGTGGACGCTGTGACCGACTTTCTTCTCGAACTGCGCAGCGAGGAAATCCCGGCGCGAATGCAGGCCGGCGCGCGCGCCGAACTCGAAAAGCTGTTCCGTGCGCAATTGAGCGTCGCGGGTCTCGAAGCGGGCGACCTCACCATCTGGTCGACCCCGCGCCGCCTCGCGCTGATCGCCCGCGATCTGCCCGAAGCGACCGCCGCGGTCAGCGAGGAACTCAAAGGCCCGCGCAGCAGTGCGCCGCCGCAGGCCCTCGAGGGTTTCCTTCGCAAGACCGGCCTGACGCAGGATCAGCTCGAAGACCGCGACGGCGTCTATTTCGCCGTCATCGACAAGCCCGGCCGCGCGACCGCCGAAGTGCTCGCCGAGGCGATCCCCGCGATCGTCCGCGCCTTCGCCTGGCCCAAGTCGATGCGCTGGGGCAAGGAAAGCGCGAGCAGCGAAAGCCTGCGCTGGGTGCGCCCGCTGTCGGGCATCGTCGCGATTTTCGGCGAAGACCTTGTTGCGTGTGAAGTTAGTGGGATTTCGGCGGGTTTCGCGACGCGCGGCCACCGCTTCCACTGCCCGGGCGAGATCACGATCGGCTCGGCTTCCGACTATGCCGAAAAGCTCCGCGCCTGCCACGTCATCGTCGACCATGAAGAACGCCAGTCGATCATCCGCGACGGCGCCGCCAAGGCCGCGGCCGACGCCGGGCTGACGCTCGTCGAGGATGAGGGGCTGGTGATCGAGAACGCCGGCCTCACCGAATGGCCGGTGCCGTTACTCGGCCGCTTCGACGAAGCCTTCCTCGAAGTGCCGCCCGAGGTCATCCAGCTGACGGCGCGCGTGAACCAGAAATATTTCGTCGTGAACGGCGCGGGCGGCAAGCTCGCCAACGGCTTCGTCTGCACCGCGAATATCGACGCGGTCGATGGCGGCGCCGAGATCGTCGCCGGCAACCGCAAGGTCCTCGCCGCGCGCCTGTCCGACGCGCGCTTCTTCTGGGAACAGGACCAGAAGAAGACGCTCGCTCAGCACGCGGAGAAGCTGGCAAACATCACCTTCCACGAAAAGCTTGGCACCGTTGCCGACAAGGTCGAGCGCGTCGCGAAGCTCGCCGAATGGCTCGCAAGCGAAGGCATCGTCCCGAACTGCGACCCCGCGCTCGCGCGGCAGGCCGCGGAATTGGCGAAAGCCGACCTCGTCACCGAAATGGTCGGCGAGTTCCCCGAACTGCAGGGTCTGATGGGCGGCTACTACGCCCGCGCCGAAGGTCTGCCCGATGCGGTCGCCGACGCGATCCGCGACCACTACAAGCCAGTCGGGCAGGGCGATGACGTGCCGACCGCGCCGGTGACGGTGGCTGTGGCGCTGGCGGATAAACTGGATACACTTGTTGCCTTCTTCGCCATTGGAGAGAAGCCAACGGGATCAAAAGATCCCTTCGCTTTGCGCCGCGCGTCGCTCGGCATCCTCGCCTTGCTGCTGTCGAACGATATTCGTGTCTCTCTTGATGACCTTTCCGTTCAGGCAAGCACTTTGATTGTCACTCAGAACCTCGAACAGGTGGCCCGCGACGATAAGGGAGCGAAAAAAGTGCTCGCCGTAATTGGGAAGGCGCAGGAATCAGACGATGCCGACGGGTTCGTAAGGGAAGCAGCCCGGGAACTTGTCGAGCGCTCAAAGAAATACAATCTAATGGTTCCTCGGGTGAGGCCGGAAACTCGGGCGAAGCTGGAAATATTTGCTTCCTTCCCTGAGGATTTTGACGAGGTTGTACTTCAATTCTTTGTTGACCGGCTCAAGGTCCAGCAACGCGAAGCCGGCGTCCGTCACGACCTGATCGACGCGGTGTTTGCGCTCGGGGGTGAGGATGATCTCGTCCGCCTGCTCGCACGCGTGAAGACGCTGCAGGCGTTCATGGCGACAGAGGACGGCACCAACCTGCTCGCGGGCTACAAGCGCGCGGCGAATATTCTGAAGCAGGCGGGCAAAGATGCCGTCATCCCAGCGAAAGCTGGGATCGCTGGCGATGGTGAACCGACGATAGCGGCCCCAGCTTTCGCCGGGGCGACGGAAATGGATCGGACGCTGCTCGCCGCCCTCGATACCGCCGAACCCGCCGCGTCCGCCGCGGTCGCCGAGGAACGCTTCACCGACGCGATGGCCGCACTCGCCTCGCTTCGCGCCCCGATCGATGCTTTCTTCGACGGCGTGATGGTCAACGACCCCGACGAGGCGGTCCGCGCTTATCGGCTCGGTCTGCTGTCGCGCTTCACCGGCGCGGTGCACGGCGTCGCCGATTTCTCGAAGATCGAGGGATAGGCGCGGCTGCGCGCGGGAAGGGGTGCCATGAACGAAACGCATCTCGTCTGGATTTTTGCGGTCGGTTTTCCGCTGTTCTTTGTCGCGATGTGGCTGCTGGTCACACGCATCCTGTCGTTTGTGGGGTGGTCGAAATATCTGCCTGCCTTCGCGTGGGATCGCCCGATCCCCGCCGATGCGCGGCGCTTTTCGTGGGCGACGATGGTCATCGGCCGCTTTCCGGGGGGCGTCAGCTACAAGAATGCGATGAACGTCTGGCTCGACCAGCGCGGCATCTATCTTCGCCCGCCGCTCTTCTTTCGGATGTTTCACCCGCCGCTGCACATTGGCTGGGACCAGATCGCGGCGATCGAGCCGCGCAAGACGCTGTGGATCAAAGCCTGGTCGCTCGCCTTTCGTCGCGACGTGCCGATTTTAACCTTCGGCGGCGGCGCTGGGCAGGCAATTTTCGATCATTGGCAGGCCCGTCATGGAGGCAGGCCAGCCTGACACCGCTAAAGCAAAACTGAGTCGACCCGGTTGCGGTTCGACCCTATTCCCCCGCCCACCTCCTCCCCGGGGCAGCAGGAGCATATGATGACGAATATGGTGCATTTGTTCGGCGGCGCGGCCACGACGGCCGAACGCTCGAAGGAATTGCTGGGCGGCAAAGGGTCGAACCTTGCCGAAATGGCCTCGATCGGCCTGCCGGTGCCCCCGGGCTTTACGATCACCACCGACGTCTGCACCGCTTATTATGCGAATGGCGAAAAATTCCCCGCGGGCCTGATCGAAGAGGTTGCCGCGGGCATCGCGCATATCGAAGGTATCACCGGCAAGAAATTCGGCGACCCCGCCGATCCGCTGCTCGTCTCGGTCCGTTCGGGCGCGCGCGTGTCGATGCCGGGGATGATGGACACCGTGCTCAACCTCGGGCTCAACGACAAGACCGTCGTCGGCCTGTCCGACGCGTCGGGCGACCCGCGTTTCGCGTGGGACAGCTATCGCCGTTTCGTCCAGATGTACGCCGACGTCGTCATGGGCCTCGACCATGCCGAGTTCGAGGAAGCACTGGAAATCGCGAAGGAGGACAAGGGCTTCTACCTCGATACGGAGATGTCGGCTGAAGACTGGCAGGCGCTGGTCAAGGAATATCAGGCGATCGTCGAGCGCGAGACCGGCGCGCCCTTCCCGCAGGAACCGAACGACCAGCTGTGGGGCGCGGTCGGTGCGGTGTTTGCGAGCTGGGAAAGCGACCGCGCGAAAGTCTATCGCCGCCTGAACTCGATCCCCGCCGAATGGGGCACCGCGGTCAATATCCAGGCGATGGTGTTCGGCAATATGGGCGATACCTCGGCGACGGGCGTCGCGTTCACGCGCGACCCCGCGACCGGCGAGCGCGCCTGGTACGGCGAATGGCTGATCAACGCGCAGGGTGAGGATGTCGTCGCGGGCATCCGCACGCCGCAATATCTGACGAAGGTCGCGCGCGAAAAGGCGGGCGCCAAACCGGCGTCGATGGAAGAGGCGATGCCCGAGACCTTCACCGAGCTCGGCCGCGTCTTCGACACGCTCGAAACCCATTATCGCGACATGCAGGACATCGAGTTCACCGTCGAACGCGGGACGCTGTGGATGCTGCAGACGCGTTCGGGCAAGCGCACCGCGAAGGCGGCGCTCAAGATCGCGGTCGATATGGCCGCCGAAGGGCTGATCACCGAAGAAGAAGCCGTCGGCCGCGTCGATCCGGGCGCGCTCGACCAGCTTCTCCACCCGACGCTCGACCCGAAGGCGCCGCGCGACGTGCTCACCAAGGGGCTTCCCGCAAGCCCCGGCGCGGCGTCGGGCAAGATCATGTTCACCGCCGATGGCGCTGAAAAGGCAGCCGAAATGGGCGAAGCCGTGATTCTCGTCCGCGTCGAAACTTCGCCCGAAGATATTCACGGCATGCACGCCGCAAAGGGCATCCTGACCGCGCGCGGCGGCATGACGTCACACGCGGCGGTGGTCGCGCGCGGCATGGGCCGTCCCTGCGTCTCGGGCGCCGGCGGGCTGTCGATCGACGGCGCGGCGCGCATCCTGCGCGTCGGCGGGCGTGAGCTGCGCGAGGGCGACATCCTGACGCTCGACGGGTCGACCGGCGAAGTGATGGCGGGCGAAGTCCCGACCTTGCTTCCCGAACTGGTCGGCGACTTCGGCACGCTGATGGTATGGGCCGACAAGGTCCGCCGCATGAAGGTGCGCGCCAATGCCGAAACCCCGCAGGATGCGCAGGTCGCGCGCGATTTTGGCGCCGAGGGCATTGGCCTCTGCCGCACCGAGCATATGTTCTTCGACGCCGCGCGCATCACCGCGGTGCGCGAGATGATCCTCGCCGACAGCGAAGCCGGCCGCCGCGCCGCGCTCGCCAAGCTGCTGCCTGAACAGCGCGGCGACTTTGCCGCGATCTTCGGCGTGATGGCGGGGCTTCCCGTCACGATCCGCCTGCTCGATCCGCCGCTCCATGAATTCCTGCCGACGCGCGAAGAGGATTTCGCCGATGTCGCCGAGGCTGCGGGGGTGGGGATCGAGGCATTGAAGGCGCGTGCGAACGAGCTGCACGAGTTCAACCCGATGCTCGGTCATCGCGGATGCCGTCTCGGCGTCACCTATCCCGAAATCTACGAGATGCAGGCGCGCGCGATCTTCGAGGCGGCGTGCGACGTCGCCGCCGAGACCGGCGCTGCGCCGATCCCCGAGGTGATGATCCCGCTCGTTGCGACGCGCCGCGAATTCGACCTGATGAAGGCCGTCGTCGACGCGCAGGCCAAGGCGGTGTTCACCGAAAAGGGCCGCGAGATCGCCTATCTCGTCGGTACGATGATCGAGCTGCCGCGCGCCGCGCTCATGGCCGGGGAAATCGCCGAGAGCGCCGAATTCTTCAGCTTCGGCACCAACGACCTCACCCAGACGACGATCGGCATCAGCCGCGACGACGCGGGTCGCTTCCTGACGCAATATGTCGACAAGGGCATCTTCCTGACCGACCCGTTCGTCAGCCTCGATGTCGAGGGTGTCGGGCAGTTGATCGAGATCGCGGCGGATCGCGGGCGCAAGACGCGCCCCGACGTCAAGCTCGGCATCTGCGGCGAGCATGGCGGCGACGCGCCGAGCATCCATTTCTGCGAAAAGACGGGTCTCGACTATGTCAGCGCCTCGCCTTACCGTGTCCCCATCGCCCGGCTCGCGGCTGCTCAGGCTGCGCTGAAGCGGGGGTAATTCCTAACTTCGTCATCCCGGCGAAGGCCGGGATCTCACCCTCGCGTCATCATGCAATGGCGAGACCCCGGCCTTCGCCGGGGTGACGACGAAGGGGGAACGCGCATGAAGGGCTGGCACCGCTATACGATCACCTTGGTGGGCGGATTGGCGGTGGGGCTCGGCGCGGCGTGGGCCATAACTGGCGGCGGCCTCAGTGGCGGCGCGATCGTTAATGGTCCGTGGACGACCTCGCTCGGCTTTGGCACCAAGGCGACCGATCCGGTGACCCGCGCGGCAGTCGCACGCGCAGGTCTGCTTGCGCTCCCCGCAAAGGAAACCGTCTATTGGTCGGCGAAGACCGACGCCGCGGGCGCGCCGCTCGACGGCAATTGCCGCTACAGCCTGTCGGGCACGCCGCTCGACGCGCGCTGGTGGAGCGTCACCATCTATGACGCGGCGGGCTATCTCGTTGCGAACCCGGCAAACATCTGGTCGGTGAACGGCGCCAATGTCGCGCTCGATGCCAAGGGCGAATGGCGCGTCACCATCGCCCCGACAAAGCCCGCGGAAGGGGCTTGGTTGCCCGGAACCAAGGGCCAGCCCTTTCACCTGACCCTGCGCATGTACAACCCCGGCAAGGCGTTCCGCGCCGACCCCGCCAAAGCCGTGCTCCCGCAAATCGTGAAGGAGGGCTGCTGAGATGCGCAGCTGGCTCGGCCCGCTCGCCCTAGGCCTGATCGTCGCGGTGGCCACCGCCTATGCGGCGATCTGGGCGATTCCCTATGGCCTGATGAATGTCGCGATCGATCGGCTGGGGCAGGGCGGCGTCAACACCATGTCCTATGGCAACCTCGCGACGCCCGAGCGCCAGCCGGTCGTGCGGCCCAGCCCCGACCTCGCTTATTCGAGCTGTCCCTATGACCTTTCGGGCGGCCCGATCGCGATCGACGTCGCGCCGGTTCCGGGCCGCTATACATCGCTCAGCATCTTTGACGCCGCGACCGACGTCATTTTCGTGCGCAACGATGTCGAGGCGGGCGGCAAGCCGTTTCGAATCATCGTCGCGCGCGCGGGACAGGCCGTGCCCAAAGGCGCCGAAATCGTCCGCACGGACCATGATCATGGCATCGCACTGATCCGTCTTTTGCTGAAAGAGCCCGCGGAAATCGGCGGGCTCGACGCGATCCGCCGCCAATCGTCGTGCGGAACGGTCACAAAGCTGAAATAGGGGGTTGCGCCCCCGCGCGACGGGTCTTAAAGGCGCCTCTCCACGCACCCGTAGCTCAGCTGGATAGAGCATCAGACTACGAATCTGAGGGTCGGACGTTCGAATCGTTCCGGGTGCGCCATTTCCTTCCTGCCATGGTCCGATGCTGTCGGATGAGCGGGTTTCCCCATATTCATGCACTACGAAACGGTCTTCAGGCGAGCGGCCGCGCCCGATCTTTCAGCTGGCCGCATATTGCGATAAACAGGCTGCTTATCGCCGGATCGTCAAATTTCAGGATAGGTCCGATATGCGGCGTCCGTTGCGCACGCGAAGGTGACGATCGAACCGATCTTTCCGGAGAATATGCAGATGGCGGACGAGATCGAGCTGAAACTCGAAATTGCGAGCGAAGACGCCGGAAAATTCGAGGCGTCGGGTTTGTTGGCGGGCGCCCCCAAAAAGATGCGGCAGATATCGACCTATTTCGACACGCCCGATCATGACGTCGCCAACGCGGGCTTTTCGCTTCGTATCCGCCGTTCGGGCAAGAAGCGTGTCCAGACGATCAAGGCGGACGGCGGCAGTGCTGCCGGTCTCTTCATCCGATCCGAATGGGAGCGCGCGGCGGAAAATGACACACCGGTCCTCGATTTTGCCACGCCGCTTCCCTCGCTGCTCGGCGACAAGATCGATGCCATCGCGCCAGCTTTCGAGGTGGAAATCGACCGCCAGAGCTGGACCATCGACGAGAGCGGCGCAACGATCGAACTGGTGCTCGACCGCGGCGACGTCGTGCTCGGCGAGCGCCGGTCGCCGGTGTGTGAGATCGAGCTCGAGCTGAAGTCCGGCGATCCTGCCGCGCTGTTTGCTTTCGCGCGCCGGATCGACGCGGTCGTGCCGATACGCCTTGGCGTCCTCAGCAAGTCGGAGCGCGGCTATCGGCTCACCGGAGCGGCCCCGGCGCGGGTTACGGCCGAAACGGTGATACTCGCCGGCGACACGACCGCGGCACAGGCGCTTGGGCAGATCATGCAATCGTGCATCCGGCAGTTCCGGCTCAACGAGGCGCTTTTGCTCGCGAATCGGAACGCCGAAGCCTTGCATCAGGCGCGCGTCGCGCTGCGCCGCCTTCGATCGGCCTTCGCGATCTTCAGGCCGATGATCGGGGATGCGGGTATCGATTTGCGCACGGAATTGCGCTGGCTGGCGTCGGAACTGGGCAAGGTGCGCGATCTCGACGTGCTCCTGAAGCGTGCCGAGGGCGGACCGCTGCACGACCGGATCGCGACGATGCGTGAGGCCGCTTATGACGATGTGTGCGAAATTCTCTCGTCCGCGCGGGCGCGCTGGCTCATGCTCGAGGTGACGGCGTGGATTGCGGCGTCGGATTGGTCGGGGACGGCGGACGGTGCACGCGAAGGTAATCGACCGGCGCGGGACTTCGCCGCCCGGGCGCTCGACCGCTATCGGCGAAAGGTGAAGCGCAAGGGGCGTAATCTGGCCAGTCTCGATGACGATGCGCGGCACGAGGTGCGCAAGAGCGCGAAGAAGCTACGTTACGCAGCGGAATTCTTTGCCGGCCTGTTCGAGCGCAAGGGCGAGAAACGCCGGCACAAACGCTTCGTCAAGGCACTCGAAGCGCTGCAGGACCAGCTCGGCGCGCTCAACGATCTTGCGGCCGCCCCCGAGCTGCTGACAAGGCTTGGCATCGCGGAAAGCCCCGGCGCGGCCGAATTGATGGCACATGGCAAGAAGGGACGGCTCATCGAAACGGCCGCCGATGCGCATGAGGATTTCGTCGATACCAAGCGATTCTGGTAGTCGCGCGGTATCGGACGGGACGATCGAACGCTCGTGGTTGCGAGCGCGAAGCCGCTCAATCGATGCTAAAGCGCGCTGTCGGCAGCCGTCGCACGAGCTTTTGCCGGCATGGCGAGCGCAACCGCGGCCCCGACCATGATGAGCGTCGGGGCGTCGTTCGCCAGCGCGCGCGTTGCAAGGCCGAGCAGGTCGAGGCGCGTCGTGAGCCGCTGCTCGTCGGCGCGGCTGACGTTGCAAGCGATCATCACCGGCATGTCGCCCGGCATGCCCGCGCCGATGAGGCCGCGGGCGATCTCGGGCGCCGCGTCGCGCCCCATGTAGAAGGCAAGGGTCGATCCGCAGCGGGCGAGCGAGTTCCAGTCGATGTCGAGCGCCGCGCCGCGGCGGCTGTGTGCGGTGACAAAACGGACATCGCGCGCGACGCCGCGGAGCGAGAGCGATATTTTCGCCGACGCTGCGACGGCGCTCGCCGCGGTAATGCCGGGGCAGACGAAAACGGGATAGCCCGCCATGTGCAAGGCGGCGATTTCTTCGGTCGAACGGCCGAATAGTGAAGGATCGCCGCCCTTCAGGCGCACGACGCGCTTGTCCGCCGCGGCGGCGGCCACCAGCAGAGCGTCGATCTCCTGCTGATCCTTCGAATGGCGACCCGAACGCTTGCCGACGCTCATGCGTTCGGCGCCCGGCGGGATGAGGTCGAGAACGGCAGGGCCGACGAGGGCGTCGTGGAATATGATATCGGCGCGTTCGATGAGGCGGATCGCCTTGCGCGTCAAAAGGTCGGGATCGCCGGGGCCGGCACCCACGAGCCAGACCGTGCCGGGCGGAAAATCGTCAGGCTGCATCGCTCGTCTCCTCTGCCAATATGCGGGCGAGCGCTGGGCGGCACGATCCGCAGTTGGTTCCCGCGCCGATCGCGCCGCCGATCGCGGCGACGTCGGCAAGCTGCTGGTCGCGGATGGCCGAGGCGATCGTCTTCAATCCGATATCGAAGCAGACGCAGATGATTGGACCGCGGTCGGCCTGGACGCCCGGCGCCCGACCGGCGAGCAGCGTCGGCGCGACGTCAGGGGCCGAAAGCTGCGCGATCAGCCAGTCGCGCGGGGGAAGCTCGCCGCTTTCGGTCACGAACAGCGCGCCGGCGAGACGGCCTCCAGTGACGACCGCGACGCGACGTGTTCCGCGCGCGCTGTCCTGCGCTTCGATCCGTTCGCCGCGCGGGAGCAGCGCTTCGATGCGCTTGAGGTCGCCGTTGCCGGCGAGTTCCCAGAGCACCCCCGCGGGCACCGCAACGCGGGTCGCCCACAGGCAGGCGGGCCGTTCGTCGAGTTCGTTCGCGAGCAACAGGAAACCGCGCCATTTCGTCGCGACCGGCGCGATCGCGGCGGGGGTGCGTTTGAAGCCCGGCTGCCCCGACACGGGGTCGACGAGCGGGCGCGGGAGGAGCCCGGTGCGACCGCCGCTCGAGGTGCGGTCGGTCCAGTGGATCGGGACGAACAGCTCGCCGCGCCGCTGGCCATCCGAAACGACGATGCGATACACGCTCTCGCCCTGCGGGGTTTCGACGCGCGCGAGCCCGCCGTCGGCAAGCCCGAGCCGCGCGGCGTCATCGGGATGCACCTCGACCAGCGGCTCCTCGCGATGACGCGCAAGCTTTGGCGCGAGGCCGGTGCGTGTCATCGTATGCCACTGATCGCGATAGCGGCCGGTGTTGAGCGTCAACGGCCATTTCGCAAGCGGTTCGGGCAGGGGCTTTTGCGCCACCGGCACAAGCCGCGCGCGTCCGTCTGCGGTCGAAAAGCGGCCGTCGGCAAAGGTCTGATCGCCGCCCCAGCGAAAGGGCATCATGTCGTCATAGGCGGCATTGCCACCCTGCGCGGCGCCGGGGAGCGCGAAGAGGCGCGCGCCGTCATTGTCATAGGTCGACAGGCGGCAATGCTCGCGCCAGATGTCGGCCGGACGGTCATAGCTGAATGCGGTCTTCCAGCCCATCCGCCGCGCGACTTCCTTGATGATCCACCAGTCCGGCATCGCTTCGCCGGGCAAAGGAAACAGCGCGCGCTGGCGGCTGATCGTGCGGTCGCTGTTGGTGACGGTGCCATCTTTCTCGCCCCACGCGGCGGCGGGAAGGCGGACATGCGCAAAGGCGCCGGTGTCGGTCTGTTCGATCACGTCGCTGACGACGACGAAGGGGCAGGCGGCGAGGGCTTCGCGCACGCGGTTCGCGTCGGGCATCGACACCGCGGGGTTGGTCGCCATCACCCACAGCGCCTTGATGCGGCCCTCGCCGACGGCGCGGAACAGGTCGACGGCCTTCAGGCCCGGCCTCTCCGCCATCGCCGGCGCGGCCCAGAAGCGCTGGACGCGGTCGCGGTTTTCGGGCGCGAAATCCATGTGCGCGGCAAGCGTCGAGGCGAGCCCGCCGACCTCGCGACCGCCCATCGCATTCGGCTGGCCGGTGATCGAGAAGGGCGCGGCGCCGCGCTTGCCGATTCGTCCCGTGGCGAGATGGGGGTTGGTTATCGCGTTCACCTGGTCGGTGCCCGAGGTCGACTGGTTGATCCCCTGGCTGAACATCGTCACCGTGCGCGGCGTTGCGGCGAACAGCTCATAGAAACGCCTGAGGTCGGCGACGGGCACGTCGCACGCGCGCGCCACCGACCACAGGTCATTCCCCTCTCCAAGCTCGTCCCAGAAATTTTCGGGCACCGCGACATGTGCGGCGAGATAATCGTCGTCGACCACGCCCGCCTCGCGGCACCATTGCAGCAGGCCGTTCATCAGCGCGACGTCGCTGCCCGGACGGATCGCGAGATGGATGTCCGCCTCCTCGGCGGTCTCGGTCCGGCGCGGGTCGATCACAACCAGCTTCGCGCCCGCTTCGCAGCGCACGCGGATGCGCTGATAGACGATCGGGTGGCACCAGGCGGTGTTGCTGCCGACGAGGACGATCAGGTCGGCAGCGTCGAGATCGTCGTAGGTCGCGGGGACGATATCCTCGCCAAAGGCGCGCGTATGGCCCGCGACCGCGCTCGACATGCAGAGCCGCGAATTGGTGTCGATATTCGCGGTGCCGATGAAGCCCTTCATCAGCTTGTTCGCGACATAATAATCCTCGGTGAGCAATTGCCCCGAGACGTAGAAGGCGACGCTGTTCGGGCCGTGACGCGCGATCGTTTCCTTGAAACGCTTCGCGACGAGGTCGAGCGCCTTGTCCCAGCTCGCGCGCTTCTTGCCGATCATGGGCGTGAGCAGACGACCTTCGAGCCCGACGGTTTCGCCAAGATGCGTGCCCTTCGAGCAAAGGCGCCCACGGTTGGCGGGGTGGTCGGGATCGCCTTCGATCGTTACCGTCCGCTCGCCCGTCACCGTCGCGCGGATGCCGCAGCCGACGCCGCAATAGGCGCAGGTGGTGCGGACCGCTTCGTTCATCAGGCCGCAGCCTTCAATGTGCTGGCGCGGCAGATGAGTACCCGTCCGGCGTCGATCTTGACCGGCACCGTCGGCGTGCAGCCCTTGTCTTCGCCCAGCGCCTCGCCGGTCGACAGGCTGATCCGCCAATTGTGGAGCGGGCAGGCGACCGCGCCCCCGTGGACGATGCCCTGGCTCAGCCGCCCATGCTTGTGCGGGCAGCGGTCGCGCAGCGCGAAGACCTTGCCTTCGGCGGTGCGGAAGACGGCGATATCGTCGCCGCCTTCGACCTGCACCGTGCGGCTGCCGCGCACGGGGATCTGGTCGACCCAGCCGATGTCGAGCCATTCTGCGGTCGTCATGCGAGTTCCTCCTGCGGGGTGAAGCGCGCCATCGGCGCATGATGTTCGCGTTCGGCACCCTCGGCGCGCTGTGCCCACGGGTCGTCCTGCGAAAAGCTCTGGGCATAGAGGAAGCGCGCGCGCAGTGCCTCGCGGCCCGCAGGATCGTCGGCGATCCGCGCCTTCACATAATCGACCCCGACGCGTTCGATCCACGGCGCGGTACGTTCGAGGTAGCGCGCCTCCTCGCGGTAGAGCTGGATGAAGGCGGCGCAATAATCCATCGCCTCCTGCTCGGTCGCGACCTTGCAAAGCAGGTCGGTGGCGCGCACATGGATGCCGCCGTTGCCGCCGACGTGCAGCTCGTAACCGCTGTCGACGCAGACGATACCGAAATCCTTGATCGTCGCCTCGGCGCAGTTACGCGGGCAGCCGGACACCGCGATCTTGAACTTGTGCGGCATCCAGCTGCCCCAGCTCATCCGCTCGATCTTCACGCCGAGTCCGGTCGAATCCTGCGTGCCGAAGCGGCACCATTCGGACCCGACGCACGTCTTCACCGTGCGGAGCGACTTGCCGTAAGCGTGGCCCGAGACCATGCCGGCGGCATTGAGGTCGGCCCAGACCGCGGGCAGATCCTCCTTCTTGATTCCGAAGATGTCGAGCCGCTGGCCGCCGGTGACCTTGACCATCGGCGCATTGAACTTCTCGACGACATCGGCGATCGCGCGCAGCTCGGTCGGGTTGGTGAGCCCGCCCCACATGCGCGGCACGACCGAATAGGTGCCGTCCTTCTGGATGTTGGCGTGCATCCGCTCGTTGACGAAGCGGCTCTGCTGGTCGTCGACATAGTCGCCGGGAAGCGCACAGAGCAGATAATAGTTGAGCGCCGGGCGGCACGACGAACAGCCGTCGGGGGTCGTCCAGTGCAGCTTCTGCATCACTTCGGGGATCGAGCGCATGGCCTGCGCGACGATCTCGCGGCGGACGTCGTCATGGCCGAAGCTCGTGCATTTGCACATCGTCTTGGGCCCCGCCTGGACATCGTCGCCGAGCGTCAGCGCGAGGAGATTCTCGACGAGACCGGTGCACGACCCGCAACTGGCCGACGCCTTGCACGTGCCGCGCACCGCGTCGAGGCTGTGCGCGCCCTTGGCGATGCACGAGACGACCTGACCCTTGGTGACGCCGTTGCAGCCGCAGATTTCCGTATCGTCGGAAAGCGCCGCAACGGCCGCCTTAGGGTCCGCCGCGCCCCCTCCCGAGGCGAAGGACTGGCCGAAGATCAGCAGGTCGCGAAGCTCGGAGACATCCTCCTGCTTCTTGAGCAGGTCGAAATACCAGCTTCCGTCGGCGGTATCGCCATAAAGCACCGCGCCGACGATCCGGTCGTCCTTGACGATCACACGCTTGTAGACACCACGGCTCGCGTCGCGCAGCACGATGTCCTCGCACCCGTCGCCGCCCGAAAAATCGCCCGCCGAAAAGACGTCGATGCCGGAGACCTTGAGCTTGGTCGAGGTCACCGAGCCGCGATAGCCCGTCGGCTGTTCGACGAGCCCGTCGGCGAGGCTGCGGCACATGTCCCACAGCGGCGCGACGAGGCCGTAGACCTGCCCGTCATGCTCGACGCATTCGCCCACCGCGAGCACCGCGGGGTCGCTGGTGACCATATGGTCGTCGACCTGGATGCCGCGCCCGACCGCGAGTCCGGCGTCGCGGGCAAGCGCGACCGAGGGACGGATGCCGACTGCCATCACGACGAGGCTGGCGGGGATCAGCGTTCCGTCCTTGAGTTTCACCCCCTCGACCTTGCCGTCGCCGACGATCTCGGCGGTGTCGGCGCCGGTCAGGATCGTCTGGCCGCGGCCTTCCAATGCCTGCTTGAGCAGCCAGCCAGCCGCCTCGTCGAGCTGGCGTTCCATCAAGGTCGGCATCAGGTGGATGACGGTGACCTTCATCCCGCGGAGCGAAAGCCCGTGCGCGGCTTCGAGCCCGAGCAGCCCGCCGCCGATGACGACCGCATCGCCGCCCGCATCCGCGGCCGCGAGCATTGTGTCGACATCGTCCATGTCGCGAAACGCGATCACCCCGGGCAGGTCCTTGCCCGGCACCGGGATGATGAAGGGATCGGAGCCGGTCGCGATCAGCAGCCGGTCATAGCTTTCGGTCGAGCCGCCGCGCGTCGTTACCGTCTTCGCGGCGCGGTCGATCTGCGCGACCGGATCGCCAGCGACCAGCGCAATGCCGTTCGCCGCATACCATTCGGCGTCGTTGATGACGATGTCGTCGAAGCTCTTCTCGCCCGCGAGCACGGGGGACAGCATGATGCGGTTGTAGTTGACGCGCGGCTCGGCGCCGAAGATCGTCACGCGGTAGCGCGCCGGATCGCGCGCGAGCAATTCCTCGACCGCGCGGCATCCGGCCATGCCGTTGCCGATGACGACCAGATGGTCGCGCGTGTCGGCGTCGGTCTTGATGGGGCGGTGTTCCATTAAATCGTCCAGTCCAGTTGCAGCCAGAATTTGTCGGTATCGGTGGCGAAAGTGTTGGCGTCGTAACGAGCGTAGCGCGCCGCGGCGGTGACCTTGCCGAGCTTCGCGCTCGCGAGCAGGTTGATCTCGTCGCCATAGGAGCGGCTCGCGCGGTCGCTTCGATAGTCGTGGTACGCGGCTTGCAGCGTGACGGCCTTGAGCGGACCGACCGCCTTCCAGCTCCACCCTGCGTTCGCATAAAGGTCGCGCACCCCGTCAGGCGGGGTGGTGAGGAATCTGTCGGCCCAGCCCTGGAATTTGAAACCCGTCGCGAGCGGAGTCTGGAAGCTGGTAAGTGCCGTGCCGTCGTCGGCGCCGAGTATTTCATACCCGACGCCGACCCGGGGGCCTCCAAGATCGACCGCGACGTCGGCGAGATAATAGTCCGCCGCATAATTGTTGGGATTGTGGTGCCAGTCCGACTGGCGTGCGTAGCTGAGCTGATATGCGAGCTTCGCCTTGCCGAGCGGCTGGGTTCCGTCGAGGCGCACGCCATAGCTCTGGCTCGACAGGCGAAAACCCTGCATTGCCGCCTCGTCCTGGTCGACGAGATAGGCAAAGGTCGAGAGTTTGCCGATCGGGGTCTGGGTGCTGAGGTTGCCGAAGACATTGTCGCCCGACACCGCCTGTTGCCGCGGCCCGGTGCCGTCGATGCCCCAGACCGTCCGCACGCTCCACGCATAGGCGAGGTCGGCCTTCACGCCCTTTAGCGGCGTGATCTCGGCCCGCACCGCGTCGAAGCTCTGGCCGTTCTGACGAAAGCCGACGCTGCCGACGAAACGCTCGTCGTCGAAGCCGAGCCGCTGGCGCCCCGCGGTGAGCGCGAAGACGGGCGACGCATAGCGGATTTGCGCGCGGGTGAGGGCTATATTGTCGGGATCGGCGATCAGCGGGCGCGTCGCGGCGCCGTGGAGACCGTCGAAATAGTCGTCGACGATCGCGAGGTTGCCTTGCCCCTCGACCAGCGTCGACCAGCTGCCGGCCTTGGCCTCGACCCCGGCGCGGACGCGGAGCGTCAGTGCTTCGGCGTCGGCGGGCAGGCCGTCCTGATCGACCTGCTCATAGCGCAGGCGCGCCTCGCCGATCGGTTTCAGGACAATGTCCTCGGCTTGCGCGGTCCCGGCGGGTGCGAGCGCGGCCAGGAAGATGAGGGTGCGGGTCATCGATCAGATCCGCACGCCTTCGGCCGCGCCCCACGTCCGGCGCCACTGGCCCTTGACGAAGAGCAGCGCGACGAGTGCGACCACCGCAAGGCCGGCGAAGATATAGAAGCCGGGGGCGAAGGTGCCCGCCCATTGCTTGGCGAAGCCGAGCGAGGAGGCGAGGTAGAAGCCGCCGACCCCGCCCGCCATGCCGACAAGCCCGGTCATTACGCCGATTTCGGCCGAAAAGCGCTGCGGCACGAGCTGGAAGACCGAGCCATTCCCGGTGCCGAGCGCGAGCATCGCGATCACGAACAGGCCGAGCGCGGCTGGCAGCGTGTCGGCCTGCGGCACCCCGGCAATCGCCAGCGCCGCGACGACGAAGACCATCATCAGCGCTTTCACTCCGCCGATCCGGTCGGCGAGCGCGCCGCCCATCGGACGCACGAGCGATCCGGCGAAGACGCAGCCCGCGGTGCAATAACCCGCCATCACCGGGGTCAGGTGGAACTGGTCGGTGAAATAGATCGGCAGCGACGCCGCGAGTCCGACGAAGCCGCCGAACGTCACCGCGTAAAAGGCCATTAGCCACCAGGCGTCGGCGGTCTTGAGCGGCTCGAAATAATCGATCAGCTTCTTGGGTGCGGGCGCGTTCGGCGCGTCCTTCGCCATCGCGAGGTAGACGAAGAAGACGATGGTCAGCGGGATGCACGCAAGGCCGAGCACGGCGTTCCAGCCGAACAGCTTGGCGAGGCCGGGTGCGAAAAGCGCCGCGAGCACAACACCCGAATTGCCCATGCCAGCGAGCCCCATCGCTTTGCCCTGATGCTCGGGCGGATACCAGCGGCTGGCGAGGGGCAATGCGATGGCGAAACTCGCGCCCGCGAAGCCGAGGACGATGCCCAGCGCGAGCGTGCCGGCAAAACTTGAAACCCCCATCGCCCACGCGGAAAACAGCCCGGCGATGACGATGAGCTGGCTGATCGCGCCCGACCGCTTCGGCCCGATGCGGTCGACGAGCAGGCCGTTGACGACGCGGAGCAACGCGCCCGCCAGTGTCGGCACCGCAACCATCAGTCCCTTTTGCGCCGGGGTGAGCCCGAGGTCTTCAGAAATCGCGGGGGCGAGCGGCCCGAGGATGACCCACACCATGAAGGCGAGGTCGAAATAGAGAAAGGCCGCGACCAGTGTCGGCCAGTGGCCGCTGGCCCAGAAGTTCGATTTTGCCCCGGCGCCGGCGCCGCTTGTCATGTCCGTCATCGTCCGTCCCCTTGTGCGACGGGCAATAAAAAAGCCGCCAGGACGGCGGCCACGCGGGCGCATCCTGACGGCTTCATTGCCTGTTGGAGTGCAGGGAAAAGGCTCCCTGCCTGCCGCGCGGACCGGCCCCGTCGTTGGAGCCGTAGCCGCTTTATCCTGCCCCGGCAGCGTCGCCGAGTGCGTTTAAACTGCCTGATTCGCAGATGGCACGCAACCCGCTATTTCGCAGGTGCAGCATAAATTCGAATGCAGGAATAAACCTAGGCAAAATCAGCCAGATAGCCTTGAATATCATCAGGATCGAAGGCGCGCCCGTCGAAAAAGCGGTCGCTGCCGAGGACAAGGCGGCCCTGTGTCGACCCGGCGCCGAGAGGCTCGCCGATCCCGCCTTCGAGCTTCGAACTGGCGCCGGGAAGGGGGGCGCCCGACCCGGCCAGTGCGGCGCGATAAACGTCGGGGCGGAACACCGCGGCGGCGGTCGCGGCATCGGCTGCCGAATAGCTGGTGCGGTCCCACCGAAGCATCTGCGAATAGAGCCACGCGGCCTGGCTGCGCCACGGGAAATTCGCGGCTTCGCGATACTGGAACATGAAGTCGGGATAGTGGATCGGTTCGCCGCCGGGGACGAGGCGGATGCGGTCGGTGATCGCGCGCAGCACCGCGTCGCGCGAGGCGCCCAGATATTCGGGCCGCGCCAATATGTCGGCGCTTTCCTCGGCGGTGCCAGGCTCGACGAAATGGGCTGCCGCGGCGTGGAGCGCACGCAGCAGCGCTTCGACTCCATCGCGCCGCTCGTCGACCACGGCTTCGCGCATCGCGAGGACCTTTTCGACGCCGCGCCGCCAGATTTGCGCGGTGGCGAGCGCGATATGGCCGACCCCGCGTTCGACTGCGATCGAGTTCCATGGCTCGCCGACGCAGATGCCGTCGACTTCACCCGCGGCCAGCGCATCGGCGGCAAAGGGTGGGCTGGTGACGACGATGTCAACATGGGTGTCGGGGCGGATCCCCACCCCGGCGAGCCAGTATCGCAGCATGTAATTATGGCTGGAGTAGCGATGCACGACGCCAAAGCGCAGAGGCTTTCCCGCTATTTTGCGCGCCGCCGCCACGCGCTGTAGCGCCGCGCCGATGGTCGCCGGATCGCCGAGCGTTTTGCCAAGCCCCACGTCCTTTGCGAGCTCGGTCGAAAAGGTAACCGCATTGCCGTTGAGCCCGAGCACGAAAGGCACCGCCATCGGCACCGCAGGCCGGTCGCGGCCGAGCGCGGTCGCGATCGCGAGCGGCGCGATCATGTGCGCCGCGTCGGTGTGGCCATAGAGCAAGCGGTCGCGCACCGTCGCCCAGGTCAGGTCGCGGACCAGTTCGATGGTCACGCCCTCGCGTGCTGCGAAACCCAGCTCGTGGGCGAGGATGGGCAGCGCGGCATCGACCAGCGGCAGGAATCCGATGCGGAATGTTTCGGCGCTCATTCCATATCTCCCAGGAGCGCGTCGCTTGTGACGATCGCCTCCGCGATCTCGGCGATCCGGCGGTTGGTGCGCATCGCCTGGCCGCGCAGCAGCGCGTAGGCGGCGGGCTCGTCGATTGTGCGGCGTTTCATCAGGATCGCCTTGGCGCGATCGATCACCGTGCGCTCGGCCAAGGCATTTTTGGCTTCGTCGAGTTCGCGCTGGAGCCGCGAAAACGCCTGGAACCGGCGCACCGCAAGATCGATGACGGGTTTGATCCGCTGCTTCGACAGGCCGTCGACGACATAGGCCGACACCCCCGCGTCGATCGCGGCGCCGGTCGCCTCGGTATCGCTCTGGTCGACAAACATCGCGATCGGCCGGGCGAGCGCGCGCGACATGGCAAAGAAATCCTCGAGCAGATCGCGGCTGGGATTTTCCAGATTGACCAATATGACTTCGGGTTTCGCCGCTTCGATTTGCGCGACCAGCGCGCCCGCCGGATCGATCAGCACCAGATCGTCGAGCCCCGCCTCGCGCAAACCATCGGAGATGATCGCCGCGCGCGTCGTGCTGGTGTCGATGATCGCGATCCGCATGGCGGCGCCTTTACGGCGTGGCGTTCGAAACCGCTAGTGGGATCGTGTTTCGAGCATCCAAGCTAACATATCGTGCCCGGATTTTGACATTTTCGACCACAAATGGATCAACGGCTGCTTGGCCCTGTTGACCACGCCAAAAGCGGGGGCTCCACCGAGGATCGTGCCGATTTGACCGGAATTTTGTTCGGGTGGCGGAGCGGGAGGGATTCGAACCCTCGATACGCTTTTGACGTATACTCACTTTCCAGGCGAGCGCCTTCGACCACTCGGCCACCGCTCCGCATGCTCTGGAACGGGCGCCCTAATCGCTTGGCGGGGCTTTCGCAAGCCGATTGGGCATGGCAGACATCGGCTATGAAACATCTGCTCCTGTCGGCCGCCCTGGCCGCGTCGCTCATCCTTCCCGCATATGGCGCGGAGCCCGCACCAATCCCCTCGCCGGGAGAGATTGCCGCTGCGGCGCCGGCGAGCGACTGGGTCGCCATTGCACCGTCGGACCTGCTGGTGATGGACCTCGCGCCCGATGCGAAGGGCAAGCCGCGCCATGTTGTCATCCAGCTGATGTCAGCGCCGTTCAGTCAGGGATGGATCGGCAATATCCGCAAGCTCGCCGCCGCGCACTGGTGGGACGGAACGAGCGTCAACCGCGTGCAGGACAATTATGTCGCGCAATGGGGCGATGCGACCGAGAAGAAGGCGTTGCCCACCGGCCTGACCGCGGTGTCGGAAAGCCGTTATGTTGCCTCCGACCCGGCAAGCGGACAGGCGGCCGTCGATGGCAAGCCAGCGATCCGGCTATCGAAAGACGAGGCTAACCGGCGGGCGAAACAATTCGAACAGGCAGGGAAGGGCGATATTTTCGGCGGTGCGTCGATGGCGGACGCTTACGCGCCGGGCGTCATGTTCGAATCCGGATGGCCGATCGGATATTCCAGCGCTCAGGTGCCGGACAGTCGTTGGCCTCTCCATTGCTATGGTGCGGTCGGTGTCGGCCGTAACCTGTCGCCCGATACCGGATCTGGCGCGGAGCTTTACGCCGTAATCGGCCATGCACCACGCCATCTCGACCGCAATATCGCCGTCGTCGGGCGCGTCATCAGCGGGATCGAGCATCTGTCGAGCTTACCGCGTGGAACGGGCGCGCTCGGCTTTTACGAGGATGCGGCCGAACGCGTCGCGATCACGTCGATTCGCGTTGCGACCGAACTGCCCGCCGCAGATCAGCCCCGCTTCGAATATCTGTCCACCGAAAGCGACAGCTTTGCGCGCTATGCCGATGCGCGCGCAAACCGGCGCGATCCCTTCTTCATCACGCCGGCGGGCGGCGCCGATATCTGCAATATCCCGGTGCCGGTACGCCCGGTCGCCGCGAAGTAATTCCTTGGAGGATTTCACCGTCACAACGCCGCTCTGGCGCTGGCAATCGGCCACCGCGCCCGCCGCGTGGTTCTTCGTCACGATCGCCGGTGAGGCGGCCGATGGGATTCGCATGGCGGCGATGACAGGGCAGTGGCTCGACGGGCGAAAGGGATTCGGATCTGCGCGTGTCGAGGCGAATATCGGCGGCACGCGTTGGAAGACGTCGGTCTTTCCGCACAAGGAAAGTGGCGGCTGGTTGCTGCCGGTCAAGGCGATGGTGCGAAAGGCCGAGGGGATCGCCGAGGGCGACGACGTGACGGTGACCGTCAGTCTTTAGCCGGTGTTTCGGCCTTGCTATCGCGCGCCTGCGCCTTGCGCTTGCGCAGATTGGCGCGCAGCGCCTCGGCGAGGCGGCGTTCGCGTTCGATATCGGAGGGGGAGGGCGTCTTGCTCACGCTATGAGCCATGCCCGCGAAATCGCCATATCGTCAAGCCTCGCACCTTGACAGGCGCAAGGCGCCCCGTCATAGGCCGCGCCTGCCCAGCGAACATCCGTTTGCCGGCATCCCGGTTGCTGCTGTAGCTCAGTGGTAGAGCGCGTCATTGGTAATGACGAGGTCGACAGTTCAATCCTGTCCAGCAGCACCATTTTCCTGAAGAATCGGAAGCTCGCACGGCAGCCGCGCATTGAAAACGCCGCGCAAGGTCGTCGCGATTTTACCGCGCAAACCTGCTGCATATCCGCAGTCGGCGAAGGCGGATAATCCTGTCGCGCGTTCCAGAATCGGGCATCCCGGGTACGCGGAACAGGCGGGCCAGCCGATCGGATTAAAGTTTTCAGGCCGGACGGGGAATCGCGATGATCTCGTCGAAATCGATCGCCCCGGCGCTCGCGGATCGATCGAAGGGATTGTGGACATCGTAGCCGCAGCGATCGAAGAGCGCGATAATCGCTTCGGGTGACGATCCGTTCCTTGCGAGCAACGGGCGGCTGAATTCGGAAAGGACCACAGGCCGATAATCGCGCAAAGTCTGTTGCGCGCCCTCGAAGACCATGCCTTCCGCGCCTTCGACGTCCACCTTTATGACGGCAGGCCGCAGCCCATTCTCGGCAACCAGGCTGTCGAGGGGCCTGGCCTGAACCGTTTCGGTCTGCACGGCCTGGCCAACTACCGACGGGTGGACGATTCCTCCCATGGACGAATATTCTTCGCGGCCCGGAACGATTTCCAGCGTCGCCAAACTCGCCTCGTTCGACACCAGGCCGTTGTACAATATGACCTTCGTCTCGACATCGTTGATCGTGACATTTTGCGAGAGACGCGAAAATGCGGCCGTTGTGGGCTCTGCGGCGAGGACGCGCCCCGTCGTCAGGCGCTTCGCCGCCAGAACCGAAAAAAAGCCGACGTTCGCGCCAACATCGACAACATCACGATCGGGCGTCAGATGGGACAGGAAAAGCTGCACCAATTGGGGTTCGTAAAAGCCCTCGGAAAGAAGACGCCGAAGGATATGCGAGCGCGGCCCCAGTATGAATTCGCCGTCAAACTCTTCGACTCTCAGCCGGACATCCGATGCGACGAGACCCTCGACGCGATCGAGAACGGCTTTGGCGGGCGCCTGCCGATATCCCATCCACCTGTTCCGCCCATATAACGGGAGCGAAAAGACCGAACGGATGAACCGCGAACGACGTGCGAAATTCACCAGATCCATTTTGCAGCCTTCCCGAGCTTGATGAAGCTTAGAGGGTCGCAGCCTTGTCGCGCACTTATGTGGCGAGTGCAATTCCCGTCGTCGACGGGTCCGTCGTGCCTGTCCGCATCGTATTCATGATGCTATATCTTCGCGGCGAGCAACCAGTCGTGGAACAGCTTGACCGCCGGCTGGCGCAGCGCGCGGGGGCGGCACACGAACCAATAGCTGTACGGGCTATCGACGTCGAAATCGAAGAGGCGGACGAGGCGCGGGTCGTGCGCATCGTCGAAATGATGGCCATGCATGAAGGCGACGCCGATGCCCTGCGCTGCGGCTTCGAGCATCAGCGGCCCCGAATCGAAATAATCGATCCCTGCCGGCTCCAGATAGGGCATGCCGATCGCCTTTTTCCACTCGGCGAAGGTCTCCGGCATCTCGCGATGGAGCAGGACGGTCATCCGTTGCATCTGTTCGGGCACGGCGATCGCGCGATCGCCGTCGGTCAATGTCCGCGAGGCAATCGGGAACACCTTGTCCTGGTCGAGCCGCGCGGCATAGAGCACGGGGTCGATCGAGCGTGCGAGCGCGATCGCGGCGTCGATGCCGTCGCCCAGCCGGGCTTCGGCATGCGACATGGTGTCGATGTCGATATGCAGTTCAGGGTGCTGGCGCCGAAGCTCGGGAAGCCGGGGGAACAGGCGCTGCTGCGCGAAAAGCGGCAGGACGTTGAGGTGCAGACGCAGCGAGGCGTCGGGGCTGCCGACCTGTTCGATCACGTTACGCAATTCGTCGAGAATCGGCGACAATTGTTCGTGCAGCGCCCGGCCCGCTTCGGTCAGGCTGAGTCCGTGGTGGTGGCGGTTGAACAGCGGGCGGCCGACGGTATGCTCCAATGTCTGGATGCGGCGCGACAAAGCGGGCATCGACAGGCCGAGTTCGATTGCGGCCGCCTTGACCGTGCCGTGGCGGGCGACCTCGAGAAAGGCCTCCATGCTGCTGATGGGGGGAAGGCGTGGCATATCGGGTGCCGATGATGACATGACCTTGCCGGACATGCCAGAATTTTGTGCAGTGCGTCATAAATGGCTGTGGTGCCGGGGGTCGCAAATCGGGAACGACCATCCTATCTTCGGCATTCTGACTATTTTGCGGGAGACACGCCTTGGCCGACGCAGCGGTAAAAGAAAAACAGGTCAAACTGCAGGTGGCGAATGCACGCGCCGAAGAAAGCGGGGGAGGAATCGCCCGTATTCCGCGCTCCGCGATGGCCGAACTTGGCGTCACCGAAGGCGATATCGTCCAGATCAGCGGCAAACGCGAGACAGCCTCGCGCGTCGTGCTTCCCTATGCCGAGGATGAAGGGCTGGAAGTCATCCGGCTCGACGGCCTGCTGCGCGCCAATGCGGGCGCGGGCGCGGGCGATATGGTTGTGCTGAGCCGCGTGGAACCGCGCCCCGCGACGCGCGTCATATTCGCTCCGGCGCAGGAGAATCTTCGCCTGCAGGGCTCGGCCAATGCCTTGAAGCGCAGCTTCTTCGGCCGGCCGGTGGTCGCAGGCGATACGGTTGCGACTGCAGGGCAGCAGCGGCTGGAGTCGGGCGACATGCCGCCGCAGCTTCGCCAGATGCTCAATGCGCCCGCCTATGCGCTCGCCGAAGTACGCCTGCTCGTCGTATCGGCGACCCCCAAGGGAATCGTCTTCATTGACGAGAATACCGAAATCGAACTGCTTCCCGAATATCAGGAGCCGCACGACGCGCGCCGCACCGACGTCACTTACGACGATCTCGGCGGGCTTGGCGATACGATCGACCAGCTTCGCGAAATGGTCGAACTGCCGCTGCGTTACCCCGAACTGTTCCAGCGCCTCGGCGTCGATCCGCCGCGCGGGGTGTTGCTGCACGGGCCGCCGGGAACAGGCAAGACGCGGCTGGCGCGCGCGGTCGCCAATGAAAGCGACGCGCAATTTTTCCTGATCAACGGGCCCGAGATCATGGGTAGCGCCTATGGCGAGTCCGAAAAGCGGCTGCGCGACGTGTTCGAGGCGGCCGCGAAGGCTGCACCGTCGATCCTGTTCATCGACGAGATCGATTCGATCGCGCCGAAACGCGGGCAGGTGCAGGGCGAAGCCGAGAAACGCCTCGTCGCGCAATTGCTGACGTTGATGGACGGGCTGGAGCCGCGAACGAACCTTGTCGTCATCGCGGCGACCAATCGCCCAGACGCGATCGACGAGGCGCTGCGGCGTCCGGGCCGTTTCGACCGCGAGATCGTGATCGGCGTTCCCGATGAAAGCGGCCGGCGCGAGATCCTAGGCATCCATACGCGCGGCATGCCGCTCGCCGAGAATGTCGACCTTGCCGAACTTGCGCGCACGACCTTCGGCTTCGTCGGCGCCGACATGGCGGCGCTGACGCGCGAAGCCGCGATCGAGGCGGTGCGGCGGATCATGCCCAAGCTCAACCTTGAGGAAGGCACGATCCCCCCCGAGGTGCTCGCGGAATTGCGCGTCACGCGCGAGGACTTCAACAACGCGCTGAAACGCGTCCAGCCGTCGGCGATGCGCGAAGTGATGGTGCAGGCGCCGAAGACGCGGTGGAGCGACATCGGCGGGCTCGACGCCGCGCGCGACAAGCTGATCGAAGGGATCGAACTGCCGCTGAAGAACCCTGCGGCCTTTCGTCGGCTCGGCATTCGTCCGGCGAAGGGCTTCCTGCTTTATGGGCCCCCCGGAACCGGCAAGACCCTGTTGGCGAAGGCGGCGGCACGCGAATCCGACGCCAATTTCATCTCGATCAAATCGTCGGATTTGCTTTCGAAATGGTATGGCGAGAGCGAGCAGCAGATCGCGCGTCTGTTCGCCCGCGCGCGCGCGGTTGCGCCGACGATTATCTTCATCGACGAACTCGACAGTCTGGTGCCAGCACGCGGCAGCGGCGCGTCGGGCGAACCACAGGTGACCGAACGCGTCGTCAACACGATCCTCGCCGAGATGGACGGGATCGAGGAGATGCAGTCGGTGGTCGTCATCGGCGCCACCAACCGTCCGAATCTGATCGACCCGGCGTTGCTTCGTCCGGGCCGGCTCGATGAACTGATTTACGTCGCGGTGCCCGACAAGGAAGGGCGCCGCCGCATCCTCGAAATCCAGACCGGCAAGATGCCGCTGGCGAAGGATGTCGACCTCGCGGTGCTCGCGGAAAAGTCGGATCGCTTCACCGGTGCAGACCTCGAAGATCTGACGCGGCGTGCGGGGCTTGCCGCGCTCAAGCGCTCACTCGACAGCGACACGGTCACGATGGAGGATTTCGAAGCGGCGCTGAAGGACACCCGGGCGTCGGTGACCGAGGCGATGGAAAAGGATTATGAAAAGATCCAGGGCGAGATCAAGCAGGCCGCGATGAGCGTCGATCCGATCGGCTTCTTCGCGCCCGGCATGCTCAAGCCCGTGCGCGAGCGCAAGCACGACGATACGGCCGACTAAAGCTGTTGTCCCTTGGGCTGGTTCGGTTTCAGCGCCGACCAGCCCCACAGGACCAGCCAGCCGCAAAAGCCCGCCATCAGACCGTAAGCGGCCATCGGGTGCCAGTTATAGAGAAGCACGCCGACCGCGGGCGATACGATATAGGCCGACCCGTTGATCGACGCGGTCATCCCCGCGACGCTGCCCTGATCGCGGCGCGGCACCGATAGCGACGCGCCCGCAGTGAAGCCCGGACGGAACAACCCGAAGCCGAGCGAGGCGAGGGCGAAGCCGATAATGATGCCGTGGAAGTCATAAGACAGGCCGGTCATCACCGTCCCGAGCCCGCCGAGACTGGCGCCGCAAAGCACCGCGGTACGCGGCGACATCTTGAGCAGCGGGATCAACCCCCATTGCGACAGCAGCGTTGCGAAGGCTCCCGCCATCAATACGATCCCCGTCATCGCGGCGCCCTCGTCGGGACGCAGGCGGAGGTGCAGGCGGTCGAGGATCAGGAAGCCGATCACGCCGAGCACCATCGCCTGTGCCTGCCCGCCGAACAAGCCGGCGAGCAACCACGGCCGCACGCGCGTATCGGTCCAGCGAAGGGGAGGGGTATCGACGGCCTGATCGATGATCTGGTCCTCGGCTTCTTCGGCGGCGGTCTGCGGTGAGCCACCCGTGGTGGGATAGGAAACGATCGCGCCGCGCGCGGCATAGCGGGGCATGTCGTCGGGCAGGCGCCAGCGCAGCATGACGAGCACGCCGAGGCCGATCAGCGCAAAGACGAGCAAGGGCCCGGCGAGGCCAACGATCGGCAGGATGAAGAAGGGAGCGATCGCCGGGCCGATGACGGTACCGAGCCCGAAGGATGAGGAAACGAGCGAAAGCGCCTGCGTCCGCTGCTCGGGATCGGTGCGCGCGGCGACATAAGCCTGCACCGCGGGGGGCGACGCCGAGCCGAAGCCGCCGTAGAGGCTGCGAAACACCGCGAAGACGATGAAGGTGACCCCCGCGGCGAGATAGCCCTGAAGCCCGGCCCAGAGGGTCAGCCCGCACAAGGCCATCGACGACAGGAAGCCGATGACGCCGAGCGCCATCAATGCCTTGCGGCCGCGCTTGTCCGACTGGCGCGCCCAATGCGGCGCGGTGAGCACCCAGAGCAGCGCCGACCAGCTGAACGCCAGGCTGACCCAGACGTCGGGGATGCGCAATTTGGCACCGATGGAGGGCAGGATGGATTGCATCGCGGTGTTACCCGCGGCGGCGACCAGCATCACGGCAAAAAGCACCGCCATACGGTCGGAGGGGATGGAATGCGATGTCGTCGCCATGTTCGCCCCCTCCTTGGCTTTGGTCGGTAACGCCGCTTCTCCCTACACGCGGGCGCCCCGCTGTCCAGAGTCAAGACAGACTCTTTCCTTGCGCCAACGCGCCGATTTTGCCACGCCTTTGGCAACCGCAACAACGCGAAAGCCAACATGACCAATCCGCGGGCGCAGGCCCAAGAAACAAAAGCCCCGCTGACCCGCCGGGTTCGCGAGGGGGTAAAACGCTTTTTCGGACCGTGGGGCATGTTTGTCCGCGGCTTCATCAAGCATCCGGTCATGGTGGGATCGATCGTGCCGTCGTCGCCGACGCTGATCCGCCACATGCTGAAGCCCGTCGACTGGAAGAACACGAAGCTCTTCGTCGAATATGGCCCGGGCGTCGGCACCTTTTGCCGCCCCATACTCGAACATATGGCCGGCGATGCGACGCTGATCGCGATCGACACCAACGAGGATTTCATCGACTATCTGCGTAAGGACATCCGCGACAGCCGCTTCATCGCGGTCCACGGCTCGGCCTCTGATGTCGAAGAAATCGTGCGCGCGCATGGCTTCGAGCACGCCGACTATGTCCTTTCGGGCTTGCCTTTTTCGACGCTTCCCGCCGGCGTCGGCCCGGCGATTGCCGCCGCGACGCACCGCGTGCTTCGCCCCGGCGGCGCGTTCCTTGTCTATCAGTTCCGCGCCCGCGCGCGCGATTTCCTGGCCGTCCACTTCAATCGCATCGACAATGCGTTCGAATGGGTCAATGTCCCGCCCTGCTTCCTGTTCTGGGGCTGGAAGGACTAAACTTCCGGGTCGGGATCGCCGAGCCCGAAGTTCAATTTTCGCGACACCGTATAATCGACGATGCCGACCACGAACCAGGCGAGCGTCCAGCGGATGCGCGTCAGCCAACCGGCGCGTGCCTTGTGCGAATTCGGTGTGATGACTTCGCAATCGGACCGCATTTCCGCGACGAAACCGCGCATCTGTCGGGCAAAGCCCGCGTCGGCGATCCGCACCATCACCTCGACGTTCACGAACAGGCTGCGCACGTCGAAATTGGCCGAGCCGATATAGACGACATCATCGATGATGATCAGCTTCATGTGCAGTTTGCACGGCTGATATTCACACACATCGGCGGATTTGCGCAGCAAATAGCCGTAGAGCAGGCGCGATGCGCCGATCGTTGCTGCATTGTCCGATTTGCCTGCCATCACGAAGCGCGCCCGCCCACGCTGCGCGACGCGTCCGAGGCGGCGGAGCATGCCCTGGCCCGGGGAAAAATAGGCCATCGCCATGTCGAGTTGGCGCGCGTTTTCGAGGTCAGCGCGCACCGCGCGGGCCCAGGGCGACAGCCGCTGGGTGGGGCCGCCGACCAGCCAGGATATCGCGCCATTGTCGATCGGCCATTCGCGGATCAGTCGCCGCAACATCAGCAGTTTGCCGTCGTTGTTGACGGTGTAATCATGGATTTCGTCGAACCATAGCGCCGCGCGTGCGATACTCGGTCCCTTGACGATCATCCCGATGTCGAACCAGCAATCGCTGCGCGGGGGGCTCAGATAATCGTCGGCGATGTTGAAGCCGCCGGTTACCGCCACATGATCGTCGATCAGGACCAGTTTCTGGTGGTTGCGGATCAAATAGGTCGAGCGCCAGCGGCGCGAGAAAAAGGTAACGCTGCCGCCGGCTTCGCGAAGCGGCGCGAACAGGCCGTCGGGCGTGTCGCCCGACCCGAAGCTGTCGATGACCGCGCGCACGCGAACGCCGCGTCTGGCGGCGACCAGCAAGGCGTCGACGATACGCACGCCCGCGGCGTCGCCCTCGAAAATATACATGATGATGTCGATGCTGTGCGCTGCGCCGTTGATCAGGTCGAGCAGCCGGGTCAGCCGCTCGCCGCCGTCGAAGATCAGCTCGAGCCGGTGACCAGCCACGTCCGCCGTCAGTCGTTCGGACAAGTCGACGGGTGCGCAGGCTTCGGTCATCAACCGCTCATAGGCCGGTGTCTGCAAAGCCCGCAAGGGCAGCGCTTTGATTGACATCGCCCGGCGGTGCTGCTAGCGCGCAGCGCTTGCCGCCATGCCCCTCCAAAGGGCTGGCCTCTCCTATACCTAAGGAAACAATATGGCCCGCGTTACCGTCGAGGATTGCGTCGACAAAGTTCCCAACCGTTTCGACCTGGTCCTGCTCTCCGCGCATCGCGCGCGCGAGATTTCGGGTGGTTCGGAGCTGACCGTCGATCGCGACCGCGACAAGAACCCGGTCGTCGCGCTGCGCGAGATCGCCGAACAGACCGTGCGGCCGAAGGATCTCAAGGAAACGCTGGTCGGTTCGATGCAGAAGGTCGTCGTCGACGATGACGATACGCCCGATGAAATCAGCTCGATCAGCCGCTCGGCCGAAGCGCTTCGCCTGACCGCCGCTGCGCCGCCGCGCAGCCCCGCGGGTGGTGGCAGCGACTTCGAATAAGCGCTGTATAATCCGATCACCAAGGGGGCCGCAGGAAACTGCGGCCCTTTTTGTGTCAGTCGACCTCGGTCAACTCGGCAATGCGGATGGCCTTTGACGCCAGCATGGGTTCGATGATCCGCTGGATGCGGTGCGCGCGCGGTGAACCGACCGTGATATTGAACAGGCTGTTCGCGATCACGTCGGCGATCTGGACCCCGTCGCTGCGCTTGCTGTCGGCCAGCGACGCACGGCCCCATTGGCCGAGCCCCGCCTGTATCTCTTCGCGTACATGCGAAAGGATCTTCGGATCATAGCGTCCGTCGTCGATTACCACATCGGTACAGACCCCGCCGGTTTCGGGCAGCCAGTGACCAACCGCGCTGTTGAGCAACGCGCCATAGAGCGCGAGGTCGCTGGGCAGCGAGCCGCCCGGGTTTTGCGCGAGCTTGTCGCGCTCGGCGACGGCTACCCACGCGCGGCCGCCAGCGCGATCGAAAAGCTCGAGCAGATAGGCACGCTCGACGATGCTGATCCGGCTGCCCTTGAGCTCGCCGCGCAGTCCGGTCACGCTGCGAAAGCGCGCGTGGATGTCGGCCGCGGCCTTGGGGGTCAGCATCACCGCCGAAAAGGTCATCGCCCCGGCGTTGAGGCCGCCCGATTCATCGCAATAAATGGTCATTCAGCGGGTCACCGAACCCGGCCGAAAAAGGCGACCGAGCGGCTTTGCCCCGGGGCGATCGCGTCGGGCCATAGCCAGCGGACATGCGTCACATCGGCGGCCGTCGCGGGGCGGGGTGCTGCGCCATCGACGGGCACCGTCAGCGCCGCGAGTGCGCCGAACGTCTTGCCGCCGTCTGTCGAAACGCCGAAACCCGCCGTATCGGCGGTGTCGTCGAATATCAGGCCGTCGGGGATCGGATTGACCAGATTGAGCCCTGCCGCGGGGGCGGCGCCGTTGTTCGTGAAGGTGAGCGCGACGCGGACGCGGTCGCCCGGGACGACCACATCGGGCGCAACATAGGTTTTTTTCGGCGGTTGGCCGTCCGACGATGCGGTCGATTTTTCGAGTTCGATCTTGCTTGTCAGCGAACCGGTTCCCTGACCCGCCGCCGGCGGGGCGCCCGCCGCCAAAAGGGCCGCCAAGGCCAGGGCATTCCACGCTTTGCCGATCATCGCCGTCTCCTTTGGTCCGGGTCGCACCTTTGACGCATCAAACGGGACAGGGATAGCGTTTCTTCATCAGCGCATCGAACGCCGAATAGACGCTGACCGACTTGCGCGCCGAGACGGGATAACTGCGCAGGTGGGACAGCCATTGATCGGGGGTCAGGCTCCCCGATTCCGGGGGGCAGCTCGTCGTCTTGCGACCGGCACGGCGTTCGGCATCGATGCGCGCCTTATAGCGTTTGCCCGCGGCGACCACTTCGCTCTTGAGCTGGTTTCCTTGCGGGGTCGCGAGCGCGAGCGGACCGAGCCGTTCGAGCGACGTCGCGCGCGCGAGGAATGCCGCGACGCTCATGTCGCCCGGCGCCATCGCGCAGAGGAAGGGAGCGGCGAGCAGGGGAGGCAAGATGCGCGCATATTTCCAGTTGGTCATATGCCGCAACTCGCCCCCAACCAATGAATAGTCCCTGAATCGAAGGGGCTAGGCCGAAAGCCTAGGCGCCCTGGGGGTTGGCGTCGCCGAAGGGGCGCGGCTTGCGCTTGATCTGCGGGATGCCACCGGCATGGCCCGACACCGGGGTGCCGCGCTTGCCCGCTTCGTCTTCGCGGCCGATGTCTTCGCCCTTGATTGCGCGCTTCGATTCCTCGCCCGACAGCGTCTCATATTCGAGAAGCGCACCGGCGAGCAGGTGAAGCTCGTCGATATTGTCGGTCAGCACCTTGCGCGCGACCTTTTCGCCTTCCTCGACGAGGCGGCGGACTTCGGCGTCGATCAGCTTGGCGGTTTCTTCCGACATATTCTGCGCGCGCGACACGCTGTGGCCGAGGAACACCTCGTCCTGATTGTCGCGATAGCGCAGCCAGCCGAGCTTTTCGGACATGCCATATTCCATGACCATCGAGCGCGCCATGTCGGTCGCCTGCTGGATGTCGTTCGACGCGCCGGTGTTGAGCTCGTCCTTGCCGTAGATCAGCTGTTCGGCGATGCGGCCGCCAAAGCAGAGCGCGAGGCGCGCCTTCATCTGCTTCATATTGGTCGAATAACGATCGCGTTCGGGCAGGTTCCACGTCACGCCCAGCGCGCGGCCGCGCGGGATGATCGTGACCTTGTGCAGCGGATCGCAGCCCTCGACGTGCAGCGAGACCAGCGCGTGACCGGCCTCGTGGTACGCGGTCGACTTCTTCTCATCCTCGGTCATCACCATCGAGCGGCGTTCGGCGCCCATCATGACCTTGTCCTTCGCCTCTTCGAACTCGTCGTTGGCGATTAGGCGCTTGCCCTTGCGCGCGGCGAGCAAAGCGGCTTCGTTGCAAAGATTAGCCAGATCGGCGCCCGAGAAGCCCGGCGTTCCGCGCGCGACGCGGCGGAGGTCGACGTCGGGTGCGAGCGGCTTCTTGCGCGTGTGGACTTCGAGGATCTTCTGGCGGCCCTCGATGTCGGGGCGTGGCACAACGACCTGGCGGTCGAAGCGGCCCGGACGCAGCAGCGCGGGGTCGAGCACGTCGGGGCGGTTGGTTGCCGCGACGATGATGATGCCTTCGTTCGCTTCAAAGCCGTCCATCTCGACGAGCAGCTGATTCAGCGTCTGCTCGCGCTCGTCGTTGCCGTTGCCGAGGCCGGCGCCGCGATGGCGGCCGACCGCGTCGATTTCGTCGATGAAGACGATGCACGGCGCGTTGCGCTTCGCCTGTTCGAACATGTCACGGACGCGGCTGGCGCCGACACCGACGAACATTTCGACGAAGTCCGAACCCGAAATGGTGAAGAAGGGGACGCCCGCTTCACCCGCGATCGCGCGGGCGAGCAAAGTCTTGCCGGTGCCGGGCGAGCCGACGAGCAACGCGCCCTTCGGAATCTGGCCGCCGAGTTTCGAGAATTTGGTCGGATCGCGCAGGAACTCGACGATTTCTTCGAGCTCTTCGCGTGCTTCATCGATGCCCGCGACGTCGTCGAAGGTCACCTTGCCCTGCTTTTCGGTCAGCATCTTGGCGCGCGATTTGCCGAAGCCCATCGCGCCCGAGCCGTTGTTCTTCTGGACCTGGCGGAAGACGAAAAAGGCGATGCCGAGGATGAGGAGGAAGGGCAGCGACTGGACGAGCATATACATCCAGAAATTCGGTGCTTCGGTCGCCTTGCCGTCATATTTGACGCCATTGTCGTTGAGCATCTTGAGCAGTTCGGGATCGCGCACGACGTTGGCGCTGAAACGATCGCCGTTCGACAGCGTGCCCGTCACCTTGTCCTCGGATAGCACGACGTCCTTGACGGCGCCTTCCTCGACCTTTTGCCGGAACTCGGAATAGGCAAGCGGATTGCCGACAGGCTGCGAAGCGCCGCCGAACATCGAGGCGACGAGGAGCATCGCAAGCAGAATGCCGCTCCAGATCATCACACTCTTCATCCAGGGATTGCCCTGCGGTTCCTTGTCGTCCTGCATTCGGATTCGTTCCTCAACGGCGCGGTACTACGCTCCTATCCGCACAAGATAGGATAATCGGGTTAAATGACAATGAGGCAATCAGGGCTTTTTAGGGGCTTTCCGCCGCGGCGCCGCAGAAATACGCCAAATCGTCCCTTCGAGGCCGCGAACCGCGTCGATCAGGAGCGCGCCGACCATCGCGCGGCGCCCTTCGTGCATCGCTGCGATCACCCCGTCGAGCGAGGCGCCGCGCAGCACGAGCTGCGGCGCGTTGGCGCGCAGCCGCTGCGCGACGATGCGGCGAAACATCTCGGGCGGATAGCCATCGTCGCGGATCACCGCGATGTCCGACGCATCGGGCCAGGATGCAATCAGCCGCTCGACCGCCCAGTCGAGCGCCTCGTCGGCTTCGGCAAGCCATGCCGCCGATTTGGCGGCGGCGGCGGGGTCGAGCGCGGTCTGCGATTGAAGGGCATGGCGCAGCCGCGCCCGGTCGAAGCGATCGTCGCTGTTCGACGGATCGTCGACGAAGGGCAGGTCGTTTTCGAGCGCCAGATGGACGAGTTCGCTGCGCCGCCAGTGCAGCAGCGGGCGCAGGATGGCGCCGTTTCGCGCGCGGATCGCAGCAAGCCCACCGACGCCGCTGCTGCGGTTGAGCCGCATGACGATCGTCTCGAGCTGATCGTCGGCATGGTGCGCCGTCACGATATGCTTGAGTTCCTTGGCTTCGCGCCATTGTTCGAGCAGGCGGTAGCGTTCGGTGCGCGCTGCGGCTTGCTGCGATCCCTTGATCGGCGTTGGCGGGCGCAGCGTCGAATGCGGGATATGCTCGCGCTTGCAAAAGCCCGCGACCATGCGCGCCTCATCGTCCGAGCCCTTGCGCAGGCCATGGTCGACCGTCGCCGCCCAGACCTGTCCGGGCAGCAAGGACGCCATCAGCCAGAGCAGCGCCATGCTGTCGGGCCCGCCCGAAACGGCGATGCCATAATGGAGGCGGTGCCAGTCGGACCCGACGAGCGCGGCGAGATCGCCGGCCAGCCGGTCCGCGGCGTCGCGGTCAGCAACCTGCTTTTGTTTTTGCGGCGGCAGCATCGGTCCGGACATCCTGCGGCGCCTTGTCGCCATAGACTTCGTCGAGTTCGCGGAACGCCTTGCAGGCGTCGGCCTTCCGCCCGAGCTTGTCGAGCGCGACGCCCATATACATCAGGCTGTGCGGCGCGCGCGCGCCGCTCGGGCGATCTTTGTAATTATTGTAAAAAGCGACCGCGGCGAGGCTCGGCTTGCCTTCGTCGAGATAGGAGCGGCCGAGCAAATTCTGCGCAAAGCTCGCTTGGCTGCTCTTCGGCCATTTGGTGACGACCGTCTTCAGCTGCGCCTGCGCTTCGGGATAGAGCTTCGCTTCCCACAGGCGATAGCCATAGTCGTACGCGTCCTTGGTTTCGTTGCCGCTTGCGGGAACCTCGACCTTCTTGACGAGCGCGAGCCGCGCGGCGTCGGTAGTCGCGGGCTTGGCCGCCGGCTTGTCGGCGGGTTTCTTCACCGGGGTTGCCGCGACCGTGGTCGTCGCTGCCGGCGGCTTCACCGTCGGGGCGAGGCCGGCGGGCGTCGCGGTCGGCGCCGACACCGCCGCCGGATCGGCGAAGCGCTTGTCCATTTCGGCCTTGTACGCGGTGAACTGCTTTTCGAGTTCGCGGAGATGGAAGGCATTTTGTTCGGTCTGGCCGGTCAATGCCTGTAGCTGCGATTCGAGCGCATCGACGCGCGCGGTCAGGTCGATCACCGGGGCGTTGGTGCGCGCGCGCTCTCCGGGGGTGTTGTCGGGAGCAATCTCGCCCTCAAAGAAGGTCGGGCTGCCGCCGGGGAAAACCGACCGCTGCACCGCGCGCATTTCCTTTTCGAGCCGTTCGACCCGCTTGACGACGCCATTGTCCTGCGCCGCCACGGGCATGGCCGCGACGAGCGCAATTGTTGCCGCTCCCAGGAAAGTGATCTGACGCATCATCATCTCCCGTTAGGTCCCCACTAATTAACCATTTCGTTGCTCATAACGCGGCAAAGCACGGCAGCGCAAACCCATTTCGGTGCACTGCCGCTCGAGCCGGCCCGAATGATCGGCGGTTCAGCCCTTGGGGCGTGGTCCCGCCGCCGGAGCCGCGGCGCCATTGCCTTCGGCGCGCGCTACCAGATCCGCGGGCTTCAGCGAGACATTCTTGACCAGCGTATCGGCGGGGCCGATCGGGCCGATGTCGCGGCCACCGACGGTGACCTTGAGCGCTTGCGGGATGCTCGTGCGCAGCGTGAACTGTTCGATATATTCGGGCGGGACCTGATAGGTTTCGCCCGCGTCGAGCGTGCGCCAATTCTCGGTCTTGCCCTTTGCGTCGTCGAAGCCGATCCAGACTTCCGAAACGCCCGTCAGCACGACCGGAGCATTCGCGGCGACGGCGGACTGCCCGGTTGCGGCCTTGGTCGCCGGGGTTGTCGCAGCATCGCTCTGCGGTGCTTCCGACGCATCGGCGGCGCGATTCTGCGCGGCGATCAGTGCTTCGTCGGGCTCGACCGACAGGAAACGCCATACGCCGTACGCCGACGCCAGCAGCAGCGTGACGATGACCAGCGTCCAGGTCAGCCGCGCGGTGGGCAGGCGTGCCGGATCGGTCGGCTCATAGGCTTCGTACAGCGGACGCGAGCCATAGGCGTCTTCTTCGAGCTCGTGGCGAATTGCGGCGCCGATCTCGGCTTCGGGAAGGTCGACGGCGCGGGCATAGGCGCGCGCGAAGCCGGTGACATAAGTACGGCCCGGAAGTTCCGAGAAATCGGACTTTTCTATCGCCGCCAAGTGACGCTGGGTGATGCGCGTCCGCGTTGCGACATCGGCGAGCGAAAGCCCTGCCGCTTCGCGCGCGAGGCGCAGCCGATCGCCCGTGCGCGTAATCGCCAGTTCGCCTTGGGTGGCGACCTCTTCTTCTGCCATTGCTGTCTCCGGTGCCGACCGTTCGCAACCCATGTCGATCGTGCCGCGCAGTCATCGCATTGACCGCGCGGCAAAGTCAAATGAAGTTCGGCAATCGACCGGCTGAAAAGAAAGCCGATCTAGTTCCGTCCGAAAAACGGCACGTCAGAGCACATATTTGCTGAGGTCGGTGTCGCCGACGATCTCCGCAAGCTGGCGTTCGACATAGGCGGCGTCGATCTCGAGCGTCGTGCCGCCGACGTCCTCGGCGGTAAAGCTGATTTCCTCGACCAGCCGCTCCATGATCGTTTGCAGGCGGCGCGCGCCGATATTCTCGACCTTCTCGTTGACCTCGGCCGCGAGCTTCGCAACGCGCGCTATCGCATCGTCCGTGAAGTTCAGCGTCACGCCCTCGGTGCCGAGCAGCGCGACATATTGTTCGGGCAGGCCGGCTTTCGTCTCGCTGAGGATGCGCACGAAATCCTCCTCGATCAGCGCGCCGAGTTCGACGCGGATCGGCAGGCGCCCCTGGAGTTCGGGCAGCAGGTCGCTCGGCTTGGCCACATGAAAAGCGCCCGAGGCGATGAAGAGGATATGGTCGGTCTTCATCGGACCATATTTGGTCGCGACGGTGGTGCCTTCGATCAGCGGCAGCAGGTCGCGCTGGACGCCCTCGCGGCTCACCGAACCGCCGCGTACGTCGCTGACGGCGATCTTGTCGATTTCGTCGAGGAAGACGATGCCGTTCGCCTCGGCATCGGCGAGCGCGATCCGCGCGACGTCGTCCTGGTCGAGACGCTTGTCCTGTTCCTCTTCGATAAGGCGCGTCGCGGCTTCGATCACCTTCAGCTTGCGGCGCTTCTTGGGCAGGCCGCCCATCGCCTTGCCGAGCATGTCCGACAGGTTGATCATGCTCATCTGTCCCGGCTGGCCAGGCAATTCGAACGGCATGCCGGGGGCGTCGGCGACCTCGATCTCGACCTCGCTCTCGTCGAGATGCCCTTCGCGGATGCGCTGGCGGAAACTCTGGCGCGTCGCCTCGCTGGCGCCCTTGCCGGTGAGGGCGTCGAGCAATCGCTCCATTGCCGCCTCTTCGGCGGCGGCGCGCACCGCCTCGCGGCGGCGATCCTTCTCGAGCCGCACCGCTTCCTCGACAAGGTCGCGCGCGATCTGTTCGACGTCGCGGCCGACATAACCGACCTCGGTGAATTTGGTCGCCTCGACCTTGATGAACGGCGCGTCGGCGAGCTTCGCCAGCCGGCGCGAAATCTCGGTCTTGCCGCAGCCCGTGGGGCCGATCATCAGGATATTCTTGGGGCTCACCTCGTCGCGGAGGTCGGCCGAAAGCTGCTGGCGACGCCAGCGGTTACGCAGCGCCACCGCGACCGCGCGCTTGGCGGCATCCTGGCCGATAATGTGCGTATCGAGCGCAGCAACGATCGCCTTGGGAGTCAGATCCTTGTTCATGTGATTATGCCTGAATTTCGATGATTTCTTGGGTGAACTGGTCGTTGGTGTAGACGCAGATGTCGGCGGCGACCTCCATCGCCTTGCGGACGAGCACCGCGGGATCCTTTTCATAATCGACGAGCGCGCGCGCTGCCGAGAGCGCGAAATTGCCCCCCGATCCGATCGCGGCGATTCCGCCCTTGGGTTCGAGCACATCGCCGTTGCCGGTGATGACCAGCGTGACCTCCTTGTCGGCGACGATCATCATCGCCTCAAGGTTGCGCAGATATTTATCGGTCCGCCAGTCTTTGGCGAGTTCGACCGCAGCGCGGAGCAGCTGGCCGTTGTGGCGCTCGAGCTTGGCTTCGAGGCGTTCGAACAGCGTGAAGGCATCGGCGGTCGCGCCGGCAAAGCCGCCGATGACGCTGCCGTCGTGGAGGCGGCGCACCTTGCGGGCGTTCGGCTTCATCACCGTCTGGCCCATCGACACCTGGCCGTCGCCGATGATGACGACCTTGTCGGCGCTGCGGGCGGAAAGGATGGTGGTTCCGTGCCAGGGCGCGGCACTTTGCGCATGGGGATTGCTCATGCGGCGGGATATGGGCGATGGGCCCGCGCGCTGCAAGGGGAGGGGCGGCCGCCCCTTTTAGCGCGAGGGGTTGGCCGCCAGATATTCGACGATCGCCTTGACCTCCTGCGCGCGGTCGCGGGGAATGATCAGGATATCGTCGCCGTGCGTGACGACAATGATGTCGGAAACGCCGACGACGGCCACGCGCTTTCCTTCGCTCGCGCGAAGATAATTATCCGCGGCGTCGATCGCGATGACGTCGCCGATGCGAACATTGCCGCGTTCATCCTTTTCGCCCAGTTCGTGCAGCGCCGCCCAGCCGCCGACGTCGGACCAGCCCGGATCGACCGGGGCGACGACCACCTGTTCGGCGCCCTCCATCACCGCATAGTCGATCGAATCCGACGGGCTGGAAAGAAAGGCATCGGATTCGGGATGGACGCGCGCGCCGTCCTGCCGCGCCTTCGTCATCGCTGCCGAGCAGGACGTCGCGATCGCGGGCTGCTGTCTTTCGAGTTCGGCCAGGAAGCGGTCGGCACGCATCAGAAAAATACCGGCATTCCAATAGTGGCCGCCCTCGGCAAGCATCGCCTCTGCCTTGTCGCGCGGCGGCTTTTCGACGAAGCGCCGGACCGCATAGATACCCGGTGTCGCGGCGAGCGGGGCACCTGCGGCGATGTAGCCATAACCGGTTTCGGGATGCGACGGCGCGATGCCGAAGGTCGCGAGCGCGCCGGCTTCGACGGCCGGCATCGCGGCCTCGATGGCGCTCAGGAACGCGGGTACGTCGGTCATGATATGATCGGCGGGCATGACGAGGATCGTCGCGTCGGGATCTTCGGCAAGCGCCGCGCACGCGGCAAGCGCGATCGCTGGGGCGGTGTTGCGCGCGGCAGGCTCGACGACGATGCGTGCGTCGGTGACATCGGCCGCCAGCAGATCTGCCTCGACATGCGCGACGTGCGCCGGGCCGCAGACGATCATCGGCGCGGCGAAGCGGCTCCGGTCGACCGCGCGGTCGAGCGTTTGCAGGAACATGCTGCCCTTGCCCGTCAGCGGCTGGAACTGTTTCGGCGCGCTATTGGTCGAAACGGGCCAGAGCCGCGTGCCCGAACCCCCCGATAATATGACTGGGATGATCATCTATTGTCTCGATTTTCAGGGGGTGTCAGGCAGGCCAGCACAGCAGCGCACGTGCCCCCCGGGCAAGCGCAATGCGGTCGGCGCGGTCGGTCGCGACGCATTCGCCGAGTTTCACCTCTTCGCCCGATATGCTGCATCCCTGCGACAGAGGGGTGAAGGTGAAGTCGGCGTCATGCTGCGGCAACAGCCCCGCGGCGTCGGGCCCCGACAGGTGGAGCAGGCGAAAATGCGGCCCGTCGACGAGCAGGCGGTTGTCGTTCGCCGCGACACGCCCGTCGCGCGGATCGGGGCGCGGCGCCGTTTCCGATACCGCGAGCCCCGCTTCGAGGTGCAGTTCGCGCGGGCGGCCATAATCATAGAGACGATAGGTGCAATCGACATTCTGTTGCACTTCGACGACGGTCAGCCCGGCGCCGATCGCATGAATCGTGCCCGCTTGGTTATAAACGAAATCGTCGGCCCGTGCGCGGCGCCAATCGATCATGTCTACGATCGTGCCGTCGAGCGCTGCGCCATGAAGGGCTTCGCGCGTCGTTTCCGCGATCAGCCCGACCCCGAGCTCGGCGTCCGGTTTCGCGTCGAGCACCAGCCAGCACTCCTCCTTGCCGCGCGGATAGCCCGCCGCTTGCGCGGCATCGTCGTCGGGGTGAACCTGGATCGACAGGCGTTCGGACGTGAAGAGGAATTTGACCATGATCTGCGCGTCATCGCCATCGGGATGCGCAAACCATATTTCGCCGATACGGCGATCACCGAAGTCACCGAAATCGCTGGGAATATCCGTGCGCCCCCAGGGTTTTTCCACGACAAGTGTTTGAAGATGTGTGAACATGCGCGGTTCATGTCGCCCCGCGGTTCGATCGTCAAGTCGGCGGAGTCAGGCCGCCCGATTAAAATGGCCGCCTTCTCCGGCCTTTGGCTGGTCGAGCCACAGGCCGCGCGTGTCATAGACCATTTTGTCCCCGCGCTCTTCAAGCGGGATCGATTTGAACAGGTCGTGATCCACCAGAACGATGAGCAGGTCGCACGTGGCAAGAGCGGTATCGAGGTCGGTCAATGACGCGCCGGTTCCGGCAAACTCCATTGGCAGGCTGCGGGCATAGGGCTCGACGATCTCGATCTGCTTGCCAAAGCGGCGCGCCAGCGCGGCGGCGACCTCGACTGCGGGGCTTTCGCGGAAATCGTCGATATTCGGCTTGAAAGCGAGGCCGAGGCAGGCGACGCGCGCCTCTGGATGCTGCGATACCAGCATTTCGGCGGCGCCGATGACATGCGCGGTCTTGGCCAGGTTCACCTCGCGCGCGGTGCGGATCAGCCGGCTGTGGTCGGGCGCCCCGTGGACGAGGAACCAGGGGTCGACCGCGATGCAATGTCCGCCGACGCCGGGGCCGGGCTGGAGAATGTTGACTCGCGGGTGGCGGTTGGCGAGGCGGATCACCTCCCACACATCGACACCCATCTGCTCGGCGATCATCGACAGTTCGTTGGCAAAGGCGATGTTGACGTCGCGATAACTGTTTTCGACCAGCTTCACCATTTCAGCGGCGCGCGCCGAGGTGGTGACGCAGGCGCCGCGCACGAACTGGCGGTAAAAGGTCATCGCGCGGCGCGCGCAGCGCGGCGTGACGCCGCCGATGCAGCGATCGTTGTCGACCAGCTCGACGAGGATGCGGCCCGGAAGCACGCGCTCGGGGCAATAGGCGACAAAGATGTCGGCCGCGCCGTTGCACGCGCCCGGAACCTTCAGGTCGGGTCGCAGCTCGGCGATCAGTTCCGCGACTTTTTCGGTCGTGCCGACGGGCGACGTCGATTCGAGGATGACGAGATTGCCCGCGTCAAGCTTCGGCGCGATCGCGCGTGCCGCTGACAGCACGTGGCTGATGTCCGGGCGGTGCTCGTCGTCGTGCGGCGTCGGCACGGCGATGACGAACGTGTCGGCCGGGGCGACCTCGATCGAAGCAACCAGCGCACCGCGCGACACGACGCCCTGGACGAGGCCGTCGAGGTCGACTTCCTCGATATGGACCCGGCCGCTGTTGATCGTGTCGACCACCGTCTGGCTGACATCGACGCCGGTGACCTTGCAACCCGAGCGCGCGATCAGCGCCGCTGTGGGCAGGCCGATATAGCCGAGCCCGAGGACCGTGACCTTCTGTTCCGTATCAATCGGCACGCGCAACAATCTCCGCAATCTGTTTTGCCGCCGTGCCGTCACCGAACGGATTATGGGCACGCGCCATGGCTGTATAAGCGTCCTTGTCGTCCAAAAGCTTGAAAATTTCGGAAACAATGCGCGCTTTGTCGGTTCCGACGAGGCGGGCCGTGCCCGCTTCGATCCCTTCGGGCCGCTCGGTCGTCTCGCGCATGACGAGCACCGGCTTGCCGAGCGATGGCGCCTCTTCCTGCACCCCGCCGCTGTCGGTCAGCACCAGTTCCGACGTCGCGAGCAGGCGGACGAAATGCGGATAGTCGAGCGGATCGATCAACGCCACGTTGGAATGACTGCCCAGGATCGGCTCCATCGCACCGCGGACATGCGGGTTCGGATGGACCGGAAAGACGACTGCGACATCGTCGCGCGCCGCGATTGCGGCGATAGCTTCGGCGATGGCTTTCATGCCGTCGCCGAAATTCTCGCGGCGGTGCGACGTGACGGTGATGATCCTTTTGCCGGCAAAGCGGCCGATCAGGGGATCGAGACCGGCGGCAAGCGACGGTTCTTCGTCGATCCGCGCCTTTGTCGCGAGCAGCGCGTCGATTACGGTGTTGCCGGTGATGTGGATCCGCTCGGCCGGGACATTCTCGCTGCGGAGTGCCGTCGCCGCGGTTTCGGTCGGGGCGAAATGCAGGTCGGCTACCGCGCCGGCGACCTTGCGGTTCACCTCCTCGGGCCAGGGGTGATAGATGTTGCCGCTGCGCAGGCCCGCTTCGACATGGCCGACCGGAATCTTGCGAAAATAGGCTGCGAGCGTTGCGGCCATCGTCGTCAATGTGTCGCCGTGGACAAGGATGCGATCGGGTTTTTCGGCGTCGAACGTCTCACCGAGGCCCACGACGAGTCGGGCGAGGAGTCCGTCGAGCGTTTGATTGGCCTGCATGACGTCAAGGTCGATATCGGGTATGATGCGCGCGATATCCAACACCTGGTCCAGCATTTCGCGATGCTGAGCGGTGACGCAAACGCGGGCGTCGATCCCGCTGTGGGCCTGTAAAGCATGGACGACCGGGAACATCTTGATGGCTTCCGGACGGGTGCCGAAGACCGTCATTACTTTCATTTTCAAGGACTCCCGCATCGTGACGTCATCAAACACCGCCTGAAGGGCGATTAAGCGTCAAAGCTTGCGACACCCTTAAACCGCGATGGAAGGGGAAGAAAACAGGATATGATGGCGCGCTGCAACGCTTCGAAGGTCGGCGCGTATGTTGTCACCAAAGCAATGCGCCGCTAGGGGCTGCTATCATTTTCGGGTTCGCCGTTTCTGAACGGCGCCACCCCATAGTTGGAAGTTGGATCGGTTTTCGAATGTTCTGGAAGCGTAAGAGCCAGCCGGCAGACACCGTGCGCAGCGGTTTCGCTGTGCCGATCGGCCGGCGTGTGTACGCCATCGGCGATATCCACGGGCGTGACGACCTTTTTGCCGAACTGATCGACAAGATTCGCGCCGATGTCGCCGCGCGGCCCCCTGCCCAAATCACCATTGTCCTGCTCGGCGATCTGGTCGACCGTGGCCCGCAATCGGCCGCCGTTGTCGAACGCGCGATCGGATTGCGCGGCGATTTCCCGGATACCCGGCTGCTCATCGGCAACCATGAGGAATGTTTCCTCGCGGCACTTGGCGGCGATGTTCGGCGTCTGCGCTATTTCATGCGTATCGGCGGCGAAGCGACGGTGCAGAGCTATTGGCGCGACGAGGTTGAACTGAGCGATGCGAGCTTCGACTATGTCGCCGACCGGTTCGGCAAGATGGTTCCCCAAGAACATGTTGAATTTCTGGGGAAGGGCGAAGACGTCATTGAAATTGGCGACTATGTCTTTGTCCATGCGGGCATTCGCCCCGGCGTTCCGCTTCAGAAACAAACCCTGTCGGACTTGCGCTGGATTCGCGACGACTTCCTCGAGGACGTGCGCGATCACGGCGTGATGGTCGTGCATGGCCATACCATCCGCAGCGATGTGGACGAATGGCCGAACCGGATCGGCATCGACACCGGCGCCTATCGATCGGGGGTGCTGACGGCGATTGTCCTCGAAGGAACCGAGCGCCGCTATCTCAAGACCGACGGGCTGGCCGAAGCGGCCTGACCAGCAAAGGTCCGGTCAGGGCGGCGTTCAGCCGATCCCGTGATACGCTTTATACCAGGATACAAATCGCGGTATGCCGACGTCGATGCTGGTCGACGGCTGATAGCCGAGATCCTTCTGTATGGCAGCGATATCGGCATAGGTTTCCTTGACGTCGCCCGCCTGCATCGGAAGGAAGCGACGTTCGGCTTTCCGGCCGCAGGCGTCTTCGAGCAGTTCGACCAGCCGCATCAGCGGCTCCGCCTTATGGTTGCCGATATTGTAGATGCGGTGCGGACTGATGCTTCCGCCGGCCTTCTCCAGCCCGTCATCGACCGGCGGATTGTCGAGGCAGGCGACGACGCCGGTGACGATATCGTCGATATAGGTGAAGTCCCGCTTCATGTCGCCTTCGTTGAAAATATCGATCGGCCGTCCCGACAGGATGCGATCGGTAAACAACCACATCGCCATGTCGGGGCGCCCCCACGGGCCGTAGACGGTAAAGAATCGCAAACCGGTCTGCGGCAACCGATAGAGATGCGCATAAACCTCGCTCATCATCTCGTCGGCTTTCTTGGTCGCGGCATAGAGCGAGACCGGATGATCGACGCGGTCGCCGACGCTGAAGGGCATCGACTTGTTGGCGCCATAGACCGACGAGCTTGATGCATAAACGAAATGGCCCGTCGACCGGTGCCGCGCAATTTCGAGCATGTTGAGGTGCCCGACCATGTTGGATTGCATATAGATATGCGGGTTTTCGATCGAAAAACGCACCCCGGCTTGCGCCCCCAAATGCACGATGCCGTCAAACGTCTGCCCCTGCAGCGCATTTTCCAGATCGGCCATTGCCGCGAAATCGATCTCGTGAAAGCGGAAGTGTGCGCCATATCGCTGACTGAGGAGGTTCAATCGGCTCTTTTTCAGCGCAACGCTGTAATAATCATTGAGATTGTCGATCCCGATGACCGTATCGCCGCGGGCCAAAAGCCGTTCGGCCACGCTCATTCCGATGAAGCCGGCTGCCCCGGTGACAAGGATAGCCGCCATCTGAATCGATCCCCTCGCTGGTGATGCGGCATTGCAGCCGCAACGGCCGCGGAACGCAACCCTCCCCACTTATGTAAAACGTGCGCCTTTTAAGCTGGTTAACAAATTCAGCTGCAATTTTCCGTCCAGCCGGTGCCGATCGCCGCCGCGGGGCAGATAGCGGGCGAAATCATACACCGGCGACGCGTCGACGTTGGCGGCAAATCTCGTGTTGCGGCGAGCTGATGCGGCCATGCGGCATTTGTGGATTGCCATCGAACGGGGATAACCGTAGTTGCGCGCGCCGGACGAATGCGGCAATCCGGTGCGGCTTGCCTAATAAAATGGTCAAGCCGAGTTTCTGATTCCCGTTCCGGGATACGTGCCTAGGATAGTTTCGACAGCGCCATGCAGTATTTCGTTGTCCAGTTGCGGCGCCTGATTTTGGCCAATGGCGCAATTAAGCGGGCTACGCTGGTCCTGCTTGATATTGTAATCGCCGCCCTGTCGGCAATATTGTCCTTCTGGCTCCGGTTGGGAACGTGGGAAATCTCCTTCGTCCCGGTCGCGATCTTCTTCGGGCTCGCCATTTCCGCTTGGTTGGTTGCCGCGCAGATATTTGGCATTTATCGCCAGATTATCCGCTATGCCGGGGTGCGTACGGTGCGCGATATCGTCGCAGCATCCTTTGTTCACAGCGTGGTTCTCGTCGTGGCGGTCGTCGCGCTGGGCGTTGTGGGCATCCCGCGGACTGCTTCGATCATTTATGTCGTCATATTTACGGCTGCTGTGATTTCGAGCCGCGCGATCATGCGCGTGATCATATCCGATCTGCTGCCCTCGCGGGTCCGGCGTGGTCGTCAACGCACCGTATTCATCTATGGCGCCGGCAAGTCGGGGCAGGAGCTGGCCTTGTCGATGCGCTCGCATCCCGAAATGCGGCTCGCAGGATTTTTCGACGATAATGTCCATATGCAGGGCCGCCGCGTCGACGGCGTCACGGTCTGGAGTCCCGAAAATCTGGCCAATGTCCTTCGCAATGACGCGGTCGATGAGGACATATTGGCGTTGCCGCGCGTGAACCGCGCCCGCCGGGCAGAGATCGTGAGCATGCTTGAACGCCAGTCGGTGCGTGTGCGCACCGTTCCTGACATGACCAGCGTCCTTAGCGGCCAGGTCTCGCTCAAGGATGTGCACGAGGTTCGCGTCGAGGACCTGCTCGGCCGCGAGCCGGTCGCGCCCGACCTGCATCTTCTCGGCTCTTCGATCGCCGGAAAAGTCGTCCTTATCACCGGCGCGGGTGGATCCATCGGCGCGGAGCTTGTCCGTCAGGTCCGGAAAATGCGGCCGCGGCAGCTGATATTGCTGGACGTGTCGGAATCGGCGCTTTTCGCGATCGAGCAACAGATCATCGCTGGCGGGCTGGAGATCGAGCCCGAGGGCCGGTCCATCGACCTGCGCGTGGAACTCTGCAATTGCTCCGATGAAGCTTCGATCGGACGCGTCCTCGCCCAGTATCGCCCCGACACATTGTTCCATGCCGCCGCCTACAAACATGTTCCGATGCTGGAAGCGAACCCGCTTTCCGCCGCCCGCAACAATGTTCTGGGAACGCTGGCGACGGCGAAGGCCGCCCGTGCTTGCGGCGTCGAACGCTTCGTCCTGGTCAGTACCGACAAGGCCGTGCGCCCGACCAACATCATGGGAGCCACCAAGCGAATTTGCGAATTGATATTGCAGGCGATGGCAACCGAACCCGATCGGACGATTTTCACGATGGTGCGTTTTGGCAACGTGCTGGGTTCGAGCGGCTCGGTGGTCCCGCATTTCCGGCGTCAGATCGAAAATGGCGGACCGGTCACCGTGACGCACCGTTCGATCACGCGGTATTTCATGACCATTCCCGAAGCCGCGCAGTTGGTGATTCAGGCGGGCGCCATGGCAAGGTCCGGCGAAGTGTTTCTGCTGGAAATGGGCGAGGCCGTTCGGATCGCCGCGCTCGCCGAGACGATGATCCGCCTGTCGGGGCTGACTGTCAGGAGCGAGGAAAATCCCGACGGCGATATCGAGATTGTCGAAACGGGGCTGCGTCCGGGCGAAAAGCTGTTCGAAGAGTTGCTGATCGACAGCACCGCGCGGCCTACGGCGCATTCCAGGATATATTCGGCCGAAGAGGCGATGATCCCATGGCGCGAACTTGAGGGGTATCTTATGGCGCTTCAGGATGCCTTGGCCGAAGGGGACGTTGTCGCGGCGGTTGCGGTTGTCGAAAAGATCGTCCCGGGATACCAGCCCAGCGATGCATTCCGTCAAATGCGCCAAAGGGCCGGTGCCGGCCGGCAAGTCGCAAATTGAATCTATCAGGAGAATTTAGGTAATGGCTCGCGCATTCGCTCGGAACGACTTCGATCCGCGCCGACGCACTCTGTCCGGGGCTGCCAGTGGCCTCATCCTGCTGTCCTTCGTCGCCCTGACCTTTCTGCTGGGTGGCGGAGCGCGGCCGGACGTGACCTCTCTGCTGTTGCTGAGGCCGCTTGCATTTATCGCTCTGGTCGCCGGCCTTATGACGTTGACGAAGGAGCAGGCGAAACCTTTCAAGCCGATATGGTGGCTCGGCGGCGCTTCGGCGCTTTTGGTGCTCCTCCATCTGGTTCCGCTGCCCCCGGTTCTATGGTCATCGCTTCCGGGCCGCGGCCTCATTGCCGAGATCTTTCAAGTGACCGGGATCAAAGAGAGCTGGCAGCCTCTGACCGTCGACGCATTTGCCGGATGGAACAGTTTGTTTTCGATGGCTGTTCCCGCCGCCGTGCTGATATTGATGGCGGCCAGCGGCGAGCAAATCGGCGGGCGATTGCTGAAGCTGCTCTGCATTATCGTGTTCGCAAGCGCCTTCCTGGGCGTCCTGCAGATCATCGGTGGCCCCAGCAATGGTTTCTATCTTTATCGCATCACCAATTGGGAGTCCGCGACGGGACTGTTCGCCAATCGCAACCATAATGCGATGTTTCTCGCGTGCGGTTTTCCGTTGCTCGCCGTATGGGCTTCGGGCCTGAAGGGGACGATGCAGCAGCAGCGTGCCTATGGCCTCGTCGCCATTGCCGGCGCCGTAACCTTGTTGCCGACCATCCTGATCACCGAATCACGCGCAGGCTTGTTGGTCGGAGCGATGGGACTGGTCTTCGCGGCTTTGATATATCGCCGGCCGGACAGCGGCGTGAAGGCGCGCGGGGCGCGGCAGGTCGGGGGGCTGATTGCTGCCATCATGGCGGGGGTTGCAACGTTGGTGATCTTCCTTCTCGCATTGTCGAGGCGACAGACAACGATCGATCGCCTCCTGAACGAAAATGTCGATGACGATCCCCGGTTCGCGGCGCTGCCCCATATATGGAAAATGGGGCTCGACGCCTTTCCTTTCGGGTGGGGAACGGGATCGTTCGCCAACGCATACAAGGTCATAGAACCCGCGGAGCTCCTGTCCGAAAATTATCTCAACCACGCGCATAACGACTTCCTCGAAATATTCTTCGAATATGGCTTGTTCGGCATCGCGCTGATAGCCGTCGCGCTGATCATGCTGCTGGTCGCGGCCATCAGGTTGTGGTCACTCCGTGCGCTGTTGTCCAAGCAGCAATCGGCTGCCGTCGAGCGGCTGCGTCTGGGATATGCGGGGATCGCGATCCTCGTCATGCTCGGTGTCGGCAGCGTGTTCGACTATCCTTTGCGTACTCCGTCGCTGGCCGCTCTCGCTGCGATTGCAACGGGTTTCATTGTATTTGCACTAGACGCATTTCGCGCCCCCGGGTATGGCGACCGCGCCGCAGCAAACTCCCGTCGGCGCAATGAAGTCGACAATTTAGAGGAAGGTTCCAAGGCATGATTCGGCGCTCTTTCGGGGTGAAAATCATGTCGGGCGCGCTCGGCCTGGCATTGTTGTCGGGGTGTGCCGGCACGAAAGCGCTCGGTGGCGCGAACGGCGAAGGTCTGCAGGTCGTCGATGCGAAGCAACTGCCGCCGCCGAACGGCATCGACATCAGCGGCGACGTCCGGCCTTATCTGTTGGGCCCATCGGACGAAATCCTTGTCGACGTCGTCGGTATCGACGAGTTGAAAGAGCGAAAATTTTCGCTGGACGGGGCTGGCAATGTCGCTGTCCCGCTCGCGGGCACGCTGAATGCCAGCAATCAGACCGCGGAACAATTCGCCGAAAGCCTGACCCAGCGTCTCCGGCAGCGATACATCCGTGATCCGCTGGTCACGGTGAACTTGAACGAGGCGCGGAGCCGATTCGTCACGATTGACGGACAAGTCGGCAAGCCTGGCCCCCAGCCGATTGTCGGCAGGGTGACGCTCATGCAGTCCGTGGCGCGCGCCGAGGGCACGGGCGAATTTGCCAAGCTGAGCGATGTGGTTATTTTCCGGACCGTGGGTGCCGACCAGATGGTCGCGATGTATGATCTGGGCGCCATCCGGCGCGGTGCCTATGCTGATCCCGAAGTCTTTCCCGGCGATATCGTGGTCGTGGGCGAGTCCCGTGGGCGCCGCATGTTCCAGCAAATCGTCCAGGCGGGCACTCTGCTTGTCAGTCCTGTCGTCGCGCTCATCCAGCGCCGATAATCCAATAGGTTATTTCCATGAATTCAATGACGCTGATTAATCCCGTGGGCGGCGCTCCCGCCAGCGGTGGCGTTGCCGGCTCCGCAATTCCGATGCTGCGCCAATATTGGAACGTCATCTGGAATCGGCGTCTGTTGATCATTACGGTGGTTGCGACCACCGTAGCGGCCGGGCTGATCCTGACGCTGCTCGCCGATCCGCAATATACCGCCAGGGCGCGGATCGAGGTTGCTCGCGAGCAGGCAAATATTACGTCGGTTGAAGGCGTGCAGCCGGAAGACGCGGGCCGCGACCTGGAATTTTATGCGACGCAGAACGCGCTGTTGACCGCGCGTTCGTTGGCGGAACGCGTCAGTCGACAGCTCAACCTCTCGCGCAACGACGCGTTTTTCATCGCGCATGGCGTTGACCCCGACGCTGCGGCCGAGGGTGTCGGCGCTACGCCGGCGGGCGCTTCGCTGACCAGCGCCCAGCGGCGCCAGCGGCTTGTCGTCGATACGCTGCTCAAACATGTCTCGGCAGAACCGGTCCGTGGTTCGTCCTTGTTCGATATCAGCTACACAAGCGGCGATCCCGCGCTGTCGCGGCGTATCGCCGACGCGTGGGTTCGTCAGTTTATTCAGAGCAATCTCGACCGTCGCTTTGCCTCGACCACCGATGCGCGCGAGTTCCTCGAACGCCGGCTGGACGAGCTCAGAACACGGCTGGAGACGTCGGAGCGCGAACTCGTCCGCTATGCTGCGGCAAATAATATCGTGCGTCTCGAAACGTCGGGCACCGGCAAGACCGGCAGCAGCCCGGGCATGCAGACCTTGGCTTCGGTCGACCTGCAATCGGTAAACGCCGCACTCGCGATGGCTACCGCCGATCGCGTGGCGGCCGAGGGGCAGCTGAATGCGTCCCGCGCACGCGGCGTCAGCGAAGGCTCGCTCAACAATCTGTCGATTAACAACCAGCGGTCAAAGCGCGCGGAAGTGGCTGCCGAATTGGCGGGCATGCTCGCCCGCTTCGAGCCCGATTATCCGCCTGCGAAATCGCTGCGAGAAGAACTGACGGCACTCGACGCCAGCATCGCTCGCGAAGAGCGGCGCGCGGTTTCGGCTGTCCAGGCGACCTATGACGCGGCAGTGGCGCGCGAGCAGGGGCTTCGTGCTCGCGTGGATGCGCGGTTGGGCAAGCTCAACACGCAGGAACGCGCGTTGATCCAGTTCAACATCTATCAGCGCGATGTCGATACCAATCGCGAACTCTATAATGGCCTCCTTCAGCGCTATAAGGAAATTGGCGTCGCCGGTGTCGGCGCGAACAATGTGTCGATCGTCGATGCCGCCGAACTGCCGGTGAAACCTTCGTCGCCTAATCTTTTGCTGAACCTCATACTCGCCACGTTCATGGGCCTCGGCATCGGCCTCGGTGTTGTGCTGGTCCTTGAGAATCTCGACGAAACGGTGATCGACCCGAGCAAGGTCGCGGCCCTGTTCGACGCCTCGCTTCTGGGCACCACGCCGGTGTCGGAAAGTGGCGATCACTATGTCGAGCTCGGCGATCCGAAATCCTCGATATACGAGGCCTATTTTACCGTTGGCTCGAATCTGGCGTTCGCGACCGATCATGGCGTGCCGCGATCCTTCATGGTCACCAGCACGGTCGAGGCCGAAGGAAAATCGACGACGGGCATGGCCTTGGCACTCGTCCTCTCGCGCCTCGGCCGCAAGGTTGTTCTGGTCGACAGCGACATGCGCCGGCCGGCGATGCACAATAATCTGGGCCTGGTAAATAATCAGGGCCTCAGCAACTATCTGGCCGGCGACAATAATTGGGAAGATTTGATGCAGCGGTCGCCGATCGCCAACATCGACTTCCTGTCCGCAGGTCCTCAGCCGCCAAGCGCGGCGGAATTGCTCTCGAGCGACCGCCTGCAAAAGCTGGTTGAATCGTTGGGCAAGAAATATGACCATGTGCTCGTCGACGCGCCGCCCATGCTCGGTCTCGCGGACGCGACATTGATTGCTCGCGCGGTTGAGGGTGTCGTTTACGTCGTGGAATCCGAACGCGTCGCGGCGCGCGGGGTCAGCAGCGCGCTGCAGCGCCTGCGCGAAGCGCGCGGTAAGGTGCTTGGCATCGTTCTGACCAAGTTCAAATCGAAGCACACCGGCTACGGCTACGGCTACGGCTATGGTTATGGCTATGGGCGCGACGAAGATGCGAAGTCCGAGACGGGCGGAGCTTGGAAGTCGGGCTCATGACCAACCGAAGGCGCTCTCGGGGCGGGAGCAGCAAGCAATCGACCCTTTCCCAGATCCGGCAAAATTTCTCGGCGGTGAATCTCGACCGGCGGTGGCTGGTAGCGGCGCCCGCCGCCCTCGTGCTCGCGGGCCTCGCCGGGTTCAACAGCTTCGTACATGTCAGCAAATCCGCTGGGGCCTGTCCGGTACTCCATCCGGCGTTCTGCGCCACCCAGGCGCTTCAGGCTCCGGTGATCGCCGACTTCGGGCGCGACAATGTGCTCAATGACAAGGGCCAGGCCATGCGGCTCGCCCGCGCGGCCATCAATCTTGTTCCGCTGAATCCTGCCGCTGTGCGCAATATTGCGTTGGCCTCTGGCGGCTCGACCGATCCCCGCAACGCGCAGCCGATCCGGCTTTTGCGCCTTTCGCACAAACTTTCGCGCCGTGACGGGGTGACCGAAAGCCTGCTCATCGACGATGCAGCCAAGCGCGCCGACATGGCCGCGGCGCTCGAGCATTTCGACGCCTTGCTGCGGAGCATGCCGGTCGCGAGCGCTCGTTACATGGAGCATATGGGGCTTGCGTTGGCAGATCCCAAGTTTCGCAAAGGGATGATCCCTTATGCCAACCGCGACAATCCCTGGTTCGGCCGATTGGGTGGCGCGATCCTGAGCAATACGCCTCCGATCCGTTTCTATGGGCAGTTTCTGTCCGAGGTTCCTTCGCTGCCCGACACCGTGCAGCAGCGGTTGCATTATGACCAGGTCGTGAGCCGGTTGGCTCAAGAGGGTGAGTATGCGATCGTGCGGAAGCTCTATCCGCGTCTTCCCGGCGCCGATCGCGCGGCGGTGACATCGATGGCGCTGCCGTCGGCAAAGCAGACGCCTTATCGCCCGGTAACATGGTGGCTGCAGTCGGATGGCGCCATCGGCGCGGAACTATCGCGAACCGGCAAGGCCGAGATGGTCGCCTATGCCGAAGCCGGCACGAGCGGAACGGTGGCGAGCAAACTCTTGTTCCTGGCCCCCGGCCAATATCGTCTGGGATGGAAAGCGACCAACGACAACGGCGAAGAAAGTCCGTCGGACGGCGGCAGGGACGCGCGCCGCGACAAGAGCCGCGATGGACTGTCGTGGTTGATCGATTGTCCGGGATTGCAGCGCCGGGAAATCGGGGCGGCGCCCGCCGAGCGCCCCGGGTCGCAAAACCGCGAGCTCGCGGTGACATTCACGGTGCCGGCCGGTTGCACGGTTCAGAACGTCGCTCTGCAAACACGGGTCGATAGTTCGGGCAGCAGCAGCCAGTGGACAGTATCCGATATATCCGTCCGTCCGGTTGCCGCCGCCAAGCCTTGATCCCGGATGTCGATCGATGATCACGGATAGCTCGGCCGCCGGCAATGTCGGCCATCATCCTGGCAAACGCCTGTTCGACTTGCTGGTGGCGATCGGGCTGGCGCCCGTCGCGATCCCTGTTTGTCTGATCGCGGCCATCCCGATCTTGTTCGAAGCCGGCGCATCGCCGTTTTTTCGGCAGGTTCGGGTGGGGCGGAATGGCATCCCCTTTTCGATCCTGAAATTGCGGACGATGTCGCCTGGAACACGGGAAGGCGCGTCGCATGAAGTCGGCGTCGCCACATTGCTGAAAAGCGGGCGTATCTATCGCCGGCTGAAGGTCGATGAATTGCCGCAATTGTGGAATGTGCTCAACGGCACCATGTCGCTCGTCGGCCCGCGCCCGCACCTGCCATCGCAAGTCGTGCTGACCGAAGAGCGACTGCGGCACGGGGTGCTGGCGATCAAGCCCGGGATCACCGGCGTTTCCCAAGTCGCCGGCCTCGACATGTCGGACCCCCATCGGCTGGCGGAAGCCGACGCGGCCTATCTGGGCGCGTGGAGCCTGGGCAGAGACATCGAAATTTTGTGGCAAACTGTAGCGGGAAGAGGCAATGGCGATGCTGCGTCAAAAGGTACCGGCGGCTAAATCCTCTTCGAATGACAATATGATCCGGCGTGGACGAAACTCCCCCGAAAACTGGTGAAAGAGAATATGACCAAAACTGCACTCATTACAGGCGTCACCGGGCAAGACGGCGCTTATCTGGCGCGTCTTCTGCTTGAGAAAGGCTATGTCGTTCATGGCCTGAAGCGGCGGTCGTCATCCTTCAACACCGGCCGTATCGAAGATATTTATCAGGATCCGCATCAGGATTCCGCCCGGTTCCACCTGCATCATGGTGACCTGACGGACAGCACCAACCTGATCCGTATCATCCAGGAAACCAAGCCCGACGAAATTTACAACCTCGCCGCGCAGAGCCATGTGCAGGTCAGCTTCGAAACACCCGAATATACGGCGAATGCCGACGGGATCGGCACCCTGCGCCTGCTCGAGGCGATCCGCATTCTCGGCATTCAGGAAAGCTGCCGTTTCTATCAGGCGTCGACGTCCGAACTCTATGGCCTGGTTCAGGAAGTGCCGCAGCGTGAAACCACGCCCTTTTATCCGCGCTCGCCTTATGCCGCAGCCAAGCTCTACGCCTATTGGATCGTGGTGAACTATCGCGAAGCCTATGGAATCCACGCGTCGAACGGGATCCTGTTCAACCATGAATCGCCGATCCGCGGCGAGACGTTTGTGACCCGCAAAATCACGCGCGCGGCAGCGGCGATCGCCGAAGGCCAGCAGGAAAAGCTCTATCTGGGCAATCTCGATGCGCAGCGCGATTGGGGGCATGCCCGTGAATATGTTCTCGGGATGTGGATGATGCTGCAACAGGACGAGCCCGACGACTATGTCCTCGCAACCGGCGAGACGACGCATGTCCGGACTTTTGTCGAGTGGGCGTTCGCCGACGCCGGCATCGAACTGCGTTTCGAAGGCACAGGGGTCGACGAAAAGGGCTATTGCAAGAAAACCGGCCGTTGCCTGGTCGAGATCGATCCGCGCTATTTCCGCCCGACCGAAGTCGAACTGTTGATCGGCGATCCGACCAAGGCGAATGAAAAGCTGGGTTGGAAGCACAGCATCAGCGCGCGTGAGTTGGCGCGCGAAATGGTCGAAGCCGATCTCGCCGAAGCACGTGAGCGCAAGGCGGCGGGGAAGTGACAGACCTTTCGGTTGCCGGCAAACGCGTTTTTGTCGCGGGACACCGCGGCATGGTGGGCGGCGCCATCGTGCGCCGCCTCCAGCGGGAAAATTGCGACCTCCTGCTCGCGGGCCGCGATGTCGTCGACCTGTCGGACCAGAAGGCGATCCACGAATGGATGGCGCGTGAGCGCCCCGATGTCGTAATCGTCGCCGCTGCCAAGGTCGGCGGTATCCTGGCGAACGACACCTATCCGGCGGATTTTCTCTACCAGAATCTGGTGATCGCGACCAATTGCATCGAAGCGGCCCACCGCGCCGATGTCGACCGGCTTCTGTTCCTGGGGTCGAGCTGTATCTATCCCAAATTTGCCGAACAGCCGATCGTCGAAGAGTCGCTTTTGACGGGCTCGCTCGAACCGACGAACGAATGGTACGCCATCGCCAAAATCGCGGGCATCAAGCTTTGCCAGGCTTATCGTCGGCAATATGGCCGCGACTATATCTCGGCCATGCCGACCAATCTCTATGGCCCTGGGGACAATTTCGACCTGCAGAGCAGCCATGTCCTGCCGGCGCTGATCCGCAAGGCGCATCAGGCCAAGCTGGCGGGCGATCCGGCCATGACCATATGGGGCACGGGGACCCCGCGGCGGGAATTCCTGCACGCCGACGATTGCGCCGACGCGTGCGTGCATCTTCTGTCGAATTATTCGGGCGATATTCACGTCAATGTCGGGTCGGGTGACGATGTCACCATCGCCGAACTCGCCGGAATGGTGCGCGATGCCGTCGGTTTCACTGGCGACATGGTGTTCGACAGCTCAAAGCCCGACGGCACGCCGCGCAAGCTGATGAGTGCCGACCGGCTGCGCGGTCTTGGCTGGACTCCGCGCATCGGGCTGGCTGATGGCATCGCATCGACCTATCAGTGGTTTCTCGATGCGTACCCGGACACAGGAAATCCCGTTTAACGCGGGGTTAGGGCTCGCCGAAAGTTCGGGAAAATCCGCTCTGGATGGTGAAAGGGGGTCGCCATCCGCTAAGCCTCGGCGCCTCGCCGGCATCAATTTCCAGGCTGCCAAACAGCTTGCGATAGGCATCCTGCCGGCCAGCAAGTCTCGCGGCGGCTTCCAGCCAGCGGGTGGGGAAGGCGAAATTGCGCGCGGGCTTCCCTTTCGCTGTCGCGATCATCTCGATGATTTCGGCAAGCGACACGGCGCGGTCGTCCGAAACGGTAAAAGTCTGACCTTTTGTGTTCGGGCTGATCAGGCAAAAGGTCAGGAAATCGACCAAATTATCGTTGTAAATCAGCGAACGACGATTGTTCGCTCCGGCGAGCGGTAATGGGATGCCCCGATCGACGCATTTTGCCAGCATCGCCACATTGCCCTTCGCGCCGCGCCCGTAAACGAGCGGCGGGCGAACGATCGTATAGTCCATCTTGCCGCTGGCGAAGCTGGCGAGCTTTTGCTCGGCAAGCCATTTCGAGCGGCCATAAGCCGTCTCGGGACGGGGCGGCGTCGATGCGCCAAAAGGTTCGCCTGGTTCCGATTGTTCACCCATCGCCTTGATGCTGCTGAGCAAGATGAATTGCTTTGCGCCCGCCGCGACAGCCGCTCTCGCAAGCTTCAATGTTCCCTCCACATTGGTGTCGTGAAAGGCCGCTTCGCGTTCCGCTTCGGTTGCGGCGCTGCTTGTCGAAATTGCTGCCAGATGGATAATCGCGTCGATTGCCGGCAGGGGCGGGACATCGACCGGAGCCGCCAGGTTGCCAATCGAAAAAGCCGTCGGATCCGATGCTTCGCCGCGGATCAGTTCAAGAACCTCATGCCCGGCGACATGCAACCGCGAAACCAGTGCCTTGCCGACAAAGCCGCGAGCCCCGCTAACCGCTACCTTCATCGCAGCCACTCCAGCGCCTTGGCCGGATATCTCGACAGAAGCATCAACCAGTTCGATCGAATTCCGTGGGTCCGGCACGCGCGCAACATCTCCCGGCTGATCATCCTGCGCGCAGCGAAGTTGGCCGTGCTGATCCCGCCCGGGCGCATCAGAACGGCAATTTCGTTTGTGAATTCATATGTGCAGCGATGTCGGCCGAATGCGCGAACGACAAAATCAAAATCGGACGCGATCTGATAGCCGATGTCATAGCCGCCGACCTTTTCATAAACCGAGCGCTTCACAAACATCCCTGGATGGGCGGGCATCCAGCCCCAGCCGATCCGTTCGGGGCGAAAGCGGTCGCTGCGATATCGCCGCACGATCCTGTCCGGATTGTCCGGGTTGAAAAAGGCGATATCGGCGAAAACCGCGTCCTTGTCCGATGCTTCAAAACGGGCGGCGATATCGGACAGGACCGACGAATGGGCAAAATGGTCGTCAGCATTCAACACCGCGACGATGTCCCCGGAAGCAAGGGCGAGGCCCTTGTTCATCGCGTCGTAAAGTCCCTTGTCAGGTTCGGACCGGATGATGCCGCCGGGGCGAAGATATTTTTCAGCAATCGCGACGCTATCGTCATTTGACGCGCCATCGACGACTATATGTTCAACGTGCGAATAGTCTTGCGCCGCCACCGATATTATTGTTTCTGCAATTGTGTCGGCAGCATTATAAGAGACGGTAATCACGCTGATTTTGGGTGGTCGTGAGGTGGGCATCGCCGGTCGCTTTATGGGCATCGGCAAATGCTGGCAAGGCAAATTGCCCTGGCAGGTGGCTATGCCGGCGCTTTGCGTTGTGCGCCCGGGCGGGAAAAGGCGGCCGCTCGTTGTGGACGGGGTCGCCGGTTCCGGCTACCGCAAGCGGCGTTGACAAGCGGGCGCCAGTCTGCAAGTCGCGGCTGCCTATGGCCGCCCGTCGGTCGACCCGATCGCTTGCTTTATTGCTGCGTCAGCGAGTGCATGAGTGAGTAAGATGACAGGACAAGGCCGGGTGTCGTCGGATGCAGAAAAATGGCGAGGCGGGATTCTGCGCCGAGCGGCGCAAAGCAAAGGTGTCGCGCTGGCGGTCGGCAATATGCACCTCGGTCTTTCAAGAATTTCCTGTGGGAAGCAATCATTGAAGCGGTGGTCATTCTGATGCAGGCGCTGCGATGACGAGTGGTGTGAACACGGCTGCGGCCGGCCTTCCGGCCGATAATCCAGCGACGGGTGCGGGAGCAGTAGGCGAGGGGCTGTTGCAGCGCAGCGGCCTGTTGTCGAACCTTGCCGCCTTCATGTTGTTCGCCCTCTATGGACCGGCGTTCGAACTGTTCGGGCAGCTGCGCTATGTCGAGTTGGCCGTCCTGATCTTCCTGTTCGTCAATGCGCACCGCGCGTGGGCTTTTGTCGACCGGTTGACCAAAGTCCTGATCATTCTCTTCATCGTTACAGCGCTCAGTCAAATTTTGTCGGACATGGTCAACGGCGTCTATGCCGACAGCACGATCAAGCGCGTCGGGACCTATGTCATCTTCATCGGCCTATTCATTGCTTGCAAGCTCTTGTCGCTTGCCGAATGGACCCGCTTGCGATGGATATTGGGCGGCTATTGCCTGTCGTGGGTCTTCATCTATTTCGTCGGCACGAGTGCCGCCGAAAATTATCAGGACAACGCATGGCGGCTTGGCCTGGGATGGGCGTTCACGCTCGCAACCTGCCTGGGGCTCAGTCTGCTGCCCCGCTTGTATCCGGTCGCAGTGGCCGCGCTGCTGCCGGTCGCGGCGTTGAACATCGTTATGGGCAGCCGTTCGATCGCGATTTTCACGCTGTTCGCTTTTCTGGCCTCCCTCTACGCTTCGTTTTTTGGCAAGCCGATCGCGCCCAAGGTGACGGCGCGCCGGTTTCTCATCGTCATCGGCATATTGTCGCTGGGCATCGCGGCCGGCTATTATTCGATCATTCTGGCAACCGAAAAACGGCTATTGCCTGCGGAGGTTCAGGAGCGAACCGAAGTGCAGGTTTATAGCAATTATGGTCTCGCGGCGACGGCCCGCCCCGAAACGGCGGCTGCGGTGAGCGCCATAGCCGAACGGCCCGTGCTGGGCTGGGGCTCGACCGCATATGATCCAGTCATCTGGGGCTATTATATTGACTTGCTGACGGCCAACTGGCGTACGCGCGTCGATTTTAGCACCATCTACCGGAATACATTCTATCAGGAATGGGAAGGCGGGCTTCCCAGCCACAGCCATTATTTCGGTGCCTGGGTTGATGGCGGTTTCTTTGCAAGCCTGTCGTGGCTCGTGGTGCTGATCGTCAGCATATTGGCGATCATGCAAGGCATGACCTGGCGGCATCCGATCACCCCCGTGGTCGTTTTCATCGCCAGCACGACGATATGGGACGTGCTGTTCTCGCCTGGCCCGCACCGCATGGATATGGCGCTCCGGCTTACGCTGCTGACATTCGTGCTGACCTTTCTCGCGAATGCCCGGGCTGCCGCCGCCAAAGCCGCACAGACGGACACTTGATGCGCCTTCTGCTCACATCGCCCATGGGCGATCCCCTCGACAGCCGCACATGGTCTTCGGCGCCGTCCAACGTGGCGCGCGCGCTGGCGGCAAAGGGCGTCGACATCGTGCCGTTCGACAGTCGCGTCGTCGGCAAGGCGGGCAAGGCGCTGGCGGCCGCCTGCAACGTGGCGCGGGGTTTGCCCGTCAAGGATATCTCGCGGTTCGACACCATTCGCGCGCTGCGCAGCCGGGCGGTCGCCGCGGCCGCCGAACAGGCGGGTGTCGATCATATCCTCTGCACTTCGTCGATCGACGCGCCCGCTCCGACGAATATTCCCTATTCGATCTGGATCGACGACACCGTCCATTTGTTGCAGCAGACTCCCATGTCCCCCGGTTTTACCGGGCGCGCCGCCGCAATGATCGATGCGCTCGACGGCGCGGCATTCGCCGCCGCGGCGCATGTTCTTCCCTTTTCGCAACATGTCGCGGACGATGTCGTCGACCATTATGGCGTCGCGCGCGACCGGGTTTTTGCGGTCGGTTGCGGAAGCGGGCCCATCCCCCCGTTCGAAGGGGTAAAAACATATGCCGACGGCGACATCTTGTTCGTCGCCAAGCATCAGTTTTCGGACAAGGGCGGCGACCTGCTGCTTGAAGCCTGGCCGGAGATATTGGCGCGGCGCCCACAAACGCGGCTGACGCTGATCGGCAGCAAGGATGCCGTCGAACGCGCCCGCGGTATCCCTGGCGTCACCGCCCATGATTTCCTGCCGTGGGATGATCTGGTAGCGAAATTTCACGGCGCCTCGTTCCTGACCCAGCCGATGCTGGGCGATCCCTGGGGACAGGTCTATCTGGAAGCGATGAAGTCGCGGACGATTGTCGTGTCGCTCGATCATCGCGCGCTTCCCGAATTGACCGACAATGGACGCAACGCCTTCCTGATTGCGAAGGCCGAACCCACGGCGCTGGCGCAGGCGGTTCTGGCGGCTTATGCGACGCCGCAAGCGGATCTGGAACGGATGGCCGAGGCGGGGCAGCGGGTCGTCCTCGATCGGCACGGCTGGGACTCTGTTGCCGACCGGATATTGTCGAGGATCGGATGACGCGCCAACCGGCACGGCGGCCGTCGCGTGCGAAGATAGCGATGCGCCGATGAAAGCCCTGTGGACCGGCGTCAAGTCGCGGACCGGCATCGTCCTGTCAGAAACCTTCATCAACGCGTTGCTGGCGTTTCTCACCTATGCGGTCATCGTCCGGATTACCGATCTTGCGACCGTGGGGCTTTGGGCGCTCGTCAGCTCGGTCATGGCATTTGCGCGAAGCGTCGATGTGTGGTCCCGCGGAGTCAGCGCATTCGTGGCGCAGGCCCGTGTCACCGACGGCGATGCGTCTGCGGCCACCTATGTCTCGACCGCAGCGGCGGCTGGCGCCGGAGGCTATGCCGTTGTAACGCTCCTCGCCGCGCCGCTCCTGTGGTGGGGGCTTGGTCTGGCCGTCGATCATTCGGCGGAGCTGCTGCTCATCGACATTCTGCCGTTGATGCTGATCAGCTTCTGGCTCAATTCAGTGGGCGGGATCTATCAACTCGGCTTTCTGGGATTTGAACGGCCCGAGTTGAAAGCGATCCAGACGATCGGCGGCAGTCTGATTTTCCTGGCCGGCACCTTACTGCTCGCGCCGACCTATGGCCTTGTCGGAATGGTGATTGCCCAGATCATCCAGGGCGTCGCTATGCTGTTGTTCGCCTTGTTCGTTTTTCACTTCGGCATGATGCGCGGGCAGGCGTTTCGCTTGTTCGACGGCCGCATGGTCCGCCAACTCGTGGGTTTTGGATCGAAAGCAATCGGCCTCGGCGCGATGCAATTGCTGACCGAGCCGATCCTGCGCCTGATCGCCAACCATTTCGGCGGTCTCGCCAGCGTCGGTGTCGTCGATTTCGCGTCGCGCCTGTGCCAGATTCCCCGAACCTTCATCGGCTCCATCGGCCAGACCATGGTTCCCGCCTTCGCGCGGACCGCGTTCGGCACGGAGGAGGAGCAGCGCCGATTGTTCGACCATTCGCGCGCGATGATCGTACCGCTCAGCGTAACGATGCTGAGCGCGACAATCGGCGGCGCCTATCTCGCGGGGTGGATATTCATCGAGCAGACGAGCATCGACGCCGCCTTGATCACCGCGATCCTGGCGATTGGCTGGCTATCCAATCTCGTCGCTTCGACCGAATATTTCATGCTCTTCGGACGCCGGAATCTGCGCGTGCTGACATTGTCGCATATCGTGATGGTCGGCGGCATGGTGGTGCTGGGTTTCCTGGGCGGCCAGTTGGGCGGGTTTCTCGGCGCGATTACGGGCGCCATGACAGGCGTTGTGATATCGTCCTGGCTGCTGTTCGTCATGGCGGACAGGCCGGCCAGGGCCGCTTCCAGCCTGTCTCGTCCGTCCTTCCGCCAAAGTCTGTGGCTGGCTGTGCTGACGCTCTTGGTATTGACCGGTCAATTGTATATGGCCGCGACCGGCATTGTGCCGACGTGGATAACCGCTGGTGCCGGAACGGCGCTGATGGGCCTGATAGTCGTCATTTTGACACCCTGGAACAGTTTGATAGCCATCGCCGGCACCATCGATCATGTTGCCTCCAGCGAAGCCAAGGAATGTAATTAGCACCCATGAGCAAGATAGTTGACAGGTGGCGCGGCCGGTGGCCGTCGCGTACGACGAAGGCGGTGTTCGACCGTCTCGGTTATGCCATCGTGCCCAAATGGCAGCAGGCAAATGAAACATGGGGCGGGTTGACGCGCCTTCCGATCAAGACGATCCTCGATATCGGCGCATTGCGCGGCGAATTCGCGGAGGACATCCTCGCGCCCGCCTTTCCCGGTGCGACGATCCATTGTTTCGAACCTTCGCCGGATGCGTTTCCCTTGCTTGCGGAACGGGCCGCGGCAAGCGGCGGCCGGATCATTCCCCATCATTTCGGGCTCGGCGAAGAAGACGCCGAACTGACGTTTTTCGTCAACGTCGATTTTCAGGCATCATCCTCGTTTCTGGAACAGACCGATACGAATATTCGGGCTTTCCCACAGCTCGAACGAACCGAAGAGCGCGTTGCGAAGATCAAGCGATTGGACGATGTGGCGCCCGAACTGGCGCTCACGCCCGACCTGCTGGTGAAAATCGATACGCAGGGCTACGAGGCCCATGTCATTCGCGGCGGCCGCAAAACTCTCGCTTCCGCTGTCGCGTGTATCGTCGAGGTGCAAGTGAGCGAACTATATGAAGGCACGTCGCGGTTCAGCGATATTTACGCCGAACTCAGCGCGCTGGGCTTTGTCTTTTGCGGCACTTTCGATCAGGTATTGAGCCGCGACGGCGACGTGCTGTTTTTCGATGGCCTGTTTATAAAGCAGGGAGCCTTGGCATGAGCACCCCCGACAATTATCCGCTCTGGCTGCGTCCGGCGGCACCCGCCGATCTGATCCGCGCCGGCAGCGCGGGCGACGGCGGCTATGTCCTCCCGCGCCGCGTTTTGAGCGAGGTACGTGGCGTGCTTGGCATGGGGCTTTTTGACGACTGGAGCTTCGAGGCGTGGATCCACGAACGCACAGCGGCGAAGATCGCAATCTTCGATCACACGGTTAACTGGCGTTTCTGGCTCCGCCGGACGGCGACCCATTTGGTGCGCGGCGTGCTTCAGGGGCAAGCCGACCGTCGCCGAAAACTTCCGCTTCCGTTTGCCTATCGCCGCTTTTTCGATGGCACGGCGCGGCGCCATTTTCAGATCGGTATCGGCCATGCTCCGGGCATGGTCGGGCTGGAAAAGGCGATGCAACTTGCCGGTATGGACAAGGATGTTCTGCTGAAAGTGGACATCGAGGGGGCGGAATATGAAATCCTCGACGCCATCGTGGCGAACCGGCAAAATTTCGTGGCCTGCGTGATCGAATTCCATTTGATCGATCAGCATATCGACGCACTGGAAAAATTCATCGCCGCGATGAACGAAGACTTTGTGCTGGTTCATTTTCACGCCAATAATTTTGGCGTGAACGACAGTGGCAGCTATTCTTCCTTCATCGAACTTTCCTTGATGGCCCGGCGCTTGCTGGCGCCGGACGAGGTGTTGAGCGAACTTGATCTGCCGCTGGCGGAGCTCGACCATCCCAGCGTCGATTGGAACCGCGATGTCAAACCCGTCTTCGCCTGACGGCGAGACGGGGGAGGCGGCAAAAGAGCCGTTTCTGTCGATCGTCACCCTGTCGTTTAATCAGGCCGACTATCTTCGGGAGGCTCTAAAGTCGGTCATTTCGCAAAAAAGCGATGCCGTCGAATTCATTGTCGTCGATCCTGGCTCGACCGACGGCAGCCGCGATATCATCGCCGAGTATCGCGAAGGCATCGATACGGTTATACTCGATCCCGACGACGGGCCGGCCGACGGCCTCAACAAGGGCTTCGCCGCCGCACGCGGGCGCGTGGGCTATTTTCTGAACAGCGACGATTTTATGGTGCCGGGTGCGATAGATGCCTTGCTGCGGCAGTGGGCCGATCACCCTGGCATCGGCTTGCTTCTTGGCCGGGCGTGGCGCGTTGGCGGGGATGGTAGCGTCGACCGCGAATTGTTGCCGACGGCCAACGACAAGGCCACGCTGGCGAGCGGGGCTGCGACCATCGTTCAGCAGGGTTTTTCCTTCGCGATGGATAAATTTCGCGCCGTTGGCGGATTCAATGCCGCCAACCGGTCGACGTGGGATTACGAACTGCTCGCCGACTTTGCAGCGGCCGAGGTGCCCTTTGCCATCGTCAACGATCGCTTTGGCGCGTTTCGTCTATATCCCGGGGGCATTTCGGGCGGCGCGGCGGGCGAAGCCCATCAGCGGCGGTTCGACGCGGATTATCGGCGCATCCATGCCGATATACTGAACGCCCCGATCGATGGCGATGTGATGACTTTTCTGCGCGGCGCGCGTTTTCGCAAGATGTTGGAGAATCCGTCGCACGCCATTCATCGGCTGCGTGAGCTTGCGATCCCTTCGATCACGCGCAAGCGCTTCTCGGCGGATATGGCCCGTCGCGTATGACGAGACCGATCCATGTCTCGGCTTCCAATATCCATGGGCTCGGCGCGTCCCAACTCGTTCAATCGCTGCTCCCCGCGCTGGCTGCTGCCGGCCGCGACAGGCTAGGTACCATATTCGTCCCTGAAAGCGGGCCGCTCGCGGGGCTTGCCGCCGATCTTGGGCTATCGGCTGCAAAAATCGCGCGCCGGCTCCCAAATGCGGCGTCGCGTGTCGTTGAATGCCTCTCTACCTCGCGCTATTACCCGGTGGATGGCGACATGCTGGTGCTGGGCGATCTGCCGCTGGCGATCCCCGGGAAACAGGTTTTGCTGGTCCATCGGCTGCATATGGTCTCGGGCGCCGATACGGGATCGGCATCAGGCAATGCCAAGGTCGCGGTCAGCCGCTGGCTGTTTCGCCGCAACGCCAAATATATCCATCGCGCGATCGTGCAGTCGGATATCGTCGGCAATGAGCTACGCGATAATTTCCCGGCGCTCGATGGGCGTATCAGCGTCATTCCGCAGCCGGCACCCCGATGGCTTTCTGTCGCCGCGCGGAAGCAGCGGGGCGAATGGAACGGCGAACGGCCGCTCCGGCTATTCTATCCTGCGAGCGCTTATCCGCACAAAAATCACGCGCTCTTGTATCGTTACGCAAGCGATTTCGGCGCCCGCGAGGATGTCCATATCGTCGTGACGCTGGACCCTGAGGGAGCTGATCGGCCCGGCATGTTGATGCCTATTGGCGTTCAGGGGGAAGAGGGCATGCGCGATCAATATCATCGTGCCGATGCACTCCTTTTTCCGTCGCTCGCCGAAAGCTATGGCCTGCCGCTTGTCGAGGCGATGACTCTCGGCCTGCCGATCGTCGTAGCGGATCTGCCCTATGCCCGGTCGCTGTGCGGCGATACGGCGATCTATTTCGATCCCATGGACAGCGGCGCGCTCGACCAAGCGATCACCGAGCTTAAGCAGCGGCTGTCGGCAGGCTGGCAACCCGATTACACGGCGCGCCTGGCGCTTGTGCCGCGCGACTGGAACGACGTGGCGGAGCGGATGATCGCGCTGTTCGATCTGCCGTGATCCTGCGGCGATAGCCGCCGAGAGCCGCCCGATGGACTGTCGCTCGGTGCGCTTGCATTTATGATGTCGAGGCTCGACATAGAATCCATGGATTTCGCCTTCCACAACAGTTTTTACGATTCGATGGAGGGCTTTTACGCGCCTGCCGAAGCCGCGAAGCCCTCTGCGCCAAAGCTTTTGATTTTCAATCATGCGCTCGCGGAGACGCTCGGGCTCGACGCATCGAACGCCGGCGATGATCAGCTGGCGCGACTGTTTTCGGGCGAAGCGCTGCCCGAGGGTGCCAATCCGCTCGCGCTCGCCTACGCCGGGCACCAGTTCGGGCATTTTTCGCCCCAGCTCGGCGATGGGCGTGCGCTGCTTCTGGGCGAAATCGTCGCTCCCGACGGGGCGCGGTTCGACGTCCAGTTGAAAGGATCCGGGCCGACCGCCTTTTCACGCAATGGTGATGGCAAGGCCGCGATCGGCCCGGTCCTTCGCGAATTCCTCGTGTCGGAAGCGATGGCCGCGATGGGCGTCCCGACGACGCGGGCGCTCGCCGCCGTTGCGACGGGGGACCGCGTCCAGCGCGAACGCGCGCATCCGGGTGCGGTGCTGACGCGCATCGCGAGCAGCCACATCCGCGTTGGAACCTTCCAGTTTTTCGCCGCACATTTCGGCGCCGATCATGTCGTCCAGCTCGCCGACTACAGCATTCGCCGCCATTTCCCCGAGCTAGCCGAAGCAGCCAACCCGTCGCTTGCGCTGCTCGATCGCGTGATCGGCCTGCAATGCGAACTGGTCGCGCAGTGGCTGGGCGTCGGCTTCATCCACGGCGTCATGAACACCGACAATGTCGCGATCAGCGGCGAGACGATCGATTATGGCCCGTGCGCCTTCATGGATCGCTTTGCCGTGAACACGGTCTTCAGCTCGATCGACGCCAACGGCCGCTATGCCTATGGCCGCCAGCCCCAGATATTGCACTGGAACATGGCGCGTTTTGCCGAGGCCCTGCTGCCCGCGATCCACCGGGCGTCGCCCGCCGATGTCGATGCCGCGAAGGTATTGGTCGATGCGATTCCCGTCCGTTTCCGCGCGATATGGCACACGCGGGTCCGGGGAAAGCTGGGGCTGGCCGGCGAGGGCGCCGACGACGGCGAACTCATCGATACGCTCTTCGACGAACTCGAAGAATATGAGGTGGATTTCACCTCCTTCTTTCGTGCGCTCGCCATGCTGCTGCGCGGCGACGGCGCGATGCTCGAAAGCCTGCTTCCCGCCCCCGACGCGATGGCGCCGTGGATCGCCCTGTGGTGGGAGCGGATCGCGCACGAGGCGACGGGGCCGCTGGAACATGCCGCCGCGATGGACGCGGTAAACCCGCTCTACATCCCGCGCAATCATCTGGTCGAAGCCGCACTGGACGCCGCGGAGGCGGGCGACCTTGCGCCGTGGCTCGAATTGCTCGAGGTCGTGCGCGATCCCTATGCGCTTCGTCCGGGGCACGAGCGGTTCGCCGGGCCGGCCCCGGCCGACGCCGGTCCTTACAAGACCTTCTGCGGCACCTGACGCCAGCCATGGTTGAGCCGCTGCGCCGCAATTGCTAGGGACGGCGCCACATCGATCAGAGGATAAGTCATTGCCCCCAGCAAATGTGCCGCCTGCGCCGTCCGTCAAAATCACAGTCGTCGGCACGGGCTATGTCGGTATTTCCAACGCTGTTTTGCTGGCGCAGCGCAATGAGGTGGTCGCGCTCGACATCGATGCGCGCAAGGTCGAGCAGATCAATGCGAAGCAATCGCCGATCGCCGATCCCGAAATCGAGGATTATCTGGCGAACAAGCCGCTGAACCTGATCGCGACGACCGATCGCGATGCGGCTTATTCGGGCGCCGACTTCGTCATCGTCGCAACGCCGACCGACTATGATCCCGACACCAATTATTTCAACACGCAGACGGTCGAGAGCGTGATCGCCGATGCGCTGGTGAAGGCGCCGGGCGCGCTGATCATCGTCAAATCGACTGTGCCAGTGGGCTTTACCGAGCGGATGCGCGCCGAACATGGCAGCGACGCGATCGTCTTTTCGCCCGAATTCCTGCGCGAGGGACGCGCGCTCTACGACAATCTCCATCCTTCGCGCATCATCGTCGGCAACACGCACCCGCGCGCGGCGGAATTCGCGCGTCTGCTGCTCGAAGGGTCGCTCAAGCCCGATGCCGAGATTTTGCAGACCGGCAATACCGAGGCCGAGGCGATCAAGCTGTTCGCGAACACCTATCTCGCGATGCGCGTCGCCTTCTTCAACGAACTCGACACCTATGCCGCGTCGCATGGTGTGGACTCGCGTCAGGTGATCGAGGGCGTGTGCCTCGATCCGCGCATCGGGCAATTCTACAACAACCCGTCCTTCGGCTATGGCGGCTATTGCCTGCCCAAAGACACCAAGCAGATGCTCGCCAACTATCAGGAAGTGCCGCAGAATCTGATCCAGGCGATCGTGTCGTCGAACACCACGCGCAAGGATTTCATCGCGTCCGAAGTCATCAAGCGGGCTCCACGCGTTGTCGGCATCCACCGTCTCGCGATGAAGGCGGGATCGGACAATTTCCGCGCCAGCAGCATCCTTGGCGTGATGAAGCGGGTGAAGGCCAAGGGCATCGAGGTGATCGTCTATGAACCTTTGGTCGAGGAGGATCGCCTGTTCAACTCGCGCGTGATCCGCGATCTCGCCGCATTCAAGGCTGAGGCCGACGTCATCATCGCGAACCGCGTGACCGACGACCTCGCCGATGTCGCGGACAAGGTTTACAGCCGCGACCTGTTCGGCGCCGATTCCTGAGCTTTCTCCATCGCCGCAACTCGCCGCATCGCGGGGAACTGTCCCATTGTCGGAGAGTTAGCTTATCAAATGGGGAGAAACGGGTTGCACAGCCATATCTCGCAAGCCACAAGTGCGCATCGGTGGCCAGCAGATGAAAAAATCTGAAAATTCCTGTGTATCGTCAGGCCGTCGATCCTCGCGGATGCGGCCGCTATTGATCGCTGCATCCTCTTTTCTTTGCCTCGCCTGGGCCGGCACTGCCCATGCGCAGCAAGTCGAACCGCCGCAGGTCGTCCGGACCGTCGAAACCACCAAGACCGACCCGATCGCAGCGCCTTCGCCACCCCCGCCCGATGCCGTGCTGCCCGAAGTGGCGCCGATCATCGAGGATGAGGAGTTCGAGAAGGCGATCCCGCCGATCAGCGCCGAGGACGACGCCGAGCTTGACCGCCCGCTGGAATCGATCGCCGATTTCGAAAAACGCCAGGCGGCCGACGCCGCGAAAGGCGCAAAACCGGCCGCGGAGGGAACCGCAGAAACGACGGTCGAAACGCAGCCGCCGCAGGTGGATGGCGTTCCCGTGCCGGCGCTGGCCGATGGGGACACTGTCGAGGCGATCGGCGACGCTCCCATAAGCGATAGCGAGCTTGCGGCCCCGCTGCCGCCGCTCGAAAATTTCGACGTCGAACCCGTCCAGTTCGCCGAGGCGGAGGACGACAAGGACAATGTCAGCGTCGCCTATACCGTCAAGCTCAACGGGCTGGACGCCGCCGACGATAGCACCGATGTCGACCTAGCCGATCTGTTCGGCGACTTGTCGGCGCTGTACGACGGCGACGGCAAGGCCGACAATACGGCAATGATCCGTGCGCGCCTGACCGCCGACGGCGAGCTGATGCACCGTATCCTCGCGTCCGAGGGCTATTATGATGCGGTCGTCGATACGCGGATCGACCGCGGCGAGCGGCAGGAAGGGCCGGAAGGCCAGCAGGGCGAGCAAGGCCAGCAAGGTCAGCGCCGGTCGATCACCGCCGTCATCGATGTGAAGCCGGGCAAGCGTTACACGCTGGCCGATATCGTCATCAACGCCGCGCCGACCGTGCCGCCGAACCTGATCGCCGACAATTTCCCGCTCGCGGTCGGCGAACCGATCGTCGCGCAGCGGATCCAGGGTGCCGAAGCGGCGATCGCGCTCAAGCTGCCGCAGGAAGGCTATCCCTTTGCCAAGGTCGGGCAGCGCGACATATTGCTCGACGGCGCGACGGGCGACGGCGTCTACACCTTGCCCGTCGATATCGGGAAACGATCGCGCTTTGGCGGGATCGAGACGACGGGCGACCTGGCGTTCGATGCCGAGCATGTCGCGGTGCTCGCGCGCTTCAAGCGCGGCGACCTCTACGACAGCCGCATGGTCGACGACCTTCGGCAGGCGCTGGTCGCAACCGGGCTGTTCGCGACCGTCGCCGCCGAACCGCAGCCGACGGGCGAAAGCGCGGGCGACGATACCGAATATGTGACGATGCTGGTGACCCAGCAGGCGGGCCCGCCGCGCACGCTGGCTGCCAGCGCAGGCTATGGCACCGGCGAAGGCATCAGGCTCGAAGGCAGCTGGACGCACCGCAACCTGCTGCCGCCCGAAGGCGCGCTGACCTTCCGTGGTGTGTTGGGCACACAGGAACAGGGGATCGGGGCGACGCTGCGCCGCTCAAACTGGGGACGCCGCGACCGCACAATGGAGCTCGTCACCGAGGTTACGCGCAGCAATTATGATGCCTTCAATGCGATCACGGGCCGTGTGGGCGTGCGCGTCAGCTATGATTCGACGCCGATCTGGCAGAAGAAATTCACCTATGCCTATGGCGCCGAGCTGATCGCGACGCGCGAGGATGATTATGATTTCACGACGGGCACGCGCTCGTACGATTTCTACACCATCCTCGGGTTGACGGGACAGGTCGGGATGGACCGCACCGACAGCCTGCTCGACCCGACGAAGGGTTTCCGCATCACCTCGCTGATCCAGCCCGAAGGCTCGCTCGCCGGGAGCTTCTCACCTTATGCGCGCCTCAGGACCGACGTCAGCGGCTATTATCCGGTGACCGACAGCATCGTGGTCGCGGGGCGGGTGCGCGTCGGGTCGATCCTTGGTGCGGCGCGCGAAAAGTTGGCGCCGTCGCGGCGTTTTTATGCAGGCGGCGGCGGCTCGGTGCGCGGCTTTGGTTATCAGGAACTCGGGCCAAAGGATCCGAACAACGACCCGATCGGCGGCCGCAGCGTCGCCGAGGCGGCGTTCGAGGCGCGCTATCGTTTCGGCAATTTCGGTGTCGTCGGCTTTGTCGACGCCGGGCAGGTGTATCGCTCATCGGCGCCGACCTTCCAGAATCTGCGTTTCGGCGCGGGGATCGGCGCGCGCTATTACACCAACTTCGGCCCGATGCGTTTCGACATCGCGACCCCGATCGGGCGCAAGCCGGGTGAGGCGCGCGTCAGCGTCTATGTTTCGATCGGGCAGGCGTTCTGATGGCGGACGACGCGCCTTTCGCCGAAGAGGGAGCCGCGCCGGCGAAAGCCTCGAGCTCGTGGCCGCTCACCATATTGCGTTGGGTCGGGCTGACCCTGCTCGGGCTTGTGTTGCTGTTTGCACTGTTCCTCGTCGGGCTCAACAGCGACGCCGGACGGCGTTTCGTCGTCACCCAGATCGAGAAATATGAATTCGAAAACGGGATGAAGATCGGCATCGGCCGGCTCGACGGCTCGCTTTATGGCCAGATGATCATCCGCAATTTCACGCTGTCCGACACCGAGGGTGTGTTCCTCGCATCGCCCGAGGTCAGGGTCGACTGGCGGCCGATCCGCTATCTGGCGAACCATGTCGATGTCCGCTCGGCCACCGCCGCCACGATGACGATGCGCAAGCTGCCCGAGTTCAAGGTCGTTCCCGACACCGGCGAGCCGCTGCTCCCCGATCTTGATATCGACGTCGGGCTGGTGCGCGTCGACCGTTTCGTTTTCGAACCCCCGGTGGCGGGCGAGCGTCAGGTCGCAAGGTTGAACGGCAAGATCGCGATCGCCGACCGCCGCGCGCAGGTCACCGCCAATGCCGAAACGATCGCGGGCGGCGGCGGACAGGGCGATGCGCTGAAGCTGGTGCTCGACGCGGTGCCCGAGGCGAACCGGTTCGCGGTCAAGCTCGACCTCACCGCGCCGCAGGGCGGGGTGCTCGCGGCGATGGGCGGCTTCAAGGAAACGCTGACCGCGAAGCTCGACGGGCGCGGCGACTGGAAGGCTTGGAACGGCAATCTGACCGCGAACCTCGGCACGGCGCCGCTCGCGCGCGTGACGCTGACCGGGCGCGACGGCACCTTTGCCGCAAAGGGGACGGCGCAGGCCTCGCGGCTGCTGACCGGGCCGATGACCGAGATATTGGGCACCGAAACCGCGATCGACCTGACCGCACGGCTTGAGGAGCGCAAGGCCGCGATCGACGGGCGGCTGTCGTCCGATGCCGCGCAGCTCGGGATCAGCGGCGGCATTGACCTTGGCAACAGCCGCTATGAAGGGCTGAAACTCGCGGCCAATATCCTCCGCCCGAGTGCGATTGCCCCGGCGGTGCGGGCGAACGGGCTGCGCGCGACGGCGACGCTCGACGGCGCCTTCGCGTTGCCAACGGTCGATTATCGCGCCGATGCCAACAGCCTCGCGTTCAACGACATTGTCGTCGAGGGGATCAGCCTCGCGGGCAAGGCGCGCGTCGACGCCGACCAGATCGTCATCCCCGTCGCGGGCCGCGCAGCGCGCATCCGCGGGCTCGATACCGTCGCAGGCGGCACGCTGGTGCAGGTGCGCCTCGACGGCGACCTCGCTTACAGCAACGGCCGTATCCTCAGCGACAATCTGCGCCTGCGCTCGCCGCGTATCGATGCGAAGGCGATCATCATCGCCGATCTCAACAAGGGCTTTTACACGGGCGCGATCGACGGGCGGATCAACGATTATCGCATCGAAAGCGTCGGCATCTTCGACATCGACACCGACGCTGATCTGAAGACCGCGCCGCGCGGCGGGTTCGAGATCGTCGGCCGCGTCCGCGCGCGCTCGACCAAATTGTTCAACTCGGGCGTGCGCGATTTCCTCGGCGGCAATGCGACCGCGTCAAGCGACGTGCGCTATGGCACCGACGGCATGATCCGCTTTGCCAATCTGCGGATGTCGGCGCCGCGGCTGCGGGTCACGGGCGGGCAGGGGAGCTATGCGCCCAACGGCCAGATCCGGCTGACGGCGCGGGCGAATTCGACCGACTATGGTCCCGTCGGGGTCCAGCTTGCCGGGACGATCACCGATCCGCGGGCGGTCGTAACCGCCGCGCGTCCGGGACTCGGGATCGGGCTCGCCAATCTGGTGGCAAAGATCAACGGCGCGAAAAACGGCTATCGCCTCGCGGCGACCGGCGACACCGATTATGGCCCGCTGTCGGCCGACGTCGTGCTGCTAACCGCGTCAGGACCGCTGACGATCGATGTCGAGCGCGGCGACCTTTCGGGGATCGGGTTCAACGGCCGGCTGGTCAAGAGCGACGCGGGACCCTTCGTCGGCCAGCTCAACGCGTCGGGGCAGGGTCTCGGCGGCCTCGTCCGCCTGACTGCCGCGGGGCAATATCAGGCCGCGGCGATCAACGTCCGGGCCAATGATGTCGTGCTCCCCGGCGCCGCGAAACTTGCGGTCGGGTCGGCAATCGTCGATGCTGATGTGACGCTCTATGACACGCCGCATATTGTCGCCGACATCCAGATCGCCGACACGCAGATCCGCGACTATGATATCGCGGTTGGCCGCGTGAAGATCGACTATCGCGGCGGCGCCGGCAAGGCACAGGCGCTGGTCGAGGGCACGAGCGGCGTGCCGTTCCGCATCGCCGCCAACGCCGATCTCCAGCCCAAGCTCTGGCGCGCGGCGGTGCAGGGGCGCGCGACCGGGATCAATTTCCGCACGACTACGCCCGCGCGCATCATCCCCGGCGCCGACGGCTACGAACTTTTGCCGACGAACATCACCCTCGGCCGCGGCAGCCGCGCGCGGATTGCGGGGCGCTTCGGCGACGGCATCATGCTCCAGAGCCGGCTCGAACGCGTCAACATGGCGATCCTCAACGCAGTCTATCCCGACATGGGGCTCGGCGGCCGCGCGACGGGCAGCCTCGATTTCGAGCAGGCCAATTCGGACAGCTTCCCGCGCGCCGACGCGCGGCTGACGATCACCGACTTCACCCGCACCACCGCGGCGTCGGTCAGCCAGCCGGTCGACGTCAATTTCGCCGGCAAATTGCTGGCCGACGGCGGCGAGGCGCGCGCGGTAATGCGCAAGCGGGGCAGCGTCATCGGACGCCTGCAGGCTTCGCTGCGCCCGCTCGGCGCTGGCGCAGGCACTTGGACCGAACGGCTGATGGCGGCGCCGCTGGGTGGCGGCATTCGCTACAATGGTCCCGCCGACACGCTCTACTCCTTTTTCGGCCCCGCGACGCAGCATGTGTCGGGACCGATCGCGGTCGCCGCCGATTTCAGCTGCAGCGTGTCCGATCCGTGCCTGCAGGGCGTCGTTCGCGGCAAGGACATGGTCTATGAAAACCAGACCTATGGCACGCGGCTGACCAATATGGTCGTGAACGGCCGCTTCACCGGCAACCGGCTGGAGATCGAACAGCTCACCGCGACCGCCGGTGAAGGCACCGTCCAGGCCAAGGGCTATATCAGCCTTGCTTCGGCCGACGGCTATCCGATGAATATCTCGGCGACGCTCGACAATGCGCGCCTCGCCAAGAGCGAGAATATCGCCGCGCGCGCGACGGGCAATCTGACGCTCGAAAAGGTCGCGGGGCAGACCGCGCTCCTGTCGGGGAGCCTGCGCTTGCCCGAAACGCGCTATCGCATCATTCGCGAAGGCGCGGCGCAGGTTCCGGTGCTCACGGGGGTACGGCGCAAGCCGCCCGCGGGGCGCCAGCGGATCAGCGGCGACGGGCTCGCGGCGGTCGGCGGCAGCCTGTTCGACCTCATCCGCCTTGATATCGCGCTGAAAGCGCCCGACGAAATCTATGTCAGCGGCATGGGGCTCGAATCCGAATGGAAGGCCGATGTCGTGCTGCGCGGTACGACGCAGGACCCGCGCGTCACGGGCGAAATCGAGCTGGTCCGCGGCACGCTCGGCTTTGCGGGGCGCTCGTTCGAGCTTCAGGAGGGCCGGGTAACCTTCCCGACGGGCGAAGCCTTCGATCCCGCGATCCGCCTGCTCGCGAGCGATACGATCGAGACGGTGACGGTGAGCATCAGCGTGACGGGCCGCGCGAGCAACCCGCAGATCGCCTTCTCGAGCGTTCCCGGGCTGCCGCAGGACGAAATCGTCTCGCGCATCCTGTTCGGCGATTCGATCACGACGCTGTCGCCGCTGCAGGCGGTGCAGCTCGCCTCGTCGCTCAACACGCTCAGCGGCAGCGGCGGCGGATTGAGCCCGCTTGGCTCGCTTCAGTCGGCAACGGGAATCGACCGGCTGCGCGTGCTCGGTCCCGACGATACGGTCGGGCGCGGCGCGGCGCTGGCGGCCGGGCAATATATCACCAAGGACATCTATCTGGAGGTGATCACCGACGCGCGCGGCTATACGGCGACGCAGCTCGAAATCAGCCTGACCCCGGCGCTGTCGCTGCTCAGCCAGGCGGGGGGATCGGGCGGATCGAACCTCAGCATCCGCTACCGCAAGGATTATTGATGCGCGCCGCCGTCCTGCTCGTCCCGTTGCTGCTGCTGCTCGCGGCGTGCAAGGACGAGCCGCGTTTCGAGGAACGCTACGACAAGGCCGCGAAGGAGATCGAGGCGCGCGCGAAGGCGATGGACGCCGACATCGCGAAATCCGACGCCGCCGCCGCGGCCGCATCGGAAGGCTTGCAACCCGCGGCCAAGCCGTCTAACGCGCCTCCGTCATCTGGGGAGTAGCCAGCCGTCGTTCGCGACGGGCCACCGTGTCAACATACTCGGCCGAGAGGTCGTGGTGCGGTGGAAGCGGGAGACCGCTTGGGCGAGACCAATGGCATCGACCTTCGTCCGGGCCGGGCGGCGGGTTTGATGTCTATTGGAATCGCGAAGCCGTCCGGCCCCGGAGTACCCCATGGAAGCCCTGTTCACCTCGACCGCCGTCGTCGCGCTCGCCGAAATCGGCGACAAGACGCAGCTGCTTGCGATCCTGCTCGCGACGCGGTTCAACCGGCCGGTGCCGATCATCCTCGGCATTTTGGTCGCGACGCTCGCGAACCATGCGCTCGCGGCGCTGCTCGGCGCGTCGGCGGCCGCTTTCCTCGACAGCCCGGTTTTCCGCTATGCAATCGGCCTGTCGTTCATCGCGATGGCGGCGTGGACGCTGATCCCCGACAAGTTCGAGGACGATGACGCGCCAAAGCCGCGGTTCGGGGCGTTCCTGACGACGCTCGTCGCCTTCTTCCTCGTCGAGATGGGCGACAAGACACAGGTCGCGACGATCGCGCTCGGCGCGCAATATCACGACGTCGTTTCGGTGACCGCGGGCACGACGCTCGGCATGATGATCGCCAACGTTCCCGCGATCTTCCTCGGCCACGAACTGCTCAAGCGCGTCGATCTGGCGAAGGTTCGCAAGGTCGCTGCGGGCTTGTTCCTCGTGATCGGCCTGTGGGTGCTGGTGCAAACCGCGGGCTGGCTGGGCTAGTCGGCGTTGCGCCCGGCGAGGGTGCGCTCGAAATTCCAGCTCGATGAGCACATGGCGTCGAGGTCGCGGTTCGCGCTCCAGCCCAGTTCGCGCGCGGCGCGGTCGGGGCTGGCGAAGCAGCTTGCGACATCGCCGTCGCGGCGCGGCGCGATGCGATAGGGGATGCGCACCCCGTTCACGCGCTCGAACGCCTCGACCATGTCGAGCACCGAATAGCCCTGGCCGGTGCCGAGGTTCCATATCGACAGCGGCTGGTCGGCCTCTGCGATTGCGGCCAGCGCCGCGACATGGCCGTCGGCGAGGTCAACGACATGAATATAGTCGCGCACCCCGGTGCCGTCGGGCGTGTCATAATCATTGCCGAACACCGACAGTTCGTTCAGCCGCCCGGCGGCGACGCGGCTGACAAAGGGCATCAGATTGTTGGGAATGCCGTTCGGATTTTCGCCGATCAGCCCGCTGTCGTGCGCGCCGACCGGGTTGAAGTAACGCAGGATCGCGATCCGCCATTCGGGATCGGCGGCGGCGACGTCGGCCAGCATTTCCTCGATCATCAGCTTGGTGCGGCCATAGGGGTTCGTCGCCGAGGTCGGGTGATTCTCGTCGAGCGGCAGATATTGGGGCTGGCCATAAACCGTGGCGCTCGACGAGAAGACGAGCGTCTTCGCGCCGCAATCGGCCATTGCTTCGAGCAGCGACAATGTGCCGCGGACGTTGTTGTCGTAATATTTCATCGGCTCGGCGACCGATTCCCCGACCGCCTTCAGGCCCGCGAAATGGATCACTGCCTCGATCCTATGGTCGGTCATGACCTGCCGCAGCGCATCGCCGTCGCGGATATCGCCGGTGACGAGCGGAATCGGCTGGCCCGTGATCGCCTCAAGCCGCTCCATGACCGATGGGTCGCTGTTCGACAGATTGTCGAAGCACACCACATGATGGCCGCCCGACACAAGCGGCGCCGCGACATGGCTGCCGATATATCCTGCGCCGCCGGTCAGTAGAATATTCATCGCTCGATCATCTCCATTCGCGCGCAGCGACTGTCGCGGATGGACCTATTCTATCCGCGACATCCTGCCAAATCATTGTCCGCCGGCCATTCGCCGGTTTTGGTGTAACCTTCGCTGCGATATCGGCGAACAGGTCTTCAAACGCCGTCATTCGCTTTTGTTAGGATTCGCCAATTGAGCATCGACGAACCTTCGCTGGCGCGCCTGATGGCGGCATCGCAGCGGGGAGATCGTGCGGCCTATCGTGCGTTGCTCGGCGACAGCCGCAAATGGCTCATGCGCTATTTCGCGCGGCGGATCGCGCCGCACCATATCGACGATCTCGTCCAGGAAACCTTGGTGTCGATGCACCGCAAGCTGGCGACATGGGATAGCAGCAGGGCTTTCCTCCCGTGGCTTGCGGCGATCGCCCGCTATCGCTGGATCGACATGCTCCGCCGCCAGCGCGACGAGGCCGAACTGGGCGACAACGACGCCGCGGTCGGCGCCGAGGACGAGGCGGTGCACGCAAAGCTCAGCATCGACCATCTAATGACGCTGCTTCCGCCGGGGCAGGCGCAGGCGATCACGCTGGTGAAGATCGAGGGCGCTTCGATCGCCGAGGCATCGCAGATTTCGGGGCAGAGCGAATCGCTCGTCAAAGTGAATATCCATCGCGGGCTCAAAAAGCTCGCCGAACTGATCGAGAGTGAGTGAGATGAAGGACGCATCGATCGACGAGCTGATCGACGGCTTGGCAAGCGACCTGAAGCCCGTTCGCCCACGGCGCGTCGTGCGCGGGTCGCTGTGGGTCGCGGCCGGATGGCTGGGCGTCGGCGCTTTGCTGGTCGGGCTGTTCGGGAGGCGGCACGATCTCGCCACGGGCGCAATGCCGCCGCTTTCGATGCTTGCCTTCTGGTTGCTCGCCGCCGCGGGTGTCGCCGCGGTATGGAGCGCGCTGCGCATGGGGCTGCCCGGCGTCGGGCGCGACTATGGCGGCTGGCGCTGGGCGGTCGGCGCGTTGCTGGCGTTGCCGCTCGCGGCGCTGTTCGTGTTTTTCGGCGATGCGCATGGCCCCGCTGACACCGCGCGGCGCGGCTTCGACATTCACTGCCTCGCGCAAGGCGTGGTTTCGGGGCTGGGCGTCGGGGCGGCGCTGTTCCTTTGGCTCCGGGCGAGCGCGCCGACCTCGCCGACGCGCGCGGGCTGGGTGATCGGGGTTGCGGCGGGCGCGGCCGGAGCAACGATCGTCGCGCTGCTGTGCTCGAGCGACGACCTTGTCCACATCACGCTCTGGCATGCGTCGGCGGTGCCCTTCTCGGCGATCGCCGGGCGGCTGATCCTGCCCCGCTTCCTGCGCTGGTAAGCGTCAGCCGAGCGGTATCAACATGCCAAGCGCCACCGCCGCGGTGGCGAGTCCCGTGACCAACGTACCCCTCGGCCAGCGTGAAAGCAGCAGCACGAGCGGCAGCCCGGCGATCGAGACCATGCCGATGAAGGCGACGGGCCCCTGATAGGGACCGAAGTCATGGACGGCGCGCCATGCCGCGAGAACGAGCAGCACGACGGCGAACGTGCGCAGAGTGGCGACAGTCGGAAGGGCGCTCGACCGCGACGTCCCGCCGCAACCGGTGGGTGCTCAATGCAAGGCACGCGAGCGCCGCATAGGAGAGAAGCGCAGGCTCAACGCGCATCGACGGCCTCGCGCAAGGCACTGGCGGGGCGGGGCGCCGTGCGGGGTTTCCGTACCGGGTGCGATGATATTTGCGCGGCCCGCCAGGCGCCGAAGCCAAGCAACGCGCCCGTCGCAATCATCGCGAGATCGAACGCGACGAACAACCAGTCGCCGTTCGCGAAAGACCGGAAAAACCCCCGATCGGTCGTGAGCGCGTTGACCAGCGGCAGCGCAACGAAAGCGGCCGCCGCAATCGCCAGCGTTTCGGTCCAGGCGCGGCGGATCGGCCGCACACAGGCCAGCGCTGCGAGTCCGAACCATGTCCAGAACATGATGCTCACCTCGACGTCCCCGCGCGCTGGCAGCCTCGCCGGCAGCAGGCGGTTGGCGAGGAGGAAGGCGGCCATGCCCGCGGGAAGACAGGCGATAGCGCCGACGTTCAGCCGCTCGGCCAATCTTATTCCGAAGAAGGGCTCCGCGCCCGGACGCTTGCGCTTCACCGTCCACAGCATGAGGCCCGTGCCGACCATCGCCGTACCCGCAAGGCCGAGCAGGAAATAGGTCCAGCGCAGCACGGGACCGGCGAAGCTGCCCATGTGCAGACCGAGCATGACCCCGCTCGTCTCGGCAGCCGGACCGGGAGGGGGGGATGCCGATAGCCGCCGTCCGTCGACGCCCGAAAAGACGATCGATCCGCCGCGCGCGTTGAGCCGATCCTTCGCGCTCTGGTACAGGGTGACGGTGGCCGTCGCGTCATTCGGATTGCGGACAACCATCGTCGCGGGCCGGCCGCCGCCCCATTCTTCGGATGCCCTGGCGATGAGCGGCGCGACGGGCGTCAGCGCGGCAGGGAGCCCCGTTGTCTCGCCGTCGGGCTCGGCGCCGAAGACCGCGGTCTCGAAGGTCGCCGGATCCTTGTAATTCGCCTCGATCGGCCACGGCATATACATCGCGACCAGCGTGATGAGCCCTGTGTAGGTGATCATCGCGTGGAAGGGCAGGGCGATCACCGCCGATACATTATGCGCATCGAGCCAGCTGCGCTGCCCCTTGCTCCACCGCAGCGTGAAGAAATCGAGGAAGATGCGCTTGTGCGTGATGACGCCCGAGATGATCGCCGCCAGCATCGCCATTGCGCAAAGCCCCGCGAGCCAGCGTCCCCACGGATGCGGAATCTGCAGCTGGAAGTGAAAGCGATAGAAATGCTCGCCGCCGCGCGTGTCGCGCGCGGTCACTTCTTCGCCCGTCGCCGGATCGAGCCGCAGTTCGGGGCGGCGCGGTGCCGGTTTCGCATTCGGATCGGGGTTCGGGCGTTCGCGAATGAAGATGCGCGTCGCGGTCGTGCGCGCATCGGGCAGGGTGATGAACCATTGCTCGGCGGTCGGCGCGACCTTTTGCAGGTGCTCGACCGCGGTGTCCGCGGCGGTCGCGGGCGCGACCGGGTGCAGGTCGATCTCGGGCTGCATCCAGCGCGTGATTTCGGGCCGAAAATAGCTCGCGGTCCCGGTGAGGAACATCGCGAACAGGATCCACCCCGCGAGCAGCCCGAGCCAGCCGTGGATCCACGCCATCGACTGGCGAACGCCCGGCGCCTCGTTCGATGCCACTTTGCTCATAGTGCTGGTCCGAGCAGCCACAGAATTCCGACCGTCCCGAACGCAAGACCCCAGATGGCGACCGCGACGCGGGCAAGCCGGGTTTCATGAAAGGCCCAGAGGAGGAGGCCCGCATAGACAAGGAATGACAGCGTCATCGCCCATATCGTCGCCTCGGCGCGGTCGATCGGCGCGACCCGCGCGAGCAGCGAGACGAAGCCCGCCGCCGCGGCATAGCCGCCGACGATCGCGGTAAATGCCCGCGCGGCCATTCGGCCGTTCGCGATAGATGAGCCTGCCATTTTCCCCTTCATCGTCAATCGTCCGACTTCGACTTGCCCTAAACAGATTATACGACTAGCTGCAACTGCGAATCTGTAGCAATAGCAATAAGGGGTTATCATGAAGCCGAACTCGCGCGCCGTCGTGCGGTCGAATCTGTCGCGCGCTGCGCTTGCCGCGGCGATGCTTGTGGGCGCGCAACCCGCCTGGGCCGCTGAAGATGCGGCCGAGGGCGGCGGGGCAGGCGAGACGATCGTTGTGACCGGCCTCCGCGAAGCCAGCGTCTCGTCGGCGACCAAGACGGGAACCCCGCTGATCGAAACGGCGCAGACGATCACGGTGATCGACAGCGAAGAGCTCGAGCGCCGCAATGCGATCTCGCTCAACCAGGCGGTCGGCTATGTCGCCGGCGTCGCGGCGAACCAGCGCGGCGGCACGGTGTCGCGTTACGACCAGATGTATCTGCGCGGCTTTTCGCCCGGCTTCTTCCTCGACGGCATGCGGCTGATCGCGGGCCCCTATTCGACCCCGCAAACCGATTTCAACCGGATAGAGCAGATCGACATCATGAAGGGGCCGGCCTCGGTCCTTTATGGCAATGGCACCCCGGGCGGCCTCATCAACCTGTCGAGCAAGAAGCCCGAAGCCGAAGCGTTCGGCCGCTTCGAGGCGCAGGTCGGCAATTATGACAGCCTGCGCTTCGTCGGCGACATCAACCAGCCGCTCGATGCCGAGGGCAAGTGGCGCGTGCGTCTTGTCGGCGGGTGGCAGAAGGCCGACGGCTTCACCAAGCGCACCGAGAGCGAGCGCTATCACATCAGCCCGATGATCGCGTTCGCGCCCGACGACCAGACGAACATCACGCTCATCGCATCCTATCAGCATGCGCCGTCGGGCAGCGGCTATTCGGGCGTGCCGGCCTATGGCAGCGTGCTGCCCAGTCCCGCCGGCCCGGTCGAATATCATATCAACACCGGCGATCCGGCCTATGAGGTCTATGATCACAAGCAGAAGTCGGTCGCGCTCTTGTTCCGGCGCGAGTTCAACGAACATCTGGCGTTCCGATCGAACGTCCGGTTCCAGAACAACAAGCTGAGCTACCGCCAGCTTTATGTGGGCGGCTTTGCGACGACGGGCACCGGACTCAATATCAACACCGATTACAGCACGATCATTCGCGGCGGCGGCGGCGCCGACGAGGATTTCGACACGCTGACGATGGACAGCAGCTTCAACGCGAAGTTCGAAACCGCGGGCATCGAGCACGACATCTTGGTCGGCCTCGATTATCTGCGTATCACCGGCGAGAATTTCCAGCAGTTCAATACCGGGCAGACCGCCAACCCGCTGACGAGCATTCCGAACCTCAACCTCTACGCACCCGTTTATGGTGTCGGCATCCCCAGCCTCGACCTGAAGCTGCTCTCGGCTGCCTACACGAACAGCTATACGACGCGCGACCAGACGGGCATCTATATCCAGGACCAGGTGAAAATCGGCGGGCTCCATTTGATCGCGAGCGGCCGGTGGGACTCGTATGACCAGCGCACGCTCAACAAGAAGAACCGCGTGCTGACGCCGCTCTCGCAAAGCGCCTTCACGATGCGCTTTGGCGCGCTCTATGAGTTCGAATTCGGCCTGTCGCCCTATGTGAGCTACACCGAATCCTTCGAGCCGCAGGCGGGCGCCGACTATCTCGGCAATCCCTTCTCGCCGACCACCGGCAATATGTATGAGGCGGGGCTCAAATATCAGCCGCGCGGCCTGAACGCGCTCATCACGCTCTCGGCCTATGAGCTGAAGCGGCAGAATGTCCCCGTCGGCGATCCGCTCGCGGGCACCGGCGGCCGTCCGGCAAACTCGCAGATCCAGATCGGCGAAACACGCGTCCGCGGCGTCGAACTCGAAGCCCGCGGCGAACTCCGCCCGGGGCTCGATATCATCTTTGCCGGCACCTACACCGATGCTTTGATCACGCAGGGCGCCCCCGCCGTTCCCGCCTCGGCGCCGACGCTCACCCGGCTGGGCAGCACCGGCACGCCGTCGACCACGGGCACCGTCCCGCTCGGCGTGCCCGAGTGGCAGGCATCGGGTTTCCTGTCGTACGATTTCGGCCGCGGCGGGGCGGGCGAAGGCTCGCTTGGCGGCCTGAGCCTCGGCGCGGGTTTCCGCTATGTCGGCGGCTCCTTTGGCTCGACGAGCTACAAGGTCGTGAACAGCGTGACGACCTTCGAGCTGTTCAAGACGAAGAGCTTCACTTTGTTCGACGCGATGCTCGCCTACGACCTCGGGCATGCCAGCCCGGCGCTGGGCGGCCTCAGCGTCGCGGTGAACGCACAGAATCTGTTCGACAAGCAGCACGTTTCGTCCTGCTTCTTCTCGAACAGCTGCTATTTCGGCGCGTCGCGGACCGTCGTGGGGTCGCTGCGCTACAAATGGTGAGGTTTCGCCCGGTTCAGCCGGGCGGACAGTCGAAAGGCCGGCTTTCGGGCAAAGCGTCCCGAAGGCTGGCCTTTCGGGTGCCATGCCGGCACCGAACTGCCATTATATCGATGGAATGATGGTGGCCCTGCGCGGCGCGCTTGAAAGCGCGTGCCCAGCGAGCGGAAAATATACACGCATCGGTGTTTTGCTCCGTGCAAATTGCGCCTGCAGGCTCCAACTGATGAAAGCTGCCATTGGCTCAGATCGCTGGCCGACATCGCGCGGTGCGCGGTCGCCAAGCTGTTGTAACTGAAAACGCTAAGATATTCTGGAGCGCCTACTCGGTAATGATCAAAGGGTGATACAAGGGGGATGGATGAACGTAAGCCGCTTGGCGCAGTAAGAAGGAATACCAAATGGTCGATAATTTGCCGAACCGCCGCGAGCTCATCCAGCTTGCAAGTGGCGGTCTTTGTGGAGCTTCCGTCGAAGATATCGCCCGTCGTGCCGGCTTGATTGCCGGCGTTCCCGTGCCTGCAAATGCCACCAGTGCTGAGATGATTGAACTCCTGAACCAAGCGGTCAATGAAGTCGCCGCTGCAGCAGGTTACTCGATCATAGACCCCGTAGTCGCCGCTACCACTACAAACATTTTGCTCTCCGGTGCGCAGACAATCGATGATGTAGCAGTGGTTCCCACCGACCGCGTGCTGGTGAAGAACCAGAACAGCGGTAGTGAGAACGGCGTTTATGTCGCCGCTAGCGGCGCTTGGTCGCGCGCAGCGGACTTCAATACCAGCGGTGCGGCAGTTACCGGGGCGCTCGTTCAGGTCGACGGGGGCGATCAGGCCGGTGCTTGGGCTTTGGCCACCAAGGGTATGATCACCGTCGGCACGACGGAGCAGACTTGGCAGCCCCACTCTTATCGCAGTTCAGCCAAGGTGCCCTTCAAACGATCCGGCGACGGGATGGTAGTCCGCAGCGTGCATGAAACGCTGCTCGACAATGCGGTTAGTGTCGAGGACGGAGGAGCTCTCGCTACAGCCGCCGACAACGCCCCCGTAATCGGTAGATTGCTCGATGCGCAGAAGCAGGTGAACTCCGTCACCTATTCCGATGGTGGCGCCGTCGCGGCGGACGCGGTCAAGAGCGTCACCCTGCCGAGGCAGTACACCGTTAAGGCTCCCTCGACGCTATGGGCCAAGACAGCGGTACGGGGATTGAATGGCTTGGCCAGCGGACTCACGCTCGCGAAAGATGCCACCGGAGACGAGATTTTCCGTGTGGGTGGCTCGAAATTGCAAACGGGCTGGGCGAACGAATGGAGGATCGAGGGCGGCGCCTACAGCGTCCTCAAGCCGGACGGAGCATTTGTGCGCAAGCACCCTGATATCGCCCATGTTCACGACACATCGGGTGGGTCCTTTTTGACCAACTATCGCGTCGCCGACGTCGACATTGCCGCCCCCTATGGGATCGCGTTGGGAGACTGCTACAGCCAATGCGCCACCTTCGAGCGCATCCGTTTCGTCGGCCGGGCGGAGCAGCTCATCAACGTCCAGGGGCACCATCTGATGTTTCGGGACATCGACAAGACGGGATTCACGGGAACCAACAGTGACCCCCTGATTCGCGTTGGCGATCCCACCAACAAGAACCCCACCACCCATGTCACTTTCCAGAATCTGGTCCTCGACCTCAATGGCAACGCCAGGAAAGACAGTCTCCACGTCGTTAACGCCAAGAACACGCTGATCGACGGATACCATCACGAACTGAGCGCCTTTAAGACCATGCTGCTGGTGGAGCAGAGCTATGGCACCGAGTTGCGCCGACCTATCTTCGTATCCTCGCGGACCGATGGCCTAATAAAGATGGTCAATAGCGATCTTCGAAGGGACGTCCACGAGGCGGCCGCGAATAGGTGGTGGGATGAATATGATCGGTCTGGCAAGTGCCCCATCCGCATCAGCCGCTTGCGGTCCTATTACTCGGCGGTGCTACCGATCCTTGAGGATATCACCGTCAAGGAAATTCAGAACGTCTCTGCCTCGGAGCCGATGATCGACGTTGTCGCGATGAACGTGATGGGTAATCTCTTGAAGAACCCTGCGTTTGTTGACGGCACGGCTGGCTGGACCATCCCCGCTGGTGCGACCGCCACTCTGATAGCAGGCAATAAGGCAATATCTGACGGTCAAATCCTGCGCCTAACGTGGGCTTCCGACACTGATGGCATATTTTATGTCACGCAGACCATTGCAGGCAACTTCGCCGATCGGGCGATCACTTATGCCATGACCGCCGAAATCGGCAGCAATGGACGGGTTACCGACAAATCGTTCATGGCCCCGGGCGAAACCGGCTTCGGCGTCAACCAGGGGCGCATCTACGCGAACCAAGGCTTTGTAAAATCGGCGGCGGTGAGCACCAACAGCAAGGGCCACGCCGCCTATGCTATCGTCAATCCCCGCGCCGGCTGGCATTATGATATCCATCTGCTCGAGGCTGGCTATGGCCGGCAGATCGCGTCGATTTTGCCGCTCCCGATGCTGCCGAAAGTCGCTGATCCCGTCGACCTTGCCACGGCTCTCAAGTCGATTGCATCGATCATCGATACCCTGCAGGCGGCGGGAATTATGCGAACCACATGATTTGGGCTGCCATCGGCGGGATTTTACCTCTTTTGGCAGGCGACAATCGCTTCAATCACAGCCAGTGTTTCCTCTGGATCGCGAACGCGGACGGTGTCCAGGCCGAGTTGTTTCGCAGGATAATCATTCCCGCCCGGAAAGATCGCGTCGCCGATGAACATCATCGCGTCGAGCGGTATGCCGCTCGCGTCGCGCAGTTTCTTGAGGCCATAAGCCTTGTCGACGCCTTCGCGCGTAATATCGATCGAGGTCGCGCCGCCCATGTTGATCGACAGCCCCGGCAGGCGCGTGCGCAAATCTGCCTGAATGATCTTCCGCTTCGCAAAATCGGGATCCCAGATTTCCTTGGCGTGAATCGGCGCCTGCTGGCCGAGGGCGGAAAATGTGATCTGGCTGCCGCGATCTTCGATCCGTTCTCCCCATGTTTCCTGAGGTACGAAGCCGGTAGCTTCGAGCGAAGCGTCGAAAGCCGCAAATATCGACTGTTTTTGGGCCTCATCGAAGAGTTCGGCGTAGACTGGGGACCATTTCCCGTCGCCGTGGGTATAAAGCTTGGTTCCCGTTGTCGGCATCAACCATAGCTGCGCGAGGTTGGCGCGCTGCGGCAATCGGCTGGCTACCTGTTTGTCGAACTGGGGCCAGTCGCCACCGGATATGACGGCGACCTGGGCCACCTGCAGAAGATCGGCGAACGCCTCCGCCATCCGGTCGGACAGCGGCTGTTTGCTTTCAGCGAGAGTTCCGTCGAGATCGAATGCGACAAGCTGCTTCATCTGGGAAAGCTCCTGGAGAAAATCCGACGCAGGGCTGGCAGCCCGCTCCGGTGGCATGCAGGCCACTGCCTCTAAAGTCAGGATAATCTGGTTGAGCGCGAGCGCTTGCCATAGCCGTTGTGAAGGGAAGGAATGTTGCCTGGAGCATTCCTGATTCTGAATGAAGTAATCAAGCCTCTGAAAAGTGGTGAGCCCTGCTGGGTTCGAACCAGCGACCTACTGATTAAAAGTCAGTTGCTCTACCGACTGAGCTAAGGGCCCATCGCGGCGCCGCCGAAGCGGGCTTGCGAAGTGAGCCGTCGCCCTAGTGCGCCGATGCGGTCCGGTCAACCGGCTTTGGACGCGCAAGGCGCGCGGCGAGCTGGCGGACGCTGCGACCATGCAGCGGATGCTGCCATTCGGGGACGATCGCACGCAGCGGGCCGAGCACGAACGCACGCTGTTCGATGGCGGGATGGGGGATGGTCAGTGTGCCGTCGGACCAGGCGCCGCCCGACCAGAGCAGGATATCGAGGTCGAGCGTCCGTGCGCTCCAGCGCTGGCCGGTGCGGCGGCCGAAGCTCGCCTCGATCGCTTGCAACCGTGCGAGCATTTCGGGGGGGCTGAGCGGCGAGGCGACGAGCGCGACGGCGTTCGCGTAGCGGCGGCGCGACGGGCCGATCGGGTCGCTCGCGATGATCGGGCTGGCGTCGACTGCCTCGATATCGGCGCTCTCCAGCGCCGCGAGCGCAGCGAGCAGCACCGCGCGCGGGTCGCCGAACCGCGCATGGCGCCGATTCGATCCGAGCCCGATGGCGTAGAGGGGAAGCGGCATTGCGTTGCTCATGGCCCCGCGCCTATCGCAGATGCGTGGAAATTGACAGCCCATTGCCCGGAACTGAGCCGCCGCGCGATTGCCCGCGCTGCCCGCGGCTCGTCGCGTTTCGCCGCGAATGCCAGGTCGAGCATCCCGATTGGTGGAATGCCCCGGTCCATGCGTTCGGCGATCCCGACGCCTGGCTCGCTTTTGCGGGACTCGCGCCGGGCAAGCATGGCGCGAACCGCACCGGCCGGCCTTTCACCGGCGACTATGCAGGCGACCTGCTGTTTGCGACGCTCGCCGAATTCGGGTTGAGTCGGGGCCGCTACGATGCGCGCATCGACGACGGGTTGACGCTCGACGGCGCGATTATCGTCAACAGCGTCAAATGCCTGCCGCCCCAGAACAAACCCACGCCCGCCGAAATCGCGAATTGTCGCCCGTTTTTCGAAACGCAGCTGGCAGCGTTGCCGAAAGTTCGCGTGATCATCGCGTTAGGGCGGATCGCGCATGACGCCACGCTAAGGGCGGCTGGCGCGCGCCTCGCGGGCTCCCCCTTCGGGCATGGCGCAGTGCATATGCTGCCCGACGGACGGCATCTGATCGATAGCTACCACTGCTCGCGCTACAACACGAATACCGGGCGGCTGACGTCCGAAATGTTCGCCGACGTCTTCCGCACCGCGCTGACGCTCAAGGATCAGACGAGCGGGCCGAATTCCTCGACCAGCCCGCGGTAAAGGACGCGCTTGAACGGGACGATCAGTTTCTCGATCTCGTTCAGCTCGGCCCATTTCCACGCGCGGAATTCCTGATGCTTGGTGTGGATGTTGACGTCGCCATCCTCACCCATGAAGCGCATCAGGAACCAGTGCTGGCGCTGGCCGCGATATTTGCCGCCCCACATCTTGCCGATCAGATGGTCGGGCAGGTCATAGAAATATTCCTCGCGGCTGCGCGCGATGATTTCGACCAACCCGCCATGGACGCCGGTTTCCTCGCCGAGTTCGCGGATTGCCGCTTCCTCGGCATCTTCGCCATCGTCGATCCCGCCCTGCGGCATCTGCCACGCCTCGCTCGACGTATCGAGCCGCTGGCCGACGAAGACGCGGCCATCACGATTGGCGAGCATGACGCCCGCGCAGGGACGGTAAGGGAGAGAGCTATGGTCGATCATGCCGCCCCGGTAGCTTCAGCGACGATCGCTTTCAATACGGTCAATGCCCCGCGAATATCTTCTTTGGCGCTCGGAATTCCCTGCGCGAGGTTGATATAGCCGTGAATCGTTCCCGTCGCCTCGCGATAGGTGGTCGGCACCCCGGCCTCGATCAGCTTTGCCGCATAGGCGCGCCCCTGATCGCGCAGCGGGTCGAGCCCGGCGGTGATCAGCAGCGTCGGAGGCAGTCCCGCGGCCGGAAAATCGAGCGGCGAGGCGCGGTAGTCGGCGGGGTCGGCGGCGTAGTGATTGCCGAACCACGTCATGCTGCCCTGCGTCAGCAGATGGCCTTCGCCGAAATCGCGATAGCTTTGCCAGTCGTCGTGCGTCGTCACGGCGGGATAAATCGGATGGATCGCGATCACCGGTTTCGAGGCCGGCTTGTCGCGCAGCGTGAGCGCGGTGGCGATCGTCAAATTGCCCCCGGCGCTTTCGCCCGAGAGGACAAGCCCGGTGCAGGGAATGTTGTCGGCGACCCAGCGCGTCGCGGCCTCGCAATCGATCGGCGCGGCGGGGAAGGGGTGTTCGGGCGCGAGGCGGTAATCGACCGCGATTACGGGCATGTCGAGCAGCCGCGCCGCTTCGGCGCAATAGGCGTCATGCGTGTCGAGGTCGCCGATCACCCAGCCGCCGCCATGATAGAAAACCATCACCGGGCCGGTTTCGCGGGCCGGGCGGTTGTCGTAGATGCGGATGGCGATCTCGCCGGCGGGGCCGGGGATGGTGCGATTCTCGACATGCGCGATCTCGCCGCGCGGCACATCGGCGAGCTGGCCCATCATGCGGAACATCGCGCGCGCGCCCTCGGGCGGCATCTCTTCCATCTTCGGGCCTTCCTGCGCATTCAGGAAAGCAAGGAAAGCCGCCACGTCGGGGCGCGTATATGGGGTGGTGCCGTCGGTCATCTGCGTCTCTCCCTGATCGCCATTTTCGCCATGCTATTCGGGATCGGCGGGGCAAATTCAATCCCGAAATGAAACTCACCTGCGCTTCACGCTTTGCAGGGTACAATTTTTTCTCAATTGCGGCTTGGCGCACACCGGCCTAGGCCGATGTCACAGGTTCGCAAGATTTGAGGCAGAAGAGATAATGGCGACAGCGGTAGTGGACCAGGCCGACAAACGGCAGTCCCCCCTTTCGGATGCGGTAGTTGTACGATTTGCCGGGGACAGTGGCGACGGGATGCAGTTGACCGGCGGTCAATTCACTCTGTCCTCCGCGCTCGCGGGCAACGACTTTGCGACCTTCCCCGATTTCCCCGCCGAAATCCGCGCGCCGCAGGGCACGCTGTTCGGCGTGTCGGCGTTCCAGATCAATTTCGGATCGTCGGCGATCGACACGGCGGGCGACGCGCCCGACGTGCTCGTCGCGATGAACCCAGCGGCGCTCAAGACCAATGTGCCGCAGCTCAAGCAGGGCGGCCTGATCATCGCCGACGAGGGCGAGTTCAACGACCGCAATCTCGCCAAAGCGAAATATGAGGCGAACCCGCTCGACGACGGCAGCCTCGCGAAGTGGCAATTGCTCAAGCTCAACATCAGCCAGCTGACGATGGACGCCGTGAAGCCCTTCGGGCTCGGCAACAAGGAAGCGCTCCGCTGCAAGAATATGTGGACGCTGGGGCTCGCGCTCTGGATGTTCGACCGCGACCGCCAGCCGCTGATCGACTGGCTCAACGCGAAATTCGCCAAAGCGCCCGATCTCGCCGCCGCGAACGTTGCTGCGCTCAACGCGGGGCACGCCTATGGCGAGACCGCCGAACTCGCGGGTCCGCTCAAGCAGCATCATGTCGATCCCGCGCCGGTGGCGCCCGGCCTCTATCGCACGCTGACCGGCGCCGAGGGCATCGCGCTCGGCCTCGTTGCGGGCGCGCAGCTGGCCAAGCTGCCGATGTTCTTCGGCGGCTATCCGATCACCCCGGCATCGGCGATCCTGCATCATTTGTCGCGGCTCAAGGAATATGACGTCACGACCTTCCAGGCCGAGGACGAGATTGCCGCAATCTGCTCGGCGATCGGTGCGAGCTATGCGGGATCGCTCGGCGTCACCAGCTCGTCGGGACCCGGCATCGCGCTGAAAGGCGAGGCGATGGGGCTTGCGATTATGACCGAGCTGCCGCTCGTCATCGTCAACTCGCAGCGCGGCGGCCCCTCGACAGGCCTGCCGACGAAGACCGAGCAGTCCGATCTCTATCAGGCGGTCTATGGCCGCAACGGCGACGCGCCGATGCCCGTCGTCGCCGCGCGCTCGCCCGGCGACGCGTTCGAATGCGCGATCGAGGCGGTGCGTATCGCGGTGCAATATATGACCCCGGTGATGCTGCTGACCGACGGCTATATCGCCAATGCGGCGGAGCCGTGGGCAGTGCCCGATCTCACGACCTACGAAGCCTTCCCGGTCGAATTCCTCACCGAAGCGCCCGAGGGCGGGTTTAAGCCCTATGGCCGCGATGAAAATCTCAAGCGTCCGTGGGTGAAGCCGGGTACGCCGGGCCTGCTCCACCGCATCGGCGGGATCGAGAAGGAACTCGACACCGGGCACATCAACTATGCGCCCGAAAACCATCAGGCGATGACCGATATCCGCAAGGACAAGATCGACGGCATCAAGGTTCCCGACCAGGTCGTCGAACTCGGCGCCGAGGGCGGCAAGCTCGCGGTCGTCGGCTGGGGCTCGACCTTCGGCCCGATCCATCAGGCGGTGCGCCGCAAGCGCGCCGAAGGCCTCGACGTCAGCCACGTCCATATCCGGCACATCTGGCCGCTGCCCGCCAATCTCGGCGAATTGCTGAAAAGCTATGACAAGGTGATCGTCCCCGAGATGAACACCGGTCAGCTCAAAACCGTGCTGCGCGACCAATATCTGGTCGACGCCAAGCCGGTGAACAAGGTGTCGGGCCAGCCCTTCACCATCGCCGAAATCGAAGCCGCCATCGAGGAGGCACTCAAGTGAATGAAATGACCACCATCGCGCGGACGACGACGCTCAAGGATTGGGAAACCGATCAGGAAGTCCGCTGGTGCCCCGGCTGCGGCGACTATGCGATCCTGAAAGCCGTGCAGCGCACGATGCCCGAAATCGGCACGACGCCCGAAAACACCGTGTTCGTCAGCGGTATCGGCTGCTCGTCGCGTTTCCCCTATTATATGGAAACCTATGGCTTCCACACGATCCACGGCCGCGCGCCGGCGTTCGCGACGGGGCTGAAGCTTGCCAACCCGGACCTCGACATCTGGATCGTCACCGGCGACGGCGACGGGCTGTCGATCGGCGGCAATCACACGATGCACCTGATCCGCCGCAACCTCGACTGCCAGATCATGCTGTTCAACAACGAGATTTATGGCCTTACAAAAGGGCAATATTCTCCTACCAGCCGCGTCGGCACGACCAGCCCGTCGACGCCTTATGGCTCGGTCGACCGCCCGGCGCAGCCTGCGGCCTTCGCGCTCGGTGCCGGCGCGCGCTTCGTTGCGCGTGGCTTCGATGTGTCGAAGGAATTGCCGAACGTGCTGAAGGCGGCACACGCGCACAAGGGCGCGGCCTTTATCGAGATTTTCCAGAACTGTATCGTCTATAACAAAGACGTGTTCGAGGATTTCGCCGCGCCGAAGGGTGCCGAGGATCGCCAGCTCTGGCTCAAGAATGGCGAACCGATGGTCTATGCCAAGGGGACCAAGGGCATCGCGCTCGACGCCGAGGCGCTGCACCTCAAGACCGTCGATGTCGTCGATGGCGATTGGCAGGCGGCGGGCGTGATCGTCCACGACGTCACCAACCGCAGCGTCGCCCATATGCTCGTCGAAATGCGCTTCGGCGAATTCCCGATGGCCTTGGGCGTCCTCTACGACGACCCGCGCCCGACCTTCGAGGCCGACGTCGTCCGCCAGAACAAGGCGGCTGCCGAAGGCAAGACGGCCGACCTGCAGAGCCTGCTCAAAAAGGGGCAGACCTGGACGGTGACCGAGGGCGGGCCCGAGCTCTGATCTTGCCGCGGCACCGCGCGCCGGATCTATAGCTCGGTATGGACAATCTCACCCACAGCCTCGTCGGCGCGGTTCTTGGCCAGATGGGGCTCAAGAAGAAAACCGGCCTTGCGATGCCGACGCTGATCATCGCGGCGAACCTGCCCGATATCGACGCGGCCTGCGCGGTCTATGGTATCGAATCGCTGTCGATGCGGCGCGGGATCACCCACGGGCCGATCGCGCTGCTGGTGCTGCCGATCCTGCTGTGGGCGCTGATGCTCGCCTTCGACCGCTGGCAGGAGCGGCGCGGAAAACGGCCGGCGGGGCGCCTCCCGATCGACAAGGGCTGGTTGCTCGCGCTCGCTTATGTCGGCTGCCTCAGCCATCCGGCGCTCGACTGGCTCAACAATTACGGCATTCGCCTGCTCGAACCGTTCAGCCATCGCTGGTTCTACGGCGACAGCATCTTCATCATCGACCTGTGGATATGGATCGCGCTTGCCGTGTCGCTCTGGCTGTCGCTGCGCGGCGAACGGCGCGGGGCGGCGAACTGGCGACGCCCGGCGTGGATCGGTTTCACCGCTGTCTGCGCCTATATCTTCGTCAATGGCGTCATCACCGGCGCTGCCGAGCGCATGGCCTCGCGCGCGCTTGAGGCGAGCGGTCAGAAGGATGCGCTCGTCGTTGCAAGCCCGCCGCCGCTTGCCTTTTGGAAGCGCGATATATTCTGGCGGACCGCCGACCGCTACGGCACCGCAAGCTTCGTCCCGGGCGCCGGCGGCGAAGTCGATCTGACCGGCGCACCGACCGGTATGGACGATCCGCGTCTCGCGACCTGGGTCAAGGCCGATCCCGCGGCGCGGGCTTTCCTCTTCTGGTCGCGGATGCCCGTGGCGCAAAGCGATGGCGACGCGATCCTGCTGCGCGACCAGCGTTTCATGCACCCGCTCGCGCAGGACCGGTTTCAGGTTCGCCTGACCGCGCCCGACACCGCCAGCCATCCCGAATGAGCGCACCCGCGTGACGTCATGGCGCCGCGTGTTTCAACCGATTGTCAGCGCGATGTGTTTGAGGCAGGAAGGTGACAATGAACACGCATGTCAGCCCGCGCCGCGGTAAGGAACTGCTCCGCGCCGACCGTGCCTATCGCTCGGGCGGCGGCATGGCGCGGCTGATCGCGCTCGCGCCCGCGAGTCTCTTTCACCGCATGCTCGACCGGATCGATGCGGGGCTCGCCCACGGAACGATAGAGAGCCATCTGCCCGACGGCAGCGTGCGCCTGCTCGGCGGACGCGGCAAAGGGCCGGTTGCGGTCGTTCATCTCCACAGCTGGGCCTCGCTCGCACGACTGGCGCTTTCGGGCTCGGTGGGTTGGTATCGCGCGTGGGAAGCCGGCGAATGGTCGTCGCCCGATCCCGTGCCCTTGTTCGACTTGTTCATGCGCAACGGAGAAGCGCTGGGCAATGTCGCGCGCGCGCACGGGCCGTGGCGCTGGCTTAATAAGGCGATCCACGCGCTCCATCGCAACGACCGGCGCGGGGCGAAGCGGAACATCCACGCCCACTATGATTTGGGCAATGATTTCTATCGCTTGTGGCTCGATCCGAGCATGAATTATTCGAGCGCCTTGTTCACCGATCCCGGCCAGTCGCTCGAGGAGGCGCAGGCGGCAAAGGTCGACGCGATCCTCGACCGGCTCGATCTCCGGTCGGGAAGCCGGCTGCTTGAGATCGGCTGCGGCTGGGGAGCGCTCGCCGAGCGCGCGGTCGAACGCCACGACGTGCTCTACACCGGCATCACTTTATCGCCCGCGCAGGCCGAAATCGCCGACGCGCGGCTCGCCGCGGTCGATCTGTCGGATCGCTCGCGCATCGAAATCTGCGATTATCGTGACGCACAGGGCCCCTATGACGCGATCGCCAGCGTCGAGATGGTCGAGGCGGTGGGCGAGGCCTATTGGCCCGCCTATCTCGACGCGATCGCGCGGCTGCTGCGCCCGGGCGGCAAGGCGGCGATCCAATATATATTGATCAACGACGCGCTGTTCGAACGCTACGCCGCGAGCAGCGATTTCATCCAGGCCTATATCTTTCCGGGCGGCTGCCTGATTTCGGAAAGCCGCTTTCGCGCGCTGGCCGAGGCGCGCGGCCTTGCGTGGCGCGACGTGCACCGCTTCGGCGGCGACTATGCCGAAACGCTCCGCCAATGGCGCGAACGCTTCGATGCGGCGGTCGCTGCGGACCAGCTTCCGCCGGGGTTCGACGCGCGCTTCGTCCGGCTCTGGCGCTATTATCTGCAATATTGCGAAGGCGGCTTTCGTGGCGGCGGTATCGACGTCGCGCAAGTCACACTCGAAAAGACAGCCTGAAAACAGGGGGAGAGACGTACATGCGAAGATTTTTGGCGGCGGTGCTGCTGTGCACCGCGGCGGCGGGGTGCAGCGCGCCCGCACCGACCGAGACCACCGATAAACTGCCAAAGGATCTGAATGTGCTGTTCTGGACCCAGGATCAACGCGACGCCGCCTTCCGTACGATGGAGACGGTCCCCAAGGTTGTCGTCAACACCGTGAAGGCGGGCGGGCCCGTCTATCCGCTGCCGCAGGGCAAGCCGATCGACCTCGGCGATATCGATGCCCATATGGCGAAGCAGCGCAATGCCGGACTGATCATCGTTCAGGACGGCAAGATCCGGCTCGAGAAATATGCGCTCGGCTATGGCGCCGCGGGCCGCTGGACGAGTTTCTCGGTCGCGAAAAGCTTTACCTCGACGCTTGTCGGCGCTGCGGTGAAGGACGGCTATATCAAGAGCCTCGACGACAAGGTCACCGACTATATTCCGGGCCTCAAGGGTTCGGCCTATGACGATGTCTCGGTGAAGCAACTGCTCACCATGACCTCGGGCGTCAAATGGAACGAGGATTATACCGATCCCAAGTCCGACGTCGCTTTGTTCAATATGCAGAAGCCCGTTGCCGGCGAGGACATAACGGTCAGCTATATGAAGACCTTGCCGCGCGAAGTGCCTGCCGGGTCGAAGTGGGTGTACAAGACCGGCGAAACCAATTTGATCGGCGTGCTTGTGTCGAGCGCGACGGGCAAGACGCTGTCGGCCTATCTGTCCGAAAAGGTGTGGAAACCGTTTGGCATGGAGCAGGACGCGGTGTGGATGCTCGGCGCGACGGGGCACGAGATCAGTGGCTGCTGTATGTCGGCGAGCCTCAAGGATTATGCGCGCTTCGGCCAGTTCATCCTGAACGGCGGGGTCGCGGGCGGCAAAAAGGTGTTGCCCGATGACTGGTTGCCCGCGGCGACGACGAAGCAGGCGGGCATCGACCTGCCGGGCCGCGGCTATGGCTATCAGTGGTGGACCAACGACGACGGCAGCTTCGCGGCGCAGGGCATCTTTGGCCAGGGCATCTTCATCGACCCGAAACGCAAACTGGTGATCGCGTCGAACGGCAACTGGCCGACTGCCACCGATCCTGAGGGTGTCGGGGCGGCGCGTGAGGCGTTTTACAAGAGCGTGCAGGCGGCGGTGGATAAAGAGGCGAAATAAGCCGTCGCCCCCGCGAAGGCGGGGGCCGCTGGCGATGTAGCGTAAGGCTTCCAGCGGCCCCCGCCTTCGCGGGGGCGACGTGCATTAATCGACGGCAGTTGCCGTCGCGCGCTGGGCCAGCCACACCGCGACAAGCGGGACGGCGACGCCCAGCGCCATGATCCACCATGCGTCGGCGAGCGTCACGGCGCGGTAAAGCGCCGCGCCGATCACCGCGCCCGCGACGATCCACCCGGCTCCGGTGCCCGCCGAAATGCGCATCGCGAACCAGCTGCCGCCGAAGGTGCCGATGAACCAGCCGACGATCAGTGCAATCGTCGACCCGATCGGGATCAGGACTTCGCCGCTGTCGGGGTCATAGACGTCGGGCGAAATTTCGCTGCCGGCATATTGGGCGAGCCAGATCAGCCCGAACGCGACGACGATGCCGATCACCGCCGCAATCGCCGTCCGCAAAATATCCTTGGTCATTCCCGCGCCCTCGCAAACCCTCTTATGCGAGCGTCTTAGCGCAGGAAAACGAAGATGGCGTTAAGCTTTTTCCATGACCTTGGGCAGCGCGTGGAAGGCGGTGCTGTCGAAGCCTTCGACCATCAGGCCGGCGACAAATTCGCCGACTGCCGCCGGATCCTTGATGCTCTGCGGATCTTCGCCCGGATAGGCGCGCGCGCGCATCTGCGTCCGCGTGCCGCCGGGATCGAGGATCGCGGTGCGCACGGTCGAGATATTGCGCATTTCGGCGCCATAGCTGGTGACCAGCGTCTCGAACGCCGCCTTCGACGCGGCATAGGCGCCCCAATAGGCGCGCGGTTCGCGTGCGACGCTGCTCGACAGCGCGATCAGCCGGCCGTTCGCGGCGCGGCGCAGCAGCGGGTCGAAATTGGCGATCAGCGCCTGCTGCGCGATCAGGTTCAGCGTCAGCAGCTTGTTGAATTCCTTGCCGTCGATCGCCGCAACGGGGGTCAGCGTGCCGAGCATCGCGGCGTTGAGTACGAGCATGTCGAGTTGCTGCCAGCGTTCGGCGATCGCGCTGGCGAGGCGCGCGATGCTGTCGCCGTCGGTCAGGTCGAGCGGGGCGATGGTCGCGCTGCCGCCAGCCTCATGGATGCGGTCTTCGAGTTCTTCGAGCCCGCCTGCGGTGCGTGCGGTGATCACGACATGCGCGCCGCGTGCGGCGAGCGATTCGGCGATGGCTTCGCCGATGCCGCGGCTTGCCCCGGTGACGAGCGCAACCTGGCCCGCCAGTTCTTTAGACGTCGTATTCATTCTGTCAGACAACCCGTTCGGCAAGCAGCGAAAATTGATCTTCCAGCCCATGCTCGTCGAAATCGGTCAGCGTGGTCGGATAGTCGCCGGTAAAGCAGGCGTCGCAATATTTCGGCGCGTCGTCGCTGCGCTTCGCTTCGCCCAGCGCGCGATAAAGACCGTCGATCGAGATGAAGGACAGGCTGTCGGCGTTGATGAAATTCGCCATCTGGCCGACGCTCATCTGCGCCGCGAGCAATTTGGCGCGTTCGGGCGTGTCGACGCCATAGAAGCAGCTGTGCTGCGTCGGCGGGCTCGCGATGCGCATATGCACCTCGGTCGCGCCGGCATCGCGCATCATCTGCACGATTTTCAGACTGGTCGTGCCGCGCACGATCGAATCGTCGATCAGCACGATACGCTTGCCCGCGATCAGCGCGCGGTTGGCGTTGTGCTTCAGCTTGACGCCGAGATGGCGGACCTTGTCGCCCGGCTGGATGAAGGTGCGCCCGACATAATGCGAGCGGATGATGCCGAGTTCGAACGGAATGCCCGATTCCTGCGCATAGCCGATCGCCGCGGGCGTACCCGAATCGGGAACCGGGATGACAAGGTCGGCATCGACCGGATTTTCGCGCGCCAGTTCGGCGCCGATTGCCTTGCGCACCGAATAGACGCTCGTCCCGTCAACGATCGAATCGGGGCGCGAGAAATAGACATATTCGAAGATGCACGGCCGCGCCGCATGGTCGGCGAAGGGGCGGTGCGAGGTCAGCTGGCCATCGCGGATGATGACGAGCTCGCCCGGTTCGACCGAACGCACGAATTCGGCGCCGACGACGTCGAGCGCGACGGTTTCGGACGCAAGGATGTGCGCGTCGCCGAGCTTTCCGATCACGAGCGGGCGGATGCCGAGCGGATCGCGGCAGCCGATCATGCCCTCGGCGGTCAGGCAGATCAGCGAATAGGCGCCTTCGACCTGCTTCAGCGCGTCGATGAAGCGGTCGAGCAGCGATCGATAGGCCGACGTCGCTACGAGGTGGATGATCACCTCGGTATCGCTGGTCGATTGAAAGATCGAACCGCGGCGGACGAGCACCTTCTTGAGCGCCGCCGCGTTGGAAATATTGCCGTTATGCGCAACCGCGAAGCCGCCGGTCGACAGGTCGGCGAACAGCGGCTGAACGTTGCGCAGTGCGGTCTCGCCCGTCGTCGAGTAACGGACGTGGCCGACCGCCGATCCGCCTTGCAGCTGGCGCATGATGTCGTCGCGGTCAAAATTGCCTGCGACATGGCCCATCGCGCGGTGGGTGTGGAACTCCTTGCCGTCGAAGGCAGTGATGCCCGCGGCTTCCTGTCCACGGTGCTGCAGGGCGTGAAGCCCCAGCGCGACTACCGCGGCAGCGCTATCGGCGCCATGAATACCAAATACGCCGCACTCCTCGCGGAGCTTGTCGTCATCAAAAGGGTGGGTCGTCAGCATGTCATTCCAGGGGCAGGGGGGCAGTGACTGGGGCGCATATAGGGACGGCAATCGCAAATGTCGCCCCCCTAATCACCGATTTGTCACAGTGGATGCGAACAACGGCGTGACAGTGGCTTCAAACCTGCTCTAAAGCCCGGTTTATGGATGATCAGCGCGACACGACCGACCGATTTTCTCCGCGTTTCGACGCCGCCGGACTGGTGACGGCGATCGTCGTCGACGCCGACAGCCATATATTGCTCATGGTCGCGCATATGAACGCCGAGGCGATCGAGCAGACTCGCACGACGGGGCAGGCGCATTTCTGGTCGCGGTCACGGGCTGCGTTGTGGCGCAAGGGCGAGACGTCGGGCAACGGCCTGACGGTCGTGGAGATGCGCGTCGATTGCGATCAGGACGCGCTGCTGCTCCGCGTCAAGCCGGCGGGCCCCGCCTGCCACACGGGACGCCGATCCTGCTTTTATCGCCGTGTCGAGGCCGATGGCGGCCTGACCTTTCTGGCGGACGATGCGCAAGGTTGACGCTGCCGCGCTTGCGGTTCTGCTGCTCGCGGCGTGCGGGCGGCCTGCGCCGGACGAGCGCGCCACTGGGATCGACACTGGCAACCCGCTTGAAGTGACGGCGCGTCAGCGCGGCGTCGTCCACCCCGAAGCCACCACGCCGGTCGGCGTGTTCGAGCGCGCGCATGACCTCGGCCGCGATGCGATGTGCGTCGTTCCCGATGGCGCCGGAAAATGGCGCTTCGCCGTCACCGCCGCCTTCGGTCCCGGCCTCTCGTGCGCCGCCAGCGGAACGATGGTTCGCGAGGGTCGCGGCTGGCGGATGCGCTTCGCCGGGATCGATGGCTGCGAAGCATTTGTGCATGAGGAAGAGGATGAGCTTCGCTTGCCCGGAAAGCTGCCGCCGCAATGCCGCCGCCTGTGCCCCGGCCGCGCCTCGCTCGCGGGGCTCCGCCTGCCGCGCGCGAGCTGGTCGGCAAGCGACGCGGGGGACTTGCGGATTACCGATCGAGACGGCAATATGCAGCGTCCTTGCGAGGGCTGACCTGCCCCGAATTGACCCGCTCTGCCGGGCTTGACGTTCACGTCAACGGAAACTAGTTTCACCGGCATGACCGAACAATATGGCCACGCCCATATCGATACGCCCGACCATCTGGGGCGCGAACAATTCAGCATCACCGACTTGTCGACCGAGTTCGGGGTCACCGCCCGCGCGCTGCGTTTCTATGAGGATGAAGGGCTGATCAGCCCGTCGCGCAAGGGATTGTCGCGCATCTATTCGAAACGCGACCGCGCGCGGCTCGCATGGATCCTGCGTGCCAAGCGCACGGGTTTCAGCCTCGCCGACATTCGTGAGATGATCGACCTCTACGACGTCGGCGATGGCCGCAAGCTGCAGCGGCAGGTGACGATCGAGAAATGCGAACAGCGCATCGGCTTGCTGCAACGCCAGCGCGACGATATTGACAGCGCTGTAGATGAGCTGTCACGTTTCATCGACATGGTGAAAAAAGTCGACGCCGGTCAATAAGCCGGCCTGAGCCTCTCCCCGGGCAAGTATGACATTGTTAGCTGCTTTTCAGAAGGATAACCCATGCCCGTCTATCGCGCTCCCGTGCAGGACACCCTCTTTCTTCTCAACGACGTGCTCGGGATCGAGCGTTATTCGAACCTGCCCGGTTTCGCGAACGCGACCCCCGACATGATCGAGGCGGTTCTGACCGAGGCGGGCAAGTTCTGCGAGGAAGTGCTGTTTCCGATCAACCAGTCGGGCGATCTCGAAGGCTGCACGCGCCACGACGACGGCTCGGTGACGACGCCCAAGGGCTTCAAGGAAGCCTATAAGGCCTATTCCGAAGCCGGCTGGGGTCTGCTGACCGCCCCCGAGGAATTCGGCGGGCAGGGGCTGCCGCACGTCATCGGTTTCCCGGTCGAGGAATATCGCAACGCCGCCAATCAGGCGTTCGCCATGTATCCGGGGCTGACGCAGGGCGCGACCGCGGCGATCCTTGTCAAAGGATCGGACGAGCAGAAGGCGACCTATGTCCCCCGGATGATCGCGGGCGAATGGGGCGGGACGATGAACCTGACCGAGCCGCACTGCGGCACCGACCTCGGACTCATTCGCACGCGCGCAGTGCCGAACGGCGACGGCAGCTATGCGGTCACCGGCACGAAGATCTTCATCTCGTCGGGCGAGCATGACCTCACCGACAACATCATCCACCTCGTCCTCGCGAAAACGCCCGACGCGCCCGACAGCGTCAAGGGTATCTCGCTGTTCATCGTGCCCAAGTTCATCGTGGGCGATGACGGCTCGCTCGGCGAGCGCAATACGCTGTCGTGCGGGTCGATCGAGCACAAGATGGGCATCCACGCCAATTCGACCTGTGTCATGAACTATGACGGCGCGAAGGGCTGGATGGTCGGCGAGGAAAATAAGGGCCTCGCGGCGATGTTCGTGATGATGAACGCCGCGCGCCTCGGCGTCGGCATTCAGGGGCTCGGCCAGGCCGACGTCGCCTATCAGAACGCGGTCCAGTACGCGCAGGACCGCCGTCAGGGCCGCGCGCTCACTGGCCCCAAGGATCCGCAGGAAAAGGCCGACCCGCTGTTCGTCCACCCCGACGTGCGCCGCATGCTGATGGACGGCAAGGCGACGGTCGAGGGGCTGCGCGCGCTCTGCACCTGGGGCGCGCTGCAGGTCGACCTCGCGCATGTCGCCGAGAGCGAGGAGGAACGCCAGCGCGCCGACGATCTCGTCAGCCTGCTGACGCCGGTGATCAAGGGCTTTGGCACCGACAAGGGCTATGAAGTCGCGACCAACGCGCAGCAGGTTTTCGGCGGCCACGGTTATATCGAAGAACAGGGCATGAGCCAGTATGTCCGCGATGCCCGCATCACGATGATCTATGAAGGCGCGAACGGCGTGCAGGCGATGGACCTTGTCGGCCGCAAGCTCGCGCAGAATGGCGGGCGCGCGATCCAGGCATTTTTCGCGATCGTCGATGAGGAATGCGCGCGCGCCAAGGGCGATGAAGCGCTCGCCGATTTCGCGACGCGTCTCGAAAAAGCCAACGGCGAGCTCAAGGCCGCGACGATGTGGTTCATGGCTAACGGCATGGCGAACCCGAACAATGTCGGCGCCGGCGCGCATCACTATATGCACATCCTCGGGATCGTCGCGCTCGGCTCGATGTGGCTGATGATGGCCGAAGCGGCGGGCAAGGCGCTCGCCGAAGGCCGCGGCAACAAGGGTTTCCTAGAAGCCAAGCTGGTCACCGCACGCTATTTCGCCGAACGCTTCCTGCCCGACGCGGGGTCGCTCCGCCGCAAGATCGAGGCGGGCAGCGACGCGATGATGGCATTGACGCCCGAACAGTTCGTCGCAGCCTGACGTTAGCCCTTGCAACTATCGCCGCCATCATGCGTGGTGGCGGCGATGGGGACAGAGCTATCACCAATCGTCGTCGAAGGCCGCAATTGCTGGCGCATCGAACGCGCCGACAAGGCGCGGATGATCGTCGATGCGGCGGATTATTATGCGCTGCTCGAACGGCTGATGGCCGAGGCGAAAGAGCGCATCCTGCTCATCGGCTGGGATTTCGATCCGCGCATCGCGCTGAAGCCCGACAAGCAGGGCAAGGGTGAACCGCTCGGCGATTATCTTCTGCGGCTCGCCAAGGAAAAACCTGACCGCGACATCGACATATTGCGTTGGAATTTCGGCGGGCTGAAGCAATTTGCGATGCCGCGCATCCTGTCGATGATCGCACGCTGGAAACTGACGCGCGCGATCAGCTTTCGCCTCGACAGCGCGCATCCCGTCGGGTGCAGCCATCATCAGAAGGTCGCGGTGTTCGACGATCATCTCGCGGTCTGCGGCGGGATCGACGTGGGCGCGCGCCGCTGGGATACGCGCGATCACAAGGACGGCGACGCGCACCGCACCGCGCCCGACGGTAAAGCTTATATGCCCTGGCACGATTCGACGATGATCCTCGCCGGTCCCGTCGGCAACGCGCTCGCCGAGCTCGGCAACGAGCGCTGGCAGCGTGCGACCAAAAAGCCGCTGCGCGACGTCAAGGGTGATGGCGAGAATTGGCCCGATGATCTCGAACCCGATTTCGAGGGCGTCGATGTCGCGATCTCGCGCACGCGCGCCGAATATGAGGGCTATGAGGAAATCCACGAGATCGAGCAGCTCTATCTCGACATGATCGCGGCTGCGACACGCTTCATCTATTTCGAAAATCAATATTTCACCTCCGGCAAGATCGCCGCCGCCCTCTCGGCGCGGCTGAACGAGGATGATCCGCCCGAATTCGTGATGGTGATGCCGCAGACCGCCGACGGCTGGCTCGAGCAGATGGCGATGGACGCCGCGCGCGTCCAATTGGTGCGCGAGATTGCGAAGGCGAAGCATGGCGACCGCCTGAAAGTCTATTACCCGCGCACGAGGCGCGGCGAGCCGATCTATGTCCACGCGAAGACTGCGATCGTCGACGACCGCATGATTCGCGTCGGTTCGGCGAATATGAACAACCGGTCGATGGGGCTCGACAGCGAGTGCGACGTGACGATCGACGCCGCGCTGCCAGCAAATAAAGACATTGAACCCGCGATCGCACGGCTGCGCACGTCGCTGATCGCCGAGCATCTCGATGTGAAGGAAGAAGAGGTCGCGGCGACGTTCAAGCGCACCGGCTCGCTGATCGACACGATCGAGGCGCTGCGCGGCAAGGGGCGTTCGCTCGAACTGCTCGACCTCGTGCCCCCGGGGCCGATGGACGAATTCATTGCCGAGAACGAGGTGCTCGATCCGACTAGTCCCGATGCGATGTTCGAAGGCTTCACCGAGCGCGGCCTCAAGAAGAGCTGGCACCGTGGCCGCAACTGGATGAAGCACCACCGGCCCTTCGGGCGCAAATCGAACTAAAATTCCGCTCGCATCGAGCGAAGTCGAGATGCCCCTCGGCGTGGCGCTATCTCGATGGGTGTCTCGACTTCGCTCGACACGAACGGGAATAGCGGGTTGCCCTAATCCGCCAGCGAAAGAATATGCTTCGCTTGCTTGAGGTGCGGCGCGTCGACCATCTTGCCGTCGACCTGCAACACCCCGACGCCCGGATTGGCGGCAAAGGCATCGACGATCGCCTGCGCGCGCGCGGCTTCTTCCGCCGACGGCGTGAAGGCGGCGTTGATCGCCTCGACCTGCGACGGGTGAATCGCCATCATGCCGGTAAAGCCGTCGCGCCGTGCGCGCGCCGCATAGGCAGAAAGTCCCGCCTCGTCCTTGATCGCCGGGAACACTGTGTCGATCGCCGCGGCGCCCGCGGCATGGGCGGCGAACAGCGTCAGCGCGCGCGCGACCTCATAGGGTGAGGTATAGCTGCCATCGGCCTCGCGGCTCGTCGTCGCGCCAATCGCGGCGGGCAGATCCTCGGCGCCCCAGGTCAGCCCGAGCAGCCGGTCCTTCGCCTCGCGATAGCTGCCGAGCGTGAAGATCGCCGCAGCGGTTTCGGTCGCGATCGGCAGGATCGGCGGTAGCGTGGCATCGCGCGCGGCTTCGCTGCGCAGGATCGTGTCGAGCTGTGCGATGCTCGGCGCGCCTTCGGCCTTGGGCAGCATGATCGCGTCGGGCCGCGCCGCGGCGATTGCGGCAACATCGGCGGCGGTCAGATGGCCGTCGAGCGGGTTGACGCGCACCAGCGTCACGACTTCGCGCGTTCCCGCCAGATAGTCGGCGATCGCGTGGCGCGCGGCATCCTTGTTCGCAAGCGATACCGAATCCTCCAGGTCGAGGATGATCGCATCGGCGCCCGATGCGGCGGCTTTGGCGAAACGCTCGGGGCGGTCGCCGGGAACGAAGAGGAGGGAACGTAGTCGCATTAGCTGGCCTTCCGCTGGACAAGGGCAGAACGCTCGCACTGGCAGACAAGTTCATCGCGCTGGTTGATCGCGCGGTGGAGGAAGGTCACGATCCCCGCATTCGGCCGCGATTTCGATTCCTTCAGGCCAATGACTTCGCTTTCCGCGCGCAGCGTGTCGCCGATGAACACCGGCTTCGGCATCACCAGCTTATCGTACCCCAAGTTCGCGACAAGCGTGCCGAGCGTCGTGTCGCCGACCGACAGCCCGACCATCAGGCTGAAGGTGAAGGTGCCGTTGACGAGGATCTGTCCGAACTCCGACGCCTTCGCCGCCTCGATGTCGAGGTGCAAAGGCTGCGGATTGTGCGTCATCACGGTGAACAGCAGATTGTCGGTCTCGGTCACCGTGCGGCGGATGTCGTGGGTCAGCGTATCGCCGATGGCCCATTCGTCGAAAAAACGTCCTGCCATGTTCAGTCCCTTAAATGGAGTTTCATGCCGACATGGCTTTGGACAAAGCCGAGGCGGGCGTAAAAGCGATGCGCGTCGGTGCGGGTCGCCGACGATGTGAGCTGGACGAGCCTGCAATCGCGCGCGCGGCATTGCTCGACCGCCCACAGGATCATGTGCTCGCCGAGCTTCTGCCCGCGCAGGTCGGCCACGATGCGGACCGCTTCGATCAGCCCGCGCCAGCTGCCGATGAAGGACAGCCCGGGAAGGAAGCTCAATTGCATCGTCCCGACGACGCGTCCGTCCAGTTCGGCGGCGATCAGGCGCTGGTTCGGATCGGCGTCGATCGCCGCGAAAGCCGAAAGATAGCGCGGGTCCGACGGATCGGCTTCGCGCCCGGGCGGGATCGTCTCTTCGGCGAGCATCGCGAGGATGGCGGGAAGATCCGCCACCGCCGCGTCGCGAAGGACGAGGTTGCTCACTCCGCTGCCTCGATCCGCGCGAGCAGCGCCTCGACCTGAACCTGCGCGCCCGCGGTCGCGTTAAGCTCGGCCACGACGCCGTCGAACGGCGCGGTCAGGCTATGCTCCATCTTCATCGCTTCGAGCGTCAGCAGTTTCTGGCCCTTGGTCACCTTGTCGCCCGCCGCGACCTCGACCGCAATGACCTTGCCGGGCATCGGCGACAGGATCGCGCCGTCGCCTGCGCCCACGCCCGCGCTGGCTTCGGCACGCCACGGCGTCAACTGCCAGACCGAACCACCCTCCGCAACGAGCATCGCTGGAGACGGCTCCTCGGCGCCGGGACCGTGCAGTTCGACTTCGACGCGCTTGCCGTCGAGCAGGAAAGGTGCCGAGCGCACATCGGGAGCGTTGAGGCGGAAACCCGATTGCAGCGAGCGCGGGACCATCGCCATCGCGGCGTTGGTCAGCGCCTGCGCTGTCGGCACAGGCTCTTCGGTCATCGCATCGCCGTCGCGGCCGATCAGCCCGGTGTCGACGGTGCCCGCGACGAAATCGGGATGACCCAGCGCGTTGATCAGGAACGCCGAATTGGTCTTCACCGGCCAGATCGCACTGTCCTCCAGCATCTCCGACAGCAATTCGCGCGCTTCCTCGCGATCCTCGCCCCAGGCGATGACCTTGGCGATCATCGGGTCGTAGAAGGGCGACACCTCGGCGCCTTCATAAACGCCGGTATCGACACGGCCGATATGCTCGGGGAGCTGGAAGAGTTCGAGCATGCCGATGCTCGGGAGGAAGCCCTTCGCCGGATCCTCGGCATAGAGCCGCGCCTCCATCGCCCAGCCGTTGATCGCAAGCTCGTCCTGCGCCAGCGGGATCGGTTCGCCCGACGCGACGCGCAGCTGCCATTCGACCAGGTCGATGCCGGTGATTTCCTCGGTCACCGGATGCTCGACCTGCAGGCGCGTGTTCATTTCCATGAACCAGATGCGATCGGCGCGGAGACCCTCCGACGCGTCGGCGATGAACTCGATCGTCCCCGCACCGACATAGTCGACCGCTTTCGCCGCGCGCACCGCGGCGGCGCAGAGGTCGGCGCGTGTCGCTTCGTCCATGCCGGGGGCGGGGGCTTCCTCGATCACTTTCTGGTGGCGGCGCTGCAGCGAGCAGTCGCGCTCGAACAGGTGGACGACGTTGCCGTGCGTGTCGCCGAACACCTGCACCTCGATATGGCGCGGGGTCAGGATATATTTCTCGATCAGCACATGGTCGTTGCCGAACGACGCCGCCGCCTCGCGCTGGCATGAGGCGAGCGCGTCGAGGAAGTCCGCTGCCGCATCGACCTTGCGCATCCCCTTGCCGCCACCGCCCGCGACCGCCTTGATCAGCACCGGATAGCCGATTTCGCCTGCCCGTTCGGCGAGGAAGGCGGGGTCCTGATTCTCACCCATATAGCCGGGCGTCACCGGCACGCCGGCATCGGCCATCAGCTTCTTCGCGGCGTCCTTCAGACCCATCGCGGTGATCGACGAAGGCTTCGGTCCGACCCACACGAGCCCGGCATCGGCCACCGCCTGCGCGAACTCAGCATTTTCCGACAGGAAGCCGTAGCCGGGATGGATCGCCTCGGCGCCGGTCGCCTTCGCGGCGGCGATGATCTTCTCGCCGATCAGATAGCTCTCACGCGCCGGCGACGGCCCGATATGCACCGCCTCGTCGGCCTCGCGCACATGCAGCGCCTTCGCATCGGCGTCCGAATAGACGGCGACGGTCCTTATGCCCATCTCGCGCGCGGTGCGGATGATGCGGCAGGCGATTTCGCCGCGATTGGCGATAAGCAGGGACTGGATCATAGGGTTCCGTTCACTTCGAAATGCAGGACATGCGCTTCCTTTTCGATCAGGAAGTCATCGTCGAAATCATAATATTTGGCGGCGTCGACCGGCGTGCCGGCAAAGCCCTCGATCACCTGGAGATTGTCCCAGAAGGTCAGCATCTCGAAATGGACGACGTCGCCGTCGGGGCGCCAGAGGCACCAGGCGCCGCGATTGCCCGCGACCGACCGGTAGTCGGGAATCGCGACGTCGAGCATCAGCCTGAAATAGGCTTCGGCCTTGTCCCTGGGGACAATCCCGTGCCAGCGCCGCGCGATCATGGATGCGCCTCCGGAAAACCGTGGCGGGCGTGGAGCGCGTGCAGCAGCCGTTTGAAATCGCCGACAAAGCGCGTGCCTTGATGCTCGCCGTCGGCGAGCTCGCCGGGCGCGTCATCGGCTAACACCAGCACGGGCAGATTCTGGTTCGCCGCGCCGATCGCGGCGATCACGGCATTTCGTGGACGTGGATAGCCGATGCGGATGATGTCGAGCTTTGCTGTCTGTTCGGGATAGGCCGCGAGCAACCCGTCGACGGTAATGCAATCCCGGCAATAGAAATTCCGCCCGGGCAATGCCGGGTCTTCGAACAGCGGATCGAGAAGGAAGAGCCGGTCGCGCATCATCACATCCGGAACACGCCGAACCCGCGGTCCTCGACCGGGGCGTTCAGCGTCGCGGAAAAGGCCAGCCCGAGCACGTCGCGCGTCTGTGCGGGGTCGATGATGCCGTCGTCCCAGAGGCGCGCGGTGGCATGATAGGGATTGCCTTCATCCTCATATTTCTGGCGGATCGGCGCCTTGAAGGCTTCGGCCTCCTCGGGTGTCCATTTGTCGGCGTCGCGGTGGACGGTCGCGAGCACGCTCGCCGCCTGCTCGCCGCCCATCACGCTGATCCGGCTGTTAGGCCAGCTGAACAGGAAGCGGGGCGAGTAGGCGCGGCCGCACATGCCGTAATTGCCCGCGCCGAAGCTGCCGCCGATCAGCACGGTGATCTTGGGCACCGTCGCCGTCGCGACCGCGGTCACCAGCTTCGCGCCATGCTTGGCGATGCCCTCGGCCTCATATTTGCCGCCGACCATGAAGCCCGAGATGTTCTGGAGGAAGAGCAGGGGAATGCGCCGTTGCTGCGCGAGTTCGATGAAATGCGCGCCCTTCACCGCGCTTTCGCTGAACAGCACGCCGTTATTGGCGAGGATCGCGACCGGAATGCCCCAGATATGCGCGAAACCGCACACGAGCGTCGCGCCGTAATTCGCCTTGAACTCGTGAAACTCGCTGCCATCGACGATGCGCGCAATCACCTCATGGACGTCGTACGGCGCGCGGACGTCGTCGGGGACAACACCGTAAAGCTCTTCGCCGTCATATTTGGGCGGGCGCGGGGCCTGCATCGGAACCTCGAACCCCTTGTCCGCACCCAGATGGCTGACGATGTCGCGCACGATCGTCAGCGCATGTTCGTCATTCTCGGCCAGATGATCGACGACGCCCGACTTCTTCGCGTGCAGGTCGCCGCCGCCGAGATCCTCGGCGCTGATCTCTTCGCCCGTTGCGGCCTTCACCAGCGGCGGGCCGGCGAGGAAGATCGTGCCCTGGTTACGCACGATCACCGTCTCGTCCGACATCGCGGGGACATAGGCGCCGCCCGCGGTGCAGCTTCCCATCACGCACGCGATCTGCGGGATGCGCTTTGCCGACATATTCGCCTGATTGAAGAAGATGCGCCCGAAATGGTCGCGGTCGGGAAACACCTGGTCCTGATGCGGCAGGTTCGCGCCGCCGCTGTCGACGAGGTAGATGCAGGGCAGGCGGTTCGCCTCGGCAATCTCCTGCGCGCGGAGGTGCTTCTTGACCGTCATCGGGTAATAAGTGCCGCCCTTCACCGTCGCGTCGTTGCACACGATCATGCACTGGCGTCCCGACACCTGCCCGATCCCGCAGATGAGGCCCGCACCCGGCACCTCGCCATGGTAGAGGTCGTTCGCCGCCAGCTGGCCGATTTCGAGGAAGGGCGCGCCCGGGTCGAGCAGCCGTTCGACGCGCTCGCGCGGCAGCAATTTGCCGCGGCTCGTGTGCCGCTCGCGCGACTTTTCGTTGCCGCCGAGCGCCGCTTCGGCAACCGCCGAGCGCAGCGCGTCGGTCAGCGCACGGTTATGCGCGCTGCGGGTGCGATATTCGTCGCTGTCCGCGTTGATGCTGGTGCCTAGAACCGGTGCGCTCACTGTATCATCTCTCCTGGAAGTCGGTGCGGAACTAACCCGTCGCTCGTCGATTGAAAAGCGCAGCAGGCCGAAAATGGTTGGCGTTGAAACCAGTTTTTCGCACGCGTCGGCCGCCTGCCTATCCGTGACAAAACAAGGTCATTTCCATGAAAAAAGCTGTCTTTGCCGTTCTTCTGTCCACCGCCGCGGTTCTCGCGGGCCCCGTCGCCTGTAGCAGCGGCAAGGACAGCTCCGCCGCCTACACCGTGGGCACCGAAATCGGGATCAGCAAGGCCGCGATGGACACCGCCGCGAAGCCCGGCGACGACTTCTACGCCTATGCCAACGGCAATTGGGACAAGACGACCGAAATCCCCGCCGACCGCTCGTCGATCGGTGGCTTTTACGTGGCGCAGCTCGAAACCGAAAAGCGGAACCGCGAACTGGTCGATGCGATCGTCAAGAGCGACGCAGCCGCCGATACCAACGAGGGCCGCATCGCCGCTTTCTATAAAGCTTACACCGACACCAAGGCGATCGACGCCGCGGGCATGAAGCCCGTCGCCGCCGACCTCGCACGCTTTGCCGCGATCACCGACAAGGCCGCGCTGTCGAAGGTCCTCGGCGAGCAGCTCCGCGCCGACGTCGACCCCTTGAACGCGACCGATTTCGGCACCGAGAATCTCTTCGGCGTCTTCGTGACGCAGGGGCTCGCGACCCCTGGCGAAGTGATCCCCTATCTGCTGCAGGGCGGGCTCGGCATGCCCGAGCGCGAATATTATCTGTCGGCCGATCCGAAGATGGCGAGCATCCGCACAGCGTACCAAGCCTATATCGCCAAGCTGCTGACCGCCGCGGGTCAGAGCGACGCCGCTGCGAAGGCGAAGCGCATCTACGATCTCGAGGTCAAGATCGCGAAGGCCCACGCGACGCGCGAACAGAGCGAGGATTTTACCAAATCGGCCGACGTCTGGGCGAAGGCCGATTTCGCCAAGAAGGCGCCCGGCATCGATTGGCCCGCGTTTATGAGCGCCGCGAAGCTTGACGGCGCGGCGAAGTTCGGCGCCTATCACGCGAACGCGATCACCGGCCTGTCGGCGCTCGTCGCGTCCGAACCGCTCGACGCGTGGAAGGACTGGCTCGCCTTCCATCAGATCAACAGCCACGCAGACGTGCTGCCGAGCGCGATCGATAGCGCGCACTTCGCCTTCTACGGCACGACGATGGCGGGCACGCCGCAGCAACGCAGCCGTGACAAGCGCGCGCTCGACGCGCTCGACACCTATCTCGGCGATGCGGTGGGCAAAGCCTATGCCGACAAATATTTCCCCGCCTCGGCCAAGGCCGAAGTCGGCGACATGGTGAAGAACATCAAGGCCGCCTTCGCTAGCCGTGTGAACACGATCGACTGGATGGCGCCCGAAACCAAGAAGGAAGCGATCAAGAAGGTTGAAACGATCGCGGTCGGCGTCGGCTACCCCGACAGCTGGCGCGATTACGGCAGCTACGCCGTCGGCGCCAATGCCTATGCGAACGAGGTCGCGGGGCAACAGGCCGAATATGCGCACCAGCTCGCCAAGATCGGCAAGCCGATGGACAAGGGTGAATGGTGGATGGTCCCGCAGACGGTCAACGCGGTGAACCTGCCCGTCCAGAACGCGCTGAACTTCCCAGCCGCGATCCTGCAGCCGCCCTTCTTCAACGCCAAGGCCGACCCGGCGTTCAACTATGGCGCGATCGGCGCCGTGATCGGGCACGAGATCAGCCACAGCTTCGACAACAATGGCGCGGCGTTCGATTCGACCGGCGCGCTGCGCAACTGGTGGACCCCGGCGGATCTGGCGAAATTCGACGCCGCGGGCGATGCGCTTGCGGCGCAGTTCGACACCTACAAGCCGTTCCCCGACCTCGCGGTCAACGGCAAGCTGACGCTGGGCGAAAATATCGCCGACGTTGCGGGGCTGCAGGCGTCGTATGACGCCTATCGCGCCTCGCTCGGCGGCAAGGAGGCGCCGGTGATCGACGGCTTCACCGGCGATCAGCGTTTCTTCATCGCCTTTGCGCAGACCTGGGCGACCAAGATGCGCGCCGAGGCGCTGCGCGCGCGCGTCGCGACCGACGGTCATGCGCCGGGCATGTACCGCGCGCTGACGGTGCGCAACCTCGACGCATGGTACAAGGCGTTCAACGTCCAGCCGACCGACAAGCTGTACCTTGCGCCCGACAAGCGCGTCCGCGTCTGGGGCTGAGAAACGGGAAGGGCGGGGCGTCATTTCGTCTCGCCCTCACCGGACGGCGCGCCGGGCTTTTCCTTCAGGATCAGGTAGCGATAGACGCCGATCGCGTTGATGATCAGCAGCGCTATATTCTGCCACCCGATACCCTCGCTATCGGGCTGCAGGAAACCCCAGCCGATCAGCGCGGCGCTGCTCGTCACGAAGACGACGAACGCCCAGCCGGTCCAGCGCCGGCCGAGGTTGAGCGACACAACGAGTGCCGCGAGGGTCGCCGCGCCGGCGCCATAATATTGCAGGGCGGTGAGCAATGTATCGCTCATCGCGGCGCGACGAAGTTGCTGACCTCGACCAGATTGCCGTCGGGATCGTGGAAATAGAGCGAGTCGATTGTCCCGGTCGCGCCATCGCGCAATCCCGCGTCGATGATCGCGACGCCTTGGGATTCCAGATGTGTGCGCCACTCAGTAACCGGGGCGTCGCTGAGCAGGCAGAAATTGCCGCTGCCCGGCACCGTGTCGCGCGCGATGCCCGGGCTGTTCGCGGCATCCTGCAGGCTGATCTTGTGCGCGCCGAACTGCAGCGAATATTTGCCCGGTCGCTCCTCGCGCGAGGTCATGCCGAGCACGCGCTCGTAGAAGGCGCGCGTCGCCGCGACGTCGCGGACGCAAAGAACGATATGGTCGAAACCTGAGACGCGAAACCCGCTCATCGCTCGCTCGCCGTTGCGCCATGGACATATTCGAGCTTCAGCCCGTCGGGATCGGCAAAGAAGAGGGCGTAATAATCGGGGCCATAGCGCGGATAATCGGCGGGGGCGTCGAGGATCGTCGCGCCGATCTCCAGCAACAGCGCGTGCAGCCGGTCGACATCCGCACGGCTGTCGCTCGTCCACGCCAGATGATGGAGGCCGGGCGAGTATCGATCATGCGTGCGCCCGGCGCCGTCGCCGCGCGCCTTCACGATGCCGATCGAATGGAAGGGCTCGCCGACGCGGTCCCAGTCGCTGCCATTGTCGTGATCGGCCGAACGCCGGTAGCCGAGAAACCCCAACACGCTTTCATAAAAGGCGCGCGAACGGGCAAGGTCGCTGACCGTCAGGTCGATATGATGGACCAGCCCGCGCGCGCTCATGTCGCCCCCAGCAGCGCGAAGACGCCCGAAGCGGTGAGAATGGGCCAGCCGATATGGCGGCCACGCGTGTAGATCGCGTCGAACAATCCGGTTGCGGTCCAGGCGCCGCCGATCAGCAGGATCAGCTCGCGCGGTGTCCCCGGCCAGATGACCGAGGCCGCCGATACCAGCATCAGCAGCGACAGCGCGTGCCACGCGAGGCGAAACACCCTGCGCGCGAGATCGACACCCATGATGCCTTGATCGAGCATCATCAGCGGTCCAATCAACCGCCGTTCGCCCAAAGCGCCATGCACAATGGCCGTCGTCACCATGAAGGCGGCCGACAGCCACAGCCAGATCACGCGCCGGCGCCGATCAGTTCGCGGCCGATCAGCATGCGGCGAATCTCGTTCGTGCCCGCGCCGATGTCGAGCAGCTTGGCGTCGCGCCAGTAGCGCTCGACCGGCCAGTCCTTGGTGTAACCCGCGCCGCCCAGTGCCTGGATTGCTTCGCCCGCGACCTTCACGGCATTTTCGCTCGCCAGCAGGATGCAGCCCGCGGCGTCGAAGCGCGTCGTCTGCCCCGCGTCGCACGCCTTCGCGACGTTATAGACATAGGAGCGCGCCGACTGGAGCATGACATACATGTCGGCGACCTTCGCCTGCATCAGCTGGAACGATCCGATCGGCTTGCCGAACTGCTTGCGCTCGCGCACGTAGGGGATGACGGTATCGAGGCACGCCTGCATGATCCCGAGCTGCAGCCCGGCGAGCACGACGCGCTCATAGTCGAGCCCAGACATCAGCACGCCGACGCCGCCATTTTCGGGGCCCATAACCTGCTCTTCGGACACTTCGCAGTCGGTGAAGACCAGCTCGGCGGTCGGCGAGCCGCGCATGCCGACCTTGTCGATCTTCTGCCCGATGCTGAACCCCGGCATGTCCTTCTCGATCAGGAACGCCGTGATCCCGCGCGAGCCGGCTTCGGGGCTGGTCTTCGCATAGACGACAAGCGTGTCGGCGTGTGTCGCATTGGTGATCCAGAATTTGGTGCCGTTCAGGACATAACCGCTGCCCTTGCGTTCGGCCTTCAGCTTCATCGACACGACATCGCTGCCCGCGCCGGCTTCGGACATCGCCAGGCTGCCGACATGCTCGCCGCTGATCAGCTTGGGAAGATATTTCGCCTTCTGTTCGGCATTGCCCCAGCGGCGGATCTGGTTGACGCAAAGGTTCGAGTGCGCGCCGTAGGAGAGGCCGATCGCGCCCGATGCGCGGCTGACTTCCTCGACCGCGATGACATGTTCGAGATAGCCGAGGCCGAGCCCGCCGAACTCTTCCTCGACGGTGATGCCGTGCAGCCCGAGGTCGCCCATCTGCGTCCATAACTCGTCGCGCGGAAACCAGTCGTCGGCGTCGGCCTTGGCGGCGAGCGGTGCGATCTGTTCGTCGGCGAAACGGGCGGTGGTGTCGCGGATCATGTCGGCGGTTTCGCCGAGCGCGAAATCGAAATCGGGGGTGGCGCGCATGGATTACCTATCGATCGAGGGGGCAGGACTGCGCGCGAGTGTGCATCAAAATATCAGCATAGGGAAATTGAAACGAGGTGAGATTTGGCATAAGGAAAATTTATGATAAAGCGCACGCATATCCGCCAGTTCCTCGCCGTCGTCGACGCCGGCAGCTTTACCCAGGCGGCGCTGCGCATCCGCGTCACCCAGCCGGCGCTGTCGACGGGCATCGCCGAGCTCGAAAAGCTGGTCGGGACCGCACTGTTCATTCGCAACCGCCGCCAGATCCGGTTGACCGAGGCGGGCGGGCGTTTCCTGCCGATCGCGCGCGATCTCGAACGCGGCTTTCGCGCCGCCGACGGCTTCGGGCGCGAGAGCGACCGCCGCGCGAGCGAACTCAAGCTCGGGGTGATCCGCTCGGCACCCGCCGAATTGTTGCAAGCGATCGCCGCTGCCCTGCGGCCGGGTTTCGCGATCGAAATCGTCGAAAACAGCGACTCCGAACTCCGCGCCGCGCTCGGCAGCGGCCGCCTCAACATGGCGCTCGTCCCGCTGCGGACGGGCGAGCGCGGCGACCATGTGATGCCGCTCTACGAAGAACCGCTCGTGATGTTCATCGGATCGGACCATCCGCTCGCCGGGCGCATCGAGGTCGGCCCCGAGGAACTCGCCGCCGAAACGATGATCGCGCGCCGCTCGTGCGAATTCCTCGATGCGACCAGCCGCTTCTTCACGCGCCACGGCGTCCGTCCGCGCTTCGCGCTGCGCAGCGAAAGCGACGAGCGTTGCCTGCGCATGGTCGCGGCGGGGATCGGGATCACCACAGCGCCCGTCTCGCTCGCAATCGACGGCATCGTTCCGCTCAAGGTCGCGGGCTATGATTTCCGCCGCGAACTCGGGCTGATCGCCGACCCCGCGTGGCGTACGCTCCCCGAAATCGCGCCGCGTCTCGCACACGCGCTCGAAACGATCGGCGCGATCGCGGCCGAATGGCGACAGATGAAGGTCGATACCGCCGCATGACCCGCGCTCCCAAGACCCGCACCCCCAAGTCTGGCTTGCAGCGTCCAAAGGCCATAACGTTTGCCCCCTCGCATCACGCAGCGGTACGGCGACGTCCTTCACCCCGTCCATTTGGACGTATGACTAAATGAAAAATACCCTATTCCGCTCTCCACGGCGGAAGCGCGAGGAGGCGAGTTTGTTGTCGTCTGAGTTACAGACAAAATCACTGGAGCTGACCCATCTCGACCGGCTCGAGGCCGAGAGCATCCATATCATGCGCGAAGTGATGGCCGACGCGGCCAAGCCCGTGATGCTGTACAGCGTGGGCAAGGACAGCGCCGTCATGCTGCATCTCGCGCGCAAAGCCTTCTATCCTTCGCCGCCGCCGTTCCCGCTGCTCCACGTCGACACGACATGGAAGTTTCAGGCGATGTACGAGCTGCGCGACCGCATGGCCGCCGAAAGCGGGATGGAGTTGCTCGTCTATCAGAACCCCGAGGCCAAGGAGCGCGGGATCAATCCGTTCGACCATGGTCCGCTCCACACCGACATGTGGAAGACCGAGGGGCTGAAGCAGGCGCTCGACCTCCACGGCTTCGACGTCGCCTTCGGCGGCGCGCGCCGCGACGAGGAAAAAAGCCGCGCGAAGGAGCGCATTTTCTCGTTCCGCACCGCGTCGCACGGCTGGGATCCGAAGAAGCAGCGCCCCGAGCTCTGGAACCTCTACAACGCCCGCAAGGCGAAGGGCGAAAGCATCCGCGTCTTCCCGATCTCGAACTGGACCGAGCTCGACATCTGGCAATACATCGCGCGCGAAAATATCCCGATCGTACCGCTCTATTTCGCCGCGCCGCGCCCGACGGTGGAGCGCGATGGCCTGCTGCTGATGGTCGACGACGACCGCTTTCCCTTGCTGCCCGGCGAGACGCCTGTCGAACGCTCGGTGCGCTTCCGCACGCTCGGCTGCTATCCGCTTACGGGTGCGGTCGAGAGCGAGGCCAGCACGCTGTCCGAAGTGATCCAGGAAATGCTGCTCACCACCACCAGCGAGCGGCAGGGCCGCATCATCGACAAGGATGGTGGCGACGCGTCGATGGAGAAGAAGAAGCAGGAGGGGTATTTCTGATGACCGATCCTGTTTACGTCACCGACGCCCTCATCGCCGAGGATATCGACGCCTATCTCGAACAGCATCAGCAGAAATCTTTGCTGCGCTTCATCACCTGCGGCTCGGTCGACGACGGCAAATCGACGCTGATCGGGCGCCTGCTCTATGATTCGAAGATGATCTTCGAGGATCAGCTTGCCGCGCTCGAGGCCGACAGCAAGCGCGTCGGCACGCAGGGGCAGGAAATCGATTTTGCGCTGCTCGTCGACGGCCTCGCCGCCGAGCGCGAGCAGGGGATCACGATCGACGTCGCCTACCGCTTTTTCACGACCGAGAAGCGCAAGTTCATCGTCGCCGACACCCCGGGCCACGAGCAATATACGCGCAACATGGTCACCGGCGCCTCGACCGCCGACCTCGCCGTCATCCTGATCGACGCGCGCAAGGGCGTGCTCACCCAGACGCGCCGCCACAGCTTCCTCGCGCACCTGATCGGCATCAAGCATATCGTGCTCGCGGTGAACAAGATGGACCTTGTCGGCTATGACAAGAGTGTGTTCGACCGCATCACGCTGGCGTACCGCGCTTTCGCGAGCGAGATCGGCATCACCAACTTCACCGCGATCCCGATTTCGGGGTTCAAGGGCGACAATATCACCGCGCTCTCGGACAACACCCCGTGGTTCAAGGGGCCCGCGCTGATCGAACATCTCGAAAATGTCGAGATCGGAGCCGCCGCCGACGAAGCCAAGCCCTTCCGCTTGCCAGTGCAGTGGGTCAACCGCCCGAACCTCGATTTCCGCGGCTTCTCGGGCCAGCTTGCGAGCGGCAAGGTCCGGCCCGGCGACGCCGTGCGCATCCTGCCGAGCGGCAAGACGACGACGGTCGACCGCATCGTCACCCTCGATGGCGACTTGGGCGAAGCCGTCGCAGGCCAATCGGTCACCCTGACGCTCGCCGACGAGGTCGACTGCTCGCGCGGCGACGTCATCGCCGCCGCCGACGCGCCGCCCGAGGCCGCCGACCAGTTCGAGGCAACGCTCGTGTGGATGGCCGACGAGGCGATGATTGCGGGCCGGGCCTATTGGCTCAAGCTCGCGACACAATCCGTCTCGGCGACGATCCAGCAGCCGAAGTACGAGATCAACGTCAACACGCTCGACCATCTCGCGGCGAAAACGCTCGACCTTAACGGTATCGGCGTCGTCGAGCTGTCGACCGACAAGCCGATCGTGTTCGAGGCCTATGGCGACAACCGCACAAGCCCCAACAAGGTGATGGGCGGCTTCATCCTGATCGACAAGCTGACCAACGCGACGGTCGCCGCGGGCATGCTGCACTTCAGCCTCCGCCGCGCGCAGAATGTCCATTGGCAGGCGACCGACATCGACCGCGACATGCGCGCCAGCCTGAAGAACCAGCGGCCCGCACTGCTCTGGTTCACCGGCCTGTCGGGTTCGGGCAAGTCGACGATCGCGAACCTCGTCGAGAAAAAGCTGCACCGGATGAACCGCCACAGCTTCCTGCTCGACGGCGACAATGTCCGCCACGGCCTTAACCGCGACCTCGGCTTTACCGAGGCCGACCGGATCGAGAATATCCGCCGCGTCGGCGAGGTTGCGAAGCTGATGAGCGACGCCGGCCTCATCGTCATCACCGCCTTCATCTCGCCCTTCCGCGTCGAGCGCGAAATGGTGCGCAGCATGTTGCCCGAGGGCGAGTTCATCGAAGTCTTCATCGATACACCGTTGGCCGAGGCCGAGAAGCGCGACGTCAAAGGCCTCTATAAAAAGGCGCGCGCGGGGCAGCTCAAGAATTTCACCGGCATCGACAGCCCCTATGAGGCGCCCGAGAGCCCGGAAATTCGCATCGACACGACCGCGATGACGCCCGAGGAAGCGGCCGACCTCATCATCGACCGCCTGCTGGGATAATTGGAACAATATGGCTGAAAGTGACGCCGAACTCGCCGAAAGGCTCGCGGCCGCCGCGGGCGCGATCCTGCTCGACCTGCGCGGAAAGGGCGACCTCGACGGCAAAGCGCTGGGTCAAGCGGGCGACGAAGCCGCCAACGCGATGCTGTGCCGCGAAATCCGCGCCGCGCGTCCCGACGACGCGCTGCTGTCCGAGGAAGAAAAGGACAATGTGGCGCGCTGTGGCCAGAGCCGCGTCTGGATCGTCGACCCGCTCGACGGAACGCGCGAATATGGCGAGGGTCGGGACGATTGGGCGGTGCATGTCGCGCTTGCGGTCGATGGCGTGGCAAGCGTCGGCGCGGTCGCGCTGCCGGGGCTCGGGCTGACGCTGACATCGGCCGCCCCCGCGCCGCTCCAGCCCGCGAATACCCCGCTCAAGATGCTCGTCAGCCGCACGCGCCCCGCTGCCGAAGCCGTCTTCGTCGCCGAACGGCTCGGCGCCGAACTGCTCGCCATGGGCTCGGCGGGCGCCAAGGCGATGGCGGTCGTGCGCGGCGAGGCCGATATTTATCTCCACACCGGCGGCCAATATGAATGGGACAATTGTGCGCCCGTCGCAGTGGCGCAGGCGGCGGGGCTGCACGTCAGCCGGGTCGACGGATCGCCGCTTCGCTACAACAACGCTGACACCTATCTGCCCGACCTGCTGATCTGCCGCGCCGAACTCGCGGGCGAGGTGCTGCGGCTCGCGGCGGAGTTTTCGCCGGACTGACGATTTCCCTCCCCATTGATGGGGGAGGCAGCGAGACTTGCCAGCTTGCTGGCTTATAACCGCTTCGCGGCAAGGCTTCGTATCCTTCCCCCATCGAGGGGGAAGGTTTCGTGATTGCCAGCCTCGGCTCAACATCCTAATCCGTTGCATCAAGAAACCGAATACGGGAGATGCGCGATGACCGACCTGCCTGAAACCAACCTTACCATGCTGACGCTTGTGAAGCCCGAAGGGCAGCTCGAAGTGTCGCTTGAACCGCGCCCGATGCCGACGCCGAAACCGCACGAGGTGCTGGTGAAGGTGCTCGCCGCGCCGATCAATCCGTCGGACCTCGGCCTGCTGTTCGGCGGCGCCGACATGTCGACTGCGCGCGCATCGACCAGGGACGGCCAGCCGCTGATCACCGCTGACGTCCCGCCCGCGGGCATGCGCGCAATGGGCGGCCGCATCGGCGATGCCCTCGCAATCGGCAACGAAGGCTGCGGCACCGTCGTCGCAGCGGGCGACACGCCCGAGGCGCAGGCGCTGCTGGGCAAGACCGTCGCGCTGCTCGGGGGCGAAATGTATGCCGAATATCGCTGCCTGCCGGTGCAGATGGTGATGCCGCTCCCCGACGGCACCGATCCCGCCGACGGGGCTTCCTGCTTCGTCAATCCGCTGACCTCGCTGGCGTTCACCGAGACGATGCGGATGGAGAATCACAGCGCGATCGTCCACACCGCCGCGGCCTCGAACCTCGGTCAGATGCTCGTCAAGATTTGCGCCAAGGACGGCATCCCGCTCGTCAACATCGTGCGCAGTGACGCGCAGGTCGAGATTCTGAAGGGCATCGGCGCGAAATATATCGTCAATAGCAGCGCCGACGATTTCATGGAGCGACTGGTCGACGCGATCGTCGAGACCGGCGCGACGATCGGCTTCGACGCGACGGGGGGCGGCAAGCTCGCGGGCCAGGTCCTCACCGCGATGGAAGCCGCGGCGGTCAAGCGCATGACGACCTACAGCCGCTATGGCTCGGACACGTTCAAGCAGGTCTATATCTACGGCGCGCTCGACCTGTCCCCGACGACCTTCTCGGCGCGCAGCTTCGGCCTGACCTGGGCGCTCGGCGGCTTCCTGCTGACGCCGTTCATGGCGAAGGCGGGCATGGAAACCGTCGGGCGGATGCGGAAACGCGTCGTCGATGAACTGACGACGACTTTCAAGAGCCACTACAGTCACGAAATCTCGCTGACCGAGGCGCTGAATGTCGATACGGCGCAGGCGTATAATGCGAAGCGCACGGGCGAGAAATATCTGATCAAGCCGCACGGATAGGATGGGGTTGCGTCCGGTCACGACCGGAAGCGGACACCCCGTACTCTCGTCATCCCCGACTTGATCCGGGATCCCGCTTTTTTATGCGTCGGCTGGCGTCGGTCTCAAGCGGGACCCCGGATCGAGTCCGGGGTGACGAAGGGAAAGGGTGCGCGGACCGCTTCCCATCCCCGATCGGTCACGACCCACAAAACACAGCTTTCCTACATTATTTCCATATGTCAGCGTCGGCTCTGGCTCTTTGATTTCGTAGAAACTCGGTCTGCTGCTTAAAGCGACAAAGGCGATATTTTCGACGCGCGCATTGGTATCATTTGCCGCCTTAAAGCCACAAAAGCCACAATTCGCATGCGTGCATGCGGGGCTTTTGTGGCTTTATCGCCGAACGAAGTGCGATTTCAGAGTGAAGTTAGGCGGAATTCCGCCATTTCCTGAATCAGCGTTTCATGCACTGACGCACATCGTCGCGCTTATATTCGCTGCAATTCCACAGCGCCTTTTCGAACCCCGCCTTGTCGTCGCGGAGGTAGGAGAAGGTCATCGCCGCGCGCTGCGTGTCGCTCATCGCGTCGCTGTCGGGCTTCAACACCGGGTTGGTCCAGCCCATGAACTTGCAATAGGGCTTGTCGCCGCACAGCCGGAGCGCGGTGGTAACGAAGCTCTCGGGTGCGGCCTTGCGGTCGAGCTGGGTGTAGATGGTGTCGCGGCCCGCGCTCTCGCCCGCGCCGGCGACGACGCGCGCTTCGCCGACGGCGGCATTGGCATCGACGCCCGCCATTTCGACCGGCAAGCCGAGTGCCATCGCGTGCAGCGGCGATATCGCCGCGAGCTTCGCCACCGGCCCGTCGCTCCCCGACACCGCGCCGCGGAACGCACCCGGGGTGCCCCAATAGCCCGGCCAGCGGAAAAACAGGTGGGTGTCGACGATCGCGATCTTCTCGAGGCTGTCGCTCCAATAGGGGCGGACCCAGTCGGTGTGATAATGGGTGGCAAGGCCGACGGGCGGATAGGTGCCGCCCGACAGCATCATGTCGGCATTGCCCCGCGCGCGCTGCCACGCCGCGTCCGAATAGCGGCGGTTCAATGCCCCGTCGCAGGTAAAGGTGAACTGGCACCCCGTCGTGCGTTCCGAACCCTGGAACACCACGCCGCAGATCGATTTGGGGAAGGCGGGATGCCGGGCGCGGTTGATCACGACCTGACCGACCGCCTGCTGTCCCTTGGCGTCGTCGCCCGCCTCGTAAAGCATCGCGGCGGCAAGGCAGTCGCGGGCGCGGGCCTTCGCGTCGCCGCCGCCCGCATAAACGAACGGTCGCGCCGCGACGAAGCCCTTCGTAATCAGCGCGACCTCGGCGTTCTGCGCGCGCGCGTCGTCCTCGGTGACCGGCGCCAGTACCATCGGCTCGACTTCGGGCACGATGTCGGCGGGCGGCGCCACCGGTTGCCGATGCGCCACATGCTTTCGCGTGCCGGTCGAATGGCTCGCGTAAAGCACCGCCACCACCGCCGCGACGACGATCAGGACGAACAACCAGCCCGTCCAGTCGCGCCGCAGGGGCAACGCCGTTTGATCGTCTGGGGGATGCACGAGCGGTCCTCAGATCTCCGGGAGGAAATCGGGAACCGACAGGTAACGCTCGCCGGTGTCATAGTTGAAACCGAGCACGCGGCTGCCCGCGGGAAGTTCGGCGAGCTTCTGTGCGATGGCCGCGAGCGTCGCGCCCGACGAGATGCCGACAAGCATGCCCTCCTCGGTCGCGGCCCGGCGTGCGAAAGTCTTGGCGTCGGCAGCATCGACCTTGATCACGCCATCGAGCAGGTCGGTGTGCAGGTTGCGCGGGATGAAGCCGGCGCCGATGCCCTGGATCGGGTGCGGGCCGGGCTGGCCGCCCGAAATCACGGGCGAGAGATCGGGTTCGACGGCATAGACCTTCAAATTCGGCCAATGTCCTTTCAGGAACTGTGCAACGCCCGTGATATGCCCACCGGTGCCGACGCCAGTGATCAGCACATCGATCGGGCTGTCCTTGAAATCGGCAAGGATTTCGGGACCCGTCGTGCGGACGTGAACGTCGATATTGGCTTCATTCTCGAACTGCTGCGGCATCCACGCGCCGGGGGTCGTCTCCACCAGTTCGATGGCGCGCTCGATCGCGCCCTTCATGCCCTTTTCGCGCGGCGTCAGGTCGAAGGTCGCGCCATAGGCGAGCATCAGGCGGCGGCGCTCGACCGACATGCTTTCGGGCATGACGAGCACGAGCTTATAGCCCTTGACCGCGGCGGCCATCGCGAGGCCGATGCCGGTGTTACCCGACGTCGGCTCGACGATGGTGCCGCCGGCTTTCAGGCTGCCGTCCTTTTCGGCGGCCTCGATCATCGCAAGGCCGATTCGATCCTTGATCGATCCACCGGGATTGCTGCGTTCCGACTTCACCCAGACTTCGGCGTCGGGGAACAGCTTGGCGACACGGATGTGCGGCGTGTTGCCGATGGTGTCGAGGATCGAATTGGCTTTCATGATCGGTGCGCTCTTTCCTTGAATTCGAACCGCGGGTCGCGGCGGACACGATTTGGCCAGTCTCCGGCACGCAGCCAGAGCGCCTCGTCCGCCAGCGCCGGCGTGGTCGCGGGTTGTAACGAGGCGAGCAGATACTGTCCATAAGGCCAGTCCGCGATGCCCGAGTCCGCGTTGATATGGCCGAACGGCCCGGCGTTGACGAACCGCGCGTCCCAGTGCCGCGACAGGCGCCAGACATAGGAGGTTTTGGCATAGGGATCATCATCGCTGGCCACGACGATCATCGGCGTCTGCGACGAAAGCGGCGGCGAGTCGGTGAAGCTTTCGACCCGCGTGTCGCGCCTGAGCTGCGTCAGGTCGGGCGGCGCGACGAGCAGCGCGCCGGCGATCCGGTCGCGTGCGACGCTGCTGGCGGCGGCGAACCAATGGGCAAAGGCATGGCAGCCAAGGCTGTGTGCCGCAACGAGGACGGGTTCATGTTCGGCATCGATCGCGGCGGCGATCTTCTCGACCCACTCGTCTTTCACGGGTTCGTCCCACCCGCCGAGTTCGACTCGTTCGCAGCGAGCGAAGCTTCGCTCCCACAGGCTTTGCCAATGGGTCGGGCCGCTGTTGTAAAGCCCGGGAATGGTCAGGATTTTATGGCGGATATTCGAATTGTGCATGGCGGTCGCTCCATCGGGGGAGAGAGGGGAACCGCGGTGACGGGTGAGCCCTATTTAACTCAACTGATTAAATTGACAATATGCTTTTGACGAAAGGAGCACGAGGTACGGCGAATGGTTTTATCTTATCCGTTGGTCTGCCTGAACTGCGGCTCGAACGTCCGTGCACGCCGCAGTTCGGGAAATATCCAGGCCCAGAGCGCGGTCACACCGACCGCCGCGGCGCCGCCTACGACAACCGCGCTGACCGGACCAAGCGCCGCCGCCATCGCCCCGGCGCGCATTTCACCGAGCTCGTTCGAAGCGGAAATGGCAAGCCCCGACGCGGCGCTGACGCGGCCGCGCATATGGTCAGGCGTGTTGAGCTGGATCAGCGTGCCGCGCACAAAGACCGAGAACATGTCGGCGGCGCCCATCAGGACAAGGACGCCGAGCGACAGGAACAGGTTGGTCGAGAGCCCGAACACCACTGTCCCGGCGCCGAAGGCGGCGACCGCCCACAGCATCTTCACCCCGACGTTGCGCTCGATCGGACGGATGGCGAGGCCGACCGCTACGCCAACCGATCCAAAGGCGACGGCGGCGCGCATCAATCCGGCACCTTCGGGTCCGGCGTGCAATATATCGCGCGCGAACACCGGGAACATCGCGGTGGCGCCTGCGAGCAGCACGGCGAACAGGTCGAGCGTGATCGTCCCGAGCAGGAAACGCTCGATCCACACGAATCGCAACCCGTCGACCATCTCGCGCAGCGGGTGGCGGCGAACCTCGGCGGGCGGCGGCTGGACCCGCCGCACCCGGCTGAGCGTGAAGGCCGATATGGCAAGGAGGATGGCCGAGAAAACATACACGGCGCCCGGATGCGCCGCATAGATGAGGCCGCCTGCCGCAGGGCCGATCACCGACGCCGACTGCCACGCGATGCTGCTCATCGCGATCGCGCGGGGCAGCACCGCGGGCGGGACGATATTGGGCGCGATGGCGCTCATCGCCGGTCCCGAGAAGACGCGTGCGACGCCGTGGAGCGCGGCGAGGGTGAAGAGCAACGGCAGCGTCAACTGGTCGTGCCAGGTGAACCAGCCGAGCGTGGCGGCAATGAGGAGATCGATGAGGTTCGAAAAGATCGCGACGCTGCGCCGTTCGAACCGGTCGGCCGCCCATCCCGCGACGGGCGTCAGGATGGCGAGCGGAACGAATTGGAAGAGGCCGAGCAGCCCGAGCTGGAACGACGCTTCCTTGATCGACATGCCATAGTCGGTGCGCGCGGTGTCATAGAGCTGGTAACCGATCACGACGACCATCGCGATCGTCGCCATGACCGCGGTGAAGCGCGCGAGCCAGAAATAGCGAAAGTCGGGAAAGCTGAGCGGGGAGGGGGCTTTGGGCGTTGCTTCCGGCAATACCGGGTCTTCGCCTTCGGGGGGAGGGATCGTCGCCATTGAAGACCGCCGTAGCCCGCTTTTCGGGACTGTCCAGATGGCATAGCTTTGCCGTTCGTCGATTATCGGATGTCATTGATCGGGGCCGCTGGCAGAAGCGCGTCCACAGGAGTCAGGGAGACACTCGAATGAAAAACAAACTTGCCCGCTTCGGCGGCGCTGCAATGGCCGCGACTTTGCTGGTTCTCACCGCGTGCAATGCATCCGACAATAAATCGGCGACGGCGCCGAGCGCGAAGAACTGGACCGAATTTCGCGATAATTTCCTGAAAGGCTATTTCCCGCTCAATCCGAATTTCGCGGTCTATCAGGGCAAGCACGAGTTCGACGGCCAATTGCCCGACTGGTCGCCCGAGGGACTCGAAAAGCAGGCGGCCTATCTCGAAAAGGCGATTGCCGATGCCAAGGCTTTCGACGGCGAGATGACCGATGCCGAGAAGTTCGAGCGCGATTACCTGGTCCATGTTGCGCAGGGGCAACTCTTCTTCCTTCGCGATACCGATTTCGCGCAGAAGAACCCGTCCTTCTACACTGGCGCGCTCGACCCCAACGTCTATATCGCGCGCCCCTATGCCGACGCGACGACGCGGATGAAGGCCTTTATCGCTTACGCCGAAAAGGTCCCCGCGGCTGCTGCGCAGATCAAGGCCAACCTCAAGCTTCCGCTGCCCGCGACCTTCGTCAAATATGGCACCGCGGGCTTCGGCGGTTTTGCCGACTATTATAAGGGCGACGCCAAAGCCGCCTTTGCCTCGGTCAAGGATGCGGCGCTGCAGAAGCAGTTCGACGAGGCCGCTGCGAAGGCGGGTGCGGCGATGACCGACCTTGCCAAATATGTCGGATCGCAGCCGGGCACGCCCGACGGCTACGCGCTTGGCGCCGCGAAATTCTCGAAGATGATCCTGACCAACGAAGGCGTCGATACGCCGCTCGACGAATTGGAGCGCATCGGTCAGGCCGATCTCAAGCGCAACCAAGACGCGCTGAAGGCGGCTTGTGCTACCTATGCTGCGGGGATGACGATCGCCGACTGCATGAAGAAGATGAACGCCGACAAGCCTGCCGATGGTCCGGTCGCCGAAGCGCGGCGCCAACTCCCGACGCTGCGCGCCTTCCTGATCGAAAAGGATATCGTGACGATCCCCGGCACCGAACAGGCGCAAGTCGAGGAATCGCCGCCGTACAACCGTCAGAACAGCGCCTATATCGACATCCCCGGGCCGTATGAGAAAGGCCTGCCGTCGGTCTATTATATCTCGCCGCCCGACCCGAGCTGGGATGCGAAGACGCAGGCTGATTTCGTCCCCGGTCGCAAGGATCTGATGTTCACCTCGGTCCACGAAGTGTGGCCGGGTCATTTCCTCAATTTCCTCCATTCGAACCGCGCCGAAAGCATCTTCGGCAAGCTGTTCGTCGGCTATGCCTTCGCCGAGGGTTGGGCGCATTATACCGAGGAGATGATGTGGGACGCGGGATTGGGCGAGGGCGATCCTGAGACGCATATCGGCCAGCTGTCCAACGCGCTGCTGCGCGATTGCCGCTACCTCTCGGCCATCGGGCTGCACACCAAGGGCATGACCGTTGCCGACTCCGAAAAGCTCTTCAAGGAACAATGCTATCAGGACGAGGGCAATGCGCGGCAGCAAGCGGCCCGCGGCACCTATGATCCCGCCTATCTCAATTACACGATGGGCAAGCTGATGATCCGCAAGCTCCGCGAGGATTGGACCAAAGGCGACAAGACGAAGTGGAAGGCGTTCCACGACGAGTTCCTGTCCTATGGCGGCCCGCCGATCCCGATGGTACGCGCGGCGATGATGAAGGAGCAGACGCCGAAGGCGGTCTTCTGAGGCTGGCGAATCGAACGACCGGCGGCTAGCCTCTTCAAAACAGGGGGCTAGCCGATGGTTGACGTGTTCATTTCCTATTCGCGCGACAACAAGGCGCGCGTCGCCGACATCGCCGCGGCCGTAACCGCGGCGGGCTATGATGTCTGGTGGGATGCCGAGTTGCCGCCGCACCGCTCGTACGGCGACGTGATCACCGAAAAGATCGGCAGTGCAAAGGCCGCGATTGTCGTCTGGTCGCATACTTCGGCGCAGTCCGAATGGGTACGCGCCGAGGCCGACGTCGCACGCAACCAGAAGAAGCTGGTCCAGACCGCGATCGACGATGTGATGCCCCCGCTGCCCTTCAACCAGATCCAGTTCGCCGATTTGCGCGACTGGAACGGCGATCCGGCGCACGGAGCCTGGCGCAAGGTCCTGATGAGCCTTGAGGAGCTTTGCGGCCGAGAGGCCGTCGCGGCGTCCCCGTCGAGGCCGACGCCAGCGCCCGTTGCGCCGCCGCCGCCGCCGGGAGATTTGCAGGCCGTCCCGGGGGAACGGAAGTCCTCTCTGGTTTTGACACTCGCCTGGGCGCTTGTAGCGCTCGCCGCGATCGCGATAGCCTTGCTTGCGTGGAAACTGCTTCAACCGCCCGCGGAACCCGCTCCTTCAACGACCGAAGCCGCCATCCTGCCAGATGAAAAGAGAGTCACGGAAACGCCCGGAACAGCAAGTGATGGCCCGGCCGAAGCCTTCACGCTCGCAGCGGTCATCGACGATCCCGAGGGCTTCACCAATATCCGCTCGGAGCGCAGCGCAAAAAGCACGATCATCGGCAAGGTGCTCGATGGCGAGAAATTCCTGACTTACAAGCAGTCCGGCACGTGGTGGCGCGTGCGCAAGGCCGACGGCACGACGGGCTTCATGTTCCGCAAATATATCCGGCTCGTCGAAGGCCGCACGCCGGCGATCCCCGCCGGTGCCGCGCCGACCGGCGTCGGTGGCAGCGGTGTCGTCATTCCCGATTCCTCGGAGCGGCTGCTTTCGACCGACGAGTTGGGCAATTACAGCGCGCTCGAACTCCGGATCGCGCGCAACGAGATTTTCGCACGCAACGGGTTCCGCTTCAGCGATCCCTCGCTCCGTGCGCATTTCAACCAGTTCGACTGGTATCGCCCGACGAGCGACACGGTCGAGCTGTCCGCCACCGAGAAAGCGAATGTCGCGTTGCTGAAATCGGCCGAAACAGCGGCACGATGACGGGATCGGCGGACCGAACCACGGCCGCCGAAGCCGAGGTCGCGCACCGGCTGGCCGAGGGCGATGCGCTGAGTGCGTTCGATTGCGCTGCTGCGGCCCGGCGCGACGGCGTTGAAAGCCCGCGCCTGCGCTACCTGATGGTGCGCGCACTCGCCGCCTCGGGCGACAGCCTGGGCGCAATGCACCTCTATGAGCAGCTGGGCCTCGCCGCGTCGGGCGATGTCGACAGCCTCGCGCTGGCGGGGCGGATATGGAAGGATGCCGCCTTCGACAAAAGCGGCGACCGCCGCACGGTGCTGCTGGGGCAGGCCGTGGCCGCCTATCATCATGCATGGACGCTTTCGGGTGCCGCCTTTCCGGCGATCAACGCCGCGAGCCTCTATGCGCTGCTCGGTGAGCGCGAGCGCGCCGCGGCGTTGGCGGGGCCGATCGCCGCAAATGGCGCCGCCGATAATTATTGGGACCTGGTGACGCTGGTCGAGGCACTGCTGCTGCTGAACCGCGGCGAGGAAGCGCTGCGTCCCGCACAAGTGGCCAATAATCAGGCGGGGACCCGCGCCGGAGACCGCGCCTCAACGTGCCGCCAGCTGTCGCGCCTTGCCGCAAGCGGTGCGATTGACGCAGGTCATGCCGGTGCGATCGTCGACCTGCTTCGCCCGCCCCCAGCCGGGGTCTATTGCGGGCGGATGTTCCGTGCGGGCGGAGCCGGCGAGGCCAATGCCCGCGCCGCCATCGCCACCGCGCTCGATACGCAGCCGCTTTCGGCGCTGATCGGCCCGCTGGCTTGCGGCGCCGACATCCTGTTCGCCGAAGAAGCGCTCGCGCGCGGGATCGACCTGACTGTCGTGCTGCCCTTCGCCGAGGAAGACTTCATTGCCCAGTCGGTGCTGTCGGGCGGTGAGGCCTGGCTGGCGCGTTATGTCGCGTGCCGCGACCGGGCCGCGATGGTCCATTTCGCCAGCGGTTCGCGCTATGTCAGCGACGATTGCCAGTTCGTCCTCGGCTCGCACACGATGATGGGCCTCGCGAAGCTGCGCGCGCGCGAACTGGAAACGACCGCGATCCAGCTCGCGGTGGTCGATCCCGAAGTCGCGGCGCGTTCCTCGGCCGCGATCGCCGGGACGAATGCCGATATTGCGTTGTGGCAGGAGCATGGCGGCGAGACCCTGACGATTTCTGTTGGCGCTCTCGACCGCAACCTCGACTTTCCCGCAGCGCCAACGCCGCCGGACGGGACGCGCCGGGGGCTTTACGCGATATTGTTCGCGGACTTTGCTGGCTTTTCCAAACTGGGCGAAGCCGAACTGCCGATCTTCGCCAGCGAAGTGATGGGCGGTATTGGCCATATCCTTGACGAATTTGGTGATGCGGTGTTGTTCCGCAATACCTGGGGCGATGCAGTCTACGCGATTATCGACGACCCGGCGACGGCGGCGCGGATCGCGCTCGCTATGCAGGAGCGGCTCGATATTCTGCCACCGGGGCTCGGGCTCGACGGCCAAAAGGCCGGAATGCGGACGGGCATTCATTTCGGGCCGATCTATCGCGGCATCGATCCCGTCGTCGGGAACGAGCTATGGTACGGCACCGAGGTGACCCGCACTGCGCGGATCGAGCCGGTCACACTGGTGGGGCAGGTTTATTGCACGCAGCCGCTAGCGGCGATGCTCGCACTCCGCAACGCCCGCGATTTCGATTGCGATTATGTCGGCAAGGTGCAGCTCGCCAAGGACTATGGCGAGCTTGCCCTCTATCGCTTGTCGCGCGGCTCAGCCTGATGGCGCGCGCAGCCGCGCGACGAAAAAGCCATCGAGACCGCCCGCGTCGGCGAGCATGGCGGGGAGCGTGCGGATCAAGCCCTTGTCGTCGGCGACAACCGCTTCGGGCAGTTCGTCGGCGCGCGCGGGATCGATGCTCCATCCGGCATGGCGGTCGAGGAAGGTCGAGACCTGATCCTCGCCCTCGGCCTGCTCGAGCGAGCAGGTCGCATAGATCAGCGTCCCGCCCGGTTTGACCCAGCGCGCCGCGCGCGACAGCAGTTCGGTCTGAAGCTCTGCCATTTCGGCGATCTGCCGCGGTTCGATGCGGTGGAGAACATCGGGGTGCCGGCGGAAGATACCGGTAGCCGAGCAGGGGGCGTCGAGGAGCACCGCGTCGGCTTGATCTTCGGGTGCCCACGAGCGGATGTCGCCCTGGACGATGTCGGCCGACAGGCCGGTCCGTTCCATATTGGCGCGCAGCCGTTCGAGGCGTTTGGCGCTGGAATCGACCGCGACGACGTTCCATCCTGCCGCCGCGAGCTGCATTGTCTTGCCCCCGGGCGCGGCGCAGAGGTCGAGCACGGTCCGGCCTTCGCCGGCGCCGAGCAGGCGCGCGGGCAGGCTGGCCGCCAGATCCTGCACCCACCAGCCGCCTTCGCGATAGCCTGGCATCGTCTCGACCGCCTGACCGCGGGGCAGGCGGCGATGGCGCGGTGCGAGCGAAACGGCGTCGGGCCATTCTTCCGTACCCGGTTCGGCGGCGAAGCTGAGGTCGATCGGCGGCGGCGCACTCCACGCCGCTTCTGCCGCTTCGACCATCGGCAGGCTCCATTGCTCGGCCCAGCGTTCGGCGGTGGGCAAGGGCAGCGTTGCGCGGTCGGGAAGTTGCCATTCTTCCTGCTGCGCACGCGACAGGATCGCGTGGACCAGTCGTCGCGGCCCGCCATCGACGAGCGGCAGGGCGGTCGATACGACCGCATGGCCGGGGCTTTTGAGCACCAGCAACTGCGCCAGCGCAATCCGCAAAACCGCGCGTGATTTGACGTCGTCAGGGAGGATTTGCGCCGTCGCGCCGTCGATCAGCGCGTCGAGGTCGACCATCCAGCGCAGCGTTTCGGACACGATCGCCACCGCGAAGGCGCGGTCGGCGGCCGTCAGGCCTTGGGTGGCGGCATGCATTGCGATGTCCAGCGGGTCGCCGCGCCGCAGGATCGCGTCGATCAGCCGCAATGCGGCGCGTCGCGTCGCCGTACCCGCGGGATCGGCGCCGCCGGACGATCGTGGGCGCCGGGGTGGGCGGCGATCAGCCATGATGGGCAACGGGGTGGTTGGCGTGACGCATGAAAAATCCTATAAGGCGGGTATCATGACCGACAGCAGCCAAAATGGAACCATCGGCGGAACGCCGCGCGCTGTAAAGCGCCCAGCGCATGTGAAGGCTCCCGCGGGCTGGACGAACAGTGCGGTGCCGTCGCCCGAACCCATCCACGAGGATAAGGCCGAGGATCAACCCGGTGGGCGCAACCCTGTGCGCTACGGCGACTGGGAATTGAAGGGGGTAGCGGTCGACTTCTGATCGGGGCGTCGCCGCGGTTCGGCCGATAATCTAGAGATAGCGCCGGAATTTAAATGGCCGCCCTTGCACTGAGCAAGGACGGCCACAGTTTTTTGTGATTAGACGGCCGGAAGCTCGGTGTTGAGGGGCATCTTGCCGCTCTTGACCTGTTCGGCGAACACTTCGCGCATAAGCTGCAGCGAGAAGAGGTGCGCGAAGATCAGGCCGAGGATGCCGTTCTGCATCAACTTGCGCAGCACGTCGCCGCGCAGTTCGCGCAGCTTGTTCTCGTCGACCATCTGGAAACCGCGATAGACGAAAGGCTTGTCATTGCCTTCCTGCTGGATGGCGACTTCGCCGTCCATCAGAAGGTCGGCCTTCTTCAGTTCGTCCATAAACATGCCGGTGCGCTGGCCGGCTTCTTCGAAATTCTTGCAGAATTCGAGAACGGCCTGAACCTGTTCCGACGGCTGGCCGTCGATGAACAGCGCATCGCCCTCGTCGAACTTGCCGATCGCGCCCGACGTCGGGTCGAAGCACAGCGACAGATCTTCCGAATCGGGCTGGAGCCGCGCGAGGAGGAAGGGGTAGCGGCGGATATAGGCCGGGACATAGACCGGATTGATCAGCTTGCCTTCGTCGTCGACGAAGGTGTTGATGCCTTCGTTCAGGCCCATCAGCGCGAGCGGAACCGGATTGTCGCCGGCCGAAAAGACAATCGGGAAAAAGCGGCATGCCGACACGAACTCGTCCGAGGTCAGCGGGATGGCGTGCTGGCCCACGAGGAATTCGGCGCTGTCGAGCGGACGTGCGTGGAAATCGGCATGCTCGACGCTCGAAAGCGGGGCGAGGTCCTTGTAGAACAGCGGCAGATTGGCAGGTGCGGGCGCGGTGGCCATGTTTGAACTCCGGTAAGGGTCCCGAAGCTCGGGACGAAAAGGATAAAGCGCCTTATTGACCCGCGCCGCGCGGCGCAAGAGGGGGATGATGCAAGCGGGTGATATGCGGCGCGGCGGGACGGAGCGGTGGTCAGGCGACCAGTTTGCCGGGATTGAAGATGCCCGCAGGGTCGAGCCCGGCCTTGACCCCGCGCAGCGCGGACAAGCGCGCCGGACTGTCCAGTTCGGCCAGGATGTCGCGCTTCATCTGGCCGATGCCATGTTCGGCCGAGATCGACCCTCCGAGTTCGAGAACGTGCGAATAGACCAGCCGGCTGACGGCTGCGCCATGCTCGGCGAGCCATGCCGCGCCATCGGCGTCGGCGGGCGGCTGGACATGATGGTGGACATTGCCGTCGCCAAGATGCCCGAAAGATAGCGCGCGAGCACCCGAAAAGACCGAATTCAATCGCGCCGGATTCTCGGCGATGAAAGTTGGCATCAGATCGACGGGTACGCTGATGTCATGCTGGAGCGCCGGACCTTCCGCGCGTTCCGCTTCCGAGATGGAATCGCGCAGGCGCCAGAAATCCTCGCTCTCGCGGTCGCTTTTGGCGATCACGACATCGCGGATCAGCCCGGCGTCGAGTGCCGCAGCGAGTTGCCGTTCCAAGGCTTCACCCAAAGCCTGATCGCTTTCGCCGGCGAGTTCGAGCAGGACATACCACGGCTGCGCCGCCGCAAGCGGTGCGCGCGTCTGCGGAATATGCCGCAGCACCGCGTCGAGGCACGCGTGCGGGATCAGCTCGAACCCCTCAAGCTCGCGCCCGATAGCGGCATCGACTTGGCGCAGCAGCAGCAGCGCGCTTTCGGGCGAATCGATCCCGATCCACGCCGTCCGCCGGGCCGCAGCCGCAGGAACGAGGCGCAGCGATGCGGCGGTGACGATCCCCAGCGTCCCTTCGGCACCGCAGAACAGATGCCGCAGGTCGTAGCCGCGATTGTCCTTCTTGAGCGGGGCCAGCCCCTCGAAAATGCTGCCGTCGGGCAGGACCGCTTCGACGCCGAGGGTCAGCGCGCGCATCGATCCGTGGCGCAGCACCTGCGTGCCGCCAGCGTTGGTTGATACCAGCCCACCGATCGTTGCTGAGCCCTTGCCTCCAAGAGTGAGCGGAAAACGGAGCCCGTGCGCGAGGATGGCGTTGTGGAAATTCTCCAGGATCACGCCGGCTTCGGCAACGGCAAGCTGCCCCGCCTCGTCGATATGGCGTATCCGGTTCAGGCGTCGCAGGCTGAGCAGCAGCTGATCACCGCTGGCATCGGGGGTCGCGCCGCCGACCATGCCGCTGTTGCCGCCTTGGGGGACCAGTGCGACCTCGGCCTCGGCGCACAGGCGCACGATGGAAGCGACTTCGTCGGTGCTCGCGGGCGATAGCATCGCGGCGGCACGGCCGTGATATTTGCTGCGCCAGTCGGTCAGCCAAGGCGCCATCGCATCCGGGTCGGCGCTATAGCCTTTGGGGCCGAGCAAATTTGCGAATGCGTTGAGCAGCGATGCAGATGGCGGGCGCGTCATGCCGGTCCACTCCGGAAATTTCCTGCTCCGCAAGCGGGCAGGGGGTGACAGCAGTTCATTTGATGTTCAATCATCCTTGTTAAAGAGAGCGATGGACGAATAGTATCTTTTCGTCCAGCGGGCATGGACGCGGGAGCCATAGGTGAGCGAAATCTTCGGTCAGAACGCCAAAGGAGCGGCAGCGGGGCTGTGCTGACGGCGGCATTCCTGTGGTTTGTGGCCGCGGCGCCGGCGGCGGACGCGGCGGTGCCCGTTGCCGCGCCGGAACCGTTGGTCGCAATTTCCTCGCCGACGCCCGAACAGGTTTCTTCCTTCTGGCAGGTGGTGATCGAGCAGCAGCTGATCATCCGCGTGCCCGCCCAGCGTTCGCAGCTCAACAATTTCGCGGCGGGCCCATCGATGTCCAAACGCGCGACCGAACTGCCTGTCGTCTGGAAAGAGAAAAAGGCGCCCAAATGCGTATCGATGCGCAATATTTTGGGGATGCAGGCGGTCCAGCGCGACAGCATCGATATCATCACGCGGCAGAAGCAGCGGCTACGCGCGCAACTCAACCGCGGTTGCCGCGCGCTCGATTTTTATGCCGGTTTCTACATGCAAGGTAGCAAGGACGGAAAATTGTGCGAGGATCGTGATCAGATCCACGCTCGGACCGGCGCAAAGTGCGAGATCGACAAGTTCAAGCTGATGGTTCCGGTCCGCGAAGACGATTAATCGCGTTTATCGCGGCCTTTCCTTGACTTTTCCTCATCATTTGCCCAATGGCCGCGGCAACGTCCGCCTGCGTGGGAGGCTGGGCGCCAACTCTTTTCCGGACATGATGATCCTATGAAATTTGCCGACATCGGCCTTTCCGACGAACTTTTGCGCGCCATTGACGAGTCGGGGTATAACGAAGCGACCCCGATCCAGGCGGGAGTCATTCCGTCGGTATTGATGATGCGCGACATCATCGGCATCGCCCAGACGGGCACCGGCAAGACCGCGTCGTTCGTGCTGCCGATGATCGACATCCTTGCCCACGGCCGCGCCCGCGCGCTGATGCCGCGCTCGCTGATCCTCGCCCCGACGCGCGAACTCGCGGCGCAGGTCGCTGAAAATTTTGAAAAATACGGCAAATATCACAAGCTTTCGATGGCGCTGCTGATCGGCGGCGTGCAGATGGGCGATCAGGTCAAGGCGCTCGAAAAGGGGGTCGACGTGTTGATCGCGACGCCGGGCCGCCTGATGGACCTGTTCGAACGCGGGAAGATTTTGCTGACCGGTTGCAACCTGCTCGTCATCGACGAAGCCGACCGGATGCTCGACATGGGCTTCATCCCCGACATCGAGAATATCTGCACCAAGCTGCCGGCGACTCGGCAGACCCTGCTCTTCTCGGCAACGATGCCGGCGCCGATCAAGCGGCTCGCCGACAAGTTTCTGTCGAACCCGAAGACGATCGAAGTCGCGCGTCCGGCAAGCCGGAACGAGAATATCGAGCAGTTCCTGGTCAAGACATCGGAACGCAGCAAGCGTGACACGCTTCGCAGCCTGATCGAGACCGAGAAGGTCGGCACCGCGATCATCTTCTGCAACCGCAAGACGACGGTGCGCGAGTTGGCTAAATCGCTGCAACGCTATGGCTATAAGGCGGGCGAGATCCAGGGCGACATGGACCAGTCGAGCCGCACCGCCGAACTCGAACGGTTCAAGAACGGCACGATAAACATCCTGGTCGCGTCGGACGTCGCGGCGCGCGGGCTCGACGTCAAGGGCGTCAGCCATGTCTTCAATTTCGACGCGCCGTGGCACCCCGACGATTATGTCCACCGCATCGGCCGCACCGGCCGCGCAGGCGCCCAGGGGCGCGCCTTCACTCTGGTGACGCCGTCGGATGACGAGGCGATCGACAATATCCAGAAGCTGACCGGCTACAAGATTCCGATCCATGGCGGCGGCGCGCCGGCGGCGGATGTCGCCAAGCCCGACCGCGATGCGGAAGAGGGCGAGCCGCGGCGCGGACGTTCGGCGCGCGGCGGGCGCGGCAAAGCTGCTGCGAGGCCGGAGAAGGCACCTGCGCGTCCGGCGCCGGCCGCACCGGCCGCCGAAGCGCAGCCCGCGAAGCCGCGCGAAGACCGGAAGCCGCGCAATGATCGCAAGCCGGCGCCCGCCAAGCGTGACGATCTGGACGGCCCCGACGATGGCTGGAACGGCCCGATGCCGGGCTTCCTGTCGGTCGGTTTCGACAGCTGACGCCGGGCGGAAAGCGGTTGCTGGTCAGACCCTGACCAGCATCTTTCCCATATTGCTGCCAGAAAACAGGCCGAGGAAGGCGTCGGGTGCCGACGTCAACCCGTCGTGCACGGTCTCGCGCATCGTGACCGCGCCGCTGGCGATCAGGCCGCCCATGTCGGCATAGAATTCTTCCATACAGTCGATGAACTGGTCGGTGTAGATGAAGCCTTCCATGCGGATCCGGGCCGGAATGGCCCGGATTATATATTTCATCTCCTGCGGCTTCGCGTCGTTGTAGACGTCGATCATGCCGCAGATCGCGAAGCGCGCGAAATCATTCGCCGTCGCAAAGGCCGCGTCGAGGTGCTCGCCGCCGACATTGTCGAAATAGACGTCGATGCCCGACTTGCCGAGGCGTTTGAGCGCGGCGGCGAGTTGGGGGAGCACCGGCCCAGCCTTATAATCGATCGCCGCGTCGGCGCCGAGATCAAGGGCCCACGCGCATTTGTCCGCGCCGCCGGCCGAGCCGATTACGGTCATTTCGCGCGCTTTGGCGATCTGTACGACCGCCGAACCGACCGCACCCGCGGCCGCCGAGACGAATATCGTATCGCCGGGCTTGGCCGCCGCGATGCGGAGCAAGCCGATCCATGCGGTTCCGCCGGTCAGGCCCATATTGTGCAGGAAGGTTTGCGGGGTCAGGCCCGCGGCCAGCATGTCGCCGGGCAGCTTGTTCGGCATCATGTCGAGGCCGATGACGCCGCCGTCGCGCCAACCGCCCATGTGGAGGATAAGGTCGCCCGGAGCAAAGCCCTCCATCCTGCTTTCGATGACTTCGCCGATCGCCCCGCCGGTCATCGGCTGATCGATCTGGAAGCTGGCGGCATAGCTTTTGGCGTCGTTCATTCGCCCCCGCATGTACGGATCGACCGACAGCCAGAGATTGCGGATGCGAAGCTGGTCCTTTTCGAGCGGCGCGTCGGGCACCTCGCGCAACGCGAAATTGTCGATCGTCGGCAGCCCCTGCGGACGACTGGTCAAATGCCATGCCTTGGCCATCGGAATCCCCCCATTCCCAATTTCGCCGGCGACGGTGGTCATCGTCAGAAAAGCCGTTGCCACTGCCAATCAGCGTCGTTAATACGCTGCCGGTCGCGGGGCCGTAGCTCAGATGGGAGAGCGCTGCAATCGCACTGCAGAGGTCAGGGGTTCGATTCCCCTCGGCTCCACCAGCGACCTTCCCGACCGATCAGCCTGCAAAATCGCGAATCATATTCTTCGCAATCACTAGCTGCTGGATCTGCGTCGTCCCCTCATAAATGCGGTAAATGCGGCAGTCGCGATAAAAGCGTTCGGCCAGATATTCCTTGAGATAGCCCGCGCCGCCGTGGATCTGCACGACGCGGTCGGCGACGCGCCCGCACATTTCGCTGGCGAACATCTTGGTTGCCGCAGCTTCGACGAGGATTTTCTCGCCGCGGTCGGCGCGCGCACACGCATCGGCGAGCATGCATTCGGCGGCATAGATTTCGGCCTTGCTGTCTGCGAGCATCGCCTGGATCAGCTGGAAGTTGGCGATGGGCTCGCCGAATGCCTTGCGCTCCATCGCATATTTCAGGCCGGCGTCGAGCATGCGCTTGGCATAGCCGACGCTCGCCGCCGCGACCGACAGGCGCCCGTTATCGAGGCTCTGCATCGCCGCGCGGAACCCGATGCCTTCCTCGCCGCCGAGCAGTGCGTCGCCGTCGACATGCACATCCTCGAGGATCACGTCGGCGATTTGCGATCCGGCCTGGCCCATCTTGCCGTCGGGCTTGCCGATCGAAACGCCGGGCGCGTTGCGCGGGACCATGAAGGCGCTGACATGGGCGTTCTTCGGAAGCGCCTCGGCGTTAGTGCGCGCCATGACGAGGATGACGTCGGCGAAGGGCGCGTTGGTGATGTAACGCTTGGTGCCATTGAGGACATAACCATTGCCGTCGCGCACGGCGCGCGTCTTCATCGCGGCGCTGTCCGATCCGCTGTCGGGCTCGGTGAGGCCGAATGCCGCGATTTCTCCGGCGGCGAGCTTGGGCAGCCAATGCTCCTTCTGCTGCGCCGTGCCGAACCCGACGAGCGACTTGCAGACCATGCCGATGTTGATCGAGACGATCGAGCGATAGGCCGGCGAGGCATAGGCGATCTCGCGGATAAAGCCGACATATTGGCTGACGTTCATGCCCGCGCCGCCATATTCCTCGGGCATCGTGACGCCGAACAGGCCCATGTCGCGCATTTCCGCAAGAATATCGTCGGGAACGCGGCCGAGTTCCTCCAGCTGGTCTTCCGCCGGGATCAACCGCTCGCGGACATAGCGCTGCAGCTGTTCGATGAAGGCTTCATAGATATCGGCGTCCATTCCCGGATTGGTCATCGTCTTCCTGTCCCTTGATTATTGTTCGGCGTAGGTGTCGATCGCCGAGAAAATACGCGTGAGTTGCTCGCGTTCGTCGGCGTCGATGTCGGGGCGCCAGATTTCGAACAGCAGGATCGTGCGGTCGCTGGTGCCGCGGTTCCAGGCTTCATGTTCGAAGCTGTCGTCGAAGATCAGCATCTCGCCCTCGCGCCACGCACGCGTTTCCGCGCCGACACGCAGACCGCAGCCATCGGGGACGATCAGCGGCAGATGGCAGATAAGGCGCGTGTTGAGCAGGCCGTGATGCGGCTGGATATGCGTGCCTGGCGTGAGGCGCGAGAAGAGTGCGATCGGTGCGCCGCCTAGGATCACCGGCTGCGGCGCCAGCTCGATCGCGGCGAGGGTGGCGGGGCAGCGTTCGTCCATCCCGTCGGCAACGACCCCGTCCTTCCATAACCACGCGGCGCCCCAGTCGGGCTTGTCGAGCAGGGGGTTGTTGGGCGGCGGTCGGTCGGGGCTGGCGGTCACATACGGACCGAAGCGATCGGACGAATTGTCGATCAAGGCGCTGAGTTCGGCGCGGATTGCCCCCGTCGCGGCTTCGACTGCGGGAACCCAATCGAAGTCGGCCCGGTCGAAAAAGGGGCGCTGCGCGAGGCCGGGGAAGTAAAACATGCTGGGTTGTTGCAAATAAAGCGGCTGTTCGCCCGCAAGCATTCGGAGGGCCTCGGCGACCCGCGGTGTTGCGGTGCCGGCGTCGATCCCGGCACCGCGCAATTGGCCGAGAAGATGCTCGGCAAAGGCGCGGTCGGTTTCGGCGAGGAATTGTTCGGCGCGCTGGAGGCCGGGATGAAGGGCAGGCGGGACGCTCCGGGCCTGTGCTGCGGTTCCGAGCGCTAACCGGTAAAAGCTCCCCGCCGCGCGATCGTCGGCGAGGCGGCGCTTGAGTTCGGCCATCGCGAGCAGCACCGCGATATTGCCGCGGTCGGCGCGGATCGCATCGTCGAGCGCCGCGGTTTCCGCCGCAATATCGCCGCGGCGATGGGCGTCGCGTGCCCGGTCCAGCCATGTCGTCTGCTGCGTCATGGCTCTTGCCATAACGCAGCATCGGACCTTTGCAAGCGACGCCCCGCGTGCCTCAGGCTGCAGTAGGGGAAGCTTCGGGCGGCCTGGTTGCGCCGCGGAGCCATTTCCGGGCGACGAGCATGGGCCGGGTCCGCCAGATCATCATCAGCAACGCGAAGAACAGCGCCCACGGCAGGACGGCGGCCCCAACGACAAGGATGAAGGACAGCATTACGCTGCCGCTGTGGACGAGCATGTTCAACGCGTCGCTGAACGGGTTGCCATAGCCGATGCCGGGCAGCCCGCCGGTGCCGACGTAATCGAATTGCATCGGCGTCGTGGCGAGCATGGCCTCGCCGGTCCGGCGCGTGTCGCGTTCGCCGTCGAGCTGGCGGCGCATTCCCGCGATCTGCTGCTGCAATTCGGCGCGCTCGCGATCGCCGAGACCACCCTGCCGGAGCCGCGTTTCGAGACGCGCGATCTCAGCGTTGAGGTCGGCACTGCGGCGCTGCGAGTCACTGATCTGCGTCCCGACATCATCGCCGCTGATCCGCGTCGCCGCGAGCACGCCTTCCGCCTTTTCGACGCTTGCGAGGGCATCGCGGCCGAATTTGCGGGCTATTGCGGGATCGAGCTTGAAGAGGAGTTGGGCTTCAACCTCATTTTCGCGCACGAGGCGATAGGTCATGCCGGCGATGCGGCAACGGTTGACCCCCAGCGCTTCGCACGCGGCGGCATGTTCCTCCTGCACCTTGGCTATGCGATTGTCGTCGAGGCGGAAAGCATAGGCATAGTTGAAAGCGACGCCGGGCGCCGACGTGACCCCGACGTTGGGCGGACGCACGGCCCGTGCCGAGCTATCCGAAGGAGCCGGGATCGACAGCGGCGTGGCTTCCGCGGCGGCATCGACCGGGGCCATGTCATAGGTAGGAGATCCCTGGACACTCACCGATTCCGAATTTTTTTCCGAACAGCCGACCAGGGCGAGCGCCATCGCGCCCGCTAAGAGCTTGGTTTTCATGAAGTCTCTCCCAACATGCGACTCATGGTCGCATGATATGAAATATCATAATTGAAAGAGTAGACAATAAATTTCAAGCGAGCTTGATGAAGCTGTCCAATACCCTCTTGCTGCCCGCTTGTTCGAACTCGACTTCGAGCTTGTTGCCGTCGATGTCGGTGATGTCGCCATAGCCGAACTTCTCGTGGAACACGCGCATCCCGATCGCGAGGTCCGATCGTGCCTTCGCACCGACCGAGGCGGCGGGGCCGCGTTCCGACGGCGCGGGCGCGCGGGTTATCGTCGACGATTGCGCCGCCGCCCGCTGCCATGCCGGGCCGCGCGTCATCGTGCGCGCGGGCTGGCGTTCGGCGACATGCGCGAAGGGATCGCCCTGCGCCGACCAGTTGGCGCGCCACAGGCTCTGGCCGCCGCCGAAGCTGTTCTCGCTGTCGACATGCTCGGGCGGAATTTCGGCGATGAAGCGGCTGGGGATGCTGCTCACCCACTGGCCATAGATGCGCCGGTTGGCAGCGTGATAAATGCTCGCGCGTTCGCGGGCGCGTGTGATCGCTACATAGGCGAGGCGGCGCTCCTCTTCGAGGCTTTGCACTCCGCCTTCGTCCATCGAGCGTTGCGACGGGAAGACGCCATCCTCCCATCCGGCAAGGAAGACATGGTCGAACTCAAGCCCCTTGGCGGCGTGGATCGTCATGATCGTAACGGTTTCGGTCGTATCGTTGTTGTCGCGGTCCATGACGAGGCTGACATGTTCGAGGAAGGCCTCGAGCGATTCATATTCCTCCATCGCGCGGACGAGTTCGGAGAGGTTCTCAAGCCGGCCCGCGGCCTCGACGCTGCGGTCGGCCTGGAGCATCGCGGTATAGCCCGATTCGTCGAGGATCAGCTGGGTGAGCTCGGGATGCGACAGCTGGTTCGCCTTGGTTTGCCAGCCGCGCATCTGGGCGATGAAATTCGCGAGCTGGCGGCGCGCCTGCGGCGTCAGCTCGTCGGTTTCGGTGATGCGCGACGCGGCATGAAGGAGCGGCGCCTGCTCGATACGCGCAAACTGGTGGATGCGCGCGAGCGCCTTGTCGCCGAGCCCACGCTTGGGGGTGTTGATGATCCGTTCGAAGGCGAGATCGTCGGCGCTCGACTGGACGAGGCGGAGATAGGCGAGCGCGTCGCGGATTTCGGCGCGTTCATAGAAGCGGAAGCCGCCGACGATCCGGTACGGCATGCCGATCGCGATAAAACGATCCTCGAACTCGCGCGTCTGGAACTGCGCGCGCACGAGGATCGCGGCGCGATCGAGCGACACGCGGCGGCGCTGGAGCGTCTCCAGCTCCTCGCCAATCCGCCGCGCTTCCTCGGGCCCGTCCCACACGCCGACGACGCGGAGCTTGTCGCCGGGTTCGAGGTCCGTCCACAGCGTCTTGCCGAGGCGGCCTGAGTTTTGGGCGATCAACGCCGAGGCGGCCGCGAGGATTTGCGGCGTCGAGCGATAATTCTGTTCGAGGCGGATCACGGTCGCGCCGGGGAAATCCTTCTCGAAACGCAGGATGTTCGCGACTTCGGCACCGCGCCACGAATAGATCGACTGGTCGTCGTCGCCGACACAGCAGATATTCTTTCGTTGCTGCGCGAGCAGGCGAAGCCAGAGATACTGGCTGGCGTTGGTGTCCTGATATTCGTCGACGAGGATATATTTGAAGCGATCCTGATATTGTGCGAGCACGTCGCGGTGGGTCTTCAGGATCACCAGCATGTGCAGCAGCAGGTCGCCGAAATCGCAGGCGTTGAGCGTCTTCAGCCGCGCCTGGTAGAGCGCATAGAAATGCTGGCCCTTGCCGTCGGCGTAGGATTCCTTGTCCGCGGCGTCGAGGTCGGCAGGAACGAGCCCGCGGTTTTTCCATTTGTCGATGAGGCCGGCGAGCTGGCGCGCGGGCCAGCGTTTCTCGTCGAGTCCCTCGGCCTGAATCAGCTGTTTGAGGACGCGCAGCTGGTCGTCGGTGTCGAGGATGGTGAAATTGCTCTGCAGGCCGACAAGCTCGGCGTGGCGGCGCAGCATCTTGGCCGCGATGCTGTGGAAGGTGCCGAGCCATGGCATGCCTTCGACGACGTCGCCGACCATCCGCCCGATCCGTTCGCGCATTTCGCGCGCCGCCTTGTTGGTGAAGGTCACCGCGAGGATTTCGGACGGCCACGCACGGCGCGTCGCCATGATGTGCGCGAGGCGCGCGGTCAGCGCGGCGGTCTTGCCCGTGCCCGCGCCCGCGAGCATCAACACAGGGCCTTCGGTGGTCAGCACCGCTTGGCGCTGCGGGCCGTTGAGGCCCTGCAGATAGGGTGGGTCCGACGGGTCGGGGCGGGTCAGGTCGGGCAGGGAGGCAGGGGTATCGTTCACGCGCGAACGATTAGGGAACAGCGAGCAGGCTGTCCAGTGCGGTGAGGCGAGAGGAAGCGCCCGTTCCGGTGCGCCTCAACTCGTCGATCGTGGCGAGCGCCATTGCGCGATAGGCGGGCAGAAGCTTCGGCGAATAGGCGGCGAGCGCGTCGATATGGTCGCTTATCGTCCGGTCATCGCCGCGCAGCAACGGCCCCGATAAACCTGCAAAACCCTGATCGAGACTGTTTTCCAGCGCTGCCCGGACAAGCGGAGCGAGCAACGCCGCCGGATCGTCGACCCCGGCGTCGGCCAGCGCGTCCGATGCGCCGGCGATCAGCGTCACCAGATGGTTGGACGCATGGCACAATGCCGCGTGATAGAGCGCGCGCCGCTCCTCCGCGATTTCGACGGCGACGCCGTTCAATAGGGTGACAACATGTTTGGCCTGACCGGTGGCTTTGGGTGTCGAGCCGGTGATCGCGAACCGCGCCCCGGCCATGCGCCGCGCCTCGCTTTCGGGGTGTCCGGTGAAGGTCATCGCGGGATGCACCGCAGCCGTCAGCCCGCCCGCCGCACGGACCGGTTCGAGAATCGCCGCTCCGCTGCGCCCGCTGACGTGGAAGACAAAGGGCATGCGGCCCGTCGACAGCATTTTTCCAATGTCAGAGGCAACCTCTGCCAAGGCGTCGTCCGACACCGCGATAGCGATGATGTCGCACGCGGCCATCACGCGATCGGCGCCCGCGGCGACGTCGGCACAGCCGATCCGCGCCGCGGCAGCGCGCGCACGTTCGGGGGAGCGGCTCCAGAGCAGCGGCGGGGCAGCCGAATGTGCTGCGAACGCGATGGCGAACGTCTGCGCGACGCGGCCCGCGCCGATGATACCGAACTGGCGGGATGGGGGATTGTCCATGCCAGCGCTGTAACGTGTCGGCCGCGGTTTCGCCAATGTGGCGAACGGGCATCTTTCATCACGGCTTTCGATTGACCGAAGTGCATACAAAACATATACGATTCGTATATCAATCAACTGGAAGAGAAGCCCATGGGCATTGTGAAAATCGACGACGACCTGCATGAGGAAGCGCGGCGGGCCAGCACGGTAATGTGCCGGTCGATCAATGCGCAGGCCGAGTTCTGGATGAAGATCGGTATGCTGGCCGAAGCCAATCCGACCCTGTCCTTCAACGATATCGTGCAGTCGCAGCTCGTTGCGGCGCAGGTGCGCCTCGTGGATGTGGCCGCCGCCTGACATGGTCAAGACCTCGGACGAACTGGCGCTGATGCGCGTATCGGGTAAACTGCTGGCGTCGGTTCTCGAAATGCTGGACGGGCTGAACCTCGCCGGCATGTCGACGATGCAGGTCAACGACCTCGTCGATCGCTTCATCAGCGTCGACCTTGCCGCGCGTCCGGCGAGCAAGGGGCAATATGGCTTCAAATATGTCCTGAACTGCTCGATCAACCATGTCGTCTGTCACGGCGTGCCCGATCCGGACGAGATCATCCGCGACGGCGACATCATCAACCTCGACATCACGCTCGAAAAGAACGGCTTCATCGCCGATTCGAGCAAGACCTATCTGGTCGGCGATGTTCCGCCGGCGGCAAGGCGGCTTGCCCGCGTCGCGCAGGAGGCCATGTGGAAGGGCATCGGTCAGGTGCGCCCCGGGGCACATCTGGGGGACATCGGCTTCGCGATCGAGCGGCATGCCAAAAAGAACGGCTATTCGGTGGTGCGCGAATATTGCGGGCACGGCATCGGCCGCGAGATGCACGAGGAGCCGCAGGTGCTGAATTACGGACGGCCGGGAACGGGCCTGAAGCTGCGCGAGGGCATGGTCTTTACCATCGAGCCGATGGTGAACCAGGGCACCCGCAAGGTCACGACGGCACGTGACGGATGGACCGTCGTGACCAACGACCGGAAACTCTCCGCCCAATTCGAACATACGGTCGCGGTGACAGGCAGTGGCGTCGAGGTCCTGACGCTGCGCCGCGACGAGACGCCGATGCTGGAACGACGGGGGTGATATCTTTGATGGCCGTCCTTTAGCGACGGTCGGGACTTTATCTCGACATTCTCTGCATCTACGGTCGGGCGATGCACGCATATCCCACAATCCGGCTGGCGAGCGCCGCCGCGGCAATTTCGATTCTTTCGGCCTGTGCCGGCGGCAATTTCCGGCCCGTGGCCGACGCGCCGGTCCGGATCGGGCCAGCCTATTCGATCCGCGGCACGACCTATGTGCCCGCCGCCGCCCCGGCCTATGACGCGGTCGGCTATGCCAGCTGGTACGGGAGCGAGTCCGGCAACCGCACCGCTAATGGCGAACAATTCCGTCCGGGCTGGATCACCGCGGCACACACGACGCTGCCGTTGCCGACCTATGTCGAGGTGACCGCGCTCGACACAGGGCGCCGCGTCATCGTGCGCGTCAACGATCGCGGCCCATTTGCGCTCGGGCGGATCATCGACCTCTCGCGCGGCGCCGCCGAAGAGCTCGGTATCAAGGCACAGGGCCACGCCCCGGTGCGCGTGCGCCGTGTCGAACCGTCGGAAAAGGACCGCAAACGGCTTCGCGAGGGCAAGCCCGCCGCGGGGCTCCAGCCTTTGTCGGGGCAGGAACTACAACGGCTTCGGGCAGAGCTACCGGTGAAGGGGCGCTAGGCGGAGCGCATTCCGGCTTGCGCCGGACCGGGGAACGCGTTCAAAGCGGCGCCGATATCGAAAGGCGTTCACCTTGGATCTGGCACCCTATCGCGCGCATCGGCGCATCCTGACCGCGAGCCTTGTCGGCACCGCGGTCGAATTTTACGATTTCTATATCTATGGCACCGCGGCGGCGCTTGTATTCGGGCCGCTTTTTTTTCCGAAGAGTTCGGACTCGGCGCAGCTGATGTACAGCTTCATGACCTTTGGCCTCGCTTTCTTCGCGCGGCCGGTGGGGGCGATCGTCTTCGGCCATTATGGCGACCGGATCGGGCGCAAGTCGACGCTTGTCGCTTCACTGATGCTGATGGGCGCCTCGACTTTGCTGATCGCCTTTCTGCCGACCTATGCGATGGTTGGGTGGATCGCGCCGCTCTTGCTCTGCATCCTGCGCTTCGGACAGGGGTTCGGGCTCGGCGGCGAGTGGGGTGGGGCGGCGCTGCTCGCGGTTGAGAATGCGCCGCCGGGATGGAAATCGCGCTTCGGCATGTTCCCGCAATTGGGGGCGCCGGTCGGCTTCATCGCGGCGAACGGGCTGTTCCTGTTACTGGGCCTGGGCCTCAGCGACGCAGATTTCGCCGCGTGGGGCTGGCGCATTCCGTTCCTGCTGTCGGCGGTGCTCGTCGGGCTGGGGCTATGGGTGCGGCTCAAGATCACCGAGACGCCCGACTTTGCCGAGGCGCTGGAGAATAAGGCGCCGGTCGCGGTGCCGCTCGGCGACCTGTTCCGGCATCATCTGGTTGCGACGCTTGCAGGGACGTTCGCGGTGGTCGCCTGTTTCGCGATTTTCTATCTCGCGACGAGCTTTGCGTTCGGGCACGGGACGCAGACGCTTGGATATCCCAAGGAGCAGTTCCTGCTGATCCAGCTCGGCGCGATCCTGTTCATGGCGGTGGGAATCATTTTCGCAGGCTATGTCAGCGACGTGTCGAGCGAACAGCGCGTATTGACCTGGGGCTGCGGCGCGACGGTGCTCGTGGGGTTTGTGTTCGGGCCGGCGCTGGCGTCGGGAAGCTGGCTGCTCATCTTCCTTGGCCTCGCGACGGCGCTCTTTGTGATGGGGCTCGTTTATGGCCCGCTCGGTAGCTGGCTGACCGGCCTGTTTCCTGTGCATGTCCGCTATACCGGCGCCTCGGTCGCTTTCAATGCGGGCGGGATATTGGGCGGCGCGATGGCGCCGATCATCGCGCAGGCGCTCGCCGAATGGGGTGGGACCGCGACGGTTGGCTTCTATCTCGCGATCGCGGGCGTGGTGAGCTGGCTGGGTCTGCTGATGGTCCGGCGGCGGGGGATCAGGCGGGACGCCTGACGCGAAAACGGTCGAAGAGGCGGCCGTCGATCGCGACGAGACCTGCGGCGATCAGCGCCATACCGATCCAGTGCCGCGGTAGTAGCACTTCGCCGAGCAGCAGGGTGCCGAGGAGGATCGCGGTGACGGGAATGAGGAGCGTGACGAGCAGCGCGTTGGTCGCACCGGCGCGCGCGATCAGGCTGAAATAGAGGAAATAGGCGACCGTTGTCGAAAGCAGCGCGAGCCCGCCGATCGCAAAGAACGTGGTCGTGCCGGGAAGGGCAAGCTGCCACGGGGCGTCGACGAACAGCGCGACCGGCAAAATGAGCAGTGTGCCCGCGACAAGCTGCCCCGTCGCGACCTCGAGCGGGCCGACGCCCCAAGCGCGGAACCGGCGGCCGTAAACCCCGGCGAGCGCGTAGCAGAAGGTCGCGCCAAGGCAGGCGAGTTGTGCGGAGAGGCTGGTGCCTACCCCCGACAGCGCACCGCCGCCGATCATTACCGCGACCCCGGCGATGCCCGCGCCGACACCGACGAGTTTCGCGGGCGTGGCCTTTTCATCGGGGGTGAAAAGATGCGCGACGATCACGCCCCAGAGCGGGGTGGTCGCGTTGAGAATCGAGGCGAGGCCGCTTGCGATCTGGGTCTGCGCATAGGCGAAAAGCGAGAAGGGGAGCGCAGTGTTGAGCAGGGCGAGAAGAAAAAGCGCGGGCCAGAGCCCTGCGCGGCGCGGCATAACGCGGCGGGTAGCGGCCATGAAGCCCAGCATCAGCAACGATGAGAGGCTAAGGCGGGCGAGGACCAGGGTGAAGGGCGGAACCTCGCGCAGCGCTATGCCCAGAAAGAAGAAGGAGCCTCCCCACAGGATCGAGAGCAGGATCAACATGCCCCATTCGGCGGCGCCCATCCGGAAGTTGATCGGTGCTGTCATGACGGGGCCCTAGCGGCGAACGGAACGGCGAAGCATCCCGCTTCTTGCGGTCAAAGCCGGCCCGCCCGGACCAGCAGCGTCAGCTTCGCCTTGCCGACCTTGCGTTCGACATCGATTTCGAAGCCCGCCACCTCGACGATTTCCTTCTCGCCGGTCTCGATCGACACCCAGCTGTCGGTGCCAATCCAGCCGAGGCGGTTGAGCTTATCGAGCGCGACGCTGCCCGCTCCGGTGTCGTAGGGCGCGTCGAGCAACAGCAGATCGTAGGTGCGCTTGGCGGGGCCGAGGCTCATCACCGAGCCGGCGCGGATGTCGGCGCGTGCGGTGGCCTCCAATGCGCCCAGGTTCTTGCGCAACACGTCGAGCGCGTCGCGATCCTGCTCGGCGAACAGGCATTGTTCGGCGCCGCGCGACAGCGCCTCGATCCCGAGCGCGCCCGACCCCGCGAAGAGATCGGCGACGACCAGTCCCTCGAAGCTGCCGACGCGGCTCGTCAGCATCGAGAAGAGCGTCTCGCGCGTGCGGTCGGCGGTCGGGCGCGTCGCGTCATTCTTGGGCGCGAGCAGCTTGCGGCCGCGCCATTCGCCAGCGATGACGCGCATCAGCCGAGGTGCCGCCGGAATTTGAACAATTCGTCGCGCGGGACGACATCGACCGCGCCGAGCGGCATGCCGCCGAGTTCGAACGCGCCGTAGCGCGTGCGGATCAGTCGGCTGACCTGCAACCCGAAATGTTCGAGCACCTTGCGGACTTCACGGTTCTTGCCTTCGGTCAGCGTCATTTCGACCCACTGGTTGCGGCCCGTGCGGCGTTCGAGGTTGGCGTCGATCTTGCCGTAGCGGACGCCGTCGATCTCGATCCCCATCGCCAGTTCCTCGAGCTGCGCTTGGCTGATGTCGCCGAACGCGCGCGCGCGATAGGTGCGCTCGACGCCGCTCGCGGGCAGTTCGAGCTGGCGTTTGAATTCGCCGTCGTTGGTGAGGAGCAAAAGCCCCTCGGTGTTATAGTCGAGACGGCCGACGGGCATCAGGCGCGGAAGATCCTTGGGCAGCAGATCGTAGATCGTTTTGCGTCCCTTGGGATCGCGCGCCGCGGTGATGCAGCCCGCGGGCTTGTTGAAGCGGTAGAGGCGCGTCGAGACGGGCTTGGCAACGGGGTTGCCGTCGACGGTCAATCCTTCGAGCGAGGTGAGCAGCGGGGCGGGATGGACGATGACCTGCCCGTTGAGCGCGATGCGGCCTTCTTCAACCATGCGTTCGACGTCGCGGCGCGAGCCGACGCCGGCGCGCGCGAGCAGTTTGGCGATGCGCTGCGGTCCGTCCTCGCGCTCGGCCTCGGCGGGTTTGGTTTTGAGCGCGGTTGCGGCGCCGCGTGCGGCGCGGCGGCCCTTGGGGGCGTCGCGGTCTGCGGTGGGGCGAGGCGTCGAGCGGGGTGGACGGCGTGTCGTCATCGGAACGGATGCGGCTTTCTTGTCGTTTTCAAGGAAAATAGTGTTGCGTTGTGATCACGCTCATAGCCGGAAAAGACTCGCTTCGTCGATGGCAAGCAGAAGCAATCTTGCAGGACGGCGCGGAGCGAGTCATGGCGATGTTAAAGGGAGTCATCATGCTCTTCGCCCACCGCCCCACCTGCATCAAGCGGTTGCTGATCATCGAGGATGATCCGCTGACCGCGTTCGACAATGAGCACACGTTGAAACTCAGCGGGTACGACATCGTCGCAACGGTCGATTCGGGCGAGGCCGCGGTGGCGATTATGGCCGCCGAGCCGATCGACGCGGTCGTTCTGGATCTGGGGCTGGCGGGCCATATGACGGGGCGCGAGGTCGCGCGTCTCGCACGCGATCGCGGTATTGCCGTGCTGCTGGTGACCGGCCAGTGCCCCGAGGACGGCGCCGACATCGCGGTCGCCTGCCTCGGCAAGCCGCACAGCGCCTCTGCGCTCGTCGCGGCGCTGCGTGCGGTCGAGACGATGGCGTGCAAGAATCAGGCGCCGCGCAAGGTCAGCGGCCTCACGACCTTTTGGCGTCCCGAAGCGGCGTGAGATGCGACGGACCGACCGCGCACGGCGGATCGGCAGCCAATTAGCCGCTTCCAATTTGTCCCCAACGCTTTAGGCCAAGATATGACCGGCCGCGGCCCGTCACAGGTCTAAAAGGGGGAATATGATGGCGACAGATGCGGCGATGCCGGCACCGAAGGGGTGGCGCGACAGTCTGCGACCCTATCTGGAGCCTGCGCCCCTTGCTGCACTGTTCCTTGGCATATCGTCGGGTTTCCCGTTCGCGATGATCGGCGCGACGCTGACGACACGGCTCGCACAGGACGGTATCGAGAAGTCATCCGTCACCGCCTTTGCGCTGACCTTTCTCGCCTATAATCTGAAATGGGCGTGGGCCCCCGCGATCGACCGATTCCGCATCCCTGTCCTCGGGCGGATCGGCCAGCGGCGATCGTGGCTGATCCTTGTCGGCGCGCTTGTTTTCGTCGCTGTGTCGGTGCTGGGCAATCTCGATCCAAAGGCTTCGCTTGCGGTCGTCGCGCTCGCGGCGATCGCGGTCGGACTCGCCGGCGCGACCTATGACATCGTAATCGACGCCTATCGCATCGAACTTCTTGCGCCAGAACAATTGGGCACGGGGTCGGGCATGTCGCAATACGGCTGGCGCATCGGTGCGGCGGTGGCGGGTGCCCTGGCGCTCGTTGTCGCCGAACGCGCCGGTTGGGGCGTTGCCTATATGGTCTGCGCGGCGCTGGTCCTCCCGGCAATCATCACCGGGTTGGTGATGGGCGAGCCCGAACGCAAGATCGAGCGCCATTGGCCGGCGTTCCTGTCGCGTGCGCATTATGCGCTCTTCATTGGCAGCTTCCCGGTCGCGTTTCTGATCGCGCGGCAGATCGACCTATGGCTCGGCGTCGACATCCTGACGCTGATGGTCCTGGTCGGATATTTGTTCCCGTTGTTCGACCTGAGTGCCCGGCGCGCCCGCGACATCGGGTGGAGCGGGCACATCAACTGGATCATCGCGCTGCCGGCGCTGGCGCTGGTCGCGGTGCTGGCGGCGGATTGGGAGACGATCGCCGCCTATGTCGGGTCGACGCTGCTTTGGGTCGTCCTTGCCGTGGGAGCGCTCGTCATCGGGGCGCTGCTCGCGCTGCCGACCAAATCGCGCGAAGGGCAGGCCGCCGACAAGGGCGCCGTCGGGCCGCTGGCGGAATTTTTCTCGCGCGAGGGGGCAATCCTGATCCTCTTCTTCCTGCTGCTCCACAAGATCGGCGACACGCTCGCCAACCTGACCTTCAGGTTGCTGTTCGAGGATCTCGGCTACACCAATGACGAAATCGCCTTTTATGATGTCGGCCTGGGTTTCTGGGCGCTGCTCGCCGGGGTGTTCGTCGGCGGGATCATCTACGCGCGGCTCGGCATGAAACGGTCGGTGTTGCTCAGCCTTGTCCTGATGGCGATTTCGAATTTCAGCTTTGCGGGCCTTGCCGCTGCCGGGCACAGCAATTGGGGCATGGCCGGCGCGATCGGGTTCGAGAATTTCGCCAGCGGGATCGGCGGCGTCTGCGTTGTCGCCTATCTGTCGGCGCTTGCCGACCTGCGCTTTACCGCGACCCACTTCGCGCTTTTCTCGGCCGCCGCGAGTATCCTCGGACGGTTCCTCACCGGGACCAGCGCGGGCCAGCTGATCGAACAGTTCGGCTATGTCGATTTCTATCTGCTGACGACCGCTTTGGCGGTTCCCGGCATCCTTATCTTCTGGTGGATGATGCGGTCGGGACTGGTCGATCGCTCGATCGGTACGGCGGGCGAGGTCGAGATACCCGAAGCGTCGCCTCAGGCCGTCAGTCCGGAAACTGCAGGTTCGCGCTGAGCACTTCGCCGGCGAGATAGAGCGAGCCGGCGATCAGGACGATTTCGCGCGCTGGATCGACAGCGAGATCGCTCAGTGCGTCGGCAACCGAAGCGGCCGCCTTCGCATCGGCGCCAAACGCGGCGGCGCCATGATGCTCGTGCCCCGGAACGGGGACGACGGTCAGGCTGGCGAGGCGATCGGCCAGCGGCGCGACAATAGCCGCCGGATCCTTGTTCGCGAGCATGCCGGTGATCAGATGGACGCGCCGCGGCTCGTCCGCGAACTGGCGTGCAAGCGCGAGCCCCGCATCGACATTATGCGCACCGTCGAGCCAGACTTCGGTGCCGCCGGGCAACAGCGCGGCGAGGGGGCCGGTGCCGAGGCGCTGCATGCGGCCAGGCCAGAAGGCGTTCGCGACGCCGCGCGCGATCGCTTCGTCGGTCGGCTGCGAACCGGGGGCGAGGCGCAGCATCGCGATGGCGAGCCCGGCGTTGCGCATCTGGTGCGGCCCGGCCATGCGCGGACGCATGGGCTCCGCGACGGAACCCAGTTTCGAGGTCCAGCGGAAGCTGTCGCCGCCGGCCTCTATCGCCCAGCCGTTTCCTTCGGGAAATAGCGTGGCGCCGACGGAGGCGACCTTGGCGGCGATGATGTCGCGCACGCCCGGCGAATAGTCGAACGTTGCCACGGGCGTGTCGGATTTGATGATTCCCGCCTTTTCCCACGCGATGCGTATCGCCGGATCGTCGGGCGTTCCTGTTTCGGGGGCGAGCAGGAAGGCTTCATGGTCGATGCCGAGCGAGGCGATGCCGCAGACGGCGGGCGGCGGAATGATGTTGGTGGCGTCCAGGCGGCCGCCGAGGCCCACTTCGATGATGCAGTCGTCGGCGGGAATGCGCGCGAAGGCGAGGAAAGCGGCCGCGGTGGTGACTTCGAAGAAGCTCGCTTGCAGGTCGGCCGCCTCGTCGAGCACCTCTTCGAGCAATGCCGCCAGCAGCGCGTCGTCGATCAGCGTTCCGGCGAGGCGGATGCGTTCGTTGAAGCGCACGAGGTGCGGGCTCGTGTAAGCGTGGACGTGCCGTCCGCTCGCCTCGAGGATCGCGCGTAGGTAGGCGCAGGTCGATCCCTTGCCGTTGGTGCCCGCCACATGGAAGGTGCGCGGCAGCTGGAGCTGCGGATTGCCGAGACGCGCGCAAAGTTCGGCGATGCGTTCCAACCCGAGGATGTCGCGGCCTGGCGACAGGGCTGCGAGGCGATCGAGTTGGGCCTGCACCGCAGGGTCGCTGGAACGAGCGTGATCTGCCATATCAGTAGGGAAGCGGTATGCCTGCGTTCACACAGGTTTCTTCGTACCTGTTTCGCGCGCCCTTCAGTATGTCCAACGCTTCCGCAATCAAATCCATTCGCTCATTTTCATCGAGCAAAGCTGAATCCAACAGGCTGACCAAATTGTTCAAGGAATCGCCTTGGACAACAACGCCCGGAAAATTACGGCCGGGGAGTTGGACAACCGCATAGTTTGTTGCTGGCGAGAGCAACGTTGCCGTGCTCATGCCGCCTTCTCGGGCGCGAGATAGCCGATCAGTCGTCCCAGCGTCTCGGGCAATTCCTTGCGATGCACGACCATATCGATCATCCCGTGATCGAGCAGATATTCGGCGCGCTGGAAACCTTCGGGCAGTTTTTCGCGGATCGTATTCTCGATCACGCGCTGACCCGCAAAGCCGATCAATGCCTTGGGCTCGCTGATCTGGATATCGCCGAGCATCGCATAGCTGGCGGTGACGCCGCCCGTGGTCGGATCGGTCAGGAGCACAATATAGGGAAGGCCGGCGCGGCGCAGGCGCGCGAGCGCGACGGTGGCGCGCGGCATCTGCATCAGCGACAGCGTACCCTCCTGCATGCGCGCGCCGCCGGCGGCGGTGATTGCGAGATAGGGACAGCCGCGCCTGATCGCTTCCTCGACCCCGGCGACGAAAGCTTCGCCCACGGCGACGCCCATCGATCCGCCCATGAAGGCAAAATCCTGGACGCCGATCACGACGGGTTGGCCGTCGATCTTGCCCGCCGCATTCTGATAGGCATCGCGGTCGCCGGTCTGCGCGCGCGCCGCCTTGATGCGGTCGACATATTTCTTGGTGTCGCGAAACTTCAGCGGGTCTTCGGGCGCCGCTGGTGCGCTGATCAGTTCGTGGAGGCCGCCGTCGAACAGCTGCGCGAAACGCTCGGTCGCGCCGATGCGGTCGTGATGGTCGCAGCGCGGGCAGACGTTGAGATTGTCTTCCCATTCCTTGACGAACACCATCTGCTGGCACTGGCGACATTTGTGCCAGAGATTGTCGGCGGTGTCGCGTTTCGCCCCGAAGGGCAGCGCGTTGCGAACGCGGTCGAGCCAGCTCATGCGGCGATCTCCTTTGCGCCGTGGATAGCATCGGCGAGCGAACGGGTGAAGGTCTCGACATAAGGCGCGGCGGCGTCGCCATGCTGCGCGATGATGTCGATGAAGGCCGATCCGACGACGACGCCGTCGGCGACCTTGGCGATCGGGGCCGCCTGTTCGGGGGTGCGGACGCCAAACCCTACGGCGACGGGAAGGTCGGTGGCGGCTTTGAGGCGTGCAACAGCTTCGTCGATGCTCGCCTGCGCCGCTTGTTGCTGGCCGGTGATCCCCGCGACCGAGACATAATAAAGGAAACCACCCGCGCCATCGAGCACGGCGGGCAAGCGCGCCGGATCGGTGGTGGGCGTGGCAAGACGGATCAGGTCAACGCCAGCGGCGCGAAGACTCGGGCCGAGTTCGGCGTCTTCTTCAGACGGAATGTCGACGCAGATCACGCCGTCGACGCCTGCTTTGGCACATTCGGCGGCGAACCAGTCGGACCCGCGGATCGTCATCGGGTTGGCATAGCCCATCAGGACGAGCGGCGTTTCGGGATGGCGCTGGCGGAAAGCTGACGCGATGGCGAAGATGTCGGCGGTCGTCGTGCCTTTCGCGAGGCTGCGCAAATTCGCGGCCTGGATAGCGGGGCCGTCGGCCATCGGATCGGTGAAGGGCATGCCAAGCTCGATCACGTCGGCACCGCCCGCGACGAGCGCGTCGAGGTTCGCGGCGGTGTCGCCGTCGCCCGCGGTGATGAAGGCCACAAGCGCGGGATGGGGCTTGGCGAAGGAGGCGGCGAAGCGGGTCATCGGGAAGGCGCCCTCAAATAAAAGACAATCGCGAACACGGCAGCAATGCTCGCATTATAGGCCAGTCTTGCGGAGGCGAGATTCCAGGCGTCGAAATTCAAGCCATGCCGAAACAGCAGGTCGGCGAACGACAAGACGACCAGAAAGAGGCAGAAATCGGTAAAAATCCGAACCGGCTTCGATTGCATTACAGCTCCACCCCCAGCGCATCGGCCACGGTGAAGATATCCTTGTCGCCGCGGCCCGAGCAGTTGACGATGATGATCTTGTCCTTGCCCAGCGTCGGGGCGATGCGTTCGGCGGCGGCGATCGCGTGAGCGGATTCGAGCGCCGGAATGATGCCTTCGAGCTTGGTGAGCTTCTGGAAGCTCGCGAGCGCTTCATCGTCAGTGACGGGTTCGTAGCGGACGCGGCCGATTTCGTGGAGCCAGCTATGTTCGGGGCCGATGCCGGGATAGTCGAGACCCGCCGAGATGCTGTGCGCCTCGGTGATCTGGCCGTCCTCGTCCTGCAACAGATAGGTCTTGTTGCCGTGGAGAATGCCTGGGCGCCCGCCCGCGAGGCTGGCGGCGTGCTTCTTGTCGAGCCCTTCGCCCGCGGCCTCGACGCCGACGATTTCGACGTCTGCATCGTCGAGGAAGGGATGGAAGAGGCCGATCGCGTTCGATCCGCCGCCGACGGGAGCGATCAGCATGTCGGGGAGGCGACCTTCGGCCTCAAGGATCTGTTCACGCGCTTCGTCGCCGATCACCGACTGGAAATCGCGGACGAGCTCGGGATAGGGGTGCGGGCCCGCGACGGTGCCGATGATGTAAAAGGTGTCGTGGACGTTCGCGACCCAATGGCGCAGCGCCTCGTTCATCGCATCCTTCAGCGTCTTGGCGCCCGATTCGACTGCGACGACTTCGGCGCCGAGCAATTTCATGCGGAACACGTTCGGCTGCTGGCGTGCAACATCGACCGCGCCCATGAAGATGGTGCAGGGCAGGCCGAACAGCGCGGCGACGGTTGCGGTCGCGACGCCGTGCTGGCCGGCGCCGGTTTCGGCGATGATCTTCGTCTTGCCCATGCGCTTGGCGAGCAGGATCTGGCCGATGCAATTGTTGATCTTGTGTGCGCCGGTGTGGTTGAGATCCTCGCGCTTGAGGTAAATCTTCGCGCCGCCAAGATGCTCGGTCAGCCGTTCGGCGAACCACAGCGGGCTCGGGCGCCCGACATAATGTTTCAGCAGATAGTCGAACTCGGCCTTGAACGCGGGATCGGCCTGCGCGGCGCGATAATGCCGCTCAAGATCGAGGATCAGCGGCATCAGCGTTTCGGCGACATAGCGGCCGCCGAACTGGCCGAAATGGCCACGCGCGTCGGGGCCGGAGCGAAGGCTGTTGGGTAAGTCGGTCATCGACCCGCCGCTTTAAGGAAAGCCGCGATCTTGTCCACATCCTTGACGCCCGGCGCGCTTTCGACGCCCGACGAAACGTCGACGAGCGGCGCGCCGGTCGCGGCGATCGCTTCTGCGACATTCTCGGGGGTGAGGCCGCCCGCAATGCCCCAGTCGATGCCGTGGCGATGGTTTTTGAGCAGCGACCAGTCGAAACGCGTGCCGGTGCCGCCCGGCATGGCGGCGGCGGGCGCATCGAACAGGATGCGATCGGCGACGCCCTGATATTTCTGCATCCGCACGAGCGTGTCGGCGTCCTTAAGGCCGATGGCCTTCCACACTTCGGCGGGTGTCAGCCGCTTTACGACACCCAGCCATTCGGGGGTTTCGGTGCCGTGGAACTGGACGATGTCGGGGCGCACCATGCCGAGCGCGTCGCCGGTGAGTTGCTGCGGTGCGTTGACCAACAGCAGCGCAACCTTGATGTTGGCCGCGCCCGCGCGTTTGCGCAGCTCGGCCGCGGTCTTGAGGTCGACATAGCGCGGGCTCGGCTCATAATGATTGAGGCCGATGTGCGTCGCGCCGTGACGGATGGCGGCATCGACCTCTTCGATCGTCTTGAGGCCGCAGATTTTGACGAGTGGGGGCATGGTCAGACTCTAATTTGTCCGTTCGCATCGAGCGAAGTCGAGAGGCCCCTCGATCTTGCGCTGCTCCGATGGGTGTCTCGACTTCGCTCGACACGAACGGGAATGGGAAAGGGCTTTAAAGCGTCGCTTCGATTTCGCGCGCGGCAAGGTCGGGGTCCGCCGACTGGCTGATCGGGCGGCCGACGACGAGGATCGAGGCGCCGTCGGCCATCGCCTGCGCCGGCGTGACGACGCGTTTCTGATCGCCGATCTTGCCGTTCGCGGGGCGCACCCCGGGGACGACGTAAAAGCCACCGGGCCAAGCCTTGCGCGCCGCTTTCACCTCCTGTCCCGAACAGACAATGCCGTCGAGGCCGGCTTCGCGGGCGAGCGCCGCCAGGCGCACGACCTGATCGTGCGGGCTGCCGCCGACGCCGATGTCTTCCAGATCGGGCGCGTCAAGGCTGGTCAGCACGGTCACCGCGACGACCTTGGTGTTCGTGCCCGCGGATGCCTTCGCCTCTTCAAGCATCGCGCGGCCGCCCGCGGCGTGGACGGTGATGATTGCCGGTTCGAGCGAGCGCAGCGCCTGGATCGCCTTGGCGACGGTGTTGGGAATGTCGTGGAGCTTGAGGTCGAGAAAGATCGGCAGGCCCAGCTTCGCCATTTCATGCACACCGTGATGCCCGTTGGCGCAGAAGAATTCGAGACCGAGCTTCAGCCCGCCGACGTGGCGCCGCACCTTTTGCGCCAGCGTCAGCGCGGCATCGAGGTGCGTGGTGTCGATGGCGAGATAAAGCGGTGAAGTCATGGCTTGTCCGTGGAGAAAAGGTCGGATGGGGCGGGCGGGATGTCGTTGACCGGCGTTGCGGTGGGGGTGACTTCGACGGGGCGGTTGGCGAGCGCGCGCAAATCGGCCGCCTGCCGCTCGCTGGCGTCGAGGCGGCGCTTCATTGACCAGCGCGTCGTGCGCAGCGCTATCCACATCGGCACGCTGCCGATAAGGAACGCTGTGAGGATCAACACGGGCAATTTGGTGTCGAGCACCTGTCCCGGCCAGATCGTGACGGTGACTGGAATCCAGTTCGCCATCGCGAAAATGACGAGGATGGCGGTCAACGAGACCCAGATGATCGTTCGCAGGATGCCCACTTCGTCTTGCTCCTCTGTCGGTCTGGCGCCGACCCTATGACAGATTGCCGCGCGATTCCAGTCCGGGAGCTATGCCGCCCCGAACACCCGGTCGAAGATCGTGTCGACGTGCTTCATATGATAGCCGAGGTCGAACAGCGCGGTCAGCTCGTCGGCCGAGAGCTTTGCGGTGACGTCGGTATCGGCCTTGAGCAGTTCGAGCAGCGAGAGCTGGCCGTCCGAATCCCAGACCTTCATCGCGTTGCGCTGGACGAGGACATAGCTTTCTTCGCGGCTCGCGCCTGCCTGCGTCAGCGCGAGCAGGACGCGCTGCGAATGGACGAGCCCGCCCATGCGGTCGAGATTCTTCTGCATCCGCGCGGGGTAAACGAGCAGCTTGTCGACCACGCCGGTCAGGCGTCCGAGCGCGAAGTCGAGCGTGATCGTCGCGTCGGGGCCGATGAAGCGTTCGACCGACGAGTGGCTGATGTCGCGCTCGTGCCACAGCGCGACATTTTCCATCGCGGGGATCGCGGCGCTGCGCACCATGCGCGCGAGGCCGGTCAGATTCTCGGTCAGGATCGGGTTGCGCTTGTGCGGCATCGCCGACGAGCCCTTCTGTCCCGGCGAGAAATATTCCTCGGCCTCGAGCACTTCGGTGCGCTGGAGATGGCGGACTTCGACCGACAGCCGTTCGATCGACGACGCGACGACGCCGAGCACCGCGAAGAACATCGCGTGGCGGTCGCGCGGGATCACCTGCGTCGAAACGGGCTCGATCGCGAGGCCGAGCTTGGCCGCGACATGCGCCTCGACGCGCGGATCGATATTGGCGAAGGTGCCAACCGCGCCCGAAATGGCGCAGGTCGCGATTTCGGCGCGCGCGGCCTGGAGGCGCAGCTTGCATCGCGAGAATTCGGCATAGGCTTCGGCGAGCTTGAGCCCGAAGGTCACCGGCTCGGCGTGGATGCCGTGGCTGCGGCCGATCGTCGGGGTGAGCTTATGTTCATAGGCGCGGCGCTTGATCGCCTCGAGCAGCGCGTCGAGATCGGCGAGCAATATGTCGGCCGCCTGGCTGAGCTGAACCGCGAGGCAGGTGTCGAGCACGTCCGAGCTGGTCATGCCCTGGTGCATGAAGCGCGCTTCGTCGCCGACATTCTCGGCAACCCACGTCAGGAAGGCAATGACATCATGCTTGGTGACGGCCTCGATCGCGTCGATCGCGGCGACGTCGATCACCGGGTTCGTTGCCCACCAGTCCCAGAGCGCCTTGGCGGCCGATTTCGGCACGGTGCCGAGTTCGGCAAGGGCGTCGGTCGCGTGCGCTTCGATCTCGAACCAGATGCGAAACCGATTCTCGGCCGACCAGATCGCGGTCATTTCCGGCCGTGCGTAACGCGGAACCATTGAATTTCCTTCCTTTTCGGGCGCCTTATCGCGGAATCCACGCGGAACCACGATGGGGCGCCCCGTAGCAGGGACGGGGCGTTTCGCCAAATGCCGAGGGCGCGCAACTTTGCGGAAAGACGATGGGTTGCTCCTATGCCCCATCAGAAAGGCGACGGGTCGCAGTGACCATCGAAGTCGCCGTTACAGGAGAATAAATGTGTTGAAACAAGTGCTTTTGATCGGCGCGGCGGCTGTCAGTTTCCCCGCTTTGGCCCAGACGACTGCCCCGGCCGAAGAGCCGGCCCCCACGACGCAGTCGCAGCCGGCGCCGACCGACACCACGGCCCCCGCGCCCGATAGCAAGCCGACGGACGAAACGAAGCCGACGGATGAAACGGCGCCCACCGAGGACGCGACCCCGAGCGATACGCCCCCCGCGGCTGAGCCCGCCCCTCCGGCTGACCAGCCTGCTCCGGATTCCGAAGAAAAGCCCGAATCGGAACCCGAATAACCCCGCACACAGGAGATAGACCATGTTGAAACAGATGCTTTTGATCGGCGCCGCTGCCGTGAGTTTCCCGGCCCTGGCTCAGACGACTGCCCCAGCGTCGGACCCGACCACACCGCCGGCGGCGAGCGAGCCGGCTCCGGCACCCGACGCATCGACGCCCCCGGCTGAACCCGCCCCGGCACCCGATGCGTCGACCCCGCCGGCTTCGGGCCAGGCCGCGCCTTCGGGTGGAGCGGCAACGCCGACCCAGATTGCGCAGATCGTCGACCAGGAATTCCCGACCTATGACGGGGATAAGAATGGCGACCTGAACGAAACCGAGTTCGGCGCGTGGATGAAGAAGCTGCGTGCAGCGACCGATCCGAGCGCCGACGTCGAATCGGCCGAAGTGAAGACCTGGATTGGTCAGGCTTTCGCATCGGCTGATGGCGACAAGTCGGGCGCGGTTAACAAGACCGAATTGACCGGTTTCCTGTCGCGCGGCGCCTAAACGGCGTCCCGCGGGGTGGTGCAGCCGTCGGAGCGATCCGGCGGCTGCATCGCCGTTTGCAGCAAGCTAAGCCGTTTGCAGCCAGCTAAGCGGGTTGCTCGACCGCGACGATCGTCAACCGGTGTTCGATGCCACCGCGATCGGGCCAGTTGATCGACTGGCCGACGCTGAGGCCGATCAGGCCCGCCCCGATCGGCGTCAGGATCGACATCCGCCCGGCGGATATGTCGGCTTCGGCGGGATATACGAGGCGCACTGTCCGTTCGGCGCCGCTTTTTTCATCGATGAAGGTGACGTTGGAGCCCATGGTCACGACGTCGGGCGGGATTCTGGTGCGTTCGCAGATCGCGGCGCGATCGATCTCATCGAGCAGCAATTCATAGAAGCGAACCGAATCGCGCTGCTGCTGCAGGGTCAGTTCGGTCAGCACGTCGGCTTCGCTGTCGATCATGCGGATATGGGGCATCGCGGCCCCGTTTTTCTTCTTGGTCATGGCGCGGACTTTCCGGCTGGCGCGCGGCGGCTGGCCACGCGCGGCAATGTCTGGACGGAAGGTGCCCCGGGTTCGAGGCGAGCGCGCCGGAACCCGGGGCTAAATGCCCGCGAGAAGTTGTCCCCCGTGATGGCGGAAATGGAGAAGGCTGCGCCGAATCTGCATGGCCCTGATGATGTGGCCGCGGGCCGCGGAAGTCAAATCGGCTAGAGCAGCCCCATCGCGCGAAAGCTGCGGTAATCGGACCCGCCGATAATGATGTGATCGTGGAGCGCGATTCCAAGTTTCGCGGCGGCGCCGGCGATATCCTTGGTGATCGCGATATCCTGCCGGCTCGGTTCGGGGCTGCCGCTGGGGTGGTTGTGGACAAGGATGATCGCCGAAGCGCCGAGTTCGAGCGCGCGCTTGATGACTTCGCGAACATAGATCGCCGACTGGTCGATCGACCCTTCGCTCGCGAGTTCGTCGCGGATCAGCATGTTACGCGAATTGAGATAGAGCACGCGAACGCGCTCGACGTCGATCGGCCCCATATCGGCGCGCAGCCAGTCGAGCAGCGCGTCCCAGCTGGACAATAACGGTTTGTCGCGAAATTCGCCCTTAAGCAGGCGCAGACTCGCGGCCTGGACGATCTTCACCGCCGCAATGCCGGTATCGCTGAGCCCGTCGATCCGGCGCAGCGATTCGGGGTCGGCGCTGACCAGCTGCGCCAGCGAACCGAATTCGCGGAGCAGCGCTTTCGCGAGCGGCTTGGTGTCTCGGCGCGGGATTGCGAGCGTGAGCAGATATTCGACCAGCTCGTAATCGGCGAGGCCTTCGGCGTCGTCGAGCAGGCGAGCCCGCAACCGCGCGCGATGCCCAAGATGGTCCGGCGTATCCCCCATGACGCGGCAATAACCGCCTTGTGAGGCGCACTCAACGGTCATAGGGTAAGGAAGATGGCGAACCGGATCAAATTCCTGCATCGAAACGGGATTTCCGGCGTTTGTGCCCTGAACAGGGTTCGGGCCGAGGGACGAGATTTTGCCGCCATGACGTCATCGGCCATATTCCATGACTGACACGGAAGACGGCGTAAAACCGCGGTGGAAATATCGGAAGCTGCTGTTCAAAAAGCGCTGGCTGACCGCTGGCGCCGTAATCATCCTCATCGCAGGGGTCTGGATTGCGCGCGAGCCGATCGCCGATGAATTCATTCGCGACCAGCTCGAAAGCCGCGATGTTCCGGCGCGCTATAGGATCGACCGGATCGGCTTTCGCAGCGAGCAACTATCCGACATTGTCATCGGCGACCCGAAGCATCCCGACCTGACCGCGAAGCGCGTCGAGATCCTGCTCGGTTATGGCTGGCGCGGTCCCTATGTTTCGGGAATCAATGCCGAGGGCGTTCGGCTTTATGGCCGCTTCGTCGACGGCCGCCTGTCGTTCGGCTCGCTCGACAAGTTCCGCGACCCGACGAGCAAGGATCCGTTCGCCTTGCCCGACCTGTCGGTCGCGCTGCGCGATGCGCGAGCCCGCGTCGAAACGCCGTGGGGCAATATCGGTGCGGCGCTGAGCGGCGGCGGCAATCTGCGCCGCGACTTCACCGGCAAACTCGCGCTCGTCGCGCCGCGCATTGCGGCGGCGGGGTGTAGCGGCGATGATATCAGTTTCTACGGCACGCTTCTCGTTCGCGACGTGCGGCCGCAGCTCGTCGGTCCCTTGCGTGGTGGTTCGTTGCGCTGCGCAGACGGCAGTGTCAGTGCGGCTTCGCCGCAAGTCGCGCTCGACCTCTCGCTGTCGGAGGATTTGCAAAGCTGGAAGGGCAAGGCCGACGCGAGCATCGCGCGGCTCGTCGCGGGACCCGTCGCGGCCGACCGGATGGGCGTGGTCGCCCGCTTCGACGGCACTGCGGTGCTGACAAAGCTCGACATCGATGCTGACATGGCGCGCCTGCGCGGTGCCGATTTCGCGGCCGAGACGGTAAACCTCGAAGCCGGGGGCAGCGTCGGTAGCGCTGCGCCGAAGTTCGACGGGCAGATCCGCTTCGCCCGGGCCAGCGGCAGTGCCGATTTGCGGCGCTCGCTCGCCGAAAGCGCGCGCGGGCTGGCGGGCACGCCGGTCGGGCCTCTCGCGGTGAAGGCCGTCGGCGCGCTGAGCCGCGTGCTCGCCGATGCGAGCGGTAGCGCGGGCTTCGCGCTCGCGGGCGAAGGGCCAACGGCGCGCGTCGACCTGATCGCGCCCGCACTGACGAGCGCGAGCGGCGCGCATTTCACCGGCAGCGCGGACAGCCGCATCGGCTATCTTTATGGCGCGGACGAGCCCGCGGTGATTGCGACGGGACGCTGGAGCATCGCGGGCGGTGACCTGCCGTCGGGAACGCTGAGTATCGATCGCAGCGCCGAGGGAAGGGTGACGGGGCTCGCCAGCTTCGATCCTTATGGCGCCGAAGGCGCGCGGCTGGCGTTGACGCCGGTGCGTTTTTCGGGCGGCGCGGGCGGGTTGCTGCGCTTCGCAACGGCCGCGACGCTGTCGGGGCCGCTCGCGGGCGGGCGCGTCGAGCGGTTGACGGTGCCGTTGAACGGCTTTCTCGCCCCGACCGGAGCTCTCGCGTTCGACGGCGGATGCAGCCGCGTCGCGGCCGACCGGATCGAGGTCAGCGGCTTCCGGCTGGGCCGCAGCGCGATCGACCTGTGCAGTCGCCCGGGCGCGCCGCTGCTCAGCGCCGGGCCCGACGGGCTTCGCGGCGATATCCGCATTCCCGGTATTGCACTGCGCGGGACGAGCAGCAGTTCGCCGTTCAGCCTGAAAAGCGGCCCGGCAAACATCGACCTGTCCGCGATGCGCTGGTCGCTGGCGCGTGCCGATATCCGGCTGGGCGAGGGGGAGAGCGTGACCCGCTTTGCCGCTGAGAGCCTGACCGGGCGTGCGACGCCGCAAGGTATGGCGGGCGATCTCAACGGTGCGAGCAGCAAGATCGGCGCGGTGCCCCTGAACATGAGCGAGATTGAGGGGCAATGGCGCTTCGCGAATGGCGCGCTGACGCTCGACGGCGGGTTGCTGCTCACCGACGCGGCGCCCGATCCGCGCTTCTTCCCGCTGGTCAGCAATGAAGCGAATCTGCGCTTCGCGAACGGGATGATCGAAGCGAAGGCGGGTTTCAGCGAGCAGAAGACCGGAACAAAAATCCTCGACGCGTTGATCCGCCATCGGCTTTCCGACAGCAGCGGTTCGGCTGACCTTGTCGTCAAGGAGCTGCGGTTCAACGAGGCGTTCCAGCCCGACCAGCTGACCAGTCTCGCGCTCGGCGTCGTGGCCAACGTGCAAGGTTCGGTGGTCGGCGACGGCCGTATCGAATGGACCGCGGACGGCGTCACGAGCCGCGGAACCTTCGCGACCGCCGACGCCAGCCTCGCCGCGGCGTTCGGACCGGTGACGGGGCTCACGACGACGCTCAGTTTCGACGACCTGATTGGCCTTAGATCGGCGCCGGGTCAGATCGCGAAGATCAAGGAGATCAACCCGGGTATTCCGGTCGTCGACGGCGAGATCGAATATCAGTTGCTCGACAATAATCGTGTCCGGGTCGAGGGCGGGAGCTGGCCCTTTGGCGGCGGGCAGTTGCTCCTCCATCCGACGACGCTCGATTTCGGCACGGAGAAAGCGCGGCGGCTGTCGTTCGATATCGTCGGGGTCGATGCGGCGGTGTTCCTGCAAAGCTTCGGCTTTGACAATATCAACGCGACGGGCGTGTTCGACGGAACCTTGCCGGTCGAGTTCGATGGGATGGGCGGGCGCATCGTGGGTGGCCGCATCGATTCGCGCGGCGGCGGCGGCACGCTCGCTTATGTCGGCGAATTGTCGAACCGCAATCTGGGTGTCATCGCCAATTTTGCCTTTGGCGCGCTGCGCAGCCTCAAATATGACGATCTGACGATCATCCTGAACGGGGACCTCGACGGCGAAATGGTGACCGATATCCGCTTTGGCGGCGTGGGGCAGGGGGAAGGCGCGACGCGTAATTTCCTGACCAATCAGGTCGCGAAACTGCCGTTGATCTTCAACGTGAAGATTCGGGCGCCGTTCCGCCAGCTTTTGACATCGGCGAAGGGCTTTTACGACCCGTCGCTGCTGATCGAACAGAATCTGCCCGCGCTGATTCGCGCGCAGGAAGACGCGAAAAAAGCAACAATCGTCCCCGTTCAGCCCCCAGAAAGCGAGCCCGTGCAATGAAGATACCCAAGACTGGAGCTAGGAGGCTGGCCATAGGTTATAGGTATGTTGCAGTAACGATCGGGGCGGCCGCGCTTGCGGGCTGCGTCCAGATCGACACTCCCGACAAGCCGATCGAAATCAACCTGAATATCAACATCCGTCAGGAAGTGGTGTACAGGCTGGATGGCGACGCCAAGAAGCTCATCGAGCAGAATAGCGAGATATTCTGATGGGGAACAAGAAGATGACCAAGACGATGTGGAAACCGACCGGACTGGCACTTGCTGCGATTGCGGCCACCGCCGCCGTTGCGCTGGCCGTGCCGTCGGCGATGGCGCAGCGCGATCCCGCCTATGCCGCCGCGCGTGCCGCTGGGCAGATCGGCGAGCAGGTCGACGGCTATCTGGGGTTCGCGACCACGCCGACCCCGGCGATCCGCGCGCTGGTGCAGGACCTCAATATCAAGCGCAAGGCCGCCTATACCGCGAGCGCGCAGTCGACCGGCAGCACGGTCGAGCAGTTCGCCTTTACCAGCGGCTGCAACCTGATCGCGCAGACCAAGCCGGGCGAAAAATATCAGACGCCCGGCGGCGCCTGGAAAACCCGCGACGGCAGCCCGCCCGAACGCGACGCGCGCTGCCCGTAAACGAACAAGCCGCATAATAGGGCCTGCAGGCCCTCAGATGCCGCCGCGCCCCTAAACGCGGCGGCATTTTTGCGCGCCTCCGCGGCGTCAATTTTGTGCACCTGCGCACAAGCATTGACTTAATCGGGTGTCGTTCCTAAACGGACCGCGCCTTAGGGGTCCCCCGAATTTTCGGGCCTTTTTTCGCAGGCGGAATCGATCGATATCGGCTCTGTTTCAGGAGGATGGCGCAAATGACGGGGAATGGCAGCGATCCGGAACCAGCTTCGGAGGATTCGCGCCTGGTCTCGCTCGAAGAGCGATTGGACCGGGCCGAAGCCGCAGAAGCAAAACGGACCGCAGTGAACGCCGGACCGGAGACCGATGCTAACTATAAGCTCGGTAACCGCGTTCTGGCCGAACTGCTGGGCGGTATCGGTGGCGGCGCCTTGGTCGGTTGGACGATCGATCATTTTGCCGGCACCGCACCCTGGGGCCTGTTGGTGGTGCTGTTCCTTGGAATAGTCGTCGCCTTCAGAAGCATATTTCGAATAGCGAATATCCGGCCTTCAAAGCCGGATTGAAGCTGAATTACTGGGATTTAGGCGAGGTATCGCGTGGCGGATCAAGGCAAAGTGGACCCGATGCACCAGTTCGAGGTGCAGAAGATGTTCGACATGTTCCATGTCGGCAATCATGAGGTTGCCTTTACGAGCAGCGCAATGTGGATGGTCGTCGCCGGCCTTCTTCTGTGGGTCTTCATGATCGGCGGGATGAAGCGCCAGCTCGTCCCCGGCCGCTGGCAGGTCGCCGTCGAAGGCTTCACCGGCTTCATTTCGGGCATGATGAACGCCAATATCGGCCCCGAAGGCCGCAAGTATACGCCCTATGTCTTCTCGCTCTTCATGTTCATCCTGATGTTGAACGTGATCGGCCTTATGCCGCTCGGCCTGTTCGGCGTGCATCCCTTTACCGTGACGAGCCACTTCACTATCACCGGTTTCCTCGCGATCCTGAGCTTCTCGATCGTGCTGATCGTCGGTTTCTGGCGCCACGGCCTGCATTTCTTCTCGCTTTTCGTCCCGCACGGCACGCCCTGGTGGCTGCTGTGGCTGATCCCCGTGATCGAGCTGGTGTCGTTCCTTGTTCGCCCGTTCAGCCTTGCTCTCCGACTGTTCGTCGCGATGACCGCTGGCCACGTGCTGATGAAGGTGTTCGCCTCGTTCATCATCGACGGGATCGCTGCCGGTCCGGCTGTCGGTCTGGGCGTCGGCATCCCCAGCATGGCGCTGATGGTCGGGATCAGCGGCCTCGAGCTGCTGGTCGCGGGTATCCAGGCTTATGTGTTCGCGCTGCTCACGTCGCTCTATCTGAACGACGCGGTCAATCTGCACTGATATTTCAACTGTATAATCAACGTTTTTCCCAAGGAGTATAAAATGGACGTTCAAGCTGCTTCGCTCATCGGCGCCGGTCTGGCCGCTATCGGTGCCGGTATGGCCGCCATCGGTGTGGGCAACGTCTTCGGTAGCTTCCTCGAAAGCGCGCTGCGCAACCCGGCTGCTGCCGACGGCCAGCAGGGCCGCCTGTTCATCGGCTTCGCGGCTGCCGAACTTCTCGGCCTGCTGTCGTTCCTGATCGCAATCCTGCTGTACCTCAAGGCAGCCTGATTTCGTCTGCGGGGCCGGCTCGCTAAAAGCCGGCCCCGCGACTGCTTTTCTTTTGTCGGTCGAGTAAATCCATGCCTCAAATCAGCCAATTCGCTGAAAGCTGGTACGCCGCATCGCAGATTTTCTGGGTGCTGCTGACCTTCGGCTTCGTCTTTTTCGTCATCGGCCGCGGCATGCTGCCGAAGATCGAGGCGACGGTGGACGCACGCGACCGCAAGGTGGCGGACGATCTGGCCGCGGCGAAAGCCGCGCATGCCGCCGCCGACAACCTCGAAGAAAGCTATCGCCAGCAAAGCGACGCAAGCCGCGCCGCTGCGCAAAAGGCGGTAACCGACGCCAAAGACAAGGCCGCGAAAGACGCCGAAAAGCGTCTGGCAAAGGTCGACGCCGAACTCGCCGACAAGCTGTCGGCGGCCGAAGCCGACGTCAATGCGGCGCGTACCTCGGCGATGGCCGAAATCGAATCGGTCGCGGCCGAAGCAGCGGGCGATCTCGTCGCCAAGCTGTCGGGCGTGAAGGTCGCTGCGGCGGACGCCAAGGCGGCGGTGAAGGCGGTGCTCCATGGCTAATGTTCTGACCATCTTGTCCGAAGCCGCGGGCGAAGTGCATGTCGAGCCGGCATCGTTCGGTTTCATCGACGCGACCGTCTGGGTTTCGATCGCGATGGCGATCTTCATCGCGATCCTGCTGTGGAAGAAGGTGCCGGCGATGGTCGCGGGCATGCTCGACAACAAGATTGCCGAGATTTCGAAGCAGCTCAAGGAAGCCGAAGCGCTGCGTCTCGACGCCGAATCGCTGAAGGCCGAATATGAGGCGAAGCTCGCCGACGCCGCCAAGGAAGCCGACCAGATGCGCGCCCGCGCCGATGCGGAGGCCGAGGCGCTCGTCGCCAAAGCCAAGGCCGACGCCACCGCGCTGATCGGCCGCCGCAAGCAGATGGCCGAAGACCGCATCGCCGCGGCCGAAGCCGGCGCGCTTGCCGAAGTCCGCACCGCGGCTGCCAAGGCCGCGACCGACGCGGCGGCGAAACTGATCGCCGAAAAGCATGACGCCGCGGCCGACAAGGCGCTGGTCGATCAGGCTATCGCGGGCGTCGCCAAGGGCTGAGCCTTTCCATCGCCGATTACCGAAACGCCCGCGGATTTCCGCGGGCGTTTTGCTTTGGGGCTAGTTCGCGCCGGCCAATCCCGCGACCCACGCCTTTGTCGCGGGGAAATTGTCCATCGCGCGCCGATATCCCGTGCGCGCCGTGGTTCGTTCGACATAGTCCAGTTCCACCGTACCCAACGCGAAGCCGATCGTGCGCTGGGCGAATTGGAGCGCGTAGGTCACCGAAATGTCGGCGGCGGTGAAGCGGTCTCCTGCGATAAGGGGCGTACGCGCAAGCTGGCGGCTCACGAGGCCGAGGCGGCTCTTGAAAATGCCGAGCGCCCAGCCCGTGGTCCAGTTTTCCCGTTCGGCTTCGGGGGCGAGTATGTTCGTCGCGACGATGGCGTTGATCGGGCCCGCGAGGCCCGCCTCACCCATATGGAGAAATTGCTGATAGGTCGCGAACGTCGCGTCGTCGGGCGTCGGCGCAAGCGGGCCCGGTCCGTAACGCGCGAGCAGATATTCCATGATCGCGATCGATTCGACCATCACCGTGTCGCCGTCGACGATCGCAGGGATGAATCCGGCAGGGTTGATCGCCAGGAATTCGGTATCCTGTTCGACACCGTCGAGCAGATCTACCGGCCGTACGCGATAAGGGCGCCCCATTTCTTCGAGCAACCAGGCAACACGGAAGCCGCGTCCTTCGCCGTATAGAGTGATCATGCCTGCAATCCTCAGAACTGGATCATGATGCGCCGCGCCAGCGCGGGCGAGATGCTGTGCACGAGCCGCAACATCTTCACCATCCCCGCATCGACCTCGCTTTTGCCGGTACGAATGCCGCGCACGATCTCGGCGGCGCAGTCGTGTGCACGCATCTTCCTGCCGCCGCGGCCCGCGGTCATGTTGGTCTCGACCACAGGAGGCAGTGCCTCGATCACGCGGACATTACTGTCCTTCAGCAGATACCGGATCGCCTGCGTGTAGCTGCGCAGCCCAGCCTTGGTCGCGCAATAGATCGACCCGCCGGCGCGCGGCGCGATCGCGAGGCCCGAGGTGACGTTGACGATGGTAGCCTCGGGCTGGGCGCGCAGCCCCGGCAGCAGCCGGGTGCAGAGCGCGATCGGCGCGTCGAGATTGGTGCGGATGCAATGCGCCGCATTCTCCAACGTCGCGGCATCGTCGAGCTCATATTCGCTGCCGACGCCGGCGTTGTTGACGAGCAGTGCGAGCGGCTTGCCCGCCACACCGCTTACGACCGCATCGATGCCCGCGGAGGTCGACAAATCGCCCGCGATCGTGCCGAAACCAAGCGCCGCCATCGCCTGCAATTTGTCGGCCGAGCGGCCCGTGACGATGACGTTGGCGCCCGCACCCTGCAGTTGCAGCGCAATCTCGCGCCCAATGCCGTCGCTGCCGCCGGTCACCAGCGCGAGCTTTCCACGTAGTTCCATAAGACCCCTCCTATGTTTTACCTCGCGCACTATGGCGGGTCGCACCGCCATCGCCTACATGCAAAATCATGGCTCGCCCGAACGCTCCCGACCGATTCAACGAAGAAAAAGCGACCTATGTCATCCGCGGCGGCGACGGCGAGGGCGACCAGCCCGACCTCGAACGCGGCGCCGAGGCGATCCGCAGCGTGGTGCGCAAATTGCCGACGCGCCCGGGCGTGTACCGGATGCTCGATGCGCGCGGCGACGTGCTGTACGTAGGCAAGGCGCGGGCGCTGAAGAACCGCGTGACCAATTACACGCAGGTCGCGCGGCTGCCGCAGCGGTTGCAGCGCATGGTGTCACAGACGCGCGCGATGGAGATCGTCACGACGACGAGCGAGGCCGAGGCGTTGCTGCTGGAGGCGCAGCTGATCAAGCGCTATCGCCCGCCGTACAATGTGCTGCTCCGCGACGACAAAAGCTTTCCCTTCATCCTTCTGCGCACCGATCACGCTTTCCCGCGCGTGCAGAAGCATCGCGGTGCGCGGCGCGCGAAGGGGCGCTATTATGGCCCGTTCGCCAGTGCCGGCTCGGTCCACCAGACGCTCAATGCGCTGCAGAAAACCTTCCTGCTGCGCAGCTGCACCGACAGCTTTTTCGCCAACCGGTCGCGCCCGTGCCTGCTCTACCAGATCAAGCGGTGCAGCGCGCCGTGCGTCGACCGCATTTCGAAGGAAGACTATGCGGGGCTGGTCGGCGATGCGCAGGACTTCCTCGAAGGTCGCTCGACCGCGGTCCAGAAGCGGCTGGGCGACGCGATGACCAAGGCGGCCGAGGCGATGGATTATGAGCAGGCGGCGGTGCTGCGCGACCGGCTGAAATCGCTGACCTTCATCCAGGGAAGCCAATCGGTGCATGCCGACGGGCTCGGCGACGCCGACGTGTTCGCGCTCGCGGCGAAGGGCGGGCAGCTGTGCATCGCGGGCTTCTTTATCCGCGGCGGGCAGAATTGGGGGCATCGCAGCTTCTTTCCCGCGCATGTCTCGGGGGTGCCCGAGGCCGAGGTGATGGCGAGCTTCCTGATGCAATTCTACGAAGGCGTGCCGCCGCCGAAGCTGATCCTCGTCGACCGCGAGCCCGAGGAATGCGCGCTGCTTGCCGAGGCATTGGGGGAGAGCGGCAGCCGCAAGATCGAGATCAGTGTACCGCAGCGCGGCAATCGTCGCCGGTTGCTCGAACAGGCGGTGCGCAACGCGGGCGAGGAACTCGACCGGCGGCTCGCCGAGAGCAGCAGCCAGGCAAAGCTTGGGCGCGAACTCGCCGAGCTGTTCGATCTCGAAAATCCGCCGCGGCGCATCGAAATTTACGACAACAGCCATATCCAGGGCACCAATGCGCTCGGCGCGATGGTCGTCGCGGGGCCCGAGGGCTGGATCAAGGGCGCCTATCGCAAGTTCAACATCAAGCGCGCCGAGACGCAGCCGGGCGACGATTTCGCGATGATGCGCGAGGTGTTCGAGCGCCGTTTCGCGCGCGCGATCGAGGAGGATCCGGAGCGGACGAAGGGCGAATGGCCCGACCTGGTATTGATCGACGGCGGCAAGGGGCAGGTGTCGGCGGTCGCGGCGGTGTTTGCCGAACTGGGGATCGACGATCTGACCTTTGTCGGGGTCGCCAAGGGGCCAGACCGCAACGCCGGGCGTGAAACCTTCTACCACCCCGACGGCCGCGAATTCACGCTGCCGCCGAATAATGCGGTGCTTTTCTATATCCAGCGGCTGCGTGACGAGGCGCACCGCTTCGCGATTGGCGCACACCGGGCGAAGCGGTCGAAGGCGATGGGGGCATCGCCGCTCGACGAGGTTCCGGGGATCGGACCGTCGCGCAAGAAGGCGCTGCTGATGCATTTCGGCACCGCACGCGCGGTGCGCGGCGCGAGCCTCGAGGATTTGCAGAAAGCGCCGGGGGTCAGCGCCGCGGTCGCGCAGGCGGTGCATGATTTCTATCATTCGGGACGGTGAGGGGAGTATTATGGATTTTGCAGCAGCCATGCCGCTTGCGGGAACGCTGGGCGTCACGATTCATGAAGGCAGCAAGGATCGTATCGCGGGCAAGCTCCCGGTCCGCGCCGAAATCTGCACCGCGGGCGGGATCGTTCATGGCGGAGCGATCATGGCTTTTGCTGACTGCCTCGGCGCCGTTGGGGCCTTCCTGACCTTGCCCGAGGGCGCCAACGGCACGACGACGATCGAGAGCAAAACCAATTTCCTCGGCGCCGGGCCGGTCGGATCGGTGCTGATCGGCGAGGCTACCCCGGTGAAGATCGGCAAGCGCCTGTCGGTGTGGCAGACACGCATCCGCACCGAGGATGGCGCCGAAGTCGCGCTGGTGACGCAGACGCAGATGGTGCTTTGGCCAGCCTGACCGCCGATGCCATCGTCTGCGCAGTCCGCGCGCATGGCGAGCATGGCGCGATTCTGCGCGCGCTGACCGAGGAAGCGGGGCTGATCGCGGGCTATGTGCGCGGCGGACGCTCGCGGCGGCTGCGGCCGATCCTCATGCCCGGCAATCTGATCGCGCTCGAATTGCGCGCGCGTACCGAGGAACAGCTTGGCGGTGCAACCGTGGAGCTTCTGGAAAGCCGCGCGCCTTTGCTCGCCGAGCCGTTGGCGTCGGCGGCGATCGACTGGGCGACGAGCCTCACTGCGTCGACTCTACCCGAAAGCCAACCTTATCCGGCGCTTTATTCGGCGCTGTCGGCCGTTCTGGACGCGATCGGAGTGGCTTCTTCGGCGCGGCAATGGGCCGCGGCGCTGGCGCGCTACGAGTTGCTGCTGCTCGCCGAACTGGGCTTTGGGCTGAACCTGGAGGAATGCGTCGTGACGGGCTCGCCCGACAGTCTCGCTTTCATCAGCCCCAAATCGGGCGGCGCGGTGAGCGCCGGCGCTGCGGCGGGTTATGAAGAACGGCTGTTTCGCCTGCCGCCGTTTCTGCGGGGCCATGATGCGAGCCCGCCGATGGCCGATGTTCTCGACGGCCTGATCATCACGGGCCATTTCCTCGACCGCGACGTTCTCGACGGCCGCAACCGCGACTTGCTGACCGTAAGGGAAAGATTGGTCTCGCGGCTGGGCAGGGCGGTTGCGTGACGCGCCGCCGCTGTCTAAGCGGCTGGCGAGACACGAAAGGGCGACACGTTGAAAATCCTGCTGCTGGCTGGCGATGGTATCGGTCCGGAAATCATGGCGGAGGCCGAGAAGATCCTCGCCGCGCTCGCATTGCCGGTGACGCTCGACCGCGCGCTCGTTGGCGGGGCGGCGTATGAAGCCACGGGCCACCCGCTGCCCCCCGAAACGCTCGCGAAGGCGAAAGCCGCCGATGCGCTCCTCTTTGGCGCCGTCGGCGATCCGCGCTTCGACAATGTCGAACGCCATTTGCGCCCCGAACAGGCGATCCTCGGCTTGCGTGCCGAACTCGGCCTGTTTGCCAACCTGCGCCCCGCCAAGCTGTTCACCGGACTCGAGGACCGCTCGGCGCTCCGTCCTGAGGTCGCGTCGGCGATCGACCTGCTGATCGTCCGCGAACTAAACGGCGACGTCTATTTCGGCGAGAAGGGCACGCGCACCACGCCCGGCGGCGAGCGCGAAGGTTATGACGTCATGTCGTACAGCGAGAGCGAAGTGCGCCGGATTGCGCATGTCGCGTTCCGCGCGGCGCAGGGTCGTCAAAAGCGGCTGTGCTCGGTCGACAAGGCGAATGTGCTCGAAACCTCGCAACTTTGGCGCGATGTGGTGATCGAGGTCGCCAAGGATTATCCCGATGTGGCGCTGAGCCATATGTATGTCGACAACGCCGCAATGCAGCTTGTTCGCAATCCCGGCCAGTTCGACGTCGTCGTCACCGGCAACCTCTTTGGCGACATCCTGTCCGATCAGGCGTCGATGTGCGTCGGGTCGATCGGGCTGCTCGCCTCGGCATCGCTCAGCGACGGCAAGCTGGGGTTGTACGAGCCGATCCACGGCAGCGCGCCCGACATCGCGGGCAAGGGCGTTGCCAACCCGCTGGCGATGATCCTGTCGCTCGCGATGCTGCTGCGCCATTCGGTCGGCGACGAGGCGAGCGCGGTGCGGATCGAGGCGGCGGTCGCAAAGGTGCTGGCGGATGGGTGCCGCGGTGCGGATCTGGGGGGCAATATGGGAACGGCGGCATTGGGCGATGCGGTTGTTTCGGCTTTGAACGGATAGATAAGATGAAAAAAACGACGGGTTTCGACCGCAGCAAAACAAAGGGCTGGCATCCCGCGACGCAGGCGGTGCGCGGCGGCACCTGGCGCAGCGAGCATGGCGAGACGTCGGAAGCGCTCTTCCTCACCTCGGGCTATACCTATGACAGCGCCGAGGAAGTCGCGGCGCGCTTTGCCGGCGAAGAACAGGGCATGACCTATTCGCGCCTCCAGAACCCGACCGTTGCGATGCTCGAAGAGCGTATCGCGCTGATGGAAGGCGCCGAAGCGTGCCGCACGCAGGCGACCGGCATGGCCGCGATGACGACCGCCTTGCTCTGCCAGCTCTCGGCGGGCGACCATATCGTTGCCGCGAAGGCCGCCTTCGGGTCGTGTCGCTGGCTCGTCGACCATCTCTGTCCGCGCTTCGGCATCGAGACGACCGTCGTCGATGGCCGCGACAATGACGCGTGGGAAAGGGCGATCAAGCCGAACACCAAGGTCTTTTTCTTCGAAACCCCGGCCAATCCGACGATGGACATCGTCGACATGAAGCATGTCTGTGCGCTAGCGAAGGCGCATGGCATCACGACCGTGGTCGATAATGCCTTTGCCACCGCGGTGCTCCAGCGTCCGATGGATTTCGGCGCCGATGTCGTCGCTTATTCCGCGACGAAGCTGATGGAGGGGCAGGGGCGCGTCCTCGCCGGTGCGGTGTGCGGAACCGAGAAATTCATCAACGACGTGCTGCTGCCGTTCCAGCGCAACACGGGACCGAACCTGTCGCCGTTCAACGCGTGGGTGGTGCTCAAAGGGCTCGAGACGCTCGACCTGCGCGCGCGGCGCCAGTCGGAAAATGCGCTCGCGGTCGGCAAGGCGATCGAAGGCCGCGTTGCACGCATGCTCCATCCGGGGCTCGCGAGCCATCCGCAGCATAACCTGGCGATGAGCCAATCGAGCGCGTGCGGACCGATCTTCTCCTTCGTGCTCGAAGGCGGCCGCGCGCAGGCGATGGCGTTCCTCAACGCGCTCGAACTCGTCGACATCAGCAACAATATCGGCGATTCGCGCAGCCTCTGCTGCCATCCCTGGTCGACGACGCATTATGGCGTGAGCGAAGAAGCGCGTATCGACATGGGAGTCGTCGAGGGTATGCTGCGCATCAATATCGGGCTCGAAGATCCGCGCGACGTGATCGTCGATCTGGACCAGGCATTGACCAAGGTCGGGCTTTGAGCGACGCTGGCGCCATGAGCACGATGATCGACTCCTTTTTCCCCTTTGCGGCGACCACCGGGTCGATCACCGTGCGCGTGGCGGTCAGCTATTTGCCCGAACAATCGCATCCGGCGCTCGGCCGCTGGTTCTGGGCCTATCATGTCCGTGTCGAAAATCACGGCGAGGACGCGGTGCAGTTGATCAGCCGTCACTGGCGGATCAGCGACGGGCGCGGCCAGATCAGCGAAGTCGAGGGCGAGGGCGTCGTTGGCGAGCAGCCGTTGATCGTTCCCGGCGGCGCGTACGATTATGTTTCGGGCTGCCCGCTGCCGACCCCCGAAGGGTCGATGGTGGGGAGCTACACGATGGAACTCGGCGACGGATCGCAATTGCTTGTCGCCATCCCGCATTTCCCGCTCGTGGCGCCTGCGACCGCGTCATGAAACGCACCCACCTGCCCCTGAACGCTCTGCGCGTGTTCGATGCCGCTGCCCGCCACCTGAGCTTCACGCGCGCCGCTGACGAACTGGCAGTGACCCCCGCCGCGGTCGGACAGCAGATCCGTGCGCTCGAGGATATGCTCGGCGTCGTGCTTTTCCGCCGCACGCCGAAGGGGCTGGAGCTCACGGGCGAGGCCGATGCCGGGCTCGACGCGCTGCGGCAGGGATTCCTGCAATTCGAAGAGTCGGTGCGCGCGATGCAGGCGGGGCAATCGTCGCAGTCGCTGACGATCGCCGCGCCGCGCGACCTCACCGCCAAATGGCTCGCGCCGCGCCTCGCCCGCTACAGCCAGCAGGCACCCGATGTGCGCTTCACATTGGTGTCGGCCGACAGCGGCATCGATTTCACCGAAGCGAACCTCGATCTCGCGATCTTCTGGACCGACGGGGCGGGCGAACATGAAGGCGTGGCGCTCGCCGACGCGTCGATGGTCACCGTTACCGGTCCGGGGAGCACCAGCGACACGCGCATCGCGTGGCCGGGCTGCCCCGTGGCCGACGGCGAACCCGCGCTGCGCCTCGGCGATGCCGGGCTCGCGATCGACGCGGCCGCCAACGGACTCGGACGGGCGAATGTCCCTGCGATGCTCGCCGAGGCCGATATCGCGACGGGACGCGTCCGGCAGGTGGGCGAAACGGTGGCGGTAAAGCGCGGTTACTGGCTCGTTGCCCCAACCCCGCAATGGCGGCAAGCGAAGGTCAAGGCGCTGGTCGCGGCGCTGACGGCCCCCTGATGTAACCGAACCGGGATCGCGCGCGAATACCCCGCAACAGTCTCAGGGGGATATATGCGCAAAATTCTGGACAAGCTGCCGGCTCAGACTTTCGCCGTCGGCGCGCTTCGCTGGTCGATGGTCTTCATTTTTGCCCTGTTCGGGATCGCCAAATTTGCGGCTTATGAAGCCGAAGGCGTCGCACGCACGGCGATGCACTATCCGCTGTTCGCCTGGATGTATCCGCTGATCGGCGTTCAGGGGACGAGCAATGTGATCGGGACGATCGAATTGTCGACCGGCGTGCTGATCGCGCTCGGCGCATGGTCGCATCGTGCGGGCCTGCTTGGCGGCCTGATGGGTATGGCGACCTTTCTCGTGACGCTCAGCTTCAGCTTTGGCGCGACCTTGTGGGAGGAAGGCTATGGTTTCCCGTTCATGGGGTCGACCGCACAATTCCTGTTCAAGGATGCCGTCCTGCTTGCCGCCTGTCTGGTACTGGCGCTTCACGCCGGTCATGCATTGCGGGAAACGCCGCACGCCCGACCGGCGGCCTGACTCATGAAGCGGTTTTCGCGGCCAGCGCGAGCAGGCGTGTGACGAACCCGATTAAAGGGCCGGTGTCGACATTGGCATCGGGATTGTTCCAGCTCGCGGTGACGACGTACCATTTTCCGTCCGATTTGCGCTGCCCGAGCAGGCTCATCGACAAAACGCCATTTTCCGACCCGCCCTTGTAACCGAGATATGCCCAGTCGGCCGCAGCGACCGGACCGACGCCATTGTTGATCGCCATCGCGGCGAGCAGGGTTCTCGACTGGCGTGCGCGTAGGTCAACCATCAGCCGTGCGATATCGTTGGGGCTGGCGAACCATTCGAGGCTGTCGATGAAACGCGGGCCGTCGGTGAAACTGATCCCGTCGACATTGGCGAGGGTGAGGCGGTTCTGGTTGCTCTCGATCAGCTTCCGCTGCGCGGCATCGTCGCCCTTGATAAATACGGGACGCAAATCATTGAAATTATTTCCCTTGAGAGCAAAGGCTTCGACCGTCGTGAGCAGCGGGATGTTGCGCGACGGATCGCTGTGCCCCGCATCCTTCATCCGCGCTTCGATTGGCGCGCGGCCAAGCAGGTGGATCAGCGTGTCGGTCGCCCCATTGTCGCTGACCGAGATCATCCAGTTGGCGAGCGTCTGCAGCGTCACGGGCGTATCGGCGGGCCAGTTCGCGGTCCCCGCCGATGAAAAGCTGAAATGCGACAGAGGCACGACGTCGGACCATTTGCGCTTGCCCGTGGCAACCTGCGCTGCGAGTTCGTCGAGGATGTAGAGCTTGATCGTCGATCCGACCGCGAACTGCCGGTCGGGGTTCGCGGAGGCAAGGGGCCGGACGCCGGCGTCACCCAGTTCGGCGACGAGGAAACCCGTTTGCCCCGGCAGCGCGGCGATTTCGGCCGCGACCTTGTCGAAGCTGTCGTTGGCCACGGTGACGCCGGTGACGCGCAGCCCGGTGACGCGCTCACCGGCCGCTACGCCGACGTCCAGCAGAACGGTTGCGACGCCCCTTTCGAAGCGAAGCAGGACCGTTCCCGAACGGCCGCTGGTCGGGGTAGCGCTGTCGATGGCGACCGGCTTTCCATATTGCGCAATCAGGCCGGCGATGAACGTCTTGAACTGAGCTTCGGGGACGGCCTTCTGGAATGATGGGTCGAAATAGTCAGCAAAGGCGATCCTGCCGGCGAGGAGATCGACCAGTTGGGCAGCGCGACGGTCGAAGGCGGTAGCCGGAGCCGGCGCGGTCGTTTCGGGCGATTGGGCCAGCGTGGTGGAAGCGGGCAGGGCGGCCGCAAGCACTGCGACGGCGAGCCTATTGAAGACGGATATCAAGGCCTTCTCCTCAATCCAGTGCCCCGGCGGACGGGTCGCTTTGGGGAAGCGCGGCTTTTACGTCAGCGCACCACCATTTTGGGCGGCAGTCGCGAAAGGCGTGCGAAATCGGCATCAACGCCTTGTCGTCCGGCTTGTCGAACACCCCGATAAGCAAGGCGACAATCGGTTCGTCATCGATCGCGCCCAAGCTGCTCCCGCAGGTCGGGCAGAAGGTCCGGCTGGAAAAATCCGATGATCGCCAAGTGGAAGGCGGCCCTCCGGGACCGGTCCAACTTATTTCGTCGGTAGGGAATTCGACCCAGGCCGTGGTCAGTGCCCCCGTGTGCCGCTGACACATTTTACAAGAACAAGTATGGGGTTTGGCGGCGGCTCCCGCTGCTTCGAACCGAATGCTACCGCACAGGCATCCGCCGCTGTATCGCTTGCTCACCAGCGCCCTTCTTCAATTTCTGTCCGCCGCCCGCTCATAAATCCTCCCCGAACGCAGGAAGTTATCGGTCAAAGCTCAAAATCAGGCGTCGATGGCCGCCTCGTCGAGCGTCGCGGCATTGGCCTGAATAAACTGGAAACGGTGTTCGGGGTGCTTGCCCATCAGCCGGTCGACCAGGTCCTTGACCAAATGCCGCTCTTCATATTCCTGCGGCAGCGTCACGCGCAGCATCGAACGCGTCGCGGGATCCATCGTCGTTTCCTTGAGCTGGTTCGGGTTCATTTCGCCGAGACCCTTGAAACGGCCAACGTCGACCTTCTTGCCCTTGAACTGGGTCGCCTCGATCTCGGCGCGGTGCGCGTCGTCGCGCGCATAGACCGAGGTGTTGCCCGAGGTGATGCGATAGAGCGGCGGCTGCGCCAGATAGACATGCCCGCGCCGTACGATGTCGGGCATTTCCTGGAAAAAGAAGGTCATCAGCAACGTCGCGATATGCGCGCCGTCGACGTCGGCGTCGGTCATAATCACGATTTTTTCGTAGCGCAGCCGGTCGGCGTCGCAATCCTTGCGCATCCCGCAGCCGAGCGCGAGCGCGAGGTCGGCGATTTCCTGATTGGCGCGGATCTTGTCGTTGCTGGCGCTCGCGACGTTCAAAATCTTGCCGCGGATCGGCAGGATCGCCTGCGTCTTGCGGTCGCGCGCCTGCTTTGCGCTGCCGCCCGCGCTGTCGCCTTCGACGATAAACAATTCCGTGCCTTCGGGGCCGTCGTTCGCACAGTCCGTGAGCTTGCCCGGCAAGCGCAGCTTGCGGCCGCTTGTCGCGGTCTTGCGCTTTACCTCACGCTCGGCCTTGCGCTTGAGGCGCTCGTCCATCCGGTCGAGGACGAGGCCCAAGAGCGCGCGGCCGCGGTCCATATTGTCCGACAGGAAATGGTCGAAATGGTCGCGCACGGCATTTTCGGTGAAGCGCGCGGCTTCGGGGCTAGAGAGGCGATCCTTGGTCTGGCTCTGGAACTGCGGCTCGCGAATGAAAACCGAGAGCATCATCTCGCCGCCGTTGAAAACGTCTTCGGCGGTGATCTGTGCCGCCTTTTTCTGCCCGATCAACTCGCCAAAGGCCCGCAAACCCTTGGTCAGCGCCGAGCGCAGACCCGCTTCATGCGTTCCTCCGGCGGGGGTGGGGATCGTGTTGCAATACCAGCTATACGATCCATCGGACCATAACGGCCAGGCGATCGCCCATTCGGCGCGGCCCTGATCGCCGGGGAACTCCTGCCGTCCGACGAAAGGCTCGGCGGTCGCGCATTCGCGCGTCCCGATCTGTTCTTTGAGATGATCGGCAAGCCCGCCGGGAAACTGGAACACCGCCTCGGCAGGGGTGTCGTCGCCGATCAGCTCGGGCGCGCATTTCCAACGGATTTCGACCCCGGCGAACAAATAGGCTTTCGAGCGCGCCATGCGATACAGGCGCTGCGGCTTGAACCGTCCGTGATCGCCGAAAATCTCGGGGTCGGGGACGAAACTGACACTGGTCCCGCGCCGGTTCGGCGTCGGGCCGAGCTCCTCAAGCCCGCCGAGCGGCGTGCCGCGCGAAAAGCGCTGGCGATAGAGCTGCTTGCTTCGCGCCACTTCGATTTCGGTATCGACGGATAGCGCGTTGACGACGCTGACCCCGACGCCGTGCAGACCGCCCGAAGTCGCATACGCCTTGCCCTCGAACTTGCCGCCCGAGTGGAGCATCGTCATGATGACCTCGAGCGCCGATTTTCCCGGGAATTTCGGATGCGGATCGACCGGCATGCCGCGGCCGTTGTCCACCACGGTCAGCCGGTTGCCGACGTCGAGCTCGATCTCGATCCGCGTCGCGTGGCCCGCAACCGCTTCATCCATGCTGTTGTCGATGACTTCGGCGGCGAGGTGGTGGAGCGCGCGCTCGTCGGTGCCGCCGATATACATGCCGGGACGCCGGCGGACGGGTTCGAGCCCTTCCAGCACCTCGATCTGCGAAGCGTTATAGCTGTCGGTGGCGGGGGTCGCGGCGTCGAACAAATCGTGACTCATGACCCAGCTATAGGGGGCTGCCAAGGCGGCTGGCAAGGGCGCTTTTCGGCGACAGTGCGTAGCCCGGTTCACCCCATTTTCGAGACAAGAGGGAACCTTGGTCGGATGCGAAGGGTTGGGGTGTCGACTGCAAAGTCGTTCAAAAAGTGGAGTAAAAGTCGTTCAAAAAGTGGAGTAAAAAATGAAAAACCTCTCTCTCCTCACCGCGCTTGCGGCCACCGCTATCGCGATGCCCGCGATGGCGCAGGAAGGCCGCGACACCTCGCAGGATTTCAACGGACCCTATATCAGCATTGGCGGCGGCGGCACGCTTCAGGGCAACTACCGCGGCGAAACGCTCATCTTCGACACCAACCGTGACGGCACCTATGGCGACCAGGTCACCACGTCGGGCGGCGCCAACGCCTTTTCGCCGGGTTTCTGTAATGGCGCGGCGACGGGCACCGCGAATCTGGGCTGCCGCAACGACAAGGACGGCCCCGAATTCTTCGGCCGCATCGGCCTCGACCAGCGCATGGGCAACTTCGTTGTCGGCGCGCTTCTGGAAGGCGGTCGCAGCGTCGCGCGCGACAGCGTCAGCGGCTTTTCGACCACGCCCGCGAGCTACACGATGAGCCGCGAGGCCGACTATCAGGGCAGCTTGCGCGTCCGCGCCGGTTATACGCCCGGTGGCGGCGCGCTCTTCTATGTCACCGGCGGCCCGGCTTACGCGCGCCTCGACAACAAGTTCGTGACCTCGAACACCGCGAACAGCTTTGCCGACAATGGCAAGACGCACGCTTGGGGCTACGCGGCGGGCGGCGGCGCCGAGCTGATGCTCACCAACAAGATCGCGGTCGGACTGGAGTATCTCTATTCCGACGTGAAGGACGACGATTACCGAGTGAACGTCGGGCCGGGCACCGCGCCGCCGACCAATCCGTTCCTGCTGAATGGCGGGGGCACCGATATCCAGCGCAGCGGCTCGCATTTCCGGACGCACAGTGTTCGCGGGAGCATCAGTTACCGCTTCTGACCTCTTGGGAGCGGGAACGGGAGGCGTCGGGTCGAAGGACCCGGCGCCTTTCGCCTATCGGGCCGCTGGCGCCGCGAAAATCGCGAAATTGCCGTTCGCGCTGCTGACGAGGCGGCCGTCCTGATAGAGTCGCGCGTCGATATTGGCGATGCGCTTGCCCTGATGAAGGACGGTCGCTTCGCACGTCAGCCGGCCTTCGCGCACGCCGACATGATAGTTGAATTTGATCTCCAGCGTTGCGCAGACCAGCCCGTCTTCGAGCATACTCATCAGCGCGCCGCCCATGGTGGTATCAGCGAGCGAATAGGCAACGCCGCCGTGCGCGACGCCGTTCGGGTTGAAATGGCGTTCGCGTTCGATGTCGATCGTCATCGTACAACGCCCGTCGCCGCGCTCGACCATTTGCAGGCCGAGCGCGCGTGCGAACTGGAAATCCTGGCCGAACGGCCTCACCGGACGCGCCTTAACGAACTCGGGGACCACCGAATGGCGGGGGCGGGGGCGGGCGGCGCGTGCCGCGCGGCAGCTGTGCCTGATAGGCGCGGCCGCAATGCTCGACGCAATAGGGGAAACCGGGGTTCACGGCTTCACCGCAGAAATGAAAGTCAGGCTCGCCCGGATGCCCCATCGGCCAGCGGCAGATGCGGTCGTTGAGGTCGAGCAAGGTCGTCTTGTCGGCGATCTCGGGGCTCGGCTTCGCGGGCACCAGCCGGCGCGGCGGCGCGGGCGGAATCGGCGCCTGCTGATCGCCGGGCCCCTGGCGAATGAAACCGCCGGGACCGATCGAGACGATGCGCGGTGCGTCGGCCTTCGGCGTCGGATCACCCAATCCGCCGTCGGCGTTCGGCGTGTCGACGGCCGGCTTGGCATCGAGTTTCGGAGCGGGGGCCGCCGGGCGCGGCGCCACCGGTGCGGCAGCACGCGGCGCGGAAACGGGGGCTGCGGGTTTCGGCGTGGCGGGCGCGGCCACCTTGACCGGCTTGGCCTTCTCGGTCGCCTTGACGGGCGAGGGGCGCGATTTCAGGCCGAGGCGATGCGCCTTACCGATCACCGCATTGCGGCTCACCCCGCCGAGTTCGTCGGCGATCTGGCTGGCGGTCAGCCCTTTTTCCCACATGGTGCGCAGGCTTTCGATGCGCTCGTCGGTCCATGACATAATCTATTCCTCATCATTCACGCTGCGGGCGGTCAGGCGATCCGCATTGTCGATCCTTTCGGGACCGGCATTCAGTCGTTGCCCAGCTTGCGGTAAGATCGGGGAGGCGATAGGCGAGAACGCCATGAACGACCAGCCCCAAATTTCGCGCCCCGACTCGACAAATTCCGCCGCGACTCCAACTTTTGCCGAACCCGGCGTTCCCCATATTCGAACGCTGAACGTGCCCGGCATGCACGCGCTATATGTCAAGGAGGTGCGGCGGTTTTTCAAGGTCCAGCTGCAAACAATCTGGGCCCCCGCGATTACCACGCTCCTGTTCCTCGTCATTTTCACCGTCGCGCTGGGCGGGGCGGGGCGGACGGTCATCGGGGTTCCCTTTGCCGATTTTATTGCGCCGGGCCTCATCATGATGGCGATGCTACAGAACAGCTTCGCCAATTCGAGCTTTTCGCTGCTCGTCGGCAAGATCCAGGGGACGATCGTCGACTATCTGATGCCGCCGCTCGCCGTGGGCGAATTGATCATCGCGCTGGTTGGCGCCGCGATCACGCGCTCGATCCTCGTCGGCCTGGCGCTGTGGCTCGCGATGCTGCTGTGGCCCGGTGTGCATGTCATGCCCGATCATCTTTGGGCGGTCGCGGTTTTTGGCGTGCTTGGCGCTTCGATGCTCGGGTTCCTCGGCCTCATCACCTCGGTTTGGGCCGAGAAGTTCGATCATGCCGCCGCGGTGACCAATTTCGTGGTCACCCCGCTCGCGCTGCTGTCCGGCACCTTTTACTCGGTCGACAAGCTCGCGCCATGGTTCCAGACGATCGCGCACGGCAACCCGGTCTATTATGCGATCATGGGCTTTCGCTATGGCTTTATTGGCACGGTCGATTCGACGATCGCGAACCCGGTGCTGACCGCGGCGCTCGTGCTTATCGGCGTGAATATTGGGCTGGGCTTGCTAACCTACCGCCTGCTTGCCTCGGGATGGAAGCTCAAAGCCTGATCAATGGCGGTGGATGGCGCGGACGCGGTAGCGGCCGCGTTCCAGCCCCTCGAACATCGCGTCGATTTGTGGATGGTCGATCGGTCCACTGTCGCCATCGGCCACCAGATTCTGCTGGCTGACATAGGCGATATACGACGAATCGCCGTTTTCGGCGAGCAGATGATAATAGGGCTGCTCTTTCGCCGGGCGGATATCCTCAGGGATCGCTTCATACCATTCGTCGCTGTTCGCAAAGACCGGGTCGATGTCGAACACGACGCCGCGAAAGTCGAACATCCGGTGGCGCACGATATCGCCCGGCGCGAAACGCGCGCGTCCGATGAGCGGTGCAGTAACGGTGGCGGGAAGTTCGGAAGTGGATTCGGGCGTCATAGGACCAATCTATGGCAGTTTACGCACGTTTCAAGTCCGTTACATTCCAATTCGGCTGTGGTTTGCCGAATCGGGCTGTGATCAGCGTTACAGATGCATTGGCGATGCGGGCTAAAGTGCTCTTCTGGCTTTTGCATATCCCATTCGGGTTGTGGGCCGCACGATCAGGGGAGACGCATTATGACGGACTTACCACCCAATATCTCCGGCCCGGCTTCGGGCATTATCCAGCGCGCGAAGGACATCCTTCTCAAGCCGAAAGAGACCTGGCCGGTCATCGCCGCCGAGCCGGCGACGACGCAATCGATCTATGTGCCCTATGTGCTGGTCCTGGCGGCGATCGGCCCGCTCGCCGGGTTCATCGGCGGGCAGGTTTTCGGGTTCACCATGCTCGGTGTGACCTATCATCCACCGCTGGTGGGCGCGCTTGTGTCGGCGATCGTCTCTTACGGAATGTCGCTGGCGACGATCTTCATCCTCGCGCTGGTCATCGACGGGCTCGCACCGAACTTCGGCGGGCAAAAGGATCAGGTCCAGGCGCTGAAGGTCGCGGCCTATTCGGCGACCGCCGGCTGGGTCGGCGGTATTTTCGGGATACTGCCCGCGCTCGCCGTCATCGGCCTCTTGTTTGCGCTTTACGGGCTTTATCTGCTGTATCTCGGCTTGCCGGTGCTGATGAAGGTGCCGCAGGACAAGGCGCTCGGCTACACGGTGGTCGTGGTCATCGTTTATATCGTGTTGTTCCTGATCGTTGGCGCTGTCGTCGCGGCGCTCGCCGCGCCATCATTCGCTACCATAAGGTAACGCGCACGCGAGCGGCCCCGGTGATGCGCCGGGGCTGCTTGCTGTGGTCAAATTGTAGAAAAATGGAGGAGAGTGAGGGATTCGAACCCTCGGTACCGTTGCCGGCACTTCGCATTTCGAGTGCGACGCTTTCGACCACTCAGCCAACTCTCCTCGCTGAGAGGAGACGCCCCTAGCGGCGGTCCGAACGTCTTGCAACCCTCTCGTCACAAAATTACGGCCCGCCGCGGGATTATAAGGATCGCTCAGGGTTTGTCGGCTTCCCACCAATAGGGCTGGCGCTTGCGCGTCCCCGTGTCGACCTCGTTCATCGTCAGCGGATCGTAGAGCCGCCCGCCGAGCATCACGCGGTGGATTTGCTCGGTGTTGCGAATATTCTGCGTCGGATCCGCGTCGAGGATCAGCAGGTCAGCGAGTTTGCCCGCCTCGAGCGATCCGACATCCTTTGCATAGCCCAATGAAGTTGCGGGCATAATCGTCGCCGCCCGCAGCGCATCGATATTGCTCCACCCGCCGCGCACGAACGACCAGATTTCCCAATGTGCGCCGAGACCCGATTGCTGGCCGTGCGCGCCGATCGATACCATGCGACCCGCGGCGGCGATCTTGCCCGCCTCGCGCGCCGAATCATCGTCGACATAATCGCTTTCGGGGGCGATCACGCGGCGCTTGTTATTTGCGGCGAGTTCGGTCGGCGGGGCGTGGCGCGACAGGATCGGATGTTCCCACACATTGGTGTGCGCGCGCCAATAGGGATCGCCCGCGGGGCCGCCATAGGTTACGACGAGCGTCGGGGTATAGTCGACCTGCGTCTGCCCCCACAACTGCACCAGATCCTTGTAGAAAGTGTGGAGCGGGATGTTGTGCTCGACGGTCGAGTTGCCGTCCTGGATCAGCGTGACGTCCTGTGTGAACAGCGAGCCGCCCTCGGGCACGACGGTCAGCCCCTCGACCTGCGCCGCCTTCACGACCATCTGCCGCTGGTCGCGGCGCGGCTGGTTGTAGTTTTTGACGCTGTGGGCGCCCTGCGCCTTCAGGCGGCGGACATGCGCGAGCGCGTCGTCATAGCCGTTGATCTCGGCATAGATGCCCGATGCCTTGGCGCCATAGATGACCTCGCCGGTCGAGAAGATGCGGGGCGCGAGGATCAGCCCGGCGCGCTGCATTTCGGACGAGACGAAGATTTCGGACGCGCGCGACGACGGGTTGTGGCTCGTCGTCGTTCCCATCGCGAGGTTGACGATTTCGGACCAGTTCTGTTGCGGCACCAGTTCATCGTCGCCGTGCGAGCCATGCGCATGCGCGTCAACGAAGCCGGGGACGATCGTCTTGCCGGTCGCATCGACGGTGACCGCGCCCGCCGGGACCGTAATCGCGCCCGCCGGGCCGACTGCGGTGATGCGGTCGCCGTCGATGACGATCGTGCCATTTTCGATCACGCCGCCGTCCTTGTCGGCCATCGTCACGATCTTGGCGCCGGTGATGACGACGATGCCCTTATGTTTCGACGCCGCCTGCGTCATCGACAGCGATACGCCGTCGGTCGGCGGGGTGAGCTTCGGTGCCTTTTCGTCGGCGGGGGCGTTGGTGAAGAGGCTGGCGAGGTCGGCGCTGAACAGGGTGGCGCCACGACTCCAGTGGAGGCGGCCGCCGCCGTCGGACCAGTGCATGTATTCGGCGCCGCTGCCGCTCACTCGCGTAACGGGCAGTGCGCCGCTCTTGGTTCCGAGCGAGACATCCTGTCCGCCGGGCATCAGCGGAGTGACATAGGCGTCGTAGTTCTGCCGAAACGCCAAGGTGCGGCCGTCGGGCGATATTTCATAATCGCTGACGAGCTCGCCATTGGCGTGGACGCGCTTGTCCTGGCCGCTCATGTCGGTGCTGACGAGCTGGCTTTTGCCGTCGGCAGCGGTGACCATGAAGACGCGGTCGCTGGTCGAGGCGAACTGCGGTTTGGCGCCGTCGCTGCTGATCCGCTCGGCCGCCCCGCCGCCCGCGGCGATGCGATAGACGCCTGGATCCTCGCTCCAGCGCGCCGAGGTCAGCCCGCCGCTGCCGCGCCGTTCGAATACGATCGTCTTGCCGTCGGGCGAAAAGCGCGGTTCGGCATAATGGCCGGGGGAGGTGGTCAGCTTGCGCGAGGCGCCCCCGCCGGCGCCAACGACATGAATCTCGCCCATGCCGCCATCGGTCCAGCGCACGAAGACGAGCGATTTGCCGTCGCGCGACCAACTCGGCCACAGCTCCATTGCGTCGTCCTTCGCGGCGGTCAGCCGCCGTGCGGTGCCGCCCGATGCAGGCTTGACCCACAGTTTGCCAAGCGTTTCGAATACGACGCTGCGTCCGTCGGGCGACACTTCGGCCCAGCGCGGCATTCTGGTCGTGAAGCTGTCAGGGGCAACTTCGACCGTCGGATGCGTCGCATCGACGATCGTGCGGTCGTCGTTGACGCTGAACGGGATTATCCGCGCGTCGCCGCCGGCACCGCTGACGCGGCGGAGCTTGCCGCCGGCCCAGAAGACGATATCGCGGCTATCGGGGGTCCACGCCATATTCGGGTAGACGCCGGTGACCGCCCAGGTTTCCTGCACATCCTGGTCGAGCATGTCATAGACCTTCTTCTCGGTGCCCGAGGCGAGGTCCTTCACATAGAGCTTTGACTGCGTTCCTTCGCGGCGCACGAAGGCAAGGCGCTTGCCGTCGGGCGAGGGGGTCGGGCGCACCGCGCCGCCGGGCCCCGACGCCGCAGTGCTGACCTTGCCATCCTCAAGATTGTAGCGTTCGATGTGGAAGAGGTCGGTGTTGCTGTCCTGCGCATATTCGAAGATCGGACCCGGGGTGACGTTGCGCGTGTAGAAGACACTCTTGCCATCGGCGGCGAAAATCGGCTCGCCGAGTTCCTTCTGATGGCGTTCGTTCGGCTTCTTGACCAGCGGAACGCCGGCGCCGCCCGAGACATGGTATAGCCACACCTCGCCGGTGCCGAGCGAGCGGCCCGTCGTGAAATGTTTCTTCGCGACGATGAACTGACCGTCGGGCGACCAGCTCGGCTGGTTGAGCAGGCGGAAATCTTCTTTCGAGATCTGTTTCTTGTCGCTGCCGTCGCGGTTCATCAGCCAGATATTGTCGCCGCCCGCGCGGTCGGAGACGAACGCGATGCGCTTGCCGTCGGGCGAGAAGCGCGGCTGATGCTCATAGGCGAGCCCCTCGGCGATCCGCGTCGGCGTCCCGCCCTCGATCGGCATCGTATAAATGTCACCGAGCATGTCGAACGCGATCGTCCGGCCGTCGGGCGCGACATCGACGTTCATCCAGCTGCCCTCGTCGACCGACAGCTGGACCTTGCGCGTTGCGAGGCCGGGGGGCGCGTTGACATCCCACTTATCTTCTTTCGCATCGGCGGGAGCCGGAGCGGCCGCGGGCGCGGTCTGCGCCCACACGGAAGTTGAACAAGCCAGAGTCGCCGCAAGGGCGAGAGCGAAGCGCGCCATGAAATTATCCCCGTTTGAAATTATGTGCCGACCATATGGTTCGCCCGCGAACATGCAAGCGGCAGCTTTCGACGAAGGCGCTGGCAGGGTCGACAAGCGGCTGCTAGCCCGGTCGAAAGAATGGGATTGGGAGAGCAAAGCGTGCCGCTCAAGGGAATCAAGGTACTGGATTTCGGTCGCTATATCGCCGGCCCCTATTGCGCGGCGTTGCTAGCCGATTATGGCGCCGATGTCATCCGCATCGAGGCGCCGGGGGGCAATGACGATCGCTATTCAGTGCCGGTCGCCGAAGATGGGTCGGGCGCGATGTTCATGCAAATGAACCGCGCCAAACGCTGCCTGACGCTGAAGCCCGGAAGTCCGGAGGGGCGGGAGATCGTCCGCCGGTTGGTCGAAACCGCCGATGTCGTGATCGCGAACCTGCCGCACGATGCCCTTGTAAAACTCGGGCTCGATTACGACAGCCTGGCAGCGATAAACCCGCGCATTATCCTTGCGACCGCATCGGCATTCGGCAGCGAGGGGCCACTCGCGAGCCGCGTCGGGTTCGACGCGGTGGGGCAGGCGATGTCGGGGACGGTGCATCTGACCGGCACGCCCGACCAGCCCTATCGTGCGCAGGTCAATTATGTCGACTTCGGGACCGCGCTCCACTGTGCCTTTGGCGTGATGCTCGCGCTGCGCGAACGCGAGGCGACGGGCAAGGGGCAGTGTGTATCGGGATCGCTGCTCGGCACCGCGCTCGCGATGTCGAACGCGCTGACGATCGACCATGCGCTGAACGGTGTCGATCGCCAGCCGATCGGAAACCGCAGCTTCAGTTCGGGCCCGACCGACGTGTTCCGCACGCGCGACGGATGGATACTCACCCAGATTGTCGGCGCGCCCATCTTCGCGCGCTGGGCCGAACTGGTCGGGCGGCCCGATCTGGTCGGCGATCCGCTTTATGCCAGCGATATCTTGCGCGGCGATAATGGCGCGGAACTGAGCGCGATCATGCAGCGCTGGTGCATCGAGCGCACGAGCGCGGAGGCGATTGATGAGCTCGCCGCGGGTCGCGTCCCGGCTGCCCCGGTCCTGCGCGCGGGCGAGGCGCTGGCGCAGCCGCAGGTCGCGGCGATGGGACTGGTCGAGCCGGTGGGTTATCCGGGCGCGCTGGGCGAGGTTCCCATGATCCGCGCGCCGATCCGCCTTTCAGCTAGCGACAAAGGCACCGCACGGCGCGCGCCGCAGGTCGGCGAGCATGGCGACGCGATTCTCGCCGAACTCGGATATGACGCCAAAGCCATTTCGGCTTTGCGCGCGGCAAAGATTATTTGAGCCGGGAAGGGTGGACAAACGGCAATCGCCGCTTAAGTTACCGGTCAGTACAAAAATCAGCCCAGGAGTTCTCCATGACCGATAATAGCGAGTATGTGCCGCCGAAAATCTGGACCTGGGACAAGGAAAGCGGCGGGCGTTTCGCCAATATTAACCGCCCGGTCGCCGGTCCGACGCACGACAAAGAGCTGCCGATCGGCAAGCATCCCTTACAGCTCTATTCGCTCGGCACGCCCAATGGCGTGAAGGTCACCGTGATGCTCGAGGAACTGCTCGCGGCGGGACATGGCGGCGCCGAATATGACGCATGGCTGATCAATATCGGCGAAGGCGACCAGTTTTCGAGCGGTTATGTCGCGGCCAATCCGAACAGCAAGATCCCGGTGCTCGTCGACCGCAGCGGCGCCGAGCCGATCCGCGTGTTCGAATCTGGCGCGATCCTGATCCATCTCGCCGAGAAATTCGGCGCCTTCCTGCCGACCGAAACCGCGAAGCGTGCCGAGGCGCTGTCGTGGCTGATGTGGCAGATGGGCAGCACGCCCTTCCTCGGCGGCGGCTTCGGCCATTTCTATGCCTATGCGCCGACGAAGCAGGAATATCCGATCAATCGCTATGCGATGGAGGTCAAGCGCCAGATGGACGTGCTCGATCGCCGCCTTGCGGAAAGCGAATATATCGCGGGGGCCGATTACACGATTGCCGACATGGCGATCTGGCCCTGGTATGGCGCGCTCGCCAAGGGGCTCGTCTATGACGCCGGCGAATTCCTGCAGGTCGATGACTATAAGAATGTCCAGCGCTGGACCGACCAGATCGCGGCGCGCCCGGCGGTCAAGCGCGGGCGGATGGTCAACCGCGTGACGGGCGATCCGGCGAGCCAGCTGCGCGAGCGGCACGACGCGTCGGACTTTGAATTGCGCACGCAGGACAAGTTGGAGGAGGCCGAATAATTCACATTATTCGTTTGAAGGCGCCGCGCCGAAATTAGCGGTTCTTCAACGATAGGCAGCGCGCCACCAAATCCGCCCGGTTCCGGTGCCGAAAAAACCTGCAAAATACGCAAAAGCGGCGTTGGGCTCTCTCGACGCCGCTTTCATTTGCGGGCGGCCATTCTGCCGGCATGACAGGTTCCATCCGACTTTCGCGGCGCGTCCGCAAAATCGCCCTGACGGGCCTTACCCTGGCACGCGGGGAGCGTGGCGCCGCCATCGTCGAAATGGCGCTGGTGCTGCCGCTGCTCCTCGCGTTGCTGATGGGGATATTGGTCTATGGCCAATATTTCATGCTCGCGCATAGCGTTCAGCAGGCGGCAAACGACGGCGCGCGCGCGTCGATCGTCGGTCTCGACGCGGCCGACCGCAGCGCGGTCGCATCGCGCGCGGTCGGCCGCAGCCTGCAGGCGGTCGACGGCACGCACAGTGTCGCCGTATCCGAAACGACCGAGGCAATCACCGTCGCTGTGACCTTCACCGTGCCGCAGGACAGCCTCTTGCGATCAAGCTTCGTTCCGTCGCCGGGCAACGTCATCCGTGCCCGCGCGACGTTCGAATTGCCGGTCGATTGATCATGGCGATCCTGTCCCTTCTTCGCCGTATTGTCCGCCACCGCGGCGCCAGCATCAGCATCACGACGGCGTTCGGCATGACGATGCTGATCGGATCGGCGGCATTCGCGGTCGATCTCGGCTCGCTCTATCTCGACCGCCGCAAGTTGCAGGGCATCGCCGATGCCGCGGCGATGGCGGCGGCGGGGCGGCCCGGCGAGGAGCGCGCGGCGGCGGAGCGGATCATCGCCGCCAATTGCGATTGCGGTATCCGTATCGCGGTGCTCGACCCCGGCACTTACACCGCCGATCCGTCGATCCAGGCCGAACAGCGCTTTACGGGCGGCGGTGCGTCGCCGAACGCCGTGCGCATAACGCTGACGCGCGATCGCCCGCTGTTCTTCGGCAGCTTTCTGACGGGCCGGCAGGACAGCATCATTCGCGCGACCGCGACCGGCGCCCGGCGCGGCTATGCGGCCTTTTCGCTCGGATCGCGGGTCGCAGCGGTGAACGGCGGCCTTCCCAATGCGCTGCTGTCGAGCCTCACCGGCAGCCAGGTCAACCTGTCGGTGATGGACTATAATGCGCTCGCCAGCACCGACATCGACCTGCTCGCCTTTTCGGATGCGCTGCGGACCGAACTCAACGCCGACGTGCTGACCTTTGGCCAGACGCTCGACGCGCAGGCGACGTTGCCGCAGGTCGTGGCGGCGCTCGCCAGCGCGTCGGACGGGCAGGCGGCGACCGCGCTCGAGCATATCGCCGATCGCGCGCTGCCGCGCACCCTGCTGCCGTCGCGTGCGATCGACCTCGGCCCGCGGTCGTCGAGCATCCGGGTCGATGCGGCGAACCCGGTAAAGGTCAACGCGCTCGGCCTGCTGCGCACGATGCTGCTGCTCGGCAATGCGAACCGGCAGGTCGACCTGTCGCTGGCGGGCAGCCTGCCGGGCGGATCGGGGGTCAATATCGCGCTGATGATTGGCGAGCCGCCGGTGGGCTCGCCGCTGATCGCGGTGACCGACACCAATGATGTCGTCGTCCGCACTGCGCAGGTGCGGCTGAAAATCGATACGCGCGTCGCGACGCCGCTCGCCAGCGTCCATCTTCCCGTGCTCGCCGAACTGGGGTCGGCGTCGGCGCGGATCACCGACATCGACTGCCGGCCGAACAGCAGCGCTGCGGTGTCGCTTGGCGTCGTGACTTCCCCAGCGATGGTGGCGATCGGGACGGTTCCCGACAGCGATTTTCAGGACATGAAGCGCCCGCTGGATCCGGCGCCGGCGCGCGTCGTCACCTTGCCGCTCGTCAGTGTCGATGCGGAGGCCGAACTCATCCTGTCGGACCTTAATGAGAAGCCGGTCGCATTTTCGCGCGCCGAGATCGACGACGGCAAGGTGAAGACCGTGTCGAGCACCGGCCTGGTCGCGGGCGCCGCGAAATCGCTTTCGGACCGGATGGACCTCGACGTCAACGTCCTCGGGCTAGGCCTGAACCTGAAGCCACTGACGACGGTGATCGGCGAGACGGTGGCGCTGGCTGCGCCGGTGCTCGACACCGTGTTGTCGGACCTCACCGGCCTGCTCGGGGTTCATGTCGGGCAGGCCGATACGCGGGTCAACGCGCTGCGCTGCGGGAAAGCGCGGTTGGTCTGATCGCTCGCGCAATGGCGCCGTTCCGGACACGACCGCCCGCCGATTGATCCCTTCCAGACCGAAAGCAGGCGGCCGCCGGGTTATAGGGGCAGAGGATTGACCGGCTTTCAGGGGGATATCGTGGCAGCGGCACAGGAACCACAGCGCGTCTCGGCGGCCGATTTCATCCGCGGCTTTGCCAATTGGCGATTGCAGTCGGCGCGCAAGCCCGTCGTCGTGACGCATCACGGCAAGGATGCGCATGTGCTTATTTCGCTCGACGACTACCGCCGTCTCGACCGCGATGTGGCGCGGGAGGTCGCGGCGGCTTCCGACATATTGCAATCCTCGCTTGCCGGTCTGGTGGAATCGGTCCGCGATGGCGTGATCCTGATCGATCGCCAGCGGCGTATCGCCGCGCTCAACCCCGCGGCTTCGGATATGCTGGAGACCGCGGCCGCCGGTTTGATCGGGGAAGAGTTGATGGCCGCAATTCCGGGTCTCCGCGATAGCCTGATGGTTCATCACATCAACCGGCTGCTCGACCATCGCGAGCGATTTTCTGGCGACGTCCCGGGCATGCTTCGTCCGCGCCAATGGCTGCATGTCGACCTTGTTCCCCTGCCGGTCGGGGGCGCTATCGTCCTGCGCGATGTCAGCGACGCGATCGACGGTTTCGCCGCCGGCGACATGCGGCAGGCGATGCTCGACGCCGTCGAGATCGATGGCGGCATCGGCCACGCCCGCATCTCGGTGCGCGAAACGGTCGAGGCGGCGAACGCCATGCTCACCGATCTGCTCGGCGTCGAAGCCCCTGCGATCCGGCGGGTCCGCTTTTCGGCGCTGCTCGCGGTCGGGCAGCGGTCGGCGTTCGTCGAGGCGCTCGAATCGGTCTTTCGGTCGGGCGTCCCCGCACACGTCGCATCGCAGATGGTGACGCGCGACGGCTCGGTCATCGACGTTGCCCTGACGATAGCCGAGGTTCGCGGGCCTTATGCCAGCGAGGGTGCGGTGGTACTCGTCACGCGCAGACACGGCTAAAACCAGCTCCCGCGATCGATAGCCATGTTGCCGGTGGGCAGCTGCGCGTGCTGGACAAGCCGGGCTGTTAAGCGCAATCATCGGGGCAAGGAAGGTTGCAAGACGCAACTTGCCGTTTACGTAAAGGTGAGCGCTCAGTATAAGGGCGCCATTGCCCAATGGGAGATTCGTGATGGACATGGAATTCAGCCCCGAAGATCTCGCCTTCCAGCAGGAAGTGCGCGACTTCATCGCCGAAAATTACCCCGCCGACCTGCGCGACAAGCAGGACGAAGGCGAAGAGATGTCCAAGGAGGATTTTCTCGCCTGGCACAAGATCCTGTACAAAAAGGGCTGGATCGCGCCCGCATGGCCGGTCGAATATGGTGGCACCGGCTGGACCCCGACGCAGCGCTTCATCTGGTCCGAGGAAACGGCGCGCGCCGATTGCATCCGCCTGATGCCCTTCGGGCTCGCGATGGTCGGTCCGGTGATCTACACCTTTGGCACGCCCGAGCAGAAAGCTCATTTCCTGCCGCGTATCCTGTCGGGCGAGGATTGGTGGTGCCAGGGCTATTCGGAACCCGGCTCGGGCTCCGACCTTGCCTCGCTCCGCACGACGGCGGTTGCCGATGGCGACGATTATATCGTCAACGGGCAAAAGACGTGGACGACGCTGGCGCAGCACGCCGACTGGGGCTTCTTCCTCGTCCGTACCGACAAGGAAGCGAAGCAGCAGGAAGGTATCAGCTTCCTCCTCATCGACATGAAATCGCCCGGCATCACCGTGCGCCCGATCATCACATTGGGCGGCGAGCATGAAGTCAACGAAGTATGGCTCGAAGATGTTCGCGTGCCGCAATCGCAGCGCGTTTATGAGGAGAATAAGGGCTGGACCTGTGCCAAGTTCCTGCTTGCGCACGAGCGCACCGGCATCGCCGGCGTCGCGGCGTCGAAGCGCGGGATTGAGAAGGTGAAGGCGATCGCCCGCACCGAACTCGACGGCGACAAGCCGCTGCTAGCCAACGCCTTTTTCAAGCGCAAGGTCGCCGAGCTGGAAGTCGATCTGGCGGCGCTGGAATTCACCGAATTGCGCAGCCTTGCCGGCCCCAACGCAAATCGCGGTCCCGGGCCGGAATCGAGCCTGCTCAAGATCAAGGGCAGCGAAATCCAGCAGCGGCTGACCGAGCTGACGCTCGAAGCCGTCGGCCATTATGGCGCGCCCTATTTCCGCGGTTTCGGCGAAGGCGACAACGAGCATCCCATCGGGCCGGACTATGCGCATCGCGCCGCGCCGACCTATTTCAACATGCGCAAGACGACGATCTATGGCGGGTCGAACGAGATTCAGCGCAACATCATCGCGAAGATGGTTTTGGGTCTCTGAACGCGTCGCCCCCGCGAAGGCGGGGGCCGCATCGGCCTGACCTGACGCCGCAGCATAAACCTACAGCGGCCCCCGCCTTCGCGGGGGCGACGGGGATAAAAAATGGATTTCACCTACACCGAAACGCAGGACATGATCCGCGACACGCTCGCCCGTTTCCTCGGCGACACCTATGATTTCGAAACGCGCCAGAAGTTCATCAATAGCGACGCGGGTCGCGATCCAGCGATCTGGACGGCGCTTGCGCAGGAACTCGGCATGCTTGGCGCGCCTTTTGCCGAAGAGCATGGCGGCCTTGGCGGCGGCGCGCTCGAAAACGCGATCGTGATGGAGGAACTCGGCAAGGTCATCGGGGTCGAGCCCTATCTGCCGACCGTTGTCATCGCGGGCGGCGCGCTCAAGGCCGTCGGCGGCGCGCAGGCCGATGCGATGATCCCCGAGATCATCGCGGGCAATGCGATCATCGCCTTCGCTTACGCCGAGCCGCAGGGCCGCTATGACCTTGCGAACCTGCGCACCACCGCGAAGAAGGACGGCGCGGGCTATGTGCTGAGCGGACATAAATCGGTCGTCTATGCCGCGCCTTGGGCGACGCATCTGCTCGTCACCGCGCGCACCGGCGGTAATGCGCGCGACCGTGATGGTGTGTCACTGTTCCTGATCGACGCGAACCTGCCGGGCATCGTCCGCCGCGACTATCCGACGGTCGACGGCAGCCGCGCATCCGAAATCTATTTCGAGAATGTCGCGATCCCCGGCGATGCGCTGCTCGGCGGCGAAGGCACCGGCCTGCCGCTGATCGAACAGATCGTCGACGAGGCGACCGTTGCAGTCTGCGCCGAAGCGACCGGCGTGATGCAGAAGCTGCACGAAGGCACGCTGGAATATACGCAGCAGCGCAAGCAGTTCGGCGTGCCCATCGCGAAGTTCCAGGTGCTCCAGCACCGCATGGTCGACATGTTCATGGAAGTCGAACAGGCGCGCTCGATGACGATCATGGGAACGCTGAAGCTGGGTCTGCCCGCGAACGAGCGCATGGCGGCGGTCTCGGCGGCCAAGGCGAAGGTCGCGCGCGGCGCGAACTTTGTCGGGCAGAATGCAATCCAGACGCATGGCGGGATCGGCATCACGCAGGAACTGGCGATCGGCCATTATTTCAAGCGGTCGACGATGATCGAAGGCCAGTTCGGCAGCCACGATTATCATATGGACCGCTACGAGCGGATCACGCTGGCGGATTGACCGGTTATCCTCCCTGTCGCGTAGCGATGGGGAGGGGGACCGTTCGCGAAGCGAATGGTGGAGGGGCAGCGACGTCGCGTCCTTAGCCCCTCCGTCAGCCCTTCGGGGCTGCCACCTTCCCATGCCTGCGGCACAGGGAGGATCTCAATAAGCGACGTCGACGGCGATCCGGAGCGTGCGCGGGCGGAGCGGCGTGAGGAAGCCCTCATTCCCCTCAAGGAACGGCGTTCCGAGCGAAAAGCGATTGCCGCGCGAATCGAAGAGATTGGTGAGCGTCAGCGACAGGCCGCGGCGTTCGTTGCCGACGCGCATCGCAACCCCGGTATCGACATAGTCGCCCTGACTTTCGCCGAGTACCGGCCCGATACCGAGCCGCGACGGGCCGATATAATTGGCCCAGCCGTTCACGCGGAAATCCTCGTCACCGATGACGGTGGCGTAATTGACCGACCCGCGCACCGCATGGCTCGCTACATTGGGAATGCGTCCGAGGCGGCCCGGCGCGGCGTCGAACACCGGCAGGATCTGCGGCGCGAGATCGTCGACCCGGCTATGATTGTAAACCGCGCCGAGTTCGAAGGTGAGCGCAGCGGTCGGCCGCATCGCGACCGCCCCCGACACGCTGGTAATGCGGCCGTCGCCGATATTGGCGGTCGTCGGGAAGCCCGTGCTGTCGATGAAATCGGCCTGGATATTGCGCCAGCGGCTGTGCGAAATCGAAATGCTGGCGTCGAGCAGGCTCTGCCCCTTGTCGCCGAAGCGCATGCCGGCTTCCCATGTGCGGACCTGGTCGTTGAGGAAACGCCGCACGAAATTGCCGTCGACCGCGAGCCCACCAGGACGAAAACCTTCCTGATAGCGCGCATAGAGCCGGACATTGTGGAGCGGCGTCGCGAGCAGCGAGAAGGACGGCAGCAAATCGGTTTCTTTACGCGATGCGGTCGTCGCACGGTTGGCCTGCGCGAGGGCATAGGAGACGCCCTCGGCCGCGCCGCCCAGTTTGGCGTGCGACAGGCGAACGCCGCCCGATGCGATCAGGTCGGACATCACCTCGACGGTCGCCTCGGCATAGCCGGTGAATTCGGTGATCTTGTTGGTCACGCCGGGCAGGGTCGCACGAAGCGGGCCATAGCCATATTCGCGGTCCTGCCGCGCGCGATTGTCGATAAAGCTCGCGCCGATCACCCAGCCGAGGCCGTCGCGATACGGGCGCGACAGGCGGTTTTCGCTGACGAACATGCGCGTCGCATTATGCTGGTCGAGCACGCGCGGAACATCGTTCAGCGGAATGACCTGGACCGGCGCGAACAGGCGCTCGACATCGACGCTTCCAACCGAAGGCGGCGCGGGAACGCCGCCGCTGGACATATCGGTCCCTTGCCGCGCTTCGGGCAGGCTGGCGTCGAAGCGTTCAAACAGCCGGTGATCGATATAGGCGTTGGACGACTGGAAATGCAGATCATCCCAGTCCTTCATCACGACGACGGTGCCCATGCCATAGCGCGCGGTCGCATTCTGCTCGACCATCGAGTTGCGGGTGAGCGGCGCGCCATCCTTGTCGGCATATTGCGCGTCGTCGGAGGTGATCGCCTGATAGACGCCGCCCAAGTCGACCGTCCAGTCGTCACCCGCCTCGAACCGGAAAGTGCCGCGCCCGCCGCGGACATGCACGCGGTTGACGTCGTTCTGCCCGCGCAGCGGATTGTCGATATAGCCGCCGTCGGTGAGCATATAGCCGACGAGGCGCAGCGCGTGCCCGTTGTCGCTGACCGGGATATTGGCGATCGCGGCGATGTCCCCGCCGGGGTCGCCATGCTGGGTGACCGACAGGCCGGCAATCGCCTGCACCGTCATCTCGCGCGGGTCGGGGGCTTTCGGGATGACGCGGATGATCCCGCCGAGCGACCCGGCGCCATAGAGTGTGCCCTGCGGCCCTTCGAGGATTTCGACATTGTCGATGTCGTAGAGGCGCAGGTCCGGGTCGGGCGCATTATAGCTGAGGCGGATATCGCCGAGATACTGGCCGACGGTCGATTGCGTCGGGCCGGTGAAGCTTGAATCGGCTATCCCGCGAATGAACAGCTTGTTGCGCCCCGAACCGAGATGGGTCGAGGAGACGGTGGCGGTTCGCGACAGGATCGAATCCATCCCGCGCTCGCCGCCAAACGCCAAATCGCCGCCATCCAATTTGGTGACGACGCCGGCGAAGTGCGAAAGGGGCAGGTCGGTCTTCGACGCGGTGACGATGATTTCGTCCTGCGCCGCCGCGACCGCATCTTGCGATGGCTCGCGTGCCCTTGGTTGCGGTGTGTGTCGCGGTGTCGGTGCCGCCCGCGCGACACGGGCGGGGGCAGGGCGACGCTCGATACGCCAGCTCGTCGCGCTGACCCTTACGGCGCGCGCGTCGGACCCCGCGAGCAGGCGGCGGATCGCTTCATCGACGCTCATCCGCCCGCGCACCGGTTTGACGCGGCCCTGCCACAGTTTCGCATCGCCGACGCTGATGCTGACCCCGGCCTGCCGGCTGATGACGGGCAGCGCGGTCGACAGGCTGCCTTTGGGCACGTCGAACGCGCGTTCCTCCGCCGCCTGCGCCTGCGCGGGCAGGCACAGCGCTATCGCTGCTGCGGCGAGGGAAAGGCGCGGGTGCATGCTCAGCGGGTCAATATCCAGCCATCGCCTTGCCGCTCGGCCTTCGTTCCCGACAGCGCGGCAAGATCGGCGATCGTGCGGTTCCGGTTCTTGTCGATGATCAAGGCGCCGCGGAACGACAGATCGCGTGCTTCGGGCGCGATGCTCACTTGCATCCCGGCGGTGCGCCTCAGATCCTCGGCGACGACAGCGAGCGGCGTGCCATTGTAAACGAGCAGGCCGCTACGCCAGCCGCCGATGCTGGCCACATCGACATCCTGGACGACCGGGGGCTGACGGTCGCCATCGCGCGCTTCGATGCCCTTGCCGGCAACGAGGCGGACCTTGTCGCGGTCGGGGTTGTAGAGGACGATGCCCTCGGACACTGCGACCGACGTCTGGCGATCGCGGCGCATGACGTTGAAGGCGGTGCCGAGATCGACGATCTTTGCGTTGCCGGTCTCGACCACGAAGGGATCATCGTCGCGGTGGACGACATGGAACATCGCCTCGCCCGATTCCAGCCGGGCAAAGCGCGGTCGCTCCTTGTCGATCTCGATCACCGAGGCACCGTTGACCTCGATCTTCGAGCCATCGGCCAGCTCTATGGTGCGATGCTCGCCGGCGACCGTTTCGATCCGGTTTTCATCCCCGAACAGGCCGAGGCCCGACAGGCTGATCGCGCCGACTAGTGCCGCGGCCATTGCCCCGCCAAACCAGGTGCGCCGCGACGGGCGGCGCGGCGCATCGGGTACAATCACGACCGATGGCTTGGGCGCCGCGGGCAGGGCGTCGAGATCGCGGTCCAGGATCGCGACCGCGTCGTAGATCGCATTGTGCGCCGGATCCTCGGCAAGCCAGTCGGCAAAGCCGTCCCAGTCGTCGAAAGCGGGGTCGCGCTGGCGGATCAGCCAGTCGATGGCGCGCGCTTCGGCGTTTGTCGCGTCAGCTTGCATCGAACTGCCTCCGGATCACGGCGAGCGCCGCATAGACCTTGCGCAGATCGGCTTCGACGGTGCTCAGGCTGACCCCCATTTCACTGGCGATATCGCGTTGATTCTGGCCGTCGACGCGGAACCGGCGGAAGATGCGTGCCGGCCGCTCCCCGGTCGCGGTGATCGCCGTTTCGACGAGCGCGAGTTGTTCGCGCGAGATCAACGAGGTTTCGGTCGAGGGGCTTTGCGTCGCGGCGGCTTCACCCCATGCCTTGTCGCGCAGATCGCTCTGGCGCGCCGACCGATAGCGATCGAGCATCAAATTGTTTGCGGCGCGCATGATATAGGGCAGTGGCTCGGCGACGGGCCCAGTCTTGCGGTCGGTCAACCGCATCCACAAATCCTGGAACAAATCCTCGGCGCCGTCGCCCGCGCCGCGCACTTCCAGAAAGCGGACGATACGATCCCGGTTGGCGAGCAATACGCCTTCGATGCCTTGGGCGGCGTCGGTTCGATCACGCGACTCGGTCATGGATTGCTTGCTTTGGAACGCCATCTTCTGTCGGTAAGCGCCGCTTCGCCCTGCGCCATACGTCCCCCTGATGACGCCGTCATATAGCGCCATTGCCCAGCCGCGCAACTGCGGCGGAAAGAGAGGAGCGGTGGCAAGTGCAAGCATCGGTTCGTTCATTCATTTCTCGAGGGTCAGGACCTACCAATTGCACGATCGAGGCGTCGAAATGGCGAAGATATCGGGTTCGGGTGGCCGCCGCGGGTAGCAGCGCTACCCGCAAGGCCGCGCGGGCCTGAGATCGAAGCCATTTCGGCGTCCCTTCGGGATTTGACCGATTTTGTCCATTGCGTCGTCGGCAAGTCTGGAAATATCGACATATTCCTGCGCCTTGCCTCCTCGCACTGAACAAAATCGTTTCAAACCTCGATCGCGCAATTGGTAGGTCCTGACCCTAGGCAAGGGGGAAGCGTGGGTAGGGGTTACGCTTCCCCCTTGCGGGCGGGGCCGGCCGGGGGGCTAGAGGCCGACCCGCAAGCTCGCACGGAAAGCCCAGCCGATATGGCTTTGCTGTTCTTCCGCGGACACTTCGCCAGCGACCTGGAAGGCCGAATTGCCGGCGATGCCACGGAAACGGCCGACCCAGCCGCTCGTGCGATCATCAGGAACAAGGGTGAAAGGCGTGCCGTTCTTGAACGACGCCGTCGTCGTGCCGAGGGTGCCGCTGACGATCTGGCGGCGGCCGCCTTCGAGTTCGAAACGCGTCCAGCCGTCATATTCGTCGGCACCGCCAAAATCGAGGCCGATGGCGACAGTGCCCGACACGGCAAGCTCATCGCTGTCACGGCTCAGCACCGTGAGATCGAGCGCGTCGCCGCCGCCGGTTTCCTGATAGCCGTCTTCCTTCAGCTTGAAGTAGTCGACCGCGACCATCGGGCGGAAGCTCAGGCCGCCGACGCGCGTGTCGTAAGCGACCGAACCTGAGGCCGACCACAAAGTGCCGTCCCACTTGCCCTTCATCGTCTTTTCGATGTCCTCGGCGCCCGCTTCAGCGCGGAAGATGCGCGTGCCCTTCAAGCTGATCGGCGCGCCTGAAACACGGGCGCTCGCCATAAAACCGTCCGAACGCAGGCGCCAGTGCAGCGCGCCTTCGAACTGGCTGGTGCTGACTTCATTGGCGTTGCTGCCGTTGCCGTCCTTACCGCTGAGAAAAGCAATCGAGCCGCCGAAGTTGCCCAAGTTGCTCTTGATTTCGGCGCCGCCCGAAATGCCCCAGCCGCTGACGTCATAGCTCGCGGTGTTGCCGACGCCTTTCGACGTGCCCCAGACGGCCTGGTTGACCCAATAACCCCATTTGCCCTCGTCCTGGAACGGTGCGTTGGGGTCCTGCAGGTAGCGCGACAGCGCGCGCGAGCCCGAGGTGACGGTTTCGAAGACGCCGCCTTCATGTTCGGGAAGCATCTGGCCAAGCTGGTTGTGGAACTGCTCGCCGTCGGTGATGCCGAGGAAGACGTCCTCGATCTTCTGGTCGGCTACCACCGCGTCGAGCACGGCGTCGAACGCGCTCGATTCCGAGCGGTTGAGCCCGAGTTCGGTCGTGGTCTTGCGCGATACGTCGACGATCAGCTGGGTCGCGTTCGATGTCAGCGTGCCCTTGTAGAGGAAGGGCAGCAACGTCTGCGATGCGGTGAGGTTGCTCGCGCCGGTGAGCGTCCCCGCGGTCAGCACGATATGCTGACCCTCGGCCTTTTCGAGGCTCGACAGCTTGAGCGCGAGCTTCGATTCAGCCCCGAAGCTGGCGTTGCCGCTGACCTGAAGGTTGGTGCCCGTGGTGCCGGTATCGAGCATCACGCCAAGTGTGCCCTTGTCGTTGACGGCGAGCGACGAAATCGTCGCGGCGCCGCCGACGTCAAAGGTGCCGCCAGCGACCGAAACCGCCAGACCCTGTGAATTGGCGAGCGTGCCCGAGAAGATCGAGGTGCCGCCGATTGTCAGCGTATCGGCGCCGCCGCCAAAGTCCGCCAGGCCGGTGAACTTCGAGGTGCCGGCCAGCGTCATCGCGTCACTGCCAGCGCCGAAGCGGGCGTTGCCGGCGTAGGTCGCGTCACCCGACAGCGCGAGCTTGTTGTTGCCGGCGCCGAAGAAGCTGTTTCCCTTTACCGAGCCATCGGCGATATCGAACACATCGTTGCCGCCGCCGAAGCGGACGTCGCCAACGATGCTGGGGGCGGTGATGCCTGCGGCGACCGCGGTCTGCTTGACCGTCGCGCCGTTGTTGTTCGCCGACAGGTCGATCGCGATGTTGCGATCGGAGGAGGCGAGCGCGCCGGTGGCGCTGATCGTGCCGCTGTTTTCGACCGTGCCGACCTTGCCCGACAGATCGACGATGGCGCGCGCCGTGCCATTGTCGCCGCCCGTCTTGGCGGTGATCGAACCGCTGTTGCGGATCAGCGGGACATCGCCGCCGGCCTCGATCAGCACCGCGGTTGCGACCGCACCCGCGGCATTGCCGCCGGTCGTCGCTTCGATCTTGCCCGCATTGCGAAGTTCGGGGGTGGTCGCACCGCTGCCGAAGCGGATTGCGGTTGCCGCCGTGTCTTTCGACAGCGCCGTCACGCTGCCGGTGGCACCGATGCCGATGCCGCCCGCGATGGTGACCGCACCGCCGAGGCCGCCGATCTGCATGCCGTTGCCGTCCTTGCCGGCGTAGAGGCCGTTGCCGAGCACCGCGCCGTCGATGATGAGGCCAAGGCCGGTGCCCGTTCCGGCGACGGGGCCGATTGTGACGGCGCGGTCGGCTGACCCGAGGCGGATCGCGGCGGCCGAACCGAAGGAGCGCACGACGGCGTTTCCTTCCTTGTCGTCGTCGATGCCGTCCTTGTCCTCGTCCTTGTCGTCGGGCTTCGTGTCCTTGGGCGCGGCGGCGAGGACGATGCCGCCGGTGACATTGCCTTCGATTGACAGCGCGTTGCCGCCGGTCAGCAGGTCATCGGCGTCGAGCTTTGAGGGATCGGCAGGCGGCGTCGTGAAGCGGTAGCCGGTTGCGGTCAGATTGCCCTGGACGACCAGTGCGCCGGTGACGTTGCCGGCAATCCGTGCGCCGATCGCATCCACGCCTTGCGCGCTGATCGTGCCGGCAAGGCGGACGTTGCCCGTCACATCCTGCAGCCCGACGCCAAGCGCGCGGTCGCCGATGACGCTGATAGTGCCGTCGTTAGTGAAATTTCCGGTCAGCGGCCCGCCGAGGCGGATGCCCGCCGAATTATTGCCCTCGATCGCGATCGCGCCCGAGTTGACGATATTGCCGGTAAAGGCGCCTGCGGTCGCGATGCCGACGCGGTTGCTGCCGATAGCGAACGCGCCGTCGATGTCGCCGTCATTGTCGATGTCGGTCGGCGCATAGGTTTCGCCGATGGTGATCTTGCCGCTCGCGCTGTTGGTGATTCCGCCCGACGTGCCGGCATTCGCGAGAATGCCCGTGGCGCCGTCGACGTTGCTGAACTCGATCGTGCCTTCGTTAACGACCTTGTGATTGCTGTCGATGGTGACTGCCGGGCCCGTGACGGTGGGCTTGATCGAACCCGCTGCGACGATCTTGATGTCGTCGGCGGCGCCCGATTTGATCGTCGATGTCCGCACCGGCGCCGTAGTGGCGGTGCTGATCGTCGTCTCGGCATAGGCGGCGGTCGAAATGAGGGTGGCCAGGCAGGTGGAGGCCAGCAAGGTTTTGCGCATCGGGTTCCTCTTGAGATCGGGGCCGGGATGTCTTCCCGGCGACAATCACAAGACGGAGCGGTGTCGGCGCAGCCTTGGAAAAAAATCGCCTCAATCGCGCGCGGTCTAGGCGCGGCTAATTCCGTGCGGTCACAATCCACGCCGCGCCGTCGATCTGCACAGACGTCTCGCCAGGGCGTTTCGCGAACGCCGCGCGGACAGCTGCCGCTGATTTCGCGCGAATATCGTCGGATTGGTCGGCAAGCGCGCGCGACAGCGGCCCCACCTGGAACGCCATGTCGAGTGCATCGTCGATCGCCTCTTCGCGCGTTGCGCCGCGGCCATAGGAAATACTCGTGTCAAAGGGCGTGATGTCGATCGCGGTAAAGCCTGCTGCCGAGAGAATATCCGCGACCTTCTGCCGATCGCCAAAGGCGAAGGGTCCGGGGGCATTCGGATCGGCGGGCACCGGCTGCACGATGTCGCGGATCGCCGCCATCGGCAGCCGCACCCAGTCATTCTCCTGCGCCCCGCGCCAGCACACGAACGCCAGCCGTCCGCCGGGTTTTAGTGCCCGGCGCATATGGGTGAAGGCCGCAACGGGCTCGTCGAAGAACATCACGCCGAAGCGCGAGAAGAGAAGGTCGAACTTTCCTGCGGGCAGCGGGGCGGTCGCGGCATCGGCGCATCGGAATTCGATCTGCATGCCGACGGGTGCGGCGGCGCGGGCGATCTCGACGAGCTGTTCCGATATGTCGACGCCAAGGATGTGGCCGCCGGCTCCGACCTGCTCTGCAAGCGGAAAGGTCGAGGTGCCCGATCCGCAACCGATGTCGAGAACCTGTTCGCCGGGCCGTGCATCGGCCGCTGCGATCGCGGCATTGCCGAAGTCCTCGAGCATCACATCCAGCCGCGCCAGATTCGCGGCCCAGCGTGTTCCGCTGTCGCCGTTCCAGTCATGCGTGGGGACGGTCTCGACATCGGACATGCGCTTGCTCCTTTATTGCGAATAATTCGCAACTACGCCAATCTCCGGCCGAGCGCAAGGCTCGTCCGAATAGCTATGCCCTGTTGCATCGCTCCCGGCCATGCGACATTCCACCGGCAGGACCGGCCGCGTGGGACCGGCAAGGGAGAGTCATGAGCGAACAGATCGTCACGGTGGACATCGGCGGCACGCACGCGCGCTTTGCGATTGCCGAGATCGAAGGCGGGCGCGTTCTGGCGCTCGGCGAGGCGACGACGCTCCATACAAAGGACCATGCAAGTTTCCAAACCGCCTGGCAGGATTTCGAACGTCAGCAGGGCGGAACTTTGCCGCGGGCGGTTGCGATAGCCATCGCGGGGCCGACACGCGGCGAGATCATCCGCTTCACGAACAACCCGTGGATCATCCGCCCGGCTTTGATCAACGAGAAGCTGAGCGTCGATCGATATGCGCTGGTGAATGATTTCGAGGCGGTCGGTCATGCCGTCGCGCAGGCCGACGACAGCTATTTCGAGCGGTTGACGGGTCCTGACGAGCCGCTTCCCGCGACCGGGACGATCACCATCATCGGCCCCGGCACCGGCCTTGGCGTTGCGCATGTCTGGCGCGACGGTGCCGACTATCGCGTCCAGGCGACCGAGGGTGGACATATCGACTTCGCGCCGCTGGACAGCATCGAGGATGCGATCCTCGCGCGGCTGCGCAAACGCCATCGGCGCGTGTCGATCGAACGCATCGTGTCGGGACCGGGAATCGTCGACATCTACGAAACGCTGGCGGCGCTTGAAGGGCGCGCGATCCCGCGGCTCGACGACAAGGCGATCTGGACCAACGCACTGAGCGGCGACGACAGCTTGGCGGCGGCGGCGGTCGATCGCTTCTGCCTGTCGCTCGGCAGCGTCGCGGGCGACCTTGCATTGGCGCAAGGTGCCGGTGGGGTGGTCGTTGCGGGCGGGCTGGGCTTGCGCATCCGCGACAGTCTGGTGCGTTCGGGTTTCCCCGAACGCTTTATCGAAAAGGGGCGTTTCGAAGGCTTTATGTCCGCGCTGCCGGTAAAGCTCATCACCCATCCACAGCCCGGCCTGTTCGGTGCCGCGGCGGCATTCGCGCGCCAATACACCTGAATCCGCAAATACCGCTGGCATCGGGCGGCGAAAATCGGCAGCAATGGAACTTCGATTTCTGAAGGATTCCATCGCTCGTGTCCGCCCGTCCCGTCCTCGGCATCATCGCCTGTAACCGGCAGGTCGGCTCCGAATATGCGCAGGCGGTGATGAACCGTTATGCGAAGGCCGCGATGCGCCATGCCGACTGTGCCGCGCTGCTCATTCCGTCGCTTCCGGACTATATGCGCGCCGACGAGATCGTCGGTCGGCTCGACGGCGTTTTGCTTACCGGCTCGCCATCGAACGTCGAGCCGGCACGTTATGGTGAGGAAGATGCAGGGGAGGGGCCGTTCGATCCCGATCGCGATCGGATGATGCGCGATCTGGTCGAGGCGGTGATCGCGGCGCAGAGGCCGTTATTCGGCATTTGCCGCGGGTTCCAGGACATCAATGTCGCGCTCGGCGGGACGCTGCGCCGCGACACCGCGACGAACGGCGAACTGCTGCGCCACCATACGCCTGACGGGACATTGTTCGATGCGATGTTCGATCATCGGCATCATGTTGACCTCGTCGATGGCGGCATGCTGGCGTCGGCCTATCGGGCGGAATCGCTCGATGTGAATTCGGTCCATTATCAGGGCATCGGACGGCTCGCCGACGGCTTGTCGGTCGAGGCGCGTGCGCCCGACGGACTGGTCGAGGCTTTCAGCGCGCGGCCGAACGGCGCACCCTTGCTGGCAGTCCAGTGGCACCCCGAATGGGCGGTCGACGGCAATGAAGAGAGCCAGACCTATTTCCGCCTGCTCGGACAGGCGCTGCGGGGCGAGCTATGAACCGGCGCGTCACCCGTTACGATCGCTATCTCGCGCGGCTCTGCTTCTCTCCCTGACCTGGATTCCCCTCCCCAAAAGGGAGGGGTTAGGGGTGGGTGGCTCGCCAAAGGCGAGCGCTCTTCCCTTCGACGTTCTCGGCGCTTCGCGCCTACCCACCCCCGACCCCTCCCTATGAGGGAGGGGAGATCAGGATCAGAAATATGCCCCGCAATCACGACATCGCCGAACTGCGCCGCCTCGACGTCGCGCACCATCTTCCAGCACAAGCCGACTGGGCCGAGATCGAAAAACTTGGCGGCAGCCGCATCATCACGCACGCCGAGGGCTGCTATATCCACGATGGCGACGGGCACCGCATCCTCGACGGGATGGCCGGCCTGTGGTGCGTCAACGTCGGTTACGGCCGCGAGGAGCTGGTCGAGGCGGCAGCGGCGCAGATGCGCGAACTGCCCTTCTACAACACCTTCTTCAAGACCGCGACGCCGCCGACGGTGACGCTTGCCGCGAAGATCGCCGGCCTGACGGGCAATCGCTTGCCGCACATCTTCTTCAATGCCTCGGGCAGCGAGGCGAACGACACCGTGTTCCGCATGGTCCGCCATTATTGGAAGCTGAAAGGCGAGCCTAATCGGACCGTCTTTATCAGCCGCTGGAACGCCTATCACGGCTCGACCGTCGCGGGGGTTTCGCTCGGCGGGATGAAGGCGATGCACGTGCAGGGCGACCTGCCGATCCCCGGCGTCGAGCATGTCCGCCAGCCCTATGCTTATGGCGAAGGGCAGGGGATGACCGAGGAGGAGTTCTGCGACGCTTGCGTCCAGGCGATCGAGGACAAGATCCTCGAGGTCGGCCCCGAAAATTGCGCCGCCTTCATCGGCGAACCCGTGCAGGGTGCCGGCGGCGTGATCATTCCGCCCAAGGGTTATTGGCCCAAAGTCGAGGCCGTGGCGCGCAAATATGGCCTGCTCGTCGTCGCCGACGAGGTGATCTGCGGGTTCGGACGCACCGGCAAGATGTGGGGGCATGAGACGATGGGCTTCACCCCCGACCTGATGCCGATGGCGAAGGGGCTGTCGTCGGGCTACCTGCCGATCTCGGCCACCGCGGTCGCGGCGCATGTCGTCGAAGTGCTCAAGACCGGCGGCGATTTCGTCCACGGCTTCACATACTCGGGGCATCCGGTCGCCGCGGCAGTCGCACTCAAGAATATCGAGATCATCGAGCGCGAAGGACTGGTCGAGCGCACGGGCAGCATCACCGGCCCGCATCTCGCGAAGGCGCTCGCGACGCTGAACGATCATCCGCTCGTCGGTGAAGCGCGCTCGATCGGGCTGCTCGGCGCGGTCGAGATCGTCGCCGACAAGGAAACGCGCGCGCGCTTCGGCGGGGCCGAGGGGACAGCGGGACCAATGGCGCGCGATGCGTGCATTGCCAACGGGCTGATGGTGCGCGGCATCCGCGACAGCCTGGTCATGTGCCCGCCCCTGATCATTTCGACCGAGCAGATCGACGAGATGGTTGCCATCATCCGCAAATCTCTCGATGAGGTGCTGCCGAAACTCCGCGCGCTCTAAACAGGAAAGACCAAGACCTTATGCCCTCCGGCCTTTTTGCCCTGCTCGACGTTATTGCGACGATCGCCAAGGTCGCCGCCGCGAGCATCGACGATATCGGCGCTGCGGCGTCGAAGGCCGGGGTCAAGGCCGCGGGCGTGGTGGTCGACGATACCGCGGTAACGCCGCGTTACGTCACCGGCTTCACCCCCGACCGCGAACTGCCGATCATCTGGCGGATCACCAAGGGGTCGATCTTCAACAAGCTGGTGCTGATCCTGCCGGCGCTGCTGCTCTTGTCGACGTTCGTTCCATGGGCGATCACGCCGCTGCTGATGATCGGCGGCGCCTATCTTTGCTTCGAGGGCGCCGAAAAGGTGCTGCACTCGCTGCAGAAGGACAAGACGAGCCTCGCCGAAGACGCAGCGATCGTCGCCGACCAGGATCATGAAGAGGCGATGGTGAAGGGGGCGGTGCGCACCGACTTCATCCTCTCGGCCGAGATCATGGTGATTGCACTGAACGAAGTGCTCGACGAGCATTTCGCGATGCGCGCCGCGACGCTCGCGGTGGTTGCGATCGCGATCACCATCGCGGTCTATGGCGTCGTCGGGCTGATCGTGAAGATGGACGACATCGGCCTGCATATGGCGAAAGAGGGCAATGCAGCGCGGCGGTCAATCGGGCGCGGGCTGGTTGCTTTTATGCCGAAGCTGCTGGCGGCGCTCGCGCTGATCGGCACCGCGGCGATGCTGTGGGTCGGCGGCCAGATTTTCATTCACGGCCTCGACGAATATCACATCGGCAACATCGGGCATGGGCTCCACGATTTCGCGCATGCGGTGGCGGGGAACCTGCCGGGCGCGGGCGTTTGGGAGTGGCTGATCAACGCGGGCGGTGCGGGCGTATTCGGGCTGCTGCTCGGCGGCGTGATCGTCGGCCTGCTGCACTTGTTGCCGGGCAAGAAGGCCCATTGACCTCGTCATCCCGGACTTGATCCGGGATCCATTGCGGCGCCGAAGTCATCGACCGCGGATCAAGTCCGGGGTGACGAAAGTGGAATCCGTTCCCGAACGAGCCTTAAAGCCACAAAAGCCCCGCATGGAGACACTGCATTTGTGTCCTTTGTGGCTTTAAGGCCGGGTAAGCCCGGTTTGGCAAAGCGAAATATGAACGGGTAGAAAGAGCCGAAGCGAGAGGCTCTCACACGACCGCCATGTAGGAAAGCTTCTTTTGCCGAGCGCGTCAGCCAAGCAACACCACCGGACTATCCGCGCGCCAGTGCATGCTCACCTTGTCGCCCCAGGTGAAATCCTCCTGGTCGTGGCGCGACAGGTTCGGGCGGGATACGCGCAGGCACGCACCCGATTCCAGCTCGATCTCGAACAGGGTGATGTCGCCTAGATAGCTCATCCCTTTGATCTTGCCGCGCGCAAAATTATAACCGTCGGGCGCGTCCTGCGCCGCGGCCTTGACCGCCTTGCCCTCGCCGGGAACGTGGAGGTAGATTTTCTCGGGGCGTAGCGCGATCCACACATCGGCGCCGTGCGGGCCGGTGACACCGTGGTTGAGATACACCTTGCCGAGCCCCGGGCAATCGACCGCGGCCTTGTCGGGATCGTCGAGGGTCAGCTTGCCCTCGAAGATGTTCACCGATCCAACGAAATCGGCGACGAAGCGGTTGGCGGGATATTCGTAGAGGTCCGACGGCGTCGCGAGTTGCGCGACCTCGCCCTTGTTAATCACCCCGATACGGCACGCCATAGAGAGCGCTTCGTCCTGATCGTGGGTGACGGTGACGAAGGTGATGCCAACCTTTTCCTGCAGATCGCTGAGTTCGAACTGCATCTGTGCACGCAGCTTGGCATCGAGCGCCGACAGCGGTTCGTCGAGCAGCAGCACTTTCGGCCGCATCACCAGGCTGCGCGCGAGTGCGACGCGCTGGCGCTGGCCGCCCGACATCTGGTCGGGCATCCGCGTTTCGAACCCGCCGAGCTTGACCAGCTCGAGCGCCTCGGCGACGCGGTCCTTGATCTCGCCGCCCTTCACGCCCGCAATCTTCAGGCCATAGGCGACATTGTCGGCAACGCTCATGTGCGGGAACACGGCATAGCTCTGGAACACCATGTTCACCGGGCGCTTGTTCGGCGGGATGCCCGCCATATCATGCCCGTCGATCAATATCTTGCCCTCGGACGGCAGCTCGAACCCGGCGATCATCCGCAGCAGCGTCGTCTTGCCGCACCCCGACGGGCCAAGCAGCACAAAGAATTCGCCGGCATTGATGTCGAGGGTGACATTGTCGACCGCTGTCACCTTGCCAAAGCGTTTCGAGACGTTCTGGATCTGAATGATCGGGCGTGCGGTTTCGGTCATGGTCAGTGGGTTTCCGCAATGGCTTTCACGCCCTGAAGCTTGAGCGCGACGAAGGTCAGGGCGACGGTGAGGACGATGAGCAGCGTCGAGGCGGCGTTGACCTCGGGCGTCACCGAGAAGCGGACCATCGAATAGACCTTCACCGGGAAGGTGATCGTGTCGGGGCCGCTGGTGAAATAGGTGATCACGAAATCGTCGAGGCTCAATGTGAAGGAGAGAAGCGCGCCGGCAACAAGCGCGGGTTTGATGTGCGGGATCAGCACGTCGCGGAACACCTGCCATTCGCTCGCGCCGAGATCCTTCGCCGCCTCCTCCTGCTCGCGGTTGAAGGTCGCGAGCCGCGAGCGCACGACCATCGTCACGAAGGGAAAGCAGAAGGTGATATGCGCGATGGTGATCGCGCCGAGGTTGAACGGCCAGATGAGGTCGGTTGGCCAGTTCACCGCGGCGAAAAACATCAGGAAGGCGACGCCGAGGCATATTTCGGGGACGATGATCGGCAGCGAGATCGTGCCGTCGATCGCGCTTTTGAGCGGGAAGCGGAAGCGCCACAGCATCACCGCGGCAACCGCGCCGAGAACGAGACTGACGATCGTTGCGAGCGCCGCGATGGTCAGCGAGTTGAGCAAAGCCTCGACGAGCTGGTCATTGCTCATTGCTTTCTCGTAATATTTGGTCGTGAAACCGCGCCACACGACGTTGCGCTTGCTGTCGTTGAAACTGAAGATCACCAGCACGACGAGCGGCGCGTAGAGGAAGACCATCACCGCGCCGACCCAGAGGCGCATCCACAAGGTACGGCTATATTCGAGCGGCGCTACGGGCGTGCGGGTGAAGAGCGCCATCAGCGAACCTCGGGCACTTTTTTGCGCATCGACTGGATCGCGATCAGCGCGAACATCGCATAGATGAGCAGGAAGGAGAGGGCGGCGCCGAACGGCCAGTCATTCGCTTTCTTGAACTGGCGCTCGATGACGTTCGCGATCATCTGGCTGTCGGTCCCGCCCATCAGGTCGGGCGTGAGGTATGCGCCGAGCGCGGGGATCAGCGTGATCATCACCCCCGCGACGATGCCCGGCGCGGCGAGCGGCACGACGATGCGCATGATCGTGCGGAAATGCCCGGCACCGAGATCGAGGCTCGCCTCGATCAGGCTGCGGTCAAGCCGGTCGAGCGCGGCGTAGAGCGGCAGGACCATGAAGGGCAGATGGACGTACACAAGCCCGAACACGACCGCGAAATTGTTGAAGAGCAGCTGCACCGGCTCCCATGTCGGGAGCGGCTGGAGCCCGACGAGCGTCTTGATCCAGCTCGTCCCTTCCCACAGCGCGCCGAGCCCCTTGTTCGCGAACCCCTGCGTCCCGAGGAGCATCATGAGCGCGTAAGTGCGGATGAGCAGGTTCGTCCAGAAGGGCAGCATGATGCCGAGCAGCAGCCAGGGCCGCCATTTCTCGCTGGCAAAGGTGATCGCCATTGCAACGGGAAAGCCGATGATCAGGCAGATTAGGGTGACAAGCGCCGCAACCGCGAAGCTCTTGCCGAAAATGGTGAGATAGAGCCATTCGGTCGCGCGCTTGTAATTGTCGAGCGTCCCCGAAATGTCGATTTCGGTCAGCCCCTTATTCTCGCCAAAGCTGTAGAGCCAGACGATCGCCATGGGCACGAGGAAGAAGAGGATGATCCAGAACAGCGTCGGTAGCGATACCGCCGCAAAGACCCCTTTGTTCGTTTTCCAGTCCTGTTCGGCCATCCCCCGATGCCCCCTTCAGACCGTTACGCAGCCCGAACCCTTGTAAACGCCTCCTCATAGAGCGGCTGAAGCTCGGGATTGAAGCGCGCATATTCGCATTTCGCGAGCGCTTCGGCGGGCGGGAAGATGACAGGGTTGTTCTTGTAGCTGTCAGGCATCAGCTTCTTCGCGGCGGCATTGGGTGTCGGGTAGAGGATCGTCTCGGTGATTTCCTTGTCGACATTGGCGTCGAGAATATAGTTGATGAAGGCGTGCGCATTCTTCGGATGCGGCGCCCCCTTCGGGATGCACAGATTGTCCGAATTGAGCTGGCTGCCTTCTTTCGGGATGACGAAATCGATATCCTTGTCCTCGAGCATCGCCTGCGCGATGTCGCCATTATATTCGAGCACGACGTCGACATCGCCCTTGAGCAGCAAATCCTGCCCGTCATCCTCGTGGAATTTCTTCACATTGGGCTTTTGCTTGATCATCATCTTTTCGATCGTCGCAATGTCCGCCGGGGTCAGCGCATTGACCGATTTGCCGAGATATTTGCCATAAAGGCGGAACATGTCGCCGGCTTCCGACAGCCAGGCGATGCGGCCCGCATATTCGGGGCTGTCGAACAGGACCTTCCAGCTGTCGGGCTTTGCCGACACTTTCGATTTGCGATAGCCGATGCCGAGCGCGAGCCAGGTGTAGGGCATCGAAAATTTGCGCTGCAGGTCATATTCGACGTTGATGTAGGCCGGATCGATATTCTTCTTGTTCGGGATTTGCGCATGGTCGAGCGGCAGCAGCATGCCCGCCTTGCTCATCCGCTCGACGAAGTCGTTCGACGGCACGATCACGTCATAACCGGGATTGCCGGCCTTGAACTTGGCGAACAGAACGTCGTTGCTGTCGAACAGGTCCATCGTGACGTCGACGCCGGTCGCTTCCTTGAAATTGTCGAGCGTATTCTCGCCGATATAAGTGTCCCAATTGTAGAAGTTGAGCTTGGCTTCCTCGCCGTTCGCGAGCTTCTTGCCGCCCTCTTTGCTGCACGCGGCGAGGCCGCCAAAGCTGATCCCGATCGCCGCGACTCCCATCGCCTGCAGCAGCGAACGCCGCCCCCGGGTTTGCTTGATCAGTTCAATCGGGTCCATGTGCAGCCTCCCTGTTTGTGACGTCAAGCTGACTCAATAAGGTCGGCTTGGGAAGAGCTTTTTTGCGCTGCACCAAGTTTCTTTGAAACTTTCATGCGTTGCGCAGATACCAATCGTAATCAAGCGTCGGGACAACGCCGAAATAGCGATCCTGCTCGACGCGCTTCACGATGCTGAACATGTCGACGAAGCGCGCGCCGAGATAGTCGCGCATCAGCGTCGATGCATGGAAGCGGTCGACCGCGGCGAACCAGTTCGACGGTGGCTTGTCATCGCCGCTGTTGTCGCGGTCATAGCCGTTGCCGACGACCGCCGCGCCGGGATCGATCTTGTTCGTCATGCCGTGATGCATGCCCGCAAGAACCGCCGCGACCGCCAGATAGGGGTTCGCGTCGGCGCCACACGCGCGGTGCTCGACATGGCGGCTCGGCGGCGGGCCGGCGGGGATACGGAAGGACACGGTGCGGTTGTTGACGCCCCAGGTGGGCGCGACGGGGGCATAGCTGTTCGCCTTGAAGCGGCGATAGCTGTTTGCGTGCGGCGCGAAGAGCGCAAACGCGTCGCCGACGGTGCCGATCATCCCGCCGATCGCGTGGCGCAGCGCGGGCGTGCCTTCGGGATCGTCGCTGGCAAAGATGTTGGTATCGCCGCCGTCGTTGACCGACACATGGATATGCATCCCGCTGCCCGCCTGCTCGGCGAAGGGCTTGGCCATGAAGGTCGCCTCGAGGCCCTGTTGCTGGGCGATCGCCTTGACGAGGCGCTTGTACATGATCGCATCGTCGCAGGCGCGCAGCGCGTCGGGCTTGTGGCGCAGGGTGAGTTCGAACTGGCCGGGCGCGAATTCGGAGATCGCGCTTTCGAGTGGCAGGCCCTGAACGTCGGTCGCGGCGTAAAGCGCGTCGAAGAAGGGCCGGAAGTCGTCGAGTTCGCGCAGACCATAGACCTCGACATTGCGCGGTGTGTCGCGGCTGTAGCCGGGCCGCGCGGGGCGGATCGCGCCGTCGCGCGCGCGGCGTGGATCGAGCAGATAGAATTCGAGCTCGACCGCGAGCACCGGGGTCAGCCCGTCGGCGGTAAAGCGGTCGATGACGCCGCCAAGGACATGGCGCGAGGTGAGGTCATTCGGCGTACCGTCGAGTTCGTACAGGTCGACGAGGAATTGTGCCGCGCTGTCGCCGCCCCACGGGGTGCGGACGAGCGTGCCGGGGACCGGCTTCATCGACCGGTCGGCGTCGCCATCTTCCCAGACGAGGCCGGTTTCGACGGTGTCCTGCCCCGTGATGTCGCAGACGGTGATCGAGCCGGGGAACATGCGCCCGCTTTCGTAAACCGCCATCACCTCGTGCTGGCGCAGCCGCTTGCCGCGCGGGACGCCGCCCATGTCGGTGTAGATCATCTCGATCGAATCGACGTCGGGATTGGCCTTGAAAAAGGCTTCGGCTTCCGACCGCCCCGCGATCACGCTCGATGACTTCGACATCGCCCCACTACTCCTTCAATGCACGCATGCAGTCGGCGAAGGCGCCGACCAGCCGGTCGATCTGATCGTCGCCGGTAACCGGGCTCACCAACATCATATTGTGAAACGGCGCCAGCAAAATCCCGCGCGTTGCGAGGAACAGGTGGATCGCCGCCTCCAGCTCGGGATGCATCGCCGCTTTCGCCTCGCTGCCGCTCAGCGGCGGGGTCGGGCAGGTGAGGAATTCGACGCGGGCGCCGACCTGGGTGACGTGCCAGTCGAGACCGGCGATGACGATTTCCTGCTCCAACCCGGCGACGAGCCGCGCCGCACCGCGCAGCATGTGGTCATAGGCGGCGGGCGTGATGACGTTGGACAGCATCGCATCCATCGCGGTGATGGCGAGCGGGTTGGCGGACAATGTGGTGCCGATGCCGCTATGCCCGGCGGGCCGTGCGGCGTTCAGTGCCGCCATGCGATCAGCGACCGCCGCCGAGAATCCATAGACGGCGCAGGGCACGCCGCCGCCGATCGACTTGCCGACGACGATCAGGTCGGGGGTGGGGCCGTGCGTGACGCCATGGCCGCCATAGCCCGACGAGATGGTGTGCGTTTCGTCGAAAACGAGGAGCGTACCGGTCTCGTCGCACAGTCTGCGGAGGGTTGCCAGAAAGCCCGGCCCATCGCGCACCATGCCGATGTTGGTCATCACGGGCTCGGCGAGTACGCAAGCGATGTCGCCGTCGCGGAGTGCCGTCGCCAGCGTCTTCTCGTCGTTGAACTCGATCACCGTGGTTGTGTCGCGCAGATCGTGGACTTGACCGACGAGGCTTGCGCGCATCGCGGGTGCGCCATCCTGCAGATCGACGAACGCATCGTCGACCGCGCCATGATAGGCGCCGTTGAAGGTCAGGATTTTGGTGCGCCCGCTGATTCCCCGGCACCAGCGTATCACCGCGCGATTGGCCTCGCTTGCGGTGGTCGTGACCTGCCATTGCTCAAGGCCGAACATCGCCGCGAGGCGCTGCGACAGCGCCACACCCCGCTCGGTCGGCAACATGTAGCTCAGCCCTTCGCCGGCCTGCTTCGTCAGCGCGGCGGCGAGGGCCGGCGGCGAATGGCCGAACAGGCTGGCGGTGTCGCCGAGGCAGAAATCGTCGTAGCGCTGCCCGTCGATGCTGGTCAGCGTCGCGTCCTTCGCCGATGCGGCGACGATCGGCACGGGGCTGGGCCAGTCACGCATCCAGTGGAACGGAACCGACTGAAACCAGCCCGTCGCGGCCGCGTGATGCGCGAAGGCTTGGCGGTTGGCGGCGCGGAAACGTTCGGCCTCGCGGCTTGCAACGCGGGCGATAGCAGCATCGGATATCACCCGAGCTTGTCCTTCATCGCATAATAGAGCAGCCCGAGCGTCGCGAGCGGCTGGCGCAGCCATTTGCCGCCGGGGAAGGGTTTCGAAGGAAGGTTCGCCAGCACGTCGAAGCGTTCGGCGGTGCCCGCCATCGCCTCGGCAATCAATTCGCCCGCGAGCGTCGTGACCAGCGCGCCATGCCCCGAAAAGCCATGCGCGTAAAAGACGTTCCCGCGCCGCCCGATGTGCGGCAGCCGGTTCATCGTCACCGCGACCGCGCCGCCCCAGCCATAGTCGATCTTCGCATCGGCGATCTGCGGAAAGACCTCTGCCATGAACGGGCGAACAAAGGCTGCGATATCGCGTGGCGGGGTCTGCGAATAACGCTCGCCGCCGCCGAAGATCAGACGCTTGTCGGCCGAGAGGCGGAAATAGTTGAGCACGAAGCGGCTATCGGCAACCGCGGCATCGCTCGGCAGCAGCGCGTCGGCATTTGCGAGCGGCGCGGTTGCGATGTTATAGTTCATGATCGGCACGGTGAAGCTGCCGAGGTCTGGTTCGACGTCGCCGACCCAGCTATCGGTTGCGTCGATGACATAGCGCGCGGCGACGTGCGCGCGATCGGTCATCACGCCCAGTCCATCCGGCGTGTCGGTGATCCTGTGGGCGCGCTGATCTTCCCAGATGCAAACGCCCGCGGCTTCGGCGGCGCGCGCAAGGCCGATCGCATAGTTCAGCGGATGGAAATGCCCGCCCTGCGGATCGTGGATGCCGCCGTGGTAAAGCGGGCTGGCAATATGCGCGCCCATGTTGTTCTTCTCGATGACGTGGCTATGGTAGGCAAAGCGCGTCGCCAGAAACTCGGCCTCGCGCTTCATCGCGTCGAAATCCTTCGGCGTCCACGCGGCCTCAAGATGCCCGGTCTTGAGATCACAATCGATGCCGTGCTTTTCGATGCGCGCTTTCACCGGATTCGCGCGCCAGCATAGGTTGAACAGCGCCTCGGCGCGCTCGCGACCGAATTCACCCTCAAGCTCGGACGCCGACCAGCGAAGGCCAGGGATCAACTGCCCGCCGTTTCGGCCCGACGCGCCGAAGCCGACATGTTCGCGCTCTATCAGGATCACCGAGAAGCCGCGCTCGGCACAGGCGAGGGCAGCGGACAGCCCCGTGAAGCCGCCGCCGATGACTGCGACATCGAACGAAAGCTCTTCGCCCATTTCATATGCCGAACGCCACCGGTGCGCGGTCGCGGCATAATAGCTGTTGGCGAGCGGATCGGTCATGGCCGGCGCGCGGGTCAGACCCGCATCAACAGATGTTCGCGTTCCCAGCTCGACACCACCGACTGATAGTTGAAGAGCTCATAATCCTTCACCGCGAAGAAGATTTCGAAGAAATCGTCGCCGAGCAGATTGCGAACCTTCTTGCACGAAGCGAAGCGATCGAGCGCCGCCTCCAGTGTTCGCGGCAGGGTGCGGGCGCGGTTATACGCGCTGCCGGTGATCGGTTTTGCCGGCACCATGCGGTCGACCATCCCGATATAGCCGCAGATCAGCGAGGCGGAGATTGCGAGATAGGGGTTGCTGTCGGCGCCCGGCAGGCGGTTTTCGACGCGGCGGTTGTTTTTGTCCGAGATGGGCACGCGGAACCCGCACGAGCGGTTGTCCTCGCCCCACTGGACGTTGATCGGCGCCGCGCTGTCGGGCCGCATGCGGCGGAAACTGTTCACATTGGGCGCCCACAGCGGCGAGATTTGCGGCATATAGCGCACGAGCCCGGCGATATAGCTGCGGAACATCGCGCTATCGCGGCCGTTGGCGACCGAAAACAGGTTCTTGCCCGTCACCGCATCGACCACCGACTGATGGATATGCATCGCGCTGCCCGGCTGGCCCGCCATCGGGTTCGCCATGAAGGTCGCATAGACATTGTGCTGCTTCGCGACGTTGCGCACCACGCGCTTAAACAGGAACACCTCGTCGGCGAGCCGCAGCGGGTCGCCATGCTCGAAATTCACTTCGAGCTGCGCGGCGCCCATTTCGTGGATCATTGTGTCGATATCGAGCCCCATCAGCTCGCAATCGTCATAGATATGATCGATGATATCCTCATATTCGTTCATCGCCTCGAGCCCATAGGGCTGGCTCGCGGTTTCGCTGCGTCCCGACTGGCCGACCGGCGGGGTCAGCGGGAAATCGGGGTCGGCGTTCTGCGAGACGAGGTAGAATTCGACCTCGGGCGCGATGATCGGCTTCCAGCCCTTTTCGGCGTAGAGGCCGAGCACTTTTTTCAGGATCGTGCGCGGCGCGATGTCGACCTCGCTGCCGTCGCCATTATAGGCATCGGCGATCACAAATGCGGTCGGCGAAGTGAACCCCGGCGCGACGCAGATCGTGGTCGGGTCAGCGATCAATATCTTGTCAGGATCCTTGTCCCAGATATCGTCGATATCCTCGGGATAATGGCCGTCGATCGTGCAGATGAAGACGCTGCCCGGGATGCGGAGCGACTTGTCCTTGACCGAGGAGAGGAACTTCTTGGCCGGCAGCACCTTGCCGCGCTGGACCCCGTTGATGTCGGGAACGATGCATTCGACTTCGTCGATTTTATGGTCGCTGATCCATTGTTCCAGATTGACTGACATGCGCCCCCGATTGGGCCGAGGCTCGGCCCGTCTGTGGAATGGGCAGCGTATCGCAAGGTTGAAGGAAGCGCCAGAGGGGGGCCGTTATCCGGCCATCGGGTATCATTTCATGCCGGATTCTTTGCTTGCGCGAAATCGGCGCCCCGTCATCTTCGTCATGCTGGACTTGACCCCGCATCCGCCGCATCCTCGACGTAGGGCGATAGTCGTATTTGAACACGCCAGAAGGAGATTGAGGCGATGCGGGGAGAAAACGACCATCTAGCGTCCTTCTGGATGCCGTTTACCGCCAACCGCGCGTATAAGGCGAACCCGCGCCAACTCGTCTCCGCGAGCGGCATGCATTACCAAAGCGCCGATGGGCGGACCATCCTCGACGGCACGTCGGGCCTCTGGTGCAGCAACGCGGGGCATTGCCGCCCCGAAATCACCGAGGCGATCGCGAACGCCGCGGCGACGCTCGATTTCGCCCCGACCTTCCAGCTGGGTCATCCGCTGCCGTTCGAACTGGCGCAGCGACTTGCCGCGCTGATGCCCGACGGGCTCGACCGGATATTCTTTACCAACAGCGGATCCGAATCGGTTGATACTGCGCTAAAAATCGCACTCAATATCCAGCGTGCGAAGGGGCAGGGGACGCGCACGCGGCTGATCGGGCGCGAACGTGGCTATCATGGCACGGGCTTTGGCGGGATCAGCGTCGGCGGCCTTGTGAACAACCGCCGCGCCTTCGGCGGCGGGCTGCCCGGGGTCGACCATATTCGTCACACGCACGACGTCGAACGCAACGCGTTCACGCGCGGCTTTCCGCAGCATGGCGCGGAACTGGCGGACGACCTCCAGCGGCTCGTCGACCTGCATGGTGCCGACACCATTGCGGCGATCATCGTCGAACCGATGGCGGGCTCGACCGGGGTGCTCGTCCCGCCGGTCGGCTATCTTCAGCGCCTGCGCGAAATCTGCGACAAACACGGCATTATCCTGATTTTCGACGAGGTTATCACGGCGTTCGGCCGCGTCGGCGGCGCGACCGCGGCGGGAGAATGGGGCGTGACGCCCGACATCATCACGATGGCGAAGGGGCTGACCAACGCCGCGGTGCCGATGGGCGCCGTTGCGGTGAAGCGTGAACTCCACGATGCGGTGATCGACAGCGTGCCGGGCGGGATCGAACTGTTCCACGGCTACACCTATTCGGGCCATCCGCTCGCCAGCGCGGCGGGTCTTGCGACGCTCGATCTCTATGCGCGCGATGGCCTGTTCGACCGCGCGAATGAACTCGGCAGCTATTGGGAGGATGCTGCGCACAGCCTGAAAGGCGCGCGCCATGTCATCGATATTCGCACGATTGGTCTGGTCGCGGGCATCGAGCTCGAGCCGCGTGCGGGAGCACCGACCGCGCGCGCGATGGAATTGTTCCACGCCTGCTTCGACAATGGTTTGCTTGTTCGCGCGACGGGCGACATCATTGCGCTGTCGCCGCCGCTGATCGTCGAAAAGGCGCAGATCGACGAGATGTTCGGGAAGATTGCCGAATTGCTGGCCCGCATCGACTGACGGGAATGCCCGTCAGTCGGCGTCGGCGTTGGCTTCCGCCTTGGCTGCCGCTGCAGCGACCTGCCGCGCGCGCGTGGCTTCGGTCTGGATCAGACGTTCAGCCATTGTGCGCCACGCCTGTTCGGCGCGCAGATTGCGGTCGCGGACTTGCGACAGCGTGCTTTCCGCCGCGTCGGCCGCGCATTTGTCCGCCTGGATCAGGTAGAAATCGCTGGTGTTCGACATGGCGGAAATCCTTAGGGTAGAGGTGGTTGAAGGTCTGAACCGGAAAAGTCAGTCGACCATTTGGGCAATCAGGCGGCGAAGTTCGCGCCGCGTCAGCGTCGGCGATCGCCGGGCTGGCTTATCGGCCCGCGCATCGATCGCGGAATAGGGCCGAAGGAGGGAAGGAAATGCATTCAAATTAAAGTTCATAATATCCTGTAATCATTGTTTTATTCTGGTTGGGTATTCAGCGTCGATTGCCCTTGCGGGGGCCGCCTCCCGCCGGACCGGCGCCGCGATCGCGATAGATGATGCGGCCCTTGGTGAGGTCGTAAGGCGTCATTTCGACGCGTACGGCGTCGCCGACGACCGACCGGATGCGAAAACGTCGCATCCGGCCTGCCGTGTAAGCGATGATCCGATGATCATTTTCCAGAACGACGCCAAAGCGTCCATCGGGAAGGATTTCATCGATCTGGCCGTCGAGGGTCAGTAGTTCCTCTTTGGCCAAAAGATCAGGCCGACTGGATGTTGACGGCGGCGACTTTGCCGCGCTGGTCGGTTTCCAGGTCATAGGAAACGCGCTGATCCTTGTTCAGCGTCGTCATCCCGGCGCGTTCGAGGGCGGTGATGTGGACGAAATTGTCGCCCGAACCGTCTTCGTTCGCGATGAAGCCATAACCTTTTTCGGTGTTGAAGAATTTTACGGTGCCGATCGGCATGGGGTCGTTCCTTTCACGGAATCGGATTTACCACCGGCATGTGCCGATGGCGCCAGGTAGCGTGAGGATGGAAGTGTCCGCCAAGCAGGCAAAAAAATCCGTCGTAGGCGACGATAGCCTGCCGAAGATGGGGCTTGAGCTATGAAAAGTCAAGGATAGGCTTGGATTCGCGCGCCGTCATGCCTGTGCGAGCAGCGGAAAAGTCACCGAAACGCGGGTGCCTTTGCCGACTTCGCTGTCGATATCGAGCTGTCCTTGATGACGCTCGCTGATGTGCTTGACGATGGCGAGGCCGAGGCCGGTGCCGCCGACCGAGCGGCTGCGCGCTTCGTCGACGCGATAGAAACGTTCGGTCAGGCGCGGCAGATGATCGGCGGCGATGCCGTCGCCTTCGTCGCTGACCGACAGCCGCACGCGGCGGCCCTCGCGCGCCAGCTCGACCGTCACCGGGGTTCCCGCGTGACCGTATTTCATCGCGTTCGAAATGATATTGTGCGCGAGCTGTCCGAGCTGCGCTTCGTCGCCCAGCACCGGCTGCGGATCGTCGCCCAGCCGCGCGACGATGTCTTTGGTGCGCGGCTGTTCGCTATCGCGCAGCTGCGCGATCGTGGTCTGGACGATGACGGCAAGGTCGACCGGGGTCGTCGGGCGACGAAAGCGGTCGGCCTCGACGCGTGAAATCGACAAAAGGTCGATGACGAGTTGCTGCATCCGCCGCGCCTCGCGATCGATGATCGAAAGGAAGCGATTGCGCGTCGGCGCGTCGGCCTCGCCGTTCATTTCCTGGAGCGTTTCGACATAGCCGAGGATCGCGGCGAGCGGCGTGCGCAGTTCGTGGCTGGCGTTGGCGACGAAGTCGGATCGCATGCGGTCCGCGGCATCGATTGCCGACCGGTCGGACAGGAAGATGATATATTCGCTGCCCGACAGCGCGGCGATGCGCATCGTCCAGCGCTGGCCGGGCCGCGGAAAATCGACCAGATTGACCGTTTCGAGCGGATCTTGCCCGTCGATCCGCGACAGCCAGTCGGTCGCCGCGGGATGGCGGATCGCGGTGCGGACGTCCGCGCCGACGATATGCCGGCCGAGCAGCCGGATCGCGGCGTCGTTGGCGATGGTAACGATATTGTCGGCGGTGCCGATCAAAGGCTCCTTTTCCTGATCGACCCAATGGGCAAAATCGGGATGGCGGAGCAAGGAGACGGGCAGGGCGGCCGCGGGTTCGGGCCCGGCGCCCTTCGTGTCGGGCAAGGCGACGGGAAGCGCGCCGTAGACTGTCGCGGCGGCGAGGAAGCCCGCGAGCACCATGATGGCGATCGACAGCGGGTCGCCGCCCGTAAGCGTGGCGAAAATCGCTGCGATGGCGACCAGCGTCAAAGCGATGACCAGGCTGGAAAGGCGATCGAACATCGCCGTTGCGCCTCGCACGAAGAGGTGACGATGCGCAAGGAGGTTTACGGCAATTAACGTCCTGGCCGCGAATGTCCCAAAGCGGGAAGGGCAAGGCGGCGACCCGTCTTTTGCTTTTCCTTGGCGCTTCATTGGGTTATGCGCGCGACATGGAAAATAGCGACATTCCCGCCGAAAACGCCATGGAGACGGATGAAGCCATCCCGTCGCGGCGCAAGATGCTCGCGCTCGGTGCCGTTGGCGTTTCCGCCGCGCTGACGATCCGTCCCGCCTTTGCGCAGACTGCGGTGTCGGTGATGAACTGCCAGATTCCCGTTCCCGGCCCGACGGGCGCCGGCAAATATATCAGCACCGCGGGCAAACTGGTCCCACCGGGCACCAAGGGCGCGTTTCCGGGCTCGGTCCGCCCCTTCACGGGCGAGGAAGTAAAGCGGGCATTCCGTGGGCAGACGCTGCCCGGTACGACATACAACCAGTCGCAAGCCTATCTCCAATATATCCGGCGCTTGCAGGCGGGGCAGAGCGGCTTTACCTGTTTCGCATCGATCACGATGACGCGCTGATTTTCGCTCCTTTGAGGCGATGTCGGTTCAGCCGCATCGTCAGCCAAAGGAGTTCCCGTGAAACTAGCTTCGCTCAAACAGGGCCGCGACGGACGCTTGGTCGTCGTTTCGGACGACCTTGCCTGGTATGCCGACGCCGGCCAGATCGTCCCGACGATGCAGGCGGCGCTCGACAATTGGGCCTATGCCGCTCCCCGTCTCGCGGCGCTGGCAGAGGATCTCAATCACGACGCGATCCCGAAAGATCGCTTTCACGAACATGACGCCGCGTCGCCCCTGCCGCGCGCCTTTCAATGGGCCGACGGCAGCGCTTATGTGAACCATGTCGCGCTGGTGCGGCAGGCGCGCGGCGCCGAAATGCCCGACAGCTTTTGGCACGATCCGCTGATGTATCAGGGCGGCAGCGACGCGTTTCTGGCTCCGCGCGACGCGATTCCGCTCGGCGATCCCGCCTGGGGCTGCGACATGGAGGCGGAAGTCGTGGTCGTGACGGGCGATGTGCCCAAGGGGATCGATGCCACCGCGGCGCGCGAGACGATCCTGCTTGTCGGTCTGACTAACGACGTGTCGCTGCGCGGCCTGATCCCCGCGGAACTCGCCAAGGGCTTCGGCTTTTTCCAGTCGAAGCCGTCGAGCGCGATGTCGCCCGTGTTCGTGACGCCCGATGCACTGGGTGATCGCTGGAAGGACGGCAAGCTGCACGGCACATTGTCGGTCGATCTGAACGGCCAGCCGCTCGGCCGCGCCGACGCCGGCGTCGACATGACGTTCGATTTCGGCGCGCTGATCGCCCATGCGGCAAAGACACGCGACCTGGGTGCGGGCACGATCATCGGGTCGGGCACGGTGTCGAACCGCGATGCCGATGGCGGGCCGGGCCGGCCGATCGCCGCCGGCGGTCTCGGCTATTGCTGCCTCGCGGAAGTGCGGACGGTCGAAACGATCCAGCAGGGCGAGCCCAAGACGCCGTTCATGCAAAAGGGCGACACGGTTCGCATCTGGATGGACGACGACCGGCATCACAGCATCTTCGGCGCGATCGAACAGAGCGTGGGCTGATAGCAAAAGAGGGCGGAATTGCTTCCGCCCTCTCCCGATCTCGTGCCGGTGTTGCCCGGCTATTTGGCGCCGAGGCTGCCGCCGGCCATGGCGTCGCTCAGCGAACAGGCCGCCGGGCCAAGAATGACGATGAACAGCACCGGCAGAATGAACAGAATGAGCGGCACCGTCATGATAGCGGGCAGGCGCGCGGCCTTTTCCTCGGCGCGCATCATGCGCTCGTTGCGGAATTCGGCCGACAGGACACGAAGCGCGCTGGCGAGCGGCGTGCCGTATTTCTCGGTCTGGATCATGGTCGTGACCACGCCCTTTACCGATTCCAGATTCACGCGATAGGCGAAGTTTTCGAAAGCCTGGCGGCGTTCGGTCAGAAAGCCGAGCTCGATCGACGTCAGCGCGAATTCTTCGCCGAGTTCGGGATACGCCCGGCCCAGCTCCTTCGAGACGCGTGAAAAGGCGGAGTCGACCGTCAAACCGGCTTCGGCGCAGATGACGAGCAGGTCGAGTGCGTCGGGCAAGCCTTTGCGGATTGCGTGGGTACGCTTCTGGCGCTTATTATCCACAAAAAGGTCGGGTGCCTTGTAGCCGAGTATCAAGGCGCCCATCGTATACATGGACCGCTTGAACGACGTCAGGTCGGGCCACATATCGACCCAATAGATCAGGAAAAGAGCGAGGCCGCCGAAGAGGATCGGCAGGACCATGCGGCCGAAAATGACCGCCACGGCGAGATCCTTCGACCGGATACCGGCCTGCGCCAGCTTTTGCTGAACCTCCTTGACCTGTTCTTCCTGCAGCACCTGGAGCCGGCCAAGGAAGGTCCGCATCTTGTCGGCGGTCTGGTTCTTGCGGACGAGCCGTGCGCGGCGTTTCGCGGTCGAGGCGGTGATGCCCGCCTTCAACTGCTCGCGCCGATCGTTCAGCGCCTTGACGCGCTTGGTCATCGGATTGCGAACGGTCAACGCGTTGTAGATCGCGAACAGGACGGCAAAGACGCCGACCGCCGCGAGCATTGTACCGGCCCATACGACGTCGATACCAAGGATTTTCGGTCCGGCTTGTGCGCCAGAGAAAGCCGAAGAGAGAAGGAGGCCGCTGTTCATTTCTATGCCCCCGTCAGATTTCGAAGTTGACCATTTTGGCCATGATGCCGGCGCCGATGCTCATCCAGATCAGGCCGCCTATCCCCGCAATGATGAGGCGCTCTTCGACAAAAAAGCCCGCCAGATAACCGGGGTTCACTGTCCAGACGACGCCGAACACAAAGAAGGGCAGTGCGCCGACGATATAGGCGGAAGCTTTTGCTTCGGACGACATCGCGCGGATCTTGAGCTTCATTTGCGCGCGCTTGCGCAGAACGTCGGACAGATTGGCCAGCGTTTCCGCGAGGTTGCCACCCGTTTCGCGCTGGATCTGGATCGTGATGCAGAAGAATTGGAATTCGGGCGTGCCGAGCATTTCCGCCGTTTCCTGCAACGCCGCTTCCATCGTATTGCCGATACGGATGCGTTCGACGACGCCCTTGAATTCCTCCCCGACCGGCCCGGGAAGTTCCTGGCTCACCACTTGAAAGGTTTCGGTGACCGGCAGACCGGATTTCAGGCCACGTACCAGCAAATCGATAGCATCGGGAAAGCGGGCGTTGAACGCCTTGACACGCCTGTTGATCGTCATGCCGACGACAAGATAGGGCAAGCCGAGCCCGAGGAGCAATCCAACCAACGCGGCCATCAGGAACGGCGCGCGCACGATGAGCATGCCGCCGGTTGCCACGACGAACACGATCATCGACGCGAACATATATTGTGTAAGCGTCCAGTTTTTGCCGGTCCGGCGGATGCGCTTTTCCAGCTCGTCCCGGCGAGGCAACAAAGCGATCAGCGATGAATCGCCGTTGCGGCCCGACTGGATCGTCTTGCGCATCTGTGCTGCCACCACCGCTTCGGTCGAGGCCGCGTGGCGGTCCTTGACCATTGCCAGTCGCCGCGTCTTTGCCTTGCCGGACGAAGGCCCGCCAAGCAGGATCACGAGGATCGAAAAGGCCAGGAAAGCTCCGGCGATGATAAGGATGACTGGCAGATTCATGGTCAGCTGATGTCCGCTTCTATCGCTGGAGGTGATGACGGCTCGTCAGGCGCACCGTCACGCCGCCTGTTTCACACCCTTTTTAGTCAGCCCGAGCTTGCCGAGCAGCGAGCCGCCCGATTTGCTCTTCGCGGCGACGATCTGCGCTTCCTCGGCTTCGACATCGGCGCCGTCGAGGATGATGCGCATCAGGTTGCTCCACACCTGCGCCGACTTGGTGCCCTTGCAGGTTTCGGCATAGGATTTGCCGAGCTTTGCCGATTGGGCGACCAGCTTCGGGTCGAACGGGATGACGATGTCGATCGGTCGTTCGATCGACGATTCGAATTCCTTGCGCGACAGCTCGCCGATGGCGTTCTGGAACTTGTTCGCGACGAGCACGACACGCGCGCCCGGGATGTTCTGCTTGAACCAGGACAGTAGGCGGATCGTGTCGCGCGCCGCGGCAAGCGTCACATCGCTGACGAGCAGGATTGTGCCGGCTTCCGACACGAGGTGCGGGAAGGGGATCAACACCTGGCGCGGGATGTCGACGATCGTCATCTCGAAGGCGGAACGCAGCTCTTCTTCCAGCTGGAAAAAGGCCGAACCGTCGGTCATCACCGGCTGATGGATCGGCGCCTCGGCCGACAGCAGGCTAAGCTTGTCCGACGCTCGCACCATCGCGCGTTCGATGAACAGCCCGTCGATGCGGCTGGGATTGTCGATCGCGTCGATCAGGCCGCGCCCCGGTTCGAGGTCGAGCGTCAGCGCGCCCGTGCCGAAATGGATGTCGAGATCGAGCAGCGCCGTCTGGCGGCCCGCCTGTTCGCTGATCGCCCAGGCGAGCGAGGTCGCCACCAGCGACGCCCCGACGCCGCCGCGTACACCGACAACCCCCATCATATGATGCGGCTTGTCGTCGTGCATGTCGGCATGTTTCGGCGCCGACAGCATGGCCTGCGCCATGGTGAACGATTCGCGGACCTGGTCGAGCGACAGCGGCTTCAGCAGATAATCCTGGATGCCGCTGGACAGAAGGTCGCGGTACAGGCGAACGTCGTTCACCTGGCCCGCGGCGATCACGACCGTGCCGGGTTCGCAGACTTCGGCCAGCGCATTAATGTCGTTGATCGGATCTCCCGATTCCGACATGTCGACGAACAGGATGTTCGGGCTGGCGGAGACCGAAAGCGATTGCACAGCGTTGCGCAGTCCGCCCTTGTTACATTTTTCGATCGGCCAGCCCATGTCGTTGACCGCGGCGCGGATCAGCTCCAGCGTATCGTCGTCGCAAACGAAGGCGTTGAAGGGATCACGCGCGCCTGCTGATTTGAAAGGAGCGTTCACTGGCTGCCTCCGCTGGTAGGTGCCTTGGTCAATTCGCCTGCACCGGTTTGGGGTTTGGTACGATAGGTCTGGATCGCACGCGTCGCCGCCGTCGGATCGCTGCCCGTGTTGCTGGCGCCCTTGATCAGGTCGTTCGGATCGGCGACCATCGAGGCGAGATTGCTGTTGACCGCGCAGCCATAATTCGACGACGTCGAGTTGGTCGGGTTGATCGACGATTTGCTTTCCCAATTGGGGCAGCCGGGTACGGATGCCGTCGCCCGCGTCACGACGACGCGCAGGTGGTCCTGCGGCACGGCACCGGTCGTTACCGGGACATCCCTGCTGAGCAGCAGCCCGCGGCGTTCGACCATCGACCGAACGGTCGCCAGCGCTGAGCCGGCGCCATAGGCCGACGGATCCTCGATCGCGACGCGGTCGCCATAGCGGACCCCCATCGAATCGAGCCAGCCTTGCAGGCGGCCCTGTTCGCTGGGCGGCAGCTCGCCGTTCGAAGCGGCAACATCGAATTGATAGATGGCGTTCCGCACGACGGGCTGGTGGACCGAATCGAGGCTGCGGTTGCTGACCGCCGCGCCAGTGCAGCCGGCGAGCGACGTGGCCAGAGCCAGGATCGTCCAAGTTGCGATTTTTTTCATCACTTTGCTCCTGAAATCCAGCGCGTCACTTGATGCTGAAGCCGGGCGACGCGTCGCCGCTGCCCCGCGGGCGATCGGCGTCGCCGACCGAGGTGTCGAGCCGCGGTTTCGGCCGGTCCCCGCCCGTCACGCCGTTGCTCGTCTGGTTGAGCAGAATCCGCTGCAGGTCGTCGGAATCCTGAAAGGCGTCGGTGGGCAGTTTGATGTCGTTCGCCGACACCGGCTGGACCAGATAGGGGGTCACGACGATGACGAGTTCGGTTTCGCCGCGGCGGAAGCTGTCCGATTTGAACAGCATGCCGAGCAGCGGAACGTCGCCGAGACCGGGCATCTTGTCGATCGCGCCGATCGAACGATTGTTCATCAGCCCGGCGATCATGAAGCTTTCACCCGAGCCGAGTTCGACCGTCGTTTCAGCGCGACGGATCGTCAACGCGGGAACCTGGAACCCCTGCATCACGATCGCGCCTTCGGTCGACAGTTCGGATACTTCGGGGCGCACGCGCAGGCTGATCCTACCATTCGACAGCACGGTCGGCGTGTACGCGAGGCTGACGCCATATTTGCGATACTCGATCGTCGTACCGGCAAAATTGCCGGGGACCGGAACCGGGAACTCGCCGCCGGCAAGGAAGTCGGCGGTTTCGCCGGAAATGGCGGTCAAATTGGGCTGCGCCAGCGTCGCGACCAGACCCGATCGCTCGCCGATGTCGAGCGAAGCCATCAGGTCGAGCCCGAACAGGCGGCCGGCACCGGCCAGGCTCCGCTTGCCGGCGGGCGTATCGAACCGGTAATTGGTGCCCAGCGTTGTCTGGCCAGGGGGAAGCGGCAGGCCGGTCGAAGGATCGTAAGGCCGCGCGGCCGGGCTTCCCGGGAAAACCGCGGTCGGGGCAGGGATGCTGGTGATCTCACCCGGGCTGCGGCCGCCGAACACGCCGCCGAGGAAGCCGTTGCCCAGCGGGCCATCGGTATCGCGCGTCAGCAGGTTGCCGCTGATTTCCTTGACCAGCGAGCGGTTTACTTCGGCGATGCGGACCTGCAGGTTGACCTGTAGCGGCGTGGCCGTGCGAAGACGCGACAAGACCTTGGTCGGCTCGCCGACGAATGCCTGGACGAGCCGTTCGGCTTCGGCGGCATCGTCGGGTGACTGGACCGTACCAGTGAGCAGCACGAAGCCGTTCATCGTGTTTGCCGAAATGCTGGCGTCGGGCATGGCGAGCGACAGCATCTGGTCGATCGTCTCGATATTGTTGCCGACGCGGGCGACGGTCGAGAAAACGACACGGCCGCTGGCGTCGGTGGCATAGATGCTGGTTTCGCCCGGCTTCTTGCCAAAGATATAGAGCTGGCGGCCCGAACGCACCTGGACGTCGGCGACTTCGTCGTTGGCGACAAAGACGTCGGACATCGAGGCCGGAAGGCTGACCAGGCGGCCACGGCCCACCGAGAGTTCGATGCTGCTGCTGGCATTTTGGACGGCCTGGGCGATGGCGGGCGCCGAAGGTGCCGCTGCCAGCGTGGCTGCCACCAGGCCGATGGCCAGGGTGCGGGCCAGAGCCGCCGCCTTGAATTTGGCTGTGCTGTTCATCTTACTTACCCCCAACCGGAACTTCGGTCATCTTGTCGCCGCGGGTCACGCGCACGACCGGACCGGTCGGAACGGACACGGCGCCCCCATTAGACGGCATGAAGCCGCCGCCATTCGTCGCAGCCTGCGGCGCCCGCGAGGAGTTCACGCGGCCGCGCACCGGGATCCAGAAGCGCGACACGTCGCCGCCCGTGGTCACCGTCGAGCGGCTGGCAACCGGACGTGCGGCGGCTTCGGCGAGCATCCGTTTTTCCGCCGCGGAGCCGCCCTTGGCCGGCACATTGATGTCGCCCGACGCGATGGCCGCATCGAGTTCGCCGGCGCTTTCGGCCAGCGGACGCAGTGCGAGCGACAATTTGCCCATGTCCTGCGCGACGGCGATCTTCTCAGCAATTTCCGGCGTGGCTTCGAGCGTTACCGAGCCAAAGGTGCGAACCGGGGTCTTCCCGGTTTCATCCTCGGCGTCATAACGCTGATCGGTCGCCAATATGCGGACATTGCGAACGATCGTCTCGGCCGTGAATATCTGCTTGTCGGGATAGCTGCTGCCTTCGTCGACCGAGATCGTCTGAGCCAGCACCACATCGACGCGGTCGCCCGGAAAGACGAAACCGGCGACGCCCTGTTCTTGGCTGACCTTGACGGTAACGGCACGCATGCCCGGGCCAAGCGCCGCGGCGAGGAAGCCGCGATCATCGGGATGGACGAGTGCGCCTTGCGTCAGCGGCTGGCCGGCGGTGATCGGATAGCGCACGACGGTGCCGACCAACGTGTTCACGTCGGTCTTGTCCTTCATGAAATAGGCCTTTTCGACCAATTCCTTGGGCCAGGGCTGGAAACGGAAGCTGTCCGGGCCGACAATCGTGCCGACGGGCAGTTGCCGCGTCGCGACAAGGATCATCGGACCGGTAATGTCCGGCGCCGCGGCTGCACGCGCTTGCGGAGTGGCTGCTCCGCGCATCATCTGGTTGACCCCGAACGCTGCGCTGATGGCAATCACCAACGCGCCGACGATCAGCATAATCTTTCGCGTATCCATGACGATTTGTCGCCCTCCTGCACCCACCAGAGACGGTCGTGCTTTTCCCTCAGGTCATCCGATAACCTGAAACTGGTTAAGATATTGTTGGTGAAGCGCCCAAAGGCCCGCAGCGGCGATGGCAACCCCATAGGGAACCTCGACCGGTTTGTCCGAAGGGCGCAATTTCATATGGATAAGCATCACCGCCGACAGGACGCCACCCCCGATGGCCATGACCATCAGGGTCGGCATGAACAGCGGAAGCGGGATCCACAGCATCACCGCGCCGATCATTTTGACATCGCCGCCGCCCATCGCGCCGATCGCGAACAGGCCGGCAAAGACAAGAAAGACCGCGAAGGCGGCGCCGAACTGAAGCAGCACATCGGGCCAGAGCGCGAGGCCGCTGGCGATCCAGAAGGGGATTGCGAGCAGCGCCATCGCGGCGTTGAGCTCGTTGGAAATGGTGCGCGACCGGACGTCGCTGATCGCCGCGGCAATCATCAGCAGGCCGAGTAAGGCCATCAGGCCGAGCGAGATTGTGCCGTTATCCATCGGTTTTCTCCTACGCAACATGGCTTACCAAAGCGTAACCATGTCGGCGGGGACGCTGCGGCTTGCATTCCGCGGTCCAACCGATATGCGGCGGGCATGACCGACGCGCCGCCTTCCGCCACCGATGTGCTGATTGTCGGCGCCGGAATCGCGGGTGCAAGCCTCGCGGCGGCGCTCGCCCCCTGGCGCCGCGTCCTGCTGGTCGAGGCGGAGGACGCGCCCGGCTATCACGCGACGGGCCGGTCAGCGGCCTTCTGGCACGAAAGCTATGGCGGGGTGGGGGTTCAGCCGCTGACCCACGCATCGCTGGAGATGTTGAACAGTCCGCCGCCCGAATTCTCGGATCATGGCTTCCTGTCGCCGCGCGGCGCATTGACGCTGGGCCAGAGGTCCGAGGCCGCGGCGGTCGACGCCTTCGTTGCCGAATTCGCGGCGCAGGGCGTCGATGTTGCAAGAATGTCGGGCGAGGCGGTTTCGCGCATGGTTCCGGGTCTTCGTCCCGAATGGAGCGAAGCCGCCTATGAGGCGGCGTGCCGCGACATCGATGTCGGCGGCCTGCATGCGGCCTATCTTCGCGCTGCAAAGCGCGCCGGCGCAACATTGGTCACGCGCGCGCCGTTGCGGCGGGCGCGCCGTGTCAGCGACGGCTGGGACGTCGAACTGGGCAGCGGGCAGGTCCGCGCGGCGCTGATCGTCAATGCCGCCGGGGCATGGGCGGACGAGGTCGCAGCCGCGTGCGGCATCGCGCCGGTCGGCATCCAGCCCTATCGCCGCACAGTGATGCAGGTTCGGCTGGGCGTTCCGGTTCCCGCCGACCTTCCGCTCGTTATCCACGTCGGCGGCGAATTCTATTTCAAGGGTCAGAGCGAGGGGCGCGTCTGGCTGACCCCTCACGACGAGACGCCGACCGCACCGCACGACGCGGCGCCGGAAGAGCTGGACGTCGCGCTCGCGATCGACCGGATGCAGTCGGTGGTCGACTGGCCGGTCGCTGCGGTCGAGCGCAAATGGGCGGGGCTGCGCAGCTTCGCGCCCGATCGTATCCCGGTTTTTGGCGCCGATCGGCATGAGCGCGCCTTCATCTGGTGCGCAGGGCAGGGGGGCTTCGGCATCCAGACCGCGCCGGCGATCGCCGCTTTGCTTGCGGCTGAGCTTGGCGCCCCGCCGCCCGGCGGCGCCATTGGCCGCGTCGATCCGACGCCCTTCGCGCCATCGCGCTTCGCCTGAATCATCTAGCCGCTTGCACAGCGAAACGACCGCATTAACATGGGCTTGGCCGTACCACCCCCGGCACGGCCCGACCTGTGGAGGATGGCATGGCCCATTATTTCGAGATCAAGAAGAACAAGGCCGGCGAATTTGTCGCCTATTTTAAATATAATAGCGAACCCATCTTCTGGACCGAAGGCTATAGCAGCAAGGCCTCCGCACAGAATGCCATCGACTCAATCCTGAAGAACGGCCCGGGCGCCGAAGTCCGCGAAGCCGAGTGATGCCCAGGGTCGGGACCTACTAATTGCGCGATCGAGGTTTGAAGCGATTTTGTTCAGTGCGAGGAGGCAAGGCGCAGGAATATGTCGATATTTCCAGACTTGCCGACGACGCAATGGACAAAATCGGTCAAATCCCGAAGGGACGCCGAAATGGCTTCGATCTCGTGTCCGCGTGACCTTGCGGGTAGCGATGCTACCCGCGGCGGCCACCCGAACCCGATATCTTCGCCATTTCGACGCCTCGAACGCGCAATTAGTAGGTCTCGACCCTAACGCGCGGGTGCCCTGCGCGCCCGCGCGACTTCGAGGGCGGCGTCGCTCGCCAGCTGGTCGGCGAGTTCATTGTCGCCGTGACCCGCGTGACCCTTGACCCAAATCCATTCGACCTTGTGCCGTGCGTTTTCCTTGACGAGACGCTGCCACAGATCGGCATTGGCGACCGGCTTTTTCGCCGCGGTTTTCCAGCCGTTCTTTTGCCAGCCGAAAATCCATTTGGTGATGCCGTCGCGGACATAGACGCTGTCGGTCGACAACTCGACGTTGCAGCTGCGCTTGAGCGCGGCGAGCGCTTCGATCGCGGCCATCAATTCCATGCGGTTGTTCGTCGTGTCGGGTTCGCCCCCCGACAGCTTTTTCACGACGTCGCCCCAGCGCAGCACGGCGCCCCAGCCGCCGGGGCCGGGGTTGCCCTTGCACGCGCCGTCGGTGGCGACGATCACGGTCTTGCCGGTGTTTTCGCTCATCCGGCTGCGAACAGGCTGGCGGCGTCGGGAGCGCTGTAGCGCTGCAACCGGGCAAGGAACGGCGACGGATCCTTGCGCGTGACGAGCGCGTCGGCGGGCGTATGCACCCAGTCGTGCGCGCGCGTCAGCAGGAAGCGCAGCGACGCGCCGCGCGCCAGCAGCGGCAACGCAGCAACCTCAGCGTCCGATAGCGTGATTTCGCGCGCATAGCCGCGCATCAGTGCTTCCGCGCGCGCGGGGTCGCATTGCTTCCCGTCGGCGGAAAAGGCCCAGGACGCATGCGTGATGACCAGGTCATAGGCGCGGAAGTCGCTCGCGGCGAAATAGAAGTCGATAAGGCCGGTGACCCGGTCGCCGAGCATCAGCACATTGTCGGGAAACAGGTCGGCGTGGATGACATGCGCGGGCAGGTCATCGGGCCAATGCGCGTCGAGAAATGCCAGTTCGTCATCGACGATCGATTGCAGCCCCGGCAACACGACATCAAGGTCGCCGGTCGCTTCGGCAACGGCGCGCCAGTGAGTATGGCCCATGCTGTTCGCGCGCGCACCAGTATAGCCCTCGAGCGCACGGTGCATCGCGCCGAGTGCGGCGCCTGCGGCTTCGCACTGGGCCGGGGTCGGCTGCGTCAGCGAAATGCCGGGCAGGAACTGGATGACGCACGCCGCGCGGCCAGAGATCTGCTGTATCGCGACGCCGCCCCGGTCGCGGATCATCGCCGGGACCGGGCAGTTCTGGCTGGCGAGATGGTTGAGCAGGTCGACAAAGAAGGGCAGGTCACCCTCGCTCACGCGCTTTTCGTAAAGCGTCAGGATGAAACGCCCGCCCGTCGTTTCGAGCAGGAAGTTGCTGTTCTCGACGCCTTCGGCGATGCCCTTGCACGACACGACGGTGCCGATGTCGTATCGGGCGACGAGAGCGGCAAGATCGTCGGGCTCGACGTGCGTGTAGACAGCCATCAGGCGGCTTCGAGCCCGCGCGGCAGTTTGAAGACCATATTCTCTTCGGCGGTGACGACCACGTCTTCGATGATGGGACGAACCGAAGCGACGGCGTCGATCACCTCGCGGACCAGTGTTTCCGGCGCGCTCGCGCCGGCGGTGATCCCGAGTGTCTCGATATCGTGCAGCCACGCCGGGTCGATGTCCGTGCCGCGCTGGACGAGATGCGCCGGGGTCCCCAGCCGCTCGGCGACTTCGACAAGCCGCAGGCTGTTCGAGCTGTTGGGTGCACCGATCACGATCATGCGATCGCATTCGCCTGCGATCGCTTTCACGGCATCCTGGCGGTTCGACGTCGCGTAACAAATATCCTCGCCGCGCGGGCCCGTGATCGCCGGAAAACGATGCTGGAGCGCCGCGATGATGTCGCGCGTGTCGTCGACCGACAGGGTGGTCTGGGTCAGGAAGGACAGCATCTCGGGATCGGGCGGCGACAGCGCCGCGACGTCGTCGACCGATTCGACCAGCGTCATCGCGCCCTCGGGCAATTGACCCAGCGTGCCGATGACCTCGGGATGGCCGGCATGGCCGACAAAGACGATATGACGTCCCGTCTCGTGCGCGCGCTCGGCCTGTCGGTGGACTTTCGACACCAGCGGGCAGGTCGCATCGATATAGTCGAGCCCGCGCATCTCGGCTTTCGCCGGCACCGCTTTGGGCACGCCGTGCGCGCTGAACACGACGGGCACGCCATCGGGAACTTGGTCGAGCGATTCGACGAAAATCGCGCCCTTGGCCTTCAACGAGTCGACGACATAGCGGTTGTGGACGATTTCATGCCGGACATAGACCGGCGCGCCATATTTCTGCAGCGCCAGTTCGACGATGCGGATCGCGCGATCGACCCCGGCGCAGAACCCGCGCGGCGCCGCGATCAAAACCTTGAGTTCTGCCGCTTCGCTGCCTTCAGCTTGCGTCATCGGATGGGGAGCGTTCATGATGCGCGCGCTCTAGCGCAGCAAGCCATCCGGGGTAAAGCCGCTTCGTCCCCCTTCGCATTCTTGTTCTCTTTGTTGCGCCGCGTTCATCGCACCGATAAGAAGCGGCGCGCATGAAGCGGGATCAACTGTCCCGACGCCTGTCAAAGCGCTTGTTTGGAAAGCCCGTTTATCATGATGTCCATTTCGTTTCCGTCCCGTAAGTTCCTGACCGTGCTGTGCGGCACGGCGGCCATGGCGACGGTGGCGGGCTGCGCGAAGGACAATGAAATCGACCTCGCAGGCGGCGTCGGCATCACCTCCACCCGCACCGCATGTCCCGCGGTCGCGGTGCCGCTGCACACCGGCGACATCACGCTGTTCGACCCCGCAACGAGCCGTGATGCGCGCGCTGTCGATGTCGTCGCCGCGATCACCAATGTGACGCCGGTATGCAACGACGCCGCGGAAAAGGTCTACCAGCTCGCAAGCTTCGACGTGGTCGCGACGCGCCGCGATGCCGGACCCGCGCGCACCGTGACCTTGCCCTATTATGCCACGGTTCTGCAGGGCGGCACCGCGGTCGTCGCGAAGCGGCTGGGCAATGTCGCCGTGACTTTTGCCGAGGGACAGGTGCGCGGCACCGGTCGCGGCCAGGCTTCGGCCTATGTCGACCGCGCCGCGGCAACGCTGCCTGCGGACATCCAGGAACGCATCACGCGCAAGCGCAAGGCGGGTGACCAGGACGCGGCGGTCGATCCGCTGAGCCTTCCCGAAGTGCGCGCCGCGGTGCAGCGGTCGAGCTTCGAATTGCTCGTGGGCTTCCAGCTGACGCAGGAACAGCTCGAATATAACGTCCGACGATAGGGCCGCGGCGGCGCTGCGGCGCCGTTCGCATCTTCACGCCCCGCGCGCCGATCGGCGACGCGGGGCTTTTCGCGCCCGCCCAGCTGCTATAGGGCGCGCGCAAGACTTTCCTGATCGAAGATAGGCCAGCCCGTGACCCTGTTCAGCCGCTTTTCCGACCATATCGGCGCCGCGCTCGACGCGCTTGCCGCCCGCGACGCCCTACCGGGTGGCCTCGACCGCAGCGCGATCAGCGTCGAACCGCCGCGCGATCCCGCGCATGGCGACGTCGCGACCAACGCCGCGATGGTGCTGGCGAAGCCCGCGGGCATGAACCCGCGTGCGCTCGCCGATTTGCTCGTTGCCGAACTCGGCGCGCTGGGCGAAGTGACCGAGGCGAGCGTCGCGGGGCCGGGCTTCATCAACCTGCGCCTCGTCGATGACAGCTGGCGCGACGAACTCGCGCTGATTTTCAGCGAGAGCGGCGACTATGGGCGTTCGACGATGGGACAGGGACGGCGCGTCAACGTCGAATATGTCTCGGCGAACCCGACCGGCCCGATGCATGTCGGCCACTGCCGCGGCGCGGTCGTCGGCGATGCGCTCGCCGCGCTGCTCGAATATGCCGGGCATGAAGTGATCCGCGAATATTATGTCAACGACGCCGGCGCGCAGGTCGATGTGCTCGCGCGCTCGGTGCACATGCGGTATCGCGAAGCGCTCGGCGAGGACGTCGGCGCAATCCCTGAGGGGCTGTATCCGGGCGACTATCTGATGCCGATCGCGGGCAAGCTCGCGGCCGAATATGGCGAGCGCTTCGTCGGCGCGCCCGAAAGCGCGTGGCTCGGCCTGTTCCGCGCGGAGGCGGTCAGCGCGATGATGGAAATGATCCGCGCCGACCTCGCCAAGCTCGGCATCCATCACGACCTGTTCTCGTCCGAAGCCGAATTGCAGGCCAAGGGCAAACCCGCCGCCGCCGAAAAATGGCTGCGCGACCATGACCTCGTCTACGACGGACAGCTTGAGGCGCCGAAGGGCGAGACGCCTGAGGATTGGGAGCCGGTCGAATTGCCGCTGTTCCGCTCGACGCAGTTCGGCGACGATCAGGATCGTCCGATCAAGAAGTCGGACGGCAGCTGGACCTATTTCGGCGCCGACCTCGCTTATCATTTCCAGAAGAGCCAGAATGCCGATGAGTTGATCGACATTTGGGGTGCCGACCACGCCGGGACGGTCAAGCGGATCAAGGCCGCGGTCGCGGCGCTCACCGGCGGCAAGACGCGTTTCGACGTCAAACTGGTGCAGATGGTGCGGCTGCTCAAAAATGGCGAGCCGTTCAAAATGTCGAAGCGCGCGGGCAATTTCGTCACGCTCGCCGATGTTGTCGACGAGGTCGGCAAGGATGCGGTGCGCTTCACGATGCTGACGCGCAAGGCCGACGCGCAGATGGATTTCGACTTCGCCAAGGTTGTCGAGGCTTCGCGCGACAACCCCGTCTGGTATCTGCAATATGCCAATGCGCGGATTTCGCGGCTGCGCAAAAAAGCCGCGGATGCTGGGATCGTGCTGCCGGAGCCCGCTCCCGCGCGCCTCAATGCGCATGAATTGGGGCTTGTGAAACTGCTCGCGCAGTTCCCGCGGATCGTCGAAGCCGCCGCGTCGGCGCGCGAACCGCACCGGATCGCCTTTTACCTTGCCGATGTCGCGGCGGCGTTCCACGCCTGGTACAATCTCGGCAACGATGACCCCAGTTTGCGCATCGTTCTCGACAATGACCCCGAATTGACCGCGACGCGCCTTTATTTGGCCGACGGAATCGGGCAAGTCATCCGTAACGGGCTGTCCCTGATGGGGGTAGAGGCGCTCGAGGAGATGAACTGATGGCCGGCGACAAGAACGCAGAGCAGGGGGATGCAGGTCTCGGTCTCGATGACGAGGATCGTCTGCCCTGGCTCGAAGCTGCCGACGGATTCGAGGAGGATGGCGAGGTTTCGCCCGCCCGTCTGCTCGTGATGGTGCTCGGCGGGCTCTTGCTGATCGGGGTGGTCCTCGGCGGTCTGTGGTGGGTTCAGAATGGCGGCACGCGCAGCGACGGCGAACTGATCGCGGCGCAGGACGGCGACTATAAGGTCGCGCCGAAGAATGACGGCGCCAAGGCGTTCGAGGGCGAAGGCGATGCCAGCTTCTCCGCCAGCGAAGGCGCCGAACCCGCGGGTAAGGTCGACCCGACGCGCATGCCCGAAGAGCCCGCTGTAACGCCTCAAGAACGCGAGGCCGCGGTAAAGAAGGTCGCAGCAGACAAGGCCGCCGCCACGAAAGCCGCTGCCACTAAGGGGGTGCCGGCGGACAAGGCGAAGCCCGCCGCAGCGCCGGTGAAGACCGCCGACGCTCCCAAGGCCGCTCCGGCATCGGGGGCGGCGATGATCCAGCTCGGCGCGTTCAGCAGCGACGCCGCGGCGGCGAAGGCATGGACGAACCTGTCGAAGCGCTTTGCCTATCTAGCCGAACTCAACAAATCGGTTTCGCCCGCGAAAGTCGGCGACGGCACCGTCTATCGGCTGCGCGTCTCGGCAGGGACAGCCGCCAATGCCAAGAATTTGTGCGGAAAATTGCGCGTTGCCGGTGAAAATTGCGTCGTCGTTCGCTGATTCGGCCCGCTTGGCCGCAGACTCTGTTGGTGCAAATCCGTCGCCATGGCATGGTTGCCGCTTGGTCATCGCCTGAGGGGTCGGCGATCGATGGAGTTTGATGCACGATGATACCGGCAATTTTCGGCCTGTCGGGCCTGACCCTCACCGACGACGAGCGCGCTTTCTTTCGCGATAGCGATCCCGCGGGCTATATCCTGTTCGGGCGCAATATCGAAAATCGGGAGCAGCTGCGGCGGCTGACCGATGAACTGCGCGATCTCGACGGGCGCGCCAATCTGCCGATCCTGATCGATCAGGAGGGCGGACGCGTGGCGCGCATGCGATCGCCCGAATGGCCGCTTTTCCCGAGCGGTGCGGCGTTCGACGCGCTGTACGATCGCGCGCCCGCAAGTGCGATCGAAGCCGCCCGGCTCAACGCAATGGCGCTTGCTGCCATGCTGTCCGAGGTTGGGATTACTGTCGACTGCCTGCCGCTGCTCGACGTGCGTCAGCCGGGTGCGAGCGATGTCATCGGCGACCGCGCGCTCGGCAGCGAGCCGATGCGTGTTGCCGCGCTTGGCCGCGCGATCCTCGGCGGTTTGCAGGCCGGCGGCGTCGTCGGCATCGTCAAGCATATCCCGGGCCACGGCCGCGCGCTGCTCGATACGCATAAAGCCTTACCGATCGTCGCCGCGCCCGACCGCGATCTTCAGACCGATCTCGCACCTTTTGCGGCACTACGCGATGCGGCGATGGCGATGACCTGCCATGTCATCTTCGAAGCGTGGGACCCTGATCGGCCCGCGACGCTGTCGCCGATCGTCATCGACAGCGTCATCCGCCAGCGCATCGGCTTTCACGGGCTGCTGATGACCGACGATCTCGACATGAAGGCACTCTCGGGCGACGTGCCTTCGCGCGCCGCCGATGCAATTGCTGCAGGGTGTGACATCGCGCTCAACTGCTGGGCGAAGATGGACGATATGGTCGGCATCGCCAACGCGCTCGACCCGATCAGCACCGTGTCGCGCGCGCGCCTCGAAGGCGCGATGGACCGGATTTCGGGCGACAGTGACGCGCGCGCGTTCGCGACGTTGGTCGACCAGCGCGACGCGCTGTTGGCGACGGCCTGATCGCCGATGGAGGAATTGCCGCTCGATTTCGAAATCGTACCGGCAGCGCCCGAGCGCGACGACGCCTTGCAGCTTTCGTTCGAAAGCTGGGAAGGCCCGCTCGACCTTTTGCTCACGCTTGCGCGCAGCCAGAAGGTCGATCTCAAGCAGATTTCGATCCTGGGGCTGGTCGAGCAATATCTGACCTTCATCGCCGAGGCGCGCGAACTGAAGCTCGAAGTCGCGGCCGATTATCTCGTCATGGCGGCGTGGCTCGCTTATCTCAAATCGGCGCTTTTGCTTCCGAAGGACCCGCTCGAGGACCCGTCGCCCGATGAACTCGCGTTGCGCCTGCAATTGCGGCTGCAACGGCTCGCAGCGATGCGCGAGGCGGCGGCGCGGCTGCTCGGCCGCGACCGCGTCGGCCGCGACGTCTTTCTGCGCGCGAAGCCCGAGGGATTGCGCGACATCAAGGTGCGGCGCTGGGACGCCAGCCTTTATGATCTCCTGTCGGCCTATGGGCAGGTCAAGCTGCGCTCCGAGCCTGTCGTCCATATGGTGTCGCGGCGCCCGGTGATCACGCTTGACGCCGCGCTGCATCATCTCCAGCGAATGCTCGGCGTAAAGCTCGACTGGGCCGAGTTGGCCGATTTCCTGCCGCCCGATTATGACGGCCCGCTGCGCCGCTCGGCGATCGCGTCGAGTTTTGTCGCCGCGCTCGAACTGGCGCGGCAGGGGCGCGTCGAACTGAAACAGGAGGGCGCGTTCGAACCTCTCTATCTGAAGGCGGCACAAGCATGATCGACGATCTCGAACGCGCGATAGAGGCGATGCTGTTCGCGAGCGACGCGCCGCTCGACGCGCGGCAGGTTGCGGGGCGGCTGGGCGACGAAATGACGCCGGGCGAGGTTCGCACGATCATCCAGACGATCGCCGCTCGCCATGCGGGAAGCGGGATCGAACTCGTCGAGCGCGGCGGGCACTGGCATTTCCAGACGCCCGCCGATCTGGCGCACCTGCTTCGCCGCGAACGCGACGATCCGCGCAAGCTGTCGCGCGCGGCCGCCGAAGTGCTCGCCATCGTCGCCTATCATGAGCCCGTCAGCCGCGCGGAAATCGAGGCTATCCGCGGCGTTCAGACATCGAAGGGCACGCTCGACGTGCTGATGGAGGCCGAATGGGTCGCGCCCGCTGGACGGCGCGAGGTGCCTGGGCGGCCACTGATTTACAAGACGACCGACGCGTTCCTGCAACATTTCGGCCTCACGAGCCGCAAGGACCTGCCGGGAATCGAGGATTTGCGTGCGGCGGGACTGCTCGACCCGGTCGATCTCGCTTTCGAGGAAGCGTTGGGCGAACTGGACCTAGTAAAAGACGGCGAAGAGGCTTAGATGACGGCCTCAAGGAGAATTTAAGATGGGTAGCTTCAGCATCTGGCACTGGCTCGTGGTCGGGATTCTTGTCCTGCTGCTGTTCGGCAAGGGCCGTTTTTCGGACATGATGGGCGATGTCGCCAAAGGCATCAAAAGCTTCAAGAAGGGTATGTCGGAAGACGACGCGCCGACGACGCCCGCACCCAAGCACATCGAGGGCCAGCGCGCGCCCGATGCCACCCCGATTTCGACCCCGACTGCCGAGCACGACAAGCTCTGATCGCCGTCTGCCTGCGGGGGAAGTTTTAGGTCATGTTTGACGTCGCGCCGACCGAGTTGCTGCTCGTCGTGTTGGTGGCCTTGGTGGTTATCGGCCCCAAGGATCTGCCCAAGGCGATGCGTTTTGTCGGCAAATGGATGGCGAAAGCGCGCGGCATGGCGCGCCATTTCCGCTCCGGGCTCGACACGATGATGCGCGAAGCCGAACTCGAAGAGCTTGAAAAGCAATGGCGCGAGCAGAATGACGCGATCATGCGCGAATTCCCGCGCATCGACGATGTGAACGCATCGCCGGCAACACCTTCGAATGCAGCATCGACCGAACCGGCGAAGACCGAACCCGTGACAGAAGCCGGGATCGACGAAGCCGCGGCGGGCAACCCGCCCGAAACGCACGCGATACCGCCAAAGGACGGCCCGCTGCCGTGACCGAAGAGATAGCCACAGACGAGGATGGCGCCGGCGGCAAGATGCCGCTGCTCGATCATCTGATCGAACTGCGCTCGCGCTTGCTGAAATCGCTGATCGCGATCGGCCTCGCCTTTGGCGTGTGCCTCTATTTTGCCAAGCCGATTTTCGGCATTCTCGTCCAGCCGCTCGTTCGCGCGGGGCAGGGGAAGCTAATCTATACCCAGCTGTTCGAGGCGTTTTTCGTCGAGATCAAGGTCGCGCTGTTCGCGGCGATGATGATCGCCTTTCCGGTGATCGCGAACCAGCTGTGGAAATTCGTCGCGCCAGGCCTGTTCAAGCAGGAAAAGCGCGCGCTGCTGCCCTTCCTGCTCGCAACACCGGTGTTGTTCGCAATCGGCGCCAGCTTCGCCTATTTCATCACCATCCCGATCGCACTCAAATTCCTGCTCGGATATCAGGGCGACATTGGCGGGATTACGCAGGAAGCGCTGCCCTCGGTCGGCAATTATCTGAGCTTCACGATGCAATTCATCATGGCGTTCGGCATCGCGTTCCTGCTGCCGATCCTGTTGATGCTGATCGAGCGGTCGGGGCTGGTGACGCGCGAGCAACTGGTTTCGGCGCGGCGCTATATGATCGTTGCGGCCTTTGCGATCGCCGCGGTGTTCACGCCGCCCGATATTTTGAGCCAGCTGCTGCTCGCGGTGCCTTTGGTGTTCCTGTACGAAATGTCGCTGCTCGCGATCTGGTTTACCCAGCGCCGACGCAAAACAGGCGCCGAAGAGGCGCCTGTCGAGCCTCTCGAAGAGGCTTAGGGTAAGTTAGTCTCAGTCCCGATTAGTCGATGGCATCGCTGCCAGCTTGACCGACAGATTCGATGTCGCGACCGGCACCCTTTACCGTGTTACAGCCAGCGACCAGAAAGCTTGCCATCAGGGCGAGAAGGATTGCGCGGTAACTCGTCATATTTCTACCTCTCAGGATTTGTTGCAAAATGGCCCGGCACGCTTTCGAGGGGGGGGAGGGAATGCGGGCCGGGCCAATGTTGCTGAGCAGCGCTGCGGGGGGGCGATGACCGCTGCTCGAAATGGGAAACGACCAAAGCGGCGGATAAGTTCCGAAAAAAAATTGCGACAATGAATTTTTTTTCGGGTCTTTTTGAATCGCTTGAATTTCAGCGACTTGCCTTCAGAGAGAGGTCAATCCGCTGAGCACGGCGAGGCCCAGGAAGGCCAAAAATCCCATGGAATCGGTCGTCATCGTGACAAAAATGGAACTCGCAACCGCGGGATCCTGATCAAGTCGATCGAGCAGCAGGGGGATCGCGACCCCGGCGACACCGGCAACGAAGATATTCACGACCATCGCCGCGGCGATGACGGCGCCAAGCTGCGGATTGCCGAACCATAGCGCAGTCGCGGTCCCCGCGATTAGGGCTATCGTCCCGCCGTTGAGCAACGCGATCTTCATTTCGCGCCAGATCGCACGCCAGCTGTTCGAGTCGGTGAGCTGGTTCATCGCGAGTGCACGCACGGTGACCGCCAGCGTCTGCGTGCCGGCATTGCCGCCGACGCCCGCGACGATCGGCATCAATGCCGCCAGCGCGACCATATGCTCGATCGCGCCGCCGAAAAATCCGACGATCGACGAAGCGAGCAGCGCGGTGCCAAGGTTGGCGATCAGCCAGCGCACCCGCGCGCTGTATGTCTCGCGGATCGGTTCGTTGATGTCGCCGTCGCCCGCGCCCGACAGGCGCAAAATGTCCTCGCCCGCCTCTTCCTGAATGATGTGGACGACGTCGTCGACCGTGATCATGCCGACGAGCCTGCCGCCCTTGTCGACGACCGCGGCAGAGATCAGCGCATATTTCTGGAAGCGCAGCGCAACCTCTTCCTGATCCATGTCGACCGGGATCAGCGTCTGCTCGCGTTTCATCACGTCGCTGATCGCGATGTCGCGCGGGGTACGGAGGATCCAGCTCAGCTGGCACGTGCCGACCGGGCGGTGCCGGGGGTCGACGACGTAAATTTCCCAGAAGTCGCTGGTGAGGTCTGCATCTTCGCGTAGCCGGTCGATCACGTCGCCGACGGTCACATGTTCGGGCACCGCGACCAGATCGCGCTGCATCAGGCGCCCGGCGGATTCCTCGGGGAAGGAGAGGGCATCCTCGATCGCGGCGCGATCTTCGGGCTCCATCGCCTGGAGAACGGCCTGCTGCTCGTCCTCCTCCATATCCTCGATGATTGCGACGGCGTCGTCGGTATCGAGTTCGGACGCGAGTTCGGCGACTTGCTCCGGCGCGAGAAGATCGATCAGTTCCTCGCGGACATAATCGTTCATTTCCGCCAGCACGTCGGCGGACAGCATGTCGCCGAGCACCGCGGCGAGCATCGGGCGCTCGTCGGCGCGCGCCAGTTCGAACAGGTCGGCGATGTCGGCGGGGTGGAGGCGGCCGATCCGTTCGCGCGCCGCTTCACCTTCGCCGGCTTCGGCCAACTCGATCACGTCGCGCACGAATTCGGGCCTCAGCCGGTCGTCTTCGTCGAGTTCGGTGTCGGTTTCGCGTGCCGGTTGTTCGCGGTCGCGGTCATCGGCGATGACAACATCTTCCGGCGGCAGGGATTCTTCGCGTTTGTCCATCGCGCGGTCCTCCCTGAAAGTTGCGGCGTTCGAGCTTTCCCCTAGTGCTGCGGCCCGCGGATAGCAACGCCGCGAACGCCTTTTCGCGATTTAATGCGTGGCTTTGGCCGCCGCCCCGGCTATGGGACCGCCAACATAGACCGCAGGAGTTCTACCATGTCCGACACTCTCACCCTTTCGCTGTCGACCGGCGATGTTGTCATTCGCCTTCGTCCCGACCTCGCGCCGCAGCATGTCGAGCGCATTACCGGCCTCGCGAGCGAAGGCTTCTACGATGGCGTCGTGTTTCACCGCGTGATTCCGGGCTTCATGGCGCAGGGTGGCGATCCGACGGGCACCGGCATGGGCGGCAGCGAACTGCCCGACCTGCCGCAGGAATTCAGCAGCGAGCCGCATGTCCGCGGCGTTTGCTCGATGGCGCGCGCGCAGAACCCGAACAGCGCCAACAGCCAGTTCTTTATCTGCTTCGATGACGCGCGCTTCCTCGACAAGCAGTACACCGTCTGGGGCGAAGTGATCGAAGGCATGGAAAATGTCGACGCGCTGCCCAAGGGCGAGCCGCCGCGCGAGCCCGGCAAGATCGTCAAGGCGACCGTCAGCTGATCTACGAAAATCCCCGCTTCGGCGGGGATTTTTTTGCCTAGTCGCCGATAAAGCCATTAAGCCGCTCGCAGGCCGCGACCCAGTCCTGCTTGAACTCCTGAACGACCTGCCCGGCGCCCATCGCCTCATTCATCAGGCCGACGCCTTGGCCCACCCAATAGGTGGCGAGCGCCTTCGCGCCTTCGTGGCCGCCTTCGGACAATTTATCGACCTTGCGCAGCGCCGGTTCGCTGACCAGCGATTGCAGCGGCATCGGCAGCGGTTTCGGCGCGTCTTCGGCCTCCCATGCGTCGGTCCACGGCGAGCGGAGCTGGCGCGAGGGTTTGCCGGTGCGGCTCTTCGACCGGATGGTGTCGCGCGACGACGCCGCGAGCATCTTTTCCTTCACCACCGGATTGGTTTCGGCCTCGGCGGTGGTGAGCCACACCGATCCGGTCCAGGCGCCATGTGCGCCCATCGCCATCGCCGCCGCCATCTGGCGTCCGGTGACGATCCCGCCCGCGGCTAGGATCGGCGTGTTCGCGCCGACGGCTTCGACCGCCGCGGCGACTTCGGGGACGAGCACCATCGTCGCGACTTCGCCGCAATGCCCGCCGGCTTCACCGCCCGCGACGACGAGGATATCGACCCCGGCGCGGACCTGGGTCAGCGCATGGTCGCGGGTGCCGACGAGCGCCGCGACGGGCACGCCGTGGCGCTTGCCGAGTTCAAGCATTAGCGGCGGGGGCACGCCGAGCGCGTTGGCGATCAGCGCGATCGGGTGACGGAACGCGACCTCGAGCAACTTGGCGGCGCCGTCCTCATGCATATTGTCGCCGAAGCTCTGCCGACCCGCCATCGCCTCGGACAAGCCCGCTGGATCGACGCCGTGTTTTTCGAGCAAGCCGGCGGCAAAGTTCAGATGCGTCTCGGGCACTTTCGCGATGGCGGAGGAAGGCGCCTCACCCTTGCCGACGAAGCTGTTGGGGACGATCAGGTCGACGCCATAGGGGCGCCCGCCAATATGCTCGTCGATCCACGCGAGCTCTTCCTCAAGTCGCTCGGGGGGCAGTGATGCGGCGCCGAACACGCCCATGCCCCCGGCTTTCGACACCGCGACGACGACGTCGCGGCAGTGCGAGAAGGCGAGCAACGGAAATTCGATGCCGAGCATCGCGCAGATCGGGGATTGCATTGGGGACCTCTCCATTTGTCTATTTGCACCCATGTCAGCGTCAGTTGACGTAAACGTCAAGTTGATTTGCTGGGCGGGCGGATTATCGCGGACCCATGACCCAATTTTCCCTGCCCGATTTCGACCTTGATGCCTTCGTCCGCGCCACATTGGCCGAGGATCTGGGGGCGGGGGGCGATATCACCTCGATGGCGACGATTCCCGCCGATGCACGCTTTGGCGGGGTGATGGACAGCCGCGACGCGATCACCGTTGCAGGCTTGCCGATTGCCGAGCGATTCTTTCGTGCGCTCGAACCCGCCATGGAGATCGAGATACTGGTCGAGGAGGGCGCACAGGTCGCATCGGGCAGCGACCTGATGCGCCTGTCAGGCAATGCGCGCGCGATGCTGACGGCGGAACGGTCGGCACTCAACACCGTCCAGCATCTGTCGGGTATCGCGACGATGACTCGCCAATATGTCGACGCACTCGCCGGAACCGGCGCCACGCTGCTTGATACGCGCAAGACGATCCCGGGCCTGCGCGTGCTCGAGAAATATGCGACGCGCATGGGCGGCGCGACCAACCACCGCATGGGCTTGTGGGACGCGGCGATGATCAAGGACAATCATGTCGCGGTCGCGGGCTCGGTCGAGGAAGCGGTGCGCCGCGCGGTCGCGGCAGGAATCGCGGACATCATCGTCGAGGTCGATCGCGTCGCGCAGGTCGGGCCGGCGCTGAACGCCGGAGCGACGCACCTGCTGCTCGACAATATGGGTCTTGATCAGCTGCGCGACTGCGTCGCGCTGGTCGCTGGCAAGGTGCCGACCGAAGCGTCGGGCGGGGTGCGACTCGATACGATCCGCACGATCGGCGAGACCGGCGTGACCTATGTGTCGGTCGGGCGGCTGACCCAGTCGGCGCCGGCGGCGGACATCGGGCTCGATTTTGCGCTGGCCTAGTCTCGCCGTTCTCGGCCTGCTGTTGTCGCCGACGGCGGCCGAGGCGCAAGCGCTGGCGTGCAGCATAACCGACCGGATTCCGGTTCCGCGCCTTGAACAGCCAAAGCGCGGCGAACCCGTCCGTAATCCGGCGATCACCGGCTATCTGTTAGCCATGAGCTGGTCGCCTCAGCATTGCGCCGACGTCCGCAATCCGAAGGACGTACGCGATCGCTTTCAATGTTCGGGCGAGAATGGCCGTTTCGGCTGGGTGCTGCACGGGCTATGGCCCGAAACCGATAGTCCGGGTTATCCGCAATGGTGCCGCCCGGCGAAGATCGTACCGCAGCCGGTGCTGAAAAAGCATATGTGCATGACGCCGTCGGCGCAGTTGCTCCAGCACGAATGGGCGAAGCACGGCACCTGCATGAGTCCGAACCCCGCGGCCTATTTTCGCTCGGCCGAAATCCTGTTCCGCGCCGTCCGCTTTCCCGACATGAAGGCGCTCGCCGCCAAACCGCAAACCGCCGCCAGCGTCCGCCGCGCTTTTTCCGCTGTCAATCCGGGCGTGACCGCGCCGATGATCGCCCTGTCGGTCGACCGGCAGGGATGGCTGAACGAGGTGCGGCTGTGCCTGGGGCCGCGCATGAAGCCGACAAGGTGCAAGCCATTCCAGAGCGGAGCGAAAGACGGCCGCCAGATCCGCGTTCGACCGATGCCCGCGCGTTAGGGCGAATCCCGAAAAGCGTGCCAGTGCGGGACGGCGCCGCGTTAACTCTCTTTTAACCTTATCGACTCGTTAACATGGCCCTAGCTTCCCTGCATGGACTCGAGCGATCAGATCGACATTCGCGGCCGCGTTCGCGATCATGGCAAGCGGCAGCTGGTCATCGCGCGGCTCAGCGCGCCGGCGGACTGGCAGGGCGAGCTCCGCGCCGCGCTCGCGGCCCATCGCGAGCCCGTCACGATCTTTTCGGCCAATGATTTCCGTCTGTTTCTTCAGAGCTTCGCGATCTTCTTCACCGCGACGATGATGTTCCTGCTCTGAATTCGATCAATCGCAGGCGCGGTGCAGCTTCTGCGCGAGCCAGGCGGACACCAGGCACATAGCCGCGCTCATCAGCAATTGATCGACGACGCCGACGCCGGCGAAGCCAAGCCCCATCGCGAGCAGCGATCCCGCGACCATCGCGCCCGAATTGACGATATTGTTCGCGGCGACGGTGCGTGCGGTCTGGTCTTTGGGCACGGTGGTCGTGAGGAAGGCGTATAGCGGCACGACGAACATGCCGCCACTGATCGCGATGCCGAGCAGGCTGAGCAGAAGCGGAATGACGTCGGCGTGGTTCAGGAAGCCCGATATGCCGTACATCACGCCCGAGGGATCATGTTCCCAGTTGCGGCAGACCCAATAGAAGGCGACGACGAATACGCCCATGACGATGACGCTGGCGGGGCTGTATCGCGCCGAAACCTGCCCCTTCAGCAACCGGTTCACCGCGACCGAGCCGATCGCGATGCCGATCGAGAAAATCGCGAGAAAGAGGCTGGCAACGCTCTTGTCAGCGTGCAGGATATTCTTCACCAGCGGCGGGAACTGGATGAACAGCACCGCGCCGATCGTCCAGAAAAAGCTGATCGACAGGATCGCGAGATAGAGGCGCGGGATGTGCATCGTGCCGCGGACGAGCGTGATCGACGAGCGGACGATATGCCAGTCGATGCCGGTTTCTTCATGTTCGGGCGGCGCCGGGGGCACCTTTCGACCGGTCCAGTAACCGAGCGCGGCGACCAGCACGACGCCGAGTGCGGCCCATTCGACATCGATGACCCCGGCCAGGATGGTGCCGGCGAGGATCGCGATATAGGTCCCGGCCTCGACCAGCCCGGTGCCCGCGAGAACTTCGTCACTTTTCAGATGCTGCGGCAGGATTGCATATTTGATCGGGCCGAAGAAGGTCGAGTGGATGCCCATCGCGAACAGCGCGAGCATCATCAGCGGGATGGCGATCAGGTGGACCGCGAAACCGAGCCACGCGAGCACCAGCCCCGCACCCCCGACGATCATGATCAATATTTCGCAGAATTTGACGATGCGGATGATCCGCGCCTTGTCGCGCGTGTCGGCGAGTTGCCCGGCGAGCGCCGAGAGCAGGAAGAAGGGCAGGATGAACAGGCCGGTTGCGACCGCGCTGAACAATGTTTCGGACGCTTCGTCGTTGAACACGCCGTAAACGACGAACAGGACCATCGCGTTCTTGAACAGATTGTCGTTGAAGGCGCCGAGGAGCTGCGTGACAAAGAGCGGAAGGAACCTGCGTTGTTTCAGCAGCGCAAAGGAACCGGTCATTGAAAATCCATTTTTACAGCCCGACATGTCAACACCGGCTGCCGCCTCAGGCAATTCGGTTGTCGCCGGGGGGGCTTATCGGTTAGGGCATTCGGGGTCAAAGCCCATTTGAAGGACATGCCGACAGCGATCATGCTCAGCCTTCCCAACATCCTGACATTATCGCGTATCCTGGCGGTGCCGATTTTGTTGTTCCTGCTGTGGCCCGGCGTCGTCGAAGGGTCGCATCAGCCGAAGCCGATCGACTATGCGCTCGCCTTTGGCCTGTACTGCCTGATGGGCATTACCGATTATTTTGACGGCTATGTTGCACGCTCGCGCGGAATCGTGTCGCGGCTGGGCGCTTTTCTCGACCCGATCGCCGACAAGATCATGATCGCGGCGGTGATCCTGCTGCTGGTCTTCACCCGCGACATCTCCGGTTATCATGTCATCGCCGCGCTGATGATCCTGCTGCGCGAAATCATCGTATCGGGCCTCCGCGAATTCCTCGCGACGCTGCAGGTGTCGATGCCGGTGACGCAGCTCGCCAAATGGAAGACGACGTTCCAGCTCGTCGCCTTCGGCGCGCTGATCCTGGCGGGGGCGCTGCCGCAAATGGCGTGGATCAAGACCGTCGGGCTTGCCTCACTGTGGGGCGCCGCGGTGCTGACGCTGATCACTGGCTGGGACTATCTGCGCGTCGGCCTGAAGCATATGGATTGAACATCGGATGCCGCTGGAGATCGTCTATTTCGCCTGGGTGCGCGAACGCATGGGAGTGGCCGACGAGACGGTCGACCTCCCCGCTAGCGTAAGCAATGTGAGCAGCCTGGTTGCATGGCTTGCGGCGCGCGATGCGCGCGGGCAAATCGCTTTTGCCGAACCGCAGCGTATCCGCGCCGCAATCGACGGCGTGATGATGGGCCTCGACGCGCCGCTTGCCGGGGCGCGCGAGGTCGCGCTGTTTCCGCCGGTGACGGGCGGATGATCCGCGTAGCGGTCCAGCCGGCGGCGATCGACATCGCCGCCGAACTCGACCTGCACGACGCGGGCGGGCATGGCGCGAGCGCCAGTTTTATCGGGCGGGTGCGCGGTGACGACGACCTGACCGAGCTGTTCCTCGATCATCACCCCGTGATGACCGCGGCGGGGCTGGCCGATCTGGCGCACGCCGCGGCCGATCGCTGGCAGCTTTCGGCGCTGACTTTGATTCACCGCGTCGGCGCGATGGTGCCGGGCGAGACGATCGTGTTCATCCTCGCCAGCAGTCCGCACCGCGCCGAGGCGCTGGCGGCGTGCGAGTTTCTGATCGACCGGCTGAAAACCGACGTCATGCTGTGGAAGCGCGAGACCTTTGCCGACGGGCAAGTCCGCTGGGTCGAACCCCGCGAGGGCGACGAGGTTCGCGCGGATCGCTGGGGCTGACTTCAATTTCCGTTCGTGTCGAGCGAAGTCGAGACACCCATCGGATAGCGCGCGGCCGAGGGGCATCCCGACTGAGCTCGATGCGACCGGGTTTGGTTGGTTTTAATCCGCCTGATGTTTGCGAAAAATGTCCGCGAGCATCCGGAATTCGTCGGCGCGCGGGCTTCCCTTGCGCCACACCAGCGCGATCGTACGCCAGTCATGCTCCGAATCGAGCGGGCGGGTGTCGATGTCGGTGTGGTCGAGGATGCCCGCCTCGATAGCCATTTGCGGCAGCATCGTGATGCCAAGGCCGTTGTCGACCATCTGCACCAGCGTGTGGAGCGAGGTTCCCATCATTCGGGCGCCGGCGCGTAATTCGGGGCGGTTGCACGCGGCAAGGACGTGGTCCTTCAGGCAATGGCCATCCTCGAGCATCAGCATCTGCGCGGGATCGATCTGGTCGGCGCTGACCATCGCGGGCAGGTCCTCCGACTGGTCGCCCGGGAAAGCGACGAACAACGCGTCGTCGAACAAATTCTCGGCTTCGACGTCGCCGCACGCGTAGGGGAGCGCGAGCAGGACGCAATCGACGGTGCCGTGGTGCAGCGATTCGCACGCCTGCGCGCTCGGTTCTTCGCGGAGGAAAAGCTTGAGCGACGGGCGCTCCTTGCGGAGCCGCGGCAGCAGGCCGGGGAGGAGGAAGGGCGCGATCGTCGGGATGACGCTCATCCTGAGTTCGCCGACGAGCGGCGCGGCGGCGGCGGCGGCCATGTCGGCTAGCTCCTCGGCTTCGCGCAGCACGCGGTGCGCCTTTTCGACGATCGCGTTGCCGAGCCCGGTGAAGCGGACGACGCGGCGGGTGCGTTCGACGAGCGTCTGGCCAAGCAGCGTTTCAAGCTCGCGGATGCCCGCCGACAGCGTCGACTGGGTGACGTTGCAGCCGTCGGCGGCGCGGCCGAAATGGCCGTGTTCGTGCAGTGCGACGAGATATTGCATCTGTTTCAGCGAGGGGAGGTAATTGTGCATTGATCGGACGTAGCAATTATTGAGAGGATTTTGAACAAGTTTACCGATTAAAATTCGTGGCCATAATGGCGGCGTTTATTGTCGTTTTCCGCGCCGCCGTGATAGCAATCCCCGATCAACCGGCGCGGAGGGGCGTATGGCAGTTTCCCGTTTTCTGATTGGCGGCGTCGCGAGCGCGCTGTTGCTGACGGGCGGGCTCTTCATGTGGAAGGGCTATACGCAGATTGCAGAGGAAGAGGTGCTGCCCGATCCGCCGCCCGCCTTGCCGGCGATTCCGGTCGTGGCAGCGGGGGCACCCAAGCGCGGGCCCGCGCCGCCGGCGCTGCCCGCCGCCAAGGAGGCGTCGCGCGAAGAGCGGCGTTTCAACCGCTTCGACCGCGACCGCAACGACCGGATCAGCCGCGTCGAGCTGATGTCGTCGCGCACCGCGGCGTTCCGCAAGCTCGACAAGGACGGCAATAATCTGCTGACCTTCGAGGAATGGGCCGCGGCGACGGGGCAGCGTTTTGCGGGCGCCGATGGCGACAAGTCGGGCGATCTGACGCGCGCGGAATTCTCGACGACCGCGCCGAAGCAGGCGGCGAAACCGAAGTGTAGTTGCTAGGCAGCGACCCCGTCGGCCTGCTCGATCCACGCCGCGAGTGAAGCACCGGCGCGCGCGGTATAGCCGAGCTTGCGGTCCTTTTTGCGCACATCCTCGGCAAGTGGCGGGAAGAGGCCGAAATTGACGTTCATCGGCTGGTAGCTCGCGGCATCAGCGCCGCCGGTGATGTGGCCAAGCAGCGCGCCGAGCGCGGTTTCGGGCGGCGGCGGTGCGAGGTCGCGTCCGGCGAGTTCGGCGGCGGCAAAGCGCGCGGCGATCAGGCCGATGGCCGCGCTTTCGACATAGCCTTCGCAGCCGGTGATCTGCCCCGCGAAGCGGATGTGCGGCGCCGATTTGAGGCGGAGCTGCGCGTCGAGCAATTCGGGCGAGCGGATGAAGCTGTTCCGGTGGAGGCCGCCGAGGCGCGCGAACTCGGCCTTTTCAAGCCCCGGAATCGTCCGGAACAATTCGACCTGCGCGGCGTGCTTCAGTTTGGTCTGGAAACCGACCATGTTCCACAGCGTGCCGAGCGCATTGTCCTGACGCAGCTGGACGACCGCATAGGGCCAGCGCCCGGTGCGCGGATTGTCGAGGCCGACGCCCTTCATCGGGCCGAAGCGCAGCGTTTCGGGGCCGCGTTCGGCCATCACTTCGATCGGCATACAGCCTTCGAAATAGGGGGTGTCCTTTTCCCAATCCTTGAACTCGGTCTTGTCGCCATCGACGAGCCCCTGGACGAAGGCGTGATACTGATCCTTGTCCATCGGGCAGTTGATATAGTCCTTGCCGTCGCCGATCGGGCCGACCTTGTCCCAGCGGCTCGCCATCCACGCGACATCCATGTCGATGCTGTCGCGGTAGACGATCGGCGCGATCGCGTCGAAGAAGGCGAGGGCATCCTTGCCCGTCGCGGTGCCGATACTCGAGGCGAGGCCGGCGGCGGTAAGCGGGCCCGTGGCGACGATCGTCAAGCCTTCCGACGGCAGCGTATCGATGCGCTCGCGTACGATGGTGACGTTCGGGTGATTTTCGAGTGCATGCGTCACCCCGCCCGAGAAGAGGTCACGATCGACCGCGAGCGCCGATCCTGCGGGCACCTTGTGGACATCGGCCTCGCGCATGATGATCGAGCCGAGCGTGCGCATTTCGCGGTGGAGCAGGCCGACCGCGTTGCTGTCGCCATCGTCGCTGCGAAAGCTGTTCGAGCAGACCATTTCGGCGAGTGCGTCGCCCTGATGCGCCGGGGTCATGTCGCCGCCGCCACGCATCTCCGACAAACGCACGCGAAAACCCGCCTCGGCGAGCTGCCACGCGGCCTCGGATCCGGCGAGGCCGCCGCCGATGATGTGAATGTCGTAGCTCATTTACGCGCTTTCCAATTAACCTTGGCCGTTGACTTGCACTTGATCCGCCGCGCACTAGGCCCGTTGAAGACAAGATGCAAAGGGACGGATGATGAGCGGGGAGCAAGGTTGGGATCGCGCGCGCTGGTTGTGGCTGTTGGCACTGGCCGGCGGGACCAGCTTTTTCGTCGCGGTTTTCTTGCGGCTCGACGGCCCCGCAATCTGGGCCTGGAAGACAAGCGGCGTCGGCTTGCTCGCGGTTTGGGCGGCGGTGAATGCCCGCGAGAAGACAGGCTGGCTTATCGCGGCCGCCCTCGGCTTTGGCGCGCTCGGCGATTATCTGCTCGATGCGAAGGGGCTCGAGACCGGTGCGGTGGCGTTCGTGGTCGGACATATCATCGCGATCACCCTCTATCTGATGAATAGGCGGGTGCAGATGACGCCGTCGCAGCGCCTGCTGGGCTGGCTGACGATGCCCGCGACGCTGGTGATCGTCTGGGCGATGCTGAGCCCCGCGCCGGGTTGGTGGCACGCCGCCGTCTATTCGCTGTTCGTCGCCGCAATGGCGGCGGCCGCATGGACCAGCCGCTTTCCGCGCTATCGCACCGGGATGGGCGCGATGATGTTCCTGGCCAGCGATCTCTTCATCTTTGCGGGCGAGGGCGCGGTGCTGTCCAAGGACGTGACGATGTGGCTCGTCTGGCCGCTCTATTTCGCGGGGCAGGCGTTGATCGCATGGGGCGTGGTGGGCACCCTCGCGAAGGAAGCACGCGGCTGATCAGGAAGGCGGTGCCGCTTCGCCGACGAGCAGCGCCTCGATGTCCGAAACCGGGCGATCGGTCATGGCCTTGACATGCTCGCCGACGAGGCGGGCGCTCACCTCCTTGTGCCAGAGCGGGCGCAGTTCGCCCATCGTGCGCGCGGGCGCGATCACGACCAGCGCGTCGAACTTGCCCGCGAGCGCCATCGCGTTGATCTTTTCGGCGAGGTCGCGTGCGAAGCGATCTTCCTCCTGCTGGTGGAAATCGGGTTCGCCCATCGTGCCGCCGCTAAGGCCGGTCCCGGCGGGGGCGGGCGATTGGCCCGAGGCATCGGTCTTGATGTCGCTATCCTTGCGATCGTCGCGTTCCTGATGTGACGTGGTGCGCAGATCGATCTGCCGCGCGTCGCCTTGATTGCGCAGAAACAGGGCTTTTCGGCCATCGGCGACAAGAACGAGGGTGTTGGGGGCGAGAGTCATGATGTTGCTCCTTCTACGGCAAGCAACGCATGGGCTATCGCCGAAGTTTCTCTATCCGTCCCACGCGGCTATCGTCGTACGGTGCAGCAGGCGGTCGTAGCCGTCGTAGCCCCCGGTCGCGCGGTGGAGGACCGAGCGATTGTCCCACATGATCAGCATGTCGGGTTCCCATATGTGGCTGTACCGAAATTCCTCGCGCCCCTGCCACTGGATCATTTCGTAGAGCAACGGCAAACCTTCGCTCTCATCGAGGCCGTCGAAGCCGATGATATAGCCCGCGCAGCCGAACAGGCCGGGGCGACCCGTTTCCGGATGTGCGCGGACGAACGGGTGAAGCTGCGTATCGAGCGCCTCATCACCCGAGCGTATGTCCATGCTCCGATCCTTGTCGTTCGCTCCGTACATACCCGAGGGGGCGTAGCCGGCGCGGGCGCTGTGGATCGCCTGCAGTCCCTCGATGCGCGCGCGAAGGTCGGCAGGCATCGCGTCGAGCGCGGCGTGCTGGTTCGAAAATTCGGTGTTGCCGCCGACGGGCGGGATGGTGATGCCGAACAGGCAGGTGCCCGCGGGTGGTCGCGCCTGGAAACTCCAGTCGCTGTGCCAGTTCTCGGCGAAGAGCGGTGCGGTCTCGTCGGCCTTTCGTTTCACCGCGATGATATGCTCGTGGCCCGGGATCGGGCGGATGAACGGATCGTCGCCGAAGCCGCCGAAATAGCCGGTGAAACGCTCAAGATCGTCCTCGCTCATCTTCTGATCGGGAAAGGCCAGGACATGATGGTCGAGCCACGCCGAACGGATTTCGGCAATGGTTTCGGGCGTGAGCGGCTGCGTCAGGTCGACGCCGGTCGCGCGCGCGCCGCACGCCTGACCGCTGGGAGTGATGATGAGCGTCATCGTCAGATGCTGCGCCGATCGGGGCGCGGGGTCAATCGGGCGCGGCGATCCAGCGGTCGATCTGCGCTTCGAGCACCGGCAGCGGCACCGAGCCCCGGCCGAGGATGATCTCGTGAAACATGCGCTGGTCGTATCGAGCGCCCAATGCCGTCCGCGCCCGGTCGCGCAATGCGAGGATGTGCTGCATTCCGACCTTGTACGAGGTCGCCTGACCCGGGGTGACGAAATAGCGGCGAATTTCGGAGCGGATCTTGGCGATCGGCTGCGGCGAATTGGCGGTGTAAAAGGCCAGCGCCTCCGCCTCGCTCCATCCCTTGGCGTGGATTCCGGTGTCGACCACCAGGCGTATGGCGCGCCAGATCTCGCGACCCAGCCGTCCGAAATCGCTGTAGGGGTCGGTGTAGAAACCCATCTCCTTCGCAAGCCGTTCGACATAGAGCGCCCAGCCCTCGCCATAGGCGCCGTAAAAATAATTCTTCCGGAACTCGGGCGTACCGGTCATTTCCTGCGCGAGCGCGATCTGCATATGATGGCCGGGGTGGCCTTCGTGGTAGACGGTGCCTTCGATTTCATAGGTCGGCGTCGCGCGCGTGTCGGCGAGGTGGACATAGAAAATGCCCGGCCGTGACCCGTCGAGCGCCGCGGGCGAATAATGCGCCGCGCCGCCCGGTTCCTCGCGAAACGCCTCGACGCGCTTGACGATCAGGTCGGCCTTGGGCAGCCGTCCGAATTGTTCGGGCAGCCGCGCGCGCATGCCGGCGAGATAATCCTCGGATTTCTTGAGATAGATCGCGCGGCCCGCGTCGTCATTCGCGACATAGAAGCGGTCGTCGCTGCGCAGGAAGACGAAGAAATCCTCGAGCTTTCCTTCAAATCCGATCTTCGCCTTCAGCGCCTCCATCTCGGCGCGGATGCGCGCGACTTCCGACAGGCCGAGCGCGTGGATGTCGTCGGCAGTCATGTCGGTCGTCGTCTGCAGGCGCAGCATCGCGTTATAATAAGCCACGCCATCAGGGAGCGACCCCGCGCCGCGCGGCTCGGCCGACGCCTTGGACCGGTCGGCGGTAAGCCATGCGCGCAGCCGGTCGTAAGCGGGCTTCATCGACCCGGTCATCGCCGCGGCCGCCCGCGCGATGTAGCGATCGGCCGCGGCGGCGTCGATCTTTCCGGCGGTCACGAGGCCCGTCGCCTTCGTCTTGGCATCGGCGAACAGCGCATTGTCCGGACCAGCGCCGAACGGCGCCCCGGCGATAAGACGCCCGACGAGTTCGATCGACTGGTCATAGGCGAAGCCGGGCATGCGCACGCCCTTCGCCGCCGATGCCTTGGCGCGTTCGAGATAGGCGTCGAGCGTCGGGCCGAGCGTGGTGACCCGCGCGATATAGGCCTCCATATCGGCCGCCGTGTCGACGCGGTGCTGGTTGATCAGGAAATTGGGCAGACCGGTATGCGGCCCGTTGCGGTCGAAGATGTAATTATGCCCGCGCCATTTCGTCGACGCCTTGGCGCGCTCGAGTTCGAGCACCCACATGTCGTAGGAGACCCGCGCGTCCTTGCCGAGTTTCGCGCGATCGAATTGCCGCTTCATCGCGGCAACATTATCCCGGCGCCACTTGAGCCGCGCCGTCGCCGCCGCATCGCTGGGGTCCGTGAGCCGGTCCTGCTGTTCCTTGCGGCCGAGCTGGGTCAGCTGTTCGGGATCGAGCGCCAGCTCGGCCTCGAAGGCGGCGTCGAGAAAGGCGGTGAGCGCCGCGTCGCCCGTACCGCTCTGGATCGCCGCGCGTGCCGCCGGTGCCGCAACCAGGCTGGCCCCCAACGCCCATGAGAATTCCCGTCGTGATAGCCGCACCGGACCCCTTTCTCTGTTATTATCGGAATCATCGGTAACGCGATTGGCGTCGCACGGCCAAGGCTAAATTGGCCAGTCGCGGGCAGGCCGCTTATGGTGCGGCCGCGCAGCGCGGACGATCGATGTAGACGCCGCCACTTTTTTTCATCATCTTGATCCGGCGCCGCGATCTTGCCCCATGCCGGCGAATATGGACATGCGCCATGTCCAAGCTGGAGAACCGCAGATGAAAACCCTGATCAAGATTGCGATGTCGTTTGGCCTTGGCCTGTCGCTCGCGGCTATTCCGGCGCAGGGTATAGCCGCCCTCCAGCAGGGCGCGAAGGCGCCCGACTTCACCCTGAACGCTGCGCAGGGCGGCAAACCCTTCGTCCTGTCATTGAAGCAGACGCTGAAGAAGGGACCCGTCGTGCTCTATTTCTTCCCTGCTGCCTTTACGCCGGGTTGTACGATGGAAGCGCACCTGTTTGCCGAATCGAGCGACGACTTCAACCGGCTGGGCGCCCGCGTGGTTGGCGTCACCGCCGGTAATATCGAGCGCGTCGCGGAATTTTCCAAATCCGAATGCCGCGACAAATTCGCCGTCGCCGCCGACCCGGGGGCGAAGATCGCCGCGAAATATGATACCGTCCTTCAGCGCCCGAACCAGCCCGCGATCTCCAACCGCACGTCGTTCGTCATCGCGCCGAACGGAACGATCCTGCTGAGCTACACCGACAGCAAGCCGCAGGCGCATGTCGAAAAGACGATGGCGGCGGTTCGCGCGTGGAAGGCCCGGCAGCGCTGATTTGGGTTCGGGCGTCGATAGAGGTCAACCGCTACTTCGGCGTGCCGCTGTAACCCGCGGCTTTCCGCAGTTCGTTTGCGTCCATCACATAGCCGTCGCTCACGACCGTCACCACGCGGCGGAGCGCGCCGAGGTCGGTCGAGGGGTCGCCGTCGACTAAAACCAGATCGGCTTCCTTGCCCACCGCGATCGAGCCGGTGCGCTTGTCGGCGCCCACGACGCGCGCGGGGACGATGGTGGCGCTCTGGATGGCTTCGGCGGGGCTGAACCCGGCCTGCCGGTAGATTTCGAGCTCGCGGATCAGCTCGATCCCCCAGCCGTCGGTGCCGGCGACGATGGGCACGCCCGCCTTGTGCAGCTTTCCGACCAACTGGACCATTTTCGCATAGCTCTTGCGGTAATCGTCGCGCGTCAGCCCTTCGACCAGCGGATAACCGCCGGCGGTGAACACCGAGCGTTCGAGGACGGGGGAGATGATGCCCATATAGGGCGCGTAGGCGGGTTGGGGTTTCCCGCCGTCCTGCGTCAGCATGCCTTCGAAGATGACGATCGTCGGATCGACGAGCGTTTTCTTGGCGGCAAGGTCGGCGATGAAACGCGACATCACGGGTCCGTCGAGATCGACATCCTTGAAATAGCGTGCGGGTCCTTCCACGCGTTGCCGCGTGTTCGCCTTGTCGATCACCTCGCGCGGCATCGATTCCATCACCACGAAATTGAGATGGGTGAGTTCGTCATAGCCCGCGGCGACGGCTTCGCTGGGCTTCATCGTCGCGGGGACATGGCCGTGGACATGCAGGCCAAGGCGGTGCGCCTCCGCCGCGGCGGGCGCGATCCACGCCGGATTCATCGAGGTGTAGAATTTGACGCCCCACAGGCCCGCGGCCTTGACGCGCCGCACCGCAGCGATGGCCTCCTCGGCGCTGCTGACCACCTCGGCGCCCTGCGCGGCGAGCGGATCCTTCTTGTCGATGATGACCGAGATGAAGGGCTCGCCCATCAGCAGGCTGCCGTCGGCGCGGCGCTTGGTCGCCTCGACCGCGCGGTCGAAGGTCGTCCCGGGACTGCGGAAGCTGGTGATCCCGTTGGCCATGTTCGAGAGCACATCCCAATCATCGCCGATATGAAGATGGCTGTCCCAGATGCCCGGCACCAACGTCTTGCCGCGGCCGTCGATGATCTGCGCTCCAGCTGGTGCTTTCAGCGATCCCGCCGCGCCGATGGCGGCAATCTTTCCGTCTTGGGCGAGCACCGCCCGGGCGGGAAGGAACGCGCCCTTGTCGGCGTCGAACAGCTGGACATTGTCGAAGAGCACGGGGGCTTTTGCCGCGGGGGAAAGGAAACGTTTAGCGATGCCGGCGACGGCTTCGGCGGTCGCCGCTTCCTGTGCGTTGCGCAGCTGTTTCAGCGCCCCCTCATATCCCGCCGGGATCACCGAGATATAGCTGATGTCGGCAAAATAGCGCTTGTTCTCGTCGAGCCAGACGGGGAGCGGCGAGGGCAGGATTCCGCTGACGAAGGCGAGCTGGACCTTCTTGGGGCCGCCGGGCCCCTGGATCACCTGTGTCGGGCCGAAAGTCATCCGACCCTTGCCGCCCGGCAGGAAATTCAGCCCGGCGTCGCCCGCCGCGGCGAGCGCGTCCATCAACGGGGCATTCGCGATGCCGACCCCGCCGGCTGGGATGTACCAGCCACCGGCAGTTGCTTCGCCCGAGTCATTCGCCGTTTTCCAGGTTGCACGGCCATTCGCGATGCGAAACTCCTCGGCGGCGTCGCCCGACGTCGTGACGCCGCGGACGGTCAGCGCGTCGATCTGGCCGCCGGGGCCAAAGGCCGTGACCTGATCCATCTCGGTGATCCAGCCGCGCAGTTCCTGCGACCAGCGATAGGCGGTGCGGCCGTCGGGTAGTTGCCAGCGCCACTGGCTGCCATGTTGGCCAGCTTCGGACACGACCACATATTGCACCGCGTCGGCGGGCGGCTTCAGCAGCTGTTCCTTGGGGACGGGCTTCGATTGTACGACGGGGGCGGCCGTCTCGTGCGCATAAACCGGACCGGATGCGGCCGAGGCCAGCAGGGCGGCAATCAAAACGAGGCGCATCTTCTATCTCCCCCATGCACGGACGGTGCAAAGCCCGACAATGGTAGGAGTATTTCGGTGCGCGAAGCAAGATGCGACCAACGCCGACGAGCGTTCGATTAAAAGGGTTCCGCTCGCGTTCTAGCCGTCTCCCTCTTTCAAAAGGGGGCGACGATTATTGGTCGCGTTTCTGCAACCCCACGACCGCGTGGATCGGCAGCTCCGCGTAAATGTGCGGGAACAGTTCGCCGCCACGCGCCGGCTCCCAGCGGATCGCGTCGCCGAGGCAGGTCAGGTCCACCTCGGCGATCATCAGGCAGCTTTGCCCGGCGAAATATTTGGCGATCGTCGTTTCAAGCTGCTCGGCGGTCGACAGGTGGATATAGCCATCGGCGATATCCACCGGTGCGCCGCGAAACACGCGTTCGCGCTCGAAATCGGCCCATTGCTGCTGGGTCAGCACCTTGAAGGCCGTCGCGGCGGTCATTCGGGCGCCGCCTCGGTCGGGGTCTCGGCCTCGGGCGTTGCTTCGTCTTCGGTGCCTTCGACCTCTTCCTCGTCGCTTTCCTCGATGAGCGCCGCCGAGACGACATGCTCGTCCTTGGCGACGTCGAACAGGCGTACGCCCGCCGACCCGCGGCCGATGACGCGCATCGAATCGAGGCCCATACGGATCAGCTTCGCCTGATCGGTCACCAGCATCAGCTGATGCACCTTGGTTGCGGGGAAGCTGGCGACGACAAGGCCGTTGCGCGCGATATTATCGATATTGGTGATGCCCTGACCGCCGCGGCCCGTGCGCCGATATTCATAGGCGGACGAGAGCTTGCCATAGCCGTTGGCACAGATGGTCAGGATGAACTGTTCGCGCGCGGCCAGCTCGGCCATGCGCTCGCCATCGAGCGTCGGTTCATTTTCATTATCTTTCCACGGTGCGGCGCGCAGATAGGCTTCGCGCTCGTCGCCGCTGGTGCCGACCCGGTGCAGAATCGAGAGCGAAATCACCTCGTCGCCGTCGGCGAGGCGCATGCCGCGCACACCGGTCGAATTGCGGCTCTGGAATTCGCGCACGTCGTCGCCGGCGAAGCGGATCGCCTTGCCCTGGCGCGTCGCGAGCAGCACATCGTCGCTTTCGTCGAGCAGGGCGACGCCGATCAGGCGGTCGTCCTCATCCTCGCCCTCGAACTTCATCGCGATCTTGCCGTTCGAAGGCACATTGGTGAACGCGTCCATGCTGTTACGACGCACGCTGCCCTTCGCGGTTGCGAACATGACGTGCAGCTTGCCCCATTCGGCCTCGTCCTCGGGAAGCGGCAGCACGGTCGAGATCGTCTCGCCCTGCGCGAGCGGCAGCAGGTTGATCATCGGACGGCCGCGCGTCGCGGGTCCGCCTTCGGGCAGGCGCCACACCTTCATGCGGTACACCTTGCCCGCGGTCGAGAAGAAGAGCACCGGCGTGTGCGTCGAGGTGACGAACAGCTCGGTGACGACATCTTCGTCCTTTGTCGCCATGCCGGCGCGGCCCTTGCCGCCGCGGCGCTGGGCGCGGAAGGTGTCGAGCGGCGTGCGCTTGATATAGCCGTCGAGGGTGACGGTGACGACCATCTCCTCGCGCTCGATCAGATCCTCGTCGTCGATGCCGTCGGCTGCGGGCGCGAGCAACGTGCGGCGCGGGGTCGCGAATTCCTCGCGCACCGCGACCAGCTCCTCGCGCATTACGCCATAAAGTTTGACGCGGTCGGCGAGAATCGAAAGCAATTCCTCAATCTCGGTCGCCAACTCACCGAGTTCCTTGCCGATTTCGTCGCGGCCGAGCGCGGTCAGGCGGTGGAGGCGCAGGTCGAGGATCGCCTTCACCTGTACTTCGGAAAGGCGATAAGTGGCGCTTTCCTCCATCTCGCCCTCGATCGCTTCGACGAGGCGGATGTAGGGGGCGATTTCGCCGATCGGCCATTCGCGCAAGAGCAGCGCTTCGCGGGCGGCGGCGGGCGAGTTCGAGCCGCGGATGATGCGGACGACTTCGTCGAGATTGCTGACCGCGACGACGAGGCCAAGCAAGATGTGCGCGCGGTCGCGCGCCTTGGCCAGTTCGAACTTGCAGCGGCGGGTGATCACTTCCTCGCGGAAGGTGATGAAGGCCGACAATATGTCCTTCAGCCCCATCATTTCGGGGCGGCCGCCGCGGATCGCGAGCATGTTCGCGGGGAAGCTCGACTGCGCCGGGGTGTGGCGCCAGAGCTGGTTGAGCACGACCTCGGCGGTCGCGTCGCGCTTCAGCTCGATGACGACGCGCACGCCCTCGCGGTTCGATTCGTCGCGAATGTCGGCGACGCCCTCGATGCGCTTGTCGCGCGCCGCTTCGGCGATCTTCTCCACCAGGCCCGACTTGCCGACCTGGAAAGGAATCGACGTCAGAACAATCGATTGGCGGTCGTTCCGGCCTTCCTCGATGATGTGCGTCGCGCGCATCATGATCGAGCCGCGGCCCGTAGCATAGGCGTTGCGCGCGCCGCCCTGACCGAGCATCATCGCGCCGGTCGGGAAATCGGGACCGGGGACGATCGCCATCAATTCCTCGAGCGTGACGGGTTCGCCACCTTCGAGTTGTCGGTCGATCATCGCGAGCGTGGCGTCGATGATTTCGCCGAGGTTATGCGGCGGGATATTGGTCGCCATGCCGACCGCGATGCCGCCGGCGCCGTTGACGAGCAGGTTCGGGAAGCGCGCCGGAAGCACGGTGGGCTCTTCGCGGCTCGCGTCATAATTGGGCTGGAAGTCGACGGTGTCCTTGTCGAGATCGTTCAGCAGCACCATCGCTGTCTTGGCGAGGCGCGCTTCGGTGTATCGCATCGATGCTGGCGGATCGGGGTCCATCGAGCCGAAATTGCCCTGGCCGTCGATCAGCGGCACGCGGAGCGACCAGTCCTGCGTCATGCGCGCGAGCGCGTCGTAGATCGCGCTGTCGCCGTGCGGGTGATAGTTACCCATCACGTCGCCGACGATCTTCGCCGATTTCTTGTACGGGCGGCCCGGGATGAAGCCGCCTTCCTGCGCCGCGTAAAGGATGCGGCGATGCACCGGCTTCAGCCCGTCGCGCACGTCGGGGAGCGCGCGGCTGACGATCACGCTCATCGCGTAATCGAGGTATGACGTCTTCATTTCGTCGACGATGTTGATCGGCGAAACGCCATCCTCGGACGGCGGCGTAGGCGTATTTTCTTCGGTCAAGACCCGGCCTTTTTTCTGCTTTTCGGGAGATGATTTTTTCCTAGCCGATGGTGGGTGGAAAGGCCAGCGATTCGGTCATTTTTTCGCTATTTTTTTGCACGCAGAAATGGCGCGTAAAGTGCGGGAAAACGGGGTGAAGGCGTGACGTCATCGGGCCCTATCGCGGGGCTTGCCAATCGCTTCGTCGTCCCTAAAGCTGCGCGCCGATGACCGCTGTTCAATACCCCCGGCACCGATGGCCCTGATTGCGCTGGTCGGCGCCAGCGAAACGCTGGCCGACGGGTCGCTCCGCGCGCTCGTCACCGTGGCGGGCGAGACGCTGATCGAGCGGCAGGCGGCGCGCCTTTCCGACGTCGGCGTGACGCATATCGCGGTAGCGGTCGGCGCGGTCCCGGCCGAATTGCTGACGACGTGCGACCGTATCCGCCGCCGCGGACTGAAGGTGACCGCGGTCCGGGCCGCCGCAGACCTGATGGGGCTGGTCGAGCCCGACGACCGTATCATCCTGGTCGCCGACGGCCTGCGTGCGGGCGGGACGCATTATGCGGCGATCGCCCGGCCCGGGTCGCCGGCAATCCTCGTGACCGGCGATACCCCGCTGACGCAGGGGTTCGAGCGCATCGACGCGACCCGCCGCTGGGGCGGACTTGCGTGCATTTCGGAGCCGATGGTCGCCGAACTCGCCGCGATGCCCGGCGAATGGGACATGATGCTGACGCTGCTGCGGCTCGCGGTGCAATCGGGCGCGCGGCGGCTCTATTGCGAGCCCGCGCTGTTCGAACAGGGCGAGATCGCGATCGTCGCCGATCGCCCCACCGCGGCGCTGATCGAGCAGTCGAGCCTGCAACAGGTCGAATATGGCGGCATGGGGCTCGGCCGTTCGGCGATCATGATGCCGCTGATCCGGCTTGTCGGACCCTTGCTGGTCAAATCGCCCGCCACCGCGCGCTATCTGCCCTATGTCACCGCGTTGCTGTGGGTGATCGTTGGGTTGCTGGCGGCGACCGGGCTTGCCGCCGCAGGCGCTTTGGTGGCGATCTTCGGCGGGCTTGGCCTGGCCGCGATGCGTTTCCTGTCGGCGTTTCGCGCCGAAAGCGCGGCGCAGGACCGGACCCGCGAGGTGATCCGCACCTTTGCCTGGGTGCTGCTCGCCATTTTCCCGTGGCTCCTGTCGCTCGCCGGTCCGGAGCACAAAATGCCGCTGTTTTCGGAGGCCGCGATGGCGCCGTGCCTCGCCGCGACGATCCTGCTCGCGCGCTGGCTTTACGAGGATTCGGGCGAGCGCCGGCGATTCCATTGGCTGCTTCCCGACGCCGATCAGGCGTGGATCATGCTCGCCCCCGCGCTGTTGTTCGGCTTCGCACCGCTGATGTTTGCGATCCTGCCTCTGCTCGCGCTGTTCCAGATACTGCTCTGGCTGCGCCTCGCGCGGCGCCCGGAAACACGTTAAAACATATGCGTTTGAAGGTTTAACGCCTATTAACGCTATGCTGTTATTGGCGGATACGCATGAGTGAATCCGTCTCCTCTCCCGGCACCGAGACGCCGTCGCCGACGCTGTCTGCGCGCCTGCGCGAACTGGCGGGCTATCTGGCCGCGCCGGCTGCCGGGCGGCTCACCGAGGAGCAGCGCGCGCTGTCCTTGGGCGTTGCACGCCGACTGGTCGTCGATGTCGCGGCAAGGCTCGATCCCCGTATTGATCCGGGCCTCCTGTGGAACGAGTGGCTGCGCGGCGGATTGCCATGCGCCGGGCGGCTGGCGGGCGTTTGTTTCGCGCGCGCCGAGGAGCATCGCTGGCGCGAGCAATCGGGGCAACGAACCAGCCCGCCGCCGGTTCTGTCCGAACCCGAAACAGCCAACGCCGATGCGCCAGCGGAGAGCGTGCCGCTGTCCGATATCGATCGCGCTTATCTCGCGCTGCAGATCGCCGACCGCCGCCGCTTCGACGCGCTGGGCAATCCCGCGCTTGCGATCGCCGATCTCGACGGCGAAACCTTCCGCGCGCTGTTGCTCGATATCGCCGCGTGGCGGCTGGCCGAGGTGAGCGGCGACAAGCGACGGGCCGCCGATCTGGGCGATGCGGTCCGCATCGCGATCGAACGGCAGGCCGACGAAACCGGTATGGCGGACGCCGGACATGCCTATTACGAGGTTTTGGGTGCTGCATTGCCCGCCGCGGCGGCCGCGGCGATCGCACGCCACAATTGGCCGACGCTGATCGCTCTCGCCGCGTCGGCGCACCGCCGCGCCTATGACGACATGGCGATCACGCTCCTGACAGCCGAAACCGCCGCGCTGCCTTCGCTGCTCGCTCCGCTGCGCCTCGATCACGCGGTGCTGGCGCCACTCGAGGCGTCGCTGGTTATGCTGCCCGCGCGCGCGGTGAGCGATGTGAACAACGGTGAGTGAGCGCATCATCCGGGGCCGGGTCGACCGGTCGGGGGCGCTGGTCAGCGCCGATACGCCGTTGCTGCGTCTGCAGCAGCGTGCGGGCGCGGGGCTCGATAAGCCGCTCGCGCTGCCGCACCTCGCGCGGCTCGTCGCGCTGGCGCAGCGGCTTCACCGCGACATCAGCCGGCCCCTATACGCCGCCGACGACCATAGCGACATCCACGCGCTCGTCCGCATCACGCCCGATGCAGACGGCGCGAGTCTCGAGATCAGCGACTGGCGTACACGCCCGGTGATGCAGCCGCAGGTGCCTGTGATTGCCGACAGCGCCGCCGTACCGCAAAGCTGGACGTGGGAATGCGACCAACAGCTGCGCCTGGTAGCGCTGCACGCCGCGCCCGATGCGCCCGCCATTCCGGGCGGTTGGGAAGGCCGCTCGCTGTCGGAACTGTTCGAGCTCCAGCCCGACGAAGACGGGCGCTTTCCTGTCTTGCGCGCGCTCGCGCGCCAGTCGCGCTTTGAAAGCCAGCGCGTGCAGGCGGCGGGTATCGCGATGACTTTGTCCGGCGAAGCCTTGTTCGACGCCACGGGGCGTTTCACGGGGTTTCGCGGGCTTGCGGTCGTCGCCGAAGATCAGGTGCCCGCCGAACCGAAGGGGGGCGGGGCGCTCGTCGATCCGGCGTTCGGATCGCTCCCGCTGTCCGATCCGCAGTTCGGCCGCCGCATCGATGGCGCGCTGCGCGGCCCGCTGAGCCGCATCATCGCGACGGCGGAGACGATTTCGGGGCAGTTCGACGGCCCGATCCGCGCCGATTATGCGCGCTACGCCGGCGATATTGCGCATGCGGGGCGGCACCTTCTCGGCCTCGTCGACGATCTGGCCGATCTTCAGAATATCGAGCGGCCCGGGTTCAAGGCCGCGCGCGACGAAATCGACCTTGGGGATCTCGCGCGCCGCGCGGTCGGCCTGCTCGGCATGAAGGCCGAGGAAAAGGGCATACGCATCGATGCGCCGCGCACCGACGACCGGGCGCCGGCCACCGGCGAGTTCCGCCGCGTTTTGCAGGTGCTGCTCAACCTGCTCGGCAATGCCATCCGCTATTCACCCGAGAATTCGCAAATCTGGATTCGCGTCGACCGGGAGGACGACCGCGCAATGGTTACCGTCGCCGACCAGGGGCAGGGGATCGACGCCGAGCAGCAGGCCGTGGTGTTCGAGAAGTTCGAGCGGCTCGGCCGCACCGACAGCGGCGGCTCGGGCCTCGGCCTCTATATCGCCCGCCGCCTGGCGCGCGCGATGGACGGCGAACTGACCGTCGACAGCGCGCCGGGCCAGGGCGCGCGCTTTACGCTGAGCCTGCCGGCGCGCGAAGCCTGAATCGAAACGGCGGCACAGTCGCCTGCGCCGCCGCTCGAAATTTCCGATCTTTGAGCGCTTAGCGCTGGCCGACCGGAACGAACGGGCGATGCGCCGCGCCGGTGTAGAGCTGGCGCGGACGGCCGATCTTCTGCGCGGGGTCCGAAATCATTTCGTTCCACTGCGCAACCCACCCGACGGTGCGAGCGAGGGCGAAGAGTGCGGTGAACATCGTCGTCGGGAAACCGATCGCCGACAGGATCACGCCCGAATAGAAGTCGACGTTCGGGAAAAGCTTCTTCTCGATGAAATAGGGATCGTTCAGCGCCATTTCCTCGAGCTGTAGCGCGACTTCGAAGACGGGGTCGTTGACCTTGAGTGCTTCGAACACTTCGCGCACCGTCTTCTGCATCACGGTCGCGCGCGGATCGTAGTTTTTATAGACGCGGTGACCGAAGCCCATCAGACGGAACGGATCGTCCTTGTCCTTCGCGCGCGCGATATATTCGGGAATGCGTTCCGGACGGCCGATTTCGCGCAGCATGTTGAGCGCGGCTTCGTTTGCACCGCCATGCGCGGGGCCCCACAGGCAGGCGATACCCGCCGCGATGCACGCGAAGGGATTGGCGCCCGACGAACCCGCGAGGCGGACGGTCGAGGTCGACGCATTCTGTTCGTGATCGGCGTGGAGGATGAAGATGCGGTCGAGCGCGCGTTCGACGACCGGGTTCACCTCATAGGGCTCCGCGGGGACGCCGAAGGTCATGCGCAGGAAATTGCCGGTGTAGCTCAGCGAATTGTCGGGGTAGACGAAGGGCTGGCCGACCGAATATTTGTAAGCCATCGCGGCGATCGTCGGCATTTTCGCGATCAGCCGGTGGCTGGCGATCATCCGCTGATGCGGATCGTGGATCTCGGTCGAGTCGTGATAAAAAGCGCTGAGCGCGCCGACGACGCCGCACATGACGGCCATCGGGTGCGCGTCGCGGCGGAAACCGCGATAGAAGGTCGCGAGCTGTTCGTGCAGCATCGTGTGGCGCGTGATCGTCGTGTCGAAATCGGCCAGTTCCTGCGCATTCGGCAGTTCGCCGTTGAGCAGCAGATAGCAGGTTTCCATGAAGCTCGAATGTTCGGCGAGATCGCCGATCGCATAACCGCGGTGGAGCAGCACGCCCTCGTCGCCATCGATATAGGTGATCTGCGATTCGCAGCTCGCGGTCGAGGTGAAGCCGGGATCGTAAGTGAAGGCGCCGGTCTGGGCGTAGAATTTGCGGATATCGACGACGTCGGGGCCGACGGTGCCCGACAGGACAGGGCTGTCGACGGTCGTGTCGCCCAGCGTGATTTTCGCGGTGTCGGTCATATTTTGTTCCCTGTACTGACAGCGGGGAGAGAGAGTGGCTACGCCACTGCCGGATAATGTTGCGCTGCGTCAAGTCGGGCCAGACTGACATCTCGTCCGAGCAACAGCAGCACGTCGAAAATTCCTGGGGAAATGGTTCGGCCGGTTAGTGCAGCGCGTAGGGGTTGCGCGAGTTTTCCGAGCCCCAGTTCGGCGGCTTCGGCTTCGGCGCGCACGGCCGCATCCAGCTCTTCTATCGTCCAGTCGTTCAGCCCGCGCAGCCGCTCTGTCACCGCGGCAAGCAGGGCTTCGGGCGAGGCCCTTAGCACCTCGGCCGCCTTTTCGTCCACCGGCAACGGGTCGGGTTGGAACAGGAAAATTGCGCCATCGGCGATTTCGTCGAGCGTCTTGGCGCGGGGTTTCAGCGACTCCATTGCGCGCGTCAGCAGTTCGCGATCGGCGCCGTCCAGCGCGCGGCCGACCAGCTTTTCGACCCGCGGCGCCACCAGATCGGCGAGCCGGGCATCGCCAGCCTCACGGAGATAATGGCCGTTTAGATTCTCGAGCTTTTTGAAATCGAAACGCGACGGCGAGCGGCCGACATGCGCGAGGTCGAACCATTCGGTCGCCTGCGCGCGGCTGATGATTTCATTGTCGCCATGTCCCCAGCCGAGGCGGAGGAGGTAATTGTTCACCGCTTCGGGCAGATAGCCCATTTCGTCGCGATACGCGTCGACCCCGAGCGCGCCGTGGCGCTTCGACAGCTTTGCGCCGTCGGCGCCGTGGATGAGCGGAACATGCGCATAAACGGGCTCGCGCCAGTTCATCGACCGGATCAGTGCGAGCTGGCGGAAGGCGTTGTTGAGATGGTCGTCACCGCGGATCACATGCGTCACGCCCATATCATTATCGTCGACGACGACGCTGAGCATATAGGTCGGCGTGCCGTCGCTGCGCAGCAGGACGAAATCGTCGAGCTCGGCGTTCTGGACGGTCACATCGCCCTGAACCTTATCGGCGATGGTCGCCGCGCCGTCCTGCGGCGCGCGCAGGCGGATGACATGCGGCACCGACGGATCGCCGTCGTCACGGTCGCGCCAAGGGCTGCGGACGCGGAAGGGCAAGCGCTTTTCTTGTGCCTCGGCGCGCATCGCGGCAAGTTCGTCCTGCGTCAGGTAGCAGCGATAAGCTTCGCCTTTCGCGAGCAGTTCCGCCGCAACCTCGGCATGGCGCGGCGCGCGCGCGAACTGGAACACGGTCTCGCCATCCCAATCGAGGTCGAGCCACTGCATCCCGTCGATGATCGCGTCGATCGCAGCATCGGTCGAGCGCGCACGGTCGGTATCTTCGATCCGCAGCAGGAATTTCCCGCCATGATGCCGCGCGAACAGCCAGTTGAACAAGGCGGTGCGCGCGCCGCCAATGTGCAGGAAGCCGGTCGGCGAGGGGGCAAAGCGCGTCACAACGTCGGCGCCGGTCGCCTCGGGATTCGCTTCTGCCACTTTGGTTTGGTTTTCGGTTGCCACCATGGCCTCTTTCACTCAATTTGCCGCCATTCTGGGCGGGGATCGGGGGAGCCCCTAGCATGGCGACAAGGCAGCTTCAAACGCCCATTGCCGCACGCTGGATAAGTATCTCGCGCGGCGCAGGCGACGCGCTCGAAGCGCGGCTGGAGGCGGAGCGCGAGCGGATCGGGCTCTGGCTGCCGGTCGCGCTCGGCGCCGGTATCGCAGCCTGGTTCGCGCTACCCGCGACGGCGCACTGGATCGGGCTGCTGCTCTTGCTCGCGGGCGGCTTGTGCGGGGGGCTGCTGATCGGCTGGCAAGGCCGCCTCGGACGGTTTGTTATCGTGGGATGCAGCGTGATGGCGGCAGGCGTGCTGCTCATCTGGACACGCGCCGTCTGGGTCGCGGCGCCGGTTCTGGCGGGACCGGTGGTGACCGAATTTTCCGCGATCGTCGAGCGCGCCGAGCCGCTGCCCGCCAAGGGCCAAATTCGCATTCTCGCTTTGCCACAGAACCGTCCCGACCTGCCGCCGCGCGTGCGATTGACCCTGCGCAGCGAGCAGGCGGCAACCCTTACCGACGGCGAAACGATCGGGGTCAGGGCGCGTCTGATGCCGCCACCGACCGCGAGCCTGCCGGGCGGATATGATTTTGCGCAGCGAGCTTGGTTCGACCGGATCGGGGCCGTCGGGACAGTGCTGGGCGAAGTTTCGCGCGTACCGGCGAAAGGCTCCGTAACCCCGCCGCTGCGAGCGCGGCTTAGCGCGCATATCCACGGGCAGGTCGACGGATCTCCAGGAGGCATCGCCGCGGCGTTGGTCACGGGCGATCGCGGCGCTATCAGCGAAGCGGACGAGGAGGCGATGCGCCGCAGCGGACTGGCGCATCTTCTGTCGATCAGCGGGTTGCATGTGACCGCCGTGGTCGGTTTTGCGATGTTGCTCACGATGCGGCTCCTCGCGCTCAGCCGGAGGCTCGCACTGGCGGGCTATGTCCTGCCCCTCGCGGCAGCGGCCGGGGCACTCGCCGGTGGCGGCTATACGTTGCTCGCCGGGGCCGAGGTACCGACCCTGCGCTCGTTCATCGCCGCGCTGCTCGTGCTCATCGCTTTTCTTATGGGCCGTGAGGCGCTGACGCTGCGGCTGGTGGCCGCGGGCGCGTTGATCGTATTGATCTGGCGCCCCGAGTCGCTCGCCGGGCCAAGCTTCCAGCTGAGCTTTGCAGCGGTCACCGCGATCATTGCGCTGCATGAAAGTCGGCCGATGCACGCCTTCCTCGCCCGGCGGGATGAGGCAATGGTGATCCGCTTGGGACGCGGCGTGGCGGGATTGCTCCTTACCGGCCTTGTCGTCGAAGTCGCGCTTGCGCCGATCGCGCTGTTCCATTTCCACAAGGCGGGGCTGTACGGCGCGCTCGCCAATGTGGTCGCGATACCGCTGACAACCTTTGTCATCATGCCCGCCGAGGCGCTCGCCTTGCTGTTCGACAGCGTGGGGCTCGGCGCCCCCTTCTGGTGGATTACCGAACAGGCTCTGCTCGCACTGATCGGGTTGGCGCACGGTGTCGCCGATGCGCCGGGTGCGGTCGCCATGATGCCGAGCTTTCCGCGCTGGGGTTTTGCCTTGGCGGTATTCGGAGGGCTTTGGTTGCTGCTTTGGAAGACAGGGTGGCGCCGCATCGGCGCGGTGCCGCTGGCGATCGGCATGGCAGCGCTGCTTGTCCAGCCGCGCCCCGACCTGCTTGTCACCGGCGACGGCCGCCATATCGCCGCCGCGATGCCCGATGGCAGCTATGCGCTGCTCCGCGACAAGGCGGGCGACTATGTGCGCGACAGCATGGCCGAGGCCGCCGGGGTCGATGCTCCGCTCGCCGCCCTCACCGAACTCGATCATGTCGAGTGCAATCGCGATTTCTGCCGCTGGAGCCAAGGCGAGGGCGCTGCGCGGCGCATCATCCTCGCTTCGCGTGGCCGCGACCGGATCGAGGGTGCGGAAATGGCGGCGGCCTGCGCCGCCGCCGACGTCGTGATCAGCGACCGCTGGCTACCGCACGAGTGCGCGGGGCGCTGGATGACGATCGATCGCGACAGCCTCGCGACAAGCGGCGGGCTGGCGCTCTATCTGGACGAAAAACCCGAAGCCGTCGCCACGCTGCGCGCGGGCGACGGGCATCCGTGGCGCCTACCGCAACTGCTTAGTGGTAACGACGAAGCAATCCCGACAGGCGACCCTGCACGATGACGCGGTCGGCGGGGTAGCGCTGCGGTTCATAGGCAGCGTTCGCCGGGTCGAGGCGGATCATCTGCCCTTCGCGGCGGAAATATTTGAGCGTTGCGTCCTGCCCGTCGACCAGCGCGACGACGATATCGCCCTCGCGCGCGGTGCTGGCTTTCTGGATCAGCGCATAATCGCCGTCGAAAATGCCCGCCTCGACCATCGAGTCGCCCGACACTTCGAGCGCATAATGTTCGCCCGAACCGAGCAACGCGGCGGGAACAGCGAGATTGTTGTGATCCTCGAACGCCTCGATCGGGACGCCTGCTGCGATCTTGCCGTGCAGCGGAACCTCGATGATGTCGTTGGCCGCGATCGGCTTGAGTGCCGGGGGCGCCTTGCGGAGCGGGACGACATTTTCACGTACCGGCGTCGTGGCTTTCGCCGCCTCGGGCACCTTGAGCACTTCCAGCGCGCGTGCGCGGTTGGGCAGGCGGCGGAGAAAGCCCCTTTCTTCCAAGGCGCTTATCAGGCGATGTATGCCCGATTTCGACTTCAGGCCCAGCGCCTCCTTCATCTCCTCGAACGAGGGCGAGATGCCGCTCGTGTCGAGACGTTCCTGGATGAAGTGGAGCAGCTCATGCTGCTTTGCGGTCAACATCGGTCGTTCTCCATGATGCCAGTTCCGGACATATTGAGAACGATAGTGGAACAAAGCGGAACTTGTCAAGCGATGACGATATAGTCCGCCATGTCGCCTGCCGCGCGCGCCGCCGCGCCAATGTCGCGGATCAACAAGGCATTGGCCGATGCAAGCGGCAGCGTGAGCCCGCTTTCCTGCCCGAAGCGCGGAGTGAGCTGCCCGCCCTCGAGTCGCGCGCGAAGATAGTCGCGGCGCGTCCCACCCTCGGCCAGCGCCGTGGCGAGCGGCGCCCGATGCACGGCGGGAAAAGGATCGCGCGCGCCGGCAAGGTGGCGGACGAACGGGAGGAGGAACAATGTCGCGGTGACATAGGCCGACGACGGATTGCCGGGCAAGCCGAGCAGGATCGCATCGCCGATCGTGCCGGCGATCAGCGGTTTGCCCGGGCGCATCGCGATTTTCCAGAAATCGAGCTGGCCGCCGGCGTCTTCGAGAGCGCCGCGGACATGGTCGTGATCGCCGACCGAGGCGCCGCCGACGGTGACGATGACGTCGTGACGTCGCGCCAACTCCTTGAGAGTTTTTGCAAGTGTCGCACGGTCGTCGCGGAGATGGTGCGGCAGGATCGTTTCGGCAACCTCGCCGACGAGCATCGCGGCGAGCATCGCGCCGTTGCTGTCGGGAATCTGGCCGGGGGCGAGCGGGTGTCCCGGCTGGACGAGTTCGTCGCCGGTGGTGAGGATCGCGACGCGCGGACGGCGGCCGACGGCAAGCTGGCCGGCACCGCTCATCGCCGCCGCGGCGATGGCGCCCGGGGTCAGGCGCGTGCCCGCCGGCAGCAGGCAATCGCCCGCGGCGAAATCGGCGGCGCGCGCGCGAATGTGGCGGCCGCGCGTGCCGGGACCATCGCCCCTCAGGGTTAGCCGCGCGCCGTCGCGGGTGACGTCTTCCTGGACGATCACCGTGTCGGCGCCGTCAGGAAGCATCGCGCCGGTGAAAATCCGCATCGCCTCGCCGGATTCCACGCTGCGGTCGGGTGCGGTCCCGGCGGCGGCCTCGCCGATGACGGACCAGGGTCCGGGAAAGTCGTCGAAACGGATCGCATAGCCGTCCATCGCCGACAAGGGCGCGGCGGGCTGGTCGCGCACAGCGATGACATCGCTTGAAAGATAACGGCCCAGCGATTCGGAAAAGGCGATATTTTCTCTGGTGAGTGGTGCGCGCAGCGCGAGCAGCCGGGCCTGCGCTTCCTCGACGGGAAGCAGCCCGCTCATTCGGCGCGCCAGTCGCCCGAGCGCCCGCCGCTCTTTTCGAGCAGGCGGATGTCGCCGATGATCATCGCGCGGTCGAGCGCCTTTGCCATGTCGTAGAGCGTGAGCAGCGCGACCGACGCCGCGGTGAGCGCTTCCATCTCGACCCCGGTTGGGCCCGTCGTCTGCGTGGTAGCAGTGACCGATATGCCGCTGTCTTCCCACGCGAAATCGATGCCGACCTTGGTCAACGCGAGCGGATGGCAAAGCGGGATGAGGTCGGCGGTGCGTTTTGCGGCCATGATCCCGGCGATGCGTGCGGTCGAGAGTACGTCGCCCTTCGGCACATTGCCGCTGCGGATCGCGTCGAGCGCGGACGGCGACATGGTGATCCGCCCACCGGCGACCGCGCGACGCTGCGTCGCCGGTTTGGCGCCGACATCGACCATCGACGCAGCCCCGCTTTCGTCGAGGTGCGTCGGCCGCGTCACGCCGCGGCGCCTGTCAGCAGCTGGCGCGTTGCCGCCGTGACGTCATCCTGGCGCATCAAGCTTTCGCCAACAAGGAAGGCACGGACGCCGCTCTCCGCCAATCTTTCGCAGTCGGCATGGCTCGCGATGCCGCTTTCGCCGACGAGCAGGGTGCCCGGCGGGACCAGCTTTGCAAGGCGTTCGGTGACGGCGAGGTCGGTTTCGAAGGTACGGAGATCGCGGTTGTTGACGCCGATCAGTCGCGACTGGAGCCGGGCCAGCGCGCGGTCGAGTTCGGCCTCGTCATGCACCTCGACGAGCACGTCCATCCCGCGCTCGATCGCTGCGGCCTCGATCTCGCGCATCGCGCCGTCGTCGAGCGCGGCGACGATGATCAGGATCGCGTCGGCGCCGATCGCGCGCGCTTCGGCGACCTGCCAGGGATCGACCATAAAATCCTTGCGGAGCGCGGGGAGCGGACAGGCGGCGCGCGCTGCGATCAGATAATCTTCATGCCCCTGAAAATAAGGGGCGTCGGTGAGGACGGAGAGGCACGCCGCCCCACCCGCCGCATACGCGCGCGCATGATTGGCAGGGTCAAAATCCTCCCTTATCAGTCCCTTGGAAGGCGAAGCCTTCTTCACTTCGGCGATCAGGCCGAAGTCGCCCGCATCGATCTTTGCCTGCAATGCGGCGGCGAAACCGCGCACCGGGCCTGCGTCGATCGCATCGAGGTCGGCCAAGGAGCGCGCGGCGCGGCGCTCGGCGACTTCGTCGGCCTTGGTGGCAAGAATTTGGGTCAGCTTGTTCATTTATAGGCGATCCAGCAATTGAGCAGCGCGTTGGCAAGACCTTTGTCGATCGCCTCGGCGGCTTCCTCGACGCCTTCGAGCTGTGTGTCGGCCACACCCGCGACGATGAGCGCTTCGGCGGCGTTATAAAGCACCGCGTCGCGATAGGCGCCGGGCTCGCCTTCGAGCAGGCGGCGCAGCGCCTTGGCATTATATTCGGCGTCGCCGCCGCGGATTTCGGCGAGCGAACGCGTCGGAAGCCCCGCATCGGCGGCCACGCTGCGCTGCATGCGCACGCCCTCGGGCAAGACCACCGCGACCTCGTTGCCGCCCGCGAGCGAGAGTTCGTCGAGCCCCTCGTCGCCCGAAATGACGCGTGAATGCTCGGTGCCGAGCCGGTGCAGCGCCTCGGCATAGACGGGGACATAGGCGGGGCGTGCGATGCCGACGAGCTGGCGCGAGACGCGCGCGGGGTTGGCGAGGGGCCCCATCAGGTTGAAGATCGTCCGGCGTCCGATCGCCTTGCGGATCGGCATGATGCGCTTCATCGCCGGATGCCGCGTTCCGGCAAAGAGGAAGCAGATGCCGAGGTCGGCGAGTTGTTCCTCGGCCTGCCTGTCGGCGCGCTCCATATCGAGCCCGAGCGCCTCCAGCGTATCGGCCGCGCCCGACTTTGAGGAAGCCGCACGATTTCCGTGCTTTGCGACCGGAACCTCGCACGCCGCTACGACGATCGACACGGCGGTCGAGACGTTGAGCGTATGATGGCCGTCACCGCCGGTGCCGCAGACGTCGATCGCGCCGGCAGGAGCATCGATCGGAATCAGCCGGTCGCGCATCGCCTGCGCGGCGGCGGCGATTTCGACCATCGTTTCGCCGCGGTCGGAGAGCGCGGTGAGGAATTCGACGATATTCTCGTCGCTGGCACCGCCGTCGAGCATCGTCGCAAAGGCATCGGCGGCCTCGTCATGCTCGAGCAGCCCGGCGGGATCGGGAAACGGACCGAAACGGCTCATGCGGCTTTCCGTTCGCCGACCGGCAACCCCGCAATTTTTAGGAAATTGGCGAGCATCGCATGGCCATGTTCGGTCGCGATGCTTTCGGGGTGGAACTGGACGCCGTGGATCGGGAGGTCGACATGGCGGAAGCCCATGACCGCGCCGTCGTCGCTGGTCGCGTTGATCACGAGGCTTGCGGGAATGTCGACGACCTCGAGGCTGTGGTAGCGTGTGGCCTGAAACGGCGAGGGCAGGCCGGCGTAGAGCCCGCTGTTGTCGTGACACACGGGCGAGGTCTTGCCGTGCATCAAATGGCCGCGCTGGACGGTGCCGCCGAAATGCTGGCCGATCGCTTGGTGGCCGAGGCACACGCCGAGCAGCGGGCGACGCGCTTCGGCACAGGCCGCGACGAGGTCGAGGCTGATTCCCGCTTCGTTCGGCGTGCAGGGACCGGGCGATATCAGGATCGCGTCGGCGCCGGTGGCGAGCGCTTGCGACGCGGTCAGCGCGTCGTTGCGTTCGACGCGCACGTCGACCCCCAACTCGATCAGATAGTGAACGAGGTTGAAGGTGAAGCTGTCATAATTGTCGATGACGAGGATCATGGGGGGCGCACTAACGATTTTGCGGGAGTTGGGGAAGGGATAGAAGCTTTTCGAGCGTCAAACTTACCTTCGTCATTCCCGCGAAAGCGGGAACCCAGTTCCAACGCCGGCTCGCTGGGTTCCCGCTTTCGCGGGAATGACGAAAAGATGTGCTACCGGGCCATCAGTTTCGCCAGATCGTCTTTCCAGAATTTCGCCCAGGTGTGGGTGCTGTGGCCCTTGGTTTCGGGGGTTGCCGCGATCAGGATGAACTTCGTCGTCTTCAGCCGCGCCGCCGCCTTTTCGGTGATGCCATAGGCGGGTGGGTTGATGAAATCGTCGGCCGAATTGATCCAGAGCACCGGCACCTTGATCTTTTCGAGGTTCGGCCAGGGGTTGTAGGTCCGCGAACTGTCGAGCTGGTAGATCGTATCGTTCGCATCGTTGCGGCCATAGGTGCGGGCGAACGCCTCATCCTTGTATTTCTCGGCCGCTTCGCGCGTCGGATATTGCGCCTGCAGCGCATAGGGATTGGCGCCCGCGATCATGCTGAGCGAGGCCGCGGTGCGCAGGCCCGCTGCGGGTGGATCGGTGTAATTGCCGTCCTTCCACAGCGGATCGGCCTTGATCGCGTCGATCGACAGCGTGCGCCACATGCGGTTCTGGCCCGCGATCTCGACGGGCAGGCACGCGAAGGGCGCGAGCTTTTCGGCAAAATCGGGCCAGGTCTCGCCCCAAACAAAGCCGTGCATGCAGCCCATCGAGGTGCCGAGGATGAGCTTCAGCTTTTTCACGCCGAGCTTTTCGGTGAGCATCCGATGCTGGGCGCTGACCATATCATTATAGTCGTAGCGCGGGAATTTCATGCGCATCCCGTCGCTCGGCTTCGACGAGCCGCCGTGGCCGATATTGTCGGGCAGGATGACGTAATATTTCGTCGTGTCGAGCGGCTGGCCGGGGCCGAAAAGCTCGTTTGCAAATTGCGGCTGGAAGAATTGCTTTCCGGTGCCGCCCGTACCGTGGAGAATCATCACGGCGTTGGTGACATCGCCCTTGGCATCGCGTTGCGGCGTGCCGAGCGTCGTATAGTGGATCTTGAGCTCGGGCAGCTTTTCGCCGTTGGCGAAGGCGAAATCCTTGAGGATTGCATCGCCTTCGACAGCACCCTCGACGGCCTGGGCGTGAGCGGGGACAGGGCCGACGAGCAGCAGGGCGAGCGGGGCAAGATATTTATGCATGGCCGGACGCTAGCGTCCGCTCGGCACCCGTCAAGCTATTGCCCGTACCCCGGCGTACCCGCCAGCTTCACCGCCTCGCGCGCCGCCGCGAACAGCGCACCCGCCTTCGCCTCGCACTCGCGCTGTTCATAGGCGGGATCGCTGTCGGCGACGATGCCTGCTCCCGCCTGCACATGCATTTCGCCGTCCTTGACGATTGCGGTGCGCAGCACGATGCAGCTGTCCATATTGCCGTCGGGCGCGAAATAACCGACGCCGCCCGCGTAAGGCCCGCGTGCATCGGCTTCGAGTTCGGCGATGATCTGGCACGCGCGGACCTTGGGCGCGCCGCTGACGGTGCCCGCGGGAAAACCCGCGAACAGCGCGTCGATCGCGTCCTTGTCGGGCGCGATGCGGCCGATGACGTTCGAGACGATGTGCATGACGTGGCTGTAGAATTCGACGGTGTAGCTGTCGGTTACGGTGACGGTCCCGCCGATCGCGGCGCGGCCGACGTCGTTGCGGCCGAGGTCGAGCAGCATCAGATGCTCGGCGCGTTCCTTGGGGTCGGCGAGCAGACTCTCGCGGTTCTCGGCGTCCTCGGCGCTGGTGCGGCCGCGCGGGCGGGTGCCCGCGATCGGGCGGATGGTGATTTCGCCGTCCCTCACTCGCACGAGAATCTCGGGCGACGAACCGATCAGCGCGAAGCCGGGGAGGTCGAGGAAATAGAGGAAGGGCGAGGGGTTGATCCGGCGGAGCGCGCGATAGAGATCGAAGGGCGGCAGGTCGAACGGCGTCGAGAAACGCTGCGACAGCACGACCTGAAAGATATCGCCCGCGGCGATATAGTCCTTCGCGGTCGCGACCATTTTGGCAAAATGCGCAGGCGTGGTCGCGGGGTTCGCGGCGATATCGGTCGGCAGCGCGTCGGTCGACGCGCGGTCGGTGTGCGCGCTGACGCTCGACAGCCGCGCGGCGATGGTGTCGAGCCGGTCCTGCGCCGCCTCGATCATCCGGTCGATGGCGCCCTCCGGATCGGGCCAGATCGGCGCGATCAGGAAGAGTTCGTCGGCGAGGCGATCGAACACGAGGATGACCGTCGGGCGCACGAACACCATGTCGGGCAAGCCGAGGCCCGGCCCCGGGGCGCGCGGGATGCGCTCGACGAGGCCGATCGTTTCATAGGCGAAGAAGCCGACAAGCGTCGCGAGCGCCTTGGGCAGCCTGTCGGGCACGTCGAAGCGGCATTCGGCGACGAGGTCGCGCAGCGCCTGGAGCGCCGGAGTTTCCAGCGGCTGGAAAGCCTCGCGGTCACGGCGCCAGTCGCGGTTGATCCGCGCGGCGTCGCCGGTGACCTCGAACATCAGGTCGGGGTCGAGGCCGAGCAGGCTGTAGCGCCCGCGCGTCTCGCCGCTCTCGACCGATTCGAGCACCCAGTCGCCGCGCCCCGGCTCGATCAGCTTGAGCGCCGCCGAAACCGGCGTTTCGATGTCGGCGATCAGCCGCTGCCAGACGACCGCGCCGCGCCCGCCAGCGAGCGCTTCGAGCGCGGCGGCTCTTCCCTCGAGACTCACCCTTATTCGGAGACCGGCGCGGTGCCGGTCAGCTCGGCGCGCAGCTGGTTCACGAGATCCTTGTTGATCGTCACGCCGACGCGGCGCTTGGCTTCGGCGGCGAGCTGCTCGATCAGCTCGTTGCCGAAGGCGGGTGCGAGCGGCTGCGCGATCGCGGCGACGCGTGCGGGTTCGATCGACTTCGGATCGGGCCGCTGAACGTCATTGAGCGCGATCACCATCCAGCCGCGGTTGCCGGGGATTTCGAGCGTCTTGACGCTGTTCTTCGCCATCGAGAAGAGCAGGGCGAGTTCGGGCGGAACGGGCTTGCCGCCAGCACCGAGTTCGGCACGGCGACCACCGATCGTCTGGACATTGCCGATGTTGGGGCCGCCGGCGACGACGGCTTCGTTCAGGCTTTTGCCGGCTTCGACCGCCTTGACGATCGCGCGCGCCTTGCCGCGGGCAACCTTCTGCCCCTCCGCAAAACGCCATTCGCTGAGCAGGTCGGCGCGGATCTGCGCGAACGGCGGCGGCGCGGCGGCGGTGATCGATTTCACCGCATAAACCGCGAATTTCTCATTCTCGACGAGCGTCGCGATATGACCTTCGCCTTCGCCGGCGGCCTGGAAAGCCTGCGCGACGAGCGGCGCCAGTTCGGGCGCGGGGACGAAAGCGGGCTGGGCGGGGGCGCGGCCGCTGGGCAGGATCGCGGGCGTTTCGACCAGCTGGAGCTTGCGGTCGGCGGCGATTTCCTCGACCGACGCGCCACCGTTCACGGCATCCTGGATCGCGTTATAATAATCGACGATCGCCTCGTTCGCCTTGTTCTTGGCAAGCTCGGTGCGAATCTCGGCGCTGGCGTCGGCGAGGCTGCGCGCGGGCTTCGCGGTCACATCCTCGACGCGCGCGACGGTCCAGCCGAGGCCGGTCTGCGTCGGGCCGATCAGGTCGCCGCGCTTGGCGGCGAAGGCAGCCTTGGCCGCCGCGGCGCTGCTCGTTGCGGCATAGGCCGACTGGGTGAGGTCGCCGGTGGTCGAAGCCGAGAGGCCCGCCGCCTGCGCCGCGGCAGCGAGCGGAGTGCCGCCGCGAACCTTGGCGGCCAGCGCGGTCGCCGCCGCCTGATCGGGCACGATCACCTGCGCAAAGCGGCGCGTCTCGCTCGCGGCATATTGCGCGGCATTGTCCTTATAGACCTTGGCGATTTCGGCGTCGGTGACGGCGGGAACCGGCACCGCGGCGCGATCGAACAGCGCATACTGGACCACGCGGCGTTCGGGGACGGTGAACTTGGCCTTGTTCTGCGACAGATATGTCTTCAGCGCGGCGTCGCCGGGGTCGGCGGTCGGCGCAAAGGGACTCGCCGGAATGAAGGTCGCTTGCCCGCGCCGCTGTTCCATCAGCAGGGCGGCGTAGGGCTGCGCCATGCCCGGCGCGATCCGCGGCATCATGGCGATCGGCGCGGCGAGCTGTTCGATCAGGAGCTGCTGGCGCAGGTCGCGGCGAAGCTGGGTTTCGGTGAGGCCGTTCTGGCGCAGGAAATTCTCGAAGACCTTCTGGTCGAACTTGCCCGACACGCCGGCGAAGGCGGGCAGATCGGCGATGCGGCCGTCGATCAGCCGCTTGCTGACGCTGAACCCCATGCCGGTCGCGAACTGGTCGAACGCGCTGCCTTCGACGAGTTGATCGAGCACCTGATCGAGCCCGCCGCCTTCGACGAACGCGGTCATCGTCAGCCCCGGCTGGCGCTGGCGCGCCTGGTCATAAGCCTGGCGCGCCCGGTCGCGCAGTTCGCCGACGCCGATCTGTTCGCTGCCGACCTTGGCGACATTGGCGCCGCCGAGTCCGCCAAAACTCGAATTGCCCGTCACATCGCCCAGCGCGAAGGCGAGGCCGACGAGAACGACGAAGCCGAGGGCAAGGAATTTGCCGATCGTCGAGGCAAACATGGCGCGGATAGCGGTAATCATGGAGCAGGCATTCTTTCCGGCAGGGCGCAGGTCACGCGCGATTGCGCGCTGCTTTAGGCGGGAGGCGGGGCCGCATCAAGGCCGGAAAGGGGCTTTATCGCCTGTGCGCGACGCGGCTTGCCTATCTCGCCTATGCGCCGCTAGGGCGAGGGCAAGGTTCGAATAGAGGGAGACGCAGACAAATGACGCGGCGCAAATATGTGGTCGGCAACTGGAAGATGAACGGGCTTTCGGCGGCAATCGGCGAAGCGCAGGCGATCTTCGCCGCGGCGGACGAGCATGCCGTCGTCGATGTAGCGATCTGCCCGCCCTTCACGCTGATCGGCGCCATGGTCGCCGCCGTGCCGGGCAAGGCGGTCGGCGGACAGGATTGCCACAATGCTACGTCAGGCGCCTTCACCGGATCGGTCGCGGCGGAGATGCTCGCCGACATCGGCGCGAGCGTTGTGATCGTCGGGCATAGTGAGCGCCGCGAAGGTTTCGCCGAGAGCGACGACGATGTGCGCGCCAAGGCCGAAGCCGGCCTTGCCGCCGGCTTGTCGGTCATCCTGTGCGTCGGCGAACCGCGCGAGGTCCGCGAATCGGGCGGCGCGATCGACTATGTCCTCGCCCAGATCGCTGGATCGGTGCCGGAAAGCTTCGATCCGCACCGGCTGGCCATCGCTTATGAACCGATCTGGGCGATCGGGACCGGGCTTGTGCCGACGGTCGCCGATGTCGCGGCGATGCACGGCGCGATCCGCGGCGCGCTCGCGGCGCGGTTCGGCGGTGCGGCGGAAGATATGCGCATTCTTTACGGCGGGTCGGTCAATGGCGAGAACGCCGCCGAATTGCTCGATGCCGGTGATGTCGATGGGGCGCTGGTTGGTGGCGCGAGCCTGACCGCGGCCAAGTTCGTGCCGATCGTCGCGGCGGCGGCGACAATCCCGGGTTGACCATTATTCGTCGCCCCGCGAAGGCGGGGGCCGCCGGCAACCTTGCTCAAGGCCGATGGCGGCCCCCGCCTTCGCGGGGCGACGGATTATTTCTGAGGCGACGTATGGGTTGAAGCGAAGCCGCTTCGTCTCTATGTGCGCCGCGGGCGCGGTCCGTTTGAGGTCGCGCAAGTTCGGGAAAATATGATGTCCAGTCTCTTCACCTTCATCCTCGTCCTGCAGGCGCTCGTCGCTGCGGTGATGATCGGCGTCATTTTGATGCAGAAGTCGGAAGGTGGCGGTCTGGGCGTCGGCGGCAGCCCCGCGGGCCTGCTTTCGGCGCGCGGTGCGGCGGATTTCATGACCCGTGCGACGACGGTCCTCGCGACGGCCTTTGTCGCGCTGTCGATCGTGCTGGCGGCGATGGCCTCGGTTGGTCGCAGCGGCTCGACGATCGACACCTCGCTGTCGAAAACGGCGCAGACGAGCGGCGCGGCTCCGGCCTCGTCGCTGACCGGCCCGGCGCAGCCTGCACCCGCTGGAACGGCGCCCGCGGTTGCGAGTGACGATCCGCTGGCGGCCGCAGCTGCAGCGGCATCGAGCCAGGAAGCCGCACCGGCACCGGCGCAGGCACCACCCGCCAAGAAATAACCGGCGGCTTCGGCCTCCACCTGTAACCCGCCCGGCGGAAAATATTTCCGCCGGATGCGATTCGACGGCTTGCGCCGTCCCCCTCCCGTTGAGTAAGTCTTTCCTCCCATGGCGCGGTTCATTTTTATCACCGGCGGCGTGGTCTCCTCGCTTGGCAAAGGTTTGATGGCGGCTAGCCTCGCGGCCTTGTTGCAAGCGCGCGGCTATCGCGTCCGTATCCGGAAATTCGATCCCTATCTGAACGTCGATCCGGGCACGATGTCGCCCTATCAGCACGGCGAGGTCTATGTGACCGACGACGGCGCCGAAACCGACCTCGATCTGGGGCATTATGAACGCTTTACCGGCGTTGCGGCGCGGCAGAGCGACAATGTCACCTCGGGCCGCATCTATCAGGGTATCATCGCCAAGGAGCGCCGCGGCGACTATCTGGGCGCGACGGTGCAAGTCGTTCCGCACGTCACCGACGCGATCAAGGAATTTGCGCGCGCCGAGATCGACGACCTCGATTTCGTGTTGTGCGAGATCGGCGGGACGGTCGGCGATATCGAATCGCTGCCCTTCATCGAGGCGATCCGCCAGCTCAAGAATGAAGAGGGACGCGAAAACGCGATCTCGGTCCATGTCACGCTGGTGCCTTACATCGCGGCCGCGGGCGAACTGAAAACCAAGCCGACGCAGCACAGCGTGCGCGAACTCGCGTCGCTCGGCGTCCAGCCCGACATCCTGCTCTGTCGCTGCGAAAAGCCGCTGCCCGAGAGCGAACGCGCGAAAATCGCGCTCTTCTGCAACGTCCGCAAGGAAGCGGTGATCCCGGCGCTCGACGCCGACAGCATCTATTCGGTCCCGGTCCAGTACCATGGCGAAGGGCTGGACACAGAGGTTTTGCGCGCGTTCGGCATCCACGACGCGCCCGCGCCCGACCTGTCGCGCTGGTACGACATCATGGACCGCAAGCAGCACCCCGAGGGCGAAGTCACGATCGGCGTCGTCGGCAAATATGTGTCGCTGCCCGATGCGTATAAGTCGCTCAACGAGGCACTGGTCCACGGTGGCATGGCGCACCGCGTCAAGGTCAACATCCGCTGGCTCGACGCCGAAATGTTCGAGCGCGACGAGGATCTCGCCGCCAATCTCGAACCGATGCACGGCATTCTCGTCCCGGGCGGCTTCGGCGAACGCGGGTCCGAAGGCAAGATTTCGAGCGTCCGCTTCGCGCGCGAACGCAATGTGCCCTTCTTCGGCATCTGCCTCGGCATGCAGATGGCGTGCATCGAGGGCGCGCGGAACACGAGCGGCATCGCCGACGCGTCGAGCACCGAATTCGGCCCGACCGACGAGCCCGTCGTCGGGATGATCACCGAATGGATGAGCGACGAAGGCTTGCAGAAGCGCGGCGCCGACACCGACCTCGGCGGCACGATGCGGCTGGGCGCCTATGAGGCGAAACTGTCGCCGAACAGCCATGTCGCGAGCGTCTATGGCGCGAACGATATCAGCGAACGCCATCGCCACCGCTACGAGGTCAACAACGCCTATCGCGAAAGCCTGGAGAAGGGCGGTCTCGTCTTTTCGGGCATGTCGCCCGACGGCATGTTGCCGGAAATCGTTGAGCGCCCGGACCATCCGTGGTTTATCGGGGTGCAGTTCCATCCGGAACTCAAGTCGAAGCCGTTCGATCCGCATCCCTTGTTCGCGGGTTTCATCGAAGCGGCGGTGAAGCAGAGCCGGCTGGTCTAGCGCCGGGAAAAAGGGGTGTAGGGGCATGGATCACGCGAGACTCGCCGAGTTGCAGGGCCCCGACAGCATCTTTTCCGGGCTCTCGGTCGAAGATTGGGCCGAGATCGCCAGCCGCGCGGTGCAGGTCAATTTCGTCAAGGGCAAGGAATTGCTCGTCCAGGGCGACCCGGGCGACATGATGCTGATCCTCACCGAAGGCACCGCGCGCGTGTCGATGCTGACCTCGGGCGGGCGCGAAATCGTGCTCGCCTATGCCGAACCCGGCGCGATACTGGGCGAGATCGCGCTGCTCGACGGCGGCGAGCGCACCGCATCGGTGACCGCGACGAGCGCCGGGAGCGCGCTCCAGCTTGGCCGCAATGCGCTTAAGGATTTCGCCGCGAGCCATCCCGAATTCGCCTGGTCGCTGATGCAGCAGCTCGCACGGCGGTTGCGCACCGCCGATCAGACGATCGAGAGCGACCGTGCTTACGCGTCGGGACCGCGGCTCGCGCGTTACCTCAAGCGCCTGATTCGCAAGGATGTTGAGGCGTCGCAGCGTGTCGAACTGAGCCAGACCGAACTCGGCAATTTCGCGGGGATGAGCCGCGAGCATATCAATCGCCAGCTCAAGAGCTGGGAGGAATCGGGGGTAATTTCGCTCGAGCAGGGGCGCGTGCGCGTGCTCGATGCCGATATGCTGGAGGATATCAGCGAGAGCGAGGGGTAACAAAAGCTCGTCATTCCCGCGAAAGCGGGAACCTAGCGAGCCAGCGTCACAACTGGGTTCCCGCTTTCGCGGGAATGACGAATGTTGGAGCTCGTTATGATCGGCCCGGAATCACAACGCCCGGGCCTCGCTTTGCGAAACCCGGGCGCCTGTGACGAACACTCGCCATCCCCCTTTGTTGCAGGCCTGGCGAAAGGCCTGCACTCCCTGGAGCCGGGCCTTTGGGCCGCGTTGAACCAGAAGCAGCGTGGGTAGGTCCGCGGGGGGGCTTTGTCACTCTCTGACGGGCAGCTGGCCCTGCTTTTGCCGGGCGCTGTGACCTATCGGCAACACATTCAGCAAATCATTTGCGGTTTGACGCCATGCCGGCGACCATTGCCAGCGGTGGCAGGGCTGCCTAAAGCGGCGCTATGCGTGTCATTCCTCATGCGCCGCAAAGGCACATCGCTCCATGATCCTGCGTCCGTACGAACGCACCATCTTCAAACGCTATATGCTTCCGCAGCGCGGCGAAGGGTTCATCTTCGTCGCGGCGGCGTTCAGCTTCACAGCCGTCATGCTCGGCGTCGCGGCGCTGGTGATCGTGATGAGCGTGATGAACGGCGTGCGCAGCGACCTGTTCGACAAGATCGTCGGCTTGAACGGCCATGCGGTCGTGCAGGGCTTTGGCGGGCGGCTCGACGACTGGCAGGACGTGCTGAAGCAGGCAAAAGCGACGCCGGGCGTCGTTTCGGCGACGCCGCTGATCGAGCAGCCCCTGCTCGGAAGCTTCAGCGGGCGCGTCGAAGGGATATTGGTGCGCGGCATGCTGGTGCCCGACATCCGCAACAACGAAACACTGAATGGTAAGGTGCTGCAAGGCAGTCTCGATACGCTGACCCCCGGTTCGGGCAATATCGCAATCGGCAGCGAACTGGCGCGCAACCTCGGCGCGACTGTCGGATCGAACCTGACGATCATCAATCCGCAAGGGCGCTCGACCCCTTTCGGCACCGTGCCACGCGAGATCAGCTATCGGATTACCGCGATTTTCGAGATCGGCGTCTATGATTTCGACAAGGCCTATGTCGTCATGCCGATGGAAGATGCCCAATTGCTTCTGCTAACCGGCGACCAGGTCGGCATGATCGAGGTGAAGACCAGCGATCCCGACAAGGTCGGCGAAATATTGCGGCCGCTCGCCGAAAAGGTCGCGGCGCAGGCGGTCGTGTCCGACTGGCGTTCGATGAACGCGAGCCTGTTCGAGGCGCTGTCGATCGAGCGCGTCGCGATGTTCGTGATCCTGTCGCTGATCATCCTCGTCGCCGCATTCAACATCGTCTCGTCGCTGATCATGCTCGTGCGCGCAAAGACGCGTGACATGGCGATATTGCGCACGATGGGCGCGCCGCGCGACGCGGTGATGCGTATCTTCATGGCGATAGGGCTTTCGATCGGCGTTGCGGGAACGATCGCCGGGATGATCGTCGGTTTCTCGCTGCTCTATTTCCGCCAGGGCGTGCTGCGCGGGGTCGAGTTCCTGACCGGCCAGCCGCTGTGGGATCCGTCGATCCGTTTCCTTACCGAACTGCCGTCGAAGCCCGATCCGTTCGAGATTACAGCGATCGTCATCATGGTGATCGTCTTCAGCTTCCTCGCGACGCTGTATCCTGCATATAAAGCCGCCAATACCGACCCCGTGCAGGTGCTGCGTTATGAGTGACAAGGTTCTGGAGCTTCACGCACTGAAGCGCAGCTTCACGCAGGGCGACGTCACCATCGACGTGCTGCGCGGGGTCGATGCCCATCTGAAACGCGGCGAAATCGTCGCACTTCTCGGGCCGTCGGGGTCGGGCAAGTCAACGATGCTGCAAGCCGTTGGCCTGCTCGAAGGCGGGTTCGACGGGACGATCAGCATCGATGGCCATGATGTCACGCGATACGATCAGGGCGAGCGAACGAAGACGCGGCGCGAGAAGATCGGCTTCGTCTATCAGTTCCACCACCTGCTCCCCGATTTCAACGCGATCGAGAATGTGATCCTGCCGCAGCTGATCCGCGGCGCGGGGCAGGCCGAGGCCGAGGAACGCGCGGCAGACCTGCTCGGGCGGCTGGGACTGGGCGAGCGGCTGCAGCACAAGCCAAGCAAGCTGTCGGGCGGCGAGCAGCAGCGCGTCGCGGTGGCGCGCGCGCTGGCCAACCGGCCCCTGCTGGTGCTCGCCGACGAGCCGACGGGCAATCTCGACGAGGCGACGGCCGATCGCGTGTTCGACCAGTTCGTCAAGCTCGTGCGCGACCATGGCTCGGCGGCGCTGGTCGCGACGCACAACGAGCGGCTCGCGGCGCGGATGGACCGCGTGCTGCGCTTGCACGATGGGCGGATCGAGGCGTAGGCTCGTCAGAGCTATTACAGACCCAGTTTCCGTTCGCATCGAGCGAAGTCGAGATGCCCATCGATCAAGCGCCAAGCTGAGGGGTGTCTCGACTTCGCTCGACACGAACGGATTGGTCAGAAGGGGACGGACTATGGCATTATACGATCTTTCGGCGAAGCTGCCCGGCGGCGGCACGCAATCGCTGGCGGACTATCGCGGCAAGGTGCTGCTGATCGTCAACACCGCGTCGAAATGCGGCTTCACCCCGCAATATGAGGGGCTGGAAGAGCTCTACCGCGACTATAAGGACCGCGGGCTCGAGATCCTTGCCTTTCCGTGCAACCAGTTCGGCGCGCAGGAACCCGGCGATGCGGCGGAAATCGCGAATTTCTGTTCGCTGACCTATGACGTGAGCTTTCCCTTGATGGCCAAGATCGACGTCAATGGCGACGACGCCGATCCGATCTTCAAGCATCTGAAGAAGGAAAAGACCGGGCTCCTCGGCAGCGGGATCAAGTGGAATTTCACCAAATTCCTGGTTGGTCGCGATGGCAAGACGGTGTCGCGCCACGCGCCGACGACGAAGCCTGAGCAGTTGCGGAAAGAGATTGAAGAACTGCTGGGTTAAGCCTTGGCAGAATCGGTGCTGTCACTGTAGCGTCATCCGATGGCCTTCAGCCCCTTTGTCCCCCTTCGCGTCTTTTCCAGCTACACGATGCTCGAAGGGGCGATCGAGCCCAAGTTGATCGCCAAGGCGGCCCGCGAGCGCGGGTTTCCGGCGATCGCGGTCGCCGATCGCAACGGGCTTTACGGCGTCATGGCATTTGGCGAGGCGTGCAAGGCGGCGGGGGTGCAGCCGATCGTCGGCACGCTGCTGAGCGTCGCACGCCCCGGGCAGCGCCTCGCGAACGGCGCTCCGATCATCGACTGGCTCGCGCTCTATGCGCAGGACAACCAGGGCTATGACAATTTGTGCGCGCTCGTGTCGGCGGCGCATCTCGGCCGTCCGGTCGATCAGGACCCGCATGTGCTGCTGTCCGACATCGCGGGCAGGACCGACGGGCTGATCTGCCTGACCGGCGGCGGCGAGGGCGCGCTCGCGCGGCTGCTCGCGGGCGAGCAGAAGAGCGCGGCCGACGATTATGTCGAGCAATTGGAGGCGCTGTTCGGCGGGCGGCTCTATATCGAACTGTCGCGGCGTGGCGATGCGACCGAGATCGCGGCCGAAGCGGCGCTGATCGACCTGGCCTACGCGCGCGCGCTGCCGATCGTCGCGACCAACCCGGCGAATTTCGTCGAACCGAACTTCCATCCCGCGCACGACGCGATGCTGTGTATCGCGCAGTCGGCCTATGTCGAGAGCGAGGACCGGCGCGTTTCGAGCCCCGAAGCCTGGCTGAAACCCGCCGAAGCGATGGAAGACGCCTTCTCCGACCTGCCCGAGGCAATCCGCAACAGTTTGGTCGTCGCGCAGCGCTGCGCGTTCATGGCGCCGAAGCGCGCACCGATCCTGCCCAGCCTCGCGGGCGACCGCGAGGGCGAGGCGGCGCAGCTTGCACAGGATGCGCGCGCGGGGCTGGAAGCACGGCTCGCGCTCTATCCCGACCTCGGCGAAGACGAACGAAACGCCTATATCGCACGGCTCGATTTCGAGGTTGGCGTCATCGTCCAAATGGGCTTCCCGGGCTACTTCCTAATCGTTGCCGACTTCATCAAATGGGCCAAGACACACGACATTCCGGTGGGTCCGGGGCGTGGCTCGGGCGCGGGCAGCGTTGTCGCCTGGGCGCTGACGATCACCGATCTCGATCCGCTCAAGCTCGGCCTGCTGTTCGAACGCTTCCTCAATCCCGAACGCGTGTCGATGCCCGACTTCGACATCGACTTCTGCGAAACGCGGCGGGGCGAAGTGATCCGCTATGTGCAGGAGAAATATGGCCGCGACACGGTGGCGCAGATCATCACCTTCGGTAAGCTGAAGGCGCGCGCGGTGCTCAAGGACACCGGGCGCGTGCTCCAGATGAGCTATGGCCAGGTCGACCGGCTCGCGAAGCTGGTGCCGAACCATCCGACCGACCCGTGGACGCTCGAACGCGCGCTGAACGGCGTCGCCGAGCTGATGACCGAATATAAGCAGGACGACGGGGTGCGGCGCCTGTTCGATATGGCGCGCCAATTGGAAGGCCTGCCGCGGCACAGCTCTACCCATGCCGCGGGTGTGGTGATCGGCGACCGCCCGCTCGACCAGCTCGTCCCGCTCTATCGCGATCCGCGTTCGGACATGCCGGTGACACAGTTCGACATGAAATATGTCGAGAGCGCGGGGCTGGTAAAATTCGACTTCCTCGGGCTCAAGACTTTGTCGGTGCTCAAGGAGGCGCGACGCCTGCTCGCGCTGCGCGGGATCGACGTCGATCTCGACACGCTGGCGTGGGACGATACCGCGGTTTACGAGCTGCTCCAGCGCGGCGAGACGGTCGGGGTGTTCCAGCTGGAATCCGAAGGCATGCGCCGCACGCTGTCGGCGGTGAAACCGACCAATTTCGGCGACATCATCGCGCTCGTCGCGCTCTACCGTCCTGGTCCGATGGACAATATCCCGCTGTTCGGCGCGCGTAAGAACGGGCGCGAGGCGATCGCCTATCCGCACCCGCTGCTCGAAGGCATCCTTGCCGAAACCTATGGCATTTTCGTCTATCAGGAACAGGTGATGCAGGCGGCGCAGATCCTGGCGGGCTACAGTCTCGGCGGCGCCGACCTCCTCCGCCGCGCGATGGGCAAGAAGGTCCAGGCCGAAATGGACGCGCAGCGCGAGACCTTTGTGAAGGGCTGCGGCGAGCATAACCAGATCGCTCCCAAAGCGGCGAACGAGCTGTTCGACTTGATCGACAAGTTCGCGGGCTATGGTTTCAACAAGAGCCACGCCGCCGCCTATGCGCTGCTGTCGTACCAGACCGCGTGGCTGAAGGCGCATTATCCGCACGAATTCTTCGCGGCATCGATGTCGTTTGATAGCCATCAGACCGACAAATTGTCGATCTTCATCGACGATATGCGGCGCCTCGACGTCGGAATCGCGCCGCCGTCGGTCAACGACAGCGAAGCCGATTTCTCGGTCGGGCGCAGCGACGATGGGCTGACGGTCCGTTACGCGCTCGGCGCGCTCAAGGGCGTGGGCGAAAAGGCGATGGAAGCGCTGGTCGCTGAGCGCGCCAAGGGCGATTTTGCGTCGCTCGACGATTTCGCGAGCCGCATCGATCCCAAGCTGCTCAACCGGCGCCAGATCGAGGCGCTGGCGGGGGCGGGGGCGTTCGACCCCATCGAGCCCGATCGTCCGCGCGCCTTTGCCGGCGCCGAAAGCCTGCTCGCCTGCGCGAACAGCTCGGCGCACGAACGCTCGACGGGTCAGGGCGGCCTGTTCGGCGGCGATATCGCGATCGCCCCGGCGTTGCAGCTGCCCGCCGCCGAGCCGTGGACGCTCGCCGAACGCATGACGCGCGAGAAGGACGCCTTCGGCTTCTATTTCTCGTCGCATCCAGTCGAGCAATATGAGGCGATCATCTCGGCGCGCGGTGCGCGCTCCTATGGCGACATCTGCGCCAATGTCGAAATGACGCCCGGCACGCGCATTCCGATGACGATGGCGGGCATGGTCGAAAGCGCGCGGCCGCGCGTGTCGCAGCGCGGCAATCGTTTCCTCAACCTGACGCTTTCCGACCGCAGCGGGCAATTCCAGTCGAGTTGTTTCGACGAACAGGCCGGCAAGATATTGGAAGCACTCGCGGCCGACGGCGGCTGCGCGATCCTGTCGGTCGAGCTCGACCTGCTCGAGGGCGAAGAAACGCCGCGCGTCACGGTCCGCGGCGCGCAGCCGCTGGCCGAAATGGCGGCGACCGCGGCGCTGGAACTGACATGCCGCGTCGCATTGCCCGATGCGATAGCGGAGATGGCGCGCCTGCTCGAGCGGCGCGACGATGCGCGCGGCCGCGTGTTCGTTCTGACCGAGGATCCCGACACCGGCGACGAACTTCGCATCAACCTCGGCCGCGGTTTCGCGCTGGGTCCTGATCTCGTCTCGCGGTTCGAAACGGTCGCGGGTGTCAGCGACGTGACGCTGTCGCTGTTCACTCCCAAGGATTTTCGGGCGCGTTAGCGATCCACGGTCGCCGCGCTCCTTCGGTAACCATCCAGCATGAAACAGGAGGTACGGAATGACCCGAACGATTGCCGGCGCATGTCTTTGCGGTGCGGTCAGTTTCGAGATTGTCGGCGAATTTCACGCCTTCTATCTTTGCCATTGCTCGCGATGCCGCAAGGGTAGCGGGTCGGCGCATGGCGCAAACCTGTTCTCCGCAACGGCAAAGCTCAGCTGGTTGTCGGGAGAGGACAAGGTGAAATCCTATCACCTTCCCGCGACCCGCCATCAAAGAGACTTTTGCACCGATTGCGGGTCGGGACTGCCGCGCGAAGTGATGAAGGGAGCGATGCTCGTCGTCCCGGCCGGAAGCATCGACAGCGCGATCGATATCCGGCCGACCGCGCATATCTGTTGTGACAGCCGCGCCGGATGGGACGCCGATCTGGAAACGGTTCCAAAGATCGGCGGGCTTCCCGGCTGATCGCGTCGCAGTTTTCGCGCCGACCGATCCGTTGACGCTTGCGTAAACCACATTCCTCGCCTTATCCCTAGGGCAAAGAAATGAGAGGAATGCCTGATGTCCGGAATGCAGAGCCAGCCGCTGCTGGTCACCAGCCTGATCGACCATGCCGCGCGCGAACATGCGAACCGCGAGATCGTGTCGCGTTGGGCCGATGGCAGCGTGACACGCACCACGTGGGGCGAGGTCGGGACGGATGCGCGCCGTTTCGCCGCGGCGATGACGCGGTTGGGGATGAACAAGGGCGACCGCATCGCGACGCTGGCGATGAACCATGGGCGTCATCTCGTCAGCTGGTACGGCAGCGCGGGGATGGGCGGGGTGCTTCATACGGTGAACCCCCGGCTGTTCGACGAGCAGCTCGTCTATATCGTCAACCATGCCGACGACCGCGTGCTGTTGTTCGATGCGATGTTCCTGCCGATCGTCGAGCGGCTGCGCCCGCAGTTGCCAACGGTCGAGCATTTCATCCTGTTCGATGGCCCGGCTCGCGAAGGCTATCTCTCGTACCGCGACCTGATCGACGCCGAGGACGGCAGCTTCGAATGGGTGCAGCTCGACGAGCGCGATCCGGTCGGGCTTTGCTATACGAGCGGGACGACGGGCAATCCCAAGGGCGTGCTCTACGAACATCGCTCGAACGTCATCCATGCGATCACCGAGATCCAGCCCGACGTCTTCGGCCTGTCGAACCGCAGCGTGATTCTGCCGATCGTGCCGATGTTCCATGCCAACAGCTGGGGCGTGCCCTTTGCCGCTGCGACGGTCGGGGCCAAGCTGGTGTTCTCGGCGACCAACGACGCGCAGGTGCTGTGCGACCTGATGCACGACGAGGGAGTCACCCACAGCGCCGGTGTACCGACGGTGTGGATCGCGATGTTCGCGCATATGGATGCGACCGGCATCGGTTACGGCAAGCTCGAACGCGTGATCATCGGCGGATCGGCGGCGCCGCGCGCGATGATCGAACGCTTCATGCGGGCGGGAATCGCGGTCGGTCATGCGTGGGGGATGACCGAAACCAGCCCGATCGGGACGATGGGCAAGCGGCCGTGGAACTGGGACGAGCTGAGCTTCGATGAACAGGTCGACATCGTGTGCCGCCAGGGCTGCCCGCCGTTCGGGGTCGAGTTGCGCATCGTCGACGACGAGGACAAGGATTTGCCGCGCGACGGAGTGACCAGCGGGCGGCTACAGTGCCGCGGACCGTGGATCATCCAGCGCTATTTCAAGGCCGATGGGGATGCCGCCGATGGCGACGGCTGGTTCGACACCGGCGATGTCGCGGTGCTGCATCCCGACGGGGTCATGCAGATCACCGACCGCGCCAAGGATGTGATCAAGTCGGGCGGCGAGTGGATCAGCTCGATCGAGCTGGAAAATGCCGCAGTCGGCGCGCCCGGAGTGCAGGAGGCGGCAGCGGTCGGCGTCTATCATCCGAAATGGGACGAACGGCCGATCCTGTTGATCGTCAAAAAGCCTGGGTCCGAAGTGAGCGAGGCGGCGATCGTCGAATACCTCAAGGACAAGGTCGCCAAATGGTGGCTGCCCGACGAGATCGTCTTTGTCGATGAACTGCCGCACACCGCGACGGGCAAGATTTTGAAGCGCCAGATCCGCGACGATTACAAGGATTATAAGCTTAAGTCGCTGGTGGGGGCATGATCCAGCGCGCGACGTAAAAGGCGTCGCCCCTGCGAAGGCAGGGGCCGCTGTCGGCATCGCTCAGCCGTTGATGTGTTCAAAAAGGTCGGCCCATTCGGGATTGGCCTCCGAGATCAGCCGGAGCTTCCATCCGCGTTTCCACTTCTTCACGGCTTTTTCGCGGGCGATAGCTTCGTCGATCCGACCGAATGGCTCGGCATAGACCAAGCGCGTCAGATCCCATTTCTTGCAAAAAATCCGAGCCGGTCCCTGATCGATGCATAAAGATGCGGGCAGGGAGATCGGCTGTTACGCCGATATAGAGGATGCCCATCGGCTTATTGGTCATGATGTAGACATAGGCGCGTCCCATCAAAATCAGCTCCATGATCACAGCGGCCCCTGCCTTCGCAGGGGCGACGATTGTTTCTGCTAGAACAGCTCCATCTGCCCGTCGCGTTCAGGTGGACGGAACAGGTCGCTCCGGATGGGCGGAAAGCTCCGGTCCATGCCATGTTCGCGGGCCGCGCGTTTGACGCGGGTGCGGATGAGCTGGGCCCAGACGCCGTGGCCCCGCATCCGCGTGAAGAAATCGGGATCATTGTCGCGGCCGCCGCGGATGTCCTGCACCATATGCATCACCTTGTCGGCGCGGTCGGGATAGTGCGCCGCGAGCCAGGCCCGGAACAAGGGCGCGACCTCGAAGGGCAGGCGCATCAATATATAGGACACACGGATCGCGCCTGCTTCGGCGGCGGCCTTCATAATGGCCTCAATCTCGTGGTCGGTGATCGCGGGGATGATCGGCGAGATATTGACCTGCGTCGGCACGCCCGCATCGATCAGCTTGCGGATCGCGGCAAGGCGGCGGCGCGGGTGCGGTGCGCGGGGTTCGAGCGTGCGCGCGATGGCAGGGTCGAGCGTCGTTACCGACACCGCGACGCCCACCAGATTGTCGCGCGCCATGTCGGTGAGCAAGTCGATATCGCGCAGGACGCGGTCGGACTTGGTGGTGATGATCAGCGGGTGGCGCGTTTCGGCAAGAACTTCGACGATCGAACGGGTGATGCCCCATTCGCGCTCGACCGGCTGGTAGCCGTCGGTATTCGTGCCGATCGCCAGCGGTGCCGGCGTATAGCCGCGCTTTGCCAGTTCGGCGCGCAGCAGCTTTGCGGCGTCGGGTTTGGCGAAGAGTTTGCTTTCGAAATCGAGCCCCGGTGACAGGTCGTGAAACGCATGAGTCGGGCGCGCGAAGCAATAGATGCAGCCATGCTCGCAGCCGCGATAGGGATTGATCGAGCGGTCGAAGCTGATGTCGGGTGACTTGTTGCGCGAAATGATCGTTTTCGGGTGCTCGACCGTGACCGTCGTGCGCAGCGGCGGGGCGTCGCCGTCGATCTCCTCCGCTGCGTCGAGCCAGTCGCCGTCGAGGACGCGCTCGGCCGATCCGGTGCGCGTCGGCCGCAAATTGGTCGGCGCGCCGCGGCCCGCGATCGGGGGGAGGGGTTTGGGCGATTCCATCGGGCCAAACTACGCGCCCGGTGAGAACAAATAAAGAACATTCTCGTCACCCCCGCGAAGGCCGGGGCCGCTATCGGCCTTGCGCTGCGTCGCCAGCGGCCCCCGCCTTCGCGGGAGACGGTTACTCGGTCAGCCGCGGCATCAGTTCGACAAAATTGCAGGGCTTGTGGCGGCTGTCGAGCTGCGTCGACAAAATACCTTCCCATGCGTCGGTCACCGCGCCGGTCGAACCCGGGAGCGCGAAGATATAAGTGCCGCGCGCGACGACGGCGCAGGCGCGCGATTGGATCGTCGAAGTGCCGATCGTCTGATAGCTGAGCCAGCGGAACAGCTCGCCGAATCCGGGAATGTCCTTGCCGTCTAGCCGGTGCAGCGCCTCGGGCGTGACGTCGCGTCCTGTCAGCCCCGTGCCGCCAGTGGTGATCACGACATCGACCTGCGTGTCGTCGATCCAGTTATGGAGGCGCGAGACGATCAGGTCGGTCTCGTCCTTGATGATCGCGCGCGCGGCAAGAATATGCCCTGCGCCGGTCAGCAATAACTCGAGCTTGTCGCCCGACCGGTCATCCGCAGCACTGCGGCTGTCCGAGATCGTCAGCAGCGCGATGCGGACGGGCTTGAAGGCGAGGCTCTCGTCAATCGGCATTCGCAAGACCGCCGCCGGCGTAGGTCAGGCGCGTGCGGTCCTTGCCGTCGGGGAAGCGCGGCCATTTGCCCTGCGCAAGCGCGGCGCGGCTGACCGACGGCTTGCCCTGCTGCGCCTCGTACATCCAGTAATTGCGCAGCACGATGCCGACATAGCCGCGCGTCTCCCAATAGGGGATCGATTCCATGTAGAGCAGCGGGTCGCCGTTATCGCGGATTTCAGTCTGCCAACGCGCGACGGGCGCGGGACCGGCGTTATAGGCGGCGATAACCTTGGGCAGTTGGCCGCCCGTCGCAGGATCGCGGCTGAGATATTGCAGATAACGCTGGCCGAGATCCATGTTCACCGCGGGCGTCTTGAGGTCGCCCAGTGCAGCGACCGCGCCTTCCCAACGCACGATGTCGCGCGCAGTGCCGGGGCGCACCTGCATCAGCCCGGTAGCGCCCGCCGGGCTCACGACGCCGCGTTGGAAGCGTGATTCCTGGAGCGTGTGGGCAAAGACCAGCGCCGGATCGACGCGCCAGCCGCCGTTCGGCTCCCATTTCGGCTGCGGATAGCGGGCTTGGGCGGCAGGCTTGCGGCCCTGCGGCGTGTTGTGTGCAAGATAAAGCTGCGTCTCGGGCAAGCTGAGCGCGCCCGCCATCGCGAGCAATTGTTCATGCTGCCGCACGTCGCCGATCAGCGCCTGATGGCGGAGCAGCGCCCCGGCATATTTATCCTCACCAATCTCGGCGAATGCCATTGCGGCGCGGACATTGGGCAGATCTTCGAGTGCGCGCCAGGCGCTGCGGTCGGCGCGGACATTCTCGCGCTGGCGGGTCACTTCGACGCCCAGCGTTTCGACCGCGAGCAGACCGTAGAAGGTCTCCTCGTTGGCAGCAGCAGCGCGGAGGCGCGACTGGACCGACGCGGGTTCGCCCGCGGCGACGGCAGCACGCGCGGCCCAATAATAAGCGGCGGCGCGCAGTTCGCTGTCGGGCGCCTCCTTCGCGACGCGGTCGAACGCGGTCAGCGCGGTCCGATAGTCGCGGGTGCGCCACGCAGCGAGTCCCTTGACCCACGCGCCTTGCGTCGACCAGGGGCCCTGACCCTCGCTGCACTCGCTGGCGAGGCGGAGCGCGTTGGCGTCGTCATTCTCGATATAATAGGACCAGGCGACCTTCTGCCGCCATTCGTTGCGCGCCTCGGGGCTCAGCTGGTCGCCGACGGCGTTGAGCAGCGCTTCGGCGCCCGCGGGATCGTCATTTTTGATCCGGTCCGGAATCGAGCGGGCGAGCGCGGCCGCCGCGGGGTCACCGCTGATCGCATCGGCGCCAAGACGGCGCGGGGCGCTGCCTGACCAGGCGAGCCGCGACTGCGACGGCAGCGCCGGAAGGTCGGTTGCACCGCGCCGCGTCGCCAGCCGGCCAAGCTGTTCGGCCTGCGGCAGGAAAGGCGATCGCGAAAGGATCGGCATGATGTCGCTGACTTCGGCGCGCGGGCTGTTCGCCGCGGTGAGTAGCTCGGCGCGCAGGAAATCACCCAGCGGGCCATTGTCCGCGCCATCGAGCAGCGATTTGGCTTCCGCCCAGCGCTCGCTGCGGATCGCGGTCAGCACCTGCGTGTAGAGCTGCTTCTGTTTCGACGACAAGATGTCGGGCACCGTCTGCGGCGCCGACGCGAGATCGCGATTGCCGGCATCGGCGGCAAACGCCGGTGCGGAGCCAAGGGAGATCGCCAGAACGGCGCATGAAATCAGGGTTTTGGTCATATTCTGCATCCGTCAACGTCCCCGGTTGAACAGTTTCAGGCTATCCCATGCCGCCGCTTTCTGCGCGGGCCGAGCCAGCAACATCGCGGGATGGGCGACTGCTACGGCCTCCATCTTGCCGCCATCTTGGTTAATATTGAGTAACTTTCCGCGCGCATCGGGCAGCGGCAGGCCGGCAGCCATGCGGACGATGTCGCCGCCGATCAGCAGCAAACGTCCCGGTTTCGCGAGCCGCAGGTGATGCCAGAGCAGCCGGTCGAGCTCGGCCGCCTCTTCGCCGTCGCAGCGCCCGCCGGCGGGGCGCGTCACCGCGAGGCTGGCGACATAACAATCGCCGCGCGCCCTGCCGATCGCCTGCAGCATCGCGTCGAGCAACTTGCCAGTCGGCCCCGCGAAGAGCGTGCCGTCGCGCTGATCGTCGATTTCGGGCCATGCGGTGAGCAGCATCAGCGGCGCCCCGGCTTCACCGGCGGGAAGCACGCGGCGCGCGTCCCACTGGCTGCCCGGCACATCGTCGCTCGTCGCAAGCCAGCTTTGAAATTCGTCCCAATCCTCCGGGAACACGACCGGACCCTTGGCTTCGGCCACCTCGGGCGCTTCCTGTCGTTGGAGCGCGGCGGGGAGCGGGGGCAGTTCGGGTTCGGCGTTGACGACGCGTTTCGGCTTGGCGGCCGCGGCGTCATTTGCCGGTGGCATGGCAAGCCAGCCCGCCGGTTCCTCACCGACAAGCATGTCGACGCCCGCCAGCGACCACCAGTCGCTATAGCTTTCCGCCATCAAGGCTGAATTTTGCCCACCCATGAATTTGTTTCAAACAGGCAGTTGACGGACGCGTCAATTGGCGGGCATCGCATTTCGTGACAGAATGAGCGCGGGACACGATGAATGATCCCGCGCGGGGACGGCAGAAAGGTATTTGCGGTGAGCGAACGGGAATCGATGCCCTATGACGTGGTCATCGTCGGCGCAGGGCCGGCGGGGCTTTCGGCGGCGATCCGCCTCAAACAATTGGCGAATGACGCGGGCAGCGAATTGTCGGTGTGCATCCTCGAAAAGGGGTCCGAGGTAGGCGCGCACATCCTCTCGGGGGCGGTGATCGATCCCAAATCGCTCGACGAACTGCTTCCCGAATGGCGCACGCAGGGCTGTCCGCTTGCCGAAGTTCCCGTGAACGACAACCAGCATTGGGTGCTGACGAAGGCGAAAAAATTCGCGCTTCCCGAATTCATCTCGCCCGGCTTCATGCACAACAAGGGCACCTATACCGGCAGCCTCGGCAATCTTTGCCGCTGGCTCGCCGAACAAGCCGAAGGTCTTGGCGTCGAAATCTTCCCCGGCTTCCCCGCCGCCGAGATCCTCTACAATGAGGATGGTTCGGTCAAAGGCGTCGCGACAGGCGACATGGGCGTTGCGCGCGACGGCAGCCATAAGGGCGACTATGCCCCCGGCCTCGAACTCCATGCGAAATACACCTTCTTCGCCGAGGGCGTGCGCGGGCATCTGACCAAGATGATCAAGCCGCAGTTCGCGCTCGACGCCGATTGCGAGCCGCAGGTCTATGGCCTTGGCGTCAAGGAACTCTGGGACATCAAGCCCGAGAACCACGCCGAGGGCCGCGTGATCCACACGCAGGGCTGGCCGCTCGACGAAAACGCCAATGGCGGCGGTTTCCTCTATCATCAGGCGAACGGACAGGTCGCACTCGGTTTCGTGACCTGGCTCAACTATCGCAATCCGCATATCTCCCCGTTCCAGGAGATGCAGAAGTGGAAGACGCACCCCGAGATCGCGAAAATCCTGAAGGGCGGCAAGCGCGTCTCCTATGGCGCGCGCGCGATCAGCGATGGCGGGCTGCAGTCGGTGCCCAAGCTTGCCTTCCCGGGCGGCGCTTTGATCGGCGACACCGCGGGCTTCCTCAACGTCCCGCGCATCAAGGGGACGCACACCGCGATGAAGTCGGGCATGATGGCGGCCGAGGCGGCGTTCGCCGCAGTAAACGCGGGTCGCAGCAGCGACACGCTCGACGCCTATCAGGCCGCCTTCGACGACAGCTGGGTGAAGAAAGAGCTCAGTGTCGTCCGCAACGTATTGCCGCTCGTCGAAAAATATGGCGATTTGGCGGGGACGCTCCTGTCGGGTATCACGATGTGGCTCGAAACGCTGAAGATCAAAGTCCCCTTCACGATGAAGCATCATCCGGACAATGAGAGCCTGTACCGGGCCGACATCATGCCGAAACCCGATTATCCCAAACCCGACGGCGTGCTGACTTTCGACCGCCTGTCTTCGGTGTTCGTCTCGAACACCAACCATGAGGAAGACCAGCCGGTCCACCTCCAGCTCAAGGATCCGTCGATCCCGGTCGCGTACAACCTGCCGCTCTATGACGAGCCTGCGCAGCGTTATTGCCCGGCGGGGGTTTACGAGATCGTCGGCGAAGCCGAGGGCGATCCCAAATTCGTGATCAACGCGCAGAATTGCGTCCATTGCAAGACGTGCGATATCAAGGACCCGACCCAGAATATCAACTGGGTCACCCCCGAAGGCGGCGGAGGCCCCAATTACCCGAACATGTAAGCCCGCGCGCTTCTTTCTGATCGTCGCCGCGATTGCGGCGGCGGTTCCGGCGCATGCCGTCGACGACAATGGCGCGGCCTTGAACGCGCTGGTGCGGGCGCGGCTCGCGGAGGAAGGCGGCGAGCCCGCTGCCGCGCTGTCGGCGCTGACCGCGGTTTCGAGCGTCGCGCCCGACCTGCCGGGCCTGCGCGGACGGATGCTCGAACAGGCGATCGAGGCGGGCGATTTGGAGGCAGCACGCGCCGCGGCGCTGCGCCTATGGACGACGGGCGACCGCCGCTTCGACGCACAGCTCGTGCTGATGGTCGACGCGATGCGCCGGTCGGACTGGAAGGCCGCGCGCGATTATGCGGCGGGCCGGATCGACAAGGCGGGGGCCGACACGATCGGGCGGTTGATCCTGCCCACGGTGAACGCCTGGATCGATGTCGGTTCCCGCGAAAAAATGCCTGAACAGCATTTGCTTGCAGTGAACAGCCGCACGCGTCCCGAACCGGCGCTGACGCTGCAGGTCGCGCTCGTTCAGATCGCGACCAAGCGGGTCGGCGAGGCGGCGACGCTGACCGACGGCATAACCTTGACCGACCGGACCAGCCAACTCGTCGGGCTGCGCGTGGCGGCAACGCTCGACAAGGCGGGGCAACAGGATACGGCGCAGCGGCTGCGCGGGCGGATCGCGCTCGCGTCGGGACAGCGTGAGGACCCGATGCTGTTGCTACCCGATCAGCCCGTCTCGACGCCGCAGGCGGGTGTAGCGCAATGGCTTGGCCTGCTCGCCGATGGGCTGGCCCGCACGCCTGGAGGCAGCGCCAAGCTGCCGCTGCTGTTCGCGCGCGCCGCCTATTGGCTCAACGCGGAGGATTTGGCGGTGCGGACGACGCTCGTCGAGGCGCTCGATCGCAATGGCCAGCGGGGCGATGCCATGGCGCTGCTCGAAACCGTGCGAGCACCGCTCCCGCCGGTTCTCGCAATGCGGCGCGCCGAGTTGATGGCCGATGCCGGCGACCTGCCCGGTGCGGCCAAGCTGGCCGAGGCCGCTGCGAAGGATAATGACGCGCGCAGCATGCTCGTCCGTCTTGCCGATATCGCGCGCCGATCGGGTGATCCGGCGGCGGCGGCACGCGCCTATGAGCGCCTCGAAGCTTCGCTGGGGAACAGCGGGGGCGACAATATGCTCCGTGGCACGTTGCTGATCGCCCGCGCCGAACTGCTGCTGCAGGCGGGGCGGTGGGATGCGGCGGCGCCTTTGATGGAAAAGGCGGTCGCACTGCGGCCCGATGATGCATCGATCCTCAATTTCGCGGGTTATTCGGCGCTGGAACGGCGCAAGGATGTGAAGCAGTCGCTCGCGCGGATCGAGGCAGCGTGGGCGCAGGAGCCGCAGAATGCGAGCATCGCCGACTCACTCGGCTGGGCCTATTTCCTGACCGGTCGTACCGACGATGCGGTGAAGCTGCTCGAAAAGGCACAGCTCGGCGAACCCGGGAATGCCGTGATCGTCGAGCATCTGGGTGACGCCTATTGGAAGGCGGGGCAGAAGTTTCAGGCGCGCTACAATTGGCGCGCCGCCGCGCTGCTCGCCGAAGCCGAAATGGCGACGCGACTGGAGGCGAAGCTGCGCGACGGGCTGACCCCCGCAACCACCGCACCGTGACCGCGTTTCGCGAAACGGGCTGGGCCAAGATCAACCTCGCGCTTCACGTCCGTGGGCGCCGGGCCGATGGCTACCATGCGATCGAGACCTTGTTCGCTTTCGTCGACGACGGCGACGCGATCGCGGCCGAGTTCGCAGATAGTGATGCGCTGACGATCGACGGTGAATTCGCCGAGGGATTGAGCACGGGCGGCGACAATCTGGTGATGCAGGTGCTGGCGTTGCTGCGCAAACGCTATGGTGCGGAGCGGGTGCCGCAGCTTGCGGTGACGTTGACCAAGAAACTGCCGGTCGCGGCGGGGATCGGCGGCGGGTCGGCGGACGCTGCGGCGATGGCGCGGCTGATCCGGACGCATTTCCTGCCCGAGCTGGGCGATACGGCGCTGGCGCGGCTCGTCGGCCCGCTCGGCGCCGATATCGCCGCCTGTGTCGCGAGCACGACCTGTCTGGGTGTCGGCGTCGGGGAAGAATTGAGCGCCGTGCCCGAGTTGCGGCTTGGCGGAACGCCGGTGCTGCTGGTCAATCCGCGCCAGCCAGTCGCGACGGGGCCGGTTTTTGCAGCGTGGGACGGGATCGATCGCGGGCCGCTATTTACCGGTGCCGACCTGCGCGCCGGGTTGTTCAGCGCGCGCAACGATCTGCAGCGTCCGGCGATCGCGCAATGCCCGGCGATTGCCGACATCTTGCTCGAACTCGGCGGACTGCGCCCATGGCTGACGCGCATGTCGGGGTCGGGCGCGACCTGTTTTGCGCTGTTCGAAGCGGCGGCCGAGCGCGATACCGCAGCCGCCATACTGGCAGAACGGCATCCGGGCTGGTGGTCGATGGCGGGGACATTGCGATGAGCGAAGCGTGGCGGCAGATCGGCGAAGCACGTGCGGGCGGCATCTTGCTGATCGCCGACCATGCCTCGGCCTTTGTGCCCGGCGACGTCGATCTCGGCATCGATCGCGCGCTGCTAAGCAATCATATTGCGATCGACATCGGTGTTGCCGAGGTTGCGGCGCTGCTCGTCGAGAGCGGCGCGGTCGATGCGGCGATCCTCGGCGGCGTGTCGCGGCTCGTCGTCGACTGCAACCGCGAGGAGGATGCGCCCGGGGTGCTTCCGATCGCGAGCGACGGGCATGCGGTGCCGGGCAATGCGCTTGACGATGCGGGCCGCGAGGCGCGGCTGGCGCGCTTTTTCCGGCCCTATCATGCGCATATCGCCGGGGTGATCGCCGTGCAGCGTCCGGCGATGATCCTGTCGCTGCACAGCTTCACGCCGTCGCTCGCGGCGCATCCCGATCAGGCGCGGCCGTGGCACGTCGGGGTGCTCTATAATGAGGACGACCGGCTTGCGGCGGCGGCGATTGCAGCTTTGGAAGCCGAAGACATGATCGTCGGCGACCAGCAGCCCTATTCGGGCAAGCTGCTCAACGCGACGATGAACCGCCATGCCGAGGGCAATGGCATTCCCTATGTCGGGATCGAGATGCGGCAGGATCTGGTCGGCGATGCGGCGGGGCAGACGCTGTTTGCCGAACGGCTTTCTCGCATGTGCAGCAAAGTTGCATTGAATCTGGCCAAATAGGCGTGTAGAGGCGCGTCTCTTCGCTTATTTTTGAAATAAAATTATCAGGACTGTTTGAAATGCCTTCATATCGTTCGCGCACCACCACCCACGGCCGCAATATGGCCGGTGCCCGCGGCCTCTGGCGCGCGACAGGGATGAAGGACAGCGACTTCGGCAAGCCGATCATCGCGGTGGTCAACAGCTTCACGCAGTTTGTGCCCGGCCACGTCCACCTGAAAGATCTCGGTCAGATGGTCGCGCGTGAGATCGAGGCGTCGGGCGGGGTTGCCAAGGAATTCAACACGATCGCGGTCGATGACGGCATCGCGATGGGGCATGACGGCATGCTCTATTCGCTGCCGTCGCGCGACCTGATTGCGGATTCGGTCGAATATATGGTCAACGCGCATTGCGCCGACGCGATGGTGTGCATTTCGAACTGCGACAAGATCACGCCGGGCATGCTGATGGCGGCCCTCAGGATCAATATCCCGGTCGTGTTCGTGTCGGGCGGGCCGATGGAAGCCGGCAAGGTCGTGATCAAGGGCAAGGAGGTCGCGCTCGACCTGGTCGATGCGATGGTCGCCGCTGCCGACGAGAAATATACCGATGCCGAGGTCGACGAGATCGAGCGCGCGGCGTGTCCGACGTGCGGCTCATGCTCGGGGATGTTCACAGCGAACTCGATGAACTGCCTGACCGAAGCGTTGGGGCTGTCGCTGCCCGGAAACGGATCGACGCTCGCGACGCATGCCGACCGCAAGGAATTGTTCCTGCGCGCGGGGCGGATCGTCGTCGAAATGTGCAAGCGCCACTATGAGCAGGACGATGACAGCGTGCTGCCGCGCAATATCGCGACCTTCGAGGCGTTCGAGAATGCGATGAGCCTCGACATCGCGATGGGCGGATCGACCAACACGGTGCTCCACCTGCTCGCCGCGGCGTTCGAGGCGGGGGTCGATTTCACGATGGACGACATCGACCGGCTGTCGCGCCGCGTGCCGTGCCTGTCGAAAGTCGCGCCCGCGAAGAGCGACGTGCATATGGAGGATGTTCACCGCGCGGGCGGGATCATGGCGATCCTCGGCCAGCTCGAGCGCGCGGGGCTGCTCCACGCCCATCTGCCCACGGTACACAGCGCGACGCTGGGCGATGCGCTCAACAAATGGGACATCTCGCGCACCAACGACCCCGAGGTGCAGAAATTCTTCATGGCTGCACCCGGCGGCGTGCCGACGCAGGTGGCGTTCAGCCAGGAGCGGCGCTGGGACTCGCTCGATCTCGACCGTGAAGCGGGCGTGATCCGCTCGGCCGAGCATGCCTTCAGCCAGGACGGCGGGCTCGCGGTGCTGTCGGGCAATATCGCGCGCGACGGCTGCATCGTGAAGACCGCGGGCGTCGACGAGAGCATCCTGAAATTCACGGGCCCGGCGAAGGTTTATGAAAGCCAGGACGCAGCGGTTGCGGGCATCCTGACGGGGCAGGTCGAGGCGGGCGATGTCGTCGTCATCCGCTACGAAGGGCCAAAGGGCGGGCCGGGCATGCAGGAAATGCTCTATCCGACGAGCTATCTGAAATCGAAGGGGCTGGGCGCCGCGTGCGCTCTGGTCACCGACGGGCGCTTTTCGGGCGGCACGTCGGGATTGTCGATCGGCCACGCTTCACCCGAAGCCGCCGAGGGCGGAACGATCGGGCTGGTCGAGAATGGCGACCTGATCGAGATCGATATTCCGAAGCGCACGATCAACCTGATGGTCGCCGACAATGTGCTCGCCGAGCGCCGCGCGGCGATGGAAGCGAAGGGCGATGCCGCCTGGCAGCCCGCGAAGTCGCGCCCGCGCAAGGTTTCGGTAGCACTTCAAGCCTATGCCGCGATGACGACGAGTGCCGCGCGCGGCGCGGTGCGCGACCTGTCGCAGCTGAAGGGCAAGGGATGAGAAAACTCGGGGGGGCATTGCTGGCACTGGTTGCCCTCACGGGCTGCAATCGCACGTCGGACAACAGCGATCTTGCCGAAGCCGAAGCGCGCGGATCGCGCGAGGCCGCCGAAAACGGCCGCATCGAATGCGCGCTCGAGGGCGCCAAATTGTTCGACCGCACCTGCACCGTCGAGGAGATGAGCGGCGAGGGCGGGGCGGTGCTCGTCGTCGGGCGCAGCAACGTCGGCTATCGCCGCCTGCAGATCACGACCGACGGACGCGGCGTTGTGTCCGCCGACGGCGCCGAGCCGGCGAAGGTGAGCATCGTCGGCGATAATGTCATCGAGGTTGCGATCGGCAACGACCGCTATCGCCTGCCCGCGAACACGGGCGGCACGAAGTAGGCGCTTTCGCGCGATCGTGATAGGGCACGCCTCATGTCCGTTCCCGCCGATGCCCCGATCCTGACCGCCAAGGCGATGCGCGAGGCCGAGGCCGCGTGCGCGATCCAGGGGACATCGCTCTCCGAATTGATGGACCTCGCGGGCGCCGCGGTTGCCGACACTGCATGGCGAATGGCGGCGGGGGCCCCTATCCTGATCCTGTGCGGCCCCGGCAATAATGGCGGCGACGGCTATGTGGCGGCGCGCTTGCTCGCGGCGCGCGGTGCCGCCGTGCGCGTCGCCGCGCTGGCCGAGCCGGCAACCGATCTGGCGAAGGCTGCACGGGCAGGGTGGAGCGGGCCTGTCGAGCCGCTGAACGGCCGTCTTGTGCCCGCGCCTTTGATCGTCGATGCGCTGTTCGGTGTCGGGCTGTCGCGGCCGATCCCGGACGGGCTGGCCATAATCCTCCGGCATTTTTCCGACCGGCGCATATTGGCGGTCGACCTTCCGAGCGGGGTGGAGAGCGATGGCGCCGAAGACTGGACACCGCCGCTCGCCGCCGATGTGACGCTGGCGCTGGGCGCGCTCAAGCCCGCGCATGTCCTGCTGCCGACCGCGCCGGGGTGCGGACGCGTCTTGCTCGCACCCATCGGCATATCGGCGAGCAAGGCGATGCGCAGCTTGCCCGCGCCGCAGACGGCCAGGCCCGATGTGACGGCGCACAAATTCACGCGCGGCATGGTGCTTGTCTTCGCCGGGCCGATGCGCGGCGCCGCCGGACTGACCGCGGCGGCCGCGCTGCGCGCGGGCGCAGGCTATGTCGTGCTCGACGGCGCCCAGCGCGCGCCGTTGTCGGCGATCATTACCGAAAGCGACGAAAAATTCGGCGAGCGGCTCGACGATCCGCGCGTCGGCGCGGTCGTGATCGGACCCGGGTTTCCGGCAGGCGACGAATTGCTGTTCGATGTCGAGGCTGCGCTCGATTCGGGCAAGCCGCTGGTGCTCGACGCGGCCGCGATCGATGCCGCGCTGCCGCGCCTGTCCGAAACGCCGCGCAAGGCGATCCTGACCCCGCATGAGGGCGAGTTCGCGCGCGCTTTCCCGCAGCTCTACGGCAGCAAGATCGACCGCGCGAAGGCGGCCGCGGTGCGGACGCAGGCGGTGGTGATCTACAAGGGCGCCGACACCATCGTCGCCGCGCCCGATGGTCGCGTCGCCGCCGCCTGGCCGGGCAGCCCCTGGCTCGCGACGGCGGGGACGGGCGATGTGCTCGCGGGGGCGTGCGGTGCGATGCTCGCGCGCGGCGGCGATGCGTTCGATGCGGCGGTCGCGGCGGTGGGCTGGCATATCGCGCAGGCGGCGCGTATAGGCCCCGGCCTTGTCGCCGACGATCTGGTTAGGGAATGAAATGACTGAAGCTGCGCTGATCGAGCGCATTGCCGCGCGCGGCGATGGCGTGACGGGCGACGGCCGCCATGTGGCGGGCGGCGTGCCGGGCGACCGCGTTCGCGACGACGGGATCATCATTCCGGGACCGAACCGCACCGATCCCATGTGCCGTCATTTCGGCAAATGCGGCGGCTGCCAGTTGCAGCATGTCGCCGAACCCGCGCTCGCCGACTTCGTTCGCGACCGCGTGGTAGGCGGGCTGGAAGGGCAGGAAGTGACGGGCATTCAGGTCTTGCCCGCCGTGCTATCACCCGAGCAAAGCCGCCGCCGCGCTGTCCTGACTGCGCTTCGTACCGGCAAGCAGGTCGCGATCGGCTTCAACGCCGCGCAGAGCAACCAGATCGTCGACATGCGGATGTGCCCGCTGCTGCTCCCCGAACTCTTTGCGCTGATCGCGCCGGTGCGCGACCTGCTGGTGATGATCGCGCAGCCGCGGCGCCCGGTGAAGGTCAAGCTGCAGATGCTCGATCAGGGCGTCGAGCTGATACTCGAAGGCGTGAAAGCCGAAGGGCTCGATGCCGCGATGGCGCTGCAGGATTTTGCCGGCGCGCATAAATTGGCGCGCTTCGCGATCGATCAGGGCGACGGGCTAGAAATCCTGTGGCAGCCGGAGCCGCCGACGATGCGCTTTGGCGACATCCTCGTCGAAGTGCCGCCCTTTGCCTTTCTGCAGCCGACGAGCGCGGGACAGGCCGCCCTGATCGAAGCGGTGACCAAGGCAATCGGCGATGCCGGCGCGGTCGCCGACCTGTTCGCCGGTGTCGGCACCTTTGCGCTGTCGGTGCAGGCGGGACGCAAAGTCTATGCCGCCGAAGGTGCGCGCGATGCGATCGCGGCGCTGACGGGCGCGGCGAACCGCGCGCGCGCGCTCGTCGCAACCGAACATCGCGACCTGTTCCGCCGCCCGCTCGTCCCCGCCGAACTGAACCGCTTCGGCGCGATCATCCTCGACCCGCCGCGCGCCGGGGCGGAGGAGCAGGTGAAGCAATTGGCAGCCTCGGCCGCGCCCGTGATCGCTTATGTGAGTTGCAACCCCGCAAGTTTCGCACGCGATGCAAAGACGTTGATCGACGGGGGCTATACGCTCGATTGGGTGCAGCCCGTCGGCCAGTTCCGCTGGTCGACCCATGTGGAACTGGCGGCAAAGTTTTCGAAATGATCGTCGTCCCCGCGAAGGCGGGGACCGCTATCGGCCTTGGGCCATGCTGCCAGCGGCCCCGGCCTTCGCGGGGGCGACGGATTTTTCAGTGCAGCACGAAGCCGATGAAGGCGTGCAGGCACAGCGCGAGCAGCGCAAGGCTCGCCAGCGCGAACACGCCAAAGCGCCACAGCACCCGATTGACCGTCACCTGGATCAGGCTGTGCACGATGCGCAACGCCACATAGGCCCACGCGATCTGCGCGTTGAGCCCGCCGCCCATGCCGCCGATCGCGAGTGCGAGCGCGACGGCGTAGAAGACCGTCGGCTGCTCCATCAGATGATTATAGTTGTGCGCCTTCCACTGCACTTCCTGCGGCAGCACATCGTCGAGTCCCTTGCCGGTGCCGCCGACCATCTTTGCGGCGTCGATCTTGGCGCGGCTCATCGCGGGGATACGCGTCGCGTACATCCAAACCCACATCACCATCGACCAGAGTGCGAGCGCCGCGACCGGCCCCAATATTGCGTTATTTTCCATCGTCTCTTCCCCTTCAACCCAAAGTGGCAATCACCGCCAGCAACGCCAGTGCGAGCAGGCAGAAAGTCGACAGCCCGAAGATCGCGAAGCGAATGGGTACACGGTTCACGCGCGCCTGCCACAGGCTGTGAACGATCCGCAGAACGACATAGGCCCATGCAAGGCCGCGCGTCAGATCGGTGCTTCCGCCCGACAGGTGCAGAAAGATGATCACCGCATAAAAGAGCGTCGGCTGTTCCAGCAGATGCGTGTAATTATGCGATTTCCAGTTCACCTGCGGCGGCAGGATATTCTCGAGGTCGGCCCCGCGGCCGCCCGGCGGCGCCGCTTTCAGATCGATGCCCGACTTGGCGAGCGCCGGAAACCGCGTCGCGGCGACCCAGCCGAGCATGATGAGCGTCCACAGCGCGAGGACCGCGCCGGGCGCGAGCAGGCTTTCAGGCATATATATTCCCCCTTATTTTGTGGGCCGGGATGCTAGAGCGCATCGCCGACAATGCAACGGCAGACGTTCAGGCCTTGTCGCTCGCCAGTTCCGCCCGGATCGCCGTCCCGTCGCCGTCGACGCGCGGCGCGAAGCCCAGATTACTGGGCGGCATCGCACCATATCGAACCGGCGGCTGCATTTCGTGGAAAGCCCCCACATCGGGATGCGTGCGGTGGCGGAAAAAACCCGTCGCGATGAAATGGGGATCCTCCCTGATGTCCTGAAGATCACGCGCGGCCATCGCCGGAATGTCGTTGGCGGCGAAGAGCGCCAGCCACTCGGCGCTGGACTTCGCCGGGGTCTTGCGCGCGATTTCGCTGTAGATGATCTGCATATGCCGTCCCTCCGCTTTCGCGGCCGCATATTCGGGCGTTTCGAGCAGGTCGGCGCTCCCGAGCAGCGCCATCAGCCGCGCGGTCGATTCGGGCGTATAGGGGACGATCGCGAGATGTCCGTCGCTGGTGGGGAAGGGCTGGCGCGTCGGGTCGAGCTGGCGCGGATAACCCGCGGGCCCGATCGGCGGGTCGAGCGCTGCGTCGCGCAAATGCTCGGTGAGCATGAACGAGGCGAAGCATTCGAACATCGGTACCTCGACTTCCTGCCCCTCGCCGGTGCGCAGCTTGTGGACCAGCGCGGCAAGGATGGCCTGCGCGCCGAACTGGCCGGCGATCTTGTCGGCGATCAGCGAAGGGAAATAACGCGGGCTGGGGTTCCCGTCGACGCGCGGGAGAAGGCTGGTCGTCCCGGTCGCGGCCTGGATGACGTCGTCATACGCCTGAAGATCGGCATACGGACCGTCCTGCCCGAAACCGGTGCCATGGACATAGATGATATCGGGCTTGATCGCCCTGCAGCCCTCATAGTCGAAGCCGAGGCGCGCGATCGCCCGGCCACGGACATTGTGAAAGAAAACATCGGCGGTCGCGATCAGTTCGCGCAGCGTGTCGGCATCCTCGGGCTTTTTGAGGTCGAGCGCGATCGAGCGTTTGCCGCGGTTCACCGTCAAGTGGATCGACCCCATCGTCGGGTCGGGAACCCCGCTGCCAAGGTAGCGCGAAATGTCGCCCGTCCCCGGCGTTTCGACCTTGATCACCTCGGCGCCAAGGTCGGCGAGCATTTGCGTCGCATAGGGGCCGAAGATGACCGTGGTGAGGTCGATGATCCGGATCCCCGATAGCATAGGCATAGCTCCTCCTCTTCCGGCGCGCAGGATAGAATGATTGCAAAGTAAAACGGAAGAGGCTTCCGCGATTTTCCTTACGCCGTAACCGGCGCCGTTTCGCTACTGCCATTTCCGGCAGCATAGGCGGCCGAAATCCGCCGATAGGATCGCGAAGCGAACGCGACCAGCGTCAGCGCGACGCCGAGGACACCGGCGATCGTGAAGACGAGCGCGATTCCGCGTTCGGGGCCGCGGCCGTACCAGTCGCCGACCGCGTCGGCGCCCGCGCCGTCGGTCATGAACGGCACGAAGACGAATTGGGTGAGCGGCGCGATGAGGAAGGCGGTGAGCGGCGAGGCGGCCTGCTCGACTGACTGGGCAAAGCCGAACACACGCCCCTGCCGTTCGAAAGGCACGACCTTCTGCAGCGCCGTCTGTTCGGCCGCTTCGGCATAGGGGCCGAGGAACATCCAGATGAAACAGCCGACGGCGAGCAGCGCGATCGACGACTGGATTGTAAACACCGCGGCGACGATCCATTCGACGAGGCACACGAAAAGCAATGTGCGGATTGGGTTTGCGCCGAGGCCGGTGCGTGAAATCACCACGCCGCTGAGGATGAAGGCGCAGGACAGGACCGCCCAGAGCAAACCCCATTCCTCGACCTTCATCAGCGACAGGCCATAGGCGTCCATCAACGCCATGAACACACCGCCAAGAAAATTGTTGAAGCAGGAGAAGAGGATCAGCGCAAACAGACCGGGGATACCGAGCACGACGCGCAGCGTCCCCGCAAGGTCGATACGACGTGGCGCATCCTCGGCTTCGGAATCGCGGGGCTCGTCGACGCGAATGAAAAAGAGGTGGATTATCGCAATCAGCGAAAGGCCGACCGCGAATCCGAGCGTCGCGACCATCCCGCCCCATGCAACGAGAAAGCCGCTGATCGCCGAGGTGGTGAGAAAGCCGATCCCGCTGACCATCCCCACCAGCCCGTTCGCCTTGTCGCGCCGGTCCTCGGGTACCAGCAACGTCACGAGCGTCGGCAGCGCGATCATGCGGATATTGCCGGCGATCACGGCGAACATCGAGACGAGAATGAAGAGCCACAGAGAGACGCTCGCGACCTCAGCGCCGCGGATGTCGGGGTCGAGCATATAGCCCGTGAGCGCGAGCGCGTAGAGGGTCAGCGAGGCGAGGCTCGACACCAGCATCATGTTGCGCTTGCCATGATGGTCGACAAGGCTGCCGAACCAGATGCCGAGCGCGGACGTCAGGACGAGATAGATGCCCGCGATCATCCCCGTCGCGAACACCGACTGGGTTTCGAGGAAGGTCCAGAAGGTCAGCGCGAACCACACCGTGAAATTGGTGATGTTGGCCACCAGATTATTGGTGAGGAGGTGATGGAAGGGCTGCATGGGCCGCGCAATCTAGCGCCTTGGTCCAAAAGGAAAAGGGCCGGTCACATCGCTGCGCCGGCCCTCGGTTTTTTCATGTGGCTGTCCGTCAGAACAGCTTGGTCACCGTCGCGCTGCGGCGTTCCTGCTCGACTTCGCCGGTGTAGAGGCTGACCATCGGTTCGTCGCTGACGACATGGGTTTCATCGGCGCCGAAGCCGTTGAACTTGGTCCGCATCGCGCAGCCATAGGCGCCGAGCATGCCGATCTCGATGAAATCGCCCGCCTTGATGTCCGCGGGCAGGAAGAACGGCCCAGCCATATGGTCGAGATCGTCGCACGTCGGGCCATAGAAGCTGAACGGCACCATCTCGGCGTCGCTTTCGACGTCGCGCTGCAGCGTGACGGGGAAGCGCCAGCCGACATGCGCGGCGTCGAACAGCGCGCCATAGGCGCCGTCGTTGATGTAGAGCTCGTCGCCGCGGCGCTTTTCGACGCGCACGATCAGCGAGCTATACTCGGCCGACAGCGCACGGCCCGGTTCGCACCAGAGTTCCGCCGAATAGCTGATCGGCAGGCTTTCGAAGCTGCGGTGGATCGTGTCGAAATAGGCGTCAAGCGGCGGGGGTTCCATGCCCGGATAAGACGACGGGAAACCGCCGCCGACATCGATGATGTCGACGGTAACCGACGCCGCGACGATCGCCGCGCGGACGCGTTCCATCGCCTGCGCATAAGCGTGCGGGGTCATCGCCTGGCTGCCGACATGGAAGCAGATGCCGAGCGCATCGGCCGCCTGGCGGGTCGCCATCAGCAGTTCGACGACCTCGTCGGCCTCGGCGCCGAACTTGGCGGCGAGGCTGAGCTTCGAATGGTCGGACGAAACGCGGAGGCGCACGAGCAGGTTCAGGTCGGCCGCGCCTTCGGTCGCACGGACGATCTTTTCGAGTTCGTCGAGCGTGTCGAGCGAAAAGGTGCGCACGCCATGCTTCCAATAGGCTTCGGAAATCGCTTCCTCAGCCTTTACCGGATGCATGAAGCAGAGCGTCGCTTGCGGCAGCGTGCGCGCAACGAGCCGGACCTCGGCGATCGAGGCGACGTCATAATGCGTGACACCCGAATCCCACAGCACGCGCAGCAGGTCGGGCGACGGATTCGCCTTGACCGCATACATGGTCGTGCCGGGAAATCGCTCGATGAAGAAACGCGCTGCGCGCCGCGCGGCGTGCGGGCGGACAAGCGTAACAGGTTCGATCGGCGAAAGTGCCTGAATCAGCCCGTGGGCGCTATGATGCTGGTGCAACTCAAGGGACCCCCAAAAATAACGTTCAACACAAAGGCTGCCTTGCGGTTATTGGAAGTCCCCCTGGGGCAGCGGAGGGCGATATATGCAGGGGGGTCCCCCCTGTAAAGACCCTATCGCGCAATTTTGTAATAGCGCGGTAACATGAAGGGCGAACCGGGGCGGGCGTGCGCCAAACCGCGCGAATGCGAGACAAGGTCGCTCGCCGGCGCTAGGGATGAACGTTATCGAACCCGGAAAGGATCTGCTCGCCATGGTGTCTCGCGCCGAGGTCAATTATAATTTCACCGACGCGGAACTGGACGAACTGCGCGCGTTCGGCACGGTCGAATCGCACAAAGCGGGCGATCTGATCGTCGAGGAAGGCGCGATGGCGCCCGATTGCATCATCACCCTGTCGGGACACACCGACATCTTTGCGTCGACCGACGAAGGCCGCAAGCGTGTCGGCTGGATGGAGCATGGGCAATTCGCGGGCGACCTGTCGGTGCTGACCGGGCAACGGCATTTGTCGCGCGTCGAGATGGGCGCCGACGGCGAGATCATCCGCATCGCCCACACCGATTTCCAGCGCCTGATCGCGGGCAACAGCCATTATTCGGACATTTTCGTTCGCGTCCTGTCGGCGCGGCGCGAGTTCAGCAAGCATCGCGGCTTTGCAGTGACGATCGTGATCGGCGCGGCGATGGACCGCAGCGTCTATGCGCTGCGCGACCTGCTGATGAAGCATGGCGTCGCGCATCGCTGGTTCGACCCCGCAGACGGCCCCGTCGCCGCGCATCTGATGGCCGAACGCGGGCTGACCGAAGACCAGTTGCCCGTCGCCATCCTGGGCGCTGCCGATGTTTTGATCCAGCCGACGCCCGAACAACTCGCGGCGGGGCTCGGGCTCGACCTGCTGCCCGACGGCGCGACCGCCGATGTGCTCGTCGTCGGCAGCGGCCCAGGCGGGCTCGCGGCGGCGGTCTATGCCGCGTCCGAAGGGCTGACCGTGATCGCGCTCGATTCGCTCGCGCCCGGGGGGCAGGCGGGGACCTCGTCGAAGATCGAGAATTACCTCGGTTTCCCGACCGGCATTTCGGGCAACGAGCTGGCGCGCCGCGCGACCGTCCAGGCGCAGAAATTCGGCGCGCGGCTGGTGTCGCCGGTGCGCGCGGCGTCGATCAACCGCGACGGCGACGCCTATTGCCTGCACCTCGCCGACGGGCGCAAGCTGCGCAGCCGCGCGGTGGTCGTCGCGAGCGGCGCGAAATATCAGAGCCTGCCGATCGACGGCATCGAATCTTATGAAGGCCGCGGCATCTATTACGGCGCGACGCCGATGGAAGCGCAGCTGTGCAGCGACGCCGAGGTGACGATCGTCGGGTCGGGCAATTCGGCGGGGCAGGGCGCGATCTATCTCGCGAGCGTCGCGAAGAAGGTCCATGTCATTTTCCGCCGTGGAAGCCTGCGCGAAACGATGTCCGAATATCTGGTCAAGCGGCTCGAAGAGCATCCGAATATCGAGATCATCCCGTCGACCGACGTCGTCGCGCTGCATGGCGAGGACCGGCTCGCCGGCCTGACCTATCGCTGCCGCGAAACGGGCGACGAGGGTCATTGCGATTGCGGCTTCCTGTTCCTCTTCCTCGGCGCGAGCCCGAACACGACATGGCTGCCCAAGGAAATGGTGTGCGACGAGCGCGGCTTCGTAAAGACGGGCACCGACATCGCGCCGCTCGAACTCGTCAAGGCGGGCTGGTCGCTCGACCGCATGCCGAGCCGGTTCGAAACGAGCTGGCCGCGCATCTATGCCGTTGGCGACGTGCGCAAGGGGTCGGTGAAGCGCGTCGCGTCATCGGTCGGCGAGGGGTCGGTGGTGGTCAGCGACATCCATCAGGCGCTGGCGGAGATCGACCACGCCGCAACGTGAGAGTTCGTGCGGTCAGGCTTTCGGTTGTTGCTGCGTGGCGCAATGAATGCCGCCACCCGATTCGCCGATCGCATCGATTTCGATCATCTCGATCGTGCGCCCGGGATAGAGCGATTGCAGCATTTCGCGCGCGTGGCCGTCGGCGGCGGTGTCGCCGAACTGTGCCGCGATGACGGCGCCGTTGCAGACGTAATAATTGACATAGCTGGCGACAAAATCGGGCTCGGCCGACCGGATGTCGACCGGATCGGGCAGGCGAAGAATTTCGAGTCTTTTCCCCCGCGCGTCGGTTGACCGCCGCAGGATTTCCAGCGTTTCGTGCCCCGACACCGACCATGGGTCATCGGGGTCGATTTCGTCGCCGAGCTGGATCAGCAGCTTGCCTGGCCCGACGAACCTCGCCAGCGCGTCGATATGATAGTCGGTGATGTCCTTGCCCGCGATGCCGGGCGCCCAGATCATTTTCTTGCCGCCGAGCGCCTGCAGCAGCTTTTCGCCGACCTCGTCCTGGCTCATCGGGTTGCGGTTGGGATTCACCCAGCAGCTTGCATGCGCCAGCAGCGTTCCCGCCCCATCATGTTCGACCCCGCCCTGCTCCCCGACAAGTCCCGTTTCGATCAGCGGCATTCCGAGCCGCTCGGCCACGCGCCCTGCTATCCGGGCATCATTGGCATGCGGCTGTTTGTTGCCCCAGCCATTGAACCGGATATGCGCGACCGCAAGCTTGCCGGAAGCGTCGCGAACAAAGGTCGGTCCCGAATCGCGGCACCAAAGGTCGTCGGTCGGGATGTCCCAAAGCTCGACCTCGCCGGCCAGCAGGGCGCGTGCGCTCGCCGCATCGGCGCTCGCCACCAGCATCGCGACGGGCTCATGGCGAACGATCGTGTTGGCGATCCGTGCGATGGCACGCTGTACGCGCCTTAACGACGCGCGGTCATAGACGTCCAGATTGACCGGCCATTGCATCAGCGTCCGCTCGTGCGGTTCCGCTTCCAGCGGCATTTCGTAACGGGTGCCGGCCTGGACCATATTGTCGTTCACCTCGCCGCAGGCCCATATCGCGGGTGCCAATGCCGCGCCCGCGCCAGCGCACAGAAAATGCCGTCGATCCAACGCTCCACTCCCGCCGTCGCGCGGCTCGTCGCTAACCCAGCCGCGTCTTGAAATCCTCGTAACCGAATTCGCGGATCAGCCGGAGCTTATCGCTTTCGCTGTCCCAAAGCCAGATCGACGGCAGCGGGACGCCATTGAAGGTGTTGGTCTTGACCATCGAATAATGCGCCTGGTCGAGGAAGGCGAAGCGCTGCCCGATGCGCGCGCCGCCGGGAAGGCGGTAATCGCCGATCACGTCGCCCGCGAGGCACGACGGGCCGCCGAGGCGCGTCGGCATGCCTTCGCTGCCCTCATTGAGCATCGCGGGGCGATACGGCGCTTCGATCACGTCGGGCATGTGGCAGGTAGCCGAAATGTCGGTGATGCCGATCGCCATGCCGTTGTCGAACAGGTCCAGCACTTCGCCGACGAGGATGCCGGCGTCGAGCGCGATCGCCTCGCCGGGTTCGATCATCACGTCGCAGTCGGTCGATGCGCGGACTTGCTTCAGGAAGGCGATCAGATCGTCGACCTGATAATCGGCGCGCGTGACATGATGCCCGCCGCCGAAGTTGATCCATTTTAGCTGGTTGAAGAAGGGACGCAGCATCGGCTGCACGGCTTCCCATGTCCGCTGGAGCGGCGGAAAATCCTGTTCGCACAGGCTGTGCATATGCACGCCGTCGATGCCCTCCATATGCTCGGGGAGCAGCTGGGTCACCGGGAAGCCGAGGCGGCTGCACGGCGCGGCGGGGTCGTATTTCGCGACCTCGCCCTCGCTGTGCATCGGATTGATGCGCAGGCCAATGTCGAAGGTCACACCCTTGGCGCGAAGCTCGTCGAGCAGCGGGCGGAAACGCGCGATCTGGCCCGGCGAGTTGAAGATGAGGTGGTCCGACAGCGCCGCGATCTCGGGCAGGTCGGCTTCCTTGTATCCGGCGCAATAGGTCGCGACTTCACCGCCATATTCGCCGCGGCCGAGCCGGGCTTCGTAGAGCCCCGATGCGCAGACGCCGTCGAGATATTCGGCGACCACCGGCCCCAGCGACCACATCGAAAACGCCTTGAGCGCCGCGAGCACGCGCGCGCCCGACGCATCGCCGATATGGCGGAGCACCGCCAGGTTCGCGCGCACTTTCGCGGCATCGACGACGAAGGCGGGAGAGGGCACGCTGGTCAGGTCGAAGCGGGCAAAGGCTCCGGGGTCGCCGGCACGGGTTTCCATGTCGCTGTATATTCCTGTCAGACCGCAATCGGTCCCTTGAAGATGAAGAACGCCCCCGCCGCAATCAAACCGAAGCCGACGAGGTGGTTCAAGGTCAGCTTCTCACCGAGCCAGAAGACCGCGAACCCGGCGAATATGACCAGTGTGATCACTTCCTGCAAGGTCTTGAGTTCGGCGGCCGTGTAAACGCCGTAACCGATGCGGTTCGCCGGCACGACGAGGCAATATTCGAAAAAGGCGATTCCCCATGCGATCAGCACCGCGAGCCAGATCGGCCGCGACACGGCCCCGAGCTGCCCGTACCAGGCGAAGGTCATAAAGATGTTCGAGACGAACAGCAGCCCGATGGGCGCGAGATAGGCGGTCATTTCGGGTCTTTCGTCAATGGCAGCACATCGCGAAGCAGCGCGGCGAAGAAATGCCCCGGCTCCTCGACCATCGGCATATGCGCCGAATGTTCGAGCCAGACGAGCTTCTTCGAGGGTGCCTTGACCTGTCCGAACCACTGGGCCGCCACCGGCGAAGGGACCGTATAGTCGTGCCGTCCGAGCAGGAAGATGAGCGGAACCTCGACCTTCTTCACCTTCGTGAAGCTGACATCGGCGAGGCGCGGCCAGAGCGTCGTCACCGAAAATTCGCTGCCCTTGCCCCACGCCTGCCGGTCGGCTTCGGTGTATTCGGGCGAGAGGCGCGGCGTCTGGAAATAATATTTGAGGTCGGGCTTGTTGTAGATCAGCGAGCCATAGGGGATCGCATATTTGCGCCAGCCGTCGGCTTTGGCGATGGTGAACTCGCCCTTCGGATAGGGCGCGAGCGCGTCGATCGCGGCGACGGCTTCCTTGTCGCCCGCCGCAAGCGCCTTGGCGCGCGTCCACGCCATGCCGGCTTTCTCGCCTTCGCGAAAATCGATGCCCTGGCCGACGCCAACATAGGCGTGAAGCAGGTCGGGGTGTTTGACCGCGACCGACAAGCCGACAATCGAGCCCCAGCTGTGACCCATCAGCACGACCTTGCGCTTCGCGTAGCGCTTCTTGAGCAGTTCGATAAGCTCGATGGCATCGTCGCGATAACGCTCGACCGTCATCGTCGGCGCGAGCGTCGTGGGATCGTTAAGCGGATAGCTGCGCCCCGCACCGCGTTGGTCATATTGCACGACCGTGAAGACATCTTCCCACGGGCGCTGAAACGCCCACGCAAAAGGCATTTCGACCGCGCCGGGGCCGCCATGGACGAAAATCAGGATCGGATTGTCGCGGTCCGATCCGCGCACGTTCACAACCTGCCGCGCGCCGCCCAGCGTGACCTCGAAGGTTTCCTGTACCCCGTTCGGCGTCACGATCTTGCCGATGTCGGCGACGATCGCGCGGGCGGGGGCATAGGCGTCGTCGGGTTGGGCCGCCGCAGGCGCGGCGAAAGCAGCAAGCAACGCGAACGCCGCAATTCGCAATTTCATATCAACCACCTTTCGTCATTCCCGCGAAAGCAGGAACCCAGTTCCGCCGTGGCTACTGGGTTCCCGCTTTCGCGGGAATGACGAAAATGGAAGGTCGATCAGAAATCCAGCGGGCCGTCGAGTTCCTTCACCTGCCACGGCAGGCCATGCTGGTTCAGCATCTCCATAAAGGGATCGGGATCCATCTGCTCCATGTTGAACACGCCGTCGCCGCTCCACGTCCCGGTGACCATCATCGCCGCCCCGATCATCGCGGGCACGCCGGTGGTGTAGCTCACCGCCTGGTTGCCCGTTTCGGCATAGGCGTCCTCATGGTCGCAGATATTGTAGAGGTAGAGCGTCTTTTCCTTGCCGTCCTTGCCAATGCCGGTCGCGATGACGCCGATGTTGGTCTTGCCCTTGGTTGTCTCGCCGAGGCTCGACGGTTCGGGCAGGACGGCCTTCAGGAACTGCAGCGGGACGATCTCGCGGCCTTCGTAGATCACCGGATCGATGCGCGTCATGCCGACATTCTGCAGCACGGTGAGGTGGGTAATATACGCCTCGCCAAAGGTCATCCAGAAACGGATGCGCTTGATTTCGGGCAGGTGGGTTTTGAGGCTTTCGATCTCCTCATGATACATGAGGTACATCGTCTTCTCGCCCACGGCCTCGAAGTCGAATTTCTGTTTCACCGACATCGGCGGGGTTTCGACCCAGTCGCCATTTTCCCAGTGACGCGCGACCGCGGTGACTTCGCGGATGTTGATCTCGGGATTGAAGTTGGTCGCGAAATGCTGGCCGTGATCGCCGCCGTTGCAGTCGAGGATGTCCAGCGTGTCGATGCGGTCGAAATGATGCTTCTTGAGCCAGGTGGTGAACACGCTCGTCACCCCGGGATCGAAGCCCGAGCCGAGCAGCGCCATCAGTCCCGCGTCCTTGAAGCGGTCCTGATACGCCCACTGCCAGTGATATTCGAACTTCGCCTCGTCGCGCGGCTCGTAGTTCGCGGTGTCCATATAATGCGCGCCGGTCGACAGGCACGCCTCCATGATCGTGAGGTCCTGATAGGGGAGCGCGAGGTTCACGACATGCGTCGCGCCGATCGAGCGGATCAGCGCCGCGGTCGCGTCGATATGGTCGGCGTCGACCTCGGCGGTCTTGATCGTCACGCCGGTGCGCTCCTTCACCGAGTCGGCGATCGCGTCGCACTTGAACTTGCGGCGGCTCGCCAGCGTGATGTCGGGAAAAATGTCGGGGTTCATCGCCATCTTGTGCACCGCGACTGAACCGACGCCGCCTGCGCCGATCACCAGAACCTTGCTCATCGAAAAATCTCCTGCGCCTAGCTATGTGGCTTGTCTTGTATGGCCGGCCCTATAGGACGAAGCCATGACACAGCAAAGCCCCGATCCCCTGCTCGATCCGAACCGCGCACCCACGCTTGCAGGGGTCGAACGCGCCGCGGCGAAAGTCGCTGCATTGCTCCCGCAAACGCCGCTGCTGCCGCTCGAAGTCGACGGCAAGACCATCTGGTGCAAGGCCGAATGCCTGCAGCCCGTCGGCGCGTTCAAGATCCGCGGCGCGTGGCACCGATTGTCCGACCTGACGCCCGAACAGGCGGCGGCGGGCGTCGTCGGCGTGTCGAGCGGCAATCACGCGCAGGGCGTCGCCTGGGCCGCCAAGCGGCTGGGGATCAAGGCGACGATCGTGATGCCGAGCAATGCGCCGGCGATGAAGCTCGCCGCGACGCGCCAATTGGGCGCCGAGGTCGTGCTTTACGACCGCGTCACCGAATCGCGCGATGCGGTCGCGGCGAAATTGCTCGAACAGCGCGGCGGGACGCTGGTCCATGCCTATGGCGACCCGTGGATCATCGAGGGGCAGGGCAGCACCGGGACCGAAGCGAAGGCACAGATGGCCGCGCGCGGGATTGGCGGTCCCGACAAGGTCGTTGCCTGCTGCGGTGGCGGCGGCCTGTCGGCGGGACTCGCGCTTGCGCTTCCCGATGCCGAGATCGTCGCGGTCGAGCCCGAGGGCTGGGACGATGTGACGCGCAGCCTTGCCGCCGGCGAAATCCTGTCGGTCGAGGATATGGCCTATCCCACCGAGTGCGACGCGCTCCAGACCCCCGAAACCTGGCCGATCAACTTCGCGGTGCTGCAGGCGCGCGGCGTGCGCGGTGTCGTCGTGACGCGGAGCGAAGTGCGCCATGCGATGCGTACAGTGTTCGAAAAACTGCACCTCGTCGTCGAGCCCGGCGGCGCGGCGGCGCTCGCCGCGGTACTCGCGGGCAAGGTGCCGCTGACCGACGCGACGCTCGTCACGCTGTCGGGCGGCAATGTCGACCCGTTGAAGTTCGCGGAGATCATCACCGAATAGGCTCGCGGATACTTATCCGCGCCCGAGCGTTTGAACGGGGAAGGAGAAGCATGATGCAGAAGAGTGTAATTTTGGCGAGCGCCGCGGCGCTGGTGCTGTTGGCCGGTTGCGAAAAGGCCGAGGCGCCCGCGCCTGCGCCGACCGATGCCACGACCACCGAGGTTCCGGTCGAAACCATGCCGCCCGAAGGCGCCGAGGCGACCGATCCCGCGACCGCGCCGCATCGCTTTGCGAGCTGGGCGGGCAAATGGACCGGGGTCGAGGGCATGTACGCCACGATCACCCCCGCAGCACCGGGCAAGTATACGCTGGAGATGCAGTCGGACCTCGACACAAAGGGGACCTATGACGGCGAGGACAGCGAGCATGGCATCAAGTTCAAGCGCGGCGCCGAGGAACTGAGTCTGCATCGCGGCAGCGGCGACGAAACCGGCCTCAAATATCTCGCTGGCAAGAAGGAATGCCTGATCGTGAAGACCGGCGAAGGCTACTGCCGCGACTAACAAATATCTTCGTCATTCCCGCGAAAGCGGGAACCCAGCGAGCTGACGTTGCGGGCTGGGTTCCCGCTTTCGCGGGAATGACGATTGTAGAGGTGGGCATATTTTCGCCCATGTCGCCGGATTGTCATCGAACCGGCACGGAAATCGCATGAAAGCCTGCCATGCGCGGCCCCGGATCAACATTGTCCGGGGAACCTATTCGAATGGCCAGCCAACCCAATCGCAAGATCGCCGCCGCCGTCGTTCGCGAGGATGGCGAACAGAAACAACGCCTGCTCGACCGCGCTTTTGCGCTGGCGTTCAAGGGCCTCGTCTATGCCCAGATCTGGGAAGACCCAGTCGTCGACATGGAGGCGCTGGCGATCGCGCCGGGCAACCGGATCGCTACGATCGCGAGCGGGGGCTGCAACGTCTTCTCCTATCTGACAGCCGACCCGGTGGAGATCGTCGCGGTCGACCTCAACACCGCGCATGTTGCCCTCAACAATCTGAAACGCGTGGCGATCCAGCGGCTGCCCGATCACGCCAGCCTTCGCCGCTTTTTTGCCGACGCGGACAGCAGCGGGAACATCGCCGACTATCGCGCGTTCGTCCGCCGACACCTCGACGAGACGAGCCGGCGCTATTGGGAAGGCCGCGACCTCGTCGGGCGGCGCCGGATCAACGGCTTTGCGCACGGGCTTTACAAGCGCGGATTGCTTGGCAGCTTTATCGGGCTTGCCCATCTGGTCGCGCGGATGCATCGCATCGATCCGCGCCAGTTCCTCGAAGCAAAGACGATCGAGGAACAGCGCGCGATTTTCGAGACGAAGTTTGCGCCTTTCTTCGACCGCAAGTTCATTCGTTGGGTCACCGACCAGCGATCGTCGCTGTTCGGGCTGGGCATTCCGCCGGCCCAATATGACGCGCTGGCGGACGGGAAGCCGATGGCCGATGTCCTGCGCGCGCGCCTCGAAAAACTGACCTGCGATTTCCCGCTCGAGGACAATTATTTCGCCTGGCAGGCCTTTGGCCGCAGCTATGGAAAGGGTGCGGGGGCGTCATTGCCGCCCTATTTGCAGGCGGATCATTATGGGGCCGTCCGCGCGCGCGCCGAGCGGGTCACGATGCTGCACGCGAACATGACCGACATGCTGGCCGCCGCCGACGCCGCGAGCTTCGACCGCTATATCTTCCTCGATGCGCAGGACTGGATGAGCGACGCGCAATTGACCGCGCTGTGGAGCGAGGTCGCGCGCACCGCGCGTCCCGGCGCGCGCGTTCTCTTCCGTACGGCTGCCGAACAGACGTTGCTCCCCGGGCGGCTCCCCGACGACCTGCTGCGGCGGTGGGATTATCGCGCGGCTGAATCGCTTGCATTTACGCGGCGCGATCGTTCGGCCATTTATGGCGGGGTCCATCTCTATATCCTGAAAGACTGATGCCATGACCGGGGGGGAGGGGCACGCCGCGCGCATGGACGGCGTCTATCGCGGTCAGCGGCATATCTATGACCTGACGCGCAAATATTATCTGCTGGGGCGCGACCGGTTGATCGACGAGCTGACGCCGCCGGTCGGCGGGCATGTGCTGGAAATCGGCTGCGGCACCGGGCGCAACCTGATCGCGGCGGCGCGCTGCTGGCCCGGCGCGAAATTCCATGGCATCGATATTTCGGAAGAAATGCTGAAGACCGCGCGCGCCGCGATCGCCCACGCGGGGCTGACCCGAAGGGTGAGCGTGGCGCAGGCCGACGCGACGGGTTTCGATCCGAACGCGCTGTTCCGCACCGCCAGTTTCGACCGCATCTTTCAAAGCTATACGCTGTCGATGATCCCCGACTGGCAAGGCGCGATCCGTGAAGCGATGTGCCATCTGTCGACCTATGGATCGCTGCACATTGTCGATTTCGGGCAACAGGAGGAAATGCCCGACTGGTTCCGCGCTGCGCTGTTCGCCTGGCTCGCGCGCTTTCACGTCGAACCGCGCGCGCTGTTGATCGAAGCGGCGCGCGAGGCTGCGAACGACGCCGGCGCGCGGCTCGCGGTGACGCGCCTTTATCGCGGCTATGCGTGGGCGCTGCGGCTGGACAAACGCCCGCGCTAGTCTTGCCAAGCGGCGCAACAGCTGCTCCTCTCATTTGGGGGAGGCGCAATGACCGATATGATCTTGCCGGCGAGGACCGCCGAACTGCCGTCGATTGCCGAAACGCTGGCGCAGGCCTTTCAGACCGACCCCGCGCTATCGTGGATCTTGCCCGATCCCGATCATCGCGCCCGCGCGCTCCGCAGCCTGTTTCGGACCCTCGTTCCTGCCGACGCCCGTGCCGGGACCGCGCTGCGTTCGCCGGGCGACGAGGCGGCGGCGCTCTGGCGCGCGCCGGGGCAGGCGCATAGCGGTCCAGTCGAATTCCTGCGCACCGTGATCCCGCTCGTTGCGACCTTCGGCACCGCCTTGCCGCGCGGGCTGAAGGTGCAGGGCAGCATCGATGCCCACCGGCCCAAGGGGCGTTTCTGGTATCTCCATTATGTCGGCGTCCGCCCCGGGCATCAGGGCAAGGGGCATGGCGGGCGGATCATCCGCGCGCAGACCGCTGTTGCGGATGCCGAAGGTCTGCCCTGTTGGCTGGAGACCGCGACGCCCGAAAATGTACCTCTCTACGAGCGGCTGGGCTTCATCACGCAAGTGGAGTGGGACGTCCCCGGCGGCCCGCATTTCTGGGGCATGATGCGCCCGTCATCCTGATCGATCAGGACGCCGGGCGCGTCGCGTTGAAGGAAAAGGCGATATCCACCGCGGCGGCGATCGCGTCGGTTGCTGCCCATTCGCCCTGGCCGACACCGAAGGCAGTGCGGTCGATGCGCGCGGTTCCGGAAACGCGCGCGCGGTCACCGTCGATACGCAGCGTGAAGCGCAGCGTCGCGGGCTTGCTGGCGCCGCGCAGGTCGAGCGTGCCGCGCGCTTCATATTTATCCCCGCCAAGGTGGCGGATGTCGCGCGCGGTAAAGACCGCGCTCGGGTGCGCGCCGACATCGAAGAAATCGCTGCTCTTCAGCGAATCGTCGCGCTGGCCGTCACCGGTGTCGGCCGAAGCGAGGTCGACCGTGACGCGAATGGTCGATTTCGCGAGCTCGTCGGGGCTGAAACGGATCGCGGTGCGCCAGCGATCGAAACGGCCGTCGACCGCCTCGCCGTTCCAGCGCGCCGTAAAGCCGAGCCGTCCGCCGGGCGCGACCGTCCAGTCGGCGAGCGGCTGGGCTGTATCCTCCTGCACTTCCTCCGCCGCCTCGATCGCCGTCGTTTCATCATCCTTCGCTACGGGAACGATAGCCGATGTGGTTGGCGTGGCGACCGGAGGCGGCGCCGCTTTTTCGGCAGCGGGCCGGGGCCGTTCGGGATAGACCGTCTGGCCCGCGACAAAAGCAGCACCGATGAGCGCCAGCGCGCCGATGGCGACCCCCGCGGCCTTGCCGCGCGCAAAGGGAAGCATCCGTTGGAGTTCGGGCTTGCCGAGCAGCCACTGGTGACGCAGCGCACCCGCGATATGGAGCGCGAACAGTCCGATCGCGAGCCAAGCCATCGCGCCGTGGATCGATTCCGCGGGCTCGTGCCAGCTCCGGCCAACGGGCAGGTGTGGCCAGGGGATGAGGCCGTAGAGCAAAGTCGGCACCTGAACCCGCGCGGTCGAAACGAGCAGCCACCCCGTGAGGGGGCCGAGGATCATCACCAGGTAGAAAAGCCAGTGGACCGTGCTGGCGAGCGCGCGCGTCCATGCCGGGCCGTCGGATGCGGGCGGGCGCGGTGTGAACAGGCGCGCCGCAAGGCGCGCAAGGCTGAGCAGCAGGATCGTGATGCCGATCGATTTGTGCAACTGGTATCGCGCGAACAATTCGGGGCTGTTGTTCCCCTCGAGCGCCCAGCCGAGCGCGATCTGGAATGCCAGCAGCAATGCGATGAGCCAGTGAAGCGTGATGGCGGTATAGCTATAACGCTGTGTCGGCATGATAATCTTTCGCGAGCAGGGAGGGATTCGCCCCACACCCTATCGAGTCATGCCGATCTTGTCGAAGGGGCGCTAATCGTCGAAACCGACGAAGCGCACCGCGTCATCGACGCCCTTGCGGTTCGATACCACCGCATTGGCCGGGAAATCGGCATCGGGCCAGCCCATCGCGACGCAGATCATGATGACCTGATCGTCGGGGATGCGCGCATGTTCGCGCACGACGGGGCTTTGCATGATCCCCTGGCTGTTGATCACGCAGCCAAGCCCGCGCGACCAGGCGGCGTTGACGAGCGCGTTGGTGACGGCACCGCAATCGAAGGGTGCGATGTCGCTACCGAGCAGGACGCGGTCATAGGTCACGACGACGCTCACCGGCGCGTCGAACTGGCGGAAACCGCGGAGCACCCAGTCCTGCCGCCCATCCTTGTCGTCCCGCTGAATGCCCATCGCGCCGAAAAGCTGCTTCGCGATCTCGATCTGGCGGGCGCGATGATCGTCGGCGATGCCGTCGAAGCGGCGAAATTCGCGGCTGTCGGGCTTGCCCGCGAGGATGCCGTCGGTGTTGCCCTGCCGGATCGCCGCGAGTGGTTCGCCGGTGACGACGGAAAAATTCCAGCATTGGTTGTTGAACGACGAGGGCGCACGCATCGCGACCCCTAGGATTTCGGCAATCAATGCCTTCGGAACGGGCTTGTCGAGGAAGCCGCGGATCGAGCGGCGTCCGACGACGACGTCATCGAAACCGGGTGCCGTCGTCACGCGGCCTTCTGAAGCTGCAGTTCGAGCCGGTCCCAGATCTCGACCAGCGCGCTCGTCAGCTCGCGCATCATCGCCTCGTCATGCGCCGGCCCCGGAGTGAAGCGCAGGCGTTCGGTGCCGCGCGGCACGGTCGGGAAATTGATCGGCTGCACATAGACGCCATATTCGGCGAGCAATATGTCGCTGATCTTCTTCGCGCGCACCGGGTCGCCGACCATCAGCGGGACGATGTGCGTCGTCGAATCCATCACCGGCAGGCCGGCGTCGCGGAAGCATTGCTTGAGGTACGCCGCGGCGTCCTGCTGCGCGTCGCGCTCAACGCTCGACGCCTTCAGGTGGCGCACGCTCGCGAGCACACCCGCGACGAGCACCGGCGACAGGCTGGTCGTGAAGATGAAGCCCGGCGCATAGCTGCGGATCACGTCGATGATATTCTTGTCGGCGGCGATATAGCCGCCCATCACGCCGAACGCCTTGCCGAGCGTGCCCTCGATGATGGTGATGCGATCGGCCGCTTCATCGCGGTCCGAAATGCCGCCGCCGCGCGGGCCGTACATGCCGACGGCATGGACTTCGTCGCAATAGGTCAGCGCATTATATTTGTCGGCGAGGTCACAGATCGCGTGGATCGGGGCGACGTCGCCGTCCATCGAATAGACGCTTTCGAACGCGATCAGCTTCGCCGCCTCGGGATCGTCGGACGCGAGCAGTTCTTCCAGATGCGCAAGGTCGTTGTGGCGCCACACGCGCTTTTCGCAGCCCGAGTTGCGGATGCCCGCGATCATCGACGCGTGATTGAGCTCGTCCGAATAGATGATGCAGTTCGGGAGCAGCTTGCCGAGCGTGCCGAGCGTCGCTTCGTTCGAGATATAGCCCGAGGTGAAGAGCAGCGCGCCGTCCTTGCCGTGGAGGTCGGCGAGTTCGTGCTCGAGGTCGATATGGTAGTGCGTATTGCCGCCGATGTTGCGCGTGCCGCCCGAACCGGCGCCGACGTCGTGCAGCGCGCCTTCCATCGCCTCGATGACCTTGGGATGCTGGCCCATCGCGAGATAGTCGTTCGAGCACCAGACGGTGATCGGCTTCGGCCCGTTGTGGCCGGCAAAGCAGCGTGCGTTCGGAAAAGCACCGCGATTACGCAGGATGTCGATAAAGACGCGGTAGCGTCCTTCTTCATGCAGCCGGTCGATTGCCCGAGCGAAGATGTCGTTATAGTTCACGTTTCAGCCCCGCAGTCAGGTGCTAATGCAGCTGTTTAACCGCTCCCTCCGGCGGTTATTAACAGGCGGGCCAATAACGCCGAATCTGGCTGAAATCCAGTGCGAACGATTCGCAACTTATGGGACAAATTGTCCTATCAGATCGTCTCGATCGAGCCGATGCCATAGGGAGCCAGCGCGGCGAGCGGCGGGGGCGGGTGGTCGTCGCTGCGGGTAAAGACCGCGACACCAGGGGCGGCCGCGGCGGGCCACGGCTGGCCTTCGGTCAGATAGGCGATGCGCCGCGCGATACCCGCGGCGCCATCAATCAGGGTCACCCCGGGCCCCGCCGCAGCCTGCAATTCGTCCTGCAACAACGGAAAATGCGTGCAGGCGAGGACGATCACGTCGATCCGGTCGCCGCCGGGCTGGTCGCGCAGGCCCGCAATCGCGCGCGCGATCGTGTCGGGATCTACCGCCTCGCCGCGCAGCTTCGCCTCGGCCCCGGTGACGAGGCCGGGGCTGCCGTAGCGCAGCACGGTCTTGCCGGCGGCGAATTTTGCGCTGAGATCGTCGACATAGGGCTGGCGTACTGTCGCCTCGGTCCCGAGCACGCCGATGACGCCGCTTTTGGTCAGCTCGGCGGCGGGCTTGATGGCCGGCACCGTCCCGACGATCGGCAGGTCGAGCGCGGCGCGGACATGCGCCAATGCGATCGTCGAGGCGGTGTTGCACGCGATGACCGCAAGCCGCGGCTGATAGCGTTCGACGAGTCGCCCGAGCAACGCGGGCACCCGCGCGGCAAGCTCCTCGTTGCTCTTCTTGCCATAGGGCAGCCCGGCATAATCGGCGGCGTAGACGAACGGCGCGGTCGGAAGCAGCGCGCGCGTCGAACCCAGCACGGTGAGCCCGCCAAGGCCACTGTCGAAGAAGAGAATGGGCGCATCGGGCGCGGGAGCGTTCATGGGCTTTCGCCTAGCAGCGCAAAGAGCGGTGCTCAATTGCTTCCCGTCGCCCCTCGAACGCGGGGGCGACGGGTTAATCCGTTTTGGCGGCCAACTTGTTCGAATCCGTTGATTGCATCGTCCAACATCGCCACACTGGCGCCGAACGGAGCGGGGAGCGTCATGACTTTATATTTGCTGATTGCCGCGGGCTATCTGTTGGGGTCGATCCCGTTCGGCGTGATCCTGACGCGCCTGTTCGGTGCGGGCGACCTCCGCCAGATCGGGTCGGGCAATATCGGCGCGACCAATGTGTTGCGCACCGGGCGCAAGGGGCTGGCGGCGGCGACGCTGATCCTCGACGGCGCAAAAGGCGCTGTCGCGGTGCTGCTCGCGCGCCATTTCGTCCCCGAACTCGGCGACCATGCCGCGATGATCGCGGGCGCCGCGGCGATGATCGGCCATTGCTATCCGGCGTGGCTGAAATTCCGCGGCGGAAAGGGTGTTGCGACATTGCTGGGCCTTGCGCTCGCGCTCGCCTGGCCGATCGGGCTGGTGTTCGCCATCGTGTGGCTCGGCACCGTCCTGTTGCTCCGCATCTCGTCGCTCGGCGGGATGCTCGGCGCGGTGTCGGCACCGCTCGCCGCGCTTGCCTTCGGCCATCAGATCTATGCCATCGGCCTTGCCGGCCTCGCGGTGATCGTGCTGTGGCGGCACCGCGAAAATATCGCGCGGCTGCGCGCCGGGACCGAGCCGCGGGTTGGCGGAAAGAAGGACGGCCCCAAAGGAGCCGGCGGAGCGTGACCCACGCCGAACGGCTGGCGCGGCTGCGGCTGATCCGCACGCCGCATGTCGGCCCGGTCAGCTGGCATCAGCTCATGCTGCGTTTCGGGTCGGGCGAAGCCGCGCTCGATGCGCTGCCCGATCTCGTCCTGCGCGGCGGGGCGGGAAAGGCGCGCATCGCACCGGTCGAGGCCGCCGAGCGTGAGATCGAGCGCGTGGCGCAATTGGGCGCGCGCCATATCTTCAGCGACGAGGATGATTATTCGCCGATGCTGCGCGAGGTCGAGGGCGCGCCGCCCGTCGTCGTGGTGCGCGGCGATACCGCGATGCTGCGGCGCCCGTGCGTCGCGATCGTCGGCGCGCGCAATGCGTCGGCGATCGCGTGCCGCTTCGCGCGGCAGCTCGCCGCCGATCTGGCGGCGCGCGACGTGACGGTGATTAGCGGGCTGGCGCGCGGGGTCGACACCGCCGCGCATATCGGCGCGCTCGGCGGATCGACCGTTGGCGTCATCGCGAGCGGAATCGACATCGCCTTTCCGCCCGAAAACGCCGCGCTGCAGGAAAAGATCGCGAGCGACCAGTTGCTGATCGCCGAACAGCCGCCCGGAACCGAGCCGCTCGCGCGTCACTTCCCGTCGCGCAACCGCATCATCGCCGGGGTCGCGCACGGAACGGTGGTGATCGAGGCGGCGCCCCGGTCGGGATCGCTGATTACCGCGCGGCGCGCCGGCGACTATGGACGCGAGGTGATGGCGGTTCCGGGCTCGCCGCTCGATCCGCGCGCGCAGGGCTGCAACCTGCTGATCCGCGAGGGCGCGACGCTGATCCAGACGGTCGACGATGTGCTCGAAGCGGTCGGGCCGATCGACGCGCGCATGGTCCGCGAACCGGTGCAGCGTTACGCCGCCGCGCCCGCGCCGGTCGATGCCGGCGAGGGCGAACGCCGGTCGCTGATCGACCTGCTCGGCCCGACGCCCGTCGCGGTCGATGAGCTGGTGCGGCAGTCGGGGCAGGCGGCGGCGACCGTCCAGCTCGTCCTGCTCGAACTCGAACTGGCGGGGCGCGTCGAGCGCCATGCCGGAGCGAAGATTTCGCTCGTATGACCCGACGACCGGGAAATCATCCGCAGCGTCGGCAAATATGACGCGGGCAAATGCCTCCTGCCCACCGATTTCAAATAGCAGGCAGTTGATGCAAAATCCGGCTTGACGGAATCAAACGATCCCCGCCACCCTCGCGCGCAGTCGGGCGAAGGGGGAACGTCGGTAAATGCAATATGATGCGCGTTTGCTCGTCCCCACTTTGCGGCGGACATGGGATATGGCGGTCGCCATGCCGGGCACCGTTTTGGTTGCCTGGCTGGCAACCGCGACAGCGGGGGTTGCGTCGGATGTTGCCATCGAGCGGATGGGCGGCAACGGCAGCGGAATCCTGATTGTCTATGGCATTGCCATCACCTTCGTTCAGGTCTGGATCACCCGCGAAGCCCTTGCGCAGGCTGGAATTGCCGCCGCCATGTCGGCCGCCAATTCGCTGAGCGTCTATCTGCAGGGCCTGTTGGTCGGGCTCGGCGTGTTGCTGGGGCTCGTCCTCCTGATATTGCCGGGGCTGTATGTCTTTGCGCGCTGGTATCTCGCCGGCGCGTTGCTCGTGCGCGACGAGGGCGGCCGCCGCGCGGCGATGCAGCGGAGCTGGGATATGCTTGCGGTGCATTGGCCCGCCGCGCTTGGCGTCGGGTTGATCCTGTTCGCGCTATCGGTGGCGCCGTTAGCCGTCGAGCTCGCGGCGCCGGCTCTGGCGTTTGAATATGGGTTCGGGTGGCTGGTGGCGACGAATCTGGCCGAGGCGATCGGTGTTGTGGGGAGCTATCTGGCCGCGGTGGCGCTGCTCTTGAACATCGAGCAACCGGCATCGACGTTACAGGAAATTTTCGGTTGACGCGGCGCCCGTCGGCGCCACCCTCACGCGTACGTACGTAAGGGACAGCTAGGACTAAAGGTTTTTCATGCAATTGGTAATTGTGGAATCGCCCGCAAAGGCGAAGACGATCGAGAAATATCTGGGGCGCGATTTCAAAGTGCTGGCTTCCTACGGCCATGTCCGCGACCTGCCGCCCAAGGACGGGTCGGTCGATCCCGACGACGGCTTCGCGATGCAGTGGCAGCTGTATCCCGACAAGACGAAGCGGATGAAGGAAATCCAGGATGCGGCGAAGACCGCCGATCGCCTGATCCTCGCGACCGACCCTGATCGCGAGGGTGAGGCGATCAGCTGGCATGTGCAGGAATTGCTGCGCAGCAAAAAGGCGCTGCCCGCCGAGGTCGACCGCGTCACCTTCAACGCGATCACCAAGGATGCGGTGCTTACCGCGATGGCGCAGCCGCGCGCGCTCGACGACGATCTGATCGACGCTTATCGCGCCCGCCGCGCGCTCGATTATCTCGTCGGCTTCACGCTGTCGCCCGTGCTGTGGCGCAAGCTGCCCGGCGCCAAATCGGCGGGCCGCGTCCAGTCGGTTACGCTGCGCATGATCGTCGAACGCGAGCGCGAAATCGAAGCCTTTGTTGCGCAGCAATATTGGTCGATCACCGGCCTGTTCGAAATGTCGGGCACGCCGTTCAAGGCGCGCCTTGCGCAATGGCGCGGCGACAAGATCGAGCGGCTGTCGATCACCAGCGAAGCCGATGCGCGCGCCGCCGAAGCCGATGTGAAGGCGGGGCATTTCACGGTCGATGCGGTCGAGACCAAGCCGCTCACGCGCAACCCGCCGCCGCCCTTCACGACGTCGACGCTGCAACAGGAGGCCGCGCGCAAGCTGGGCTTTTCCGCCAGCCACACGATGCGGGTCGCGCAAGGACTCTATGAGGACGGCGCGATCACTTACATGCGAACCGACGGCGTCCAGATGGACGGTGCCGCGATCAGCGCGGCGCGTGCCGCGATCGCGAACCGCTATGACGGCGGCTATGTCCCTGACAAGCCGCGTCTCTATCAGACCAAGGCAAAAAATGCCCAGGAGGCCCACGAAGCGATCCGTCCGACCGACTTTTCAAAAGACAAGGCGGGCAGCGGCGATCATGCGCGGCTGTACGAGCTGATCTGGAAGCGCGCGATGGCGAGCCAGATGGCCTCGGCGCGGTTGGAGCGGACCAGCATCGACCTGACCGACGGCACCGGAAAAACGATGATGCGCGCCACCGGACAGGTCATCAAATTTCCCGGCTTTCTGGCGCTGTACGACGAAGGCCGCGACGACAGCAACGACGATGACGACGCACGCCTGCTGCCCGCCATGGCCAGGGGCGATGCACCCGCGAAGACGGGGGTCGAGGTCGAAAGCCACGAAACCCAGCCGCCGCCGCGCTATTCCGAAGCCAGCATGGTCAAGAAGATGGAAGAGCTGGGGATTGGGCGTCCTTCGACCTGGGCGGCGATCCTGCAGGTTCTGAAGGATCGCGCCTATGTGACGGTCGAAAAGAATCGCTTCATTCCGGAAGAAAGCGGGCGGTTGCTGACGGCGTTCCTCGAACGCTTTTTTGCGCGCTATGTCGAATATGATTACACCGCCGGGCTCGAGGAAGAGCTCGACGACGTGTCGGGCGGCCGCGCACAGTGGCAGGCGGTGCTCGAACGCTTCTGGCGCGACTTTAAGCCGCGCACCGGCGAGGTGATGGAGCAGAAGCCGTCGGAGATTACCGCGGCGCTCGACGAATTCCTCGGCCCCTATCTCTTCCCCGACAAGGGCGACGGCAGCGACCCGCGCATCTGCCCCAATTGCGGCACCGGCAAGCTGGCGCTGCGCGGCGGCAAGTTCGGGCCGTTCATCGCGTGCAGCAATTACCCCGACTGCAAATATACACGGAAATTTGCGCAGCCGGGCGGCAGTGACGGTGCCGATACCGGCCCCGAGACGATGGGCACCGACCCCGAGTCCGGGCTGGAGGTTACCAAGCGCAGCGGGCGTTTCGGTCCCTATATCCAGCTCGGCGACGGCAAGGAGGCAAAGCGCTCGTCGATCCCGAAGGATATCCCGGGCGAGGATTTCGATCTCGATTATGCGATCCGGCTCTTGAACCTGCCGCGCGAGGTCGGGGTGCACCCCGAAAGCGGCAAGCCGATCATGGCGGGGCTGGGGCGCTATGGCCCCTATCTGCTTCACGACGGCAAATATGCGAAGCTGACCGGCACCGCCGAAATCTTTGACATCGGCATGAACACCGCGGTCGTCCGCATCGCCGAAGCGGCAGCCGGCGGCGGGCGCGGCCGCACCAAGGCCGAACCGCTCAACACCTTCGGCCCGCATCCGACGAGCGGCGGCGAGATGAAGCTGATGGAAGGACGCTTCGGTCCCTATGTCACCGACGGCACGACCAACGCGACGCTGCCCAAGAGCGCCGACCCCGCGACGCTGACGCTCGAAGAGGCGATCGCGCTGATCGACGCACGCGCGGCAAAGGGGCCGGCGAAGGGCAAGAAGAAAGCAGCGCCAAAGAAGGCTGCGGCGAAGAAGGCCCCAGCCAAGAAAGCGCCTGCAAAGAAGGCTCCGGCGAAGAAGAAGGCGGCCGAATAACGCCGGCGGACAGGCGTTCGCCCCTTTATCTCGTCATTCCCGCGAAAGCGGGAACCCAGCTGCAACAGTTGCTCGCTGGGTTCCCGCTTTCGCGGGAATGACGAATTTTTGGGGGACGTTACAGTCCGCGTTCCCGTCGCTGCCAAGCCGTGTTACGGTGGTCACCCGGGAGACTGTCCATGCGCCACCTGCTTGCCGCCGCCCTGCTTACCATATTCTCGGTATTTTCGTTGCCCGCCGCGGCGCAGTCTTCCCGATATTTGATCTCCGCCCAGCCCATGACCGACGCGCCGCCGGGCGTGCAGGCGTGGCGCGTGCAATATTGGACCACCAACGGAAGTGGGACGCGCTTCGCCGTTACCGGCATTGTCGCTGCGCCGATGGAGGCGATCCCGCCGCGTCCGCGCCGCGTGATCGCCTGGACCCACGGCGCCTGGGGCGTCGCCGAGAAATGCGCGCCCTCGCTCAGCCCGAATTTCTTCGCCGCCACCGCGGGGATCGATGCGGTGCGCAGCGGTTATGTCGTCGTCGCGCCCGATTATATCGGCCTTGCCAACCCGACGATGCATCCGTTCCTCGTCGGCCCGGACACAGCGCAGTCGGTCCTCGACGGCGTGCGTGCGGCGCGCGAAATCCCCGGCGCTGCTGCCGGCGCCGATTTTGCGGTCTGGGGTGAATCGCAGGGAGGCCATGCAGCGCTCTGGACCGCAATCGCCGCGCGGTCCTATGCCCCCGATTTGCGGCTCATCGCGACCGCGGCGGCGGCCCCGCCAACCGATCTCGCCGCCAATCTCCGCGAAGGCAGCGACAAGAATGCGCGCGCGCTGCTCTTGTCCTTCACGCTGCACAGCTGGTCGACGCTCTACGGCTTTTCCCTCGACTCGATCGCCAACCGTACGAACCAGGGCATCATTCACCGGCTCGCCGAGAATAATTGCGTGAGCTTCGACAAGAAGCCGAAGCTCGGCACCATCCTCGGCATCCTCACCATCGTGCGCGCAACGAAGAACAAGGATATCGCGCAGATCGAGCCCTTCGGCTCCTTCGCGCGCACCAACAGCGTCGATCCCGCGCGCGTGCCGGGACCGCTGCTGATCGCGCAGAGCCGCAACGACACGATCGTCGCGCCGGCGGTCACGCGCAAGTTCGCCAAATCGGTCTGCCGGCGCGGAACGCCGCTGCGCTGGATCGACATGACGGGCGATCACGGGGCAAGCGCGCGCGAAAGTTCGCAGGAAGCGATCGGCTGGATCACCTCGCGCTTCGATGGCAACCCGCCGCCGAACGACTGCCGGCGGATTTAACTCCTCTGTTCGTCATCCTCGCTGAGGCGGGGATCAAGTTTCTGCGACCGCGAGGAAAAAGCGGGATTCCTGCATTCGCGGGAATGACGAGAAAAGGGTCAATCGACCCAATCAAGCCCCATGTCGCGATAGACGCCGCGGTCCTCGTCCCAGTTCGCCTTGACCTTGACGTGCAGGAACAGGTGGACCTTGCGGCCGAGCAGCTCAGTCAGCTCGGCGCGCGACTTGCTGCCGATCTCCTTGATCCGCTCGCCCTTGTGGCCGAGGATGATCGCGCGCTGGTTGTCGCGCGCGACAAGGATTTGCTGGTGGATTTCGGCGCTGCCGTCGGGGCGCGTCGTGAACTTTTCGGTCTCGACGGTCGACTGGTACGGCAGTTCCTCGTGGAGCTGGCGATAGAGCTGCTCGCGCGTGATTTCGGCCGCGAGCATGCGTTCGGGGGCGTCGCTGACCTCGTCCTCGGGAAAATGCCAGTGGCCTTCGGGCATCAGCGCCGCCAGCGTCGCCTTGAGTTCGGGAACGCCGTCGCCGGTGCTCGCCGAGATGAAGAAGGTTTCGTCGAATTTGACGCGCTCGTTGAGCTGCGTCGCGATCGTCAGCAATTTGTCCTTCTTGGTCAGGTCGACCTTGTTGAGGACGAGGAACTTCTTCTCGGGCCGCCCCTCGATCCCTTGCAACACGCGCTCGGCGCGTTCGCCGAGCTTCGCCGCGGCGTCGATCATCACGAGGATCGCCTCGGCCTGGTCGAGGCTGTTCCACGCCGCCGCGACCATCGCGCGGTCGAGCCGGCGCGTCGGAGCGAAGATGCCCGGCGTGTCGATCAGCACGATCTGCGTTTCGCCGTCCATCGCAACGCCCATCAGGCGGGTGCGCGTCGTCTGCGCCTTCGGGCTGACGATCGCGACCTTCTGGCCGACGAGCGCGTTGACGATCGTCGATTTGCCCGCGTTGGGCGCGCCGACGACGGCGACAAATCCGCAACGGTGGGTCATAACTTCATTCCTTCGAGTTCGGCGAGCAAGGCCGCCGCCGCGGCTTTTTCGGCCGCTTGTTTTGAGGCGCCCTCGGCTTCGGCACGCGCGAGCTTGCCGATACTGACCGCGATGCGAAAGCGCGGCGCATGGTCGGGGCCCTCGCGCGCGATGATTTCATATTCGGGCGGGCGGCGTTTGCGCGCCAGCGCCCATTCCTGAAGCGCCGCCTTGGGATGCTTGGGTGCTTCCTGCTGCCCGTCGATCATATCATCCCAGTGGGTGAGGACGAAGCGGCGCGCGGCATCGGCGCCTTGGTCGAGATAGATCGCGCCGATCAGCGCCTCGATCGCGTCAGCGGCGATATTGTCGCTGTAACGCCCGCCATCGCTCCGCGCCTGCGCGCCAAAGCGGACGAGGTCGGTGAGCTTCAGCCGCTGCGCGATCGCGGCGCAGGTCGCGCCCGATGCCAGCACGTGCAGGCGCGACGACATCTCGCCCTCGCTCGCCGAGGGAAAGCGCGTGTAGAGCTCGGAGGCGATGACGAGCCCGAGCACGCGGTCGCCGAGGAATTCGAGCCGCTGATAATCGGCACGCCCGGTGCTGCCGTGCGTCAGCGCCAGATCGTAGAGCGCCGGGTCGTCCGGGGTGCAGCCGATGATCTCGGCGAGCGCCCCGGTGTTAAGCGGATCGTTCAAAAACCGTCCCCGATGCGGCCCCAGCGCGCGGCGGTGAACCAGCTGATCGGGTTGATCCAGCTCGCCGATCCGTCGGTCGAGAACATGCCGACCAGTGCGTGGCCGACCAGGTTTTCCTCGGGAACGAGGCCGATGCCCTGATTTTCCATCGCGGGGAAACGGCTGTCGGCGCTGCGGTCGCGGTTGTCGCCCATCAGGAACAGATGGCCCGCAGGCACGACGACAAGCGGGGTATTGTCCTCGGGGATCGTCGTGATGTCGAGGATATTATAGCTTTTGCCGCTCGGCAGCGTTTCCTTGAACTGCTTGTAGCGGCACTGGCGCTGGCCGTCGGCTGCGATCTCTTCGAACTCGGGCGAATAGCAGGGCAAGGTGCCCGTCATGCGCGAGGCTTCGACCATGTTCGGCGTCACCGGAATGACGAAATCGGCGATGGCTTCGCGCTTCAGCGGCTTGCCGTTCAGCCAGACGATGCCCTCTTTCACCTGCACGCTGTCGCCGGGCAAGCCGATCACGCGCTTGATATAATCATTGTCGGCAACCGGCGGCGCTTTGAACACGACGACGTCGCCGCGTTCGGGCGTGCGCGCGAAAATTCGGCCCGGGATCAGCGGCGCGCTGAACGGCAGGCTGTATTTCGAATAGCCATAGGCCATCTTGTTGACGAGCAGATAGTCGCCGATCAGCAGCCGCGGCTGCATCGATTCCGACGGGATGTTGAACGGCGACAGGAAAAAGCTGCGGAAAATCAGCACCGCGATCGCGAGCAGCGCGAGGAAGCGGACGGTGTCGACCGCCTCTTCCTTGGCGGACACCGGTGCCGGGGTCGGGGACGACGGCGCGGGTCCGGTCGGGGGCGTGACATCGGCGGTAAAGCTGGCTTGGGTCATGCCGCGCATTGGCGATGAATAGGTTGCCACGTCAAGCAAATATCGGTGGACGACACTGGCGCGCGGGTGGCCGTGGGCTTAGAGAAAGTCCGCGATTCACTCCCCCTTCGAGGACAATAGACGATGACAACCGCATCCGACGCCTGGCAGGCCCTTTCGAACTGGCAGCGGCAGAAGCTGACCGATCTGGTCGCCACCGACCCCGAAACGCGCCTGCAGGCGCTGGTGCGGAGCGTCGCCGACATCCGTTTCGACTTTGCCAAGACGCATCTCGATGCGGCGGCTGTCGATATTCTCTCGGGCCTCGCCGATGCACAGGATTTCGCGGGCCGGCGCAAGACGCTCTTCTCGGGCGGCATCGCCAATCCGACCGAAGACCGCGCTGCCGAGCATAGCGCCGAACGCGGCGACGGTGCGCCGGAGTCGGTCCACGCCGCGCAGGCGCTGCACCAGCGGATGCGGATGATGATCGACGCGATCGAGGCCGGCGCGTTCGGCGAAATCCGCCATCTGCTCCACATCGGCATCGGCGGATCGGCGCTCGGCCCCGATCTGCTCATCGACGCGCTCGGCCGCCACAGCGACCGTTATGACGTCGCGGTGGTGTCGAACGTCGACGGTGCTGCGCTCGACGAAGCCTTCGCCCGGTTCAGCCCCGAACATACTTTGGTCGCGGTCGCTTCGAAAACCTTCACGACGACCGAAACCCTGCTCAACGCGAATTCGGCGCTGCTCTGGCTCGAAGAAGCCGGGGTTACCGACCCGCTCGGCCGCTTCATCGCGCTGACCGCAAAGCCCGAACGCGCGATCGAGTGGGGCATCGACGAAACGCGCATCCTGCCGTTCAACGAAAGCGTCGGCGGGCGTTATTCGCTCTGGTCGTCGATCGGCTTTCCCGCCGCGCTCGCGCTCGGCTGGGACGCTTTTGCCGACCTGCTCGAGGGCGCTGCCGAGATGGACCGCCATTTCCGCCTCGCCGACGGCGCCGACAATATCTGCCTGCTCGCCGCCTTCGCAGACCAGATTTATGCGAACCGCCTCGGCTGTCAGACACGCGCGGTCTTTGCCTATGACGAGCGGCTGCGGCTGCTTCCCGACTATCTGCAACAGCTCGAAATGGAATCGAACGGCAAGTCGGTTACATTGGACGGCCAGCCCGTCGGCCGCGAAAGCGCGCCGATCACCTGGGGCGGGGTCGGCACCGACGCGCAGCATGCGGTGTTCCAGCTGCTGCATCAGGGCACGCACTTGACCCCGGTCGAGTTCGTCGTCGCGCGCGAGCCCGACCATCTGCTCGACGATGCGCATCACGAAACGCTCGTCGCCAACTGCATCGCACAGGGCGCGGCGTTGATGACGGGGCGCGCCAGCGAGGATGGCGCGCGCAACTATCCGGGCGACCGTCCGTCGACGACGATCCTGCTCGACCAGGTCACGCCGCGCAGCCTCGGCGCGCTGATCGCCTTCTACGAACATCGGGTGTTCGCCAATGCCGTGCTGCTCGGCATCAACCCGTTCGACCAGTTCGGGGTCGAGCTGGGCAAGGAAATGGCGAAGGGGCTTGCCGAGGGCACGGTCGAATTCGACGCAGCGACGCAGGCACTGATGAAGGCCGCGCGCGGCGAATAGCTCTCCGCTCCATCACTGTGACCGCAAAATTCGATTGGCATCGCGTGCCGGGGTAACCACATAGGCCGCCGACGCGAATTACACGCGACCATAAGGATCAGGGGTTTTGAATGAGCGAGTTTGATTTCGACCTGTTTGTCATCGGCGCCGGGTCGGGCGGGGTTCGCGCCTCGCGCATCGCCGCGTCGCACGGCGCGCGCGTCGCGCTGGCGGAGGAGTATCGCGTCGGCGGCACCTGCGTCATCCGCGGCTGCGTGCCGAAGAAGCTGCTCGTTTACGGCGCGCATTTCGCCGAGGATCTGAAGGACGCGCGCCAATTCGGCTGGGACGTCCCCGACTGCAAGTTCGACTGGAACCGCCTCCGCGACAATGTGCTCGCCGAGGTCGATCGGCTCGAAGGCCTCTACGGCCAGACGCTCGACAACCATAAGGTCACGCTGTTCAAGACGCGCGCGACCGTGATCGGCCCGCAAAAGGTGCGGCTCGCCGACGGGCAGGAAATCAGCGCCGAGCGGATATTGATCGCGACCGGCGGCTGGCCGCACGTCCCCGAATTCCCGGGCAGCGAACATGCGATCACCTCGAACGAGGTCTTCCACCTCGAAACGCTGCCGAAGCGCGTCGTGATCGCGGGCGGCGGCTACATCGCCAACGAATTCGCCGGCATCTTCAACGAATTCGGCAGCAAGGTGACGATCGTCAATCGCGGCGACACGATCCTGCGCGGCTATGACGAGCAGATCCGCGACCGCTTGCTTCAGATCTCGATGACCAAGGGCATCGAGTTCAAGTTCAACGCGCCCTTCCAGTCGATCGAAAAGAATGACGACGGTTCGCTGACCGTCCATCTGGGGAATAGCGATCCGATCCATGCCGATGCGGTGCTTGTCGCCGCAGGCCGCGTGCCGAACAGCAAGGGGCTCGGCCTCGAAGAGATCGGCGTCGAGCTCGACAAGGACGGCGCGATCAAGGTCGACGAGACGAACCAGTCGTCGGTGCCAAGCATCTACGCGGTCGGCGACGTCACCAACCGCATCCAGCTCACTCCCGTCGCGATCCGCGAGGGGCAGGCGTTTGCCGACAGCGTTTTCGGCGGCAAGCCGACGATCGTCGACTATGCCAATGTCCCGAGCGCGGTGTTCAGCCATCCGCCGATCGGCGCGGTCGGGATGACCGAGGCCGAGGCGCGCAACAAGCTCGGCTCGATCCGCGTCTACACCAGCGATTTTCGCGCGATGAAGAATGTCCTCGCGGGCCGCAACGAGCGCGCGCTGTACAAGATGATCGTCAACGCCGCGACCGACCAGGTCGTCGGCCTGCACATGATCGGTCCCGATGCGCCCGAAATCCTGCAGGCGGCGGCGATCGCGGTGAAGGCGGGGCTGACCAAGGCCGATTTCGACGCCACCGTCGCGCTCCACCCGAGCATGGCCGAGGAACTGGTGCTGCTGAAATAAGGTTTCGGCCCGCAACCCGCATGCGCTATCTTCCCCGCATAAGGAGCGAGGGGAGGGTCGCATGACGGGAACGGCATTGGTCACCGGGGGCAGCGGCTATATCGCGGGCTTCCTGATCCGGCAGCTGATCGACAATGGCTGGACCGTCCACACGACCGTTCGCAGCCTGAAGCGCGAAGCCGAGGTTCGTGGCTGGCTGGGCGTCGACAACGGGAGGTTGCACTTCTTCGCCGCCGATCTCGAAAACGACGCTGGCTGGGCCGAGGCGATGGCAGGGTGCAGCCATGTCGCGCATGTCGCATCGCCCTTTCCGCTCGACGTGCCGAAACATGCCGACGAGCTGATCGTTCCGGCGCGCGAGGGCGCGCTCCGCGCATTGCGCTTCGCCAAAGCGGCAGGGGTCAAGCGGTTCGTCCTGACCTCATCGATGGCGGCGATCGCTTATGGTCATGGCAAGGGCCGCGACATCTATAGCGAAGCCGACTGGACCAATCTCGATAATCCCGAGGTCATGCCCTATCCGCGCTCGAAGACCGTCGCCGAACGCGCGGCGCGCGACTGGGCGCGGGCCGAGGGCGGCGGCATGGAGTTCGCCTCGGTCAACCCCGCCGCGGTGTTCGGGCCGTTGCTGTCGGACGACCTTTCGACCTCGATCGAGCTGGTGAAGCAATTGCTCGAGGGCAAGGTGCCGATGTGCCCCGACATCGGCTTCGGCATCATCGACGTCCGCGACGTCGCCGACCTTCACTATCGCGCGCTGACCGCGCCCGATATGCGCGATGAACGCTACGTCTGCTCGGGGCCGTTCCTGAAGATGATCGATGTTGCGAACCTGCTCCGCGCGAACCTGGGCGAACAGGCGCGAAAAGTGCCGAAGCGGAAGATGCCCGACTGGCTGCTCAAGCTCCTCGCGCTGGTGCGCCCCGACCTTAAGCAGCTCGTCGCCGAACTCGGCAACGTCCGCGGCGGCGACAGCAGCCATGCGATGAAGACATTGGGATGGACGATGCGCCCGCCCGAGGAGGCGATCCTCGCGACCGCGCATAGTCTGATCGAGCGCGGGATCGTGAAGGTCTGAGAATCCCCCTCCCATTTATGGGAGGGGCTAGGGGAGGGCATGTCTGCCTCGCGCGAACTGTAACAGGCCCTCCCCCCAACCCCTCCCGCAAGCGGGAGGGGAGAAGATCACCCGATCCGGTACGGCACCACGTCCCTGCGATCCGGATCGACCAAAATCGGCCGGTCGCTCGGCGGGAACGCACGCTGGTCGCAATCGTCGCGCGGACAGATGCGGCACGACAGGCCGATGCGCGTTGCCGCCTGCGGCGCGGCGACATCGACCCCGTCGGCATAGACGAAATCGCCCGCATATTGCGCCTCGCAGCCGAGCGCGACGGCGTATCGGCGCGGGCTGCGCGCATAGCTGCCCGACGGCTTCACCAACCCCTTCGCCATCGACACATAGCGCAGGCCATCGGGGGTCTCGGCGAGCTGGAACAGGATGCGGTCGGGGATCGCCGCGGCTTCGTGGACGATCCACAACGGGCAGGCGCCGCCGAAGCGCGCGAACTGCAGCCGCGTCGCCGAATGCCGCTTGGTGATATTGCCCGCCATGTCGACGCGGCAGAAGAACATTGGGATGCCGCGCGCGCCGGGGCGCTGCAGCGTCGAAAGGCGGTGGCACGCCTGTTCGAAGCTGACGCCATATTGCATCCGCAGACGGTCGATATCGTGCCGCACCGCGCGCGCGCTGGCGCGAAAGGGCGCATAGGGCATCAGAACGGCGCCCGCGGCGTAGTTGGCAAGGCCGACATGGAGCAGTTGCCGCGCCGCCGCCGTGCGCAGCGGCGATGCTTCGACGACCGCCGCAATCTCGTTCACCAGCGCAAGCGCGGCGAGCTGGTGCGCGAGCTGGAAGCGCCGGCTTTCGGCGGGCAGCGACGGATCGATCACAAGATGCCGCATCGTGGCGTCGAAATCGCGCAGCGCCTGCGTCTGGCCGTAAACGATCGAAATGCCGAGCGCATCGCGCAGCCGGCGCTCGATCGTTTCGACGGGAGGCGAGGGATCGCGCCCGCGCAGCTGCCCCGCCAGCGCCTCCGCCGCGCGGTCGATGCTGTCGACATAATTGCCTGCGTCGTGGAACCAGTCGCGCACCTCTTCCCACGGCAGGCGGCTGCCCTCGGCGGTGCCGCCGGTCAGCGCCTCGTCGATGATCTGCAATCGCTGTCCCGCGCGGCGATAGGCGGCGTGGAGCGCGACGAACTGGTCGGCGAGCTGCGGCTGTTGCAGCGCGGCGCGTTCGAGCTGTTCGGGGGCGAGCGGCGACGACGCGAAAAGCGGATCGGCGGCGGCTTCGCGAAGCGCCCCCGCGCGGCGGTCGCCGGCGTCCGCCGCGACTTCCTCCCATTCCAGCGGAAACAGCTTTTGCAGCCGGTCGAGGAGCGCCGGCGTCAGCGGGCGGTCATCATGCTCGATCTGGCTGAGGTAGGAAATGGAAATGCCGAGCCCGCCCGCAAAATCGGCCTGTTTGGCTCCCCGCGCGATGCGGAGTTCGCGGAGCTTTGCTCCGGCAAAAATGCGCTGCCGTGCCATCGAAATGCGCTCCATTGCGATGGGTGTCGAGCCGCCGCGGGGGTTTAGGGAGGGGTATTGCGACGTCTCGACACCCTTAAAACGAATGAGCGGACAATATACGGCTCTTTGCAAAGTATCAATTTACAACTTTGCAAATTCACATTTGCGTGGGCGGCGCAATCGGAGCAGACGACGCTCTTCCAAATCCAGTGGAGAGTCGCCTTGTCCGCCAATATCGCCGAAATGGAACGCCGCCGCGCCGCCGCCGCTCTGGGTGGCGGGCAAAAACGCATCGATGCACAGCACAGCAAGGGCAAGCTGACCGCGCGCGAACGGCTCGACGTGCTGCTCGACGAAGGCTCGTTCGAAGAGCTCGACACTTATGTGGAGCATAATTGCACCGATTTCGGCATGCAGGACCAGATCGTCCCGGGCGACGGCGTTGTTACCGGTTCGGGCACGATCAACGGCCGCCTTGTCTATGTCTTCAGCCAGGATTTCACCGTCTTCGGCGGCTCGCTTTCGGAGCGCCACGCCGAGAAGATCATGAAGGTGATGGACAATGCGATGAAGGTCGGCGCGCCCGTCATCGGCCTCAACGACAGCGGCGGCGCGCGCATCCAGGAGGGCGTCGCCTCGCTCGGCGGCTATGCCGAAGTGTTCCAGCGTAACGTACTCGCATCGGGCGTCGTGCCGCAGATCAGCCTGATCATGGGGCCGTGCGCGGGCGGCGCTGTCTATTCGCCCGCGATGACCGACTTCATTTTCATGGTGAAGGACAGCTCGTACATGTTCGTCACCGGCCCCGATGTCGTGAAGACCGTGACCAACGAGGTCGTGACGCAGGAAGAGCTCGGCGGCGCGATCACGCACACGACCAAAAGCTCGGTCGCCGACCTCGCGTTCGAGAATGACATCGAGGCGCTGCTCGCGGCGCGCGATTTCTTCGATTATCTGCCCGAGAACAACCGCAGCGGCGTGCCGGTGCGCCCGACGAGCGACCCCTATGACCGCGCCGAGGCGAGCCTCGACACGCTGATCCCGCCGAACGCGAACCAGCCGTACGATATGCACGAGCTGATCCGGAAGACCGTCGACGAGGGCGATTTCTTCGAGGTGCAGCCGGCGCACGCCGCGAACATCATCTGCGGCTTCGGGCGCATCGAGGGGCGCACGATCGGCATTGTAGCGAACCAGCCGCTCGTGCTCGCGGGCGTGCTCGACATCAACTCGTCCAAGAAAGCCGCACGTTTCGTTCGCTTCTGCGACGCCTTCGAAATCCCGATCATTACCTTCGTCGACGTCCCCGGCTTCCTGCCCGGGACCGCGCAGGAATATAATGGCATCATCAAGCATGGCGCGAAATTGCTCTTCGCCTATGCCGAGGCGACGGTGCCGAAGATCACGGTGATCACGCGCAAAGCCTATGGCGGTGCGTACGACGTGATGGCGTCGAAGCATCTGCGCGGCGATTTGAACTATGCCTGGCCGACCGCCGAGATCGCGGTGATGGGCGCGAAGGGCGCGGTCGAGATCATCTTCCGCAGCGACATCGGCGACCCCGAAAAGATCGCGCAGCGCACGAAGGAATATGAGGACCGTTTCGCGAACCCGTTTGTCGCGGCGTCGCGCGGCTATATCGACGAGGTCATTCACCCGCACAATACGCGCAAGCGGATCGCGCTGGGTCTGCGCAAGCTCCGGAACAAGCAACTCGAAAACCCGTGGAAGAAGCACGACAATATTCCGCTCTGATCGCCGGGGCGCGGATAATATCCGTGTGTTTGATGACCCGCACATGAGAAACACCGGACTGGGGGCAAGGACGGGAGGCGGTTAGAACATGGCCGCCATGTCCTTGATTCCGAAAGAGGTTTGAAGATGCGTAAATTCCTTCTTGGTGCTCTGATTGCTCCCGCCCTGCTGGCTTCGCCGGCGGCGTTTGCGTTCGACCCCGATACCCCTGTCGGCGAACCGAAACCCGCTTTTCCGGTGACGCTGGACAGCGACGAGAACAGCACGATCGGCCTCGCGTTCCGGACGGCTTTCGGGCTTCCGAAAGGGGCCGAAGCGACGGCCGCGCGCGAGATTGACGGGCGCACTTACACATTCCGTCCCGTCGCCATCCACCTGCTGCCGAACCGGGTCGGCGTGCTGCTGAGCCTCGGCAGCCTCGACGAAGCCGGGCACAGCGAGGGCGGGATCAACGCGATCCATTATCTGCAGGGCGGCCCGTCGGGCTGGCAGCGCAAGGGCGAGTGGCTGAACCTCGGTGCGGTCGGCTCGGTCGGTAATGCGGCAACCGCGTGGGGCTTCAGCGACGCGCTCGGCAAGAATCCCTATCTCGTCACCTCGGGCGGCGGCGTGTGGCAGGGCTGCGCGATCAGCAGCGCGACGTTGACCGAGCTGGCACCCGATGCACCGGTCGATCGCGGCAGCTTCACCGACGGCATGAGCTCGGGGGCCGGTCTGAACCAGAAGGAGCAGAGCTTCGACGGGCAGATCACCGCAGCCGTTCCCGACAAGAGCTTTACCGTCACCTATACGGGGACACGCGCGATCAAGCAGCAATATGTGCTCAAGAACGGCAAGTACGAACTGGTCGGCAAGGACCAGGTTCCGGGCTGTTAAGGCGGATCTGAGGATAGGAAAATGGCGAAATATCACGCATTGATCGAATGGGAAGCGTCGGCCACCGACGATGTTCCGGGCGGCAAATACGGCCGCGGCCATCGTTGGACGTTCGATGAGAATGTGAGCGTTCCGGCGTCGTCGTCGAAGCATGTCGTGCCGCTGCCCTGGTCGGTCGAAGCCGCGGTCGACCCCGAAGAGGCGCTGGTCGCCTCCGCGTCGAGCTGTCATATGCTGACCTTCCTCTACCTCGCGGCCAAGGCGGGCTATGCCGTTCAATCCTATCGCGATGCCGCGGTGGGCACGATGGCGAAGGCTGACGACGGGCGCGTCCAGATAACCGGGGTCGAGCTTTCCCCCGATATCGAATGGCAGGGCGCGGCGCCCGACGCCGCAACGCTCGAACGCCTGCACCACGACGCGCATGATCAATGCTTCATCGCGAACAGCGTCAAGTTCCCGATCGAGGTGGTGACATGAAACTCGGCCGCCTCAACCATGTCGGCGTCGCGACGCCGTCGATCGCCGACAGCATCGTCTTTTACCGCGACGTGATGGGCGCGACGCAGATCCATGAGCCGTTCGACCTGCCCGATCAGGGCGTCAAAGTGTGCTTCGTCGATACGCCCACCGACAGCGGCCTCAACGGCACACAAATCGAGCTGATCGAACCATTGCCGGGCAATGCGTCGATCGCGGCTTTCCTGCAAAAGAACCCCGCAGGAGGCCAGCATCATCTGTGTTACGAAGTGCCCGACATCCACGCCGCCAAGGCCGAGTTCGAGGGACAAGGCAAGCGCGTCCTCGGCGAACCGCGGATAGGGGCGCATGGGACGCTGATCTTCTTCGTCCACCCCAAGGATATGGGCGGGGTGCTGACCGAGATTATGGAGACGCCGAAGGAAGCGCATTGAACATTCTCCTCTCCCCTTGCGGGAGAGGAAAGTGAAGGTTGGGGACGTGTCCCCTACCGGAACTTGGAGAGGGGCGGGTTGCGAGCCGGTGGCTCACGCCCCCTCTCCCAGCTTCGACTAGGCGGCTGGCCGCCAAGTCTTCGCAACCCTCTCCCGCAAGGGGAGAGGGGGTTAGGGACAAGAGACTGCATATGACCGACAAGCCAACGCTGGGCCAATGGACCGCCGCCGCCGACAAGGAAGTGAAGGGCAAGGACCTCACCTGGGCGACGCCCGAGGGCATCGACGTCAAGCCGCTTTACACCGCCGAGGACGTCCAGACCGACCCCGGCCTGCCCGGTTTCGCGCCCTTCACGCGCGGTGTGCGCGCGTCGATGTATGCGGGCCGCCCGTGGACGATCCGGCAGTACGCGGGCTTCTCGACCGCCGAGGAATCGAACGCCTTCTATCGCCGCAACCTCGCCGCGGGACAGAAGGGCCTGTCGGTCGCTTTCGACCTCGCGACGCACCGCGGCTATGACAGCGACCACCCGCGCGTCGTCGGCGACGTCGGCAAGGCGGGCGTCGCGATCGACAGCGTCGAGGATATGAAGATCCTCTTCGACGGCATTCCGCTCGACCAGATGTCGGTCAGCATGACGATGAACGGCGCGGTGATCCCGATCCTTGCCTTCTTCATCGTCGCGGGCGAGGAGCAGGGCGTCGATCGCAAGCTGCTCGACGGGACGATCCAGAACGACATCCTCAAGGAGTTCATGGTCCGCAACACCTATATCTACCCACCCGAGCCGAGCATGCGGATCATCTCGGACATCTTCGGCTACACCAGCCGCGAGATGCCCAAGTTCAACAGCATCTCCATCAGCGGCTACCACATGCAGGAAGCCGGCGCGACGCAGGTGCAGGAGCTTGCCTTCACCATCGCCGACGGCGCCGAATATGTGCGCTACGGTGTCGCGAGCGGCCTCGATATCGACAAGTTCGCGGGACGCCTGTCCTTCTTCTTCGCGATCGGCATGAACTTCTTCATGGAGATCGCGAAGCTCCGCGCCGCGCGCGTGCTCTGGCACCGCGTGATGACCAACCTTGGCGCCAAGGACGAGCGTAGCAAGATGCTGCGCACCCACTGTCAGACCTCGGGAGTCTCGCTCACCGAGCAGGATCCGTACAACAACGTCATGCGCACGACGATCGAGGCGATGGCGGCGATGCTCGGCGGCACGCAGTCGCTCCACACCAACGCGCTCGACGAGGCGATCGCGTTGCCCACCGACTTCTCGGCCCGCATCGCGCGCAACACACAGATCGTCATCCAGGAAGAGACCGGGATGACCAAGGTCGTCGACCCGCTCGGCGGCTCTTACTATGTCGAGGCGCTGACGCAGGAACTCGTCGACAAGGCGTGGGAGATCATCGAGCGCGTCGAGAAGGAAGGCGGCATGGCGAAGGCCGTCGCCGCGGGCTGGCCCAAGGCAATGATCGAAACCGCCGCTGCCGCCCGGCAGGCGCGCGTCGACCGCGGCGACGATGTGATCGTCGGGGTGAACAAATATCGCCTGAAGGACGAAGATCTGCTCGAAACGCTCGAAGTCGACAACGCCAAGGTGCGCGAGGGGCAGATAGCGCGGATCAACCGCATCAAAGCAAGCCGCGACGAGGCGGCATGTGCTGCGGCGCTCAAGGCGCTCCGCGACGGTGCGGCGCAGCCTTCGAGCATCGAGAACAACCTGCTCGCACTCGCCGTCGAAGCCGCCCGCGCCCGCGCGACGCTCGGCGAAATCTCGTCTGCGATGGAAGAAAGCTTCGACCGGTACGGCACCCAGCCGACTCCGGTGAAGGGCGTCTATGCGGCGCCCTATGAAGGCGACGATCGCTGGCAGCAGGTGCTCGACGGGGTGAAGGCGGTCGAGCGCCGTATGGGGCGCAAACCGAAGCTGCTCGTCGCCAAGATGGGGCAGGACGGACACGACCGCGGCGCGAACGTCATCGCGTCGGCGTTCGGCGACATGGGCTTCGATGTCGTCTCGGGCCCGCTGTTCCAGACCCCCGACGAAACCGTCGTGCTCGCGCTCGAAAGCGGCGTCGATGTCGTCGGCGCGTCTAGCCTCGCCGCGGGCCACAAGACCTTGATCCCCGAACTGATCGGCAAGCTCAAGGAAGCGGGCAGGGGCGACATCAAGGTCATCGCGGGCGGGGTCATCCCGCCGCAGGACTATCAATATCTCCGCGACGCGGGCGTGCAGGGGATCTATGGGCCCGGCTCGAACGTGGTCGAATGCGCCGCCGATGTGCTGCGCCTGCTTGGCCACAATATGCCGCCGCTGGAGGATGCCGCTTGAACCGATCGTTTCGCCTGATGATCGCCGGACTTGGCGCCGTCGCGGCGATTGCTGCGCACGCCGAGCCTGCGAGCCGCCCGAGCGAATATCGCAAGGATGTCGCGGTCGAGTTCATCTACCGGCAGCAGATCGACGATGTCTATTTCACCGACTGGAACGGCCGCCTCGAAAAGAGCGACGGCCCCTGGCGCGACATCTATTTCGAGACGAGCGATAAATATGTGAACAAGGGGCTGATCCGCCTCAACTGCGACGATCCCGAAGCCGACATCGACTTCACGCTCTACGGCGTCGGCGAATATGGCGGCGCCGAAACCGGGCGGCAGGTGACGATCAGCTACGGCGATCGCCGGCCATGGGCCGACGGCAATTATCAGGACATGTCCGGCGAAACGCCGACGATCGAATTTTACGGCGCCGCGCTCGAGCGCTTCTGCAAATAACATCAAAGAAGGTCGACGATCCATGAACCTCTCCCAACCTGCAACGCAAGACGATCAGCCGCGGACCGACTGGACGCGCGAGGAAATCGCCGAACTGTTCGACCTGCCGTTCGACGAACTGATGTGGGAGGCGCAGGGCGTCCACCGCCGCCATCATGCGCATGGGCAAGTCCAGCTTTGCACGCTGCTCAGCATCAAGACCGGCGGCTGCGTCGAGGATTGCGGCTATTGCTCGCAGTCGAAGAGCGCCGACAGCGGGCTGAAAGCCACCAAGCTGATGGACGTCCGCGCGGTGCTGCAATCCGCCGCGCAGGCGAAGGATTCGGGCTCGAAGCGCTTCTGCATGGGCGCCGCCTGGCGCAACCCCAAGGAGCGCGACATGCCCGCGATCGTCGAGATGATCGAGGGCGTGCGCCAGATGGGTATGGAAACCTGCATGACGCTCGGCATGCTGACCAAGGAACAGGCGCAGACGCTCGCGGTCGCGGGGCTCGATTATTACAACCATAATATCGACACTTCCCCCGAGAATTACGAGAATATCATCTCGACCCGCACCTTCCAGGACCGCCTCGACACGCTCGAGGAGGTCCGCAACGCCGGGATCAACGTCTGCTCGGGCGGCATCGTCGGGCTGGGTGAGAACCGGCAGGACCGCGTCGGCTTCATCCACGCGCTCGCGACGCTCGAACGCCATCCCGAAAGCGTGCCGGTCAACGCGCTGGTTCCCGTGAAGGGCACCGTCCTTGGCGATATGCTCGCCGACACCCCGCTCGCGAAGATCGACGACATCGAGTTCGTCCGCACCATCGCGGTCGCGCGCATCACCATGCCGAAATCGATGGTCCGCCTGTCAGCGGGCCGCGAAAGCATGTCGGAGGCGACGCAGGCGCTCTGCTTCATGGCGGGCGCGAACAGCATCTTCACCGGCGACAAGCTGCTCACCACGGGCAACCGCGGCGACAATGCCGACGCGGCATTGTTCGCGAAGCTGGGGCTGCGGCCGATGGAGAGCGAAGAGCCGATGCGCGCGCAGATGGAAGCGGCGGAATGATCCTTTCCGCCCTCTTGGCACTGGCGGCGGCCACGCAGGAGTCCGAGATCGATTGCGACAACGCGATGGCGCAGTTCGAGCTCAACACCTGCGCCTACAAGGAATTCGAGCGCGCCGATGCCGCGATGAACGTCCAGTGGAAGATCACCGTGGCGCGCATGAAGGCCATCGACGCCGATTTCGACCGTACGCAGGACAACCGCCCCGGCTATTTCGACACACTGCTCGCCGCGCAGCGCGCGTGGCTGACGTACCGCGACAAGCAATGCGCCAGCGAGGGCTACACGATGCGCGGCGGCTCGGCCGAGCCGATGGTGATCAGCGGATGTCAGACGCAACTGACCGAAGCGCGCACCAAACAACTCAAAGATTTGATTGAGGAATATTGAGGGCCATGTTCAAGAAAATCCTGATCGCCAACCGCGGTGAAATCGCCTGCCGTGTCATCAAGACCGCGCGGCGCATGGGCATCGCGACCGTTGCCGTCTATTCGGACGCCGACGCGCGTGCGCCTTTCGTGCAGATGGCCGACGAAGCTGTCCACATCGGGCCGTCGCCCGCGTCCGAATCCTATCTGATCGCCGACAAGATCATCGCGGCGTGCAAGGCGACCGGCGCCGAGGCGGTGCATCCGGGCTATGGCTTCCTCTCCGAGCGCACCAGCTTTGCCGAGGCGCTCGCGAAGGAAAATATCGCCTTCATCGGTCCGCCCGTGAACGCGATCGCCGCGATGGGCGACAAGATCGAGTCGAAGAAGCTCGCGAAGGAAGCCGGCGTCAACGTCGTCCCCGGCTTCGTCGGCGAAATCCGCGACACAGAGCATGCGGTCGAGATTTCGAACGAGATCGGCTATCCGGTGATGATGAAGGCGTCGGCGGGCGGCGGCGGCAAGGGCATGCGCCTCGCCTATGACGAAAAGGACGTCCGCGAAGGCTTCGAGGCGACCAAGCGCGAGGGGCTCAACAGCTTCGGCGACGACCGCGTCTTCATCGAGAAATTCATCCTCAACCCGCGCCACATCGAGATCCAGATCCTCGGCGACCAGCACGGCAATGTCCTCTACCTCAACGAGCGCGAGTGCAGCATCCAGCGTCGCCACCAGAAGGTGGTCGAGGAAGCGCCGTCGCCCTTCGTCACCGAAAAGATGCGCAAGGCGATGGGCGAGCAGTGCGTCGCGCTGTCGAAGGCGGTCGGCTACTATAGCGCGGGCACGGTCGAGCTGATCGTCTCGGGCGCCGATCCGACGGGCGAGAGCTTCTATTTTCTCGAAATGAACACGCGCCTGCAGGTCGAGCATCCGGTGACCGAGGCAATCACCGGCATCGACCTCGTCGAACAGATGATCCGCGTCGCCGCGGGCGAAAAGCTCGAGATGACGCAGGACGACATCAAGATCGACGGCTGGGCGATCGAGAATCGCGTCTATGCGGAAGATCCCTATCGCGGCTTTCTGCCCTCGACCGGGCGGCTCGTGCGCTACCGCACCCCCGTTCCGGCGTGGGAAGGCGACGAGCGCGGCGTCGACGGCGTGCGCGTCGATGCGGGGGTCGAGGAGGGCGGCGAAGTGTCGATCTTCTACGACCCGATGATCGCCAAGCTGGTGACGTGGGGGAAGACGCGCGACGAGGCCGCCGACCTGCAGATCGCGGCGCTCGACCGGTTCGAACTCGAAGGTCTCGGGCATAATATCGATTTCGTCTCGGCGATCATGCAGCACCCGCGCTTCCGCTCGGGCGAGCTGACGACGGGCTTCATCGCCGAGGAATATCCCGAAGGCTTCCACGGCGCGCCGACCGATGCGACGATCACGCGCGCGCTCGCGGCGATCGCGGGCTTCATGGCGAGCGCCGAAGCCGATCGCGCGCGCCGCACCGACGGCCAGCTCGGCGACCGGCTCGAGCCGCCCGCCAAATGGCAGGTCACGATCGATGGCACGGCATACAAGGTCAAGATCGGCGAGAAGCATATCAAGGTCGAGGGCGACCGGATCGACATCGCGCTCGAATATACGCCCGGCGACCGGCTGGTGGTCGCCGAGATCGACGATAGCGAACTCGCGGTTAAAGTCGCGAAGACGCGGACCGGGTGGAAGATGACGACGCGCGGGCATACCCACGACGTCCGCGTGTTGCCCTGGCATATCGCGCCGCTCACCGCGCATATGATCGAAAAGATCCCGCCCGATCTGTCGAAATTCCTCATCTGTCCGATGCCGGGGCTGCTCGTGACGCTGCACGTCGGCGAGGGCGACAAGGTCGAGGCGGGCCAGCCGCTCGCGACGGTCGAGGCGATGAAGATGGAAAACATCCTCCGCGCCGAAAAGTCGGGCACGGTGAAGTCCGTCAACGCCGCGCAAGGCGACAGCCTGGCGGTCGACGCGGTGATTTTGGAGATGGAATAATCCCTAATCCGTTCGTGCTGAGCTTGTCGAAGCACCGCTCTTTCTTCTACCGGCATCGAAGAAAAGAACGGCCCTTCGACAAGCTCAGGGCGAACGGAGTTTTGTAAATGCACGTTTCCCACGACGCCGAGGCGCCGGCTTCACCGGAAATCACCTTCGACGATTTCCTTCGCGTCGACATCCGCATCGGCACAATCGTCGAGGCCGACCCCTTCCCCGAGGCGCGCAAGCCCGCGTTCAAGCTGAAGATCGATTTCGGGCCCGCAATCGGGGTGAAGAAGAGCAGCGCGCAGATCGTCGACCGCTATGCGCTGGAAGAGCTTGCGGGGCGGCAGGTCGCCGCCGTCGTAAACTTCCCGCCGCGTCAGATCGGCAAGTTCATGTCCGAAGTACTGACGCTCGGCTTCGCCGATGAGGAAGGCGCGGTGATCCTGTTCGCGCCCGACCGCCCCGTTCCGAACGGGTCGCGCCTCTTCTGATCGTCTCGCCTGTTGCTCAGCCCCATTTCGCCGCTAGGCTGGCGCAAAGAAACAGGGGAGAGGGACGATGAACCCACTGAAAGCCGCCTTCTTTGCGGCTGCTTGCGCGATGCTGCTGCCCGTATCGGCGGCGGCCGAGGTCGAACCGCGGCGCGAATATGATGTCCAGCTGACCCGCGACCTCGTCTACGGCCGCGCCCCGATAGACGCCTCGAAGGCTCGGCCGCGCGACCGCGACCTGCACGTCGATGTCTATCGCCCCGTCGCCGACGGCAAGCCGCTCACGAACCGCCCCGCGGTGATCATGGCGTTCGGCGGCGCTTTCCATCGCGGCGACAAGGGCGAGGAGCGCTTTACCGAGGATGGCGCGCAGGACAGTTCGATGGCCGATTATTGCCGCCGCTTCGCGCGCGATGGCTATGCCTGCTTTTCGATCGATTATCGGCTGACGCCGGAGGACCCCGGCCTCGCGAAACCCGTCGACGAAAAGAAGCTCGTCCCGAAGTCGGTGAACCTGTCACCCGCCGCCACCGCGCGCATCGAAATCGTGCGCCAAAGGATGGGCTTGCCGCCGCTCGACGATCAGGCGCGCGACCAATATTGGCGCAGCATCCTCGCCGCCGCCGAAGATATGGCGATGGCGACCGCATTTGTCCGCGGTCACGCTGGCAAGTACGGCGTCGATGCCGACCGCATCGCGCTTGGCGGCTTTTCGGCGGGCGCGATCACCGCGCTCAACACCGCTTATGGCATCGGCGTTCCGGTCAAGGCGGTGTTCGCGCTGTCGGGCGCCGTCGGCGGCTATAACCCGTCCCAAACCGTCCAGCCCGGCATGCCGCCGGCGCTTTTCTTCGTCGGTCAGAACGATCTGGAGGGCATCCAGGCGGGAACGCGCTTCGCGGTCAAGGCGCTGACCGACAAGGGCATCGCCACCGAGACCGCGTGGGTGCCGGGCTTCGGCCACTTCTATCCGATGGGCGCGGTCAGCCTGGGCAGCGACGTCAGCCGCATGCCGATCGAGACCCGCATCCTCGCATTTCTGGAGGCCAGGCTGGGCAACAAGCCACGCGAATAGCCAACCGGCGAACGACCGGCTAGGCTGGGCGCGGGAAACAGGGGAGAGGGACCATGACTTTACCGGTAACCGCGTTCGTGGCCGCCATTTGCGCGCTGCTGCTGCTTGCGACTGCGATCGATACGGTGCGCCAGCGCCTGCGCCTGAAAGCCGCGTTCGGCGACCATGGCGACGCGAAGCTGATCAGCGCCAGCCGCAGCCACGGTAATCTGGCCGAATATGCGCCGATCACGATCATCCTGCTCGGCTTGCTGGAGACCGCGCGCGCCAATCATTTGGCACTGATGGTCATCGGCGCGATTTTCCTCGTCGGCCGCGTCGCGCATGTGATCGGGCTCTATACGCCGTCCGAGCCGGGAAAGGCTCCGCTCGGGCGCCAGGTCGGTGTCGCTGCGACCTTTGGCACATTGCTCATACTTGGCCTCTGGACGTTGTGGATGCTGGCGACGACGAACCTTTAGTCGATCAGCGCCACCGCGCGGATCCATCCCGCGCTCGCGCGTTCGATCTTCACTGGAAAGCAGCTGAAGGTAAAATCCGTCGCGGGGATCGCGGCCAAATTGGTCAGCTTCTCGATCTGGTAATAGGGGCGGATGCGCCCCGCTTTGTGGCCTTCCCAGATGATCGACGGGTCGCGCGTCTCGGCCCAGCGTTTCGCGGTGTGGCTGAACGGCGCGTCCCAGCTCCATGCATCGGTGCCGACGACCTGCACGCCGCGCTCGGTCAGGTACAGCGTCGCCTCGGCGCCCATGCCGCAGCCCTGATCGGTAAAATTGTCGGTGCCATAGAGTGCGCCCGACTGGACGAGCACGATGTCGAACGGCTTGAGATCATGCCCGATCCGCGCCAGCTCGGCCTCGACCTCGCCGCCGCTCACGACATGGCCGTGCGGCCGATCCGAAAAATCGAGTTTCACCCCGGGACGGAAGAAGAGGTGGAGCGGCGCTTCGTCAATCGACGGGGCGGGCGACGCGCCGCTGTCGGTCGTCGAATGATAATGCCAGGGCGCGTCCATATGCGTGCCGTTGTGCGTGCTCAGCGACAGCATCTCGACCGCCCAGCCTTCGCCATCGGGCAAATCCTCTCGGGTCAGCCCGGGGAAGAACATCGCGATCTGCTCCCACGTATTTTCGTGGGTCATATAGGTGATGTTGGGGCGCATCACCGGCGGGTCGGACACGACGTCATTGGTGATCGGTATCGAAAGGTCGATGAACTGCATCACCGCATCCTGCCACCGGAATGACGCTACGCCAAGAAGGCTTGCGCGGCGGCGCTTGCCCGGTAGAGAAGGGCGAAAGCCCCATGCAATACGGGGTGGGGGAGAGCCTGATGACCGAGAGTGCCGCCGCCGGACCCGGCGCCGTTTACGAACCGACCGCGAAGGACATCCGCATGGTCATCGCCGCCTCGTCGGCGGGCACGGTGTTCGAATGGTATGATTTCTTCATCTACGGCACGCTCGCGGCGATCATCGGCAAGGCTTTCTTTCCCAGCGACAATGCGACGCTTGAAACGCTGCTCGTCTGGGCGGGGTTCGCGGTCGGTTTCGGTTTCCGTCCGCTCGGCGCCGTCCTCTTCGGCTTTCTCGGCGACCGGCTCGGGCGCAAATACACCTTCCTCGTCACCGTCACCTTGATGGGCATCGCGACCGCGGGCGTCGGGATGATCCCGTCGGCCGCCACCATCGGCATCGCCGCGCCGATCATCGTCATCCTGCTCCGCGTGCTGCAAGGGCTCGCGCTCGGCGGCGAATATGGCGGCGCGGCGGTCTATGTCGCCGAACATTCGCCGCCCGGAAAGCGCGGTTTCTACACCAGCTTCATCCAGGCGAGCGTCGTCGGCGGCTTCGTGCTCAGCCTGATTGTCGTGCTCGGTTGCAAGGCACTGATGTCCGACGCGCTATGGGAAAGCTGGGGCTGGCGCGTGCCGTTCCTGCTCTCGATCATCCTGCTCGCGATTTCGCTCTGGATGCGCCTCAAGCTCTCCGAAAGCCCGGTGTTCCAGGCGATGAAGCAGCAGGGTGAGCTGGCGAAGAACCCGCTGAAGGAAAGCTTCACCTATCCCGGCAACCCGCGCCGCATCTTTATCGCGCTGTTCGGCATCGCCGCCGGCCTCACCGTCATCTGGTACACGGCGATGTTCTCGGGCCTGTCGTTCCTCAAAGGGCCGATGAAGGTCGAGGACACCGCCGCCGAAATCATCGTCGGCTGCGCCGCCGCGGTCGGCATGGGCTTCTTCATCTGGGCGGGGCGCCTCTCCGATCGCATCGGGCGCAAGAAACCGATCGTCTGGGGTTATGGCGTTACGCTGGTGCTGCTGTTCCCGCTGTTTTGGCTGATGGGCAGCGTCGCCAACCCCGCGCTGTCTACTGCCGCCGAACGCGCGCCGGTGACCGTCACCGGGTCGCAGTGCAGCTTCGACCCGTTCGCACAGAAACAGGAAACGGCATGCGGCCGCACGCTTGGCGAACTGACGAAACTCGGCGTCCCCTATACCGTCGCGCAGACCGATAGCGGCTTCGACAGCGTCAAGATCCGCATCGGCGACCGCGAAGTCGCGAGCGAAGATCCCGCGCTTCTGCAGCCCGCGCTCGAGGCGATGGGTTATGACTTCGCCAAGCAGATCCCGAGCATCGCCAGCATCGCCGTGATCTTCCTCGCCTTGCTCGGCCTCAGCGCGCTGTCGGGTTTCACCTATGGCCCCGTCGCGGCGCTGCTGTCCGAAATGTTCCCGCCGCACGTCCGCTATTCGTCGCTGTCGATCCCATACCATCTCGGCACCGGATATTTCGGCGGCTTTCTGCCGCTGATCGCGAGCTTCATCATCGCGAAGACCGGCAATGCCTATTCGGGCCTGTGGTACACCTGGGGCGTCGTGCTCGTCGCTTTTCTCGTCACCGCCTTCATGCTCAAGGACCCGGTCGAGGGGCAGTGGGACAAGCCAGCAGCCCGCTGATCACCCCATTGGCGCAGCCCGCGAAGCTGTATAGGGGCGAGGCATGATCCACGTCCCATCGCCGCTCCGCCTCCGTCTCGACAGCAATGCCCTCGTCGCCAACTGGCGCTGGCTGGCCGGCCAGAGCGGCGGCGCGGCGTGCGGCGCCGCGATCAAGGCCGACGGCTACAGCCTTGGCGCGCGGGCCGTAATGCAGCACCTCACCGCTGCGGGCTGCCGAGACTTTTTCGTCGCGACCTGGGCCGAGGCAGCGGCATTGATGCCCTTGCCCGAAGGCGTATCGCTGTCGGTGCTGCACGGCGTCGGGGCGAGCGACATGGTCGCGGCGCGCACCCTCCCGGTGCGCCCCGTGCTGAACAGCGTCGAACAGGTCGCGCGCTGGCGCGAAGCGGGCGAGGGACGGCCGTGCGATGTGATGGTCGATACCGGAATGAACCGCCTCGGCCTGCGCATCGACGAGGTGCTGGGCGGCGCGCTCGACGGGCTTGCCATCGAAACGCTGCTCAGCCATCTGGCGTCGGCCGACGAGGACAGCGATCAGAATGCGCGGCAACTCGCGGCATTCCAAGCCATTCGGGAAGCTGTTCCCGCACAGCGATACAGTCTCGCCAACAGCGCGGGCATCTGCCTGGGCTCCGACTATGCGTTCGACCTGACGCGTCCCGGCATCGCGCTTTACGGCGGAACGCCGCGCGGCGAAGCGCAAGGTCATATTCGCCAGGTCGTTTATCCCGAGACGCGCGTGCTGCAGCTACGCACGGTGCGCAAGGGCGAAGCGGTGGGCTATGGCGCGACCTGGACCGCGCCGCGCGACAGCCGGGTCGCGGTCGCCAATATGGGCTACGCCGACGGCTATCTGCGTTGTCACGCCGGGGCGGGCGGCGGTGCGTCATGGCAAGGAAATGCGCTGCCGCTGATCGGCCGCGTTTCGATGGACCTCATCGCCTTTGATGCCAGCGACGCCGGCGCGATCGGCGAGGGCGACTGGCTTGCGCTCGATTACGACCTGCCATCGGCGGCCGCGCGCAGCGGCTTGTCGCAATATGAGTTGCTGACCGGTCTTGGCATCCGGTTCGCGAGGCTGTGGAGCTAGCTCCCCCAACCGCGCGGCTCTTTCGCGTCGCACAGCGAATATCGTTAAGGCATAGCCGCATCGCGCAACGGACCGTTGGCGCGGCGCGCTGCATTCTCCGTCCTGCCTAAGAAATGGGGGACGAGAGCAAGCTCTCGTCCCCCGAATTCTGCGACAGGTTGAGCGATCAGAAGCGAGCGCGGGCACCTGCATAGAAGCTGCGGCCACGGAAGCCGTAGATCGCGCTACCCGCGCCCGTTGCGGTCGAACCGTACGGCGGCATCTTATCGAGGACGTTGTCGACACCAGCATAGAAGTTGATGTTCGGACCGCCCGACGACTTGTTGACGTCCCATTCGAAACGCAGATCGTGGTAGAAGACGCGCGGATATTTATCGACATCGGCATAGTCGATGTTCGCCGGCGGAAGGCCATTCAGTTCGTTCAGATCCTCATAGGTGTTGAGGTACATCGGCCCGATGTAGCGCATCCGGTATCCGAAGGTGAACGGACCGACGCCCAGGTCGACGTCCCAGCGGAACTCGTCCTTCGGATCGCCCAGTTCGCCGAGAAGACGGTTTTCGAAGTCCGGGTTGACCGAGTCCTGATAGTTGCTGATCTTCAGATTGTGCGTGTAGATCAGGTTCGTGTTCAGACTGACATCGTCGGTCAGGGCCGTGCGATAGGCCAGGTTGACGTCGATGCCCTCGCGTTCGCGGCTGGCGAAGTTCAGCGGCGCCACGATCAGCGAGTTGGTGACGATACGACCCGGCTGATCGCCATTGACCGGAGCATTGGTCAGGTTGCGGCTGAACTGACGGCAGAACACATTGTCGAGCGACGCCGAGTCATAGCAGCTGTTGAGGATCTGCTGCGCGGTCAGCGACGTGATGATCCCGTCCACCGTGATGTCGTAATAGTCGACCGACAGGTTCAGACCCGGGATGAAGCGCGGCTGGATCACCACGCCATAGGTGTAGGAATCCGAGGTTTCCGCGACCAGGTTCGGGTTGCTGCCGCTGACGATGCCGAGCGACTGGTTGACGTCGGTGAGCAGGCCGAGCTGCGCGCCCAAAGCGGCCGTGCAGTTGGTGTTACGGATGCCCGTACCGCGCTGCCCCGGGTTGCAGGGATCGGTGATCGTCTGGAAGTTCGGAACCAGCGGGAATGCCGTTTCCGAAACGTTCGGGGCGCGAACCGCGCGGCTGTAGTTGGCGCGGAAGCGGACATCCTCGATCGGCGCATAGTCGATGCCGGCGTTGTACGAATAGACCGTGCCGACATTGCCCTGATACTTCGCGACACGACCCGCGCCGCTGAGCGTCAGTTCATAGGCGAAAGGCACTTCCTTCAGCAGCGGAAGCTGGATTTCGCCATAGGCTTCCTTCACCTCGAAGGGCTTCGGACGGAACGACGGGATCGAAACGCCATTGGTGTAGCCACCGGTGACGAACGGATCCTGCTCGTAGAACGCCCGCTCGTTGCGGTATTCGGCGCCGATCGCGAAGCGGACCGGGCCGCCCGGCAGGTTGAAGAACCCGCTGGTGTCGCCCGCGACAAAGCCCGACGCAATGAACTGCGACAGCCCCGACGACGCGGTGAAGGTGCGGCTGAAATAGTCGATCGCACCGCTGTTATCGAGGCCGCCAAACGGATTGTAAGGCACGCAAGCCGCGATATCGGCAGCAAGGCGGTTCTGGTTGACGACCGGGTCACCGAAGCTGGCGTTCTGGAACCGGACGGCCGAAGCGGGGTCGAACTGCGCACGGCACTGGATCGCGCCGGTGACGGGGTTACGGCCCGCGTCCAGCGAGAGCATGAACCGCTGGCGGTCGATGAAGCCCGTGGTGGTCACGTCTTCGCGGAACTTGCCGTAGTTCATCGACAGTTCGTAGTTCCAGTCATCGTTGAACGTGCCGCGGAGGCCGCCAACAACGCGCCAGGTATCGCGCTGGAACTTTTCGTCGCGAATGCCGACATCGAGCAGCGAGCGCGCGAGGACGAAGCGGTACGAACCATCGGCGATCGCGGCGCGATCTGCTGCGCTGAGGTTGCCGCCGGCAGGGCAGGTGACCAGAAGGTCGGTCCGGCAGCCCGAAGCCGAGATCAGATTGGCCAGGGTCGTGCGGTCCGCGGGGTTCAGGAACGGGTTATCGAGGCGCGTGCGCTCGCGATAATCGAACTGCTGCAGCGTGCCCTGGATGCCGGCCGGACCAGCGTTGTTGCCGAGTGCGTTGACGCGGTTCCACTTGGCTTCGAGGAACAGTTCCGACTGCTCATTGACCTCGAAACGCGCCAGCATGTTGAAGTTGTAGCGTTCGGTGAACGGCAGCACCGAAAGCAGCTTGCCTTCGCGGCCCGTCTGGCCGTTGCCGCCGGCGATGCCGCCGAGAATGCCTGCACCGTAGCGCGACCCCGTCTGCGGGACCAGGCGACCTTCGTTGGTGAAGATATAGGTGCAGTTGTACGGCGTGCCGAGGCTGTTCGGGCCGCCGTTGTTGGCCAGCGTGCCGTTACCGCAGGCTGCGCCCGGGGCGTTGCGCTGGTTGATCGGAACAAGCCCGTTGAAGTGGATCGTCGAGCTGCGGATGTCGCGGATGAAAACGCGATCCGGGAAGCCGTCGCCGCCATTGACGATACCGGCGCCGGCGTCGCCGTCGATCACACCGAAGGCATCCTGACGCTGGAACGACGGGATGTCCGATGCGAACACGCGATCCTGGCGCGAATATTCGCCATGCAGCGTCACGTTGCCGCGGCCTTCGGCGAAATTCTTGCCGTACATGGCCGAGAAATACTGGTTGCCGCCGAAGCCTTCTTCGGAAATGCCGCCCTGGGCGCGGAGCTGGAGACCGTCATAGTCGCGGCGCAGGATGAAGTTGACGACGCCCGCGATCGCGTCCGAGCCGTAAATCGCCGAGTTGCCGCCCGTGACGATGTCGACGCGTTCGATCAGGTCGTTCGGGATGGTATTGACGTCGGGCGACACGGCATTGTTCAAAATGTCGGCGGGAACGTGGCGGCGGCCGTTGACCAGGACCAGCGTGCGCTGGGTGCCGAGGCCGCGAAGATCGAGCAGGTTAAGACCCGCGATACCGATGCCGAGGCCCGGGTTCTGCTGGGCGAACGTGCTGCGCAGCTGGGGCAGGTCGTTCAGGGTGTCGCCGATGTTGGTCTGACCCTGCTGGAAAAAGCTTTCGCCGGTGATCGAGGTGATCGGCACGGTCGATTCGAGGTTCGGACGGCGGATGCGCGAGCCGGTGACGACAATCGTCCCTTCCGAAGCCGCTTCGGCGCTTTCGTCCGCAGCAACGGCCTCTTGTGCCATCGCGGGCATCGCGCTGAACAAAGCAAGAGTCAGGGCAGAGCCCCGCACCAGCAGGCTAGTCTTTTTCATGGTGTATTTCCCCGGTTGGCCGTTCAAAAAATTGGAGAGAACGGATTGCACGCTAGAAAGACGCAAATTTTCGGCGGCACAAGCTTTTGATGTAAATTTTCTGACAGTGGGGAGACTCCGATGCGGCGCTGTGCCATTTTTGCAACACAGCACGCAAGGGCGAGCGCCGGGCGTTTGGAATCAAAGTGCTAGTTCGAGAAACGAATGAGCCAAAACAGCGACTTGAAGCAAAAAAAATACCAGAGATTTGATTACGATTGAAACTAAATTGCGTAGAGGCGGGTCAGCCGTCACGAGATCGGTTAGCAAGCCAAAAAATTCTAACCGACGGATTTGTAGCGCAGGGTTCGGAAGGAGAATCGGTTCTTTCACGCGAAAGGCCGCGAATCCGCGCATGTTGCGATGCATCATTATTTGATGCTAATGCGGGGGCTTCGAATGTCCGGGCGGCGCGGTCGCCATTGCACCGGAATATAGGGAGCGCAGGTCAAGATGGCGAAGTCCAGGGCGGGGGCGACGGAAGATGACGTCGTCACGATCAAGAAATACGCCAACCGGCGGCTCTATGACACCGAGCGCAGCTGCTACATCACGCTCGAGGATCTGGGCACGATGGTCCGCGACGGCCGCGATTTCCGCGTCGTCGATGCCAAGAGCGGCGACGACATCACGCACAATGTCCTGACGCAGATCATCATGGACGAGGAAACGCGCGGCGAAACGCTGCTGCCGGTCAATTTCCTGCGCCATCTGATCGGGATGTACGGCGACAAGATGCAGTCGATGGTGCCGCAATATCTCGAAGCCTCGATGACCGCCTTCCGCAAGAACCAGCAGGACGTCCGCTCGGCGCTCGAAGGCGCGCTGGGATCGAACCCGCTCGCCGAATTGACGCGCCGCAATATGGAGATGTTCCAGCAGGCCGCTGGAGCATTCATCCCGGGCGCCGGCGGCGGCGGCAAGGCCAAGGATGCCGAAATCGCCGCGCTCAAGGCCGAAGTCGCCGAACTCAAGGCCGCGCTCGCCAAGAAGAATTAATCGGGCCGCCACGGCGCCCCAGCTACGGAAAATACGGAATATCATGGTCAAACATGCGCTCAGCGTAACCCGGCAGGCCGACTTCGCGGCCTGGTATCAGGATGTCATTGCCGAAGCCGATCTGGCCGAGGAATCGGGCGTGCGCGGCTGCATGGTCATCAAGCCGTGGGGCTATGGCATCTGGGAACGCATCCAGACGGTGATGGACGCAGCGATCAAGGATGCCGGGGTTCAGAATTGCTATTTCCCCCTATTCATCCCGTTGAGCTTCTTTGAGAAGGAAGCCGACCATGTCGATGGTTTTGCTAAGGAAATGGCAGTCGTCACGCACCACCGCCTTATTCAAGACGGCAAGGGCAAGCTGATTCCCGATCCCGAAGCGAAGCTCGAGGAACCGCTGATCGTCCGCCCGACTTCGGAGACGGTGATCGGCGCCGCAATGAGCCGCTGGGTGCAGAGCTGGCGCGACCTGCCGCTCAAGGTCAATCAATGGGCCAATGTCGTACGCTGGGAAATGCGCACGCGCATGTTCCTGCGCACCAGCGAATTCCTGTGGCAGGAAGGCCATACCGCGCACGCCGACAAGGCCGACGCGATGGCCGAGACGCTGCGCGCGCTCGAAATGTATCGCGCCTTTGCCGAGGATGTGCTCGCGATGCCGGTGATCGCCGGCGAAAAGCCCGAGAATGAGCGCTTCCCGGGCGCCGTTGCGACCTATTCGATCGAGGCGATGATGCAGGACGGCAAGGCGCTGCAGGCCGGCACCTCGCACTATCTCGGCACCGGCTTCGCCGAAGCCGCGAACATCCGTTACCAGGACAAGGACGGCGGCCACAGCCTCTGCCATACAACGAGCTGGGGCACCTCGACGCGCATGATCGGCGGCGTCATCATGACGCATGGCGACGACGATGGCCTCCGCTGCCCGCCGCGCATCGCGCCGCACCAGATCGTGATCGTGCCGATGCTCCGCGACAATGAAGAGGACGCCGCGATCCTCGACTATTGCCGCGACCTCGAAAGCCAGCTGAAGGCGCTCAATGCGTTTCGCGAGCCCGTGCGCGTGCTGCTCGATGCGTCCGCGAACAAGGCGCAGACCAAGCGCTGGGGCTGGGTCAAGAAGGGCGCGCCGATCATCGTCGAAATCGGTCCGCGCGACGTCGCCGGCGGCAATGTCGCGGTGATCCGCCGCGACCGGCTGTACAAGGACGACGGCAAGCTCAATTCGGCGTTCGTCGCCAAGGGCGACTTCGTGGCCGAGGCGGTGGCGACGCTGGAAGATATCCAGTTGAGCCTCCACGCCGAGGCACAGGACCGCCTGCATGCGAACATTCGCCGCGACGTCACCGACCTGAAGGCGCATTTCGCCGGTGACGACAAATTCGTCGGCTGGGCCGAGGTGCAGTGGTCGCGGCCGAGCGGCGCGGCGCTCGACGATATCGTCGCCCAGCTCAAGGCGCTCAAGCTGACGATGCGCAACACACCGCTCGACGCCGAGCCCGCGGACGGCGCCTGCTTCTTCACCGGCGATCCCGCGGTCGAACGCGTGTTGATCGGGCGAACCTACTGAGCGATCGCGCGGTACGGCCGTGAAAACGGTTCGGCGCCCTGTCATAAATCTGGTAGGATGCGGCGGCAAGGATCGGGCGATGAACCCGGCCTGCGTCGGGCGCATCCTATTAGATTTTTGACAGGGGAAAAGGTCATGAAACGACAGATTGCCGGATCGTCGATCATCGCAGCGATGTTGCTTGGCAGCATCGCGCCCGCCGCGGCCAAGCCGCCTTCGGACATATCCGACCTGCCCGGTTCGCGCGCCGCGGGCGCGGAAACCGCGATGGAATCGCGCGGATATGAAATGACGAAGACCAGCGGCGGCGCGCAATATTGGTGGAACGGCGGAACGAAGACCTGCGTCAGCGTCGTCGTCTCCAACGGACGCTACGCGAACGTCGACAAGACCGATTCCAGCAACTGCGGCCATGGCGGGAGCGGCAGTGCAGCGGCAGCCGTCGGCGCGATTGCAGCGGTCGGCCTGATCGCGGCGCTCGCCAGTCACAAGAAGAAGCATGGCGATGGCGACGCCAACCACGACAGCGAATATTCGCGCGGCTACAACGATGGTCTTTATGGCGGTCAATATGACCGCAGCGACAGCGAAGGCTATCACGACGGCTTCATGGCGGGCGAGGCCGAAGCGTTCAATCGCCGCGCCGCGAACCGCAGCTATGCCCGCGGCGGCCCCGATGCGGCACGCGCTGCATGCGAGCGCCGCGCCGATCAGTATCAGAATGCCCCCGGCGGCAGCAGCGTCGCGGTCAGCCAGCGCAGTGCCGGCGGCGGCAATTATGTCTTCACGATGGCGACCGGCCATTATCGTTCGACCTGCACGGCTTCATCGAACGGTCAGGTCATCGACATTTCACCCTATTGATCCGCGCCCCGGAGTGAGGGGGGTGACGGGCCGCCCGTTACCCCCTATCCGCAGACAATGGCCCGCAAACAATATCACGGACTGCCCAGTCCTGAGCAGATCCTTCGCTTCATCGAAGAGAGCAAGGACGCGGTCGGCAAGCGCGAGATCGCGAAGCATTTCGCGCTCCACGGCAACGACAAGATCGCGCTGAAGGCGCTGCTCAAGGACATGACCGACGAAGGGCTCGTCGATCTGGCGCCCGGACGCGCGTTCCACAAGCATGGCGGGCTGCCGCGCGTGACCGTGCTGCGCGTCGCGGCGATCGATGGCAGCAATGTCTGGGCGGTTCCCGAGCGCTGGGAAGCCGCCACGCCCGCACCGCGCCTCCGCGTGATCGAGCAGGGGCGCAAAGGCGCGCTTGGCGTCGGCGACCGCATCCTCGCGCGCACCGAGGAACGCGGCAGCGGCCATGTCGCGCACCCGATGAAGCGGCTCGAAGCCGGCGGCGAGACGGTGATCGGCGTGCTCGTCGAGGATATGGGGCCCGGCGGCAAGCCGATCCTGTGGCTGCGCCCCGCCGACAAGCGCGCGCGCTACGACTTCGCCGTCGCCGACAAGGGCGATGCGAATGTCGGCGACCTCGTCCGCGCCGAGCTGACCGGGCGCGGGCCCGCGATCAAGGCGAAGGTCGTCGAGCGCCTCGGCGATCCGTTCGCGCCGCGCGCCCTCAGCATGATCGCGATCGCGCGCCACGAAATCCCGCATGTCTTCGGCGCCGAAACACTCGCCGAGGCCGAGAAGGCGGCGAAGCTGCCGCTCACCCCCGAGGGCCGCGAGGATTTGCGTGACCTGCCGATCGTCGCGATCGACCCGATCGACGCGCGCGACCATGACGATGCCGTCTGGGCGACCCCCGACGACGACAGCTCCAACAAGGGCGGTTTCCGCGCGATCGTCGCGATCGCCGATGTCAGCTATTATGTCCGCCCCGACGGCGATCTCGACCGCGAGGCGCGGCGGCGCGGCAACAGCGTCTATTTCCCCGACCAGGTCGTGCCGATGCTGCCCGAAACACTCTCGGCGGGCGTCTGCTCGCTGAAGGCGGGGCAGGACCGCGCGGCGATGGCGTGCCATCTCGTGATCGACAAGCATGGCAAGGTGACGTCATGGCGTTTCACGCGCGCGCTCGTCCGCCTGCGCGCCAACATCGCCTATGAACATGCGCAGGCTGCCTATGATAAATCCACGTCGCCCCAGCGGAAGCTGGGGCCGCAGGAGGCTGGTCAGGACGCCAGCGATCCCAGCCTTCGCTGGGATGACGATATAATTCCGGCACTTCAGAATCTGTGGGCGTGCTGGGCGCTGCTCGCCAAGGCGCGCGCGGCGCGCGCACCGCTCGATCTCGACCTGCCCGAGCGGCAGGTCATTCTCGACGAGGCGGGCGGCATTGCCGAAATCCGCGTCCGCGACCGGCTCGATTCGATGCGGCTGATCGAGGATTATATGATCGCGGCGAACGTCGCGGCCGCCAAGGCACTCGAGGCGAAGAAGTCGCCGGTGATGTACCGCATCCACGAGCCGCCGAGCCGCGAAAAGCTCGTCAGCCTCAAGGATTATCTCGAAACCTTCGAACAAAGCTTTGCGCTCGGGCAAGTGATCACCCCCGCGGTCTTCAACCGCCTGATCGACGGTTTTTCCGAGGACGACCGGCTGCCCGAAATCATGCAGGCGATCCTGCGCAGCCAGACGCAGGCTTATTACGGCCCGGCCAACGCGGGCCATTTCGGACTCGCGCTCGGCAGCTACGCGCATTTCACCTCGCCGATCCGCCGCTACGCCGATCTCGTCGTCCACCGGGCGCTCGTCGACAGCTATAAACTCGAAGTGCCCGGCAAGCCCAAGGATCTGCCCGCCCGCACCGGGCTCGGCGAGGCCGACGCCAAGGGGCTATCGCGCATCGGCGAGACGATCAGCGCGCTCGAACGCCGCGCGATGGAGGCCGAGCGCGAAACCGTCGACCGCTATGTCGCGGCCTATCTGTCGACCAAAAAGGGCGAGATCGTCGCGGCGCGGATCACCGGGGTGCAGCCCTTCGGCTTCTTCGCCACCGTCGACGGGCTCGGCGGCGACGGGCTGGTGCCGGTTTCGACACTCGGCAGCGAACGCTTCTTCTACGACGAAGCCGCGCGCAGCCTCGACAGCGAGCATGGCCGCGTCAGCTTCACGACCGGCCAGCGACTCGACCTGCGGCTGATGGACGCCAATCCGATCAGCGGCGCCTTGCGTTTCGAACTTCCCGACGCGCCCGAAGGCGGCTTCCGCAATCGCCCGCCGCGCCGCGACGGGGTGAAAGCGAAGGGCACCAGGAAGGACAAGGCCGGCAAGCATATGGTCGGCAAGCGCGGGCGGCCCGCGAATATCAAGCACAAGGGGCGAAAACGCTAAACCCTTTCGTCACCCCCGCGAAGGCGGGGGTCCCGCTTTGCCACGCTGAAGAAAAGCGGGATTCCCGCCTACGCGGGATGACGGCATTTATTGCCGGCCCGCCAGCTTCCGCAACAACGCCGCGCTTTCCGCATCCGCCGGGAAAAACGCCTCGATCGCGAGCTCGGACAAGGTGATATCCACCGGCGTTCCGAAGATCGTCACGGTCGACACGAAAGAAATCCGCCCTGCGATCGTGTCGAGGATCAGCGGCACCGCGATGCCGTTCACATGTCCTCCGCCATTGTCGTTCGCCTCGACCGCATAACCTGCGAGCTCCTCGCGCAGCGCGATCAGCCCGGCATCGGCGCTCGCCTCGATCTGCAGGTCGAGCCGGTGGAGGATATGCGCGCGCCATTCGGCATGATTGACGATCTGCGGCGCCAGCCCCTCGGGGTGCAGCGCGATGCGCAGCACATTGACCGGCGGCGCGAGCAGGCCGGGGGAGACCTGTTCGATCAGGACCGCGATCGCCTCGTTCGCCGCCACCATATTCCAGTGACGGTCGACCGCGAGCGCAGGGTAGGGCTCGTGCCCCTTCAGCACATGCTCGACGATCGCCCGCATCCCGGCCATTTCGGCGCTGTCGAGCGGCCGCTCCTGATAGTCGGGGGCATAACCCGCCGCGAGCAGCATCGCGTTGCGCGCGCGGTGCGGCACGTCGAGGCAGTCGGCGATCCGCTGCAACATCGCCGCGCTCGGCTTCGACCGCCCCGTCTCGATAAAGCTCAGGTGGCGCGTCGAAATCTCGGTATCGAGCGCGAGGTCCATCTGGCTCATCCGGCGGCGCGTGCGCCATTCGCGCAATTGTTCGCCCAGCGTCGCGACTTGCATGATCGTCTCCTTTGTCCGGAGAGCTATACCTCCGCCTTCCTGTTTTCCATTACCTCCGGCGTAATCGACGCCATTCACTTTCGAGTCCAGTTTGAGGAGGTCGAAAGGAGAACCCATATGTCGATCCTCAACCTGAAGAACATCCTCGTCGCCGACGCCATCACCTGCGGAGGCGTTTTTGCCATCGGCCTCTTCGCCGCCGCGCCCGTCGGTGCGCTGCTCGGGTTGCCCGCAAATATCGTCGCGATCGGCGGCTGGATCTGCCTCGCCGCCGCGCTGCTGATGATCGTCGCCGCGCGGCAGGCGGTGCCGAATCCGGCGCTGGTCAAGCTTATCGCGATCGGCAATCTCGGCTGGGTCGCGGCGAGCTTCGCGGTCGTCGCGACCTTTGCCGCGCAGATGACCGGCCTCGGCATCGCGGTCGTCGTGGCGCAAGCCTTCGGCGTGCTCGGCTTCGCGATTCTCGAATGGAAAGACGCGGGCGCGCCGCGCAGCCTGGTCGTCTAGCTCAACGCATCGAGCCGGGCGATATCGATCCCGCCCGGCACCAGCATCACCGGACAGGGAAGCGTCCCCGCATCCTGTCCGGTGAAATGCGCGACCAGCGGCCCCGGCGCGCCGCTCGCTGCCGTCGCGAGCACCAGCGCCGCGATCTCGTCGCTCGCACCGATCACTTCGCGCACCACCTCGGCGGGTTTGCCCGACTTCACCATGATCTGCGGCGTAACGCCCGCTTCCTGCACCACCGCATCGGCGGCAGCGGCCACCAGTTCCTCTGCATGTTCGCGCGCCTCGGCCTCGATCGTCGCCTGGACGCCCCCGAACGCGACGAAATCCTGCGGCGGAATAATCGCCAGCACCATCACGCCGCCGCCCGTCCGCGCCGCCCGGCGCGCGGCAAAGCGCAGCGCCAGCGTCGCCTCCGGGCTGTTGTCGATCACCACCAGATATGTCCGCATCGCCCCGACCCCTCGTGTTTTTGCTTGGGGCGAAGAGTGCGTCACATTCGTATGAAACGCAAGTTGGCCCGCTAGACCTTGACCGACGCAGGGCTTATGGCGAGGAAGAATCCGTAGCGGCAGGCCCACGCCTGCAAGACTGACAGGGACAAGCCTGAATATGCCAATCGAACTCAAAATGCCCGCTCTCTCGCCGACGATGGAGGAAGGCACCCTTGCCAAATGGCTGGTCAAGGAAGGCGACACGGTCAAATCGGGCGACCTGCTCGCCGAGATCGAGACGGACAAGGCGACGATGGAATTCGAAGCAATCGACGAAGGTGTCGTCAGCCAGATTCTCGTCGCCGAAGGCACCGACAATGTGAAGGTCGGCACCGTGATCGCGGTGATCGCGGGCGAGGGTGAAGATGCCGGGAGCGCGAAGGCCGCACCGGCACCGGCACCTGCCGCGGCTCCCGCCGCTGAACCGAAGGCCGAAGCGCCAGCGCCCACCAAAGACGTCGCCCCCGCGCAGGCGGGGGCCGCTAGCCAAAGTGCGCCCACGCCAACGGCCCCCGCCTCCGCGGGGGCGACGGACAAGGGCGACCGCATCAAGGCCAGCCCGCTCGCGAAGCGTCTCGCGGCCGAGCGCGGAATCGATCTCTCGACCGTCACGGGCACCGGCCCCGGCGGCCGCATCGTCAAGGACGACCTCGACGGCGCATCGGCCGGCGCGCCCGCAGCACCCGCTGCTGCGCCGAGCGCGGCCGCTCCCGCCGCCGCTACTCCCGCAGCGGCGCCCGCACCGGCGACCGCTGGTTCCATCCCCGATTTCGGCATCCCGCACGAGGATGAGAAGCTTAGCGGCATGCGCAAGACGATCGCGCGCCGCCTGACCGAGTCGATGCAGCAATCGCCGCACATCTACCTCACCGTCGACATCCGCCTCGACGCGCTCTTGAAGCTCCGCGGCGAGCTCAACGCCAGCCTCGAAAGCCGCGGCGTCAAGCTCAGCGTCAACGACATGTTGATCAAGGCGCTCGCGGTCGCGCTCGAACGCGTCCCCGCGTGCAACGTCAGCTTCGGCGGCGACGTGATGCGCCAGTATAAGCGCGCCGACATCTCGGTCGCGGTCAGCATTCCCGGCGGCCTGATCACCCCGATCATCACCGATGCCGGCGGCAAGTCGATGTCGAAAATCTCGACCGAAATGTCCGAGCTCGCCGCAAAGGCGAAGGAAGGCAAGCTCCAGCCCAATGAATATCAGGGCGGCACCGCCTCGATCTCGAACATGGGCATGATGGGGATCAAGCAGTTCACCGCGGTGATCAACCCGCCGCAGGGTATGATCATGGCGATCGGCGCGGGCGAGAAGCGGCCCTACATCGTCGACGACGCGCTCGCGATCGCCACCGTCATGTCGGCCACCGGCAGCTTCGACCACCGCGCGATCGACGGCGCCGACGGCGCGCTGCTGATGAAAACCTTCAAGGAACTGGTGGAGAACCCGCTGGGGCTGGTGGCGTGATCAACCCCTCTCCCTTCAAGGGAGAGGGAGGGGCCCGCGCGCGCAAGCGCGTGGGAGGGTGAGGGTATGACGGCAGGCTATTCACAGCTGACGCTGGAACGCGCCAAGGCGCTGCGCCGTTCACTGACCGAACAGGAAAAGAAATTATGGGGCGCACTTCGCGATCGGCGGCTAGGCGGTTTCAAATTTCGCAAACAACAGCCTATCGGCCCCTTCATCGCCGATTTCGTCTGTCAGGAGCAACGCCTGATCGTTGAGGTTGACGGATCGCAACACGCCTCCTCCGAAACCGACGTCCAGCGCGACGGCTATTTGAAGGGCAAGGGCTATCGCGTTCTGCGAGTCTGGAACAATGATGTGACTGGAAATTTGTCGGGAGTTTTGACGGCGGTTCTTGCCGCGCTTTCGGCCCCTCACCCTCCCACTGCTGCGCAATGGGCCCCTCCCTCTCCCTTGAAGGGAGAGGGGATTGATAATGGAGCAGATTTTGGCTGATACCAACTACGACCTCATCGTCCTCGGCTCGGGCCCCGGCGGCTATGTCGCGGCGATCCGCGCGGCGCAATTGGGCCTGAAAACCGCGATCGTCGAGCGCGAGAATCTGGGCGGTATCTGCCTCAACTGGGGCTGCATCCCGACCAAGGCGCTGCTGCGCTCGGCCGAAATCTATCATTATATGCAGCATGCCGGCGACTATGGCCTCGTGGCGGCACAGATCAGCGCCGACATCGACGCGGTCGTGAAGCGCAGCCGCGGCGTCGCGAAACAGCTGAGCCAAGGCGTCGCCTTCCTGATGAAGAAGCACAAGATCACCGTGCATATGGGCGAGGGCAAGCTGACCGCTCCGGGCAAGCTCGAGGTCAAGGGCGAGAAGGGCACCGAAACCCTTTCCGCCAAGAATATCATCGTCGCGACCGGCGCCCGCGCCCGCGACCTGCCGTTCGCGCCCGCCGACGGCAAGCGCATCTGGACCTATCGCCACGCGCTCGTCCCGCCCGAAATGCCCAAGAAATTGCTCGTCATTGGGTCGGGCGCGATCGGGATCGAGTTCGCGAGCTTCTACAGCGACATGGGCGTCGATGTGACCGTCGTCGAAATGCTCGACCGCCTCGTTCCCGTCGAGGACGCGGATGTCTCGGCCTTCCTCGAAAAATCGCTCAAGAAACAGGGCATGACGATCTTCACCGGCGCCGGCGTCGAGGAACTGAAGGCGACCGCGACCGGCGTCACCGCCAAGATCAAGACCAAGGACGGCAAGACCGAAAGCGCCGAGTTCAGTCATGCCATCGTCGCGATCGGCATCGTTCCGAACACCGAGAATATCGGGCTCGAAGCATTGGGCGTGAAGACGACCAAGGGCCATATCGACACCGACGCGATGTGCCGCACCAACGTCCCCGGCATCTGGGCGATCGGCGACGTCACCGCGCCGCCGTGGCTCGCGCACAAGGCGATGCACGAATCGGTGATTTCGGTCGAGGCGATCGCGGGCAATCACCCGCACGCGATGGACCCGCGCAACATCCCCGGCTGCACCTATTGCCGCCCGCAGATCGCGAGCGTCGGCCTGACCGAAGCAAAGGCGAAGGAGCTGGGTTACGAGGTCAAGGCCGGCACCTTCCCCTTCATCGGCAACGGCAAGGCGATCGCGCTCGGCGAATCCGAGGGTTTCACCAAGACCGTGTTCGACGCGAAGACCGGCGAATTGCTCGGCGCGCATATGATCGGCGCCGAAGTCACCGAACTGATCCAGGGCTATACGATCGGCAAGACCGCCGAGCTGGTCGAGGATGATTTCATCGGCACCGTCTTCCCGCATCCGACGCTGAGCGAAACGATGCATGAGGGCGTGCTGGCGGCATTCGGAAGGCCACTGCACATTTGATCTCACAACATTCTCGTCACCCCCGCGAAGGCGGGGGTCCCGCTTTGCCGGCACGAGGAAGCGGGAATCCCGCCTTCGCGGGAATGACGAAGGGGGAGTTGTGAGCGTCGAGTCCTATCGCTTTCCGGCCATAGCGGTTGCGCTCCTTCTCGCCGTCATCCTGCTCGGCCTCGCTGTCGGTGCCGGTTGGACGCAGGGCATCGACTGGCAAATCTCGCACAGCCTCGCGATCCGCGTCGACGAACGCGACCCCGCCTTCATATCCTTCATGCAATGGGCAAGCTGGGTCGGCGGCGGCACGCCGCGCTGGATCATCGTCATCCTGCTCTGCGGGCTCGTCTGGCACTGGTGCGGCCCGCGCTGCGCCGTCGCACTCGGCGGCGCGTCGCTGCTCTCGAACCTTGCCTCCAGCCTGATGAAGCTCGGCTTCGGCCGCGCGCGGCCAGACCTGATCGATCATCTCGACCATCAGACAAGCTATTCCTACCCCAGCGGCCACGCGACGAGCGCCGCGACCGTCTACCTGCTCCTTGCCTGGCTCGCGCCGCCGCGCTGGCGGCCATACGCCTGGACGCTCGCGGCCGCGATGATCATCCTCAACGGCTTCTCGCGGATCATGCTCGGCGTCCATTGGGCGAGCGACATCGCCGGCGGCACGATGCTCGGCACCGCCTTCGCGCTGCTTGGCGCCTGGTGGGTGGCAAGGCACAGGGCGGCCGCCTGACGCATTTTCCGCTGTCCTATTTTGCGGCGGTTTGCCATCACGATAGCCGGGCACCAACAACGGGCGGGGTAAACATGCAATCGCGAGTGAAGTTAGGCAGTTTTCTGCGGGGAATCGCTTTGGGCTCGACGGCGCTTTTTGCCGCGTCAATCGCCCCTGCAAAGGCACAGGACACGGCCGGACAGACCGTCATCACCGCCGCGCGCTATATCGACGTGCTGACCGGCAAGACGGTCGAGTTTCCCGCGATCTTCGTCGGCGCCGACGGCCGCATCACGAACATCGCCGACGCGCGTACCGTGCGCTGGGGGTCGAACGTCAAACATATCGACCTTGGCGACAAGACGCTCGTCCCGGGCCTGATCGACATGCATGTCCATCTCGACGGTCCCGCCGACATCGGCGGCTATCGCGGGCTCGAGTTCACCGACAGCTTCTGGGGCATGACCGCGGTCAAAAATGCGAACGACATGCTCGGCGCGGGCTTCACCACCGTGCGCAATGTCGGGTCGGACAACCGCAACGACATCGGGCTGAAGCAGGCGATCGACGCGGGCTATGCAACAGGGCCGCGCATCGTCCCCGCGGGCTACGCGCTCGGCGCGACCGGCGGGCATTGCGACAGCACCTTCCTGCCGCCCAGCCTCGAAAAGAAGGACGGCAAGGAAGAGGGGATCGGCGACACGCCCGAGGAACTCCGCTTTCAGGTTCGCCGCCAGCGCAAATATGGCGCCGAGGTGATCAAGGTTTGCGCCACCGGCGGGGTCTTTTCGCGCAACACCGAGCCCGGCCAGTTGCAGGTTTCCGAAAAGGAGCTCGCCGCGATCGCCGACGAGGCGCATCAATGGGGCCTTCGCGTCGCCGCGCACGCGCATGGTGCCTCGGGCATCCGCGCCGCGATCGCCGCGGGCATCGACACGATCGAGCATGTCAGCCTCGTCGACGACGAAGGCATCCGCATGGCGCTCGCGCGCAAGCAGCCGGTGTGGTTCTCGATGGACATCTACAACACCGAATATACGCAGGCCGAAGGCGCGAAGAATGGTGTGCTCGAGGATAATCTGCGCAAGGACCGCGAAGTTGCGCAGATCCAGCGCGACAATTTCCGCAAGGCGGTGAAGGCCGGTGTGCGCATGGTGTTCGGTTCCGATGCGGGCGTGATGCCGCACGGGCAGGTCGGCGGCCAGTTCCGCGTCATGGTCGAATATGGAATGACCCCGCTACAGGCGATCCAGGCCGCGACGAAGAACGCCGCCGAGGCGCTGGGCCGCGAGAAGGATGTCGGCGCGATCGCGATCGGGCGCTACGCCGATATCGTCGCGGTCGACGGCAATCCGCTGACCGACGTGCGCCAGCTCGAAAGCGTCGACGCGGTGGTGAAGGGCGGGGTGCTCGTCAGGGGCAAATAGGCACCTACAGCACCAGTCGGTCGACGATCGCCTCGCGCATTTCGGGGGTGAAGTTCAGCACCGCCTCGGCATAGGTCGGGATATCGCCATGGTCGCGCCGCACCGTGGCGAGCGCGGCGTCGAGATAGGCGGGGTTGACCGACATCAGCGCGCGGATCGCATCGTCGTGGATTTCGGCGCCGTAACGCGAACGGATATGCGCCGCGCCCTGCGCGATGCGTTCCTCGATCTTGCCCGCGGTGTTGGTGAGGAGATAATCCTGCATCAGATCGTCCTCATGCACCCCGAGCAGCCGGTGGACGATCGCGACGGCAAAGCCGGTGCGGTCCTTGCCCGCAACGCAGTGGACAAGGCTCGGCGCGTCATATTCGGCGAGCGCCGCCAGATAGAGCCGCAGCGTCGCGACGAGCGCGGGGCGATAGGGCATGCCCGCATAGGTATCGATCATCCGCTCGCGCGCCGTCTCGACATCGATCGTGCCGCCCGCCGCCTGCAGATGCGGTGCGAGGCCCGCGGTTACGCCGCCCGCGAACAGCACGCGCGCCGAGAAAGTCTCGGAGCGCCGGCACGGATGCAACTCGCGCTCGTCATCGCCGCGCAAGTCGATCACCGTCTCGAGCCCGAGCGCATCGAGTGCGTCCAGATCATCGTCGGTCGCTGCCTCATGGTGCGCCGAGCGCCACAGCGTCCCGTCGCGCAGCCGCCCGCCGCCCTCGACGGCATAGCCGCCATAATCGCGGAAATTGTGGACGCCGGCCAGTGGCAGGACTCGCTCGGCAATCATCATCATTCTCCTGTAAACACCGGGGGACGCTTTTCGACGAAGGCATTGATCGCCTCGCGGTTATCCGCGGTTTCATGGACGATCGCCTGATAGGCTGCACTCAGTTCCAAAATATCGCTCATCCGGCTGTGCTGCGCCTCGCGCAGCAGGCGTTTCGTCAGACGCAGCGCGCGCGGCGGGTTGCAGACGATCCGCTCGGCAATGGCGATTGCACGGTCGAGCAGTTCCGCATCGGGCACGACGTCCGTGACCAGACCATATTCCTTTGCCTGCACCGCGTCAAAGCGGTCCCCGGTCAGGAACAGCTCAGCGGCACGCGGATAGCCGAGTATCTTCTGGAGGAGCCATGCCCCGCCGTCGCCCGGGACGATGCCGACCTTGATAAAGCTGCACGCGAATTTCGCGCTCTCCGCAGCGATGCGGATGTCGCAGGTGCAGGCCAGGTCGGCGCCGAGGCCGATCGCATGACCGTTGACCGCGGCGATCATCGGCACCTCGCAATCCATCAGCGCGCGGATCACCGCCTGCACGCCCTTGCGGTAATTGGCACGCGTGGAATCGGGCTGGTCGAGCACGCCGATGCCGGTGCGGTCCTGCATGCCTTTCAAATTCCCGCCGGCGCTGAACGCCTTGCCGCTGCCGGTCAGGATGATCGCGCTGACACCGCGGTCGTCGCCGAGGGTGCGCAGCGTGTCGATGATGTCCTGGCAATCTTCGTGGGTGCCGATCGCATTCATGCTCTCGGGCTTGATCATCGTCAGGATCGCGATCTTGCCCCGCCGCTCGACACTCAGAAATTCGCCCATCTTCAATTATCCTTTGCTGACTAACCAAAGCTATTGCATGGCTGGTGCGACATGCAAGGCTTTGCGCTCTATCCGTTCGATCCACCCGGCGACATTGCCGCACTGCGCGCCGATTTGCGGGCATGGCTTGCGGTGAACCAGCCGCAGGGTGACGTGGTTTCCCGGGCGAATTGCTGGGCAAGTTTCGATCCCGATTTCAGCCGCGCGTTGGGTGCGGCGGGGTACATCGGCATGACGCTGCCGGCGCAATACGGCGGCGGCGACCGCCATCCGCTCGAACGTTATGTGGCGATCGAGGAATTGCTCGCCGCCGGAGCGCCCGTCGGCGCGCACTGGATCGCCGATCGCCAGACCGGGCCGCTGATCCTGCGCTATGGCAGCGAGGAACAGCGGCAGCGCTACCTGCCGGGAATTGCGGCGGGCGAGCTTTATGCGTGCATCGGCCTGTCCGAACCTGGCGCCGGTTCCGACTTGGCCGCCGTACGAACGACTGCGCGCGAAACTTCCGAAGGCTGGCGCATCAACGGCCAGAAAATCTGGACCACGGGCGCGCATTTCTCGCACATCATGCTCGCGCTCGTCCGCACCGAAGAAGGGAGCGAGCGCAACGCCGGGCTCAGCCAGCTGCTGATCGACCTCGACACCCCCGGCATCACGATCCGCCCGATCATCGACATGGCGGGTCACCACGACTTCAACGAAGTCTTTTTCGACGACGTGCTGGTCCCGCACGGCGCGCTGGTCGGCGAGCGGGGGCAGGGGTGGAAGCAGGTCACCGCCGAACTCGGCCTCGAGCGTTCGGGGCCCGAACGCTATCTGTCGAGCCACGCACTGCTCGTCGCGCTGATCGATGCGGCGGGCGCCGAACCTGATCCAGCGATTGCCGCGTTGATCGGCGAACTCGCCGCCGAGATGTGGACGCTGCGCCAACTCTCGATGTCGACCGCGGCGAAGCTCGCGGCGGGCGAAGACCCGATGGTCGAAGCGTCGGTGGTCAAGGAACTGGGCAATGCCTTTGAACAGGACATGCCGCGCCGCGTGCAGGCGATCGTGACAAGCGGCTGGGACGATGAAGATGATCTTGCGAAGCTTCTTCGCGCGCTGCTCATCGCATCGCCCAGCTTCTCGCTGCGCGGCGGAACGCGCGAGGTGATCCGCGGGATCATCGCACGCGGATTGGGCCTGCGATGAGCGCGGCGCACGACATGCTGTGCGATACCGCGCGCGCGGTCTTCGCGGAGGCCGCGACGGCGGGGATCGCTCCGGTCGAGGAAGCGGGCTTTGGCCTGCTGCTTGTTCCCGAAGAGGATGGCGGTTTCGGCGGCGACTGGGGCGACGCGAATGCGGTGCTGCAAATCGCCGGTGTGGTCGTGCCCGATCTCCCGGTTGCCGAACTGATCGCCGGCGAAGCGTATCAGCCCGCGGCGACGGTGAGCCTGATGGCCGGTGCGATGGGGCAGGCGCTTGCGCTCTCGATCGAGCATGTGAACACACGCCAGCAGTTCGGCCGCCCGCTCGGCAAGTTCCAAGCGGTCCAGCAATCGCTCGCGGTGATGGCGTGCGAAGTGCGCGCGGTCGAAGCCGCCGCTGCGGCGCTGGCGACACGCCTCGATGCGATGAGCCTCGATCCGTCAGCCGCCGATTTCGAAATCGCGGCAGCGAAGCTCCGTGCCAATCGCGCCGTCGGCGTGGTCACCGCGATTGCGCATCAGGTGCACGGTGCGATCGGCTTTACCGAGGAATATGACCTGCACCGCGTGACGGTGCCGCTGATGCGCTGGCGCGGGGCGCACGGAAACGACGCCTATTGGGCGGCGCGGCTGGGCCGTCAGGTTGCCACCCTTGGCGGGCGCGGCCTCTGGGAAGCGATGACCGCGCGCGGCGCTTGAACAATCAGCGCAGCGCGCCTCCTTCGCGGAGCGCGGCAATCCTGTCTGCATCATAACCCAGACCCGCCAGCACGGCGTCGCCATCAGCGCCGACTGCCGGTGCCGGCCGCGGCGTGTCGTTGACCGTTGCCGAATAGCGCGGGGCAGGGGCGGGCTGAACCGCGCCGCCGACGGTCAGGAAGGTTTCGCGCTCGACATTGTGCGGATGCTGCGGCGCTTCGCTCAGCGAAAGGATCGGCGCGAAGCAGACATCGGTCATTTCCATAATTGCGCACCATTCGTCGCGCGTTTTGGTCTTGAACAGGCTGGTCAGCTTTTCCTTGAGTGGACCCCATTTCGACGGGTCGAGTTGGGCGTCGAAATCGGCATCGTCGGTCAGCCCGGTCTTCTCACGCAGCAGCGCATAGAATTGCGGTTCGATCGACCCGATCGAGATAAACTTGCCATCGGAACAGGCATAGCTGTCATAGAAATGCGCTGCGCCGTCGAGCATGTTGACGCCGGCTTCGTCCTTGAGCCGCCCAGCCGCGAGGAAGCCCCAGGTCATGCCTGCCAGCAACGCCGAACCGTCGGTCATCGCGCAGTCGATCACCTGACCCTCGCCGGTCTTCGCTGCATGAACGAGCGCGCTCGACATGCCGAACGCGAGCATCATCCCGCCGCCGCCGAAATCGCCGACATAATTGACCGGCGGGACGGGCTTTTCGCCCGCGCGCCCGATGCCGTGGAGCACACCCGACAGCGAGATATAGTTGATGTCGTGTCCCGCCGCCTGGGCATAGGGGCCGAACTGGCCCCAGCCGGTCATGCGCCCGTAAACAAGTTTCGGATTGTCCGCGAGCAACACCTCCGGACCGAGTCCGAGCCGCTCCATCACGCCGGGGCGATACCCCTCGATGATCCCGTCGGCGCTTTTGCAGAGTTCGCGCGCGATCTGCACCGCCGCGGGATTTTTCATGTCGAGCGCGATCGACGTGCGATTGCGGCTCAGTGGGTCGCGCGGGTCCATGAAGCCGCCGGGGCGATCGATGCGGATCACCTCGGCGCCATGGTCGGCGAGCATCATGCCGCAAAAGGGGCCGGGACCGATGCCGGCGAATTCGATGATCCTGATACCCTTCAGCGGCCCGGACATGATGCTCTCCTGTTCCTCAGATACGTTCGATGATGATCGCGGGTGCCATGCCGCCCGCGGCGCACATGGTGACGAGGCCATAGCGGCCGCCCGAGCGTTCGAGCTCGTCGAGCGCGGTGCCGATCAGGATCGAGCCGGTGGCGCCGATCGGATGGCCGAGCGCCATCGCGCCGCCGTTGATGTTCACCTTTTCGCGGTCGAGAGCGAGGTCGCGGATGAACTTCTCGGCGACAACCGAGAACGCTTCGTTGATTTCCCAGACGTCGATGTCGTCCTTGGTCAGCCCGGCCTTTTCGAGCACCTTCTTTGCGGCGGGAACGGGCGCGTTGAGCATCAGCGTCGGATCGTCGCCGATATTGGCATAGGCGACGACGCGCGCGCGCGGCTTCAACCCATGCTTATCGGCATAATCCTTCGAGGTGAGGAGCAGCGCAGCGGCACCGTCGACGACACCCGAAGAGTTGCCGGCGTGATGGAAATGCTGGATTTCGACGTCGGGATAGCGGCGATTGACCTGCTTGCGGAAGGTGAAGCCGCCGCCGAGATCGAAATCAGCGAGGCCGGTGAAGGCAGGCTTCAACGATGCAAGGCCTTCGGCAGTCGTTTCGGGCCGCGGGAATTCCTCATGGTCGAGCGCGACGCTGCCGTCAGGGTTGAGAACGGGTACCACCGACTTGGCGAAGCGGCCTTCCTTAATCGCGCGGTCGGCGCGCTGCTGGCTGACGAGCGCGAGCGCGTCGAGCGCCTCGCGGCTGATCCCTTCGATCGTCGCGATGGCATCGCCGCAGACGCCCTGGTGCGACTGCGGATGCAATTCGTCGAGCGCTTCGTGACCCGATCCCATCAGGCGCGGCGGCAGGCCGGCGTTCGCCTGTTCGGCAGCATAGGCGGTCGTATAGCTCATCATCTCGGTGCCGCCGGCGATGACGCAATCTTCCATGCCGCTCATCACGCTGGCCGCTGCGAAGTTCACCGAGCTGATGCCGCCGCCGCAGAAGCGGTCGAGCGTCGTGCCCGATGCCTTCGTGTCATAGCCCGCCGACAGCGCCGCCATACGGCCAAGGTCGCCGCCCTGTTTCCCGTTCTGGCTCGATGTCGACCAGACGATGTCGTCGACGGTCGCGGTGTCGAGATTGTTGCGGTCGCGGATCGCGGCCAGCACCGTCGCGGCCAGATGCTGGGGGTGAAGATGCGACAAGGCGCCCTTGCCGGGCTTGCCGATCCCGCGCGGGGTGCGGACGGCGTCGATGATATAGGCTTCGGCCATGAGAATATTCCTTTCGGTCGGGGAGATTAACGGGGGGCCATGCGAATTGCGCCGTCGAGACGCACTGCCTGGCCGTTGAAATAGGTGTTGCGGACCATCTCCATCGCGAGGCTCGCATATTCCTCGGCCTTGCCGAGGCGCTTGGGGAAGGGGACCGAGGCTTCGAGGCTCTCCTTCACCTTCGGGTTCATATTGCCGAGCAGCGGCGTTCCGAACACGCCGGGCATGATCGAATTGACCCGGATGCCCAGATCCATCAGGTCGCGCGCCATCGGCAGGACGAGGCCGTTCACCCCGGCCTTGGCAGAACCATAGATGACCTGCCCGATCTGCGCGTCCTGCGCGGCGACCGACGCGGTGAAGATGATCGCGCCACGCTCGCCGTCGTCCATCTCGGGAAGGTTCGCCATGCCCTCGGCGGCGATCGACCCGATGCGATAGCTCGCGGTCAATATGCCCGCGACGCCATAGGCATAATCCTCGGTCGGGGTGCGACGGAACGTGCCCGTTTCCTTGTCATAGGCGAGCGTCTTGCCGCGACGCGAGGTCATCGCGCAATGGACACAAACGCGCTCCTGGCCATGCGCGGCGCGCGCCTTGGCATAGCCATCGAGGACCGATTGCTCGTCGGTGATGTCGACGTGGACGAACAGCCCGCCGATCGACGCCGCGACCTCTTCGCCGAGCGCATCGTTGATGTCGAAGATGGCAACCTTCACCCCCGACGCGGCAAGCGCCTCAGCGGTCGCGCGGCCGAGACCCGATGCGCCGCCGGTGACAACCGCCGATATGCTGGAATCGATTTTCATGGGCGCCTCTCCTCAGGCCGGGATCTGGTTGAAAGGAATGCCCTTGTCGGGGCGATGGTCCTGCGGCAGGCCGAGGACCTTCTCCGCAATCGTGTTGAGCAAAGTCTCGTCGGATCCGCCCGCGATGCGGCCGGTGGGGGCGTTGATCCAGCTCGACGCCCAATCCTCCTTCTGCGACGCATGTTCGTCGAAGAGGAAGCCGTCACTCCCTTGGAGGTCAATCGCGAGTTCGGACAATTTCTGGCGCGAGCGCACCGCGACAAGCTTGTTGAGCGAGCCTTCGGGGCCCGGCATCATCCCCGCCTGCATCATCAAGCGCGCGCGGACGTTGATCGAATCGAGCCCCGATCGCATCGCATAGTTGCGCGCGATCTGCTGCCGGATGCGGCCATCCTCGATCGCGCGGCGACCATTGAGTTGCACCGATTTCGCCAGATCGACGAACAGGTGAAGGTGCGGACCAAAGCCCGCGCTGTCGGTCGCGACATAGCGTTCGATCATCAGCGTCGCGATGGCGACCGCAAAGCCGCCGCCGACCGGTGACATGCGGTGATCGTCGGTGATCTTCACATCGTCGAAGAACACCTCGTTGACGTGACTGTCGCCGCCCGCGAGCTTGATCGGGCGCACGGTCACGCCGTGCGCCTTCATGTCGACCCAGAAGTAAGTGAGGCCCTTGTGCTTCGGAACAGTCGGGTCCGTGCGAACGACGATGACCCCATAGTCGCTATAATGCGCCCAGCTCGTCCACACCTTCTGCCCGTTGATCTTCCACCCGTTGCCGTCGGGTTCGGCCTTGGTGCGCAGCCCCGCAAGGTCCGATCCGCCCGAGGGCTCGGAGAAAAGCTGGCACCAGATTTCCTCGCCCTGCAACGCTTTCAGCACACGTTCCTTGACGAAGTCCCTGTCGCTGCCGAACTGCATCAGCACCGGCACCGGCATGCCGAGCGAGATACCGAAGTAAAAGCTTGGGAAGCCGTGCTTCATTTCCTCGGCGTCGAAGGTGACTTTTTCGAGATGACCGAGGCCCTGGCCGCCATATTCGACCGGCCAGTTAATCCCGGCATAACCCGCGTCGAACTTCGCCTTCTGATAGCGGCGGCCGAGCGCCAGATCATCGGCCTCGGACAGCCCTTTGCGCGCGTCGCGGCCAAAGGTCGGCGCCATCGAAGCGAGCCACGCCGCCGCCTTGGCGCGATAGGCTTCAAGATCGCTCATGCCGCTTCTCCTGCCAGCCGGTCGACGAGTATATCCTCCCAGAACAGGCTGCTGCCCTGTTCGATCGCGAGGCTGCGCGCGCGGCGCATATGAAGGTGCAGCCCGATTTCCCAGGTGACGCCGATTCCGCCATGGATCTGGATGCAATCGCGCGCCGCCGTGTCATAGGCATCGGTCGCCGACAGGCGCGCCGCCGCGGCTGCTTTGATGAAATCGGCGGCGCCTTCCCGCGCCGCGGCGTGGATGCAGTTTGCGCGCGCCAGTTCAACGAGCCCGTAGAGCTCGGCGATCCGATGCTTCACCGACTGGAAGGCGCCGATCGGCTGGCCGAACGCCTTGCGCGTCAGTGCGTAGTCGCGCGCAATTTCCATCAGCGCTTCGGCGCCACCGGTCTGTTCGTGCGCGGTCACCACGGCTTGCAACGCCAGGATATGGAGCGCCGCATTGCGCGCGGCGCCGCCGGCGGCGAGCTTTTCGGCCGGCGCTCCCGAAAAGTTGAGGTCCGCAATCAAACGACTATTATCGAAGCTTGCGACAGCCGAGCGCTGAACGCCGGCCAGATCGACGAACGCGAGCACCGGCATATCCGAGCCATTCGCAAGGACGACCGCGACGTCGGCCGCCAATCCGGCCGAAACGCTGCGCGCCGTGCCTTCTAGCCGGTCGCCGGCAAAGGTCACATCGGGCTGGCGGGGAAGGGCATCCGGACCCGCCGCAAAAGCGATCGCACCGATCGTTTCGCCGCTCGCGAGCCCCGGAAGCCAGCGCGCCTTTTGCGCGTCGGAACCGAAAAGCTCGATCGCTTTCGCCGCGCCGAAACTTGATGTCAGGAACGGCGCGCCGCTGATGCCGCGCCCCGCCTGATGCGCGATCAATCCCAGCTCGATCAGGCCAAGGCCCAGCCCACCATCGGCTTCAGGAAGCGCGAGCGCGGTCCAGCCCTGTTCCTTCGCGGTGTCCCAGAAGGGGCGATGATATTCGCCGACGGTTTCGAGCAGCGGCAGGAGCGCATCCTTGCTGACCCGTGCTTCCAGAACGCGCCGCGACTCGGTCGCGATCGCTTGCTGCCCTTCGTCGTAGAGGATGGTCATGCGCGCACCCGTCCTTCTCCCATTATCTCGTTGCGGCCAGTGAACCGGACGTTGACGTAAACGTCAAGCACTTTGACGCTACGCTTTCAGCCCCGCAACTGACGGCCGTGTCAGGCGAGCGCGGCCTTCCAGTCGCGGCGGATTTTCTTCGCGAGGCTCCATTTGTGGACCTCGGTCGGGCCGTCATAGATGCGGAACGCCCGGACTTCGCGGAATACCTGCTCAACGATCGTCTTGTCGGTGACACCGGTGCCGCCCATCACCTGGACGCATCGGTCGGCGATGCGCATCAGCGCTTCCGATACCGCCACCTTCGCCATCGAGCTTTCGACGGTGCCGAGCGATCCGGTGTCGAGAACGCCCGCGCACCAGTCGATCATCAGTTCGGCCTGTTTCAGGTCGATCATATTTTCGGCGAGCATGAAGCCGACGCCCTCATGGTCGATCAGCGGCTTGCCGAATGCCTCGCGGCGATTGGCATAGTCCGTCGCGATCTCGTGCGCACGGATGCACGCGCCGAGCCAGCGCATGCAGTGCGACAGGCGGGCGGGGGACAAGCGCACCTGTGCGTAACGAAAGCCTTCGCCGGCCTCGCCCAGCATCTGGTCGGCGGGCACGCGCAGATTGTCGATCGTCAGTGTCGCATGGCCGCCGGGCATCGAGCTGTCGATCGTATTCGGCACATCGTCGATGCGGATCGCAGGGTCGGGCAGGTCGACGAGGAACATGCACGCGCCCTGTTCGGATTTCGCCATCACGATCCCGACGCGAGCGCCCTGCGCGCCGGTGATGAAGGTCTTGCGGCCGTTCACCACCCAATGATTGCCGTCGAGGTGGCACGTCGTCTTCATCATCGACGGGTCGGACCCCGCGCCGCCGTCTTCGGCGGGCTCCGTCATGAAGAAGGCCGAGCGGACGCGCCCCTCGACCATCGGCTTCAGGAAACGCGCCTTGAGTTCGGCGCTCCCTTCCTTGCCGAGCAGATACATATTCCCCTCGTCGGGCGCCATCGTGTTGCAAGCGAGCGGGCCGAGCGGCGACAGGCCGCTCTTTATGAGCACCACTGCGGTTTCGCGCTGGTTGAGGTGGCTGCCATCGTCGAAGATATGCGGCGTCAGCACGCCCGCCGCACGCGCATGGTCGCGCATTTCCATCACCAATTCGTCGGTTGGTGCGCCATGATGGTCGCGGCGCGGATCACTTTCGTACGGGACCACGATTTCGCGCACGAAGGTTTCGACCTTTGCGGCGATAACCAGCGCCCGATCCGATATGCCTTCGCCCGCCGTCATTCCGATTCCCTTCGCTATCTAACTATTATCTTAGTCAACCCGACGTTGACGTAAGCGTCAAGTTATTTCATGGACCGGAGCGAAGATGCCGTAAGGGCAGTATCGCGCAGGAGATCGAAATGGCTTTCAAAACACGCATCACCGAAATGCTGGGCATCGAGCATCCGATCGTCCAGGGCGGGATGCAAAGCGTCGGCTACGCCGAACTGGCGAGCGCGGTGTCGAACGCGGGCGGCCTTGGCATCATCACCGCACTGACGCAGGCGAGCCCCGATGCGCTGCGCGAGGAAATCGAAAAGTGCCGGTCGATGACCGACAAACCTTTTGGCGTGAATATGACCGTCTTCCCGACGATCAACGCCCCCGATTACAAAGCCTATGCCCAAGCGATCATCGACGGCGGCGTCAAGATCGTCGAGACGGCGGGCACACAGGCGGTACGCGAAATCTGGGAAATGCTGAAACCGCACGGCGTCACGATCCTCCACAAATGCACCGCGGTGCGCCACGCGCTGTCGGCCGAACGCGCAGGCTGCGACATCATTTCGATCGACGGTTTCGAATGCGCGGGCCACCCCGGCGAGGACGATATTCCGGGCCTGATCCTGATCCCCGCCGCCGCCGACAAGGTGAAAATCCCGATGCTCGCCTCGGGCGGCTTCGGCGACGGCCGCGGGCTCGTCGCGGCGCTGTCGCTGGGCGCCGAGGGCATCAACATGGGAACGCGCTTCTGCGCGACGGTCGAGGCGCCGATCCACGACAATGTGAAGCAAGCTTATGTCGACAACGACGAACGCGGCAGCTTCCTGATCTTCCGCAGCCTCAAGAACACTGCGCGCGTCGGCAAGAGCGACGTGAGCGAAGAAGTGGTGCGCCGCCTTGCGGTGCCCGATGCCACCTTCGCCGACGTCGCCGAATTGGTGAACGGCAAGGCAGGCCGCGAGTTACTCGAGACCGGCGACCTGACGAAAGGCGTGTTCTGGGCCGGCATGGTGCAGGGGTTGATCCACGATATTCCGACATGCCAGCAACTGATCGACCGGATCATCGCCGAGGCCGATGCCATCGTCGACCAGCGGCTCGCGTCGATGCGCGCGTAATTTGCCCGGCGTGCTGGCGCGGCGCGGCAGCTTTCGATATGATCCGATTCTTCGCAACTTGATCACATCGAAAGCCGTCGGCGCCCGCGCCCGCTGGCACGGCAAGGGGGATGTTTGAGCCTCATCGAATATAAGGGTTTTGGGGGCGTCCTCCTGTCGGCCGATATGCTGGGCGACGAAAATGATCCCGCCGTGCTGCTCATTCCCGACATGGGGCAGGGCCGCGCCGCGTGGCGCGACGTCGCCGACGCGCTGGTGCTTTCGGGGCGCCGCGTCGTCAATCTCGACCTGCGCGAAGCCGGCGAAGAGCACGGACTGGCGCCGCATATCGAGGATATGCGCGCGGTGCTTGCGCAGATGGGTTCGCGCCCCATCGTCGTGACTGCGGGGCGCGGCGGATGGATAGCGACGCGCGCGCTCGCGCTCGATGGAGCCCTTCTCGCCGCCGGGTTGGTGCTGGTCGACATGCCGGTCGACGAAGACGCGATCGCGAACGATGTGGCCGCGCGACTGGCCATCCCGGCACTCATCGTCCGCGGCGGCTTTTCGCCCGCGCAGTGCAGCGCGGTCAGCGACACATTCAACGCCGCGCTGCCCATGGGCGAGAGCGTCGACATCAACGAATGCGATCTGGAACTCGCGTCGGACCGCAAGGAGGCGTTGCTCGGTCAGCTGCTCGAATTCCTCGAACGGCGCCAGCCGCGCGAGGCGATGGAGTTCAAGGCCGGATCGGACCCGCGGACGCTGCGCGACGCGATGGGCTGCTTTGCCACGGGCATCACGATCGTCACCGCGCTCGATGCGGCAGGAACGCCCGTCGGCCTCACCGCAAACAGCTTTACGTCGGTGTCGCTCGATCCCCCGCTGCTGCTGGTGTGCATTGCCAACACCGCCGGAACCGCCCCCGCGCTGCGCGAAGCGACGCATTTTGGCGTGAACGTGCTGCAGATTGGGCAGCAACCGACGTCGAACCGCTTTGCCGCGAAAGGCGAGGACCGCTTCGCCAACCAGCCGTGGGCACCGGGCCAGACCGGTGTGCCGCTGCTCGGCAGTTCGCTCGTCTCGTTTGAATGCCAGCATGAATCGCTGCACGAGGCGGGCGATCACTTCATCCTGGTTGGCCGGGTGGTGCGCGCGCAGTTCGAGCCGCACCGCGATCCTTTGCTCTATTTTCGCGGGAAGTACCGGCGACTGCATTTTGCCTGACTGGCGGACAGGGTGGTTTTGTTAAGTTAAACCTATGTATTTGAAATAGTTTTTCAAATTATATCCGCGTAATTTCGGACCCACACGGTTCCACCGCGCGTCTGAATTCATGATTCAGTCCGTGCAACTCTTCTGCCATTGTTCGCTACGATTGTCTAACACTTTCTTTTGTACTCTATCGCAGATCGACAACAGTCCAATCTATTCATCATCAGAAGATTTGAGGCCTGAAGTTGGCAGGTGCGAGATCGGGGGAAGCGAACCAATGGGGAGGCGTTCAATGGGTATGACTGGCCGATTGCGGTCCAGCAGCTTTCGGACCGTCGTTGGCAAAGCGGACACTCAATCGCCGACCTTCTCGGTGCAAACGAGATGCCCTGGCTAGTGATCGAGGCTGGCATTTCGATTCGAAGGATGGACGTGCCGCATCGAGCCCCACGATCTCGCAGCCGTTGGGTAGGATTGCGGATGCGCTCGGGATTGAGCTGCACGTACTGCTTCTGAAAAGCTGACCGATCAGGATAAGTCGGCGCCTTTCATTATAAGATACAGCTTCTTACGTGTGGCCTCCGGCAATATCTTTGACCGGGTCTCCCAATTTTCGATCGCTGCGGCTATCGCCAGCTGTGTAAAATTTTTGGGGAAATAACGACCGCTATGGACCACACTAGTCACAACCGCCTTATCTCCTTTATTTGGTCCATCGCCGACGACTGCCTGCGTGACGTCTATGTTCGTGGCAAATATCGCGATGTGATCCTGCCTATGGTGGTGCTGAGGCGGCTGGATACCCTCTTGGAGCCAACCAAAGCGGCGGTCCTTGAAGAGGTCGAATTCCAGAAGTCGGAGATGGGAGCAACGGAGCTCGACGACGAGCCCTTAAAAGCAGCATCCGGATACGTGTTCTTCAACACAAGCAAGTGGACGCTGAAGCAACTGTTCAGCACGGCCACCAACAACCGGCAAATCCTGTTAGCCAACGTCGAGGATTACCTCAACGGCTATAGCGCGAACGTCCAGGAGATCATCGAGCGCTTCAAGCTGAAGGATCAAATCAAACACATGGCGGCCAAGGACGTGCTGCTGGACGTGCTGGAAAAGTTCGTCTCCCCGTACATCAACCTTTCACCAAACCCTGCCGCGGACCCGGACGGCAAGAAGCTGCCTCCGCTGACCAATCTGGGCATGGGCTATGTGTTCGAAGAGCTGATCCGCAAGTTCAACGAAGAGAACAACGAGGAAGCTGGGGAGCACTTCACTCCACGCGAGGTCATCCAGCTGATGACCCACCTTGTGTTTGATCCTATCAAGGACTGCCTGCCGCCGGTCATGACCATTTATGACCCGGCCTGTGGCAGCGGCGGTATGCTCACGGAATCGCAGAACTTCATCAAGGATTCGGAAGGGCTCATCCGGGCCACGGGCGACGTATATCTCTATGGTAAGGAGATCAACGACGAGACCTATGCCATTTGCAAGTCCGACATGATGATCAAGGGCAACAACCCCGAGAATATCAAGCCCAACTCCACGCTCGCAACCGACGAGTTTGCCGGGCAGCGTTTCGATTTCATGCTGTCCAATCCGCCCTATGGCAAAAGCTGGGCGACCGATCTCAAGTATGTCAAGGATGGCAAGGACGTCATCGACGGACGCTTCAAGGTCGAGCTGGCCGACTATTGGGGTGAAAAGAGCATCGTGGACGCAACCCCGCGTTCAAGCGACGGCCAGTTGCTGTTCCTGATGGAAATGATCACCAAGATGAAATCGACCGATGCCAGCCCGATCGGCTCGCGCATCGCGTCGGTGCACAACGGCTCCAGCCTGTTCACTGGCGATGCCGGTGGCGGTGAAAGCAATATCCGGCGCTACATCATCGAAAACGACCTGCTTGATGCGATCATCCAGCTGCCGAACAACCTGTTCTACAACACTGGCATCACCACCTACATCTGGCTGCTGAGCAACGCCAAACCCGCCGAGCGGCACGGCAAGGTGCAGCTGATCGATGCTAGCCTGCTGTTCCGCAAGCTGCGCAAGAACCTGGGCGACAAGAACTGCGAATTCACGCCCGGCAACATCGATGAAATCACCAAGGCCTATCTCGCCTTCAAGCCGATCGAACGGCAAGTGGATGCTAACAACGATCCTGTAGGCATCGCCTCGCAAATCTTCGATGGCACGGATTTCGGCTACTACAAGGTCACGATTGAGCGCCCCGATCGCCGCAAGGCGCAATTCAGTGCCGAACGGCTGGCTGCGCTGCGCTTTGACAAGGGACTGATCGCCCCGATGCAGCACCTCTATGAAACGCATGGTGACGCGATTTACGAGCCCGCCACGCTCAAGTCCGAAGCCAAGGCCATCGTGGAATGGTGTGAGGAAAACGAGATCACGCTAAACGCCAAGAACCGGGCCAAGCTGCTCGATCCGAAATACTGGCTCCAGCTGGGCGACGTCCATGCGGCTGGTCACAAGCTGATGACGTCCATCGGCACCGATGAATACCGCGACTTCAACCTGTTCCAGGACAAGGTGGATGCCGCGATCAAGGCAGGGAAGATCAAGCTGGCCGCAGCCGAGCGGACCGCGATCCTCAATTCAGTCAGCTGGTATGATAAAACCGCCGAGATCGTTATCAAGAAGACCGTGAAGCTGTCGGGTGACAAGTTGTCCAGGCTGCTGGAGCATCTTGGCTGTGAAGAGGCCGATCTGGCTGATTTCGGCTACTACAAGACCGGCAAAGGCGAATACCTCACTTATGAATCGAGCACCGATCTGCGCGACAGCGAAAGCGTGCCGCTGAAGGATACCATCCACCGCTACTATCAGGCCGAGGTGAAGCCGCACGTGCCCGAAGCGTGGATCGCCATGGACAGCGTGAAGATCGGCTACGAGATCAGCTTCAACAAGTACTTCTATCGCCACAAACCCCTGCGGGCGTTGGAGGACGTTGCCGCCGATATTCTGGCGCTGGAACGGCAGGCCGATGGACTGATTGCGGACATCCTTGGCTTGGCCAAGACACCCGCAATGGCGGAGGCGTAAGCGATGCAAGTGGCAGAATACCCTCAATATGGCAGCTACCGTGATAGCGAAGCTGACTGGGCTGGCTCGCTTCCCGCCGAGTGGGCGGAAGAAAAGGCAAAATGGCTATACCTTCGAGCCGAACGTCCAGTCCAGCCCGACGATGAAATCGTTACGTGCTTTCGCGACGGTCAGGTCACACTGCGGAGCAATCGTCGAACCGAAGGCTTTACGAACGCGCTCAAGGAGCACGGCTATCAGCGGATACACAAGGGTGATCTTGTCATCCACGCGATGGACGCATTCGCCGGAGCGATCGGGGTATCGGACTCGACCGGAAAATCGACGCCTGTCTATTCGGCTTGCATTCCGCGCAAGCCCGATACCGTAAACCCCTACTTCTACGCCTACTATATGCGCAGCTTGGCGGGATCGGGCTATTTGGTTTCGCTAGCCAAGGGCATCCGTGAGCGGTCCACCGATTTCCGGTTTGCCGATTTCGCAGAATTGGTTTTGGCCTTGCCATCTTTGGACACACAGAACGCGATTGTCCGTTTCCTTGATGAGAAAACAGGGAAGATCGACGCTGCGATTGCGCTGGAGGCGCGGCAGATTGTCTTGCTGAAAGAGCGCAAGCAGATCGTCATCCAGAATGCTGTCACCAAGGGACTGAACCCCAACGCACCCATGAAGGACAGCGGCGTCGATTGGATTGGCGAAATCCCGGCGCATTGGGCTGTCTTTCCGTTGTTCAGCAAGACTCGTATCAAGTCGGTGTCTAACTGTGCAGATCGCGATTTGCTGTCCGTGTACCTCGATCTTGGGGTGGTGAAATTCTCCGATGTCGAGGAGAAGCGCACTAATGCAACAAGTCTCGATTTATCAGCGTATCAGGCCGTGGACCCAGGCGATTTTGTCCTGAACAATCAACAGGCTTGGCGAGGGTCGGTGGGTGTTTCGATGCACAAGGGGATCGTAAGTCCGGCCTACATTGTTTTGTCACTGTCGTCTGATTTCGATCCAGAATTCGCGAACTATTACTTCCGCTCTCCAGCCTTGGTATCTCACTATCTGATCGGATCGAAAGGGGTCGGAACGATACAGCGAAACTTGTATTGGCCGAAGTTGCGCACAACGCCGATTTCAATTCCGCCAATCGACGAGCAGATTGAAATCGTGGAATACATTCGGACAGAAGCCGGAAAGATTGACCGGGCGATTTCCCTTAAGAACGATCAAATTGCAGCACTCCGGGAATACAAGGCAACACTGATCGACAGTGCCGTGACCGGCAAAATCAAGGTGGCATAGAGACGGGCATGGTCAGTCAGACGAACGAACAGGCGCTGGAAGCCGCGATCGAGAAGAAGCTCACGGGCACCACCCGCGAGGCGATCAAGGAAAAGATCGAGTGGGCCACGCTGGGCAACCAGCTGATAAGCAGCATCGTGCCGCTCGATCCGGGCAATCTCGGCTATGACTTGGGCCTGCCGTCAGACTTCAACGCCCAATTTGCGCTCGACACGCGCCGGTTCTGGCGGTTTTTGGAACAGACCCAGCCGCTGGAGCTGGCCAAGCTGAGAAAGAATAGCCCGACCGACTGGCAGCGCAAGGTGCTTGAACGGTTTGACCGGCTGATCAAGAAGAACGGCCTGCTGCATCTGCTGAAGAAGGGCCTTCCGGTCGACGACGCCTTCTTCACGCTGATGTATCCTGCCCCGCTGGCCAGTTCGAGTCAGAGCGTGCACGCGGCCTTTGCCGCCAACATCTTCAGCTGCACCCGGCAGGTTTGCTATTCGCAGGCCAATACCCTGCAGGAAATCGATATGGTGCTGTTCCTGAATGGCATCCCCCTGATCACGCTGGAACTGAAAAACGCCTGGACCGGCCAGACCGCCCGCTATCACGGCCAGAAGCAATATCGGGAGGACCGCGACAGCACCCAGCCGCTGCTGCAATTCGGGCGCTGCCTTGTGCACATGGCGGTCGATGCCGACGAAGTGTTCATGACCACCAAGCTGGCAGGCCCGGCAACATTCTTCCTGCCCTTCAACAAGGGGCACAACCACGGCCAAGGCAACCCGCCCAACCCCAACGGCCACAAGACCGCCTACCTTTGGGAGGAGGTGTTCACCAAAGACAGCTTCGCCAACATCATCCAGCATTTTGTGCGGCTGGACGGTTCAGCCAAGGACCAGCTGAACAAAAGGACGCTCTACTTCCCGCGCTATCACCAGCTCGACGTGGTGCGAAAGCTGATCGACCATTGTGCCAACAATGGCGTGGGGCAGACCTATCTGATCCAGCATTCCGCCGGTTCGGGAAAGTCCAATTCCATCACCTGGGCGGCCTATCAGCTGATCGAGGCCTACCCCGCCTCAGCATCGACACCGGGTGCTAAGGCGTTGGACCAGCCGCTGTTCGATTCCGTGATCGTCGTCACCGATCGGCGCTTGCTCGACAAGCAGCTGCGCGACAACATCAAGGACTTCTCCGAGGTCAAGAACATCATCGCCCCGGCCACGAAGTCGTCCGAGCTGAAGGCGGCGCTGGAGAACGGCAAGAAGATCATCATCACCACGATCCAGAAATTCCCCGTGATCGTGGATGGCATTGCTGACCTCAGCGACAAGCGCTTTGCCGTGATCATCGACGAGGCCCACAGTTCGCAAAGCGGCAGCGCCCACGACAAGATGAACCGCGTGATGGGCAAGGACCCGGATGAAGACGATGCGCAGGACGTGATCTTGAAGGCAATGCTGGCCCGCAAGATGCGCGGCAACGCATCCTATTTCGCCTTCACCGCTACGCCGAAGAACACCACGCTGGAAAAGTTCGGACAGCAGCAGGCCGATGGCTCGTTCCAGCCGTTCCACCTCTACAGCATGAAGCAGGCGATTGAGGAGGGCTTCATCCTCGACGTGCTGGCCAACTACACCACCTACAAAAGCTATTACGAGATCGCGAAATCGATCGAGGACAACCCGCTGTTCGACACGAAGAAGGCTCAGAAACAGCTTCGCGCCTACGTCGAACGCAGCCAGCAGACGATCAACACCAAAGCCGAAATCATGCTGGACCACTTCATTCCCAGCGTGATCAACGCCAAGAAGCTCAAGGGCCAAGCCCGTGGCATGGTGGTGACGCAGAATATCGAAACCGCCATTCGCTACTACAAAGCGATCAATGCCGAACTGGAAAAGCTAGGATGGCCCTTCAAGGCGCTGGTGGCGTTCTCTGGCTCCAAGGAGCTCGATGGTCACGAATACACCGAAGCCGAGCTGAACGGCATCGGAGAGGACCGCACCCGGGAATATTTTGATGGCTTCGATCGCGACGGCAAGCCGATCATAGTCACCGGCCAGTCGATCGAAAACACCTATCGCCTGCTGATCGTCGCCAACAAGTATCTGACCGGCTTCGACCAGCCTAAGCTTTGCGCCATGTACGTGGACAAGAAGCTGCAAGGCGTGCTTGCCGTCCAAGCGCTGTCCCGCCTCAACCGTTCCGCCCCCAAGCTGGCAAAGAAGACCGAAGACCTGTTCATCCTCGACTTCTTCAACACGGTTGATGACATCAAGGATGCCTTCGATCCGTTCTACACGGCCACCAGCCTGTCAGAAGCCACCGACGTCAACGTGCTGCACGAATTGAAAGCGGTGCTTGATGACGTGGGGGTGTATGAGTGGTCGGAGGTCGATGACTTCGCCACGCGCTATTTCGGAAACGAGGATGCGCAAAAGCTCAGCTCGATCATCGACGTCGCCGCCAGCCGCTTTGCCAACGATTTGCAGCTGGAGGTCGATGCCCAGATCGATTTCAAGGTAAAGGCCAAGCAGTTCGTCAAGATCTACGGTCAGATGGCATCGATCATGCCGTTCGAAGTGGTGGACTGGGAGAAGCTGTTCTGGTTTCTCAAATTCTTGATCCCGAAGCTCAGGATCGAAGACCCAACCAAGGTTTCCCTAGACGAACTGCTCGAGGCGGTCGATCTCTCCTCGTATGGCTTGGAGCGCGTGAAACTCAATCACGCGATCGTTCTCGATGTTTCGGAAACGGAGCTTGAACCGCAGAATCCAAACCCGCGCGGTTCACATGGGACAGACGAACAAAGAGACCCGCTTGACGAGATTGTGCGCAGCTTCAACGAACGATGGTTCCAAGGCTGGAGCGCCACGCCAGAGGAGCAGCGCGTCAAGTTCGTCAACATTGCCAACAGCATCAAGGCTCACCCCGATTTCGCGGAAAAGTACCAGAATAACCCCGACCCGCATAACCGCGAACTGGCGTTTGAAAAGATGCTGAGGGACGTTATGCTGTCACGCCGAAAAGATGAATTGGAACTCTACAAATTGTTCGCGAATGACGTGGCCTTCAAGGCTTCATGGCAGCAAAGCTTGGAGCGCCTGATCAATCAACCGTGATTTGGTTCCCGCGTCGCAGAGACGTCTTGGGAACTGGCACAACTCACTGCCCTCGGCCTCTAGTTGCTGCTAGTTAAAACATCGGGGGTCAGGCCACGGCCGACTTAACCTTTTAGCGCGTCAACTGCCAACGTAGCGGACAATAGGCTATCGCTCGGTTACGGGCCAACCACATGCCACCGCGTGATCTATCCGGAAACTTTCTGGCGCGCTGTCGCTCGATACGGATCACCTCCATCGCCTTCAAGGTCTAGATGATAGCGGCGAGCGTCGAGCAGTTCCAAAAGCTTGGCTTCGTCTGTAACGCGACATTGCAGACGGCCACCTTCGATCTCCTTAAATCTGATCCCATGTTGGCCAGCAAGTGCCTCGATCAACGGGCGTTGAAAATTGGCGAGATTGGGGTTCGACGCGATCGACGCCGCATTCCTAGCCATTCGAGGATGTTTTCCAATTTTCGTGACGATCCGGCTTAAGTCGAGGAATGGTACCGTGTCGTGGATGAACTGCACTTTCACTGACGCGGTCGCAGCTACTTGCGCCACGATCTTTGCAACCTGCTCCACCTTGCGCGCGTTGAGAATAAAAACGTGCTGATCAGTGACAATGACGTCAAATTCGACGTCCAAGTTTAGAACGTCGTCTTGAACCAACATCAACGTGTCATCCACTAGCCTCACCAGCCTGTTACGAGCTCCCAACGTTCCCTTGAGCTTAGTTGCCTTGCGGATGCCGGTGGCTCGCCGATCTTGATTGTCTCGAAAATCAGCAAAGTAGAACTCGATATCACGAGCATGGTCCTGAATGTTCGTCAGATCATCAAGAGCTCCAGCATCATGAACATCAGACAATTCGGTCATGAATTCATTGTCTCGCGTCGCATAAACTCGTCTGCGTTCGCCATAGTCTTCGGATATGTCATGCAACTCCCAATCGCCGGGGATTTCGTCGAATGCCGCGCGAGTCGCCCGAAGAATTGCCTTTAACGCTTCTTTCGTCGCTGCGTCCGTTGGAATGAAATAACGATCCCCGCTCTCGCGCAAGGATACGCCAAAATTCACTGACGCGATGTTCTGAAAATCGAAGTCTTGGTCAATCATCGTTTCTATCTACTAGCACATTTCCGCCCAGCCGATAGCCGGTCACGGCTGTGTCTTTCAACAAGTGGTGTCGGCGTGAGATCACAGCGAAAGTCTTGGGCCGATCCGTAGCCCCGACCTTGGCTTCCACCGTATAAATTCGATATCCCCATACTGCGAATATGAGGTTCATATAGTGAAGACGCATGTACCAGAACAAGAATATGACGAGAGCTAAGGCAAACGCTACGGCCAATATGTCGCGAACACCCCCTAAATTCACGTCAAAAAGAGGGATGAGCATTGCAAAAAGGTACGTGAGCAAATGCTCTCGCTGATCATGAGATTCAACGATATCGATCGTCTTGACGTTATCAGTCTTCTTGGCGCGCAAAAAAAACATATAGATAACCGCCGTAGGAAGCACGAACAGCGTCAAGCAGGCTGGGATCCAAAAGCGATCCGGGATCGCATCGACTCCCCGTATGGCCCACAATAGAAATACCGGGCTCAAGCTTGACCAGACCAGTATGAATCTTATGAATCCTAGCCCCTCGTTGACGTCATTTCTAGCCATACTGCGAGCATCCCCCCGGTCCACTTATTAAACAGGCGCCCTCTTGGTCGACCTCGTGGCGACTATTGTGCATAAATCGATAGCGGCGCGATAGGCTCAATTTTTTCGAGAAGTCACTAACCGATGTGAGCAAAGTCGGGCGTTCGGGATTGGCGTAACGTCGCTTTGGAAATTATTCGCCCAAAGCGACTGAGGACCCAATGCAGCGCCCACGCGAAAGGCCCTACTGCCTTATATCTTGCATTGGCCTTGTGGAGGTAGTGGTGCCGCTTGGTGACTCGAACACCTGATCCCATCAATACGAATAACGGGCCAATGTCCGCTTCCAGCGTTTGGCGCGACGTTTTCAAATGACTGATATGAGGCGCGAAGCTGCCTATTCCCGCTCGAAGAGGGGAATAGACGCAAAATCGTTGGCCGCGCGCCTGCTGCGAGATTGCCGACCAGACTTCCGGACTTCGCCCTGATCGCTGCGGCGTCGGATTGGCACCGCCGTCTGGCTGGTAGAAGTGCCGCGCTGCCGCTCGATCAAGTTGCGGAGACTTTCCGTTAGGACCAAGGTCGCGGCGCCCATCTTGACGATCTCGACTTCACCCCTTGCGATGAGAAGGTAGAGGGAACTGCGGCTGAGTCCCGTAAATCGACAAGCATCTGGAACCCGCATGCTGATGGGCTCTATTGCAAGCGGTGAGGACGGTGGTGGGGCAGGGGACTTAAATGGCACAACGGCACCCTCGCTCTTGAACGGTGACGGGGCGGCTGGAAGGGTTGCCGCCCCGTCTCGCCCGATTATTCAAATTTGTGCTGCGCCGTTCCACACGACGTTTGTGCGCCAATGCCTGTTTTTCTACGCCCGGCTACCGCAACTCGTCCCGTTGGATGCTCTGGGTTGTCGCCGGACGCTCCGCATACGGAAGCATCGCCACGCGTTTGCGGACGCCGGCGGAGTGTCGAGGGACAGCGGCTTTCGGCCGGAGGGAGGATCTACACGTCACCCGGACGCCGGTTCAGCGCTTCCAATTCGCGCGCGGTTGATCCGCCGCTCAGGTCATTTTCGTCCGCCATATTCGTGTCCGGCGAGAGTGCGATGCGCAGCCTCGAAACGTGGCAGAATACCGTCACTTTGCGGAAACGAGGCAGCGGTGTGGTCGGATTGTCGCCTCGAAAAGTGGCGGAAAAGCACTATGCACCCGTGCGTAAGGTGTGTGACTATAAATTGTGGGTCCGATGCGAAGCATCGCGGCCCGAAAAATGCGGCTCCGGCAATTGAGCGAGCCCAGGGGCGATTGACCGTTTTGGGGGGGGGCCTCTCAAACAATTGCACGCAGACGGCCAGAATCCGATCCATGCTTGGTTGGATGCCTGCGCAATTCCTTGGCGTGAGAGTCGAGGCGATTTGATTGCTCGTTACGGGATAACCCAGCAAGCCGACCGCGCATTCGAGGTGGTCGAGATCGACGGACCGGAGAAGCCGATTAAAGGGCTGATCCGACCTCTGTATTTTCAGCTATCGGAGCACTACAGCCCACACGTACCCGCCACCGAGTTTATCGGCGATGCATACTATGCGTCGGACGAAGGAACTAACATTCGGCGAGTCGCCAAGGAATTGAGCGCCTATCTTGGCCCCGCAAACTTGGAGGGTCACCTGAACACTCTTCGCGCAATTTGGACGTTCGACCGTGCTCGCGTGAGACTGCTTGCATGGCCCAGAGAAAAGCAACGTCCTCGTTCGTCTTGGGAAAAGGACGAACGTGACCCGCGCTTGAAGCTCGGTTGCTACATCACAATTCACACTGGGTTTCTGCCAAGCGCGACAGAGGCCGAGCATGCTCAGCTCGAAACTTTCGTCCCAACCAGCTCTGTTATCCCGTTGCGCTGGCGAGATGATCGAACGTCATCCGAACCGGCCGGCAATGTCGGTTTCCGCGAGGCGCCGAATACCGTTGGAACAGCTGACTTTGGTCGATCTCGGTCATTTAGTTCAAAGCGGCAGGGAATGGCCGGAACGGGGTGGAAAGCGGACGGTTCGCTTTCTCGGTCACATTAGACCGTCGGTCGCGGCAATCTTTTTGCGCAGATGGCGCGACCAAAAGTAACAGGCCACCCAAATCCAACTGGCGAGCATTCCCGCGACGCTTGCGGCTTCGACGGCCCAGACATAATAACAGACGAAGAATGCAAGTGCCGCCCCAAGAAACATTTTGTAGGTGTTTTCCAGACGCTCAACCCAGTTCATCCGCGACACTCCTCGATCCCCATTTGTAATGCTTATCGCGACGTCCGCAACCGGTCGATTTCAGCCGTTGAAGGTGAGGGGTCTTGCGTCAGGAATGCAGTTGGTGAGGATGATTTTAAGAGTGCCGCCGTATTTGGCGAGGACTTGGCGTTGCCTCCGACCAACGCGGCACCCGCACCCGATGAGAAACCTTGCGTCGTTCCCGCCAGCGGCGCGACCCTCGCTCCGGTCAAACGGAAGCGAAGGAGTCGTGTGATGGAATACTTTACCGGCCTCGATGTCTCGGTCGACGAAACCGCGATCTGTGTCGTTGGCGATGACGGCAAAGTGGCGTTCGAAACCGCCGTCGAAACCGATCCGGCTGCGATCGCGGAGGCGCTCAGGCCATATGCCGACCGCATGCGCCGCGTCGGCCATGAGGCCGGATCGCTGTCGCCGTGGCTGCATACCGAGCTGCTGGCGGAAGGTGTTCCAGCGGTCTGTCTGGAAACGCGTCATGTGCGCGCGGCGCTGTCGGCGCAGCGCAACAAGACCGACGCCAATGATGCACTAGGCATCGCCCATATCATGCGGACCGGCTGGTTCCGCCAAGCGCACGTCAAGACGGACGCCTGCTATCGGATCAGGCTGCTGCTCGTTCAGCGCCGCAATCTGAAGCGCAAGTTCCTCGACCTTGAAAATGCCATCCGTCACTCCCTGAAGGTGTTCGGAATCCGGCTCGGCAAAGTCGGCCGCGGCGCTATGGAGAAGGTGGTGCGCGAGTCTGTTGCCGGCGACGCGATGACCGCTGGCCTGATGGACTGCATGCTTCGGGCGCGCGCTGCGCTGTGGACTGAGTATCTGACGCTGCACAAGCTGGTCGTGCAGATCGCCATGCGCGACGAGCTATGTCGGCGGTTCATGGCGATCCCCGGAGTCGGTCCGGTCACCGCGCTCAGCTTCAGCAGCGCGATCGACGATCCGCAGCGGTTCCGTCGTTCGCGCAATGTCGCGGCCTACTTCGGACTGACGTCGAAGCGATGGCAATCGGGCACATCGATCGATGTCCACGGTCGCATCAGCAAGGCGGGCGATCCCGATGTGCGCCGCGCGCTCTATGAAGCGGCGTCGGCGATGCTCACCCGGTTCAAAGGCCGCGACGTGATCAAGACATGGGGGCTGAAGCTCGCAAAGACCAAATGCCATGCGAAAGCCCGCGTTGCTGTCGCGCGCAAACTGGCGATCGTGATGCACGCGATGTGGCGCGACGGCACCTTTTACATCGGCGATCCAGACACGTCCGCGCAGGACAATGACGCATCGAACGCAGCGAAGCTGCGGCGCCTCAGCCGCGCGAACTCATGAACATCCACCGCCCCATCGACTGCCGGTTGACGGTGCAACGAGCTTAGGAGGTCCGCGCGAGCGGCAGAGGAATGATACAGACCTGGAAAACGGGAAGCACGATATCTTGCCTGTGGCCGCACCGCGCGGACCACGCCGGAGTGCCTGTGATGCTGCCCCGTAAATCCGATTGCGACATGTGCCGCGACGGCGCCAGCACCGCGAAACTGCGGTCCCAACATCCCGTCGATGAGCCCGGAAGAGTGCACGGCGTATCAGACCCTCGTCACATCGTAGATCTTGAAAGCGTGTCGTCGAATAGGGGCCGATTACTTGCTATAAGGGAGAGATGGAGATGGCGAAAACTTCGAAAATCAGGGAGCCAAATAAGAGGGCAAGATAAAAGCCGTGCCAGCTTGGCACTCGCGATGGTCGGTTTTCTGCGGCTTTGAATGTATGGCACAGCGGAAAAATGCCATACTCAGCGCGCGAGATGGCGCGCAGCCGCGCTGTTTTCGTATGGCATCGGATAATCAGGGGTGAATTGAAGCGTTTGCTTCGAGTGCGGCGATCCGCTCCGAACAGATTGCGTGGACGGCGCGACCTAGCTCCTCGACGCAGCCGGCGAGCCACGTCAGCTCCTCTTCGGTGATCCGGTAATGCTTCGAATAGCGGGCCTTCACATACGCTTCTTTCAATTTCTCGAAGCGCGCACGATCTTCGCGAAGTTCGCGCGGCCATGCATCGACCAACCGCATGTCGATCCGCTCCGCTTGGGTACGGAGGAAGGCCAGATTGTGAACATGCGGGGTGTAGAATGTGCAGACCAGAAGCACGCAGTGGTATAGACGTTCTGCGGCCTGATGCATGTTGAACGCGGCTTCCCGCAAGCCGCCATCCTTCGCGAGGAATTCGGCGGCGCTTTTGAAGCGGCCCGCGCTCGGATACCACTCGTCAAAATATTCACGCGCCATCGCCAACGCTTGGTCGGGCGTTTTGGGCTTGGGTGTGTGAAGGGGCTTGTCATCATATTCGTAGAGCGCGATGCCGTCGCGCGCGACGTCCATGAAGAAGTAGCGCCCATGGGCCAGCCCGTCGTTCACTTCCTGCAAGGTGTGAACGATGAAGTTGACCGGCGTCTTGAGCGTCTTGTCGATCGCGAGTTCGCGAATGAGCCGGTCTTCGAGCTTGCCCCAGAAATCGACCTTCTCCGTCAGACGCTTGTCGTTGACGATGATGAGAAGGTCGAAGTCGGAGCGGTAGCCCTTGGCGGTGTGCGGCTCATCGACCCAGCCGCCGCGCGCGTAGCTGCCGTAAAGGATGATCTTGTCGATCCGCCCTTTCTTCTTCCAGCCCATGGTGCCGAGTGCGATCGCATCTTCGAACTCTTCGAAGACGATTGCATTCACGCGTTCAAGCTCGCGCTGTTTGTTGGCGGGAAGATGGTCGAGGTCGGTTTTCATCGCTGGCGGCACCCTGTCGGCGCGGCGGCTGATTGGCAAGGTCGAAGCGGCGTCACTGCCGCCAGAATTGCCACCACCTGCGGTTCTTTCCATCGACGGCCTGAGCGATGACCCGCAAACTGCGGATCATCGCTTGTTCGACCTCGGCAATGCTGACGCTATGGCGCTCGGCAAGCTGGCGATAGCTGAGCTCCTCGACACGGTGACCGAGAAAGATGGCGCGGTCGGCCTCGCCGATCCGATCGACGGCGCGCTCATATTGACGGAGCAGGCGGCGCCGCGCGCGGGTGTAGCGGCTCACCGCTTCCTCCCGTCGCAATAGTTCGCCCAATCCTCCATCATCAGGCGGCGCTTTTCGAGGAGGTTGCCGCGCCGATAGGCGGCCTCGACCTTATTCGCGACCGTGTGGGCGAGGGCGGCTTCGGCAACGTCGCTCGGGTGGTTCGTTTCCTCGCTCACCCAGTCCCGGAATGACGAGCGGAACCCGTGGGCCGTGTATGGCTCGCCCATTTCCCGGAGCAGCTTGGTCAGCGTCTGATCCGACAGCGGTCGATTGCGCCGCATACCAGGAAAGACAAGATCGCACCCCTTGATGCGGAGCCGCGCGCACCGCTCGACGATGCGCAGCGGCCGGCGGGTGAGGGGAACGACATGCTCCCGATAGGCCTTCATGCGGTCCTTGGAGAGTTTCCACAGCCCCTTTTCTAGGTCGAACTCACCCCACGTCGCCCCGCGAACCTCCCCCGACCGGGCGGCCGTGAAAATCGCAAATTCGAGCGCGAGGCGGCTGAACGATTCCCGCTCACGCAATCGCTGCACGAACGCGGGAACATCTTCATAGGGCATCGCCGCGAAATGATTGTCCCGGCGCGGCTGGCGCGGCAGCCCTTTCGTGATCGCCCGCATCGGGGCATCGGTATCGCGATAGCCCGACGCATAAGCCCAATCGAGCACGGCGCCGATCCGTTGGCGGACCCGGCGCGCCGTCTCGGGCTTCGCTAGCCAGATTTCCGCGAGCAGGTCGCGGATCATAGGACCGGTGATCTGATCGACCTTGAACTTTCCGATGTGCGGGAAGGCGTAAAGCTCCATCGTTCGCATCCATTGCGCGTGATGCTTGCCGTTGCGCCACGTCTTCGAGTGTATCTCGTAGGTTATGACGGCGGCGTCCTTGAAGGTCGGCACTGCCTGCCGCTTGCGGCGCTCAATTTGAGGATCAACGCCCATCTCGATCTGGCTGCGAATTTCTTGCGCCATTTCGCGCGCCTGAGCCAGACTGACTTTCTGGCAGCTGCCAAGGCCGAAATCGCGGCGCACGCCGCCGCTCTGGACCCGGCACACCCAGCTGCTGGTGCCTCCCGGCCGTTCGAGGCGCATGAGGCCGTCGCCGAGACTCACGCGCCGCTGTTTTTCCTTGGGCCTCGAGAGCCCGTTCGAAGTGCTTTTCATCCCTCTGATCATAAAATTTGTTCCCACATTGGCAAAAATGTCGGCCTGGATCATGTGGGACGCACAGGGATGCGAATCGCATCTCAAACCCGCAGCTAAGCTAGGGTTTCGGAGACGGTTCGGGAAAGAGTGGGATTGAAACCTGGCGGACAGGGTGGGATTCGAACCCACGGTGAGCTTGCACCCACGGCGGTTTTCAAGACCGCTGCCTTAAACCACTCGGCCACCTGTCCGCACGGCGTCGCCATAGCGCGTGATGCCCTTGCGGCAAGCGAAACCTTGCCCGTTCGGCCCGCCCCGCGAATGACTCGCTTTGTCTCGCGGCAACCTAGTCAAGCCGCTCGCATCTGTGCGAGACACGTCTTATGGTGGGGACATGATGCACGCTATACGTTTCAGAATCGGACGCCTTTTTACATTTGTCACGGCGTTTCTGTCGGCATGGATGCTCACGGCGTCGGCGCCGCTCCATGCACAGAGTAGCGAGTCGGGCTTCGACACCTATGTCCAGTCGCTTTGGCCGAAGGCGCAGGCGCGCGGCGTGTCGCGCACGACCTTCGACCGGGTGACCGCCGGGCTGACCTACAACCCGCGCGTTGTCGCGCTCGATCGCGACAACCTCGGCAGCCCGCCGAGTCCCAACACGCCGATCCCGGCCTTTGCGCCGTACAGGACCAAGCATGTCGATGCGGCACGCATCGGTGGCGGGCGCCGCGTCCACGACCGGCTGCTCCCGCTCCTGTCGCGCATCGAGCAACGCACGGGCGTTCCGACCAGCATCATGATCGCCATTTACGGCCATGAAACCGCCTATGGTCAGGTCACCGGCAATTTCGATCTGCCCGAAGCGCTCGCAACGCTCGCCTATGAAGGGCGTCGCCGCAGCCTGTTCGAACCCGAACTGATCGCGACGATGGTGATGGTCGAACGCGGCGTCCCGCGTAGCGCCCTCAAGGGCAGCTGGGCCGGGGCGTTCGGCTATCCGCAATTCCTGCCGTCGGTCTATCTGCAGGTTGCAGAAGACGGCGACGGCGACGGCGTCGCCCGCATCTGGTCGAGCGAGGCCGATGCGATCGAATCGATCGGCTCCTACCTCCGTCGCGCCGGGTGGCGGGCAGGGCAGCCATGGGGCGTCGCGGTCACCGTTCCCGCGGGCTTCAATCGCAGCGCCGTGGCCAATCGCCTGAGCCCGACACGCTGCCCGCGCGTTTTCGATCGCCACAGCCGCTGGCGCTCGATGGCCGAATGGCGCGCCGACGGCATCGCGCCGCTCGGGGGCCGCTGGCCCGATGGCAATGTGCAGGCGACGCTTCTCGAACCCGATGGCCCCGGTCGAACCGCTTATTTGCTGACCGGTAACTATCGTGCGATATTGGACTATAATTGTTCCAACTTTTACGCACTGTCTGTGGGGTTGCTGGCGGATGAAATCGATCGTTAGGGGCGGGGGCTTGATGGCCGGAGCGATGCTGATGCTCGCCGGTTGTGGTAGTGTGGATGGCAAGCGCCAAGGTGGGCCGACGGCAAGCCCGACGCCTGCATCTTCAGTCGCGGGCGTGGCCGATGTGCCGGTCAAGGTCGGCGATCCCTATTCGGTCGGCGGCGTGACCTATACGCCCGCAGATATCCCCGACTATGACGATGTCGGCTATGCCAGCTGGTATGGCGAGGAACTCGCCGGGCAACCCACCGCGAATGGCGAGACTTTCGATCCCGCGGGCATATCGGCAGCGCACAAGACGCTGCCGCTGCCGAGCTACGTCGAGGTTACTGCGCTCGATACCGGGCGGACGATCCTGGTGCGCGTCAACGACCGCGGCCCGATGGTCGGCGACCGCCTGATCGACCTGTCGCGCGGCGCCGCGGAGCAATTGGGCCTCACCGACGGCGTCGCCGCGGTCCGCGTCCGCCGCACCAATCCGCCCGCGGCCGAACGCGCGCAGCTTCGTTCCGGCAAGCCCGTTCCCGAACGCATTGCGACGCCCGAATCGCTGCTGGCGATCCTGCGCAGCAAGGCTAAGGCGCTGCCGGTGCCCAAGGCCGCGGTCGCTGCGGCGACGCCGGTCGCCGCTCAGCCCGCCGCGCCGATAGCATCGGGCAAGGCCAAGCCCGGTGACGACCGCTTCGTCGTCGAAGGTCCGGGGACGACGAAACCCGCACCCAAACCCGCCCCGGCGGCAACGGCCGCCAAGCCCGCTGCCGCGGTCGCGGGAAAATACGCCATCCAGGTCGGAGCGTTCAGCAGCGAGACCCGTGCCAATGCGGCCGCCAAGTCGGTCAGCGGCCATGTCACCAAGGCAGGCAATCTGTGGCGCGTGCGCGTCGGCCCCTTCGCAAGCGACGCCGAAGCGCGCGGCGCCCTCGGCAAAGTCAAAGCCAGAGGCTTCCGCGACGCGGTGGTCCAGCGCGACCGCTGACGGCGCCTGCGCGTGGGGAGGCCAGGCATTATCGTGAGGGGCGCGGCGGCGGGCCTCACCGCGCTCGCGCTGACGCTGGCTTTTCCCGCAGCATCGGCAGGCGATACCCGCCCCAAAAGCGCGCCGGTCAGCCGCCCGCTATATATCACGCAGGCGCCGATCGTGATGCTCAAGGATCTCGATTCGGGCGCGATCCTCTTTTCGCGCGGTGCCGACAAGCGCTTCGCGCCGGCGTCGATGGCGAAGGTGATGACCGCCTATGTCGTGCTCGACCTGATCAAAAAGGGCGAACTTACGCGCGACAAGCAATTCACCGTCAGCGAGGCGACATGGAAGAAGTGGAACGGCAGCACCGGCGGGTCGACGATGTTCCTGCGCCCGAACGAAAAAGTCTCGGTCGACGAATTGCTCAAGGGATTGATCACCGTCTCGGGCAATGACGCCGCCGCGGTCCTTGCGGTCGGCATCGACGGAAGCGAGGATGCATTCGCCAAAAGAATGAACGTCGTAGCGGCCAAAATTGGGATGGCATCGAGTCGCTTCGGAACGCCGAGCGGCTGGCCCGACGGCGGCATCACCAAAGTCAGCGCGGCTGATCTCATCACGCTTGCCGACCGGCTGATCCGCGACCATCCGGATGGTTATAGTCGATATTTCTCGCTGCCGAAGCTTCAGCACGGCAAGTCGCCCGAGGGCAAGCCGATCATCCAGCCCAACCGCAACCCCATTCTCGGGCGTTTCGAGGGGGCCGACGGCCTGAAAACCGGCCACACCGCCGAAGCCGGCTATTGCTTCCTCGGTTCGGCGAAGCGGAACGGCCGCCGCCTGATCATGGTGGTCGCCGGCATGAGCAGCGAAAAAGCGCGGCGCGACGAGGCCGAACGGCTGATGAAATGGGGCTTCGAGGAATGGGAGGGGCGGGAACTTGTCCCCGCAGGCGCCAGCCTCGGCCGGATCGATGTCGGAGAGGGAGCGATTCCCGCGGTCGCCACCCAGGCCGGGATAGCGGTGCGGATGACGGTTCCCAAGGGCTATGAGGGCAGCTATCGCGCGGTGATGCGCACACGAGCCCCCATTGCCGCGCCGCTCATTCGCGGGACGCCGGTCGCCGACCTCGTCGTCACGCCCGACGGCCTGCCGCCGCAAACGACGCCGCTAATCGCCGCCACCGATGTCGCCGAGGGCGGCGTGTGGGCGCGCGCACGAACAGGGTTTTACCGGCTGACCGGGCTGTGACTGGGCGGTTCATCACGCTCGAGGGCGGCGAAGGGGTCGGTAAATCCACCCAGATTCGCGCGCTCACGGCCGCGCTCGAGGCGCGCGGCATCGAAACCGTCGCGACCCGCGAACCCGGCGGCAGCGCGGGCGCGGAGGCGATCCGCGCACTGCTGATGGAAGGAAGCGACGACCGCTGGGATGCGCGCAGCGAGGCCCTGCTATTCGCCGCTGCGCGCGCCGATCATGTCGCGCGGACGATCCGTCCTGCGCTTGAAAGCGGCGCGTGGGTGCTCTGCGACCGTTTCGTCGATTCGAGCCGCGCCTATCAGGGCGGCGGTGGCGGAATCACCGACGCCGACCTCCTGACGCTGCACGGATTCGGTTCGATGGGCTTGATGCCCGACCGTACCTTCCTGCTCACCGTCAGCGCCGACGAGGCGGCACGGCGGTTGACCGAACGCGGCGGGAGCGACCGCATGGGTAACAAGCCCGCCGACTATCAGACGCGGCTCGCGGCGCGCTTTGTCGAAATGGCGAAAGCCGAACCCGCGCGATGGCGGATCGTCGATGCAGATGCGGCGGCATCGGACGTCACCGCCGCGATCCTCGCCGAACTCGCCGAATGGCTGTGATGATCGGTCATCAGGACGCCGAAAAGGCTTTTCTCGAAGCGTGGCAAGGCGGTCGCCTCCATCACGCATGGCTCCTCGCCGGACCGCTGGGAATGGGAAAGGGCCTATTTGCCGAACGCGTCGCGCGCTTTCTCGTGACCCATGGTCGCGGCGGTGACGGGCAATCGGTGACGCTCGACGACCGCGGAGACGACGCCGCGTCCCTGCTGGTCGACGCCGGAAACCATCCCGAGATCCTCCGCCTCGCGCGCCAGCCGAAGGACAAAGCGAAAGAACTCGCCCGCAACATCACGATCGAACAGATCCGGCAGATGATCCGCCGTCTGCACCTCTCACTGTCGCTCGGCGAGTGGCGCGTGATCATTGTCGACGCGGTCGACGATCTCGAAACCGATGGCGCCAACGCGCTGCTCAAGACGCTCGAGGAACCGCCGGCAAAAACGCTGTTCCTGCTCGTCAGCCATTCGCCGGGGCGCTTGCTCCCGACGATCAGGTCACGATGCAGAATGCTTCGTTTTCAACCGGTTGAACGTGACGTCATGACACCGTGGCTGCACGAACTGCGGCCCATGCTGGAGATGGCCGAAGTGCGCGCGATCGTCGCCGCATCGGGCGGCGTACCAGGCAAGGCGCTCGCGCTGATCGACAGCGATGTCGCGGTGATGGAAAAGAAGCTGCTCGCCATTGCGACGAGCGGCGATCCCGAAAACCGGCTGCGCGAGGCGCTTGCGCGCGAGGTCGGCGGGACCAGCAATCGCGCCCGTCTTGAACTGGTGATCGACATTGTTCCCGGGCTGCTTGCTCGCCTGGCGCGCGAACGGCCGGTGGCCGAGATCGCACCGATCCTCGCGCAGTGGGACCGCGTCCAGCGCACCGTCCGCGATGCGATCCGGGGTTCCTACGACGGCGCGATGGTCGGCTTCGAAATCGGCAATTGCCTCGCCGAATTGGCGCCGAGGACGGGTCAGGCAGCACGCTGACGCTTTCCCTCGCGCGCGCCAGCGGCTAAGGCGCGCGCATGTCCGAAAACACCGAACCTTTCTATATCACCACGGCGATCAGCTACCCCAATGGCCGTCCGCATATCGGCCACGCTTACGAGGCGATCGCGACCGACGTCATGGCCCGTTTCCAGCGCGCGCGGGGCCGCGATGTCCGGCTGATCACCGGCACCGACGAACATGGGCTGAAGATGTTCCAGACCGCGCGCGACCAGGGCCGCGCGACGATCGATCTCGCCGACGAAATGTCCGGATATTTCCGTGAGATGTACGCCAGGCTGAATATCAGCTATGATAATTTCATGCGCACGTCCGACGCCGCGCATCACGCCGCGTCGCAGGCGATCTGGCGCGCCATGGAAGCGAATGACGACCTTTATCTCGACCGCTACGAGGGCTGGTATTCGGTTCGCGACGAAGCCTTCTACGACGAAAGCGAGCTGACCGACGGGGAAGGGGGCGTCCGCCTCTCGCCGCAGGGTACGCCGGTCGAATGGACCGTCGAGGAAAGCTGGTTCTTCCGCCTGTCCAAATATCAGGACAAGCTGCTCGCGCTCTACAACGACCAGCCCGATTTCATCCGCCCCGAAAGCCGCCGCAATGAGGTGATGCGCTTCGTCGAGGGCGGCCTCAAGGACCTCAGCGTCTCGCGCACCAGCTTCGACTGGGGCGTGCCAGTGCCGGGCTCGCCGGGGCATGTGATGTATGTGTGGGTCGACGCCCTCACCACCTATCTGTCAGGACTGGGTTACCCCGATCCGGAGAGCGATTTTGGCAAATTCTGGCCGGCGAATATCCACATGATCGGCAAGGATATCGTGCGCTTTCATACGGTTTACTGGCCGGCTTTCCTGATGAGCGCAAAGCTGCCCCTGCCCAAGCAGGTGTTCGGCCACGGCTTCCTGCTCAACCGCGGCGAGAAAATGTCGAAGTCGCTCGGCAACGTCGTCGATCCGATGGCACTAGCCGATCAGTTCGGGGTCGACGCGCTGCGCTATTATCTCCTTCGCGAAGTCAGCTTCGGCCAGGACGGCACCTATTCGGCCGAGGCGATCGTGCGCACCGCAAACGCCGACCTCGCGAACAGCTTCGGCAATCTCGCCCAGCGCAGCTTGTCGATGATTTTCAAGAATTTGGACGGCAAGCTTTCCACCGACTATGTGCCCGCGCAGGACGACAACGACCTGCTCGCCGATCTCGGCGACATGGCAGCAGTCCGGTTGCCGCGCGAGTTCGAACAACTCGCCTTCTCGATCGGCATCGAAGATTGGATCCGGGCGGTTTTCGCCTGCAATCAATATGTCGACACGCAAGCGCCTTGGGCGCTGCGCAAGACCGATCCCGAACGTATGCGCGCGGTGCTGATGACCTTGTTCCAAGCCGTGCGTACGCTGGCGATCGCGATCCGGCCCGTCGTCCCGGCAGCGGCGGACAAATTGCTCGACCAGATGGGCATCGCCGCCGACGCGCGCGACTTCTCCGCATTGGACGATCGGGACTGGCTAATGAAACTGGCCGCCAGCGGCTTCACCGTCGGACAGCCTGTGCCGATCTTCCCCCGTCTCGAACTGCCCGAGGGTGAAGGGGAAGGGGAGGCGTAATGCTCGTCGATTCGCACTGCCACCTCAACTACAAGGGCTTGGCCGAGCAGCAGGGCGAGGTGCTGGAGCGCGCCCGCGCGAAGGGCGTGACCGCGATGCTCAATATCGCGACGCGCGAAAGCGAGTGGGACGATGTGCTCGCCGCCGCCGAAGCGAATGGCGATGTGTGGGCGAGCGTCGGCATCCATCCGCACGACGCCGACCATCATCCCGACGTCGATACCGCGAAGCTCGTCGAACGCGCGGCGCATCCGCGCGTGATCGGGATCGGCGAGACCGGGCTCGACTATTATTATGACAAGAGCGGCCGCGCGCGGCAGCAGGACAGCTTTCGCCGTCATATTCACGCGTCGCAGCAAACCGGTCTGCCAATCATCGTTCACACGCGCGATGCCGAAGCCGACACGCTGGCGCTGCTTGGCGAAGAGATGGGCAGGGCGGCTTTTCCCGGCGTGATCCACTGCTTTACCGCGAGCGACGATTTTGCCCATAAGGCGCTCGACCTTGGGCTCTTCATCTCGATTTCGGGCATCGTCACGTTCAAGAACGCCGCCGATCTCCAGGCCACGACCAAGTGGTTGCCGCAGGACCGGCTGCTGATCGAGACCGATTCCCCCTTCCTTGCCCCGGTCCCGCATCGCGGCAAAACCGGCGAGCCCGCCTTTGTTGCCGATACGCTCGCTTTCCTCGCCAAGCTGCGCGGCGACGACGAAGACGCGCTGGCCGCCGCGACGAGCGCCAATTTTTATGCGCTTTTCAACAAGGCGCGGCCATGACGTTCCACGCATCATGAGGTTGAGAATCCTCGGCTGCGGGACGTCTTCGGGCGTTCCGCGGATCGGCAACGAATGGGGGCAGTGCGATCCCGACAATCCACGCAACCTGCGCAGCCGGGCGTCGATCATGGTGTCGCTCGGCGGCTTTCGTATCCTCGTCGACACCAGTCCCGATATGCGGTTGCAATTGCTCGATGCCGGCGTGGGCGAAATCGATGCCGTCATCTGGACCCACGAACATGCCGACCATACGCACGGCCTCGACGATCTGCGCCAGGTCATGCACCTGCGCCGGTCGGCCGTTCCTGTTTATGCGCGCGACCATGTGCTCGACATCCTAAAATGGCGCTTCACCTATGCCTTCGCGGGCAATGCCGGCTATCCGGCGTCGGTCGATCCAATCGACCTGCAAGATCATCAGTCGATCGGTCCCATTGAAGTGTCGGCGATCGAAATGCCGCACGGGCCGATCAAGGCCAGCGGCCTGATCTTCAGCGATGGTGCGCATAAGATCGCCTACGCAACTGATTTTTCAAAGTTTACTGACGAAATGGTCGACTTCTTCCAAGGCGTCGACCTGTTCGTCATCGACGCGCTGCGCCGCTATCCGCATCCGACGCATCCGCATCTGGCCATGACGCTCGAAGGTCTTGCCAAGGTCGGCAATCCGCGCGCAATCATCACGCATATGGACAACACGATGGATTATGACGACCTTGCGGCCGAATTGCCGCCGGGTGTCGAACCCGGATATGACGGGCTGGAGGTGCAGCTATGAGTGGTGACACGACGGTTCAGATCCTGTGGTTCGCGGGCGCGTTCGCATTGGTCCTGAGTTCTTTGCTGGCACGGCGCTTGCCGATGGCCGACTGGCTCAAAATGGCGCTGGCGTGGGTTGCGATCTTTGGGCTCGTATTCCTCGTAATCCGCACGTGGCAGACGGTGACGTAGCGAGAAGCCTTTCCTCTTCTGAATTCCAGAACATTTAACATAATATATATTATCGGATAACTCTATGACCGAGACGGCAGCCCAATCCCCCATCGACCGCCTGCTCGCCATCATGCGCCAGTTGCGCAATCCCGATGGCGGCTGCGAATGGGATCTGGCGCAGGATTTCTCGACCATCGCGCCATACACGATCGAAGAAGCCTATGAGGTCGCCGATGCCATTGCCGGCGGCGATCCTGCCGAGATTTGCGACGAGCTTGGCGACCTTCTGCTCCAGGTCGTCTTTCACAGCCAGATTGCGGCCGACGACGGCCTGTTCGGTTTCGACGATGTCGCCAATGCCATCAGCAACAAGATGGAGCGGCGCCATCCGCATATTTTCGGCGGCGGCAAGACGACCGACGTCCGGTTGCAGTGGGAGCAGATCAAGGCGGCCGAACGCGCGTCGGACGGGCCGACGAGTGCGCTCGCCGGGGTCGCGCTATCGCTTCCCGCGCTGCTGCGTGCGCAAAAGCTGCAAGGACGCGCCGCGCGTGTCGGCTTCGACTGGCCCGACACAGAGGGCCCCCTCGACAAGATCGCCGAAGAGCTTGTCGAGGTTGCGGGCGCAGCCAATGATGCCGAACGACACGAAGAGGTCGGCGACCTCCTGTTCGCGGTGGTCAATTACGCGCGCCACCTTGGCGTCGATGCCGAAGGCGCGCTGCGCGACGCCAACGTGAAATTCGCGCGCCGCTTTGCGGCGATGGAAGCGCGTGCCGGCGGCAGCCTGTCGGGGCTTTCGCTCGACGTGCAGGAAAGCCATTGGCTGGCAGTCAAGGTGTCGGAACGTCCGTAGAGGGCCATAGCCGCTCGAACCGCGCGCTATCGGCAGGATCGAGCCGGACGGTCAACACATGCCCCTCGGCTTCGGGCTCGTCCGCCAGCACTTCGCCGCGCGCGTGAAGCCACGCCGCCGCTTCGCCCTGGCTATAGGTCAGATAGATGCGCTGCACCTTGTGCAGCGCGGTCAATTGTGACGCCATAAGGGTACGCGCGGCCTCGACGCCCTCGCCCGTTACGGCCGATATGATTGCAACGTCGGGGCGCCGCGCTGCCATTTCTTCAATGTCCGCCCGGCGGCCGCTATCGGCGGTGTCGATCTTGTTCCAGATTTCAATTTGCTGGATCACCGGCGGCGCATCGCCCTCCTCCCCATCCTGCGGCCCGTTGACACCGAGCGAGTTCAGAATGGCGCGCACGTCATCATATTGCGCTTCGCTGTCGGGATGGACGATGTCGCGGACATGGACGATGAGGTCGGCGGTGGTGACTTCCTCCAGCGTCGCGCGGAACGCCGCGACCAGTTCGGTCGGCAGGTCAGAGACAAAGCCCACCGTGTCGGACAGGATCGCCTTGTCAATGCCGGGCAGCCGGATTTCGCGCATCGTCGGGTCGAGCGTCGCGAAAAGCATATCTTCCGCCATGACGTCACTTCCGGTCAACCGATTGAAGAACGTCGATTTTCCGGCATTGGTATAGCCGACGAGCGCGACCACGGGCCAAGGTGCGCGCTGCCGTTTCGATCGCTGCAGTTGGCGCGTTCTCCGGGCATCCTCGAGGCTGCGCCGGATGCGTGCCATGCGGTTGCGGATCATCCGCCGGTCGGCCTCGATCTGCGTTTCGCCGGGTCCGCCGAGGAAGCCGAAACCGCCGCGCTGGCGTTCGAGGTGGGTCCAGCTACGCACCAGCCGCCCCGCCTGATAATCGAGATGCGCGAGCTCGACCTGCAGCCGCCCCTCGGCGGTCGCGGCGCGCTCGCCGAAGATTTCGAGGATCAGGCCCGTGCGGTCGATCACCTTCGTCCCGAACGCAGTCTCGAGGTTGCGCTGCTGGATCGGGCTGAGCGCCGCATCGACGACGACCAGCTGCACATTCTTTGCCGCGATATCAGGCGTGATCGCGTCGATCTGTCCGACGCCGAGCAAAGTCGCGGCACGCGTCTGACGAAGTCGAAGTGTATGCACCGCGACGACGTCGAGCCCGATCGCGAGCGCGAGCCCCCTCGCCTCCTCGGCGCGCGCGTCGAGGTCGCGCGCGAGGCGCTGGCTGTGCCATTCGGGCACGACGATAAGCGCGGCGGCGCCGCGCGTTACCTCGTCTTCATTGTCGATTATCGGGTCGATCAGGCGTTGTCCGCTTCTGCGTCCGGCTCGCTGTCGGTCAGGTTGATCGGGCCGTTCGGCTGAACGGTCGAAATCGCATGTTTGTAGACGAGCTGAACCTGGCGCTCGCGCTCGAGCAGCATACAGAACAGGTCGAACGCAACGATATCGCCCTGCAGCATCACGCCGTTGACGAGGAACATCGTCACCGACTCGTCCGACTTGCGCACCGCATTGAGGAACACGTCCTGCAATGCCTTGCCCTTGCTCGCCGGCGCATCGCGCAGATTGTCGCCGAGCAGCGACAGGTCGAAATCGTGCGACGGCATTACCGTCGAGATCGCGTGCTTGTAGACAAGCTGCGACTGTCCGTCACGGCGCAGCAGCAGCGAGAAGTTGTCGAACCAGGTGATGATGCCCTGCAGTTTTACACCCTTGACCAGAAACATGGTCACCGGGGTCTTGCTCTTGCGGAGGGCGTTGAGGAAAATATCCTGGAGATTCTGATTTTTATCGGACACATTTGCCTCCTGTTTTTGGCGGTTAAACCGCGGGTACGGCGCCGGTTTTCCGGCTTTCAAGACCTTCTTTGCGAACGCAATATGCGGCAAAGGGCGCGCAAGGTCTAGCGCAAAGCCGCTATCCCTCGCCGTCCGAACTCTCGGTAAGCCCCAAAAGTTTCAGTTTGCGGTGCAAGGCCGAGCGCTCCATGCCGATGAAGGTCGCGGTGCGCGAGATATTGCCCGAAAAACGGTTGATCTGGATGCGCAGATATTCGCGCTCGAAATTCTCGCGCGCTTCCTTCAGCGGAATCGCGGTGATCGATTCCGAATGGGGCAAGATGTCGGTTCCGCCGCGCACCAGTTCGGACGGCAGCATGTCGGCGTCGATCCGCGCCAGGCGGTCGCTCGGCGCCAAAATCATCACGCGTTCGATCACGTTGCGCAGTTCGCGAACATTGCCCGGCCACTCATGTGCCTGGAGCGCGGCCATGGCCTCGGAACTGATTTCGGGCGGCGCGACGCGGCGGTCGGCGGCATAACGACGGATATAATGATCGCAGAGGCTGGCGATATCGTCGCGCCGCTCACGCAGCGGCGGGATGTGGACCGGCACGACGTTCAGCCGGTAATAAAGATCCTCGCGAAAACGGTTTTCGGCAATTTCGGTCATCAGGTCGCGGGCCGATCCCGAAATGATGCGGACATCGACGCGGATCATCGTGCGACCGCCCACGCGGGTGAAGCTCTGGTCGGTCAGGACGCGCAAGATCTTGCCCTGCGTCGTCAGCGGCATGTCGGCGACCTCGTCGAGGAACAGGGTGCCGCCATGCGCCTGTTCGAGCAGCCCGACACGGATCGAGCCGTCCTCGGCTTCGGACCCGAACAATTCGGTCTCGACCGTCTCGGGGTCCATTCGCGCCGACGAAATGACGCGGAACGGCGCGTTCTGCCGCCCGCTCCATCCGTGCAGCACGCGCGCGGCGACCTCCTTGCCGACGCCGGGCGCACCCGTGATCAGCACGCGGCTGCCCGTCCCCGCCACGCGCTTCAGCGTCGCGCGGACATTGTTGATCGCGGCGCTGGTGCCGGTCAGTTCGTCCGACGGGCCTGCCTTCTCGCGCAATTGCTCATATTCGAACTTCAGCCGCTCATTCTCGGTCGCGCGCGCGACGAGGTGGAGCAGGCGCGAGGCTTCGAACGGCTTTTCGATGAAATCGAACGCGCCCCGGCGGATTGCTGCGACTGCGGTGTCGAGACCGCCATGGCCAGAGATGACGATGATCGGCAGCGTCGGATCGAACGCCTTGATCGCTTCGACCAGCCCCAGCCCGTCGAGCCGCGATCCTTGCAGCCATACGTCGATCAGCGCCAGCGACGGCCGCCGCTGGCGGATCGCTTCCAGCGCGGAATCGCTGTCCGACGCGGTGCGCGCCTCATAACCTTCGTCTTCCATGACGCCGGCGACGAGGTCGCAAATGTCGCGTTCGTCGTCGACGATCAGAATATCAAGCGCCATGATCTTCTCTGTCCTGCCGGTTCCGGATGCGTCCGGGAACCGATTCACTATGCCCCATGCCTTGTTCCCCGCCCTTGCCGGCCAACGGCCGCAGCCGGTCGGGGTGGAGCGTCAGGGTGACGCACGTCCCCTGCCCCGCCGGATTGTCCGAAAATTCAAGTTCGCCATAATGTTGCTCGACGATCTTCTTGACGATCGCGAGCCCGAGGCCCGTCCCGCCCTGGCGCGTCGTCATATAGGGCTCGGCAATGGCGTCGCGCGCCTCCGGCAGCCCGATGCCGTCGTCGGAGACGCGAATGACGATCTCGCCATCCGCGCCGGAAAAAAGTTCGGCCGCCACATGCCCGGTGACAGGCGCATCTGAATTTTTGTATTTTTCTTCAATTGCTTCTACGGCGTTTTTGACAATGTTCGTCATGGCCTGCGACAACAGACGACGATCGCAGACAAGCGGTTCGATCTCGGCCGGCGTTTTGACGGCGAACGCGATGTCGGGCTTTGCGACTTCGAACAGGAACACCGTCTGGCGCAGGATATCGCGGACATCCTCGACCCCGAAGGTCGGTTTCGGCATCCGGGCGAAGCTCGAAAATTCGTCGACCATCCGCCGCATGTCGTGCACCTGTCGGATCACCGTGTCGGTGAGCTTGCGGAAGGTGGCACTATCGCCCTCGACCTTGTCGCCAAACCGCCGCTGGAGGCGCTCGGCCGCGAGCTGGATCGGGGTGAGCGGGTTCTTGATCTCGTGCGCGATGCGCCGCGCCACGTCGGACCAGGCCGCGCGGCGCTGATCGAGCAATTGCTGCGTAATGTCCTCGAAACTCAGGACAAAGCCATCGCCCTGCGCCACCGCTTTCGCCGCGAGCGTCGCGGGTTCGGCATCTTTGCGCGATAGCTGAACGATCGCCTCGCGCTCGTCGCTGATCAGCAGGCGCGCCAGTTCGGGCGCGACATCGTCGAGAGGTTGGCCCGTCAGGCATTCGGCCGACTGGCAAATCAAGCGTTCGGCGGCCGCATTGGCGAGCAGGATGCGGTGATCGGCATCGACCGAGACCACCGCCGACGACACGCCGCTCAGCACCGCCTCGATAAAGCTGCGCCGGGCTTCGAGCTGCTCGTTCACGCTGACGAGCGCGCCGGTCTGGCCCTGCAGCTGCTCGGTCATCCGATTGAAAGCACGCGTCAGGACCGCGATTTCGTCGTCGCGTGCCGGCGGAGTAACTCGGACCGACAGATCGCCGCCCGCCGCGGTTCGCGTCGCTCCGATCAATGTGCCGAGGGGACGAACGATACGGTCCGCAACCACGATCGCCGCTATGACGGCAAGCGCGAGAAGCAGCAATGAACCAAGATAGAGGGCGCCGTTGAATTGCAGCTGCAGCTGCTGCGAGCGGTCGAACAGGCTGTTATAGTCGGCTAGAACCGCGCTCGCGCGGGCCGACTGCTGAAAGCCCGGGACGTTGGTGTCGCGCGAGGCATAGACATAGGCGCGATCGGTGCCGGGCAGCCGCGCAGCGGCTTCGATTCGGGTGGGCTGGCGGACAACGACGACATCCTCGCCCGCGTCGAGGCGGCCGACCATCGCCGAACCAAGGCGGGCTTCGGCCGCCCTGTCGTCAGGGTTGATCGCCGTCGCGGTGCGCGCGACGCCATCCCTGCCGATTTCGATGATCGCCGATTCATTGAGGCTGCGCACCACAACTTGCTGCAAATAATAATTGCTGAAGGCCGGGCTATCGATCGGAACCAGGCTCAATTGTTTGCCAAGGTCGGTTGCCATCGCATAGGTGTTCGCGCCGACCTGGCGCTGGTTTTCCTGATAATATCCCTCGGCAAGGTTGGCGGCATTTTCGAACATGCCGCGCGACCGGTCCGAAAACCAGAAATCGACGCCGAACTGAAACAGCAGCGAGGCGAAAATCACGACGAGCAAGGTCGGTGCCGCGGCAATCAACGAAAAGAGCGCGACGAGCCGGACATGGAGGCGGCCGTTGCCGCCCGCCATCGACCGCACGGCCCGCGCGCGCGCAACGCGGCTGCCGATGAGCACGATCAATGCCATCGCCGGCACGAGATTGACGACCATGATCGCGGCCACCAGCGCAGGGGTCAGCAGCCGCTCGCTCTGCGCATCACCCGTCACAAAGATGTAGGTTGCGATGGCAACGCTGATGATGATGGCGAGCGTATAATATTCCGGGGCCGCGAAGCGCCAGAAACCCGAACGCACTTCTTGGCCGTCCGAATCCATGTCGAGAGCCAGAGTGGGGGATTGCGTCATTGTTGCCACGCTACGACAATCCTGTTGCATAGAAAACACACAATCTACGCAAGTGTCGCCCAATTGCCCCGATTCCGGGTTTGTCTTTGCCAATCAAGGGTGAGCGGGATCGATATCGAGCTGCCCGAGGCGCTTGCGGAGCGTGTTACGGTTGATGCCAAGGCGCCGTGCCGCCTCCAATTGGTTACCACGGACGTCACGCAGGACGCGCCGAAAAAGCGCTGCCTCGACGATCGCCTCGAGCTGTTCGTGAATATCGCCTTCGCTTGCCGTATCCGCCATCTGCTCGCGCGCCCAATCGTCGACCGCGCGCGCGATCAGCGCAGCGGGCTCGACCGCGCCGCCGCCCTCGCCGCTTTCGTGCAGCACCGTATCGACATCGCGCACCGTCACGACGACGTCACGCGACAAGACAGCGAGCCGCTGGACGACATTGCCGAGTTCACGAACATTGCCCGGCCAGTCGTAACGTTCGAGCCATTGCATCGCTGCGGGTGCGAACTGGCGATCGGGCAACCCCGAACTGCGCCCGGCCTCGACAAAGTGGCGCACGAGCGCGGCGATGTCGCTGCGTCGGTCGCGCAGCGGTGGCAGCGTCACGGGAATGACGTTGAGACGATAGAAGAGATCCTCGCGGAAGCGGCCATCGGCGACGAGGGTGCGCATGTCGCGGTGCGTCGCGGCGATGACGCGCACATCGGCGCGCAGCGCCTGACTGCCGCCGACCGTCGAATATTCGTTGCTCTGCAGGACGCGCAGCAGGCGGGTCTGCGCGTCGAGCGGCATGTCGCCGATTTCGTCGAGGAAGAGTGTGCCGCCCGCAGCCTGTTCGAAGCGTCCGGCATTGCGGCTGTGCGCGCCGGTAAAGGCACCCTTTTCGTGACCGAACAATTCGGCTTCGATCAGTTCGCGCGGGATTGCGGCCATGTTGATCGCCACGAAAGGTCCGTTGCGACGCAGGCCGGTTGCGTGGATCGCACGCGCCACGACCTCCTTGCCCGTCCCCGATTCACCAAGGATCAGCACCGCCAGGTCGTTCGAGGCGAGCCGCGCGATCGTGCGATAGACCGCCTGCATCGCCGGCGCGCGGCCGACGAGGCCATGGCTGTCAGCCGGCGCCGCGGTGTCCCTTGCCGCGGGTTCCGCCTTTCGCTGCAACGCGGCGCGGACACTCGCGGTCAGTTCGTCGAGATCGAACGGCTTGGGCAGATAATCATAACTCCCGATCCCTGTCGCACGCACTGCGGTATCGAGCGTGTTCTGCGCCGACAGCACGATCACCGGGGTCAGGGCGTCGATGCGCAGCGAATCGATGCCGTCGCCGTCGGGCAGGACGACATCGGTGATGACGAGATCGGGACGGTTGTCGGCGAGCCAGGCATTGCGTTCGGCGATGCTGGCGACCGATGCGAAGCTGCCACATTCGCCGACGAGCGTTTCGCGGATGATCATCGCGATCGCCGGATCATCCTCCACCAGCAGGATCGTCTTCGCCTTGCTCATGCCGGCCGTCCCTTTTGCGCGACGGGCAGATGGACCCGAAAGCGCGTCCATTCGCCATCACGGATATGCTGGACGGTGCCGCCCATATCGCGCGCCAGTTTGGCGACGAGCGCGAGGCCGAGCCCCCTTCCCTCGCGCTTCGTCGTCACGAACGGCGCGAACAGGTCGCCGCGAATGTCGGCGGGAACGCCGGGGCCATTATCGCTGACGCTGACCTCGATTGGTAGCGCGATGCGTCCGCGCCCGTCGCCATTGTCGATCGACAGGCCGTGCCGGTAAGCGGTCGTCAACCGGACGACCCCGTCGTCACGCCCACCCAGCGCCTCGCAGCCATTGGTCACGAGATTGAGCAATATCTGCACCATGGCGTCGTGGTTCCCATGGACCAGCGGCAATGACGGATCGAAATCCTCCGCAAAACGGATTCCCGGAAACTGGCGTGCGCGAGCGGTTTCCATTGCCTGATGGATCGGCTGGTAGAGGTTGATTGGGCCGCAGGCCATCGGTTGCCCGCGCGAGAAATGTTCCATCTGGTCGATCAGCGTTGCGATCCGGTCGACCTCGGCGCAGATCAGCGTCGTGAAGCGCTCGCCCCCCGCGTCGGTCTTGCGCGCCAGCAACTGCGCGGCGCCCTTGATCCCTGCGAGCGGGTTCTTGATCTCGTGCGCCAGCATCGATGCCGCCGCGCCCGCCGCGCGGCCCGAGCGGCCGATCGCGCCGCCCATCAGCTCGGCGTCGCTTTGCGACGGCACGAGCGCGAGGATGCGGTGACCGCTTTGGCCATAGGGCACCATCTGCATATCGACGAAGAAGGACCGGCGGCCACCCGCCGAAATCTCGGTGCGATGCGCGAAAAGCGCCGACGTCGAAGCGTCACTCATCCGCTGGCGATAGCTGCGATCCATCTCGATGACGTCATAGACAACGCGGCCGACCATCGCCGAGCGGCTGACATTGCAGAGTTGCTCAGCGGCGGCATTGACGAACAGCACCACCCCGCCGCCGTCGATGAGCAGCGTTGGGACGGGATGCGACTGGATCAGCTCGTCATGGTCGAAGCTCGGGATGCTCGACGTGAGCGTGGTCACGCCGCCGCCTTACTCAGGAACGGCGTGTAGAACTGCTCGAGCGCGTCGAGCACGTCGCGGCTGTTCGGAATCTGGTTGACCTTATTGCGGAATTCGGCCGAACCATGCAGGCTCTTGACGTACCAGCCGAGATGCTTGCGCGCCATATTGACCCCGGTCACTTCACCATAATGGTCGATCATCGCGCGATAATGCGATGTAATGACGTCATATTGCTCATCGATGCCCGGATCGGGCCGCGCGTTTTCGCCGCGCAGCGCCGCCATCACCTGTCCGAGCAGCCAGGGACGGCCATAAGCGCCGCGGCCGATCATCACGCCGTCGGCGCCGCTTTGCGCCAGCGCGGTGCGCGCATCGTCCGCCGAGCAGATGTCGCCATTGACGATAACCGGGATCGACACGGCATCCTTGACGCTGCGGACAAAGCCCCAGTCGGCCTCGCCGCGGTACATCTGGTTGCGCGTGCGGCCGTGGACCGTCACCAGCTTCGCGCCCAGATCCTCGGCGATATGTGCAAGTTCGGGCGCGTTGAGGCTGTCGTGACACCAGCCCATGCGCATCTTGACCGTCACGGGCACTGACACGGCCTTCACGCAGGATTCGATCAGCGCCGCAGCGAGCTTGAGGTCGCGCATCAGCGCCGAGCCTGCATCGCCGTTGGTCACCTTGCGCACCGGGCAGCCCATGTTGATGTCGATGATCGACGCACCGCGATCTTCGTTGAGCTTTGCCGCTTCGCCCATTTCATGAGGCGTGCAACCGACAAGCTGCATCGACACGGGTTCCTCAACCGGATCCCATGCCGCTTTCTGGATCGACTGGCGCGTTTCGCGGATCGCGGCCTGGCTCGCGATCATTTCGGTGACGTTGAGGCCCGAGCCATAATAGCGGACGAGCTTGCGGAACGGCAGATCGGTGACGCCCGTCATCGGCGCGAGGATCACAGGATCCGCGATGGTGATGTTGCCGATCTGGATGGGCCGCAGCGGCACCATGGCGGGGAGCTTTCGTTTAGATTGCCTAAAATTTGAGCAGCCCGTACACGCTAAGCCGCTTTCCCGCAAGGCGCGGCTGCGCTAACCGGCGCGCACGATGATCGAGTCCGCCTTCCTCCCTGCCCCGCCCGTCGCGGTAATCCTGCTTGCCGGGGGCCAGGGAACGCGTGCGGGCTTCAGGCAGCCGAAGCAGCTCGAAGCGCTGGGCGGAAAGCCGGTCCTCCGGTGGAGCCTCGACGCCTTTGCAGCGCATCCCGCAATTTCGGGCGGCGTGCTGGTTGCGAATGATGACGTCGTGGCGGCCATCGGCGACCTTCCGAACGCCTGGATCTCCGCCGATCCCGGCGTCGAGCGGCAGCAATCGGTCGGCAATGCGCTCGCGTCGATGGCAGGCTGGGACGACGAGGCGCTTGTTCTGGTCCATGACGCGGCGAGGCCCGGCGTGACCGCGGAGGTGATCGATCGCCTGCTGGCGGCGCTGGGGAACGCCGAAGCGGCGATCCCGACGCTTCCAGTTCCCGATACGCTGGTCGAACAAGCCGCCCATCTCGCCGGTGACGTTGTCGACCGCAGCGCGCTGGCGCGCGTCCAGACGCCGCAGGCGTTCCATCTTGGCACATTGCGCCGCGCGCATGCCGAAGCCGTCGAGGCGGCCGCGACCGATGACGCGCAACTCGTCCGGCGGCTTGGCCTGCCGGTCGTTGCGGTGCCCGGCGATGCCCGCCTTCATAAACTGACATATGCCGAGGATATGGCGATCCTGAACGGCTTGCTGGGGATCGATCGAATGACGCGCACTGCCGTTGGCATGGGATATGACGTCCATCGCCTGGTGGCGGACAAGCCACTATGGATCGGGGGAATAGAAATCGCCCATAGTCATGGACTTGAAGGGCATAGCGATGCCGACGTCGCGCTTCACGCGCTGACCGACGCGATCCTCGGCGCGCTCGGCGACGGCGATATCGGCGATCATTTTCCGCCCAGCGATCCGCAATGGCGCGGCGCGGCGTCGCACCGCTTCCTTGGCTTTGCAGCCGAGCGGGCGGCGACGCGCGGCGGGCGCATCGACCATGTCGACGTGACGATCATCGCCGAAGCGCCGAAGATCGGCCCGCACCGCGCCGCGATGCGGGCACGGATTGCCGAAATCCTTGCGATTCCGCTCGAACGGGTTAGTGTCAAAGCAACTACGACAGAGCGGCTGGGCTTCACCGGTCGCCGCGAGGGGATCGCGGCCCAGGCCGTCGCGACCCTGCAACTTCCGGAGAATTGAACCCGTGCTGTCCGATGCTGAAACGCGCCTTGCCGCGCGCGACGACCTTGCCACAACCGTCCTTGCAAACAACCGCGCTGCGGGGCGGAAAGTCGCCGTGGCCGAAAGCTGCACGGGCGGCATGGTCTCGGTCGCGCTGACCGATATCGCCGGGAGCTCGGACGTATTCAGCGCCGGCTTCGTCACCTATTCGGGCCATGCCAAGCAGAGCCAGCTCGACGTCAGCAGCGAGATACTGGAAACCTTTGGCGAAGTCTCGCTCGCGACCGCGTGGGCGATGGCGGCGGGTGCGCTCGCCAACAGCGACGCCGATGTCGCGGTCGCGATCACCGGGATCGCCGGCCCCGGCGGCGGGTCGGAAAAGAAGCCCGTCGGCCTGATCGTGTTCGCGCGCGCGCTCCGCGGGCAGGATCCCGACGATTATTTCACCCAGCGGGTGCAGTTCGAATCGACCGATCGCGCGGCGATCCGCCATGCGGCCACGCTGTTCGCGCTCGACCTGCTTCAACCCGACAAGGACGAGTTGCGGCCGTCGGAAGATATTGCCCTGCCGGCTTGAGAGCGCAGGAGCGGCGCCTTTGGCTTCGGTCGTTCCGCGTTCACGCTGCCGGTGAAATCAAATGGCGTTGTTTGATAGATTTCGTTGACCCAGTTCGCGAACAGCAAGTGAGCATGACCGCGCCAACGGTTTTCCGGGGGACGTGCAGGATCGTCGGCAGGAAAATAGCTTTTCGGAAGCTGGCCGGGTCCGTCGCGGTGGTACTCGGACGCGAGCGTGCCGGTATCATATTCAAGATGGTTGAACATGTGCAGCATTCCGTTGACGCGGTCGTCGACGAAGCCGGCACCCACTTCGTCACTGCCTGCAAGAACATGCAGCTCTTTCGCGCCGGCCAAAGCGGAAGGGCAAACCTCTGTCCAGCGCGAGACGGGTACGTCGAATGTGTCTGAAAAACCCCGAAGATAAGGCGACGTGGGGGCCAGATTTTGATGCCTGAACACGCCGAAGGCTTTGCGCGACAGGTTGCGCTTTGGAACGCCGTGAAAGTGAAAAAGGGCGGCTTGCGCAGCCCAGCAGATCGTGAAGCAGCGATGGACATGCGTCTGTGTCCAATCAAGGATCGACCGCAGTTCGGGCCAATAGCGAACGTCCTCATAAGGTAGCCGTTCGACGGGTGCGCCCGTGATGATGAAACCGTCGAATCGCTCGGCGCTGACGTCGCTCCACGGCCGATAGAAGGCCGCCATGTGATCGGCCGGCGTGTTGCGGGAAACATGATCCGTGATCCGCACTAGCGTCAATTCGATTTGAAGCGGGTTCGCCCCAAGCAGTCGGGCCAGCTGGGTTTCGGTGTCGATCTTGTTCGGCATGAGGTTTAGCAAGCCTATCCGCAGCGGCCGGATGTCTTGGCGCACTGCATCGGCTTCACCCATCACCATGACCCCCTCGGCTTCGAGCGTATGTCGAGCGGGGAGTTGATCGGGTATTGTTATGGGCACGGCGCGTCGCTTCCTCTTTACAGGTTCGACGCTTGGTGGCTTGATCCGCTTTAGTTGCCGGCCCGGCCACATCCTCCTTGCGGAGTGCCACCTTGCCCGGATCGGCAGGTTGGCGTTGGGCGTCGCCCCAACTCTTGATGCTGGGCTCGTCTTACGTCGCCGGAGCTGATTTCGCAAAAAGAAAACGCCGTGGGGGCAAGTCAGGCCACAACCCCGTAAAGTTCGTCGGCGCGGGTTTCGAACGCCGCGATCATCTTGCGCAGCGCCTTGTCAAACATCTGCCCGGCGAGCGCCTCAAACATCCGGCTGCGGAACGAGAAATCGACGAGGAAGTCGACACGGCATCCGCCACCCTCGGCGGGCTGGAAATGCCATTCGTTGTTCAGATGCTTCATCGGGCCGTCGATGTAGCTCACGCAAACCTCGCTCGGCCGCTGTTTGTGGACGCGGCACGAAAAGCTTTCGCGCAGCCCCTTGAAACCGACGATCATGTCGGCGACCGCCTCATGTTCGCTGTCGCTGCGGATGCGCAGCGCGATTACCCAGGGCAGGAACTCGGGATAGCGCGCAATATCAGTGACGAGCGCAAACATCTGCTCGTCGCTGTACGGCAGGACGCGGGTTTCGTGGTGCCGCGGCAAAGGTTCGTCAGTCCGCCTTGACGCGTGCCAGCTGCGCTTCGCGGGCCGCGCGCATGCGTTCGAAATCGTCGCCCGCATGATAGCTCGAACGCGTCAGCGGCGACGAAGCGACCTGCAGGAAGCCCTTCGCGCGCGCAATCTGCGCATAAGCGTCGAACGCCTGCGGCGTCACGAAGTCGATCACCTTGGCATGTTTCGGGGTCGGCTGGAGATACTGGCCCATCGTCATGAAATCGATGTCGGCACTGCGCATGTCGTCCATCACCTGATGCACCTCCATCCGCTCCTCGCCGAGCCCGAGCATCACGCCCGACTTGGTGAAGATCGACGGATCGCGGCGCTTAACGCTTTCGAGCAGGCGGAGCGACGCATAATAGCGCGCGCCCGGGCGGATCGTCGGATAGAGCCGCGGGACGGTTTCGAGATTATGGTTATAGACGTCGGGGCGCGCATCGACGATCGCCGCAACCGCGCTTTCGGGCTTGTTGCGAAAGTCAGGAGTCAGGATTTCGATCGTCGTCTGCGGCGTTTCGCGGCGCAGCGCGTTGATCACCTTCACGAACTGGCTCGCGCCGCCGTCGGGCAAATCGTCGCGGTCGACCGAGGTGATGACGATGTGGCTGAGCCCCATCTTCGCCGCGGCGATTGCGGTATGCTCGGGTTCGAGCAGGTCGACGGGGCGCGGCATGCCGGTCTTGACGTTGCAGAAGGCGCAGGCGCGGGTGCAGGTGTCGCCGAGGATCATCACCGTCGCGTGCTTTTTCGTCCAGCATTCGCCGATGTTCGGGCACGCAGCCTCCTCGCACACCGTATGCAGGTTGAGTTCGCGCATCAGCTTGCGCGTTTCGGCATAACCGGGGCTGGTCGGCGCCTTGACGCGAATCCAGTCGGGCTTGCGCTGGCGCTGGCTGGGAGTGGCGGCGGGTGATGCGGGAGCGTTCATTTCGCCCACATAGTCGCGCACGCGCCTCTTCTCAACCTCTCTACCTATGCTAAGGGCGGCACATGACTCACTTTGCAGATATGATCGATGGCTACCGGCGTTTCCGTAACGGCGGCTGGCAGCAACAGCGCGAACGCTGGAACGAACTGGCCGAGGGGCAATCGCCCAAGGTGATGATCATCGCCTGCTCGGACAGTCGATCCGAACCGTCGCAGATTTTCGACACCAATCCAGGCGAAATCTTTGTCGTTCGCAATGTCGCGGCGCTGGTGCCGCCGTTCGAGACGACGCCCGGACGTCACGGCGTCTCGGCGGCGCTCGAATTCGCGGTGCAGTTTCTGAAGGTCGAGGAAATCGTCGTGATGGGTCACGGCATGTGCGGCGGGTGTCACGCCGCACTGCATCGGTCGATGGCAGGCGCCGAACCCGGACGCGGCGGTTTCATCGCCGACTGGATCGCAATGCTCGACGAGGCGAGCGAGGAGATTCGCGCGCAATATCCCGATTTCGACAATCGCGATGCGGGCCGCGCCATGGAGATGGAAGCTGTGCGCGTGAGCATAGCGAATCTCAGGACTTTCCCCTGTATTCAGGAAAAGGAAAATCGCGGCACGCTGAAGCTGCGCGGCGCCTTTTTCGCGATCAGCGACGGCGTGCTGCACGTGATGGACGAAACGTCGGGAGAATTTTCTCCCGCCTGACAGGGGAGGTCGGGATGAGCGGCAAAAATGCCATGTGGCTGACGATCATTGCGATCGCGGCCGTTTTCGGAGCCTTCATTGGCCCGCCAGTCTTTGAGGCGATTGGCGACGAGACGATGATGATCGTCGCGCCCATCCTGCTTATCCTGTTCATCGGCGTTATCGTTTGGGCTCTGTCGAGCAACAAGCGCGGCATAAAAGCGGATGGCGGCCTTGTCGCCGATGCCCGGAAGATGGAGCCCCCGACAGGCAAGGCACGCATCTATGTCTGTCGCCGCGGCTTCGTCGCCGCACTCCAGGGCATGAACGTCACGCTCGACGGCACGGCCAGCGGCCAGATCAAATCGGGCCAGATGCTGATGGCCGACGTCGACCCCGGCAAGCATCATCTCCACGTCGCGACCGCGAAAGCGAGCCTCGCGCGGCCCGCCGAGTTCGAGATCGATCTCGGCGCGGGCGGGGTCGTGGTGATCCGCGCGATGATCGAGATGGGTGCGCTCAAGGGCGATGTGAAACTGACCCGACTCGACGCCAAAAGCGCGCGCGACAATGTCCATGCGACCAAGCTGATACTGTGGGAGCCCGCGCCCGCATGACGGGGCCGCGCGGCGCGCGACGAAGCGACGCAGGGCTGCGGGCAACCGTGAAACTCCGCCGCAACAATGACGTTGATGACACGTTCTCCAAAAAAGGAGAACTTGATGGCCCTTCGCCAAACCCTGTCGGCTGCGCCGGCGCTTGCTTCGCGTAGACATGCCTTTCCCGGCGAAGATGAAGCCTATACCAAAGCCCGAAAATCACTGCTCGCCGAAGAAATCGACCTGCGCCGAAAGATGACGCGGCTGGCCGAACAGCGCCGTGCGCTGCCGCCCGGGCCACTGATGAAGGATTACCGGTTCAAGGATGCAAACGGCGCCGAGCTCGGGCTGGCCGAGCTGTTCGGCGAGCATGACACGTTGGTCGCGTATTTCTGGATGTATGGCCCCGAACGCGAGCGCCCCTGCCCGATGTGCACCAACTGGCTGGGCGCGGTGAACGGCAATGGAAACGACATCAAGCAGCGCATCGCGCTCAAGATCATCGGGCGCAGCCCGGTCGAACGGCAAAAGGCGTTCGCACAGGAGCGCGGCTGGCAGGCGCTCGATTTCGTGCAGACCGTCGGCGACGATTATGCGCGGGATTTCAGGCTGCTCAACGCCGACGGCGGTGAAAACCCGGCGCTCGCGGTGTTCAAGCGTAACGGCAGCGGCATCCGGCTGTTCTGGAAGAGCGAAATGACTGCAGCCATGGCCGACCCGGGGCAGGATCCGCGCGACGCGCCCGACATCGCGAGTCTGTGGAATATCCTCGATCTCACTCCGTCGGGCCGCGGCACCGACTGGTATCCGTCGCTGGAATATTGAGGCTTAAAGCCACAAAAGCCCCGCATGCGCGTATCGAAACTGTGTCCTTTGAGGCTTTAAGGCGACAAAGGATACGGATGTGTGCGCCGGAAATGTCTCCTTTGTCGCTTTAGGCGGAGGAGCGGAATTTTGACGAATTCAAAGAGCCGAAACCGACGCTGGCATACCGGAACAATGTAGGAAAGCCGTGTTTTGAGCGGTTACCGGTCGCGTCGGAAGCAGACTCCTCCTCCTTTCGTCATCCCGGACTTGATCCGGGATCCATTAGCGCGACGGTAGCTGTGGACCCCGGATCAAGTCTAACGAGCCACTTGTCTCGTTAGAGGGTGACGATGATAAAGAAGGTCGGCTATCGATCGCCAGCGGAGGCTCGGAATCCCCTCAGGGAATAGCGTAAGTCACATTCGCCTGCCCGACTGGCTTATCGGCGTCGTCGGTCCAGATGCGGATATCCATCACCGCCAGCCTTTTGCCGAGGCGCAGCATATGCGCGTCGGCAAACAGCGGCCCGGGGCGGCAGGGGCGCAGGAACTGGTAGTTGAGCGCGCTCGTCACCGCCATCGCGACCGGGCCAATATGCGCGAGGACGAGCGCATAGGCCGCCATATCGGCGAAGCCCATCTGCGTCGGGCCCGAGATCAGCCCGCCGGGGCGGAGCGCCTTGTCGGTCGGGTCCATTCGCGCCTGAATGAAACCCGGCGCGGCAGACACGACGTGACCGCGCGATCCGGGTTCGGAGTGCGGGAAGGCCGCCTTCAGAAATTCGTTGAGCGCGTCCGCATCCATGCGGATCGCGCCCGACGAAATCGGTGACTGCCCCTCCCCGCTCATCCCGGTCAGCGCGTCAGTTTCTTGTACGACGTCGCATGCGGGCGCGTCGCGTCGTCGCCGAGGCGGCGGATCTTGTCCTCTTCATAGGATTCGAAATTGCCTTCGAACCATTCGACATGGCTGTCGCCCTCGAACGCGAGGATATGCGTCGCGAGGCGATCGAGGAAGAAGCGGTCGTGGCTGATGACCACCGCACAGCCCGCGAAATTCTCGAGCGCTTCTTCGAGCGCGGCGAGCGTTTCGGTGTCGAGATCGTTGGTCGGTTCGTCGAGCAGCAGGACGTTGCCGCCCTGTTTCAGCATCTTCGCCATATGGACGCGGTTGCGTTCGCCGCCCGAGAGCTGGCCGACCTTTTTCTGCTGGTCGACGCCCTTGAAGTTGAACGCGCCCACGTAAGCGCGCGTCTGCATCTCGTGCTTGCCGATGTTCATCATTTCGGCGCCGCCCGAGATTTCCTGCCAGACATTGTTGTCGGGTTTCAGGTCGTCGCGGCTCTGGTCGACGAAGCCGAGGTGGACGGTGTCGCCGATCGTCACCTTGCCGCTGTCGGGGGTTTCCTGTCCCGTGATCAGCTTGAACAAGGTCGATTTACCCGCGCCGTTGGGACCGATCACGCCGACGATGCCGCCGGGCGGAAGCGAGAAGGACAGGTTTTCGAAGAGCAATTTGTCGCCAAAGGCTTTCGAGATATTCTCGACCTCGATCACCTTGCCGCCGAGGCGCTGGGGAACCTGGATGACGATCTGCGCCTTGCCGGGGATGCGCTTTTCCTGCGCCTCGACCAGCTGGTCGAAGCTTTTGATACGCGCCTTCGATTTGGCCTGGCGGGCCTTCGGCGACTGCCGGATCCACTCGAGCTCGTCCTTGATCGCTTTCTGGCGACCCGCGTCCTCGCGCGATTCCTGTTCGAGGCGCTTGCCCTTCTTTTCGAGGTAGGTCGAATAATTGCCTTCGTAGACAAAGTAGCGACCGCGATCGAGTTCGAGGATCCAGTTCACGACATTGTCGAGGAAGTAGCGATCGTGGGTGACGAGAATGACGTTGCCCGGATAGTCGACGAGATGCTTTTCGAGCCACGCGACGCTTTCGGCGTCGAGGTGGTTGGTCGGTTCGTCGAGCAGCAGGATCGAGGGCTTTTCGAGCAGCAGGCGGGTGAGCGCGATGCGGCGCTTTTCACCGCCCGACAGGCTTTCGACGCTCGAATCGCCCGGCGGGCAGCGGAGCGCTTCCATCGCGATTTCGAGCTGGTTGTCGAGCGTCCAGCCGTCGACTGCGTCGATCTTTTCCTGAAGCGTGCCCATTTCTTCCATCAACGCGTCGAAATCGGCGTCGGCGGGCGGATCGGCCATCAGCGTGCTGATCTCGTTGAAGCGGTCCATCATGTCGGCGACGCCGCGGACGCCGTCCATGACATTTTCCTTGACCGTCTTGGTCGGGTCGAGCTGCGGTTCCTGCGCCAGATAGCCGACGGTGATCCCTTCACCCGCCCACGCTTCGCCGGTGAATTCCTTGTCGATGCCGGCCATGATCTTCATCAGCGTCGATTTACCGGTGCCGTTCGGGCCGACGATGCCGATCTTGGCATCGGGATAGAATTGCAGGCTCAGATCCTTGAGCGTCGGCTTTTGCGCGCCGGGATAGGTCTTGTTCAGACCCTTCATCACGAAACTGTACTGGGCGGCCATGAAATATGCTCCGGTATGGGCTTGGCCGCGCGCGCGGCCGGGAGAGTTATGAGTTGCGCGCCGGTTAGCGAATGGGCGCGCGATTGGCAATCGGCGCTTGCGCGCGCGAGGCGCGCCGTTACGAAAGCGGCATGAAAATCCCCGATCGCTCCACCCGCTTAGCCGGAATCGCCGCCCTTCTCCTTATCACCGCCAATTCCACCGCATCGGCGCAACCGGCGCAGAGCGCTGCTGAACTGGCACAGCGCGGCGATGATCCCGCATGGGCGATCGCGCGCGACCTGACGACAGACGTCGGTCAGCGCATGGCCGGGACCGACGCCGAAGCCGTGGCGCGCCGCTGGGCCGTGCGACGGCTGCAGGCAATGGGCTTTGCTCATGTCCGCGAGGAAGCGTTCGACATGCCCGTGTGGGTACGCGGCGCCGAAGAGGCGTGGTTGACCAGCAGTCTCGTGCCGCAGAAGCTCGCGATTACCGCGCTCGGGAACAGCGCCTCGACTGGACCCAAGGGGATCGAGGGCGAAATTGCCTATTTCGAGAGCTTCGATGCGCTGGCCGCGGCGCCCGATGCGGCGGTGAAGGGCAAGATCGTCTTCATCGACCATGACATGAAGCCGACGCAAGACGGAAGCGGCTATGGCTATTATGGACGCGGCCGGTTCACCGGCCCCAATGTCGCGGCGAAAAAGGGCGCGATCGCGATCGTGATCCGCTCTATCGGCACCGACAACCACCGGAACCCGCACACCGGCGTTACCAATTTCGACGCCGAAGTGAAGCCGATCCCGGCAGGCGCGATCTCGAACCCCGATGCCGATCAACTTGCCCGGCAGTGGCAACGCCCGCAGCCGGTGCGCACCGACACGGCGCCGCACCTCAAGATCAAGCTTATCCTGACTCCGCAGAACCTAGGCACCCGCAAGTCGGGCAATGTCATCGCCGAAGTGCCGGGCAGCGACCCCGCCGCAAGCCCCGTGATCGTGGCGTGCCACCTCGACAGCTGGGATCTCGGCACAGGAGCGATCGACGACGCCGCGGGCTGCGGGATCATCACCGCCGCCGCCAAGCACGTGATGACGGCCGGCCAGCCGCGCCGCACGATCCGCATATTGTGGGCGGGCGCCGAAGAAGTCGGCGTGTTCGGCGGCAAAGCCTATTTTGACGCGCATGGGAAAGAGAAGCACGCCGTCGCGCTTGAGTCAGACTTTGGAGCCGACCGCGTATGGCGGGTCGATTTCAAACTGCCCGACAGCGCCAAGGCGCTTTCGGACCGGATTGCCGCCGCGGTGATGCCGTTCGGCGTCGTCCGCGGCAAGCAGCCGGCGAACGGCGGGGCCGATATTGGCGCGCTCGTAGCGGCCGGGGTTCCGGCGATCGATCTGGCACAGGATGGGACACGCTATTTCGATATCCACCACACGCCCGACGATACGCTCGACAAGATCGACCCCGCGCAATTGCGGCAAAATGTGACAGTTTGGGCCGCGACTCTGGCGATTCTGGCGAACAGCTCGAACGACGAGCTTCCCTAGGTCGTGTTGACAAAAGACTTCAGCCATAGGCGCGTAGCGGCGAGGTTGAGGAAGCTCTCGAACGAGAGAAGGGTTTTGTCATAGCGGGTGGCGATGCGTCGTTGCTGTTTGAGCTTGCCGAA